>Ga0310829_1000003_pt1 | contig 1104464 bp, 963 predicted proteins | sample WT_ome_4_FD_202244 | JGI IMG/M metagenome (GOLD analysis project Ga0310829, IMG submission 202244) | Sorghum-adapted microbial communities enriched on wild type (WT) sorghum from Joint BioEnergy Institute, Emeryville, California, United... ...
CACCGCAGCGGCCTTCTCTTCGAGGCTGTAGCGACGCGTGGTCGGCTTCCCCGGGGTGGTGTCCTTCGGCATGAGTCCATCCTCGTTTCCAAACGATGGAGACTCCAACTAACCCAGGGCGATTCAGTTCTGATAGTTGTTCGTGCCCTTGCCGGTGCGGACATAGATGACCTTGCCGGGCTTGAGCCTGGTCGTCGGGAAGACGTAGCGGTGGTTGGCCTTGTCGTGCAGCCGATAGCCGGTGATCGTCTTGGTCTGGCTCGAGGTGTTCTTCAGGACGATGTACTCGGCGTTCAAGCTCTTGTTCGAGCCACGGTCGGTGCCTGGCGAGTCGAAATACGCCTTGTAGATGATCACCTTGCCCGCCGCCTGCGCGGTCGGCGTGATCACCAATGTCCCGGCTACGGTCAACAGCGCCAGCACCAGCGCGGCTGCAACTCTCCGCATGCAACACTCCTTCGATCGTCGTGATGTCGCTGGTCCGGTCGCCCACCGAACTCGAATAGTTACGGAGCGTTGTCAACTTTCCAGCGGCGGTCCTGGTTGGTCATCCGTTGACCGGCCGGCGGTAGAGTCTCCGACGTGCTGGACCATCCGAACGTCATCCGGGTCACCGAGGCGCTCCGGGCCCACGGAGTGACCCCCGAGGTGCGCACCTTCTCCGAGCCCGTGCCCACCGCGGCCGCGGCGGCGGAGCAGCTCGGTGTCGAGGTCGGCGCCATCGCCAACAGCTTGCTGTTCGACGCCGACGGCGAGCCGGTGTTGATCCTGGCCAGCGGTGCGCACCGGGTGGACACCGAGCGGTGCGCCAAGCTCTTCGAGGTCGAGAAACTGCGCCGCGGGAAGCCGGAGTTCGTGCGGCAAGCCACCGGGCAGGTCATCGGCGGTGTGGCGCCGATCGGCCACCCCGCACCGCTGCGCACGCTCGTCGACACGTGGTTGCGCCGCTACGAAACGGTGTGGGCGGCGGCGGGCCACCCCAACACCGTCTTCCCGACCACCTTCGACGAACTGCTGCGCATCACCGGCGGCACGGCAGCCGACGTCGGCGACTGATCGTTCTGCGCCCCGGGCCGAGTCCCTGACTGCGGGGACACCGCGGCTCGGCGGCGGTGATCGGGGCCCTGATTCGCCCAGGGACGTGACCGAGCTCTTTCGGGCGGCGTCTTGGCTGTGCCCTCGGCACAGTGTCCGCACCGAACCATGTCGTGCAGCCCTGCGGCCGAACCATCCGACGTAGACCTTGACGGCACGCTGCCCCACAGGCGAAGGTGAGTCATCTTCACGTTTGGATGGTCGCCATGAGCACCGTGCCGTTGGTCGAACCCACGGACAACGTCCGCTGGCCGTGGACGTTGCGCTACAACACGGCGTGGATCGGCGTCATGGTCGGCTTCTACGGGCCGATCCAGGTGCTGCTGCCCAACCAGGCCGAGGCGATCGCCGCCGAGTCCAAGGAGACCGTGCTGGCCTGGGTGTTCGGCGTCGGAGCCCTGTTCTCGGTGGTGTTCAACCCACTCTGGGGTGCGCTGTCGGATCGGACGGTCTCGCGCTACGGCAGGCGGCTGCCGTGGATCGCCCTCGGCGGGATCGCGGGCGCGGCCAGCCTGGTCCTGCTGTCGACCGCGGACACCGTCACCGAACTGATCATCGGTTGGTGCCTGGTGCAGACCGCGCTCAACGCGCCATGGGCTGCGCTCACCGCGGTCGTGCCCGACCAGGTGCCGCACCGCCAACGCGGAGCAGCCGCGGGCTATCTGGGGCTGGCGCAAATGCTGGGTGTCGTGATCGCCACCGGGCTGGCCGGCGTGCTGGCCGGCGCCGCGGGCTACCTGGCATGTGCGGTGGTGCTGCTGGTCAGTCTTGTGCCGTTTTTGGTGCAGCGACGCGATCCGCCCCTGCCACCCGGCCGGCGCTCGCCGTGGGACCTGCGCGGCTTTCTGCGCGGCTTCTGGGTCAGCCCGCGCCGCTGTCCGGACTTCGGATGGGCGTGGTTGACGCGGTTTCTGCTCAACCTGTCCAACGGTCTGCTGCTGGCGTACCTGCTGTACTACCTGCGCGACGAACTGGGGATCGCCGACGCCGAAAGTGCCCTGCTGGTGTTGACCGTGGTGAACGTCCTCGGCGTGATGGCAGCCGTGGTGATCTCCGGGGTGTGGTCCGACCGGCTGGCGCGCCGCAAGGTTTTCGTCACCGCGTCCGGGCTGATCATGGCCGCCGCGGGTTTCCTGCTCGCGGGCGTGTCCTCCTACCCCGTCGCGATCGTCGCTGCGGCGGTGATCGGCATCGGGTTCGGTGTCTACACCTCGGTCGACTTCGCGTTGATCACCCAGGTGCTCCCCGCAGCCGCCGATCGTGGCAAGGACCTCGGCGTGCTCAACATCTCCAACGCCCTGCCGCAAGTCGTGGCGCCCGCACTCGCGGCACCGTTGGTGACCCAACTCGGCGGCTACCCGACGTTGTTCGCCGCGTCCGGTCTGGTCGCGGTGCTCGGCGCCGTACTGGTCGGCAGGATCAAGTCCGTGGCATGAGGAAAGGCAGTCGATGATCCCGCGTGAGTTCCTCTGGGGTGTGTCCAGCGCAGCGTTCCAGGTGGAGGGTGCCGTGCACGCCGACGGCCGTGGCCGCTCGATCTGGGACACCTTCTGCGCCGAACCGGGGCGCATTCGCAACGGCGAAAATGCCGACGTGGCGGCGGACCACTACCACCGCTACCGCGAGGACGTGGCGTTGATGCGCGAACTCGGGGTGGATGCCTACCGGTTCTCCATCTCCTGGCCGCGGGTACAGCCGACAGGATCGGGGGCGGTGAACGTCGCTGGTCTGGACTTCTACGACCGGCTGGTCGACGAGTTGTTGGCCGCGGGGATCAAGCCGGTCGTGACGCTCTATCACTGGGATCTGCCGCAGGACCTCCAGGACGCGGGCGGCTGGCAGTCGCGAGACACCGCGTCGCGGTTGGCGGACTACGCGACGCTGGTGGCGAAACGCCTCGCTGACCGCGTGCATCTGTGGATGCCGCTGAACGAGCCCGTCGTCGTGACGATGTTCGGCCACGCGGTGGGCAAGCACGCACCGGGCCTGGAGCTCGGCTTCGGCGCGCTGCCCGTCGCCCACCACCTTCTGCTCGCGCACGGCCTAGCGGTGCGGGCCCTGCGGGCGGAAGGTGCCGGCGGCATCGGGATCGCCTCCAACCACGCCCCCACCTGGCCGGCGAGCCAGGATCCGGCCGACATCGAGGCCGCGGAGAACTACGACACCCTGGTCAACTGGCTGTTCGCCGACCCGGTCCTGCGCGGCGAATATCCCGACCCGCTGCTGGCCGCCGCCATGCCCGGGCCGGTCGAGGACGACCTGCGGGTCATCGCCGAACCAGTGGATTTCTTCGGGATCAACTACTACCAACCGACGCTGGTCGGAGCCGCCAACCCGGATGGCGAGGAGTCGTCGGCCCTTGAAGGCGCCCAGCTGCCACCCGGCCTGCCGTTCGCGCCGCGTGAGCTGACCGGCTACCCCACAACGGACTTCGGCTGGTCGATCGTCCCGGACGGCTTGCGGCAGATCCTCACCACGTTCCGGTCCAGATACGGCCGACAGCTGCCGCCGATCTACATCACCGAAAGCGGCTGCTCCTTCCACGACGTGGTCGACTCCGACGGTCGAGTGCACGACCAGCGTCGAGCCGACTACCACCGTGCGCACATCGACGCGGTCGACAAGGCGATCTCCGAAGGCGTGGACGTGCGCGGCTACTTCATCTGGTCGATCACCGACAACTTCGAGTGGGCCGAGGGGTACACCGAGCGCTTCGGCCTGGTGCACGTCGACTACGCCACCCAGCGCCGCACGCCGAAGGACTCGTACTTCTGGTACCGCGACTTCATCCGGCAGCACCGCGCCAGCAGCTGACCGGCCGATCGGGCGCGGGGACGGCCGCGGCTGGACGCCCGCAAGCGCAAGGCGAGCCGCGGCCTCGAGATCACCCCACGCAGGGCGAGGCGCCCCGTCAGCCGGTGACCACCCGGTCCAGGATGGCCGCGGTGTCCACCCCGGAGGGCAGTGTGCCGAAGGCGATGCCCCAGTCACGGCTCAGCCGCGTGGCGCAGAACGCATCGGCCACCGCCGGGTTGCCGTGCCGGTGCAGCAGCGCGCCCTGCAACACCATCGCCATCAGCTCCACGACCCGACGCGTGCGGAACTGCAGGTTCTCGGTGTCCGACAGCTCCTTGCGCACCACCGCGATGGCCTCGTCCAGCCGCGGGTCCACCCCGGCGGCCTTGTCGACCTCGTCGAAGTACGCCTGCACCGACTCAGGCTGCTTCGCCATCGCGCGCAGCGCGTCGAGGGCGGCGACGTTGCCGGAACCTTCCCAGATCGACATCAGCGGCGACTCGCGGAACAGCCGTGGCATACCGGATTCCTCGACGTAGCCGTTGCCGCCCAGGCACTCCAACGCCTCCGCGGCGTGGGCAGGCGCCCGCTTGCACACCCAGTACTTCGACACCGCCAACGCCATGCGGCGCAGCTGGGCCTCGTGCTCGTCTCCCGCCGCCGCCCGGTCGACCGCGGCCGCCAACCGCATCGCGACGGTCGTCGCCGCCTCCGCCTCGATGGCCAGGTCGGCGAGCACGTTGACCATCAGCGGCTGCTCGGACAGCAGCGCACCGAACGCACGCCGGTGCCGCGCGTGGTGCACCGCCTGCAGCAAACCGGCGTACATTCCGGCAGCCGAGCCGATCGTGCAGTCCAGCCGGGTCATGTTGACCATCTGGATGATCGTCTGGATGCCGCGGCCTTCTTCTCCGACCAGCCAGCCGACCGCGTCGTCGTACTCGATCTCGGACGAGGCGTTCGACCGGTTGCCCAGTTTGTCCTTCAGCCGCTGCAGCCGGATCGGGTTCCGCGTACCGTCCGGCAACACCCGCGGCACCAGGAAGCACGACAGCCCACCGGGCGCTTGCGCCAACGTCAGGAACATGTCGGACATCGGCGCCGAGGTGAACCACTTGTGCCCGACCAGCAGGTAGTGATCACCGTTCGGCGTCGCGCGGGTGGTGTTGGCACGCACATCGGAGCCGCCCTGCTTCTCCGTCATCGACATACCCGCGATCAGGCCGCGCTTGGTGGACGGTTCCCGCAGGCCGTAGTCGTACACGCGGGCAGCGAGCAGCGGCTCGAACTTCTCCGCGAGCGCGGGCTCCTCACGCAGCGCGGGGACCGCGGCGTAGGTCATCGAGATCGGGCAGATGTGCCCGGGATCGGCCAGCGTCCAGGCGAACATCTTCGCCGCCCGCGCCACATGCGCGCCTGCCCGATTCTCCAGCCACGGCGCGGCGTGCATGCCGTTCTCGACCGCTACCCGCATCAGCTCGTGCCAATACGGGTGGAACTCGACCTCGTCGATGCGATGGCCGTAGCGGTCATGGGTGCGCAGCACCGGCGGGTTCTGCTCGGCAAGCCTGCCCCATTCCTGCGCCTGCTCGCTGCCCGCGAGGCGGCCGATCTCGTGCAGCTCCGGCTCTGCCCACTCCGCTCCCCCGGCTCGCACCGCCTCCAGCAGCGCCGGGTACTCCGCGACGTCGTGTCCGACCAGTGGCGGAACCTGATTGGTGACCTCATGGGTGGGTGGCATGCTGCACTCCTAATGCTCGCAGGGTGAACGTGGCCATGGCGGGCACGATGTCCGGGTGGTCCCCGTTGGACAGCGGCCCGAGCAGCGCCTCGGCCACCGCGCCGACCAGGGCGGCGGCCGTCAGCTGGGGATCTTGTGGCGGCAGAACGCCCGCGGAAACACCTTCGGCGATGCGCTGAGCGAAGATGTCGCGGAATGCGCGCCTATACACCAGCCGCTCCTCGTCGACCGCCGGGTCGACCGGCTCGGCCAGCAACGCGAAGGCGAGCCGGGGCGCCTTCAGCGCGCGTCTGGCGAACGTCTCGGTGACGGCAACGACGCGCTCGAGCACCTCACCGGAGGCGCTGGCCTCCGCAACCGCAGCCACCTCCCGGTCCACCACCGTTCGGAACAGCTCGACCGCCAGCGCCGACTTGCTCGGGAAATGGCGATAGATGGTCCCGGTGGCGATACCGGCGCGGGCCGCCACGGCCGCCATCGTGCAACCCCGGTAGCCGTGCTCGGCCAGCACATCGTGCGCCGCCTGCACGATCGCGGCGCGCTGTGCATCCAGTCGGGCCTGTACGGCCGGGGTCCGGCGATACGCCATACAAGAAGTGAACCACGGATTCACTTCTTCACCAAGGGAATCTTCTCGCCTCGGGCGAGGTTGCTCTGGGCATGCTGGAACCTGCGCAACGAGAGCTGGTGGACAAGACACGGCACGGCGTGCTGACCACGCTCAAACGTGACGGCACGCCGCAGATGTCGATCATCGGGTACGTCTACGACCACGACCGCCGGCTGGCCAGAGCCTCCGTCACGGACACCCGCGCCAAGACGCGCAACCTGCGGCGAGATCCGCGGGCGAGCCTGCTGGTCACCCCGCCGTCGATGCGCGGCTACGTGGTGCTCGAGGGCAAGGCGGAACTGAGCCCGGTGGCCGGCGACCCGCACGACACGACGGTCGAGGAACTGGTGGCGATCTACCGCGAACTGGCCGGCGAGCATCCGGACTGGGACGAGTTCCGGCAGGCGATGGTCGACGAGCGCCGCCTGGTGCTCCGCATCGCCGTCAACCACACCTACGGCTGGGTGGCCTGATCACCGCGACCGGGTCCGCCACAACAGGTAGACGAAGTACGGCGTTCCGATCAGCGCGGCGAGCAACCCGGCCGGGATCTGCGCGGGAGCGATCACCGTGCGGCCCACGGTGTCGGCCAGCGAGATGATCAGCGCACCGATCAGCGCGGCCACCGGGATGACCCGGATGTGCTTGCTGCCCACCAGTGCGCGCGCGATGTGCGGAGCGACCAGTCCGACGAACCCGACCACGCCGACAGCGGCCACCGCGGTCGCGGTGAGCAACGCGGCGGCGAGCAGAGCGAGCAGCCGGGCACGTTCCAGCCGCATCCCGAGCACCCGCGGGGTGTCGTCGTCCAGCGCCAGCAGGTCCAGCTCCCGGCGCGCGATCACGATCAAGGGCGTGAGCACGACCAGCGCGATGCCCACCGGCAGCAGTTGTTCCGGCGTCCGGCCATAGGTCGAGCCGGACAGCCAGGTCAGCGCCTTGACCGTGTTCCACGGGTCGAACGCGACGATGATGAACGTGCTGATCGCGTTGCAGCCCATCCACATGCCGACACCGATCAGCACCAGCCGGTCGGAGTTGAGCCCGCCGCGATACGCCAGCAGGTAGACCGTGCCGAAGGCCAGCAGCGCCGAGCCGGACGCGATCACGGTCATCGTCAGCGTCCCGGCCGTCGGCAGGACCGTGATCAGCGTGACGGCGCCGACGCCTGCACCGGCCGTCACCCCGAGAATTCCCGGCTCGGCCAGCGGGTTGCGGCACACCGCCTGCACGGCCGACCCCGCGATGGCCAGCGCGAGCCCGGCCAGCAGGGCCGCACCCACCCGCGGCCAGCGCCCTTCGAGCATCGCGGCCATGCCGGTGCTGCTGTCGCCGGTGATCCAATTGACGATGTCGCCGGTGAGCACCCACCGATCACCGAACAGCATCCCGGCCAGCAGCGCGCCGATCAGCAGCGCGGCAAGAACGGCCACGACCGCCAGCACGAAGCGGCGGGAGCGCACCGCGGCCGAGTGCGGGGTCGGCGGTCGGCGCGTGGGCCCCGCGTCGCGATAACGGCGCGCGAGGGCGATCAGGACACCGGCCCCCAGGATGGTCGTCACCACGCCTGCCGGGACTTCGACGCCTGCCTGACCGCCGAGCACGGCGCGCACCGCGATGTCCGACAGCAGCATGATGATCACGCCGGTCATGGCGGACAGCGGGAACATCACCCGGTGTCGCATCAACCCGGGGATGCGCGCGCCCGCCAGCCGGACGACGGCCGGCGCGACCAGCCCGATGAACGCGATCGGGCCGGCGAGGCTGACCGCAGCCGCGGCCAGCATCACGGCCAACATCGCGGCGATCAACCGGGTCTGCCGCACCCGGACGCCGAGCACCGCGGCGGTGTCATCGCCCAGCGCCAGGATGTCCATGCGGTGCCCGAGCAGCATGCAGCCGCCGATGCACAGCAGGACGACGGGCGTCAGCTGCGCGACCGGGGTGACGTCGGCCTGCACCAGCGAGCCCATGCCCCACGCGAACAGGCCGTGGGTCTCCTCCTCGTAGAGCAGCAGGAAGAGGTAGGTCAGCGACTGCAAGGCCATGGTGATCGCCGACCCGGCCAGGATGATCCGCGTCGGCGACGTGCCGCCGGAGGACAGCAACAGCACCAGGCCGGCGGCCAGCAACCCACCGACGAACGCCGAGCCGAGCGCGGCCAGGCCGCTCAGCAGCGAGCTGCCGGAGGTCAGGGAGAATCCCAGCGCGGCGGACAGCACGACGGCCAGGTGCGCGCCCGCGTTGACGGCGAGGGTGTCCGGTGAGGCCAGCGCGTTGCGGGCCACCGACTGCAGCGCGGCACCGGCGCAGCCGAGCGCGACGCCGACCAGCAGACCGGCCAGCATGCGCGGCAGCCGCGAACCGCTGAGCACGTTGAGTACATGTTCGTCGGACTGCCCGACGAGCAGCTTCAGCAGATCGAGCGCGCCGACTCCGGACGTGCCCTGCGTCAGGTGCACCGCGGCGAGCACCACCACCGCCACGCCGGCCACGGTGAAGGCCGCGGCCACCGAGATGGGTCGTAGCGGTGGCGGCGTCTGCTCGGTCGGCGGTGCCGTGAGGGTCTGGCTCAAGACGTCAGGATCCGCACCAGCTCGTCGGCGTACTGGGCGCAGGACTTCGGTCCACCGAACGTCCAGATGCCGTCGGTCAGCTTGTGCACGTTGCCCGCCTTGACGAACGCCAGCGACTTCCAGATCGGGTTCTTGCTCAGGCCGTCGGCGAACACGTCGGTGCCGTCGGAGGCGTTGTAGAAGAACTGGACGTCGTCGTCCTTGATCGTGGTCAGGCCTTCGACGTCGGTGGCACCGAGGCCCCACTGCTCGTCGACCTTGCCCTTCCAGGCGTTCTTCAGCCCGATCTCCTGTGCCACCTGCGACACCAGCGCGCCCTCGCCGAACGGCCGGATGGAGATGACGTTGCCTTCCTTGTAGCCGTCCGCCATGACGAACGGCGTACCGTCCTTGCCCGCGTCGGCCAGCTTCTTCTTCGCTTCGGCGAGCGAGGCGTCGAGATCGCTCAACAGCTGCTCCGCCTTGTCCTCGGTGCCGGTCGCCTTGGCGATCATCATCAGGTCGCTGCGCATCCGGTCCAGCTCACCGTTCTTGGCGTCCGCACCCTTGGTGACCAGCACCGGCAGGCCCTTGTCCTCCAGCCGCTTGCTGAGGTTGGTGTCCCGCCCCTCCTCCATCACGACCAGGTCGGGCGTCAGACCGAGGATCGAGTCCTCGCTCGGCTCGGCGCGGGTGCCCACGTCCTTGACGTCACTGTCCAGCTTCTCCGCGGTCACCCAGGTGGAATAGCCCTTGGTGTCGGCAACGCCGACCGGCATGACACCGAGGCTGGCCAGCATCTCGGCCTCGCCCCACTCGAGCGCGACGACCTTCTTGGCCGGGGCCTTCAGCTCGACCTTCTTGCCGCGGCTGTCGGTCACCGTGATCGGGCCGGACGAGCCTGCCGCCTCGTCGTCGGCGGCCTGCTGCGGGTTCTCGGTCGTGCCGCAGGCGCCGAGCGCAAGCAGCATCACAGACGCCGCGAACGCGGCGATCCTGCTCCTCATCTTCATGTCCTGACTACTCGATGGGTGTGCTTACCGACCGGGACAGCGGTGAGCTGACCGGTCTCGTGATCGGCGGTGACGTCGATGCGAATGCCGTAGGTCTCGGTCAGGTGCTCGCTGGTCAGCACCTCGTCCGGCGTGCCGAACGCGCGAATTCGACCGCGCTGCAGCAGCACGACCTCGTCGGCCACCTGGGCGGCCTGGTTCAAGTCGTGCAGCACCACACCGACGGCGACGTTGTGCTCATCGGCCAAGTCGCGCATCAGATCCAGAATCTCGATCTGGTAGCGCAGATCCAGGAACGTGGTCGGCTCGTCCAGCAGCAGCACCCCGGTGTCCTGGGCGAGACACGTGGCCAGCCAGACCCGCTGCAGCTCACCACCGGACAGTTCGTCGACCGGGCGGTGCGCCATGGCGGTGGTGCCGGTGACCGCCAGCGCGTGCTCGACCGCACGCATGCCGTCCGGATCGTCGCCGCTGAACCGGCTTCGGTACGGATAGCGCCCGTAGTTGACCACGTCGCGCACGGTGACGCCGGTGGGCGTCGGCCGGCTTTGCGCGAGCAGCGTGACCCGGCGCGCGAACTCCTTCGGCGCCAGAGCGAACGCGGACTCACCGTCCTCCAGCAGCACGTCGCCCGACGACGGCTTGTGCAGCCGGGCCAACGCGCGTAGCAAGGTGGATTTGCCGCTACCGTTCGGCCCGACCAGCGCCGTCACGCGGCCCGCCGACAGCTTCAGCGATGCCTGGTGAACGACGGTGGTGCCGTGATAGCCGACGTCGAGCGCATGACCGCTGAGCACATTCACGATAAGTGAGGCTAACCTAACCTCAGTCCGATGCCAACGGGCCGATCCGGACGAATGCGGCGATGCGCGTCACATTCGTCGCTGGCGGGGAATACGGCTCGGTTACGCCTGGGCACTCAGCCGCACGGCGTCGGCGAGCAGCTCGGCCGAACGCAATCTGGCGTCCACCGTCGGGCTCTGGAACGCCACGATCAGCTCGTCGGCGCCGGCATGCTCGACGAATTTCTCCAGGTACTCGGCCGCGTGGTCAGGAGTGCCTGCCGCGGTATAGGTCATCATCTCGTCCACGTGCGCCGCGTGCGGCCCGCGCAGAATCTCGTCCGCTTCGTCGTCGGTGATCTTGCGGTCACGGCGACCGAAGAGCACCCGGACCCGCGTGCGGCGCGCCACGTGCAGCTGCTCCTGCGCCTCTTCCTCGGTGTCCGCGGCGATCACGTTCACCGCCGCGATCACGTACGGTTCGCCGAGCTGCTCGGACGGTTCGAATCGCTCTCGGTACACGGCGACGGCCTGCTGCAGGGCCGCCGGGGCGAAGTGCGACGCGAACGCGTACGGCAGACCGAGCTTGGCGGCCAGCTGCGCACCGAACAACGACGAGCCGAGGATGTACAACGGCACGTTCGTGCCCCGGCCCGGGATCGCCTGCACACCAGGGACGCGGGACTCGTCCGACAGGTACCCCTGCAGCTCCAGCACGTCCTGCGGGAACGTGTCGGCCGCGTTCGGGTCGCGACGCAGCGCTCGCACGGTCACCGGGTCGGTACCCGGGGCGCGGCCCAGTCCGAGGTCGATCCGGTCCGGGTGCAGGCTCGCCAGCGTCCCGAACTGTTCGGCGATCACCAACGGCGCGTGGTTGGGCAGCATCACGCCGCCCGCACCCAGCCGGATCCGCGAGGTGTTGGCCGCGACGTGCGCGATGAGTACCGCGGTGGCCGAGGAGGCGATCGACGAGAAGTTGTGGTGCTCGGCATACCAGACCCTGCGATACCCGGCCTGTTCGGCGAGCTGAGCGAGGCGGACACTGCCCTGCAGGCTCGCGCCGACCGTCTGTCCACGGTCCACGGTTGCCAGGTCGAGCACGGACAACGGAACGGAAAGCATGCCTGTGGTCCTTGCGCTGGAGATCAAGTTCTTCCCACTGCAACCATCCGGATTCCGCCGGTATTCCGTAGTTCGAGTCCGGTTTGCGTCACAGGTCGCACATCCCACGGCGCGCGTCCGCAGCTTTGTCAGCCGACCGGGATAACCTTCACGGCCGTGACTGCCACCGTGGAGCCCCTGTACGGGGCGGATGACCTGACCCACCTCGAAGGCCTCGAGGCGGTACGCAAGCGTCCCGGGATGTACATCGGGTCGACCGACAGCCGGGGTATCAACCATTTGCTGTCGGAGATCCTGGACAACTCGACCGACGAGGGCGTCGCGGGTCACGCCACCCGCATCGTGGTGACCCTGCACGCCGACGGCAGTGTCCAGGTCGATGACGACGGGCGTGGGATCCCGACCGACGTGCACGCCAAGTCCGGCCTGAGCGGGGTCGAGCTCGTGCTCACCCGGCTGCACGCCGGCGGCAAGTTCGGCGGGTCCGGGTACAAGACCTCCGGTGGCCTGCACGGCGTCGGCGCCTCCGCGGTCAACGCGCTGTCGCACCGCATGGACGTCGTGGTCAAGCGAGACGGCAAGGTCCACGAGATCTCATTCGCGCACGGCAGGCCGGGCGAGTTCGCCGGACCCGGCCCGAAGGCCCGGTTCACCGAGCGGTCCGGTCTGCGGGTCGTGCGCAAGATGAAGCGCGGCGAGTCCACCGGCACGTCGACCAGGTACTGGTACGACTCCCGCTACTTCGAGTCGGGCGCCGCGCTGGACGTGGAAGCGGTGCGGCAGAAGATGCGCAACACCGCGTTCCTGGTGCCGGGCGTGCAGTACGTGCTGCGCCGCGCGACGGAGGACGAGATCTCCGAAGAGGTCTTCCACTTCCCGAACGGCCTGCTCGACATGGTCGACTTCCTGTCGCCCAGCGACGAGAAGGCGGTGTCCGGGACGCTGGTCATCTCCGGCGAAGGCACCTACAAGGAGAACGCGGCCGACGCCAACGGCGTGATGCGCTCCAATGTCGAGCGCCGCGCGGAGGTCGAGGTCGCGCTGCGCTGGGGCACCGGTTACGAGCGCATCGTCGAGTGCTTCACCAACACCATCCGCAACCAGCACGGCGGCACGCACCGCAAGGGTTTCGAGCGGGGGGTGCTCCGCGCGATCAACGACGCGATCTCCCGCACTCGCGGTCTGCTCAAGGCCAAGGAGAGCCTGCCGACGCTGGATGACGTGCTCGAGGGCATGACCGCGGTGGTGCACGTGCGGATTCCGGAGCCGCAGTTCACCTCGCAGACCAAGGACGAGCTGTCCACCGCGGGCATCACCAAGGTGGTGCAGCAGATCGTCGAGCGTGAGGTCAAGGCGTGGACGCAGGCACGCAGGACCAAGTCCGAAGCCAAGGTCGTGCTGCAGAAGGTGGTCGACGCGGCGCGCGTCCGCCTGGTCCAGAAGCAGCAGAAGGACGCGGCCAGGCGGAAGACCGCGCTGGAGGGCGCGGCGATGCCGCCGAAACTGGTGGACTGCCGGACCACCGGCGTGGCTCGCAGCGAACTGTTCCTCGTCGAAGGTGACAGCGCGCTCGGCTCGGCCAGGATGGCGCGGGCGTCGGAGTACCAGGCGCTGCTTCCGCTGCGCGGCAAGATCCTCAACGTGCAGAAGGCCAGCCTGGCCGACACGTTGAAGAACGCCGAGATCGCCGCGATCGTCCAGGTGCTCGGCGCAGGCACCGGCCGCACGTTCGACATCTCGGCGATGCGCTACGGCCGGGTCATCCTGATGGCCGACGCGGACGTGGACGGCTCGCACATCCGCACCTTGTTGATCACCTTGTTCGCCAAGTACATGCGGCCGGTGATCACCGAGGGGCGGCTGTACGCGGCGATGCCGCCGTTGCACAAGGTGATGACCAAGGGGCGCAACCCGCAGACCCACTACACGTTCACCCAGCGCGAGATGGAGCAGACCGTGGCCCGGTTGGAGAAGGCCGGTCACCAGGTGGTCAAGCCGGTGCCGCGGTTCAAGGGCCTCGGTGAGATGGACGCCGACGAGCTGTGGGCCACCACGATGAACCCCGCGACCAGGTCGGTCCGCCGCATCACGTTGGAGGACGCCGAGGCGGCCGAGGCCGCGCTGGAGCTGCTGATGGGCGAGAAGGTCGAGCCCCGCCGCAACTGGTTGGTGGAGTCGTCCTCGCGCGTCGACCAGGCCGCCATCGACATCTGACCCGCATCCGATCCTTCGTACGCGTAGCGCTATCCGAGGAGCCACACCATGGCACGCCGCACCGGCCCGACCAGTCGTATCGACCCGTCCGCGTTCGACAACGCGGGCGCGCGCGTCTACGACAGCCCGGTGAAGACCGAGATCGAGCAGTCGTACCTGGAGTACGCCTACTCCGTCATCCACTCCCGCGCCCTGCCCGATGCGCGTGACGGACTCAAGCCGGTACACCGCCGAATCCTCTACTCGATGAACGAGAACGGTTACCGGCCCGGGCACGCGTACGTGAAGTCGTCGCGCGTGGTCGGCGACGTGATGGGTAAGTACCACCCGCACGGCGACACCGCGATCTACGACGCCATGGTGCGCCTGGCGCAGGACTTCTCGCTGAACGTGCCGCTGGTGGACGGGCACGGCAACTTCGGGTCACCGGACGACGGCCCGGCGGCCAGCCGGTACACCGAGGCCCGGTTGTCGCCCGAGGCCATGCTGATGGTCGGCGAGCTGGGCGAGGACACCGTCGACTTCCGGCCGAACTACGACGGGTCGCTGCAGGAGCCGTCGGTGCTGCCCGCGGCGTTCCCGAACCTGCTGGTCAACGGCACGTCCGGGATCGCGGTCGGGATGGCGACCAACATGATCCCGCACAACCTGGGCGAGGTGATCAACGCGGCGCGGTGGCTGATCGAGCACCCGGACGCCACGCTGGACAAGCTGATGGAGTTCATCCCCGGCCCGGACCTGCCGACCGGCGGCCAGCTGCTGGGCCTGGACGAGGTGCGCAGGGCGTACGAGACCGGGCGCGGCGTGGTGCGGATGCGCGCGAAGGTGGAGATCGGGCCGCTGCCGGGCAGCCGAGGCAGGCAGGCCATCACGGTGACCGAGCTGCCGTACGCGGTCGGCCCGGAGAAGATCATCGAGAAGATCACCGAGGAAGTCACCAAGTCCAAGCGGCTCACCGGCATCGCCGACGTCAAGGACCTGACCGACCGGGAGAATGGCACCCGGTTGGTGATCGAGTGCAAGGTCGGGGTGAATCCGCAGGCGCTGCTGGCCGACCTGTACCGGTTGACGCCGATGGAACAGTCGTTCGGCATCAACAACCTGGTGCTGGTCGACGGCCGGCCGCAGACGCTCGGACTCAAACAGCTGCTCGAGGTGTTCCTGCGGCACCGCTACGACGTCGTCACCCGCCGCACCAAGTACCGCCGCCGCAAGCGCGAGGAGCGGCTGCACCTGGTCGAGGGTTTGATCAAGGCGCTGCTGGACATCGACAAGGTGATCGCGCTGATCCGCGGCAGCGAGAACGCCCAGGCCGCCAAGGAAGGCCTGATGCGCGAGTTCGAGCTGACCGAGATACAGGCCACCTACATCCTGGACACCCCGCTGCGCAGGCTGACGAAGTACGACAAGCTCGAGCTGGACGCCGAGCACGACAAGCTGCGCGCGGAGATCGCCGAGCTGAACAAGATCCTCGACGACGAGGCAGTGCTCAAACAGGTGGTGTCCGACGAGCTGGCGCAGGTGGCCGCCGAGTTCGCCACCCCGCGCCGGACGTCGTTGATCGACGGCGACCTCAAGGAGGTGCTGGCGGCCTCCCAGCCCGCCGGGCCGTTGGAGGTCAGCGACGACCCGTGCCAGGTGATCCTGTCGGCGTCCGGTCTGCTGGCGCGGACCGCGGCCGAGTCCGAGGAGGTGCCGGAGAAGCGCAGGCGAAAGGGTCGCGCGAAGCACGACGCGGTGGCCGCGCTGGTGCACTCCACCGCGCGCGGCCGGGTCCTGCTCATCACCAGTCGAGGCCGGGCGTTCAAGACCGACGTGCTCCCGCTGCCGGTGCTGCCCGAACAGGAGGGCACCGTGTCGATCGGCGGCGGCATCCCGGTCACCGAGCTCGTGCCGTTGGAAGCCGGCGAGACAGTGGTCGGGCTCGCCCCGCTGGGTGAGCAGGCCGCCGGTTCTCCGGGACTCGCTCTCGGTACTGAGAAGGGCGTGGTGAAGGTGTGCGCGCCGGACTGGCCGGTGCGGTCCGACGAGTTCGACGTGATCTCGCTCAAGGACGGCGACCGCGTCATCGGCGCCACCTGGCTGACCAGCGCTGAGCAGACGCTGGTGTTCGTCACGTCCGCAGCGTCGCTGTTGCGGTATTCCGCTTCGCTGGTTCGGCCGCAAGGTCTCAAGGGCGGCGGCATGGCCGGTGTCAAGCTGAGCGGCGACGCTCGCGTGGTGTTCTTCGGTGCCGTGGCCACGGACGATCCGGAGCACGGCGAGCCGATGGTGGTCACGGCGACCGAGAAGAGCGCGAAGGTGACCCCGCTGTCGGAGTTCCCGGCCAAGGGACGCGCCACCGGTGGTGTGCGGGCGCAGCGGTTCCTCAAAGGCGAGTCGCGGCTGGTTCTGGCCTGGGCGGGGCCACGGCCGGTGGGGTCGGCGAGCAACGGCGAGCCGATCGACCTGCCCGAGGTGGATCCGCGGCGGGACGGCTCCGGGCACGACTGCCGGATCCCGCACGTCGTCGGGCATCTGGTCGAGCGAGGCTGAGGCCGGATGAGAGTAGACGGCATCGATCCGCGCGTTGTCGAGGCCGAGGTCGACTCCCCCGCGTACCTCGTCACGTTCTGGCGACGGCAGACCCCGGTGGACGGCGCCGCCGCCGAGGAGATGGGCTACGAGAGCGACACCTGCCGGGTCGAGGACGCCGACATCGGCGAAGTGATGGCCTGGGCCGCGGAGCGCGGCAAGGAGTTCGACACGTACGTGATCTCGGTGTTCGCCGACGACCGCACGGCGGTGCGACTGTTCGGCCACGCGCCGGACGGGCACAGCCCGTGAACCGGTGAGACTGTCGGTGCCTGCCGCTATAACGGCGGTATGGCATTGCACTGGAAGCTGGTCGTGGACAGCCGGAACGCTCCCGCCATCGCCGATTTCTGGGCGGCGGCGCTCGGCTACGAGGTGGAAGATCCCGGCACGTTGATCGACCAGCTGCTCGCGGGCGGTCAGCTGCCGGAAGCCGCGGTGATCGAACACCGTGGCCGCAAGAATTTCCGCGGTTTCGCCGCGATCCGGCACCCGGACGACCCGTTCGACGAGGTGTCCGGCATCGGACGGGGCCGCAGGATCCTGTTCCAGGACGTGCCGGAGGGCAAGTCGGTCAAGAACCGGCTGCACATCGACGTACACGCGGGCGAAGAGGGACTGGACGCGTTGGTGAATCGGCTCGAGTCGCTGGGCGCGCGGCGGGTGCAGGAGCTCGACAAGGGACCTGCCGGCCACTGGTGGCTGATGCAGGACCCGGAGGGCAACGAGTTCTGCGCCGCGGCCTGACTCGGGCCGACATCGCGGTGGAAGTCTGAGGGTTGCGCGCGGGGCGCACCATACGTGCGGCAGCGGATCGCACCGTGTCGGTGCCGGGCCCCGCGATGCCTGGTCGTCTCGGTGAGCGGCGCGATCCGACGACAACTGTGGCCGCGGGTGGCGACCCTCCCCTACGGCCGCCGGTCTCCCCTACGGCCGCCGGTCTCCCTACGACTGCGTGGGCTCCTCGGGTGGCGCAGCGCCGATACGCGCACACTCCTGGTTCACGACACACGGCTCGTGGCAGCGAGAGTGGTTCATGGCACTCGGCTGCCCGGATCGGCAGCAGGACCACGCCGGGCCGCTCACATGACTGTGCCGCCGCACGCCGGAAGGCGCACGACGGCACAGGGCTGTGCTGCGACCGTCAGTGCGGGCGCTCGATGTCGCCGTGCCAGCCGCCAGTGGCGTGGCCGCGCTGCTCGATGAACTCCTTGAACCGGTTCAGGTCACCCTTCACCCGCTGATTGAGCAGACCCGCCTTGTCGGCCACGTTCTCGGCGAAGCCTTCCGGGTCGATGTCCATCTGGGCGGTCACCCTGGTCTGGTTGTCGTCGAGGCGGTGGAACGTGATGACGCCCGCGTGCTGCGGGCCGTTGTCCGATTTCCACGCCACGCGCTCCTGAGGATGCTGCTCGGTGATGGTGGCGTCGAACTCGCGCCGGACACCGGCGACCGAGATGTCCCAATGCGTCTTGGTGGGCGTCATCTGCTGAACACGGTCAACGCCTTCCATGAATTGGGGGAACGTCTCGAACTGCGTCCACTGGTCGTAGACCGGGGCGATCGGGGCGTTCACGTCGACCGAAGCGGTGATCGTGCTCATGGGTTTCCTCTCGTTGACTGCTTTCCCCTGGATACCCACCGGGCCTGGTCCGCTACCGGGGTGAGGGCTGTGTGTTGGCCCACGCGAGGCTGGGTAGCCGCCTTGTAAAGCACAGCCACACCGTCCGCGCCGGTAGGCACCAGAGCGAGGACGGTCGCCGAGGTCCGGGACGCCCCTTCCCGGCCTTCGCGGACTGGCCCCGGACCACCGCCCGGGGCCAGTCCCCTGTCCATGGCCGTTGGGGTATGTGCGCTGCGCTACACGCTGACTCAGCTCGAGAACCGGCAGGTCCCCGCCACGATTCGCCGATCAACCCCGGGGGTAGTCAGCGGCCATGACTCGCGCTCGCTCGATCACCGCGGTCCTCGCGGCGTTCTATCTCCTCGTCGCGCTGGCCGCGCTGGTGCTCGCACCCCGATCACTGGCCCGCGCCTACGGCGAGAACATGGTCGCCGGATTCGGCGTGGACGCCATCCTCACCGTGGTGCATGCGGCCATCGGTGTCGCCGCACTGCTGGTGACGCTCCTGGCCGTGCCCGTAGCCCGTCGCGTGTTCGGTATGGCGGTGGCGGTGGTCGCCCTCGGTTTGTTCGCCTACGGCATTCCGGCCGCCGTCGACCCCAATCCGGACGTGGCGTTCAACATCGGCTGGGGCAACGTCGTGATCTACGCGCTGACCATCCCCGCCGGCCTGTACGTCGCGTTCAACCAGACCGCGCGTGACGCTCGCCCGGTGTCCACCGGCGACACCGAGCGCTGAACCAATCCACTCATGACCGACGCGGCGCCGCCGCGGAATGGAGTCCCCATGTCCGTTTCCGGAGACCAACCACAGCAACAACAGACCGCGCCCGGCGCGACCGGCGACATGGAGCCGCAACCGCAGGATCGGATGGAGGGCTACCTCGGCCGCGGTCTGCTCGACGGCCGCGCCGCCCTGATCACCGGCGGCGATTCCGGCATCGGCAGGGCGGTCGCCATCGCGTTCGCCAAAGAAGGCGCCGACGTCGCGGCGGCCTACCTCGACGAACACGAGGACGCCCGGACCACCGCGGATCTGGTCCGCGCGGAAGGCAGGCGATGTCTGCTGCTGCCGGGCGACCTCGCCGAGGCCGCGCAGTGTCGGGACGTCGTGACCGACACACTCAGCGCGTTCGGGCGGCTGGACATCCTGGTGAACAACGTCGCCACCCAGCAGCCGGTCGACTCGCCCGAGGAGCTCACCGACGAACAGTGGCTGCACACGTTCGCGGTGAACATGCACAGCTATTTCCGGGTGACGGCCGCCGCGCTGCCCCATCTCAAGGAAGGCTCGTGCGTCATCAACTCGGGGTCGGTCAACGGGCTGCGCGGCAACAAGACGTTGATCGACTACTCGGCGACCAAAGGCGCGATCATCGCGTGGACCCGCTCGATGGCGCAGGCGCTGACCGATCGCAAGATCCGGGTCAACTGCGTCGCACCGGGCCCGGTGTGGACCCCGCTGATCCCGGCGACGTTCCCGCCCGAGCGGGTCGGGTCGTTCGGTGAGCAAGCACCGATGGAGCGCGCCGCCCAACCCGACGAGCTCGCACCGTCATACGTGTTCCTGGCATCGGAGCGCTTGTCCTCGTACTACAGCGGGCAGGTGCTGGCCGCACTGGGTGGCGAGACCACGCCCGCCTAGCCGCTGACGTCGGTCTCGTGGTGTGGAGCGCCCACCGGCTTCGATTCCGGTGAGCCGCGCTGCCGCAGGTAGACGCTGAGCACCGCCATCGACCCGATGGCGAGGAACTCCGACTGCCAGTTCTGCAGCGCGCGGTTCCAGAAATCGGCGGACACCACGTACTCACCGAACGACAGCGTGTGCGCGCCCTCGGACAGCTGCTCGGCGTTGAACGCCACCTGCCCGGCCACCGCTTGGGTCAGCAAGCTGAGCAGGAAGATCGCCAGCATGATCAAGCCGAGCGAGCGGGAGAACACCGTGGTGCGCCACCCGCCCGCTCGGGCCCATGCCGGCGAATCCTCGGTCGCATGGCTACCGACCCGCTGGTCCCGATCCGACTCCGGCCCGATCCGGTGCGCAGGCTTGGACTCCGGTGAGCCGCGTTGCACCAGCCACACCGTGGCGAAGATGTAGAGGAAGAACTGCAGGTACTCCGACTGCCAGTTCTCCGCGACGTCGACGGCGAACTCGGCCGAGGTGACGAAGTCGAACAAGCCGATCCGTTCGCCACCGTTGATCAGCTGCTCGTGGTTGAACGCGGCCAGGCCGGCGAACGCCTGGCCGGTCAGCGCGAGCAGGAACAACAGCCCGAATGCGAGGCCGAGCCCGTTGTCCCGCACGAAGCGCTTCCAGTGCGGCAGCTGCTCGCCTGCGTCCGGCCGAGCGATGTCGACCACCTGGCACTCCCTACTTGAGAAGTGCGACCGGCAGGAAATACAGCAGGCCGCCGACAATGATGACCAAGTACGCGGCGAAAACCGCCCGCGAGGTCATTCGGTGTACTCGTCGTCCTCGCCGATGCGCACCGTGGTCGCCTGATCGGCCAGGTCGCCGTCGGACGCTTCGAACTGCGCGGCCGGTTCCACCGACGGTTCCGGCCTGGTCGACCGCTGCTGGTCAAGCAGGTCGGCCTCCGGCTTGTCGATCGCGGGGTCGCCGAACTCCTCGGTCATCGATCCTCCTCCCGTGAGGCACTCCTCGGTGTACCCGGCCAGGGGTGCGGTTACACCGCCCCCTACGTTCACCTATACCCATTCGGCTGGGGTTGCGCCGGTCGTTCCACGGTGGGCACGCCCCGCAGCTCGGCGATGGCCTTGCGGGTCGGCAACAACAGGCTCGCCAACCCGGCAGCCGTCTGGATCGGGCCGTGATGCCCGTCCACCCGCTTCTCCAGGGCTCGGAGGCCGTCGTCGGCCCGCCGCAGCAGGTCTTGTGCGTCGTCGCTGGAGCCGTCGTGCATGCCCATCTCGGCCGCGGCATCGGCGACGTGATCGAGCACATCGGCGAACTCGCCGCGCAGGTCCTCGTCCGGCGTGGTGAACGGGGCGTGCTCGTGGGTGATGACGTACGCCGCCTCGGTCAGTTCACGCAGGTGCGGCCAGGCGCGACGCAACGCGGTCGCCGCCGGCTGCCACCGGTCGACCACGTTCTTCCGTTCCCCGCGGCGCCGAAGGTTCAGCCGAGCGCTCTCGTCGCTCCACTGCTGAGCCTGGTGCGCATGCCGGACGTGGTTCTCCACCGTGCGCGCGTCGTCCTCCCATTTCGCGGCCAGATCGGGCGAGTCGATCTCGCGCAGCGACGCGGCGATCCCGCGCAGCAGCACGCTGAGTTCCCGAGCCAGGCCCGCGGTCGCCTCGCGCGGTCGCCGCAGGTAGATCGGCGGGAAGACGAGCATGTTGATGGTCAGGCCGACCACGGCTCCGAGTGCGATCTCCAGCAACCGGTCGACCAGCAACTCCGGTTCGTTCACCGTCCCCTGGATGATCACCAGCAGCGCGGTGACCGCCACCCAGATACCGCTCGACCCGAAGTGTCGCCACCGCCCGAGCAACAGGCCGACCGGCACCACGACACCGATCGCCGCGGTCGGCAGCGCGATCAGCTCGTGCGCCACCCCGCCGAGCAGCACCCCGGCACCGACCGCACCGATCTGCTGCCGGGCAGCCTGCAGGGACCGGTACACCGTGGACTCGAACAGGAACATCGCGGCGTAGGGCGCGAGGAACGGTTGCGGCAACGCCAGCAGGTGCCTGGCCAGTAGCCAGGTCACCACGACCGCGATCGACGCCTTCGCCACTTGGACGAGGTCTTGCCAGTTCAGTGCACGTTCGACCGCGTCGCGGACCCGTCGCATGGTCATGGCCTGTGGCTTCCGCGCGTCCGGCATGGGCAAACGTGAGCTCAGCCGCGAACCTGGGCAGCCAGATCCTTGTCCAGATCGGCGCGCACCAGGGCGGCGGTGAACCGGGCCAGATCGTCACCGTCGACCAGTGCGGCGAGCTTGGCCTCGTCTTCCGGCAATCCGACCGCTCGCGCACCGGACACAGCCTTGGCGTCGACATAGGGCCGCAGCTCGGGCCAGACGTGCTGGGCTTCGCGGCAGAGGATGTCCGCACCGACCGGACCCAGCCGCGGGAACTGCTGCAGCAGCCGCCGCAGTTCGTTCACGTCGCCGTCGGCCTGGGCGCACAGCTTGCGGAGGTCGCCGCCGTAGCGGGCAAGGAGCAGTTCCGCCCCGGTGCCCAGAGCGGTCGCGGTGCTTTCGTCGTAGCGGACGTAGTGGCCGCGCCCCAGCGCATCGACTCGCTGCTGCCAGGTGGCGTCCAGCATCTTGCGCGGCGTGCCGTAGATGCGCAGCTCCCGGGCCGCAGCCACGGCGATCGACGCCTTGATCCTGGTCGACAGCAGGATCGACAGCACCAGCAACCGGTACAGCGGGGCCGGCTTGTCCCGCAGCGTGATGCCGGCTTCCTCCGCATAGGTCCGGCCCGCAAGATCCAGCAGCTTCGTCACTCGTCGAGTCCGGCTCATAGTTGTCGGCTACCCATCGTCGTCGTGGCGAATTCCCGGTGCGGGATCCACCGCGGGGTTGACCGGACGAGCCGAGCGGGTAGTCGGTGAGCAGTCCGCCCGAACTCACCGCCGCAGGAGGTATTTGCGATGAAGGCCGTCACCTGGCAGGGCAAACGCGATGTGCGGGTGGAGAACGTACCCGACCCGGAACTGCAGGAGCCCACCGACGCGATCATCCGTGTGACGAGCAGCGGGATCTGCGGCTCCGACCTGCATCTGTACGAAGTACTCGGTGGTTTCCTCGAGCCCGGCGACGTCCTCGGGCACGAGCCGATGGGCATCGTCGAGGAAGTCGGCGACCAGGTACGGCACATCGCGCCCGGCGACCGGGTCGTGGTGCCGTTCAACATCGCGTGCGGCTCGTGCTTCATGTGCCGGCGCGGGTTGACGTCGCAGTGCGAGACCACCCAGGTGCGCAAGTACAACAAGGGTGGCGCGCTGTTCGGCTACACCAAGCTGTACGGGCAGGTCCCCGGTGGGCAAGCCGAGTACATGCGGGTGCCGCAGGCGCACTTCGGGCCGATCCCGGTTCCACCTGGCCCGCCGGACGACCGGTTCGTGTATCTGTCCGACGTCGTCCCGACCGCGTGGCAGGCCGTCGAGTACGCCAACATCCCGGAAGGCGGCAGCGTCGCGGTGTTCGGGCTGGGCCCGATCGGCCAGATGGCGTGCCGGATCGCCGCACTGCGCGGTGCCGAGACCGTGATCGGCCTCGACCTGGTGCCGGAGCGCCTGCAACTGGCGCGTGAGTACGGCGCGGTCACCATCGACGTCACCGATGCGCGCGGCAGCGTGCCCGACACGGTGCGCCAGCTCACCGGCGGGCGCGGGCCGGATTCCGTCATCGACGCGGTCGGCATGGAGGCGCACGGTGCCCCGGTCGCCCAGTTCGGGCAGATGCTGGTCTCGATGCTGCCGAAGCCGCTGTCCACCAAGCTCACCGAGAAGGCGGCGATCGACCGGCTGTCGGTGCTGTATGCGGCCATCGACACGGTGTGCCGCGGCGGCACCATCTCGCTGTCCGGCGTCTACGGCGGCGCGGTCGACCCGTTGCCGATGTTGGAGCTGTTCGACAAGCAGATCCAGCTCCGCATGGGCCAGGCGAACGTCAAGACCTGGATCGACGACGTCCTCCCGCTGGTCTCACGCGACGACGACCCACTCGGTGTGGAATCACTGGCCACCCACCACCTGCCGCTCGAACAGGCGCCGCAGGCCTACCAGAACTTCCAGCGCAAGGCCGACGGCGCGATCAAGGTGCTGCTGCAGCCGTAGCGGTCGGCCGCCGACGAGAGCTGGGTAGCCGAGAAGCAGAGCAACAGAAGGGATCAACCATGACCACGGCACGCGAAATCATGACGCCGGATGCGCAGTGCGTGCAGAGCACCGACACCGTGCTCGACGCCGCGAAGAAGATGACCCAACTGAACGTGGGATCCATGCCGATCTGCGGGGAGGACAACCGCCTCAAAGGCATGCTCACCGATCGCGACATCGTCACCAAGGTGCTCGCCGAGGGCAAGGACGTGCGCGCGGTACGAGTCGGCGACCTGGCACAGGGCGAGGCCGTGACCATCGGGGCCGACGACGACGCGGAAGAAGTTCTGCGAACGATGTCCCAGCACGGTGTGCGCAGGCTGCCTGTGATCGACGGACACGACTTGGTCGGCATCGTCGCCCAGGCGGACGTGGCGCGGTCGCTGGACGATCCCGCCGTCGGCGACCTGGTGGAAGCCTTGTCGATGCCATGACCAATGCCGTGACCACCAGCACGCCGCGGGACCGGTAGCTGCGCCGCGCGCTACCGGAACCAGCGGCGCCAAACCGCGCGTCGAGACCCGCACGGAGTTCTCGGCGCTCTCACGACGGCCCGGGGTTGGCAGCAGGCCCCGGGTCGTCGCATGGTGGTCACCGGTCACCGTCCCACACCACCCCGGCATCCGTCACACGGGCGCCCGATGCCGGTCTGTGTTCGGCGAGGCGGCCGTCGTGCATCAGGTGCACGACCCGCACGTGATGGAGCAGCACCGCTACGTCGGCGATCAGCCTGCGGTGGCAGCGCCACCACACGGCCTCGGCACACATGATCGCTGTCCGGCGCTCCGTCGCCTCCGCGAGCAGTTCGCGCAGGCCCGCCGCAAAGTCCGGGGTCCGCGTCCACCCTGCGTACGCGCGGAACTGGTCGACCTCCCACCACGTGTCGCGCGAGTCCGACGCCAGTCGGCGTCGACCGCCCAACCGCTCGTCCCAGCGGTAGTCGATCCCTGCACGCGTGAGTGATTCCTTCAGTGCGTCGGGTTTGGTCTGCGGGTTGCGGCGACTGCCCGGATAGCGGCGGACGTCGACCAAGAGCTCGACATCGTGCTCGGTGAGCAGGCGCACGAGGGCTCCGCGCTCCAAGCTGCCGTGGCCCACCGTCATCAACGTCGTCATACCCGCAGGGTTACCCATGAGCCGCGTGGTCGACATGGCGGAGCCGCCTGGGCTGTTCGGAGCAATCCGGCCGTCGATCAATCCCGGCGCGGTTTGCCATCGAGGTGGCGGGGTTAGCCAGCGCCTACAGGCACAGTCGAGGCGATTGCGACGAGGATGACCACACGGAAAAACCCCCGCACCAGCCGCGAATCCAGCGGCGAACAGTCCGGTGACAGCAAGGACAACGGCAACCGGCTGGGCATGGCCGAAGCGGTGCGCCGCGCGGTCGACGAGTTCAGCTCGCTGACCAGGAAGGACGCCGAGGCGGTCACCGGCGTGCGGTCCGAGGGCGACGGCTGGTCGGTGCTGGTCGACGTGGTCGAGCTGGAACGCATCCCGTCGTCCACCGACGTGCTGGCGACCTACCGGGTCGACATCGACAGTTCCGGGCAGCTGCAGGGCTACGAGCGGCTCCGCCGATACAACCGAGGAGCGACTGATCCGTCATGACCGTGCAGCCGAACGCCATGGCGCGCCGCCAGCCGGACACCCTCGCCGACGTCCTCGAGCGGGTGCTGGACAAGGGAGTCGTGATCGCCGGCGACATCGTCGTCAACGTCCTGGACATCGAATTGCTGTCGCTGAAGTTGCGGCTGTTCATCGCCTCCGCCGACACCGCGCGCGAGATGGGCATGGACTGGTGGACCACCGACCCGTTCTTCTCCTCGCAAGCACCGCGTCAGCAGGTCGAGGCCGGCGATCGGCAGGCGCTGCCGGAGTCGGACCGGCGCGACGCGCTCCCGGAGTCGGATGACCGGCAGGCGCTGATGGAGGAGAACCGCAGGCTGCGGCAGCAGCTCGAGCAAGCGCAGCGGGAGCATCAGGAATGACCGATCGACCCGACGCCGTCACCGCGCTGGCCCGCGAGCACGCGCGTGGGTTGCTGGCGGAAGCCGCCGAGGAGGCCCGGGCGCTGGCGCGCGCGGACCTGGTCGAGACGCTGCGCCGGGCGATCGTGGACGAAGCCATGAGGCACACATCGCCCTCTCCCCCGGCGGAAACGAAGCCCGGGCAAGCCGGCACCACGCCTACGAAAACCGACCCAACGCCGGCGACGGGCCCCGCCACTCCCGCGGAGGCCCCCGCGGCGACGACCGACGACGCCCAACCCGAACGGTGCCTGTACGCCTACGCCATCGCCGACCGTGCCGACCTCGACTTCGCCGAGCTGAACGGCTCCGGCGACTCGCTGCGCTGCATCGACTCCGACGGCCTGGCACTGGTGGTCGCCGAGATGGACGTGACCGAGCTGGCCGGCCTGCAGACCGACGAGATCACCGAGGACGGGCCGTTGGCCCGCCTGGCCCGCACCCACGACGAGGTCGTCCGGGTCGCCGCCGGGCAGGCGACCGTGCTGCCGTTGCGGCTCGGGACCGCGGTCGCCGACGACGAAGCCGCCCGCGAGCTGCTTCGTAGCCGCGGCGACACCGCGCGGCGTCAGCTCGACGAGCTGCGCGGCCGACGCGAATGGGGCGTCCAGTTCCTGTCGAACGACACCCAACCGACCACGCCTGAGCCCGTGCAGTCGGCCGAACCCCCGTCCGGCACCGCATATCTGACTCAGCGCCGCGCGGCGTTGGAAGCCGAGGAGCGGTACCGCCGTGACCGGACGGCCGCCATCGAGCAGGCCCACGACCAACTGAGCGCGACGAGCTCCGCCTCGGTGCGCCGCTCGACCAACGCGGGCGCGCTGGCCGACATGGCCTATTTGATCGCCGCCGCGGACGAAGCAGCGTTCCAGGCACAACTCGAGCAGCTCGCCCAACCGCTGTCGCATGCGGGTGTCTCGGTGCGGGTCACCGGGCCGTGGCCGCCGTACAGCTTCGTGTCGTCGGAGGAGGACTGACCGATGTCCGACGTGATCACCACCGAAGGCACCAGCCTGGTCGACCTGCTCGACCGCGTGGTGTCCACCGGGGCCCTCATCAGCGGCGACATCATCATCTCGCTCGCCGGCATCGACCTGATCCGGCTCGATCTGCGGCTGCTGCTGGTGGCGGTCGGAACCGCCGAGGAGGCAGCACGATGACCGCCCCACGCGGCAGCAAGCCGTTGCGACTGGACGCCGATGCGGAGGACGTCGGCAAAGGGCTCGGCGGCCTGATCGTCGCCGTACTGGACCTGGTGCGCCAGCTGCTGGAACGCCAGGCGCTCCGCCGGGTCGACACAGGTGGGTTGTCCGCCGAGGACGTGGAGCAGCTCGGGCAAGCGCTGCTCGCATTGGAAGAAGAGTTCGAGGAGTTGCGGGAGACCTTTGGTGTCGGTTCGGGCCCGACCTTGCCGTTCGACGCCGCCGAGCTTCTCGCCGATATGGAGAGGAAGCCATGACCGTCGCACAGGGAATCAACCGGGCTCCCAGACCGAGCAGTTTGGCCGACGTTCTCGAGGTCATCCTGGACAAGGGCATCGTGATCGACGCCTACGTCCGGGTCGCCGTGGTCGGGATCGAGCTGCTGACCATCGACGCCCGCATCGTCATCGCCAGCGTGGACACCTACTTGCGCTTCGCCGAGGCGGTCAACCGGCTCGATCTGCAGCCGAACAACCAGGTCGCCGGCCTGCCCGGGATGATGGAGAAGATCACCGAGGGCGGTGCGCAGCACAAGACCAAGGGCGCGCTCGAAGGGGTCAAAGACAGCGCGAAGGACATGTTCGACTCCCTCACCGGCTCCGATGAGGACGAGGACGAGGACGACGAGCAGGAAGAGCAGGAAACCGCCAAGCGCAGCTCTCGCAAGGCTCCGGCAAGCCGGAGCGCCTCCCGTTCCCGCCGAGCCCAACGGTGACCCCGGTGACCGTCTACGTCTACGGCGTGGTGCGCGGCGAGGACGAGATACCCGAGGTGTCCGGCGTCGGCGAGCCGCACGGGTCGGTGCGCCGGATCGACGGCGACGACATCGCCGCCGTGGTGAGCGACCTGCCGGACGACTACGAGCTGACCGAGCAGGACGCGGTCAGCCACCTCGACGTGCTCAACGCGCTCGCCGCCCAGCAGGTGGTGCTGCCGTTCCAGTTCGGCACGGTGGCCCCCGACGACGCGGCGGTCCATCGGGAAGTGCTGACCGCACCCGGTCTGCGCGCCTCACTCGATGCGCTCGAGCCGTATGTGGAGGTGCGCGTCGAATTCACCTACAACGAGGAAGCGCTGCTGCGTGAAGTGATAGCCGAGGACCCGAGCCTGCGCGACCAGTCGCAGACGACCTCGCTGGACGCCCGGGTCTCGCTCGGCCAGCGCGTCGCCGAACGGGTCGAGCAACGGGTGCTGCAGCGCGGGGAACAGCTGATGACCGGTGTCGAGGGCGTCGCGGAATCCCTGCTGCGCCTGCCGACCGACGAGGTCCACGAGGACAAGTGGGCGGTGCTCGTGGAACGCGCTCGGCTGGCCGAAGCCGACGCGGCGGTGCGCGGTATCAGCCGCAGCGCCCCGGACATCCGGATCGGCTACTTCGGGCCGATGCCCACGTTCAGTTTCCTGCCCGCGGTGCAGGCCGAGGAGTCGTCCCAGTCGCGGTGGGGCTGGTAACCGCGAAGCGTCAACGAATCGGGGGCACGAGCCGGGCACCGACGCCCGGGAAGGAGAAGCACCCATGGCCGACACTGCGCGGATCGGCTCGGCACTGGTGGCCGGGTACTTGCTCGGGCGGACCAAGAAAGCCAAGAAGGCCATCACCCTGGCCCTGTGGCTGACCGGCAAGAACAAGATGTTGCAGCCGCAGAACCTGGCCAAGATGGCGTTGACCAAGCTGCAGGACTCCCCCGTCGCCGGCGAGATCATCACCCAGATCCGTGGCCCGCTGGCCACCGCGGCGTCGAAGGCGGCACTGGCGACGCTGGAGAGCCGCGCGACCGCGTTCGCCGACAGCCTGCACGAGAAGACGTTGGCGCTGCAGCCGCCCGGGGCCGAGGACGCCGGAGCCGACGAGGACGAGGCTGCCTCCGAAGATGCCGAAGACACCCAAGACACTGAAGACACCGAAGACACCGAGGAGGCCGAAGGCACCGGCGACGATCAGGCTGCGGACGACACCGACCAGGAGCAGGAGCAGGAAGAAGACGAACCGAAGCAGTCGCGTGCCCGCTCCGCGCGCTCGCAACCGTCCACCCGAGCCGCGAAGAGCCGGACGAGTTCGGCGAAGTCGTCCCGGGCATCGACCAGGTCCACGGCGGGCAAGAGCACGACGGCGAAGAAGAGCACGTCGACCGCGAAGTCCCGGACCTCCCGCAGTGCCTCGAGCGGCCGCTCCGGATCGAGCTCGCGCAGCAAGTCCGGTTCCAGCAAACGCACCAGCTCGTCGGCGAAGCGATAAGGAGCGATCATGGCAGACACCAAGTCCCCGCTCGGCAAGATCGCCTCCGCGGTCAAGGACAGCCCGGTCGCGGGCAAGGTCACCGACGAACTGAAGTCGTACGCCAAGGCGAAGACGACCAGCATGGTCGGCCAGCTCGGATCGAAGTTGAACGATGTGACCGGCCAGCTCAACGAGGCCGCGGAGAACGGAGGCCCGCTCGGCAAGGCGGGCAAGGCCGCCGCGGAGAAGATCGCCGATGGCGGCTCGTCCGGCAAGGCGGCGCTCAGCGGCGCGGCCGCGGGTGTCAAGGAGAAGGTCAAGTCGATGTTCGGCAAGGGCGGCAGCAAGAGCAAGAAGTCGACGGTCATCATCGAGGACATCGACATCGGCGCCCCGATCGACGTGGTCTACGACCAGTGGACGCAGTTCGAGGAGTTCTCCTCGTTCGCCAAGGGAGTGGAGAGCGTCGAACAGAGCGACGAGGTGGAGAGCACCTGGCGGTTCAAGATCGCGTTCTCGCGGCGTTCGGTGAAGGCCACCGTCACCGAGCAGGTGCCGTTCCGGCGCATCGTGTGGACCTCCGACGGCGCCAAGGGCGCGACGAAGGGTGTGGTGACGTTCCACCCGCTCGCCGACGATCTCACCAGGGTGCTGCTGGTGATGGAGTACTTCCCGAGCGGCTTCATGGAGAAGACCGGCAACATCTGGCGCGCGGTGGGCCGTCGCGCCCGGCTGGACCTGAAGCACTTCCGGCGGTTCGTGACCATGAACAACGAGGCCACCGGATCGTGGCGGGGCGAGATCTCCGACGGCGAAGTGGTCAGCGAACCCGAGGACGACGAAGAGCAGACGGAGCCCACGGACGAGGACGAAGCGCCCGAGACCGAGGAAGAGGCGCCCGAGGACGAGGACGAGGCCGACGAGTACGACGAGGAAGAGGGCGAGGAAGCCGAGGAGCCGGAGCGACAGAAGGAGCCCGCCTGACCTGCGGAAACGGTGGACCGGCGGTAGCGTGCGAGGAATGACCTCGGTGGCGTGTGGTGCGTCTTAGGCGCAGCGATCCGGCGCAGCCCGGCATCCGGCGCGTGCGTCGCGGGCGCGGGTTCTCCTTCCACGGCCCGGACGGCGAGCCGCTGGACGACCGGACGCGAGAGCGGATCGAGGCTCTGGTCATCCCGCCGGCGTGGCGGAACGTGTGGATCTGCCCGAACGCCAACGGGCACCTGCAGGCGGTCGGTGTCGACGACGCCGGACGGAAGCAGTACCTCTACCACGACCAGTGGCACCGCGCGAAGACCGAGGAGAAGCACGATCGTGTGCTCGAGCTCGCCCGGCTGCTGCCGGACTTCCGCAAGGAAGTCGCTAGCCAGTTGGCGGCCCGCGGTATCGGCCGGGACCGTGTTCTCGCCGGGGCGTTACGCATCCTCGACCTCGGTGTCTTCCGCACCGGTGGTGAGGAGTACACGCGCAGCAACGGCACCTACGGCTTGGCCACCCTGCAACGCGACCATGTCCGGCTCAGCGGCGACCAGGTGCGGTTCCGCTACCTCGCCAAGGGCGGCACGCTTCGCGAAGTCATGATCAGCGACGCCCCGCTCGCCGCGCTGGTGCGGTCGTTACGCCGAGCGGGTCCGGATGTGGACCGGCTGCTCGCCTACCGGGACGGATCGCAGTGGCGGGAGGTTCGAGCGGACGAGGTCAACCTGCGGTTCCGGGACCTCACCGGCGACGACTTCACCGCGAAGGACCTGCGCACGTGGAACGCGACCGTGCTGGCCGCGGCCGCGTTCGCCGAGCACGACGCGCCGACAAGCCGGCGAGCTCGGCAGCGGGTGCGTGCGACGGTGATGCGGGAGGTGGCCGAGGAACTCGGCAACACCCCCGCGGTCGCCCGCAGCTCCTACGTGGACCCCAGGGTCGTGCGGCACTTCGAATCCGGCCGTACCATCCGCCCGGCACTGGAACGCATCGGCGGCAGAGCCTGGCAGACGAAGACGCCCGCGACGCGATCGAACGCGCGGTCATCCGCTTGCTCGACGCCTGACCAGCATCACTTCTTCTTGGACTTCTTCGGCCAGGTGCCGGTCGCCTTCTTGAACCCGGTCGCCGCACCACGGTCCACCAGCGCCTTCACGCCACCGAACACCGCGCCTTGCACAGCCGCGGCGGTGAGCACCTCGGACCAGGAGCGGTCCTCGTCCTTGGCGTCCGGTGCGTCCTTCTGGCCGGTGCCCACTTTCCACAGCTGGTGAAACGCGACCGACGCGAGAATGCCGCCCACCACACTGGCGAGCAGGCTCAACGGCTGGTAGAGGATCTTCATTCTTCCTCGGCCACCTTCCGGTGCTTGATGCGCCGCATCAGCGCCCACAGTGCCAGCAGCGCGCCCAACCCCATCGCGAACTGCTTGGGATTGCGTTGGACCGTCGCCACCGCGTGCTCGGCCTTCTCCCGCGCCGGGGAAGGCAGCTTCTCCATGGCCTGTTCGGTCACTTGCTGCGTGCGCTGTCTGACCGTCTCAGACGTTTCCCGCGCCCGATCCTTCATGCGCGACGGCACGTCGGCCTTGTACGCCAACGCTTCCACCGTGTCCGCCAAATCGGCGCGCGTACGTTCGATGTCGTCCTTCAACTCCGCCGTCGTCGGCTTCTCCTCCGAGGTACTTGCCGCGGAATTGCTCTCCGGCTTGCGGTGGGACCCGTTCATCGGTGCAGACCTTCCTTCACCGCGTCGATGTCGGCGCGGACGTTGCCCACCGTGTCCTCCGGGACGACGGGGGTGGCTGACTGGAGTTTCTTGCGGCCCATCAGCGCCAGGACGCCTGCGACGGCCAGCACCACCACGGCGACGATCAGGGCGGCCGCCCACCCGGGCAGCACGAGCGCCAGCGCCAGCACGGCCGTGGCCAGCAGCGTCGCGACGCCGAACAGCGCCGTGATGCCTGCTGCTCCGAACAACCCGGCGCCGATACCGCCGCGCTTGCCCTTCTCCTGCAGTTCGGCTACCGCGAGCTGGATCTCGTCGCGCACCAGCCGGGACATCTGGGCTGAGGCTTCCCCCACCAGCTCGCCGATCGGGCGTTCCGCCCCGGCGGGCGGGGGAGCCTGGCTCGATGTGTCGACCATGCCAATCGCCTTCCTTCTCGTGTGTGGGTGCCGGGTACCCCCGGTCGGCCCCACGGCATGCACGCCGTCCACATCCGGGTCAACCACCAGGTCGCGTGCATGATCGGCCCAGGATCCGGGTAGCCCGGTGCCCATGCGGCATCTCAGCGTCTGGACCGCCACGGCCGACCTGCCCTCGTTTCCGTCGCTGGACGACGACATCGGGGCGGATCTGGTCGTGGTCGGCGGCGGCATCGTCGGACTGACCACGGCCTTGTTGGCCACGCAGAACGGGTTCGGCCGGGTGGTGGTGCTCGAGGCACGCACACTCGGTGCGGGTACCACTGGCTCCACCACGGGCAAGGTCAGCGCTCAGCACGGGTTGACCTACGCGAGCCTGAGCAAGCGCCTGGGGGAAGAGGCGGCCACCCAGTACGCCCGGGCCAACCAGGCAGGCCTGGACAAGATCGTCGAGCTGGCCGAGCAGATGAGCATCGACTGCGAGCTGACCCGCGCCCCGTCGTACCTGTACACGCACGAGTCGAGCAGGCGTAAGGACTTGATCGACGAGGCCGAAGCGGCCAATCGCGCAGGCTTGTCCGCGGAGCTGGTGACCGACACCGATCTGCCGTTCCAGGTCGCGTCCGCGGTGCGGTTCGGCGACCAGGTGCATTTCCACCCGGGCAAGTACCTGGCAGGTCTGGCGCAGGCGTTCGTGGACGCCGGCGGCCTCATCTACGAGAACTCCCGGGTGCAGAGCTTCCACGAGCGCGGCGGTCAGGTACACGTCAAGACCGTGCGGGGCGCCATCCGCGCCAAGCACGCGCTGCTGGCCACGCTGCTGCCACCCGGCTTGACCGGCGGATTCTTCGCCAGGGCCAAGCCGATCCGGTCGTACGCGTTCGCCGTCCGGCTGAGCGAGCAGGCTCCGGTGAGCATGTCGCTGTCCATCGACCAGCCCAGCCGGTCGATCCGTCCCTGGCGCGCGCCGGACGGCAACGGCCTGATCATCGGCGGCAACGGGCATCAGACCGGCGACAGCACCGACGAACAAGCCTGCTACGAGGACCTGCAGCGGTGGACGTCGAACACGTTCGACGTGAACTCCTTCGAGTTCCGCTGGTCCGCGCAGGACTATCAGACGTTCGACCAGGTTCCCTACGTCGGCAAGGTGCCGCTGCACAAGTCGCTGTACGTCGCCACGGGCTTCCGCAAGTGGGGACTGACCAACGGGACGGCGGCCGCGATGATGGTGATCGACCAGATCACCGGCCGGTCGAACCCGTGGCAGAAGGTTTTCGACACCACACGGATCGGCGACACCAAGGCGATCGTCGAAGCGGCCGGGCACAACCTGAAGTCGGGCGCGGAGCTCACCGGCGGCCACCTGATGCGCGCGCTGCGCTCGCCCGAGCCCGAACTGCGACCGGGGGAAGGCGGCATCGTCAAGATCAAGGGCGACACGGTCGGCGCCTATCGCGATCACGACGGTCAGCTGCATGTCGTCCGGCCGACGTGTACCCACCTCGGCTGCCCGCTGCACTGGAACAAGGCGGAAACCAGCTGGGACTGCTCGTGCCACGGGTCACGGTTCACCGCCGACGGCGATGTGCTGGAGGGGCCGGCGAAAACCCCGCTGCATCGGCCGCACGACTGAGTGGGTTTCAGCCTGCCGCAGCGCGCGCCACCCGGAGATCGTCGACCAGTGCCGCGTAAGCACGCTTGCGGTCGTCGCTGCGCAGGACCGCTGACGGGTGGACCGTGGCCACGACGTCGACCGACCTCGGCGGTTCGCCCAGCTCGGCGGTGATCAGTTCGCCTCGCCTGCGGGACACCCGAAACGACGATCCGAGCAGTGCTTGGGCGGCCGTGGCGCCGAGGCAGACCACGAGGCTCGGCCGGACGACGCGCAGCTCGGCGTCCAGCCACGGTCGGCACGCGACGATCTCGGTGCGACCGGGTTTGCGGTGGATGCGGCGCTTGCTGCCCTGTTGTCTGCGGAACGCGAAGTGCTTGACCACGTTGGTCAGCCAGACGGACCTGCGGTCGAAGCCTGCGTCCCCCAGCGCCCGGTCCAGCACCTTCCCCGCCGGTCCGACGAACGGTTCGCCGGCCAGGTCCTCCCGATCACCCGGCTGCTCCCCCACCACCATCGTGGCCGCCCGCCGCGCACCGTCACCGAACACGGCTTGCGTCGTGCCGCGATACAGCTCGCAGCCGCGACAGGCTTGCACCGCGTCGGCGAGCACGCGAAGACTGCGGGTCTCGGGCACGTACGGCGCCGCGGTCACACCAAGTCCCTGGGGATGCGGTGAGCCCAGTTGCGCGAAACGATCCGGTGGTCGCCGTCGTAAGCGTCCAGTTCGGCATGCACGATGAACTCCGTCTCGGTGCATTCCAGCGTCGTGCGGGTCACCGTCCTGGCGTCCCAATCGCCACGGCGGAAGCCCACCACCCAGGTCGAGGCGGCGGTCACGGATGCGAAGTCGTCGGCGATCCACTCGTACGACTCGTGCACGGTTCGCGTGACGTCCAGATCGATGTCGGGGAAGCGGACGACCCCGAGTCCTTTGCGCACTTCGAGCTCCGAGTGGTAGTCGACCAGGTCACGGGACACGCGCCAGCGCTGCTCGCTGGGCCGGATCTCCTCCGTGCGGATGGGTGTGGCGCCCTCGGGCGGGCCGAATTCCGACAGCGGCACCTCGTCGGGCTCGTCGATCGGGCGGGTCGGCAGTTCGAGGGCGCTGCTTCCGGTGAACACGCTCATCCGCACCGGTCGTGGTGGTGGCCAGGCCAGTGGCCAGTACGAGGTGGACACCGCGAGGCGGATGCGGTGCCCGGGTGGGAAGGACTGCGCAACCCCGTTGAGCGTGATGCGCACGGTGTAGGTCCTGCCCGGCTGAAGCGGCTCGGGCTGCTCGTGACTGTCGCGATGGGTCAGGTTCAGCAGCCCGTAGGTGACCCGTGTCGCACGCCCCTCTTCGTCCACATCGGACAGCCGGGCGGCGATCATCGCCACCGGCTGGTCCACACTGACTTCGAGTTCGGCCACCGGGGCGCCCAGCATGTCGTATCGCTCGGTGAGCGGGTCGGTGTCGAACACCAACGAGCCGCCGTCCTCCTCACGCTGGTCGTAAGGCAGATCCGGCGGCGCGTTGTAGGAGCACCACTTGCCGGCGAACTGGCCGACGGACAGCGGTGAGCTGATCGTCAACTCCTGCCTCGGCACGCGGTCCTCGGCCTCCTGAGTGCCGCAGATGCGGTGGGGCGCGAGCGCGTGCCGGTCGACGCGCACGTGCGGAGACGGCCAGGACGGCTCACCGACCCAGCGCCCCGGACGCTCGTCGTACGCGGTGGATGGCGGGACGCTGTCTTGCATCCAGGTGCGCAGCATGGGCTCGTCGTCGGTGGCCGCGGGTCCGTCGCGCAGCCAGCGGTCGAACCACTCCACGACTTCCTGCAGGAATCCGATGGCCGGGCCGGGCTCGCCCTGGTGCGGATACCGGTGTGACCACGGACCGATCAGTCCGCGGCGCGGCACCTTCAGGTGCTCGAGCACCCGGAAGACGGCGTTCGAGTAGCCGTCGGCCCACCCGCTGACCGCCATGACCGGGCACTGGATCGCGGAATAGTCCTCGCAGATGGAGGCGTGCTGCCAGTAAGGCGTGCGCCGCTGGTCCCGTAACCACTGCTCCAGCCAGCAGTCGATGCCTTCGAGTCGTTCCAGCCACATGTCCCGCCACCGCTCGCCGACCACGTCCGGGTCGGGCGGGCAAGTGCTGACCGCGAACACTGTGCCGGACTCGGCGAGGTTGTCCGACAGCAGGCAGCCACCCATGTAGTGCAAGTCGTCGCTGTACCGGTCGTCGGTGAAGCTGCAGGCCACCACGGCGTGCAGGGCGGGCGGGCGGCGGGCGGCCACCTGCAGTGCGGCGAAACCGCCCCAGGACAGGCCGAGCATGCCGACCTTGCCCGTGCACCACGGTTGCCGTGCGATCCAGGCCAGCACGTCTTCGGCGTCCTGCTGCTCGAGCTCCAGGTACTCGTCGCGGAGCACGCCCTCGGAATCGCCGGTGCCCCGGATGTCGACTCGCACGCACCCGAAGCCGCGCGCGGCCAGGTAGGGGTGGTTGACCGAGTCGCGCGCGGCGGTCAGGTCGCGGCGACGGTACGGGATGTACTCCAGGATCGCCGGGACCGGATCGTCCTCGGCCGTGCTGGGCAGCCACATGCGGGCGGCCAGCAGGGTGCCGTCCCGCATCGGGATCTGCACGTGGTCGTATTCCTTGATCGCCAGTGGTGGCACGGTCTCCGTGCGCATGCGGCCCCTTCCGTCACGCCACCGGCAGTCGCAGGCTGAAATGGTTCAGCGTCGCCGGCAGCGGTCGGTCCGCGTCGAGGTGTTTGGCAGGGTCGGGCCCGAATTCGCGGTGCGCCACCAGCTGGCTGAGCACTGTGGTCGTCACCAGCAGGACGAGGTTGCGACCTGGACAATCGGCAGGACCCGCGCTGAACGGCACCAGCGCGCGATTGCGCTGTGCCTCGCCGTTGTGCCAGATCTCCGGACTGAAGACGTCAGCGTACGGCAGCGTCCCTGCGTCGCGATGGAAGAAGGTCGTGTAGATCAAGAACGACGTGCCTGCGGGAAGTTCGTCCGTTGCCCATCGCGTCGGCGTCGTGCTCTCTCGGAGCAGGAAGGGCGTCGTCGGCCAGAGCCGCACGGTGTCCAGGACGCAGGCACGCAGATAGTCGCTCTGGTCGGCGCGCCTGCGGTGTTCCGGCTGCCCTGCCAGCACGGCCAAGGTCCGCATGGTGGCCATGCCCACGGCATCGAAGGCGAACAGCCAGTGCGGAATCTGGCCATGCGGATCGGATCGGTCGTTCGCCCCGTGCTCGGCCACCAGCTGCGCCAGCGTTCCCGGCTGGGCGCGCACCACGTACTCGCCGAGGCGGGCGGCCAGGTACTCGCGCTCCAGCTGCTCCCGCGGCGCGGTGTAGGCCCAGTTCGCTCGGCCGCGCAGCCCGTTCAGCGTGTCGATCAGCTCGGTGTCGTCCGCGGCGGCGTCGCCCAGCACCACTCGGCGGACGATCCGCCAGAACCTCGGCGCGAAGATGTCCCAGGTGAGCGCTCCTTCGCGGTCGACGACCGGCAGCAGCTCCCGCACCTCTTCCGCGATCACCTGGTCCATGTGGTCGGCGAACCGATGGTGCGGGTGGTGGGTGTCCAGCACGTGTTCGTTCACCGCCCGGCGTTCGGACCGCTCACCGCCGGTGCTGATCAGCACGCCGTGGGGTTGGAAGTGACCGAGTGCCGCCCGCTTCTCCGTGGTCGCCGGGCTGAACGGTTCCGGCGTGTGATCCAGCAGCCGGGCGACCGCGTCCACGGACAACGCCAGGGCGATCGACCGGCCGGGCACGGGCAGGCGGAGCACGTCGCTGTCGTAGCGCCTGCGCAGCCGCTGCATCTGGCGGATACCGGTCCGATCGAGCTCGAGCCGCTCCGTGGCCGCCATGATTTTCGGGCGCCGCTTGATCACCCCTTGGGCCAGCGTCGGCAGGCCGAGACGCGCGGCTACCCGCACGGTGTCCGCGGCACTCGCGGTAGTAAACGTCGGCATCAGGCGAACTGCTTCGAGATTCTGTCGCTCAGCCACACGCCCGTATTCCCTGTGCGCCCACGCCGGGAAACCCGGATCACGTTGCTGATCCGAGTGGCGTGGGTAGCCGGGTCGGGACGCTGCCTCACCCGGTGGCGTGACCCGACCGACGCTGGAGGAGGCAGGAGCCGACATGCCCGCCGACAAGACCGCCAACATCTTCGTGCTGGGGCTCGACGAGCAGAACCTGGACACGCTGAACCGGCTGCCGGAGCGCGAGCGGTACGCCTTCCACGGGTTGCTCACCATCCCGGAGCTGCAGCAGGGCGAGATCCCGATCGTCGAGTTGCTGACCAAGGCCGAGCAGAGCCTCGACGAGTTCGACGGCACGGTGGACGCGGTAGTGGGCTACTGGGACTTCCCGGTCAGCACCATGCTCCCGCTGCTGTGCCGGTCCCGCGGTCTGCCCAGCGCGAGCCTGGAGGCTGTGCTGAAGTGCGAGCACAAATACTGGAGCAGGCTCGAGCAGCGGAAGGTCATCACCGAGCATCCGGCATTCGCCGTGATCGACCCGGATGACGACGACCCGAAGCCACCCGCCGACCTGCGGTATCCGATCTGGCTGAAGCCGGTGAAGTCGTTCTCGTCCGAGTTGGCGTTCAAGGTGCACGACGACGCCGAGTTCGCCGAGGCGATGCGGCAGCTCGAGGACGGCATCGGCCGGGTCGGCGACCCGTTCCAGTTCATCCTGGACCAGGCGGATCTCCCCGACGAGGTGGCTCAGGTCGGTGCGCGAGCCGTCCTCGCCGAGGAGTCGATGTCCGGTGTCCAAGCCGCCGTCGAGGGCTACGCCCGCAACGGCGACGTGGTCGTCTACGGCGCGTTGGACTCGGTCAACCTTCCCGACACCGACAGCTTCCTGCGGCACCAGTACCCGTCGCAGCTTCCCGAACGGGCCGTCGACCGGATGGCCGACGTGGCCAAGCGGGTCATCGAGCACATCGGGCTGGACAACCTCGTGTTCTCCGTGGAGTTCTTCGTCGACCCCGAGACCGACGACGTGTGGCTGCTGGAAATCAACCCGCGGCACTCGCAGTCGCATGCCGAGCTGTTCGCGCACGTCGACGGCGTCGCCAACCACGAGCTCATGGTGCTGCTCGGCCTGGGCGAGGAGCCCCGGCTACCCGACGGTGGCGGCCGCTACGCCGTGGCTGCCAAATGGTTCCACCGTCACTTCGACGGCGACGCCATCGTGCGGCGCACTCCCACCCGGGACGAGATCGACCGCATCGAGCGGGAACTGGACGGTGTCGAAGTGGAGATCGTGGTCGACGAAGGCGACCAGCTCAGCACGCTGGAAGGTCAGGATTCCTACAGTTGTGAGCTCGCCCAGTTCATCATCGGCGGCGACTCGGTCGACGACATGACCGCCAAGTACCGCGCGGCTGTGGATGCCTTGCACTTCGAACTCGAGCCGGTGCGCGACTGAGTCGGTGCCGGTTCAGTTCTGCATGCCGTAGGACCGCTGGCACGGATATCCGTCGTTGGTCGCCGACCAGTTCGGTGGGTAGCCGCGCTGGGCCCATGCGGCGAAGGCCTCCGGGTAGGAGTAGCCGTTGGCGTACAGCCACTGGCACGGCGTCTGCCCTGCCGCCGGGGTGATCTCGATCCACGGCTGCGAGTCGATCCACTCCGGCTGCGCGTACCACTGCTCGGAGGCCGGGGTGCGCGAAGACTGCTGCGGGACGTAGACCGTCTTGGTTCGTGGCGGCTGCACGTAGACGGTCTTCGTGCGGGCCGGGCCCTTCGTCTTCGAGGTGTGCGCCTTCGGCTTCGCGGCGGTCGTGGTCGTCGTCGTGGTGGCCGTTGACGCGGCTGGTTCCGGTGCGCCCTGCTCGCCGGCGGTTTCGCACCCCGACAACACCGCGGCCACGACGGCGACCGCCGCAGCGACGGTCAGCTTCGGTCTGCGCGCCACACTTCCGCGCGCGCTCTCGGCGATACGGTGCACTGATTCCCTCCCGGTCCCCCCGGCAGCGCCTGCGGCCGGTTCGTCGCCTTCATCGGAATCGCGCCACGCGATGTGAGCTGGAAAGACACCGGTTTGCCGTGCCGTGACCGATGAGCTGACCAAGGTCCCGGACGCCGGGGTCTCACGGCGCAGTCGAACGGCCCGGTGTTTGAACTTTCGCGTGCGCTGGGGAGCCAAGGCCAATCAGCAAAGGCAACGGGAGGTGGCCATGGCACGACGCCGCGTCGTGGTAGTGGGAAGCGGCTTCGCCGGATACAACGCAGCCAAGGAGCTCGCGGATCAGGTGTCACCGGACCACGTCGAGATCGTTCTGGTCAACCCTACCGACTACTTCCTGTACTTGCCGCTGCTGCCGGAAGTGGCCGCGGGCATCGTGGAGCCGCGTGCCGTGGCGATCCCGGTGCCGGGCAAGCTGCGCAACGTACGGCTGATCCTGGGCGACGTTCGTCATGTCGACACCGACGCGCACGAACTCACGTACGTCGACCCGGAGAACACCAAGCGTGCGCTGACCTACGACAAGCTGGTCCTGTCGGTCGGCAGCGTGAACAAGTTGCTGCCGATTCCCGGGCTGGCCGAACACGGTCACGGCTTCCGTGGCATTCCGGAGGCGCTCTACCTGCGGGATCACATGACCCGGCAGATCGAGCTGGCCGCGGCCACCGACGATCAGCAGGAGCGGGACGCCCGCTGCACGTTCGTCGTGGTCGGCGCGGGCTACACCGGCACCGAAGTGGCCGCGCAGGGCCACCTGTTCACCACCATGCTGGCGCGCCAGCGGCCCGAGCTGAGCGATCAGCCGATTCGCTGGCTGTTGCTGGACACCGCTCCCCGGGTGCTGCCCGGGCTGGACGAGCGGATGTCGAAGGAGGCGGACGCCGTGCTGCGCCGCCGCGGGGTCGAGGTGATGACGGAGACGTCGATCAGCGAGGCCACCAAAGAAGGCGTCGTCCTGCAGGACGGCACGGACCTTCCCACGCGCACCCTGCTGTGGTGCGTCGGTGTGCGACCCGATCCGTTGGTCGAATCGACCGGGATGGAAACCGTGCACGGCCGGCTCGTGGTCGACGAGCAGCTGCAGGTCCCGGGTTTTGCGGACATCTTCGCGTGCGGTGACGCGGCCGCCGTCCCGAATCCGCGAGACCCAGGCGAACTGTGCCCGATGACCGCGCAGCACGCGGTGCGGCAAGGCAAGGTGGCCGGGCGCAACGTCGCGGCTTCGCTCGGCTACGGAACGCCCCGCCGGTATCGGTACCGCGACCTCGGCTTCGTGGTGGACCTCGGCGGCAAGGATGCCGCGGCGAACCCGCTGCACATCCCGATGTCCGGCCTGCTGGCCAAAGTGGTCACCCGCGGCTACCACCTGGTCGCCATGCCGGGCAACCGTGCTCGTGTCGCACTGGACTGGGTCGCGGACGCACTGTTCTCGCGCCAGCGGGTGCAGCTGGGTCTGGTGCGGTCCGGCGTCGTACCGCTCGACACCGCAGCGCCGGAGTACCCGAAGCTGCTGTCCGACGACGAAGATCCGCTGGGCGTCGAACGCCGGTAGGGCTACGCCTTGCCGGCGGCCATGTGCGCCAACAGCTTGGATTCCGCGTGCGCCAGATGCGCCAGCCCCGCATCGGCCGCTTGGCGCGGATCCTTGTCGCGGATGGCGTCCAGGATCGCCTGGTGTTCCCGGGCGATCTCGGCCGGATCCAGCAGCTGGTGGCTCTGCACCTGAGCCAGGCACAGCCGCATCTCGTTGATGATCAGCTCGTGCGCGCGGGACAACCGCGGGCTGTCCAGGCTGTCCACCAGCGCGCGGTGAAACCGGACGTCTTCGTAGACGATGCTGGGCAGGTCGTCGCCCTCGGCCGACGCGGCGAACGAGTCGTGAGCGGTCTGGGCATCCGAGCTGACCTTGCCCTCCTCGGCCAATAGCTCGTAGCAGCGGGACTCGATGACGCCGCGCGCGAAGTAGAGATCCTTCACCTGCCGCTCGTCCAGCACCGGGACGCGCGCGCTCTTGTGCGTCGTCCGCTCCAGCAGCCCTTCGGCGACGAGGCGCTCGATCGCTGCCTTCGCGGTCTGCCGCGCCACCGAGTAGGCCTCCACGACCGACGCCTCGGTCACCGGCACGCCTGCCGGGATGTCCTCGGTCAGGATGCGCTCGCGCAGTGACGCGACGAGAGCCTCGCCAACGGATTGCGTGGCAAGACGGATCGTCATCAAGGTTCCCTTCGACGCACGGCAGCGCGGCTATCTTATCCAACCCCCTAGGCGGAGATTGCTCGTCATGATAACTTGTCGGACAATCTTGCGAAGGAGGTCGCGATGGGCGACGCCGCGGTGCCGCGCGTGGTGCTCGCGCCGGACAAGTTCAAGGGCACATTGCGTGCCCAGGACGTCGCGCAGGCCATGCAGCGCGGAATCCCGTCCGGTGTCGAGACCGTCGTCCTGCCCATCGCCGACGGCGGCGACGGCAGTGTCGACGCGGCACTGAGCGCCGGCTGGACCCCGTGGTCCGTCGACACCGTCGACGCTTGGGACGCACCTCGTCGCACCACCGTGGCGCTGTCCGGCACGTCCGCAATCGTCGAGGTCGCGGACATCTGCGGTCTGGGCGCCATGCACCCCTCCCCCGAGGAAGCTGCACAGGCTTCGTCCTACGGCGTCGGCGTTGTGCTGCGCGCCCTGCTGGAACGCGGCGCGACGGACGTGGTGCTTGCGCTGGGCGGGTCGGCCAACACCGATGCGGGCGCAGGCATGTTGCGCGCACTTGGTCTGCGGTTGCTCGACGCAAGCGGCGCTGAGGTCAGCGGTGACGCTCGCGCACTCACGTCGGTGACCACCGTCGACGTAGGTGGCCTGGATCCTCGCCTGTCGGACATGCGGCTGACGTTGGCGTGCGATGTGAACACGCCGATGGTCGGTCCGGACGGATCCGCGGAGATGTTCGCCGCGCAGAAGGGGGCCGACGCCGCGATGATTCGTATGCTCAGCGCCGCCCTGAGTCACCTCGCGAGCGTCGCCGAGCCGGCCTTCGGTCGTCGTGGACTGAGTCACCGCCCGGGGGCCGGGGCGGCGGGTGGCCTCGGCTGGGCTGGGATGCTGCTCGGCGGTGCGGCCACGTCGGGTGCAACCGTCTTCCTGGAGCTGCTGGACGCGCCGGCGAAACTCGAACGGGCCCGGCTGGTGGTGACCGGCGAAGGCCGGCTCGACGAGCAAAGCCTGCGCGGCAAAGCGCCCTGCGCCGTCGCCGAGCTCGCGCGGGACACCGGCATCCCTGCCGTGGCGGTCGTCGGACGCCTCGACCTCCCCGAAACGGAACCCACGCCGTTCCTCGACGTGGTGGCCATCGACCGTATCGATCCGCGCTGTGTCGACGACCCCGACCTGACGCGGGATCTCATCGCACAAGCCACCGGCGGCCTGGTGGGCCGCCATCTCCCAGTGACCACGACGAAGAACGGGGACATCCGATGATGCGCGCATGGAGTTGTGACACCGTCGTCGCCCTGCCCGATGCCACGGCCTCCGGACGCCTGCTGTTCGGCAAGAACAGTGACCGGCCCGCGGGCGAAACGCAGCCACTGCGCAGCGTGCCCGCGCGGGCGGCGGGAGCTCCGTTGCAGCTGGCGTACGTGACGATCCCCGACGCTCCTGCGTTCGCTCATGTCGGCTCGGCGCCGTTCTGGTGCTGGGGCTACGAGATGGGCGTCAACGAGCACCGGGTGGTGATCGGCAACGAGGCGCTGTTCACCAGGACCTGGGCGGAGGCGGTCGAACGCGAGACCAAGGGTGAACCGGGTGGCGAGGGCATTCTCGGCATGGAGTTGGTCCGGCTCGGCCTGGAGCGGGGCGAGAACGCCCGGGCAGCCCTGGACGTCATCACCGGGCTGCTGTCCGAGTACGGGCAGTGGGGCTCGGCCACGTTCGGCGCGCCGCACGCCGAGGGCGCCTACGACAACTCGTTCCTGATCGCCGACCCACACGAGGCGTGGGTGCTGGAGACGTTCGGCCGCGAGTGGGCCGCGCGGCGGCTGACCAGCGGGGTCGAGTCGATCAGCAACGAGATCAGCACGCGAGCGGACGCCGACCTGACCAGCCCGGGGTTGGCCAAGCTGGCCACGGAATCCGGCTGGTGGACGCGCAACCCGGAGCGGCTGGACGTCGCCGACGCCTACACCGACCCACAGACGCCGTTGCAGGTGTCGCACATCAGGCGCCGGCGGAGCCTGACGATGCTGCAGCACGCCGCCTCGAACGGCGGAGTCTCCATCCCGGATGTTCGGGCCGTGCTGAGCGACCACCTGGAGGACACCTTCCTCGGCGGGCCGTACTTCGACGCATCCCGGCCGGACTTCCACACCATCTGCATGCACGAGCACCCGGCAGGCTTCACGTGGGGTAACACGGCCGCGTCGCTCATCGTGGAGCTGCACGACGACCCGGAGCGGCCGGTGGTGCTGTGGTGGGCGCCGGTCACCCCGTGCACCAGCGTCTACCTGCCGGTGTTCGTCGGCGTCGACCTGCCTGCCGGGACCGACCAGCCGGGGTTGCCGGAATCGTTCGATCCGCGCGAGCACGGCCGGCCCGCCTACTCCCCCGACTCGGTGTGGTGGCAGTGGCAGCACCTGCTCGACGTGGTGAAGGATCCGCGCGCCGGCGCGTTCGACGAACGCGCCGGGGTGGTCCGCGAGCGTTTCGCCGAGCTCGAGCGCCGGTGGCGTGACTCGGTGCCGGACACCACCGAACCCACGGTCTTGGCCGAGTTCTCCACCGCCTGTGCGGCCGAAGCGACCAGCGTGCTGCGCGAACTCGTCACCGGGTTCGGCGCGGACATGAATGAGCCGATCGATCCGAGGTGGCGAGCCGGCCACCCGTGAGCTGTCCGAGGGGGGATCGCCGCAGTTTCACCGACTTCGAGGAGCACTGACGAATGTCGATCTTGTCTGCGTTCAAAGGTCCGGAAGCCTCGCTCGACGAGCAGATCGAGAGTTATTCGGTCGAACGCGTCCCGCCGAACCGCCGATGGCCGATCCCCGCGATCAGCCTGGTACTGCTGGGCAACGCCACCGCCATGTTCTTCTTCACGTTCGGCGCGCAGCAGTCGTTCTTGGTCGGCTGGCCGATGATGCTGGTGCCCATCGGGTACTTCTTCTTCGGCGCGATCATCATCGGTTCCCTCACCATGCGCATGACCAGCCGGGAAGGTCTGTCCCAGGGCCTCATCTCGCGCGGACTCGGATTCGGCAGCAAGGGCGCCGCGGTCGCGTCGTTCATCTACGCGATCAACTTCGTCTACTACTTCCTGTTCGAGGGCACGATCGTCTCCCACTCGGTGGCGTACTACTTCGACATCCCGATCCACTCCGCGGGCGGCATCGCCATCTTCGCCGTGATCGGGCTGGCGACCCTGGCGTTCGTCTGGCGCGGCATGTACGCGATGTCCGCGCTGCAGACCTGGGGCTTCCCGCTGTTCGTCGCGTTCATGGTGTGGGCGCTGGTGTCGCTGGACGCCAACCACGACGTGGTCGGTCCGTTCGGCTGGGAAGCCACCGGTCCCGCGGGCGCGGCCGCGATGTGGTCGGCGATGAGCCTGGCCAACGGTCAGATGATCTTCCAGGGCCTGATGGCCACCGACTACGGCCGGTTCGCCTCGCAGCAGATCCGCTATCGCGGCACGGCGACGATCATGGTGCTGGAACTCGTGCCGATGTTCACCGTGATCTTCCTCGGCGCGCTGCTCGGCGCGACCCTGTTCGGCGACTTCGGCGCGGAGAAGGCACAGGACCCGGGGTTCGTGTTCGTGCACCTGATGGGGATCGGCGGCGTGCTGTTCGTGATCATCACGCAGATCCGGATCAACGTGATGAACCTCTACGGCGGGTCGATCGCCTTGGCCAGCGGTGTGGACGCCGCCACCGGGTTCCGGCCGGGTCGCCCGTGGTGGATGATCGCGATTTGGCTGTTCGGCGTGATCTTCTACGCCACGAACGTGATGAACCACCTGGACACGTTCCTGGCCATCACCGGCGTGCTGACCAACACGTGGGTGCTGATCCTGCTGGCCGACTACTTCATCTGTCGTCGCCTGCTCAAGCTCGGCCGGAGCGAGAACATCGAGTTCCGCGTCGGTGAGGTGCGCGAGTGGAACCCGTGCGGCCTGGCGTCGCTGGGCATCGCGGTGGCGGTCGGCGCGCTCGGGATCGTCGAGATCTATCCGCAGCACTACGCGTCGTTCATCGCCATGATCGTCGGACCGCTGATCCACATCGCGCTGACCGCGGCAACGCGAGGCCGCTTCTACACACCTGATCCGGAGCCGGAGCGCGAGACGGCCACCAACTGATCACGGCCGGGAGGCCTCGGGCGGCATGGCTCGCCCGGGGCCTTCGGTCGTTCACCGGCAAGGCCGGCTGCGTACGCTGATGTTGTGGGTGGGTCGGAGTCCGCGTTCGCGACGCCGCGAGTGGCTGCAGGTGTTCTGTTCTACCGAGGCCCGTCGCGCGTGTTGATGTTGCGGACGACGTACAAGGACTATTGGGAGATCCCCGGCGGTTTCGTGCAACCTGGTGAGTCACCGCGCCAGGCGGCACACCGGGAGGTCGTCGAGGAGCTCGGCATCGATGCCGTCGTCGGCCGGATGCTCGCGGTGGACTGGGCGCCCTCGGACGCCGACGGCGACAAGCTGAACTTCGTCTTCGAGGGCGGTGAGCTGCCCGCGAGCACCGAGTTCACCTTCACCGACGGCGAGATCTCGCTCGCGCAGTACGTGGAACTGGACGCGCTCGAGGACTACACCATCGCCCGGCTGGCACGCCGGATCCGCGCTGCGGCGCACGCCGAACAGCCTCGGTATCTCGAGCACGGCCATCCTCTGGCCTGACCGCAGTTGACCGCTCGCTGCTCTCCTCGGCGTACGTCGGTGTGGCCGCTCGCTGCCGACCCCGGCATACAACGGTGTGGCCGCTCGCTGCCAATCCCCGTGTCGACCTCGGTTCGCTCCATAGCATCGGCAACTGCTGTTCGCAAGAACTGCGAAACCGAAAGGAACCACACACGGCATGGCCATCGAAAAGCGCGGGCGACTTCGCCGAGCCGGCATCGGGATGCTCGCAGCAACCGCACTCACCCTCACGGTGCCGGCGACCGGAGGGACCGCGGCGGCGGCCGCCCCGGCCGACACCACGACCGCGGCCGCCACGCTGCAGACCGTCTCCAGCTGCTGGACCGGCGGCAAGCGGATCAAGCACTACGCGGTGAAGGCCGGCAAGTACACCGCCGGCTACGTCAACGTCTACCGGTACAGCGGCAAGAGCAAGTGTGCTCAGTTCTTCCACGCCGGAGGCACCAAGTACAAGTCGGCCTACACCACGATCCGCGTGGTGGGTGGCGGGCTGTCGGCCTACAGCGGCGGCACGACCACGACCAAGTCGCAGGGCATCAAGTCGACCGGCATCACCTGCATCACCGCGCGCGGAACCATCAACTGGAAGGGCGTGACGCGTTCGCGCAGCGTGCGCGCCTGCACCAGCTGAGCCGCTCGCCGGCACATGCGAAGGCGCCCGGGTCTCCCGGGCGCCTTCGCGCTGTTCGACCGCTGGGTCACAGGTTCTTGACGCGATCCAGCAGGACCGCGCCGACATCGTCCAGACGATCGGCTATGTCTGCGCCGAGCATGCGCTTGGCGGCGACGATCTCCAGCACCCGCCACCCGCGAGCTCGCCAGCATGCGGGTCCCCCCACCGTTCGCACAGCGGGCGCTTACCCCTGCGCGTAGGACGCCCGGCTCACCCGGATGCCTTGCGTCTTGTGCACCAGTCACACGAGCAGAGTCCACCTAAGCGTCGTAGTCCTCTGGAGGAGCCCAAGTCGGCAAGCCTGCCCGCCAGGGATGTCCTTCCGGGAGGCCCACCCGGTCCGACTTCGCCAGATCGCGATAGCGCGCCGGCAACAACACCGGCGCCTGCGGCTCGTCGGCGAACAAGAGGTCCCATCGGTTCTGGTAGCGAGCGAACACCGGAAGCTTCACTCGGGCACGAGCTACCGGAGCATTCCGCGAGCCGGGCTTGGCCGTTGGGTCGGTAAGCCAGTCCACATGCGAGATCCATGCCGCCGCAGCAACATGAGAACGAGGAACGACGAAGCATCGCAGCGGATCCCGATCTTCGCGGGGAACTGCAACCAGGACGAAGTATTCACGAGCGTGTCTGCTCGGCTGTTGACACTTCTCACCTAACGGCCAGCTGATCGAATCCCAATGAGTGCCTCGTGCCGTCTTCACCTGTATCTCCACCAGACGACGGTCGGCCCCCTCGGTGTGGACTGCAAGCAGATCGGTTCGTTCCAGGCCGTCCCGGGTCAATGCTGGAGCCCAGCCTCGTCGGGCCAACTCCGCCGCGACATGGTGTTCGCCGATGCTCTTCACCAACTTCAAATCCACGCTGAACCACGCAACCCTCGTGCGGTCACAGCCAACATTGGCAAATGCGACCCTTTTAATTCGAACGGTCCGTCACCGCTACGGCGGTCATGAGGATCGGATGTTCATCCTGATCGCTCGATCTTCGCCAGCACGGCTCACTCAGTCGTTCCTGGTCTGCCGCCTGACGACCACGAGTTCGTCACGTGCCCGGGTGGCGGCGACGTAGCGTAGGGAGCGCATCCGAAGTTCGGCGTCTTCGCGGTCCGCGGGATCGAGACGTTCGAGCCGTTCGAGTTCCTTCGGCGACGGCGGGCTGTCGACCAACAGCACCTTGGAGAACTCGGTGCCTTTGGCTCGATGCATGGTCATGACCGGGACGCGTCCCTGCGGTGGGCGGTCGCTGTCCACGGCTCGCGCATCGACACCACGCTCCGTCAACGCCGTCGCGACCCGATCGCGATGGAATCCGTCTCTGACCAACACCGCCACGGTGTCGGCGTCGGTGCCCGCATCGAGCCACTTCCGCACGTGGTCCGCGACTGTCTGCAGCTCGTCCCGCATCGACGCGACGGTCTCGACCGTCGGCTCAGGGCCGAGGCGAGCCGACCGATATCCGGTCGATTCCGGTTCCGCTTCCAGGTCGACGTACTCGGCACCGTCCAGAATCCCCAAGGCGTAGCGCAGGTTCTGTGCCGTGGTCCGATAGTTCAGGGTGAGCCGCTGTGACCGACCGACGATGGCGATGCCGTAATGACCGAGCACGACCCGCGCACCGTAGATCCGCTGGTGTGAATCCTCGGCGATGAACAAGTCGTTCGGATGCTCGCCGACCAAGGCTCGCAACAGTTGCCAGTGACACGGTGAAAGGTCCTGCCCCTCGTCAACCAGGACGTGATCGGCAGGTTTCATGGCCTGGCGGGACAGATGCGCAGCCGCAACGGCGACGGTTTCCTGGAAGTCCAGTCCTCCTTCGACCCGGCACCGAGCCCGATACGCGGCGATCAATTGCCAGACTTCCCTCCGTTTGGCACGGTCGAGCGCCACTCCCCTGCCGGGCCGACGGACGCGCAGGTACTCGGACTCCTCACGGATACGGTTGGGGAGCACGATGTGGCTGTACTCGGTCGCCAGAAACGTCTCGTTGGCCAACTCGGGAGGCAGCGAAGTCTCGGTCGCGTCGATGACCTCACTCCACCGCACCGTCGTTCGGCGACCGGCGGCGTTCGAGCGTTCTTCGCCGAGAACGTCCCGCATTGCCTCGCTCAGGTCAGGGCCCGCGCTCTTGAGCACCGCAGAGGCGAGCGCGTCGATTCCGGTGACGTGCACGCCGGGCTGTCCCAGCCTCTTGGGCTGTGGAACTTTCGGGTCGAGCCGGTTGAGGTCTTCCGCGAGCGCGCTGGCCAGATTGGTGGTGAACGTGGTGAGCACGACGCGCGCATCGACGTTGCTGTTCGCCAACGCACGTGCCCGGTGGATCAGCACGACCGTCTTGCCAGTCCCGGCGCCGCCGGTCAGCCGGAACGGACCGTTGTACCTGCGGTCGACGTATCGGCGCTGCTCAGGGTGCAGGAAGGTGCGCCACGCACCGAAGTCACCCTCTTCGATGACACGCCGCAGTTCTTCCTGGTCACCGATGAACGCGTACTGCAGCGCCGCCGCCGGACGCGCGAACGACTTCAGCACGTCGGCGTCTTCGTCTCCCGTCGGAGTCGCCTTCTCCAGCTGCATTCGCTCCACGATGGTGTCGATCGTGTCGCCCGCCGCGAGATCGACGAGAATCGTGCCGACCCAGCCTTCGTGACGCTGTGCGAGCTCGAGCACGGCGTCGTCGTCCTGAGCCGACATCGCTTCGTCGACCACCTCCTCCGGGAGGCCAAGCGTGTCGAGCAACGCCGCTCGTTCGTGGCCGAGCCGGACGAGCAGCGGAGGCTCGGCGCTGGGCTCGGATGGCACGCGCTCCACGGATGCTTGCCGGACGGCAGCTTCCTGCTGTGTCGCAACCTCCTCGATCTGGGGAAGCCCGTTGACCGGGTTCACCCGTAGCCGGACTCGTTCTGCGATTGCGTTGGCTACGTCGTGCTTCCAGATTCCGTGGATGTAGTAGTGGCGCTCCCCGTTGTTGTGGAGCAGAAACATCACGGCTCGCCAGTTGTCGTCAACCCGACCGGTCCGGACGCGCGGATCGGCGGAGTTCTCGATGGGCTCCACGTGCAGGCCGCTTCGGGTGTCGTCGGTGCCGAGCTTCTGCAAGAACGCCATCGCCTTGCCCCGGATGGAGCCGTCGAGCTTGCTGGCGAGCTTTCCCATGATGATCGTCGGCATCAGCGTTCTCCGATGGTGTCGTTCATGGCGTTGGTGACGGCGGTGGCGACCTTGTCGGCCGACGGCTCCACGACCTGCCATCCGGCGGCGTGCAGATCGTCACGGTCTCGTTCGTCCATGGGCGTGACTGCGACGGCGATCCGGTAGTCCGGCCATGCCAAGTCCAGCGGAATGCCGTCGGGGCCCTCGACGCCGACCGCTGGCGGTTTGGACAGCCCGCGTGTGGCCAATTCCGCCACCAGCTCGCGCTCCGTACCGGGGGCGGCCTGATCGTAGACGTCGGCCCAGGCACCCACGGGTCGAGGGGGCTGAGCCTCGTCTCCCACGCCGGCCTCGTCGACCGGGACGATCCGGCTCGTCGTCGTCACCACGGTCGGCCAGTCACGGGCCGCCATCACGTTCGACAGCCTCAGCCAAGCACGCCACGAGTCGGCGTGGTCCTCGTCCAGTACGTCGTCTCGATCGTCCAGGACCACGGCCACCCGGACCACGAAACTCGGAAGCATTTCCACGACCACGGCGAGCCTCCCTGACCGGTTGAGGTAGACGGTGCGATTCCCGGCGGGAAGCGGCTCGCCGAGCAGCGCAGCCCGGGCGACCTCGGCGAGCTCGGTGTCCTCCGCAACCCGCACCGGCTGGGCTCCGCGCGAGAGGAACATCGGAACCGCTCTGGCCACCTTGCGCACTGCATCGGGGTCCGGCGATTCGACCCAGTTCACCAGCCACTCCAGCGGCCCTCGGCCGAGTGCCTTGTAAGCGTCCGGTGGAGCCTGCAGTTGCGGATGATCGATGAGGCCGGCGATCACCTCCGGCCGGTACCAGGCTGGAGGACCGACCGGCTCTTCCTTCAGGTCGTGCATGGTGATGCTCACGACCAGCAGCCCGGCGTCGCGGAGGTTCGCCCGCTTGGCCGCATCGTCCGCCAGGCGGTTGCAGGCGGCGGTGGCGTGGTAGGCACGCCCGTCGGTGAAGATCGCGACGTCCGGAACGTTCATGTCCGTGGTTTGCAGCAGGAAGTCCGGACGCGAATCGGCGACGTTCACCTGGGGGGTCAAGGTCCATTGCCGACGGCCGCCTGGGAACGTGAACCGGGCGATGTTGCCGTTCGGTCCCGGTGTTTCCGTGACTGTGGCACCGCTGCGGCGCAGGCGCCCGACGAACATGCGGTAGAACGCGTGCTCCAGATGCGACTCGGGTTCTTCGCGCGGCGCCACCTCGGTCACGGTCCAGGTCGTCCCCTCTGCTGTCTCTGCGTTCTCGGGAAGTGCCAGCAGCACACGAAGGTGTCGTTCCGCCGACGAGCGCGAGACGCGGTTGGTCTCAAGCGGAGACGCGAACGGCAACAGACATCGGTGGCAGGCGAGCCGATCTTCGTGGCGGCATTCGCAGTTCCGCACCCGATTCCAGGCCAGCGCGAGCATTTCTCGCAGTCTTTCCGGGTCGGCGTGGTCGGCCAGGTATCCGGTGCCGCCGGGAACGACGTCGTGGAGCAACAGGGCGTCGTGATTGTCCGACCCGTCGGAATACGTCGGATCGATGACGTGCTCGACGTTGATGTGGTCGGGGTGTCCACCCATCTGCTCGCGCAGCCCCAGCAGCAAGGCAGCCGACAGGCTCGGGACTGCGAAGTGGTCACCGACGGAGACAGCGCGCGGCAGCCGGATCAGCAACCCCTGGGTGCGCAAAGTACGGGACAGCGCGACGGTGCGGACCACTTCGCTCTCGGAGTCGCGGTGCGGACACCACGGCCGGTGCTCATGTGGCCGGTTGCGTCCGGCGTCGACGTCCTTCTTCCCGCACCCTGAGCAGAGCCGGAACAGTCGGCCTGGGCGTTCGTTGCGGCTGATGACCTTGGTGCTGGTGTGCCCGCGGGGACCAAGGTTGATCCAGCGGATGTCCACCTGACGCAGGTAGGTGCACCCCAGCCCGCTGTCCTCGACGAACCACCGGCGTACTGCATGGGCCGGGTCGACGTCGGCGGCGGCCACGACCTGAAAGGAGGGCCTGTTTCGTTCGTCGCGGCGGTCGGTGATCGCCGACTCGTCGCTCCGGACTTCCGCGGACACCCTGGTCAGCTCCACGACGTCCAGACGTTGTGCGGTGTCTTGAATGCCGCGGCTGCCACATCGCGGACAGGGCTGTACGGGACGCTCCTCCCCCGTTTCGGCCACGTCTGCGGCGTATCCACAGTCGGGACAGAACACCCAGGTGCGGATCGACGCGCCGTCGAGTCCAAGGTCGACTGCGTCGATGGTGATTTCCATACCGCGGGCGTAGAACGTGGCACCCGGGGCGAACTCACGCAAAGCGTGAGCCGAACCGCGCTGGAACTTCGCCGAGTCGTATTGGCTCTTCCCCGTGTCCGGGTCGATCCATGACAGGCCGACGTCGAGGGTGACCGAATCGTCCAGCAAGGTGTAGTTCGGCAGCAGCCCGTACTCCTCCAGCACACTGATCCAGTAGTCGCTGCGGAGCCGGCTCAGCTGCCCGGACACCAGCTTGAGCGTGGCTTCGGCCGAGCGGCGGGCCTGCTTGTCGGCGTCGGTCGCCGCCGGCGACTCGGCCTTGGCTTCCAGCTCGGGCAGCAGCTGCTCGACCCGTGCCTTGCGTCGCTTCAGGGTCTCGACGGTGTCCTGCCACCGTTGGCTGGCGGCCTGCACGTGCTGGGCGAATCCGCTGGTGCGTGGACCGTTCTTAGGCTGCAGCCATTCCCGCAGATCGCCCGTCACCTCGGCCGGCAGTCCGCCGAAGGTGCCCAGGAAGCGCTGCAGATGCTCTTCGGCACCTTGCTCGGCGTATCGAACGAGATCACCGAGGAAGGTTCCCGGCCGGTAGGAGCCGATCGCGCCTGCCGCGGTTCTGGGGTGCGGTCGTTGCGGGTCACGGGCGAGCGTGTCGATCAGGTAGGCGGTGAATTGACGCCGGAGAATCTCCTCCGCGGCGAGATACGTGGCCGGTGGCCGCACTTCGCCGTCGACGACGGACAGCGGATCGCCGAGCTTCGGTAATTGCTCGCCCCGGCCGGTCACGAACGCCAGATCGAGGGCGTTCCCGGTGAGCCGGCCGGCTCGCCCGACGCGTTGCAGATAGGAGGCGACGGTTCGCGGCAGCGAGGCCAGGAAGACGGTGGAGAGGTCGCCGATGTCGATGCCCATTTCCAGGGTGGGCGTCGCCACGAGAACGTTCGGGGCTTCTGGATCTTCGGCGACCCGGCGGAATCCGTTCTCGTACTCCAGCCGCGTGGCGTCGTCGAGCAGGCTGGTGTGTTCTCGGGCGACGACCCTGCGCATGTCGGGAGACTGGTAGAGCCGCTGGTAGAAGTTGCTGGGGATCGGTTCGATGCCGAGCCGACCGCGGCACCGGACGTTCAGGCACGGTCCGTGGGCCAGCTGTTCGATCGTGTCCGACGAGCCAGGGGTGGTCGCCCGGCATGTGTCGCAGACCAGGGTTTGGGCCGGTTGGTGCTCGGGGTCGGCGACCGGCGTGACGACGACGCTCGACAGCGGGATGGCATAGACCGTTGCACCGCTTTCGCTCGTGAGCGTGGTGACGACGCCGTCGCGAGCGAGCCGGTCGAGCAGCACACGCATGAGGCGGGCGCCGTCGAGCGGTGAGACGCGCAACGCCCGTGACGTCCACCGTGCGTACCAGGACTGCTGAGACGTGACGGAATCCAGTCCACGTCCCGGGGAGGTCTTGCCGCCGACTTTCGGATATGCGGGAGCGGGCCGATCACGTGGGAACGCGGGCATCCCGCCGAGGCGGAATCGCGGCGGGCGTCCACCTCGAATCCACCAGTCGTTTCCATCGTGCTTGCGGTAGGGCTCGAACCACGGGTGGTCGATGGCACCCTGAATACGCATACGATCCAGCACACCGCGAACCCACCGCACCAAGTCCTCGTCCGACGGTCCGGCGTCGTCCAGCCGCTCCTGCCGTGCCGTGCCGGACAGGGCCGCACGTGCGAGCGCCGCCATGCGCTCGGCGGTGCCCGCCTGGACCTCGACCGTGACGGCTCCGGTGAGCTCCAGCGTCCGACCAGTGCGGGAGTTCAGGCCGAACTCCAGAGAGGCATCGAGCTTCAGACGATTTTCGACACGGGTTCGGACCGACGCGGGCACCCGTCGGAGCTTTTCTGCCTGCCAGAAATCGACGAACGACTTCCGGTCGGCCAGCGACGGAGGCAGGAGACGATAGCGGGCGAATCGGTCGTCCCCTGCCTGCCGTATCACTTCTTCGACGAGAGCATCGAGCGCGAGCTGTCCCTCCGCCACGGCTTGTTGCAGCACCGACCGCAGCGTCAGCGTGTGCGATCGTGCCTGGACGAACCCAGCACGGTGCGCGGCGTCCTGGACCGAGTCGGTGAAGACCAAGGCCTTCTTTTCTCGCGCGTCGAGGTTCCGCGCCCCGAACAGCGTCGACAGGGACACCGACAGCAGGGTGGCGATGGCGCTGCCGAGGAATCGGATCCCGTCTTCCTGTCCGCAGGACGGGCAGGTGTCCTTCTTGCTTTTCTCGTCCGCGTCCTCGGCGGTGTTGGTGAGCACGGGCAGGATCCACCCGTCGCGGAGCTCCGGATCGTCCTCGGACACGGTGGCGAGCAGTTCTCGATGCCGTATCGAGAACCACCGCAGGTTGGCGTGTTGTTCTTCTTCGTCGAGCTGTATGGCGGCTTCACCAGGTGCGTACAGCAGGGCCCGGAAGCGGCCTTCGCGCGCGGCATGATTACGCCGGATGTCGTGGTCGTTCGCCGCGAGACTGCTGCCGACGGGTGCCAAGCCGACCCCCCAGCCGGATCGGCCACAGTACCGGCAGTAGATCGCTGGGAACGCCGGCCGGTTTTCGTCGGTGTCACCGTCGACGCCGTACGGTCCGTCGTCGGCCCACCGGAAGCGTGCCGTGGCGGACGCCACCCGGTCGATTCGGGTCAGTTCCCTGATCCAGAAATGGACTTCGACCGACAGCGCATCCCGCCCCGCGACCGTCCGGACGTGTCCAAGAGCAGCGAGAACGTAGGACATCACCAGCTGCCCACGCTCGCCGCCAGCCCCGTGTCTGGCCAGCATGCGATCGGCAAGATCACGCAAAGCCAGGGCGTTGCCCGCTTGCCGAGCCAGTTCCTGCACGAACGGGTGTGCTTTGCAGGCAGCCAACAAGAACTCCGGAGAAGCGCCGGCGAATCGGCCGGGCTCCACACCGTAGAAGGCCCCGAGCACGTGAGCTGCGACGTCCGCGCCGGGAGCTTCCTCGCCGAGGTGGCGGAGCCTGTTCGCCAAGTCGGTCAGGTCGACGTCTTCGACGGCGAGAGGCTCGAGCCCTGCCGATCGCGTGCTCTCGGCTGCGTCGGCGATCCACTCGTCGATGCCGAGCCGGGTTTCCGTGACGATCGCATCGGAGGCGAAACGCTCCCCGAAGACGGCTTCGGCGAAGTCGAGCATCACGGTCGGGTCGCCCTTGTCCCCCAGCGTCGCGGACGTCGCGACCGGGGTCATCAGGCCGAGCGGGCGCGCCCGCGCGGCGTCGTCGATGTCCGGGTGGTCGGCTGGCCAGAAGCTTTTCAGCGCCAGACCGAGGCGGCGAAGCAGCATCGCCACGTCGGTGCCTTGCGCGCCGTCGTAGGTGTGGAACTCGTCCAGCACCAGGTACCGCAGGCTGGTGGCCGACTGCCGCCACAGGTTCTGGTCCTCCGCTCGCAGCAGTAGCTGGTCGAGCATCTTGTAGTTGGTCAGGAGGATGTCGGGTGCGGTGTCCCGGATGACCTCCCGGTCGGTGATGAGCCCGTCTTCGGTCACCGACGTGCGTGCCGGGCCCTTCTGACCGGTGTAGACGGCAGCGGTGATCCCTTCCAGCTCGCTGTGCGTGGTGAGCAGTTTCGTGAGCCTGGCCGCCTGGTCGTTGGCCAGTGCGTTCATCGGGTAGAGAATGAGCGCCTTGGTGCCGGTGACGCCCTGCCGTCGTGCGCGGAGGACGTGGTCGAGAATCGGATACAGGAAGGACTCCGTCTTGCCGGACCCGGTTCCGGTGGTGACCAACGTGGGCAACGGCCTGCGCGGTTTGCCGTCGGCCGAGGAGGCCAGCCTTGCGAAGGCCACTGCTTGGTGCCCGTACGGCGGAGGTCCGGCATACCACTCGAGGGCGTTCCGCCAGTGCGGGTCGGCCGGCCGGAACGGCAGCCGCAGTCGCACGTACGGGCCTTTGAACATCCCGGTCGCAGGATCGGACAGGAAGCGGTTCAGGCCGTCGCGGGCGTCCCCGTCCGTGAGTCCGAACGTCGTCGTCAAGTAGTCGACGAGGCTTTCTCGGATGCGGGCGGCCTGCAGGGTGGGCAGCAGCTCACTCAAGAACGTTCCTCCAGCAAGCGTTCGAAGTGCGAGTATGCCTGCCGCATGTCCGCCTCGCGATCCAAAGTCACGAACGGCAGCTCGTAGGTGTAGGTGTAGCCGGCCTGGTTGGTGGCCGTCCGTTCCTCCTCGGTGATCCGGTCACCCTTCTTCCGCCACACCGTCAACACGGAATTGGGCACGAGCCGGCCGTTGGCGTCGTAGTAGTAGACCTTTCGGTCGTACTTGTGGAGTACCGGGAACTGTGTCCGGTAGATCGAGCACAGCTCGTCCGCAGTGACGCCGAGCGTCAAGGCGACGAGAGCGTCGATCTCGACCAGCGCCTGCCGCCGGTCTGCCGCGATCCGCAGCGGGGTGTCCGGAGTCCACTCGGGTCCGACGTCGCCTAGCGGCCGTCGCCGAGCGTGGTTCAGACCGCCAGTCCAGTCGTCGTTCGCGAAATCCGACAAAAAGCATTCCGCCCAAAACTTTGCATACTCGTCGACAATGCAGGTCAGACGAAGGTAACGCAAGACGATATTTCTCGCGAGTGCATGACTTGCATTGACAGGCAGGCGCTCAATTGCTTTAGCCCCTATGTGGGTTTTAGGTGCCACTCGGACCATGAAGTCGATCAGGAGCGATGAAAAGAACCCACCCAGTACAGCGCAGCTGGAGCTTGAACCCCCAAGAACACCAAGTGAAAATACAGTGTGAACATGCGCACACCCTGACGGAATAACAGCGGCAATCAAAGTACGCTCGCCTGTATTCGCCGCCATTCCCCGCCAGGCGATGCGGTAGTGGTCGCGTGCCGACGTGCGGATACCGTCTACTTCCCAGTGCGTGTAGTCGCGGTTGTAGCGCGCCCGGTCGCCACGGGGTTTGTAGGCGGTGACGGGAATGGCGTCGGGGGCCAGCTGCTCGAAGTCCGTCGCCGACCAGTCACGATTGCTTCTCATCGTCTGGTTCGGCTCCTGATAAATCGGAGTCGCAACATAAAGATGCGGCCCCTGCAGAATGACGTCGTCCCACGAGTCGGGTCGCCCCCACTCCGAGTCGAAATATCCTTTGGACCGGCCTGCCGTCTCGTCCCATCCACCCGAGAACTGCATATCCAGCTCGCCTACGCGTGGCGCCTTGGCCAGCTTGTCGACGACCGCTGACACCGACCGGTTCACCGCATACACCATGCGCGTCTGACGAACCGGCACGTCGGCCGACTCCAGCACCTGGTGCCAGCTCCGCAAGGTTTCGTCGGTGACCTCGACGATGCGCGATCGGTGCGGTCGCAGATCCCAGTTTCCGTCATCGTCCTTGAGACCAGGTTCGGGACCTGAACCATCGTGGCCAAACGATCGCACTACCGTGTCAGGGTGGTAAAGGCTTGCAGCTTGCACAAATTGGATCCCACCCCGGACACCACCGTAGATGTGGACGCCATATCGCACATGATGATCACTCTCGAAAAGCTGCAGCTCATTGATGAACTGCCAGTGGCGCCGCAGCCTGCGATACGTGGCAGCACGAAGAAGACCGGCCTTTTCGTCGGTGAAATGTGTCTCGGGGTGGATCAGGCCGATCGCTCCACGTGAAGACGTGTGCCGCCACGTCTGCTCCATGAAGCAACGGTAGAGGTCAGGACGGAGTCCGCTCAGGCTCGGATACTGAGCCAGACTGCTGGCGAAGGATCGCAAAGCGACCGCACTGCAGATCATATCCACCTGGAAGTCAATGGCTCCGTGGAGACTGTTCGTTTGCTGACGCAGTTCGGCTTCGGCGTCTTGCGTCAGTTTGCCAACCAGAGCCCATCGTGGGTCGAGTTCAGCCAATGCCACCTTTTCGTCGTAGTCGGGCCGCACCCACGGCGGGTTCCCGACCTGGAGGTCGAAGCCACCGCGAGCGAAGACCGTGGCGAAGTCGAGGGTCCAGTGGAAGAAGCCCTGCTCGTCGGCCACCCGCTCGCACACCCTGAGCCACGGGTGTTCGCGCAGGACGTCGTCGATCGGTTTGGCGGCGGCGAAAGCCAGTTCGAGCTGTTCCGCTTCGTTGAGAGCCTCCCAGCCGATGCCCTGTGCGAGAGTCCAGTCCGAAGCGATCCGTTTGCCCGCGTCGGGGCTGCGGCCAAGCAGGGCCTGCAGACCGGCGATCCACTCGTCCAACGTGGGTGGTTCGACACGCTGACCGTCCACCGTGGTCTTGTCGTCGGTCAGTGGCCAGAACCACAATGCGGTCCAAGCGTCCATCACACGCCGCAGGCGGCGGTAGGCGCCGTCCTTGTCCGCCAGCTTCCGCTCGATCTCCTCGCGTTGGATCGCACCGCCGGACGGCAGGTCGTCCATGCCCCACACCGGGATCGACCGCCGGATCTCCTGCTCGGCGATGCTCAGCCGGCGGTAGGCGATCTGCCACAGGACCTCGACCCGGTGGGCCAACTCGACCAGCGCGTTCACCTGCTGTTTGGTCGGCTTGCAGCGGATTCGCTTGCGCCACTCCTTCAGCCGCTTGGTCGCCTCCGGCGCCAGCTTCGCGGCCCCCTTCGCGTCCGCGGCTGCGCCCCACCCAGACGCGGGCAGCACGAAGTGGTGGATTCCGTGGTCGGCGATCCGTCCTGCTTCGACGTCCTCGACCAGGGACGTGAGCGGAATGTCCTTGGGTACCTCGTTCAGCCAGGACTTGCTGCTGACCTGATGACGCGTGTACACCGCCCGCCGGGCACCCACGAGCGAATTGCCTCGCCGAAGGTGCAGGCCGAACCAGGGCGCGGCAAGACCTTTGACCATGGTGTCCAGCCAGAGGGAGATCTCGGCCAGCTCGACCGCGGTCGAGTTCAGGTCGACCCCGTAGACGTTGTGCAGTGCGATGTAGGCCTTGACCTCCTGCAGCCGCCGCGGATACTCGTCCGGGTCGATGCGCACCCCGAGTTCGTGTTGCCGCCGCTTCAGGTACTCCTCGGCCAGTTGCCGGACGGCCTCGATGGCGAACGCCCCGGAACCCAGCGCAGGCTCACACACGGTCATGTCCAGAATTTCCGCCGCCGGAGTCCGCTCTCCTCCTTGGTCGAGCAGCTCGTCCAGCGCCTGGCGGACCGTAAAGCGGGTGAGCACTTCCGGGGTGTAGTAGGAGGCCGACTGCTGACGTTGGCGCCCAGACAATCGGAACACGAACGATCCCTTGCGGTGCACGACCGGGCGCTTTTCCCCGGTGCGGGGATCTTCGACCCGGACGAAGTCGGCCTTGGCGATGCCTTCCGCCCGGTCGACGGGAACGACCCACGAGCCCTTCGAAGGATCGCCGTTCTTCGCCACCTCGTACAGGTCCGTTTCGGCGAAGAAGCCGGTGTAGGACATCAGTCCCTCGTAGACCGCGCCCAGCTGGTTGATGCCCAGCTCCGCGTAGGAGATGTAACCGCGATCCCTGCCTCGTGACTCCTTGCTGAGCAGCAGATGCTCGAGCACCTGCTGCATCGCGGCGTTGCCGAGACCGACCTCGTCGATGTGCGCGGTGGCTTCCGGCCGGAACAGGTCCGCTCGCAAAGCGTTGAAGTGCAACCCCTCGGACGATGTAGCGTCTACGTCCTCGGAATCCGCCTCGTTCCGCTTGTCCGGCCGATGCCCTTGGTCCACGAGCCGGAACAGCACGCGCAACGAGTCGTAGATGTGCGTGCCGTTGCGTGCCCGCTCACTGGTCAGTTCGACCTGGATCAGTTCCCGCAGGCGATCCAGGCTGTAACCCTGGTCGTACTCGGGCGCCCCCGCCGGGAGCACACCCAGCTCCGGTGACGCTTCAGCGTAGAGCAAGAACAGGATGCGGTAGAGGAATCGCAGCGCCTGCTGCGCCAACGGTTGCGCTTCGCTCGCGGGCAGCGGCTCCTTGCCCTGGGCCCGACGCCTCGCCACCACTTCGTTGGCGATGATCTCGATCGACATCCGGACGCCGTCGCGCAGGTCCTGGGAGACCCCGACGGTGTGCTTGATGGACACCTCGAGGACCTCGTGCCACCAGATGTTTCCGTCGGCGTCGGGAGCAACGGACTCCGCGGACAAGCAGGTCAGTGCACGGTCGATCTCGCCGCCTCGCTTGCCGTCGTTACGTTCGCACACCAATTGGACGTCGACGGCGAGATATCGTCCCTCGGCCCACCGTTCCCGCTCGGCGAGCAGCATCCACCGGCCGGCGTGCAGGAGCACGAACTCGGGTGCGTCGTCGGCCACGAACAGGGCCGACGTCAGCCGTGTTGCCGACTTCAGCTCCTCGCCGTCCTCGGTCAGCTGGACCGGCTCGAAGAGCGTCGCGTCATCGCGAGCCAGCAACTCCTCGACAGTAGCCACCGGCGAGGCCGCCACGATCACCAGCGGAGCATGCTCCCGGGAGCCGGGCGTGGAGACCTTCAGCATCGGCCCCTGCTGCTCGCACACCAGGCCCTGACCGGTGTAGCCGAGCACGTCCAGCATTCGCTCGTGGATCCCGTGGGCGAGTTCGGTGACCGTGCGGCCGTCCCGCCGGTCTGCGCCGCTGTCCGGGTCCAGCAGCTCCGCCAGCGTCGCCAAGTCCGCTTCCAGGTGCTGCCGGACTTCGGTGAAGCGAGACCGTGGCGTCGATCGTCCTTCTTTGGCTTCCGCCTCCCAGAACGACCGGCGTTGCAGCACCCTGGCGTGGAACGACTCCCCCTTGGCCTGGGTGGTGAAGAAGTGCTCCGAGATCCAGCCCTCGCCGACGACGATCGCGTCCGTGCCGCTCATCGCTGCCCGCCTTCCTCCGGAACGACCACCAGCAGCGGCCGCACGAGCTGACGCTCCGGTGCCATGGCCTCGACCATCTCCCGTTCTTGCTCCACCGTGGCTCTCCGCTTCTTGATCTCGCTACGTTGAACGAGCGCGTCGGCCTCGTCCTCCCATCGATCCAGCCGCTTGGCCCACTGCCGCACGCGCTCGGCCACGCTGTCCGCCGCAGCTTTGAAAACCGTCTCCAGATGCTTGTCGGCTTGACGCACCGCTGGCGCGACGAATCGCTGCAGATCGTGCACGTCGGGCACCGGTCCGGGGTTGGCGCGCGGACGGTCCCAACCGATCGAGGCGACGACGTCCTTGGACGAAGCGTGCGCTTCCAGAATCGGAAAGCTCGGATCGTTCGTCGGGAACTCCGCGGTCAGCCACGTCAACGACACGACCTGTCCGCGCTTGTTGGTCAAGGTGCCCACCAGCAAGACGGTCACGCCGTCCACGCTGCCACGCACGGCGAACACTTCGTTGCGGCCCAACGCCGCCAATGCGCGGTCGGCGGCCCACTCGAGTACCGGATGCAATGGTGCCAGGTAGTGCGCGTCCGGCCAGCTCAGCTTCTTGTTGTCCCGCAGCGCGGCCGTCAGCCGGTCCTTCCCCCGGCCAGGCGTGGTGGCCAGCACCAGCCTTCCCGCGACGTTGCGCTCCGCCAAGTACCGCTGGGGAAGCGCCTCCAGCCGTTGCAGCAGATCCGGCGGAGGAACGAGTTCCGCCGTGCCGAAGGCTCGATCATGCCTCCAGGCGACCCCACCTTCGGCAGGCGACGCGGTGGGATCCACCGGGTCGAAGGCTTCGCGGAGTGCGTCTTCGAGGTAGGAGACGTCATCGTCGTAGAGGACCGTGTCGGAATCCGCCGCGGCTTCCGCCGTCAGCTCCGACGGTTTCGGATCGTCCGGCGCGTCGAACAACTGGGCGAACAACGCGCCGAGGTCGTTGCGCTGCTTCACTTCGTCGACGGCGGGGACGACGGCCTCGAAGTTCTTGTCCCCGGCCAGCACCGCTCGGATTTCGTCTTCCTCGCTCTTGACGTCGTAGCGCCCCATCACCGACGCCACGTCCCCCAGCGCCTTGTGCGCCTCGTTCTCCCGTTCCATCAGCCGAGCCAGGATCCGCACGTCACCGGCGAAGCGCTCGCTGTCGGGGTCGAGCAACAACGCCGTGATCCGTGGCGGCTGCTTCTGCCCGTAACGGTCGATGCGGCCGTTGCGCTGTTCGATGCGGATCAGGCTCCACGGGATGTCGTAGTGAATCAGGTGGTGGCACTGGGTGTGCAGGTTGACGCCTCGGAAGCGACGTCGCCGGTGACCAGAACCCGAACAGGTGCCCGTTCCTGTTTGAACGCTTCGACGATCTCTTGCTGCTTGTCGTCGGCAAGTCCGCCGTGCATCAGCTCCACGGCCTCCGCCGGCAGCCCGAGATCCGTCGGGAGGTTCCGGTGCAGCCACCGCAGTGTCTCCAGGCGTTCGGCGAACACCACCGCACGAATCGGCGAGCCTTTGCCGACGCCGATGTCCTTCAAATGCTCGACGAGCCGCCGATACTTCGCCGGCGTGGTCTGCAACGTCCGCTCGTTGAGTTCTGCCAGCCTGGTCAGGGCGGCGCGCTCGACGGCCGCCGACTCGTCGGTGCCGATCCGGCGCAGTCGCCCTTCGATGGTCTCCTTCAACGCCGCCGGCGAGGACAGGAACGCCTTGGCGAGAGTCCACGGGAACAGCGTGGCGTTCTGACCGGAGTACGGGCTGCGACCGCCGGCCGGCCACAGCCAGGTCTCCTCCAGCTCCCGTGCCACGGCATTCTCCTCCGAAGTGGCCGGGACCAGGACGTTCTCCGGGTCGCGACGCTCGGCCCAGTCCGCACCGACGACCTGCGCCACCTCCGGACTGTGCCGGTGCCGTCGGATGACCAGGCGTTCGATCTCCCGGCGCTCGAGCTCACCGCTCGGCGGAACGGCGGCGGGGTCCAGCAGGCGCAACAGCCCGGCGAACGATTCGGCGCGACCGTTGTGCGGTGTCGCCGACGCCAGGATCAGGGCTTCGGTGTTCTGCGCCAGCAGGCGGGCCAGGCGGTTGTTCTGGGTGGCCGAGTTCGACAGGTTGTGCGACTCGTCGATCACCACCACGTCCCAACGCTGCTTGCGCAGGCTGGCCACGTAGCGGTCGGACTTCAGCGTGTCGATCGAGATGATCACCCGCTTGTAGTAGGTGAATGGGTTGCGGGTGGCCGGAAGCTTCTGCCGCACGCGTTGGATGCCTGCCGAGTCCAGCCGGACGAACGGCAGCGCGAACCGACACCACAGCTCGTGTTGCATCTGTTCCAGGACGTGGCGTGGCGTCACGACGAGAATCCGTTCACCGCGTCCCCGCCGCACCAGCTCGGCCAGAATCATGCCGATCTCGAGGGTCTTGCCCAGGCCGACGGCGTCCGCCAACAGGATGCGCGGCCGCAGGTTGGCCGGATCGAGCGCCTTCCGAACGGCCTGCTGCTGGTAACTGAGCGGATCGGCCAGCCCTCTCGTCGACACCGACAGCGACCCGTCCTCCAACGGAAGCGGCGTCTTGCGGATCGTCGACTCCAGCCACAGCCGAGCCCTGCGGTATACCGGGCTGTCGTCGGCCACCACCGTGGCCGCGGCCGGATCGTGCGGCTTGATCTCGTCGAGTGAGGCGTAGAAGGCAGCCGTGGTGTCGCGGACCAGCTCGCTCAGTCCGTGCACGTGGACCAGCGGGCCGTCGGCCGTGTCCTCCACGGCCCGCACGAGCCACTCCTCGCCACGGATCAACACGATGGATCCCGGTGCGAACGTCGACCGCTCCGCTCGATCGATGACTGTCAACTGTCGAACCCCTGTCGCTTTGTGCCCACCTGCCAATTCCCGCGGAAAGTCAACCACGGGAGACTGACAAGAACCGCTCTTCTTCTGCCGATAGTGTCGTCGCGATGCCCACGTGGAGATCCGCACCAGCGCCACTCGACGCGGCCACGGCCGCGCGGCTCAGCCGCCAGCCGAGGGCCGGCACCAAGCCGGAACTGTCCCTGCGGCGATCACTGCACCGCCGCGGCATGCGATTCCGGGTGAACGTCTCGAGTCTCCCCGGCCGCCCGGACATCGCCTTCACCCGCGCGAAGATCGCGGTGTTCGTCGACGGCTGCTTCTGGCACCGCTGCCCCGACCATGGCACGGTGCCCGTGAACAATCGGGAATGGTGGCTGGCCAAGCTGGCGCGCAACGTGGCACGTGATCGAGCCAAGGACGCCGCGCTCACGGCGATGGGATGGCACGTGATCCATGTTTGGGAGCACGAACCGGTCGAGAAAGCCGCCGATCGGATCCAGGCCGCATGGCGTAGCCGTATCGACGAGATCATCGCTGGGCCCGCAAATAGCCGTCGGCGCCGAACAGCGTCCCGCGATCCAGGAAACGATTGAAGAATCGACACGACGGCTCGCCTAGATGAACACACGCATGACAGGCGCCGCTCCCCCGGCTGCACCCCGGATCGAGCGCGCACCGGTGCTCGGCGTCCACCACCGCATCCAACAGTTCGTCGAGCGTGGATTCGAACACGGCCTGCAGTCCGCCGAGGACGAAGCTGCCTCGAGCCGAGGCGTACATGAAAAACGCCAGATGCCTTGGCACGAGGTATTCGCTCAGCGCGTCGCGGTCGATGCCCGCCAACACGGCCGTCTGGCGGATGAACCGGTGGGCGTACGTGTGCACCAGCCTCAGCAGGTCCGCACCGGCAGTGCTCGCCTCTTGGTCGTCGTACTTGTTCGGCGGCTCGGTCGACCGGAGAATCGCCACTCGCGCGGCCACCGGATCCTCGTCACCGAGAAACCATCCTTGGACCTGGTGCCCTCTACGCAACAGCCAGTTGGCTACCCGGATCGGATCCAAACGGATCAGGTACGCCTCCGTCTCGGCCAGCTCCCCATACAAGCGGAAACCGTCCCGTTTTGGCCGCCGGAACGGAAGCAGCCTAGAGGTACTCGGGTCACCGTCACCCCGGGTGAAGCCGTACATGGCTGTCAGCACAGGGAACTTGTCGACGAAATCCAGACCAGCCACTCCAGCCCGCGTCAATGCCTGCGGGTACCGCTCGCGATACCGCACGTCGAGCGAGTCGCCGGGGTTCGGCGAGCACAGTTCGCTGGCCGGTTTCCGGCTTTCCGCCAGCGCCATCGCGATGTCGACCGCGTCGTGCTCGCCCCATTTGCGCGTGTCTGCGTCGAGCTGGTCGGCCGGATCGTCGCCGGGACGAGCGAGTACTCCACTCCTTTCCGCATTTTCGACGATCGACTGAATCATCTCGGGGGGAAATCCCCGTAGCGACGTGATCAGCTCTTCGCGTGTCTGCTTGGCTGCCACGTCGCCTGGTCCGTGGCTCTGCAACCCCTCAAGTACCCAGTTGAGCGCCTTGCGCCCGCCTCCGGCGATTTTGAGGCGTTCGCGGTGTTCCGGCCTGGGCGGGTTGATCAACACCATTCCGCACGGGCTGTACACGGAGCGGGCTTTGTGCACGTTCCAACGCACCTGGCCCTCGCCACACTTCCTGCACTGCAGGTAGCTCAACCCTTTCGCGATCCGTGCGCCACACGTGGGGCATTCGAACACGATGTCGGTCACCTTGGCGCTTTTCGGTATCACGATTCGCACGTCGTCGTGCTGGCGGCAGCGCTTCACGTATGGCTCGAGGATCGCCCCACATTCGTGGATGCCGACGAAATGCAGCTGTCGCCACGACCTGTGCCCGCATCTGCACCTGGTGCTGGAATCTCCGATCCGTTTGCAGGTGTGGCACACCCACACGAGGGGATAGCGTTCGACGCGCACGCCATGCGCACGATCCAGCTCGACGACGTCCACTCGAGCCCCGCGCTGGAGCTCCTCGTGCAGGCCCGAGTCGTTGTCGTGCAGCTTCCACATCATGGCTTCGCGTTGCAGACTCCCCCGCACCATGTCGATGTCGACGTCGATCGGAGACGGTGAGACCCACTCCGTGACGCGGTAGATGCCCCCGCTGAGGTCGACGGTTTGCTCGGGAAGGAAAGTGCGGAGAATTTGACTGCCACTACGTCTGCCCAGAATTGTCATCAGGTCGTTCTTTAAGTCGCGGATCGGGGCGGTCTCTTCCACGTCTCGCAAGCTCGTCATCGGCTTCGTCGGCCCAAGTTCGTTGAGAAAACGAGCCCTGCTCGTCGGGTCTTCCAGCTCCCCGAACCAGGCCTCCAGCCAGCGGGCTATCTGCTGTTCGTGAAGCACGGCGTCTGGCCCACGCAGGCCGAGCAGCTCTGCCACCTCGGCGGCCTCACCCTCGGGAGTTAGGCCGGCCTGGCGCACGTATTTGCGAAGACGATCCGGGGTCGTGAGGGGGGTTCCGCTGTCGGGTTCGTGGATCATCAACGTGCGCGCGCCAACCATTCCTGGAAGGGTCAACTCGAGAACTCGCCGGCTCCGTCGGGTGATCGGAATGGCATCGACGAATCGGTCCCCTTGAGTAACGAATGCGTCGAATTGCCGGAAGGTCTGGGCGTCGCGCTCGCGTGCGATCTTGTGCAGCACGTACACCAGACCCGGGAAGCGACGGCCCACACGAGCGGTCGTCTGGATGAACTCGGCTGCGCTCAGCGGCAACCCGAGCATGACCATGGTGTTCAGGCGATCCACGTCAACGCCGTGCGACAGCATCGAGCTGGCGGCGATCACGTGGATCCGATCGTCGAACTCCTCCTCCGGGTGCTCCAGACGGTCGAGTGTCGCCCTCACCGCGTCCAGCTCGGTCTGACCGGTCAACTGTTCCACGTTGATGCCGCCCACGGTGTTGTTGCTGCCAACGCTTCGCGCCGCCGCCTCGACGTCGTACAACGTGTTGCCGTACACCACGTTGGTGCCATAGAGACTGGCGAGCGTATTGGCATGCTGTCGTGCGACACCAGCTGCAGCACACACGCGTTCCGGATCCTCGAGCAGTTCACGGATGCACCGCTGTAGCGCGTCCATGGTCCGGTCACTGACGTGCTCGAGCGTGACACCCCGTGGCGCCACGGCGACGTACCGCCGCAACGGCTGATCCCTCGCCACCGCCCAGAACGACTCCCCAGGTCGCGGGCCCGGCTGCGGAAACACCCTGCCCTCCCGCCGATACAACACCTCGATCTGCCGCTGGTAGCCGGTGAGCGTCGCGCTGCTCGCGACGATCTTGGCCGGCCTACTGCCCAGTTCCGCCTGCAAATGGTCGAGCAGGCTCTCGTAGTGCGAGTCGACCGCGCCCAGGCTGTCACGCAGCAAGTGCAGCTCGTCCTGCAGGCGCAACGATGGAGCGAACATACGTTCGTCCATGGGCAGTTTTCGCTTGCTCCCGCCACAATCCGGCACTAGACACCCGTTCGGCGCCTTCTTCCGGACGGCGTATGTGAATCCGTGCCACGGCTGCGAACACAAACCGTGCGGAGGCCCCACCAAGCCCCGCATGGCCTGCTGCAAGCCGACCGATGCCGCCTTGTCCAACGTGCCGACGACGACGGTGGGCAGGAACCGGAAGATCTCCTGGTCCACTACATACACCGGCAGTGCACGGTCGTGCATGCTGCACCGCTCGTTGGTGCAAACGTGTTCCAACGTCCACCGGGCCCGATTGAATGCCATGCGCAGGTTCTCGTCATGACAGAACGGGCAGCGCAAAAGAACACGGTAGGCCTCGGGCATACCGGGGCTGCTCGGCGTGACGTCGTCGTTTCCCGGAAGTGGGGAGATTTTGTTCGGTGTTCCGTTCTTGCCGACGAGAAACCCGAGGCTAAACTGAAGACCGCCCACCTTGTTCTCTTGCCTGACGAGCTCGGCTGCGGCGATGGCGTCGGCAAACCGTTGCGTCTGCTGCAGGCTTAGCAACCGTAACGGAAAGCGCGACCAAGCCGTGACGCCCGTCACTTTTCCGGTCAGCCGATCGTGGAACGCCGCCGTCAGCAGCAGCCCCAGGTAGGTCTCCGTCTTGCCACCCCCGGTGGCGAACCACACGGTGTCGACGAAACGTGCTTCGTCTTCAGGCTCGACCAAGAACCGAACGGTGGCCAGCAGAAAGCCGACCTGAAACGGGCGCCACTTGCGGAACCGACCCCTGGCGCTGCGCTCGATAGCCTCGTTCATCAGCTGGAACGCCCGCAGTACCGTCGGGTGCTCCCGCAGGACAGTCAGGCCTGCGCGCAGCCGATTCAGCTCCTCGAACACCGCGTCGGCGGCGTGGTCCGCCTCGGTGCGCATCGCGTGCGTCCACCCCTCAGCAGCCTGCCGTGCGTCCAGAGCGGACGCTGACCAGTACTCTTCGTCGTAGGCCGCCAACGCGTCGATCAGCTTCTGGAGCTCGGGCAGCGGATCGGTCGCGAGCCTGCGGAACGACAAATCCGACTCGGGAAACGAGCTGTTCCAGTACTCGGGCCGCTCAGTCTGCACACTGACGGTGTCTGTGCTTCGAAAAACCCCGGGGTCGACTACCTCGACGCCCACGTTGACACCGAAGGCAGGCACGTCTCGCTCGTAGCGAAAGCTGTCCGGTAGGGCCTCCAGCTGGAACGGCACGGTGTCCACACCGGACACTTCGATCTGTGTCTCGTACAACCGAGAATCGACCCCACCGTCCAGTTTCTCCGGGCTGACGTTGACCAGCTGGATCACCAGCTCGGTGTGGCGGTGCCAGTCTTCGACGTCGATGCGAACCTCCGCCCTCAGCCCAGGAGCTCCTACCACTGCGAACGCTGCGGCCAGCTGGTCGGCGCCGAAGGAACCCCCTCGCTCGTCGACCGTGAGCGCCAGACTCTCCTCCACTAGGCCGGTCCGCCACCACGGCCGGTCCGGATCTGGACCGTCTTTTCCGTCCTTGACCCACCCGCGCGCACGAACGGTCACGGTCATCTGCCACGGCGGTCCGCCAGCCGGCCGCAACCTGATACCGATGGCGCATGGACCCAGGCGCTCTTGCATCTCGTTCGCGGCCTTGCGCTGGACCTCGTCCTCGCTGGCCAAACGCCCGAGCCAGAAGGTCGCGGACGGATCGACCTCCAGGCGGTCAAGCTCATCGCCGCGGCCGGCTGCCACGACACGTTTGTCGAGCCATTCCACGAACGCCTGGCACGCTGCCTCGAGCGGTTGGTCTTGATTGGGGAGCAATGGTCGTCCTTTCCGCCCTCGAAGTGTCCGTGACCGGCTCGTCCGCGAGGTACGCTCTCAGTCCACGAGCCAGCGGATCGTTCCGCAACTTTTCCAGCGAATTCGCCTGGATCTGCCGCACCCGCTCACGGGTGATGCCGAAATCTGCTGCGATCTCCTCCAGGGTTTCCTCAGCACCACCGTGGAAGCCGAAACGGCGTTGCAGAATCGTGCAATCCCGTCGGGAGAGCAGCTGACCAAGCACCCGCCCCACGTCCTCGCGCATCTTGATCTCCGTGACCACGTCGGCAGGATCGCGACATAGCTCGTTGGCGTCATCAGCCCGCAGGAGATCGACCAGCGGAAGGTCACCGTCCTCGTCAACACACGCTTCGAGGCTGGCCGGCGTGCGTGCCATGTCGATCAGGGCCTCAACCGCCTCCGGTTCTTGCTCGGTCGCCTCAGCCAGCTCTCGCACGGTGGGCGACCGGCCGAATCGGCCGGTAAGGTCACGGCGGACCTTCCACAGCTTCTTCACCTGCTCGAATATGTAAGCCGGGAGCCGGATCGCCCGGCCTCGATCCGCGATTGCCCGCTCGATCGCCTGCCTGATCCACCAGGTGGCGTAAGTGGAGAATCTGTTTCCCTTCGAGCCGTCGAACTTGTCCACCGCCCGCATCAGGCCGATGTTGCCGTCCTGGACCCGATCAGGCAGATCCACACCGCTGGTGTCGTACTTGCTCTGCTTGGCGATCGAAATCACCAGCCGTAGGTTCGCGCAGACCAACTCGGCATGGGCGCGCCGCCCACCAGCGATCTGCGCCAGCAACCGTTCGCGCGTGGACTCAGCCAGCTCCACCTCGCATTCCTCCAGGTGGCGCTCGGCGACCTGCCCTTGGGAGATCAGCGACCACAGCTCGAGGACCCTCGCGTGCCCAATCAGCGGGAAACGAGCGACCTCGCGCAGATACATGCCGAAGGCGTCGTCGTGTACGGCCGCACCAGTAGGGGCCAGCTTGTCCGTCACGTCGTGCGGCGCATCCTCGGCGACCGCCCAAGAGGACCCAAGTTCGTGCGTCACGCGATCCCACAATTCCGTCTGCTGCTCTGCGGTCAGGCCACGAGTCCTCGCCAACAGCGCAACGTCCGTCTCCGTGAGGCGTCCCCGGCGCTCGCGATCGGCAACCAAGTCGTCCAACGTCCGACCGACGACGTCATTCGAATTCCGTGCCGGCGCAGCGTCAGGAGCGCCCTCGAGCATCCATGCAGGGATCTCATCGTCCTCCGCTGCTGGTCCAACACGATCCGCGCTTGGAACGTCGTCTTCGACCCGGGTTTCGACCGACTCTGCCACGTCTCGAGCAGACGTTTCCGCAGACGTTTCCGCGCCACGAGCGTCTTGTAGTGCCTGCATGATTCCGTCGACATCACGATGTCGAAGGCGATATCGGGCCGCGAAGTCCAGCAGAGCCTCTCGCAACTCGCCAGGAGCAAGCTTCCGCTGAAGCAAACGAAGCTCGGACACGATCGCATCCAGCCGCGTTCGCTTGCCGTCGTAAACCGGGCCCGACCCCGTGACCTGCGTTGACGTCTCCACCAGGCGCTACTCCTCCCCACTGTCTGTTCGTGGCAGGCGACTAAATCGCAACCCGTCGTAATCAAGCGTGTCCGAATCGTGATCGTCGTCAAGTTCCCGCCCCCAGACGGCGCAACTTCAGTCGAACACGGAGCGCGAGCCGTTACGGCCCAGGCCGATCGTGTCACCCCGGTAGGCGCCCAGTGATCGACTACAGTTCTTGTGTGCCTGGTGGAAACGTCTTGCTCTCTGCCGTCGACTTGTTCTGTGGCGCCGGTGGACTCTCCAGCGGTCTCCGCGACGCAGGGATACACATCTCTGCCGGCGTCGATCTGGACCCCGCCTGCGCCTACCCTTTCCGAGCCAACATCAAGGCGGCGTTTCATCTCCTCGACGTCTGCGCCCTGCAACCAGAGCAGCTAGCCACCATGTGGGCGCCCGAGACCGACATCCGAGTCTTGGCGAGTTGCGCGCCCTGCCAGCCATTCTCCTCCTACCGCAGGGGTGTCGACACCTCAGGCGAGCGGCAATGGCCCCTGGTGGACGAAGTGCGCCGCCTGGTGGACGCCACCTTGCCCGAGATCGTGACGATGGAGAACGTGCCTCGCATCGTCAGTGCTCCCGTGTTCAACCGGTTCGTTGATGCTCTGAAGGAACTCGGCTACTTCGTCGACGTCAAGTCGTGCTACTGCCCCGCTTACGGCGTTCCCCAGCATCGTCGGCGCCTGGTTCTGCTCGCATCTCGCTTGGGAGAGATCAAGGTGCCACCTGGCCACCTCGCCCCTGAGGCGTATCCGACGGTGCGTGACGCGATCTACGACCTGCCACCCGTGGCCCATGGCCAGACGCATCCCGACGACCCACTGCACAAGAGCCGCACGTTGACGCACATCAATCTGGCCAGAATTCGACACTCCGTCCCGGGTGGAACCTGGGAAGACTGGCCTGAGGAACTGCGTGCTCCGTGCCACCGGAAAGCATCCGGAAGGACGTTCCGTAACGTCTATGCCCGCATGGTGTGGGACGAGCCGTCACCGACGATCACCACGATGGCGTACAACTTCGGCACCGGACGATTCGGCCACCCAGAACAGGACCGCGCACTGACGTTACGAGAGGCAGCCAATCTTCAAAGTTTCCCGCCGGACTACGAGTTCGTCTCTCCCGACGGTTCTGTGCAATTCGCTCCACTGGGGCGACTTATCGGAAATGCGGTTCCACCACTTCTTGGAGCAGCGATAGGAAGGGCCATCGTGGAGCACGCCAACAGCGCACGTTCAGGTCATCCTGGCGAAAGCGCGCCCGCGCGGATCAGCACGGCCACAACGCTGCGTGATCTCGTGCCGTCTGGTTGATAAGAGGCGTCTCCAGAGAACGTTCTTTGGAAGAAGGCGCCTCCGTGACAACTCACCGTCCGCGCCCTTGCGGAGCAAGTTCACCAGCTGAAAACCCATGGTTCTGTGCTGCATCGTCCGACAGCCGCTACAACGACAGTGAATCCGCGAGGTCATAGAAGGTGCAGGCGTCGGTGCTTGGCCAAGGTGGCGAGTTCAAGCACTGCGACGTCAACGGCGGGCGGCACCGCCGCGACCGTACTCATGCGGTGTCTACCCATCCCTAGCATCTGGTCGCGACCGCACTCGGTCCAAATCCGAGCGCCGTACGCTCACTACGGACGCCTACGCGAATAAGGGGCTCTTGGGGCATTGAGTAGGGGTCAGGGCGTGAGGCCGCCGGCGGCGAGGAGCATCCGGAGCCGGTAGTTGTCTCGGTTGCGGAACCCGCGGGCGAGGCGTCGATGGAGCTCGATGATGCCGTTGATCGTCTCGGTGCCGCCGTTGTTCGCCCGCGTTGTGGTGAAGTACGCCAGGAAAGCGTCCTTCCATCGCTTCAATGTCCGTCCTAGCCGCGCGATCTCCGGGATCGGACACGACGAGAACGACGCGACGACCTGCTCGGCGATCCTGCGTCCTGCGGCGAGGTCCTCCTGTCGATACGCGTCGCGGAGCTGTTGGGCGCACTGCCACGCGACGAGCACTTCCTCGTGAGCGGGGTCGGCCTCGATCGCGCGGGCCAGGCGAGCGCGCTGCTTCTCGGTGAGGCGTTCCCGTCCGGCGCGCAGGATGGTCTGGACTCCGTAGAGCGGGTCGCCTTTCCGTCCACGATGCCCGAGCGTCTCCTGTTGGACGCGTCGCCGCACCTCGTCGACCGCGCCTGTTCCGAGCTTGACGACATGGAACGCATCGAGCACCGCGGTCGCGTCATCGAGCTGCTCATCGATCGCGGTCTTGTATCCCGCGAACGGGTCGAGAGCTGCGATCTCGACACCGTCACGGAACGCCGGGCCGCGGCCCTTCAGCCAGCCCGCGTAGGCCTTCCCAGACCGGCCAGGCACGAGGTCCAGCAGACGCGCATGCGTGACGCCGTCCTCGTCGCGAGTGAGGTCGACCATCCCCGTCAGCTCCTTCGGGCCGCGCTTACGCGGGTCGACGTGATGCCAGACGTGTTCGTCGACACCGAGCGTCCGCACGCCGGCGAAGCGGGCCTCGTCGCCTGCAAGGCCTTCGAGGACGGGCCGGATGGCGCGCCAGAGCGTCTTCCATGTCGTTCCCATCTGGCGGGCGAGGCCGCGGACGGTCGCGTGTTCGCGGCGGAGCTGTCCGATCGCCCACGAGACCGCGCGGCGAGTGATCGATCCGCGACGGGCGACGAGCTCGGGCACGTCCTCGACGAACACGCGCCGGGAGCACCCGCGCTCGTCGCATCGCCACACACGTTGCCGCCACCGCAAGTCGACCCGGGCGTCGCCGGGGACGTCGCGCAGCACACGGATGCGACGCCCGCGCCCTGTCGCGATCACACCGCAGTCCGGACACCCCGCCGGGCCGCGGCTCGTCGACACCGTGATCGTCATCACCGTCTCTGCGCGGTCGACGTGCTCGACATGGACGCCGTCGAGTCCGAGCAGCAAGTCGCATCGTCCACACGAATCGGTGGTGTTAGGGGTGTTCGGGCGCGCGGAAGTATCGTGAGACACGTCGAGGTCCTCGGGGTCGATCAGAGAGTTAGCGCTTCTGATCCTCGGGGACCTCGCCCCCTACCCGGCAGACCTCACCCCGCGCGCGTCGCCCCTACCCGATGTCCCAAGAGCCGAATAAGGTCTGCATCAGTGCGCGGCTGATCAGTTCAATGAATTTGTCTTCGGTAATCGCTCCAAGATCTGTTCTTTGGCGCGCGAGTACCAAGCGATATCTCAATATCGGCTGGGTACCAAGAAGCCGTTCCAGCAGGCTCAAGCACCTCCTGTGTCACCGCTGACGCGTACGGTGTCTGGCGCTGTATCACGGCACACATTTTCCATATCTGTGCGTCTCTTCGTACCGCATCAGCCGAGCGCGAGCCGGGCGGCAACGAGGAGCATCGTGGCGGCCACGACGATCTCCAGTACCTGCCACGCGCGAGGCCGAGCCAGGAGCGGAGCCAGCTTGTGTGCCCCGAAGCCGAGGCCGGTGAACCACACGATGCTGGCGGCCATCGCGCCCGCGCCGAAGACCCACCGGCCGTCGAGAGCGGCGCTCACGTCGTCGTAGGCGGCGGCGATGGAACCGACCAGCAGCACGGTGTCGAGGTACACGTGGGGGTTGAGCCAGGTCAGTGCGACAGCTCGCCCGATCACTCGCCGTCGGGACTCAGTCACCGGGCTGCCGTCCGGTGTGGTCAGCGCTCCCGGAGCCAATGCTCGCCGCAGCGAGCTGACCGCGTACCACAGTAAGAAGGCGACTCCGAACCACGTCGCCGCGTCGATCAGCCAGTCGGCATGAGCGACTGCGGCGCCGACGCCGGCGACACCGGCGGTGATCAGCACGATGTCGGACAGCATGCACACGGCGATGACGGCGGCGGTGTGGCTGCGCGTCAGACCCTGTCGCAGCACGAAGGCGTTCTGAGCTCCGATCGCGACGATCAGCGACCCGCCGGTGAGGAATCCGGCCCCGAAAGGAACGAGCACGATTTCACGGTAGGAAGACCGGCGTCTTCAGTACAGCGAATGATTCTTCAGTAAGTGAAGCTGTGCTTCACTTAGGCGGTGCGATTCAACCCTGCGCAACTCGAGGCACTTCTGGCCATCGCGGAGAACGGTTCGTTCGAGGCGGCCGCCCGCCACCTCCACCTGACACCCAGCGCGGTGAGCCAGCGCATCCGCGCTCTGGAAGCAAGCGCCGGACAAGTGCTCGTCCGGCGCACGACGCCGGCGGAGATCACCGACGCCGGAGCGCCACTCCTCCGCCTCGCCCAGCAGATGCAGATGCTCACCGCCGAAGCGGGTACGGAACTCGGTCACGACGATGTCGTCGAGCTCCGGGTCGCGGTCAACGCGGACTCGTTGTCGACGTGGTTCCGACCAGTGCTGGGCGAGGTGGCCAAGCTGCCGAACACGTCGTTGCAGCTCGCAGTCGAGGACGAGGGCCACTCCCACGACCTGCTCCGCCGCGGGGAGGTCCTGGCCGCGGTCACCACCGAACCAAAACCTCTCCAAGGCTGCACGGTCGAGCCCCTGGGCGCCCTGCGTTATCGGGCGGCCGCCACACCCGAACTTCTCGCCGCGCACCACGACGGCACGCGGGTGAACTGGTCAGGCATGCCGATGCTCGTGTTCAACGAGAAGGATCGCCTTCAGGACACCGTGCTCGAAGCACACCGGACGACCAGGCCGCGCGTGGTTCATCGCGTTCCGAGCTCCGCCGACTTCTTCCAGGCCGTCCGTGCCGGTCTCGGCTGGGGCCTGATCCCGGTCCACCAACTCGACCCAGCGGTGGAGCGCGGCGAACTCGTGTGCATCCCCGGAGTGGCACCGGTCGACGTCGCCTTGTTCTGGCAGCGATGGCGGCTGCGCAGCCCGACGCTCGACGTGCTCACCGAGTACGTCAGATCAGCGGCCCGGGCCGAAATCAATCCCGCATGATCCGGCCGAGGCGGCTGCGCTGATGTGCGACACAGCCCCTCTCCGCCTCTCACTGTCGCGACGACAATGCCTTCTCGATCTTCGCATTGCGGCTGCGAGTGGTGCGCTGCACCTGCACCGAGATCACGCCCGCACCCAGCAGAATGCCTGCCAGGACGACGAACGGTACCTCGGTGCTGCCGGACAGGTCACGCAGCCAGCCGGTGACGAACGGCCCCGCGAACCCGCCGACGTTCCCGATCGAGTTCACCAACGCGAGCCCGGCGCCGACCGACACCGCCGACAAGATGCGCGCCGGCAGGCTGTACACCAGCGGCATGCTGGAAATGACCCCGGTTGCGCAGGCGCTGACGCCGATCATGACGAGCCACGGGCTGTCGCCGAACGCGGCCAGCAGAATGCCCGCCGCACCGACGGCGGTGCCGATCAGCACGTGCCACCCGATGTCGCCGGACTTGGTGGCGTGCCGCGGCCACAACACCAGCGCGATGGTGGCGAACACATACGGCACGGCGATCAAGAACCCGTTCTCCACCGTGCTGAACGTGGTACCGAACCGCTCGGCGAATCCGTCGATGACCGCGGGCATGAAGAACCCGATCGCGTACAGCCCGTAAACCAGGCCGAAGTAGGCAAGCCCCATCACCCACGTGCGCAGCGAACGCATCGACGACAACACCCCGCCGTGCTGGACGCGCACCTCCGGCTCGGTCTCGCGTTCGATGTCGTCGAGGATCGCCTGCTTCTCGTCACCGGTGAGCCAGGACGCATCCTGCGGCCGGTCGGTCAGGTAGACCAACGCCACGAACCCGACGAGGATCGCGGGAATCCCCGAGGCCAGCGTCATGAAGCGCCAGCCGCTCAGGCCCATCACCCCGTCGCCGGCTTCGATCAGCCAGGTGCCGATGGGCCCGGCAAGAACCGACGAGAACGGGATGCCCAGCAGGTACAGCGAGAACGCCTTGGGCCGTTCCCGGTTGGAGAACCAGATGGTCAGATACAGCAGAACCGTCGGGGCGAACCCCGCTTCCGCGACGCCCAGCAGGAACCGGGCCACAAGCAACCACTCGTAGCTCGGCACGAACGCGGTCAGCGAAGCCACCACTCCCCAACTCACCGCGATACGGGCGATCCATTTCCGCGCACCCAGCTTCTGCGCGAGGACGCTGCTGGGGACTTCGAGCAGGATGTAGCCGACGAAGAAAATCCCGGACGCTAGCCCGAACATGGTCGCGGTCAGACCGAGCTCGGTATCCATCCCGTTGGCATTGGCGATTCCCAGCGCCGTACGGTCCATGTAGTTGACCAGATACAGCACGAAAATCAGCGGCATGATCCGCATATGCACTTTCGCGACCGCCCTGGCGCGAAGCGCATCCTTTTCCGGCGAAAGTTGGGTTGGGTTGTCCACGTTGACAAACCTTTCGTGAGCGAAAACAGCTCGAGCGGACTGTCGCCGATCCGCTGACCCGGTGACCCGGAGCGCCTGGTCGTCGCCATGCGCCCGCGCTGCTGCAGCGCTTCCCGGACATGCGACTGGCGTGCGCGATCAGGTGAATCGCAGACCGGCGTCGAGGCTCAGCGTCTGGCCGGTCATGTACCGGCTCTCGTCACTGGCGAGATAGATGGCCGCACCCACCAGGTCGGCCGGCTCGCCCTTGCGCTTGATCGCCTGTTCTTCCAGGTTGCGCCGCCAACCCTCGTCCGAGATGGTCTCCCGGGGAATCTCGGTGATGATGCCGTGCGGGCTGATGGCGTTCACCGTGATGCCGTCCTCGCCCAGCTCGGTCGCCAGCGCGTGCGTGAAGGCCCACACCGCGCCTTTCGACGCCACATAATGCGCATAATTCGGCCGGCCGGTCACCACGACACTGGAAGAAATATTGATGATCCGACCGTAACCGCGTTCCCGCATGATGGGCGCAACGGCCTTGCACGCCAGAAAAGTGCCTCGGGTGTTCACCGCGAAAACCCGATCCCATTCCTCGACCGGAATGGCGTCGAACGGTTTCATCGACAGCGTCGAGAAGATGGCCGCGTTGTTGACCAGGATATCGATCGTGCCGAAGTGGTCCACGGCCGCAGCGGCCATGTCGCGGGTGGATCGTTCATCCGACACGTCAGTGGTGATCGCGATGGCCTCGCCACCCTCGTCACGCACCGCTTTCGCCGCGGCTTCACCGGCACCGCTGTTGACGTCGGCGATGACGATCCGCGCCCCCTCCGCGGCGAATGCCGAAGCGAACACCTTGCCGATCCCCTGCCCGGCGCCGGTGATCACGGCAACTTTGTTCTTGAGTCTCATGTCCTGCCTTTCCGGTTCGTGCGACAGACCGCTCAAGCCCGCGTGATGTGCAACGGGAAGATGCCGCCGTCGACCATGAGCGTGGCGCCGATCATCGAGCGGTTCTCCGGATGCGCCGCGTAGGCGACCGCCAACGCGACCTCGCGGGGCGACACCATGCGCCCGGTCGGCTGGCGGGCGTCGAAATCTGCTCGACGCGCGACCGGATCCTCCGCCTGCGCGGCCAGTTCGGCCATGAAGGGGGTGTCGACCGTCCCAGGGTTGACGGCGTTGACCGGGATGCCCTCGGCGACCAGATCCGCCGCCACCGATCGCGTCATGGCCTCGATCGCCCCCTTCGTCGCCGAGTACAGCGCGCGTTGCCGAAAACCCGACGTCGCGGTCGTCGAGGACACGTTGACCACCGACGGAGCGGCCGAACGGCGCAGGTGCGGGAGGGCGGCACGAATGGCCCGCACATAGCCCATCAGGTTGACATTCCAGAGCCTGAACCAGTCGTCCTCGGAACCGTCCTCGATGCCACCGACGTAGCTCACGCCCGCGTTGTTCACGAGCACGTCCACGCCGCCCAGCTCGGCGACGATCCGCTGCAACGCGGCGTCGACCTGCGCCTGATCGGTCAGGTCGGCCTCGCACTCCAGCACGGCCGAGTCCCCTGCCGTGCGCAGATCGATGCTGGCCACCGTGGCGTCCAGCTCGAGGAAGTGCTCCACACAAGCCCGCCCGATACCGGAAGCACCACCGGTCACCACGACCACGCGCCCTCGTTGCACACCGGCCATCGCTCAGCCCTCCGCCGGGGCGCCGAGGAAGGACTCGTCGTCCAACGACATCGTCAGCCCCAGAATCGCCGCCGCGTAGCTGTACTGCCGCAAGCCCATGACCGCGCCAGTGGCGGCTGGGGTGAACACCGACTCCCACGGCCCGATCGGCAGACCCCGCGGCGAGTGCGGCGGGGCATGCACGTTGGCGAAATGCACCTCGACGAACGGCTTGCCGGTCTCCGAAAGCGCATGCTTGGTCGGGATGCCGATCTCGGTCAGCCCGGCCGGATTGATGACGAATCCGTCGACCTGCGTGGCCTGCGCGTGGATGAACTCGAGGATCTCGCCTTCGAAATTCGACACGAAGCAGGTCACCTCGACCCCGAGCCGTGCGCCGAAGTCCCGGCAGAACTGCTGCAGTTCCTCGATCGAGCCGATCTCGCCGTAGACCCTGCGGTTCCGGGCGCCGAGGTTGGACATGTTCGGCCCGTCGATCACCGCGATGCGGTGCGTCGCGGACCCGGACCGGATGCCAGTTACGGACATACCTGGTGCCTTCCCACGAATGACCCGCCACCCGGCGGGGAGCTCGTTGCCGTGCTACGGTAGCACATTATCGGAATACCGTAATACGGTCTTACTTGGGTAGATTGAGGCATGATTCATCGCGAAGCCGCCCCGCTGCGCAGCCAGGTCGTCCAAGCGCTGCGCGCACACATCGTGGATGAGACCTATCCCCCAGGCAGTCGCCTGAAGGAACGCGACCTGTGCGCCGCCTACGAAGTGAGCCGCACGGTCATCCGGGAAGCGCTCCGACAGCTGGAGAGCGAGCACCTGGTTCGGATCGAGCCCCAGTTCGGCCCGGTGGTCGTCACGTTGACCGAGGCCGACGTTCGCGATCTGTACGAAACGCGAGCCGCACTGGAAAGCGCCGCAGGCCGGCTGGCCGCGGAACGGGCGAGCGACGAGCAGCTCGATCGACTGGTGGAGATCTTCGACGAGATCGTCGCCGCACGCACGCTCCCGCTGGACGAGCTCATCGAGCTCAAGAACCGGTTCTACGACGCGCTGGTCGAGGCATCGGGCAACAAGGTGATCAAGGAAATGCTGGACAACATCCAGGCCCGGGTGAGCCAGCTGCGTCGACTGACCCTTGGCTCCCCGAACCGGCACCAGGCGATGGTGGACGAACTCGGGGCGGTGCTGCGCGCCATCAAGGCGCGTGATCCACAAGCTGCGGCGGAGGCCTGCCTGGTGCACGTCGAGTCGGCCGCCCGGATCGCCTTGGAGAGCAAGCGATCGCGCGACGGCGCCGCACACCCCACCGAAGCCATGACCCGACCAAGCGTCCGCGAGTGAAGAAGGGACCCGCACACCGATGACTGACGGCACCGGCAACGCAGCCCAGGAGTACGTCGACGACATGGCGCGCAAACGTGGCTACGTCCTCGACTACCACAAGGTCATGGCCAAGTACGACCTCGATGCGCTCAAGGCGGCCAACGGCCTGGTCTCCGCGGTCTACCTGGAACAACGGCGGCTGGACCGCAAGATGAAGGAGCTCATCTTCATCGTCAGCCTCACCGTGCTGCGGGCACCCCGCGCGCAGATCGAAAGCCACATCCGGGTGGCGCTCGACCTGGGACTCAGCCCCGAGGAGATCCTGGAGGCGATCGAGATCGCGTTGCCGGAAGCGGGCGTGGTGGCGTTCCAGGGCGGCTTCGACGCGTGGAAACACGTGGTCGGCGCCGAAGGCATCGAGCCGTCGGTGTCCGTACACGACGCCGGCGCCGGGAAATGATCGACGATGAGCGGTACGGGTTTCCTGCCCAGCGATCTACCGCGACGGTTGTGTGCCGATCCCGAGCTGCGCACGTTCGGGCCTGCGTGGATCAGCTTCACGCTCGCCGTCCGCGAGGGCGAAGCGTGGCGGATCACCTTCAGCGGTGAGGAGATATCCGCCCAGCCGGACGATGGCAGCGCAGATCCACCGGACTTCCGGGTCGAGCTGACCGCCGACGATTGGTCAGCGCTCCTGGACAAGCATCCACTCCCCCGCACACAACACGTGTTGGCGTTCGTGGCGCCACGCGGGTCCGGAGCGGTGACCGGCAACGCGGAAGCGTTCGCTCAGCACCTGCACCTGGTGCGCCGCGTGATCGAGCTGGCGCGCGATGCTGCAGCTGCGGCACCCGCGGCAGTGCCGCCGGAGCCGGTCGACGTGATCGGCCGTTATGTCCGGGTCGACACCAGCGCGTGGGGTACTTGTGACGTCTTCTACGAGAGCTCCGGATCCGGTCCGCCCGTCATCCTGTTGGCTACCGCCGGGGCGGACAGCAGCCAGTATCGCGGGCTGTTGACCGACCAGCGCTTGACCGCGACCAACCGGCTGATCGCGGTGGATCTCCCGTGGCACGGGAAGTCGCTACCTCCCTACGGCCGAACCGGGTCGGCCTATCAGCTGACCTCGGACAGCTACACCGAGTTCATCGCCAGGTTCGTCGAGCGGCTCGCGCTGCCCGAGAAGCCGGTGCTGGTGGGCGCTTCCATGGCGGGCGCGGTCGTCGTGGAGATGGCAGCCCGGTACCCGCGATCGATCCGCGGCGCCGTCGGCTGTCAGGCGGGCCCGCGAGTGGCGAACCGGCACACGCCGTGGCTGCGCAACCCACGCGTCAATCAGACGACCCACGTCCCGGAGTGGACGTTCGGGCTGATGTCTCCCGAATCGCCACGAGCCGATCGTGACTGGGTGTGGTGGGGCTATTCGCAAGGCGGCTTCGGTGTCTACGAACGCGACATCGTCTACTACTCCACCTCGTGGGACATCGACAACGTCCGGTCCCTGTTCGGGCCGCACACTCCCCCCGTGGTGCTGCTCAGCGGCGTCTACGACTACACGGTCCCGCCCAGCGCCACGCGGGAACTCGCCGAGGCCATCCCGGGAGCGCGGTTCCGTGAGATGCCCGAGCTCGGCCACTTCCCGCACGCGGAGAATCCGTCCGTGTTCGCCGGTTACCTGACGTGGGCATTGGAGCAAATTGCCTCGGCGAACTCGCAAGCAGGCGCGCCCGCGGACGCGCCGGGATGATCGCCGGCGCGCGGTCTTGCAGCCGGCGCCGGTTTCCGCCGCCCGCTGCATGCACAAGGCCCGGTGAGCCGGAATTCCGTCGGCTCACCGGGCCTTGTCTCGCGGTCGGGCTGACAGGATTTGAACCTGCGACCCCTTGACCCCCAGTCAAGTGCGCTAACCAAGCTGCGCCACAGCCCGCCGCACCCGAGGTCCGGGTGCGTGCTCAACGATAGCGCACCGGTCACCCACGACCCGGGCGAGGTCTCCTGGTCTCAGCGAGCCGATGTCGGCACGGAGTCCGCGTCCTCCACCGCCGTCTGAGGCTTGAGGTCCAGCGTCGTACGGAGCCTGATCGGCTTGAGCGCCAGCGCCGCGAGCACGCCGACGATCCCGACCGCCGCGGAGATCAGGAAGATGTGCGCGGTCGCGTCGCCGTACACGGTCATGACCACCTCGCGAACCTGCGGTGGCAATGCCTTCAGGTTCAGCGCGCTGGTACCCCCGGACCCGGACTGGGGCATGGCCCCGCCGAACGCGGCGTTCAGGTCGGCGGTCACGCGGTTGGCCAGCACGGCACCCAGCACGGAAACACCGACGGTGCCGCCGAGTGAGCGGAAGAAGGTGATCGAGCCGGTGGCCGCACCGACGTCGGACAGCGGCACCGCGTTCTGCACCGCCAGCACCAGGTTCTGCATCGTCATGCCGACACCGATGCCGACGACCAGCATCGCGCCACCGACCTGCCACAGCGGCGTGGCGTGATCCATCAGGCCGAGGCCGAAGAAGCCGAGCACCAGGATCGTGGTGCCGGCGATCAGGTACGGCTTGATCTTCCCGACCCGGCTGATCAGGCGTCCGGAGATGGTCGACGAGACGAGGACGCCCGCCATCATCGGGATGGTGAGCAGACCGGCTTCCGTCGGCGAGTAGCCGCGGCCGACCTGGAAGTACTGCCCCAGGAACACCGCGCCACCGAACATCGCCATACCCACCGCGACGCTGGCGAGGATGGCCAGCGCCGGGGTACGGCTCGCCACGATGCGCAGCGGCACCACCGGCTCGGGCACGCGCGACTCCACCGCGATCGCCGCGCCCAGCAGCACCAGCGAGCCACCCACCATGGCACCGGTCTGCCACGACAGCCACGCGAACGAGTTGCCGACGAAAGACACCCAGATCAGCAGCAGGCTGACACCCGCGGCGATCAGCGTCGCGCCCAGGTAGTCGACCTTGGCGTCCTCCCGGCGCACGCGCGGAAGGTGCAGCGTCTTCTGCAGCACGATGAACGCGATGACGGCGATCGGCACGCCGACGAAGAAGCACCACCGCCAGCCCAGCCACGACACGTCGACGATCAATCCACCGAGCAGTGGCCCGCCGACCGTGGCCAGGGCCATGACACCACCCAGGTAGCCGTTGTACTTGCCACGCTCGCGCGGCGGGATGATGGCGGCGATGACCACCTGAACCAACGACTGCAGCGCGCCGACGCCCAGCCCCTGGAACGCCCGCGCCGCGATCAGCTCGCCGACGTTCTGGGAGAACCCGGCCAGCAGCGAACCGGTCACGAAGATCGTGATGCCGACCTGCAGCAACAGCTTCTTGTTGAACAGATCCGCCAGCTTGCCCCAGATCGGCGTGCTCGCGGTCATGGTCAGCAGCGTCGCGGTGACCACCCAGGTGTACTGGGTCTGAGTGCCGTTGAGTGAGCCGATGATGCGCGGAAGCGCGATGGACACCACCGTCGAGCTGATCATCGCGACGAACAGGACGAGCAGCAGCCCACTCAAGGACTCGAAAACCTGCCGTCGCCCCATCACCTCAGGTGATTCCAACTCGCGCTCCTTCCGCGCTGACTCCCACATGCTTCCGTCAGTGCATAACGCGAACGACCCCTCAATCGTTTCCCATTGGGCAAACTTTCTCAAAGTGAATTAAGCCATACCGCTAAGGTGTTGCCTCATGACGAGTGCGGAGTCCTTGCGCGACCGGAAGAAGGCCGCGACCCGGCAAGCGCTGCACGAGGTCGCGCTGCGGCACGCCCTGCGCGAGGGCTTGGACAACGTCACCGTCGAACGGATCGCGGACGAGGTCGGTGTCTCCCGGCGCACGTTCTCCAACTACTTCGCGAACAAGGAGGACGCGATCCTCCACGGCGAGCGGGAGCGCACGCGCAAGCTGCTGGACCTGCTCCGCAGCCGACCCGCCGACGAGGACCCCTGGCTCGCGCTGTGGCGCAGTGCGAGGGAGCTGAACAAGGACATGGAGCCGGACCTGGCCGGCGTCGAGCAGTTCCGGCTGCTGATGCGGCACCCCTCGCTGATGGCCAAACAGGCAGCAGATCACGCCGCGCTGGCCCGGGAGCTCGCGACGGTGCTGCAGGAGCGTGACCCGGAGCTCGATCACGAGGTGGCGCGGCTGACCGCGACGGTGTTCATGACCGTTCTGCGCACCGCGGGCACGTTGTGGTTCGAGCAAGGCGGCAAGGAGCCGATCATGAAGGTCGTGGAACGCGCACTGAGCCGGGTTCGCATCGGCTGACGTTCACACGTCGACGATCGCCGAGGCGTTCCACCGCCCCTCGGCGTGCTCCATCCGTAGCTCGCTCAAGGCCACCGCCTTGGGCGCCGAGCCGATGATCTCCACGTCGGCCAGGTCCACTACCGGCATGGCGACTCGCAGCACCGGTGCATCGATCTCCACGGTCAGTCCGACGGCCACCGCGTCCTCGGTGTCCACCAGGTAGATGACCTGGTCGAGCACGGCGATCAGCCGGTCCTCGTCGGTGTCCGCGGCGAGTTCCGCGGTCACCGTGCGGCCGGCCGAGGCGTCTTTGACGTCGGCGAAGCACTCCACGAGCGCGGCCACCGCCTCGGCTAGACATTCCTCCTGGGTGGGCGCCCACGCCTCGATCCGGACGTCGGCCGTGTGCGGAACGGCGTGGTGTCCACGATCAGTCGTCATCCCTTCACCACACCCAACGGCACCAGTTTGGCGACGATGCGGCACAAGCCCGCTCGCTCCGCGACCGAGACGACCTCGGACACGTCCTTGTAGGCCGCCGGGGCTTCCTCTGCCAGACCACGACGGGAGGCGCCACGCACCGCGATGCCGTGTTGCCGTTCGAGCTCGTCGACGAGCTTGGTGACGTTGACCTTCTTCGCCGCCTGGGTGCGGCTGAGCACGCGCCCAGCGCCGTGACACGTCGAGTAGAACGCGCCACCACCCGGCACCCCGGCCAACACGTACGACCCGGCGCCCATCGACCCGGGGATGAGGACGGGCTGCCCTGCCTCGCTCAGGTCGGCGGGCAGGTCCGGATGCCCGGGCGGCAATGCGCGGGTGGCGCCCTTGCGGTGCACGCACAGCTCCCGGGCGACGCCGTCGACCTCGTGCCGTTCCACCTTGGCCAGGTTGTGCGAGACGTCGTAGACGAGTTCGAGGTCGCGGCCGGTGATCTTGCCGAACACATCGGCCGCTGCGAGCCCGAGCAGGTGCCGGTTCGCCCGCGCGTAGTTGGCCGCCGCCGCCATGGCCCCCAGGTAGGCGCGACCTTCCGGCGAGTCGACCGGGACGCAGGCCAACTGCCGGTCGGGCACCGTGATCCCGTGCTCGGGCATCGCCCGCTCCATGCCGCGCACATGGTCGGTGCAGACCTGGTGCCCGAGGCCGCGCGACCCGCAGTGGATCATCACGCACACCTGACCTTCGCGCAGCCCGAACGCCGCGGCGATCTTGTCGTCGTGGACCTGCTCGACGGCCTGCACCTCGAGGAAGTGGTTGCCGGAGCCCAGACTGCCCAGCTGCGCCAAGCCGCGCTCGACCGCACGATCACTTACCTGGCCGGGGTCGGCGTCGGCGACTGCGCCGAACTCCTCGCAGCGGTCCAGGTCGCGCTGCGTGCCCCTGCCCTGTTCGACGACATACCGGGCACCACCGGTCAGCACGCGGTCCAGCTCGCGCCGCGTCGACATCGGCCAGATCGCGCCCTTGCCCGCGCCTCGCGGGGTCACGCGGGCCAAGCCGTCCATGATCTTGTCGCGAACCGAGGTGAACTCCTCGCGGCTCAGGTCGGCCGCAAGCAACCTGACGCCGCACGAGATGTCGAAGCCCACCCCGCCCGGTGAGACCACTCCCCCGTCGCGCACGTCGGTCGCAGCGACCCCGCCGATGGGGAACCCGTAGCCCCAGTGGATGTCCGGCATCGCGTAGGAGGCACCGACGATCCCCGGCAGGGCCGCCACGTTGGCCACCTGCTGCAGCGACTGGTCACCGGCGGCCTCCGGCAGCAACGCCTCGGACGCGAACACGACACCGGGCACGCGCATGTCGCCGGAGGGGTCGATCCGGAATCGGTAAGGCGTCTCCTCGATCAGCTTCACCGTGCACACTCCGCCGCGGATACGGGATGTTTCAGGCCGGTCAGCTCCCACGTTAGCGACCGTGTGGGATCTGCTCAGCCGGCGCGCTCGACCTCGGCGAACAGGCCGCGTGGGCCCTTCAACGCGTTCAGCGCGGCCAGGATGTGGGCACGGGTGATCGACTCCGCCCAGTCGGCGTCGCCCGCCTGGAGCGCGTCGATGATCGTGTGATGCTCCTGGCACGTCGCGATCACCTGCCGCGGAGTGAACGCGGTGAAGACGCGGTGCAGCAGTGGGATGTGCACGACGGTGGTGAGGGCCTCGACGAGCCGGTGACTGCCCGCCGCCGAGCGGACGAGTTCGTGGAACTCGATGTTGAGCTCGGCGATGCGCTCGTGGTCGAGCGGCTGCACCCGGGCCAGCTCCGACATCTCGTCGGCCAGCGTGCGCAACCGGGCCAGGTCGACTTCGTCGGAGCGTTCAGCGGCGAGCCGGGCCGCCCATGCCTCGAGGTTGGCGCGCATCCGGTAGGTGTCCTCGAGATCGCGCTGGCTCCACCGGCGCACCTCGACGCCCCGCCGACCGCGCGGCTCGATCAGCCCGTCGGCGCGCAGGCGCTGGATGGCTTGGCTGACGGGGGTGCGCGAGACCCCGAAGTCCGCGGCGATCTGCACTTCGCGCAGCGCCGTACCGGGCGGAAGCTGCCATGTCATGATCCGTCGACGCAGCTCCCGGTAGACCCGCTCCGCGGACGGGTACGTCTCGCTCACCGAGGCCTCCTCACCGTCGTCCAGCCGACGTCACATTAAGCCACAGCCACTCTGCCCTCGCTCGCCGTCCCCGGCGCGCTGCACGCAGTATTGCATGCAATAACTCGGATTTCGGTTGACTTTGGCGCCCATTGGGCGGCATATTGCATGCAATAGCGGGTACGACGATGAGGACACCGATGCCGGACAGCACAACGCCGCCAACCCTTCCCGACGCCTCGATGCTCCGCCCCGGAGCCGGGCCGTTGCCGCTGGTCGTGGCCGGTCGGCCGACGACCGCCGGGCAGATCGTCGAGGTGCCGTCTCCGGCGTCACCGAACGGTGGCCGCTCCGCCGTCCACGCGGACGCGCGCATCGTGGCGAACGCCGCGGCAGCGGCGGAGAGTGCATGCAAAACCTGTGCCGCGCTCTCGCGTCGAGCACGCGCGCAGATTCTTCGCGGCGCGGCCGGCTACCTCGGCGAGCATGCCGACGATCTCGCCGTCTCGCTGACGCTCGAGGTCGGGAAATCACTGCGGGACAGCCGCGGCGAGGTGCAACGCTGCATCGCCACGCTGGAAGCCGCGGCCGACGCCGTCGCCGAACTCGGCGGGCGGGAGATCCCCGTCGACGCAGTCCCCGTCGGGGCAGGGCGACTGGCGTTCACCGTGTGGGAGCCGGTGGGAGTGGTCGCCGCGATCACCGGTTTCAACTTCCCGCTCCTGCTTGCCGTGCACAAGATCGCCGCCGCCGTCGGGGCAGGCTGCCCGGTCCTGCTCAAGCCGAGCGAGCGCACCCCGTTCACGTCGGTCGTGCTCGCCGACGCCGTGGTGTCCAACGGCTGGCCTGCGGAAGCCATCAGCGTCCTCAACGGTGGACCCGACGTCGCCGTCGCGCTGTGCGAGGACCCGCTGGTTCGCCTGGTGAGCTTCACCGGCAGCTCCGCGATCGGCGCGAAGATCGCCGAGCGCGCCGGCCGCCACCTCAAGCGCGTCGTGTTGGAGCTCGGTTCGAACGCGGCGACCATCGTCGAGCCGGACGCGGATCTGGAGCTGGCCGCCCGTACCTGCGCCACAGGAGGTATGGCAGCCACCGGTCAGTCGTGCATCTCCGTGCAGCGGGTGCTCGCCCAGTCCTCGATCGCGGCCGACCTCGCTCAGCGGATCGGTGCCGAGGTCGCCGCGCTGCCCACCGGCGATCCGCTCGATCCCGAGACCGTCGTCGGCACGCTGGTCGCGCCGGCAGAGCTTCGCCGGGTCGCCGACCTCGTCCAGGACGCCACGGCGCACGGCGCGGAGGTCGTGACGGGCGGGGTGGTCGACGGCGAGCTCCGGCCGACCGTGCTGCTCGGTGTCCGCGAACCCGCCCGCCTCTGCCACGAGGAAGCTTTCGGTCCCGTAGTCGCCGTCATGCCCTACGACGACCTGGACGAAGCGATCGCGCTCGCCAACTCCACCCCCTACGGCCTGATGACCGGGGTGTTCACCGCGTCGATCGACACCGCGTTGCGTGTGGCGCGCGGTGTGGAGAGCGGCGGCGTGCACATCAACGACTCGTCCAACTTCCGCGCCGACAACATGCCCTACGGCGGTGTGAAGGCCAGCGGACTCGGCAAGGAAGGCCCCGCATCCGCCATGCGCGAGATGTCCGTGGAGAAGGTCATCACCGTCCGCCTGCCCGCATGACGACCCCGAGGTAGGAACAGATGAGCAGCGACCAGACCGACGTGGTGATCGTCGGCGCAGGCCTCGCCGGAGGCGTCACCGCGGCCAGACTGACCGCGGCCGGGCTTCGCGTGGTGTGCCTGGAACAGGGTGACTGGCCCGACTACGACAAGGCCCGCGCCGACTTCCCCGACTTCGAAATCACCGCCGACCGCTACTGGGCTCGCGACCCGAACGTCCGCCGGGCACCGGCCGACTACCCGGTCGACGACAGCACGTCGGACATCTCCGCGCTGATGTGGAACGGCGTGGGCGGTGGCACGGTGCTGTACTCGGCGAAATGGCATCGGATGACGCCGAGCGACTTTCGCGTGCGCAGCCACGACGGCGTCGCCGACGACTGGCCGCTGAGCTACGAAGACCTCGAGCCCTACTACGTCGAGGCCGAGCGACAGTTCGGGGTGTCCGGGCTGGCAGGCGATCCGGCGTATCCGGCAGGCGAGGGGCCGCCGAACCCGCCCGTGCCCATCCGGGCATCCGGCAGGCGAATGGCCAAGGCACTCAACGAGCTCGGGTGGCACTGGTGGCCGGGCACCAACGCGATCTCCACCCGCCACTACCGCATGCTCAACCCGTGCCGGCAGCACGCCGCCTGCATGCAGGGCTGCCCGGAGCGCGCCAAAGCGTCCACCGACATCACCCACTGGCCCGCGGCGATCGAGCGCGGTGCCGACCTGCGCACGGGCGCCCGCGTCACGCGCGTGCTCGTCCGCGGCGACCGGGCCACCGGCGTGGAGTACCTGGACCGGCGCGGCGCGCTGCACAAGGTGGAAGCGCGCGCGGTGATCATGTGCGCCAACGGAATCGGCACCCCACGCCTCCTGCTGCTGTCCGCCACCGCCGAGCACCCCGACGGGTTGGCGAACTCGTCGGGACTGCTGGGCAAGCGGCTGATGATGCACCCGTTCGGCTCGGTCGCCGGCATCTTCGACGAGGACCTGGCCACCCACTCGGGCTCGTGGGGTCAGCAGATCCAGTCGATGCACTTCTACGAGTCCGACCCGTCCCGTGGCTTCGTCCGGGGTGCGAAATGGGGGCTGCAACCCACCGGCGGGCCGCTCGGGCTCACCCGTTCGTATCCCTGGGCCCAGTCGCGCGAGCCGATGTGGTTCGAGCACTTCCACCACACGCTGGCACGCCGGTTCGGCCACGCGCCCATGTGGAGCCTCGTTGCCGAAGACCTGCCGGACGAGCGGAACACCGTCACGCTGTCGTCCGAGCACGTCGACTCCGACGGCTTGCCCGGGGCCAAGCTCAGCTACACCGTCGACGAGAACAGCAAGCGGCTGATGGAGTTCCACCTGGCGCGCGCGGTGGAGTCGTTCGAGGCCGCCGGTGCGCGCGAAACGGTCGTCGGCCCCCACGTGCGGTCCAGTGGCTGGCACCTCATGGGGACGGCGGTGATGGGCACCGATCCCGCGCGCTCGGTCACCGACCGGTTCGGGAGGACGCACGACATCCCCAACTTGTTCATCTTCGACTCGAGCACCTGGGTCACCTCCGGTGGTGTCAACCCGGCCGCGACCCAGGCAGCACTCGCGCTCTGGTTCAGCGACGCCTTGCTCCGGCACGGACAACTGTCCCGCACCGACATGCGCTCAGGAGTCACCGCATGACCGACGCACCCAGCGGCCTCGACCAGTCGATGTTGACCGACGACGAACGCGAGGCCGTCTACATCCTCGGTGAGACCCTCATCCCCGAAGGCTCATCCGGACCGTCGGCGGACCAGGCCGCGGTCGCGACTCGGTTCATCGACGAGTTCTTCGCCGTTCGCCCCGACTTGCACGCGGGCTTTCGTGCTCTGCTGGCCGAGACGGACCTGGACCACCCCAGGCAGTGGTGTGAGCGGCTGGAACGTGAGCGCCCCGAGGACTTCTCGCGGCTGACGTTCGTGATCGCCGGCGCGTACCTGCTCAGCCCGAAGGCACGGAGCTGGCTCAACTACGCCGGACAGGTGGGCGAACCGCAGGACGGTTCACCGCAGCCCGAGTACGCACCCGGCGGCCTGCTCGACCCGGTTCGCGCCCGTGGTCCGATCTATCGGCCCACCGACTGGAGACCCGCGGGAGGAGCGGCATGAGCGTGGAACTTGTCGAGGTCGGCCCGCGGGACGGCCTGCAGAACGAGGCGCGCACGCTCGACATCGACACCCGCGCCGAGCTGATCCGCCGTCTCGTCGACCTTGGTCTGCGGCGGCTGGAGGCGGTCAGTTTCGTTCGCCCGGACCGGGTGCCGCAGATGGCCGGCGCGGAAGAGGTCCTGGCGCAGCTGCCGGTCCGGGACGACGTCACCTACATCGGCCTCGTGCTGAATGCTCGAGGGGCCGAGCGTGCGGCGGCGACCGCGTGCTCGGAAATCAACATCGTCGTGCCGGTGACGGACGAGTTCTGCGCGCGAAACCAGAACACCACGGTGGACGGCATGCTCCAGCACGCCGCATCCGCCGCGGCCGTCGGTCGTGACGCCGGTATGAGCGTGTCGGTCACCCTGGCCGTGGCGTTCGGGTGCCCGTTCGCCGGCGACGTGCCGCTGTCGCGCGTCCGGGACGTCTACGACCGGGTGGCTGACCTCGGGATCGACGAGATCGCGTTCGCCGACACGATCGGCGTCGGTGTCCCCGGCCAGGTGTCACGCATGGCCGAGCTCGTCCGCCGCGACAGCCGGGTGCCCCGGATCCGCTTCCACTTCCACAACACGCGCAACACGGGGTACGCCAACGCTGCCGTGGCCAGTTCACTCGATGGCCTCGGGACGATCGCGCTCGACGCCTCGATCGGCGGATTCGGTGGTTGCCCGTTCGCTCCGGCCGCGACCGGCAACATCGCGACGGAGGACCTCACGTATCTCCTGCAGCGCGACGGCGTCGACATCGGGACACGCCTGGAGATTCCCGCGATGACGCGGGTCGCCACCTGGCTTGCCGACGAGTTGGACAGCCCGGTGCAGGGTTTGCTCGCCCGGGCCGGTGACTTTCCCGGAGGCTTGCGATGACCAGCCGCACTCCCCTGCCGCTCGAGGGAATCCGCGTCCTCGAGCTGGGCAATTACATCGCGGCGCCGACGGCCGGGCGCATGCTCGCCGACTTCGGCGCCGACGTGATCAAGGTGGAACGCCCCCGCACCGGTGACGAGCTGCGCAACTGGCGGCTCTACGCCGGCGAGACGTCGATGCTGTACCGAACGGTGAACCGCAACAAGCGGTCGATCGAGCTCGACCTGCGGACGCCGCGGGGACGGCGTGCCGTGCTCGACCTCGTCGCGAAATCCGACGTGCTCATCGAGAACTTCCGCCCGGGCACACTCGACCGTTGGGGGTTGGACGCGGCCACGCTCGCCGAGGCCAACCCCGAGCTCGTGGTCGCCCGCGTCTCCGCGTTCGGCCAGACCGGGCCGCTGTCCGCGCGCCCGGGTTTCGCGGCCGTCGCCGAGGCCTACGGAGGCCTTCGAGAACTCGTGGGCGAACCCGACCGGCCTCCGGCGCGAGTGGGCGTTTCGATCGGCGACTCGATCGCAGGCCTCTATGCGGCCTTTGGGGTCATGATGACGCTGTTCCAGCGGGAATCGGCGCGCGCGGCAGGCCGGCAGGGCCCGTCGCCGGTGAGCCAGCACATCGACGTGGCCCTGCATGAGGCCGTGTTCTCGATGATGGAATCCCTCGTGCCGGACCACTCCGCCTACGGCGTCCGCAGGGAGCGCGTCGGCGGTCGCATGGAAGGCATCGCACCGACCAACGCCTACCCGTGCGCCGACAGCAGCTACGTCGTCATCGCGGGCAACAACGACGCGATCTTCAAGCGGTACATGAAGACCATCGGCAGGCCCGACCTGGCCGACGACCCCGGCCTGGCCACCAACGCCCAACGCTGGGCCCGGCGCGACGAGCTCGACGACGCGATCACCGCGTGGACCACTTCCCTACCGCGTGCCGACGTGCTGAGGATCCTCGACTCCGCGGGGGTGCCGGCCGGACCGATCATGTCCGCCGCCGACATCACCGACGACCCGCAGTTCCGCGCCCGCGCGATGATCCAACAGTTACCGGTGGAGGTGGACGGCGAGGAGCGCGAGGTGGCCTTTCCCGGCATCGTCCCGCTGCTCGGCGGCACTTCGCTGCCCGTCCGATCCGTCGGCCCGGACCTCGGCGAGCACAACGAAGAGGTCTTGTGTGGCCTGCTCGGCTGGACGCGGGAGGACATCGACCGGATGCGCGAAGAAGCGGCCGACAGCGGCCGGTGACCCCACCCGCGCGAACCCGGCAGCCTCGCACTCCATCCGTGCGAACCTTGCAGCCTCCTCCCACTCTCATCCGGCCAGGTGCTGACGGCATCGCCGTGCTTCCTCGCGTCAACTCCGGGACCGGACCTGCACTGTGGCCGCATAAGGGACGCGGCACGAGATCTCCCGCTTCAGCGGATGGGTCGTCAGGTAGACGCGAACGCACGGCGGCCTTCCTGTCCGCCTAGCAGTTCACTCGACGCTCGCAGCGGAACCACCTACTTGGCGGTTCCTGTCACTCTGACAGTAAGCCACGGTTGAAAGGTGCTTGACAACAAGTGGGCGCCGCCGAGGGTCCTCGTAGCCGTCGATCTTGTGATCTTGACGCTCCGCGAAGCCAAGCTTCACGTCCTGCTCACCGAGCGCGGCATCGATCCGTTTCGCGGCACCTACGCGCTTCCAGGAGGTTTCCTGAACAACGACAAGGAGGACCTCCTCGCTGCTGCACATCGCGAACTGCAGGAGGAAACCGCCCTCGATCCTGAGAATCTCCACCTCGAGCAGCTGGGAGCTTATGGCGCCCCAGAGCGTGATCCGCGGGGGCGCGTGATCTCGATCGCCTACCTCGCCATATCGCCAGAATTACCCGAACCATCCGCCGGCGGCGACGTCACGGACGCAGCGTGGCGCCTGGTGGATGACGTGACGTCAGGACGACTCACGCTGGCATTCGATCATCATCACATTCTCGAGGAAGGCATCGAACGCGCTCGAAGCAAACTGGAACGAACAACACTTGCCACCGCATTCTGCGGCGAGACATTCACCATCGCCGACCTCCAGCGGGTCTACGAGGCCGTATGGGGAGTACGGCTGGATCCGCGCAACTTCTACCGCAAAGCGCAGCACGCTCCTGGCTTCATCGTCCCGGTTGAGGCCGGCCGGCGGTCCACCAGAGGCCGGCCAGCCAAGTTGTTCCGCGCTGGACCGAGCAAGGTTCTGCAACCGCCCATCACCCGCCCGCACGCCACTTGGGGGAATCGATGACACGGGATCCGGTCGTGATTCTGTCCGCACTCAACGTCGAATATGACGCGCTGCGTCACCACTTGACCGACATCGAGACTGACCACCATCCACGGGGAACTCGGTTCGAGATTGGCACTGTGCGGGGCACGAGCGATCGAGTCGTACTCGGCCTTGTCGGTACCGGTAACAACAGTGCCGCCGTATTGGCAGAGCGCGCGATCCAGCACTTCTCTCCCGGCGTCCTGCTGTTCTCCGGGGTTGCGGGTGCTGTGTGGGATCTGCCACTGGGGGACGTAGTGGTCGCCACCCGCGTTTACGCGTATCACGGCGCTACCAGCGAAGACGATGGTACGAAAGCTCGGCCACGCTCTTGGGAAATTCCGCACGAGTTGCACCAGATCGCCACTCACATCGCCCGGTCCGGAAGCTGGACGTCCCGACTGCCCCTTTCCGCCCCGAAACCGACAGTGCATTTCGGACCGATCGCCGCTGGCGAAGTCGTGCACAACTCGCGCGTCTCCTACGACGCCATCTGGGTTCGCGAACACTTCAACGACGCTTACGCGTTCGAGATGGAAGGCGCCGGAGTCGCCCAAGCGGGCCACCTCTCCGGCGTCTCGGTGGGAGTCGTACGCGGCCTCAGTGACCGGGCAGACGGAAGCAAAGGATCAACCAACGACCGCCGGTGGCAGCCACGGGCAGCCGGAGCAGCCGCCGCATTCGCCGTACAACTCGCCAGCGAACTCAGCGAACGGAGCCGCAGCGTGACGACGCCGTCCGAGATTCCCCACCAGGGCAAACTGAAGGTAACTAACGTCGCACACGGCCCGGCAGGCATCCAGGGCGTTCACATCGACCGAAGTGTCGTCATCCAAAACACTCCCCAGCTGCCGCAATCCGCGTCTGACCTCGTCGCGGAGCTGCGATCGCTCAGAGCGCAGCTCGACAATGCTCGGGCAACGGGAGCCATTGACACCGACACTCTCCAAGCCGCGCATGCCGAAATTGACCAGGCCGAGTCCGCGCTCAGCGCGGGCGGCCCGGATGCGAAGAGCCGCGTCGTCATGTCGTTGAAACGCCTACGAGGACTTGTGATTGACGTCGTTGACGTCGCCGCCAACGTGGCTGTCCTCCTCACTGCCGCGGGGGCGTTGCCATGAACACGGGTTCTCGAGAAGTACATAACGAAGCGCACATCGCAGGCATCCAAGGTGACCATGTCGAAGGTTCGACCTCAATCGTCAATCAAAACGTCGAAAACTCGACTTCCATCATCAACAACTACACGTATATGTCCAAGATTCCCCTGAGCCCATCAGGCAAATTGGACTACGGGAAGCGCTGTCTGGCCGGCGGAAATCCGATTGGCGCTCGCAGGTATTTCGAGGAAGCAATATCTGACGGCTTGTCGTCCGCTGAAGTCTACTTTCATCTCGCGCTCGCAATATTCAGCAAACGCTCTATCCGCGATCTGACAACTAGCGATCGCAAGCAACTTGAGCACATTGAAGAGCAGTTACGGGATATCCCGGAAAACCGATGGTCCGCCGGCCTGAAGGTCGTATTCCAATTGGCGCAGCCCAACAGCAGAGATCAGCCAGATCATCAGTGCGGCCTGAAGCTGTTCTACGATCTACCTGAAGATTTGCAGGCAGCGATCCAACAGCACCTGAACCTGACGTTGAACAGCGTCGTAACCGATGCACTCTGGGACAATCGCAAAGAATCCGCCAAACGCGAGCAACTGGCCAATGATCGAACTGGACGCGCATGGGCATTCTTTCAGCCGGAGCCTGCCAGACCGCGAGCTAAGCGCCCTGCTCGCCCGGAAATGCTACCTAGCACACGAACCATAGTATGGTCAATTACGGCTGTTATCGTATTCGGCTTTCTCGGCGCGCGAATCCTGACTCAACTCGCCCTGTGGCCCACACTAAGTTACCTGACCGCGGCGATCGCGGCATTCCCTGCACTGTACTCAGGCGCTCGATGGAAGTTCCACATCGACACCATCATCGAACAGGACCGCATACACCACGGAACGCCGCGAATCAACACGGCACCACCGAATGGATTCACCAGACAGGTCCACGAGCACTTCGACTACTTTTTTGCGAAATATCACCCACGTAATTTGACGGTCGATCAATGGCTCGCCAAAAGCGCTGGGATCCGCCTGCACTTCGGCAATGAACTGGCCGACATATACCGCGAGCAAAGAATCAAACCCGGCCAAATAAATTGGCTGATTCGAAGTATCGCGCAGAAAACGAGAGATCGCTACCTGAGCGGCAGCCTTCACACGTATCGCGACAAGTACTCACCACCACTGAAGACGGTGTCGGCTTGCATGGTATCGTCCTCCGCTTGCGTCGTGGCACTATTCTTTATCGTCACTCATGCGATCAAGACCCTTGATTTCGCAAGCCTTGCGGCTACCAGTATCATCATCGCTTGCAGCCGGCCTGTTGTCGTCGGATGGCTCCACCACCTCGCCGACTGGCAAACGTACGAGGACGCCATAAGGAACTTTCGGCAAACACTTACCGAACGCACGGAGCAGTACAACCAATGGCGTCAACGCCTCGCCGCTCTACGGCCCAGCGACCTCGAAATTGAAACCTGGCTCAATGCCGATAAAACCATGATTCTGGCGCACGCACTAAATGTGTACAAGCTGCGCATGAGCGACGTGATCGATCACAGTTTCTTGCTTACCGCTGAACGCCCTTGCCAAACGCAACGCGAAAAGGGCGGACCTGCGCGACATTCCCGATATCGAGTGCTTCTGATATTGATATCTCGCGACGGCGTGCGTGAGTTCGAGACTGTTTTGGATTTCAACAAAGCAACATACGCCGGGGAAGAACGTCGAAATTACCGATTCGACGCGATTTCATCGATCGATGTCACGAAGTCGCCCGACCTGAGTCATTCCCTCTCGTTGACTCTGACCAACGGTCCCACACGGACCATCACTGTGGGACGAACGTGGAACGCGATCGAGACACCCAGGGAACCACCGGGAAGGGACGATGAGCAGGCAGTGCGTGTCGACCTCGAATCCGCAGGCTTCTCGCACACGCTGCACCTCTTGGAGGGCATTGCCGCTGAGGGCAGGCCGTGGCTACAGCATGGCGTTGAGCGGCTGTGAGTCTCTCGTCAACCTAGTTTGCACGCATCGCCTCGCAACTCACAGCGTCTTGCCACCACCTGTCCTCGAGTCGGTCCTCCCCACGTGCCTTGGAGGTTCGAGAGGCCGTAAAGCGCAAGATTGCGGAAACGGACGGCTCGCCGGATGCGCGGCTCTTCACCAGACCACGAGGCGGACGAATCGCCGTGCCGTTCTCCGCGACGCCACCCACTGGGACGAGGTCGTGTCAGCTCTCGGCCATCAGCAACTGCGACGGCACCACCTACGGCACACCGCTCTGACGAGGCTTGCCGACGCAGGAGTGCCTGTTCATCACCTACAGAAGACTCGATCACCACCACTCAGCGGTACCGCACCCAGACCGTCAGTCGGTTACCGACGCTGGGGATTTGCTCCATAAGTACCTGTCGGCACCCCACTGCGCGCCCGCGGTCCGGATCCGCCGCCCCACAAATGCCCACAGGAGAGAGCCGAAGTTGATCTTTTCGACCCACGCACCGCCCGGCACGAAAAGGGCCGCTGACCTGGTAGTCAGCGGCCCTCCATCACACCGTCGGGCTGACAGGATTTGAACCTGCGACCCCTTGACCCCCAGTCAAGTGCGCTAACCAAACTGCGCCACAGCCCGTGTGCCGCCCAGCCTAGCGTCTGCGGGCTGCCGACATCCGGGTGCCCCCGGGGCCGCCAGGACAGGTCGCGAAATGATCACCAACGAGTCTCAACCGGTCGTCGGATGCCGTCCGGCTGCTCCATTCGGTTAACGACGGAACTGTGTCCGGCGACACAACGTCACACAGGCGTCGATGACCAGCGGGGAAAGGCACAGCGATGACCGGGGGCGACGAACTCAACCATCGGGAGCGGGCGACGCTGCGGGCGGTGGCTCGCAGCGGCGCCGAGATCACCCTGAGCGTGGAGCCGGATCTGTTCATCGACGGGCTCGCGTGCTGTGACCAGAGCACCGTCCACCGCCTTGCTCATCGTGGCCTGATCAGGCCGAGCCGCCCCGGTTCGGCAGGCGAACGGGTCCCCGCGGAGATCACCGACGTGGGCCGCGCGGCGCTCGGCGCTATACCGCAATCCGGGCAAGCAGCGTGACACGTTTGTGTCGTCGGCCACATTGAGACAGTGTGATCTAGGTATCACGGGCTTTAATGGAAGGCAACATCCCGGCGACAGGTCGGGAAGCAGGAAGGGAGCGCGACCGTGTCTGGGCCGGTCGTCGAGTTGAACCATCGAGAGCGGGCCACCCTGCGAGCGGTGGCCCAGAACATGGCCGAACTCACCTGCAGCCGCGTACCGGACCTCTTCATCGACGGGTTGGCCTTCTGCGATCAGGCCACCGCGCGTGAACTGGTCCGTCGTGGCCTTATCGCCGCGGTACGGAAGGGGCGCGCGGGCGAGCGCGTACCCGCCGTGCTGACCGAGGCGGGCCGGGCAGCGCTCAACATCGCGCCCGCGGCCTGACAAGCCCGCTCGGCGAAACGTGCCGCTTCGTCGGGGCGTCCGACCAGTCGGCGGCCGCCCCGACGAAGCCGGCATCACCGCTACTTCTTCTTCGCCGACTTCCGCGGACGCTTCTCCCGGATCCGCAGGTTGATCCGGATCGGGCTACCCACGAACCCGAACCGTTCCCGCAGTTTTCGCTCCAGGAAGCGCCGATAGCTCGCCTCCAAGAACCCCGTGGTGAACAGCACCACCGTCGGTGGCCGCGTGGACGCCTGCGTGGCGAACAGAATCTTCGGCTGCTTGCCGCCCCGAACCGGCGGCGGGGTCGCGGCGACGAGCTCGGACAGCCACCCGTTGAGCTGCCCGGTCGGCACCCGCTGATCCCACGACGCCAGCGCCCTGCGCATGGCCGGGGCGAGCTTCTGCACGGCGCGCCCGGTGAGCGCCGAGATGTTCACCCGCTCGGCCCACGGGATCCGCTTCAGGCCCCGGTCCAGCTCGCGCTCGAGCTGATACCGCCGCTCCTCGTCGACCAGGTCCCACTTGTTCATCGCCAGCACGCAGGCGCGCCCCGACTCGACCACCATGCTCAGCACTCGCAGGTCCTGCTCGGCGATCGGTTCGCTGGCGTCCAGCAGCACCACCGCGACCTCAGCGGCATCGATCGCCGACTTGGTGCGCAGTGACGCGTAGTACTCCGTCCCCCGCGCGGTACGCACCCGCTTACGAAGGCCTGCGGTGTCGACGAAACGCCACTTGTCGCCGTCCAGTTCGACGATCGAGTCCACCGGGTCGACCGTGGTACCGGCGACCTCGTGCACCACGCTGCGGTCTTCCCCGGTCAGCTTGTTGAGCAGGCTCGACTTCCCCACGTTCGGCTTGCCGACCAACGCCACGCGGCGCGGGCCACCGGTGACGACACGCTCCGGAGGGGCGTCGGGCAGTGCCTTCACGACCGCATCCAGCAGATCACCGGACGCGCGGCCGTGCAGCGCGCTCACCGGGTACGGCTCCCCCAGCCCGAGGTTCCACAGCGCCGCCACGTCCGGGAGCAGCCGTTCGTCGTCCACCTTGTTCGCCGCGAGCAACACCGGGCGCTTCGAACGCCGCAGGGTTCTGGCCACCGCTTCCTCGGTCGCCGTGGCGCCCACGGTGGCGTCCACGACCAGCAGCACCACGTCCGCGGTGGACATCGCCAGCTCGGCCTGCGCGGTGACCGCCGCCTGCAAGCCCTTGGCGTTTGGCTCCCAGCCGCCGGTGTCGACCAGGGTGAAGCGGCGCCCTGCCCACGCGGCGTCGTAGGCGACCCGGTCCCGGGTCACGCCCGGCGTGTCCTGCACGACCGCTTCCCGCCTGCCGAGGATCCGGTTGACCAGCGTCGACTTGCCCACGTTCGGCCTGCCGACCACCGCGACCACCGGCTGCGCCTGCAGCTGCTCGCCGTCGTCGGCCGCCGACACCTCGCCTGCGGCGTCGACCTCGGCGAACTCCGACTCCGATTCCCAGGTGCCGCCGATGTCCCCGAGAACCTCCGGCATCTCGCCGACGGAGTACTCCTCGCTCATAGGGCCTCACTCCTGCCCGGGGCAGCACGACCCGCCCCGGCACGCCATTTGTCCAGCTCGGCGACGGTCGCCGCGAGCCGGGACCGCAACGTCTCCGTTCCGGCCAGCAAACCTTCCCGGCCGCGCGCCACCTCGAGGGTGAACGGTTCGCCGAACAGCAGATCCACGGTCGGCCGGAAGCGTCGCCTGCTCCCCGGCGGGCGCGCCGTGCCACGAGCGGCCACCGGCACCACTCGCGCACCCGATGCGCGCACCAACCAGGCCGCACCGTGTTCAGCCTTCTCGACATTACCGGAACCGCGCGTGCCCTCGGGAAACACCGCGACCAAGCCACCGCTGCGCAGCAGCCGGACGGCGTCCAGCAGCGGCGTGCGGTCGGGTTCGCCGCGCCGCACCGACAACTGGCCGATCCGGCGCAGCAACGTGCCGGTGAGGCCGCCGAGCGAGTCGAACAACTCCTCCTTGACCAAGAACACCGAACGCCGCGGAACCAGCCCGAAGATCAGCTGCGGCTCGATCAGCGACGTGTGGTTGGCGATCAGCACCACCGGGCCGGTCCTCGGCACGCGGTCGACGTGGTGCACGCGGATGCGGTACGCAGGGCGGTACAGGTGCCGGGCTATCCCCCGCGCCAGGTCGTGCAGCAGCGGGCTCGCTCCCGCAGGCAGACCCGAGTCGTTCACTGTGGCGCTCCGGTGGTGTCCAACAAGTCGCGCTGGGACAACAACTCCAACAATGCGGTCACCACCTGCTCGATGTCGAGCTCGCTGGTGTCCAGATGAACAGCGTCCTCCGCCGGCCGCATCGGATTGACCGCCCTGGTGGAATCCAGCCGGTCCCGGCGATCCACCGCCGCGCGCACCGACGCCTGCTCCGCCGGACGGCCTGCCGCGCTGTCCTGCGCCGCGCGACGCGCCGCGCGCACGTCGGGATCGGCGGTCAAGAACACCTTCAGCCCGGCATCCGGAACCACGACCGTGCCGATGTCGCGGCCTTCGACGACCATGCCGCCTGCCGACTCCAGCCCGGCGGCGATCAGTTCGCGCTGCAGCGTGACGAGGCGCTCGCGCACCGCCGGGACGGCCGCGACCGCGGAGACCGAGGCCGTGACCTGCTCGCCGCGGATCTCCGCGCTGACGTCCTCCTCCCCCAGTTTCACGGAAGGCGAACATGGGTCGGTGCCGACCACGACATCGGCTTTCGCGGCGACTGTGGCCAAGGCCTCACCGTCGCTCAGGTCCGCCCCCGAGCGCAGCGCCGCGACCGTCACGGCCCGGTACATCGCGCCCGTGTCCAGGTAACCAGCCCCGAGTCGCTGCGCCAAACGCCTGGCAACGGTGGTCTTCCCCGTGCCGGACGGGCCGTCCAACGCGACCACGCCACGCAGCACTGCAGTCACGGTCACTCCCTTTTTCCTCGGCTGAAACCCGGTGGTTCATTCTGCCTGCTGCTGTACACCACGTGCGGCTGGGATACGTTAGGCACGTGAACGTAGAAGTCACCCCGCTACCCGGCATCGGTGTGCGCAAGGACTTCGCGATCAGGGCAGGCAAACGCATCGGCGTGATCACCCATCGCGATGGCGGCATCGAGCTCATCGTGTCACGCACCGACGACCCGGACGCTTGTCTTGCATCCATCCCGCTGACCACGGACGAGTCGGCGACCTTGGGCAACCTGCTCGGCGCGCCGCAGCTGGTCGCCCAGCTCACCGAGGAGCATCGCGACGTCCCCGGCATCATGACCAAGCAGCTGCCGATCCCGGAGGGTTCTCCCTTCGACGGACGCACGCTGGGGGATACCGAGATGCGAACTCGTACGAAAGTGTCGATCGTTGCCGTCATGCGCGCCGGTCAGGTGCTGCCGTCGCCCGGTCCCGAACTCACCTTCACCGCAGGTGACCTGCTGGTGTGCGTGGGCACCGCCGAGGGCTTGGCTGCCGCTGCGAAGTTGCTGAAGAAGGGCTGATCCGTGGGAAGCACCGCACTTGAGTTGATCCAGCTCGGTGCCGTCTTCTTCGGATTGGGCTTACTGGGGAGGCTGGCGCAACGCATCGGGATGTCGCCGATCCCGCTCTATCTGGTGGGGGGACTGTTCTTCGGCCACGGCGGCGTCGTCGAACTGCACATCGATTCGTTCACCGAGCTCGCGGCCGAGATCGGTGTCGTTCTGCTGCTGCTCATGCTCGGCCTGGAGTACTCGGCAGCGGAACTGGTCACCGGACTGAAACGCTCCTGGGTGGCCGGTGCGGTGGACCTGGTGTTGAACGCTCTGCCGGGTGCCGTCGTGGCGCTGATCCTGGGCTGGGGCCCGGTCGGCGCACTCGTGATGGCCGGCGTCACCTATATCTCCTCGTCCGGCATCATCGCGAAGATTCTGGGCGACCTGGGCCGGATGGGTAACCGCGAGACGCCGGTGGTGCTGGCCATCCTGGTGCTCGAAGACTTGGTGATGGCGCTCTATCTGCCCATCCTCACCGCCGTACTGGGCGGCGTCAGCCTGGTTGCCGGACTGACGACGGTGGGTATCTCGTTGTTCGTCGTCTCCGGCGTCCTGCTGATCGCGGTGAAGTTCGGCCGGTTCGTCTCCGCGGTGCTCTACTCGGAGGATCGGGAGATCTTCCTGCTCAAGCTGCTCGGATCGGCGTTGCTGGTCGCGGGTATCGCGGCCGCATTGCAGGTCTCCGCGGCCGTCGGCGCCTTCCTGCTGGGCATCGCGATCGCGGGCCCGGCGGCGCACACCGCCGCGCAGCTGCTGGAGCCGTTGCGTGATCTGTTCGCGGCGATGTTCTTCGTCGCGTTCGGGCTGAGCACCAACCCGAGCGACATCCCGCCGGTCCTGGTCTTCGCGCTGATCCTGGCGGTGGTCACCGCAGCGACCAAGATGGCCACCGGCTGGATCGCGGCGGCGAGATCCGGAGTCGGCCGCAAAGGCCGCGTCCGTGCCGGAGCAGCGCTCGTGGCGCGCGGTGAGTTCTCCATCGTCATCGCGGGCCTGGCCGTGTCGTCCGGCGCGGCGCCACCACAGCTCGCGGCGTTGGCGACGGCCTACGTGCTTCTGATGGCAGTCCTCGGCCCGATCGTGGCCAGGGTGGCCGAGCCGGTAGCTCAGCGCGTCATGAAGCCGGCGACCGCACCCACGGCGGCCTGACGGGTCACTGCTCCAGCACGGCGTGCAGGGACGAGATCTCCTGCTGGGTCAGCTCGCGCAGCGTGCCGGGCTTGAGGTCACCGAGACGCACGTCGGCGATCGCGGTGCGCACCAGCCTGCGCACCGGGTGGCCGACGGCGTCGAACATCCGGCGGACGATGCGGTTGCGGCCCTCGTGCAGCACCACCTCGACGAGCGTCCGCCCGGACAGCTTGTCGACGACCTTGTAGCCGTCGACCGCGACCGGCCCGTCGTCCAGCTCGATCCCGGCGCGCAGCTGCTTGCCCAGGGTGCGCGGCACCGCGCCCTCGACCTCGGCCAGGTAGGTCTTGAGCACCTCGAACGACGGGTGCATCAGCCGATGGGCCAGGTCGCCGTCGTTGGTCAGCAGCAGCAAGCCTTCGGTGTCGGCGTCGAGCCTGCCGACGTGGAAGAGCCGCTCGGGGCGGTCGCGCACCAGGTCGCCGACGCACGGGCGGCCGCGCTCGTCACGCATGGTCGTGTGCACACCGGCCGGCTTGTTCAGCGCCAGGTACACCATGCCGGAACGCACCTCGATGCGCCGGCCGTCCACCTTGATGACCGCGCGCTCGGGATCGACGCGCCTGCCCTGTTCGCGCACGGTCTCGCCGTCCACGCTCACCCGTCCCTGCGCGATGAGTTCTTCGGCTGCCCGGCGCGAAGCGACGCCTGCTCGGGCGAGCACCTTCTGTAAGCGGACACCTTCGACGTTCTGCTTGTCGGCCATGCTCGCTCTCAGTGGAAGTCTCGGTCGGTCACAGGTCGTCGATCGAGTCGACCTCGGGCAACAGCGGCGCGATCGGCGGCAGGTCGTTCAACGAGCTCAGGCCGAGCCGCTCGAGGAACAACTCCGTCGTCTCGTACAGCGTGCCACCAGTCTCCGGGTCGGTACCGGCCTCCGCGATCAGCCCCCGGGCCAACAGGGTGCGGATCACGCCGTCGACGTTCACGCCACGCACCGCAGCGACCCGCGCGCGCGTGACCGGCTGCCGGTAGGCGATGACCGCCAGCGTCTCCAGCGCCGCGCGGGTCAGCTTCGAGCGCTGGCCGTCGAGCAGCAACTTCTCCACGTACGGCGCGTAGACGTCCCGGGTGTAGAAGCGCCAGCCGTCGCCGACCCGGCGCAGGTCGATGCCGCTGCGGCGATCCTGCAGATCGTTGGCCATCGTGCGCAGGGCTTCGGTCACCCGGTCGACCGGTTGCTCCAGCGCAGACGCGAGCGTCGCCTCCCCGACCGGCGCGTCCACGACAAGCAGCAGCGCCTCCAGCGCCGACATCAGCGCCTCGTCGGAGGTCAGATCCGGCAGCGGGTCATTGGCCATCGCGACCGGCTCGTCGTCGGCCTCGGAGCCGGCGCCCTCGTCCTCGGTCGCGGCACCCTCAACAGCCACGGTGCCTGCGTCGAGGGTTGTGTCTGCGTCGTCCGGCTCGGGTTCCTGGCCGACCGCCTCCGGGCGTTCATCGACCGCGGTGGACTCCTGCGGCTCGTCGGCCGCTGCCGTCCCGCTCACGCGTAGTCCTCCTCCTCGGTACTGGCCAGATCCGCCTCGGAGGCCGCCTTGGCCTCCTCGACCGTCCCCCCGGTCCACCGCACCCGCAGCTCGCCCAGCGGGTCCTGCTGGTCGAACTGCACCACCGTCTCCCGGTACAGCTCCAGCAGCGCCAGGAACCGTCCGACCACGATCATCGTGGTCTCGCAGTCGGCGACCAGTTCGGCGAACGTCGCCTCGCCACGTTCGGCCAGCCGTACCCGCAGCACCGCCGCCTGCTCGCGAACCGACACCTTGGTGGCGTGCAGGTGGTCCAGCGACACCGTCGGCGGCGGCTTGGGCCGGAACACCGCGGCGGCGATCTCGGCGAACGCCGCCGCATCCACCCCGAGCATGACCTCGGGCAGCAGTTCGACGTAGCGTTCCTCGAGCGAGACCGACCGCGGATAACGCCGCAGCGCCCCTGCCTCGAGTTCCGCGAACAGCGCCGCCACCTGCTTGTACGCCCGGTACTGCAACACGCGGGCGAACAACAGGTCGCGGGCCTCCAGCAGGGCGAGGTCTTCCTCGTCCTCCACCTCACCGGACGGCAGCAGACGCGCCGCTTTCAAATCCAGCAGCGTCGCCGCGATGACCAGGAACTCGGTGGTCTCGTCCAGGTTCCATTCCGGGCCGAGCTGGCGGGTGTGCGCGATGAAGTCGTCGGTCACCTGGTGCAGGGCGACCTCGGTGACATCGAGTTCGTGCTGCGAGATCAGCTGCAGCAGCAGGTCGAACGGCCCCTCGAAGTTCTCCAGGCGCACCCGGAACTTCGGCCGACCCTCCGGCTGTTCGTCGGGCTGGTCCACCGTGTCCGACGCCGGGCCGGAAGTGTCGTCCGCGGCCACGATCACGCCACGGTCTCCTCGGGCCCGTCGGCATCGGTGGGCTCGGCCTGCGCGGCCTCCTCGTCGTCACTGCTGAGCCTGCGCACCAGGACCGATTCGGGGCCGGAGGCCTCCAGATCGGCCAGCATCACCGCGACCGCCTCCCGGACCAGCCTGCCGCGATCGACCCGCAGGTCGTGCTCGGCGCGCAGGGTCAGCCGCGCCTGCTCGAGCGCGATCAGCTCCTGCTGTGACAGATACACCGTGATCTTGGTGTCGTGTTTGACTCGTGGCGACCCGCGCCGCGGGACCCGCCGCGTCGCCCCTCCCCGATCCGTGCCGAGGTCCGCCGTCTTGCGGAAGAACAGATCGGACGCACCGGGCAACCGCGCCCGTCGACTCACCGCAGAATCACCTCACGGGCCAGCTGCCGATACGCCTCGGCACCTGCGGACTTGGGAGCCCAGCTGGTGATCGGCTCACCGGCCACCGTGGTCTCCGGGAACCGGACCGTCCGGTTGATCACCGTGTCGAACACCTTGTCGCCGAACGCCTCCACCACGCGCGCCATCACTTCCTTGGAGTGCAGCGTGCGCGGGTCGAACATGGTGGCCAGGATCCCGGTGATCTCCAGGTCCGGGTTGAGCCGCTCCCGCACCTTGTCGATGGTGTCCATCAGCAGGGCCACCCCACGCAGGCTGAAGAACTCGCACTCGAGCGGGATGATGATGCCGTGCGCCGCGGTCAACGCGTTGACCGTCAGCAGGCCCAGCGACGGCTGGCAGTCGATGAGCACGTAGTCGTAGTCGCCCAGCACCGGCTTGAGCACCCGCAGCAGGCTGTGCTCGCGGCCGACCTCGGCAACGAGCTGCACCTCGGCCGCCGACAGGTCTATGTTGCTGGGCAGCAGGTCGCACCCTTCGATCCCGGTCGGCCGCAGCACGTCCCGCACGTCGCACGACTGCTCCATGATCGCGTTGTAGATCGTCCGGTCCAGCTCGTGCGGCTGCACACCCAACCCGACCGACAACGCGCCCTGCGGGTCGAAGTCGACCAGCAGCACCTTGCGCCCGTACTCGGCCAGCGAAGCCCCGAGGTTGATCGTCGACGTGGTCTTGCCGACGCCACCCTTCTGGTTGCACATGGCCAGCACGCGCGCCGGGCCGTGCTCCTTCACCGGCGGCGGTGTGGGGATCTCGCGCAACGGGCGTCCGGTCGGGCCCACCCGTGCCTGGGTGCCGTTGGTGTCGGCTCCGTTGACCTGGTCGACCTCGTCGGCGCCCGGGCTCTTGGTCGCCGTCATCGTGAGTGGCTCGAATGTCGACATAGCGAGAAGGCTCCTTGCCGTGGCTGCTGTCGGAAGCCTAAGCACCGGGCGCGGCAACGAACAAAGCGGCTCGCCGTTGTGGCCCGCGATTCGTCCGCAAATCCGCAGCAACCGGCCGCATTTTCGATGCCTACCGCTTGCGTACGACCAGCACCGCGGAATCCACCCGCGGGGGCGGGTGAAACGCCGAACGTGGCAGCGACCGGCCGATGCGCGCACGCCACCGTCGCGGTACCCGCGCGGGATCGGTGAACCGGCGCACGACCGCGCGCTGCAACACGAGATCGGCGGCGACCATCCCGGACGGCGTCTTCAGCAACTTGCGCAGCAGCTCGCTACTGATCGAGTACGGCGGGCTCGCCACCACCCGAAACGGACGCCGCGGCAACACGAGTTCGCGGGCGTCGACACGCAGCACCGTCACCGGTTGGCCGGCGAAGCGTTCTTGCAGTTCCTCGGCTCGAGCGGGGTGCGGTTCGATCGCCAACACACGCGCCCCGGCGGCCACCAGGTGCTTGGTCAGGGCGCCTTTCCCGGCGCCGATGTCCAGCACGTACTGCCCGGGACGCACGTCGGCGTCGGCGACCACGCGGGCCGCCCATTCGTCAGCGAGCGGATGCCAACCCCACGCCCGACGCGATCGCCGGGCGCCGGACACGGCGCACCATCACCATGTACGTCATGCCGGTCACGGTAGTGATCACCGCCGTCACGGTCGAACGAATTTTTCCGGCGTCCGCGGCGTAGCAGACGACGCCGACTTCGGCCCTGGCGGAGTCCATCAACCACATGATCGCCAGCGTGCCGTCGTGCGGATCGACGATCCTCGCCAGCACCGGCCGACTCGACGATCGGTCAGGCCGACCCCGTCGCCGACGACCTCCCCGCTGGTGACGGTTCGCCCGTCAGCCGCCACGATGAGCCGGCCCGCTACAGCACGGTGCGCACGGCAGCGTCCCAGTATTTGCTGAACTCGTCGTTGACACGCTGCGCCATGGTGTCCTGCGTCTCTCCTGGCTGAACATTGATGTCGAGAATGAAATACACGCAAGGACCTTGCAGGCTCGTATGCGTCCTGATCTCCGAACACCACATCTCGGTACGCCAGTGCCGGTCCAAGGCGTGCAAGGCGGGTCCCTTGGTGGCTTGCACCAGACGGTCCATCACCGCGGAGGACACCACTCTGTCGCTCTCCGTGTCGCCCAGCTCGAGTACGTATCGGAACGCTTTGCGGCCCCCGTGCGTGCTGCGTCCTTGCCGCGTCTTCTTCCTGAACCATCGCACTGGTGCCATGCCTCCTTGATGGCCCTCGCGCATCAGCTGGGTACAGCTCGTAGGGCCGGTGCGCCGGATCCTACGAGCGACAGCGAAGCGTTGTCGACGGTCACGTCATGTATCGACCAGCGCAGTTCGGATCAGGCGGTTGGTCCGCATCCACAGGACATCCATGAACGAAGGCCCGCCGCGATCGGACCGGTGTCTCAGGTGTCCGCGGCGTAGCGGACGCCGACCTCGGCCCTGGCGGAGTCCATCAGCCGCATGATCGCCAGCGTGTCGTCCAGCGGGATCAGCGGGCTCTCCGTCAGCCCTTCCCGCAGGCAGCGTTCGACCTCGGCGATTTCCGGGCCGAACCCGTTGCCGACGATCGGTTGCAGCACCTCCTCGCTGGTGACGGTCCGGCCTTCCGCTTGCTCGACGATGAGCCGCTCCGGGCGGTAGAACGGCCTGTCCAGCGTCAGTGAGCCCTTCGTGCCCACGACGATCCCCCGCTGCGGCGTCGCGGCCATGGTCGTGCACGACACGTGGGCGAACCGGTCGTCGTCGTACTCCCACTGCATGGCCATCGTCTGATCGGCGCCGGTCGGAGCCAATGCGCCGGTCGCCCGCACACGATCCGGCTCGCCCAAGAAGATCCACGCGAACGTCACGGCGTACACGCCCAGGTCGAGCAGGGCCCCGCCGCCGAGGTGCAGATCGTAAAGCCGGTGCGCCGGGTCGTAGGGGAACAGCAGGCCGTTGTCCACGGTCACGCTGCGCAGCTCGCCGATACGACCCTCATTCGCCAGCTGCAACGCGGTGCGGATCAGGCCGTTGGTCCGCATCCACATGCCTTCCATGCAGAACAGCCCTCGACTGCGTGCCGCGTCGATGACCTCGGCGGTCTGCCGCGCATTCAGCGTGAACGACTTCTCGATCAACGCGGGCTTGCCCGCCTCGAAGGTCTGCAACGCCTGTTCGTAGTGCTGACCGTGGGTGGTCGCGATGTAGACGACGTCGACTTCGTCGTCCGCCAGTAGCTCGGCGTACGAACCATACGAGCGGCGGGCACCGTGGGTCTCGGCGAAGGCGCGGGCGCGTTCGGCGTCACGTGCGGCCACCGCGACGAGTTCGCTGCCGCGCGCGGTGCGCAGGTCGCCGGCGAACTTGCCGGCGATACGGCCCGCACCCAGGAATCCCCAGCGGATCGGTCGGTCGGGATCGGCTGCGTTCACCATGGCACTATCCCCTGGCTCGCGGATGCGCCGTCGCGTACACCTCGCGCAGCGTGTTGACCGTCACCAGTGTGTACACCTGCGTGGTGGTGACCGATGCGTGTCCGAGCAGCTCCTGCACCACGCGCACGTCTGCGCCGCCTTCGAGCAGGTGCGTGGCGAACGAGTGCCGCAACGTGTGCGGGGAAACGTCGGCTTTGATCCCTGCGCGCTCGGCGGCGACCTTCAGTACGTGCCACGCACCCTGCCGCGACAGCCGTCCCCCGCGAGCGTTGAGGAACAGCGCGGGCGTCGTGCTGAGGCGCTTGGTGCGCGCCGCGAGCGCCGGACGGGCACGCACCAGATACGCCTCGACGGCATCCAACGCGGGCCGACCGACAGGGACCAGACGCTGTTTGCCACCCTTTCCGTCGAGCACCACGGTTCGCTGGTCCGCATCAAGATCGTCCACGTCGAGCCCGACGGCCTCGGAGATCCGCGCACCCGTGGAGTACAACAGCTCCAGCAGTGCCCGGTCGCGCAGCGCGAGCTCGTCGTCGTTGCCCGTCACGTCCAGCAGCCGCAACACGTCGTCGACCGGCAGCGCCTTCGGCAACCGACGCGGTGGTGGCGGCGGTTTGACCTCCCGCGCGACGTCACGAGGCACCAGGCCCTCTTTCACCGCGAAGCGATGCAACCCGCGGACGGCGACCAGCGCACGCCCCGCAGAGGAGGCCGCCAACGGCGGGAAGTCCTCGGTGCCTTCCCGCAGCGACACGAGGAACGCTGTGATGTCGGCGGATTCCACCGCGGCCAAGTCGGTGCGACCGAGCGCGTCCAGATGGGCCCGATACCGACGCAGGTCCCTGGCGTAGCTGTCCACCGTGTTGCGGGCCGTTCCCCGTTCCACCACCAGATGGTCCAGAAACGCCCGGATCGCGCGGTCCGGCCGGATGCCGCTCATGGCTGCACCATAGTCCCGCCTGGGGCCGTCCGCGGGCAGGCGCGCGCTGGTCAGGAACGCTTTCGTGCCGCGAACGCACGCGGCCTGTCCCGCCACGGAGCGTCCGCCGGCCTGGCAGGCACCCCGTGATTCAGCACCGCGTCCGCGGCGAGCACCCCGCTGACCGTCGCGCCGTTGATCAGCTCCCCGGTCAGGCAGCGTTGCACCGCCTCCCGCAGTGGCATGCGGTGCAGCACGATGTCGCGCTCCTCGTCGTCATCGTCGAGAATCTTGCGGCCGACCTCGGTGAGGTCTCGCGCCAGGTACACCCGGACCATTTCGTCGGTGAACCCGGCGGAAGCGGCGACGTCGACCAGCGTGTCCCAGCGCTCGGCCTTCAGGCCCGCTTCCTCCAGCAGTTCGCGTTGCGCGGTGCGCAGCGGGTCCTCCCCCGCTACGTCCAGCAACCCGGCCGGGAGTTCCAGCAGCCGACGGCCGATGGGATGCCGGTACTGGTGCACCAGGGTCACGCACTGCTCGTCGTCGACCGCGGCGATGGCGACCGCGCCGAGGTGCTCGACCACCTCCCGGTGGGCCGTGCCGCCGCCCGGCATCGCGACCTCGTCGATGCGGAGCCCGACGACCCGGCCGATGTGCACGTCGGTGCTGGACACGACGGTGAACTCGTGCTCGCCGGGCCGCGGATCGCCCGTTCGGCCGGCCGGGTGTCGGTCACGGCAGCGGCAACCGTTCCGCGGCCTGGTACTTCACGGCCGCTTCGATGAACGCGTCGAACAGCGGGTGCGGCCTGGTCGGCCTGCTCTTGAACTCCGGGTGCGCCTGGGTGCCGACGAAGAACGGGTGCACGTCCGCGGGCAGCTCGACGAACTCGACCAGCTTGCCGTCCGGCGAGGTACCGGAGATCACCAGGCCTGCTTCGGTCAGCTGCTTGCGGTAGGCGTTGTTGACCTCGTAGCGGTGCCGGTGGCGCTCGGACACCTCGGTGGTGCCGTAGGCCTTGGCCACCTGCGTGCCGTCCACCAGCTTCGCGGGCCACGCGCCCAGCCGCATCGTGCCGCCCATGTCCTTGGCGCCGGAGACGACGTCCAGCTGCTCGGCCATCGTGGAGATCACCGGGTGCTTGGTGTTCGGCTCGAACTCGGTCGAGCCGGCGTCGGTGATCCCGGCCAGCGACCGCGCCACCTCGATGACCATGCACTGCATGCCGAGGCACAGACCCAGCACCGGGATCTTCCGCTCCCGGGCATAGGTGATCGCGCCGATCTTGCCGTCGATGCCACGGATGCCGAACCCGCCGGGCACGACGATGCCGTGCACGTCGGACAACGCGGCGGCCGCACCACTGGGTGTGTTCAGGTCGTCGGAGGCCACCCAGCGGATGTCCACCTTCGCCCGGTGGGCGAACCCGCCCGCCCGCAGCGCCTCGGTCACCGACAGGTAGGCATCCGGCAGGTCGATGTACTTGCCGACCAGGGCGATCTTGACCGTCTCGTCCGGGTGGTGGACCCGGTCGAGCAGGTCACCCCACACCGTCCAGTCGACGTCCCGGAACGGCAGGTCCAGCTTGCGGACCACGTAGGCGTCCAGCGCCTCGGCGTGCAGCACCTTGGGGATGTCGTAGATGGACGGGGCGTCCGGGCACGCGATCACCGCGTCGGTGTCCACGTCGCACATCAAGCCGATCTTGCGCTTGAGGTCCTCGCCGATCTGCCGGTCGGCGCGGCACACCAGCGCGTCCGGCTGGATACCGATGTTGCGCAGCGCGGCCACCGAGTGCTGGGTCGGCTTCGTCTTCAGTTCCCCGGAGGGCGCCAGGTACGGCACCAGCGAGACATGGAGGAAGAAGCAGTTCTCGCGGCCGATCTCGTGCCGTACCTGGCGGCAGGCCTCGAGGAACGGCAGCGACTCGATGTCGCCGACCGTGCCGCCGACCTCGGTGATGACCACGTGCGTGTCCTCGTCGGCCATGCCGAGGATGCGCGACTTGATCTCGTCGGTGATGTGCGGGATCACCTGGACGGTGTCGCCCAGGTACTCCCCTCGTCGTTCCTTGGCGATCACCGCCGAGTACACCTGGCCGGTCGTGACGTTGGCGTTGGCCGACAGGTCACGATCCAGGAAGCGTTCGTAGTGACCGATGTCCAGGTCCGTCTCCGCGCCGTCCTCGGTGATGAACACCTCACCGTGCTGGAAAGGGTTCATCGTTCCCGGGTCGACGTTGAGATACGGGTCGAGCTTCTGCATCGTCACGCGCAGTCCGCGCGCGGTGAGCAGTTGCCCGAGGCTGGAGGCGGTCAAGCCCTTGCCGAGAGAAGAGGCCACACCGCCGGTGACGAATACGTGCTTGACTACGGCGGCCTTGGCTGGCTGAAGTCCCACGGGCCTCTACGCTAACACGCATCCGCCGAACCGGCGGGCGACACCCGCATCGTCACCGGAGGTCATTCCCGCATGCGCAGCCCCGACTGGGCCGTTCCCACCTTGACGCCGTCCGACCCGCCGTTGCAAGCCACGGTGCGGATCCCCGGGTCGAAGTCGATCACCAATCGGGCGTTTCTGCTGGCAGCGCTGACCGACACCGGGACGCGGGTGCGGCATCCGCTCGACTCCCGCGACGCCCGGCTGATGCTCGGCGCGCTGTCGGCGCTCGGGGCGCGGTCGGAGCGGGTCGAGGACGGCGTGTTGGTGCACCCCCGACGGAACGGTGAGCCGGAGGTGACCGTCGAGCTGGGCAACGCGGGCACGGTGGCCCGGTTCGTCCCGCCGGTGGCCGCGATCGGGACGCAACGGGTGCGGTTCGACGGTGACGAGGCGCTGTACCGGCGGCCGATCGCGCCGCTGCTGGCGGCGTTGCGGAAACTGGGTGCGACGATCGACGGCGACGGGCTGCCGTTCACCGTGCACGGGAGTGGCGGGCTGCGCGGCGGTCATGTCGAGCTGGATTCGTCAGCGTCCAGCCAGTTCCTGTCCGCCCTGCTGCTCAGCGGCACCGCGTTCGACGAAGGCGTGACGGTTCGGCTGGTCGGAGACAAGCCGCCGAGCGAACCGCACATCGCGATGACGCTCGACCTGCTGCGCACGTTCGGTGCGCGGCCGGAGCGCGACGGCGTCCGGTTCCACGTGCCGCCCGGGCAGCTGAGCTGCCCTGACTACACCGTCGAACCCGACCTGTCGACCGCTGCGCCGTTCCTGGCCGCAGCCATGCTCACCGGCGGCTCGGTACGGATCCCCGACTGGCCGGAGACGACGACCCAGCCGGGCGACTACCTGCGTGTCCTGTTGGGCGAGCTCGGCGCCACGGTGACGCTCGACGCCGACGGCCTGCTCATCACCGGCCCCGCCGGATTCCCCGGCGCCGACCTGGACCTGCACGAAGTCGGCGAGCTCACCCCGGTGCTCGCCGCGCTGCTGTGCTTCGCCGACGGGCCGTCGACCATCTCCGGTGTGGCACACCTGCGGGGTCACGAAACCGACCGGCTCGCCGCGCTGGCGACCGAGCTCAGCGGGCTGGGCGCCCGGGTCAGCGAAACCGCCGACGGGTTGCGCATCTACCCGGGTCAGCTGCACGGCGGGCGCTTCCACACCTACGAGGACCACCGCTTGGTGATGGCTGCGGCCGTCGTCGGTCTGCGGGTGCCAGGTGTTCAGGTGGAGAACCCTGGCACCGTAGGCAAGACGTTCCCCGGCTTCGTCGAGACGTGGAGCTCGATGATCGCCGGCTAGCTCACTTGATCGCCCCTGCCACGAAGCCTTCCCGGATCTTGCGCTGGAAGATCAGGTAGACGATCAGCACCGGCAGCATGCTGATCACCATCCCGGCGAACAATGCGCTCCAGTCGGCGTCGTAGCCCTGCTGGGCGACCAACGTCGCCAGGCCCTCGGTGAGCACCGCGGTCGACTCGTTGTTCTGGTTCAGCACCAGCGGCAGCAGGTACTGGTTCCACATGCTCAGGAAGTTGAACAGCGCGACGCTGACGATGCCCGGCCGCGCCATGGGCAACATCACGCGGAAGAACACGCCGCTGTGCGAACAACCGTCGATCATCGCCGCCTCCGCGACCGCGGTGGGCAAGGTGCGGAAGAACGCGGTCAGGAAGAACACCGAGAACGGCAGCGCGTAGGCGGTGTAGGCGAGGATCAGACCCAGGTGGGTGTGCAGCAGTCCGAGGTTCTGCACCACGAAGAACAGCGGCACCACCGCCAGGAAGATCGGGAACATCAGCCCGCTGGCGAAGACGTAGAAGAGGAACCGGTTGCCGCGGAACTCGTAGCGGGCCAGCACGTAGGCGGCCATCGTGGACAGCAGCATGGTCAGCACCAGCGCCCCGGCCACCACGATCACCGTGTTGAGGAAGAACTGACCGATCGACGCCCCGCCCCAGGCGCGGACGAAGTTGTCCGCCCGCCACTCGCTGGGCAGCTCGAACGGCGTGCCGAACACCTCGTCGTTCGGTTTGAACGCGGTGATGGCCGCCCACAGCAGCGGCAGCACCGACACCAGCGCCCACACCGCCAACGTCACGTGGAAGAACGCGTCGGTGGGGCGCCACGAGCCGCGCGCCTTGACCGGGGTCGGCGTCGGGGACTCGGTGCGGGGTGGCACGGCCGTCTGCGTCATCCCAGCTCCACCTTCTCCCGGCGGGTCACCCGGAACATCAGCGCGGCCAGCGTCAGCGTCAGGAAGAACAACGCGACGCCGATCGCCGAGGCGTAGCCGTACTGCGGGTTGATGTCACCGCTGAACGCTCGCGTGTACAGGTAGTGCGCCACCACTTCGGTCGAGTTGGCGATCGCCTCCGGGTGCGGCGTCATGATGTTGACGATGGCGAAGAAGTCCAGCGCGATGATGCCCAGGTAGACGAACGCGACCTGCACGTTGTCCCACAGCAGCGGCAGCGTGATGCGGAAGAACATGATGAACCGGTTCGCCCCGTCCAACGCGGCGGCTTCGAACACGTCGCGCGGGATGGCCGCCAGGCCTGCGGTGAACAGCACCACGTAGAAGCCGACGGCGTGCCACACCGCGACGCCGATGACGGCCCACAGCGCGGTCTGCGGTGAGCCGAGCAGGCCGTCGGCGGGCGGGTCGATGCCGAGCGCCGACATCGTCTCCGGCACGATGCCGCCGCGCGGGTTGTACGCCTGCCGCCACAGGATGGCGATGATGGCCACCGACAACAGGTACGGGAAGAAGAACACCGCGCTGTAGAACTTCGACCCGCGCAGGCCGGTGGCCACCGCGCCACGTCGCGTGCCGCCGATGTTGATCAAGTAGGCGAACAGCAGCCCGAGCGCGATGGTCACCAGCGGCAGCACCACGAGCAGCACCGCGTTGTTGCGCAGCGCGATCCAGAAGGTGTCGTCGGACAGCAACCGGGCGTAGTTGTCGAACCCGATGAAGTTGATCTGGTCGCTGTACCCGCTCCAGTCGGTGAAGCTGTAGATCACCGCCTGCACGTTCGGCGAGACGACGAACAGGATGTACAGCCCGAGCGGCACCGCAAGGAACGAGACGATGAACCGGTACTTGCCGTGGCGCACTGGCGAGGGCTACTTCCGCTCGTACTTCTCGATCGAGTCGTCCGCGGCGGTCTTGTCGGCGGCCGCCTGGCAGGCCTTGACGTACTCCTCCGCGCTCTTGCGGCCGGTCAGCAGGTCGGCCATCGCCTGCGTGCACGCCTTGTGCATGTCGCCGTACCACAGGTTGTGGATGTAGGTGACGGTGTTCTTGCCCGCCGCCTTCAGCGCCGCCTGGGTGGACTCCAGCCCGGTGGTCTTGGGCTTGACCGCTGCGTTGGCCGCCTCGACCACGGTGAGCGAGCCGGTGGACTCGGTGAAGGCCATCGCACTGTCCTTGGCCAGCATGTAGCGCAAGAACTCCATGCCGCCCCGCACGTTGTCGGCCTTGGCCGGAACGATGAACGACTCACCAGGGCTGGCGAAGAGGGCCTCGGTCGGCATCGCGTCGTCGCTCGACAGGCTCGGGACCGGCGACATCACCATGTCGAAGCCCTTCGGGGTGGCCGACTTCATCTCGTTCTCCACCCACGAGGCGTTCGGGTAGACGCCGACCTTGCCCTTGACCCATTCGGTCTGCGCCTCGGTGTGCTCGAGCGCGGCCGCGCCGGGCAGCAGGTAGCCCTTGGTCGCGAGCTGTTCGATGGCCGCCGCCGCGTCACCCACCGCGGACTGCTCCCACGCACCCGGCTCCAGGTTGTCGATCTTCACCAGGACGTCCGGGCCACCCGCCTTGGCCGCCATGGTCAGCAGCGTGGTGGTGACGTACTGCGCGGCGTTCTGGCCGGCGTAGCCCACCGGCGCCAGGCCCGCCGCCTTCATCTCCTCGCACAACGCCAGGAAGTCGTCCCACTGCTCGGGCATCTCCCAGTCGTGCTTGTCGAACAGCGAGCGCGAGTACCACATGCCGTAGACGAACAGCACGTAGTTGAGCGCGTGGAAGGTGCCGTTGTAGCTGCCCACCTCGACGGTGCCGTCGACCAACGTGTCGCGCACCTTGACGTTCGGATCGTCCACCGACGGCGCGTCCAGCAGCGGCCCGAGGTCGGCCAGCTGCTTGCCGCCGACCAGGGTGCCGAGCGGGATCTTCTGTGCGCCGGAGTCGTCGACCAGATCAGGCGGGTCGGCGCTGGCGAACCGCGGCTGCAGCGAGTTGATGTTGACCATGCCCTTGACCGAGAGGTCCGCGCCGCTGTGCGCCTTCTTGTACGCGGCCTGGACCTCGGGGAAGGTGGTCTTCAACCCGCCGGCGAACGTGACCACCTCGAGCGCGGCCGACGAATCGACACCCAGCGGGTTCTTCGCCGACACGTCCCCCTTCGCCTGCTCGTTGCCACCGCCGCCGGCGGTCGCGCAACCAGCCATCATCCCCGACACCGGTAGGAACAGCGCCCCTGCCGCAAGGGCCTGGCGCAGAAATACCCGCCTGTCCACGTCGACCATGTCGGCCTCCTCATCCGATGGATGGGCAGGGACGATACTTGCGATCGAGCAAGGACGCTAGTGTCAAAATTTGTTTTCAGCAAGAGCCAATGCGGCAAGCCTCGCCGCGCCGACGGCCGCACCCTGGTGCGGGTCGAGCGCGGCAACGGCGGGCCGCCCCGACGGGCTCAGCGCGGCCGCGACCCTGCTCCGCAACGGGCCTTCGGCTCCGATCAAGCCGCCTGCCAGCACCAACGGCTGATCCGGGTCCGGTTCGAGGGCCCGCGCCGTGCGCGCAAGATGCTGGACCGCGGATTCCACGATTCCCGCGGCGACCTCGTCGCCGGCATCGGCAACCTGGAGCGCCAAGGGCGCCAGTCGCGCCAGCCGGGGTGGCGGCTGCGTCATGGCAGCCGCGACGACCTGCGACGTGTCCTGTTCGGTCTCGAGCTCGGCACACAACGCCGGCGCGAGCTCGGTTCGCGGCCCTCGACCGTCGAAGGAGGCGAGCACGGCGTGCAGTGCCCTGCGCGCGATCCAGAAGCCGCTGCCGTCGTCGCCCAGCAACCACCCGGCTCCGTCGGCGGTGGCGACTGTGGCGAACGCACGGATGCGGGCCGCCGACGCCCCGGTGCCCGCGATCAGAACCACCCCGTCCGGTTCGGTGCTGCCGCCGGCGAAAGCCACTTCCACGTCGGAGTAGACCCGTACCGGGCACGTGAGGCCGGCCGCGGCGGCAGCGGCTCGCACCGTCTCCGCCGCCTTCGGCGCGGCGCGAAAACCAGCAAGACCGGCGACCACGGCTTCGATGTCGGCCGGCTGGATCCCCGCTTGCCGCACGCACTCGGCGAGGCACGCGGTCAGCCGGGCGACGAGCTGATCGGGCGGCACGGACAGCGCATTACCCGCAGGCCCGTCGGCCGATCCCAGAACGACCTCGTCGGCGGTCTCGACGACGACCGCCCGCGTCGCGGTGCCGCCCGCGTCCACGCCGATCACGAGAGCCATCGCCACCTCCATCGGCCCGTTCCGGATGCCCCCGCTTGACCGACCACCGGCTCGTAGTAAATCATTTCAGCGAATCTTTCGTCGTTCGATAGGGAATTTCAGTGTCGATCGAGCAGGCGGTGCCCGCGGACCTGTCCGCGCGCATTCGAGCGGCCGAGCCGAACCTCGGTGGCGCCCTGCGGGACGTCGCGCAGTACATCCTGGCCGACCTGCCCGGCACCATGCATGCCTCGATCGGCGAGCTGGCCACCGGCGCGGGCACGTCGCCTGCGACCATCACCCGGTTCTGCCGGGCCATCGGGCTGGAGTCGTACCGCGAACTCAAGCTGGCCATCGCCGAGGAGCTCGGCCGCAACACGGTCAACCCGGCGTTGAACGTCGGCGCGGGCATCGAGCCGAACGACGACATGGAGCGGGTCGCCGCGGTCGTGATCAGCGCGGACCTGCAGGCCATCCAGCAGACCGCCGCCCAACTGGACCTGGACGAGGTCGACGAGGCGGCGAAGGCCATCACGCGGGCTCGCCGGGTGGACGTGATCGGGACCGGCGGTAGCGGCACCAGCGCGACCGAGCTGCAGCTGCGCCTGCACCGGATCGGCTGCCCGGTGTGGGTGTGGACGGAGAACCACCTGGCCGAGACGTCGGCCCACCTGCTCGGGTCCGACGACGTGGCGGTCGGCATCTCGCACACCGGAAGTACCCGCGAGACGGTCGAGCCGATGGCCATCGCCCGCGAACAGGGCGCCACCACGATCGCGATCACCAACCGCGCGCAGTCGCCGCTGGCCAAGCTGGCCGACCACGTGCTGACCACCGCGGCGCTGGAGACCAGCTTCCGCCACGGCGGGTTGGCCGCTCGCCACTCGCAACTCGTGGTCGTCGACTGCCTGTACATCCGGGTGGCGCAGCTGTCCGGCGACCGAGCCAGTAATGCCCTCAACCGCACCGCGGGGATCACCCGCGCCCATGCCTACCGGGAGCGCTCATGACACCGGAACTGTCCGCCGCGGGATTCGCCAAGTACGCCCTGTCGGCGATGGCCGACGTCGCCGAGAAATCGGCCGAGGCGGTCGACGCGGCCGCCGAGCTGATCGCCGACGCGGTGCGGTCCGACGGGATCGTGCAGGCGTTCGGCACCGGGCATTCGCAAGCCGTCGCGCTGGAGATCGCCGGGCGCGCCGGCGGGCTCATCCCCACCAACCGCATCCGGCTCACCGATCTGGTCGTAGTGGGCGGCGACCAGCCCGATGTGCTGGCCGACCAGCTGCTGGAACGGCAGCCCGGCCTGGCGGAGCGGTTGTACGAGCTCGCCGGCGCGCGGGCCGGTGACGTGTTCGTCATCGCGTCCAACTCGGGCGTGAACGCGGTGATCTCCGAAATGGCGCGGCTGGTGAAGGACAAGGGTCACCCGTTGATCGCGATCACGTCGATGGAGCACACCTCGCGGGTCACGCCGAGCGACCCGGAAGGCAGACGCCTCGCGGACTTCGCCGACGTGGTACTGGACAACGGCGCCCCGTACGGCGACGCGGTGCTGCCGCTGCCCGGTGGTGGCACGGCGTGCGGATTCTCGTCGCTCAGCGCCGGCCTGCTGGTGCAGATGATGGTGGCCGAGGCGATCCGCAAGCTGGTGGACGCCGGCGTGGAGCCGCCGGTGTACGTGTCGTCGAACGTGCCGGGCGGGTTCGAGCGCAATCGGGAGATCGAGAAGCGCTACGAAGGCCGGATCCGCCGGTTGGCCGGCTGAGGTCCGTCTGAATCCAGCGGACTCCGGCGCACCGGCCGGAGTCGACCGGGCCGCCACGCGGATCTCACGATCGCACCGCCACCTCAGCCCGGCACCGCGTCGCCGTCGAACGCAGCCTCCGACACGATCCGGCGCGGCTGTTTCACAGGTCCGCGCGCACCTGATCGCGTTTGCACTTCACACCAGGCGCAGGCGTCCGCCCGTGGCGCGCTGAGCACGCTTGCCCAGCACACCGCCGGCCGCTAGTCGCCCTTGCTCTTCACCCCAGGCGCGGGCCCTTGCGCATTGCCGGCGATGCCGTACTGCCCCGCCTGGCCTTCCAATTGCTCCCGCAGCGCCAGCATGGTCACCACGCGGCCCGCGGCGGAGTTGACGTTGTCCACCGTGGACAACACCTCGGTGGATGCGGTGTCGGAACGGACGAAGCCGATCGACCCGGTGGATTTCGCGGCCGTCGGGGTGCCTGCCAGCACCACCCCGGCCCCGGCCTTGTCCAGCTCCGTGGCGAACCGTCCGATGGTGGCGGACTTGTCCCCCACCCCGTCGCCGGTCGCCTCGCCGCCGACGAGCACGATCGCCAACTGCGCGGCCTGGACCTTGCCCGGCTCCTTGATGAAGCCGCCGTCCGCGAGGCCGGCCAGTGCCGCGTCCCGCTCGTCCGGGGACGACTGCGGCTTGGCCGTCTTGCCGTCGAGCAGCAACGTGTGGCCCAGCAGCGCGCCCGCGAGGGTGCCGGGGCCGCCCGCGGTCGGGAACTTCGCGCCCGCCGGCTGCAGCCGGGTAGCGATCTCCGCCAGTTGGTCGGCCTGGCCCGGATCGGCGAACGCCTCGGTCAGCTGCACCTCGCCGGTGACCTTGGCGCCCGCGTCGGTGATCAGCTTGCGCAGCGCGTCCCGGTCCGCCGGGCGCGCGTCGTGGTTGGTCACCAGCAGCACGGTCCGCTTGGCCAGCGTGCCCGCGACGATCTTCGGCCCCACCGAGGCGGAGAAGGCGTCCTGATCGGCCAGCCGCGCCTTGAGCGCGTTGCGTTCGTTCTCCATGGCGGTGGCGCGCTCGGCCAGCTCGTCGCGATCCTCGGTCAGCGCGGACAGCAGGCCGCCACTCAGCGCGGTACTGCCCAGCACGACACCGACGGCCAGGGCCAGAAAGACCGCGGCGATGGAGACGATGTGGTAGCGCAGTGAGATCACGCGAACAACCCCTTGACCCATGTGATGAACGACGACCACTGGCGCTGGAACCAGTCGAGGTAGACGTCGCCGACGTCGGAAACCAGAAACGCCGCGACCACGACCAGCAGCGCCGTGCCGACCAGCAGCAGAATCGCGCCCATCGACACGCGGTTGCGGTGCAGCTCGGCCACCGCCCGGCCGTCGACGATCTTCGAGCCCAGTTTGAGGCGGGTGATGAACGTCGACGGGTTGGAGCCGGCCCTGCCGTGGTCGAGGAACTCGGTCAGCGTCGCCTGGAAGCCGACCGTGACGACCAGGCTTGCGCCGTGCGTGTCGGCCAGCAGCAGCGCCAGGTCCTCGGTGTTGCCGGATGCCGGGAACGTGACCGCTTCGATCCCTAGATCCTGGATGCGTCGCACTCCCGGCGCGTGCCCGTCCGGCTGCGCGGGTACGACGACCTCGCGGCCGCGCTTGAGCGTCTCCGCATCGATGCCGTTGGGGTCACCGACCACGATGTCCGGCCGGAAGCCCTGCGACCGGAGGGTGTCGGCCCCCGCGTCGACGCCGATCAGCACCGGGTTGTGTTCGGCGATGTACTTCGACAGCCGCTTCAGGTCTTGCGCGTGGCCGGGACCTGGCGCGACGACCAGCGCATGCCTGCCCTTGATCGGAACGCGCACCTCCGGCACACCGACACCGTCGAGGATCAGCGTGCGCTCGGCGCGCAGGAACTCCATCGTGTTGGCCGAGAACGCCTCGAGCTGCGCGATCATGCCGGCCTTGGCCTCGATCATCTGATCGGCCACCGAGTCCGGTGTCTGTGCGGTGCCGCGGCCCAGCTCCTTCTCACCCGCGTAGACGACGCCGTCCAGCAGCCGCACCTTGCTGCCGTCCTTGACCTTGCGCAGCAGCTCGACTCCGACGCCGTCGATGAGCGGGATCCCCGCGCCGACCAGGATCTCCGGGCCCAGGTTCGGGAACCGGCCGGAAATCGACGGCGATGCGTTGACCACGCCCGCCACCTCGGCCCGCACCAGCGCCTCGGCCGTCACCCGGTCCAGGTCGAGCGCATCCAGGATCGCGATCTCACCAGGTCCGATGCGCCGCAGCAGCCGCTGAGTGTTGCGGTCCACCCGCGCCACACCGGAGACACCAGGCAGCGCCTCGGTCGAGCGGGAGAGGAGGCCATTGAGCTTCATGAGTCGATAGTGACTCATGTTGCGGCTGTTACCGGTCCGCCACGCCGGGGAGCACCCCGCCCGCCATCACCCGTTCAGGTGAGTTTGGCCTTGTCCTCCGCGGCGACTTTCAGCAGCTCTTCGGCGTGCGCCAGGCCGGTTTCCGTGCCGTCCATACCCGCGAGCATGCGCGCCAGCTCGGCGACGCGTTCCTCCTCCGACAGGGTCTGGACGTCACTCGACGTGACCCCACCGGAAGTGCCTTTGCGCACCGCCAGGTGACGATCCGCGTACGCGGCGACCTGCGGCAAGTGGGTCACCACCAGCACCTGATGGGTGCGGGCCAGGCGCGCCAGCCGTCGTCCGATCTCCACCGCGGCACGGCCGCCGACCCCGGCGTCGACCTCGTCGAACACCATCGTCGGGACCGGGTCCGCCTTCGCCGCGACCACCTCGATCGCCAGCATCACGCGGGACAGCTCGCCGCCCGAGGCGCCCTTGTTGACCGGCAGCGCAGGCGCGCCGTCGTGTGGCTTGAGCAGCAGCTCGACGTCGTCCGTGCCGTGCTCGGCCGCGTGGCACAGCATGCCGTCGACCTCGAGCGCAGCCGGATCCTCCGCGGCAGCTGCCCGCCGGCTCACGGTGATCTGCACCTGAGCTTGGCCCATCGCCAAGCCTGCCAATTCCGCGGTGATCGCCGAACTCATCTCGTCGGCCGCCGCGCGGCGTGCCTTGGACAGCCGACTGGCATGGCCGGCCAGCTCGTGCGCCAGCTGGTCGCGCCGGGTGGCCAGTTCCGCCAGCGCCTCGTCCGAGGTGTCCAGCGAGGCCAACTTCTCCTCGGCTTCCGCCGCCCACGCGAGTACCCCGTCGACATCGGCGGCGTACTTGCGGATGAGCTTCTTCAGCTCCGCCTGCCTGGCCAGCAGGCCCTCCAGCCGCTGTGGGTCCGCGTCCAGGCCTTCCACGTACGCGCCGAGCTCGCCGCTCACATCGGTGAGCAGCACCAGCGCCTGCTCCAACCGCGGTGTCAGCTCGGCCAGCGCGGGATCGTCGGTGGCTTCGAGCCTGCGCTTGGCCTCCCCGATCAGCCCGAGCGCGCCCGGCTGGTCCGGATCACCATCCGCGGCACCGGCGACCGCCTGTTGGGCTCGCTGAGCGGCCGACCGCAGTTCGTCGGCCTCCGCCAGCCGCTTGACCTCGGCGGCGATCTGTTGATCCTCGCCCGGCTGCGGCTCGACGGCGTTGATCTCCGCCAACGCGTGCCGCAACATGTCCGCCTGCTGCGCGAGCTCACGAGAGCGCGTCGTGCGCTCCGCCAGCTCGGCGACCACGGCTTGCCACTCGGCGCGCACACGTTGGTAGGCGGCCAGCGGCTCGGCCACCGACTCGCCGGCGAACCGGTCCAGCACGGCCAGCTGCTCCCCCGGCCGCAGCAGACGCAGTTGATCGTTCTGGCCGTGCACCGCGATGAGGTGCTCGGACAGCTGCGCGAGCGCACCGACCGGCACCGACCGGCCACCGAGGTGTGCGCGCGAGCGCCCGTCCTTGCCGACCGACCGCACCGCGATCAGGCTGCCGTCGTCGTCGGTCTCCGCACCGGCTTCCTCCGCGACGGCGACCGCGTCCCGCGCGTCGGCCAGCTCGAACCGGCCTTCCACGACGGCCTTGTTCGCGCCCGCCCGCACCCGGGAGGCGTCCGACCGGCCACCGGAGAGCAGGTGCAGGCCGGTGACCACCATCGTCTTGCCCGCGCCGGTCTCACCGGTCACCACGGTGAACCCCGGGTGCAGCTCGAGCAGGGCGTCGTCGATGACGCCGACGCCCTGGATCCGCATCTCGGACAGCACGGCTCTACCGTAACGGCTCAGCCGACACTTCTGGGTGCCCCACGCCCGGCCGGAGTCACGTGGTGTGCCGTTCGCGCCAGCTCTTGACCGGCAAGGCGAACTTGTGCACCAGCCGGTCGGTGAACGGGCCCTCCCACAGCCGGACGAGCTTCACCGGGATCGCACCGCTGCCGATCTCCACCCGCGCACCGACGGGCACCTCCACATAGCGCTGCCCGTCGCAGTTGAGCACCCCGTTGGTGCCGTTCGGGTCCAGCTCGACGGTGATCGCCGACGCGGGCGAGACCACCATCGGGCGGGAGAACATGGCGTGCGCGTTGCTCGGCACCACGCACATCGCTTCCACGTCCGGCCAGATGATCGGTCCGCCCGCCGAGAACGCGTACGCGGTGGAGCCCGTCGGCGTCGCGACCAGCACACCGTCGCAACCGAAGGCCGAGACCGGGTGGCGGTCGATGGTGATCAACACGTCGAGCACGCGCTCCCGCGAGCCCTTCTCGACGCTCGCTTCGTTCAACGCCCAGGTCCGGGCCAGCTCGACACCGTGGGAATCCCGCACCGTGACGTCCAGGGTCATGCGTTCTTCCACTCGGTACGAGCCTTCGACGGCCCGGCGAACCGTCTCCCCCAGCGCGTCGGAATCGGCCTCGGTCAGAAAACCCATCCGGCCCAGGTTGACACCGAGCACCGGGACCCGTGCCGGACGTGCGACCTCCGCCGCGCGCAGCAGCGTGCCGTCGCCGCCGAGGACGAAGACCAGCTCGACGCCTGCGGCCGGGTTCTCCTCGGACGCGACCACGGTGTGCGGAAAACCCGCACCTGCGGCGGCGATCGCGTCATCCGGCCCGGCACCGAGCAGCCGGACGGCGAACCCGGCTGCGGAGAACTGCTCCCCGACCTCCCGCGCCGCGTCCAGTGTCTGCTTACGGTCGGAGTGCACCACGAGCAGAACCGCGCGACTCATGCCGGCCCCTTCGCCACCGCCGAGCGCACCAGCTCGGCCACCCTGGCGGAGTCGTTGTCGTCCACTGTGCTCTCCCCACCCGTGTGCCGTAACCACGCGAAGTACTCGACGTTGCCCGATGGCCCGGGCAGCGGGCTGGCCACCACGCCCTGCGTTCGCAGCCCCAGCTCGGCGGCCGTGTCCAGCACACCGATCACAGCTTCGGCGCGCAACTGTTGATCACGCACCACACCGCCGCTGCCGACACGTTCCTTGCCTACTTCGAATTGTGGTTTCACCATCGGCAGCAGTTGGCCGCCTTCCCGGGTGCACGCGGCCAGCGCGGGCAGCACCAGCCGCAGCGAGATGAACGACAGGTCGGCCACGACCAGGTCGACCTCTCCCCCGATGGCTTCAGCGGTGAGCGTTCGGGCGTTGGTCTTGTCCATCACGGTGACGCGTTCGTCGGTGCGCAACCGCCAGTCCAGCAGCCCCCGGCCGACATCGACCGCCACCACGCTCTTGGCCCCGCGCCGCAGGAGCACATCGGTGAAGCCACCCGTGGAGGCACCCGCGTCCAGACAGCGCATACCGGTGACGTCGATGGCGAATTCGTCGAGCGCGCCGAGCAGCTTGTGAGCACCCCGGGACGCCCAGCCCGGGTCGTCGTCGTTGCGCACCACGATCGAGGTGTCCCGGTCCACGCCCATCGCCGGTTTACGCGCGGCCATCCCGCGCACGCTGACCCGTCCCTCGTTGATCAAGCTCACCGCGTGCTCACGGGACCGGGCCAGCCCGCGGCGCACCAGCTCGGCGTCCAGCCGGGCCTTGCGTGCCCTCGCTGACACCGCTGGGTCAGACCTTGTCGATGGACGACAGTGCCACGGTGAGCTCGGTGTGCACCGCGTCGAAACGTTCCACGTGCTCGCTCAACGGCAGGTCGTCCAGGTCGTCCAAACCGGCCACCGCCTCAGCCACACCGGCCTTGGGGTCGGTCTCCTGCCGCGGCGGGCCAGGCTTCGGTTGGTCGTTCATGGGTCAACGGTAATCGATGTCGGGCAGCTGCAACGATCGTGCCGCGCGGTTGGCGCCCTCGCCTCGGGGGCGGACATCGGTGATTCCGGACTCCCAGGCGGGCAGGCAGAGCGCGCGCAGCAGGGACAACGGGGTTCCGTCGCCTTCGACGGCGAGCGCGTCGTCGCTCACCTCGACCTGCCAGCCCTCCTGCGGGCCGACGGCGAGGGTGGCTGCCGGTTCGAACGCGGCAGCCATCGTCGCACCGAGGTACTGCGGGCGCTGGTCCTCCGGGGCTGCGAGGACTTCGTGCGGCGCGGTGACACCACTGAGGACGAGCAGCGAGTCGTACTCCGCCGCGCAGGCGCCCGCGATGTCGGTGTCCAGACGATCCCCGATCACCAACGGCCGGGTGGCCTGTGCCGCGGCGGCAGCGCGTCGGAATTGGTCGGGTGCGGGTTTACCGGCAACCTGGGGTTGGCGGCCGGTGGCCGAGCGCAGGGCGGCGACCATGGAGCCGTTGCCGGGGAGCTCACCACGTTCGGTGGGCAGCGTCGGGTCGAGGTTGCAACTCACCCAGGTCGCTCCGGCGCGGATGGCCAGGCAGGCCTCGGCCAGGTCGCCCCAGGCCGTGGTCGGTGAATGACCTTGGATGACCGCCACCGGTGGTTCCGGGTCGACCGTGCGGACGACACGCATGCCGACGCCGCGCACCTCGTCAGCCAGGGCATCGGTTCCGAGAACGAGCACCACGGAATCCGCGGGCACGAGTTCGGCCAGCAGCGCGGCACCCGACTGCGCGGACGTCTCCACTTCGTCGGGCTCGGCGGCGAACCCGATGTCGCGCAGGTGTTCGGCGACCGTCTCCGGGGCCTTCGACGCGTTGTTGGTGACGAATCGCAACGGCAGGCCCTCTTTGCGGATCCGTTCGACGGTTTCGACGGCGCCGTCGATCGGTTGCGCGCCCTTGTAGACCGTGCCGTCGAGGTCCAGAAGCACCGCGTCATAGTGCGACACCAACGGCTCGTTCGCCGCTTCCGCGCGGGGTGCTTGTGGTGGTTGTGAGGTCATCCGTTCAACTCTGCGACTCGCTGAGCGGCGTCGGTTTCGTCGTCGACATCCGCTTCGGCTGCGTGCATGAACCATTGCGCGGCTTCTTCTTTGCGGCCGGCGGCCAGCAAGTTGTCCGCGTAGGCGTAGAACAGTCGCGCACTCCACGGCTGCCACTTCGCCGGATCGAGGTCCGGACCTTGCAGAGCGACGACGGCCGCGTCCAGCTGACCCAGATCCCTGCGCGCACCGGCAGCGACAATCCGCAGCTCGACCGCGACCTCCGGCGGCAGGTCGGCCATGTTCGTTTCCCGGGCCAGATCGAGCGCGCGCTCCGGCCTGCCGAGTGCGCGCTCCAGGTCGGCCAGCACCGCGACATGCATGTTCGTGTGCGTCATGCGCCGGACTGCCCGTAGTTCGGACAGAGCTTCGGCCCATTCGCCGGCGTGGTAGGCGGCGATACCGACTGCCTCCCGGACGACGGGGATGCGCGATGCCTTGGTCTTCACGTAGCGCGCGTGCTCCAGTGCCGCCTTGGGGTCGCTGTCGACCAGCCGGCCCGCAGCGACCAAGTGTTTGCCGACGAGTTCGGCCATGTCCTTGGGTATGCTGCGCAATTCTTTGCGGACCTCGATGTCGAGGTCGGTGAATTCGATGTCGTCATCCAGCGGCGGAGCGGTGTTCACCTGCGCGCTCTCGGTGCGCCGTTGCTGGTCCCGATTGCGGTCGTCCCGGCGGGCCGACGTGGGACGTCCCTGGCGGTCTCCCCGCTGTCCGCCGGGCCGGCCACCGTTGCCGCGGCCACCTTGCTGCGCATTCCGGAACTTCTGCCCGCCACGCCGGTCATCGTTGTGGGGGCGTCGACGCTCGCCGCGGCCACTCTGGCTCGCTCCCTGTGCGCGCCCCTGCGAACTTCCCCGCCGTGCGTTGTCCTTGCCGCGTGCGGCATCGCGCGGACGACCGTTGCCGGAGCTGCCCGTCGGCTTCGCTCCGGAGGATCTTCCACGCCTGTCCGAGTCGGACACCTAACCTCCTGTAGTAGCTCCGTTCCAGGCTAGCCCGCGACGGCGCCGGCCCAGGAGTCGGATGCCCGAGCAGGCGACAGCCCAAGCATCTCGGGCATGGACACGGCCGCACCGTGCCGACTCGAGGCGCCGAACGTGCCCTCTCCACGCGCCGGATGTGCCATCTGCAGGCACCCGGCAGGGCCCCGCCAGATAATCAGACACCCGGCAGGACACCGTCAGATAATCCGCCGAAGCTTCGCCCGTCACCGTCCTGCGCGTCGACCGCCCGCCATTTTGGCCCGGCGGCACCGTGTACCTGTCGCGAGGGCAAGCCCGCCATGAGCGCACAAAAAAGCGGAGGAGAGAAGCTCCTTGTGTGGAGTTCTCTCCTCCGCCTTGTCGAAGTTGTTGTTCGGCGGTGTCCTACTCTCCCGCACCCTGGCGGGTGCAGTACCATCGGCGCTGGCAGGCTTAGCTTCCGGGTTCGGAATGGGACCGGGCGTTTCCCTGCCGCTATGACCACCGAAACACCTGCGAAACAACCACATGGTGTGTGGTGTGGTGTTTCAGAGTTGTAGAGTGGATGCGTAGCGTCTTTGTGGGCAAGTCATCGGCCGATTAGTACCAGTCAACTCCACCCATTGCTGGGCTTCCATTTCTGGCCTATCAACCCCATGGTCTGTAGGGGGCCTCTCACCACAAAGTGGTATGGAAACCTCATCTTGGAACTGGTTTCCCGCTTAGATGCTTTCAGCGGTTATCCTTTCCGAACGTGGCTAACCAGCCGTGCCCCTGGCGGGACAACTGGCATACCAGAGGTTCGTCCGTCCCGGTCCTCTCGTACTAGGGACAGCTTTCCTCAAGTTTCCTACGCGCGCGGCGGATAGGGACCGAACTGTCTCACGACGTTCTAAACCCAGCTCGCGTGCCGCTTTAATGGGCGAACAGCCCAACCCTTGGGACCTGCTCCGGCCCCAGGATGCGACGAGCCGACATCGAGGTGCCAAACCATGCCGTCGATATGGACTCTTGGGCAAGATCAGCCTGTTATCCCCGGGGTACCTTTTATCCGTTGAGCGACACCCCTTCCACCAGGAGGTGCCGGATCACTAGTCCCGACTTTCGTCCCTGCTCGACATGTCTGTCTCACAGTCAAGCTCCCTTGTGCACTTACACTCAACACCTGATTGCCAACCAGGCTGAGGGAACCTTTGGGCGCCTCCGTTACCTTTTAGGAGGCAACCGCCCCAGTTAAACTACCCACCAGGCACTGTCCCTGAACCAGATCATGGCCCGAGGTTAGATTCCCAATTCGACCAGAGTGGTATTTCAACGACGACTCCACGATCACTGGCGTGACCGCTTCCCAGTCTCCCACCTATCCTACACAAGCCGAACCGAAAACCAATACCAAGCTGTAGTAAAGGTCCCGGGGTCTTTCCGTCCTGCCGCGCGTAACGAGCATCTTTACTCGTAGTGCAATTTCGCCGGGCCTGTGGTTGAGACAGTCGAGAAGTCGTTACGCCATTCGTGCAGGTCGGAACTTACCCGACAAGGAATTTCGCTACCTTAGGATGGTTATAGTTACCACCGCCGTTTACTGGCGCTTAAATTCTCAGCTTCGCCCCGAAAGGCTAACCGGTCCTCTTAACGTTCCAGCACCGGGCAGGCGTCAGTCCATATACATCGTCTTGCGACTTCGCATGGACCTGTGTTTTTAGTAAACAGTCGCTTCTCGCTGGTCTCTGCGGCCCCCACTCCCTAGCCCGCACGGGGCTTCAAGAGCAGTGGCCCCCCTTCTCCCGAAGTTACGGGGGCATTTTGCCGAGTTCCTTAACCACAGTTCACCCGATCGCCTTGGTATTCTCTACCTGACCACCTGTGTCGGTTTGGGGTACGGGCCGCGCATGCACTCGCTAGAGGCTTTTCTCGGCAGCATAGGATCACTCTACTTCGCCTCAATCGGCTACGCATCACGCCTCAGGCACATGAACCGCGGATTTGCCTACGATTCGCCCTACACGCTTACACCAGTATCACCACTGACTGGCGGAGCTACCTTCCTGCGTCACCCCATCGCTTGACTACTACAGGATCAGGTCCCACGCTCCACCCCAACCTCCCACCACCGAAGTGGCAGGTTAGAAGGGGCTTCGGGTGGTTAGTATCACCTGCCTCGTCAGGGACGCGCACACGCGGGTACGGGAATATCAACCCGTTGTCCATCGACTACGCCTGACGGCCTCGCCTTAGGTCCCGACTTACCCTGGGCGGATTAGCCTGGCCCAGGAACCCTTGGTCATCCGGCGGCAGAGTTTCTCACTCTGCTTTCGCTACTCATGCCTGCATTCTCACTCGACCACCCTCCACACCTGGCTTACGCCGGCACTTCCCTGGATGATCGACGCTCCCCTACCCACCCACACGACTGCACCAAGCCCCGAAAGACTCGGCGGATCTCATGCGTGAGTGACACAGCTTCGGCGGTGTGCTTAGCCCCGCTACATTGTCGGCGCAGGACCACTTGACCAGTGAGCTATTACGCACTCTTTCAAGGATGGCTGCTTCTAAGCCAACCTCCTGGTTGTCTCGGCAATCCCACATCCTTTCCCACTCAGCACACACTTAGGGGCCTTAGCTGGTGTTCTGGGCTGTTTCCCTCTCGACGACGAAGCTTATCCCCCGCCGTCTCACTGCCGCGCTCTCACACCCTGGTATTCGGAGTTTGGTTGACTTCGGTAACCCGGTAAGGCCCCTAGGCCATCCAGTAGCTCTACCCCCAGGGTGAAACACACGACGCTGCACCTAAATGCATTTCGGGGAGAACCAGCTATCACGGAGTTTGATTGGCCTTTCACCCCTACCCACAGCTCATCCCCTCAGTTTTCAACCTAAGTGGGTTCGGGCCTCCACGCCGTCTTACCGGCGCTTCACCCTGGCCATGGGTAGATCACTCCGCTTCGGGTCTAGACCACGCGACTCCAACGCCCTATTCAGACTCGCTTTCGCTACGGCTACCCCACACGGGTTAACCTCGCCACGCAGCACTAACTCGCAGGCTCATTCTTCAAAAGGCACGCCATCACCCCACCACAAGGGCAAGGCTCTGACGGTTTGTAAGCACATGGTTTCAGGTACTCTTTCACTCCCCTCCCGGGGTACTTTTCACCTTTCCCTCACGGTACTCGTCCGCTATCGGTCACCAGGAGATATTTAGGCTTACCGGGTGGTCCCGGCAGATTCACAGCGAATTCCACGGGCTCGCTGCTACTCGGGAACACCAACAAGACACCAACGCACGATTTTCGTCTACGGGACTCTCACCCTCTACGGCGCACCATCCCAGGCAACTTCGACTAACCACACGCGGCATCCGGGAAGCTGGCAGACTCCCCACGCTGGGTCCCACAACCCCGCACACACAACCCCTGCCAGGTATCACATGTGCACGGTTTAGCCTCCTCCGCTTTCGCTCGCCACTACTCACGGAATCACGGTTGTTTTCTCTTCCTACGGGTACTGAGATGTTTCACTTCCCCGCGTTCCCCCCACACGCCCTATATATTCAGGCGGTGGTAACACTCCATCACGAGTGCTGGGTTTCCCCATTCGGACACCCTCGGATCTCAGCTCGGTTGACAGCTCCCCGAGGACTATCGCGGCCTCCCACGTCCTTCATCGGTCCCTGGTGCCAAGGCATCCACCATGTGCTCTTCACAACTTGACCACAAAGATGCTCGCATCCACTCTACAATTCTCAAACACCACACCCAGAAACAACACCAACGTGTTGCCTCAGGACCCAACAGTGTGCCTGCAAGCAAACCCACACACCCAACACCCAGCCCGTTCCACACCAACCACACAGGCCGGCAGTACTAACCACTGAGCATCACGCATGCGAGCCTGTCACCAGCCGTTCCACAATTCCTCAAGCACCCCCGGCAGCAGAACACACGCCTACTCAACCGGGAACACTCCACCAAGCCACAACAACCGTCATGACCAGTGGGAAGTGACGATGCTCCTTAGAAAGGAGGTGATCCAGCCGCACCTTCCGGTACGGCTACCTTGTTACGACTTCGTCCCAATCGCCAGTCCCACCTTCGACCACTCCCTCCCCACAAGGGGGTTAGGCCATGGGCTTCGGGTGTTACCGACTTTCGTGACGTGACGGGCGGTGTGTACAAGGCCCGGGAACGTATTCACCGCAGCGTTGCTGATCTGCGATTACTAGCGACTCCGACTTCACGTAGTCGAGTTGCAGACTACGATCCGAACTGAGACTGGCTTTAAGGGATTCGCTCCACCTCACGGTATCGCAGCCCTCTGTACCAGCCATTGTAGCATGTGTGAAGCCCTGGACATAAGGGGCATGATGACTTGACGTCGTCCCCACCTTCCTCCGAGTTGACCCCGGCGGTCTCCCACGAGTCCCCACCATTACGTGCTGGCAACGTAGGACAAGGGTTGCGCTCGTTGCGGGACTTAACCCAACATCTCACGACACGAGCTGACGACAGCCATGCACCACCTGTACACCAGCCACAAGGGAAGCCCCATCTCTGGAGCGGTCCGGTGTATGTCAAGCCCAGGTAAGGTTCTTCGCGTTGCATCGAATTAATCCACATGCTCCGCCGCTTGTGCGGGCCCCCGTCAATTCCTTTGAGTTTTAGCCTTGCGGCCGTACTCCCCAGGCGGGGCGCTTAATGCGTTAGCTACGGCACGGACAACGTGGAATGTCACCCACACCTAGCGCCCAACGTTTACGGCGTGGACTACCAGGGTATCTAATCCTGTTCGCTCCCCACGCTTTCGCTCCTCAGCGTCAGTATCGGCCCAGAGACCCGCCTTCGCCACCGGTGTTCCTCCTGATATCTGCGCATTTCACCGCTACACCAGGAATTCCAGTCTCCCCTACCGAACTCAAGTCTGCCCGTATCCACCGCAGGCCGAGGGTTAAGCCCCCGGTTTTCACGGCAGACGCGACAAACCGCCTACGAGCTCTTTACGCCCAATAATTCCGGACAACGCTCGCACCCTACGTATTACCGCGGCTGCTGGCACGTAGTCAGCCGGTGCTTCTTCTACCCCTACCGTCACTCTCGCTTCGTCGGGGTCGAAAGAGGTTTACAACCCGAAGGCCGTCATCCCTCACGCGGCGTCGCTGCATCAGGCTTGCGCCCATTGTGCAATATTCCCCACTGCTGCCTCCCGTAGGAGTCTGGGCCGTGTCTCAGTCCCAGTGTGGCCGGTCGCCCTCTCAGGCCGGCTACCCGTCACCGCCTTGGTAGGCCATCACCCCACCAACAAGCTGATAGGCCGCGGGCCCACCCCATACCGGAAAAAACCTTTCCACACCCCACCATGCGATGAAGTGTCCTATGCGGTATTAGACCCCGTTTCCAGGGCTTATCCCACAGTACGGGACAGGTTACCCACGTGTTACTCACCCGTTCGCCACTCCTCCACCCAGTCAAAGACCAGGCTTCAGCGTTCGACTTGCATGTGTTAAGCACGCCGCCAGCGTTCGTCCTGAGCCAGGATCAAACTCTCCAACAATGAATCCTGACAAAAACAACCAACACACAAACAAATGCATGCCGGCCGCAAACTCAAAGAAACCCAAACAGGGTTCCAAAAAATCAACTGGCTAAGCTCACAAACACACTGTTGAGTTCTCAAACAACACGTCGCATCAACCCTTGCGGGTTGGAAGCTTCGGGTTTTGCTCCCTGTTGGGGCCGGGAGCCTTGCCCCCGCCGGTGCTTCCCGGTCCGTTTCGGTCCGGCTCGCTCCGACGTGAGAGAACTTTACACGAGCTCCAGACCCCCAAAAACGGGGGGGTCCCTTAAGATCGTTTACGCAGGTCAGAGGCCGTTTTCAAGCGAAGAGGCGCCCCGCGGGCCCGCACCCGGCCGCCGAGCACGCCGCAACGCGTTCGGGACCTGCGAAGCCCATCGGAGCGCCTCCGCTCGGGGACGGCCTGCCGTCACACCAACAAGCGCACCCCCGCGACGTTCCGCTTACCCCGCCGGACGATCAGCCACTTGCCGTGCAGAGCATCCGCAGGCTCGGGGCGCCACTCCTCGTCGGAGATCTTGGTGTTGTTCACGTACGCCCCGCCCTCACGGACCGTGCGACGCGCAGCGCCCTTCGACTCGCTCAGGCCCGCGGCCACGAGCAAGTCCACGATCGTCGGCTCGTCGGACAGTGCCACTTCACCCGTCGGCACCTCCGCCATCACCGATTCCAGGGTCGGCTCGTCCAGTGCGCTGAACTCACCCTTGCCGAACAAGGCCTGGCTTGCCGCGACGACCTGGGCTGTCTGATCAGCACCGTGCACCAGGGTGGTCAGCTCCTCGGCCAACCGGCGCTGCGCGGCCCGGCGGAACGGCTGCTCCTCGGTCTGCCGCTCGAGCTCGGCGATCTCCTCTTGCGACAGGAAGGTGAACAGCTTCAAGTACCGGATCACATCGGCGTCGGCCACGTTGACGAAGTACTGGTACCACGCGTACGGCGACGTCATCTCCGGGTCGAGCCACAGCGAACCCCCACCGGTCGACTTGCCGAACTTGCGGCCTTCCGAATCGGTCACCAGCGGCGTGGTCAAGGCGTGCACGGTGGCGCCGTCGACGCGGCGGATGTAGTCCACTCCGCCGACGATGTTGCCCCACTGGTCCGACCCACCGATCTGCAACTTGGTGCCGTACCGGCGGTAGAGCTGCAGGTAGTCGTAGGACTGCAGTAACAGGTAGCTGAACTCGGTGTAGGAGATGCCGTCCGTGGCCAGCCTGCGCTTGATCGTCTCGCGGGCCAGCATGGTGTTCACCGAGAAGTGCTTGCCCACCTCACGGAGGAACTCCAACGCGCCGAAGCCTTCGAACCAGTTCAGGTTGTTCTCGGCGATCGCACCGGTCGGGGTGTCGTCGAACGTGACGAACTTTTCCAGCTGCGCGCGGATCTTCTCCAGCCGTGCCGCGACGACGTCCGGGCTCACCAGGCTCCGCTCGCCCACGTCGCGCGGGTCCCCGATCTGGCCGGTCGCTCCCCCGGCGAGCACGACGGGGCGGTGGCCCGCACGCTGGAACCTGGCCAGCGTCAGCAGTTGCAGCAGATTCCCCGCGTGCAGGCTTTCCGCGGTCGGGTCGAACCCGCAATACAGCGTGAGCGGGCCGGCGGCCAGGTCCTTGCCCAGCGCCTCCAGGTCGGTGGACTGCGCGATCAGCCCGCGCCAGGACAGCTCGTCGAGAATCTGCTCACTCACGGCGTTCATCTTTCCTTACTGCGCTTGCCGCCTCGGCGGTAGGGACTGACCGCCGGGGAATCGACCCAGAACCGCCACGGCGTGTCGTGCGCTGCGGCGACGCCGACGCGAGGACCCGAATTCACCTTCCGGCACGGCTCCGGCGCCGCCCACAACCTGATCGGCGACGACGGTTCGGTGACGTCGACACCATTGTGCTCGCGGGTGATCCCGAGCGCCGTGCACAACCGCGCAGGCCCGCGCGCCAGGTCCGACGGCTTCCGCGCGGCGGGGCGACGCTGCGCGGCCAGCTCGACGCCATCGACGATCTCGGCAGCACGGAGCAGGACCGCACCGGCCTCGCCATCGGTCATGCTGACCACGTTGGCGCAGAAGTGCATGCCGTAGATGAAGTACACGTACAGCCTGCCCGCCGGCCCCCACATCACCTCGTTGCGTGCGGTGCGCCCTCGGTAGGAATGGGAGGCAGGGTCGTCCGCGCCGCGGTAGGCCTCCACTTCCACGATCCGGGCGCGTACCCCGTGGGCCTCGATCGAACAGCCGAGCAGCAGGTGAGCGGCATCGACCGGGTCCACGGCCAGCTCTTCGCGGGTCAGCAGCCTGGTCACGAGCGGCAGCTTACGGCCCGGCCGCAGCCGGTTCGAACCGCTCCCCCGCGCGCCGGCGAGACCGTTCGGCCCGCAGCGCGGGCAGGTACAGCGGCGCGGCGAGGGCCAGCGCCACCCCACCGATGACGATGGCCAGTCCGACGGACGACCCGGCAGCGACCGATGTCAGAACGACGAGCCCCAGGCTCCCCGCGGGCTGAGCGGCCATCGAGTTGATCGAGACCACGGTGGCCCGGTGCCGGGATTCGACTTCGCGGTGCAACAACGTCATGTGCAGTGGGTTCGCGGCCCCGTGCACCAGATACGTGGCCAGGAACCCGGTCAGCAGACCGGCGACACCCGCGAGCAGTCCCATACCGATCACGGCGGCGCCCTGCAGTACGCGCAGCAGCAATGCCGACCACGCGACCCCGATGCGTTTGCTGAGCAACGGGATCACCGCCGCACCGACCGCGGATGCCACCCAGCCACCGGTCGTCACGGGTCCCATCAGCACGGCCGCCGGTCGCTCGCCACCGACAAGCTCGGCCAGTCGCACCGGCATCAGGTTCTCGAACGTGACACCACCGAAACCCCAGAACAGTTCGACAGCGACGAGTGCCGCCAGCACCTTCGATCCGCGGATCAGCCTGACACCGTCGGCGATGAACCGTGGCACGTCGCGGAGCGACTCACCGACCGTTCCCCTGCCCTGCTCCGGTTCGACGACCAGCACCGCCACCGCTACCAGGCCCGCGGCCGCCACCAGCACCGCCACCAGCACCGGCAGTGCAAGCGGTTCGATCCCAGTGACCGGCAACGCCGCGAGGCCCGCGGCGGTCAACGCTCCCGCGGCGATGCCGACGCTGAGCATCGCCGAGCCGCCGCTGAGTGCCGAGTCCAACCGGACTTCCGGGTCGGCAGCCAGGATGCGGTCGACGAACCACGCTTCGAGGGGTCCGCTGTCCAGCGCCCGGAACGCGCCCTGAAGCGCGTAGGCGCACGCCAGCGCCGCGAACGAGTACGCGAACAGCATCAGCGTCGATGACACGACGGCGAATGCGCCCGCGAGCAGCAGGACCGGTCGGCGCCCCTATGCATCCGCGAGCCCGCCGGTCGGCAATTCGAGCGCCAGCACGACGAGGCCCTGCAGCGACGCGGCCACTCCCACATCGACCAGTGAAAGTCCCCGATCCAGCGGCAGCAGCACGCCGACGGGAAGCGTCAGGCCTACCGGGAACCAGCGCAACCCCAGCAGCCACAGATAGCGGCGGCGCGCCTGACCAGCGGTGATCACTGCGGTGCCGCGCCCGACGGTGGCGTCGTGGGATCAGTGGGCATCGCATGCAGGTAGACCGTTACCCGTCGCGCGGCGTCCCCGCGTCCCGGTCTGTTCCGATAGCGTCGCAGCACTTCGTGCAGCTCCGCCATGAGCTCGCGCAACTCGTCCGCGTCGAGTTCCAGCAACGCGTCCGACAGTCCGGCGGCCTCCCGCCACTCCGGCGGCCACTGCGGCCGGTACTCCTCCCACTGCGCGACCCGGTGTGCTTCCTCCTGCCAGTAGTGCCTGCGCAGCCAGCCTGCCGCAGCCGCAGCGTCCGGGTCGTCCGGAATATCGGCGTCCGACCACCCGTGCGACTCCTGCGCGGCCCGCCACCGTCGTTGGCGTCCCGGTTGGCCCCCGATTTCGGTGACCAGCCCGACGTCAGCGAGTTTGCGCAGGTGATAGCTGGTCGCACCGGTGTTCGTGTGCAGGGCCGACGCGAGCTCCGTAGCCGTGGCGGGCCCGTCCCGTCGCAACGCGCTGAGCAGCCGGGCCCGCAGCGGATGCGCCAGCACGCGCAGGGCCTCCGGCGTGAGAACGACGTGCGACTCGGTGGGCTCCACATCTCGCATGCGTACACAATATCTATGCATACTTCCTTTGCATAGATGTTGTGCAACCCTGCTGCGCTTGGCGGGACGCAGCAGAGTCGGCGTCAGCCGGTGACCCAGGCGCGCGCTTCCGCGACCCGGGCAGCCACGACGGTGAGCTGTTCGGCCACGCGGGCCGGCGCCGTACCGCCCAGAGCGTCACGGCTGGCGATCGAGCCTTCCACCGTGAGCACTTCGCGCACCTTGGGCGTCAGTGCCGGGTGCACCGCGGCGAGCTCGGTGTCGGTCAAATCCTCGAGCCCGACTCCCCTGCTTTCGGCCACGCGCACACATTCGCCCGCGGCTTCGTGCGCCACGCGGAACGGCACACCCTGGCGGACCAGCCACTCGGCGACATCGGTGGCCAACGTGAACCCGGCGGGCGCGAGTTCGGCCATCCGATCGGTGTGGAAGGTCAGCGTGCTGATCATCCCGGCGATCGCCGGATACAGCAGCTCGAGCTGCTCGATCGAGTCGAACAGCGGCTCCTTGTCCTCCTGCAGATCGCGGTTGTAGGCCAGCGGCTGCGCCTTGAGGGTCGCCAGCAAGCCGGTGAGGTTGCCGATCAGCCTGCCCGCTTTGCCGCGGGTCAGCTCCGCGACATCCGGGTTCTTCTTCTGCGGCATGATCGACGAGCCAGTGGCCCACGCGTCGTCCAGCGTGACGTAGCCGAACTCCGCGGTGTTCCAGATGATCACTTCCTCGGCGATACGGGACAGGTGCACGCCGAGCATGGCCAGCACGAACGCGAACTCGGCGGCGAAGTCCCGCGACGCCGTGCCGTCGATGGAGTTCTGCGACGCGGCCGGGAAACCCAGCTCGCTCGCAACCGCTTCGGGATCCAGGCCGAGCGAGGAACCGGCCAGCGCGCCGGAGCCGTACGGCGACTCGGCCGCACGGTCGTCCCAATCCTGGATCCGCGAGACGTCCCGCAGCAGTGCCTGGGCGTGGGCCAGCAGATGGTGCGCGAGCAGGATCGGCTGTGCGTGCTGCAGGTGTGTACGGCCGGGCAGGACGGCGTCCGGATGACGACGAGCCTGGTCGACGAGCGCCTGCACGATGTCCAAGACGCCACTGGCGGCCCGCCGGGCCGCGTCGCGCAGGTACATGCGGAACAACGTGGCGACCTGGTCGTTGCGGGAACGGCCGGCACGCAGCTTCCCGCCGAGCTCAGCTCCCGCCCGCTCCAGCAGGCCACGTTCCAGCGCGGTATGCACGTCTTCGTCCGACGGCTCGGGCTTGAACGCACCGGACTCGACGTCGTCGGCCAGCTGGTCGAGCGCCCGCAGCATGGCTGCGAGCTCGTCGGCGCTCAGCAGGCCCGCCTTGTGCAGGACGCGGGCGTGCGCGCGCGACCCGGCGATGTCGTACGGCGCGAGCCGCCAGTCGAAATGCGTCGAGGCACTCAGCGCGGCCATGGCTTCCGCCGGGCCGCTGGCGAACCGGCCGCCCCACAACGACGTCGGCTGCTGGTTGTCTGTCATCAGTCGGTCCCGTACTCCATCGCGGCCTCGTCCAGCGCGGCCTGGTCGTCGCCGGTCACCGTCGGGTTCGCAGTGATCCGGTCCGCGCCACCGGCGGGCAGCTCCCCGAACAGGGTGCCGTTCTCCACCAGCACCTGCCCCTGGTCGAGCGGCTGCATGGCGTAGAACTCCAGCTTGTCACGCGAGTCGGCGATGTCCAGGTTGCGCATGGTCAACTGCCCGATCCGGTCGGTGGGACCGAAAGCGGCGTTGGACACCTTCTCCATGGACAGCTTCTCCGGGTGGTAGGAGAAGTTCTCGCCCTGGGTGTCGACGATCGTGTAGTCCTCGCCGCGCCGCAGCCGCACGGTGACCTCGCCGCTGACCAGCGAGGCGATCCAGCGCTGGATGGCCTCGCGCAGCATCAGCGCCTGCGGGTCGAGCCACCGGCCCTCGTAGAGCAGCCTGCCGAGCTTGCGGCCCTCGGAGTGGTAGTTGGCGATGGTGTCCTCGTTGTGGATCGCGTTGAGCAACCGCTCGTAGGTGATCCACAACAGCGCCATGCCGGGGGCTTCGTAGATGCCACGCGACTTGGCCTCGATGATCCGGTTCTCGATCTGGTCGGACATGCCCAGCCCGTGCCTGCCGCCGATCGCGTTGGCCTCCAGCACCAGCTCGACCGGGTCGTCGTAGGTCACACCGTTGATGGCGACCGGGCGGCCTGCCTCGAAGCGGACCGTCACGTCCTCCGGCTCGATCTCCACCTCGGGGTCCCAGAACCGCACGCCCATGATCGGTTCGACGGTTTCCAGCGAGACGTCCAGGTGCTCGAGCGTCTTGGCTTCGTGGGTGGCGCCCCAGATGTTGGCGTCAGTCGAGTAGGCCTTCTCCGCCGGGTCCCGGTACGGCAGACCGTTGGCGGTGAGCCACTCGCTCATCTCCTTGCGCCCGCCGAGCTCGGCTACGAACTCCGGGTCCAGCCACGGCTTGTAGATCCGCAACTCCGGGTTGGCCAGCAGCCCGTAACGGTAGAAGCGCTCGATGTCGTTGCCCTTGAACGTCGACCCGTCACCCCAGATGTCCACCCCGTCGGAGTGCATCGCGCGCACCAGCATCGTGCCGGTGACCGCGCGCCCGAGCGGCGTGGTGTTGAAATAGACCCGTCCGGCGGAGCGGATGTGGAAAGCTCCGCAGGTCAGCGCGGCGATGCCCTCCTCGACCAGCTGCCTGCGGCAGTCCAGCGCACGGGCGATCTCGGCGCCGTACTCCTTGGCCCGGCCGGGTACGGAATCGATGTCGGACTCGTCGTACTGTCCGAGGTTCGCGGTGTAGGTGCACGGAATCGCGCCCTTGCTACGCATCCACGCGACGGCGACCGAGGTGTCCAGGCCGCCGGAGAACGCGATGCCGACCCGCTCCCCCTTGGGCAGCGACGTAAGAACTTTGCTCAATCTTCTCTTCCTTCTTTGTCAGCGTCTTCGTGGCGGTCTTCGTGGCGGTCTTCGTGGCGGTGCCCGTCGGCCATGTCGGTGAACCGCTGCGCCAGCTGCGCCCCGGTGACCGGTTCCCTGGCGATCACCAGGACGGTGTCGTCGCCGGCGATGGTGCCCACCACCTCGTGCAGTGCCGAGCGGTCGATCGCGCTGGCCAGGAACTGCGCCGCACCAGGCGGCGTGCGCAGGACCGTGATGTTGGCCGAGCTGTCCGCCGACACCAGCAACTCGCTGAGCAGCCGGGACAGCCGGGAGGTGCCGCCCTGCACACCACGGACCGGGCTGCCGTCCTCCGGGATGACGTAGACCGGCACGCCCCCGTCCGCGCCGCGCAGCTTGACCGCACCCAGCTCGTCGAGGTCGCGCGACAGCGTCGCTTGGGTGACCTCGATACCCTCCGCGGCCAGCATGCGTGCGAGCTCGGTCTGGCTCCGGATCGCCTTGGTGGAGACCAGCTCGACGATGCGCGCCTGGCGGGCCACGCGGGTCGTTGCTGCCGAGTGGGTCATCGTCGCTCCCCCCACCACGCTCGCCTGCTCGACCTGGTGCTCGTCATGTGGCCGCTCCCGCATCGAGGGCCGCCGGGACCGCGGCCAGGAACGCCTCGGCCTGGTGCTCGCTCAGGATCAGCGGCGGGGCGAGCCGCACCGTGTCCGGGCGGACCGGGTTCACCAGAAAGCCTGCCTCCTGAGCCGCTTTGGCGACTGCACCGGCCGTCGGCTCGGCCAGCTCGATGCCGATGAGCAGGCCCGCACCGCGAACCTGCGTGACGAGCGGGTGGTCGAGAGACTCCAAGCCGGCCAGCAGTGTCTTGCCGAGGCGACCGACATGTTCCAGCAGCCCGTCGGACCGGATGGTCCGCAGGACGGCGAGGCCGGCGGCACAGGCGATCGGATTGCCGCCGAACGTGGTGCCGTGCTGTCCGGGCTGGAGCAGGTCACCGGCTTGTCCGACACCGATCACCGCGGCCAACGGCAGACCGCCACCCAGGCCTTTGGCCAACGTGATGACGTCCGGCACGACACCGGCCTGGTGGAAGGCGAACCACGAGCCGACGCGGCCGATCCCGGTCTGCACCTCGTCCAGCACGAGCAGTGCGCCGTGCCGCCGGGTGATCTCGCGCGCGGCCCGAAGGTATCCCTCCGGCGGGATGACGACGCCGCCCTCACCCAGGATCGGTTCGAGGAACACGGCGGCGGTTTCCCCGTCCACGGCGGCTTCCAACGCGGCCGCGTCGCCGTACGGCACATGTTGCACCTCGGGGAGCAGCGGCTCGAACGGGGTCCGCTTCGGCGGCTGGCCGGTCAGCGTCAAGGCGCCCATCGTGCGGCCGTGGAACGCGTTCTCGCAGGCCACGACGCGCGTGCGGCCCGTCAGCCTGGTGAGTTTCAACGCCGCCTCGACGGCTTCGGCCCCCGAGTTGCAGAACAGCACCTTGCCGGTGGGCAGCTCGGCCACCCGCAGCAACTGCTCGGCCAGCTCGACGGCCACGGGGTTGATGTAGAGGTTGGACGTGTGGCCCAGGGTGGCGACCTGCTCGCTGACCGCCTGCGCGACGGCCGGGTGGGCGTGGCCGAGCGCGTTCACCGCGATGCCGCCGACGAGATCGACGTACGACCGACCGTCGGCGTCCCACACCACGGCGCCGTCGCCGCGAACCAGTTCGAGTTCGGGCGTGCCGTAGTTGTTCATCACGGCGGACTGCCAGCGCTGCCGGGCCAGCTGGTTCGAGCCCGAGGGCTGAACCGGGTGAGGCGTCGGGTCAGGCATTGTCGGCCTCCTTGTCGGACGGCAGCACCATGGTGCCGATGCCGCTGGAGGTGAAGACCTCGAGCAGCACCGAGTGAGCGATCCGCCCGTCGATCACGTGCGCCGAGCGCACGCCACCGCGAATGGCCCGCACGCAGGCCTCCATCTTGGGAATCATGCCGCTGGACAGCGTCGGGAGCATCTTCTCCAGCCGGTCGACCTGGATCTTGTCGATCAACGACGACCGGTCCGGCCAGGCGGCGTAGAGGCCTTCCACGTCGGTGAGCACGACGAGCTTCTCCGCGCCGAGAGCCGCTGCCAGGGCGCCCGCCGCGGTGTCGGCATTGACGTTGTGCACCACGCCGTCGGCGTCCGGTGCCACGGTGGAGACCACGGGGATCCGGCCTGCGTTGACGATGTCCAGCACCGCGTCCGGGTTGACGCTGGTGACCTCACCGACCAGGCCGAGGTCGACCACTTCGCCGTCGATCGTGGCTTCTTTGCGGGTCGCGGTGAACAGGCGCGCGTCCTCGCCCGAGATCCCGACCGCGTACGGGCCGTGCGCGTTGATCAGGCCGACGAGTTCCCGGCTGACCTGGCCGGTGAGCACCATGCGGACGACGTCCATCGTCTCGGGTGTGGTGACTCGCAGGCCGCCGCGGAACTCGCCGTCGATGCCGAGCCGGTCGAGCATCGCGGAGATCTGCGGGCCGCCGCCGTGGACGACGACCGGCTTCAGCCCCGCCAGTCGCAGGAACACCATGTCCTGTGCGAACGCGGCCTTCAGCTCGTCGTCGATCATCGCGTTGCCGCCGTACTTGATCACGACGGTCGCGCCGTGGAAGCGCTGCAGCCACGGCAACGCCTCGATCAGTACGCCTGCCTTTTCGGCCGCGGTGGCCAGCCGCGCGTCGGCGGGGATGGTGTGTTCGGGGGATTCGTCGACGGTCATGAGGAGTACGCGCTGTTCTCTTCGACGTAGTCGTGCGACAGGTCGGTGGTCAGCACGGTCGCGCTGCCTTCGCCCGCGTGCAGGTCGATCTCGACGGTGATCTCCTTGCCGGAGAGGTCGGCCTTGGACCGGTCCTCGCCTGCACCACCGCCGACGCAGACCTGGACGCCGTTGATCGTGATGTCCAGCCGCTGCGGATCGAACTCGGCGGCGTTGCCGACGGCCATCGCGATGCGGCCCCAGTTCGGGTCCGAGCCGAAAAACGCCGTCTTGCAGAGGTTGTCCCTGGCCACAGCCCGGGCGGCCACTTCGGCATCGGCGTTCGTGGCGGCGCCGGCGACGGTGATCGTCACGTGCTTGGTCACGCCTTCGGCGTCCGCCTGGAGCTGGGCGACCAGGTCACGGCACACGGTGGTGAGCGCTTGGGTGAACGTCTCCAGGTCGGGCTGCACACCGCTGGCGCCGGAGCTGAGCAGCAGCACGGTGTCGTTGGTGGACGTCCCACCGTCGACGTCGAGCCGGTTGAAGGTCTCGTCGACGGCCGCGCGCAGTGCGGCCTGGGCGTCGGCCGAGCTGGGCAGGACCGCGTCGGTGGTGACGACCGACAGCATGGTGGCCATGTTCGGCGCGCACATGCCCGCGCCCTTGGCGAAGCCGCCGATGCTCCACTCCCCCACGGTCAACGCGCACTGCTTCGGCACGGTGTCCGTGGTCATGACAGCGGTCGCCGCGTCCAGCCCGTGCTGCGGGGTGGCACCGAGCTGCTGTGCCGCGGTGTCCACACCGGCCAACACGGCCTGCATCGGCAAGCGTTCGCCGATCAAACCGGTGGAGCAGACCGCGACCTCGATGGCGCCCGTGCCGAGCACCTCGGCAACGTGCTCGGCGGTGGCGTGCGTGTCCTGGAAGCCTTCCGGGCCGGTGCACGCGTTGGCGCCGCCGGAGTTCAGCACCACGGCGGTGAGCTTGCCGGCGGTGAGCACCTGCTGCGACCACAGCACCGGCGCGGCTTTCACCGTGTTGCGGGTGAACACGCCCGCTGCGATGCGAGAGGGGCCGTCGTTGACGACCAGGGTCAGGTCCTTGGCGCCGGATTTCTTGATGCCCGCGGCGACGCCGGCTGCCCGAAAGCCTTGCGCGGCGACCACGCCCTGGGCCCGGTCCGGCACGGCGTTGGTGGTCATGGTGCGACTCCTGTGGTTGGCAGGCCCGAGGTCTCCGGCAGGCCGAGGGCCAGGTTGAGGCACTGCACGGCGGCACCCGCGGTGCCTTTGGTCAGGTTGTCGATCGCGGCGATGACGACGAGCCGGCGGGCGTCGGCGTCGACCGCGACCTGCAGAGCGAGGTTGTTCGAGCCGAGGGTGGCTTTCGTGGTGGGCCAGGAGCCCTCCGGCAGGACGTGCACGAACGGCTCGTCGCCGTACGTCTTGTCGTAGACCGCGCGGGCGGCCGTGGCGTCGATGTCGTCGATCAGCGGTGCGCTCGCGGTCGTCAGGATTCCGCGCGGCATCGGAGCCAGCACCGGAGTGAAGGACACGGTGACCGGCGATCCCGCGGCTGCAGCGAGGTTCTGCCGGAATTCGGGGGTGTGGCGGTGAACGCCGCCGACGCCGTACGCCGACGCGGAGCCCATGACCTCGGCTCCGAGCAGGTGCGGCTTCAGCGACTTTCCCGCGCCCGAGGTGCCCGTCACGGACACGACGGTGACGTCCGGCTCGACGAGACCGGCGATCAGGGCGGGGGCAAGGGCGAGAGATCCTCCGGTCGGGAAGCAACCCGGGACGGCGATTCGTCGGGCACCCGACAGCTGGTCGCGCTGGCGCGTACCGTCGGCGAGCGGGAGCTCCGGCAGACCGTACGGCCACGTGCCGGAGTGTTCGCTGCCGTAGAACTTCGTCCAGTCCTCGGCGTCGCGCAGCCGGTGGTCCGCACCGAGGTCGATGACCAGCACGTCCTCGGGGAGCTGGGCGGCGAGCTCAGCCGAGTGCCCGTGCGGCAGCGCCAGAAACACCACGTCGTGCCCGGACAACACCTCTGGCGTGGTGTCTTCCAGCACTCGGTCCGCGAGCGGAACCAGGTGCGGGTGGTGCTGGCCCAGCGCTGTGCCGGCGTTACCTCCGGCGGTCAGCGCGCCGATGTCGACGGACGGGTGCCCGAGAAGGAGCCGGAGAAGCTCGCCACCGGCGTACCCACTCGCGCCCGCCACTGCTACCGAAACCATGTGAATAAGTATGCATGGTCATGAAAATTCACTCAAACCAGGTTGGCATAAGTCACCGGGATGAACCGACCACCGTGAGTGTCAGGACTCCGGAGGCGCGACGAGAGCTGCCGTGACGGCCTCGGCACCGGCGGGCCGTTTGCAGCATCGGATCGACGAATTTGCCAGGCCGAGCGTGGAAATGACACAACACGACGGACACGACGCCACCGGCGGGTTCCAGGGTCGCGCCAACGCCCGACAGCTTCGTTCGATCCGGATGGGTGCCGCCGATGCGGAGGACTTCGGCGAACGGGATACGCGAGCGCACAGCCGCGCCACACGAGCGGAGGTGTGCTCCCGAAGCACAACCGGGGCCACGCGAACGGAGGTGTGCTCCCGAAGCACAGCCGCGCTACGCGACCGACGTGTGCTCGCGGAGCACAACCGAGCCATGCGAACCGAGTGTGATCGGAGCACAACTGAGCCATGCGAACCGGGTGTGATCACGGGCGCGCGACGGAGAGCGCTCGCGGGCGCACACTTGGACGACGCCGCAAACAGGTCCACCGCCCGGCGTGCCCACACACGGGAGCGCCCCGGTGGCGTTGGCCTACCGGGGCGCTCACCGCAGACGAACCGCGAGGTCAGCCGTGCCGGGCCGGCCGCAGTGCCTCTTCCAGCACCGCGGGCTGCTTGGCCGACTTGACCGCACGCAACTGCTTCGCGCCTTCCGGAACCGGCTTCGGCAGCGGCGTGCACTGCGCGTCGGAGTCGTTGCCGTTCTTACGTTCCGGCAGCTTGCCGGTCGCCAGGTAGTCGGCGATCTGGTCGTCGACGCACGCGTTGCCGCCCAGCGAGCCGGAGTGCGTGGTGCCGCCGGGCAGGCTGATCAGGCTGGACTTCGGGAAGCGCTTGCGCACCTCGAGCGCACCGGAGAACGGCGTCGCGGCGTCCTCTTCCTCACTGATCAGCAGGATCGGCGGAGCTTTGCTGCCGTCGACCTTCGGCGCGGTGCCCGCCTTGGCCGGCCAGTACAGGCACGGCGCGTTGTACCACGCATTGGCCCAGGTCTCGAACGGCGCCCACTCGTGGATGCGCCAGTTGTCCTCACTCCACTTCTTCCAGCTGGTCGGCCACTGCGTGTCGGTGCACTCCACGCCGATGTAGACGGCGAAGCCGTTGTCGTCGCCCATCTCGCTGCCGGCGTCGTACAGCTCCTTCAGACCCTTCCAGTCCTTGTCGTGCACCCAGGCGGAGAAGGCCTTCGCGATCGCGTCCCACTGGTACTGGCCGTAGCCGGCGGGGAGGAAGAGGTCGGTCAGCTCGGACGAGCCGATCTTGCCGCCCGCCGGCTTGCGGTCCAGCAGCTTCTTCTGCTTGTAGAACTCCTGCTCGACCTCGATCGCCTTGTCCCCGAGGCGGTAGACGTCGTCGTACCGGGCGATCCAGTCGAAGTAGATCTTGATGACCCGATCGAAGTGGATGTCCTGGTTCAGGTTCGCCTCGTACCACACCGTCGACGGGTTCACCACGCCGTCGAACACCGCGCGGTGGATGCGCGACGGGTACTGGGTGGCGTAGACCTGCCCGAGGTAGGTGCCGTAGGAGAACCCGTAGTAGTTGATCTTCTCCACGCCCAGTGCCTTGCGGATGGACTCCATGTCCTTGACCACGTCACGGGTCTTCAGGTGCGGCAGGAGCTCTTTGGCGTCCGACTCCGCGCAAGCGTGCGCGTACTCCGCCGACCGCCGCAGCCACGTGCGCTCCAGCTCCTTGGTCGTCGGCACGTACTCCGGCCGGTTGTACCCGAAGTGGTCCGGCTTGCAGCTCAGCGCGGGCTCGCTGGAACCGACACCGCGCGGGTCGAAGCCGATCCAGTCGAACTGACCGCCGACACCGTTCGGCACGTACTCACCGAGAATGGCCAGACGCAGCCCCGAGCCGCCCGGGCCACCCGGGTTGACCAGCATCGGGCCTTGGTAGTCGGCTTCCGATGACGTGTGCTTGATGCGGGAGACCGCGAGCTTGATCTTCTTGCCGTCCGGCTTCGCGTAGTTCAGCGGAACCTCGACGAATCCGCATTCCGCGCCCGCCTCGGCCAGGCGTTCGTCCTCGCACTCGCCCCACTCGACGGGTGGTGGTTGGTAACTCGGTGTTGCCTGTGGTGTCGCCCCCGCGGTCGGCGCCAGCAGCGCGACGCCCGTCGCCACTCCGGCAGCCGCTACCGCAGCAATGATCTTCTTCATCATTGTCCCTCTGTCGACTAATTCGCCCGATCCCCCGGGCCGCTCGATGACCAAGCGACAATACTCGGTGAATCATTCACCGCACGCCATCCGACGGTCGTCGGGATTTCGCGTGTCGTCGGTCTCGGGCGTTACCGTCACAGCCGTGACACACGAGCTCATTCGGGCCGTTCGCAACGGCCTCGCCGACCTTGCCGATCCGGCCCGGGCCCCGGAGATGCAGCGCTACATGAAGTCGGACATGCCGTTTCGCGGTGTGCCCAAGCCCGCCCGCGCACAGCTCGCCCGCCGGCTGTTCGCCGAGCACGTCATCACCGACCGGGCGACGTGGCAGGACACGGTCCGTCGGCTCTGGCACGAGGCGACCTACCGCGAGGAGCGCTACCTGGCCATCGAGCTGACCGGCCATCGGATGGCCCGCGCGTGGCAGGACCCCGACACGGTGCCGCTCTACCAGGAGCTGATCGTCACCGGCGCGTGGTGGGACTTCGTCGACGAACTGGCCATCCGGCGCGTCGGGCCGATTTTGCGCAACTACCGTGACGAGTTGACGCCGCTGATGCGCTCATGGGCTCGGCACGACGACCTCTGGTTGCGCCGCGCGGCGGTGATCTGCCAAGTCACCGCCAAGGACCAAACGGACCCCGACCTGCTGGCCGACGTCATCGCCGCCACGCTGCACGACAAGGACTTCTTCCTGCGCAAGGGCATCGGCTGGGCGTTGCGCGACTACGCGAAGACCGAACCCGGCTGGGTGCGCGCCTTCGTCGACGCCCACCCGGACCTTTCGCCGCTGTCTCGACGTGAAGCTCTCAAACACCTCTGACCCGGCGGTCTGTAGCGTGCACACGTGCGGCTAGCTCGCCAAGGCCTCGTCGTCGCGCTGGCTGGGCGGGGGCGGCAGATACGCGCCCGGGGTGTACGGGTCGCAGCCGATCAGGGGCAGCCTGCGCAGGATGGCGCTCTGGGTACGGCCGAACGACTCCGCGATGTCGCGCAGGTCCTCCCCCGCTATCCACCGCTTCTCCAACTCCGCGTCCAGCGCGGCCGTCCACGGTCGCCCGGTGTTGCTCGGCTGTTCGCGCCGCCGATGGCGATACCGCCGCGGCTGCCCTGCCGCGGCGAGCAATTCGTCGGCCAGGGCCTCGGCCACCGCCGCCAGCACGCTCGAGGCAGCCTCGACCTGCCCCGTCGCGACGGCCCGACCGTCCGGCCCCGACACGTTCAGCCGGACGGTCACCTGCCGCTCGGCTGCCGCAGCATCCTCCTGCGCGATCACTTCCAGGCGATAGTCGTGGTCGTCTCTGCGGAACTGAGTCCGGTGTTCTTCGATCGTCGTCATGGCCCAGACGTTAAGTCCGGATCCAGCCAGAAAACCCGGCTCGGCGCGAATGACGACACCTACGTCGCCATTCACGCCGCAAAATCCGGTACTGCGACACCTTCGGCGCCACTCGCGTCACGGACCGCTGGGCCGTGGAGTCCGGCGGGTGAAGCCGCAGGGATGGACCGCGGGCAAGCCTGTGACGGCCGACAGGCGGGGTCACGGGGATCGACCGCGGGCAAGCCTGTGACGGCCGGAGACCCGGTGCGCGGCTGACGCGGCCCACGACGACCAGTGGCGACCGCCGGGCCGTGTCAATCAACGGGCCGGTTGACGGCGCGCAAGACGCGCGACGGCCGACCGCCCCCACGACGTGAGTGCAGGCGGAAAAGTGGTGGCGGAGCCAGGCGAAGCACCGCCGCTACCTCATGCCCGCAAACTCGCCCCGACCTGCTCCGCGGCAGCAGCCACCGCCGCATCGCGCAGCTCGACCGCCTCCTCGCTGGACAGCGTGCGCTCCGGGTCCCGGAACCGCAGCTTGAACGCCAGCGACTGCTTACCCTCACCGATCTGCTCGCCGGTGTAGACGTCGAACAGCGACACATCCTCCAACCGGTCGCCGCCGCCCGAACGCAGCGCCTTCGCAACCGACGCGGCAGGCACCGCGGCATCGACCACGAGCGCGACGTCCATCAACACCGGCGGATACGGCGACATCGCAGGCGCGGGCCGCTTCTCCACCACCGGGATCGCGTCCAGATCCAGCTCCATCGCCGCGGTCCGCTTCGGCAGGCCCATCGCCTCGACGACCTTGGGATGCAGCTCGCCCGCGTACCCGACGGGCCAGTCGCCCACCAGCAGCCGTGCGCACCGGCCCGGGTGCCACGGCGCATGGTCGGCCGCTTCCACGGTGAGCTCCACACCGGAGATGTCGGCCACGACGCGCGCCGTCTCGATGGCGTCCGCCCAATTCGCCTGACGGCCCGGACCCCACCAGCCGGCACGCTCACGGTGACCGCTCAGCACCACGGCCACGTGCACCGGTTGCTTCGGCACGGCGGCCTCCAGGGTGGCGATCTCCTCGTCCGAGGGACGCTCGGCAACCGTCGGGTCCGGCACCTGCGGCGCGCCCTTCTGCGGCAGGAAGACCTGGCCGATGTGGAACAGCGCGATGTCCCGCAAGCCGCGCGATTCGTTGCGCAACAGCGCGTCCAGCAGGCCGGGAAGCAGCGTCGTGGTCAGCTCCGAGCTCTCCGCGTCCAGTGCGTTGAGCACCGACACCGTCTGCCGTCGGACATCGTCGGACGGCAGGCCCATCTTGTCCCACACCTCCGCGGACACGAACGGCGCCGGGACGACCTCCACGTACCCGGCCTCCGCCAGCGCACGCGCCACCGAACGCTTACGCCGCTGCTCGGCGGTGAGACCACTTCCTGCCGGAGCGGCGGGCAGGGTCGACGGGATGGTGTCGTAACCCTCCAGTCGCAGCACTTCTTCCACCAGGTCGGCAGGCTGCTTCAGGTCCGGACGCCAGGTCGGCGGCTCGGCCACCACCAGACCGGTGCCGTCGGGGGCGGTGTCGATCGAGACCTTGCAGCCGATCTGGGTCAGCCGCCGCGCGGTCACCCCACGCTCGTACGACACACCGGCCACCTGGTCCGGCAGCGAGATCGGCATCGTCACCGGCGGCAACGGCTCGACCCCGCCCTCGTCGGTACGCCCCGGCTCGATCGTGCCGCCGCCGTAGTCCCGCAGCAGCGTCGCGGCCAGCTCGACCGCCACCGGCGCCACGGCCGGGTCGGTGTGCCGCTCGAACCGCTTGGCCGCCTCGGAGAACAGGTGGTGCCGACGCGACGTGCGGCTGATCGACGCCGGATCCCAGAACGCGCCCTCGAGCAGCACGTCGGTGGACTCGGCGGTGATCTCCGTCGTCGCCCCACCCATGGTCCCGGCGAGCGAGATCACGCCGGTCTCGTCGCAGATGACGATGTCCTCCGGGTCGAGCGTCCGCTCCACGTCGTCCAGCGTGGTGAGCTTCTCGCCCTCCTTGGCCCTGCGCACCACCAGCTCGCCCTTGACACTGTCGGCGTCGAAGGCGTGCAGCGGCTGCCCGAGCTCGAGCATCACGTAGTTGGTGACGTCGACCGCGAGCGAGATGGACCGGATGCCGGACAACATCAGTCGTCGCTGCATCCACCACGGCGTGGGCGCCTTCGGGTCCAGCCCGCTCACCCGACGCACGACGAACCGCTTGCACCCGGCCTGGTCCTCGATCCGCACCGGCCACGCGTCGCCCTCGGTCTCCGGCACCTCGCGCAGGCCGGGGTCGGCGAACGGCAGGTCCAACGCGCACGCCAGCTCGCGGGCCATGCCGCGGATCGACAGCGCGTAGCCGCGGTCCGGTGTCGGGGTCAGATCGAGCACGGCGTCGTCCAGCCCGAGCCCCTCGCGGGCGTCCTCACCCGGCGTCGCGGAGTTGCGCGGCAGCACCAGGATCCCGGTGTGATCGTCACCGATGCCCAGCTCGCGGGCCGAACAGATCATGCCCTCGCTGAGGTGGCCGTAGGTCTTGCGCGCGCTGATGGCGAAGTTGCCGGGCAGCACCGCACCGGGCAGCGCCACCACGACCAGGTCGCCCTCGGAGAAGTTCGTCGCGCCGCAGATGATGCCGCGGGTGGCGTCCTCGTCGGGCGCCACCGTGTCGCCCACGTCCACCCGGCAGTACCTGATCGGCTTCTTGAACTCGGTCAGCTCGATGATCTGCTCGACCCGGCCGATCACCAGCGGCCCGTGCACGGGCTCCAGCCGGTGCACGTCCTCGACCTCGATCCCGACCCGGATCAACGCGTCGACCAGCTCGTCGACGCCGAGGCCTTCCTCCAGCGCCAAGTGCTCGGTCAGCCAGCTGTAGGGAACCTTCATCAGCAGGCCTCCATCCCGAACGGCAACGTGAACCGCACGTCGCCCTCGACCATGTCACGCATGTCGGGAATGCCGTTGCGGAACTGCAGCGTGCGCTCCAGGCCCATGCCGAAGGCGAATCCGCTGTACACCTCCGGGTCCACCCCGCACGCGCGCAGCACGTTCGGGTTGACCATGCCGCAACCGCCCCACTCGACCCAGCCGGGGCCGCCCTTCTTCTCCTCGAACCACACGTCGACCTCCGCCGACGGCTCGGTGAACGGGAAGAAGTGCGGGCGCAGCCGGGTGCGCGCCTTCTCGCCGAACACGCCGCGGGCGAACGCGTCCAGCGTGCCCTTGAGGTCGGCCATCGTCAGGCCCTTGTCCACCGCCAGGCCCTCGACCTGGTGGAACACCGGCAGGTGCGTCGGGTCGGGCTCGTCGGTGCGGTAGCAGCGGCCCGGGCAGACGATGTACACCGGCAGATCGCGGTGCAACAGCGTACGAGCCTGCACCGGCGAGGTGTGCGTGCGCAGCACCAGCCGCGAGTTCTCCGGCGCGACGTAGAACGTGTCCGCCATCAGTCGTGCCGGGTGGTCCTTGCCGAAGTTCAACGCGTCGAAGTTGAACCACTCGGCCTCGAGCTCGGGGCCGTCGGCGACTTCGTAGCCCATGGCGACGAAGACATCGGCGATGCGCTCGGCCATCGTGATCACCGGGTGACGGGCGCCGCGCGGGATCCGGTCCCACGGCAGCGAGACGTCCACCGTCTCCTGCCGGAGGACACGTTCGTCCCGCTCCGCACGCAGCTGCGCGAGCCGTTCGTCGTAGGCGGTCTGGATGGCTTGCCGCGCCTCGTTGACGCGCTTGCCCGCGGCCGCCCGGTCCTTCCCGTCCAGCGAGCCGATCTTGCGGCGGGCGCGCAGCACCGGCGACCCGTCGCCCAGGTGCGCGGGCTTGACCGCGGCGAGTGCTTCCAGGTCCGCCGCGGCGGCGAAGGCCTCCCGCGCGGACTGAACGGCTTCGTCCAGTGCGGACTGCGCGAGTTCGGCTGGTGGTGTTGCGTTCATGTCTCCTCGGCCGGCTTTCAAGACCACGTTGCGTGCATCTGGATCGTGCCGCATGGCCTGCAACGGAGCAGGACCGGCCCCTGCCTCCCCCGCTAGCTCGTTCTTCTCGGTTCGTCGTCCCTGCAGGTTATGCGTTGGATGCGTGCCGTCGCGTACAGGCACACGGCCGCGGCCGTCGCCAGGTTCAGGCTCTCCGCGGCGCCGTGGATCGGCACCGCCACCGCGGTGTCCGCGGCCCGCATGAGCTCGGCAGGCAGGCCGTGCGCCTCGTTGCCGAACACCCACGCCGTCGGGCCGGTCAGCGCCTCCTCCACCGCGACGTCGTCGAGCTTGTGCTCGGCGGCGCCGTCAGCGGCGACGACGCGGAGCCCGGCGGAGCGGCAAGCGTCGAACACCTCGGCGGCATCGCGTGCCCGAGCCACCGGAAGGTGGAAGAGACTGCCCGTCGAGGCCCGCACGCACTTGCCGTTGTGCGGATCGACGGCGTCACCGGCGAAGACGACCGCATCGGCGCCCGCTGCGTCCGCGACCCGCACCACCGTGCCCGCGTTGCCCGGATCGGACACCTCGAACAGCACCACGACCAGGCGCGGCCGGCCGGAAAGGGCCTCGGCGATCGGAACATCCACCGTGTCGCAGACGGCGACCAGGCCTTGCGGTGTCTTGGTCTCCGACAGCATCTCCGCCGCTCGTGGCGTCACCGTCGAGACCCTGGTGCCCGCGGCCTCGGCCTGCTGCAAAAGGTCCGCGTGCCGACTCGCCGTCTGCTCGGTGACGAACAGCTCGTGCACGCTGTTCGCGGCGTACGTGAACGCTTCCCGGACCGCCTGCGCCCCCTCCACGAGGAACCGCCCGGTCGCCGACCGCGCTGAGCGAGCGGTCAACTTCCGGGCGGCTGCCACCCGTGGGGTCCGATGCGTGAAGATCTCTCCGGCGATCAGGCCGACTTCTTCACGTCCTGGGCGGGCACGTTCTGCTTGGCCAGCTCGACCAACGCGGTGAACGCGGTGGCGTCGTTGACCGCCAGCTCCGCCAAAATCTTGCGGTCGACCTCCACCTCGGCGGCCTTCAGGCCCTGGATGAATCGGTTGTAGGTCATGCCGTTGGCGCGAGCCGCGGCGTTGATCCGGGTGATCCAGAGCTGCCGGAAGTCGCCCTTACGCGCCCGGCGGTCCCGGTAGGCGTAGTTGAGCGAATGCAGCGACTGCTCCTTGGCCTTGCGGTACAGCCGGGAGCGCTGCCCGCGGTAGCCCTTTGCCTGCTCAAGAATCGCGCGACGCTTCTTCTGGGCGTTCACTGCCCGCTTGACGCGTGCCATGGGTCCATCCTGTCGAATCTCGGGGGCGGATCATCGCCCCGGGGTGGGTCGGGGTCGGTTGGTCGGCAGCCTCAGCGGCCGAGCAGCTTCCGGACGGTCTTCACGTCGGCCTTGGCGACGTCGCCGGTGCCTTCCAGACGGCGCGTCACGCGGCTCGACTTCCGCTCCATCAGGTGCCTGCGGCCGGCCCGTTGACGACGCAGCCGGCCACTGCCGGTGACCTTGATCCGCTTGGCGGTACCGCTGTGCGTCTTCTGCTTCGGCATGAAATCTCTTCCTTACTCATGGCAGACCGACACCGTCACACCGGCGACGGTGTTCGGTTCCGCCCTGGTCACTGCCCTATCGGGCAGATTTCTTGGTGGACTCGGCGTCCTTGGCCTTTTTGCCCTTCTGCTGCTTGATGGGCGCCAGCACCATCACCATGTTGCGGCCGTCCTGCTTCGGGGCCGACTCGACCACACCGAGGTCGGCGACGTCGTCGGCCAGCCGCTGCAGCAACCGGAACCCCAGCTCGGGGCGGGACTGTTCGCGGCCGCGGAACATGATGGTGACCTTGACCTTGTTGCCGCCCTTGAGGAAGCGGGCCACGTGGCCCTTCTTCGTCTCGTAGTCGTGGGCGTCGATCTTCGGCCGGAGCTTCTGCTCCTTGATCACCGTCTGCTGCTGGTTCCGGCGGGACTCACGGGCCTTCTGGGCAGCTTCGTACTTGAACTTGCCGAAGTCCATGAGCTTCGCCACCGGGGGGCGTGCCTGCGGGGCGACCTCGACCAGGTCGAGATCGGCCTCCTGAGCCAGTCGCAGTGCGTCTTCGATGCGGACGATGCCAACCTGCTCGCCGTTCGGACCGACGAGCCGAACTTCGGGCACGCGGATGCGCTCGTTGATGCGCGTGTCGGAGCTGATGGGGCCTCCTTGGATCGGTTCTTTTCCTGTTGTGTTGTACGGGGCCCCTCGACGCCGAAAAGCGTCGGGCCCCACCTGCCATTGGCACGTGGGGCCCGCAATTCCGATCGCGCCCGCGGTGCGGACGCTTCGCCGATGCTGTCATCGGCGAGACCGGACCCGGCCGCCTCGAGGCGGCGACTCGGGTGGGAGCGGGGCTCCACTTGCTCACACCCGGCAAACCGAGTGTGAGTGGCTCATGGCAGGGTACCAGACGTGGCTGATGATAGTTCGAACGCGGGCAGGGGTGTGGACTATTCCGACCTGCCGCAGCGAGAGCTGGCGGAGGTGCCCAGCGTCGAGGTGATCAGCAGGGCCGCGGTGATGCTGCTGTCCGCGTCCGCGGAGCGCCTCGGCCTGGCCGACGAGGACCCGGACACCAGTCCGCGACGGGATTTGGACGAGGCCCGCAGGCTGATCACCGCCCTGGCCGGGCTCGTGACGGCCTCCGCGGAGTACCTGGGCGCGCATGCCGCGCCGCTGCGCGACGGATTGCAGTCGGTGCAGCGCGCGTTCCGCGAGGCCTCCCCGGTGCCGGACCCACCAGGCCAGGGTCCTGGCGAGAAGTACACCGGGCCGGTCCACTAACGCAGCCGGACCGCCTGCCGCCAGAGTTCCTCGACGATGTCCGCCGCCGGCCCGGTGCGGGCGTGCCGGTATCCGGTACCCGCCCACAGCGCGAGGTTGTCGGCCTCCCCCGCTGCTGCTGCCGCGGCACGAATCGGCGCGGTCAGCTGATGCAGCTGCGGGTAGACCGCGGGCGCTGCGTCGTCGAAGGACTCGACGAACGTGGTGCGCAGCGCGCGGGCCGGTCGGCCGGTGAACGCACGGGTGACCGCGGTGTCGGTGAAGCGCGGGTCGGCCAACGCGTCCTTGTGCGGCTGCTTCGCGCCGGATTCGTCGCTGCGGAGAAAGGCGGTGCCGAGCTGCACGGCTGTGGCACCCGCGGCCAGGGCCGCTGCGATGTCGGCGCCGGTGGTCATCCCTCCTGCGGCGATGACCGGTATTCCGACACGGATGTCGCGCAGCAGCTCGACGAGCGAGGTACGGCCGGGTTCGTCGGTCATCCGGTGCGTACTGCGATGTCCGCCCGCTTCCGGCCCTTGCACACACAGCGCGTCTGCCCCGGCGTTCACAGCGGCTCGCGCCTCCTCGGCCGTCGTGACCGTGACGATGACGGTGCTGCCGCCGGCGCGAAACGCTTCGATCACCTTCGGCTCGGGCATGCCGAACGTGAACGACACCGCGGGGATCCGCTCCTTGAGCAACATCTCGACCTTCTCGCCGAAGAAGTCGTCGTCCGCCCAGTTCGGCTCCGGGACGGTCACTCCGTAGCGCTCGGCCACCGGCTGGAGGCGTTGCCGGTACGCCCGGAGGTCCACCTCGGTGCGCGGCGGCTTCGGGACGAACAGGTTCACGCCGAACGGGCCGTCGACCCTCCCCCGTACTGCGTCGATCTGGTCACGCAGCGCTTCGGCCCGCAGGTAGCCGCCGGCGAGGAAGCCCAGACCTCCTGCCTCCGCCACTGCCTGCACCAGTGCGGGACGGGACACTCCACCCGCCATGGGGGCTTGCACGACGGGAACCGGCAGCTGGGAGAAATCGATCATGCCTGCTTCACCACCGAGCGGTAGCGCAGCTCGGGTCGGCCGACGTGGCCGTAGTGCGGCCTCCTCTCGGCCAGGCCGTTGTCGGCCAGGTACTCCAGGTAGCGGCGGGCGGTCACACGGGAAACCCCGGTGCGCTCACCGACTTCGGCCGCCGACAACTCCTCGGATGCTTCGCGCAGCGCATTGGTGATCGCTTCCAGCGTCTCACCGCTCATGCCCTTGGGCAGTGCTGCGTGGTCCACGGTGCGTAGCGTGCCGAGCATGCGGTCCACCACCGACTGGTCGGCTTCGCCGGACGTCTGCCGGTAGCGGGCGTAGGCGGTGAGCTTGTCCCGCAACGTGGCGAACGTGAACGGCTTGATCAGGTACTGCACGATGCCGACCGAGACCGCAGCCTTCACCACGTCCAGGTCGCGGGCGGACGTCACGGCGATGACGTCGACCGGGTTGCCGGCGGCACGCAGTCCGCGGCAGAGCGTCAGGCCATGGGTGTCCGGCAGGTAGAAGTCGAGCAGCAACAGGTCGACGCGTTCGGACTGCAGGAACCGCGAAGCCTCCGCGCCGGAATGCACGACCCCGGCCACCGTGAAGCCCGGGACGCGCTCGACGAATTCGCGGTGAGCCTGCGCTGCGATCGGTTCGTCCTCGACGACGAGCACGACGATGTCGGATCTCTCGCTCACGCGCGCACCCCCACGGGCAGCCGTACGGTGAACACTGCCCCGCCGCCGTCGGCATTCCGCACGTCCACCGACCCCCGGTAACGGCGTACCACCTGGCCGACCAGGGCAAGGCCGAGCCCATGGCCGGGTGTCGACTTGGTCGACCAGCCACGCCGGAACACCATGTCGGTGTCCGGTACGCCCGCGCCGTTGTCGGACACACGCATGAACAATTCACCGCCCTCGCCACGCAGATCGACGCGGACTTGCGGCCTTGGCCTGCCGCCCTGCACGGCCGCCTCCACAGCGTTGTCGATGAGGTTACCCAGCACTGTCACCACATCGCGGGGTGTGATCGCCTGCTCCCCGATCAGTGCGTCGTCCACCGCGGCGTCCTCCTCGAGCACCAGATCGACTCCGCGTTCGTTGGCCTCGGCCAGTTTGCCGAGCAGCAGGGCGGCCAACACCGGCTCGGCGACAGCCCCCACCACGCGGTCGGTGAGCTGCTGGGCGATTTCCAATTCGGCGGTGGCGAACTTGACGGCCTCCTCGATACGGCCGAGTTCCACCAGGGACACCACGGTGTGCAGCCGGTTCGCCGCTTCGTGCGCCTGGGAACGCAGTGACTCGGCGAACCCGCGAACCGTGTTGAGCTCACCGGTCAACTCCTCCAGCTCGGTGTGGTCGCGCAAGGTGACGACATTGCCCATCGCGCGGTTGCCGCTGTACACCGGGGACGTGCTGACCACCAGGACGCGGTCGTCGGTCACGTGGATCTCGTCCGAGCGAGGCTCGGACGAGGTCAGCGCGTCGGCCAGCGTCTCGGGCAGCCCGAGCTCGGCCACCGGAGTGCCTTCCGGCGGAGTTGTGGGCAGGCCGAGCAGCGTCCGCGCCCCGTCGTTGCACAAGCCGACCCGGCCGTCGGCGTCCACCAGGATCAGGCCTTCCCGGACCGCGTGCAGGATCGCTTCGTAGTAGGAGAACATCCGCGCCAGCTCAGCAGGCCCGAAGCCGTGCGTTTGTTTCCTCAGCCGCGAGCTGAGCAACCACGCTCCGATGACGCCGACGGCCAGCACCGCCGCGGCCGTCAGCGCCAACGGCCACAGTCGTTCGTTCAGCTCGGCCGTGATCGCCTCGAGCGTGATACCGACGCTGACCAGCCCCACGATCTCGGCGCGGTCGTAGACCGGGACGACGGCACGGATCGACGGGCCGAGCGTGCCGGTGTAGGTCTCGGTGAAGACCTGCCCGCGCAGGGCCGGGCCGCGATTCCCCAGGAATTTGCCGCCGATCTGCTTCGGATTCGGGTGCGAATAGCGGGTGCCGTCCGGAGCCATGATGGTGATGAAGTCGACCCCGGTGTTCGCCCGGACCTTCTCGGCGAGCGGCTGCAGCCGGGCCGAGGGGTTCTCCGAGCGGAACGCCTCGGCGACGTCGGGCGACTGCGCCACCGCGATGGCCACCGACGTCGATTCCTCTCGAGCAGAATCCTCGGTCGCGCGGGAGGCCTCCAGGTAGGCCAGCGCCACCCCTGCCCCGACCAGCACGGCGACCATCACCAGCAACAGAACCAGCAGCTGGCGCGCCACGCTCCACGGCCTGCGAGGCCGCTTCGCCTGGTCGGGCATAGTTGCCTCCCCGTTACCCGTCGGTGAACGGAATGAACATAACCGTGACCGTCACCACAGACACCCGGATAGTTCTGCCGACGCGTATCCGACGATCCAGGAGGCAGTGATGGCGAAGGAGCCTACCGCCGCCGAAGCACCGCCCCGGCGGGACCGGGTGCATTACCTCTACCTTGCGGTGATCGGCGCCGTGGTGCTGGGCATCATCGTGGGTTTCGCCTTCCCCGACTTTTCCTCCGAGCACCTCAAGCCGCTCGGCGAAGGGTTCGTGAAGCTGATCAAGATGATGATCAGCCCGATCATCTTCTGCACGATCGTGCTCGGGATCGGCTCAGTCGCCCAAGCGGCCAAGGTCGGTAAGGTCGGCGCGCTTGCGGTGACCTACTTCCTGATCATGTCCACCGTCGCGCTGGCCATCGGCCTGATCGTCGGCAACGTGCTGCACCCGGGTGAGGGCATGCGGCTCGACCCGGAGGCCGTGGCCAAGGCGCAGGAGTCGGCCGAGGGAGGCGAGTCCACCGAGGAATTCCTGCTCGGCATCATCCCGGACACGCTGGTGTCGGCGTTCACCGCCGGCTCGGTGCTGCAGACGCTGCTGGTGGCCATCCTCGCCGGCTTCGCACTGCAGAAGCTCGGCCGCGCCGGGGAGCCGATCCTGCGCGGGATCGAGCACATTCAACGATTGGTGTTCCGCATCCTGGCGATGATCATGTGGGCGGCTCCCATCGGCGCGTTCGGTGCCATCGCCGCCGTCGTCGGCGACACCGGTTGGGAGGCGCTGAAGAGCCTCGCGGTCATCATGCTCGGGTTCTACGCCACCTGCGTGCTGTTCGTGTTCGTGGTGCTCGGGGCCGTGTTGTGGTTCGGTGCTCGGGTCAACCTGCTGCAGCTGTTGCGGTACCTCGCGCGGGAGTTCCTGCTCATCCTGTCCACGTCCTCGAGCGAGTCCGCGCTACCGCGACTGATCGCGAAGATGGAGCACATGGGCGTGGGCAAGCCCGTCGTCGGCATCACCGTGCCCACGGGCTATTCGTTCAACCTGGACGGCACGGCCATCTACCTGACCATGGCCACGCTCTTCATCGCCACCGCCCAGGGCAGCCCGCTCGGCGTCGGCGAGCAGATCGGTCTGCTGCTGTTCATGATCATCGCGTCGAAGGGCGCCGCAGGTGTCACGGGTGCCGGGCTCGCCACGCTGGCCGGTGGTCTGCAGACGCACCGTCCGGAGCTGGTCGACGGTGTCGGCTTCATCGTCGGCATCGACCGGTTCATGAGCGAGGCTCGCGCGCTGACCAACTTCGCCGGCAACGCAGTGGCGACGGTGCTCATCGGCCAATGGACCGGCGAGCTCGACCGTCAGCAGGCGCGGCTGGTGCTCTCCGGTGAGCTGCCGTTCGACGAGCAGACCATGGTCGACGATCATCACGCCGGCGCGGCCGCGGAGCAGGAACGCGAGAAGGTGACGACGTGATCAGGCGTCTGTGCGCCGCGGTGGTGGCGGCGGTCGTCGTCACCACCGCGGCCGCGGCGCCGGCCGCCGCGGCCGCCACCCCTTCCGAGGTACGCGGCGCGGTGTCTCACGGCTCGCCGGGATGCGGCAAGCCCGTGCAGGCGCCAGGAACCACGGTCGAGCGGACCATCGAGTCCGCGGGCGGCACCCGGAGCTATCGGCTGCACGTGCCGAAGCAGTACCGGCCGACGCGACCGCATTCCGTGGTGCTGTCGTTCCACGGCCGGACCCGCACGGCCGAATACCAGGAGGAACTGTCGGAGCTTTCCGGCCGCGGTGTCGTGGCGGTGTACCCGCAGGGACTGATCGGGAACGACGGCGAGCCGTCCTGGCAGGGTGCGCCCTACTCCCCCGAGGTCGACGACGTTCGGTTCGTCGCGGACCTGTTGGACGAGGTGGAGCGGACCCTGTGCGTGGATCGATCGCGGATCTACGCCACCGGTAAGTCCAACGGCGGCGGGTTCGTCGGGGTGCTGGCCTGCCGGATGCCGGAGCGCATCGCTGCCTTCGCGCCGGTCTCCGGGGCCTTCTACCCGCAGGGCGGCGAATGTCGACCGAACCGTCCGGCTCCGGTGCTGGAGATCCACGGCAAGGCGGACAAGACCATCCCGTACGAAGGGGACTCGGCCAAGGGTCTGCCACCGATCCCGCAGTGGTTGGCGGCGTGGGCCGAGCGGAACGGGTGCCGCGTGCGGCCCGTCGTACAGGACCTGGGCGCGGGTGTCGAACGCAGCCGGTGGGTCGGCTGCGACCGGCGCGGCCAGGTCGTGCACTACGCCATCGCGAGCCTTGGACACGACTGGCCGAGCACGCGGCCGAACCCGGACTCCGCCGAGCCGTCGGTGTTGGACGCCACGCCGATCATCCTGCGGTTCTTCGCGCGCCACACACTGCGGTGAGGCCACCCGGTGGCCGAGGTCGCTGCCTCGGCCACCGGGGTTCGCGGCGGCCGGGGCCGCCACGTAGGCCACCGGGTTGACACGCCGAGGGCTCGTCGGCCTCACGCGCCGAGGTGGGCGCGTAGCCCACCGGGGTTCACGCACCGAGGGTTCGCAGGCTTCACGCGCCGAGGTGGGCGCGTAGGCCGCGTTGCCCGCGCATCATCATAACGGCGTGGTTGAGCCGGAACGCGGGACGAGCGACCGGTGCGGCCCAGCGCAGCAGCCGTTTACGGGCGACGACGTCCTGCGTGATCTCGAGCTTGGTGCCGCCGCCCGCTTCGCGCACCACCCCACGCAGTGAGCCGTCGAGGTCTCCGGTCAGCCGCACGTGCAGCCGGCCGGCGGCGGGATCCTGCTCGACGCGGCGCATCCGCACCACGATGCGGTACGGCAGCAGCGCCTGGCACACCAGTTCCGCGGTGTCGTCGTCGATCCGCAGCACCGAGCGGACATCGGGCCACCAGCGCGGGTAGCCGGTCACGTCGGTCACCTCGCGGAAGACCTCCTCCGCGGGCGCGGCCAGGTGCCACAGCGTGCGGAACCGGTACTGGTGCAGGCCCATGGGCTCAGTATGCGGCGCGGCGCGCCAGCAGGCTCGCCGTGCGGGTGCCGGCGCCAGCGGCTTGGTGGCTCCTGACGGGAACATCCAGGAACGGGCAGCTCGCCACCCGGGTGTCCCGGGCAAACAGCCCCGGCGCGTGGCGGGCAGGCCCGCTTCGACGCGGCGCCATCACGCGCGGCGATGAGCGCCCACCGCGGCGACGCCGCTCCCCTGCTCAGCCGAGGATCGGCTTGAGGAACTGACCCGTATAGCTGGCGTCGTTGGCTGCGACGTCCTCCGGCGTGCCCTCGGCGATGACCATCCCGCCACCCGAGCCGCCCTCCGGACCCATGTCGATGATCCAGTCGGAGGTCTTGATGACGTCCAGGTTGTGCTCGATGACGATCACCGTGTTGCCCTTGTCGACCAGCCCGTGCATCACGGCCAGCAGCTTGCGAATGTCCTCGAAGTGCAGGCCGGTGGTCGGCTCGTCCAGGATGTAGACCGTGCGCCCGGTCGAGCGTTTCTGCAGTTCGGAGGCCAGCTTCACCCGCTGCGCCTCACCCCCGGACAGCGTCGGAGCGGGCTGTCCCAGCCGCACGTAGCCGAGGCCGACGTCCACCAGCGTCTTCAGATGCCGGTGGATGGCTTTGATGGGCTCGAAGAACTCCGCCGCCTCCTCGATGGGCATGTCCAGCACTTCGGCGACCGTCTTGCCCTTGTAATGCACCTCGAGGGTCTCGCGGTTGTACCGGGCGCCCTTGCACACTTCGCACGGCACGTAGACGTCCGGCAGGAAGTTCATCTCGATCTTGATCGTGCCGTCACCGGCACACGCCTCACACCGGCCGCCCTTGACGTTGAACGAGAATCGCCCCGGCTGGTAGCCGCGAACCTTCGCCTCCGTGGTCGCGGCGAACAGCTTGCGGATGTGGTCCCACACCCCGGTGTAGGTCGCCGGGTTGGACCGCGGCGTGCGGCCGATCGGCGACTGGTCCACCCGCACCAGCTTGTCGACCAGGTCCAAACCGCGCACCCGCGTGTGCCTGCCCGGCACCTGGCGCGCACCGTTGAGCTTGTTCGCCAGCACGGTGGCCAGGATGTCGTTGACCAGCGTCGACTTGCCCGAGCCGGACACGCCCGTCACGGAGATCATGCAGCCCAGCGGGAACGACACGTCGATGCCGCGCAGGTTGTGCTCGCGGGCGCCGACCACGGTGAGCCTGTTCTTCTTCGACACCGGCCGCCGGGACACCGGCAGCGGGATCTCCTTGCGGCCCGCGAGGTAGTCACCGGTCAGCGAACGGGGGTTGGACAACAGCTCCTCGTACGGTCCGCTGTGCACGATCTGCCCGCCGTGCTCACCCGCGCCCGGACCGATGTCCACCACCCAGTCGGCCGCGCGGATGGTGTCCTCGTCGTGCTCGACCACGATGAGCGTGTTGCCCAGCGAGCGCAGCCGGGACAGCGTCTCGATCAGCCGGTGGTTGTCCCGCTGGTGCAGGCCGATGGACGGCTCGTCCAGCACGTACAGCACGCCGACCAGGCCGGAGCCGATCTGCGTGGCCAGCCGGATACGCTGCGCCTCGCCACCGGACAGCGTGCCCGCGGCGCGGTCCAACGAGAGGTAGTCCAGGCCGACGTCGAGCAGGAAGCGCAGCCGTGCCTGGATCTCCTTGAGGACCGCTCCGGCGATCATCGTCTGACGCTCGTCCAGCCGCAGGCCGTCGAGGAACTCCGTCGCCTCGGCCACCGACAGCGCCGTGACCTCGGCGATCGACCGCGGGCCCTGCGTCTCGTGCTCCAACGTCACGGCCAGGATCTCGGGCTTGAGGCGGGTGCCCTGACAGGCCGGGCACGGCACCTCACGCATGTAGCCCTCGTACCTCTCCCGCATGTACTCGGACTCGGTCTGCTCCCTGCGACGCTCCAGGAACGGGATGACGCCCTCGAAGTTGGCGTAGTACGCGCGCTCACGGCCGTACCGGTTGCGGTAGCGGACGTGCACCTGCTCGCTCGTGCCGTGCAGGACCGCCTTCTGCGCCTTGGCCGGCAGGTCACGCCACGGGGTGTCCATCCGGAAGCCGATCGTCTCCGCCAGCGCGGTCAGCAAGCGCTGGAAGTACTCCGATGTCTGCCCCACCGCCCACGGCGCGATGGCGCCCTCGGCCAGCGACAACTCGTCGTCCGGCACGACCAGTTCCGGATCGACCTCCTTGCGGACGCCGATGCCGGTGCACTCCGGGCAGGCACCGTAGGGCGAGTTGAACGAGAACGACCGCGGCTCGAAATCCTCCACCGCGAGGGCGTGACCGTTCGGGCAGGCGAGGTTCTCGGAGAATCCGCGCACGCGGCCCGGGTCGTGCTCCGGAAGGTCGACGAACTCCAGCTCCACCAGCCCGTCGGCCAGCCGCAGCGCCGTCTCGATCGAATCGGTGAGGCGCTGCTTGGCGGACGCCTTGACCGTCAGCCGGTCGATCACCGCCGCGATGTCGTGCTTCTCCTGCTTCTTCAACTTCGGCGGATCGGTGAGCGGATACACCTGGCCGTCCACCCGCACGCGCGCGTAGCCCTGCTGTTGCAAGTTCGCGAACAGGTCGACGTATTCGCCCTTGCGGCCGCGCACGATCGGGGCGAGCACCTGGAACCGGATGCCCTCTTCCATCGCGAGCACCTGGTCGACGATCTGCTGCGGCGTCTGCTTGGCGATCGGCTCACCACACTGGGGGCAGTGCGGCTTGCCCGCCCGCGCGTACAGCAGGCGCAGGTAGTCGTACACCTCGGTGATCGTGCCGACCGTGGATCGCGGGTTGCGTGACGTGGACTTCTGGTCGATGGACACCGCGGGCGAGAGACCCTCGATGAAATCGACGTCCGGCTTGTCCATCTGCCCGAGGAACTGGCGCGCATACGCCGACAGCGACTCGACGTAGCGCCGCTGCCCCTCGGCGAAGATCGTGTCGAACGCCAGTGACGACTTGCCCGACCCGGACAGCCCGGTGAAGACCACCATGCTGTTGCGCGGCAAGTCGAGATCGACACTCTTCAGGTTGTGTTCGCGCGCACCTCGGACGACGAGACGATCGGACACCCGGGTGGCCCCTTCCCTAGCTGGATATATGCAGCGACAACGGTCGGACCTAGCCGACCTTTCCCATGCTAGGCGCGGCCACCGACAATCTCCGGCTGGGGCGGTCGCGGCCCTGGGTCAACAACCGGTGCGCGGGCCGCTCGACCAGCACGGTGAGTGCCCAGCCTGCGGCCACTGCGGCGAGCATCACCACCACCAGCCGGCCCGTCCCGGAGATCCCGTTGTCGACCAGGACCCTGGCGAGGATGAAGCCGAGTTGCTGGTGCAGCAGGTAGACGCCGTAGCTGATGCCTGCCAGCCAGGTGATCGGCCGCCGCACCGCATCCGGCACCCGTTCGTCCCAGCGCGGGCAGCGCGCGGCCAACGCGATCGCGCCCACCATCACGGCCAGGGCCAGGCCGGACTCGATCTTGCGGTCGACGGTGTACGCGTACTGCCCGACGGCCAGCGCCGCCAGAACCGTCAACGTCGAGCCGGGTAGCCGTCCACGGCCCCACAGCCACAAGGCGATGCCGAGGCCGAACAGCGCCACCCGGCCCAGGCCGGTGCCGGTGTAGAACACGGCCAGGATTCCGGTCAGCGAATCGGGCAGCAGCCGCAGGGGCAGCACCGCGACCGGTGCCACCACCAGTCCGAGGGCAAGACCGCGGACGCCTGCGCCCCCGCGTCGGAACCACCACACCGCCGCGGCGACGAACGCGGTGACCTGCACCGGGAGCGTCCAGTGGGCGTTGTCGAGATACACCGGATGGGGATGCCATCCCTGCGTCATGGTCAAGTTCGCCACCAGGTCGCCGAACGTCCACTCCCGCCAGTTCCAGCGATCCGGGTCGGCGTTGAACCGCGGGATGGCGTACGAGCCGATCGCGTAGATCACCACCACCGCGGTCAGATAGGCCGGGAGGAGCCTGGCGAGCCGGTTGCGCAGCCAACGGCCCGGGTTGCCCCGCCGGATGGTTTCGCACGCGAAGTAGGCGGAGACGATCATCAGCGCGGCGGCGCCGAACTGCGGAGTGACGACGAAGGGGTATCCGCCCAGTTCGGGGTGCAGGACCGGCCCGAGGTCCGTGACGTGGCCGAGCAGGACCGCGAACACCGCGACAACGCGGATCAGGTCCCAGTCGAGCCTGCGGCGGGTGGTCATGGGGTCGCCACGGTAGGGGGTGTGATCACCCTGACCACGGGCGGGGTGGAGCCCGGTGTGCCACACGTCATAACCTGCACGCATGCGGATCAGTGAGGACTACACCGGGCACGTCGAGCCTGGCGGGGATGCCCAGCGGCGCACGCTTGCCGCGCTCACCATCACCAAGCTGTCGGTCGGCCCGATGGACAACAACACCTATTTGTTGGTCGACCGGGACAGCGGTGAGGCGCTGCTGATCGACGCGGCGAACGACCCGGATCGGATCTCCGACCTGATCGGCTACGACCGGGAACGTCCCACGCTGCGCACCGTGGTGACCACCCACCAGCATCAGGACCACTGGCAGGCGCTCGGCGCAGTCGCCGGGGCCAACGGCGCGAACACCGCAGCCCACCCGCTCGACGCCGACCCGCTACCCGTCCCGCCGGACTTCCTGCTCGAGCACGGCGACAAGATCTCGGTCGGCTCGTGCGAGCTCGAGGTCATTCACCTGCGTGGCCACACGCCGGGTTCGATCGCTCTGCTGTACCGCGACCCGGAGGGGCACCCGCACCTGTTCACCGGTGACTCGCTGTTCCCCGGCGGTGTCGGCAAGACGACGAGTCCGGAGAACTTCAAGCAGTTGATGACCGACGTCGAGGAGCGGGTGTTCAACGTGTTGCCCGACGAGACGTGGTTCTACCCGGGGCACGGCGACGACTCCACGCTCGGCGCGGAGCGGCCGAAGCTGAAGGAGTGGTGGGAGCGCGGCTGGTGAGCGCAGGCGGCCGCTAGTCGTCGTCGTCGTCCTCGGCTTCGGTTTTCGTGCTGCTGACGGGCTCGCCGTCCCGGCAGCTGAGGTGCATCTCCACCCGCAGCTCGTCCGACTCGAAGCGAACCCGCGCTCCCCCGTCGCTGCGCTCGTCGACGTCGTCCAGTTCGAACCCTTGCGCGGGCACCGTCTGCACCAGCTCGAACGGCGAGCACCGCACGACCACGTTGCCGCCGCGGCTGGTGAACGACTTCGTCGCCGGCTTCTTCGACGGCGGAGGTGATGACGGCCGGGTGGTGCGGGTCGGCTCCCCTGCGGGCGGAACGTCCGACGGCGGTGGCGCGGCCAGGCGCTGGTCGACCTCTTCCGCCGACAGCGGCTGCTGCGGCGAAGCGACGATCCCGCTGCCGATGGCCCCGACGGCCACCACACCGATCAGCGTGGCCGCGCCTGCGGCGAGCAGCCAGGCCAGGACCACGCCGACGATCCGCGTCTTCTTCTCCGCCACTCTTCCAGCATGGCGCAGCCGGGTTAAGGCCGCGCTATGACAGTCCCATCACACGGTTGTCGACGCCGTCGTCGACGCGCGGAAGCCCCGGGTACGGCCAGGCGGGGCTCGTCGCGCACGACCTCGCCGTCCGGGCAGCGCTGATCCGCTGCCCACCCGAGTGGGCACGCCGTCGCGTCGGCGTCACCGGGTCGGCAGCCCGTCGGCGAACGCCGCGATCGCCTGCGCCACCTCGTGCGGCCGGTCCTCAGCCAGAAAATGTCCACCCCCTGCGATGCGGTGCCGGCGCGCGCCGGGAATCGCGGCGGCGAGCCGGTCCGCCACCGTCGGCGGCAGCCAGCGGTCCTCCTCGCCCCACAGCACCAGGGTCGGAACGGCGACGCTCGCCAGCCGGGACACCGCCTCGGCCGTGTCCGTGTGCTGCACCGCCTCCACCTGGTCGACCCACCGCTGCTGCCCGCCGGCGCCGGCCCACGGTCGCAGGTAGCCCGCGAGCACCTCGGGCGACATGGGGTTGTGCGTCGCGGTGCGCAGCCGCGTGGCGATCAGGTCGGTGAAGGCGTCGTTCGGCATGGTGCGGTATGCCTCGGGATAGCGCTGCTGGTGCTCGGTGAACGGCGTGTTCCACGGCCCGATCACCGCCGCGTCCATGAGCACCAGCGCTCGCGCAGGCACCCCCTCGACCAAGTGCGCCCGCGCGGTGATCCCGCCGCCGATGTCGTGCCCCACCAGCACCGCATCGGTCACCCCCCAGTGCTCCACGAGCTCGGCCAGCGCGCGAGCCTGCCGGGCGATCGTCGGCCGGACCCCGGGATCGGCGCTCGAATCCCCGAATCCGAGCAGGTCCCACACGTGGACCCGGTGCGTCGCGGCCAGCGCAGGCACGACCGAGCGCCACAGGAACGACCAGGCAGGGGTGCCGTGCGTGAGCACCACGGGCGGGCCGTCGCCGACGACCCCGGCGGCGACCTCGCCGTCGGTGAGTCGGACCCGATCCGGCAGGTGCCAGCCCTCGGTGGTGGTCATGTCCATCCCTCCTCCGCCCTACGCTGACATAGTTGTCAGACAACTGACAACCCTGTTAGTTTCCTGCTGTGAAGTCCACGTTCGTCGAGCAGGCGCGCCGAGCGCAGATCGTCGGAGCCGCCGTCACCACGCTGGCGGAGCTCGGCTACGCCGCCGCGTCGGTGGGCCGCATCGCCCAGCGGATCGGGATCAGCCGACCGCTGATCCACTACCACTTCCGCAGCCGCGAGGCACTGATCGAGGCCGTCCTCGATCACATCTACGCGGCCGGCTACGCGGCGGTCCGGCCGGGCATCGACCGGGCGGGCACCGCGCCGGAACGGCTGGCGGCGTTCATCACCGGCAGCGTCGCCTTCTATCGGGAGCATCCCGACTACATCCGCGCGCTCGAGGAGATCGTGCACGGCACCCGCGCCGCCGACTGGCAACCGGTTCGAGCCCGGGAGGATCGCGAGATCGACGCGCTCGCCACCGTCCTTCGCGCAGGGCAGGAGGCCGGCGAGCTCGGCTCCTTCGACGCCACCGTCATGGCCCGCACCGTCCGCCACGCGCTCAACGGTCTGCTCGACGCCTGGCACCGGGACCCCGCGCTCGACCTCGACCACTACACCGGCGAGCTGCTGCGGCTGTTCCGGGCCGCGACCACGAAGGGCGGGGACACATGATGATGTCCGTCGACCGAGCCGAGCGCACGACCACCGGCAACCGCAAAGCGACGTGGTCCCTCGTCGTGATCACGCCGCTGGCCGCCGAGCTGACGTTCGGATCCACCCCGTTGCGGATGGCATACCTGGTCCTGCTGTGGGTACCGATCTACGGCGCCGGTGTGCTGCTGATCCGCGAGCTGGTGCGCCGCGCGGGGCGCGGATGGCCGAGCATTCTGCTGCTCGGGATCGCGTACGGGATGCTCGAGGACGGGATCGGGCTGCAGGCGCTCACCAGTCCACGGCTCTACGATGCGGCCGAGTGGGGAATGCGTGTGGGCGGTGTGAACCTCGCGTACTGGGAGGCCACCGCGATCTATCACACGGTGTTCTCGGTGGCGATCCCGATCGCGCTGACCGAGCTGTTGTTCTCTTCCCACGGACGACGGCCGTACCTGCGCACCGGCGGCCTGGTCCTGACCGCGACGGTGACCGCCCTCGGCGTTGCGGTGCTGCGGTTCACCGTCCCGGTCGCGCAGGACCCCGGCTATCAGGCCCCGCTGCCGTTCGTCCTGGCCGTGGTCGTCGCTGTGCTGGTGCTGGGTGTGGTGGCGTTGCGGCTGCTGCCGCGGACCGGTGGGAGACCCACCACTCGCCCGGTGGCGCGTCCCGCGTGGTGGTATCTCGGCTCGTTCGTGGCAGTGCTCGCCTTCCTGGCGCTGAGCCATCCGATGTTCGGCGCCGAGCAGCCGGCGTTCACCCGGGGCGACACCGTCGCCATCCCCATGGCAGCAGTTGTCCTGCTGACCGTGGGCGCCGTACTGATGCTGCGCAGCGCCGGGAGCTCCACCGGGTGGACACCTCGGCACACGCTGGCCGTCGCCGGTGGAGCGCTCGTCGGGCACGGCGTCGCCGGGCTGGCCATCACGGCGTTCGTCGAGCGCACGCTCGCAGACCGGGTCGGCTTGGCGGTGCTCACCGTGCTGACCGCCGTCGTCTTCGTCCTGCTCGACCGTCGGCTCGCCGCCACTACAACGACCCCGGCAGACTGAGCGGGCGCCGTCGTCACCCTTCGCCCGTGAGACGCACGCTGAGCTCCCACAGCGCCTGCTGGACGTCCTCCCGATAAGCGTCGGGGTGCGCCTGCGCCTCGACGGCCCGGTTGTAGAACCGTCCCGTCACACCGGCGAGGGCGGGGTCCAGGATGAGACGAAGCGTGGCGTCCACGCCGACGTCGAGGGAGTCGATGCTGTGGCCGACCGACTGCAGCACCATCTTGGTCGGCATGTAGGTGGCCGGGTGGAGGCTGTTGACGGTGATCCGTGCCGGGTCGAGCCGCTTCGCGAGCGCCAGGCCGTAGGTGATGAGCGCGAGCTTCGACTGCCCATAGGCGCGCCACCCGTCGTACCCGTGTGCGAGGGTCGGGTCGGCGAGGTCGATGGGGCTCTGACCGATGGATGCCACGTGGACGACCCGTGCCGGAGCCCCGGCGTCCAGCAGCGGCAACAGGCGCTGCGTGAGCACGAACGGGGCGAGATAGTTGACCGCGAACCGCAGCTCGTTGCCGTCCACGGTGAGGTGACGCCCGGTGCCGTCCGGCTCGCCCGCGCCGACGCCGGCGTTGTTGACGAGCACGGTGACGTGATCGGTGAGGGCGGCGACATCGTCGGCCAGGCGGCGCACCTGCGCCAGCTCGCCGAGGTCGGCGCGGACGGTGTCGATCGCAGCGGGCTGGGCGGCCAGCTCCGCGCGCAGGACGTCGAGACGGCGTTCGCTGCGGCCGTGCAGGACGAGACGGGTACCCGGGTCTGCGGCGAGGCGGAGCGCGAGCGCTCGGCCCAGCCCGTCGGTGGCCCCGGTGAGGACGACAACGCGGTCGCTGGTCGGCTCAGACATGAGTGCTCCCGATGCGGCTGGACGGGTCGGGGTTGGTGAACGTGGAGGTGAGCAGGTCCCGGAGCGCGACGAGGTCCGCCTCACCCAAGGGCCGGTCGGTGGCGAGCACCCGGTACCAGATCACCCCGAAGACCACGTCGGCCACCAGCTCGTCGGCGACAGGCGGCGCGTCTCCCCTGCGCCGGGCACGCTGCAGCAGCTCGGCGAGGGCGGCACGTCGCCGGTCCAGGAAGCCCTCCCGGAACCGGCTCGCGAACTGGGAGTCGACCTGCGCCTCGGCCATCAGGCTGCGCAGCGCCTGAGCCACCCCCGGCACGCCGAGCAAGGCGAACGAGTCGCGGAGGAACTGCTCCAGGTCCGCCCGAAAGGACCCGCGGTCGGCGACGGACACGTGCAGCTCCGCTTTCGTCGCGAGCGCCTCGAGCAGCACGTCGGCCTTCGTGGGCCACCACCGGTACACCGTCTGCTTGCCGACCGGCGCGCCCTGTTCGATTCGGTCGCCGCCGGCCTGCCGACCCGCAGGATCGCCACCGCGGACGACGTCGCACAGGCGATCGTGCTGCTGGCCACCAACCCCAGCATGACCGGGACGATCGTCGAGGTGGACGGCGGCGCGCATCTCACCGCCTGACGGTCGATCCGCAGGCCGCCTCCCGCCCTCGCGCAGCGACACAGGAGGACTGCGGCCCCGAACGGCGGTGGTCAGCGCACTCCGGCCAGTCGCGCCACCTCACGCACGATGCGGGCCAGGACGTCCGCACCCCACGCCGGGACGGCGTCGTCCCGCTCATCCGGATCGGTGCCGCTGACCTCGAGCATCAACCGGGCACCGTGACCAGTGCCCTCGCCGAGCGTCAAGCGCACGGCATCGCCCGGCCGGCCAGGCGCCGTCGTCAGCGCGAGGGCCCGAGGCGGTTCGACCTCGGAGACGGTGCCGAGCACCACCTCAGGAGCAACCGGCGAGCGGAACCTTTCGCCGACGGCCGGTGCGGACGGGCCGACGGCAAGGTCCCACGCGGCCTCGGCGGTGCAGATCAGCTGACGCTCGAAGCGAATCCGCCAGCCGGTACCGGTCGTGCTGATCGTCGGCCGGTCGAGACCGAACAGCTCGACGAGCTCCTCGTGCCGAGCCTCGCCGCGGTCCTCCGGCGGGGTCGGCGCGCGCCCGTCGAGCGACTCGGCAAGCCCGGCGAGGCACTGCTCCCAGCCGGTGGTGAAGCTCGCGGCACCCGGACGGTCGTCGAAGCTGTGACTGAGCACGAGGGTGGTGCCGCCCTCCTCCCGCACCTCTCCCCCACCGCGGGGTGGGTCAAGGGAGTCTCCCGCCACCTGAGGCGCCGAACCAAGGGGCGTCTCCCGCCACCTCGGGCACGGCGCCGCGCCAAGGTCCGTCGCCGCTCCGGCACGCCGCCCGGGTTAAGGCTGCGCTATGGCAACCCCATCGAACGGTTGTCGACGCCCTGATCAGGCCGCGGGTGGCCTAAGTTTGACCATGTGCCCCACGTGCTGCTCATCGAAGACGACGCCGCGATTCGCGGTGCGCTGATCCGCGGCTTGTCCGAACGCGGGCACGCCGTCGCGTCGGCGGGTACCGGCATGGCCGGTCTGGAGCAGGCGGTGAGCTCGCAACCCGATCTGGTGGTCCTGGACCTGGGTTTGCCGGACGTCGACGGCCGAACGGTCCTGCGGATGCTCCGGGGCGCCAGCAAGGTCCCCGTCGTCGTGGCCACCGCGCGCGACGACGAGTCGGAGATCGTCGCTCTGCTCGACGCCGGCGCGGACGACTACGTCGTCAAGCCGTTCAGCGCAGCGCAATTGGACGCTCGGATCCGCGCGGTGCTGCGGCGTGGTGGTGAGCGCAAGGCCGACGAGGTCATCGAAGTCGGCGACCTTCGCGTCGACCCGCGCGCCCGCCAGGCCACGCTGGAGGGGCGCAACTTGGAGCTGACCCCGCGCGAATTCGCCCTCCTGCACTACCTGGCCGCGCGAGCGGGTGAGGTCGTCAGCAAACGAGAACTACTGGCCGAGGTGTGGCAGCTCCCCTACGGCGGCGCGGACAAAACCGTCGATGTCCACCTCTCGTGGTTACGTCGCAAGCTCGGTGAAACGGCGCACGAACCCCGCTACGTGCACTCGGTCCGCGGCGTCGGCGTGCGGATCGCGGCGCCGGAGAGCTGATGCGTCGCCGCGTACTGCTGCTGGTCGGCGCCACCACATCGTTGGTGCTGGTGGCCTTCCTGGTGCCGTTGGCGATTCTGGTCCGCGATGTGGCCGCCGACCGCGCCGTGCAGGCGGCCACCACACAGGCCCAGGCGCTCAGTTCGCTGATCGCGACGACCGACCGCGACTCGCTCGAGGTCAGCGTGACGCAGGCCGACCAAGCCTCCGAGCACGACCTGACCGTGTTCCTCGGCGACGGCACCCGCCTCGGTCATGCCGCTCCGCGCAGTCCGCTGGTTCGACTGGCAAGCCGGGGCACCAGCGCGTCGGCCGACGTCTCGGGCGGGCGCGAAATCGTCTTCGCCGTCCGTGAGGGTTCCGGCCGCAACGCGGTGATCCGCGCGTTCGTGCCGGACGATCAGCTCCGAGCAGGTGTCGACCGCGCGTGGCTGCTGCTCACCGGGCTGGGCGTCACGCTGCTGGTGGTCAGCTTGCTGGTGGCCGACCGGATGGCGCGGCGGCTGGTCCGCTCGACCATTGCACTCGCCGATGTCTCCCACCGGCTGTCCAGCGGCGATCTGTCCGCGCGGGCCGACCCCGAGTCGCCTGCAGAGATCGGCGTCGTCGCGCGTTCACTCAATCACCTCGGCAGCCGTATCGATGAACTGCTCTCCGAGGAACGGGAAACCGTCGCCGACCTGTCGCACCGTGTCCGCACGCCCCTCACCGCATTGCGCCTGGAGGCGGAAGCGCTCACGAACCCGGAAGAAGCCGAACGCATCAGCGACGGTGTCGACGCGGTGCAGCGCGCGGTGACGCAGGTGATCGCTCAGGCGCGGCGCCGCAGCACCGAGCCGACCGCCGGGTGCGACGCCGCCGAGGTGGTCCGCGAGCGGGTGGAATTCTGGACCGCACTGGCCGAGGACACCGGACGCACCCCGCGCTGCGAGATCGCGTCCGGGCCGTTGCGGGTGCAGCCCAGTCGCGGCGATCTGGCCGCCAGCCTCGACGCACTGCTCGGCAACGTCTTCGCCCACACTCCGGACGGAACGGACTTCAGCGTGCGGCTCGAAGCCCGGCCGGGAGGCGGGGCGGTCCTGTGGGTGGAGGACGACGGCCCCGGTCTGCCGGAGAGCAGTCTGGCCCATCGCGGGGCATCCGCCAGTGGCTCGAGCGGTCTCGGCCTGGACATCGCCAGACGCACCGCCCGACGCGGCGGCGGCAGCCTGACCCTCGGCCGCTCGCCGAGCGGCGGTCTCAGCGTGCGCATGGAGCTCGCCGGAGTGCCCTGAAAGCCGTGGCCAGAGCCCTGCAGAACCCTCACGCGCGCTCCGCCGATGCCGTTCATGATCTTGGGGTTGCGTTAACCGTGACGTAGCGAATCACCAGGTCGCGCCGGGAGATCGTCGATCTCGAGCGGGACTTCGAGCACGGCCGGGCCGTTCGGGACGTAAAGGTGTACCACAAGGGCTCCGAATACGACGTGGATGTCGACGCCGCGAACGGCACGGTGTTGCGCGTCGAACGCGACGACTGACCGACAACACGACGAGGGGCGGGCCGCTGTGCGACCCGCCCCTTGGCGCGAAGAGCCTTCAGGGCGTGTTGCCGCCGATCTGCTCCTGCAGCTCGGGGTAGAAGCCGCCTACTTCGGCGTAGACGCCCGGATACCCCGGCTGCGCACAACCGGCTCCGAACGACACCACGCCGATCAGCGTGGTACCGACCACCAGCGGTCCGCCGGAGTCACCCTGGCAGGCATCCTTCCCGCCCTCGGGATAACCCGCGCACACCATGCCGTCGGGCACGAAGAACTGGCCGTAGGCAGCCCGGCAGTCCTCGTCGGAGTTCACCGGGACGTCCACCTTCATCAGCTGGTCGGACTGCTGGCCACCCTCGGAGGTGGCACCCCAGCCCAGCGTCGTTGCGACGGTGCCAGGCTCGTACGCAGTGTCATCGGGGGTCGCCAGTTCCGCGGGCGCCTGATCCACCGGTGCCGCCAGCGTCAACACGGCGACGTCGTAGTTGAACGCGTCCGACCCGTACGACGGATGCACCCACACGTTCGTCACGTCCGAAACGGTGCCGTCGTCGGAGCTCATCACCGTGCGACCGGACACCACTTTCTGCTCCCCCGGCGCGTTTCCCTCGACGCAGTGCGCGGCGGTGACGACCTTGTCCGGCGCCGCCAGCGTGCCACCGCAGAACCCGCGCCCCTCCGGCGTGATCAGCCGCACCGTGAACGGATAGTCCTCGATGTCGGTCTCTTCCCCGCCGACGATGAACGGATGAACAGGGCCTTCGGCGGCAGTCGCCGTCGAGCCGGTACCGAGGGCCGCCGCGCACGCGATGGCCGCGACCGTCACTGCCTTGACCGCGATGCGTGACCTTGTCATGCACTCTCCTCCGTGGCTCGGCGGCACGGCCACGGACCGTCACCCACCGGAGCCGACTCCTCTGGTGCGTTCGGACGTAACAGCAGGGGTTCGACACCACGCTGCCAGCTCGCGATCCGGGGACAGCACGTGAAGATCAACGGTTGGCCCGCACGGACCGTGACTTTTACCCGGGCACGCAGACGATTTGCGGCACATGGCCACGAATGGTGTTTTTGCCCCGCCTTAACCGTCACGCAGCGCACCGCTAGCTCGCCGAGCGGGATCGTCGATCGGGACAGCACGAAGCGACGAAAGGACGGCCATGAAAGCGACCACGACCCTGGCAGGACTGGCCGCGGCGGCCGCACTGGTGACCGGCGGTGTTCTGATCGCCGAGATGAACGAAGGTGGCACGACCTCCGCTCAGCCCGCGGCACAGCAGACCAGCCGGACATCCGAGCGGACCAGCCGGACGGCTCAGGAGACCGAACCGACCACTCCGAACCACTCCCCCACGCAGCAATCCTCGGCCGGCTGGAACGACCAGGCATTGTCCGCCGACGAGGCGGCCGCGGTCGCCGTCCGGCACGTCGGCGGCGGTCGAGCGGTCGACATCGAGCGAGAGTTCGAACACGGGCGCAGCGAGTGGGAGGTCGAGGTGGTCAAGAGCGGACGGGAGATCGAAGTGCGCGTCGACGCCTCCACCGGCACGGTGACCCGCGTCGAACGGGACGACCGTGATGACAGGTTCGACGACCGTGACGACCGCTTCCAGGACGAGTACGACGACCGCGACGACCGGCACGGCGACGACGATCGCCACGATGACCACGACAACGACCACGATGACGACCAGGATGACGACGACAACGACCGGGACGACGACTGACCGGGAGCACGACGAAGGGGCGGGCCGCTCAGGCCCGCCCCTTCGCTCGTCGATTCAGCATTCTTTAAGAGGTTCCGCCGATCTGCTCCTGCAGCTCGTCGTAGAAGGTGCCCACGCGGGAATAGACACCCGGCTTGCCGGGCCGAGCGCATCCCTCGCCCCACGAGACCACACCGACCAGCTTGTTGCCCGCGACCAGCGGCCCGCCGGAGTCGCCCTGGCAGGCGTCCTTGCCGCCGTCCGGGAAGCCGGCGCAGACCATGCCGTCCGGGGTGTACGACGAACCGTACGCCGCGTCGCACTCCTCGTCCGAGGTGATCGGCACGTCCACCTTCATCAGGTGGTCGGACTGCTGGCCGCCCTCGGTGGTGTTGCCCCAACCCAGCGTCGTCACCGTGGTGCCCGCCTCGTACGCCGCGTCGTCAGCGGTGGCCAGCTCCGCAGGCGTCTGATCCACCGGTTCCGCCAGCGTCAGGACGGCGACGTCGTAGTTGCTGCCGTCCGTGCCGTACGACGGGTGCACCCAGACGTCGGTCACGTCGGAGACTGTGCCTTCGTCCGAGCTCATGATCGTGCGGCCGGACACCACCTTCTGGTCGTCCGGCCCGGCGCCGTCGACGCAGTGCGCCGCGGTGACGACCTTGTCCGGAGCCGCCAGCGTGCCACCGCAGAACCCGAAGCCGTCCGGCGTGGTCAGCCGCACCGTGAACGGGTAGTCCTCGATGTCGGCCTCTTCGCCGCCCACGATGTACGGCTGGACCGGCCCGTTGCCTGCCTGCTCGCCGGTAGCCCCAGCCGTCGCGCTGGCACCGAGCCCTGCCGCACAGGCGATCGCGGCGATGGCTGCCGCCCTGACCGCCCTGCGCTTGCCTTTTGCCATGTCGTTTCCTCCTGACCCCCCGCGGAGCGAACCGCGACGGCCGTTCGTGCCCTGATAACCGGTTGCCCGGCCTTCTTGTCAAGGAGTACCGGCGGGACACACCACCGCACCAGACCCAGCCGTCGTACTCCACTTGGGTGAACACAGCGCCGTGTCGTGCGCCAACGCTAACGGATTCCGGGGTCGTGACCAGCCACCAATCGTGCCTCCCTGACAAGAAGGCGCACGAAAGCGCACGTTCGTGCTATCTTGGGTGTATGACCACGGCGACGGGCTTGGACAGCGTTCTTGCCGAGGCGGGCCTGCGGGTCGACGCCCGGGAATTCCTCCGGTTGGTCGCCGATGCGGCCCGGCGGATCGCGCCGCCGCACAGTACGCCGAGCGACTACTTCAGCGAGGAACAACAACGCGTTCTCACCGACGTCGGTCTGGACCTGCGTGACGCGCAGGAGGGCGAGTCGGACCCGCGTGCACGCTCGGTCGCCACCGCCACGGCCTTCGCCGAGACGTCGTACTCGGTCGCCGAGGCGGCGCAGCGGCTCGGGGTCGACACCAGCCGCATCCGGCACCGGTTGAAGGAAGGCAAGCTGCTCGGCTGGAAGGAACGCGGCTGGCGGCTGCCCGCGTGGCAGTTCACCGAGCGGGGCACGCTGCCCGGCCTCGAGATCGTCCTGCGCAATGTCCCGGACGATCAGCCACAGCTCGTCGTCGCGGCGTTCATGACCACACCGCAGTCCGACCTGGAGTTGCACGGCAAGCCGGTCACGCCGCGCGAATGGCTGCTGGCACACGGCGACCCGCTCCGGGTCGCGGAGCTGATCGCGGCGCTGGGCACGGCGGCGTAAGCCGGCTGAGGAACCGCTTGATGGCACGGCTTCCCTCGCCGCCGTCGGCCGACGAGCTGGCACGCGCGCTGCGACCGTCGGAGGACATCGTCGCGGTGCACCCGGCGACCCGTCTGGTCCGGATCTTCACCGCCCTGGGCAACCACCCGCAGAAGTGGAACCAGTTCCGCTATGCCGGACCGCTCCCCCACGGTCGCTTCGACCCGCAGGACGACGACGCGCCTGCCGACCAGACACAGCCCGGCGTGCTCTACTTCGCGCTGTCGGTGCGGACCAGCCTCGCCGAGGTCTTCCAGACGACGTCGACCGTCGACCGGACGACACGCTCACCGCATCTGGTGGTGTTACGTCCTGCCCGGACGCTGCGGCTGCTGGATCTCACCGGGTTGTGGCCGACCCGCGCAGGTGCGTCGCAAGAGATCTCCTCCGGGCCGAAGCGGATGACCCAGCGGTGGACCCGGGTGATCCGCCAGGCGCACCCTGAGCTGGACGGCGTCTGGTATCGCTCGTCGATGGACTCCGGTGACCCGGCCATCGCGCTGTGGGACCCACCGGGTGGCGACGCGTTGCCGCCGAGCCCGGACGTGCTGCTCCCGCTGAACCACCCGGGCCTGGACTTGCCGCTGGCCCGGGTGTGCGCCGAACTGAACTACGTGTTGGTCGGCTGAGAATCCGTCGCCGGCAGCTCGCCTGCTTCCGCAGCCCGCTGGTCCTTCCGGCTCTTCAGCAGGCTGAACACCGTGGTGAGCACCAGCACCGTGACGATCACGCCGAGCGAGATCCAGTTGTTGATCTCGAACGCGTCCGGCACCCAGCCGTACTCGTGCGCGGCGTGCAGGAACAGCTTGGCCCCGATGAACAGCAGGATGGCCGCAAGGCCGTAGTTCAGGTAGGCCAGCCGCTCGACCAGCCCGCCGATCAGGAAGTACAGCTGCCGCAGGCCCATCAACGCGAACGCGTTGGCGGTGAAGACCAGGTAGGCCTCCTGCGTGATGCCGAAGATCGCCGGGATGGAGTCCACCGCGAACAGCAGGTCCGCGCTGCCGATGGCGATGATCACCATCAACATCGGGGTGATCCAGCGCTTGCCGTCGCGCTTGACGAACATCTTGTGCCCGACGTAGTCGTCGGTCACCGGGAAGATCTTGCGGGTGCGGCGCAGCAGCGCGTTCTCGTGGTACTCCTCCTGCTCCTTACCGCGCAGCATGGAGATCGCCGTCCACACCAGCACGGCGCCGAACAGGAAGAACACCCAGACGAATCGCTCGATGAGCGCCGCGCCGATGGCGATGAAGACACCCCGCATGACCAGCGCAAGCAGGATTCCGATCAGCAGCACTCGGTGCTGGTGGATCGCGGGCACCTTGAAGGAGCCCATGATCAGCATGAAGATGAACAGGTTGTCGACGCTGAGCGAGTACTCGGTGATGTAGCCGGAGAAGAACTCGACCCCGGGGTCGTGGCCGCCCCACACCCAGACACCGATGCCGAACAGCACCGCGCAGCTGATGTAGAACGTGACCCATCGGGCCGCTTCTCCGGTCGTCACCTCATGCGGTTTGCGGTCGACGATGACCAGGTCGATCAGGATGAGGACGAGCAGACCGCCGAGGGTGGCCAGCCACAGCCAGACGGGTACGGACATCAAACGTATACCTCCGGGGCAGATGAGTTCCCGGAGGTCTCTTCCACCGGTCTGGCCGGCCGACGGAGCCGGGTGCCGTCGGCATCAAGTGCCGCGACCGCCGTGCTGACGACTCCGCCGCGAGGGAATACTCCCCTCCACGTTCCGGACCATCTTGGCCGATGTCGGGCGTTCACGCCAGTGAAAGTACCCGTCGTCACGCTGTTTGACACCTTGGTGATCATCTGAGCGCTGTTTGCCCAGCTCGCAAACGGTTCCTTCGTGCCCGCCGGGCACGGCACCGGACGCATCGCAACGGTTCGGCTGCGGTTCGCCGGACCCTTAAGGCTTCTCAGCTACCGCCCGCTACGGTCGGGCACATGCGCATCCTGCGCCTCCCCCAGCGCCGCCTGCCCAGGCTCGTCGTCGTCATCGCCCTCGTTGCCGCGGTCGTGGCGGCAGCGGGCGGGATCGCGTATGCCGTGCGCCCGCAGCCGCCGGACGTCGCCACCGCCGAACGATTCATCCAGGTGCCGCGCGCTCCCGGCTCGCCGCAGCGGGAGCGGATCGACACGACGCTGTACATCCCGGAGACCGCGCGCGAGACGCCGGCTCCCGCGGTGCTGCTGCCGCACGGTTTCGGTGGCAGCAAGCAGAGTGCCACGCGGGATGCCCAGGAGCTCGCCGAGCGCGGCTTCGTCGTGCTGGCCTACTCCGCGCGCGGCCATGGGCGCAGCACCGGGAAGATCGGGCTGAACGACCCGGACGCCGAGGTCGCCGACGCTGGCAAGCTGCTCGACTACCTCGCCGCACAGTCGACGGTGGCCAAGGACGCCGACGGCGATCCGAACGTGGCGGTGGTCGGCGCCTCGTATGCGGGCTCGCTGGCATTGCTGCTTGCCGGGACCGATGACCGCGTCGACGCGATCGTCCCGGTGATGACCTACAACGACCTCGAACAGGCCCTCATCCCCAACACCGGTACGACCGGGACGTTCGCGCCGACCTCGCCCGCCGAGTCCATCGGTGCGGCCGACGGCGTCTTCAAGGAAGCGTGGGCAGGCAACCTGTTCCTCGGTGGCATCGGCAGTCCCGACCGGGGCGAGGGCGCCGGCCCGCCGGTCGACGCACCGGAAGCCGGTGCCGATCCCGACGATGCGCCGGGCGGACAGGGTGCCGGAGCGGCGAGTGCCCTGTCCAATGGCTCGCTCGGCGGCGGCATCGCCTCACCGCGCGCCGGCCTGCCCGGTCAGCAGGGCGACGGCGCATCCGTCGGCCCGTGCGGTCGCTTCACCGAGAAGGTCTGCCAGGCGTACGCCGACATGGCACAGGACGGCCGACCCAGCAAACAGACCCGCGAGCTGCTGGCGCGTGTCTCGCCGAAGTCGGTGACCAAGAACATCACCGCACCGACACTGCTGGTGCAAGGCGAGCGGGACACGCTGTTCGGGCTGGAGCAGGCGGACGCCAACGCCAAGCAGATCGCCGCGGCCGGAGCCGACGTGCAGGTCGTCTGGTACGCGGGCGGGCACGACGGAGGCGGTCCGGGGCCGCAACTGCGCGCGAAGATCGGCGACTGGCTGGCCTTCCAGCTCGGCGGGCCGAACGCGCCGGAGGAGAACCCGCTGCCGCCGTTCCGCTACGACATCCAGGGGTCGTTCCAGGCGTCACGAACACCGTCGGTACGCACGGTCGAGGCGACGAGCTACCCCGGGCTGGGCAACGCGCACGTGACGCGGCATGACGTGCCCCTGCGCGGCGGGCAGCAGACCATCGTGAACCCGCCAGGTGGTACCCCGGCCTCCGTCAGCGGCGTGCCGGGAATCAACGCCATCGCCGGGCGTACCTCGGTTGCCGCGAGCCTGTTCGGCGTCGACCTGCCCGGGCAGGCGGCCGCGTTCACGTCCGCTCCGTTGGACTCCCAGCTGACCACCACCGGATCGGCCACCGTGCGGCTGCGCATCACACCGATGCCGGGCACGGGCGGGGCGCGCGGCGAGACGACCGACGCCGTGCTGTTCGTGAAGTTCTACACCGTCGACCCGGAGAACCGCCGTACGTTGCCCGGCAACGCGGTCGCGCCGGTGCGGATCCCGAACGTGCGCACCGGCGAGCCGGTGGAGGTGACGGTGAGCCTGCCGGGCATCGTCAAGCCGGTCGACCCCGGTCATCGCATCCAGGTCGTGGTGGCGACGACCGACCAGGCGTACCACAACGCGACCGAACCGGTCTCCTACCGGGTTTCGCTGGTGGGCCCGATCAGCGTGCCCACGGTCGGGGGGACGGCGACGGGCGGCGAATGGCCGGTCACCCAGCTGCTCGGGATCGCCGCGGTGCTGCTGTTCGGTGTCGGCGTCGCGGTCGTCGGTGCGATTCGACGCAGGCGAGCACGCAGCGTGGACGACGAACTGTCCGACACACCGCTGGTGATCGAGGGGCTGACGAAGACCTACCCCGGCGGGCTGACCGCCGTCGACAACCTGTCCTTCACGGTGCAGAAGGGCCAGGTGCTGGGTCTGCTCGGGCCGAACGGCGCCGGGAAGACGACCACGCTGCGCATGCTGATGGGCCTGATCACCCCGACGTCCGGCCAGATCAGGGTGTTCGGGCATCGGGTGTATCCCGGCGCGCCGGTGTTGTCCCGGATCGGCTCGTTCGTCGAGGGCTCGGGTTTCCTGCCGCATCTGTCCGGGCGGGAGAACCTTCAGCTGTACTGGGACTCCACCGGCAGGCCGCGGGAGAAGGCGCACTTCGAGGAAGCGCTGGAGATCGCCGGGCTCGGGTCCGCGGTGAACCGCAAAGTGCGCACGTACAGCCAGGGCATGCGCCAGCGGCTGGCCATCGCCCAGGCCATGCTGGGGCTGCCGGAGCTGCTCGTGCTCGACGAGCCGATGAACGGGCTGGACCCGCCGCAGATCCATCAGATGCGCGAGGTGCTCAAGCGCTACGCGGCCACCGGGCGAACGGTGCTGGTGTCCAGCCACCTGCTCGCCGAGGTCGAGCAGACCTCGACCCACGTGGTGGTCATGCACCGCGGCGCGTTGGTCGCCGAGGGCGAGGTCGGCGAGATCGTCGCGGCAGGTGGTGAAGCCACCTTCGTCGTGGACAAGCCGGAAGACGCGGCGCAGGCGCTGCGTGCGGTCGACGGCGTGACGGCCGTGGAGACCAACGGCCGGGTCGTGCACGCCAACCTGGACGGGATGGCGCGCAGCGACGCGGTCGCGGCACTGGTCGGTGCGGGCGTGGCGGTCGAGCAGGCCGGCCCGCGGCGGCGGCTCGAGGACGCCTTCCTGCAGCTCGTCGGAGAGGAGCCGCACGAATGAGCGAGCACGAGCGGAACGAGGTGTCCGGTGTGCACACCGACCCGGCGGCGCTGGACGACCTGACGTCGGCCGCCGAGAAGGAGTCGACCGGCATCACCGCCGCCGGTGGCGTGGAGGGCTACGACCCGCGCCGGACACTGCGGTTCGGGGTGGAAATGCGGCGGCAATTGAGCCGTCGCCGCACCCAGCTGCTGCTGGGGCTGGTCGCGCTGCTGCCGATCGTGCTCGTCGTCGCGTTCGAGATCGGCACGGCGAACGCGAACGCCCGGCAGGGCGGGTTCATCGACCTGGCCACGGTCAGCGCGCCGAACTTCGTCGTGGTGAACCTGATCGTGGCGGGCGGATTTCTGCTGCCGCTGATCGTGGCGCTCTACTTCGGCGACATGATCGCGTCCGAGGCGTCGTGGTCGTCGTTGAAGTACCTGCTGGCCATCCCGGTGCCTCGGCAGCGTCTACTGCGGCAGAAGGCGCTGGTCGCCGCCGCGCTGTCGGTCATGACCATCACGGTGCTCCCGCTGATGGCGCTGATCGTCGGGGTGATCTTCTACGGCGCCGGCGACGCGATAGCGCCGACCGGTGAGGCCGCGCCGTTTTGGGCAGCCGTCGTCTCGCTGGTCATGAGCATCGGCTACATCGTCGTGCACCTGGTGTGGATCGGCGGGCTTGCGCTGCTGCTGAGCGTGAGTACGGACGCTCCGCTCGGGGCCGTCGGAGGTGCGCTGGTGGCCTCCATCGTGTCGCTGATGCTGGACCAGATCACCGCGCTGGAGGACCTGCGCAACTTCCTGCCGACGCACTACGCGTACGCGTGGACCGACCTGATGGCCGCGGAGATCAACTGGACGAACATCGCCAACGGTGCGCTCAGCGCAGTGTGCTACGGGACGGTGTTCTGCCTGCTGGCCGGGCGGCACTTCGCGCGCAAGGACATCACGAGCTGAAGCCGGGACGCGCGCGCAGCCGTGTGAAGGCCCGAAACGACGGCACCCTCGCCGACTCCGGAGTGGGCGCGCCACCTCGCCTGGCACCGGAACGAGCGCACGACCGGGGCCGGAGCGAGCGTGCCACCCACGCTTGAGACCGGGCACTGGCGCCCTGCTGTGACAGCAGCGAACCCAGGGTCTCGCTGCGCCTAGGACGGCACCCAGCTCCGGCAACGCGGGCGCCCAGCCGCGGCCGACGCTCGCCACCCGAACTGCCCGCACCCCCGACCACGCCGTGCCCCCGACCGCGCGGCACCCCCTGGGCACGCCGTGCCCCCGGCCACGTCGTGCCCCCGACCACGCCGTGCCCTCGGCGCGTCACTGCACCCCGGCAGCATCCATTCCGCGGAGCTCCTTCTTCAGCTCCGCGATCTCGTCCCGCAGCCGGGCGGCCAGCTCGAACTGCAGGTCCCGCGCCGCCTGCATCATCTGCTCGGTCATCTGCGCGATCAGATCGGCCAGCTCGGCGCGTGCCATGCCCTTCACGTCGCGGTCGACCAGCACACCGGAGCTCCGCACCCGGTCGCCCTGCTCCGGCTTCTTGCCGCGCGACGCGTTGCGGCCCGACCCACCGACCTGCACCTGCTCGGAATCCTCCGCCTCGGTGTAGACCCGGTCCAGGATGTCGGCGATCTTCTTGCGCAGCGGCTGCGGATCGATGCCGTGCTCCTTGTTGTAGGCGATCTGCTTCTCGCGCCGCCGGTTCGTCTCGTCGATGGCGTACTGCATCGAGTCGGTGATGGTGTCGGCGTACATGTGCACCTGTCCCGACACGTTCCGCGCCGCCCGGCCGATGGTCTGGATCAGCGACGTGCCGCTGCGCAGGAAGCCTTCCTTGTCCGCGTCCAGGATCGACACCAGCGACACTTCCGGCAGGTCGAGCCCCTCACGCAGCAAGTTGATGCCGACCAGCACGTCGTAGTCGCCCGACCGCAACTGCCGCAGCAGCTCGACCCGGCGCAACGTGTCCACCTCGGAGTGCAGGTAGCGCACCCGGATGCCGAGTTCCAGCAGGTAGTCGGTGAGGTCCTCGGCCATCTTCTTGGTCAGCGTGGTGACCAGCACGCGCTCGTCCCGCTCGGCGCGCACCCGGATCTCGTGCACCAGGTCGTCGATCTGGCCCTTGGTGGGTTTGACGATCACCTCGGGGTCGACCAGACCGGTCGGCCGGATGACCTGCTCGACGAACTCGCCACCGGTCTGGCCGAGCTCGTACGGGCCCGGCGTCGCCGACAGGTACACCGTCTGCCCGATCCGGTCGGTGAACTCCTCCCAGGTCAGCGGCCGGTTGTCCAGCGCGCTCGGCAGCCGGAAACCGTGCTCGACCAGCATGCGCTTACGCGACGCGTCGCCCTCGTACATGCCGCCGATCTGCGGCACCGTCACGTGCGACTCGTCGATGACCAGCAGGAAGTCCTCCGGGAAGTAGTCCAGCAGCGTGGCTGGCGCCGACCCCGGCGGCCGCCCGTCGAGATGCCGCGAGTAGTTCTCGATGCCGGAGCAGAACCCGACCTGGCGCATCATCTCGATGTCGTACTGCGTGCGCATGCGCAGCCGCTGCGCCTCCAGCAGCTTGTTCTGCGACTCCAGCTCCGCGACACGTTCCTCCAGCTCGCGCTCGATGTCGCGCACCGCGCGCTCCATCCGATCGGCGCCGGTGACGTAGTGCGTGGCCGGGAAGATGCGCAGCTCGTCGACCTCGCTGACGATCTCGCCGGTCAACGGGTGCAGGTAATACAGCTTGTCGATCTCGTCGCCGAACATCTCCACCCGCACGGCCAGCTCCTCGTAGGCCGGGATGACCTCGAGCGTGTCACCCCGGACGCGGAACGTGCCGCGCTGGAACGCCAGGTCGTTGCGGGTGTACTGCACATCCACCAGCGCGCGGAGCAGATCGTCCCGGTCGATCTCGTCGCCGACCCGCAACAGCATGGACCGGTCCAGGTACGACTGCGGCGTGCCCAGGCCGTAGATGCAGGACACGGACGCGACCACGATCACGTCGCGCCGGGACAGCAGGCTCATGGTCGCCGAGTGGCGCAGCCGCTCGACGTCGTCGTTGATCGACGAGTCCTTCTCGATGTAGGTGTCGGTCTGCGGGACGTACGCCTCGGGCTGGTAGTAGTCGTAGTAGCTGACGAAGTACTCGACCGCGTTGTGCGGGAACAGCTCGCGCAGCTCGTTGGCCAACTGGGCGGCCAGCGTCTTGTTCGGCGCCATCACCAGCGTCGGCCGCTGCATCCGTTCGATCAGCCACGCGGTGGTCGCCGACTTACCGGTACCGGTCGCGCCCAGCAGCACGACGTCCTTCTCGCCGCGCTTCAGCCTGCGCTCCAGCTCGTCGATCGCCTCGGGCTGGTCGCCGGACGGCTGATACTCGCTGACCACCTGGAACTTGCCGCCCTTGCGCGGGATGTCCGAGACCGGGCGGTATTCCGAGTGTGCGAGAACGGGTCGTTCGGTTGCGAATGCCACGTATCCAGAGTAGGTGCAGCCACCGACAATGTCGGGCCGCCTGGGGCAGGATGAATTCCGTGCACCCGCCGAAAGTCGAGCGGTTCGACGTGGCCGCCATGACCAACACCGACAACAAGGGCATCGTGCGGGCGGTCGACGAGTACCGCGTCGAGCCGTTCGGGCTGTACATGGCACGGCCGACACCGGGCCGGAAGAACTTCGCCTACCTGGAATCCTGGCTGCTGCCCGACGTCGGACTGCGCATCAGCGACTTCCACTTCACCCCGGGCCACGAGCGCGACCAGGACTTCTATCTCGACGTCGTGCAGATCGACGTCGACGGTGACACGTGGACGACCCGTGATCTCTATTTGGACCTGGTGTTGCGTTCCGGCAAGGACGTCGAGTTGGTCGACGCCGACGAGTTGATCGCCGCGACCACTCAAGGGCTGATCCCTGAACAGGACGCGGTCCACGCCATCCACACGGCGACGTCAGCCGCATCGGCCCTCGCCGCGAACGGGCACGACCTGTACAGATGGCTCGCCACTCGACAGATCACGCTGAGCTGGCGCAGGCACAGCTGACCCCGTTCCACAAGATCGGTTGATCTTGACATCAACCGATCGGTCGATACCGATCTGACCGGGCTGCGGATTCGCCCGACCCCCGTCATGTTCGACGCTGAAGGTGTAGGACGAGGGGAAGGCGGGATATGCCGGTAGTCGAAGTACAGGGGTTGCACAAACGCTACGGCGACAAAGTAGCGGTCGACGACGTGTCGTTCTCCGTCGAGAAGGGCGAGATCTTCGGCATCCTCGGCCCCAACGGCGCGGGCAAGACGACCACCGTCGAGTGCATCGAAGGCTTGCGGGTGCCTGACCGGGGGAAGGTGTCGGTGCTCGGAATGGACCCGCGTACCGATCGCGCGGGTGTGACACGCAAGCTCGGCGCTCAGCTGCAGGAGAGCCAGCTGCCGGACAAGTTGCGGGTGGGTGAGGCGATGGAGTTGTTCGCCTCGTTCTACCCCGACCCGGCCGATCCGGAGCAGCTGTTGGAGACGCTGGGCATCGCCGACAAGCGGGACACTCCGTTCCGCAAGCTGTCCGGGGGCCAGAAACAGCGGTTGTCGATCGCGCTGGCGCTGGTCGGCAATCCGGAGATCGCGGTGCTCGACGAGCTGACCACGGGCCTGGACCCGCAGGCAAGGCGGGACACGTGGGATCTGATCGAGGACGTCCGCGACCGTGGCGTGACCATCCTGCTGGTCACCCACTTCATGGAGGAAGCGGAACGGCTGTGTGACCGGCTCGCGCTGATCGACCGCGGCCGCGTGGTAGCGCTGGACTCGCCCTCCGGCCTGGTGGCCAAGGTCGACGACGAGCAGCGCATCCGGTTCCGGCCCTCCGAGCCGATCGCCGAGGACGAGCTGCTCGCGCTGCCCGAGGTGCACTCGGTCACCAAGTCGGGCTCGCACCTGGTGGTCACCGGCGACGGCAACGCGCTGCATGCGGTGACGTCACTGCTGGCTCGCAAGCACATCGTGGCATCCGAACTTCGGTTGGAGCAGTCGACGCTGGACGACGCGTTCCTCGCGCTGACCGGCCGCGGCCTGGAAGCCGCAGAACAGGGAGGAAACTGACGTGACGACGGCGTTGGCGAAACTCACCAAGACCGAGGCGAAGCTGCTGCTGCGCGATCCGGCCGCGGTGTTCTTCATCATCCTGTTCCCGCCGCTGCTGCTGATCGTGCTCGGCGCGATTCCGCCGTTCCGCGAGCCGAACCCGGACACCGGGGTGCGGACCATCGATCTGTACGTGCCGATCCTGGTCGCGATGGCCATCGCGATGTTCGCGCTGTCCGGGCTGCCGAACCAGCTGGCGAGCTACCGGGAACGCGGCATCCTGCGTCGCATGTCGACCACGCCGGTCTCCCCCGCCATGATGCTGGTGGCGAACCTGATCGTGTTCGTCGTGACGGCGCTCGGCGTCACCGCGGTCCTGCTGGCGATCGGCAAGCTGGCCTTCGATGTCGACCTGCCGCAGCAGCTGCCTGGCTACGCGCTGGTCTATCTGCTCAGCCTGGTCGCCATGCTCTCGCTCGGGCTGTTCATCGCCGCCGTGGTGCGTACCGCCAAGGCGGCTGCGGCGGCCGGGCAGGTGCTGTTCTTCCCGATCCTGTTCTTCGCGGGGTTGTGGCTGCCGCGGGCGGCGATGCCGGACACGCTGCGGCAGATCAGTGACTACACTCCGCTCGGTGCCGGCGTGCAGGCGCTGACCGACACCGCGGCGGGCGGCTCGCCGCAGTTGTTGCACATCGGTGTCATGCTCGCTTGGATCGTGGTGACGGGAATCGCTGCGGCTCGGCTGTTCTCCTGGGAGTAGGCAAGCGTGCGTACCAGCTCGCCCCGCTTCCCGGTCGCCGCCGTCGACCGGGAAGCGGGCTTCGACGCGTGGGAGCGCCGCGAATCACGACTGTTCGCGGCGCTGCCCTACGTGATGCTGGCTGCGTCGGTGACCATCTCGCTGATTCAGTCCGGCTACCCACAGCGGCTGTGGCTGGTGTTGTCGGTCAGCGCGGTGGCGGCGGGGTGGACGTGGTGGTTCCTCACCGCGCACCCGCGCTGGCGGGACGAACGGCCCGGCCTGATGGCCGTCTATTTCGTCGGCTTCCTCGCGATGACCGCCACGCTGGTGCTGGAGGCACCGTGGTTCGGCATCTACGCATGGGTCGGCTTCGTCCACTCGTTCGAGTGCCTGCGCGGGCCGTGGCGATTTGCCGGTCAGATCGCCACGGCGGTACTGATGGCGATCACGCAGAGCGGTGGCCAGCTGCCCACCACACCGCGCGCGGCGGCGACGTGGCTGATGCTCGTCGCCGTGAACGCCACCGTGGCCGGGGCGTTCACCTACATCGCGTACATCACGCAAGTCCACAACCGGAAGCGCAAAGAGGCCTTGGTCGAACTCGAAGAGGCCAATGCGAAGCTGGAACGCGCACTGGAGGAGAACGCAGGACTGCACGCCCAGCTGCTGGTGCAAGCACGCGAAGCCGGCATGCTGGACGAGCGGCAGCGGCTGGCCAGCGAGATCCACGACACCCTCGCGCAGGGTTTCACCGGGATCATCACGCAGCTGCAGGCGGCCGAGCAGGCCGCCGACGACCCCGTCCGCTGGCGGCGGCATCTCGACACGGCAGCGGCCCTGGCTCGGGAGAACTTGGCGGAGGCCCGCCGGTCGGTGCAGGCGTTGACACCGCAAGCACTGGACAAGGCCCCGTTGCCGGAAGCCCTGCAGGACCTCACCGAGCGCTGGTCGTCCATCCGTGACACCCAGGTTGCGTTCACCACCACCGGGACACCGCGCCCGATGCATCCGGAGATCGAAGCGACCCTGCTCCGCATCACCCAGGAGGCTCTGTCCAATGTGGACAAGCACGCGCAAGCGGGCCGGGTCGGCGTGACGTTGTCGTACATGGAAGATCAGATCACGCTCGACGTCCGGGACGACGGGATCGGCTTCTCCCCCGACGCCGTCGGCAACAAGGACGGCGATGGCGGATTCGGACTGGCAGGCATGCGGCGCCGCGTGCAGCGGCTGGCCGGCACGGTGAGCATCGAGTCCGAGCCCGGCGCGGGCACCGCCATCTCGGCCAGCCTTCCCGCGCTGGAGTTGACCGCGCCATCGGGCGAGCTGCGCGCACCGGACGGGGTGCTGGCCGTTCCGTCGGAGACCAAGGAGAAGGCCGAGTGACCATCTCGCTGCTGATCGCCGATGACCACCCGATCGTCCGAGACGGATTGCGCGGGATGTTCACCCCGGAGGAAGGCTTCGACGTGGTCGGCGAAGCCGCGAACGGCGCAGAGGCGGTGGCCGCTGCGGAGCGGCTGAGGCCGGATGTGGTGCTGATGGACCTGCGCATGCCGTCGTCGGACGGGGTGTGGGCGATCAAGGAGCTGGCCCGGCTCGGCAATCCCGCCCGCATCCTCGTGCTGACCACCTACGACACCGACTCCGACGTGCTGCCGGCGATCGAAGCGGGCGCCACCGGCTACTTGCTCAAGGACGCTCCACGCGAGGAGCTGTACCGCGGCGTGCGGGCGGCCGCGCGCGGGGAAACCGTGCTTTCCCCGGCGGTGGCCAGCAGGCTCATCGGGCAGATGCGGCAGCCGGAGACCGAGCCGCTGTCGCAGCGGGAGATCGAGGTGTTGCGGCTGGTCGCGCGCGGAGCCACCAACAAGCAGGCGGCGGCGAAGCTGTTCATCAGTGAGGCGACCGTGAAGACGCACCTGCTGCACGTGTACTCGAAGCTGGGCGTCAACGACCGCGCGGCCGCCGTGGCCGTGGCCTTCCAACGCGGCTTGTTGCAGGCGGACTGATCAGGCCGCGGACTTCAACCACACCCGGACCGGCCGCCCGGGGTCAGCGCTCGCGTGGTGGTCGTTGGCGCGTGGGAAGCCCGCTTCGGCGAGCGGATCCATCAGCGCGTCGACATCCTCCGGCGTTCGCACCGTCAGCCGCATGTCGATCACCGCGGGCTGCGGGTCCTCGGGAGACTCGGACATCACCGGCTCGACCCGCTCCGCCCGATCGCCGGCGACGAAGCGAAGCCGTTCGACGAGCCTGCGCATCTGGTACCGCACCGTCGGATTCGGCTTGTGTGCCGGCGGCGGGTCTGCCGGCCTGCGTAGCCGCACGTTGGCCTCGTACGGCACCAGGCGGTCCGCCCACAACGCGTCCACGGCGGCCAGCACCTCGTCCTCCGACCCGCTGTTGTCCAGCCAGACGTCGGCCACTTCGCGGCGTTCTTCGTCCGTAGCCTGCGCCGCGATCCGCGCCCGGGCGTCTTCTTCCGTCATCCCCCGGTTGGCCATGATGCGCTCGACGCGCGTCTGAACGTCCGCGTGCACCACGACGACCAGGTGGTACATCGGCGCCATCGAGTTCTCCACCAGCAGCGGCACGTCGTGCACGATGATCGCTTCCGGCGGCGCTGCCTTGATCAGCTCGGTGGTGCGCTGACCGATCAGCGGGTGCAGGATGCCGTTGAGCCGGTTGCGGGCGTCCGGGTTGGCGAACGCGACCGCCGCCAATGCGGGACGATCCAACGAGCCGTCGTCGGCCAGCACCTGGTCCCCGAACTCCTTGACCACCGCGGCGAGCCCGGGCGTGCCCGGCTCGACGACCTCACGCGCCAAGCGATCCGAGTCGATCAACACCGCTCCGTGCTCGGCCAGGCGGGCCGCCACCGTCGATTTGCCGGCACCGATGCCTCCGGTCAAGCCCACTCGCAGCATGGTGATCATCCAATCACGTGCACCGTTTGTTCGTCGAATACCCGCAACGGACGGATTCGGACCCTTTCCAGCCGGGATTAGATCAAGATGCTGTGACTATTGGGACTAAGTGAGTGACACGCCGTGCGCTTACCTGCTTATACCGGCGTCTGTATGTACTGTCCGGCACGAAGTATCGCCCAGATGGAGGACCCATGCGCACGCACTACGTCGGGAAACACCGGCTGGGCACGCCGGGGTTGGTGCACTGCGTCGAGATTCGATCTGTGGCCGATGCTCTCGCGGAATACCGGCGCGGCTGGTTGGCCGCCCTGTTGGTTCCTGCCCGCCACAGCCTGGCCGGACTGCGTCGCCGCGCCAAGGCCGGACGGCTGGCACCCGTGGCCGCGAAAGCGTAGAGGCCCAGGCCGCGTAACGACGGCGAGCCATCAAGCACGAGCGGGGTAGACGAAAGGGCCGGCCCACACCGGGCCGGCCCTTTCGTCATGCCGTGATCAGTTGCCGCCGGACAGCTTCTCCCGCAGCGCGGCCAGCTGGGCGTCGGACGCCAAGGTGCCGCTGCCCTCGTCGGAGCTGCTGCTGTAGCTGCTCTCGCCGGCCTCCGCGTCGCCTGCACCGGCCGCCGCGGCCTCCGCGTTGGCCCTGGCCGCCTCGGCGACCTGCCGCATGTGCGCCTCGTAGCGAGCGTGCGCCTCGGCGTACTGCTTCTCCCACTCCTCGCGCTGGGCCTCGTAACCCGGCTGCCACTCCTGGGTGTCCGGGTCGAAACCCTCGGGGTAGATGTAGTTGCCGTGCTCGTCGTACTCGGCGACCATGCCGTACTGCGTCGGGTCGAACTCGGCGTCCGGGCTGAAGCCCTCGTTGGCCTGCTTCAGCGACAGCGAGATGCGACGACGCTCCAGGTCGATGTCGATGACCTTGACCATGACCTCGCTGTTGACCTGGACGACCTGCTCGGGCAGCTCGACGTGGCGCTCGGCCAGCTCGGAGATGTGCACCAGGCCCTCGATACCGTCCTCGACGCGGACGAACGCGCCGAACGGCACCAGCTTGGTGACCTTGCCCGGCACGATCTGGCCGATCGCGTGGGTACGGGCGAACTGGCGCCACGGGTCCTCCTGCGTCGCCTTCAGCGACAGCGAGACCCGCTCGCGGTCCATGTCGACGTCCAGGACCTCGACGGTGACCTCGTCACCGACCTGCACGACCTCGCTCGGGTGGTCGATGTGCTTCCAGGACAGCTCGGAGACGTGCACCAGGCCGTCCACGCCGCCCAGGTCGACGAACGCACCGAAGTTGACGATGGAGGACACCACGCCCTTGCGGACCTGGCCCTTGGCCAGCGCGTTGAGGAACTCGCTGCGCACCTCGGACTGGGTCTGCTCCAGGTAGGCGCGGCGGGACAGCACCACGTTGTTGCGGTTCTTGTCCAGCTCGATGATCTTCGCCTCGAGCTCGCGGCCGACGTACGGCTGCAGGTCGCGCACCCGGCGCATCTCGACCAGCGACGCGGGCAGGAAGCCCCGCAGGCCGATGTCCAGGATCAGGCCGCCCTTGACGACCTCGATGACGGTGCCGGAGACGGCCTCGTCGCGCTCCTTGAGCTCCTCGATGGTGCCCCAGGCACGCTCGTACTGAGCACGCTTCTTGGACAGGATCAGCCGACCCTCCTTGTCCTCCTTCTGGAGAACGAGGGCCTCGACCTGGTCGCCGACCTTGACCACTTCAGCCGGGTCGACATCGTGCTTGATGGACAGCTCGCGGGAGGGGATCACGCCCTCGGTCTTGTAGCCGATGTCGAGTAGGACCTCGTCGCGGTCGACCTTGACGATGGTGCCTTCGACGATGTCGCCGTCGTTGAAGTACTTGATCGTCTTGTCGATAGCGGCGAGAAAGTCTTCCTCCGACCCGATATCGTTCACGGCGACCTGGGAGGTCTGCTCTTGGTCAGTCGGGGCGGCGGTGGTGTCGGTGGCCATTAGGTGGGTTGCTCCGGTATGGATTGAGTAGTCGTTGTTTCTGTTGGACAAGTCTTGCTGCGCAGCGGCCGACGCGGTAGATATCCAACGCCCTCACAAATGACGGCCGACGGACCACCGCAATTCGGTACGCGGACCTGGAACCCGGCGGACACCGGGTGGCGAGGCAGCGCGAACCCACTGCGCCTGGCCCATCGTACTTGTCCCCGCTACCCCGGCACAAACAGGGTGGGTCACGGATACGATCACCGCGTGAGCGATCCCGACCAGGCCGCCGGCGGCCACGAGAGCGCCGAACGTCTCCTCGGTACGGCGGGTGTGGCGCGCCGTCCCGTCGGCCATGCCGAAGCGGTGGTGGCCAGCCGGGCGTGGTGGGACGCCGACGCCGACGATTACCTCGCTGAGCACGGCGACTTTCTCGGCGATGCCGATTTCGTGTGGTGCCCGGAAGGCTTGCGCGAACAGGACACGCACCTGCTGGGCGATGTCGCCGGGAAACGGGTACTCGAGGTCGGCTGCGGGGCCGCTATGTGTGCACGGTGGCTGACCTCGGTCGGCGCCGACGCGGTGGCGATGGACCTGTCGGGCGGCATGCTGCGGCACGCCGGCGAAGCCAACCGGCGGACCGGCCTGAAGCCCCCGCTGGTGCAGGCGGACGCGGCACGTCTGCCGTTCGCGTCCGGCACGTTCGACATCGCCTGTTCCGCTTTCGGCGCGGTGCCGTTCACCCCCGACCTGGACGCGGTCTTCACCGAGGTGGCCCGCGTGCTGCGACCGGCGGGACGCTGGGTGTTCGCGGTGACGCATCCGATGCGCTGGATCTTCCCGGACGACCCGGGCCCGGCTGGTCTGCGCGTCATCAGTTCGTATTTCGACCGCACCCCGTATGTGGAGATCGACGCGCAGGGCCAGGCGACGTACGTGGAGTATCACCGCACGCTCGGCGACTACATCCGTGCACTGCGCGGTGCCGGGTTCGTCCTGGACGATCTGGTCGAACCGGAATGGCCGGAGGGTCACGAGCTGGTGTGGGGCCAGTGGGGCCCGGAGCGTGGCGAGTTGTTCCCCGGCACCGCGATCTTCCGTTGCGAGCTGGCCACATGAGCGGTCCGCACAGCGCGGAGATCACGGCCACGCTGGCCGACGGACGGGTCGTGGGTGGGCGGGTGTATCGCCTGGTGCACGGACCGCAGGACCTGCTCAGCGTGTGGAACGCTCGCGTGGTGTGGGACTTCGCCCCGGCGATCGGCGACGCGGGCGCGGCGGGCATGGACGCGGCGCTCAGCGCGCTCGCGGGCTGGCTCCGACGTGAGGTCCCCACCACCGAGCTGTCGGGCGACACGGCCGTTCAGGTCACCTGGCCGAGCCACGACATCGCTGTCTTCCCGGTCTTGCTGGCGCACGGGCTGGTGCCCACCACGGTGCTGGCGACCCGCCCGCTCGGGCTGTCGACGCTGCATCGCAGCACCGATGTGCGGGTGCGGAAAGCGACCATGAGCGACCTCGACGACGTGGCCAAGCTGGCCGCGGAGGAGATGCGGTTCTCCGCCCAGGTCGTGGGGGCGACACCACGCGACAACGCCGACGAGTTGATCCGGATCAACGCCGAGCGCGCGGTGTACTTCGGCGGGCGGGTGTATCTGGCGGAGCTCGACGGCGTCGCGGTGGGCGTGGCGGTGTGCGGCGTGACCGACCCGGCCGACAGCCCGACGCTGAGCCGCTTCCTGCCCGCGGGCACGTGGGGGTATCTGGGCCAGGTCGCGGTGCAGCCGAACCTCCGTGGGCAGGGGGTCGGGGCCGCGCTGGCCGAAGGCTCCCTTCGGCTGCTCGAGCCGGGTCTGGAGCAGGGCACGTTCCTGTTCTACGACGTGGCCAACCCGCTCTCGTCCGTGTTCTGGCCGCGCCGCGGTTACCGGCCGGTGCAGACGCGCTGGATCTGCCGCCCGGCCGCGAACCTGCGTTGACCCGCCTTCAGTGCGTCCAGGCCCGCGCCTGGCCCACGTAGTGCTCGGTGGTCGGAGCACCCCGGATCGCTCGCTTCACCGCGTCGAGCACCCCGTCGACGATCTCGGTGTGCGTCAGCCAGCGCATCCGGTCACCGTCCCGCACATACCCCAGCAGAACCTGCTGGGTCGGATGCTCCGGCAGCGTCGGTTCCGGGCCCGCCCCGAACCGGTCGTCCGGTGGTGCGTCGAACACCTCCACCACGGGGGCGTCCGGAACCAGCAGCGGCTCGACGGCGTTGAGCACCGAGCGCCGGTACTCGTTGTGCACCCACGCCACCAGCAGGTCCGCCGGGCCGTCCAGCGCGTCGGCGGTATCCCGTACGAGGCGCTCCGGTCGTTCCCAGCGCGCCTGTACCCACAGGGCCCGACCTCGGCCGGGCTCGGCGTAGTCCGGCAGCGGGCTGTAGCGCCTGCTCGGGAGCACCACCAGCCAGCCCTCGTTCACCAAGTGGCCTGCCACGCCCGCCAACATCCCGGTGCCACCCAGCACCAGTGCACGTTTCGGCATGGCCTACCCCCGCATCCGGCGCGCGAACGACATCATCGGCAGCAGAACGGAATGGGGCGTCACGCGACTGGCGCCCGCCAGCGTCTTGGGCACCATGCCGGGCACCACGACCCGCTTGCCTTGTTCCATGGCCGCGATCGATTCCTCGGCCACCCGCTCCACGCTGACTTTTCCCCCTGGAATCGCGACCGCTTCGGCCCCGGCGATCCGCGCCCATTCGGTGTCCACCGGGCCCGGGCACACCGCCGTGCACGAGACGCCACTCCCCCGCAGTTCCTCGTGGATCGCTTCGGACAGGGTCAACACGAACGCCTTGGTCGCCGCGTACGTGGCCATGCCCGGCATGGGTTGGAACGCGGCGAGCGACGCCAGGTTGAGGATCGCACCGCTGCCCCTGGCCACCATGTCGTGCAGGAAGGCGTGGGTCAGTTCGAGCAAGGCCGTCACGTTGACGTCGACCTCTTCCCGCTCACGTTCCAGCGGTAGCCGGGCGAACTGACCGGACGTGCCGAACCCGGCGGAGTTGCACACCCCGCCGACGACCCGTGACCGGGAGCGGATCCGGTCGATCAATTTCGTGCGCTCCTCGGGCACGGCCAGGTCGTGCACCATCACCTCGACGTCGACTCCGTGCGCCGAGTGGAGCTCGTCGGCAAGCTTGCGCATGCGCTCCTCGCGGCGGGCCACGAGCACCAGGTTGTGTCCTCGCTGTGCCAGTTGGCGGGCCAGCTCGGCACCGATGCCGCTGGAAGCTCCGGTCACGACGACGTCGATGTCGTCAGCGGGCGCGGGCAGGCTCATCCGAACACCTCCGTGGTCGTTGCGGCGACACCGCCTGGCGCTCGCCGGGCGTTGCAGCGCGAGGTCGCTTGCAGAGTTACCGCCCCTCTGGTCGCCAAACCTGGCGGTGCCCGTCGGACGTCCGACCATATGTCCGATCTGCGCGTTTCCCTCGCCATGGTTCCATCACCCACGCAGATCCGCACCACCCGTCGGGTCGGCGGGCATCCGATCGGCGGAACCGGTCGGTGGTACGCAGCACGATCCCGGCCCGGCGGACGGCCGGTCGGTCGATGAGCTCCCGGCCCGGCCGGCGGCCGGTCCGGTCGATGAGATCCCGGCCCGGCCGGCGGCCGGGCCGATCACTGAGCAGGGGCGCCCAGCTGATCGGTCGGCACGAGCGGAGCGATGTCCAACCTGGTGATGAGTCCGTCGACGATGTCGAACATGATCCTGGCGAGCGGGCGGCCCCCCGGGGCGAGAACGGCGGCCGGAACGCCGTTGACCACCATCGGGATGGTGACGTCGACGCGGTCGGCGAACAGTCGCGCCTCGCCGGCCACCGCGCGATGCCCGTGAACCGTCACGGCTTCGCCGTCCGGCAACAGCTCCGGCGCGGCCGTCCGGACCACGTCCGGAGCCAGCACGCCGACGAGCGCGTCGATGTCGCCGTCGCGCGCGGCCGCGAGAAAGGCCTCCACGACGCGCCAGTCCGATGTTTGTGCGGTCTCGACGACCGATGCCCCGGCGATCCTCTGCCGGGCACGACTGGCCAGCTTCTTCGCGTTCGTCGGTGTCGTGTCCAGCACGCCGGCGATTTCGTCGAACGGCACCCGGAACAGATCGTGCAGGACGTAGGCGACGCGCTGCGTCGGAGTCAGCTGGTCGAGCAGCACCATCAGGGCCCGCGACACCTGCTCACGCCGCAGGAACTCCTCGTCCGCGGCGAGCTGCTGATCGGCGAGCGCGTCAGCCAGCAGGGGCAGCTCGCCGCGCCGTCGGGAGGCCCGCAGCAGGTCGAGACAGAGTCGCGCGGTCACCGTGGTGAGCCAGCCTGCGGGGTTCTCGATCTCGTCCTGCACGGTGTGCGCGCGCAGCCAGGCGTCCTGTACCGCGTCCTCGGCGTCCTCGAGGGAGCCGAGTATCCGGTGCGCCAGCGACAGCAGCCGAGGGCGCTCCGCCTGGAAAGTGTCGGTCAAGTTCACGGGAGCGGTCACCTTTCGGTCCTGCCAGACGTCATGACGGGCGACCAACACGCAATGACGGTCTCGGCAGAACGGAGGATTCCTTGAGCGTACAGATCAGCAGGCCCGGGGTTGGCCCACGGCAGGTCGGGAGGCACTGATGACCGCGGTGCTACTCCCACTGACGATCGTGTGCATGGTGGCCAACGCGTTCGTCATGGTGGCGGACCTGGCCCGCGCCAAGTTCGTGCTGGCCAACTCGGCCGAGGTCGGTGTCAAGCCCGAGCTGATTCCGTGTCTGGGCTTGCTGAAAGCAGCCGGCATAGCGGGCTTGGCCATCGGGCTGGCAGGCATCACACCGCTGGGCGTCGCCGCGGCGGTGGGGCTGGTGTTGTTCTACCTCTGCGCGGTCGGCGCCCACGTCCGGGCGTCCGTCTACTACAACATCGCGTTCCCGCTGCTCTACCTGGCGTTGGCCGCGAGCGCGCTGGCGTACTTCCTCGCCGGCTGACCGGCGCACCACCGTGGCTCGCGTCGCGGTCGGCGCGAGCCACGGTCCGCCGTCCTCAGTGCGCGGCGTCGTTCCAGGACCGGCCGAACCCGACCGACACCTCGAGCGGCACGGCCAGCTGGTAGGCCGCACCCATCTGCTCGCGCACCAGCGCCTCGACCTGCTCGTGCTCGCCCGGCGCGACTTCCAGCACCAGCTCGTCGTGCACCTGCAACAGCATCCGGCTGCGCAGTCCCGACTCGGCGAGGCCGCGGTGCACGTTCAGCATGGCCACCTTGATGATGTCGGCCGCGCTGCCCTGGATCGGCGCGTTGAGCGCCATCCGCTGCGCCATTTCGCGGCGCTGCCGGTTGTCGCTGTTCAGGTCCGGCAAGTAGCGGCGGCGACCGAAGATCGTCTCCGTGTACCCGGCCTTGCTCGCCGCCTGCACCACCGACTGCAGGTAGTCCCGCACGCCGCCGAAGCTTTCGAAGTACTCGTCCATCAGCCCCCGCGCCTCCTCGGTGGAGATGCGCAGCTGCTGCGACAAGCCGTACGCGGACAGGCCGTACGCCAGGCCGTAGTTCATCGCCTTGATCTTGGCCCGCTGCTCGGGGGTGACCGCTTCCGGCGCCACGTCGAACACGCGCGCCGCGGTCGCCGCGTGAAAGTCGAAGCCGGACTGGAACGCCTCGATCAGCTTCGCATCGCCGGACAGGTGCGCCATGATCCGCATCTCGATCTGGCTGTAGTCGGCGGTCATCAGCTCGGCGTAGCCCTCACCGACGATGAACGTCTCCCGGATGCGCCTGCCCTCCTCGGTGCGGACCGGGATGTTCTGCAGGTTCGGCTCGGTGGACGACAGCCGTCCGGTCGCCGCGATGGTCTGCTGCAGCGTGGTGTGGATGCGGCCGTCGTCGGCGACCGACCGCAGCAGCCCCTCCACGGTGACCTTCAGCCTGGTGGCGTCCCGGTGCTCCAGCAGGTGTTGCAGGAACGGGTGCTCGGTCTTCTCGTAGAGCGTCTGCAGCGAATCCGCGTCCGTGGTGTAGCCGGTCTTGGTGCGCTTGGTCTTGGGCATGCCCAGTTCGTCGAACAGCACCACCTGCAGCTGCTTCGGCGAGCCGAGGTTGATCTGCTTGCCGATCACCTGGTAGGCGGCCTCGGCGGCGTTCTTCACCCGCTCGCCGTAGTGCGCCTCCAGCGCGGTCAGCTGTTCGACGTCGACCGCGATGCCTGCGCGCTCCAGCTCGTCGATGACCTCGAACAGCGGCATCTCGATGTCCCGCAACAGTTTGCTGCCGCCGAGCGAGGCCAGCTCGGACTCCAGCGCCTGCGCCAGCTCACCGATGGCCCGCGCGCGCACCAGCTCCGCCTGCACCAGCTCGTGATCGCCGCCGGGGCCCTCGTCGTCACCGTCCAGCAGGGACAGCTGGCCCTCTTCGGCGGTTTCGGTGCGCAGCTCGCGCTTGAGATAGCGCAGCACCAGATCGTCCAGCGCGAACGACCGCTGGCCGGGCCGGACCAGGTAGGCCGCCAGCTCGGTGTCCATGTCCAGGCCACGCAACACCCAGCCCCGGGACCGGATCGCGTGCAACGCCGTCTTGGCCGCGTGACTGATCTTGGTCACCGCCCCGTCGGCCAGCCAGGACGCCAGCGCCTGCTCGTCGGACTCGGTCAGCTCGGCCGGGTCGATGTACAGCCCTTCGCCGTCCGGGGTGGCCAGCGTCAGCGACACCAGGTCCGCGTTGATCGACGAGCCCGTCGTGCGCACCGCGAGCGCCACCGGGCCCTTGCCGGCGTGCGCGCCCAGCCAGCCGGCGACCGAACCGGGCTCGGCCTTGCTGCCGCTGACCTCGAAACCCGCCTCCGCCTCCGGCTCGGCCGAGCTGAGCGACTCGAACAAGCGGTCCCGCAGCACGCGGAACTCGAGCTCGTCGAACAGCTGGTGCACCGCGTCCCGGTTCCACGGTCGCACCGCGAGGTCCTTCGGCCCGACCTCGAGCGGCACGTCCCGCACCAGCTCGGTGAGCTGGCGGTTCAACAACACCGACGACAAGTGGTCACGCAGCGCCTGCCCGGCCTTGCCCTTGACCTCGTCGACCCGGTCGACCAGCTCGGACAGCGAGCCGAACTCCTGCAGCCACTTGGAGATCGTCTTCTCCCCCACGCCGGGAATCTTCGGCAGGTTGTCCGACGGGTCGCCGCGCAACGCCGCGAAGTCCGGGTACTGCGTCGGGGTGACGCCGTACTTCTCCTTCACCTTCGCCGGGTCCAGCCGCCACATCTCCGACACGCCCCGGCTCGGGTAGAGCAGCGTGACCTGGTCGTTGACCAGCTGGATGGTGTCCCGGTCACCGGAACAGATCAGCACCTGGAAGCCCTCGGCGGCCGCCTGCGTGGTGAGCGTGGCGATCACGTCGTCGGCCTCGTAGCCCTCCTTGGACAGAAACGGCACGCACAGCGCGGTGAGCACGTCCTCGATCAGGCTGATCTGCCCCTTGAACTCGTCCGGGGACGCGCTGCGGTTGGCCTTGTACTCGCTGTACTGCTCGCTGCGGAACGTCTTGCGGGATACGTCGAAGGCCACCGCGAGGTGAGTCGGCTGCTCGTCGCGCAACAGGTTGATCAGCATCGAGGTGAACCCGAACACCGCGTTGGTGTGCTGACCGGTCTGTGTGGCGAAATTCTCCTTCGGCAGCGCGTAGAACGCTCGATAGGCCATGGAATGGCCGTCGATCAGCAGTAACTTGGGCACGGACGTGTCACTGGTTGCGGTGGCTTCTGCGCGAGGACTCACCTCAGCGAGTCTAGGGTGCAGTACCGACAACGTTCCGAGGTGTCTCGGCGAGCCGAGTGGGAGTCAGGTGTTGAACGATCCAGCGAAGATTGCAGCCCTTTTCCGCGACACGATCGCGCCCGAGTACGCCGAGCAACAGCTCGACGACAAGCTCGGCATCAGCTACGTCGAAGTGTCACCGGAGCGCGTGGTCGCGACCATGCCGGTGAAGGGGAACCTGCAGCCCTACGGCCTGCTGCACGGCGGCGCGAACGCGGCACTGGCGGAGTCGCTCGGCTCGATGTGTGCGGCGCTGAACGCGACGGAAGGGCGGGTTTCGCTGGGGCTCGAGTTGTCCTGCACCCACCACCGGGCGGTCCGGGAGGGAGTCGTCACCGGTGTCGCCACCCCGGTGCACGTCGGTCGGAGCACGGTGACCGTGGCCATCGAGCTGACCGACGAACAGGGGCGGCGTACCTGCACGGCGCGGCTGACCTGCGTGCTGCGGGACAACCCCCAGCGCAAGCAGTGAGCCGCCGGCACAAGCAGTGAGCCGCCGGGGGCCTGCTGGCCACCGGCGGCTCACTCGGCCGTCGGGTCGGACCTAGCCGACGCCGAGGTAGGCCTCCTTGACCGACGGGTCGGCCAGCAGTTCCTTACCGGTGCCTGCCTTGACGATCTCGCCGGTCTCCAGCACGTAAGCACGGTGCGACCGCGCCAGCGCCTGCTGCGCGTTCTGCTCCACCAGCAGCACGGTCGTGCCCTGCTCGTTGATCTCGGTGATGATCCGGAAGATCTGCTGGATGTACTGCGGCGCAAGCCCCATCGACGGTTCGTCGAGCAGCAGCAGCTTCGGCCGCGCCATCAGCGCGCGTCCGATGGCCAGCATCTGTTGCTCACCGCCGGACATGGTGCCGCCCGCCTGGTCCTTGCGCTCGGCCAGGCGCGGGAACAGCTCGAAGACCCGTTCCAGGTCCTCGGCGATCCCGTCCTTGTCCTTGCGCGCGTAGGCGCCCATGTCCAGGTTCTCCAGCACGGTCATGCCCGGGAAGATCCGGCGACCTTCCGGCGACTGCGCGATGCCTCGTTCGACCCGCTTCTCACCACGCATGCGCGTGATGTCCTCGCCGTTGAAGATGATCTTCCCGCCGGACACCGGGCGGATGCCCGAGATGGCCCGCATCGTGGTGGTCTTGCCCGCACCGTTGGCGCCGATCAACGCGACGATCTCGCCTTCGCCGACGGTGAGGGACAAGTTGTGCACCGCGCGGATCCGGCCGTAGTGGACGGAGACGGAGTCCAGCTCAAGCAACGTCATCGTCAGGCACCCCCAAGTACGCGGCGATGACCGCCTTGTCGTTCCGGATCTCCTCGGGCGTGCCCTCGGCGATCTTCTTGCCGAACTCCAACACCACGATCCGGTCCGTCACACCCATGACCAGACGCATGTCGTGCTCGATGAGCAGCACCGTGAAGCCGTCGTCCCTGATCTTGCGGATGAGCTCCATGAGCTCGTCCTTCTCCGCCGGGTTGAAGCCCGCGGCGGGCTCGTCCAGGCACAACAGCTTCGGCTCGGTGGCCAACGCACGCGCGATCTCCAGCCGTCGCTGATAGCCGTACGGCAGGTTCTTCGCCTTGTCACCCGCCCGGTCGGCGATGCCGACGAACTCCAGCAACGCCATGGCCTTCTCGACCGCCGCCTTCTCCTCGGCGAAGTGCCGGGGAAGCCGCAGCAGGGCGCCGACCACCGACGTCTTGTGCCGGGCGTCGGTGCCGACGACCACGTTCTCCAGCGCGGTCATCTCGTCGAACAGCCGGATGTTCTGGAACGTCCTGGCGATGCCCTTGCGGGTGATCTTGTGCTTGGTCGTCTTCCCGAGCGGCTTGCCCTCCAGCAGCACCTGACCGGACGTCGGCCGGTACACACCGGTCATCGCGTTGAAGCAGGTGGTCTTGCCCGCACCGTTCGGCCCGATCAGGCCGAGGATCTCGCCGCGCTTGATGTCGAACGAGACCCCGTCGAGCGCGACCAGGCCGCCGAACCTCATGGTGACGTTGTCCATCTCCAGGAGGGTCTCTCCCTGGCCGACCGCGAACTCGCGGTCGGTCGCCACCACTTCGGCGACTTCGGCTTCGTGCTCGCGCAGTTCCGCCTCGGTCATCTGGGCGACCTCGGCGACGATGCCGCCGGGCGCCGGCTCGTTCTTGTTCTTCTCCGTCACTTCGGTGCCCCGCTTCCGCCGTTCATCAAGCCGCCCTTCTCGGCAGACATCGCGGTGTCGCTGCTGACCACCTCACCGCGGCCGACCAATCGCTGATAGGCCTGCCTGCCGTAGGCCAGCAAGCGCTGGCGGGCACCCAGCAGGCCCTGCGGACGGAAGATCATCAGGATGGTCAGCGCCACCCCGAAGATCATGAACTTCCACTCGGCGATGCTCAGGAAGCGCAGCGGCACGTAGGCCACCACGAACGCCCCGAGCAGCACACCGACCTTGTTGCCGGAGCCGCCGAGGATCACCGCGGCCAGGAACAGCACCGAGGTCAGCACGTCGAACTTCTGGTTGTTCATGAAGCCCTGCTGACCGGCGTACAGCGCACCGGAGAGGCCACCGATCGCCGCGCCGATGACGAACGCCCAGATCTTGAACTTGAACGTGGGCACGCCCATCAGCTCGGCGGCGTCCTCGTCGTCGCGGATGGCCACCCAAGCGCGACCGACCCGCGACCGCTCCAGGTTTCCTGCCAGGATCAACACGATGATGATCACCGCGACGCACAGCACGTACCACGGCTTGCCGTCGAAGTTGACGAACAACGGCTCACCGTTCTCCCGCGTCCCGGGCGGGGCGCCGATGTTGGAGAACCCGCGGTTGCCGCGCAGCGCGTCCACGTTGTCGGCAAACAGTCGCACCATCTCGCCGAAGCCCAGCGTCACGATGGCCAGATAGTCACCGCGCAGCCGTAGCGTCGGAGACCCGAGGATGATGCCGAACACCATGGTGATCGCCATCGCCAGCGGAACGGCCGCCAGGTACGGGATCTTCCACAGCGTGGAGTCCGGACTGGTGAACAGCGCCGCGACATACGCGCCGATGGCGAAGAACCCGACATAGCCGAGGTCGAGCAGGCCGGCCTGGCCGACCACCACGTTCAACCCGATCGCGATCAGGCAGTACCGCGCGACGTCGAACATCGCGATGGAGAAGTCGTAACCGGGTTCGGTGGTCAGGATCGGTGGGTTCAGCCACGGCAGCGCGAAGATCAGCACCACAACCGGGATCAAGATCACCCACTGCTGGAAACGGCTCAGGTTGTTCCAGCGCTCGGAGATACTCGTCCGCCGGGGTGCTGTCGGGGGCTTGGCCGTCGACGGAGTCTTGGTCGTGGTCATACCCGTGCCTTCCCGAGCGATTCACCGAGGATGCCTGTCGGCCGGAACATCAGCACCAGCACCAGCAGCACGAACGCCACCACGTCGCGCCATTCGCCACCGAACAGCGCCTGGCCGTGGTTCTCGATGACGCCGAGCAGCAAGCCACCGAGCAGCGCACCGCGCAGATTGCCGATGCCGCCGAGCACGGCCGCGGCGAATGCCTTGATGCCGAGCAGGAATCCGCCGTTGTACTGGGCACCCTGCGGGATCTTCATCATGTAGAACACCGCGGCCGCGCCGGCCAGCAGGCCGCCGACCACGAACGTCAGCATGATGATGCGCTCCTTGTTGACACCCATCAGCGTGGCCGTCTCCGGATCCTGGGCGACCGCGCGGATACCGCGACCGAACCGGGTCCGGTTGACGAAGGTGTCCGCGACCAGCCACATCAGGATCGACGCGACCACGATGATGATGGTCAGGTTCTGAATCGAGGCGCTGCCGACGGTGAACAGCGTCTCCGGCCGAAGAAGCCGGATCGCCTGTTCGGCATTGCCGCCCCGCCAGAGGAACAGGATCTGCTGCAGCACCAGTGAGGCGCCGATGGCGGTGATCAGAAACGCCAGTCGAGGGGCGCCCCGGTTCCGCAGCGGCCGGTAGGCGACGCGTTCCAGCACCAGTGCCGTGGTGCCAGAGACCAGCATCGCCACCACCACTGCGAGCAACAGGAAGGCGATCAGTTCGCCGGTCGCCAGTTCGGGCGTCGGGCCGGGCCGAAAGCCCAGCAGGAAGAACGTGAACCAGGTGGCGTATGCCCCGTAGATGAAGACCTCGGAGTGCGCGAAGTTCAGCAGCTTCAGCACGCCGTACACCAGGGTGTAGCCCAGTGCGATGAGCGCGTAGATGCTGCCGTACTCAAGGCCACCGATCGTGTTCGCCCAGAACAGGTCGATGAACGTGTCGGTATTGATCCACGAATCTGACTCTTGCGCGAGGATGTGCGCAGAACTAACTACGTGGTGCACTCAAGTACTCATTTTCTCTCGAGCCGGGCTTACTGACCGGGTGTGGTCATTGCCGGGGACTTCCTACCAGAAAGAGTGAGTGGATAGGCAACGAGGGGGAGACAGGCTCGCCGGCTCCATCTCCCCCTCGTCATCGTCCTACTTGATCTCGACGTTCCGGACGATCTTGCCGTTCTCCACCTTGTAGGTCCACACGGTGGGCGTCTCGGCAAGCTCGCCCTTGTCGTCCCAACCCAGCTTGTTGCTCAGGCCCTGGGCGTCGTAGTTCTTGATCCACTCCAGCATCTTCTTGCGGTCGGTGTTGCCCGCGTCGATACCGGACAGCAGCACGGTGGCTGCGTCGTAACCCTCGACCGAGTAGGTGCCGGGGTCCTTGTCGAACATGTCGCGGTACTCACCGGCGAACTTGGTGAAGCCCTCACCAGGCACGCACGGGCAGGTGAAGAACGTCTCGGCCGCGGCGTCACCCGCACCCTTGACGTACTCGTCGTCCTTCACACCGTCCGGAACCACCAGCTGAGCCTCGACACCGGCGTCGAACAGCTGCTGGGCGAACGGAGCGCCCTCCTGGTAGTAACCGGAGTAGTAGACAGCGTCCGGCTGTGCAGCCTTGATGCTCTGCACGACCGCGCTGAACTCCTTCTGCTTGGTCTTGACCTTCTCGTTGCAGACGACCTTGTCGCCCAGCGCCTCCTTGACCGCCTCGGCCAGGCCGATGCCGTACTCGGAGTCGTCCTGAACCACGCAGACCTTCTCCGCACCGAGGTTCTCGGTCAGGAACTTGGCCGCCGCCGGGCCCTGCGCGTTGTCGTTGCCCAGGCCGCGGAAGAACGTCTTCCAGCCGTTCTCGGCCAGCGCCGGGTTGGTCGCCGACGGGGAGATCTGCGGCAGGCCCGCCTTGTCGAAGATGTTGCCCGCGGCCTTCGACTCACCGGAGAACGGCAGGCCGACGACACCCACGATCTCCTTGGTGTTGACCATCTGGGTGACGATGCCGGGCGCCTTCTCCGGAACACCCTCGGTCTCGAACTCCTTGAGCTCGACCTGACAGTCCTTGTTGGCGTCGTTGTGCTTCTTCACCGCCAGCTTGACGCCGTTCAGGATGTTCTGACCCAGCGCGGCGTTCTCACCGTTGATGGTGCCCGCGTAAGCGATGGCGACGTTGCTGCACTTGGCGTTACCGTCTCCTTCAGGCTTGTGAGCGTTCGCCGGCTCGGCGGGCGCGTCGGCTTGTGGCTCGTTCCCCGCGCTTCCACCTTGGTCGGTTCGCGCCTCACAAGCACTGAGAGCCAGTGACGCGGCCGCCGCCAGCACCAGAGCTGCGGTAATCCGTGCTCTTGCCACTTCTTCCTCCATGTCGTATGGGGTCGTCGCCAACGCGCGACCCACCCCCTGGGAATCGGACCCGGTGGGTGAACCTAACTGCCGTCCCCGCTGCTTGCCCAGGCACGGAGCGTGCCTGTATCCACATCGTGACGGTTTGCAGAGAACGTTATAGCCACTCGTACTCCGCGCGGCCAACATTCAACAACAACCATGACTCAGAGCGACGACAATCTGCGCAAAAAGGTCGCTTCGGGCGCTCCACTAGCCCATTTGGCCGCTGTTGATCTCTAGTGCAACCGTCGGCCGACATTGGCCATCGCGGCAGCACCTTAGTTGGTGTCGCGCGTGACGGCACGCATTGGCAACAAGATTTGCCAACGCCGTAACAAGAACAAAGGCGCTGGCTACGCGTTGATGCTGTCCACCACAGCCTGCGCCACCGACTTCATCGTGGTCCGCCGGTCCATCGCGGTGCGCTGGATCCAGCGGAACGCCTCCGGCTCGGTCAGGCCCTGCGTGGTCATCAGCAGACCTTTGGCGCGGTCGACGATCTTGCGGGTCTCCAGCCGGTCGGTCAGGTCGGCGACCTCCGACTCGAGCGCCTGGAGCTCGGCGAACCGGCTGACCGCGAGTTCGACGGCGGGCACCAGGTCCCGCTTGGCGAACGGCTTCACCAGGTAGGCCATCGTGCCCGCGTCCCTGGCCCGCTCGACCAGCTCCCGCTGGCTGAACGCGGTCAGGATGACCACCGGGGCGATGCGCTCGCCGGTGATCTTCGACGCGGCCTCGATGCCGTCCATCTTGGGCATCTTCACGTCCAGGATGACCAGGTCCGGCTTCAGCTGTGCGGCCAGCTCGACGGCCTGCTCGCCGTCCGCGGCCTCGCCCACCACCTCGTAGCCTTCCTCGCGCAGCATCTCGGCCAGGTCGAGCCTGATCAGCGCCTCGTCCTCGGCGATGAGAACGCGACGCTTCTGCTCGGCCCTGTCCTGGGCGGTGGCCGTCTCGGTCACCGAGACCTCCTGGGTGCTCGCTTGATCTCGCTGGTAGCGGCACCAGACTAGCGAGGGGCGAGACCGGGCCGCAGCAAATGCCCGCGAACCGGGACAAGCGTCACGGGAACCGACCCGATCGGGCACCGGCGAGCCGCAAGCCGGGTGGATCGAACGCGCGCGCAGGCACACGAGGAAGGCATTCCGGGCCGCACGACCGCGACGGCGGGCCATCCCTTAAGATCGTGCGTGTCCGCCCCCGTAGCCCAATTGGCAGAGGCAACGGATTCAAAACCCGTCCAGTGTGAGTTCGAGTCTCACCGGGGGCACTCTTGTCGATCACGACCGACCTGGGCTCGTACCAGCACAAACCGCGCACTTCCCGTACCGGGGGGGGTGCGCGGTTTCGCGCTTCGTGAGCAGGTAGCCGCTGGGATCGCAACCCCGGCCACGCGACACGACGCCGCGGAGACTGCCACTTGCTGAGTGGCCTACCCGGCCACCCGCTGCTAACCCGGCCGGCCCCACGCTATGTCGTCGACCGCGAGGAACGGTTCGTCCACCACCGCGGCGGGTGTGCGTCCGGTGAATGCAACGACCTCCCGGTGCAGGTGGGACTGGTCCACGTAACCGCACTCGGCCGCCACCGTGGCTGGCGAGCGGCCGGCCACCAACTGGTGCACGGCGTGATCGAACCGAACGAGGGTGGCCGCGCGCTTCGGCGGAATTCCGAGCTGGGACTGGAAGCGCGCCCACAACCGTTTGCGGCTCCAGCCCACTTCGGCGGCCAGGGGCTCGACGCGAGTTCGGCCGCGGCTTGCGCGGATGCGCCGCCACACCCAGGCGACCTCGGGGTCGACTCGGCCGGTCAGCTTGCTCGCCAGCCAGTGCTCCATCCACGCGAAGCGGTCCTGCCAGTCGTCCAGGTCGGCCAGGCGGCCGCTGACGAGCGCAGCTTCCGAACCCAGCACATCATCTGCGTCGACCACCCCGGACAGTTCGGCAACTGCCGGACCGAGGAGCGCATGCGCGACAACCGGAACCAACCGAACCTGCAAACACCGGAACGCCATCGCGCGGCGCGCACGCATCACTTCGCCGAATCCCATGCCGGTGACGAAGCTGCCGCGATGACATCGCCCGGCCGCGTCGTCCACCGCGATGTCACCGTCGAAGATCACGATCAACGTCACCGCGGGGTGCGGGATCAACCGCAGGTCATAGCGCGCGACGCCGGTATCGGTGAATCCGGCCATCGCCGCACCGGGAAGTTCGCTCGGACGCGTCGGCGCTGCCACGTCCCACAGCAGGGATGACTGGCGGCCGGACACAGGCCCCATGCTACGGAACATTTGTCCAAGCCAACTGCGCGCTGCACCCGGCACGCTGGGCGGCATGACCGCTCAACATCCCGGACTCCACGTGCTTCACGATGGCCCTGACAGCGCCCCGACGATGGTGCTGATTCACGGCACAGCAGCGTCGTCGCGAACGTGGGACGCGCTGGTGCCCCACCTGTCGACGTCCCACCACGTCGTGCGCGTCGATCTCCCCGGCTGCGGACAGTCACCGAAATCAATCGCGACCTCGTACGCACTCGCTGAGCAAGCTCGCCGGCTGGCGGCGACACTGGATCAGATCGGCGTCACGAACGCCACGGTCGTCGGGCATTCCAGCGGCGGCGCGGTGGCCACTGCCCTGCTCGAACAGCGCCGCGACCTCGTGCACTCGGTGGCTCTGATCAACACCGGACCGCACATGGGAGCGTTCGTCGGACCCGACAGCAACATCGGGCCGGTGACTCCGGAAGGCCTCAGCGACGACCAGCTGCGCTTGTTTCTCAGCTCGGCGTTCGGTCCGGGTTTCGCCGTCCCGCAAGCGGTGATCGACGAGGCACGAAACGTCGACTTCGAGGTGTTCGCCGCGACCTCCCACGCAATCCAGGCGTATCTCGACGAACGCGCTCTTCCCGACCGGCTGGCCTCGCTGCAGACACCGGTGCTGGTGATCTTCGGCGCGGAGGATCAGCGATGGCGCCCGGAATCGGCCGAGGAGTACCGGGCCGTGCCGGGCGCGGTGATCGAGATGCTCCCGGGCGTCGGACACTCGCCGATCATCGAAGCCCCGGAGCGAACGGCCACCCTCCTGCAAGCGTTCACCAGCTAGCTGCGCGCCCGCCTCAGAGGTTCTGGGCGACCATCCACAAGTGACCCCATGGGTCGGCGAACCGTCCGGCGCGCTGGCCGTAGTCCCAGTCCTGGATCGGGAAAACGACCGTGCCGCCTGCTTCGGTCAGCCGCGCACCGGCGCTGTCGGCGTCGGTGACTTCGACGGCCATCACCACCGGGCTTCCGCCCAGCGTTGCCGGCGACGGGTCGTGGTCGTCCTCGTCCTTGACCGCGACCAGGGTCTCCCCGATGCGCAGCATGGCGTGGACGATCTTGCCGTCCGGCCGACCGGTGTCGGTATGCCGCTCGAGTTCCTCGGCGCCGAATGCCTTGCCGTACAGCTCGATCGCGGCCTTCGCGTCGCCGACGACCAGTCGTGGATAGACAGCGGTGATAGTGCTCATGGGCTCATCGTGCGCCGGTCGCCGAGCCGTGTCTTGGACAAACCGGAACCGTCAGGGCGAGGCAGGCGCGGGCACGACGCCGTCCTCGACCAGCCCCCGCATGACCGCCGCCCCGACGGTTTGTACTGCCGACAGCGGACGGATCATCACCGTGAACGTCCCGATGCGCCCCTGGTCGTCCAGCTGGATCAGATCGATGCCGTCGACGAGCTTGCCGTCGACGGTGGTCCGGAACCGCAGGATGTGCGACTCGGCCTGCTCCCCGTCCAGGCCGAGCTGGTCGGTACCCGAGTAGGAGCCGACGTAGCGGAAGTCCTCGAAGGTCCTGGCCAGCACCCGGAACAGGGCCGACACCTGCTCGATGCCTTCGAACGGGGTGAACTTCACCGGGCTGTGGAACGTGATGTCGGGGGCGAACTCCCGCAGCGCCCGTTCGAAGTCACCGGATTCGATCGCGTCCCGGAAGCGCTGCACTGCGTCCATGGGCTTCTCCTTCAGATCGTTGCGGCCAGCCGTGTGCCCTGGTCGATGGCCCGCTTCGCGTCCAGCTCAGCGGCGACGTCCGCGCCACCGATGACATGCGTGACGACGCCTCGCTCGATGAGCTCGTCGGCCACGTCCCGTTGCGACTCCTGACCCGCGCAAATCACCACGTTGTCCACGTCGAGTACCCGGGTGAGGCGATGGTCTTTGCCGTACGCGATGTGCAGGCCCTCGTCGTCGATGCGCCGGTAGGCCACCCCGGTGATCTCCTCGACGCCCTTGGCCTTCAGCGCGGCGCGGTGCACCCAACCGGTCGTCTTGCCGAGCCCCTTGCCGATCTTCGACGTCTTGCGCTGCAGCAGGTACACCTTCCGGCTCGGTGGCTCCGGCGCGGGCTCGGTCAGCCCACCGCGCACCCGAGCCGGGTCCGCCACTCCCCACTCGCGTTGCCATGCCGCGAGGTCCAGCGACGGTGACCGGTCATGGGTGAGGAACTCGGACACGTCGACACCGATCCCGCCGGCGCCGATGACGGCGACTTTGCGGCCGACCGGCTTGCCGTGCCGCACGACGTCGACGTACGACAACACCGACGGGTGGTCGATGCCTTCGATGTTCGGTACCCGCGGGACCACCCCGGTCGCCACGACGACCTCGTCGAAGTGTTCCGCCATCAGCTGCTCGGCGGTGACCCGGACGCCGAGGTGCAGCTTGACGCCGGTGAGCTCGATGCGCCGGTTGAAGTACCGGATCGTCTCGGCGAACTCTTCCTTGCCCGGGATGCGACTGGCGATGTCGAACTGGCCGCCGATCTCGTCGGCCGCTTCGAACAGGTCGACGTCGTGCCCGCGCTCGGCCAGCGTGGTCGCCGCGGCCAGACCCGCGGGCCCGGCGCCGACGACGGCGATCCGCTTGGCCCGGCGCGTGGGCAGCAGCCGCAGCGTCGTCTCGTTGCCGGCACGCGGATTGACCAGACACGAAGCCGGCTTCATCGAGAACGTGTGGTCCAGGCATGCCTGGTTGCACGCGATGCACGTGTTGATCTCGTCGGTGCGGCCGGTCTGCGCCTTGCGCACCCAGTCCGGGTCGGCCAGCAGCGGCCGGGCCAGCGACACCAGGTCGGCGTCACCGCGGGCCAGCACCTCCTCAGCGACCTGCGGCATGTTGATCCGGTTCGACGTGATGACCGGGATCGAGACGTGCGGCTTGAGCTTCGCGGTGACCTGCGTGAACGCCGCTCGCGGCACCGAGGTCACGATGGTCGGCACCCGCGCCTCGTGCCAGCCGATGCCGGTGTTGATCAAGGTCGCGCCCGCTCGTTCCACGGCCTCGGCCAGCGCCACGACTTCGTCCCAGGTCTGGCCGTCCGGCACCAGGTCCAGCATCGACAAGCGGTAGACGATGATGAAGTCCGGCCCGACGCGTTGCCGGACGGCTCGCACGATCTCCACCGCGAAGCGCCTGCGGTTCTCCGCGGAGCCGCCCCAGCGATCGGTGCGCTTGTTGGTGCGTGGCGCCAGGAACTGGTTGATGAGATAGCCCTCGGAGCCCATGATCTCGACGCCGTCGTAGCCCGCCTCGCGCGCCAGCATCGCCGCCCGGGCGAAGTCGTCGATCGTCTTGCGAATCGTGCGGTCGCTCATCGCGCGCGGCTCGAACGGGTTGATCGGGGCCTTGACGGCCGACGCCGACACCGACAGTGGGTGGTAGGCGTAGCGCCCGGCGTGCAGCAGCTGCAGAGCGATCTTGCCGCCGTTGTCGTGCACCGCGTCGGTGACGATCTTGTGCTTGCGGGCCTCGGTGTACGTGGTCATCTTCGACGCGAACGGATACAGCCAGCCCGTCTTGTTGGGTGCGAAGCCGCCCGTGATGATGAGCGCGGCACCGCCCCTGGCCCGCTCGGCGAAGTACTCCGCCCACGCCGGGAACCGGCTGAACCGGTCCTCGAGTCCGACGTGCATCGAGCCCATCACCACGCGGTTGGGCAACGTGGTGAAGCCCAGGTCGAGCGGCCGCAGCAGGTTCGGGTACTCACTCATCGCCGGGTGTCCTTTCGCAGTCCTTGCGCATTGCCGCCAGCACCTCGTCACACCACTCGAGGGAGCCTTGCTCGGACCGGATGCCTGCGCGCAACACGAGGTATTGGTGGAGCCGTTGGCCGGACAGATTGCTCGGGTCCGGAAAGTCGCGCTTCTCGATGGCCAGGTAGACGTCCAGCCGCTCGGCATGCCGGTCGCGGTGCCGGGCGACTTGCTCCATGACCTTGTCGACGTCGCCCATCGACGCGCCCCGCACTTTGACCGCCAGGTCGTTACGCAGCGGGGCCGGTTCGTCCTCCTCGGCCAACCAGCGACGCAGTTCCGCTCGGCCCGCCTCGCCGACGCGGTACACCTTCTTGTCGGGCCTGCCCTGCTGCGTCACCGCCTGGACGTCGACCCAGCCGAGGTCGACCATGCGCTTGAGCGTGCGGTAGATCTGCTGGTGGCTGGCCGCCCAGAAGTATCCGATCGACTTGTCGAACCGGCGGGCCAGTTCGTAGCCGGTACCCGACTTCTCCTGCAACGACACCAAGATCGCATGCTCGAGCGCCATGCGAGCACGTTAATATGCAACACAACGCAGTGCAACATGTTGCATATGTCGGCGAGCGGCACGACCCGACGACAGCAGCCAGGTCAGCCGGAGAGGACGCCGAGCAGTCGCGCCACCTCGGCGGCGACCGCGTCCCGAGCGGGACCGAGGTACTTTCGGGTGTCGACCAGCTTCGGGTTCTCCACAAGGCGCGCACGGACGATGTCGGTGAACACCGCGTTGAGATGAGTCGCGATATTGATCTTCCGCATGCCTGCGCGCACGGCACGGGTCAGGTCGGCATCGGGCACGCCGGACGAGCCGTGCAGCACCAGGGGCACCGGCACGGCCTCGTGCAGCCGGGTGATCAGATCGAAGTCGAGTTTCGCGTCGCGGGTGGTCATCGCATGGCTGGAACCAACCGCGACGGCCAGCGCGTCGACGCCGGTGGCGGACACGAATTCAGCGGCCTCCGCCGGATCGGTCCGCACCCCTGGGGCGTGCACTCCGTCCTTGCCGCCGACCTCCCCCAGCTCGGCCTCGACCCACACCCCACGCTCATGACACCAGCGCGTGATCTCGGCGGTCGCCACCACGTTCTCCTCGTACGGCAGGGCGGACGCATCGAACATCACCGAACCGACGCCCAGCTCCACGGCCTCGCGGGCCAGTTCTTCACTGGTCACGTGGTCGGCGTGCACCGCGACCGGAACCGTCGCCGCCCGCGCGACGGCCAGCGTCGCCGCACAGATCGGTTCCAGGCCGCCGTGATAGCGCACGCAGTTCTCGCTGATCTGCAGAATCACCGGCCGGCCCGCCTGCTCGGCGCCGGCGACGATTGCCTGCGCGTGCTCGAGCTGGATGACGTTGAACGCTCCGGTCGCCGCACCCGCTGCTGACTCGGCGGCGACGACTTCGGCGGTGGGTGTCAACGGCATGAGTCTTCCTTTCGCACCTGCACCTCCGTGCGCAGCCGGTGGTAGGTGTCCTTGTCCACATCGCCCGCCAGCGGTGCCGCCACGGCCGCGCCGCCGAGCGCGACCGCTTCGGCCAGCCGCTCCGGCCACGGTTGTCCGATCGCCACGCCCGCGGCGAGCGCGGCGACCACGGCGTCGCCTGCGCCCGTCGGATTACCCTCCACCGGCTCGGCTCGAGCTCGCCACGTGCCCTCGGTCGTGACCGCCAGCAGGCCCTGCTCGCCCAACGAGACGACCACGTTCCCTGCTCCGCGCGCTCGCACCTCAGCCGCCGCCGCCTCGGTGTCACCGGGCGCCACCGACGCCAGCTCCGCATTGTTCGGCTTGACGATCGCCGGACGCCCACGCAGGCCGAGCCGCAACGACTCCCCCGAGGTATCGAGGATGACCGGCACATCGGCTGCGCCGGCGAGCCGGCACAGTTCGGCGTAACCATCGTCAGGGGCGCCCGGCGGCAACGACCCGCTGAGCACCGCCACGTCGGCGTCGTCGAGCCGCTGCCGGTACTCCTCGACCAACGCCTGCCACTCGGCCTCGGACACCGACGGCCCTGGTTCCAGCAGCAACGTGGCGTCCGAGTCGACCACGGCGACGGTCCTGCGGGTCTCTCCCGCGATCGGCGTCATCGCCTCGGGCACACCGACCGACCGGAGCTCTTCGCGAATCCGTTCCCCGGCCGCGCCACCGACGAACCCGCACGCCAGGACCTCGTGCCCGGCGGCGTGCAGGACCCTGGCGACGTTCACGCCCTTGCCGCCGGCGCGGGTAGCCACCGAACGCACCCGGGTGGAGTCGTGTTTGACCAGGTCGTCGACCCAGTACGTGACGTCCAGCGCGGGGTTGGGCGTGACCGTCAGGATCACTCCCACCGACCTCCGCGGGCGACCGCGCGCACCTGCAACTCTTCGTCGAGGACCACCAGATCGGCACGCTGTCCGGCGGCGATCTGGCCGACATCGACGATCCCGACCGCCCGCGCGGGGGTGGCCGACGCCGAGCGCGACGCGTCCACGATCGACACTCCGGCCGCCACGGCATTGCGCACGGCGGCATCCATGGTCAGCGTGCTGCCCGCGATGGATCCGGTGGCAGCGATCCGCGCGACCCCGTCCTCGACCCGAACACGCCGGCCACCGAGCTCGTACTCCCCGTCACCCGCACCGGCGGCCGACATCGCGTCGGTGACCAGCGCCACCCGCGAGCTGCCGACCTGTGCGAAAACGCCGGCCACCACGGCCGGATGCAGGTGGATGCCGTCGTTGATCAGCTCCACCACCGCCGAGGAGTGGTTCAGCGCGGCTCCGACCACACCTGGCTTGCGGTGATGCAGCGGGGGCATGCCGTTGAACAGGTGGGTCGCCACCGTGGCGCCCGCGTCGAACGCCTGGCTCGCCACCGCGAAGTCGGCGTCCGAGTGCCCGACCGCCGCGACCACGTCGGCCGCGGTCAACCGCTTGATCAGGTCCATCCCACCCGGCCGCTCGGGCGCGACGGTGACCATGCGGACGGTGCCGCGACCGGCGCGCAGCAACTCGTCGAGCACGGCGCCGTCCGGCTCGAGCAGCAGTTGCGGGTCGTGCGCCCCGCAACGTGCTTCGGCCAGGAACGGCCCTTCGAGGTGCACACCGGCGAGCGTCCCGTCGGCGACCAACGGCGCCAGCTGCTCCAACGCGACGGTCAGTTCCGCAGGCGGCGCGGTCACCAGGCTGGCCAGCATCGTCGTCGTGCCGTGCCGCCGATGGAACTCGGCAACCACGCGCGCCTGGTCCGGGTCGCCGTGCGTGAAGCTCGCACCCCCGCCGCCGTGAACGTGCATGTCGACGAAACCCGGCAGCATCCAGCCGTCCCAGCGCTCCGCGGGCTCAGCGGGTGTTCCCGAGCCGACCTCGGTGATCCGGTCGCCGTCCACCCGGGCCCACCCGGGCGTCAGCACCTCGTGCGGGGTCACCAATCGTTCGGCCAGGTAGATGGTCATCAGCTCCGCTCCCGTACCGGCACCGGCCGGCCAACACGTTGCCAGGCGAACAGGCCCGCGCCGAGGCAGCCCGCCCGCTCCCCCAGCTCGGCCTGCACCAGCCGTGGCTTCTTCTGAAAACTCAGTCGCTCGACCAAGCGCGCACGCAGCGGTTCCAACAGCCGCGGGCCCGCTTCCGCCAGGCCCCCGCCGATCACGATCAGTTCGGGGGCCAGCAGCGAGCAGTACAGGCACAGCGCACCGGCCAATGCATCGACCATTTCCGCCCACAGCTCGCGCGCGTGGTCGTCGCCGGAGTCCACCCGTGCGGCCACCTCGGCGGCGGTGACCTGCTCCCCGGTGCGCTCCGCGTAGTGCTGGGCCAGTGCCCGTGCCGAGACCACGGTCTCCAGGCAGTTCCGACCTCCACAGCCACACGGTCCCGCGGACGGCGAGTCCACCTCGATATGACCGATCTCGCCCGCGAAGCCCGTCCCTCGGTAGGGCTCGCCGCCGACCATGATCGCGCCCGCGACCCCGGTTCCGATGGCCAGGAACAAGTGGTCACCGGCTCCGCGGCCGGCGCCGAGCACGGCCTCGGCCAGGCCACCCGCGCGCACGTCGTGGCCGAACGCGACCGGAAGCGAGGTTTTCTCCTGCAGTAGTGCCCGAAGGGGCACGTCGCGCCACCCCATGTTGGCCGACAACACCGCGATGCCCGCTTCGTCGTCGGTCAGTCCGAGAACAGCCACCCCGACCGCGACCGGGGTGTGTCCTTGCCGTCGCGCGGCGATGTCCAGCTCCTGGATGCTCGCGACGAGCTGCCCGACCACACCATCGGCGCCGGCGGCCCGGTCCGTCGGCACGCTGCGCGGAAGATGCAACGTGCCATCGTGGTCGACCAGGCCCGCCTTGATCGCGGTACCGCCGACGTCGATGGCGATGACGCAATCGCTCACGTGTTCAGGATGACCGAGTACGCCAGGTTGCGCGGTTCGTCCGGGTTGATGCCGGACCGCTCGGCCAGCGCCACGGCCAGTCGCTGCGCCCTGATCAGCTCGACCATCGCGTCCCGGTCCGAGGAGACCCAGCGACCACCCGTACGCCGCACGTCGTCGGCTAGCCCCTCCGGCGCCTCGCCCAGCATCCACACCACGCTGCGCTCGTCGGTCACGCTGATCGGGCCGTGCCGGTACTCCATCGCCGGGTACGACTCGGCCCAGGACAGCGAGGCCTCGCGCAGCTTGAGCCCGGCCTCGTTGGCCAGACCGACGGTCCAGCCCCGGCCGAGGAAGGTGAATTGCCGCGCTTCCACTGCACCTTCGGGCAACGGCTCGTGCACCACGGTCTCCGCGGCGGCGATCAGCGGCTCGAGGTCCTGGCCGAGGTGCGCCCGCAGCACCGCGAGGGCCGACGTGGCGAATCGCGTCTGCACCACTGACTGCTCGTCGGCGAAGTCCAGCACCACCGACTCGTCGGCGAGGTCCGCCACGGGCGTCTCAGCATCGGCCGTGATCACCGTGGTCGGCACCGTCCCGCGCAGCCGTTTCAGCAGGTCGACGACCTCGGTGGTGGTGCCGGACCTGGTCAGCGCGAGCACCCGGTCGTAGCGGCGGGTGTCCGGGAACTCCGATGCGGCCACCGCGTCGGTCTCTCCGCCCAGCTCGCCTCCGTGCCGCTCGCGCAGCGCCGCGATGGCCTGCGACATGAACAGCGACGTGCCACAGCCGGTGACCGCCACCCGCTCCCCCGGACGCGGCAGCACCGCGGCGTGCGTGGCGGCGAGTTCAGCGGCCTTACGCCAGCAGTCCGGCTGGCTGGCGATCTCCACCTCGACGTGACTCACTGGGCCGGCCCCCGTTCCTGCACCTGGGCATACCGCCTCGCTGTGGTCATCTCCGGACCCCTCTCGGATGCATAGTCGACTGGACTCTCGCGCCACGCTGCGCAATGTTGCATGATAGTCGCAGAAATGAGCATGATCACGCAACAGCCGGCCCAGGCACCGGAGGAGGCTCGGCCATGAGCAAGTACGCCCGGCTGAACGCGCTGCTCGAACTGCTCGCCGAGCGCGGCGAGCTCAACGTCGACGACGCGGCAGCAGAGCTGGCGGTATCGCCCGCCACCATTCGGCGTGACCTGGACACGCTCGCCGAACAGCAACTACTCACGCGCACGCACGGCGGGGCGGTGCCGAACGCCACGGCCTACGACCTGCCGCTGCGCTACAAGTCGGTCCGCAAGGCCGAGGAGAAGCAACGCATCGGCCGCGCGGCGGCGGCACTGGTCAGCCCGGGCGCGATCATCGGCAGCAACGGCGGGACCACCACGACCGAGGTCGCCAGGGCCATCGCCACCCGCGCCGACCTGCAAGAAGGCGCCACCGACGGCAACGGCCCGCAATCGGTCACGTTCGTCACCAACGCGCTGAACATCGCCAACGAACTCACCGTGCGGCCGCATATCAAGGTGGTGGTCACCGGCGGGGTCGCCCGCACCCAGTCCTACGAGCTCATCGGCCCACTCGCCCAGGGCATCCTGAACAACCTCAGCCTGGACATCGTCTTCCTCGGGGTGGACGCACTGGACGTCTCGCACGGCGCATCCGCCCACCACGAGGGCGAGGCCAGCATCAACACGCTGATGGCTTCCCGGGCGCGGCAGGTTGTCATCGTGGCGGATGCGTCTAAGCTCGGGCGGCACGCGTTCAGTCGGATCTGCCCGATTGACGACGTCGACGTCCTGGTGACCGATCGATCGGCCCCGAAAGATTTGCTCGATCGGTTCAGCGCCGCGGGACTGAAGGTCATTCGTGCATAAACAAATGGTCTAGACCTGTTGATTTATGCTCGATCGTAGGTAACACTGCACAAATTCACGCATTCGTGATACGCGCTAGGCCCGAGGAACAGCAGAAAGGGGCGCGTCAGGATGAGGTTTTCACGCAGAGCATCCCGAGCGGGCAGGAGAATCGCCGCGCTCGGGGCGATCGCCGCGTTGGCGCTCACCGCGGCCACTGCCTGCGGGTCCGACGAGGCGGAAGGTGACGGCAAGACCATCACGTTCGTCGCGGCCGAGTACAGCGACAAGACCGAGCCCTACTGGAAGGACCTGATCTCCCGGTTCGAGAAGGAGAACCCGGGCCTGAAGGTGAATCTGCAGGTCATCAACTGGGACGAGATCGACGGGCAAGTGCAGAACATGGTGCTCAACGACAAGGCACCCGACTTGCTCAACTTGAACAAGTACGCCGACTTCGCCGCCGACGAGCTGCTGTTCAAGGCGAGCGACGTGCTGCCCAAGGAAGTCATCGACGACTTCATCCCGAGCTTCGCGGAGAACTCGAAGTACGAGGGCGACCAGTACGGCTTGCCGTTCATCGCCAGCGCACGGCTGCTGTTCTACAACAAGGACCTGTTCGACAAGGCGGGCGTCAAGGAGCCGCCGAAGACCTGGGACGAGCTGAAGGAAGCGGCCAAGAAGATCTCCGACCTGCCCGGTGACTACATCGGCTACGGTCTGCCGCTCGGCCCCGAGGAGGCGCAGGGCGAGTTCCAGATCTGGATGAACAGCAACGGCGGGCACTGGGTCGACGACAAGGGCAACTGGACCATCGACAGCCCGGAGAACCTGGAGACGCTGCAGTTCCTCAAGAGCATGGTCGACGAGGGACTGACCCAGCCGAACCCGGCCAAGACCGACCGCGCGGACGTGATCGAGGCGTTCGCCGCCGGCAAGATCGGCATGATCCGCGGCCTGCCGCAGACCCACAACAACATCGCCGACCAGGGCAACAAGTTCAAGTACGACGTCGCGCCGAACCCGGTCAACGACGGCCAGGAACCCACCACGCTGGGTGTGCAGGACTACCTGATGGCCTTCGACAACGGCACAGGTGCCCAGGAGACGCTGAAGAAGTTCCTCACCTTCTTCTATCAGGAGGAGAACTACAGCAAGTTCATCACCACCGAGGGCTTCTTGCCCACCACCCAGTCGGCCAGCGACAAGCTGTCCGACGACGAAAAGCTCGAGCCGTTCATCGAGGCGCTGCCGAAGGCCAAGTTCTACCCGGTGACCGATCCGCAGTGGACCGCGGTCGACAGTGCGGTCAAGCAGGACATCGGCCAGGCCTTGCGGGGCACCGACCCGAAGAAGGTGCTTGAGCAGCTGCAGAAGACCGCGGAAGGCTGAGGGGCAGACCGGTCGTGACCGACACGGCGACATCGAGTACGGCTCCGGCGACCGCGTCGCGGGGCAAGGCAGGCGGCCCGCCCACCGGGAAACCGGGCGCGGGCCGCCCCGCCCCCGGCCGCGGCAAGCGGCCGGGCGCCGAGCATCCGCTCACGCCACTGCTGTGGATCGGACCCGCGCTGCTGCTGATCGCCGGCGTCGTGTTCTGGCCCGTGGTGGAGATGGCCCTGACCTCGGTGCGGGAGGTCTCTCGCTCCGGGGTCATCCGCGGCTGGGCCGGGCTGGAAAATTTCGAGAAGCTGTTCGACGAACCGGACCTGGTCCCGGTCCTGGTCCGCACCGTGATCTGGGTGGTCGGCGTCGTCGCGATCACGCTGTTGCTGTCGTTCGGGTTGGCCCAGCTGCTCAACGCCCGGTTCCCCGGCAGGCGCCTGGTCCGCTGGGCGTTGATCGTGCCGTGGGCGGCATCGGTGGTCATGACGGCCATCGTGTGGCGCTGGATCCTCGACTTCTTCCACGGCATGGCCAACACGATCATGCTGGACCTCGGCCTGATCGACGCACCGCGCGACTGGCTGGGCGAGCCGGGTCTTGCCTGGCTGTGGCTGATGTGGGTGGCGGTGTTCGTCTCGTTACCGTTCACCACCTACGTGCTGCTCGCCGGACTGCAAACCATCCCCGGCGAGGTGTACGAAGCCGCGCAGGTGGACGGCGCCTCGCGGTGGCGGGCGTACCGCGACATCACGTTGCCGCTGCTCAAGCCTGCCGTGCTGGTCGCCACGGTGATCAACGTGATCAACGTGTTCAACTCGTTCCCGATCATCTGGGCGATGACGCGCGGCGGGCCGGGGCATGACACCGACACCACCACCACGTTCATGTTCAAGCTGTTGCGGCTGGACAAGGAGGTCGGGCCGTCCGCGGCGATGGCCGTGCTGAACTTCCTGATGATCGTGGTGATGGTGCTGTTCTACCTGCGGGCCGTGAAGTGGAAGGAGGTCGACTGATGCGGGCTCACCCGATCCGGACCGCGCTGGTCGGGGCGCTGGCCTGGCTGGTCGCCTTCTTCGTGCTCGCGCCGTACCTGTACATGCTCGTCACCGCGCTCAAGCCGCGGTCGGAGGTGTTCGCAGGCAAGCAGGGCTACCTGCCCGAGACGTGGAAGTGGGACAACTTCATCGAGGTGTGGGAGCGGATCCCGCTCGCCGACTACCTCCGCAACACCCTCGTGATCGCCGGGTTGTCCACGCTGCTGGCCGTCGCGGTGGCACTGCCCGCCGCCTACTACACGGCGCGACGCAAGTTCCGGGGCAGGCGGGCGTTCTTGCTGCTCGTGCTCGTCACGCAGATGTTTGCCCCAACGGCCCTGGTGATCGGGATCTTCCGGGAAATGAAGGTGCTCGGGCTGACCGACACCTACCTGGCGCTGATCCTCACCAACGCCGGCTTCAACCTGGCGTTCTCCATCTGGATCCTGCACGCCTACTTCTCCTCGATCCCGGTCGAGCTGGAGGAGGCGGCACTGCTGGACGGCTGCGGCCGCTTCGCCGCGTTGGCCAAGGTCACGCTGCCGTTGGCGGTGCCGGGCGTGATCACCGCGGTGATCTTCACGTTCATCGCGGCGTGGAACGAGTTCATCGTTGCCTTGACGTTGACGACCGACGCGGACACGCAACCGCTGACCGTCGGCATCACCAGTTTCATCGGGGAGTACCAGGTGCAGTGGCAGTACCTGTTCGCGGCCTCCCTTGTCGCGGTCGTCCCGGTGGTCGTACTGTTCGCATTCATCGAGCGCTACCTGGTCAGCGGGCTGACCGCGGGCAGCATCAAAGGTTAGGGGAGAGACACAACATGGCAGCTGTGCAGTACGAGGCGGCGACCCGTCGCTACCCGGGCTCGGAGCGAGCCGCAGTCGACGCTCTCGACTTGGAGATCGAAGACGGCGAGTTCCTCGTGCTCATCGGGCCGTCCGGCTGCGGCAAATCGACGTCTCTGCGCATGCTCGCTGGGCTGGAACCGCTGGACGACGGCGCGATCCGCATCGGCGACCGGGACGTGACCAACCTGGCCCCCAAGCAGCGGGACATCGCGATGGTGTTCCAGAACTACGCGCTGTACCCGCACATGACCGTGGCCGAGAACATGGGCTTCGCGCTCAAGATCGCCGGTAAGCCGAAGTCGGAGATCAAGCAGCGGGTCGCCGAGGCGGCCAAGCTGCTGGACCTGGAGCAGTTCCTGGACCGCAAACCCAAGGCGCTCTCCGGTGGTCAGCGGCAGCGCGTGGCGATGGGCCGGGCGATCGTGCGGGAGCCGCAGGTCTTCCTGATGGACGAGCCACTGTCGAACCTGGACGCGAAGCTGCGCGTGTCCACGCGTACCCAGATCGCTGCGCTGCAGCGCAGGCTGGGCACCACGACCGTGTACGTCACGCACGACCAGGTCGAGGCCATGACGATGGGTGACCGGGTGGCCCTGCTGCAGGACGGCGTGCTGCAGCAGTGCGACACCCCGCGGGCGCTGTACGAGAAGCCCGCGAACACGTTCGTGGCCGGATTCATCGGCTCGCCCGCGATGAACCTGCACACCGCCAAGATCACCGACGGTGGTGTGCAGATCGCCGGGGTCACCGTGCCGGTGCCGCGCGCGACCATCGATGCCGCGGTGAGCGAGGGCTCGGACAGCATCGTGCTGGGATTCCGGCCCGAGTCGCTGGAGGTCGTCTCCGCCGACACCCAGCCGGGCGGGTTCCCGGCCACCGTGCAGGTCGTCGAGGAGCTCGGTTCGGACGCGTTCTGCTACACCACCCTGCCCGGCCACGACGCCGCCGGGGGCGCCGGTGGTGTGGACGTCATCGCGCGCGTCGACGCGCGGACTCCTCCGCAGAAGGGCGAGACGCTGCACCTGCGTATCCGCCCGGAGGAGGCGCACGCGTTCTCCACGGTCACCGGTAACCGGCTGCCCAGCTGACGTTCGCTTCACCGAAGGCCGCCCGGGTCGCCATGCGCGGGCGGCCTTCGTCGTGTCTGTCGGTCCCGGCGGCGAGAATGATCCCGTGCGGATCGTCGTCGCGGAGGAGTCGGACGCCGGAGTCGGCCGCCGGTACGGCATCCGAAGGCTGGACGATGCCGCCCCGGCCGAGCGAGGCCTGACCGCCGAGGAACTCGTCGCGCTGGTGCGGACCATCGAGACGAGCGAAGCTTCCCCGCCGACGTGGGTCTTTCCCTCGACCGATCGCCTGTACCCGACGCTGTTGTCCGCTGGTGTCCGGGTGCGGCGATGTCATGACCTCCGCGTGACCGAGGGCCTGCTGCTCGCCCACGAAGGACGGCATGGCGAACCTCGGGGCCTGGCCGCCGCGTACGCGAGGGCTCGTGGTGCGCCGCCTCCCCCGGACGACGAGGACCCCCACGAATCGTCCGCGCAAGGTGTGTTGTTCGAGCCAACGGGTCCTGCCCTTCCCGACGGCGTCGAGCCGACCGAGGCCGCGGCAGTGGTGCTCGCGGAGCAGGAACGCTGGCTGGACCGCTTGCCCCACGCGGAACGGCTGCGGTTGCTCGTCGCGGCGGAGTCCGCGTCCACGCTGGTCGCGGCGGAGATGACCGCGGACGGCCTGCCGTGGGACGCCGACGTGCACCGGCAGCTGCTCGCCGACGTGCTCGGTGCCCGCGTGGCGGGTGGCAGGCCGACCAAGCTCGCCGAGCTGGCCGAGCGCATCGCGGATGCATTCGGCCATCCGGTCAACCCGGACCACCCACCCAGCGTGGTGCGGGCGTTCGCCCGGGCAGGCATCGAGGTGCCGTCGAGCCGGGCGGCCGCGCTGGCCGGAGTCGATCACCCCGCGGTGGAACCGTTGCTGAAATACAAGGAGTTGGCCCGGCTGCATTCCGCGCACGGCTGGAACTGGCTGACCGAATGGGTGCACGACGGCCGCTTCCGTCCACAGTTCGTCGTCGGTGGCGTGGTGTCCGGCCGCTGGGCGAGCCGCGGCGGCGGGGCGCTGCAGATCCCGAAGACCCTGCGTCGGTGTGTGCGAGCCGATCCAGGCTGGAAGCTGGTGGTGGCCGACGCCGCGCAGCTCGAGCCGCGCGTGCTCGCGGCGATCTCCGGTGACCAGCGGCTGGCGGCGGTCTCGACGTCGGAAGACCTCTACTCGAGCCTGGCCGCCGACGCCTTCGGCGGTGACCGCGGACGAGCCAAGATCGCCCTGTTGTCCGCGATGTACGGCGGCACCGCAGGCGAAGCCGGGGCGCTGCTGGCGGTCCTGCGGCACCGTTTTCCGGTCGCGGTCGGCTACGTGGAGCAGGCTGCCGTGGCCGGCGAGCGGGGCGAACTGGTGCGGTCGCGGTTGGGCCGCACCTCTCCCCCGCCGTCGTCGTCCTGGCGATCGCTCACCGGCTCCGCTGACGACTCGCACGAGGCCGCGGCCCGTCGCGCGGCCAAGGACTGGGGGCGGTTCACCCGCAACTTCGTGGTGCAGGCCAGTGCCGCCGACTGGACCGCCGTGCTGCTCGCGTCGGCCCGCAGCAAACTACGCGACCGTGCACCGGACGCTCAGCTGGTGTTCTTCCAGCACGACGAGGTGATCGTGCACTGTCCCGAGCAGCAGGCGGCCGAGGCATGCCGGGTGCTGGACGAGTGCGCGGCCGACGCGGGCAGGCTGGTGTTCGGCCGGCGATGCCCGGTCCGGTTCCCGCTCACCGGGGCGGTCGTCGACTGCTACGCCGACGCCAAATGACCCTTCGGCAACGCGAACCCGTCGCCGGAGCCACGGCGGCCCGTGCCAGGCAGGCGCGAACCCGTCGCCAGAGCCACGACCGCCCGCGCCAGGCAGGCTGGCCGACTACACCGACGCGACGTGAGCTTTCCACCACGCTGTCTGCGCGGGCGGGTCTGAGACGTCGATCCGCTGCCCCGGGTTCGGCACCACGATCGGCACACCGGCGTCCTCCGCCGCCGCGACGACCCGATCCGCCGGTTCCGCCCACGGATGCGGCGCCAGTGTGAACGTGCCCCAGTGCACCGGGATCAGCAGCCCGCCCCGCAGGTCCTGCTGCGCGCGCACACCCTCCTCCGGTGTCATGTGAATGTCCGGCCAGCTCGCGTCGTAGGCGCCGACCTGGATCAGACTCGCGTCGAACGGCCCGTGCGCCGCGCCGATCTCCCGGTAGCCGTCGAAGTAACCGGAGTCCCCGCTGTAGAAGACCTTCCCGCGTTGCCCCGCGATGACCCACGACGCCCACAGTGTGGGGTTGCGGCGCAGTCCGCGACCGGAGAAGTGCCAGGCAGGAGCCGCGGTCAACCGCACCCCGGCCACCTCGGTCGACTCGGCCCAGTCCAGCTCGACGATGCGCTCCTCCGGCACGTTCCAGAACCGCAGGTGAGCCGCCACGCCCAGGGGGACGACGAAACACGCGTCGCTGTTGTCGCGCAGCCAGTCGATGGTCGGGGTGTCCAGGTGGTCGTAGTGATCGTGCGAGAGCACCACGGCGTCCAGCCGACCGAGTTCGGCGAGCCGGACGGGAGCCGGATGCAATCGCCGCGGTCCGACCGGCACCGGGGATGCGCGCAGGCTCCACACCGGGTCGAGCAGCAGCCTCGTGCCGGACAGCTCCACCAGCGACGACGCGTGACCGAACCACGTGATGTGCAGTCCGTCGGGGGCCGGCGGCTGCGCAGCCGTCAGCGGGATCGGCACGGCAGGTTTGCGCAGCTTGCGATGGCGCCAGAACTCCCGCGCGGTGGATCGCATGTCCTGCGACGGCGGAACGACCTGGGTCCGCCCGGGGTTGTGGAACGCGCCGTCACGGTAGACCGAGGTCTTCGCCCGGCGCGCCATCTCGACCGGGTCGGGCAACGCGCCCATCGACCGTACGGACGGCAACCTCACTCGCATGGCACTCCCCTCTTGCCACCCCCAGCGCGGGTCAGCGATCGGAAACAGACTTTTCCACCGTAGGTGTGCAGGTGGACGTCGCGCACGTAGCCGGGCCAGCTAGGCTCGATCGTGATGAACCGTCCGTCGAACCAGCCACCATGGCCAGAACTGCGGTCGCTGCAGCCGGGCGTGATCCCGCTCGGCCCGCTGACCATGTCCGAGATCTTCGTCGCCGCCATGGACGTCCTGCGCAAGCACGCCGGGCTCCTGTTCGGCACGTCATTGGTCGCTCTGGCGCTGACCCGCGCCGTCGTGCACCTGCTGACCGCGCCGATGCTGGCCGACCTGCCCCGGTTGCCGATGCGCCCGACGCAGGCCCAGTTGAACGACTACATCATGCAGCTGCTGCCGATCAGCGGCATCGACACGCTGCTGAGCACGGTGGCGCTGGTGCTGGTCACCGGCGTCGCCACGGTCGCGGTGGGCAGGGCTGTCCTGGGCAAGCCGATCACGCTCGGCGAGGCGGCCCGGGAGATCAAACCGTTGGCGTTGCCCCTGCTCGGACTGACCGTGCTGGTCAGCGTCCTGGTCGCGGTCGGTCTGCTGGCGTTCATCGTGCCCGGGGTCTGGCTCGCCGTGGTGTTCAGCCTGGCTGCGCCTGCCCTGGTGCTGGAACGCACGACGATCACCACGGCACTGCGGCGTTCCCGCCAGCTGGTGTTCGGCAGCTGGCTGCCGGTGTTCGGCATCCTCGCCGTGGCGTTCGTGATCATCCTCGGGGTGAACGCGTTCGCCGCGTGGCTCACCGGGCCGCTCACCCCGGCGCACGGGGTGTTCAGCTTGCCCATGCTGGGCTCGATCCTTGCCGGGTCGCTGACCGCGCCGTTCTTCGCCGCGGTGACCGCACTGATCTACGTCGACCGTCGATTCCGCACCGACGACCTGGCGCTGGAGCTGGCCCGAGCCGCCGGGCTGCGCTGACCGACCGCGCGCGAGACCACCTGCTGGTAGCCGGATCCCAGCACCCGCGGCAGCAGATCGATGCCGTAGGCGTCCGGCCCGATGAGGATACGAGCCTCGTTGCGGCGGATGCCCCGCACGATGCGCCGGGCGGCAGCGCGCGGAGTCGTCATGGCGATCTTGTCGAACCCCTCGGCCAGCGCCTTCTGGTCGAGGCCTGCCGCGGCGCGGGCGTTGCGCGCGATGTTGGTCTTGATCCCGCCCGGGTGCACACAGCTCACGCCGACCGGGTGTCCGGCCAGTTTCATCTCCTGCCGCAACGCCTCGGTGAACCCGCGCACCGCGAACTTGGTGGCGTTGTACGCGCTCTGGTTCGGCACCCCGATCAGGCCGAACACGCTCGACAGATTCACCACGTGACCGTCGCCGGACGCGATCAGCTGCGGCAGGAACGCCTTCGTCCCGTGCACCACGCCCCAGAAGTTGATCCCGACGATCCACTCCAGGTCGTCCCAGCTCATCTCCGCCACGGACGCGGACAACGCGACGCCCGCGTTGTTCACCACGAGGTTGGCGCCGCCGAGTTCGGCCTCGACCTGCTCGGCATGCCGATACACCGCTGCCCTGTCCGACACGTCGAGCTCTGTCCGGAGGACCTGCGCACCCGCGCGCTCACAACGCCTGACCGTTTCGGCAAGCCCCTCGGTGTCGATGTCGGACAACGCGAGGATCGCGCGGTGCGCGGCCAGCTCCTCGGCGAGGGCGCGCCCGATTCCTGATGCCGCCCCGGTGATCACGGCGACCTTACCGGCGAAGGACTTCATGCCGGGAGCGTAACTGACCGACGGTAAGTTCGGCCGGTGATCACTTCGGGTCGCTCGGGCCCGGGACTCCCTCGCCTTCGCCGTCGGCCACCGCACTGGCGCCCACCTCGCCGATCGACCGCTCGCCGCGCGGCTTGCCGGTCAATCCGACGTGGCCCTCGATGTGCATTCGCTCGGTCATGTGCGGGTAGTGCAGCTCGAACGCGGGCCGCTCGGAGCGGATCCTGGGCAGCTCGGTGAAGTTGTGCCGCGGCGGCGGGCACGTGGTGGCCCACTCCAGCGAGTTGCCGTAACCCCACGGGTCGTCCACGGTGACCCGCTCGCCGAATCGGTAGCTGCGCACCACGTTGTAGACGAACACCAGCATCGACACCCCGAGGATGAACGCACCGATGGTCGAGATGATGTTCAGCGTGGTGAACCCGTCCGACTGCAAGTAGTCCGCATACCGCCGGGGCATGCCCTCGGCGCCCAGCCAGTGCTGCACCAGGAACGTGGTGTGGAAGCCGAAGAACGTCAGCCAGAAGTGCCATTTGCCCAACGGTTCGTCCAGCATCCGGCCGGTGAACTTCGGGAACCAGAAGTAGATGCCGGCGAACGTGGCGAACACGATCGTGCCGAACAGCACGTAGTGGAAGTGCGCGACCACGAAGTACGAGTCGTGCACGTGGAAGTCCAACACCGGCGCGGCCAGGATGATCCCGGTCAGGCCGCCGAGCAGGAACGTGGCGAGGAAGCCCACCGCCCACAGCATCGGCGTCTCGAACGTGATCTTGCCCCGCCACATGGTGCCGATCCAGTTGAAGAACTTGATCCCGGTCGGCACCGCGATCAAGAACGTCATGAAGCTGAAGAACGGCAACAGCACCGCGCCGGTGGCGAACATGTGGTGCGCCCACACGGTGAACGACAGACCGGTGATGCCCATCGTCGCGAACACCATCAGCTTGTAGCCGAACAGCGGCTTGCGGCTGAACACCGGGATGACCTCGGTGATGATGCCGAAGAACGGCAACGCGACGATGTACACCTCGGGATGGCCGAAGAACCAGAACAGGTGCTGGTAGAGGATCACCCCGCCGTTGGCCGGGTCGAACACGTGCGTGCCGAGGTGGCGATCCGCCGCGAGCCCGAACAGCGCGGCGGTCAGGATCGGGAACACCCCGAGCACCAACACGGCGGTGAACAGGATGTTCCAGGTGAAGATCGGCACTCGCCACATGGTCATGCCCGGCGCGCGCAGGCAGACCACCGTGGTGACCATGTTGACCGAACCGAGGATGGTGCCGAGACCCGAGACGATCAGCCCGAAGATCCACAGGTCCCCGCCGACGCCGGGCGCGTGCGCCACGTCCGACAGCGGTGGATAGGCGGTCCAGCCGAAGTCCGGGGCTCCGCCGGGAGTCACGAAACCGGACAGCACGATCAGTCCGCCGAACAGGAACAGCCAGTAGGAAAAGGCGTTCAACCGCGGGAACGCGACGTCCGGCGAGCCGATCTGCAGCGGCAGTACCAGGTTGGCGAACGCGAACACGATCGGTGTCGCATACAGCAGCAACATGATCGTGCCGTGCATGGTGAACAGCTGGTTGTACTGCTCGGACGAGAGGAATTGCAGGCCCGGGACGGCCAGCTCCCCGCGCATCAGCAGGGCCATCAGCCCACCGATCATGAAGAAGCCCATCGAGGTGACCAGATAGAGCACGCCGATGGTCTTGTGATCGGTGGTGCGCAGGACGCGCACGAACGCGCTACCGCGGGGCGGACGAGCAGGAGCACCTACCGGCGGGACCGGTTCAGGCGGCCGCTCGAGACCAGGACGGGCAGGTTGTGTCTGTGTCATACGCCACCTCGCATGCAAGTGTGCGCCAATCCCGGGCACAACACCAGTGGAGCGGCTCGCGAACGCTCACCGGGGCGAGGACGATGGAGAGGTGGGTATGCGCTTCCGGGATCGGGTGTCCGCAGGCAGGCAGTTGGGTATGGAACTGACCAAGTACGGCTGGACCGCTCCCGTGGTGCTGGCGCTGCCTCGAGGCGGGGTGCCGGTAGCCGCGGGCGTGGCCGCTGAGCTGCAGGCCCCGTTGGACGTCGTGGTGGCTCGCAAGATCGGCGCACCCGCGCAACCAGAGCTCGCCGTCGGGGCGGTCACCGCTGGCGGCGCGGTGTTCTACGACGACAGAACACTGGCAGCGCTCGGCCTCTCCCGTCGGGATCTGGCGCGCCGTACGGAGGCGACCATCGCCGAGGCGCGACGCAAGCAGGAGCGGTACCGATCCTCGGCGCGCGTTCCGGTGCGCGGCCGCGACGTGCTGATCGTGGACGACGGTCTGGCCACTGGTCTGACCGCGCTGGCCGCCGTGCACGCGGTGCTTCACCAACGGCCGCTTTCGGTCAGTCTCGCCGTCCCGGTCGGCTCGTCGGCGGCCATCCGCCGCCTGGAGGCGGCCGCGGACGCCGTGTACTGCCTTCGGCGGCCGCCGCACTTCCGTGCCGTCGGCGAGTGGTATCACGACTTCACTCAGGTCACCGACGACGAGGTGGACGAGCTGCTCGAGGCGTATTCCTCCTGATTCTTGCTGATCGAGCGGCGTGACACCCGGCTCGACGTCCTCCTCACTCGGCCGCGGGCGAGATGCGGCCGGTGACCTCGCCGAGGTGGATCCGCTCCCCGCCCGGGCCCGGCGCGGTCGCCGTGATCGTGACGAGGTCTTCGTCGAGGAGGTACGAACGCTCGGTGCCGTCACCGAGCAGCACGGGGTCCGTACCGTCCCAGGTCAGTTCGAGCAAGCACCCGCGCTGGTTCGGCTCGGGCCCGGACACCGTGCCGGACGCGAACAGGTCACCGGTGCGGAGGGCGGCGCCGTTGACGGTCACGTGGGCGAGCAGCTGCGGGGGCGTCCAGTACATGGCGGCGAACGGCGGATTGGCGACGACGTGCCCGTTGATCCGCACTTCCAGCAGGATGTCCAACGCCCAGTCGCGGCCGCCACGCAGATAGGACGCGGGTTCGGGATCTTGGTCGGGCGCCGGGACCTTGGCGTGATCCAGCGCCTGGAGCGGGACGATCCACGGGGAGATCGAGGTGGCGAACGAGGTGGCCGGCGCGGGGTCGAGGGACGTGGATTCATAGCGTTGGAGGTCGCGGGCCGACCAGTCGTTGACCAGGCACACGCCGAAAACGTGGTCGGCGAAGTCGGCCGCGGACACCGGTCGGCCGTGCTCGCTCGGGGTCCCGACGACGAAGCCGACCTCTGCCTCGAAATCCAGCTTGCGGCTCGGCGCGAAGATCGGTGTCTCGCCGTCCGGGGCCAGGAACAGGCCCGCCGGCCTCACCACCGGGGTGCCGGACAATCGCACGCTGCCCGCCCGGCCGTGGTAGGCGATCGGCTGATGTCGCCAGTTCGCGGGCAACGGCGGCTGGTTCGGGCGCAAAATGCGGCCCGCGGTGCGCGCATGTTCCTCCGAGCCGGAGAAGTCGACGAAATCGGCGACCTCGAACGGCGCGTACAGCTCGACCGCGTCCATCGGCGCCAGATGGGCCAGCACCGCGGGCCGGTACTCGGGATCGGTCAGCCATGCCGTGATCCGCTCGCGGACCTGGTCCCACACCGACCGTCCGGCCGCCATGAACGGGTTCAGCACCTCGGCATCCAGCAGCGGCGCGAACTCCTCGCCCAGCACGCTCGCCACCGCACCGATGTCGAGCACGCTCTCCCCTACCGCGACGCCGATCCGCCGTCTGCCTGCCGGACCCCGCCGATCGATGCGGGTGAAGACGCCGTACGGCAGCGTCGCCACCCCGAACCGACTCCCCTCCGGGAACTCGAACCACGTCTGGCTGGACACGGCCACCAGCCTGCCACGATCCGCCTAGGGCCCGCCGCACGTGATCATGCGGGTCACCGCCGCGCGAACCGCTGCACTCCTGCACCAGGTGTCCAGCGACGAATCACCAGCACATCGCCCTCCGGCTTGGTCAGCACCGCCTCGGTCAGATCGAGCCGGAAAAGGTGATAATCCGGCGGTGCCTCCCCCGGCTCCAGCAAGCCCTTCACCTCGGGATCGTCCACTTCGGCCGCCACTCCGCTGACCTTCGCGTCCGGCTTGGTCATCGACCCGTCGCCGGGATTGGCGTGCAGCGCGCAGCGGCCGTCGCGCTGCAGATCCGCGGCTTTCCGCGCCTTGAGCATCGATCCGAACTGCAGGTGCCCGTGACTGAAATCGACCTCGGTGCCACTGACCCGCGGCGACCCGTCCGCGCGCAGCGTCGCCAGGACGTGATGTTTGGTCGCCGTGAAACGCTCGTGGACCTCCGCGGCGAACGTCGGTTCTTCCTGTTCGAACTCTGTCCAGGAGACCATGGCGCGGAGTATGGCAGCCGCCACCGACAAATTCGGTTCGCCGAGTCGCCGGCGACGCGCGATACCGACGGACCTGCGACAGTCACCGTGCGGGAAAGTCCGCCGGCTCCGGCTGCGGTCTCGCGCTCATGTCGCCCCGAAGCGAGCACGACTCTCCGTGACGGAATTTGATGCCCGAGCTGTCCGATCTGCACCTTTCGGTCGCCCACCCCACCGGAATGGTCGACACACTTTTGTCGATCCGGCCGTTGGCGATCATCCGGATGGCCTAGACTCGCCCCCGCAATTGACTCTGGCACGTTCCTGGCACTCGCCGTGCCGCAGGTGTTGGCCAGCGCAGCGCCTCCCAGACTTCACGCAAGGAGTAATGCATGTCGCAACCCCCCGGCCCAGGCCCGTATCCGCAACAGCCTGGGGGCGGTTACCCCGGTCAGGGCCAGCCGCCCAGCGGCGGTTTCCCGCAGCAGCAGCCGGGCTACGGCCCGCCGCAGGGCCAGCCCGGTGGCTACGGCCCGCCACAGGGCCCGCCGCCCGGCTACCCACCGTCCGGTGGTTTCCCCGGCGGTGAACCGCCCAAGAAGAAGAGCCCGCTGCCGTGGATCCTCGGCGGTGTCGGCGCTCTGGTCGTCATCGGCGGCGTCATCCTGCTGATCGTCCTGCTCGGCGGTGGCGGCACCAGCGACCCCGAGTCGGCAGCCAACACGGCGCTGGACTACATGAAGGACGGCGACGTCGACGGCCTCATCTCGGTGACCTGCGAAGACTTCAAGGGGCAGCTCGAGAAGGCGAAGAACGCGGGCGCCGGCGACTTCTCCTCCGGCATCCCGGACGGCACCACCGCCGAAGTCAGCAACGTCAAGGAAGTCGACGAGAACACCGCGGAAGCCACCATCACCGTCGACCGGAACGGCAAGAAGAACGATGTGAAGTTCAAGTTCGTCAAGGAAGACGACGAGTGGAAGTTCTGCGGCCTGCCCGGTATGCCGATGGGCGGCGACTCGTCCGTTCCTCCGCCGAACGCGCCGAGCATGCCAGACATGCCGGACGTGCCGAGCATGCCGGACATGCCGGAGATGCCGAACTGACGTAGCGCAAGCACTCAGCAGAAGTGGCCGGGGCCGGTGAAGGCCCCGGCCACTTTTGTGGCTCTGGTCCGCAGGCCCGCGCGACGGCTTGCTACCGTTTCGCTCACTGGATTCGGCCACCATCGACGGCCTTGATCATCAGGGGGAAACATTCGATGACCCAGCCTCCCGGCCCGCAGGGGCCGTACCCGCAGCATCCGCAGGGCCAGCCGCCCAGCGGCGGTTTCCCGCAGCAGCAGCCAGGCTTCGGCCCGCCGCCGGGCCAGCCGGGCGGTTACGGCCCACCGCAGGGCCCGCCGCCCGGCTTTCCGCCCACTGGCGGTTTCCCCGGCGGTGAGCAGCCGAAGAAGAGCCCGTTGCCGTGGATCTTCGGCGGTGTCGGCGCCCTCGTCGTCATCGGCGGCGTCATCCTGCTGATCGTCCTGCTCGGCGGTGGCGGCACCAGCGACCCCGAGTCGGCAGCCAACACAGCGTTGGACTACATGAAGGACGGCGACCTCGACGGCCTGGCGTCCATGACCTGCGAAGAGTTCAAGGGGCAGCTCGAGAAGGCCAAGGAACTCGGCGGCGGCGACATCTCCACCGGCATCCCGGACGGCGTCAGCGCGGAAGTCACCGAGGTCAAGGAGGTCGACGACAACACCGCCGAAGCCACCTTCACCGCCACCCAGGACGAGAAGCAGAAGCAGGCGAAGTTCAAGTTCGTCAAGGAAGACGACGAGTGGAAGTTCTGCGGCCTGGCCGGCATGCCGACGATGGGCAGCGAAACGGGATCCGGACCGGCCATGCCGGAGATGCCGAGCGTGAGCATCCCGGAGATGCCGGACATCAGCGTGCCGGAGATGCCCGACCTGCCGGACGTTCCTGACCTGCCGAACTGAGGCGGACAGACACCACGCTCGTGGCCGGGACCTGCACGGGTCCCGGCCACTTTTGTGTGGAATGCGCCCCCGGAGCGCTCTCGCCGCTGCTGTCTTTCGCTCATTTCGGTTCCGCCACCGTAGGTAGCGTTGATCAACCGAGGGCGCAGATGACCCAACCACCAGGCCCGCAAGGTCCTTGTCCCCAGCACCCGCAAGGTCAGCCGCCCAGCGGCGGTTTCCCGCAGCAGCAGCCAGGCTACGGCCCGCCGCACGGCCAGCCCGGCGGTTACGGACCACCACGGGGCCGGCCGGGTGGTTACGGCCCGCCACAGGGCCCGCCACCCGGCCACCCACCGTCCGATGGTTTCCCCGGTGGTGAACCGCCCAAGAAGAGCCCGCTGCCCTGACGCGTCGCGCAGATCTCCACCAGAGCGGTCGGACCTTCGCAGGTCCCGACCGCTTTTTGCCCACGCCCTCCTCCCGGAGCCGACAACGCGTGTTGCTACCGTTGCGCTCACTGAGTTGGGCCACCACGCAGTGGCTTGATCAACCGGGGAGACACATGACCCAGCCGCCCGGCCCGCAGGGGCCGTACCCGCACTATCCGCAAGGGCAGCCGCCCAGCGGCGGTTTCCCTCAGCAGCCGTACCCGCAGCAGGGCGGCTGGCCGCAGCAGCAGGGATGGCCAGGTCAACCCGGTGGATGGCAGCAGCAACCGGGTGGGTGGCCCGACCAGCAACAGCACCCGTACGGCCAACCGGGCCAGTTCCCCGGTGACGACCCGTTCGCCGACGAAGACGACAAGAAGAAGAGCAAGCTGCCGTGGATCCTCGGGGGCCTCGGCGCGCTCGTCGTCATCGGCGGCGTCATCGTGCTGATCCTGGTGCTCGGCAGCGGGGCCAGCAAAGGCGGAACCGCGCAGGAAACGGCCGAAGCGTTCGCCACGGCGTTCAACGACCGCGATGCCGACGGGCTCAAGGCTCTGCTCTGCGAAGCGAATCTCCAGGGCGAGACCGGCAAGGCGCTCGACTCCGGTGAGGCGTTCGCCAACGCACCGGACAACATCGACATCGAGCTGACCAAGGTCGAGCAAGCCGGGGACGACACCGCCACCGCGCACTACAAGCAGGTGGAAGAGGGCAAGCAGCACGACGGCACCATCGAGGTTCCGTTGGTGAAGAACGGCGACGTCTGGGAGGTCTGCATCGAGGAGGAAACCGCCGGATCGGGCGAATCCTGACTTGATCTCACTGCGTCCAATCGGTGTCTGACCGCAACACCGAAGGACCCAGCAATGACGCAGCCACCCGGCCCGCACGGGCATCCGAACGATTCCGGACAACCGGATCGGCACGGCGGGGTCGCAGCGCACGGCGCCGCCACAGCCGGCCGGACCGACTGGCAGCAGGCCACCCCGGCCGACCCGCCGTACGGTGGCGCAGCCCCGGCCGACGCCCGGCTCGGTGACGCAGCCCCGGCCGACGACCGCCGGCTCGGTGACGCTGATCCGTCGGCCCCGCTCGGTGCTGACCAGGCGATCCTGGCCGATGCTGGAGGTGCCGCCCCGGCCGGTCACCAACCAACGCCGCAGCACGCCGCGCAGGCCAGTCAGACGGACCATGCCCCGGCAAGCCCGCCCCAGGGTCCAGCCGCCCAAGCCGCTCAGCCCGGCCCGCAGGCCGCGGCCTCGGCAGGCCCATCACCGACCGCAGCCGCCCCCGGCGGCACGCAGAACGCGGCCCCGTCGGACCAGCCACCAGGCGCAGCTACCGACCCCCCACTCCGGTGGCTTCCCGACCGGTCAGTCGCCGGGCGGCTTCTCGCCGGCGCCGCCACAGAGCACCAACTCGGGAAGTCTCGGCCCGTGGTCCACGAACCCGACCGTGCTGATGCTCGGCGGCGCGGGCGCGTTCGTGACCCTTCTCGTCGTCGTGCTGGTCGTCGCACTGAGCGGCGGCGGCAAGGGCAGCACCCCGGAAGAAACCGCGGAAGCCTTCGCCGACGCCTTCAACGACCGCGACGCCGACGACATCAAGGCACTGATGTGCGACTCGCACCTGCAGGAGGTCGAAGAACGGGAGCGGACCGGGACCTTCGACCGGGCAGCGTTCGAAGGGGTCCCCGAGGAGGCCATGATCGAGGTCGAACGGATCGAGATGCGGGGCGAAGGCGAGGCCATCGCACACTTCACGGCCACCGTCGACGAGGGCACCCCGGCGGCCATCCCGCTGGTGAAGAACGTCGACGACGAGTGGGAGGTCTGCTACGAGTAGCCGCCCAGAGCCTCCTCGCCGGCCACCCCGGTGAGGAGGCCGCAAACCGGAGCGAACGAGACATCAATCGCAGCTGACGCACGAAAGAGAGCGAAAACCGCAGAACTACGCCGGATCGGGTGAATCCACGTCGGATCCTCTCCCGTCTCATCAATGTCTGAGTTGACCACCGACGGAAAGACCACGCCATGACGCAGCCTCCGAGCCCGCACGGGCCGTTCCCGAACGATCCACAGCAACCCAACCCGTACGGCGGCCAGCCGCCACAGGACGGTTCGCCCGCCGGTCAGCCCCAGCCGGATCCCCAGTTCGGCGGCTACCAGCCGCAGGGTCCCTACCAGCAGGATCCGCAGCAGGGCGGTTTCCCACCGGGCGGCTACCCGCAACAGGGCTTCGGCCAGCCGCAGAGAAGCCCACTGCCATGGATTCTCGGCGGCGCGGGCGCGTTCGTCGTCCTTCTCGTCGTCGTGCTGGTCGTCGCACTGAGCGGCGGCGGCAAGGGCAGCACCCCGGAGGAAACCGCAGAAGCCTTCGCCGACGCCTTCAACGACCGCGACGCCGACGACATCAAGGCGCTGATGTGCGACGCGATCGTCCAGGAGATCGACAAGGAAGTCGAAAACTTCGACGAAGAGGTCTTCAAGTCCGTCCCGGAAGACGCGAGGATCGAGCTCGACGAGGTCGAGACGAAAGGCGACGACAAGGCGACCGCACGTTTCAAGACCACTGGGGCGGACGGGAGCGCCACCCGCACCATCCGACTGACCAAGAACGCCGACGACGAGTGGGAGATCTGCTCCTGACCCTGTCGCGCACAACGCCCCTCCCGGCCGAGCCGGCGAGGGGCGTTGTGCTGTGCAGCAGGTCAGACGTTGCGGCGGTACTGACCCCCGACCTCGAAGAACGCCTCGGTGATCTGGCCCAGCGTGCAGACCCGCGCGGCGTCCATCAGCACGTCGAAGACGTTCTCGTTGTTGCGCGCCGCCTCACGCAACCGCTGCAATGCCTCCTGGGCCTCCACCCGGTGGCGCTGCTTGAAGTCCTCCAGCCGCTGTAGCTGCGACTTCTTCTCCTCCTCGGTGGCCCGAGCCAGCTCGACGACGTGCTCCTCGTCGTCCGGGTTCGGGTTGCGGAACGTGTTCACCCCGATGATCGGCAGCTCGCCGCTGTGCTTGAGCCGCTCGTAGAGCATCGACTCGTCCTGGATGCGGCCACGCTGATAGCCGGTCTCCATCGCACCGAGCACGCCGCCGCGTTCGGAGATCTTCTCGAACTCGGCCAGCACGGCCTCCTCGACCAGGTCGGTCAGCTCCTCGACGATGAACGACCCCTGCAGCGGGTTCTCGTTCTTCGACAGGCCCCACTCCTGGTTGATGATCTTCTGGATCGCCATCGCCCGGCGCACCGACGACTCGGTCGGCGTGGTGATCGCCTCGTCGTAGGCGTTGGTGTGCAGCGAGTTGGCGTTGTCGTAGAGGGCGCACAGCGCCTGCAACGTCGTGCGGATGTCGTTGAACGCCATCTCCTGCGCGTGCAGCGACCGGCCGGAGGTCTGAATGTGGTACTTCAGCTTCTGCGACCGCTCGTTGGCGCCGTACCGCTCGCGCATCGCCACCGACCAGATGCGCCTGGCCACCCGGCCGAGCACGGTGTACTCGGCGTCCATGCCGTTGGAGAAGAAGAACGACAGGTTCGGCGCGAAGTCGTTGACGTCCATGCCGCGAGCCAGATACGCCTCGACGTAGGTGAACCCGTTGGCCAGCGTGAAGGCCAGCTGCGAGATCGGGTTCGCCCCGGCCTCGGCGATGTGGTACCCGGAGATCGACACCGAGTAGAAGTTGCGCACGCCGTGCTCGATGAACCATTCCTGGATGTCGGACATCATGCGCAGCGAGAACTCGGTGGAGAAGATGCAGGTGTTCTGCCCCTGATCCTCCTTGAGGATGTCCGCCTGCACCGTGCCACGCACGTTGCGCAGGGTCCATTCCCGCAGCTCCTCGGCCTCTTCGGCGGTCGGCTCACGACCGTGCTCCGCGCGGAACGCGGCCATCTTCTGGTCGATCGCCGTGTTGAGGAAGAACGCCAGAATCGTCGGCGCGGGGCCGTTGATGGTCATCGACACCGACGTCAGCGGCGACGTGAGGTCGAACCCGTCGTAGAGCACCTTCATGTCGTCGAGCGTCGCGATCGACACGCCCGAGGTGCCGATCTTGCCGTAGATGTCCGGCCGGGTGTCCGGATCGTGGCCGTACAGCGTCACCGAGTCGAACGCGGTGGACAGCCGCTTGGCCTCCGAGTCGGCCGACAGGTACTTGAACCGGCGGTTGGTGCGGAACGGGTCGCCTTCACCGGCGAACATCCGGCCCGGCTCCTCCCCTTCCCGCTTGAACGGGAAGACGCCCGCGGTGTACGGGAAGTAGCCCGGCAGGTTCTCGCGCCGCAGGAAGGCCAGCAGCTCGCCGCGATCGACGTAGCGCGGCAGCGCGACGCGGGGGACGCGGCTGCCGGACAGCGTGTCCCGCCACAGCTGCGTGTGCAGCTCCTTGTCGCGGATCCGCACCACGAGCTCTTCCCCGCGGTAGGCCTCGGCCCGCTCGGCGTACTCGGCGAGGAGGCGCTTGGACTCCTCCGACACGGCCTCGTCCGCGACGGCGATCAGCTCCTCGATCGCTGACGTGTCCTTGCCCGCCTCGGCCAGCGCGTCGCGTGCGGCCGTGAGCTGATCGAGCTTGCGAACGGCTTCCGCCTGCTGGGCGGTCTCCCGGTGGAAGGCCCGCACCGTCTCGGCGATCTCCGCCAGATAGCGGGTGCGGTTCGGCGGGATGATCATGCTGGCGTCCGTCGAGACCTTCATCGACACGCGCGGCAGCACCCCGGTGGACACCGACAGACCCCGCTCGGCCAGCTCGTCGCGCAGGAAGTGGTAGAGCGCGGTGACCCCGTCGTCGTTGAACTTCGCCGCGCTGGTGCCGAACACCGGCATGTCCTCCGGCGACTTGCCGAACTCCTCCCGGTTGCGCACCAGCTGGCGGGACACGTCTCGCCGCGCGTCCTCGGCGCCGCGCCGCTCGAACTTGTTGATGGCCACCGCGTCGGCGAAGTCGAGCATGTCGATCTTCTCCAGCTGCGATGCGGCACCGAACTCCGGCGTCATCACATACAGCGACGTGTCGACGTACTCGACGATGCCCGCATCACCCTGACCGATACCCGGCGTCTCGACGATGACCAGGTCGAATCCGGCCGCCTTGCACGCCGTGATGGTGCCTGCCAACGCGTCCGGGATCTCGCCGCTGCGCGTGCGGGTGGCCATCGACCGGAACATGATCGGGCTGCCGGAGCCGGTGTGGCCGCTGTCCGGCCACACCTCGAGGCAGTTCATCCGGATCCGGTCACCGAGCAGTGCGCCGCCACCCTTCCGGCGCGTCGGGTCGATCGCCACGATCGCGATCCGGAGCTTGTCCTCCTGGTCGACGCGGAAGCGGCGCACCAGCTCGTCGGTCAACGACGACTTACCGGAACCACCGGTGCCGGTGATGCCCAGCACCGGGACGGTCCGCTTCGCCGCGGCCTCTTGCAGCGCCGACATCCACTCGTCCGGCAGCACGCCCGCTTCCAACTGGGTGATCACCCTGGCGAGCGCCGCGGTGTCCCCGGCGAGCACCTGCTCGATCGACTGCGGGCCCTGCGCCGCGAGGTCGTAGTCGCACTCGCGGATCATCAGGTTGATCATCCCGGGCAGACCCAGCTGCTGGCCGTCCTCCGGCGAGAAGATGCGCGCCACACCGCGCGAGTGCAGCAGCTCGATCTCCTCCGGCACGATCACGCCGCCACCACCGCCGTAGACCTTGATGTGGCCGGCGCCGCGCTCGTTCAGCAGCTCCACCAGATACGTGAAGTACTCGACGTGCCCGCCTTGGTAGGCCGACACCGCCACGCCCTGCACATCCTCGGAGATGGCCGCCGTGACGACTTCGTCCACCGAGCGGTTGTGGCCCAGGTGGATCACCTCGGCACCCTGCGACTGCAGGATGCGCCGCATGATGTTGATCGAGGCGTCATGCCCGTCGAACAGGCTCGACGCAGTCACGAACCGCACGGGGTTCTTCGGCTGGTGCAGATCGGTCTTGCCGGTCATCGCTCGCCTTTCACTGGCCGGGTCCTGCCGTCCAAAATACTAGGACTTCCTACTATTTTATAACCACACGTCGGCGTGGGACAGGACACAGTCCGGTTACCGGGCGAGCGATGACCGCGGCTCAGTCGAACGCGAGGAAATCGAGGCGGTCCAGATCGTCCAGGTCGTTGACCTGCGCGCCGGCGGCAGACACCGTCCACAGCGTGTCGTTGACGACAACCGACCTCACCACCTGCGCCTCGGCCGGATCACCCTCGGTGTGCCGGACCAGGCCGACCCGCTCGATGTGGTCGTCCTCGATCCGCAGGACCAATGCGCCACCTCGCCTCTGCTCCGGATGGGCACCGATCGGCACCACCACCAGGTCGCGCTCCGGCCAGTACAGGAACGCGTGCGGGTCGTGCTCCGCGTCGGACACCCCGCCCTCCATGTGCAGCTGGTCGAGCCGCTGCGGGGCGTCGCTCACGATGTCGAACAGCGATATCTGCAGGCCGGTCGACCTGCCCTCGGTGGTGGCTTCCTGCCCGATGCCCAGCAGGCGCCCCTCCGCCACCGGGTGCAGGTACGACGAGTACCCGGTGATCTTGAGTTCACCGTCGAGCTTCGGGTCACGTGGGTCGCTCAGGTCGATGCGGTACAGCGGATCGACCTCGCGGAACGTCACCACGTAGCCGACGTCGCCCAGGAAGCGCACCGAGTGGATCCGCTCCCCCTTGCCGAGCCCGCCGAGCGAGCCGACCCGCTCGAGCTTCTCGCCGCGCGCCCGCAGCACGGTCACCACGCTTTCCGAATCCGGCCTGCCGGAGAGCCGGGCTTGCCTGGTCGTGGTGGTCGCTGCCCGCAGGAAGCCGTCGTGTTCGGAGATCGAGTACTGGTTGAGCAGTTTCCCGTCGACGGTTCCGGACGCGACGAATTCCGGCGCTTTTTCGCCCGCGATGTCGAACTGGTAGATCTTCGTGCGGGATTTGCGCGGCATCGGCGCGATGCGGACGTCCGCGCGCGGGTACGGGTCGAACCGGTCGACGTCACCGTCGATCACGTACAGATTCTTGCCGTTGCTGTACACCTCGGAGCCGTCGCCGGAGACCGACACCGGGTCGCCCTTGGCCAGCTCGCCGTCGATGTCCAGCGTCAGCACGGTCAGCAGCTCGACCCCGTCCACCGGCTTCGGGTGGTACACACGCGAACAGTCCACCAGCCGCCCGGACGACGTCGAGCCGCCGGAACGCAGCGAGTAGTGCGGCAGCCAGTCGTCCACCGTCGAGTTCCGGATGAGCCGCTTGAGCTGCTCCCTGGACTTCTCCGGCGCGCGGTTGCTGATCGGCTTGTCCCAGTCCACCTGCGGCCTCGAGCTGACCACCAGGCGCGCGATGCCGTCGGTCGCCCTGGCATCGACGAACTGGCCGTCGACGGTCAGCTCTCCGGTCACTCGCCCGGTGGTCAGGTCGACCTGCACGAACCGCGTCCCCAGGCTGTCGCGCGGGCCACTGACGTAGCGCATCACGGCAAGGGCTCGATCGCCGTCGAGCATCAAGCCGTAGATCTCTCCTCCGTCCAGGTCGGCGGTGGCGATCTCCTTGCGGGTGGTCACATCAACCACACGCAGCTTGCCCCCGACCGCGGTGACCAGCCGATGCCCGTCGGTCTTCACCACATCGGGCTCGTCCACGCCCGGCTCGTGAACAGTGGTCGACGAGTGCTCGGTACCGCCTTCTGCCGGCGAGCTGAGCTTGTCCGACGGCAGGGAATGCGGACTCTCCAGTCGCGCGGGAGTCCACCGCGCCACGTCCCACAGCGCCGCCTGCTTGAAGGTCGCCAGCACGGACGCACACGAGTCATACGCGACGAGCTGTGCGTCCGCCGCCCCGATCGATCCGTCGCTGTCTCGCTGTGGCGGGCCCTCCCCGGAGTCGCACCCCGCCACGCCACACATCAGGACAACAGCCGCAGCGGCTACTCCCCATCGCTTCATGCGCCATGGACGGAAGCACCACCGCAGGCGGTTGCATCGATGGTGTGGTGATCAGCTGGCGACGGCTCCGCGGCGGGCGATCCACTGCTGCATGGCGTACTCGACCAAGGTGATCAGCGTGTGCTTGACCGACTCGCGCTCCCGCGCGTCGCACAGCACGATCGGGATCTCCGGGTCGATGTCCAGCGCCTCGCGCACGTCCTCGACCTTGTGCGGATGCCTGCCGTCGAACCCGTTGAGCCCGACGACGTACGGCAGGCCGCGATCCTCGAAGAAGTCGATCGGCGCGAACGAGTCGGCCAGCCTGCGCGTGTCGGCGAGAACCACCGCTCCGATGGCGCCGCGGACCAGGTCGTCCCACATGAACCAGAACCGCTGCTGCCCCGGTGTGCCGAACAGGTACAGGATCAAGTCGTCGTCCAGCGACACCCGGCCGAAGTCCATCGCCACCGTGGTGGTGGCCTTGAGCGGGGTGGCCGCGAGGTCGTCGATGCCGATCGAGGCGTCGGTCATCATCGCCTCGGTGGTCAACGGGACGATTTCCGAGACGGAGCCGACGAACGTCGTCTTTCCCGCGCCGAACCCACCGGCGACGACGATCTTCGCCGACGTCATGGTTTGCGCGCCGGAGCCCACTGCGGCCTCCGCTTCAGTCTTAAAGCCGACGGAGTCCACTCAGCACCCTTTCCATCAACAACAGGTGAGCCTCGGCGCCGTCCGCTCCGGACAGCGTCTTGTGCACATTCACCAAGCCGGCGTCCGCAGCATCACTGACCAGCACCCGCGCCACACCGAGCGGCATGCGCAGGGTAGCCGCCAGCTCGGCAACCGAACGGGGTTGGGGCAGCGCTTCGACCAGCGTGCGCTGCTCCAGCTCCGCCGGCTGGTCGTCGGTGAGCACGCCCTCCTTCGCCGAGACCAGCGTCTCCAGCTCCAGTGAATAGCGTGCCTTCGTTCTGCCTTTGGTGCGTATGTACGGCCGCACCATGGCCGTGCCGTCGTCGGATCTCACTACGCACTCCTTCAGGTGATCCGTCAGGCCGGGCTGCCGAGCAGCGAACCGGACGAGCCCTGCAGCTGCGCACGCAGCTCAGGGGTCAAGATCTGGCCGACCCGGTCGACCAGCAACGTCATTTCGTAGGCGACCTGGCCGATGTCGCAGGTCGGCGACGCGAGCACGGCAAGGCATGACCCGTCGCTGATCGACATCAGGATCATGATGCCGAGCTCCATCTCCACCACGGTCTCGGTGACCGCGCCCGCTTCGAAGCAGTGCGCGGCGCCCTGGGTCAGGCTGACCAGGCCGCTGGCGACCGCGGCCAGCTGGTCGGCACGGTCCAGGGGCAGCCGGGCCGAGGAGGTGAGCAAGAGCCCGTCGGCGGACACCACTACCGCGTGCGCCACACCGGGGACTCGCTCGGCGAAGTCGTTCACCAGCCAACCGAACTGGTTCTGCTGGGGACCAGAGGCGGTCATTCACCCTCCATGTTCTCGGTCTTGTCGTGCTTCGTCGCAGACGCCGGCTTCGCTGCCGTCGCGCTGACTGGCTCGTCGCCGTTGCGCCCGGCGCGCGCGGCACCGGCGCGGCCGCGTCGCAAGCCTTGTTGGAAACTGTTCAGCCGCCCCCGGACCGCGGCCGGGTCACGCTCCGGCTTGGGTGTCTTCGCGGTCGGTGGCTTGTTCGGCGCCCCGGCGGAACCAGGGAGCAGCTGCTCACCGCGGCGCCGGCGCGGCAGCCCGGCCTCGGTGAACGACGACGGCTTCGGGGTGGCCACCGCCGTCGCCTCCCGCCACGCCGCGTCGGTGGAGAACTCCCAGTCCTGCTGGGACAAGGGCTCGCCGGGCTTGGCCTGCTCGCCGGCACCGTTGCCGGACTTGGCCTGCTCCGTCCCGCCGTTCCCGGTCACCGGCTGCGCCTCGGCACCGCCGTCGGTCGCGGCCTGCCCGGCGACACCGTTCGCGGACGTGTCCTGCTTCGCTGCCGCATCCTTTGCGGCCGGTTGCTTGTCGGCACCCACGGGCTGCTTGGGAGCGCCCGGGGTCGACGTCGACTTCGCAGCGTCCGCGGCAGCCCGCTCCGTCCCGATCGGGCTCGCGGGCGTGGCCCCCGCGATCCCCGCACCGTCGACCTTGCCGGCCTGCGGGTGCGGCGACTGCTCTGCCGCCCGGCGGGCGTGATGCCGTCCGCGCTGCACACCGCGCTGGAACCCGCTGAGCCTGCTGCGTACCTTCGCGGGGTCCAGCTGCCGCTCCGCCGCACCGATGGCCGCACGGCTCGGTTTCTCCGGCTGCGCTTGCGCGGGGGTGGCGCTGCCCGGGAGCAGATGCTCGCCTCGTTGCCGCTTGGGCAGGCCCGCCTTGGTCAGCGTCGACGGCTCCGGCTTGCTGGCGACCTCCTTGACCGCCTGCAGGTTCTCGTCGGCGGCGAATTCCCACGCCTGGTCCGACGAGAGCTCGTCGTGCCTGGCTTCGACGTCGGACTCCGCATCGGACGGCTTGCCCTGGCCGGTGCGGAACCAGACCGACAGCATCTCGTCGTAGATCGGCGTGTCCTCGGTCTTGGCCGCCTCGGTGGTCCCCTTGTCCTCGCTGTCGGCCTTCTTCGGCTCCTCCGCCGCCGCGGTGGCGTTCCACCAGTCGGACAGTGGTGACGTGCCCGGCTTGAACAGCTCCGAACCCGCGGGCAGCTCGGACGACTCCTCGTCACCCTTCTCGGCCCGCGCGGAACCGTTGACCACGTCCTTGGCCGTGACGGCGCCGTTGGACGCAGCCTTGGCCGTCCCGTTCGGCGACGAGGTGACCGGCAACTCCTGGGTGACCGGCCCGTCGTCGGTGATCACCGGCAGCTCGGAGGTCAGCGGACCGCCACCGGTGCCGAGCACCAGATCCTCGGGGACGACCACGGTGGCGCGCACGCCCTGCATGTCCTGGCCGCCGTGCAACGTCACGCCGATGCGGTGCTTCGCGGCCAGCCTGCCCACCACGAACAGGCCCATCCGCCGCGACGTCACCATGGTCAGCGACGACGCCTCGGCCATCCGGGCATTGGCCTCGGCCAGCTCGGCATCCTTCATGCCGATGCCTTTGTCGACGATGTCGATCACCATCGAACCGTTGGCCCCGACGCTGCTGGACACCGTCACCTGCGTCTCCGGCGGGGAGAACGACGTGGCGTTGTCCAGCAGTTCGGCGATCAGACGCATCAGATCGCTCGCCGCGTGACCGACGACCTTCGTGGTCGGCGGCGTCTGCACCACCACGCGCTGGTACTGCTCGATCTCGCTGACCGCGGCGCGCAGCACGTCCGCGGTACTGACCGGCCTGCCGGAGCGGCGCCCACTCTCCGCGCCGGAGAGCATCATCAGGTTCTCGTTGTTGCGCCGCATCCGGGTCGCCAGGTGGTCCAGCTGGAACAGCATGGCCAGCCGGTCGGCGTCCTCCTCGTCACGCTCCAGCCGCTCGATGAGCTGCAGCTGGCGCTGCACCAGGCTCTGGCTGCGCCGCGAGAGATTCACGAACACGCCGGAGTACGCGCTGTGCATGTCGGCCTGCTCGCCGGCGAGCTTGAGCGCCTGGCTGTGCACGGCGTCGAACGCGCGGGCCACCTCGCCGACCTCGTCGCGGGTCAGCACCGGCACCGGCTCGACCGGCCGGTCCTTGCCCTTGCCCTGCTGGATGGCCGCCACGGCCTCGGGCAGGCGCTTCTCCGCCACCGTCATCGCGCTGTTGCGCAGTGTCTTCAGCGAGCGCAGCAGGTGCCGCGTGATGACGAAGACCGCGGCGATGGCGATCAGCAACGCGACCCCGAGGATCCCGGCGATGATCAGCACACTGGTGCGCGCCTGGTCGGCCAGCTCGCCGGACTTCCGCTGGGCGTCCGCCGCGATCCGGTCCACCACGCCGCCGAGCTGGTCGAACACGCGACCCGAGGCGTTCTGCCACTCGCGCTCGGACAGCCTGCCGATGGCTTCGTCGGACGACACACCCAACTCGCCGAGCACGGAGCGGGCCATGCGGGCGCGGTCGTCGGCGCTGGATTCGCTGACCGACGCCTCCAGCAGCGAGCGCTGCGCGGGGGTGGCCACCGCGAAGAAATTGTCGAGGCGGTCCTCGATCCGCACCTCCGACGTGCGCACCTCGGACAGCTCGGACGGGGCCAGCGACCCGCGCGCGGCGCCGAACGCGACGAATGCGTGCTGCAGCGAGATCTCTTCCTTGGCGGCCAGCAGCTCACGCAGCGCCTGCGGAGTGCCACCGATCTCCGGGTCGCTCACCCGGGCGGTGGCCGCGCCGTCGAGGGTCAGCAGCGCCTTGGTGATCGCGGTGTACTCCTCGATCGAGGGCACCACGTCCAGCCGCCCCCGTTGCACGTCGGACCGCAGGCCGTCCAGGCGCTGCAGCATCCGCTGCGCCTCGGTGGCCGCACCCCGAACGCCGGGGTCGAGCTCCACGGCGGTGCCGATGGCATCGCGCAGCCGCGGGACCTTGGCATCCACGGCCGCCCGCGCCTGGCGCAGCGCCGGAGTCGTGCCCACGCCCTTGGTGAGCTGAGCGGCCGTCTCGGTGCGCTCCCGCTGCACCGCGTCCAGCACGCTGCCGGAAGCCGCACTCATCCGGATCAACGCGTCGATCCGGCGGTAGCTGGCCGAGCTGTCGCTGGTGCTGGTCAGCACGGAGACGCCGAGCGCGATCGCCAACACGATCGGCACCAGCGTCACGGCGGCCAGCTTGACCGGCAGCTTCCAGTCGCGCCACGCCAACGCGTTGCCGAGCCGGTGACGCCACGGATGCTGTCGCGGCGGCTCCTGCCCGATCAGCTCCTCGACCGGCACCTGCCTAGCGCCCTGTCCTGCTTCCGTCACGTATGTGACTCCCTGTCCACCACGATGCACCCCAGCTGCGGCTGTCCACGCCGACAAGCAGCACCGGGCTGCAACCTGCACTCTGCATCCTGCTCGCCGACAGCCGGCGGGTCCGGATCCACGAGCTATCCGCTCCCAGCCGCCGCGCGGAGCCTGCGTACGGACTCCGGCCCGGTCCTCGTGCGGCCGTCCGAGTCCCCGGAAGCCGGCCGGCCGGAATGGCCACTGTCAGCCACAGCGAGCCGAACCTCCTCGCAAACTCTTGCACGCGATAACAACTTTGTGACGAATCGAAGCAGAGCCTACACCTATCAGGTGATCTCCGAGAGCTGTCGCAATCCGGCCTCTGACCTGCGCTTTTGGTACTCAGATCGGGTTATGGAGTGATCGTGCCGCAGGTTGATCGTTATCCGAATCCGCACCGTGACCGCCGGCGGGTCCGGGTTCGTCGTGATCTTCGCTCGTTCGGCCTAGTGTTACCGGTGATGGGACCCAACCGGCGGCACGCAAAGTACTTGTGTCCACACTCGGCCGGGCAAACTTTCCCCGATGATGTGGTCTGGTTGCCGACCCCTCAAGTCGCAGCGCGCACGTGCCGATCATGGCCGCTGCACATTGCAGCCGATTCACCCGCTTCGGGGACGACTGGTCAGGGAATCACCATCAGATCGAGCGGCCGGCCAGAACGCGGTGCGTGACCTTCCGCTCGGCGATGAACGACACGAACGGCACGCACCCGGCCAGCAATACCAGCAGGATGCCCTTGATCGACCAGCGGGCCTTGATGGCCAGGTCGACCGCCAGCGCGATGTAGATCATGTACAGCGCGCCGTGCATCGGCGACCACACCTGCGACGGTGTCGGGTTGTCCCAGCCGTACCGGATGACCATCACGGTGACCAGGATGAGCAGGCCGATGCCGGTGGCGATCGCGGCAACGCGGAAGCGCTTGAGCGCGGCGAGCACGTTCGGCTTGACCGACTCCTCAGCCGTGGTGTCCGCCGACGCGGGCGTCTGGGACGAAGTCATGCCGAGCCCTCCTAGCGTGCCTGCTGATCTCTCGCGTGTAGTTCTGCAAGGTAGCGGTTGTACGCGGCCAGCTCGTCATCGGCGTCGTCGGATGCCTGCTGGGTCACGTTCGTGCGGGTGATCGGCCGTTGCTCCGGCTTGTCGGGCTCGGCAGGCGGGGCCGGAGCCTGCGGTTCGGACTCGTCCTGTTGCACGGCCGGACGCGCCTGTTGCCGAAGCTTGTGCAGGCGCCAGAAGGCGAACGCGGGAAACAGCCCGAACAGCGGCCACTGCAGGACGTAGCCCAGGTTCTGCCACGTCCCGGACACCGACTCGTACCGCTGCCACTGCCACCAGGCCAACGCCAGGCAGACCACCAGGCTCAGCACGGAGACGGCGACCGCGGACAACGTTCGCGCCAGCTTCGACTGCACACCTCGACGCTACCGCAGGCGCGCGGCCGCACGCCTTCTACCTGCACAACTCTGCTTCGAAATACGCGCATGGCCCGCATTCGGCCGCGCACGCTCCGGCCGACGTCAGAGAGCGCGTGACCGGCGGTCAGCTACGTACGGCGCAGCCCCGATCATCGGCGTGCCCGATGATCAACCGGGTACAGCCGGGCCATCCACGGCGCAACCGGGTACAGCCGGGCCACCCACGGCGCAACCGGGACCAGCCGTGCAGCCGGCAACCCACGACGCAACCGAGACCAGCCGTGCAGCCGGGCAACCCAGACCAGCCGTACCCAGCTCGGGCCTCCTCGCATTGCGAGGCACCGATCAGCCGCGCACCGCCCGGGCGTAACCATCGGCGAGCGCGAAGACCTTCTGGGCGTACTCGACGGAGCGGTTGTAGGACCACAGACCGTCCCACCACCCCTTCGCGCTGGCCATGTCCCGCCCGCCCGCGCACAGGTACCGCGCCGCCGCGAGCGCCGCGTCGTCGATCTGCTGCGGGTCGGCCTTCCCGTCACCGTTGCCGTCAGAGGCCCACCGCTGCCACGTGCTCGGGATGAACTGCATCGGGCCGACCGCCCGGTCGACCTTGCTGTCGCCGTCGTAGCGGCCACCGTCGGTGTCCTTGACCTCGCGGAATCCACCCGAGCCGTCCAACGGCACGCCGACGATCGGTTTGCTGGGAAGACCCGCGTCGGTGAGCACGGCGCCACCGAACTGCCCGTGATTGGACTCCACCCGGCCGATGCCCGCCAGCGTCGCCCAGGTGACCCGGCATCCCGGCTGCGCCTGCCGAGTGGCGATCTCGGCCCTGCCGTAGGCGAGCAACGCGCGCGGCGGCACGCCGATGATCTTGCCGGTGCGTTTCGCCCATGCCTCCAGGCCGCCTGCCGGCCTGGACTTGGCCTTCTTCTTCGAACCCGCGCGCTGCTTGTCCTTCACGGTGATGCTGACCGGTGCCACCGAGCCCGGTTCGACGTCGGCCGCCTTCACCGACAGCGCAGGAATTTCCATGGTGGTGGGGCTCTGCTCGGGCTCCGAAGCGCGCGTCAGGCCCCAGATGCCACCCGCTACCACGGCGAGTACCGCCACCACGACGCCCAGCCGCAGCGCCACACCGGGAATGCGGCGCCACCCCTCCGTGGCGGGCTCGGCTTCTTCTCGCGACTGGCGTACCAAAGACTTTCTCCGGATCCCTCGGCTGCACAGGTACAACGCGCGAGGAGTTGTCGGCGTTACTCGCCGTTATACCAAGCCTCGGATGAAGATCCGGTCAGTTCTACGACGCGACGTCCTTGCGCGCGTAGGAAGCAGAGTCCCTGCGGGCGCGCGCGAGACGGGCGACGCACCACGCGGCCGCGCTGCCGCGGCGCAGGTGTTCGAGCACCGTGTACGGGCCGAGGTGGCAGCTCAAGTCGGACGGGGTCAGGCCGGCCGCCCGGTACTCCAGCGCGCGCTGGTCCAGCGGGCTGATGCCCGCGTCCCACCACTCCTCGGCTTCGGCCAGGCCGCCGACCATCTGCCACCACCGCGCCGCCGCGGCCAGCAACTCGTCCGGCACCCCGGGCAGCCGCTTCCGCATCGCTTCCAGGTACTCGTAGTCGGCGAATTCGATCCGTGCCCAGTCGGCCGTGCCCGCGCTGCCGCGCTGCCCCGGGATCCCTGGCTCCTGGCTGGGTGCATCGGCGAGCCACTCGGATTTGATGCGAGCGATCTCGACGTCCTCCGCGGACTCGTCGCGCTCCTGTGACCACTGCCGGATCAACGCCTCGACGCCAGGATCGTGGGTCATATCCCTTCTCCTCACCGGATATGGCGGCTCATCACGAGCGCGCAGCCTCACTGTCCTTTCCCGGTGCCCGCCGCGTGGGACGTGTCCACTGACCGAGCAGAGCCAACCGGTCACATGCTGTGAGCAAGGTAGGGGGAAGTCGTTCGACTACGCCAGAGACAAATCGGAATGATTCTCGTGACCTGGGCCGATTCCGTGACAATCCACCCGGACGGCCCAACGTCCGCCCGCAATGTGAGACACCGCACATGCGCGTGCATGTGCATATGCCGTGAGCAGGGGTTTTGCCGCGATCCCCGCGATCGGTGCCAAGCGCACGACGGCGGCCGGAACGCCGCATTCGTGCGTTCCGGCCGCCGTTGATCGGGCTTAGTTGAACAGTTCCTTGAAGAACGTGATGATGCCTTCGGCCCCGTCCTGGAGCCATCCCAGGAAGTCCTTCACGGCATTGGCGGACTCAGTCGGCTGCGAGATGAGGAAGAACAGCACAAGCGCAACCACGCCGACGATGAGAACCTTCTTGGCGTTGGGCGACATAGCTCCATCCGATCGTTTCTCGCGGCAGGCATGCTCCGCCATGCCGTGCGTGTTCGGCTATGAGCTTAGAGTAAACGACCGACCGTGACGACCCTTTGACATGCGCGTCACCGCAAGGCATGTCGCGACCGTCCGGCGGCGCCACCCCGCGGAAGCCTACGCGATCGCTCCCGCCGCACGCAGCCGCTCGATCTCGACCGTGTCCATGCCCAACTCGGACAGCACCTGCTCGGTGTCGGCCCCCGTCTCGTGCGGCGGTGTCGGGTCCGCAGGCGGCGTGCGGTCGAACCGCGGCGCGGGGCCCGGTAGCACCGTGTCGCCGACCGGCAGGAACGTGCGCCGCGCGGCGTTGTGCGGATGCGTCGGCGCCTCCTCCGGAGTGAGCACCGGGGTCAGGCACGCATCGGTGTTCTCCGCCATCGCGCTGAGCTCGTCCCGGGTGTACTTGGCGATCTCCTCGGCCAGGATCTTGCGCAGCTCGGGCCAGTTGCGCTTGTCGTAGCGCGCCGGCAGCTCCCGGTCGTCGAGCTTGAGCACACGCAGCAGGTCGTTCCAGAACCGTTCCTCGATCGCGCCGACCGCCACATACTTGCCGTCGGCCGTCTCGTAGGTGTCGTAGAACGGCGCGCCGCCGTCGAGCAGATTGTCCTCGCGCTTGTCCGACCACAGCCCGGTGCTACGCATTCCGTACAGGCTGGTGGCAAGCAAGGCAGCGCCGTCGACCATCGCCGCGTCGACGACCTGTCCTTTACCGGACGTCTGCCGCTCGACCAGCGCGGCCAGGATGCCCATGGCCAGCAGCATCCCACCGCCACCGAAGTCCGCGACCAGGTTCAGCGGGGGAACCGGGCGCTGGCCCGCGCGACCGATGGGCTCCAACGCACCGGACAGCCCGACGTAGTTGATGTCGTGCCCGGCACGCTGCGCCAGCGGACCGTCCTGACCCCAGCCGGTGATCCGCCCGTAGATCAGCCGCGGATTGCGCGCGTGGCAGTCCGCCGGGCCGAGACCCATCCGCTCGGTCACGCCGGGCCGGAAGCCCTCCACGAGCACGTCGGAACGCTCGACCAGGCGCATGACCACCTCGACACCCTCCGGAGTCTTGGTGTTGACGCCGATCGAGCGGCGGCTGCGCTGCAGCGGGTCGTTCTCGACGGTGAGCACATCCTGGCCCGGGGTGGCCCGGTCGACCCGGATCACGTCGGCGCCCAGATCTGCCAGCACCGTGCAGGCGAACGGCCCCGGCGCCAAGCCCGCCAGCTCCACCACACGCACTCCGGCCAGCGGTCCGGCCATGAACAAACTCCTCTCGGTCGTGCCACCGCCGCTCACAGCGCGCGGGAGATGATGTCCTTCATGATCTCGTTGGTGCCGCCGAAGATGCGCGACACCCGCATGTCGGTCCAGGCCCGCGAGATCGGGTACTCGGTCATGTACCCGTAGCCGCCGAACAGCTGCAGGCACTCGTCGACCACCCGGTTCACCCGGTCCGTCGTCCAGTACTTGACCATCGCGGCGCCCTGGACGTCCAGCTCACCCTTCAGGTGCCGCTCGATGCACTGGTCGAGGAAGGCGCGGGCCACGGCGACCTCGGTGGCGCACTCGGCCAGCGTGAACTTGGTGTTCTGGAACGAGAAGATGGGGCGGCCGAACGCCGTGCGCTCCTTGGTGTACTCCAGCGTCATGTCGACCGCCGCCTCCATCGCGGCGACCGCGGTCACGCCGATGATCAGCCGCTCCTGCGGCAGTTGCTGCATGAGGTGGATGAAGCCTTGGCCTTCGGCGTCGCCCAGCAGGTTCTCCGCGGGCACCCGGACGTCGTCGAAGAACAGCTCGGCGGTGTCCTGACCCTTCAGGCCGATCTTGTCCAGCACCCGGTTGCGCCGGAAGCCGGGCCGGTCGGTCTCCACCACGATCAGCGAGACACCCTTCGCGCCCGCGTCCGGATCCGTCTTGGCCGCGACCACGACCAGGTCGGCGTGGTGCCCGTTGGTGATGAACGTCTTGGCGCCGTTGATGACGTACTCGTCACCGTCCCGCACCGCCCTGGTCTTGATGCCCTGCAGGTCGGAACCGGTGCCCGGCTCGGTCATCGCGATGGCGCCGACCCATTCCCCGCTGGCCAGCTTGGGCAACCATTCCTTCTTCTTGGATTCCGAGGCGTACGCCAGCAGGTAATGCGCCACGATGCCGCTGTGCACACTCACACCCCAGGCACCGTCGCCACTGCGCGCCTGCTCCTCGTAGAGGACGGCCTCGTGAGCGAACGTGCCTCCTCCCCCGCCGTACTCCTCGGGGACGGACAGGCACAGCAGCCCCACCTCGCCGGCTTTGGTCCACAGCTCGCGGTCGACATGCTTCTGTTCGGCCCACCGCTGTTGGTGCGGCACGAGCTCTTTCTGACAGAAGTCGCGGGCCAGTTCCCGGAAGTCCCCCAGGTCGGCGCTCCAGGCGCTGGGCGGCAGCTGCAACGGCATCGGCACTCCTTCGGACTCAAGGCGTCGGCCTGTCCGCTCCGCCGGTCGGTCCGGCCGAGCTGGAAAACATTCCAAACAGAATGTAAGTTCTGGTCGGAATGTACCGGGTGGCGCCGAGTCGGATCAAGGAGGCACCGGTGACGACGCTCAATCGGGAGAACGCCGGGCGCAGCGCCCCACGTGGCCATCGCACGCAGGCCGAACGCAGCGAGCACACGCGGACCGCGCTGCTGGACGCCACCGTGGATTGCCTGGTGGAGCTGGGTTACGCGCGCACCTCGGTGCAGGAGATCTGTGCCCGGGCCGGGGTGTCCAAGGGGGCCCAGCAGCACCACTTCAGCACCAAGGCGGAGCTGATGGCCTCAGCGGTCGAACACCTGACCCACCGCATTGCTGCCGAGCTGGTCGCCTCCGCCGACACGCTGCGTCAACACGACCCGGTCGAGGCAGGCATCGAGGTCATCCGACGTGGGTTCTCCGGCAAGCTCGCCGCGGCGTTCGTCGAGTTGTGGGTGGCGGCCAGAACCGACGAGGAGCTGGCGGCGGCGATGCTGCCGGTCGACCGGACGTTGGGCAGGGCGACGCTGGAGACGTTCCGTGAGCTGGCGGGCAAGCCCGATACGCCGCTCGTCGACGACTTGTACTGGCTGACCGTGCACGTGATCCGCGGACTGGCGCTGGACGAATTCCTGGGCGGAGATCCCGCTCGGAGGGATCGACTGATCGCCGCGTGGAAGCGGCTCGCGCGGGCCGCACTGGAGGGCTGAAAACAGGTCGAGGTCATCACGCACCGTGCAGGTCGGTCGCCTGGCGCCGGCGAATCGAACCCGGTCGACCTGCCGGCGCCGCGGCGACATGCGGCGAGCCGGTTCGGCCCTCGCACGGACCGGCTGCGCGCTCATGGAAGAAGACAGCGAAGCCGCCCGACCATGACGTCTTCGCGCTGAAAAGTCCGTTGCCGTCGTCCGAGCGCCCGCTCTGCAAGGCAAATGGACGCGCGGTGGTTGGCCGCCCTCGCGGTGCGTGGGTAGTGTCGAACCAGGAGCTACTGCTCAGTAACCGGAGGGCCGGATGACGAGTACCGCGAAGCCGAGCGTGACCATGGGGACGAACGGCACCCAGCCGGTGGTGGACGGTGACCCGACGCAGCCGATCGGCGGCGTGCCAGGCGCTCCGTCCGTGGCGCGAGCTCAGATCCTGACGACCCGGGTCGTCGGCGGCCGCGCGGATGCGGTGACGATGACCGCGCCGTTCACCGGGCAGCCGATCGTCTCCTTGCCGCAAGCGTCGGACGCCGAGGCCCGGGTGGCCTTCGACGTGGCCCGGCAGGCGCAGCGGTCGTGGGCGGCCACACCGGTGGCCGAGCGACAGGAGTTCCTGGGGCGGCTCATGCGGCTGATCCTGGACCATCAGGACGAGGCGCTCGATCTGATCCAGGTGGAGTCCGGCAAGAGCCGGATGGACGCCTACGACGAAGTAGCTGGATCGGCGCTGGCCGCTTCCTATTACGCGCGCACGGCCGCCAAGCACCTCGGAGCGCGACGCCGTGCGGGTGTGTTCCCGCTGCTGACGAAGACGACCGAGCTGCGGCATCCGCGCGGAGTCGTCGGGATCATCACGCCGTGGAACTATCCGCTGGTGCTCACCGCGATGGACGTACTGCCCGCACTGGCGGCCGGGAACGCGGTAGTGCACAAGCCGGACAACCAGACCGCGCTGTCGGCGTTGTGGCTGCACGAACTGGCAACCAAGGCCGGACTGCCGGACGGGGTGTGGCAGGTCGTGCTCGGCCGCGGATCGGTGATCGGGCAGGCGCTGATCGACGAGTCGGACTACTTCGCCTTCACCGGGTCGACGGCGACCGGCAAGCAGCTGGCCGGCCAGGTGGCGCAGCGGCTGCGCGGCTACTCGATGGAGCTGGGCGGCAAGAACCCGATGATCGTCCTGCCGGACGCGAAGGTGGACTCGGCCGCGGCCGGTGCGGTCACGGCGTGCTTCGCCAACGCGGGTCAGATCTGTGTCGGGGTCGAGCGCATCTACGTGCACGAGTCGCAGTACGAGGACTTCTGCCGAGCACTCGCGGCCAAGACGGCGTCCCTACGGCTGGGCGCCGCGCTCGATTACTCGGCCGAGGTCGGCTCGCTGACATCGGCCGGTCAGTTGGCGACGACGACCGAGCACGTCGAGGACGCCCGCCGGAAGGGCGCCGAGGTCCTGACGGGAGGCCGGCCGCGGCCGGACATCGGCCCGTTGTTCTACGAGCCGACCGTGCTCACCGGAGTGACGCCGGACATGAAGGCCTACGCCGAGGAGACGTTCGGGCCGGTCGTGTCGGTCTACTCCTACTCGGATGTGGACGAGGCGATCACGCGGGCCAACGACACGGAGTACGGGCTGAACGCCAGCGTGTGGACCAGCAGCCCTCGGTTCGGGCGCGAGGTGGCAGCGCGGATCCGCGCAGGCACGGTGAATGTGAACGAGGGGTTCGCCGCGAGCTTCGGCTCGATCGATGCGCCGATGGGTGGCTTCGGGGAGTCCGGGGTCGGCCGCCGCAACGGCGCGGACGGCATCCAGCGGTTCACCGAGGTGCAGACGATCGCCCTTCAACGTGGGTTGAAGCTGCGGCCGTTCAAGGGGATGCCTGCGAAGCTGTGGGCAGCGCTGCTCAGCCGGGGCGTCAAGGTGCTGCACCAGCTGCGGCGGTAGGGCTCGTCTGCGGTCCTGGCCCGAGGCCCGGGGCAGACGGACACACACGGCGCAGCAGGATGCCGTCGGCGAAAGCGGCAAGGGCTGCGCTGTGCGCGGCGTGGGCCGTCGCGCATGTCGACGGAGAAGCGGGCCCCGGCACCAGTCGGACGACGCGGCGACGCCCTGCCGCTGAGCCGGCCACCGCCCCGACGTCCCGGCTACAGCTGCTGAAGCCCTTCCGCCTCGGTTGGCTCACGCTGTCCTACTGCGGTGTGGCTTGGCGCGGGCGCTCCAACAGACCACGCTCGTAAGCCACCGTGACCGCTTCGGTGCGACGGCGGGCGCCGAGCTTGGCCATCACCCGGGACAGATGCACGCTCACCGTCTTCTCGCTGATGAACAGCGCCTCCCCGATCTGCCTGTTCGTGCGGCCCAGTGCCACCTGTTCGAGCACCGCACGCTCGCGGGAGGTGAGTGGATCCTCCGGCACCCGGGCGGGGACCTCCACCACCGCCTCTCCGTCCAGCGAGATCCGCGCACGCCGGGCAAGCTGCTCGATCGCCTCCATCAGCGGCCGGGCCTTCAGATCGCGGGCGGTGTCATAGGCGCTGCGCAGCTCTTCACCGGCGCGGCGCGCGTCCCCCTCGGCCAGCAAAGCTTCCGTGAGCCGCCACCGGCACAACGCCTGCAGGTACACCGCCCCGTAGCCGAACGCTTCGACCGCACGCTCCCACAGCTGCACGTCCGACTTGCCCAGCAGCCTGCTGCGTTCGGCTTCCGCGCGGGCCATCCACGCCAGACCTTCCGGGCCCATCGTGCCGCTGCGCGGGAGCCCGTTGTGGAACGCCTCCCCCACCCACTTGTACATCTCTTCGCCTTCGGCCAGCGCGGCCGCGACCACGTCCGTGTCCGAGTTCAGCCGTGCCGTCTCGGCTCGGTCGGCGGCCGCAGCGATACCGATGGCCCCGATGCGGACACCGGCCAGCACGGTCAACGGCAGATGGGAGATCCACTCCTTGGCCTGTTTGACCCGCGCCATCGCTTCGACCGGGTCGCCCCGCCACATGGCCAGCGCGGCACCGGCGGCAGCCGCGGCAACGGCCACTTGCCCGTCGACATGCCACTGCTCGCGCAGGTCCTCGACCTGGCGCTCCGCCTCGGCGAAATCACCCCGCGCCACCGCCACCAGGGCGGTGGTGGCCCGCATGCGCGCGGCACCGATCGACGGTGGCCCGGAGTAGCGACCCACCTCGGCCGACACCTCGTCCCACAGCCCGAGCGTGTCCATCACCTGAAGGCGGTGGGCTTGCAGCTCGACGCCCGCTTCGCTCCAGGTCAGGCCCGTCTCGGCGGCCCTGGTGGCGCCGGCGGTGTACTCCTCCAGCGCCTGCCGCAACTCACCCTTGTCGAGATAGCTCAGCGCGAGGTAGAAGCGCGCGCGGAGCTCGACGTTGAGTGCGCCGGCCTGTTCGGCGATGCGACGGGCCTCCCGAAGGCGTTCGCGCGATCCCGCGATGTCGCCCTGCGCCTCGATCTGAATGGCCAACGCGACCAGAGCGTCCGCCTCGGCGCTGACCGCTCCGACCGCCTTGGCGTCCGCGATCGCGTTCCGGGCACTCGCCAGCGCCAGATCCTTGTGGCCCATGGACCGCTGGATCGACGAACGGGTCACCTGCACCCAGGCCTTGGTCTCGCTCGGCTCGTCGTCGGCAACCAGGCGCCACGCCTTCTCGATGGCGTCCGGGGCCTCCCAGAACGTGCCGTCCGTGGCGTGCAGTGTCTGCGCCAGGCGACGGTAGATGCGCGCACGGCGACGGTGATCGGACACCTCGATACGGCCCGACTCGAGCGCTTTCACCATCGACCGGGCGTAGGAGATGGCGCGATCGACCTCCCCGGAACGACCGGCCAGCACCGCCGCCATGTCCAGCAGCCGCAGCTCGTCGACATCCTCCGGGCGCTGATCGGCGGGCACGGAATCCCACAGCCGTAAAGCGAGTTCGACGCTGCGCAGCGCCGACGCCGGAGCACCGCGCGCCTCCGCCTCGTCCGCGGCCGCCACCGACGCGGACAACGCCGTGGGCAGGTCGTTGCTCTCCAAGCTGTGATAGGCCAACAGCCGGTACTGCTTGGGGCCACCCTGCTTGGCTATCCGCCGCGCGTACGCGGCATGGGTACGCACGCGCTCACCGGGTAGCAGGTCCTCGTACACCGCCTCGCGCAGCAGGGCGTGCCGGAACGCGTAGTGCTTGCCGTTGTTGACGACCAAAACGTTGTGCTGGACCGCCTCCCGCAATGCTGCGTCGAGGTCGTCCTCGCTCATGTCGGTGACCTCGGCGATGGCCTGATGCCAGGCGCCGCGCTCGGCCACCGACAGGATGCGGACCACTTGCTGCGCCCGCGGAGACAAGCGCTCGACGCGCGAGAGCAGCACGTCCGCCAGCGCCGCCGGGATTCCCTCGCACTCCAGGCAGGTGGCGGTCAGCTCCTCCATGAAGAACGGGTTGCCTTCCGCGCGCTCCACGATGCCCGCCATGACGTCCTCGGTCAGCGGCTCCTCCGCCACCTGTTCGACGAATCGCCGGGCGTCCGCCTCCTCCAGAGGCTCGAGGGCGACGCGCGTCACCGCAGGCAGGCGCGCGAACTCGGCCAGCATGCGACGCAACGGGTGGGTGCGATGCACGTCGTCGGCGCGGTAGCTGGCCACGACCAGCAGCCGCTGCTCTCCCAGCCGGGCCAGCAGGAACGACAGCAGATCCCGGGTCGAGCTGTCCGCCCAGTGCAAGTCCTCGATCACCAGCAGCACGAGCCGCTCGGACGCCAGCTCGCTCAGCGCGCCGAGCACGGCCTCGAACAGCTGCAGCTGGCCGAGATCCTGCGCCGAGAACGTGCCCCGGCGCATCTCCTGCTCGACCGCGCCACTGCTGCCGTCCTCCTGGTGCGGCAGCAGGCGACGCAGCGCCGGATGTGAACGCACCACCGCGCGCATCGCGGCATCGTCGGAGGTGGCCAGCGGCAGCAACGCGTCTGCGAACGGCAGATACGGCAAGCTGTCCTCGGCGATGTCGATGCAGCCGCCGGACAGCACCAGCGCACCCTGTTCCTCGGCATGCCTGCGCAGCTCGGCGATCAACCGCGTCTTGCCGACGCCGGCGTCACCGGACAGCAGCACGCAGCCGGCCACGCCCCGATCGGCACGATCGAGCGCATCTCGCATCAGTGCGAGTTCTGCACGGCGGCCGACGAGCGGCACACCCGTTCCCAGTCGCGGCATCGTCCTCCTCGTCACCGCCGGTCTCGTCCCATTGTCCCCGATCTCACCGACAATCTCGGCTCAATTTCGGCCGGGGACTCGCTACCGGCGGAACCTGGCCGTGTTCGACGATCGTCGGGACGCCACGTGCGTGTCCAGCCAGACCGCTGGATCCGGTTGTCGAAACGCGCGGTCGCGTGCGGGTGCTGACGCTCAACCGGCCGCAGCGGCGCTCCGAAACCCGACACCGCGCAGTAGATCAGGCGGGTGTTGAGCTCGCGCAGCCTCGGCCAGCCGAACCCCAGCCGTTCCAGCACGCCGGGCCGGAAGTTCTCGATCAGCACATCGGCACCTGCCACGAGCCGGGCGAACACGTCGCGTCCTCCCGCGGACTTGAGGTTGACCGTCACCGACCGCTTGCCCGAGTTCTGGGCGAGGAACGACACCCCGAGTTGCTGCTCGCTCAGCTGCGGACTGGCGCCGAGCTGGCGGGCGAGGTCACCGCTGCCCGGCGTCTCCACCTTGACGACGTCGGCACCCATCAGCGCCAGCTGGTAGCCGGCGAACGGTCCGGCGAGCACATTGGTCACGTCCAGCACCCGCACCCCGGCCAGCAGGCCGGCAGCATCGTTCGTGGTCGAGAAGTCGTTCACGAAAATGGCCTCCACCGTGCACTCGAGCCCGCAGGCGCGCCCACGGGCGCGCCACGATCACCGGTGCAGGCAGGCTCGGCGGCGCCGACGGAGCGGCCGACGGTCGACGGAGCCGACGTTCCCCTCGTTGCTCATGCGTCGCCGCACGGCCCGCCCGGCACCGAGGTCAGGCTCGCGCATCCGCACAGGCCGAATCTGCGCTTCTCCCGCTCACCGAAAAAGCGTCCGGCCCGGCACCCGTCGGGTGCCGGGCCGGACCGCGGTCTGGTCGTCCCCACCGGGCGTCCGGCACGTGACCGGACGCGGTACAGAGCAGCGGCTATCCGAGCTTGCCCGCGCGGATCGCGGCCAGCAGGTCCTGCCACTGGTCGCGGCCGAACCGCACCGAGCCGACGTCGGGGTTCTTGGAGTCGCGCACCGCCGTGACGTCGCCGTCGAAAGCGACCTCGACGCAGTCGTTGCCCCCGCCGCTGTAGCTGCTCTTCCGCCACGAAAGGACGCTGTCCGGAGTCATCTGTCCCCACTCCCTTTCTCTTCATCGGCGCGGGCGGCGGCCTCGGCATGCCTGGCGATCAGATCGACCGAGTCGTCCGGCTTCAGTGCGGCCGCCCGCAGGTGATCGAACATCAATGAGTACCGACGGACGTCGGCCGGCAGTTCCAGATAGGCGCCGCCCATCGTGGCGTCCACGTACACCACATCAGGATCGGCCGGTTCCGGGAAGCTGAGGATGAGGAACGGGCCCTCCATCCCCGGATGCGCCCCGGTGCCGAACGGAACCACCTGGATGGTCACGTGCGGCAGTGCCGCAAGCTCGAGCAGCCTGCGGAGCTGAGCCGCCATGACCTTCGGGCCGCCGACCGACCGGTGCACCACCGCTTCGTCGATGACGGCCCAGTACTCGGGGGGTGCCGGGTCGGTGAGCAGCCGCTGCCGCTCCATCCGCGCGGACACCCGCTTCTCGATGTCGCCTTCGTCCGCGTCCGGCCGCAGCGCCCGGATCACCGCCCGCGCATAGTCCTCGGTCTGCAACAAGCCGGGCACCAGGAGCGCCTGGAACGCGCGCAGCGAGCTGGCGTCCGCCTCCAGTCCCACGAAGGTTCCGGTGAACACCTCGCTGTAGGCGTGCCACCAGCCCCGCGTGCGGGCCTCCCTGGCCAGCTGCACCAGCTCTTCGCGGGCGTTGCCCGACACACCGTAGAGCTCCAGCATGTCGCGGGCGTCGCGCGGCGTGACCCCGACGTGCCCGGTCTCGATCCGGCTGATCTTCGACGCCGAGCACTCCAGCTTGCTCGCCACCTCGTCGATGGTCAGATCCGCGGCCTCGCGCAGCCTGCGTAATTCGGCGGCCAGCCGCCGCCTGCGGACGGTCGGCCCGGTACCTCGCGGCATCCCCACCTCCCAGCGCAGATCATTTTCTGCTGGCACATCTAATCAGCTCAGCCGTGATCGCGCCCCCGCAAACGAGCCAGCACGGCACGCCGACACGATGCCGGAGGATCTGCAAATTGCAGATTGCATGTGTACACTCTGCGCAGTCACCTGGACACGAGGCGACACCGCGCACGCCTTGCACGACGGCACATCCCTCCCCCAGCTCCCCTGCCGTCGACCAGGTACCCGGCGAGTCCGGGGTCGCCCCCGACCGGCCCCGGACTCCACCCGGGGCCCGATCGAGCTCGCAGATCAGCGCACGACGCGCAGCAAACCCTCTTGCACCACGGTCGCGATCAACCGCCCGTCGCGGGTGAAGAAGCGACCGGTGGCCAGCCCGCGCGCGCCGGACGCGGTCGGCGACTCGGTGTCGTAAAGGAACCACTCGTCGGCACGGAACGGCCGGTGGAACCACAGCGCGTGATCCAGGCTGGCGCCGAGCACCTTGTCCATCCCCCAGAAGACCCCGTGCCGCGCCAGCACCGAATCCAGCAGTGTCATGTCCGAGGCATACGTCAGCACGCACACGTGCAGCAGCGGGTCGTCCGGCAGCTCGCCGTCGGCGCGCATCCACACCTGGTTGCGATGGTTGCGCTCGTCGCTGCCACGGGTCACCCACGGCGGATCGTTGACGTACCGCAGGTCGATCGGCCTGCGGCGGGCGAATCCGCCCAGCTCCTCGCTGTAGTCGGCCATCCGCTCGGGCAGCGTCGGCAGCGACTCCGGCTCCGGAACGTCCGGCAGCTCCACCCCGGTGTGCTCGATGCCGTCCTCGGCGATCTGGAACGACGCCGACAGCGCGAAGATCGCCTTGCCGTGCTGGATGGCGATCACCCGGCGGGTGGTGAACGACCGCCCGTCACGGATGCGGTCGACCTCGTAGACGATCGGCACCTTCGTATCGCCCGGCCGGATGAAATACGCATGTAACGAGTGCACGTACCGGTCCGGAGGCACCGTGCGGCCCGCCGCGACCAACGCCTGCCCGGCGACCTGACCGCCGAACACCCGGACACTTTGCTCGTGGTCCGGGGAGAAGCCACGGAAGATGTTGTCGTCGATGCGCTCCAGGTCGAGCAGGTGAATCAGCTCGTCCAGCACCGTGCGCGCTTGCTCGGCCATTGGGAAACCTTATCCCGCCGCACCCGTCGTCGGCCGCTGTCGACCGGCGGGTGTCAGAGGTCTTCCTCGCCGAGCCGGTGCACGCGGATCAGGTTGGTCGAGCCCACCGTGCCCGGCGGAGAACCGGCGACCACGACGACCAGGTCGCCGGGCTGATAGCGGTCCATCTGCAGCATCGCGCTGTCCACCTGACGCACCATGGCGTCGGTCGAATCCACCGCCGGCACCAGATGCGCCGTGGTACCCCACGTCAGCGCCAGCTGGCTCCGCACGCTCTCCAACGGCGTGAACGCCAGCAGCGGCAACCGGGTGTGCAGGCGAGCGAGACGGCGGACGGTGTCCCCGGACTGAGTGAACGCGACCAGCGCCTTCGCGTTGAGCCGCTCGCCGATGTCGCGGGCCGCGTAGGAGATGACACCTCGCTTGGTGCGCGGCACGTGGCTGAGCGGCGGCACCGCGGTCGACTCCGACTCCACCGCGGTGACGATGCGGCTCATCGTCTGCACCGCTTCGACCGGGTAGCGCCCGACCGAGGTCTCCCCCGACAGCATCACCGCGTCGGCACCGTCCAGCACCGCATTGGCCACGTCGGACGCCTCGGCCCTGGTCGGCCGGGAGTTGCTGATCATCGAGTCGAGCATCTGGGTGGCCACGATGACCGGCTTGGCGTTCTCCCTGGCGATCTGGATGGCCCGCTTCTGCACCAGCGGCACCTGTTCCAGCGGCAGCTCCACACCCAGGTCACCGCGCGCCACCATGATCCCGTCGAACGCCAGCACGATCGCCTCGAGGTTGGCCACCGCCTCGGGCTTCTCCAGCTTCGCGATCACCGGGACACGGTCCAACCCGGTGCGGTCCATCACCTGATGCACCAGGTCGATGTCCGCGGGCGAGCGCACGAACGACAGCGCGATGAAGTCGACCCCCAGCCGCATGGCGAACTCGAGGTCCTCGATGTCCTTCTCGGACAGCGCGGGCACCGACACGTCCATGTTCGGCAGCGAGACGCCCTTGTTGTTGCTGACCTCGCCGCCCTCGGTCACCTCGCAGATCACGTCCGGGCCCTCGACCTCGCGCACCACGAGCGCGACCTTGCCGTCGTCGACCAGCAGCCGGTCCCCGGGCTTGGCGTCGTCGGCCAGGCCCTTGTACGTGGTGGAGACCCGGTCGTGGGTGCCCGAGACGTCCTCCACGGTGATGCGGACGACGTCGGACTTACGCCACTGCACCGGCCCCGCGGCGAACGTGCCGAGCCGGATCTTCGGCCCCTGCAGATCGGCCAGGATGCCGACGGGTTGACCGGACTTGGCCGCGGCCGCCCTGATCATGTCGTAGGTCTGCTTGTGGTCGGAGTGCGTCCCGTGGCTGAAGTTCAACCTCGCCACGTTCATGCCCGCGGCGAGAAGGTCGCGCACCTTCTCCGGGTTCGCGGTCGCCGGGCCCATGGTGCAAACGATCTTCGCGCGTCGACTCACAGCCAGTCAGCCTAGCCGGAGCGCGCGCCCTACTGAACCGATACCGATGAGTACTGTCCGGAAGTAACCGAGTCGATACCCGTACGGCCCGGGCGGTTCGCCTCCAGGTCGCACAGCGCGGCGAACTGTGGTTGGGTCGCGGCGACCGGCCGCGGCACACGGTGACGCACGCTCAGCCGGGCACACCCTCCGCGCATCGAGCGCCCGTCGGCGCCGTGACTGCGTCGCGGACTCGCCCGATCAGTCCACCACCAGCGGCACGACCGGCGCCTTTCGCTTGCTCAACGGGATCTCGTACTTCTGCGCCAGATACGACGCGATGTCGTGGAACAGCGGAGCCGCCGAGTGACCCTGCGGCAGGGTGGTGTCCGGCGCGTCGAGCATGATGCCGACCACGAAGCGGGGGTTGTCCGCGGGCAGGATCCCGGCGAACGTGATGTTGTACTTCGACTGCGAGTACGCGCCGGTCGCCGGGTTGATCTGCTGCGCGGTCCCGGTCTTGCCGGAGATCTGGTAACCGGCCAGCGCGGCCGTGGGCGCGGTGCCGCTGTTCTGGCCCTCGCCCTCCTGGGTCGTCGCCCGCAGCATCCGCAGCACGGTGTCCGCGGTCCGCTTGCTCACCACGCGCGTCTTGCCCGGCGCAGGTTCGGGCACCCGAGTGCCGTCCGGCTTGACCGTCGCGCGCACGATGCGCGGCTCGACCCGCACCCCGCCGTTGGCGATGGCCTGATACATCCCGGCCATCTGCACCACCGTCATCGACAAGCCTTGACCGATCGGCAGGTTGCCGAACGTGGAGCCGGACCACTGGTTGCGCGGCGGCACGCGGCCCGGGCTCTCCCCGGGCAACCCGATGCCGGTGCGCTGACCCAGCCCGAATTTCTTGGCGATGTCCAGCCAGCGCTCCTCCCCCACCTTCTGCGCCAGCATCAGCGTGCCCACGTTGGACGACTTGGCGAAGATGCCGGTGGTGGTGAAACCCTGCGTGCCGTGCGGCCAGGCGTCCCGCACCGTGCGGTCGGCGATCTGGATCTGGCCCGGCACCTGGTGCACCGACTTCGGCGTGGTGATGCCGTGCTCGATCGCCGCCGCCGCGGTGATCACCTTGTTCACCGAACCGGGCTCGTACGGCGTGGTCACCGCACGGTTGTTCAACTCGGCCTCGGACGCCTCGGAGAGGTTGTTCGGGTCGAACGTCTTGTCGTTGGCCAGCGCGTAGACCTCGCCGGTCTTGGCGTCCAGGATCACCGCCGAGCCACCCTTGGCGTTGGTCTCCTTGACGTATTCGCTCAGCCGGCGCTGCAGGTCGTACTGCAGATCACTGTCCAACGTGAGCTCGAGATCCGAACCCGGCACGGCGGGTTGGATGTCCCGCTCGGTGCCGGGGATGACGACGTTGTCGCCCTCTCCGGTGTCGACCAACCTGCGGCCCGGCTTGCCCGCCAGGTCGTTGTCCCGCGCGCTCTCCAGCCCGATCAGCCCGTGCAAGTTGTGCTTGGCGACGTCGGGATCGTCCATGCGCCAGTTGGCGTACCCGACCACGTTGGACGCCAGCGTGCCGCCCGGGTACTCCCGCAGCGCGCGCTCCTCGGCGGCGATCTCCGGGTAGCGCGACGTGATCTGCTCGGCCACCGACGGCTCCACGTTGTCCACCAGGAACGTGAACGGCGCGGGCTTGTTGAACCGCTTCAGCAGGTCCGCTTCCGTGGTCTTGTCGGGCAGCATCGCCGCCATGTACTCGGCGATCTCGGCCACCCGGGTCTGGAAGTTCTGCTCGTTCTTCGTCTGCTTGGCGACCTGCGCCCACGTCTTGCGCATCTGCCGCAGGTTCACCTGCAGCGTGTACGTCTTCACGCTGAACGCCAGCTCGGTGCCGTTGCGGTCGACGATCGAGCCGCGCTGCGCCGGGATGTCGATGACCGTGGCTCGCTGCCGCTCGGCGCGCGCCGACAACGCCTCGGCCTGAAACGCCTGGACGTAGATCAACTTCAACCCGGCGACCACCAGGATCAACACGAGAACGACACAGGCTGTGCCGTAGCGGTTGCCGGGCAAGTTCCGCAGTGCGTTGCCGGCGCGCGTCCGCAAGCTGGCCTTGGCACGCTTCTTACGCCGGGACGATCCACCCCGTCGGCTCGGTGCCGGTCGCTTGCCCGCCACGATCATCCTCCTGCCGATTGGCTGGACGCCCGACGGCTGGAGCGCGAGCTGTCCTCGTCACGATCGTCGGATTGGCTACGCCGAGTGTTCGTGGACTCCTCGCGCGCGGAGTCGCCCCGCTGCGCGCTCGAGCTCGACTCGCTGTCACGCGAGTCCTGCCGAGACCCGCTCGAGCTCTGCCGAGACGAACTGTCCCGTTCGTCGGACGATGCTCGGCCCTGGTCGCTGTTGCGCTCCCCGCCGCTGGTCGACTGCGACCGCGACGGCGGCGGCGTCGCGGGCTTGGCCGGCTGCGGCTCCCCGATCAGCTTCTTCTTGCCCATCGGCGTGACCAGGATCCGCGCCGGGTCGCCGGAGGGCACCATGCCGAGCTGACGTGCCTTGCGGTCCAGCGCGGCCACCGTCTGTTCCCGCGACACCTCACGCTGCAGCCGCTCGGCCTTCTCGGTCAGCGCGGCCGTTTCCGCCCTGACCCGGTCCAGCCGGTAGGAGTCGGCGATCGCCTGCGTGGTCAGCCACAACGTGAGCACCACGCCGGTGGCCAGCAGCGACATCATCAACAGCACGAACGAGGCCCGCGACTTGGGCAGTCGCAGCCGCACCGGAGCCAGCAGGCCCGCGGGCGCCTGCCCACCGGCATGCTCGACCGCCGCCGTGCGCTGGGCCCGGCGGGCGTAGGCCTTCTGCGCGGCAGTGGTACGGCCACGCCGATTGAGCCGAGCCGGGATCTCCCGCGTCCGGGTCGCGGCCCGACGCGACGTGCGCGTGCTCTTCCTGCTCCGGCTCTTCGTTCCGGTCGTCACCATCGTCATGCCGCGTTCCCCCCGTTCGCTATCCGCTCGGCCGCGCGCAACTTCACGGGTTTGGCCCGCGGGTTGCGCCGTGCCTCCTCCTCCGATGCCTGCTCCGCTCCGCGGGTCAGCAGGCGTAGCTCGGGCCCGTGCCCGGCCAGTTCCACCGGCAGCCCCTCCGGTGTGCGCGATCGCGCCCGCTCCGCCAGCGCGCGCTTGACCATCCGGTCCTCCAGCGAGTGGTAGGACTCCACGACGATCCGGCCCCCGACGGCCAGCGCGTCCAACGCCGCGGGCAGCGCCCTGCGCAGTGCCTCGAGCTCGCCGTTCACCTCGATGCGCAACGCCTGGAACGTGCGCTTCGCCGGATGCCCACCGGTCCGGCGGGTCGCCGCAGGCACTGCGTCGTAGACCAGCTTGACCAGACGTTCGCTGGTCCGGAACGGCTCGCGCTCCCGCTCGGCCACCACCGCGCGGGCGATGCGGTGCGCGAAGCGCTCCTCGCCGTACTCGCGCAGCACACGAGTGAGCTCGGCGACCGGATACGTGTTGAGGACGTCCGCCGCGGTGATGCCTGCCGTCGGATCCATCCGCATGTCCAACGGAGCGTCGGTGGAGTAGGCGAACCCCCGCTCCCGCATGTCCAGCTGCATCGAGGACACACCCAGGTCGAACAGCACCCCGTCGACCTTCGCCAACCCCAGGTCGGCGAGCACTTCCGGCATCCGGTCGTAGACGGCGTGCACCAGGTGCACCCGGCTGCCGTGCCTGGCGAGCCGGTCACGTGAGCGATCGAGCGCCTCGGGGTCGCGGTCCAGTCCGATCAACCGCAGCGACGGGTGCTCGGACAACAACGCGTCGGCGTGCCCGCCTAGCCCGAGCGTGGCGTCGACCAGCACGGCGTCCCGGTCGCCGAGTGCGGGGGCGAACAGGGCGAGAACCCGGTCGAGCATCACCGGTTCGTGCATCCCGCGCCCCCTTCCTTACCGCGTCACTTACCGAGACGGGATGCGGTCAGGTCTCCGCCCGCTGCCCGCGACCTGATGCCGGGGAAGGTGCACCAGGGCACGTGCGGACAGAGGCCTGACCACATCCCGTTCCTGCCTTTCGCTCACGTGTGCCGCGCGGCCGCCCGCACGGCACGTCCTCAGAAGATCCCGGGCAAGACCTCCTCTTGCGCCTTCGCGTAGCTGTCCTCGTGTTCTTCCAGGTAGCCCTGCCACGCCTCGGCGTCCCAGATCTCCAACCTGGTGATCGCGCCGATCACCACGCACTCCTTCTTCAGCCCGGCGTAGCGGCGCAACTCCGGCGCGATCGCGATGCGGCCCTGACCGTCCGGACGTTGCTCATCGGTTCCGGCGAACAGATAGCGCTGGTAGGCCCGCACCGCCTCGTTGGTGAACGGCGCTTCCGCCACCTTCCGCGCCAGCTGCTCGAACTCGGCACGCGGGAAGACGTAGAGGCAGTGGTCTTGCCCCTTCGTCACCATGAGTCCTCCCGCCAGCGCATCCCGGAACTTCGCGGGCAGCGTCAGCCGCCCCTTGTCGTCGAGCTTGGGCGTGTGGGTGCCCAGAAACACGGCTCCCACCTCCCGGACAGGGCCCGCCTCCACACGAACCCGACCACGGAGCTCCCTTTCGCCCCACTTGTCACCACCGTACCCCACTTTTCACCACAGTCAACGCGGTTCGCGCCGAAAAACCGGGCGACCTCACGCCGTCTTTGCAGGTCAGCGCAGGGGGGCGCGAGTGGGGAGCAGTGGGGGGAGGCCGTCGGCGCCGGCCGATCTCCCCCACCTGGGTCACGCTCGACCGGCGTCTCGTGGAACGATCCGGCGGACTTTCGGCACCTGACGCGGCTCCGCGGTGGGGCGAAGTGGGGATATCGGCTCGATACGCAACGGCGCACAGAACTTTGACACCCTTGCTGAGAACATGTGATCGGCGACCGCCGCACGCACCGTGTGGTGCACACTCACGCGCTATCGTGGAAAAACCTGCAATCCGGGAGGCCGAGTGACGTCCAGGATCCACCACACGTCGGCGGTCGGCGGACAAGACCTGTCCTATCCGACGAAGGACGCGGACCTTTCCGCGAACGGTGCGCGTCCCGCGCCGTCGGAGCCGGTGGGGGCGGCAGATCTGTCCGAGCTGCACGCCACCGTGTCGGCGATCGCGACGAACATCGAGCGGGTGCTGGTCGGCAAGCCGGAGGTCGTGCGAGTCGCGCTGGTGACACTGCTCGCCGAGGGGCACCTGCTGGTCGAGGATGTCCCCGGGGTCGGCAAGACGTCGTTGGCCAAAGCGCTCGCACGCAGCATCGACTGCTCGGTCAGCCGCATTCAGTTCACCCCGGATCTGTTGCCGAGCGACGTCACCGGGGTGTCGATCTACAACCGGCAGAACGGCGGGTTCGAGTTCCGGCCCGGCCCGGTCTTCGCCAACATCGTGGTGGGTGACGAGATCAACCGCGCTTCGCCCAAGACACAGTCGGCGCTGCTGGAGTGCATGGAGGAGCGGCAGGTCACCGTCGACCGCACCACGTACCAGCTCGATCGGCCGTTCATGGTGATCGCCACCCAGAACCCGATCGAGATGGAAGGCACGTACGCGCTGCCGGAGGCGCAGCGGGACCGGTTCACCGCGCGAGTGTCGATCGGCTACCCCGATCCGGCCGCCGAGCTGGCGATGGTCGACGAGCACTCCGGGCACGACCCGCTCGCCGAACTGCAACCGGTCTCCAACGCCGAGACGGTGCGGCGGCTGATCGAGCGCGTGCGGTCGGTGCACATCTCCCGGGAGTTGCGCAAGTACTCGGTCGACCTGGTGACCGCGACGCGGACGTTGAACGAGGTGCGGCTGGGGGCTTCGCCGCGGGCCACGTTGCAGCTGATCCGCGCCGCCCGTGCGCAGGCCGCCCTGTCCGGGCGCGAGTACGTCATTCCGGACGACGTGCACGCGGTCGCCATCCCCGTGTTGACGCACCGGCTGGTGCTGACCACGGAAGCGCATGCGGCGCGCCGTTCCGCAGCGGACATCGTGCGTTCGGTGCTGCAGCGCGTGCCAGTGCCGCGCGCGGCACAGCGCTAGGAGGCCGCCATGTTGTCCGGCCTGACGACCCGGGGCAGATGTCTGCTGGCCGCCGGGATCGCGGCCGCATTGTGCTCCTGGGTGCTCAACGAGCGCGACCTGCTGCGTGTCGCGGTGTTCGTCATCGCGTTGCCGTTGCTCGTGGTGGTGTTCCTGTCGGCGTCACGGGTGCGGATCGGCGCGACCCGCGTTCTCCATCCGCCACGGGTGGCCGCGGGCGACCAGGTCGACGTGCAGCTCGAGCTGTGGCGGACCGGCGTTCTCCCGGCCGGTGAGGTGATGCTGGAGGACAGGGTGTCGTACTCACTGGGCACCCGCCCCCGCTTCATCGTCGAGCGGTTGCCGCACGACCACCGCATCCCGCTGCACTATCCGTTGCGGCCGACGCTGCGCGGCGTGCAGCAGATCGGCCCGCTGCGCGCCAAGGTCACCGATCCGTTCGGCATCTGCGAGTTCGAGCGCGAACTGATCAAGCCGTCGCGACTGATGGTCGTCCCGCGCACCGAGCGGCTCTCCGGCATGCTGGCCGGCTCCGGGGTGGGCGCGGGCGACGAGGGTGCGGCCCGCCGCGGCACCGGCCCGGGCGACCCGGACGCCATCGTGCGGCAGTACCGCCAGGGCGACGACCTGCGCATGGTGCACTGGCCCTCGACGGCCCGGCGCGACGAGCTGATGGTGCGCCTGGAACAGCAGCCGGGGCACGGCGGAACCACGGTCCTGATCGATCACCGGGCGGCCGCCCACCACGGCACGGGCCCAGCCGCCAGCATCGAGTGGGCGGTGTCGTTCGCCGCCAGCGTGTGCCTGCACCTGCGACGGGCCGGCCACCGTGTCCGTCTGGTGACCGAGCACGGGCACATGCTCGCCGACATTCCTCCGGACAGCGGCGCGGCCTACGACGATGTCGCCCTGGACGCGCTGGCCGTGCTGCAGCCCGCGCATCAGCGCGACATCACGCTGGGCGGCGACCCTGCCGTCGGCCAGGAACTCGTCGCGGTGCTCGGCAGCGTCAGCAACCAGGCCATCCACGAGCTGAGTCAGTACCGTCCGCGCGGTGTTCGCAGCCTCGCGGTGCTGCTGGACACCGCGGCGTGGTCGACCGGCGTCACCGCGTCGGCCGAACGCTCCGGGGCCGCCCGCGAGTCCGCTCGCCTGTTGGAGGCCGCCGGGTGGGGTGTCGTGGTGGCCGACCCGGCGTCGTCGCTGCAGCAGGTGTGGACCCGGCTGTGCCGGGCCAGCATGCGTAAGCCGGCAGGAGCGGGACAGTCATGACCACCTACGCGCCGCCGCCGACCAGGCCGCCCGCTCCCCCGCCGCCACCGCCGCGGGGCAGCCGTCCGCCGTCCCGGGAACCGGTCCACGGTCTGCCGGGGCACGCCGCGTGGACCGGCTCGATCATCGCGCCCGCCGCGGCCGGTGCCGCCACGCTGTGCGCCGCCACCGCGTTGACCGGGGTCATTCGCGGCGCGGAATGGTTCGGGCACGTGCTGGTGGCGGTGCTCCTCGTCGGCTGCACCGGTCTGGCCTTGCGCTCGCTGCGCGCGCCGTCGCTCGTCGTCGCGATCGGCCAGCTCGTGGTGCTGCTGATGCTCATCACCGGGCTGTACACCAGCTCGGGCCATCTGGGCATCATCCCTGGTGGCGACGCATTCGCCGAACTGAATCGGATACTCAGCGAAGCGGGCGAACAAATCCGGGTCAGTGTTCCCCCGGTCGAGGCGAAGGTGGGCCTGCTCTGCCTGGTCACCATCGGCATCGGGCTGGTCGCCGTGGTGGTCGACGCCCTGGCCGTCTCGCTGGCCGCGCCGGCCGCCGCCGGTCTGGTGCTGCTGTGTCTGTACGCCGTCCCGGCCTCGCTGGCCGACGAGATGCTCCCGTGGTGGTCGTTCACGCTGGGGGCCGCCGCGTTCGCCGTGCTGATCGCGGTGGAAGGCAATCACCGGCATCAGCAGTGGCGTGGTCGCGGCACCACCCAACAGCGGTCTCCCACGACGTCGTCGTTGCCTGCCGCGGTGGTCGCGGCCGCGCTGGCGCTCGGGCTCTTCGCCGGTGCGGCGTTCACCGGCATCGGGACGGTCGGCCAGCTGCCGTTCATGAAGAACGGGCCGTCCACCTCGTACACGGGTGGTCTCGGGCTCAAGCCGCTGACCGAGCTGCAGGGCCTGCTCACCGATCAGGGCACCACCGAGGTGTTCCGCGTCGAGGGGCTCGGCGACGACGAACGCCTGCTGCGCGCGTTCACCCTGGACACCTACGAGCCGAACCTCGGCTGGAAACTGCACGACGGCGAGATGCCGCACGGGGTCCCGGCCAACGAGCCGCTTCCCCGCGCTCCGGGTGACGTCGGCAAGACCGTCCGCACGCTGCGCATCAACCCGGTGAACTGGCGTGACGTGTGGCTGCCGATCATCGGGCATCCGCGCAGGCTCACCGGCATCGGCGATCAGTGGATCTACGACGACATCAGCGGAGCGATCTACAGCGAGCGCGCCCAACGGCCCAAGCCGTACCAGCTGTTCACCTCGCTGCATCAGCCGACCGCCGAAGAGTTGCGGGATGCCCCGCTGGCGCCGGACGAGGTGGCCCCGATCTACACCGAGCTGCCCGAGCTGGATCCGCGGGTGAAGTCGCTGACCAAGAAGCTGGTGTCCGGCAAGTGGCGGCCGTTCGACAAGGCGCGAGCGATCTGGAGCTACTTCATCGAGTCCGGTGAGTTCACCTACGACGTGGAGACCGATGATGCCACCGGCACCGATGCGCTGACCCACTTCCTGCTGGTCGGCAAGCGCGGCTTCTGCGCGCAGTTCGCTTCGGCGATGGCGGTCATGGTGCGCAGCGAGGGCATTCCGGCCCGTGTCGCGGTCGGCTTCACCCCGGGCACCAAGCAGGGCTCCTATCGCTCCATCACCACGCGCGACGCGCACGCGTGGGTCGAGGTCTATCTGGGCAAGAAGTTCGGCTGGGTGGTCTTCGACCCCACGCCGTTGTCCGGTGGACGTGGTGTCACCCCCGAGTACCTGCAACAGCAGACGTCGACCAGTGGTGACAGCTCGGACACCAGCACCCCCGAGTCCGAAGAACCGACGTCGGCTCCGCCGTCCACCCAGGCACCGGAGGACCTCCAGCCCGACCAGGAGAACGACGTGCGGGCCCAGGAGGAGAGCCTGGCACAGGCCCCGAGCTGGGCGCGCTGGTCGACGCTGTTCGTCGTGTTGCTCGCCGCGGCGGCTACCGTGTTCGGTGTGCTGGTGGCGCGGCGCACGGCCGAGCTACGCCGCCAGTTCACCCACCGGCAGCTGGGCGAGTCGGAACAGCGATTGTCCGCGGTCAACCGATGGTTGCCGTTGGCTGCCGCAGGCGGATGGCTGCTGTCGCTCGGATTGCTGGGCTGGATCGTGTCGTGGTGGCTCGCCCTGCTGCTGATGCTGATCGCAGGCGTCGCCAGCGTGCCGTTGCTGCGCAGGGCGGTGAGCCGTAACCACAGACTGCACGATCTGACGGTGGACCGCGCACGAGCGCCGCAGGCCGCCTGGCGCGAGCTGCTGGACGAGTGCGCCGACCGCGGACACCCGGTCAGCGAGGCGGAGACGGTTCGCGAGACCGCGCGGAGGCTGGCCACCCAGTTCAACCTCGACGCCGAGGGGCGCGGGCATCTGCGCACGGTGGTCAGCGCGCTGGAGCGGTCGTGGTACAGCCCGCAGGGCGAGGTGGACGCGGAGTTCGTGGCCGCGTTCGAGGGTCTGCGCGAGGCGATTCACCGCGCGGCTCCGCTGCCGCTGAAGGCCAGGCTGCTGCCGGGCTCGGTGATCAGACGCTGAGCCTCCAGCGCCCGGGCCGGCGCCGCGAGTCGAACGCGTTGGGGCCGGGACGCTGCGCGAGCAAGCGCTACGGGCCGCATGAGCAAGCGCTACCGTCCGGGCGTTGCGTGATCAAAGACGGAGATCGGACGCTGTGTGGTGCGCTGGGGCCAGGGCTGCGCCGAGCCGTCAGCTAGCGACACGATCACAGCAGAAGGGGACCCGTCATCGGGTCGGCTTCCGCGCTGCGTTCAGCGACCGTCTTCCTCGAACCGCTGCCGGAAGCGCTCTTCCATACGCTGCGCGAAGCCGCTGCGCTTGGCCTGCTTGGGTGAGCCCTTGCCTGCCTTGCCTCCGGCCGGTTCGCCCTCGCCGTCACCGCGGAACGCCATCACGACGAGCAGCGCACCGAAGAACATCATCAGGAAGCCGAGCACGCTGACGATCGGGATCTCCGCCAGCCGTACCGGCATCATCACACCAAGCGGCAGCAGCGCCATGCCGACCACGAACAGCAGGGCACCCTGCAACTTGCGCGCACGCGAAGGCCTGCCCAGCCGCTTGCCCCGCACGCTGGACGCGAACTTCGGGTCCTCCGCGTACAGAGCCTGCTCGATCTCATCCAGCAGCCGCTGCTCATGCTCGGAGAGTGGCATCGGTCCTCCTCTCGCAGCATGTCGGCGGCTCAGCGCTCGACCTGTTCCACACCATCATCGCCCCGGCGTCTCCGGTCTCCTGACTCCAGGATACGAGCACGAACACTCCAGGACTACCCGATCCTCCACTTCTGTGCACATCTTCTCCGTCACGTTCTGCCCTCGTCACCGCCGGGCCCGCCATCACCGGTTTTCCGGGTTGATCGCGCTGGTGACGCGGGCCGCTCGGACAGCAGAGACGCCGGCCGCACGGCCTGCGCGCCGAACCGATTCCTGGCCGCGTCGGCGGCCACTTCCACGTCGCGCCACCGCACTCCGTCATCGGCCAGCCGGAGCTGCTCCGGCATGGCTGATTCGGTCAATCCCTCCACCCGAACGCCCACCAGCCGGACCGGGGCGGACGGCCGGAGATTCTCCCGCAGCAGGTCGGCGGCCGCCGCGTGGATCTCGCGCGCGACATCGGTCGGTGTCGGCAGCGTGCGCGCCCTGGTGATCGTGGTGAAGTCGGCGAAGCGAAGCTTGATCGACACCGTGCGCCCTTTGACGCGTTTCCCCCGTAGGGTCGCCGCCACCCGCTCGGACAGCCGGAGCAGTTCGCGAGTGAGGACCGAGACGTCGTCCTGGTCGACGTCGAAGGTGTGCTCGGCCCCCAGGGATTTGTCCGGGGTCTCGACCTCGACCGGGCGCGGATCACGGCCGTTCGCCAGCTCGTGCAGATGCTCGCCCATGGCCACCCCGACCGCGCGCTTGAGCCGGGTGATCGGGGCGTCGGCGATGTCGGCGACGGTCCGGAATCCGGCACGCTCGAGAGCCCTGGCAGTCTTCTCCCCCACTCCCCACAGCGCGGTGACCGGCAGCGGGCGCAGGAACGAGACCACTTCGTCGACCGGCACCACGACCATGCCGTCGGGTTTGGCCATGCCCGAGGCGAGCTTGGCCACGAACTTCACCGGCGCGACGCCGACCGAGCACGTGATGCCGTGGTCGGCGGCGACCCGGGCACGGATCTCCGCACCGATCCGCGCCGGCGTGGTCCGCAGCCGCCGCAGCGCGCCACTGACGTCGAGAAAGGCCTCGTCGACGCTGAGCTGCTGAACGAGCGGCGTGAACTCGTGGAACAGCGCCATGACCGCGCGGGAGACCTCCGAGTAGAGGCCACGCGTCGGCGGGAGGTAGACCGCGTGCGGGCACAACCGGCGGGCCTGCGCCACCGGCATGGCGGACCGCACTCCGAACTTCCGCGCCGGGTAGTTGGCGGAGAGCACGACAGCGCGCGCACCGCTGCCGGCGACGACCACGGGACGATGGACCAGTTCCGGCCGTGTGCGCAGCTCGACGGCCGCGAAGAACGCGTCCATGTCGATGTGCAGCACGCCGCAGCCGGTGTCATCGGGCCAGTCGGCCGGGTCGGTGTCGGCCGCCACCCGGAACCGGCGACGGTCCGCGGGCAGATCGGTGTTACGCCCCATGCTTCCGTGCTAGCACGTGCAATCGCGCGGCGATCTCCCGCAGCGGGGATCGCTCGGCGGCGACCAGCTCGAACGCGGTCAACTCGCCCTCGCCGGCGTCCGCCACCGCGTCCGACACCACGCCGTCGCCCTGCAGCACCTCGATGCCCAGCCCGGCACCTTCGACCAGCGCCGTCACGCTCTCGACGTCGAACCGACGCAACAGCTCACCGCCCGGTTCGCCGGCGGGGACGACACCCTCCGGCGCGGTCAACAGCTCGCGAGCCTCGTCCAACCGTCCGGCCAGTGCCCGGCTGAGCACCGCGGCGTACCGGTTGGCCACCAGGACCGAGACGGCGCCGTCGGCGGAGGTGACCGCGGCCAGTGCCGTCAGCGCCGACTCCGGGTCGTCGACGACCTCGAGCAGTCCGTGCGCCAGCACCAGGTCGGCCGAACCCTCCGCGATCACCGTGGTCAACGTCTCGACGTCCTCGGTGATCACCGTGATGCGGGACGAGACACCCTCGTCCTCGGCGCGCCGGTGCAACGTGGCCACCGCATTCGGGTTCGGCTCCACCACCGTGACGGCGCAGCCCGCCTTCGCCAACGGCACCGCCCAACCGCCGCTACCTCCGCCGACGTCGACGACGGTGGGCTGTTGCCTGCCTCGTTGCCGAGCGGCCGTCAGCTCGGCGTCCAGCACCCGGTGAACCACGTCCGCCCCGCGCAAACCGCTCGCGCTCTCCAACCGCATGCGTGCAGCCTAGGCCGGTCGGGGGTTGCTTCGCTCGACTGGGCGGTTAGTCTCGTGGCCGTGCAAACTGTCGCCGTGCTGAGCCTGAAGGGCGGCGTCGGCAAGACGACCGTTGCTCTCGGTCTCGCGTCCGCCGCCCTCCGCCGTGGCATCAAGACCTTGGTGATCGATCTCGATCCGCAAGGCAACGCCACCGCCACGCTCGACCCTCAGCCGGCCCAGTTCGGCCTGGCCGAGGTGCTCACCACACCCCGCCCACCGATCCTCAGCCAAGCGGTGTCCCGCTCGGCGTGGGACGAGTCGGTGCACGTGCTGACCGGGAACCACGACCTGGAAGAGCTCAACGAAGGGCCGGACGAGGGCACGCTGCCCAACCTGGCGCGAGCCATCGCGTGGTACGCCGACCCGAACACCGGGCCGCGCTACGACCTGATCCTGCTGGACTGCCCACCGTCGCTCGGCAGGCTGACCCGGTCCGCGCTGCTGGCGGCGACCGGTGCCCTGCTGGTGACCGAGCCGACGCTGTATGCCGTCTCCGGCGCCCAGCGCGCGTTCGCCGCCATCGAGCGCACCCGCAAGGAACACAACCCCGGCCTGCGGCCGCTCGGCGTGGTGGTGAACAAGTTCCGCAGCCGCTCGCACGAACACATGTACCGGATCGCCGAGCTGCGGGAGAGCTTCGGGCCGCTGGTCATGCCGGTGGCCCTGCCGGACCGGCTGGCCGTGCAGCAGGCGGCGGGATCGTGCACGCCGATCCACGAGTGGTCGACCCCTGGCGGCCGCGAGATCGCGCTGGCGTTCAACCTGGTGCTGGCCCGGATGCTGCGTTCGTCGCGCCGCGGCAGGCATCATCTGGATCCGCCGGAGGCCGACGAGGCCGAGGCGACGAACGGGCCGGACCAAGCAGCCAACGGCTCGGGCGCGGCGACGCAGGCGCAGCCCCCGCGGGCGAACAAGCCGCGCCGCCCGGACGAGCCGCAGCCGGTCAGGCGCTGACATGCCGGGCGTGCTGTTCGAGCGCCTGATCCGCCCGGCGCTGTATCGCGCCGGCCGTAGCGACCCCGAGTTGGTGCACGAGCGCACGATGGCCGTGCTGCAGCGCGCAGGCAGGCACCCTCGCGTGGTGGCGGCGGTGAGCCGGGCGTTCGCCGTGCGGTCGCCGGTGACGGTCTTCGGCGTGCGGTTTGCGAACCGGGTAGGGCTCGCGGCGGGCATGGACAAGGACGGCCTGGCGCTGCCGATGTGGCCCGCGCTGGGTTTCGGCTTCGTCGAGGTCGGCACCGTGACCAGGCACGCGCAGCCGGGCAATCCGCGCCCGCGGCTGTTCTCCCTGCCGCGCAGCCGGGCGGTGCTGAACCGGATGGGCTTCAACAACGCCGGAGCCGACGCACTCGCGCAGCGGCTGGCCGCCACCGGAGATCTGCCGGTCCCGCTCGGCGTGAGCATCGGCAAGTCCAAGATCACCGAGCTGGACGACGCGGTCTCCGACTACCAGCATTCCCTCCGTGCGCTGTATCCGTACGCGGACTACTTCGCGATCAACGTCAGCTCACCCAACACGCCGGGGCTCCGACGCTTGCAGGACCGATCCGCGCTGAGCGAGCTTCTCGGCGCCTTGCAAAGCCTGTCGGCCGAGCTGGCCGGGGATCGCCCGAAGACGCCGCTGTTGGTCAAGGTGGCGCCCGATCTCACCGACGAGGCGCTGGCCGAGCTGCTGGAGGTCGCCGACGAGCACCAGGTGGCCGGTCTGATCGCGACCAACACGACGCTCTCCCGGGAAGGCTTGCACCCGGACGAGCAGCACCTCGGCAGGCAGAGCGGCGGCCTGTCCGGCAGGCCGTTGACCGCGCGCTCGCTGGAGGTGGTGCGGTTCATCGCCAAGCAGACCGGCGGGACCGTGCCGATCATCGGTGTCGGCGGGATCAGCACGCCGGACGACGCCCTGCGCATGATCGACGCGGGAGCCTCCCTCGTCCAGCTCTACACGGCGTTCATCTACTCCGGGCCGTCGCTGGTGCGACACATGGCACGCGCGCTGGCGCACGGGTGAGCCCGAGTTCCGTCGCAGGCTGACCGTGCCCTACGAGCCGTTGAGCTCGCGCAACGCCGACGCCATGCCGGCGAGCCGATCGGTCGCGTCCGTCAGCGCGGCTTGCGCGCCGCTCACGCCGCTGTCCCTGGCCGCCACGGCTTTGCCCGCCGCGGCGATCAATCCGCGATAGGACTCGATACCCTCGTCCAGCTGAGCGCGCAGCTGGCGGACAGCCGTGTCCAGTTCCTGGCGCTCTGCCGGTGGCGCGGCATCGCGGGCTCGCTCGACCGCCACGATCCGCTCACCGAGCTGGTGCAACGCGGCCGCGGCCTGCGCAGCCGTCTGTCTCGCCTCGGCCACGGACACCTCGTCGACGGTCACCCCTGCGCCCTGGGCGGACAACTGCTGCAGAAGGTCGTGCAGCGTCGTCTCCGCTCGCGCGAGCCGTTGCAGCGGCTCGCGAGCGGACGAGAACTTCGAGGGCAACAGCCGGCGCGGCGGCGGCGGGGCCATCTCGTTGAGCCTGCGCAGCTTGACCCCGGACCGCACGGCCAACGCACCGGTGACCACCAGGCCGGTCAGGAACACCCAGTTGCCGAACCCCACGGCGACCGCGCTGAGCAACGCCAGCACGGTCCAGATGAACAGCCCGCGGCTCGCCCGCTCCTTGCGTCGCTGATGACGAGCCGCGGGATCGGTGAAGTCCAGCCACTGCCGGGCCGCCTCAGCGGCGATCGCCCGCAGGTCAGGACGCCGCACGAGCGCCACCGGCCTTCTCACGCCTTGTTCTGCTCAGCCTGCACGCGCTTGGCGATCTCGGCCTGGATCTCCGCGCTCGGCGCAGCCTTCTCGGCCTCGCCCGCGCTCGGCTGCGCGGCAGCCTTCTCCGAGCCGTCGGTCACCTGCGCCACCGACTCGCCCTTCAACGAAGCGCGGATCTGCTCCAGCCGCGAGTGGCCCGCCAGCTGCGTGGTGGAGTGCTGCACCTCGAGCATGCGGCCCTGCACCGAGTTCTGCGCCAGCTCCGCGGAGCCGATCGCGGTGGCGTACCGCTTCTCGATCTTGTCCCGCACCTCGTCCAGCGACGGGGTGTTCTTCGGTGCGGCCAGCTCGGTCATCTGGGTCAGTGACGCGGCCACCTGCTCCTGCATCTTCGCCTGCTCCAGCTGCGAGAGCAGCTTGGTGCGCTCGGCCAGCTTGGCCTGCAGCATGTGCGAGTTGCGCTCCACCGCCTGCTTGGCCTGCTCGGCGGCCTGCAGCGCCTGGTCGTGCAGCGTCTTGAGGTCCTCGACGCTCTGCTCGGCGGTGACCAGCTGCGCGGCGAAGCCTTCCGCGGCCACCTCGAACTCGGCGGCCTTCTTCTCGTCGCCCTTCGCCCGCGCCTCCTCGGCCAGCACGAGCGCCTGACGCGCCGACGCCTGCAGCTTCTCCACCTCACCGAGCTGCCGGTTCAGCTTCATCTCCAGCTGGCGCTGATTGCCGATCACCGAGGCGGCCTGTTGCGACAGAGCCTGGTGGTTGCGCTGCGCCTCCTCGATGGCCTGCTGGATCTGTACCTTCGGGTCGGCGTGCTCGTCGATCTTGCTCGAGAACGCCGCCATCAGGTACTTCCAGAACTTCACGAACGGGTTGGGCTTGGCCATCGTCTCTGCCTGCCTTCTCGCTTCCCAGTTGGTCTGTGCTGCCCGGGTCCCACGCCGATCGCCTCATCGGCCGCCGCGACCTGTAGCGATGAACGTTCTCCCCTCGGGTTCGCCTCCATCGTGTCAGGTTCCGACTGCACCGACCAGGCGACCCGCGGAAATTCAGGGATGCCCCGGAGGGGTCCGTCCGGACCCGGCGTCCGGTGATCCTCCGCATGCTCGCAGCCGCACAGACATGGTGTTATTCCACGCTACCCGCGCACGCGCGCGTCGTCTTACGCATTCTTCGGACGCACCACCGCAACGATTACTCCGGCGGTGTGCCGCCCACCGGGCAGCGATCATCACACGGTCTCCGGACGCCCCAACTCGACGGTTGCCGGATCGGCACCCGCGCCGAGTCAACGGTCACCCGGACCGCATCCCGTTCCTGCTCCAGGCAGCTCAGGCAGCGAACACGCGCACGCCGGGCGAGCTGATCGTGGTGCGCAGCGGCATGTTGCCGCTGGAGTTGACGATCTCGCCCTTGGCGTCGGACTGCCCGGACGCCTCGCTCGACTCGAGCTCCATGGCGTCCATCGCGGCCACGTCGCCTGCCACTTTGTGCAGCAACTCGGACAACGGCAACTCAAGCGCTTCGCAGATCGCGGCGAGCAGCTCGCTGGAGGCTTCCTTCTGTCCGCGTTCGACCTCGGAGAGGTAGCCCAGGCTGACCCGAGCAGACCGCGAGACTTCCCGCAGCGTGCGCCGCTGGTTCGTGCGGGCATGACGTAGCCGGTCACCGATCGCCTCGCGCAACAGCACGGCCATCGCGAGCCTCCTCTCCGCTCGGTCCGAATCCCCCCTGCGGTGGTTCCACCGTACCCACAGGGATCATCGGGCCGCACAACATCGAGCGAACTTCCGCCAAGGGCGAACGTCACCAGTCGTTGATGACAACGCGTTCACTGGGAAAGATGTTCCCCGAGTAGCCGCAATGCATGCTCGATCGTGGCTTGCCGCACAGCGGACCGGTCGCCGGACAGCTGCAGGCGCCGCGCCGAGGTGCTTTCCGGTCCGGCGAGACCCACGTAGACCGTCCCTGCCGGGATACCGTCGGCCGGCCCCGGCCCCGCCACACCGGTGAGCCCGATGCCCCAGTCCGCCTGGCATTTCGTGCGCGCCCCGGCAGCAAGACACTTCGCGACGTCGCCATCCACGGCACCGACGCGTTCCAGCAGCTCACGCGGAACGTCGGCAAGCCGGATCTTGAGCTCGTCGGTGTAGACGATCAGCCCCCCGCGCACCACGTCACTCGCCCCGGGAACCGAGGTCAACTCCGCGCAGAGTCCACCACCGGTGAGTGATTCCGCGGTGGCCACCGTCTCACCCCGGGCACGAAGGCGCTCGATGACCACGGCCGCCAGCTCGTTCACCGGACCGCTCCCCCTACTTGCCGACCTTCTGGCCGACCGCGCGCAACCGCAACGCCCGGACCACGTAGTCGATGCCGGTGGCGACGGTGAGCAGCACGGCAAGCCCCATCAGCACCCACCGCACCGGGTCCACGGCGTCCGGCAGCGGCAGCAGGTAGACCACGATGGCCACGATCTGGGTCATGGTCTTCCACTTACCGCCCCGGCTGGCCGGGATGACGCCGTAACGGATGACCCAGAACCGCAGCAGCGTCACGCCCAGTTCCCGCGCGGCGATGGTCAGCGTGACCCACCACGGCAGCTCGCCCAGGATGCTCAGCCCGACCAGCGCCGAGCCGGTCAGCGCCTTGTCCGCGATCGGGTCGGCGATCTTGCCGAAGTCGGTGATCAGGCCGTACTTGCGGGCCACCCAGCCGTCGATCTGATCGGTCAGCGACGCCACGGCGAACAGCACGGTGGCGACCAACCGCCAGCCCAGGTGGTAGTCGCCGTCCGGCTCGCTCCCCGCGAACAGCGCGACCAGGAACACCGGCACCATGACCATCCGGAAGATGGTCAGCAGATTCGCCACGTTCAGCATCGGCACCGTGACGGCATCCGACGACGGCGCGGACGCCGTCGCGGGGGTACCGGTCTCCGGCTGCGGCCGTTCGGCGTCCGGAACCTCGCCAGCCTTGCTCACCCGTCGTTCACGACCTCTCGGCCGGTGCTTGCGGCCCGATGAGCCGGACCTTCAGGTCGACACCCTCGGACTCGACCACTTCACCCAACACCATGGCGCCCGGTCGGATCTCCGCCAGCTCCGGCCCGCCGTGCAGCAGACACTCGCCGTCATCCGGCCCTTGGTGCGCGGCCCGGCCGACCGGCACGCCGTCCTCCACGCGATCGACCAGCACCTCGACCGTGCGGCCGACCCGCTCCTCGGCCCGCTGCGCGGTCAGGTGCTCGACCAGGTCCAGGATGCGCTGTACACGCTCCTCGATCACCTGCTGCTCGAGCTTGCCGTCGAACTGCTCGGCCTCCGTGCCGTCCTCGTCGGAGTAGCCGAACACACCGACCACGTCCAGCCGGGCCTCGGTCAGGAAGCGCTCGAGCTCGCCGATGTCGTCCTCGGTCTCACCGGGGAATCCGACGATGACGTTGGTGCGGATGCCCGCCTCCGGTTCGTAGGCGCGCACCTGCTCGATCAGCGACAGAAACGTCTCGGTCGAGCCGAACCGGCGCATGCGTCGCAGGACGGAAGCGCTCGCGTGCTGGAACGACAGGTCGAAGTACGGCACCACGCCCGCGGTGGACGCGATCACCTTCACCAGGTCCGGCCGGGTCTCCGCGGGCTGCAAGTACGACACCCGCACCCGCCGGATCCCGTCGACCTCCGCCAACCTCGGCAACAGTTCCTCCAGCGCGCGGCCCGCACCCCGCCCGAGGTCCTTGCCGTAGGAGGTGGAGTTCTCGCTGACCAGGTACAGCTCCTTGACGCCCTGCTCGGCCAGCCAGGTGGCCTCGGCGACCAGCTCGTCGGGATGCCGGGAGACGAACGACCCGCGGAACGACGGGATGGCGCAGAACGAGCAGCGCCGGTCGCACCCCGAGGCGATCTTCAGCGCCGCGGTCGGCGACGAGCTCAGTCGCTGGCGCGCGCTCGGCAGCCAGCCGTGCCCGGGAACCGTCACCGACGAGCTGGCCTGCTGGCGCGCCACCGGCGACAGCGGCAGCAGCTGGCGTCGATCCGACGGCGTGTGCGCGGCGATCTTGCGGCCGTTCAGCACGTCGTCGAGCCGCTCGCCGAGTTGCGGGTAGTGGTCGAAACCGAGGACGGCGTCCGCCTCCGGCATGCTCTCGGCCAGCTCGGCGCCGTACCGCTCGGCCATGCAGCCGACCGCCACGACCTTCTTGCCGGTGTCCGCGGCGGCCAGCAGCGTGTCCACCGAGTCCTTTTTCGCCGACTCCACGAAACCGCAGGTGTTCACCACCACCACGTCGGCCTCGTCGGCGTCGTCGGACAGTTCCCAGCCTTCGGCGCGCAGCCGTCCGGCCAGCTCTTCGGAGTCGACCTCGTTACGCGCACAGCCCAGGGTCACGAGCGTGACGCGGCGGCCGGCGGCATTGTCGGCTGGTGTGGTGGGATTCGACACAGGCTTCAGGGTAGCTGGCGCTAGATTGAGCGCGTGCAGGATTCCTCACCAGCGAAGCCGCAATCGGAAGTCGTCGTCATCCGCAAGGCCCGCATCGCCGACGTTCCCCAGATCAAGGCCTTGATCGATTCGTACGCCGGACGCGTGCTGCTGGAGCGCGAGCTGGTGACCCTGTACGAGGACGTCCAGGAGTTCCACGTCGCCGAGCAGGCCTCCGACGGGCGACTGCTCGGCTGTGGCGCGCTGCACGTGCTGTGGGAGGACCTGGCGGAGATCCGCTCGGTCGCGGTCGACCGCTCGGCGCGGCGGCGCGGCATCGGGGACGCGCTGGTCACCGAGTTGATCAAGACCGCCAAGGAGCTCGGCCTGCCACGCATCTTCGTGCTGACGTTCGAGACGAAATTCTTCGGCAAGCACGGGTTCCGGGAGATCAAGGGGACACCGGTGCCGCCCGAGGTGTACGAGGAGATGCGCCGCTCCCCCGACCCGGGCGTCGCGGAGTTCCTCGACCTGCCTTACGCCAAGCCCAACACGTTGGGCAACACGCGGATGCTGCTCGAGCTGTAGGAAGCCGGCGAGCTGCGCGCGTTCCCCGCCGAGGTGTGGTCGACGGCCGGAACTCGCGCACGGCCGCCACGACCAGGCTGCGATCGACGTCCAGCCCACCGGCGCAGGGGTGTCGGGCGTGCCGGCGACCAGGCTGTCAGTCCTCGGGCGCGTCGCCGCGGATCATCGCCAGCGCGTCGTCCAGGTCCTCCGGCTTCACCAGCACCTCGCGTGCCTTCGACCCCTCCGACGGCCCGACGATGTTGCGCGACTCGAGCAGGTCCATCAACCGGCCCGCCTTGGCGAAGCCGACCCGGAGCTTGCGCTGCAGCATCGAGGTCGAGCCGAACTGGGACGTGATGACCAGCTCCGCCGCCTGCAACAGGATGTCCAGGTCGTCGCCGATGTCGGAGTCGACCTCGCGCTTCTCGGCGGCCTTGGCCTGCGTGACACCCTCGGTGTAGCTCGGCTCCGCCTGCTCCTTGGTGAAGTTGACGACCGCGGCGATCTCGTCGTCGTCGACGTAGGCGCCCTGCAACCGGATCGGCTTGGACGCACCCATCGGCAGGTACAGTGCGTCGCCCATCCCGATCAGCTTCTCGGCGCCCGGCTGATCCAGGATGACGCGTGAATCGGTCAGCGACGACGTGGCGAACGCCAGCCGGGACGGCACGTTCGTCTTGATCAGGCCGGTGACCACGTCCACCGACGGTCGCTGGGTGGCCAGCACCAGGTGGATACCGGCCGCCCGCGCCTTCTGGGTGATCCGCACGATCGCGTCCTCCACGTCGCGCGGCGCGGTCATCATCAAGTCGGCCAGCTCGTCGACGATGGCCATGATGTACGGATACGGGCGGTACTCCCGCTCGCTGCCCGGCGGCGCGGTGATCTCGCCCTTGCGGACCTTCCGGTTGAAGTCGTCGATGTGCCGCACCCGGGACGCCTGCATGTCCTGGTAGCGCTGCTCCATCTCCTCCACCAGCCAGGCCAGCGCGGCGGCGGCCTTCTTCGGCTGGGTGATGATCGGCGTGATCAGGTGCGGGATGCCCTCGTACGGGGTCAGCTCGACCATCTTCGGGTCGATCAGGATCATCCGCACCTCGTCCGGCGTCGCCCTGGTCAGCAACGACACCAGCAGCGAGTTGACGAAGCTGGACTTACCGGAACCGGTCGAACCCGCGACCAGCAGGTGCGGCATCTTCGTCAGGTTCGCCGTGACCATGTGGCCTTCGATGTCCTTGCCGAGGCCCATCACCATCGGGTGCGGATCCTTGGCCGCGGTCGGCGACCGCAACACGTCGCCCAGCCGCACCAGCTCACGGTCGGAGTTGGGCACCTCGATACCGACCGCGGACTTGCCGGGGATCGGCGCGAGCAGCCGCACGTTGTCGGTGGCCGCCGCGTAGGCGATGTTCTTGGTCAGCGCGGTGATCTTCTCGACCTTCACACCGGGACCGAGCTCGACCTCGTAGCGGGTCACCGTCGGACCGCGGGTGAAACCGGTGACCTGGGCGTCGATCGAGAACTGATCCAGCACGCCGGTGATCGCCTCGATCATCGCGTCGTTGGCCTTGCTGCGCGCCTTCGGCGGGTCCCCCAACGTCAGCAACTTCGGCGGCGGGAGCTGGTAATCGCCCTCCACCGTGCGGATGACCGACAGCGCGGGCTCCTGCTTGGCCGGCTTCTGCTCCTTCGGCTGCACCCGGCTGACCGGCGCGGTCTGCGGCGCCGCCTGCGGCTCCGTCTCGTCGGCCTGCGCGGCCTGCCTGCGCCGGGCGGGCTTGCGCAGCCGGACGTCACGACGGGTGGCCAGCTCCTCCTCGCGGGCGCGCTGCAACTCCTCCTGTTCGGCCCGCTCCTGCTCGGCGAACTCGAGTTCTTCCTCGGTCAGGCCCCAGTTGCGCAGCCGCTCCGGGATCTGCCGGACGGACGTGCCGGTGAACACCAGCAGGCCCCACGCACCGGCCAGCATCAACAGTGGCACGGCCACCCACGACGTGACGCCCTGCGCCAGCAGGTCACCGGAGAACCAGCCGACCCAGCCGCCTGCGAACTGCACGCCCTCCAGGTCCTGCGGGCGGGCGCTGAAGATGTGCAGCAGACCCAGCCCGGCCAGCGTGGTCATCAGCGTGCCGATGACCATCCGGGGGCGGGTTTCCGGACGCGGTTCGCTGCGCATCAACGCGATACCGGTGACGATCAGCGCCAGCGGGACGATCACCGCGCCTGCGCCGACCACCGTGCGGAAGCCGATCTCGACCCACAGTCCGACCGGGCCGGCCGCGCGGGCCCACACTCCCACCGCGGTGACCAGCGCGATCGCGATGAGACCGAGCGCGAGTCCGTCGCGGCGATGCTCCGGCTCCAGATCACGACTGCGGCCGACCGCCCGCGCCGCCGCACCGACGGTGCGCGCCACCACGGTCCAGGTGCCTCTGATCAGAGCGCCGAGCGCGCTGGACGACTGTTTACGGGCGGGTGATCGGCGCGCCGACGAGGAGCGCGCGGCTGGCCGGCGAGCAGAGCTCCGCTTACGCGTCGCCGTGCTGCGGCCGGACTTACGGCCCTTGGTCACCGTGCCCATACCCCCACGGTAGCTCGATTATCACTCCAGCCACATGCGCCACTCGCGTACCGGGCCACAGTTTTCACGGACTCCGCTTCAACCGGCGCGCGGCCCATGCCATGCTTGGCGCCCATGGTGGGTATACGCAGAGTCGGCATCGGCCAGGGACGCCGGTCATGGGCGTATCAGCGTACTCCGCAAGTCTGGAAAAGCATGCTTACCACGTCCGTGGGCGTGGTGAACGGGATGGGACGGCTCAAGGTCAGCGGCACCATCCCGAACGAACTGCGCGGCCGCTCACTGCTGATGGCCGCCAACCACATCGGGGTCTTCGACGCGATCGTGTTGATGGCCGCCTGCCGTCGCATCGGGATCGCGCCCCGCTTCATGCTCGCCGGCGGCCTGCTGGACGCCCCGGTGCTGGGGCCTGCGCTGCGGGCGAGCGGGCACCTGCGGGTGGACCGGCAGGACAGCATGAGCGCGATCGAGCAGTTCGCCGCGGCGGTCAAGCAGCTGCGCGAGGCCGATGTGCCGTTGATCGTCTATCCGGAGGGCCGGATCAGCCACGACCCCGGCCTGTGGCCCGAGCGCGGCAAGACCGGCGCCGCCCGGCTCGCCCTGTCCGCCGGTGTTCCGGTCGTGCCGATCAGCCAGTGGGGCGCGCACGAAGCCGTCTACTGGGGTACCGAGACCGTCAACGGCATCGCGGACGTGATCCCGCTGGTGCGCTCCGGCATCACCTCGCCGCTGCGCCGACCGACCTTCAAGGTGCACTTCGGCGACCCGATCGACTTCAGCGACCTCGACCCGAGCCAGCCAGGTGCGGGTATGAAGGCGCACACCCGCATCATGCGCGCCATCACCGAGAACCTGATCCCGTTGCGCCGCGACGAACCGGTGCGGCCACGCTTCCACGACCCCACCCGGCCGACCGACAGCGTCAGCCCGTGGAAACCGGACTTCGCCCGATGACACGTCAAGCGGCCCGGCCGGTGACGACCGGCCGGGCCGCTTGACGTGCGCTATTTCTTCCGCGAACGCAGGATCGCCGCCAGCCCGAGCGCCACGGCGAGCACCGCCAACACCGGAGCAAGCCGCTTGAGCATCGGCACGCCGGCCACCTGCAGCAGGTTCAAGGCTTCCGGCTCCGCCTGCGACGACTCGGATTGCGCCGGTGGCGCGTTCTCCCGCTCGGCCGACGACTGCGCCTGCGTCTCACCGCCGCCGCTTGCTTGCGCCTGCTCACTTGCCGGCTGCTCCGACGACTCCTGCGCGGAACCGCTGCCCGCCAGCTCCACTCCGAGGTTCTTCGCGAACTCGCCGAGCAAGCGCCCACCGACCTCGGAGATCAGCCCCCGGCCGAACTGCGCCGGGCGACCAGTGACCTTCAGCTCGCTGACCACCTCGCCGCGGGTGCCACCGTCGGCCTCGGTCAGCGTGACGGTGGCCGACCCGGACGCGGTGCCCGCGCCCCGGACGTCCTTGCCCGCCGCCTTGATCACCAGCTTCTTGGCCTGCTCGTCCTTGTCGACGTACGAGCCCTTGCCCTTGTACTTGAGGTTGACCGGCCCCAGCTTGACCTGCACGGTCGCGGAGAAGTCGTCCCCGTCGACCTCGTTGAGCGTGGCGCCGGGCATGCACGGTGCCACCCGATGCGGGTCGAGCAGGGCCTGCCACACCTCCTCGAGCGGAGCGTCGACGGTGAACTCGTGGTTCAGCTGCATGCCGCGGTCACCGCTCGTTCGGTCAGGACCTTCGCCAGGTGTTCGCGGTACTCGGCGTCCGCGTTGCCGTCGGAGGTGGGCAATGTGCCGTCCACGGCGTGGCTCGCCGCGGCCTTGATCACCTCGGCGGTCGCCTGCTGCCCGACGAGCGCCTGCTCCACCGCCCTGGCCCGGACCGGCACCGACGACATGTTCGTCAGCCCCACCCGGGCTTCGGCGATCGTGCCGCCGTCGACCCGGCACGCCGCGGCCACACCACAGATCGACCACGCCTGGGCGACGCGGTTGAACTTCTCGTAGTGCGCCCGCCAGCCGGTGTACTTCGGCACCTTGACCTCGAGCAGCAGCTCGCCCGGCCGCAGCGCGGTGGTGAAGTAGTCGACGAAGAACTCGCTCGCCGGTACCTCGTGCCTGCCGTCCATGCCGGCCACCACGAACACCGCGTCCAGCGCCAACGCGGGTGCCAGCAGGTCACCCGCCGGGTCGGCGTGCGCCAGCGCGCCACCGAACGTGCCGAGATGCCGCACCTGCGGGTCCGCGACCGTCTCGGTCGCCAGCGCGATCAGCAACGCGTGGTCGCGCACCAGCTGGTTCTTCTGCACCTCGTGGTGCGGGGTCGCCGCGCCGATCACCAGATGATCGCCTTCGTCCCGGATCCCCTTCAGTTCCGGGATCCGGCCGATGTCGATGATCTTCGACGGCGCGGCCAGCCGCATCCGCAGCACCGGCAGCAGGCTCTGCCCGCCCGCCAGCACCTTGGCGTCCTCGCCTGCGTCGTGCAGCTCACGGACCGCGTCGTCCACCGAGGCGGGCACTACGTAGTCGAATGGCGCGGGAATCACTGGGCACCTCCAGACGCGTCGATCGAGCCGAGACCGCCGCCGGCTTCGTCTCCGGGCCCGCCCGCCGCGCGCTCACCGGTGTGGATGGCCTTCCACACCCGCATCGGCGTGCAGGGCATTTCGATGTCGTTCACGCCGTAGTGGCGTACCGCGTCGACGATCGCGTTCACCACGGCAGGCGTGGACGCGATCGTGCCCGCTTCCCCGACACCCTTGGCACCCAGCGGGTTGGTGGTCGCCGGGGTCTCGGTGCGGTCGGTGGTGAACGAGGGCAGATCCGCCGCCGACGGCAGCAGGTAGTCGGCGAACGTGCCGGTGGTCAACGTGCCGGACTCGTCGTGCACCGCCTCCTCGAACAGCGCCTGCGCGATGCCTTGAGCCAGGCCACCGTGCACCTGACCTTCCACGATCAGCGGGTTGACCACCACGCCGACGTCGTCGACGGACACATACGAGCGGATCTTGGTCTGCCCCGTCTCGGTGTCGACCTCGACCGCGCACAAGTGCGTCCCGTGCGGGAACGAGAAGTTCTCCGGGTCGAACGTCGCCTCGGAGTCCAGGCTCGCCTCCATCCCGTCCGGCAGGTCGTGCGCGACGTGCGCGTGCAGCGCCACCGACTGGATGTCGGTCGACTTGTCCGTCCCACGCACCTTGAGCTTGCCGCCGGAGAACTCGACGTCGTCCTCGCTGCACTCGAGCATGTGCGCCGCGAGCTTGCGGGCCTTCTCGACCACCCGGTCGGCCGCCATCACCAACGCGGTGCCGCCGACCGCCAGCGAGCGTGACCCGTACGAGTCCATGCCCTTGTGCGAGGACTGCGTGTCACCGTGCAGGACCTCGACGTCCTCGAACGGCACGCCCAGCCGGTCCGCCACGATCTGACTCCACGCCGTCTCGTGACCCTGGCCGTGCGGCGAGGTCCCGGTGATCACTTCCACCTTGCCGGTGGGCAGCATCCGGATCGACGCGTGCTCCCAGCCACCGGCGGCGTAGCGCAGCGCGCCGAGCACCCGCGACGGCGCCAGCCCGCACATCTCGGTGTAGGTCGACACACCGATGCCCAGCTGCACCTTGTCGCCGCGCTCGCGACGCTCGCGCTGCTCCTGACGCAGCGCGTCGTAGCCGAACAGCTCCAGCGCCTTGGCCGTCGCGGCCTCGTAGTTGCCCGAGTCGTAGGTCAGCCCGGCCACCGTGGTGAACGGGAACTCCTCGTGCTTGATCCAGTTCTGCTGGCGCAGCTCGATCGGGTCACGGCCCAGCTCGGCGGCCAGCTCGTCCATCATCCGCTCGATGGCGAACGTGGCCTCCGGACGGCCCGCACCCCGGTAGGCGTCCGTCGGGGTCTTGTTCGTGAACACGTTGGTGCATTCGAACCGGTAGGCGTCCATCTTGTAGATCGCGTTGAACATGAACGCCCCGAGGATCGGCACGCCGGGCGACACCAGCCGCAGGTAGGCACCCATGTCGGCGAGCAGCTCGACCTTGAGGCCCTTGAGCGTGCCGTCCGACGACGCGGCCAGCGTGATCTTCTGGATCTGATCCCTGCCATGGTGGGCCGACTGCATCGACTCCGAACGGGACTCGGTCCACTTCACCGGCTTGCCCAGCTTGCGCGCCAGCAGGAACGTGATGATCTCCTCCGGCGTCACCTGCAGCTTGCCGCCGAAGCCCCCACCGACGTCCGGTGCGATGACCCGCACCTTGGTCTCCGGCACCCCGGTCACCGCGGAGATCATCCACTTCAGGATGTGCGGGATCTGGGTCGCCGACCACACGGTGATCTGCTCACCGGTCGGGTCGACCAGCACCGACCGCGGCTCCATGAACGCCGGGATCAGCCGCTGCTGCCGGAACGTCCGCTCCAGTACCACATCGGCCTGCGCGATCGCGTCGTCGATCGCGCCACCACTGCCGGCTTCCGCCGAGTCGTACACCCAGGTGGCGGACTTGTTCGTGCCCAGATCCGGGTGCACCAGGTCGGCGCCGTCGGCGATCGCCTCGGTCATGTCCAGCACGACCGGCAGCTCGTCGTACTCCACGTCGATTGCTTCCAGCGCGTCGACAGCCTCGGCCGCCGAGCGCGCCACCACCGCGGCCACCACTTCGCCGGCGAAGTTGACTTCGCCGACCGCCATCGCGGGCGCCTCCGGCGCCTTCATGTCCTCGGTGATCGGCCAGGCACACGGCAGGCTGCCCTGTTCCTCGGCGATGTCGGCGCCGGTCACCACGGCCAGCACGCCGGGCATCTTCCGCGCCGCGTCGGCGTCGATGCTGGTGATCCTGGCGTGTGCCACGGGGCTGCGCAGCAACGCCATGTGCAGCATCCCGGGCAGCGTCAGGTTGTCGGTCCACCGGGTCCGGCCGGTGATCAGTCGCGCGTCCTCCTTGCGCCTGCGGGCGCGCCCCACCTCCGGTTCGGCAACAGCGGTCATGACTGCGACACCTCCGAGGGCATGCTCGCGGTGACGGGCTCTTGCGGCACATCGGCCTGCCGTGCCGCCGACGGCATCTGCTCGGCGGCCGCCCGGACCGCCTTGACGATGTTCTGGTACCCGGTGCACCGGCACAGGTTGCCCTCGAGGCCGGAGCGCACCTCGTCCTCGTCCGGGTCCGGGTTCTCCTTCAGCAGGTCGAGCGCCTGCATGATCATCCCGGGCGTGCAGAAGCCGCATTGCAGTGCGTGGTTGTCGTGGAACGCCTGCTGCAGCGGATGCAGTTCACCATCGTCGGCCAAGCCCTCGATGGTGGTGATTTCCCGCCCGTCGGCCTGCACCGCCAACACGGAACAGGACTTCACGCTTTGCCCGTCCAGGTGGACGGTGCAGGCGCCGCAGTTGCTGGTGTCACAGCCGACGACGGTGCCTACCTTGCCCAGCCGCTCGCGCAGGTACTGCACCAGCAGCATGCGGGGCTCTACCTCGTCGGTATAGGAGGTTCCGTCGACAGTGGTGGTGATGCGCATGGGGCCTCCAGCTCGGTCGTGGATGCACCCAACGGGACTTCAGATCGTCGGGAGCCGACGGCGGCTCACCGCGTGCCGGTGATCGCCGTCACACATCTGAGGATGGCTGGCCGACGGCCGTACTGCAAGGTCACATTTTGATCACTACGCCGATGAGTGGATCGGCCCGGAAACCTCCGTCAATCGCCTGCCGTCGCCGCCCCAGCGCAAAGAGATGATCTCCGCGGCGATCGACACCGCGGTCTCCTCCGGGGTGCGCGCGCCGAGATTCAGCCCGATAGGTGAAGCCAGCCCCTTCAGTTCGTCGTCGGTCATCCCGGCCTCCCGCAGGCGGGCCAGCCGGTCCTCGTGGGTCCGGCGGGACCCCATCGCGCCCACGTAGCCGAGCTTGGACCGCAGCGCCACCTGCAGAACGGGGACGTCGAACTTCGGGTCGTGCGTCAGCACCGTGACGGCGGTGCGCTCATCCACTCGCCCGGCGTCGACCTCCGCCTCCAGGTAGCGGTGCGGCCAGTCGACGACCACCTCGTGCGCGTCCGGGAACCGCGACTTGGTCGCGAAGACCGGCCTGGCGTCGCACACCGTGACCCGGTAGCCGAGCAGCGCCCCGACCTGCACCATCGCCCTGGCGAAGTCGATCGCACCGAACACCAGCATGCGCGGCGGCGGCTCGAAGGCGTTGACGAACACCGACATGCCTTCCCCACGGCGCTGGCCGTCCGGGCCGTAGTGCAGCGTGTCGCTCCGGCCGGATGCCAGCAGACCGCGCGCGTCGTCGGTGACCGCGTCGTTGGCGCGCGCGCTGCCCAGGTCGCCGGTGGCCCGGTCCGGCCAGATCACCCGGCGGGCACCGACCCGCGCCGGGTCGGGGTGCTCGATGACCGTGGCCACCGCGACCGGGTGGTTCGCCCGTACCGACTCGACGACGTCGCCCAGCTCCGGGAAATCCTCCCTGGACATCCGGTCGACGTAGATGTCGATGATGCCGCCACAGGTCAGTCCGACCGCGAACGCGTCGTCGTCGGAGACGCCGTAGCGCTGCAACACCGGACTTCCGTCGGCGATGACCTGCTGCGCCAGGTCGTAGACGGCACCTTCCACACACCCACCGGACACGCTGCCTGCGACCGTGCCGTCCTCGGCGACCAGCATGGACGCACCGGGCGGGCGCGGCGCCGAGGAGAACGTCGCCACCACCGTGCCGACCCCGACCTTCTCCCCCCGCTGCCAACGCTCATGCAGCTCATCCAGAACGTCGCGCATCGCGCATCACCTGCATCAGTCGTTCCAACGTGGCCAGGCTGTGCCCGGCCAGCAACTTGTCCACGTGCGGCAATGCGGCTGCGATGCCGGACTGCACCGGTGCGTAGCCGTCTTTTCCCGCGTGGGGATTAATCCAGAATACGGCGTGAGCGAGCCGCCGGAGCCGGGCAACTTGCTCACCCAACAGCGTGGGATCGCCGCGCTCCCACCCGTCGGAGAAGATCGCCACGATCGCCGAGCGCGCGGTGCCGCGCTGGCCCCACCGGTCGAGGAACGCCTGCAGCGTCTCGCCCAGCCTGGTGCCACCGGCGAAGTCCGGCACCGCCTTGCCTGCTGCGGCCATGGCTTGGTCCGGGTCCCGCTGCCGAAGCTGGCGGGTGACCCGGGTCAGGCGGGTGCCGATGGTGAAGACCTCCACCGCGCCGGGCATCCGGCACGACATCGCGTGCGCGAACCGGATCAACGCGTCGGCGTAGGGCTGCATCGAGCCGGAGACGTCGATGAGCAGCACCACGCGGCGCGGTTTGACCGACCGCGACCGGTGTCGCAACACCGCGGGCTCTCCCCCGGCGGCGAGCATCGCGCGGACCGTGCGGCGGGTGTCGAGTCCTCCCCGGCGTGCCGGCCGCTGCCGGACCGCCCGGCGCTCCGGCGGATCGGGCCGCAGCAACGCGATCAGTTCGCGCAGGTGGGCGCGCTCCTCTGCGGTCAAATCCCCGAGGTCGCGGTGCCGCAGCCGCTCGGCCTCGCTCGCGCCCACCCGGTGCATGTCGCCGGACGAGCTCTCCTCATCGTCACCGGGCGTCTGCGGGGTCAACGTCGCGATGGTCGGCTGCCGATGGCGGACGGCTGCGGGCAGTTCGGGTTGTTCTTGCAGGAACCATTGCCGGAAAACCTGGTCGTAGGTGGCGATGTCGTCGGGGTCGCCGCACAACGTGAGACGTCCGGCCCAGTACAGCGCGTCCCGCTGGGCCAGATCGACCGAGCGCACCGCGTCCAGGTAGGCCGTCACGCGATCCATGCTCACCGGCAATCCGGCCGTGCTCAGCGCCCTGGTGAACCCCACCAACCCAGCGAGCACATCTCCACGGCCGTGCTTGCTGCTGGGAGCGTCGACGGCCGGCATGCTCACTCCACCAGCAATTCGGCCAGCCCGGCGGCCTGCGCCCGCTCGATGTCCTCGCGGAACTTCAGCACCGCACCCAGCGTGCGGTTGGCCGTCTCGGCATCCAGCACTCCCCCGTCCAGGCACATGAGCGCCCGCGCCCAGTCGAGCGACTCGGCCACCCCGGGCGGCTTGAGCAGCTCCAGCTCGCGCAGTTTCCGCACCGCCGCGGCCACCTGTTCGGCCAGCCGTTGCGAAATGCCCGGCAGCCTGCTGCGCAGAATCTGCACCTCACGCTCCACGCTCGGGTGCCCGACCCAGTGGTACAAGCAGCGACGCTTGAGCGCGTCGTGCAGCTCACGGGTGCGATTCGAGGTCAGGATGACGATGGGGGGATCCTCGGCGCGCACCTCACCGAGCTCGGGAATGCTCACCGCGCTCTCGTCGAGCAGCTGGAGCAGGAAGGCCTCGAACTCGTCGTCGGCCCGGTCGATCTCGTCCACCAGCAGCACGCACCGTTCCTGCAACGCCCGCAGCAGCGGCCGGGCGAGCAGGAACCGGGACGTGTACAGGGACCGCTCGGCCTCGTCGGCGTCGAGCGCACCACCCGATGCTGCTTCCAGTGCGCGCAGGTGCAGCAGTTGACGTGGGAAGTCCCACTCGTAGAGCGCCTGCGCCGCGTCGATGCCCTCGTGGCACTGCAACCTGATCAGCGGCAGCCCGAGCGCCTCCGCCAGCGCGACCGCCAGCGACGTCTTCCCAGCCCCCGGCTCGCCTTCGCACAGCAACGGCCGACGCATGCGGATAGCCAGGAACGCGGCCGTGGCGACGCCGTCGTCGGCCAGGTACCCGGTCGCCGCGAGACGTTCGGCCACCGCGCGGGGGTCGGCCAGATCGATGGGACTCGCAGGGTGAGCGGCTTCGGTCACACCCTGAGGCTACCGCCTCGCGCCGCCAGGACAGCCGGTCGAGAAGTCACGTGTCCGCCGGGCGGGTGGGCACCGCGCAGCCCGTCTTGATGGGATCGAGCACGAACATCGTGGTCAGCTTGCGGACGTTCTCGTCGGACTCGAACAACCGCTCGGCCAACACCCGCACCTCCGGCAGCCCTCGCGCCGCCAGGATCACCACGTAGTCCCAGACCCCCGAGACGTCGTACACCTGTTGTACCTGCGGCGTGCGTTCCAGCCGGTCGCAGAACTCCTTGCGATGGTCCGGCGACTCCCGCTCGACAGTCACCAGGCACACCGCGAGGACCAGATCGGGAACCTGACTGGTGTCGAGGACGGCGACCTTCCGTTTCAGCAACCCGCTGGCCTTGTAGCCCTCCACCCGGCGCAGCACCGCGCTGGGTGAGAGGCCGACCAGGTCGCCGAGATCGCGCAGCGTGCGGTCGGCGTCGGCCTGCAGGGCTTCCAGCAGTCGGTGGTCGACGTCGTCCAGCGATATCAGCTTGCTCCCCACGCAACAATGTTGCGTAGATCGCTCACATTTTTCAATCGCCGTCGCATCGAGTTTCTCTACTCTCGAAGCGGTAGCCGACAAAACTCGCGCAGGGAGGTCAATCGGGCAATGGGCGCCATGTCGACCGACGAGCATGCGTCCCGGCCAGGCGGCGCGCCCGCTGACGATCGGACGTTCACCCCGCACCCGGGCCGTGGTCTGCTGTTCGTGCTGCTGTCGGCGGTGTTCTTCAGCAGCTCGGGGGTGCTCGCCAAACCGGTCATGCTCGCCGGGATGACGCCGCAGCAGGTCGCCGCGGCGCGGATCGGCGTGGCCGCGCTGATCCTGCTCGTCGGTGTGACGCTCGCCCAGCCGTCCCTGTTGAAGGTGCGCCGCGGGGATTGGCCGCTGCTGGCCGGTTTCGGCCTGCTCGGAGTCGCGGGCGCGCAGCTGATGTACTTCGTCGCCGCGTCGCGGATCCCGGTCGGCGTGGCGATCCTGCTGGAGTTCACCTCGCCGGTGTTGGTCGCGCTCTGGGTGCGGTTCGTCCGCCGGGTGCACATGCCGCGCGCACTTTACGGCGGCGTCGCCCTGGCGATGCTCGGGCTCGCCATGGTTGCCGAGGTGTGGCAAGGACTGCAGCTGGATCTGCTCGGCATGGGCGCCGGCCTGCTGGCCGCCGTCTGCGCGTCCGCCTACTTCCTGCTCGGCGAGCGCGGCATGACGTCCCAGCACCCGCTCGGCATGCTGACCTGGGGTCTGACCTTCGGCGCGATCGCGGTGTGCGCCGTGGCGCCGCCGTGGAGCTGGCCGGCCGAGAAGCTGACCATGACCGTGGAGTTCGGACCGTGGACACCACCCGCCTGGCTGCTGCTCATCTCGGTGGCCGTGGTGTCGACCGTGCTGGCCTACCTGACCGGCTTGATGGCCCTCAAGCACCTGCCCGCGCCGGTGGCCAGCGCGCTCGGCCTGGTCGAGCCGTTGGCGGCGACGGCGCTCGCCTGGGTGCTGATCAACGAGGCGCTGGCGCTCGTCCAGCTGGCGGGTGCGGTCGCCGTGCTGGCCGGCGCGACGATCGTGCAGTTGAACTCGCCGGGCAAGGCGCAGCCCGCGGAACCGCTGCCGGATCCTGACCACTGTGCAGAGCCGGTGCAGGATCAGGACCTCGCCGCCGAACCGGAGCGCCAGGCCTGAGCCCGGGCGACTCAGACGGACAACACGGTCGGCACGATCATCGGACGGCGACGGTACGTCTGAGCCACCCACCGGCCCACGACACGGCGCACGGCTTGCGCGACGCGGTGGGTGTCGGTGATGCCTTCGGCCTCGGTGCGCGACAGCTCCATCTCCACCAGCGGTACCACGGCGTCCAGCGCCTTCGGGTCGTCGGAGAACCCGCGCCCGGAGATGGTCGGTGGGGAGACCGCGCGGCCGGTGTTGTGGTCGATCGCTACGGTGATGGCGATGAAGCCGCCTTCGCCCAGGATCAAGCGATCCGACAGCGTCGACTCCCCCACGTCGCCGACCGACAGCCCGTCGACGTAGACGTGGCCGACCTCGACCCGGCCGGTGCGTTCTGCCTTGCCGTCGACGAGGTCGACCACCACACCGTCCTCGGCGATGACCACGTTCTCCGGCGCGACACCGGTCTTCACCGCCAGTTCGGCGTTGGCGCGCAGGTGCTTCCACTCCCCGTGCACCGGCATGACGTTGGACGGCCGCAGCGCGTTGTACAAAAACAGCAGCTCGCCCGCGGAGGCGTGCCCGGACACGTGCACCTTCGCGTTGCCCTGGTGCACCACGTTCGCGCCGAGCCGGGTCAGGGCGTTGATCACGCTGAAGATCGCCGTCTCGTTGCCGGGGATCAGGCTGCTGGCCAGCACGACCGTGTCGCCCGGCCGCAGCGTGATGCTGCGATGGTCGCCGCGCGCCATCCGCGACAGCGCGGACAGCGGCTCGCCCTGCGAGCCCGTCGACACGAACACCACTTGCGTGGCGGGCAGGTTGATCGCCTCGTCGACGTCGATCAGCAGGCCATCGGGCACGTCCAGGAAGCCGAGCTCGGCGGCGATGCCCATGTTGCGCACCATCGAACGGCCGACGAACGCCACCCGGCGCCCGTGCTTGGCGGCGGCGTTGAGCACCTGCTGCACGCGGTGCACGTGCGAGGCGAAGCAGGCGACGATGACCCGCTGTTGCACCTCGGCCAGCACGCGGTCGATCACCGGCCCGATCTCCCGCTCCGGGGTGACGAAGCCGGGGACCTCGGCATTGGTGGAGTCGATGCACAGCAGGTCGACACCCTCGTCGCCGAGCCGGGAGAACCCGGCCAGGTCGGTCAGCCTGCCGTCCAACGGCAGCTGGTCGAGCTTGATGTCCCCGGTGTGCAGCACCAGACCGGCGTCGGTGCGGATGGCCACCGCCAACGCGTCCGGGATCGAGTGGTTGACCGCGAAGAACTCGCACTCGAACGGGCCGATGGTGCGTCTGCCGCCCTCGGCGACCTGGATGAGGTTGGGCCGCTGCTTGTGCTCGCGGCACTTCGCCTCGAGCAACGCCAACGTCAGCCGCGAACCGTACACCGGCAGGTCCGGCCGCAAGCGCAGCAGGAACGGCACCGCTCCGATGTGGTCCTCGTGGCCGTGCGTCAGCACCAGCCCGTCGATGTCGCCGAGGCGGTCCTCGATCGCCCGGAAATCGGGCAGGATCAGGTCCACGCCGGGCTGCTCGTCCTCCGGGAACAGCACCCCGCAGTCGACGATGAGCAGCCGCCCGTCGAACTCGAACACCGTCATGTTCCGGCCGACCTCGCCGATGCCACCGAGGGCGACGACGCGCAGCGCGCCGTCCGGCAAGGGCGGCGGTGGATTGTCGGGCCCAGGCCCGGTTGCCAGCGCTTGGGTCACTCCGGAAGCGTACCGACGGACGTGTGTGTGGTGGGCGTCACATAGGCTGCGGCCGAGTCGGCCTGCGCCACGCGCGAGGCGTGGAAGTCCGACTGAGTGGCCTCGAGCGGCACCCCGGCCTGGGTCAGATCGGCCGCGATCGCCTGCACCTGCTCGTCGGTGGCAGGCACGATCGGCAGGCGCGGGTCACCGACATCCAGGCCACGCAGGCGAAGCGCCGTCTTGACGAAGACGACGCCGCCGACGCGGGCGAACGCGCGCAGCACGGGCAGCATGCCGCGGTGGTTGGTGCGTGCGGTCGACGTGTCGCCTTCCTCGTAGGCCTCGATCATCGCGCGGATCCGGCCGGCGACCACGTGCCCGATCACGCTCACGCAACCGACCGCGCCGACCGACAGCCACGGCAGGTTCAGCGCGTCGTCGCCCGAGTAGTAGGCCAGGTGGGTGTTCGCAATGACCTCGGATCCGGCGAGCAGGTCACCCTTGGCGTCCTTGACCGCCAGGATCCGCGGGTGCTCGGCGAGCCTGCGCAGCGTGTCGACCTCGATCGGCACGATCGAGCGCGGTGGGATGTCGTACAGCATCACCGGCAGGTCGGTCGCGTCGGCCACCGCGGTGAAGTGCGCGTGCAGACCGGCCTGCGACGGTCGCGAGTAGTACGGGGTCACCACCAGCAGACCGTGCGCGCCCGCCTTCTCGGCGGCCTGCGCCAGATGGATGCTGTGCCTGGTGTCGTACGTTCCCGCGCCGGCGACCACGGTCGCGCGGTCCCCGACCGCTTCCACGACCGCGCGCACCAGATCGGCCTTCTCGGCGTCGGTCGTGGTGGGGCTCTCCCCCGTCGTGCCGTTGATCACCAGGCCGTCATTGCCCAGGTCCAGCAGGTGTTGCGCCAGCTCCTGCGCCTTGTCGTAGTCCACCGCTCCGTCGGCGGTGAACGGGGTAACCATCGCTGTCAGCACACGGCCGAACGGCCGTCCTGGGGCGGCAGTAGGGCCAACGGTCAAGGAGGGCATGCTCAGACGGTACTACTCCTCGGCCAGCACGGTCTCCCTGAGTTGCTCGCCCTCGGCGTCATATGCGACACAGTGCACCGTGCGGTTGCGGTTGCCGTTGTCGTCGGTCGCGTCCCACTGCTCGGCGGAGGGAACCAGCGCCCGGAAGCGCAGATGCTCGCGCTGCTTGGCGTCCATCAGCTCGGACTGGAAGCTCAGGGCGCAGCGGGCCCGCGCCCAGTCGATCAGCGCCTGGCCGGGATAGGCGTAGTCGGTCTCCTCACCGATCCCGTCCTGGAAGGCCTCGGCCGAGGCGAAGACCTGCAGATCGTGCACCTCGGTGCAGTCGACCGTGGTGGTCACCGACCGGTTCTCGGCGAGCTGGCCTCCGCTGGCACACTCGCCGTCGTCGATGGTGAACTCCGGTATCTGGCCGCCTTGGCCCCACGTCCACGTCTCGTCCTGCCGGTCGGCGTCGGGAGTGGCGAACCAATGGCCGAGCGCGAAGCCTCCTGCGAGCGCGGCTACCACGAGCAGCGCGCCGGCGATCAGCCAACCGCGACCAGGGCGCTTGCCGGGAATGGGCGGATTACCGGTCACGCGCGTCGGCGGGTTGTTCGGACCACCGGGGTACAGCGCGGTGTGGCCCGGCGTGACGGGCTGACCGGACGTGGATTGCGCCATCCGCAGCATGGCCCTGGCCTGGTCCGCGTTCGCCCGCACCTCCGGGGCACTGACCAGCAACGACATGATCGCCGACGCCAGCGGTCCCTGCGTGCGGGTCAGCTGCGGGATCTCGTTCATGATCGCGTGCAGTGTCGCGGCCGTGCTGCCCCGCTCGAACGCCACCGTGCCCTCGGCCGCGAAGTACAGCGTCGCGCCGAGCGACCACAGGTCGGAGGCGGGCACCGCGTCCTTGCCCGCGATGCGTTCGGGGGCCATGAAGGCAGGCGACCCGACGAGGAAGCCACTCGTGGTCAGGCGCGGGTCGTCCACGGGCTGGGCGATACCGAAGTCGGTGAGCTTCACCCGGCCGTCGGCGCCGACCATGATGTTGCCCGGCTTGACGTCGCGGTGCACGATGCCTGCGTTGTGCGCGGCGGTCAGCGCGGACAGCACTTGTTCGCCGATCGCGGCCACCGTCTCGGGCGGCAGCGGGCCGCGGTCCCGCACCAGGTCGGACAACGTAGGGGCTTCCACCAGCTCCATCACGATGTAGGTGGCGCCGCCGTCGGTGATCACGTCGAAGACGGTGACGATGGCCGGGTCGTTCAGCCTGCCGCTGGTGCGCACCTCGCGCAGCACACGCTCGCCGAAGACCTTGGCGTCCTGTCCCTCGCCGCTGGGCAGGCGCAACTCCTTGATGGCGACCTGCCGTCCGATCACGGTGTCCTCGGCGCGCCACACCACGCCCATGCCACCCCGGCCCAGCTCACCGAGAAGCCGGTAGCGGCCGGCAAGCACGCCTCCGTGCGCCGGCTGACGCGCCGTTGTGGTGTCACTCGGCGCGAACGAGCTTGGCTCCGTCACGATCCTCCTCGAAGCGCATGTGCGCTGCACCCTATCGCGTGACGGTCGCCCACACGTTCGGCATTGGCCAGTTGCCAGGAAGTCAGCCGAGCTCGTGCACCTCGTGCCCGGACGATCGCAACGCCTCCACCGCGCGCTGCAGGTCCGCCTGCTTCACCAGCAAGTGGTCGGTGTCGTAGGTGGACAGCGAGAACAGTCCCACGCCGGCGGCGGCCAGCTCGCTGGACAGCACGGCGATGATGCCGGTGAGCGTGAACTCCAGCGGCCCGCGCACCGACAGCAGCCGCCAGCCGCCTTCCGCACGCCCGTCGTCCCGGGTCCACCGCTCGCTCGGGCAGACCACGGACAGCTCGGCGCCGGTCCTGGTGATCGACACCAGATCGCCGTCCGCGGACAGCAGGTCGACGGGTGGCTCGGCCTCCGAGGAGAGGCGGGCGACGGTGTACTCGCCGGGCCGCAGGTCCAGGGCGAGCCGTTTCATTCCTCAGCCCTCGGTGACCAGTGGGCTGGAGGCCACCTCGGTGCCGTCGGGAAGGGTGGAGATGGTGAAGTCGGCGAACACGTTGCTCGCGGCCTTCTGCAGCTGGCGCAGGCACTCGACGGCCAGCGCGCGAATCTCCACGTCGGCGTGCTCGGTGGCACGCATGGCGATGAAGTGCCGCCACGCGCGGTAGTTCCCGGTCACCACGATGCGCGTCTCGGTCGCGTTCGGCAGGATCGCCCGCGCCGCCTGCCGGGCCTGCTTGCGCTGCAGCGTCTTGCTGGGCGCGTCGGCGAACTTGCCCTCCAGCCCGGCGAGCAACTCGTTGTAGGCGTCCTGGCTCGCCTGCACGGCCTTGAGGAACTTCTCGTGCAGCTCCGGGTCGTCGGCGATGACCTCCGGCTCGACGAACGCGGCATCCCGCTCCGGGACGTAGCGCTGGGACAGCTGCGAGTACGAGAAGTGCCGGTGGCGGATCAGCTCGTGGGTCAGCGACCGGGAGATGCCGGTGATGTAGAAGCTGACCGAGCCGTGCTCGAGCACCGACAGGTGCCCGACCTCGACGATGTGCCGCAGGTAGCCGGCGTTGGTGGCCGTCTTCGGATTCGGCTTCTTCCACGACTGGTAGCAGGCCCGGCCGGCGAACTCGGCCAGCGCCTCACCCCCGTCGGCGTCGGTGGACCACGGAACGTCCTCCGGCGGGAAGAACTCCGTTTTTGCGATGAGCTGAACCTTGGGCGAGACCGTCTCTGCCACCTGCACGCACCCCTAACCGGAACCGCTGACTGTCCTGCCCGTGAGCGTAACCGCCGGGACCCACGTTCTCCGGGTGGACCCGCGGGGTGAAATGGCACCCGCCGCGAGATTCCGCGTGATGCCACAGCTGACATCATTCATCTTTGCTGTGGTGTCATAGTGGTGGCATCATGACACCATGGATCTGTCTCCGTATTTGAACAGCCTGCGGGAGGACCTCAATGCTGCGGCCTCCGCCGGCGACGAGAACACGAAACGGGCGGCCGCCGTGCTGTCGGCCGCCCTCGAGCCTGCCGCTCGGTTGGCGATCATGAGCGCGTTGTCCGACCTCGCCGACGAGGTCACGGCCCAGTTGGACAACACGGTTGTCGACGTGCGACTCAGTGGCCGGGATGTGCGCGTCGTGGTCGACACCCGGGAGTCGCGGGAGCGAGGCGAGCCCCGCGAGACGCCGCCCCCGCCCCCGCCACCACCGTCCGGAGGCGGCGACATCACACGTATGACGCTGCGCTTGTTCGAAGAGTTGAAGAACAAGGCCGAGCAGGCCGCGGCCGAGCAGGGCGTCTCGCTCAACACGTTCGTGCAGCAGGCGCTGCAGGGTGCGCTGCAGGGCAAGCACCCAGGGTCGTGGAGCAGCGAGTGGCAGGGCGGTCGCCCCGGCGACCGCGGTAACGACGGCAACGAGATTCACGGGTGGGTGCAGTCATGAGCACGCCGGAAGACGCCATCAAGACGAGTGCCTTCACCACCGACGGCCCGGTCCGGATCGAGGTCCAGCTGAGCGGGGGCAGCCTGGAGGTCGAGCTCGCCGACAGCGGCAGCGCGGGCGGTGAAGACGGCGTGCAGGTCGATGTGCGGCACGCTCCCGACGAGGGCATGCCGTGGGCGCAAGTGGTGTCCAACGCGCTGAGCTGGGTCAACGAGCAGTTCGGCGAGCAGTTCACCGCCGATGTGGTCGGCACGGCCAGTGCTGCGGTGGAGCAGACGCGCGTGGAGCTGGCGGGCAACCGGCTGGTGGTCCAAGCACCGAAGACGTTGCCCATGCGGCATCAGCCGCTGGCCGTCACGGTGCGCGCCCCGGCCGACTCGGAGTTGGACATCCGTACGTCGTCGGCGTCGGTGGTGGTGACCGGGACGGCGTCGACCGCCACTGTGACCACGTCCTCGGGCGATGTCACGCTCGAGCGGGTGACCGGGACGGCGAACATCCGCACCGCGTCGGGCGCGGTGACCGTCACGTCCTTGAGCGCCACGTCGTCGATCGTCACCGGCTCGGGAGACATTCGGCTCAGCGAGTTCAACGACGCCGGCGGGAAGCTGAACTTGCGCAGCGGGAGCGGTGACCTCGCCGTCTCCGGCGCGGCCGCCGGGTCGCTGACGGCCAAGACCGGTTCGGGCGATGTGCGGCTCGAGCTCGCGGAGGGCGTCTTGGCGGAGGTTCATCTGTCCTCGGCCAGTGGGCGGGCCAACTCCGAGCTGGAGGTGCAGAACACACCGCCCGAGCAGACCGCACCGCTGCGGATCAACGCGCGCAGTGGGCACGGCTCGGTGACGGTGGGCGGCCCACGCAAGTAGGACGGGCGCCGCACCGGCGCCCACGCCCCCGGGCAATCGGCGCGGCACACCGGCCGCGCGCCGGCCGCGACCACTGGCCAATGCCGGCCGCAACCCACGAGCAGGACGGGCGCCGCACCGGCGCCCACACCCCCGGGCGGCCTCGGCCAGTGCCGGCCGCTCCCCTACTCCACCCCGGCGGCGACCTCCGCCCGCAGGGCAGGCGCCAGATCCCCGCGCTCACCCACCACGACGTCGTCCAGGCCGAGCCAGCGCGCCATCGACCGCAGCTCCCCGGCCAGCTCGTGAGCCACCCGCGCATGCGGCACACCGGGCTCGGCGAACGCACCCTGCGCCCGCAACACTCCCGCGGCGCGGTCGGCTTTCAGGTCGACGCGGCCGACCAGCTCACCGTCCAGCAGGAACGGGAACACGTAGTAGCCGTAGACCCGCTTGGGGGCGGGCACGTAGATCTCGATGCGGTAGAAGAAGTCGAACATCCGCTCGGTCCGGGCGCGCTCCCAGATCAGCGGGTCGAACGGGCACAACAACGCCCGGCCGGTCACCTTCCGCGGCACCCGCGCCTCGGGATGGGTGTACGCCAGCTGCTTCCAGCCCCGCACCTGGACCGGCTCCAGCCGCCCGTCCTCGACCAGCTCCGCAATCGCCTGCTTCGCGGCAGCAGGTTTGATCCGGTAGTAGTCCCGCAGATCGATCTCGGTGCCCACCCCCAGCGACTCCGCGGCGCGCGCCATCAGCTCGCGGATCGCATCCTCTTTCGGAATCTCCGGCGCGGCGAGTACCTCGGGCGGCAGCACGCGCTCCGGCAGGTCGTAGTGCCGCTCGAACCCTTGCCGAGTGCCCGTGGTCAACTCCCCCACGGCGAACAGGAACTCGCACGCCACCTTGGTGGCCGACCTGTTCCACCAACCGCCTGTGGCCGAGCTCTCCGCCCCGAGCGCCTTCTCGATACCGCCCGCGCTGATCGGGCCCAATTCCTTGACCACGGACAACACATCGGCGATCAACCCGGGCTGGGCATGCGCCACCTTCCAGTACCTGCCGCGCAGCGATTCGTAGTGCCGCATGCGCCACCGCAGCAACGGCCAGTCGGCGACCGGCAGCAGGCTCGCCTCGTGCGCCCAGTACTCCACCAGCAGACGCGGCTTGCGCGAGCTGTGCGACCACGCCGCGGTGTCCACCAGCTCGTTCGGGTACGGGCCCAGCCGGGAGAACAACGGCATGTAGTGCGCCCGGACCGCCACGTTCACCGAATCCAGCTGCAGCAGCTTGATCCGGCGCAGCGTCCGCACCAGGTGCCGCCTGCCGGCCTGACCCGCAGGACGCGCGTCGACGAACCCCTGAGCAGCAAGAGCCATCCGCCGAGCGACGGCACCGGAGATTGTCCGCATGCGCGCATGGTGCCATGCCCCACCGACAGTCAGGAGCGTTCCGGGTAGGTTCGCACCATGGCCGTTGCTGACGTTCGCCTGGCGCGCGCCGCCGACGCCGCGGAGATCGCTCGTATCCAGCACATCACGTGGCAGACCGCGTTCAGCGAGCTGATCGACGAGGAATCACTCGCCGCGCTGATCGGCCCGGAGGCCGAGCGGCAGTGGACCGAAGCCATCGAGTACGCCGACACCGACGTCTTCATCGCGTCCGAGGGCGACTTCACCGTGGGCTTCTGCGTGTCCGGGCCCGCTCCGCGGGAGGAGATCGAGGGTCCGGACGGCACGCTGCCGCCGGACGCGGAGCACACCGGCCTCATCGGCACCATCCTGGTGGAACCGCGCTGGGGGCGTCGGGGTCACGGCGGCCGGCTGCTGGCGGCGGCCGCCCGCGCGTTGCGCTCCCGCGGCGCCCGCAGAGCGGTCGCGTGGGTCAACGAATCCGACTCGGCGACGCTGAACTTCTATCGCACGGTCGGCTGGGAAGCCACCCGGACGGTCCGCACGCTGGACACCGGCAAACGTCAGTTCCGCCAGCTGTGCGTGACCGGTGGCTTGGACCTGCAGCTGGTGGAGTAGCGCTGGGCCGATCAGGGGCCGGAGGTCCTCGACTTCGTCGACTGGCACCAGTTGATCGGCCCTCGCCGGTACCGTGGTCATGATCCGGCCAGGAACTCTGGGGGTGCGCGCCCGTGACGTGGTTGCTGCTGAGCTTCGGGATCGCCCTGAGCTCAGCCTTGCTGCCACTGGTGAGCGTCGAGGTCTTCGTCATCACGATGGCCTCGAGCCAGCCGACGTTGCACTGGGCCGCGATCGCGGCCGTGGTGGCAGTCGGGCAGGTCCTCGGGAAGGTGCCGTACTTCCTGGCCGCGCGCGGCTCGATCCATCTTCCGGCGTTCATGCACCGCACGCCCCGACAACGCCCGCCGTCCGAGCGCAGGGAACGGTGGCGGATGCGGACCAAGCGGCTGCGGCGCGCGCTCGACGTGGTGCGTGAGCGCTGCCGCCAGCACCAGCGCTGGATGATCGGCACCTACGGCGTCAGCTCGGTGATGGGTCTGCCGCCGTACATGGCGCTGGTGGTGCTCACCGGGTTGGCGAACATGCGCATGTCACTGTTCATCGGCATGGGGCTGGCCGGCCGGTTCGTCCGCTTCGCCTTGCTGGCGTCGGCGCCCGCGTTGTTCATCGGCTGGTTCGGCGACTGACGTGCGGTCCGGACCCGTCCCGGTCATCGCGAGAACGAGCGCACCGCTTCGACGAAGTGCGGGCCGATCGCGGCCAACCGGTCCGGATACTCGTCGACCAACCCGTCGGTGTGGTTGCCTGCCTCGATGCGCTGGTAGGTGTGCAGCCCTCCGCGCCCGGCCTTACGCACCATCTCCGCGTAGACGTCGGAGGCCACACCGATCGGCAGCAGGGTGTCCAGCGTGCCGTGCAGAGTGATCATCGGCTTGCCGATCCGGCCGGTGAGGGCGATGCGCTTGACCGCTGCCTGTGCCCGGGGGCGGTCTGCGTAGTCGTAGTCCGCGTCGCAGTTCGGTGTCCCGCTGCGGCAGAACGGCACACCAGCGTCCAGGTCCCCGTCGAACGACGGATCCAGTGCCTCTCGGTAGATCCGCTGCGTCAGGTCCCAATAGACGCGGTAGTGGTAGTCCCACAGGAACTCCGAGCCGGGTGCGAAGCCGGCGTCGAGCAATTTCTGCCGCGCAGCTTCGGCGCCGTCCCCGCCCTCGGCATAGGTCGGGTAATGCCGCAGTGCGGCAGGCAGGAAGGTCAAAAGGTTCGGGCCGCGCGCGGTCCACAAGGTGCCTTCCCAGTCGATGCCGCCGTCATACAGCCACGGCCGGTTCTCCAGCTGCCAGCGCACCAGATACCCGCCGTTGGAGATCCCGGCGGCCAGCGTCGTGGACGGCGACCTGCCGTAGCGCTGTCGCACGACCTGCTTGGCGGCCACGGTCAGCTGGGTCAGGCGGCGATGCCACTCGGCGATCGCTTCGCCGGGATAGCGCTGCCCGTGGTAGAAGCCGACGCCGGTGTTGCCTTTGTCGGTCGCGGCGAACGCGTACCCCATCGCGAGCACCTGGTCGGAGATCGCCCGATCGTTGGCGTACTGCCGGCGGTTGCCCGGAGTGCCCGACACGACCAGTCCACCGTTCCACTTGTCCGGCAGGCGCACCACGAACTGTGCGTCGTGGTTCCACCCGTGGTTGGTGTTGGACCGCGTGGTGTCCGGGAAGTACCCGTCGATCTGGATGCCCGGCACTCCCTCGGGTCGCGGCATGCTCGAGGCGGTCAATCCCGCGTAGTCCTCGGGATTGGTGTGCCCGGACGCCTCGGTCGAGGCAGTAGTCAGGCCGGACAGGCACGCGGCTTCCTGGTGCGCGGCTCCCGGTACCCGCAGCTTGTCCATCCGCGCGCAGTGCGTCGATCCGGCGGACTGTGCGTACGACGACAACGGCAGCAGCCCACTGGCGAGAAGCACCGCAGCGGTCACGGCCCAGACACGACGAGACTTCTGGTGCGGCATGCACGTCACCGTGCCCTGACCCCCGGTGGCGAGGCGATGGCGAAGCACCCCACATTCGGCGCCGGGATGTGGGGCCCGACCACATGGCCCGGCCGCCAGGCACGCCCCTACCGTGTCGGTGATCACATCGCTCGAGGAGTTGATGGCCAATGCGGATCCTCGCTAGTGCCGGCGCCGTCGCCGCTCTGCTCGCCATGAGCGTCACCTCCCCCGCCGCGGCGAACGCCGAGCTGCAGCCGGTGACGGATTTCGGGTCGAATCCCGGCGCACTGTCGATGTACGTCTATCTGCCGGACGGACTCGAACCAGGCGCGCCCGCCGTGGTGGCCATGCACGGATGCACCCAGACCGCTGCCGACTATCACGCGCACGCCGGCTGGCGTGATCTGGCCGACCGGGCGAAGTTCGCGGTCATCTACCCGGAACAGCGCGCCACCAACAACCTCAACCGCTGCTTCAACTGGTTCCAGCCCGGCGACAGCGACCGTGGCCAGGGTGAAGCCGCCTCGATCCGGCAGATGGTCGCGCACGCCGTCACCACGTACGACCTGAACCCGGACCGGGTCTTCGCCACCGGGCTGTCCGCGGGCGGGGCGATGACCGCCAACCTGCTCGCCGACTATCCCGACGTGTTCCGCGCGGGCGCCATCATGGCCGGGGTGCCCGCCAAGTGTGCCCGCGACCTGGTCACGGCATACAGCTGCATGGGATCCGATCAGCGCAAGACGCCTGAGCAGTGGGCAGACCTCGTTCGTCGGTCCGCGCCGGACCACACCGGTTCGTGGCCGACCGTGGCGATCTTCCACGGCACCGCCGACACCACCGTTGCGCCGGTCAACGCCGACGAGCTGCGCGATCAGTGGACGGCGGTCCACGGTGTGTCGCAAGAGCCGTCCCGGACCGAGCAACTGCCCGCCGGCACGACCTTGACCGCCTACCACGACTCCGCCGGCGTGCCGGTGGTCGAGCAGTACGTCATCGACGGCATGCCGCACGCGCAGCCGGTCGACCCGGGCACGGAAGCCGGCAACTGCGGCGCAACGGGCCAGTACTACGCGGACACCATCTGCGCTGCCTACTACGCCGCCAACTCCTGGGGGATGCTCTGACCGCTTACGCGTTCCGCTCTTCGGCTTCCAGCGCGACGGCGCGCTTCATGGCGTCCCGAGCACGCCGCCGATCACCGGCGATGTCGTAGGCATGCGCCACGCGGTACCAGGCCCGCCAGTCCTGCGGGGCCTGCGCCAACTCCGCCTCACGCTTGGCGAAGTAGGCGTCCGCGGCCTCGCGTTCCACCCGGCCGCTCGGACGCCGCGGCAGGTCCGAGACATCCGGCAGGCCGCCCTCCTCGGACAGCCGCTGCGCGAGCCGGGCGACCCGCACCCCGGACATCCACGTGGTGATCACCATCCACGCGCCGAGGAACGGCAACACCAGCACACCGACACCGAGAACGACGCCGACGGTCTCCCCGCTGCGCAACAGCGCGAACGCGCGACCGGCGAGCAGCACCAGGTAGAGCACCACGCCCGCGGTCAGCACCGCCGCGAGCACGAGCGTCTTTCGCGCGGAGGATTGCACCGTCGTCACAGCTGCAGGTACTTGTCGAGGCCCACGGTCAGACCGGGGTGCTGCCGCACCTGGCGCACACCCAGCAACACACCGGGCATGAACGACGACCGGTGCAGGGAGTCGTGTCGGAGCGTCAAGGTCTCCCCTTCGCCGCCGAAGAGCACTTCCTGGTGCGCCACCAGGCCGGCGAGCCGGACCGAGTGAACGCCGATACCGTCGACCGTCGCGCCACGCGCCCCGTCCAGCTCGGACGTGGTCGCATCCGGCACCTCACCGAGTCCGGCTTCGGCCCGCGCGGCGGCCACCAACCGGGCCGTGTGCGCAGCCGTGCCGGACGGCGCGTCGGCCTTGCGGTTGTGGTGCAGCTCGATGATCTCGACGGTGTCGTAGTAACGGGCGGCCATCTCGCTGAACCGCATCAACAGCACCGCACCCAGCGCGAAGTTGGGCGCCACCAGGACACCGACCTGCGGGTGCGATGCGAGCAGCTGCTCCACCGCGGCCAGCTTCTCCTCGTCGAAGCCGCTGGTGCCCACGACGACGCTGATGCCGGCCTCGACACAGAACCGCACGTTGTCCAGTACCGCATCCGGGTGCGTGAAGTCCACGGCCACCTGCGCGCCGGCATCGGTCAACGCGGTCAGCGGGTCGTCGACATCGACGCGGGCGACCAGCTGCAAGTCGTCCGCGCCCTCGACGGCCTCACACACCGTCGAGCCCATGCGGCCGGCCGCACCCAGTACGCCGACCTTGATCACGTCGTCCGTCGCCGCGCTCGTCACAGCACCTCCAGCAGCTCGCCGGGCAGATCGTCCAGGTGAGAATACGGCCCGACCACGGCCGCCGCGCGCACCCGTCGCAGGTACCGATCGGCGACCTCGGCCACCTTCTCCGGGGTGACCTCGGCGATGCGGGCCAACGTCTCGTCGATGGTGAACGCCCGACCGTAGTGCAGCTCGTTCTTGCCGATGCGGCTCATCCGCGAGCCGGTGTCCTCCAGGCTCAGCACCAGCTCGCCGCGCAACTGTCCCTGCGCTCGCCGCACCTCGGCCGGTGTCAGCCCGTTGGCCGCGACCTCGCCGAGCACACCGCGCAGGACACGCACCAGCTCGCCCAACCGCTCCGGCTGACAACCTGCCTCCACGGCCAAGTTCCCGGTGTCGGCGTAGAACACCGGCGACGAATACACCTGGTACGCCAGGCCGCGGCGCTCCCGAACCTCCTGGAACAGGCGCGAACTGGTCCCGCCGCCCAGTGCCGCGTTCAGCACCGACAACGCGAAGCGGTCCTCGTCGTGCCTGCTCATCACCGGCATGCCGAGCATGACCTTGGCCTGCTCGACGGTGTCCGAGCGCAGCAGCACCTTGTCCGACGAGGTGAACTCGGCCCGGCCGGTCCGCGGCGGAGCGGGCTCGGCCCTGCCGCCGCACACGTCGGGATAGCGCGCGGTGACCTCCTCGGCCAACCGCAACACGTCCTCGTGTCGCACGTTCCCGGCGACCGCCAACACCATGCGGTGCGGCCGGTAGGTGGTGCGATGGAAGTTCTGCAGCAAACCGGCTGTCATGCCGGTGATGGACTTCTCCGTGCCCAGAATCGGCCGGGCCAGCGGGTGGTCGCCCATCAACGCCACCGCGAACAGCTCGTGCAACCAGTCGTCGGGGTCGTCGTCCCGCATGGCGATCTCGTCGAGCACCACGGTTCGCTCGACCTCGGTGTCGGATTCCGAACACTGCCCGTCGAAGACCACGTCGGAGACCAGATCCACGGCCAGCGGCAGATCCGTGTCGAGCACGTGCGCGTAGAAGCAGGTGCTCTCCCGCGTGGTGAACGCGTTCAGCTCACCGCCGACCGAGTCGATCTCCTCGGCGATCTGCCGTGCCGAACGGCGCGTGGTGCCCTTGAACAGCAGGTGCTCCAAGAAGTGCGCGGCGCCCGCCTGCTCCGGTTCCTCGTCCCGCGTGCCGACCGCCACCCAGATACCCACCGAAGCCGATCGCACCCCGGGCATGGTTTCGGTGACCACCCGCAGCCCGTTGGGCAACACGGTGCACGCGAACTCCGTCATCACGTCCTCAGCTCACCACTTACTCGGCCGAACGCGCCAGAGCGGCCGCACCGCAAGGGCGCGGCCGCTCCGAGGCGATGTCGCGGACTACCGGCTCTTGCTCTTGCCGGCAGGCGCGTCCTTCTTGCTCTCGTCGTCGTCGCGGACGATCTCGAGGCTGATCTTGCCGCGCTGGTCGATGTCGGCGATCTCCACGCGGATCTTGTCGCCGACGTTGACCACGTCCTCGACCTTGTCGATCCGCTTGCCGTTGCCCAGCTTCGAGATGTGCAGCAGGCCGTCCTTGCCCGGCAGCAGCGAGACGAAGGCACCGAACGCGGCGGTCTTGACCACCGTGCCCAGGTACCGCTCGCCCACCTTGGGCAGCTGCGGGTTGGCGATCGCGTTGATCTTGTCGACCGCCGCCTGCGCGGACGGGCCGTCGTTGGCACCGACGTAGATCGTGCCGTCGTCCTCGATCGAGATGTCCGCGCCGGTCTCCTCGGTGATCGAGTTGATCATCTTGCCCTTCGGGCCGATGACCTCGCCGATCTTGTCGACCGGGATCTTGACGGTGGTGATCCGCGGCGCGTACGGGGACATCTCGTCCGGGCCGTCGATCGCCTCGGCCATCACGTCCAGGATGGTCAACCGGGCGTCGCGCGCCTGGTTCAGCGCGGCAGCCAGCACGTCGGACGGAATGCCGTCCAGCTTGGTGTCCAGCTGCAGCGCGGTGATGATGTCCTTGGTGCCCGCGACCTTGAAGTCCATGTCACCGAACGCGTCCTCGGCGCCGAGGATGTCGGTCAGCGCCACGTACTCGGTCTTGCCGTCCACCTCGTCGGACACCAGGCCCATGGCGATACCGGCCACCGGCGCCTTGAGCGGCACGCCCGCGTTGAGCAGGCCCATGGTGGAGGCACACACCGACCCCATCGAGGTCGAGCCGTTCGAGCCCAGCGCCTCCGACACCTGACGGATGGCGTACGGGAACTCCTCGCGCTTGGGCAGCACCGGCACCAGCGCGCGCTCGGCCAACATGCCGTGCCCGATCTCCCGGCGCTTCGGCGAACCGACGCGGCCGGTCTCCCCGGTGGAGAACGGCGGGAAGTTGTAGTGGTGCAGGTAGCGCTTGGTGGTCTCCGGGGACAGCGAGTCGATCTGCTGCTCCAGCCGGAGCATGTTCAGCGTGGTGATGCCGAGGATCTGGGTCTCACCGCGCTCGAACAACGCCGAGCCGTGGGCCCGCGGGACCACGCCGACCTCGGCGGACAGCGACCGGATGTCGGTCAGGCCGCGGCCGTCGATGCGCACCTTGTCGCGCAGGATGCGCTGCCGGATGAGCTTCTTGGTCACCGCGCGGAACGCCGCGCCGACCTCCTTCTCCCGGCCTTCGAACCGCTCGCCCTCGCCGACGCCGACCTTCTCCAGCACCTCGGCCTTGACCTCGTCGACGGCGTTGTCGCGCTCCTGCTTGCCCGCGATGGTCAGCACCTCGGCCAACTTCGCCGACGCCAGCTCCTCGACCGCCTGGTAGACGTCCTCCTGGTACGCCGGGAACAGCGGGAACTCGCTGGTCGGCTTCGCCGCCACCGAGGCAAGCGCCTGCTGCGCCTCGCACAGCACCCGGATGAACGGCTTGGCCGCGTCCAGACCCTGCGCCACCACCTGCTCGTCCGGAGCGGTGGCGCCCTCGGCGATCAGGTCCAGCGTGTTGTCGGTGGCCTCCGCCTCGACCATCATGATCGCGACGTCCTCGGGCCCGTCACCGACGATGCGGCCGGCCACGACCATGTTGAACGTGGCTCGCTCCAGCTGGCTCCACGTCGGGAAGGCCACCCACTGGTTGTCGATCAGCGCCACCCGGACGCCGCCGATCGGGCCGGAGAACGGCAGACCGGCGATCTGGGTGGACGCGGAGGCGGCGTTGATGGCCAGCACGTCGTACGGGTCGTCCGGGTGCAGGCTCTGCACCGTCACGATGATCTGGATTTCGTTGCGCAGGCCGTCGGCGAACGACGGGCGCAGCGGCCGGTCGATCAACCGGCAGGTCAGGATCGCGTCGGTGGACGGCCGGCCCTCGCGGCGGAAGAACGCGCCGGGAATTCGGCCGACCGAGTACATCCGCTCCTCGACGTCGACGGTCAGCGGGAAGAAGTCGAAGTGTTCCTTCGGCTGCTTGGACGCCGTCGTGGCCGACAGCACCATGGTCTCGTCGTCCAGGTAGGCGACGACCGAACCGCCCGCTTGCTTGGCCAACCGGCCGGTCTCGAACCGCACGCGGCGGGTGCCGAAAGAGCCGTTGTCGATCACGGCTTCCGTCTCGTGTACGACGGATTCGCTCATTGGGTTATCTCCTTGTCAGTGTTCACGGCGGAGCCCGGAATCGGGATACCGCCGCCGGGGGCCGCGCCGGTCCACCTCCCACGGCGGTCCAGCGCCCGAGTAACCCCTTTGCGACAAGGCCGGTCTTCGATCGAAGTTGACGGGCGTGTCCCGGCAACCACTACCGAGGACCGGCTACGACGAGTCCTCGAACGCTGTGCGCTTCTCCCTGGTCTTTGTGCTGAAGGGGAGCTCCGGGCTCCTCCGGCGCTCCCCTTCAGTGTCTCATCGGCGCAAGCCGAGACGTTGGATCAACGTCCGGTAGCGCGCGATGTCAACTCTCTTGAGGTAGTCGAGCAACCGGCGACGGCGACCGACCAGCAGCAGCAAACCGCGCCGCGAGTGGTGGTCGTGCTTGTGCTCCTTCAAGTGCTCCGTCAGGCCCGAGATGCGCTTCGTCAGCAGCGCGACCTGGGCCTCCGGGGAGCCGGTGTCGGTCTCGTGCAGGCCGTACTCGGCCAGAATCGCCTTTTTCTCGTCGGTGGTCAGCGCCACTCGTGTTCTCCTCAGCTACGTACCGTGTCCGAAATCGTGCGGATCCGGCCGCCACGGACTGCAGCCGAATCATCCATCAGCGTATCAGGGGGTCGCCTCGGCCACGGTCGGCAGCCCCGGTGCGGCCGGTGTTTCCGGTCACGGTGCGCCCGCGGCGGCCGTCAGCTCTCGTCGACCAGTCGACGGCGCAGCCGCTCGAACTCGTCGTCGGTGAACCCGTGCCGCTCCAGCCAGCCGATCGCTCCGCCGTACTTCAGCTCGAGCTGCTCGAGGAACGCCTCCATCGTCTCCCCGCGCGGCCTGTGGGCGTCCACGGGGATGCGGTCGATGTCGTGCGAGTACGTCGGAGTGGCGCGCAGCCGGTCCAGCACCAGTTCGATGCGTTCGGCCGTCCTGGCGTAGTCGTTGATCACCGCGTCCGGCTCCACGTCCACCGCCGACAGCGTGAGCGCGACGACCGTGCCGGTGCGGTCCTTCCCGGCGGCGCAGTGCACCAATGCGGCGCCGTCGGTGTTGGCGATCGCCCGGATCGCCCGGACCACGTTGTCCCCGCGATCCTCCAGGTAGCCGAGGTAGAGCCCGGTCATGTAGTTCGCCGGGTACCGCTCGTGGTTACGCCTGCGGCGCTGGGAAGCCAGCGCCTCGGCGGCGACGTCGGTCCGATCACCGGCCTCCGGCAGGACCGACAGGTCCAGGTGCCGCACGTGGTCGACGGCACGCAACGGGCCGGGCCCCTCCGAGGCACGCTCGGTGTTGGTGCGCAGATCCACCACGGTGCGCACACCGTGCGTTCCGGTCAGCAGCTTGATGTCGTTGTCGGTCAGGTCCTGCAGGTTGTCCGATCGCAGCAGCTTGCGATACGCCACCCTGCGGCCGTCCCGAGTGGGCAGGCCCCCGACGTCGCGCGTGTTGACCGCGCCTTCCAGTTCGATCCAAGTCACGGCTCCATTCTGCCGACAACTGCGACGAGGGCTACCGCCGTCACGGTTCGGACAGTCGGAACCGCGCTTGTTCGGTGTAGCGAGCACCCGACGGATGCAGCTCGCTGTTCATCAGGATCACGTCGCTCACCACCCACGACGGGCCGCGATAATCCGCCATGCCGCGTACCACCTCGCGGACCGTCGCCGGGCGACGTGGCGAGCGCCATCGAGCCAGGGTCAGGTGTGGGTGCCAGGGCCGTGATCCGTTCGGGCCTTCTTCCTCGGCACCGGCCGCTCGCGCAATCTCGCGCAGGGTCTCGACGTCACCGCCGACGCCGGCCCAGAGCACGCCGCGGAACGTGCCGGCTCCGGCGAGCCGCACCTGCGCGGGACGGCGACCACGCAATCGTTCCTCGAGCCACCCCGTGCGCTCGCGGGCCTGCTCAGGCGTACCGGAGCCGTAGAAGGCCAGCGTCAGATGCCACGACTCGACGCGTGTCCACCGCACCTGCTTGTCGTCCGACCGGACGCGCCCCAGCGCACCGGAGAGGTGCGCCAGCGCCTCGCGCGGCGGGACGACCGCGGCGAACAGTCTCACTCCGGCTGGCTGCCGCCGTCGTACTTGCCCGCGCGACGCAACAGGTCGGCGATCGCCGGGTAGTCCTTGTCCAGCAGCTCCGCGGCCTCGGTCAGGTTCTCGTCCTCGGCCACGTCGCGGATCGCGGCCAGCAGCTGGCCGTCGTCGAGTCCGCCGGAGTAGACCGGCAGGCTGTCCCTGCCCACCGTGGGGTTGGAATCGCGCACGTCGCGCATGGCTTCCTCGATGGCCTTGCGGTCACCGGAGGCCACCCCCGGTGTGAGCACCTTGCGCTCGAGCATGATCAACCGGGCGAGCACCGCGGGGTTGCCGATCTTGGCCCGGCGGCCGCTCATCACCTGGCTCAACATGGGCGCGCTGATGCCGAGGACTTCGGCCAGGTAGGCCTGCGAGACGTCGAACGCGACGACCAACCTGCGCAGCCGGTCACCCAGCGGCTCGCCGTACCACTTGCGTTGCCACTCGACGTTGCGCTGGATGATCTTCTGCTCGTCCACGTCCATTACCCCTGTCCGCTCCCCTCATTCGCGGCAGTCCCGGCTCCCCCTCGCGGCCACCGCCTTGCATCTTGCCCTATCGACGGCATCCGTGCGGCTTGTTCGAGCAGGTCACGTCCATTCGTCATGCCCCGCGGAGCAGTTCACGCGTCTGTTTGACGTCCTCGGCCATCTGCGCCAGCAACGCGTCGACCGTGTCGTAGTGCTCCATGTCGCGCAGCCGGGCGACGAAGTCCAACGCCACGTGCTGGCCGTAGAAGTCCTCGTCGATGTCCAGCACGTAGGCCTCGACGCGCCGCTCACGCCCGGAGAACGTCGGATTGCTGCCGACGGAGACCGCGGCGGGCAGGCGCCGGTCCGGCCGGGAAGTGCTGGTGAACCAGCACGAGTACACCCCGTCCGCGGGCACGGCCGCGTAGCGCGGGGTGGACAGGTTCGCCGTCGGGAAGCCCAGCTCGCGACCTCGGCCGTCGCCACGGACGACGATGCCGTCGATCCGGTGCGGCCTACCGAGGGCGACCGCGGCCGCCTCGACGTCGCCCGCGTCGATACACGACCGCACGTAGGTCGAGGAGAACGTGATCTCCCCGGTCACGTCGTTGCCGTCTCCCCCGAGCGACGCGCCTTGCAGTTCGGTGCCGTGCACCACGTAACCGAAGCGCTTGCCGAGTTGGCGCAGCAGGTCGACATTGCCCGCCGCCTTGGCGCCGAACGTGAAGTTCTCCCCCACCAGCACCACCGCGACATGCAGCCGGTCCACCAGCACTTCGTGGACGAAATCCGCGGCGGGCATGCGGGAGAGCTCGAGCGTGAACGGCAGCACGCAGAACACGTCGACACCCAGCTGCTCCATCAACTCGGCCTTGCGGCGCAGCGTGGTCAGCTGAGCGGGGTGGCTCCCTGGCCGCAACACCTCCGACGGATGCGGGTCGAACGTGAGCACCACCGACGGCAGGCCACGGGTTCGAGCCACGTCGACGGTGCGCCGGATCAGCTCCTGGTGGCCCCGATGGACGCCGTCGAACACGCCGATGGTGACCACGCAACGGCCCCAGTTCCCTGGCAGATCGTCCAGTCCTCGCCAACGCAGCACGCAAGCAGGTTATCCGACCGCGGCCGGGCCGGCCGGGTGCTCCCCGCCCGGCTACGCGGGAGCCAACACGACCAGGTATTTGGCGTGCTTGCCTTGGTCCACCGCGAGCGCAAGGGCTCGCCCGTCGGGGTCGACGATGCCGTAGGTGCCCGATGCGCCCGCCGCGGCAAGCCGTTGCCCGAAGCGCACGGCTTTGGTCTCAGCGGCATCGACGCGGCGTACCGGGAAAGCGTGGCGTACCGCCTCGTCCAGTGACAGGGACAAGGAAGGCTGCTCCTGGAGTTGCTCGACCGTGCGCGCGACGTCCAGGCCGAACGGCCCGGCCTTGGTCCGACGCAGGGCAGTGAGGTGCCCACCGACGCCGAGGGCTGCGCCGAGGTCACGGGCCAGAGCCCGCACGTAGGTGCCCGACGAGCAGTCGACTTCGACATCCAGCTCGATACCGGTGTCCGTCTTGCGGGTGTCCATCAGTTCGAACCGGTGGACGGTGACCGGGCGGGCCGAAAGCTCGACCTTCTCCCCCGCGCGCACCCGCGCGTAGGCGCGTTTGCCGTCCACCTTCACCGCGCTCACCGCGGACGGCACCTGCATGATGTCGCCGGTGAGGGCGGCGATCTCGGCGTCGATCCGCTCGGCGTCGATCTCGTGCACCGTTGCCGGTTCCGCGGACGAGACGACCTCGCCCTCGGCGTCGTCGGTGGTGGTGGCGGCGCCCAGGGCGATGGTCGCTCGGTAGACCTTGCGGTCCAACGTCAGATGGCCCAGCAGCTTGGTGGCCCGCTCGATGCCGATGACCAGCACCCCGGTCGCCATCGGGTCCAGCGTCCCGGCATGCCCCACCTTGCGCGTGCCGAACGCGCGACGCATCTTCGCCACCACGTCGTGCGAGGTCATGCCCGCGGGCTTGTCGACGATCACCAGACCGGGTTCCATGCGCTCGACGATATCCGCGGCGCTGGGGCACCCGGCCGCCGACGGCGGGAAAACGTGGCCCGGCTGCGCGACGCAGGACGTTGCTGGGTGGAGGCCGACCGAGTTCCGCCGGGCGGAAGAGCGAGCCCGCCAGGCAACCGAGCAGCTTCGGCGCGAACCGAGCCTGCTGACCGACGGGCGACGGGCCGAGGGAACGAGCCCGCCAGGCAGCCGGAGCAGCTTCCGTGCGGGCCGAGGCTGCTGACCGACGGCCGACGGCTACGAGCCTGCCGCCCTGGCGCGGGCGGCTCGCGTGCCGACGCGTGGCCTCGACGGCCGGCTACAGGCGACCGGAGAACGAGCCGGCTGCCCGGCTGCGTGGATGCGCGCCGCGCGTGATCATCGTCAGCGCGGGCTCAGGAGCGCGGTGCCGCGACACCTGGGTGCGCACGAGCTGCCGCGCCGCCGCGGAGGGCGTACGGCGGCGCGACAGCTCGACCGTCCGCTCATGCCCGTCGGGGAGGGCATGAGCGGGAGTCCGGGACGGCTTCTCGTCGTGCCGATCACGCAGGTAGCGGGTCATCTTGGCGCGTGCCGCGGCCTTGCGCTGCTCGTCCTTCCTGCTCCGCAGCCACCACCACACGCACGTCGCGATCGGAGCAATCGCCAACACCAGGACCAGCGGCACCAGCCAGTTCATGACCTCTCACCACACGTTTGCGTCGGGCTTCCGACGGACCCCCAGCGTTACCCTTTCGAGATCCGAAAGCTATGTGATCGAGCCCGGCGGGTCAATGAACCTGTGACCTATTGCGGCTGAAAGAACCCGTTCGTTACCCCGAAGCGCGCAACCGGCGTGCGTAAGCAGCAGGCGTGACACCCTTCCAGCGGCGGAAAGCGGCGATGAAACTGGTCGCCTCGGCGTATCCCAGCCGGATCGCCACGTCCGAGACCGACAGCGCCCCGGTGGCCAGCAACTCCTCCGCGAGCGCCTCACGGACCTCGTCGCGTAGTTCGCGGTAGCTGGTGCCGTCCTCCGACAAGCGTCTGCGCAGTGTGCGGACGCTGATGTGCAGGTCTCGGGCCACCGCTTCCATGCCGGCGTCGATACCCGACTCGAGCGCGCCGAGCCGCAGCAGCCGGGCCCGCACCTGCTGCGACAACCCGGTCCTGGTGCGTTTGCGGGCGACCAGCTCCCGGCACGCAGCCTCACACTCGGCGACCGTCTGCGGATCCGCCTTCGGCAACGGGTGGTCGAGCAGCGCTCCGTCGAGGTACCCCACGTTGTCCGCCGCACCGAAAGTCGGCCGCACCCCGAACACGTCCTCATAGGCAGGCAGTTCCTTGGCCTGCGGTGGCGGGAACCGGAAGCGCTGGCTCAGCAGCCCGACCGGGACCGTGAGGAGTTCCCGCAGCACCGTGAAGATGGCGGCGAGATCCCGCTCCACCGCGAAGCGCCGCACGTCTTCCGGCACGTCGCCGTCACGCAGCTCGAGCCGCAGTTTGCCGTCTGCGATCTCCACGACCGGGATGGCGAACGCGAAGCTGAGGTCCCAGTACCGCAGCGCGAACGTGATCGCATCACGCAGCGTCGGGCTGCTCAGGCAGGCGAACCCGAAGATTCCGAACGTGCTCAGGCGGTACCGCCTGCCGACCTCGAGGCCCAGCGCGGGCCGATGCCCGAGTGCGCCCACCAGGTTGCGGACCACCGCGAGCTCCTGGTGGGCGTCGATCTGGGTCGCCGGGTCGGACGCCGCCGACGCCGTGATGCCGCTGCCCTGCAACACGTCGTCCACGGGCACGCCGTGCTCGGCGGCGAACCGGGCCATCAAAGCGACGCTGGCGGAGCCCCGCGGGAACGTCCACGCCTCGACCGCAGGCTTGCCTTCGACTCCGGGCGCGAGGTCTGAGTGGGTGACCATGGCCGGAATTATGGATCGGTTCGCCCGCGGCCGCCGTACCTTGCTGCCATGACCGCACCCAGGGTGACGAGCGCAACACCCGGCGAACGATCCGACTTCGGGGGCACCGAACGCACCACGGTGGCCATCGTCGGCACCGGTTTCGGTGGCCTGGCCATGGCGCTGGAGCTGCTCCGCAACGGCTTCGACGACTTCGTGCTGCTGGAGAAGGGCGACGACGTCGGGGGTGTATGGCGGGAGAACACCTACCCGGGCGCGGCGTGCGACATCCCGTCGCCGTACTACTCGCTGTCCTACGAGCCGAATCCGACCTGGTCGTCGCGGTTCTCGCCGCAGGCGGAAATCCAGCAGTACATGCGCGGCCTGGTGGACAAGTACCGGCTGCGGCCCAAGATCCGCTTCGGTTGCGAGGTCTCCAGCGCCACGTTCGACGAGGCCACCAACACGTGGCGGATCGACGCGGGCGGCACGACGATCGTCGCGAACGTCTTCGTGCCGGCCACCGGGCAGCTGTCCCGGCCGAAGCTGCCCGACCTGCCCGGGCTGGACGAGTTCACCGGTCCGTCGTTCCACTCGGCGCAGTGGGACCACTCGGTCGATCTCACCGGCAAGCGGGTGGCCGTGATCGGCACCGGGGCGAGTGCGGTGCAGTTCGTGCCCGCGATCCAGCCACACGTGGCCCACATGACGGTGTTCCAGCGCTCGGCGCCGTGGATCCTGCCCCGGCCGGAGGTGCAGTACCGGAAGTGGCACCACACGTTGTTCAAGCTCGTGCCGCCGGTACGCCTGGCCGAACGCTTCGGCTTCTGGTTGCTCTGCGAAGTGATCTCCCTCGGTCTGGTGGACGCGCCGTGGATGCGCCCGCTGATCAGCCAGATCGCGCTGCGCAAGCTGCGGAAAGAAGTTCCCGACCCCGAGCTGCGCGGCAAACTCACCCCGGACTACGCCGCCGGCTGCAAGCGTGGCTTGTTCTCCGACGACTACCTGCCGACGTTCAGCAAGCCGAACGTCAGCCTGGAGACCACGTCGATCGAGCGGGTCGAGCCGAACGGTGTGCGCACGGCCGACGGCACGCTGCACGAAGCCGACGTGATCATCTACGCCACCGGGTTCCGAGCGACGGAGTTCCTCGGCCCGATCACCGTGCGCGGCGCCGGTGGCCGCGACCTCGCCGAGGTCTGGCGGGACGGCGCGTTCGCCTACAAAGGCATGAGCGTGCCGGGCTTTCCCAACATGTTCCTGATGTACGGCCCGAACACCAATCTCGGCTGCGGCTCGATCATCTACATGCTGGAGACCCAGGCCGGCTACATCGCACAGGTGATCCGCGAAGTGGCGCGACGGCGCGGCATCGCCGTGGACGTGCGTGAGGACGTGTGCACCGAGTACAACCGTGCGCTGCAGAAGAGGCTGGACCGCTCGGTGTGGACGTTGTGCTCCAGCTGGTACCGCAACGCGTCCGGCCGCATCACCAACAACTGGCCCGGCACGGTTCTGGCCTACCGGATGACCGCGCGCCGGTGGCAACCCTCCGACTACCGCACCGTGCTGCCCGCTCGGTCCACTGAAGGAGTGACGGTATGAGGTTCGACTACGACGTGCTGGTCATCGGCTCCGGCTTCGGCGGCAGCGTCGCGGCGCTGCGACTGACCGAGAAGGGATACCGGGTCGGCGTGCTCGAGGCGGGCAGACGCTGGGACCCGGAGGACCTGCCGTCGTCGAACTGGAACGTGCGCAAGTCGATCTGGGCACCGAAGCTGGGCTGCATCGGGCCGCAGCGCATCAACATTCTCGGCAAGTGCATGGTGTTCAGCGGCGCGGGCGTCGGCGGCGGGTCGCTGATCTACGGCAACACGCTCTACGAGCCGCTGGAGCCGTTCTACCGGGACAAACAGTGGGCGCACATCACCGACTGGCGTGCCGAGCTCAAGCCGTACTACGACCAGGCCAAACGTATGCTCGGCGTGACGACCAACCCGCGGCTCACCCCGGCGGACGAAGTCGTCCGAGAGGTGGCCGAGGACATCGGGGTCGGCGACACGTTCCACCCCACCGACGTCGGCGTGTTCTTCAACGAGGACAAGCCCGGCGAGGAGGTGGACGACCCGTACTTCGGCGGTGCGGGCCCGCGGCGGGCCGGATGTATTCACTGCGCGCGGTGCCTGACCGGCTGCCCGCACAACGCCAAGAACACCACCACGAAGAACTACCTGTACCTGGCCGAGGCCAACGGGGCCGTGGTGCATCCGTTGACCACCGCGACCGCGGTGCGGCCGCTGCCCGGTGGCGGCTACGAGGTGCACACCAAGCGTTCCAACGGCAAGCTGCGCAAGGGCAAGCGGATCTTCACCGCCGAGCAGGTGGTGTTCGCCGCGGCCGCGCTCGGCACACAACAGTTGCTGCACAAGATGCGCGACACCGGCACGCTGCCCAACCTGTCGCCGCGGTTGGGTCACCTGACGCGCAGCAACTCGGAAGCGATCATCAACGTGGCGTCGCGGCGCAGGCACGATTTCGCGCAAGGCATCGCGATCACCTCGTCGATCCACCCCGAGCCGAACACCCACCTCGAGGTGTGCCACTACGGCGAGCGGCAGAACGCGCTGTTCCCGATGACCGTGCCGATGGTGGACGGCGGAGCGTTCCGGTTCCTGCGGTTCCTGCTGGCGATCGTGCGGCGGCCGAGGGCGTTCCTGCGCAGCCTCAACGCGCGGCGCGCGTCGGAGCGGTCGGTGATCCTGCTGTTCATGCAGTCGCTGGACAACTCGCTGCAGTCCTATCTCAAGCGTGGACGGCTGAAGACCCGGCAGGGCACCGGCGAGCCGAACCCGACGTGGATCCCGCTGGCGCACGACATCGCCCGCCGGTTCGCGGAGAAGGTCGACGGGGATCCGCAGGGCCTGTTCACCGATGTGGTCAACATTCCGGCGACGGCGCACTACATCGGCGGTTGCCCGATCGGCGCGACACCCGAAGAGGGCGTCGTCGACCCGTACCAGCGGGTGTTCGGCCACCCGGGCCTGCACGTCGTGGACGGCTCGGCGATCACGGCGAACCTCGGCGTGAACCCGTCGCTGACCATCACCGCGCAGGCGGAACGGGCCATGGCGTTCTGGCCGAACAAGGGCGAGCAGGACCCGCGGCCGCCGCTGGGCTCGGAGTACCGCAAGATCACCCCGGTCGCGCCGAAGAACCCCGTGGTGCCGGAGGCCGCCCCGGGGGCGCTGCGGTTGCCGCTTCAGCCCGCATAACACCGGCGGCCGACGTCGGCGCGGAACTCTCGCGGGCATGTCGACGCCATGGGCGCTCGGCCGCGTCCCACGGGCGGTACCGACGTAGGCGGCGCCCGCCGGGCGGTCAACGCTCGGCGCCGACGACCGCCCACCGGCCGGACCGCCAGCGGCCGACCACGGCGGCCAGCCGCAGCAGCATGAACACGGCCAGCCCGGTCCAGATCCCGACCAGTCCCCAGCCGAAGCTGAGCGACAGCCAGATCAACGGCAGGAAGCCGAGCATGGCGCTGGCCAACGTGGCGTTTCGGAGGAACTTCGCGTCGCCCGCGCCGAGCAACACGCCGTCGAGGGCGAACACCACGCCGGCGATCGGCTGCAGCAGCACGAAGAACCACCAGGCGCCCGGCACCTCGGCCAGGACACCCGCATCGGACGTGAACGCCTTCGGCAACACGCCGTGCACGGACGCGAAGATGACCAGCAGGATGCAGCCGAAGACCAGGCCGTAGCCGGTGATCTGCCTGGCGAGCTTCCGGGCCCGGTCCGCCGCGTGCGCACCCAAGGCCGCACCGATGAGCGACTGCGCAGCGATCGCCAGCGAGTCCAGCACCAGGGACAGGAACGTCCACAGCTGCAACACGATCTGGTGGGCGCCGACCGCTTCGGCGGACGTACGGGCTGCCACCGCCGCGGCGGACAAGAAGCACGCCTGGAACGACAGGCTGCGCAGCACCAGATCCCGGCCGAGCACGAGTTGGGCGCGCATCACCTGCGGCTGCGGTCGCAGCGGAACGTCCTCGCGCGCCAGCGCACGCAGGAACAGGCTTGCGGAGATGGTCTGCGCCACCACGTTGGCCGCCGCCGAGCCTTCCAGGCCCCAACCGACGCCGTAGACCAGCAGCGGGCACAGAACGGCCGAGATGCCGTTGCCCGCCAGCACGTAGTACAGCGGGCGACGGGCGTCCTGCACCCCGCGCATCCACCCGTTGCCCGCCATGGTGACCAGGATCAGCGGCGCGCCGAACAAGGCGATGCGCAGCCACGACACCGCGTTCGCCGCGATGTCGTCGGCCCCGGCCAGCGCCCCGGCGATCGGCTCGGCGAGCAGCTGGCCGAGGACCAGCACCACTACACCCACCGCCAGCGCCAGCCACGTGGCTTGTACGCCCTCGGACACCGCGTCCTTCCGGCGCCCGGCTCCGTGCAAGCGGGCGGTGCGCGCGGTCGTCCCGTACGAGAGGAAGGTCAACTGCGCGGAGACCTGAGCCAGCACGACACCGCCCACTGCGAGACCGGCCAGCGGAAGCGCGCCGAGGTGACCGACGACGGCGGTGTCGACCAGGACGTAGAGCGGTTCGGCGGCCAGCACGCCCAGCGCGGGGACAGCCAGCCGGAAGACTTCCCGTGCGCTCACCGGCGCTCCAGCAGCGGAGCCTGCGCCAACGCGTCCAGCAGAGCCTCGACGCAGCGCTGCGGATCGCCTTCCATGCGACAGCCGGCGGCCAGGTGGTGACCTCCCCCACCGAGACTGCGCGCCACCGCGGCGACATTGATCACGCTCTTGGCGCGAAGCGAGACCGACCAGCGGCGCGTGCTGCCGCGTGGCTGCTGCTCCTTGAGCACCACGGCCACTTCGGCCTCGGTGGTCGACCGCACGATGTCGATGACGCTCTCGACCTCTTCCACCCGGACGTCACGCGCGGCCTCCAGGTCGACGACCGCGTGAACCACGCCGAGTCCGCGGGCGGCGGCGGGTTCCAGTCGTGCCCCGGCCAGCACCCGGGACAGCATCGGTAGCCAGGTGAACGGGTGGTCGTCGAGCAGGGTGCGGCCGAGCCCGTCGGGGTCGACCCCTGCCTCGATCAGCCGCGCAGCCAGCCGGTGGGTCTCCGGCCGGGCCCGCCGGAACGACGAGGTATCCGTGACGAGACCGGCATACAGCCCGCGTGCCACCGGCTCCGTCAGCGGCAGGCCCATGGCGTCCAGCACACGCATCGCCACCACCGCACTCGCCTCCGCCTCGGTGTCGACCACGTGGTGTGTGCCGTAGAACAGGTTGGATGCGTGGTGGTCGATCACCAGTACCGAGCCACCGGCTTCGACCGTGCGCTCCACCCGCGGAGCGAGCGAGCCCAGCCGTGCTGGACTGGGTGTGTCCACGGCGACCAGCACCTGGTCGACTTGCGGCAGGTCGCTCGGGCGCCTCAGCAGTCCCGCGGCGTCCAGACCGCGCAGGGAGTGCGGCACCTCGTCCGGCTCCGCGAAACTGACCCGTACGGTCGCCCCGGCCTCGTGCAGCGCGTGCCCGAGTCCGAGCGCGGTGCCCAACGCGTCGGCGTCCGGATCGATGTGGCCGAGAAGCGTGACCTCCCCGGACGGCACCTGGTCGGCCAGCAGGCGCGCGGCCTGGTCGACCGCGTTCGGGGACGCCCCGTTGTGACTGGAGTGGCTGGAGTTCACACCAGCAAGCTACGCGGCCACTCCGACATCGAGCACGGGCACTACCATCGTTCGGTGTCATCCGAGTACCTGATCCTGCAACTGCCATCGGCGAACCGGGTCTACGCCGAGGACGCGCCGCGGCTGATGCGCGCCGAACTCGCGGCGTTCAGTGAAGCGGTCGGCGGGATCGCCGACATCGATGACGTCGAACTCGGCGGACTGCGTTACGTCCGCTTCACCACGCCCGAGCTCACCGAGCAGCGGCTGGCGCTGCTGTCCAACGCCTCGTCGCTGTACGGCTTGTTCGAGCGCGTGCAGCCGGACTTGCTGCGTCCGGTGAGGATCCGGCCGCTGGACAAGTTCGATTCCGATCTGCTGACCATCCAGAAGTACTCCGGCAAGACGAACGAGCAGTTCACCCGGCTGCTGCTGAACGTGACGTGCCTGGCCATGGCCGAGCCACTGGCCATGTTGCGTCGCCCGCTGCACGTGCTGGACCCGCTGTGCGGCCGCGGCACGACACTGAATCAGGCGATGATGTACGGCTTCGACGCCACCGGGGTCGAGCTGCTGGAGCGCGACTTCGAGGCGTACGAGCGGTTCATCAAGACGTGGCTGCGGACCAAACGGTTCAAGCACACCGCGGAATCCGGCCAGTTGCGGCGACAGAAGCACAAGCTGGGCCGTCGGCTCGACATCACGTACGCGCCGACGAAGGAGGAGTTCAAGGCCGGTCGGTCGCGAACGTTGTCGTTCCGAGCGACGGACACGCTCCACGTGGACGAGATCTTCGGGCGCCATGCGTTCGACGTGATCGTCACCGACGCGCCGTACGGCGTGCAGCACGGCAGCAGGCAGAGCGGCGAGTTGCAGCGGAGCCCGCGCGACCTCCTGGCCGCCGCTGTGCCGGTGTGGACCAGGGTGCTCAAGCCCGGCGGCGCACTGGGGATCTCGTGGAACGACCTGGTGCTGCCGCGCGCGGAGCTGCTGGACATCCTCAGCCGCGCCGGGTTGAAGCCCCGTGAAGGAGCGCCCTACGAACAGTTCGCGCACCGCGTGGACCACGCCATCGTGCGTGACCTGGTGGTGGCGACCAAGCCCGCATAGGGCCGAGCGGAGCGCGGCGGGTGGCGGTTGGGGCTGCCCGCAGGAGGCGCGGCAGCCCGGCAAGAGGCGCCGCGGCCCGGCAAGAGGCGCCGCGGCCCGGCGAAAGGCGCGGCGGCCCGGCGAGAGGCGCCGCAGCCCGGCAAGAGGCGCCGCGGCCCGGCAAGAGGCGCCGCAGCCCGGCAAGAGGCGCCGCGGCCGCAGCCGGGCGGCGAGGCCGGTACGGGGTCCGCCGCTTCGGGGTGCCACGCGCGCAAGCGCCACTCACAGCGCCGGACAGCTCTCGGCCGGCGGCCCCGCAGCCCTTCGCGGTGTGCGGGGAGCCGAGCCTCCCGCCGACCTCGCACCCTGCATCAGCGGGGTGCTCCACCCGGGTGAAGCGCCGCCTACCGGGCGTTCTCGTCAGCGTCCTCGTCGACCGGCTTGCGGTACGGGTCCGGGTCTCCGGCAGGCTTCGCCCCGGTCGCCCGCCGCGCCACCTCGGCGTCGGCGGCGCGCGCCTTCGCCAGCAGCTCGTCGATGTGCCGCGCGGACTCCGGCACGTTGTCGGGCACGAACGTCAGCGTCGGGGTGAACCGGACACCGGTCCCGGCACCGACCTTGCTGCGCAGCAGCCCGCGGGCCGACTCCAGCGCGGCCGCGGCGCCTGCCATGTCCGGCTCCGCGTCGACGCTCTCGCCGAGCACCGTGTAGTACACCGTGGCGTCGCGCAGATCCCCGGTCAGCCGGGTGTCGGTGATCGTGACGTAGTTGAGCCGGGGATCCTTGATCTCGTGCTCGATGGTCGAGGCCACGATCTGACCGATCCGCTTGGCCAACCTCCGCGCGCGGGCGTGATCCACCACCGCGCACCCCTCCTTGACTTTTCGTTGTCTAATCGTCCGGGCCGAGCCAGCGCCTGCGTGCCGACACCAGCTCCAGCTCCGGACGGCCCGCTACCTGTCGTTCGCAGGCATCGAGTATCTCGCCGACGTGACCGGCGTCGGCCGACAGCGCGGCTATTCCGATCAACGTGCGGCGATACAGGTCCTGGTGGCCCGCCTCGGCGACCGCCACATCGAACCGTCTGCGCAGTTCGGCGATCACCGGGCGGACCACGGACCGCTTCTGTTTGAGGGAGCGGACGTCGCCGAGAACGACGTCCAGCTCCAGCACTCCGACGTACACCTACCTACGCGCGAGGCTTCTGCCGCTGCTCGTAGGTCTCGATGACGTCGTCCACCTTGATGTCGTTGTACTTGCCCAAGGTCAGACCACATTCGAAGCCCTCGCGGACCTCGACGGCGTCATCCTTGAACCGGCGCAGCGACGCGATCTGCAGGTCTTCCGCGACCACCACGTTGTCCCGCAGCAGGCGCGCCTTGGCGTTGCGGCGGATCTCGCCCGAGGTGACCAGGCATCCGGCGATGGTGCCGAACTTGGACGACTTGAACACCTCGCGGACCTCTGCCCTGCCGAGCTCGACTTCCTCGTACTCGGGCTTGAGCATGCCCTTGAGGGCGTTCTCGATCTCCTCGATCGCCTGGTAGATCACCGTGTAGTAGCGCACGTCCACGCCTTCGCGGGTGGCGATCTCGGTCGCCTTGCCCTCGGCCCGGACGTTGAAGCCCAGCACGATGACGTTGTCGGCGATGGCGAGGTTGATGTCGCCCTCGGTGATGGCACCGACGCCGCGGTGGATGATCCGCAGCTCGACGTCGTCGCCGACATCCAGCTTCATAAGGGCGTCTTCCAGTGCCTCGACGGTACCGGAGTTGTCGCCCTTGATGATCAGGTTGAGCTGGTTGGTCTCCTTCAGCGCCGAGTCCAGGTCCTCCAGGCTGATGCGCTTGCGCTTCTGCGCGTTCTGCGCGGCCCGAGCCCTGGCCTGACGCCGCTCGGCGATCTGGCGGGCCGTGCGGTCCTCTTCCACCACCAGGAACGTGTCACCCGCACCCGGAACCGACGTGAAGCCGATGACCTGCACCGGCCGGGACGGCAGCGCCTCGGTGACGTCCTCGTTGTGCTCGTCGACCATGCGGCGCACGCGGCCGTAGGCCTCGCCCGCCACGATCGAGTCGCCGACCCGCAGCGTGCCGCGCTGCACCAGCACGGTGGCCACCGGACCACGTCCGCGGTCCAGGTGCGCCTCGATCGCCACACCCTGGGCGGGCATGTCCGGGTTGGCCCGCAGATCCAGCGCCGCGTCCGCGGTCAGCAGGATCGCTTCCAGCAGCTGGTCGATGTTCGTGCCCTGCTTCGCCGAGATGTCGACGAACATCGTGTCGCCGCCGTACTCCTCGGCGACCAGGCCGTACTCGGTCAGCTGCTGCCGGATCTTGGCCGGGTTGGCACCTTCCTTGTCGATCTTGTTGACCGCCACCACGATCGGTGCCTTGGCCGCCTGGGCGTGGTTGATCGCCTCCACCGTCTGCGGCATGACGCCGTCGTCGGCCGCCACCACGATCACCGCGATGTCGGTCGAGCTGGCACCACGGGCACGCATGGCGGTGAACGCCTCGTGACCCGGGGTGTCGATGAAGGTGATCAGCCGCTCCTCGCCGTCCAGCTCGGTGGCCACCTGGTAGGCACCGATGTGCTGGGTGATGCCACCCGCCTCGCGCTCGCCGACCGACGACTTCCGGATGGTGTCCAGCAGCCGGGTCTTACCGTGGTCGACGTGACCCATGACGGTCACCACCGGCGGCCGGTACTCGAGGTCCTCCTCGGTGCCGATGTCCTCGCCGTAGGTGATGTCGAAGGACTCCAGCAGCTCGCGGTCCTCTTCCTCCGGCGAGACGACCTGGACCTTGTAGTTCATCTCCGAGCCGAGCAGCTCGAGGATGTCGTCGGAGACCGACTGGGTCGCGGTCACCATCTCGCCGAGATGGAACAACACTTGCACCAGCGACGCCGGGTTCGCGTCGATCTTCTCCGCGAAGTCGGTCAGCGAAGCACCACGGGGCAGGCGGATGGTCTCACCGTTGCCCTTGGGCAGGCGCACGCCACCGACGGTGGGCGCCTGCATGTTCTCCATGTACTCCTGGCGCTTCTGCCGCTTCGACTTGCGCCCCTTGCGGCTCGGGCCACCGGGACGGCCGAACGCACCCGCGGCACCACCGCGGCCACGGCCACGGAAACCGCCGCCACCACCGGGTGGGCCACCGGGACCGCCGCGGAAACCACCGCCGCCGCCGCCGGGACGGAAACCGCCGCCGCCACCGCCACGCGGACCACCGGGTCCGCCACGGCCGCGGCCGCCGCCAGGACCACCACGGCCACCGGGACCACCGGTACCGGCGGGCCGCTGCGGACGCGGCGGCATCATGCCCGGGTTCGGGCGCGGCGGCATGTTGCCGGGGCTCGGACGGCCACTGGCCGCCGGACGCTCGCCGGGACGGCCGGGACGCGGCTGCCGCTCGCCACCGCCCGGACGGGGCGGTGCGGGACGCGGCGCGGAACCGGAACCGACACCGAACGGGTTGTTGCCGACTCGCGGCTGACGCGGACCGGGCTTCGGTCCCGGCTTCGGACCCTGCGGTCGCGGCGGGACGACGCTCGGCGTGGGCGCCGAGCCCGGCTTGGGCCCGGGCTTGATGTCGCCTGGCTTGGGCACAGCCGGCTTGGGCTTGTCCTGCTGCGGCGTCTGCGTAGCCGGCTGCTCCTTCGTGTCCGGCTTCGGCGCCGCAGGCTTGGCCGCGGTGTCGGTCTTGGCTGCCGCCGGCTTCGCCGGTGCGGACGCAGCCTTGTCCGACTTCTTCTCGTCGGCCTTCTTGCCCCCACCGAACGCATCGCGCAACCGTCGGGCCACCGGGGCCTCGACCGTCGACGATGCCGACTTCACAAACTCGCCCTGCTCCTTCAGCTTGGCGAGTACTTCTTTGCTCGTTACCCCGAGCTCTTTCGCGAGCTCGTGTACGCGGGCTCTGCCTGCCACTGCTCTCCTCATCTGCAGAGGCCGGCGGCGCTACCCGCTGACCTCGTCCTTACTGTCGCGCGTTCATGGCTTCAGCTTCACGGCTGACTCATGACGGGTCGACCTGCTTCCTGTTACCTCGGCGTGGCACGGGTCTGCCGTGCCCCTCCTCATGTCGCGTGCCGGTGGCGAGTTCGTTGCCGAAGGTCTCCTCCAGCTCCCCGGTGTCCAGCTGCCCAGAAACCCGTAATGCCCTGGGCAGAGCCTTTCGCCGGATCGCCTGTGCCAAGCACGCCTGATCAGGATGCAACCAAGCACCCCGGCCAGGCAGCCGTCGACGGTGATCGACGACCACGTGCCCGCGCAGTGCGACAACTCGCACCAGCTCGCTGCGCAACCCCCGCTTCCGACACCCGACACACGTGCGGACCGGTGTGTGACCGGATGCTGCGTGCGGGGAAGTCGTCGGCTGGTGTTGCGCCACAGTCGAGTCTATCGCTCTGGTCCAATGCGTACCGAGGGTGGTTACTGCTCCGGCGTGCCGGTGGTGGCCGAACCGGCCCCCGGACCGGCGGGTGCGGGCTCCGGCGCGGCTGCTGCTTCGGCATCGCTGCGGATGTCGATGCGCCACCCGGTCAACCGGGCGGCCAGCCGCGCGTTCTGGCCTTCCTTGCCGATCGCCAGCGACAGCTGGAAGTCCGGCACCACCACGCGTGCGGTCTTGGTGCGTTCGTCGATCACCCGTACCGAGACAACCTTCGCGGGCGAGAGCGCATTCCCGACGAACGTGGCCGGGTCGTCCGAGTGGTCGATGATGTCGATCTTCTCGCCGGCCAGCTCGCTCATCACGTTGCGCACCCGCGCGCCGACCGGGCCGATGCACGCACCTTTGGCGTTGACGCCCGGCACCGTCGACCGGACCGCGATCTTGGTGCGGTGGCCGGCTTCCCGCGCCACCGAGGTGATCTCGACCGTGCCGTCGGCGATCTCCGGCACCTCGAGCGCGAACAGCTTGCGCACCAAATTCGGGTGCGTACGCGACAGCGTGATCTGGGGCCCGCGCACGGTGCGAGACACGCCACAGACGTAGGCCTTCAACCGGGTGCCGTGGTCGTACCGCTCCCCCGGCACCTGCTCGGCCGCCGGGATGACGCCCTCGGTGTCGCCGAAGGCCACCACGACCATGCCGCGTGCGTTGGCCCGCGCGTCACGCTGGACCACGCCGGCGATGATCTCGCCCTCCTTGGCGGAGAACTCGCCGTAGGTCTTCTCGTGCTCGGCATCCCGCAGCCGCTGCAGGATGACCTGGCGCGCGGTGGTCGCGGCGATCCGCCCGAAGCCTTCCGGGGTGTCGTCCCACTCCTCGATCGGCTCACCGTGCTCGTCCAGCCGATAGGCGATCACCCGCACGTAGCCGGTCTTGCGGTCGATGTCGATCTTGGCGTGCGGTTGGTGCCCCTCGGTGTGCTTGTACGCGGTCAGCAGGGCCGACTCGATGGCCTCCAACACCGTCTCGAACGGGATGTCCTTGTCCCGCTCGATCGCCCGCAGCGCGGCAATGTCCACGTTCATCGGGCGTCATCCTCCTTGGTCGCCGAGCCCGGGGAGGCAGGCTTGCTGGTGCCTGCTGCTCGCTTTCCAGTGTGCCGCTGACCGGCGCCGGGTGCCGCATCGGCGGCCGCGCCCTCGCGCTCGGCCTGTTCCGCCTCGTCCGCCTCGATCATCTTCAGCTCTTCGGTGGGCGGCTGCTTGAACTCCACCTCGACCACCGCGGAGGACACCGACGCGTAGGCGACGTCGACGAACTGCTTGTTCACCAGCACCCGCGCGGACTTCTCACCCGCGTAGCCAACCCGGCCGACGAACGGCTGCCCTTCGGTCGGCGTGACCTTGACCAACCGGAACCGGGCTCGGCGCCAGTGCCTGCGCTGCGTCAGCGGCCTGTTCAGGCCCGGTGAGGTGACCTCGAGGGTGTAGGCGCCCGCAATCAGGTGATCGTGCTCGTCGAGCTTGCGTGACAGCGCGCGGCTGGTGTCGGCGATCTCGTCGAGACCGATCCCGTCGTCGGCGTCGACCACGACCTTCACCAGTTTCTTCCGGCCCGCTTGCTGCACTTCGAGTGAGTCCAGATCGAACCCGAGCCCGTCGACCACATCGACCACGATGGGCTCCAACCGCCTGGCGAGATCGTTGGCCATGAGCATCTCCCCTATTCGGCTGGGCTAGCGGTTGTGGGTGTCGGTCCAGCTTAAGGTACGCACCTGGCAGGATGCTGGGTGTGCAGGTGGGGCGTCGCAATGTGCTTCGATGGAGTGGTATAGCGCTGCTGGGGGCGCCGTTGGCGGCGTTGCCCGCGTGTTCGGGCGGCTACGACGACTCCCCGGATCCGCTGTCGGCGATGGCCACCGCGGCCCGTTCGGACGCCGCCGCCGCACGGGCGATCGGCGGCAAGGTGGCGCGGCAGATCGCCGAGCTGCGCACCGCGCAGGCACGTGCGCTGCAACAAGAGGTGGACCGAGCCAACCGTCCGGCTGCGCCCGCCGCGAAACCGTCCCCGGCCAAGAACATGCGGGCGCTCGGCAAGCGGCTGACGTCGGCAGCCGAGAGTGCCGTCGAGCTGATCCCGCAGGCGAGCCGGGCGCGTGCCGGGTTGCTCGCCTCGGTGGCGGCCGGCTGCAACGCCGGGCTCGCACTGGACGGCAAGCTGGGTTCACCACGTACCCAGCGCTTTCCGGCTCCCGAGGTGGAGGAACTGGACGAGGAAACGGTGGATGCGCTGCAGCAGGCGCTGGCCGCCGAGCACGCCTCGCTGTGGGTCCTCGGGCTGGTCACCGCGTTCCTGCCCGCCGGCTATGACAAGGGCCTGCGCGCGGCGGCCGCCGAGCACCGGGAGCGCAGGGATGCCACGCGCGACGCGTTGACCTCGGCCGGGGCCGATCCGGTTCTGGCCGAGACCGCCTATGCCACACCGAAGCCGGTGAAGAACCCGAACTCGGCACGCGCTGCCGTGATCGCGGCCGAAACCGACGCGGTGACCGCCTGGCGTGGCGTCGTCGAACGTTGTGACGAGCCCGAACTGCGGTCACTGGCGGTTGCGGCCATGTGTGCCTCCGGCGCCCGGTTGACGCGCTGGCGGCTGGAGGCGGGCGTGAAACCCGCGGCGCTTCCGCTGCCCGGCGCGCCGGAGTGACATCACCGCCCGCTGATCATCTGTGGCCCGAGCTGGAGCGCCTGCGTGGCGATCTCGTCGAGCAGGGCGTTGTTCTGCGTGTCTGCGAAGAACGCGGCTTCGACGATCGTGACCCGGGGACCGTCGACACTGGAGGCGTATTCGCCGCCCGCCACCTTCGGCACGTCCGGCAGGGAGACGGTCCCGTCGGTGACCAGGTCGGCGATGTTGCCGGTGCCGTCGGTGTCGGTCATGGACTTGAGCTCCTCGGCCTGTTCCGGGCTCGGCATCGTCACCACCACGACCGACACGGCCGCGCGGGCATCGCCGTCACGCACGGAGAACAGCCCGCGGACGACCTCCTGGCACGGTTCCTTGGCCAGCCAAGCACGCACCTTGCCGTACGAGACTTTGTCGCAGCGCTGGTCGGTCTGCAGTGGGGCCAGCCCGTGATAGTTGAAGGCGCCTGCGCGCAGTACCGGCGGACGAGCGGAATCCCCGCCGTTGTCGTCGGCCGTGCGGCTCGGAGACTGCTGGGTGCCGGTCTGCGCGGCAGGGCTGTTCGAGCCGGTGCCCCGGATCGACCACCACACGACGCTGGACAGGGCGGCGACGACCACCAAGGCGAGCAGGAACAGCAGCCGCGCGGTGCGCGCTTGCGGATGCCGGGCGGCAGAGCCATTGCCTGCCGCCCGGCTCAACGCCGTCGTGGGGTTAGGCCTCGCGCTCATGACCACGCCACGGTATCCGGTGTCGGCCCGCAGGCGAAGCCGACGACAGCAGCCAGGGGCGGCACCTGACTGCTCAAGTACCGCCCCTGGCTGGTCCTTCGACTAGTGGGAGTCCAACCCTCGGATGGGGTTGTCCTCACCACCTCCGGCACGATCGGCGTTGTCCGCGGGGCTGTCCGTCATCCGCGGCATTTCGTCCTCGCGCCCTTGACTCACCTCGTCGTCACCGAGCGGGCCCGCGCCGCCTGCGTCGAATTGATCCGGCTCACCGGCACCGCCGAACCCCGGCTCACCGGCGCCCGTTTCGCCGGCACCGAACTGATCCGGACCACCGGGTCCCGTTTCACCGGCACCGAACTGATCCGGCTGACCGGTGTCACCGGCGCCGACATCGGGTCTCTCCTGGCGCAACCGCTCGTCCAACGGCTCACCCTCGGCCTGCTCGGCCTGGGTCATGCCGTGCCGATCGGCACCCGACCAGCCTTCCGGCGGCTCTGCGCCGCCTTCCAGCGGGTCCGCCTGCATGTTGTCCTGATCCAGCTGCTCGCCGGCCGACAACGGGGACTGTTGATCCGATGCTTCCGTCATGTCATCTCACCTCGGCGGCCGGTTACCCGGCGGCCCGGGACCGGCACTCAGAAATAGTGCCGTCTGCCGAGGACAGGCCGGTTGATCGAGCCGAGCAGGAACAACACGGCACCCACGACCAACAGCACGATGCCGATGGTCCACAGCACGCCGACGTCCAGCACCAACCCCAGCACCAGCAGGATCAAGCCCAAGATGATCATCCGTTGCTCCTCAGCATCGCGGTCTGTTTGCGGCCACCCGGTGTGCTTCCTGCTCACTCCCAGGGGCCCCCAGCGGGTGCCCCCCGTGGGGGTTAGCGCAAACGCGCCAGGCGGACCGTTGACCTGTTCGGCCGGACAAGTTGGGCCGAGTGGAGCGCAACGCAGATACGGGCGCCCGGACCTGCTCGGTCTACGCCACGGCGTTCAACGCAGCGTCGAGGTCGTCCCAGAGGTCCTCGACGTCCTCCAGTCCGACGGACAGCCGGAGCAGGTTCGCGGACACGCCACAATCCCGAAGTTCTTCGCCGTCCACCAGGCGATGCGTCAACGCCGCGGGATGTTCGATCAGGGTGTCGACCGACCCCAGGCTGACCGCGGGTGTGATCAATCGCAGCTTGCTGACCACGGTATGGGGATCAGCAACGGTGCTGAACGCGATCATCGCACCGGGACCACGCTGCTGTACTCCGATCAGCCTGCTTCCGGTCAGCCCCGGATAGCGCACTTCGGCGACCGCGGGGTGCTGCTGCAGCCTGCGCGCCAGTTCGTCCGCCGTAGCCTGCTGCGCCTGTATCCGGATCGGCAACGTGGCCAGCCCCCGATGCAGCAGGTAGCCGGCCAGCGGGTGCAGCACCGCACCGGCCAGCACCCGCAGCTGCCGCACCGGCTTGGCCAAGGCTTCCGCACAGGCGACGACACCACCGAGGACATCGCCGTGCCCCCCGAGGTACTTCGTCGCCGAGTGCACGACGTAGGCGGCACCGAACTTCGCGGGGTTCTGCAGCACCGGGGTGGCGAACGTGTTGTCCACCATCACCGGCACGCCGCGCGCCTGATGCACGACATCGGCGATGTCCACCAGGTCGAGGTTCGGGTTGGCCGGGGACTCGATCACCACCAGCCCGGTGTCGTCCCGCACCGCTGACGACACCTCGTCGGCGGACACATATGTGGTGGTGGTGCCCAGCAGCCCTGTGGTGAGCAGGTGGTCCGTGCCTCCGTAGACGGGTCGCACCGCCACCACGTGCGGTTTGCCCGCCATGACGCACGCGGCCTGCACGACCGCCGTGATCGCGGCCATCCCGCTGGAGAAGGCGACCGCGGTGTCGGTGCCCTCCAGCTCCGCCAGTGCGCGTTCGAACCGAGCGACCGTCGGGTTGTGCAGCCGCGCGTAGACCGGGCTGTCCGCTTCGCTCGCGCCGTCGGCCCACGCTCCGAGCGCTGCCCCACCGGTGGCCTGGTCCGGGATCGGATACGTGGTCGACAGATCGATCGGCGGCGCGTGCACCCCGAGCTCGGCCAGATCGTCGCGTCCACCGTGTACCGCTGTCGTGCGCAAGCCAGGCATTTGACCTCCACAGGGTTCCGTGCAGCTGCCCAAATGGTGCACAGTGACCTGGAAAACGCGGCTGACAGCGAACACAGTTCGGCAACGCCAGGGAGTTTCCGTGCTTGATGCGATCGACGCGGCCATCGTCCGAGAGCTGCAGAACGATGCTCGGGTGTCCAACAAGGTGCTGGCCGCCCGGGTGAACATCGCACCGTCCACGTGCCTGATGCGGCAGCGGGCGCTGCGCGACCGGGGCGTCGTCGTCGGCAGCCACGCCGAAGTCGATCTGGCTCAGCTCGGGCGGCCGGTCCAGGCGGCGATCTTCGTACGGATCCGTCCCCACACCCGAGCCGTCGTCGAACAGTTCATGCAATACGCGCTCGACCTACCGGAGACGCTCTACGTCGCCCATCTGGCCGGTCCCGAGGATTTCCTGGTCAATGTCGCGGTGGCCGACGCCGAGCACCTGCAGCGCGTCCTGCTCGACGCCTTCACCACCCGCAAAGAGGTCGCCCAGGTGCACACCAACCTGATCTTCGAGCACCACCGCAAGCACGTGGTCGACCCGATGCCGACCGTGTTGACCTAGGGCTTGCGCGCGGTGAACACCGCGTGCCCGGTGTACAGCCAGACCACGTCGACCTCGACGAAGCCCGCCTCGGCCAGCCACGTCAGGTGTTCGGCGACCGACGACGGCCGATCGAGCGGGTCCGGGCCGGGCAGGCGGAAGTAGTTCCACTCTTCGCGCTCGAACACTTCGGCCGCCTCATCGCTGCCGTAGAGCTCGCGGGAGGCCGACCGCACCGCGCTGTCCCACTCGTCGGCGGCAAGATTCTTGGCGAGCGGGCCCGCCGGTTCGATCAGGTCGGCCATCACGAACATCCCGCCGGGCTCGAGCATCGAGCACAGGTCGCGATAGAGCTCGCGCTTGCCTGCGCCGTCCAAGTGGTGCACCGCCAGCGACGTCATCACCCCGCCGAACCTCGTGGCCGACCGCCAGCCACGGTCGGCGATGTCGGCTTGGACGGCCGAGAACCGCGGCCGGAAACGTTCGAGTCGCCGCTCGGCCGCCGCGAGCATGTCCGCCGACCCGTCGAACAGCAGCACCTCGGCGTCCGGTTGACGCCTCAGGTACTCCTCGGACAGCAGACCTTCGCCGCAGCACAGGTCCAGCACCCGCGGGACCGGTATGTCCGCGAGTAGCCGGCACACGATGTCGATCTGCGCACGCCGATGAGGAACGAATGCGTCTCCGTACCGGGCGAACACCTCGGTGTCCGCCGCGCTCCACGCCGCTTCCACGCCCCTACTGTGCCGCAGGTGGCGGGGCGGTGGTGTGCCGGTGGACCACTTTGGGGTGCAACAGATGCCGCACGGGTTCGGTGCGGCCGTTGCGCACGCGTTCGAGCACGGCCTGCGCGGCCAGACGTCCCATCGCGTGTCGCGGCTGGTCCACCGTGGTCATGCCGACGTGCGCCAACGCGGCCAGTGACGTGTTGTCGTAGCCGATCACCGACACGTCCTCCGGCACCCGCAGCCCTGCCTCCTCCAGCGCCGAGATCGCCCCGATGGCGTTGATGTCGTTGGCCGCGACGATGCCCGTCGGCAATGGTTCGTCGCGCTCCAGCAGCGTCTTCACCGCCTTCGCCCCCGCCACATCGGTGTACTCGCTGCGGATGACCGACGCGGCGAGCCCGTGCTTCTTCATCCCGTCGAGATAGCCACGGCGACGCAGCGCCGACTGCGACCCGCGTCCGCCGTCGAAGTGCACGATCCGCCGGTGTCCCAGCTCGACGAGGTGGTCGACGGCCAGCTCGGAACCCGCCCTGCCGTCATCGTTGACCGTGTCGACCGAGCCCAGCCGCGTCGCCCTGGCCACCAGCACCACCGGCACCTGGTCGGCCGCCGCCTCGATCTCCGCCGCGGCGACCGCGGGCCCGAGCAGCGCCAGCCCGGCCGGGCGGAACGACAGCAGACTGCGCACCGCTTGCCGCTCCCCGGCCGGGGTACGCCTGCCGGTGTTGATGATCAGCTCGAAACCTTCTTTGCGGGCCACCGCCTCCAAACCGTCGACGACTTCGGCGAAGAACGGGTTGTGCAGGTCGGAGACCATCACGCCGAGCACGGTCGACGTGCGGGAAGCCAGCGACCGGGCCATGGCGTGCGGCGAGTAGCCGAGCTCCTCCGCGGCCTTGAACACCGCGTCCCGACGAGCCTGACTCACGTTCGGCGCGCCGCGCATGACCAGCGAGACCAGCGCGCGTGACACTCCGGCTCGCGCCGCCACGTCCTCCATCGTCGGCCGGCTTGCCACCGAGTACCTCCAGCAGCTGTGTCGCAGGGTTGACACTCCGCGCGAAACGCTACAACATGAGAGCCTCGTCACGATTAGAGCGCTCTAATAGCACTCCGGAAGTCACTCGAAAGGTTTGCCAGGACAGATGGATATTGGAGTCGCCGGAGTCGGCCGGATCGGTCAGATGCACGCTGCGCATCTGGCCGAGCTGGACGGAGACGCGGCACCGGACAAGATCCTGCTCTTCGACCCCGTCCCCGGCCGAGCCGAAGCGGTCGCCGCAGCGCTGCCGTCGCACGTCACCGCGGTGGCGTCGTTCGACGACCTGCTCGCGGCGGACGGCGTACTCGTCGCGACGCCGACCGACACGCACTCGGACCTGGTCCGGCGCGCGGTGCGCGGACGAACACCGGTCCTGTGCGAAAAGCCCCTCGCCGGGGACCTGGAGTCGATGACCACGCTGGTCGACGACATCGAATCGTCCGGCGTGGACGTGGTCGTCGGGTTCCAGCGACGTTTCGATCCGGCGACCGTCGAGGCTTACCGCAGGGTGCGGTCCGGTGAGGCGGGCCAGGTGTATCTGGTGCGGTCGTCGGTGCTCGACCACGTGCCGCCGCCGAAGGAGTACATCCCGACCTCGGGCGGGCTGTTCAAGGACTGCATGATCCACGACCTGGACGCGGTCCCATGGCTGGTGGGCGAGGAAGTCGTCGAGGTGTCGGCGTCCGGCTCGGTGCTGGTCGACCAGGCGTTCGCCGACGCCGGCGATGTCGACTACGCGGTGGTGACGCTGCGGTTCGCCTCCGGGGCGCACGCCCAGATGACCGCGGGACGGCACGATCCGATCGGCTACGACTGCAAACTCGAGGTGTACGGCAGCAAGCAAGTGCTGGCGGTGGGGTGGAACGAACGCACCCCGGTCGTCCGGCTCGAGCCGCAGCAGGTCGAGCCGACCCGGCCGTGGGAGTCGTTCATGGACCGCTACAAGGACGCCTACCTGAACGAGCTGCGCGTGTTCGCCGACGTCATCGAGGGGAAGGTCGCCAACCCGTCGCCGGCGCGCGAAAGCCTGTACAGCCTGCGGCTGGCCGAAGCGTGCGACGAATCGCTGCGCACCGGCAAGCCCGTGCGATTGGAGGCCGGGTGATGAGTCGAACCAACTCGATCCGCTTGGCCGCTGCCCCCATCTCGTGGGGCGTGTGCGAAGTACCTGGCTGGGGTCGCGTGCTGGACCCGCAGACGGTCCTCGGTGAGATGGCCGAGCTGGGACTGACGGCGACCGAGCTCGGTCCCCCGGGGTACCTCCCGGACGACCCGGCGCCGCTGTTGAACGAGTTCGGCTTGTCGCTGGTCGGCGGCTTTCTCGCCACGCCGCTGCACACGTCGGTCGACGACGCGGTCGCGGTGGCGACGCGGTCGGCGCGACAGTTGTCCGCGGGTGGCGCGGAGGTCCTCGTCCTGGCCGCGGCCACCGGGCTGACCGGCTACGACGAGCGTCCCGAGCTCGACGACAAGCAGTGGAAGACGCTGGTGCAGGCCGCCGAAGCGGTCGCGCGAACCGCATCCGAGTACGGCCTGCGCACGGTGCTTCATCCGCACGTCGGCACCTATGTGGAGAGTGAGGCCGAGGTCGAGCGCTTCGTCGACGACTCCACGCTGCCGTTGTGCTTGGATTCCGGCCATCTGCTGGTCGGTGGCGCCGACCCGGTGCAACTGGTGCAGCGGCACGCCGATCGCATCGGCCACGTGCACCTCAAGGACGTGCGGGCGGCGCTGGCCGAGCAGGTTCGCCGCGGCGAGATCACCTACACCGCAGCGGTGTCGGAGGGCCTGTATGCGCCTTTGGGCGATGGTGACGTCGATGTCGCCGAAATGCTCCAGGTCCTGCACTCGACCAACTACCGAGGCTGGTACGTCCTGGAACAGGACACGGCGCTGCCCGAGCACGACACGGCAAGCGACGACCGTCCGAAGGTAGACACGGAGCGTTCCATGCGCTACCTCAAGTCGATCATCGGCGCAACCAGCCGCTGACATCTCACCGTGGAGGTTGACTATGAGGGCGAATCACTCCCCCCGCCGCCGGCGTCTGCTGTCCGGACTGGCCATTGCCGCGAGCGCGGCGTTGATGGTCGCGTGCACCGGACCGGCGGGCACGAATTCCGGCGAGGGCGGCGACAGTGGCGGAGGCGGCAGCGACGGTGACCTGAACTTCGCAGTCATCACCCACGGCACACAGGGTGACGCCTTCTGGAACGTGGTCAAGAACGGCGCGGAGGACGCCGGTGAGCAGCTCGGCGTGGGCGTGGAGTACGCCTCCGACGGCGACGCGGGCGCGCAGGCCAGGCTGATCGACAACGCCGTTTCCCGCAAGGTCGACGGCATCGTGGTGTCGATGGCCAATCCGGACGCGCTCAAGGGTGCCATCGAGAACGCGGTCGAGGCCGACATCCCGGTCATCACCATCAACTCCGGCTCGGCGCAGAGCAAGGAGTTCGGCGCCATCGCGCACGTCGGGCAAGAGGAGGACATCGCAGGCGAGGAAGCGGGCAAGCGGCTGAAGGAAGACGGCAAGAAGAAGCTGCTGTGCGTCATCCACGAGGCGGGCAACATCGGCCTGAACCAGCGCTGTGACGGCGCCAAGCGCGGGTTCGGCGGCCAGGTCAAGAACCTGCAGGTGGACATCAACAACCCGACCGACATCGAGTCGCGGATCCGCGGCGCGCTGCAGGCGGACAGCGCCATCGACTCGGTGTTGACGTTGAACCCGCAGGTGGCCGTGAACGCGGTCAACGCAGCCAAGGACGCCAACTCCTCGCCGACGGTCGCCACGTTCGACCTGAACTCCGACGTGGTCGCCGCGGTGCAGGCGGGTGAGATCGAGTTCGCCGTCGACCAGCAGCAGTACCAGCAGGGTTACCTGCCGATCGTGATGCTCAAGCTGTACGTGGAGAACGCCAACACGCTCGGCGGCGGGCAGCCGGTGCTCACCGGTCCCGGCTTCGTCGACAAGTCCAACGTGGACAAGGTCGCGAAATACGCCGAGCGCGGCACACGGTAGGGAGGACGATGTCCGTGACAACCCCGACGTCTGGCTCGGGCCAGGAATCGGACCGAGCCACGACGTCGACCAAGGATGAACGGGTGGCATCGGTCAGCCTGACCAACCGGCTGATCGTCCGCCCGGAGATCGGCGCCGCGCTCGGTGCGCTGGTGGTGTTTCTGTTCTTCTCGGTGATCACCGAGCAGTTCCTCACCCTCAGCGGGGTGGCAACCTGGCTCGACGACGCCTCGACGCTGGGCATCATGGCCATCGCGGTGGCGCTGTTGATGATCGGCGGCGAGTTCGACCTGTCCGCGGGCGTGATGACCGCGTCCACCGCGCTGGTCACCGCGCTGCTGGCCACGCAGGCCGGGCTGAACGTGTGGCTGGCGCTGCTGCTGTCGCTGGTGTTCGCGCTGGCCGTCGGCGGGTTCAACGGCTGGCTGGTCATGCGCACCGGGCTGCCCAGCTTCATCGTCACGCTCGGCACGTTCCTGGCGCTGCAGGGACTCAACCTCGGTGTCACGCGCCTGGTGACCGGCACCGTGCAAGTCTCCGGGATGCGCGCCACCGAGGGTTACGAGTCGGCCGGGATGTTGTTCGCCTCGACGTTCTCCATCGGCGGGCAGCCGTTCCGGGTGTCCGTGCTGTGGTGGATCCTGCTGACCGTGATCGCGGCGTTCGTGCTGGTCAAGACCCGATTCGGCAACTGGATCTTCGCCGTGGGCGGCGCGCCTACCAGCGCGCGGGCAGTCGGTGTCCCGTTGGTTCGCACCAAGATCCTGCTGTTCATGACCACGGCGTTCGCCGGGTGGGTGGTCGGCTCGATCAACATCCTGCGGTTCGCCAGCGTGCAAGCCAACCAGGGCATCGGACTCGAGCTGCAGTTCATCATCGCCGCGGTGGTCGGCGGCTGCCTGCTGACCGGTGGCTTCGGGTCCGCGGTCGGTGCCGCGATCGGTGCGCTGATCTTCGGCATGGCCCGGCAGGGCATCGTCTACGCGCAGTGGAACAGCGACTGGTTCATGCTCTTCCTGGGCATCATGCTGCTGTCCGCGGTGCTGGTGAACAACGCGCTACGGCGTCGCGCGGAAAGGGTCAGACGATGAGCACCCCATTGATCGAGGTACGCAACATCGGCAAGACCTACGGCAACGTCATCGCACTGCGGGACGTCTCCACCGAGGTCAGGGCCGGTGAGGTCACCTGCGTGCTGGGTGACAACGGGGCGGGCAAGTCCACGTTGATCAAGATCCTGGCCGGGGTGCACCAGCACGACCAGGGCGAGTTCCTGTTCGAAGGCAAGCCGGTGCGGTTCTCCTCGCCTCGTGAGGCGCTGGACGCCGGCATCGCCACGGTGTACCAGGACCTGGCCGTGGTGCCGCTGATGAGCGTGTGGCGCAACTTCTTCCTCGGCGCGGAGCCGAAGAAGTTCGGTTTCATGCTCGACGGACGCAAGGGCCGGGAGACGACCAAGCGCGCACTGGCCGAGATGGGTATCGACCTGCGCGACGTGGAACAGCCCGTCGGCACGCTGTCCGGCGGTGAGCGGCAGTGCGTGGCGATCGCTCGCGCCGTGCACTTCGGCGCCAAGGTGCTCATCCTGGACGAACCGACCGCGGCGCTGGGCGTCAAGCAGGCCGGTGTGGTGCTGCGCTACGTGGCACAGGCACGCGACCGCGGCCTCGGCGTAGTGCTCATCACCCACAACCCGCACCACGCCTACCCGGTCGGTGACCGATTCCTGCTGCTCAAGCGCGGCGCGCCGCTGGGCAACTACACGAAGGCGGAGATCACCCTGGCCGAGCTCACCCGGCAGATGGCCGGGGGCGCCGAGCTGGAGGCACTGGAACACGAACTGCGCGGAGTGCAAACCTCGTGACCGTCGAAGTCCTGACTGTCGGAAGGGTCGGCGTCGACCTCTACCCGGAACAAAGCGGTGTCGGCTTGGCGGAGGTGTCGACGTTCGCCAAGTCGCTGGGTGGGACGGCGACGAACGTGGCGGTCGCTGCGGCCCGGCTGGGGCGCAGCGCCGCCGTGGTGACCAAGGTCGGGCCGGACCCGTTCGGTGACTACGTCCGGCAGGCGCTGCGATCGTTCGGGGTGTCGCCCGATCACGTGGCCACCGCACCGGATCTGCAGACGCCGGTGGTGTTCTGTGCGCTGGACCCGCCGGAGGATCCGCCGCTGCTGTTCTACCGGTTGCCCATCGCGCCGGATCTGACGCTGACCCCGGACGACGTGCCGTGGGATCTCGTCGAGCGGGTCCCGCTGTTGTGGGTGACCGGGACCGGGGTGAGCGCCGAACCGGCCAGGAGCACGCAGCGCGAACTGTTGCAGCGCCGCGGGCGGCGCAGCCACACCGTGCTCGACCTGGACTACCGCCCGATGTTCTGGCCGGACATCGACACCGCGCGCAGCGAGATCGGCTGGATGTTGCCACACGTCACCGTGGCGGTGGGCAACCGGACCGAGGTCGAGGTGGCCACCGGCACGGCAGACCCGGACGAAGCCGCCAAACGCATGCTCGACCACGGCGTCCGGCTGGCGATCATCAAGCTCGGTGGCGACGGGGTGCGGCTGGCCACCGCGGACGGCTCGTGGACGGTGCCGCCCCGGCCGGTCGACGTGGTGTGCGGGCTCGGAGCCGGTGACGCGTTCGGCGGTGCGCTGGCGCACGGCCTGCTGTCCGGCTGGGAGCCGGAGAAGATCGGCCGCTACGCCAATGCCGCGGGCGCGCTGGTGGCCGCCCGGCTCGCCTGCGCCGACGCGATGCCGACCAGCGCCGAGATCGAGGAGATGTTGTGCGACTGACCGACGCGCAATGGACCGACCTGCTGCGGGTCCGGGCCACGGACCCGTCGGCGGTCACCAGGGCGTACGCCGCACGGCGGCGTCGACGCAGCCTGTTGCGACCGGGCCGGGACACGTTGTTCCTGGTCGCGGCCGATCACCCCGCCCGGGGCGCGCTGGCCATCGGCGGGGACCCGCTGGCCATGGCCAATCGCCGCTCGCTGCTGGAACGGCTGCTCACCGCGCTGGCCAACCCCGAGGTGGACGGCGTGCTCGCCTCCCCGGACGTGGTGGAAGAGCTGCTGCTGCTGGACGCGCTGCACGACAAGGTCGTGATCGGGTCGATGAACCGGGGTGGCCTGGCGGGTGCCACGTGGGAGATCGACGACCGGTTCACCGGCTACGACGCGGCGTCGATCGCCCGGTACGGGCTGGACGGCGGCAAGATGCTGCTGCGGCTGGTCGACGACGATCCGGCCACCGCTCCGACGCTGGAATCCGCCGCGGCAGCCGTCTCAGAACTGGCCGACGAAGGCCTGCTGGCGATGGTCGAGCCGCTGCCGTACCGGCGGGTGGACGGCAAGCTCGAGCTGCTGAAGGATTCCGCATCGCTGGCCCGAGCCGTGACGATCGCGTCGGGGCTGGGCACCACGTCGGCCTACACGTGGCTGAAGCTGCCCGCCGCCCTCTCCCCCGAGCCGCTGGAGGCGACCACGCTGCCGGTGGTGGTGCTGGGCGGCGCGCCGTCGAACGATCCGGCGCAGGACCTGGCGTCGTGGGGAGCCGCGCTGCGTCATCCGGTGGTGCGCGGGCTGGTGGTCGGTCGTGCGCTGTTGTATCCGCCCGATGGAGATGTCGCGGCCGCCGTGGCCGCTGCCGCGAAGACGTTGCAGTCGGTGGAGGCGAACGAGGATGTCTGAACTGTTGCGCCCACACGGCACGCTGGCCGACGGCGACGACCCGGTGCGGCTGACGCCGGAGTCGGCCGGCTGGACCTACACAGGGCTGCGGGTGCTGCGACTGCGGCCCGGCACCGAGCGCGTCGTCCGCACCGGCGGGTACGAGGCGTTCGTACTCCCGCTGTCCGGCGGCTGCACCGTGTCGGTCGACGGCGAACGGTTCGTGCTGCGCGGCCGGGACTCGGTGTTCACCGCGGTGACCGACTTCGCCTACGTCCCGCGGGATGCCGAGGTGCGCCTGCAAGCCCCTGCCGAGCAGAGCGAGCCGACCGAGGTCGCGCTGCCGATGGCGCGCTGCACGCGGCGCCTGGAGCCTCGTTACGGCCCGGCGGAGGACGTCCCGGTCGAGGTCCGCGGCTCCGGCAACGCCACCCGGCAGGTGACGAATTTCGGCGTCCCGGGCGTGTGGGAGCACGCCGACAAGCTGAACGCGTGCGAGCTGCTCACACCGGACGGCAACTGGTCGTCGTATCCGCCGCACAAGCACGACGAGGCGACCGAGTGCGAAGTGATCAACGAGGAGATCTACTACTTCCGGATCGCCGGCGGCGACGGGCTGAAGCCGAGCAGGGAGGGCTTCGGCATGCACCGCACGTACACCAGCGACGGGGCGATCGACGCGACCGTGACCGTGCGGGACGGCGACGTGTTCCTCATCCCGCGCGGCTACCACGGTCCGTGCATCGCCGCACCCGGCTACACCATGTACTACCTCAACGTGCTCGCCGGCCCGGCCGACGAGCGCTCGATGGCGTTCTGTGACGACCCGGCGCACAGCTGGGTCCGCGACTCGTGGGCCGATCAGAAGCCCGATCCGCGCTGCCCGATGACCAACGCGCAAGGACTGGTGCGATGACCACGCTCAAGCTGACCACCGCGCAAGCGCTCGTCCGCTGGCTGACCGCGCAGCGGGTCGAGCTGCCCGACGGATCGACCGGGCCGCTGTTCGGCGGCGTGTTCGCGATCTTCGGCCACGGCAACGTGCTGGGCCTCGGCTCGGCGCTGGAGGAATACCAGGACCAACTGCCGGTCTGGCGGGGGCAGACCGAACAAGGCATGGCGCTGGCCGCGACCGGTTATGCCAGGGCCACCCAGCGGCGGCAGATCGGTGTCGTGACCTCGTCCATCGGCCCGGGTGCGCTCAACATGGTCACCGCCGCCGGGGTGGCACACGCCAACCGGCTGCCCGTCCTCCTGCTGCCCGGCGACACGTTCGCCGGTCGCGCGCCCGACCCGGTGCTGCAGCAGGTGGAGCACTTCGGTGAGCCGACGATGACGGTCAACGACGCGTTCCGGGCGGTGTCCCGCTACTTCGACCGGATCACCCGGCCGGAACAGCTCATCGCGACGTTGCCCCAGGTCGTCCGGACGCTGACCGACCCGGAGACGGCCGGCCCGGTGACGCTTGCGCTGCCGCAGGACGTCCAGGCGGAGGCGCACGAGTTCCCGCGGGCCCTGTTCGAGCCGGTGGTGCACCGTATTCCCAAGCCACGGCCGGACACCCGCGAGCTGGCCGAGGCCGCGGACGTGCTGCGTCAGGCCGAGCGGCCGCTGATGGTCGTCGGCGGCGGCGTGCGGTACGCGCTGGCCGGCCGGCAAGCGGTGGAGTTCGCCACCAAGCACGGCATCCCGGTGGTGGAGACGACCGCGGGTCGCACGCTGGTGCCGCACGACCACCCGAACTACGCGGGCCCGCTGGGCATCACCGGGTCGTCGTCGGCCAACACGTTGGCCGCGGAAGCCGACGTCGTGCTCGCGGTCGGCACCCGGCTGCAGGACTTCACCACGGCGTCGTGGACCGTGTTCGCGCCCGACATGCGGATGGTGTCGATCAACGTGGCGCGCTTCGACGCGGTCAAGCACGGCGCGGTTGCCGTGGTCGGCGACGCCGCTGAGTCGCTGACCGAGCTGACCGGCGCGCTCGGTGACTGGCGGGTGTCCCCGTCGTGGACCGAGCGAGCCGCCGCCGAGCGGGCGAAGTGGGACGCACACGTCGACACGCTGCGCTCCCCCGTCGACGGTGTAGCCACGTACGCCCAGGTGGTCGGCGAGGTGAATGCCGCCAGCGGGCCGGACGACTACGTGCTCACCGCGTCCGGTGGGTTGCCTGGCGAGCTGGTCGGTGGTTGGCGGACGGTGACGGATGCGACCGAGCCGACGATGGACGTGGAGTACGGCTTCTCCTGCATGGGGTACGAGCTGTGCGGCGCGTGGGGTGCCGCGATGGCGCGGCAGGACCGGCTGGAGCGCGGTGGACTGGTCACCGCGCTGCTCGGCGACGGTTCCTACCTGATGTTGAACTCGGAGCTGTACTCGGCCGCGTTCGCCGGACACCCGTTCGTCGCCGTGGTGTGCGACAACGGCGGCTTCGCGGTCATCGACCGGTTGCAGCGCGGCCAGGGCGGCGCGGCGTTCAACAACATGTTCTCCGAATGCCGCACGGCGCACGCCACTCCCCCGCAGGTCGACTTCGCCGCGCACGCGGCTTCGCTCGGCTGCTTCGTGTTGCCGGTGACCGAGCCGGACGAGTTCGCCGACGCCTACGCGAAGGCTCGGGAACGTGCGCTCACCGAACGGCGGCCCGCCGTCGTCGTGCTGCGGACCCACCCGAGCACGTGGACCGAGGCCGGCGCGTGGTGGGAGGTCGGGGTACCGGAAGTGTCCTCGCGCCCGGACACGGCGGCGGCTCGGGAAGAGTTCGAGGCGGCCAAGGCGCGGCAGTTGCGATACCTCGCCCGCTGACGCGACCGGGATCGCGGAGCCTTCGCGGCCAAGCCCCCGGCAGCTGCGGTACCTCGCCCAGTGACGCGGAGGCTTCGGGGCCTTGGTGCGCGTAGGCATGGCGCCGCAGCGGTTCGGCAGCCGCCTGCGCCCCCGACAACGTCGTTCCTGCCCGCTGCCATTCGCAGCCTCGCCGCGCATCGGCTGTCTCGCGGCACCGCCGCGACACGCGGCGCGGCCGACCCATGTCGCCCCCGGTGTCGGCCCTTCCCGCCCCATGACGCCCCGGTGCCGGCCGCCCTCCCAACCCGCGTGGCATAAACCACAGCGCTCGCTCACTGACCGTGACCGGCCAGATTGTTAGCATCGGTAAGTAATTTCTTCTGATGCGGCGATCCACGGAGGACGACCACGATGAGCGCTGAACCACGCCTGTTGGACGCGGTACGGGGGCAACCGAAACAGGTGTGGATCACGGCCTTCGCCGCGGTCATCGCGTTCATGGGCATCGGTCTGGTTGATCCGATCCTGCTGTCCATCGCCGAGGGCCTGAAAGCCACCCCTTCCGAAGTCACCGCGCTGTTCTCGGCCTACCTCGGGGTCCAGGTCGTCGCCATGCTGCTCACCGGCATGGCCAGCGCCCGGTTCGGGGCCAAGCGCACCGTGGTGGCCGGCCTGTGCCTGATCGTGGTGACCACGGCGTTGTGCGCCATGGCGGGCTCGATCGAGCAGCTCATCGCGCTGCGCGCCGGCTGGGGCCTGGGCAACGCGCTGTTCATCGCCACCGCGTTGTCGGTGATCGTGGGCGCGGCTTCCGGCGGCCAGCGCGGCGCCATCCTGCTGTACGAAGCGGCGCTGGGTCTCGGCCTCTCGGTCGGGCCGCTGCTGGGCGCCGTGCTCGGTCACATCTCCTGGCGCGGCCCGTTCATCGGCACGTCGGTGCTGATGGGCGCCGCCCTGCTGCTGAGCATCTTCATGCTGCAACGCGATTCGCATCTCGAGCGAGCGCCGATCAAGCTGCTCGACCCGCTACGCGCGCTGCGGGATCGCGCGCTGCTGCGCACGTCCGTGGCGTCCGCGCTGTACACGGCGGCATTCTTCACCGTGCTGGCCTGGTCGCCCTTCGTCCTGCAGTGGGGCGCCATCGAGGTCGGCCTGATCTTCTTCGGTTGGGGCGTGAGCGTGGCCGTGGCCGGCGTGGTGTTCGCTCCCCGGCTGGCCTCCCGCCTCGGCGACGAGCGCGCCACGCTGCTGTCGATCTGCGGCTACGCCGTGCTGATGGTGGTCCTGGCCGTCGGGGGCAAAGTGCTCGTCGCGGTCGGCGTCATCGTCAGCGGGCTGATCTCGGGCCTGCTCAACACGCTGCTGACCGGCGCCGCGATGAGCGTCAGCAACGCTCCCCGGCCGGTGGCCAGTGCCGGCTACAACGTGCTGCGTTGGGCGGGCGGCGCGCTGGCCGCCACGTTCGTCGGCCCGATCTCCGAGTGGTTCGGCGCGTCGCACGCCCCGTTCGCGGTCGCGGTCGTGTTGTGCCTGCTCGCGGCCGGTGTCATGGCCATCGGCGTGGTGCGGATGCGCACCGCGCAGGCCGCGCTAGCTACGGACTAACCTGCGCCCCGCGGTCGACATCTCCCGGTCGGGCACGTCCCACGGACGACGCCGCAACTGCACCGGGACTGCTTCGCCGCGCTCCTGCGCCTGCAGCACGACGGCCCGCGATCGGCGATACCAGACGGTCATCCGCCAGCTGCCGAACAACAGCAGCACCACCACGGCGAGCAGGGCGATACGGAACTGGTCACCGGTGAGCTCCAGCAGTGCGCCGACCACCAGCATCGCGATCGCCGTCGCGGTGAAACCGCCGACGTTCACCACACCGGTCGCGGTGCCCACCCGGGACAGCGGGTTGTAGTCCCTGGCCAGCGCGAAACCGATCATCGACGCCGGGCCGCCGAGCGCCAGCCAGACCAGCGCGGGAACCAGCAGCACGAGTGGGACCTGACCGGGCCAGGCGAGCATCAGCGTCCACCAGATCAACGAGCCGGACAGGTACGTGATCACCAGCGGCATGCGCATCTCGGGCCGCCTGCCGATGTAAGCACCGACCGCAGGACCGCCGATCATCGAACCGAAGACCAGCACCATGAGCAGCCCGCTCGCCTCGGTCTCGGTGTAGCCCTGCCCGCTGACCAGGTACGGCATCCCCCACATCAGGCTCAGCGTTCCCGGGCCGAAGGCCGTGGTGAAGTGAACCCAGAAGGCCAGCCTCGTGCCGGGCACCCGCCACGCCTCGGTCACCTGGCGCCCGAGATGGCGCGCCGGGACTCGCTGGGACTTGGCGTCCTTGTCGTGCGGGGCCTGGCGCACGGCGAAGTGCACGACCAGGATGTACGAAACGGTGGCCAGCCCGGCCGCCAGGAACGTCGGCATCCACCCCGGCCCGGCCAGCGCCAACGTCAGCGGCATGGTCGCAGCGAGGTTTCCCACGAAGCCGAGGGCTCCGGTCAGTGCGGCCACCAGCGTGTACCGGCGGGCCGGGAAGTGACTGGCGGCGATCCGCAGCACCGAGATGAACGTCAGCGCGTCACCGACGCCGAGGATGCCGCGGGCCAGCAGGCCCTGCCAGTACTCGTCGGCCACCGCGATCAACATTTGCCCCGCACCGAGGAACACCAGCGCCGCGATGAGCGTCGCGCGTGGACCGAAGCGGTCCACCAGTACCCCGGTCGGCACCTGCATCAGGGCGTAGACCCCGATCTGCAGGACGGTGAACGTGCCCAACGCGGCCGCGCCCACGCCGAAGCGTTCGGCCGCCTCCAGCCCGGCCACACCGAACGACGTTCGGTGAAACATCGCCAGGAAATACACCATGGCGGCGGCGAGCCAGATGAACCAGGTACGCGCGCTGACTCGGTCGGTGTTCGCGGGCGTCAAAAGAGCAGAGTCCTCCCCATCGTGAAGTCGTCGTCTACCAGTACATCGCTTAGCGCGGCTAAATACTTACCCGCCGAACGGGTGCTGTTGGCCACACCGGAAGATCGCCAGGGGCGCCTCGGTGCCGTACGGTGAAGGAAGAGGCGTCCAGCAGCGTGGCGTTCTTCATCCGTCCACGGCTAGGAGCCCCACGAATGCCGGCAGTCGGCTTCCGTGTTCAACTCACGGAACTCACCCCCACCACCCATCTGATCACCTTCATCGGCGACCTGGGCGCCGCGTCCACCCACGTGATCCGGCAAGCGTTGGCCGATCACATCGGGCCCGGCAGGCAGCTGCTGGTCGACCTGTCCCGTGCGGACCGGGTGGAACGGACCGCGTCCGCGCTTCCCGGGCAGTGCGTGGTCATCACCGGAGGTCGCCAACTGCCCGGCTCCGTGTCGACCGCGAGCACCATCGACGAAGCCCGGGCGATCCTGGCCGCACAAGGCCATCCGCTGCCGGTCGTCGAGGACAGCGAGCGCACCACCAGCGAGCTGGACATCCGGACGCTGCGCAACCGGGCGCTCATCGCCGACGCCCTCGACATCATCCAGCAGCGCTACGACCAGCCCACGGCCGAGGATGCCTTCGCGTTGCTCGGCCAGGCATCGCAGCGGCACAACGTGCCGGTCCGGATCCTCGCGGCGGCGGTGCTGCGGGTGCCCGCACCGAAAGGGACGACGTGGTTTCCCGGTCGGCTCAAGGCGCCCCAGCCCCCGTTGAGTTTCCCGGCCGGACCAGCGGCTGCCCGCACGGTCCGCAACGTCCTTCGCTCGCTGCTCACGGTTGTCATGCGCGCCACCGACGCCAACAGCGGCGACGCGCAAAGTGTCGCCCCGCTGGACGACGGCCTGGTCCTGGAGTCACAGCAAGCGATGCCGGACGAGCTGGTGCGTGATTTCAGCTGGATCGCGCTGGCCGACTCGACGCCGTGCACGCGTGCCTACCGGGACAGGGCGCACGTGGACGCCGACATCACCACGACCGAGACGATCAGCGAGGAAGCTCGCGAAGCCCTGCTGTCCCACGGCATCCGGCGCATGTACAGCACGCCGCTGCTGGCGTTGAGTGGACGCTGCCTCGGAGTGATATCCACGCATCATGCCGACACCGCGGGGTTGCATGACGGCGTCGTCCAGGTCGTGGACCGGCTGGCGACGGAGACCGGGCGATGGCTGGATTGGCACCGCAAGACGGTGGTCTTCGACGCGCTGGAACGGCTGCATCAGCTGGCCACCGCCGAGTAGACGATGGTCACAAGCCGCCCGGTGCCGGTACGACTAGCCTGAGTTCCGGGCGGGGAGGTCGCACACACTCAGCCGCCCGCGGGACTCGAGGAAAGGAGCGCCGGTGGCGATCAAGGTGGGATACAAGGCGTCCGCGGAGCAGTTCGCACCCCGCGAGTTGGTGGAGTACGCGGTACAGGCCGAGGAACTCGGGCTGGACACCGTGATGATCTCGGACCATTTCCTGCCCTGGCGGCACAACGGCGGCCACGCTCCGTTCGCGCTGGCCTGGCTCGCCGCGGTGGCCGAGCGCACCAGCCGGATCTCCGTCGGCACCAGCGTGCTGACTCCGACGTTCCGCTACAACCCCGCGGTGATCGCGCAGGCGTTCGCGACGCTGTCCCTGCTGTCCGAGGGGCGGGTGATCCTGGGGGTCGGCACCGGCGAGGCGCTCAACGAGATCGCCGTGTCGGGTCGCGAGTGGCCGGAGTTCAAGGAGCGGTTCGCCCGCCTGCGCGAGGCCGTCCGCCTCATGCGTGAGCTGTGGACCAAGGACGACGTCACCTTCGACGGCGACTACTACCAGCTGGTCGACGCCAAGATCTACGACCGCCCGGAGCACCCGGTGCCGGTCTACATCGCCGCAGGCGGGCCGGTGGTGGCCAAGTACGCCGGACGCGCGGGTGACGGGTTCATCTGCACGTCGGGTAAGGGCATGGAGCTGTACACCGACAAGCTGCTGCCTGCCGTGCAGGAGGGCGCGGCGGCCGCCGAGCGGGACGCGGCGGGCATCGACCGGATGATCGAGATCAAGATGTCCTACGACCGCGATCCCGAGCAGGCGCTGGAGAACACCCGGTTCTGGGCTCCGCTGTCGCTGACCCCGGAGCAGAAGCACAGCGTCTCGTCGTCGGAGGAGATGGAGCGGCTGGCCGACGAGCTGCCGATCGAGCAGATCGCGCGCCGGTGGATCGTGGCTTCGAATCCGGACGAGGCGATGGCGCAACTGAAGCCGTACCTGGACGCCGGCTTCACCCACCTGGTCTTCCACGGCCCGGGCCACGACCAGCAGCGCTTCCTGACCCAGCTCACCGAGGACGTGGTGCCGCTGCTGCGGCAGGTGTGACGCGCACGGCGACGGTGGGGTCGTTCCGGTCGCGCGGGGCCGGCCCAGGTCTGGGGCGCCGCGAAACCAGCTGGGTGCTACCAGCTGCGGCCGTCGTGAACCGGCCGGCTGCTGTCCGTAGTCGAGCTCACGCTGCGGCCGCCGTGAACCCGGGCGCGCGGAACCGACAAAGCTGCGGCGCCGCGGATCTCGGCGTTACCCGGACCCACGGCACCGCGCCGACAGCCGACACTCCCGCTACGGCCAGATCGACTCCACCCACTCCGGGTGGTCGATGAACGGGTTGCGATTGTGCTGGAACTCCTCGTAGATCACGTCGTTGCGCCGCTGCTCCCACTCGTCCGGCGGGTCCGCCTCGTGCCACTCCTTGAGTACCGACAGCCGCCCCATGTACGGCGCTGAGTTGTTCTCGACCCGGTCGTTGGGCTCGAGGTCGGCGAACCCGTCGTCACCCTCGTACCGCACGGTCATGTACAGCACCATGCGCGCCACGTCGCCCTTGACCTGGTCGCGCGGTTCGAAGGAGTCGCCGTCGGTGTAGTTGCCCGGCGCGCCGTCGACCTCGCTGCCACCGTTGTCGAAGTCCTTGTTGTCCCGGGTGCTGTTCACCTGCACGTCGGACGGACGCAGGTGGTGCAGATCGGTACCCGGACCGGGGTCGGTGCCGAAATCGCCGTGCGACTTGGCCCAGACGTGCTCGCGGTTCCAGTCCCCCTGGTTGCCACCGTTGGCCGACTTGGGCCGGGACTCGCCGCTGTAGAGCAGGATGACGTTGTCCGGGTCGGCCGGGTCCTCGTCGGTGGCCTTCAACCCGTCCCACACCTCGCTGTAGCTCAGCACGTCGGCTTCGCTGATGATCTCGTGCAGCTTGGCTTTCAGTTCGTCGCCGCTCAGGCCTTCGGTGCCTGCGTAGTAGTCCTCCGGCGGTGCCGTGGCCGCGGGCGCCGCTGGGGCCACCAGTCCCGCGGTGAGCAGCACGGCAGCGAATGCACCCGCCAACGTGGTCGCGCCTCGGATACGCATCGTCGAACCTCCGTCTCGGCTGGGCAGCCGCCCCGGCAGGGCCACCGCGCTGATCGTTCGGCTCCGCAGCACGCTCCCACGGCTGGTCGCGGCCGAGATACCGACGAAGGTCGCGACGATCGCGTTCGCTTGTTCACACCTACGGGCGGGACTGATCGCCCGCGAGCTGCGCCAGCCTGCCCCAGTCCGACGAACGAGCCATGGCCTTGACCACCGGGACACGGACGCGGTGGTCGCCGGAGATCGCGAAGAGCTTGTTGTCCACCAGCTCGAGACGTTCGTACTCGTAGCGCCGGCGCGCCGGCCCGAGAAGGGTGAGCACTTCGACGGTCGTGTGGTGGACGCGGAAGTAGGGACGCAGCAGATACGGAAGTCCCAGCAGAACGACGATCACCCCGACGAAGAGCGTCGGATCGGTTTCGCCGAGCGCCAGCAGCCAGAGCCCCAACACCTCGCACACCACGCCGAGCACGATCATCGTCACGCCGAGAACCGGGTTGTAGCGAATCTTCATGGCCGCGACTGTGGCAAACCCGAAGGCGACCGGACGCAGCACAGCAGCATGCGGCCACAACGAACTGCGGCGCTCCCGGCGGGGACCGGGAGCGCCGCAGCGGTCAAGGGAGACCCGAGCGAACTAGTTCGTATCGAGTTGTTGCACCGACCTCAGGTTGCAGATGGTGGGCGCCATGACCTCCGCAGGGCTGCCCCAGCCCGCGCACTGATAGCTCGAGTGGCCGTACCAGTCGTGCCCGAACTCGTGCGCAGCCAGCAACGCGTCATCGTTCACACCGCCCGGGAACAGCGCGATGCGCTGACCCTGGCCCCAGTTGCAGCCGACGATGTTGCCACCACCACCGCAGTCGGTGATGTAGTCGTTGCGACACTCCACCGGAGTGCCACCACCCTCGGTCAACCCGTCCCACACGGACGCGCCCTGACGGATCGCCGAGGCGTACGGCGCACACGACGACGTGAGGTAGTAGCTGCGCGGCGTCGGGACCGGCCACGCGACCGGCGACTTGGCACCGGCGGTGTCGCCCGACTTCATCGCGGCGGCCAGTGCCTCGATCTCCTCCGCTGTCACCGCGTGAGCTTCCTGGGTCTCAGCAGCCTTCGCGGTGACTTTCGGAGCCGTCGTCCCGGCGGACACGGGCGCGGCGGCGAACGCCACGGCGGCTGCGGCTCCTAACAGCCCCGTGATCCAAGCGAATTTCCTCGACATGGGGTCGCCTTTCGTTAGCAGGGGTTGTCGGCGTGTCGGCGGCACGCCGGATAGCGACCGTAATGAGCGTGTTGAGCGGCCAGGTACCAACTTTCGTCGGTCTGCCGATCGTCATTTCTTCACACTGACAGCACTTTTGCCCGACTCTGTCGATATGCCCGGTTGACGCTGGCTGTCGTGCTCGTCCACCAGGCAAAGACGTGCAACTTTCGTCGGAGAAATGCCTTCGCCAGATGGCAAAAAGTGTCACCTATCGGACGTAGTCAGCAGCTGGGGACACACTTACTCTGCTTCCTGGATCGTGTTCTTCGACGTGCGGCAATAGCCCTGCTCATCACGTGCCGGTACTACGAATGGGCACGCTCCGACCATTCATGGTGATTCCGTAGCGAGGGACGGAGAGATCACATGCGTACATTTCTTTTGCGCGCGGCCGTGACGAGTGCGGCCGCCGCCAGCGCGCTGCTGGTGACCACCGCGGCCGCACAGGCAGCTGAGCCTGCCCCGGCCTCGGAGCAGCCCAGCGCGCAAGTCACCAAGCTCAGCCACAGCGACGCGACACAGCGCCTGCGCGCGTCGGGCATCACGTGGTCGTCGAGCGGCAACTGCAGCGACCGCAACAACCCGACCTGCACGTCGTTCGAGCAGGTCAACCTCACCACGATCCAGGGAATCCAGACGTTGAAGTCGGCGAGCGGCTGCGCCATCAACGTCACCGGCGGCACCGAGACCGGCCATGCCAGCGGCACGTACAGCCACTGGAACGGCTACAAGCTCGACACCAGCCTGTCGACGTGCCTGAACAACTACATCCAGAACTCGTTCAGCTACATCGGCGGTAGCAAGTGGCAGTCGGCCTCGGGGAACATCTACTACAAGGAAGGCAACCACTGGGACATCACGTACTACAACTGCGGGGGCTGTTGAGGCGCCGCTGACGCCGGTCGGGCCGCACCCACGACGCGGTCCGACCGGCGTGCCTGGCGGCACATGAGCCGCCGGGCCGGTTAGGCCTGGGCCGATGCGCCGGCCCAGCGCGAGTCGCGCCCAAGAGCCGTCGGCGCACGTTGCTCGAGCGCCGTCACCCTGCTTGCGGCCGCTCGCTCACCTTCGCGGCACACCCGCCTGCCCGATGCCGGTCGCTCCCCGGACGGTCCGCCTCTGCCTCGCCCGCAGCACCGAGCTGCCCACGTGCCAGTCGCTCCCCCTGTACGGTCGGCCACTGCCTGGCTCGCAGCACCGGCCCGGCCGCGAGCATTCGCCTCCTTCGCGGTCCGCCTCTGCCCCGCCGCAGCACCGGGCTGACCGGGTGCCAGTCGGGTCCCTTGCGGTCCGCCCACTGCCTCGCCCGCGGGCAGTCGCTTCCTGTGCGACCTGAGCACTGCGCGATGCCGCCTGTCACCACGCGTTGCGGCCTGCCCACAACGCACGCCGGTGTTGGGTAACGTCGATCGCCATGGAAGCTGGCGAGTGGACCGAGGAGCAGCGCAGGCAGTGGCGCCGGCCGCCGGCGGACCGGCAGCAGCGCAGGCGCGACGTGGTGATCGGCCTGGTCGTGGTGGCGGGATCGCTGCTGGCCACGTTGCTCGCCAACAGCGCGGGCATGCTCGCGCTCGGGCAGCCGCCCAGCCTGACCGAACAGTTCCTCTGGAACATCGCGCTGGCGACGCCGCTGGTGGTCCGCACGCGCTACCCGGTGACCGTGCTGATGATCGTCGGCGCCGTCTTCATCGCCGCACAGTTCCGGCAGGTCGCGGAGACGGTCGCACCCTCGGTCGTGCTGTTCCTGGCCATCTACACCGTCGGCGCTTGGACGCCCAACCGTGTCGTTGCGCGCAACGCCAGGCTCATCGTGATCATCGCGATGTTCGCCTGGCTGGGTTACCTGCTGGTCATCGCGGTCACCGAACCCACTCCGAGGTTCGACAACGCCGCGGGCCCGCTGGATCCCCTGCTGGCCATCATCCTCTACAACATCGTCTTCAACCTGGTGTTCTTCGGCGCCGCCTACCATTTCGGCAACGTGGCGTGGCTGTCCGCACGCAGGCAGGCGGAAATGATCGACCGCGCCGAGCAGCTGCGGTTGTCCCAGCAACGCAACATCCGCGGCGCGGTGGTCGACGAGCGCGTCCGCATTGCCCGCGATCTGCACGACGTGGTCGCCCATCATGTGGCCGTCATGGGCGTCCAGGCGGCTGCGGCCCGTCGCGTGCTCGACCGGGACCCGTCCGTGGCCAGCGACGCCCTGCGTTCGGTCGAGGAAACGGCCCGCAGCGCGGTCGGCGAATTGCGCGGACTGCTGTGGGTGCTGCGCTCCGATGCACCGGAGGACGAGAAGTCGTCCGAAGTGGAGACCGACGAGAATGCGCATCGCTCGACACCGGATCTCCAGCAACTGCCCGAGCTGGTTGCGTCCGCGCGCAACACCGGCCTGGAAGTCACCTATGGCGTCTACGGTGACGCACAGTCGGTACCGGATGGTGTCGCTGTGTCGGCATACCGCGTGGTGCAGGAGGCGTTGACCAACGTGATCAAGCACGCCGGACCGTGCCGGGTGGACGTGCGCGTGCGCTATCGAGCATCGTCGCTGGAGATCGAGGTGACCGACAACGGGCGCGGCGCGGGCGAGGGCGGCAAGCAAGGCTTCGGCCTGCTCGGCATGCGCGAGCGGGTCGCGGTACACAACGGCGAAGTGGAATTCGGCCCGCGGCCCGGTGGTGGTTTCCGGGTGCGGGTCACCTTCCCGCTCGCGGCGCCGGCGACCACCGCTGGGGGTGCATCATGACCGAAGACCTGCGGGTCATCCTCGCGGACGACCAGGATCTGGTGCGCGCCGGGTTCCGGGTCATTCTCGGGACGGAACCCGGCATCGAGGTCGTCGGGGAAGCCGCCGACGGAGCCGAGGCCGTCCAGCAGGTCCGGGAACTCAAGCCCGACATCGTGCTGATGGACGTCCAGATGCCCGGCACCGACGGGCTGACGGCCACCCGGCAGATCCTCGCCGACCCAGCATGTCAGACCAAGGTCATCATCCTGACCACGTTCGACCGCGACGACTATCTGTTCGCCGCGCTGCGGGCCGGGGCCAGCGGTTTCCTGCTCAAGAATGCCTCCCCGGAAGACCTGATCAGCGCGGTGCGGGTGGTGGCTCGTGGCGACGCGCTGCTGTCCCCCGAGGTCACCAAGCGAGTTCTCACCCAGTTCACCCGCGACCAGGCCCCAGCGCCGACCGAACACACCACCACCCGCCCGCCGGAGCTGACCGAGCGCGAGTACGAGGTCCTGGTCGAACTGGCCCGCGGCGCCAGCAACGCGGAGATCGCCGAACGCTTGGTGCTGGGTGAGACGACGGTGAAGACGCACGTGTCGCGGATCTTGGCCAAGCTCGGCCTGCGCGACCGGACCCACGCGGTCGTGTACGCCTACGAGCACGGAATCGTCGCGCCCAGGCGCTAGCACCGGCCCGCCTGCACCACCGCAGCTGCCAGGGAGGTCCTCCTGGAGGAGGACCCGAGAAGTGGATCTCCGGCAGGACGCGTTCGCCCTGGTCGGCGCCGTAATGTCGAGGCATGCTGACCGTGAGGGGAATCAACCGGAGCTTCGGCGAGCGCCGGGTGCTGGACGACGTCTCGTTCGACGTGCGCCCCGGCCGCTTGACCGGCTTCCTCGGCGCCAACGGCGCCGGAAAGACCACGACCATGCGCATCATCCTCGGGGTGCTTGCCGCGCACGGCGGCGAGGTGAGCTGGAACGGCCAGCCGCTCACCACGCAGCGCCGACGTCGGTTCGGCTACATGCCCGAAGAGCGCGGCCTGTATCCGAAGATGCAGGTCGCCGAGCAGATCGCCTGGCTGGGTGAGCTGCACGGGCTGTCCCGGCAGCGCGCCAAACAGAACACCAAGGAACTGCTGGACGCACTGGGGTTGACCGAGCGCGCGAACGACAAGGTGGAGCAGCTGTCCCTGGGCAACCAGCAGCGCGCCCAGGTCGCGGCCGCCTTGGTGCACGAACCAGAGATGCTCATCCTCGACGAACCGTTCTCCGGCCTCGACCCGCTCGCGGTCGAGGTGGTGCTCGGCGTGCTGCGGCAGCGAGCGCAGGCCGGAGTACCGGTGCTGTTCTCCAGCCACCAGCTGGCCCTGGTCGAGCAACTGTGCGACGACCTGGTGATCATCTCCGGTGGTCGCATCGCCGCGACCGGTGGCCGCGACGAGCTGCGCAGGCGGTACGGCCCGAACCGGTTCGAGCTCGTGGTGGACCCGGACGCCGGCTGGTTGCGCGACCATCCCGGCGTCCGCGTGGTGGACATCGATGGCCCACGCGCCGTGTTCGACCTGGACCGCCAGGGCACCGACGTGGAGCAGGAAATCCTGCGCGCGGCCATCAACCGCGGCGCGGTGCGGGCGTTCCACCCGGTCGTGCCGTCCCTGGACACCATTTTCAAGGAGGTCGTCGGATGACCACCACCGAAGCGACCCGCGTGGAAACCGCCGCGCACGGCACGTCGACCTGGACCGCCACCCGGCTGGTCGCCGAGCGCGAGATCCGCTCATACCTGCGCATGAAGGGCTTCTGGATCGGGCTGGCCCTCGTCGTCGCAGGCATCTTCGCGATGTCCATCCTGCCCGGCGTCGTCGGTGCCGGATCCACCTCGGTCGCCGTGGTCGGTCAGGCGTCGGACGCGCTGCAAACCGAGTCCGGGTTCGACGTGCGCACCGTGCCCGACGAAAATGCCGCGCGCGAGCTGGTCCGCTCCGAGGAGGTGGAAGCGGCCGTCGTGCCGGACAACCAGGGCGTCCGGGTCATCGCGCTGTCCGAGGCACCGATGGACGTCATCGCGGCACTCACCACCGCTCCCCCGGTCGACCTGCTCGAACAGGGTGACGTCAGCTCCGGCGAACGCCAGCTGGTGATCATGGTGTTCGCGCTGCTCTTCCTGATATTCAGCATGGGCGGGCTGGCGATCGCCCAGAGCACCGTGACCGAGAAACAGACCCGCATCGTGGAGATCCTGGTCGCCGCGGTTCCGGTGCGCAGCCTGCTGGCGGGCAAGCTGCTCGGCCACACGGTACTGACGCTGGGACAGATGCTGGTCCTGGCCGCGACCGCCCCGGTCGCGCTGCGGCTGGGTGGACTGGACGAGTTGCTCACCGCGCTCGCGCCCGCGCTCGGCTGGTTCGTGCCGTTCCTGGTGGCGGGCTTCGTGCTGCTCGGCTCGCTGTGGGCCGTCGCGGGCGCGATGGTCAGCCGTCAGGAAGACCTCGGGTCGACCACCGGCCCGGTCACCATGCTGGTGATGCTGCCCTACTTCCTGGTGATGTTCTTCGCCGACAACCCGTTGGTGATGACCGTGCTGTCCTACGTGCCGTTCTCCAGCGGAGTGGCCATGCCGGTGCGGCTGTTCACCGGGGACGCGGCGGCATGGGAAGCACCCATCGCGCTGCTGATCCTGGCGGCGACCGCGGCTGCGGCCCTGCTGGTGGCGGCGAAGATCTACTCGGGTTCGCTGCTGCAGACCCGCGGGAAGGTCGCGCTGTCGAGCGCGTGGGCCCGGCAGGACTGACGGGACCGCACTCCGGCGCGACGAGCCCGGCACCGGCCTGTACGGGGGCAGGCCGGTGCCGGCTCATGGTCGGCGGTTTGAACCAGAACGGCGGGCCGCCGCCGGCACGGTGAGCGGCTCGACCGGAGTCCGGGCCGGCCCCGAACGCCCCGAGCGGGCCCGACCGGTACCGGCTCATGACCGGCCGACTCCGGGCCTTGTGCCGGGCCCGAACCTCCCGAGCAAGACCGACCGATGCCGGCACGGTGAGCGGCCGACTCCGGGCCTTGTGCCGGGCCCGAACCTCCCGGAGCAAGACCGACCGATGCCGGCACGGTGAGCGGCTCGACCGGAGTCCGGGTCGGCCCCGAACGCCCCGAGCAAGACCGACCGATGCCGGCTCACCGCTCGACTCCGAGTGCCGGCGCACGTCCGAGCGTCCCGCCCTGAACCGGCGGCAACTCGTCGTCAGCCGACAGACCCGCGGCGTTCCACCGGCGGCGGGCGGAGCGGGCCTCAGGCGCCGATGCCCGCCTTGAACGAGCGCAGCTTGTCCGCCAGCTCCCGCAGCTTCGGCGCGTAGATCGACCACGACGGCGGCTTCTCCAGGTTCCACGCCACGAGCTGCTTCGCCTTGACCGCAGGCAGGTTCGCCAACGTCGGGTACTTCTTCAGATTGTCGGTGAAGAACTGCGCGTTGCGGGAGTCGTAGAGCAGCACGTCCGCGTCGTACCGGCCGACCTGCTCCCACGAGACACTGTCCCAGTGCGGGTCCTGTTCCTTCGACACGTCCGGCTCGACCAGGTTGATGCCCGCCTCACGCAGCATGAGCGCATCCGGGAACATCTCCGGATTCGCCCAGTAGAAGAACTCTTCGGCCGCTGACACGAACGCCACCTTGAGGTCCTTGCGCTCCTTGGCCACCGCGCGCAGCTCGTCGACCGCGGCGGTGAAGTCCTTGCGCGCCGTGGCGATCTCCGGCTTCTCCAGATCGACACCGAGCGAGGCGGCCAGCTCGGCGTAGCGATCGATGACTTTGTCCAGCGGCGTGGACAGCTGCTTGATACCCACCGTCGGGCAGCGCTTGGCCACCTCGTCGGCCATCTCCTCGGGCACGTACCACAGCTCGTCGGGCGTGTTCATCGGCGCGACGAGCACGTCCGGCCGCAGGCCGAGGAACTTCTCCATGTCGAACTCGCCCCACGTCTTACCGACCCACGTCACCGCGTCCCGGTCGATGTTGCCGTAGAGGTCGTCCGGTCCGTTGGCCTCACCGAAGACGCCGACCGACTTGATGCCCAGATCCCACAGTGCGGCGGCCGCGCTGACCTGCGCGACCACGTTCGTCGGCGTGCTCTTCGCGCTGGCCTTGCGCTGACGGTCGTCGACGAACGACCACGGCCCGCCCTTTCCGGACTGCGCCGAGCGGTCCTCGACTTTGCCGCACGCTCCGACCGCGAGCATCGCGGCTAGCCCCGCCCCGCCGAGCAAGACCCCGCGCCTGCTTACCGGTGCGCCGCCGGTGTGTGCCCCAGCCCGCCGTGTGCTCATCCGCACTGCTCCCTTACCTCTCCAATTAAGTAAGGCTAAGCTAACCCCCTGATGGAGTGATGGTCCAGCCGGGAGTGACGCGTGAAACGCTCGGCGGCGACAGGTGAGGAGTGCCCGTGACGGCCGACCTGCTCACGGCGCCCGCACGCGCCGCGCAGCCCGGCGAACGGCCCCGCCGAACCCGGCTCGCGGCCGGGTTGGTCGTCGCCTGCCTCGGCTTGCTGGCCGCCATCGTCTTGTCGATCTTCCTCGGCGCGCGACCCATCGACCTCGGCGTCGTCGTGGATGCTCTGCGGCACTACGACCCCACGGTCGACGACCACATCGTGGTGCGTGACCTGCGCATACCGCGCACCTTGACCGGGCTGGCGGCCGGTGCGGCGCTCGGGCTGGCCGGGGCGTTGACCCAGGCGCTGGCGCGGAATCCGCTCGCCGACCCCGGCCTGCTCGGCATCAATCAGGGCGCGGCGCTCGGGCTCGTCGTCGCCGCCGCAGTCATCGGGACGACGCATCCGCTGTCCGTGGTGTGGTTCTCGTTCCTGGGAGCGACCGCCGCGGCGCTGCTGGTGTTCGGGATCGTGGTGCGCGCCCGGGGCGGCGCCGATCCGGTGCGCTTGATCCTCGCCGGGATGGCCGTCACGTACGTGCTCAGCGGCATCGTCTATGCGATCGTGCTGCAGGACTACCAGACGTATCAGTCCTATCGCAGTTGGATCATCGGCTCGCTGGCCAGCCCCGACCCGGACCAACTGGTCGCGATGACGCCGTTCTTGCTGATCGGCACCGCGCTCGCGTTCCTGCTCGCTCGGCCGTTGAACGTGCTGGCGCTCGGGGACGAGACCGGGCACGGGCTCGGTGTGCGGCGCGGCCGGGTGCGGGGTGTCGCCGGTGTGGCCATGGCCATGCTGTGCGGAGCGGCGACCGTGCTCGCCGGCCCCATCGTGTTCGTCGGGCTGGTCGTGCCGTATGTCGCGCGCATGATCACCGGGCCGGACTATCGGTGGCTGCTGCCCTACTCGTTGGTGCTGGCGGCGACGCTGTTGCTGGTCGCCGACGTGGTCGGCCGCGTGATCGTGCGACCGAGCGAGGTCGCGGTCGGTGTGACCATGGCGTTCGTCGGCGCTCCGGTGCTGATCGCGATGATTCGCAGGCGCGGGAGGTTGCCGCGGCTATGACGCTGACGCATCCACCGGCACCGGGCGCCGTTTGGCGGCGCGGCAACCTGTCCGTCCTGCTGCATCGGCGCAGCGTGCTGGTCGGGTTGGCGCTGTTCGGCCTGGTCGTGGCCGTCGGGCTGGTCACGCTCAGCGTCGGCAACTTCGCGATCTCCATCCCGGACACCGTGCGCACGTTGCTCGGCAACGGCAGCGTCGACACCGACTACGTGATCTTCGAACGCAGGCTGCCTCGCCTGCTCACCGCGCTGGCCGCGGGTGCGGCGTTCGGCGCCAGCGGCGCGTTGTTCCAGAGTCTGACCCGCAATCCGCTGGGCAGCCCGGACATCATCGGCTTCACGGCGGGCGCCAGCACCGGTGCCCTGAGCGCGTTCCTGCTGATCGGCACCACGCTGCAGTACGTCGCCACCGGCGCGATCATCGGCGGACTGGTCAGTGCCGCCGTCGTCTACGGACTGGCGTATCGCCGAGGGACCAACAGTTACCGCCTCGTCCTGATCGGCGTCGCCGTCCAGCTGCTGCTGTTGTCAACCAACACCTTCCTGCTGATGCGGGCGGACGTGCTGGATGCGCAGTCGGCGTCGTGGTGGCTGGTCGGCAGCCTGAACGGCCGCAACTACGCCTATGCGGCCATCGCAGGCACCGCGGTCGTGCTGTTGCTGCCCGCCGCGTTGTTGCTGCACCGCCGGTGCTTGATGCTCGAACTCGGCGATGCCTCGGCGCGCGCTCTCGGTGTGCCCGTCGAACGATCTCGCCTGGCCGTCGTCGCCGTCGGGGTCGGGCTCGCCGCGGCCGCCACCGCCTCGGTCGGCCCGATCGCTTTCGTGGCACTCGCCGCTCCCCAGCTGGCCCGCAGGTTGACCACCGCGACCGGCCCGGGCGTGCCGCCCGCGGCGCTCATGGGGGCACTGCTGCTGTCGGTCAGTGACCTGATCGCCCAGCACGGCCTCGGCGAGGACCAGGCGCCGGTCGGCGTGGTGTCGAGTTGTCTGGGCGGCGGGTACCTCATCTGGATGCTCAGCCGTGCGCGGCAGGGAGGGTGATCGATGTCCAACGGCCACAGTGATCACAGCGGGGACCTCAGCGGGTCGGGGCTCACCCTGGGCTACGACCGGCGGATCGTCTCGCGCGATCTGACCGTGTCGATCCCGCCCGGGTCGTTCACCGTGATCATCGGGCCGAACGCGTGCGGCAAGTCGACGTTGTTGAAGGCGCTCAGCGGCATCGTGACGCCGAACGACGGCACGGTGGTGCTGGACGGCAAGGAATTGTCCAGGTATCCGGCCAAGGCGCTGGCCCGCAAGCTCGGCCTGCTCCCGCAGAGTGCGTCGGCGCCGGACGCCATCACGGTCGTCGACCTGGTGTCCCGCGGCCGCTATCCGTACCAGCGCATGCTCCGGCAGTGGTCGGCCGAGGACGAGGAGGCGGTCACCTCGGCCATGGCCGCCACCGGCGTCACCGACCTGGCCGACCGGCCGGTGGACGAACTGTCCGGCGGGCAGCGTCAGCGAGTGTGGCTGGCGATGGTGCTGGCCCAGCAGACCCAGCTGCTGTTGTTGGACGAGCCGACCACGTTCCTCGACATCGCGCACCAGATCGACGTGCTCGACCTGTGCGCCGACCTGCACGAACAGGGCGGCCGGACCCTGGTGGCGGTGCTGCACGACCTCAACCACGCCGCCCGGTACGCCACCCACCTGATCGTGATGTCGCAGGGAGCGATCGTCGCCGAAGGCAAGCCGGCTGAAGTGCTGACCGAGCAGCTGGTCACCGACGTCTTCGGGCTGCAGTGCCAGGTGATCGACGATCCCCAGACCGGAACACCGATGGTGGTGCCCGCGCACCGCCGCTCACGGTCGAGGGAATTCGCCCTCGGGTCCGGTCTCGCCTCCTGAGCGCTCGCCGACGTGCAGCATCGGAACCAGGAACTGGCGCGCGACGGCGCGTAGTTGCTCCTCGTCGTCCAGATCGATGGAGTGGCTCGGCGTGACGAGGAACGACGTGGAGATTCGCACCATCATCTCGGCCACCAGCTCCACGTCGACGTCCTGAGCCACGTTGCCCGCCCGCTGCTCGCTGCGCAGGCGGTTGGCCACGAACCGGCTCACGGTCGCCATGGTCTTGCCGCCGTCACTGATCATCGACGGGACGACGATGTCCGGCTCGACCGACATCAGCCCGCCGATCAGCGGGTTGTTCCGGATGGCCTTCAGCGAGCTGGCGAACCCGATCTCGACACGTTCGGCCGTCGTCCTCGCATGCTGGATGTCCAGCAGGAACTGGTCGAAGTAGCGCCGGAACTCCCGCCGGATGACCTGTTCGACCAGCTCGTCCTTGGTGGCGAACCGACGGTAGACGGTGATCCGGGAGACGCCGGCGCGGCGCGCGACGTCGCCCATCGTCGACCGGCGGATGCCCATGCGGCAGAACTGCTCGTAGGCGGCGTCGAGCACGCGGACCGTGGTCTCGTCGTTCTCACCGGCCGACTCGCGAGCCTGCGCGAACGCGCGCTCCAGCAGCGATTCCGCCTCGGCGGCCGGGCCGGATGGGAACAGGAACTCCACGTAAATCCCCTCGACGGATCTGGTCTTTCCGGGAAAAGTGTGCTCTGGTGATACAACGTTGCGCAAGTTGTCTCACAGTTTCATTCGTGGCTCGCGGCTCGAGGAGGAGTGCGCCCCATGGCAGGACTCAGCAGGCGCAAGGCATTGGTTTCCGGTGGCGCACTGGGTGCGCTCGGCGCGCTGACCGTGGCAGCCCCCGCAACGGCCCGCACGCTGTGGACCTGGTCGCCGCGCGGGTCGGTGGCCGGATCCGGTGCGGGCGTGGATCCGAGACGGGTGTGGGATCCGGCGGCCGACCCGGTGGTCACCTCCCTGCTGGACGACGGCGCCGTGCCGCGAGTCAACGAGCTGCTGCGGCAGTGGACCACGAACGACCAGCCGCTGCCTACAGGCCTTCCCGCTGAGCTGCGCGACTTCATCGAACAGGCGCGCCGGCTGCCGGACTGGGCCGATCACGACAAGCTGGCCCAGGCGTTCGACTTCACCAAGCGCCGCGGTCTGTACCTGGGCGTGCTGTACGGCATGGCCAGCGGCATGATGAGCACGGTCATCCCGCGGGAAGCGCGCGCGGTCTACTACTCCTACGGCGGCGCGAACATGAAGGATCGCATCGCCAAGACCGCGAAGCTCGGCTACGACATCGGCACCGAGAACGCCTATGAGCCGGGCGGGGAAATGATCGTCACCTGCGTGAAGACCCGGCTGGTGCACGCGGCGGTGCGGCACCTGCTGCCGCAGTCTCCGCACTGGGACCAGGTTGCCGACGAGGACATCCCGATCAGCCAGGCCGACATCCTGGTCACGTTCCACAGCTTGGCCACCACCGTGCGACAGAAGATGCTCGGCTGGCAGGTGCCGATCCCGGCCGACGACGCCGAGGCGTACCTGCACTCGTGGCAGGTCACCGCGCACATGCTGGGGGTCGACGACGAATACATCCCGGCCACCTGGCACCAGGCCGACAGCCAGGCCAAGCAGGTGCTCGACCCGATCCTCGCGCCGACCCCGGAAGGCAAGAACCTGGCCGACATCCTGCTCGACATGGGCAAGCAGATCGACGGCACCGTGCTCAGCAGGCCGGTGATGGGCGCGTTCACCCGCTACGTGCTCGGCGACCGGATCGCCGGATGGCTGGAGATCCCGCGCGAGCCGGTGTGGGATCCGATGCTGCGCACGTTCTGGCGGCCGTTCATCGCCGCCCGCGAAGTCGGCGTGCACTTCCCCGGAGCGCCGGAGACGTACTGGCTGTTCGACGAGTTCCTGCGCAAAGCGGTGTTGCTCTACCTGTCCGAGGGCGATCAGCCGATCTCGATCGAGATCCCGACCGGGAACCGTCCGTCCTGATCACCACAGGGGGTCCACCACCATGGAGCTGAGCAGGCGCAAGGCAATTCTGGCCGGTGGCGGACTTGCCGCGTTGGGTGCACTGGTCGCGACATCGCCGGCACGCGCGCGAGAGCTCGTCGGATGGGACTTCTCCCCCACGCGTTCGGTGGCGGGCTCGGGAGCCGGCACCGACCCGCACTGGGTGTGGGACGACGAAGCCGACCCGCTCATGGCGTCCATGCTCGAGCGCGGACTGGTGCCGAAGATCAACGAGCTGCTGTGGGGCTGGGAGCGCAACGACCAGCCGCTCCCCGCGGGGCTGCCGTCCGAGTTGCGGGACTTCATGGAACACGCCCGCACGCTGCCGGAGTGGGCCGACCACGACAAGCTCGAGCGGGCGGCGGAGTTCAACAAGAGCCGTGGGCTGTATCTGAACCTGTGCAACGGCCCAGGTGGCGGGATCCTGGCCACCGCGATCCCGAAGGAAGCCCGGGCGGTCTACTACTCGGCGGGCGGCGCGGACATGGAGGATCGGGTCGCCAAGACCAGCCTGCTCGGGTTCGCCGTCGGATCGCTCAACGCCTACCGGCCCGACGGGGCATGCATCGTCGAATGTGTCAAGACCCGGCTGGTGCACGCGGCCGTGCGACATCTGCTGCCCCAGTCGGCACGCTGGCAACAGGGCGCGGACGAGGACATCCCGATCAGCCAGGAGGACATGCTCGTCACCTGGCACACGCTGCCCACGTTCGCGATGCGCACGATGCAGGAGTGGGGCGTGCGGATCTCCGACGCCGACGCCGAGGCGTACCTGCACTTGTGGCAGGTCACCGCACACATGCTCGGCATCAGCGACGAGTACATCCCGGCGACGTGGGAGGCCGCCTACGACCAGTCGGACCAGATCCTGGCGCGCAACATGGGACCGACCCCGGAGGGCGTCGAGCTCACCGACATCCTGCTCGGCCAGCTGGCCGAGCAGACCAGCCCGGCGAGCCTGAGCAGGCCGCTGTGCAACGCGTTGGCCAGGTACCTGGTCGGCGACCGAGTGGCCGACTGGGACGGCATCCAGCGCGAGCCGGTGTGGGACCGGGTGCTCCCCGAGGCATGGCCGATGCTGGTGAGGTTCCGCGAGGGGTTGATCCCGCTCCCTCTGGTGCCGGAGGCGGCGTGGACGGTGGACGAAGCGTTGCGCCGGTACATCCTGTTCTACTTGACCAAGGGCCGCGAGACCAAGATCGAGATCCCGACCCACAACCGCCCGAGCTAGAGCCCGCGCGAAGGGGCGCACGTGCGCTGCGCGACCCTGGCATCACGCCGGGAGCACAGCTCGAGGCCATACCTCATCGGCACGAGTTCCTTGTGCGACGTGCATCGCAGCGGCACCCCGCGGCACGGCAGGCGATGGCCATCTCCGATGCCCCCGCAACACGACCGAGACACCAGCGTCCCAAGCCCTCGCGGGCGGCCGAAACCTCGCCGTCGAACGGGCGCTCCATCGGGAGGCCCAAGAATTTGCGTGCGCAACCACAAAATGGCACACGCGACACAGAGCCTCCATTTCGCACGGCTTGCCACAATCGCGCCCAAATTTTGATCATGAGACGCACAGGGCCACCGGCCCAGGCTCCCTTTTTGTCGACATAGTCCGATTACCACAACGGCCAGGCAACGCCCGGACAACGTCACAGAGCGTGCGCATAGCTTTTGTCACACCGTGGCGCTACTGTGCCCGCTTGACCTTGCAGAAAAAGAGTCCAGGATGGCGGTATGCCCTACGTTGTGCAACTCCTTCCCCTGCTCGGTGTTGCCGTTGGCGCCGTGGTGACTTACGTGGTCACCGCCCAGGTCGTCCGGGCTCGCTGGCTTCGCGAGCGCGACGCCCGGTGGGATCAGGCTCGCTTGGATGCTTACGCGGCGTACGCGAACATCATCAAGCAGTACATCCAGGTCGCCATTCGCATCGCGGCCGGCCGGGGATTCGGCGCATCGGACAAACCACTTTCCCCGGAAGAGGGTTTGCCGATGCTGGCCGAGCTGGACGCGGAGCGCAATTCCCGCTGGGAAGCCGTGCTCCTTTTGGGCGACCCGGACACGATTGCCGCCGCCCGTCGGTGGCACGAATGCGTCTGGAAGCTGGAGTGGTTCGCCAACGGCAGCCTGAACAGCCGCGCGATGTGGGACGAGATGTGGCAGCAGGCCGCCCGCGACCGGGCGCGGTTCTACGAATGCGCGCGGCGCAGCCTGGGCATCGGCGGCGGTGACGCCATGCCGGAATCGGGCTGGCAGCGCAAGTCGGTGGTGTGGCAGCAGCTTCGCGAGCGCGACCGCGCCGCACTGGCCGACGAGAAGGCGGAAGAGGGCGAAGGCCCGGCCGTCCCGGAGCCGCAGTCCCGGCCGTCGCCGGAGCCGTCACGGCCGACCAAGTAGGCACAGGAGATGTTCGGGCTCGACCACGACGCGAGCCCGAATCTCGTCCTGAACTTGCCGCGGCGGCCCGCACGGCGCCGCGCCTCGATCCCTCGCCGAACCGCCCGTGCACCTCACTCGGCACACCTCCGCGACCACCGGCCGCCGACCACCTGACCGTTTGTAACGGTTTGTCGGATTCCGGCGATCTCGGTGTGGATCGAGGAGGACGCCGTGACCAGTCCGTATCAGCACCCCTACCCGTATCCGCCGCAGCAGATCGTCCACGCCAAGGCACCGAGCGGTACGCCGGGGATCGTGGCGCTGTGTCTCGGGGTGCCGTCGCTGCTGGCAGCCCTGTTCATCCCCATCCTGTTCTGGTGGGTGCCGCTCCTCCCGTCGGCCGTCGCCGTCATCATCGGGGTCATCGGTCGCGGTCGGCAGTACGTCAACCGCACGATGTCGCTGTGGGGTGCGATCTGCGGGACCGTCGCGCTGCTCTGCTGCTTCTACGGCGCCTATGCGCTCGATCAGGCGGTCGACGAGTTCAACCGCGAGATGGAGCAGATCGAGCGGGAACTGGCGACGTATTGATCGTCAGCACAGCGGCTCGTCACTGACACCTTCCGGGAACCAGGCACGCTCCGACGGGGTGAACTCGCGGCCCCCGAGGACACCGCACAACGTGCTGCGCCACTTGGCGGGATCCATCGGAACAGGGTCCACCGTCGAGCCGTGTTTCACCGCCAGCATGTGTCCGTCGCCGGAGACGTCCACCACTTGGTTCGGTTCGGTGCCCACAATGGGCAGCGCATCCTGGACACCGACTTCGAGCACGCGCTCCGGACGCTCAGAGCCCACTCGGTAGTAGCTCAGCGAGGGACCGGAGGCCACGACGAGGCGTCCGGGCTCGTCGAGGAAGCGGATCAGCGGGAGGTTTCCCGCCAACGTCTTCTGGACGAGGATCGGCCCGAGCACGCGCTTCTTGCGGTGCAAGTCCAGCACCACCACGCCCTCGCCCTTGATCAGGATGGCGGCGTAGGTGCCGGAGCGGTCGAAGGTGACCCACTCCGGCGGACCGGCCGTGGCCACCGCATCCACGGTGCGGCCGGCTCGGTCGACGATCCTGATCTCGTCGACGTCCGGACGCATGACGGCCAGCCGGTCGGCCCGGGCATGCGGCATGATCCGCACGAGATCGGCCTCGTCGTCGGGAACTCCGTGCTGAGTCAGGTCGAGCGACGCCACTCGCTTGCCGGTCCGCGGATCCCACCACGTGACACGAGCACCGTGCGCGATCATCAGCCGGTCACCCACGAAGCGGGGTGGCTCGAGGTACTTCTCCTCCTTCGGTGGTTCGCGACGGAAAGTCGCCAGGTGTTTCAGATCGGGCAGGCGCCGAACGACCACGTCGTCTTGGTACGCGACGGCCAGCAGGGTTCCGTCCTGGCTGATGGTGTACTTCAGATCGACCGGCTCGTTGCCGACGTCCATGCCGACCGGAGCGGTCGCCACCACCCGATCGTCACGGGTGTCGGTCACCATCACCGGCATGTCGGTCCCCGGCTCCGCCGAGCGTGGGTAGCCGATGGTGATCAGGTGCTTGCCGTTCGGCGTCAGGATCCCTCTGCCCCCGTCGAGGACCTGTGCACCGGAGGTTCCGGGAGTGGACGGCACCGGCTGGACGACGATCTTCTGGGGGTCGTAGCGCACCAAGGAGTTGCCGCCCCCGTCGTTGATCAACACCCCCAGCACCGACGCCTCCCTCATCTCGTGCGGCCCTCCGAGTGGAATCGTCGTGCCCGAGTCGAGGTCGACGGCGAGCCAGCCATCGGAGATCACCACGACCGAACCTCCGTGGGCCGTGGCGCCGACGCAGTTGGCCGGAGCGTCGACTGTGCGGGCGACCGACCCATCGCGCAGCGAGACCCTGGCCAGGGTGCTGCCGGCTAGTGCCGCATCGTTCGTGCACGTCACGACGTGGTCTTTCGAGACTGACCCGCCGCCTGCACGTTCACGGATCCCGACCAGGGTTGCGTCCGCCGGCAACTCGCGGCCGATCCGGCGGACTTTTCCGGACTCGGCATCCCACACCGTCAGCGACCGGGCACCGCGGTCGCGGTCCATCAACACGACTCCACTCCATGAGGTGAAGCCTTCGACCACTACCGTTCCGGCCGCCTTCCGCTCCCCGACCAACCGCGGTTTGCCACCGTCCACCCGCCACAGTTGGATCGAGCCCTGCTCGCCGTCTGCGGATTGCACGGCGACGTCCGCACCGTTGATCCGCGCACGGACCTGGTCCCCACCGACGGGGACAGACCACGTTTTACGGCCGAGGGCGATGTCGTAGAAAGAGGTCTTGTCCTTCTCGATCAGCAGGATGCCGCTTCCGTCTTCGGCAACGTCGGTGTCATACGTCTGCGTGCCGAGCACGTGTCGCACTCGGGGCGCTTTGTCCGGGCTACGCAGCCATACCGTGACCACGCCGCCGTTGCTGCGCGCCGCGATGACGCGACCGTCGGCGCTGGCGTCGACGTCCTCGATCGATCCGGACGCGCCGGACAACACCGTGGTGGCGCCCCGATACACGAAGTACGACTGCAACAGCGCGGATTCGGTGTGCTGGCCGGGTTCGGACCGGTGCGCGGCCAACGCCAGCATGATCGCCCACGCGGGGTCGGAGTCCAGCGAGCTGAGCGACAACGCCGACAGCGAGTGGGAGGCGGCACTGGCGCGCTCGGCTTCCGACACCGCGGCCTGATACCTCGCCAGGATCCCGAACATCACCGCGGCGATGACCACGACGGACAGTGCCGCCACCACGCCCCGCCGGATGCGACGGTCACGGCGGTTGCGTGCCGCGCCCGCCGCCACGAACTCGCGCACCAACGGCGGCACCGATTCTTCGCGGTCCGCCACCCACTGCTGGGCGTGCGACAGCGCACGACCGCGGAGCAACTCACCGCTGTCCCGGCCCGATCGGTGCCAGTCCGAGGCTTGCCGTTCGGTTTCGTGCAGCCAGACCAGGCGAGGACCACCAGACGCCACGAAAGGTTGGGGGCTGCCGATACTGCTTCGGTACCCGCGCGATATCGGCGTGCCGAAACTGCGCGCGGGTCGCGGGCCGGGCTGATGAGTCAGAGCCGCACTTCGAGCAGCTCGACCCGATCCGACTCCAGGGCGCGCTTGAACGCCACCGCGAACTCCGCCGGCGCGCTGACGCTGGTACCCCGGGCGCCGAACAGGTCCGCCAGCTCGGCGAACGGCGGGTTGTTCAGCGCAGTGCCGACCACGCGTCCCTCGCACCGGTTCTGCTGATGCCGCACGATGCTGCCGTAGGCGTTGTTGTTGAACACCACGACGACGACCGGGATCTCATAACGGACGGCGGTTTCCAGCTCCTGCACGGTCATCATCAGACCGCCGTCGCCGCACAACGCCACGCAGGCGCGGTCCGGGGCCGCCAGCTTGGCCGCGATCGCCGACGGCAGGCCGTAGCCCATCGTCCCGGAGGTCGGTCCCAGGTACCGGCGGTCCTGCCGGAACTTGATCATCGGGCCGCAGCCGAGGAAGAAGTCGCCTGCGTCGGAGGTGACGACGGCGTCGTCCGGCAACAGCAGGTCGATCTCACCGGCCACCTGCCGGATCACCGCCTGCTCACCCGACACCTCGGCCTCCGGACTGCTGCGACCGGTCCACCACCGCTCGGTCCGCCGCAGTCCGCTGCGTTCACACGCCACGTGCAGAGCCTGGATCGCCAGCCGGGCGTCGGCGGTGATCCGCACGTCGGCGGGCGCCCAGTGCGCCGCCAGCACGTGCGGGTCCGCATCGATGTGCACGGTGCGTTGAGCCGGGGTCGGGAACGCATATTTGTCGGTGGTGATCTCAGCCAGCCGCGTGCCGATCGCGATGATCAGGTCGGCGTCCCGCATGATCTGCTTGGTCCGCTCGCTCGCGCTGAGTCCGAGTGCGCCGACCCAATGCTCCGAGTCGTTCGGGAAGGCATCCATCCGCCGGAACGCCGTCGCCACCGGCAGTTGCTGCGACTCGGCGAACCGCACCAGGTCCTCACGAGCCTGTGACGCCCGGATGCCGCCGCCTACCACGAGCACCGGTCGCAGCGCGGCCTTCAGCAGCTCCACCACCTCGAAGACGGCCTGCTCCTGCACCGCCGACGGGTACACCGGCGACGCGGTCACCGGGATCTCCGGGCCGGGTGCACTCTGCACGTCCTCCGGCACGCTCATCATGACCGGACCGGGTCTGCCCGCTTTCGCCATCGCCACCGCGCGCCGGGTCACCTCGGTGATCTTGTCCGGGTGCTCGATCTCCTCGGCGAACCGGCAGATCGGTGCGTAGACATCGCGCAGTTCGATCTCCTGCCACGCCTCACGACCTCGGTTCGCGGTGCTCACCTGCCCGATGAGTGTGATCAGCGGCGTGGAGTCGTGGTGCGCCACGTTCACCCCGCCCGCGAGATTGAGGCCACCGACACTGGCCGTGCCGATGCACGCCGCGGGCCGCCCGGTGAGCTTGCCGTACGCCTCGGCCATGAACGCCGCGCCGCTTTCGTGCCGCGTCGAGACGAACCGCAGGTCGTCCCGCTGCGCCACCGCGTCGACGATGCCCAGGCACTGTTCGCCCGGAACGCCGAAGAAGTGCGTCACGCCTTCCGCGGCGAGCGTCCCGACAAGACTTTCCGCACCGCTCGGGCCGGTCATCACGATCCCTTCGGCGCAGGCAGCCGCAACGCCAGGTACACCGGCTCGAGGAACTCCATCAGTCCCCAGCGGCCGCCCGCCCGGCCGACCCCGGACTCCTTCACCCCGCCGAACGGCACGTGTGCGGCGCCGCCCGGCACGCCGTCGTTGGCACCGATGATGCCCGCCTCGAGCTGGTCGGCGAGGCGGAAGACCCGGCCGACATCGCGCGTCCAGAAATAGGAAGCCAGCCCGTAGCGGCTGCCGTTCGCTCGCGCGACGGCCTCCGCCTCGGTACGGAACGTCTGAATCGGCGCGACCGGGCCGAACGTCTCCTCCTTCGTCACCACCATCTCGTCGGTGACCCGGCTGAGCACGGTCGGTTCGAAGTACAGGCCGCTGCCCGTCTTGCCCCCGATCAGCGTGCGGGCTCCCTTCTCCGCGGCATCGGTGACGTGCCGCACGACCTTGGCATGCCCCTGCTGATCGATCAGCGGCCCGATGTCGGTCGCCTCGTCGAGCGGATCACCGACCCGCAGTGCGCGGACCCGCTCCACGAAGGCCTCGGTGAACTCCTCGGCCACGGACTCGTGCACGTACAGCCGGTTCGCACACACGCACGTCTGCCCGCCGTAGCGGAACTTCGACTTGATCGCCTCGTCGACCGCCAGCGGTATCTCGGCGTCCTCGAAGACCAGGAACGGCGCGTGCCCGCCCAGTTCCATGGAGATGGCCTTCATGGTGTCGGCCGCCCGCCGGTACAGGTGCACGCCGACCGCCTGGCTCCCGGTGAAGGTGATCTTGCGGATGCGCGGGTCGCGCAGCAGCACGTCGGACGGCTCCTGCGGCGTCGCGCACGTCAGCACCTGGAATGCCTCGGCCGGGCCACCGGCCTGCTCCCACAACTGCGCCAGCACCACCGCGGTCAGCGGCGACTGTTCCGCCGGCTTGAGCACGATCGGACAGCCCGCGGCGAGCGCAGGCGCGACCGACCTGGTCACCATCGCCGCCGGGAAGTTCCACGGCGTGATGCCCAGCACCGGGCCGACCGGCCGATACCGGACCATCAGCCGCCGGTCGGCGTCCGGGCTGGCCAGCAACTCGCCGGCACAGCGCACCGCTTCCTCGGCGTTGAAGCCGATGAACGAGTTGGCGTAGTCCACCTCGCCACGGGCCTGGCCGATCGGCTTGCCCACCTCGACCGCGATCAGCTGGGCGAGGTCCTCCCGATGCTCGGCGATCAGCTCGTGCCACCGCCGCATGACGGCGGCCCGCTCGAACGGGGTGCGCCTGCCCCACCGGTCGAACTCGGCGACCGCGGCGTCCGCGGCGGCCTGCGCCTCCGCGGGACCACAGTCGGGCACCTCCCCCATCACCTCGCCGGTGGCCGGGGCGAACACCGGGAACGTCTTTCCCGCCGACTTCCACCACGTTCGTGCGTACTCGCCGGCTCGCTCGCTCAGCGCTGTATTCGTCATGGTTGGGCTCCATCGATGCTCTGCTGGCGAACTTGATCCTGTAGTCCGGTCCACGGCGACGGGCCGACATCGTCGATGCCGAGCCTGGTCAGCGCGCGCCGCGCCATGTGGTCGACCATTTCCTCGATCGTTCTCGGCCGCGCGTAGAACGCCGGGACCGGGGTGACGATCACCGCGCCGGACTCCGCGGCGATGCGCATGATCCGCAAGTGGCCGGGATGCAGCGGCGTTTCCCGCACCACCAGGACCAGTGGCCGCCCCTCCTTCAACGTCACGTCCGCCGCGCGTGTGATCAGGTTGTCCGAGTAGCAGTTGGCGATCGCCGACAGCGTCTTGATCGAGCACGGCGTCACGATCATCCCGTCGACCGGGAACGACCCGGACGCGATCGAGTCCCCGATCGCGGAGATCTTGTGGGTGTGGTCGGCCAGCTCGTGCAGATCACCGATGGTGTAGTCGGTCTCCGATCGCAGCGTCATCGCCGCCGACGGCGACACCACCAGATGGGTGGTGACGTCGGGCAAGTCGGCGAGCAGCTCCAGCGTCCGCACCCCGAGCACCGCACCACTGGCGCCGGTCATGGCCACGACGATGCGTCGGCCGCGGGCCGGCCGGACACCGTTACCGGATTCCGTCACTCCTTACCGCCCATGATCGCCCGGTACACGTAGGCACGCAGCTGCGAGTACTTCGGCAGTTCCTTGGTGGACGTTTGATTGCGCGGGCGTGGCAGGTCGATGTCCAACACCTCCTGGACCTCACACGGCGGCGGGCTGAGGATCACCACCCGGTCGGCCAGATACACCGCCTCGTCGATGTCGTGCGTGACGAACAGGACCGTCACCCCGAACTCGCGCCGCACCCGCAGCACCAGATCCTCCAGCTCGCTGCGGGTTTGCGCGTCGACCGAAGCGAACGGCTCGTCCATCAGCAGGATCTCCGGACGGTAGGCGATCGCCCGCGCGATGGCCACCCGTTGCTGCATCCCGCCGGACAACTGCCACGGGTAGCGGTTCTCGAAGCCGGACAGGCCGACCGCCGCCAGCGCCTCCGACACCGCCTGGTGGCGTTCCTGGCGCGAGCGCATCCGCTTCTTCAGCGGCATCTCCACGTTCCGCCGCACCGACATCCACGGGAACAGCGAGCGGTTGTACTCCTGGAACACGAGCGCCATCTCGTCCGGCGGGCCGTCGACGGTCTTACCGTGCAGCTCGACCGACCCGCTGGTCGGCGGCAGCAGCCCGGACAGGCACCGCAGCAACGTCGTCTTGCCGCACCCGGACGGGCCGACGATGCAGACGAACTCGCCCTTGTCCGCACCGAGCGTCACGCCCTTGATCGCCAGGTGCTCGTCGGCTCCCTGACCGTAGGCCTTGCGCAGATCCTTGATGTCGACCAGCACTGCAACCGCGCCTTTCTCGTTCTCGGTGACTCACGACTCGAGCAAGCTCGCCTTGAACCCTCGGTGCCAGGCCAGGATCTTGCGTTCGGCGACCACCAGCAGCCCGTTGATCAGGTAGCCGAGCAGGCCGATGGCGATGATCCCCGCCCACATCTCGTTGACCGCGAACAGCCGCTGGGCCTGCAGGATCGCGTAGCCGATGCCGTTGGTGCTGGCGACCATCTCGCTGACCACCATCAGGATCAGCGCCAGCGACAAGCTGGCCCGCAGCCCGGCGAAGATCTGCGGGCTGGCCGAGGGCAGCACCACCCGCAGCAACCGCTCGGCCCGGCTGAACCGGAACGTGCGGGACACGTCGATCAGCGTCTGATCCACCGACCGCACCCCGTCCACGGTGTTGAGGATGACCGGGAACGAACAGCCCAGCGCGATCACGAAGATCTTCATGGTGTCGTCGACGCCGAAGACCACGATGCCGAACGGGATCAGCACCACGGACGGAATCGCCCGCAAGAACTCCACGATCGGGCCGAACAACCGCCACGTCCACCGCGACAGGCCCAGCGCGACCCCGACCACGACACCGCCGATCACGGCGAGGAGGTAGCCGATGCCCATCCGGGTCAGGCTCGGCACGGCGTCCCGCGCGAAGCCTTGGCCGAGCCAGGTGTCCTGGAACTGGGCCAGCATGTCGGCCAGCGGCGGGAAGTAGAACGACGTCGACTCCGCCGACAGGAAGTACCAGGTGACCAGTACCAGGCACGGCACCGCGATCTCGATGCCGACCAGGACCGCTCGCTTGCTCATCGCTGCGCCTCCCGGTGGCTCGGATGCCAGCGCATCACACGACCTTCGCCCCAGCTGAGCAGCTGGCTGAGCCCGTAGCTGAGCAGGCCCGCGGCGACGATCAGCGCGTACATGTTCACCGTGGCCCCGGAGTTCTGGGCGAGCAGGATCGCCTTGCCGAGACCGTCCACCCCGGCGACCAGTTCGGCCGTGATGGCCAGGATGATCGCCAACGCGGACGCCAGCCGCAGTCCGGTGGCGATGTACGCGGCCGCGCTGGGCAGCGTCACGCGGAAGAAGATCTCCGTCCTGGTGAACCCGAACGACCGTGCCGTGTCCCTGGCGACCGGGTCGACGTCCTGCACACCGTAGATCGACTGGATCAGCAGCGGCCAGAAGGTCGCGAACGTGACCAGGAAGATCTTCAGCTCGAAGGTGATGCCGTAGACCAGGATGGCCAGCGGGATCAACGCCACCGACGGGATCGGCCGGAGGAACTCCACGATGGCCCGCACCGCCCGGTACAGATACGGGCTGGAGCCGAGGAACAGCCCGAGCGGGATCGCGGTGACCACCGAGATCCCCAGGCCGACGGCGTAGCCGGACAGTGTCGCGGAGATGTCGGACCAGAACTGTTCCTGGCCCATCAGCTCCACCAGCCGGGGAACGATCTCGGTGGCGGGCGGCAGGTACTCCGACGGCAGCAGCCCGCTGCGGGTCAGCAGCTCCCACAGGACCAGGCCGACCAGCACGCTCAGCCAGCCGGCGTCGAGCATCCGGTTCAGCACGCTCGAGCGGGTCCGCTTCCGGCCGCGGACACGGGTGCCCACGACCGGAGCGGCCACCACTTCGGTGCTCTGTCGACTCGTCGTCACGACATCAGTCCTCGCTGATCGGTGCGCCGGTCAGCCGACGTCGGCAAGCAGTTGCTTGACGTCACCGGGTGCCTTTTTCAGCACGCCGTACTTCATCGCCAGATCCGTCAGCTTCTGCAGGAATTCCGGCGTCGGCGACCCTTCCGGATAGCGCGGCAACGCCATCTTCTTGGCGATCTTCGGGTCGATGTCCAGATACGTCGGCACGAATTCCCTGATTTCGTCCGGGTGTTCCTGCGCGTACGTATTCGCTTTGTCCACCGCGCGCGCGAACGCCTCGACGGTTTCGGTGTTGCTGTCGATGTAATTCTGCGTGGTGAACCACGACGACAGGTGTTGATCCTGCTCGACTTCCCGGTACGGGTGCGCCAGCTTGCGGGTGTCCTGGTTCAACGCCTCGGTCAGAAACGGCTCGGAGACGTCCACCGCGTCGACCCGGCCCTGGGACAGCGCCAGCGGCATGTCCGGGAAGCCCACCTCGACGAACTTCACGCTCTTCGGGTCGACCCCGGCGTCCTCCAGCGTCTTCATCACCGAGATCTGCGGCGTGTTGTTCAGCGAGTTCACCGCGATCGTCTTGCCTGCCAGCTGCTTGAGCGAGGTGATGCCGCTCTTCTTGCTCACCAGCAGGGCTTCCTGACTCGGCTTCGGGTCCTTGTCCGCCGAGTTCGCCGAGCGCACGATGCGCACCGGCAGACCCTTGCCGTGGGCCAGGATCAGCGACATGTTGTTGCTGAACCCGAACTGGTACTGGCCGCTGAGGATCGCGGGCACCAGCGCGGCGCCGGACTGCGCCACCTCGGTCTCGACGTTCAGCCCCTCCTCCTTGAAGAACCCCTTCTTGATCCCCAGTTCCAACGCCGCCACCGAGGTGATCGGCAGGACACCGACCTTGACCGTGGTCAGCCCGTTCTCGTCCTGTGCGCCACTGCCGGAGCCGCACGCGGACAGCACCAGCAGTACCACCGACATCAGCGCGGTCAGCACCGGCGCTCTACTCAACCTCTTGCGTACGTGCATGGGTCCCTCTCCGGGTTCGGGTTACTCAGCGGGGGCCGGACTTGATGCACACTCGATGCATACATGAAGTTCACCACTCGTGCGCATCATTTGGCAAGCCTCGCGAGTAAACTTCTTTCGGTAATCTGAAAGCTACTCGGTGAAACCGCGAATGCTCAGTCGAGCATCATTTTTCGATAAATTGGGCAGGCGAAATCATGCGCTGCGGATCAGCGCGCCTGCCGAGCGGAATTCAGAAGATCCAGTCGACCGGCGCGCTGTCGGAATCGACGAATTCACCGAATCGCCCGGCGAGAAATGCCAGCGGTTCGCCGTCCCGTTCGCAGGTGTGCACCACCTGCCCGATCACCACGATGTGATCGCCCGCGGGGAAGTGCCGCTCCACCACGCACTCCAGGTGCGCGAAGGCGTCCGGGATCACCGGCACCTGGTGGTGTTCGCCGTAGGTGACCGCCAGCCCGGCGAAATGGTCCTCGCCGGGCTTGGCGAAACGGCGGGCCAGATGTTCCTGGCGCGCCGACAGGATGTTCACGGCGAACCGGCCGGCGGAGGTGATGGCCTCGGTGCTGCGCGCCCCCGTGGTCAGGCACACCAGCAGCAGCGGCGGGTGCAACGACACCGACGTCAGCGAATTGACGGTCATGCCGTGCGGCGTGCCGTCCGCGCTGGTGGTGACGACCGCGACGCCGGTGGCGAACCGGCCCATGGTGCGCCGCATGGTCATCGGGTCCACGGTGGATTCGGCAGGAGCGGCCACATCGTCCTCCACTGGTGTCACGCCCGGTAGCGGACCTCGAAGGTGACCACACCTTCGTCGGTACGCCACGGGCCGTGCGGCATGCCCGGCGGCCGGCAGGCGTACATGCCGGCGGTGAACGTCTTGTTCAGGGTCAGATCGGTGAACGACCCTTCCAGGATGTAGACCTCCTCCCAGAAATCGTGTTTCTGGACGCCCATCGGCGTCGAGTCCGCGCCCGGCTCGTAGCGCAGGATGCGGGTGGCCACCCCGGTCTCCGGATCCTTGGCCAGGATCCGCTCGGTGATCTTGGGGTCGCCGCCCGGGCAGACGGTGAACTCCACGTCGGTGACGGGGAAGAACTCGTATTCCGGCTTGCTCATCGGGTTCCCTTCGCGTCGTAGCCGGCCAGGAACGCGTCCACGTCGGCCACCGGCTCCTCGAAGCCGTAGTTGCGGAACGCATAGCCCTTCACCACGAAGGGCGCTCCGGCGTAGAACATCTCGTACTGGTGGTGCCTGCCGCCGAACTCGCTGCCGAAGGCGTCCCACGCGAGCTTGAACAGCTTGACCCGCTCTTCCGCCGGGGTTCCCGGGCTGTGCACGTAGCGGTCGATGTCGGCTCGGGTCTGGGGGTTGTTCAGGTCCGAGACGCTGGACGGTACCTGAAGCACACCTCCGCCGACCAGGTCACGCAGAATCGCCAGCACTCGCGGGTACAGCTCGGACTGCAGGCCCATCGAGCCGTACAGCGGACGCTTGCCGGGACGCCAGATCCCCTGCTCGTCGGGCTCTGCGGTGTACTCGGCGGCCAGCACCGCGGACTCCACGACGGAGGCGAGGCTGGCCAGCTCACCGAGCTTCTCCACCACGCCGGGGAACTTGTCCACTCCGTTGACCGCGGCGACCTTGCGCGCGAGGCCTGCCAGGAACTGCAGCTTGACCGAGAACCGGATCTGCGCCTGCCAGTTGCCGAGAACGTGGGCGCCGGTGTCGAAGAACTGCCGGCGCACCCCGGCGACGTCGCGGTAGACGAAGACCCGCTCCCACGGAATGAACACGTCGTCGAAGACCAGCAGCGCATCCGTCTCGTCGTAGCGGGTGCTCAGCGGATAGTCGTACGAACTCGTCGCCGCCGGCGCGTACGGCCTGCGGCAGTAGAGTTTGAGACCTTCGGCGCCGACCGGGACCGCGAAGCCCAACGCGAAGTCGGCGTCCTCCGGACTGAGCGGTTTGATGCACGAGACGAAGATCTCGTCGGAGACCGCACCACCGGTGGCCAGCATCTGCGCACCGCGCACGACGATGCCGTCCGGGCGCTCCTCGGCGACACCGGCCTGGATCAGGTCGCCTTCCCACGCGTGGGCGGTCGTCGCCCGGGAGACCTGCGGCGGAATGATGGCGTACGAGACGTAGAGGTTCTCGCTGACCATCCGGCGGTGGTACGCGGCCACGTTCGCCGCGAAGTCGTGGTCGCCGTGCGAACCGAACGCGTCGGGGTGCGTGGCGAAGGCGCCGAGGAACGCGCCCACGTGGTCCGGGCTGCGGCCGACCCAGCCGTGCGTGTGCTTGGCCCACCTGGTGATGGCCGCACGCAGCTCGCTCAGTTCCTCCCGGCTGCGGGGCGCCACGAACACCTTGTTCGTCGTCACGCCGCTGCCCGGGTCGGTGCGAGTCATGCCGGACTCGGGCGAGGCCGCGATGTCGTACAGCTCGGCCACCGTGTTCGCGATCGGCTGGAACGCGGGATGACTGGTGACGTCCTCGACCGGTTCTCCGTCGAGGTAGATCCGGCGGGGGCCTTTGATCGAGGCGAGATAGTCGGCTCCGGTACGCATCACTGGCTCCTTTGTGTCGTCTCGTAGGCGTGGGTCAGGGTCGGTCCCCCGGGGAGCCGGAGGTGGATCCGCCACGTGGTTCCGTGCACGAACTCGCCGCCGAGCAGCGCCAATGTGCCGCAGTAGAGCACCAGGTCACCGGAGCCGTCACCGAACTCGGCGGTCATACGCTCCAGCAACTCGGTGGGGTGACGCAAGGCCGCGATGCTGCCGTCCTGGTACGGCCAGCCGTCCACGCTGCTGCCCGCGACGATGTCGTCCCAGGCCAACGCGGCCAGGTCCGGCCCGATCTCGGCCACCGTGTCACCGAGCGGTTTCGGGCACGCGGCCTTCGACGCGGCGATGTCCTGGCGCTCCCGTTCGCGGTCGGTGTGGTCGGAGCCGACGCCGAGGTAGAAACGGCCGTCGTGCCGCAGGATCACCGGCTCGACCTCGCCGGAGGTCTTCTCGCCGTCCACCTCGATGACCGGGCCGGTGGTCAGCAAACTCGGCGACAGGGGATAGAAGGTCGGGATCTTCGGCGGGGGCGGCACGCCGATGGCGGCCAGCTCCCGGATATGAGCTTGGACGGCCGCTTCGTCCTTGGCGGTGTAGCCGGCCACGACGAGTCGTTCGGGTGTCACCGTGATGCGGCGGGACGTCCCGGCGACGTGCAGGGTCAGCGAATGGGTCTCGGTCACGGGCTCGTCCTCACGAAGCTGTCAGCGGCCAGCGGCGGTCGGCGAGCACGGGAAACTCCGCACGCACCGACTCGACCACGGCCGGGTCGACGTCACACCACACCACTTCCTCCTTCTCCCCCGCCTCCACCAGGACGGTGCCCCAGGGATCCACCACGCGGCTGTGCCCACCCAGCTCGACACCGCCGTCCTGGATGCCGGTGGCGTTGACGGCGATCACCAGGACTTGCTCTTCCACGGCGCGCGTGCTGGTGAACAGGCGCCAGTGCTCTCGGCGGGCGGCAGGCCACGCAGCGGGGACCACGACCGTGGTGGCTCCGCGGTCGACCAGGCTCCGCCACAGCTCGGGGAACCGCAGGTCGTAGCAGGTGGTCGCGGCGACGGTGCCGAACGCCGTCTCGACGACGTCGACCCGCTCGCCCGGAGTCAGCAACTCGGCCTCGCGGGAGGCGTAGCCGAAGACGTGGATCTTGCGGTAGGTGTGCGCGATCGAGCCGTCCGGAGCCACCATGACCGCGGTGTTGTACAGCCGCCCGGCCTCGTCGCGCTCGACGATGCTGCCCAGGTGGACGTAGGCGTCCAGACTTTCCGCCCACGCGCGACCCCAGGCGACCGTTGGCCCGTCGAGTGGCTCGGCCCGCTCCGGGTAGTGGTCGAACGCGAAGTAGCCCGGCGCCCACAGCTCGGGCAGCACCACGAGGTCCGCGCCGCGCGCCTGGTCGACCATGTCGTCGGCGCGGTTTCGCCGTTCGTCCGGTGACTCGTCCGGCGGGCTGGCGAGCTGGATCATCGCGATCCTCATACGACACCGCCCAGTCGCGCGGCGACCGCCATGCCGGACAGGTGTCTGGCGAGCGCGTCGCTCGCGTCGTCAGGCGTCGACGACCGAAGCGCGTCGATGATGGCGCGGTGCTCGCGCACGACGCGGGAAGCACGCTCGGCGTCATCGGCGACCGCGCGCAATTCCCGGTCCAATCCCGGCTGACGGAAAGAACCGTAGAACTCGACGAAGACCGGATTGTTCGCGGCGCGGACGATCGCGCGATGGAATTCCCACTCGGTCTCGACGAATCGAGCCGGATCGTCGATGCGCTCGCCCTGCTCGCGCACCAGGCGTTCCAGCTCGTCGATCAGCGCATCGCCGGCCGGGACGATGCGCCGCAGGCACCACTGTTCGACCAGCTCACACGCTTCCCGAACCGAGTGGAGGTGCTGCTCGGACGACGACGTTCGCGCCGCTTGGACCTGCTGCTCGGCTACGCGCTGATCCGGCAATCGCCGTGGGGTAGCAGACGCGAAGCGCCGTCGCTCACCCTCTCGTAACCTAGTCATAGACGGCATGTATACATGGCGCCTACGAGCAGCACAAGAGGCTGATCGAGCGGATCGATTCATCGACGCACGCTTGCTCGCAGGCCACAGCGGGCGAGCGGCGAGGAAGGGTGGCAATGCGACGACGGGCGCTCCGCCTGCCGCACAGCAACGGTGCGCGGAGAAGTGACGACAGACCCTGGACGAAGAGCGAATGTCAGTTGGAGAGAATCGTGGACAGCACGCTTGCCGGCGCGCGGACGAATCCGCCCGGTAACACCGCTCACCGTGTCCGGCGAATCACCCTCACCGTTGCTTGCGCTGGATATATGCCAGATGTATACATGAGGGCGACAAGGCAATGGTGCGACGCCAACTCGAAAGAGGTCCTCACTTGAGCGCGCAGGACACGACCTACCGGGCGGTCAAGAACAAGATCGCCGCCCTGCCCCGAAGTGAAGGTGTCTTCATCACCGAGGCGGAGATCGCCAGTGAGCTCGGCGTGAGTCGTACTCCTGTTCGCGAGGCTTTGCTCCGCCTGGAAGTGGAGGGCCTGCTCAAGATCATGCCGAAGAAGGGCGCCTTCGTTCCTCCGCTGTCCGATGCGGAGATCGAGGCGACCATGCAGGCGCGGCTGCTGGTGGAGAAGTGGGCGGCCGCGCGGGCGGCGGAGTCCGGCAACGAACTGACCGAGACGCTGCAGGCGCTGCTCGACGAACAGATCGAGCAACTGTCGCTGGACACCGGCGATTTCATCGAGGTGGACCGCCGGTTCCACCGCACGATCGTGCAGGCCGCGGGCAATCCCGTGCTGGCCGACTTCTACGAGTCGCTGCGGGATCGGCAGATCCGGCTCGGTCTGCGCGCGGTGGCGTCGCGCCCGGATCGGGGCAAGCAGGTGATCGACGAGCACAAGGCGATCGTGCAGGCGATCATCAGCGGCGACACGGCCGCCGCGGAGCAAGCGGTGGAGACCCACCTGATCAACACGCTGGAGATCCTGCACCGAGCACCGTCGTTCGTCTCCTCGCTGCGCGACAAGCGATAGCCGACGAGCTCTTGGCGGACCAGTAGCGGTCCGAGCGGTTGACACGTCAGCCGAAGACCCTGGCGGGAGCCGGGCAGCGGACACCGTCGTCCGCCGCCCGTGGGCAGCGCTGCCTTCCTGCCGCAGCAGCACAACCGACCACGGGACCAGCTCATGGATCTGACTTTCCGCGCCGCGCTGACCCGCATGCAGCGGGCCGGTCGCATCGCGTCGGTCGTCGCGGAGACCAGTCACGAGTACGACATCGCCGCCGCGCTGAAACACCACGACGGCGACAAGGCTCTGCTGTTCGAGAACGTGGCGGGTTACCGGATCCCGGTCGTCGGGAACGTGCTCGCCAGCGCGGCCAATTGCGAAGCGGCGTTCGGCACCGACCGGCACGGAATCCGGCAGCTGGTCGCGCGAGCGCTGCGCGACGACGGGCCGGAGCCGAATGTCGTGGACTCGGGTCCGTCACGCCAGGTCGTCGTCACCGAGGGCATCGACCTCGCCGCCTCCCTTCCGGCCCTGTTGCACGCCCCGGGTGACGCGGGTCGATTCATCACGGCCGGGGTCGTCATCGCGCAGCATCCGGAGACCGGTGTGCACAACGCCTCGTATCACCGGTTGCAGCTGCTCGGCGGCAACCGGGTGGCCATCCGGCTCGACTTCGGCAGGCACCTGCGCTCGGCTTTCGAAGCGGCCCGAGCCGCAGGTCGACCGCTGCCCGTCGCGGTCGCGATCGGCACCGACCTGTCGTTGATGTACACCGCGGCGACGATGGGCTCGCAGATGCCCGAACACCGCGACGAGCTGCGCGCGGCCGGAGCGATGCGAGGCAGTCCGCTGGAGATGATGCGCGGGCTCACCCAGCCGGTCCTGGTCCCCGCGCACGCGGAGTTCGTACTGGAGGGCGCGATCTCCCCCACCGACGAGGTGCACGAGGGGCCGTTCGGCGAGTTCATGGGCTACCACTCCGACTCCGGGCCGGCACCGGTCGTCGAGATCACCGCGCTCACGCATCGCGAAGACCCGGTCTACTTCGCGATCAACGGAGCGGGCCGCGAGACGGTCATGCTCCGCAAGTACGTGCTGGAGACCAGCGCACTGCAGGCACTCGAAGGCGCGGTGCCCATCGTCACCGACGTCAACATCACCCCGGGCGGCCTGCACCGCTTCCACCTCAACATCGCGGTGCGCAAGCAGAGCGCGCAGCACGACGGTCTGCAGCGCAACGCAGCACTGGTCGCGTTCGGGGCGCTGAAAGACCTCGTTCGCGTCGTTCTCGTCGACGACGACATCGACGTGCACGACGAGAGCGACGTCGAGTACGCCATCGCGACGCGCTGTGACGCCGACACCGACCTCGTGATCATCCCGCAGGCGCGCGGACACGAGTACGTCCGCGTCTCGGACAAAGGCGTCGGCACCAAATGGATCGTGGACGCCACCGTGCCGTTCGCCCAACGCGACCGGTTCCTGCGTATCCCGTTCGCCGAGTCCCCGGTGCGGTCGACCGACCTGATGCCCTGCCACTACTTCGACCCGGGAGGAAGCCCCGATGAGCAGTGATCCCACCGACCTGCGCGCCACGCTCGACCTGCTCCGCAAGCACGGGGAACTCAGCGAAGTCACCGGCGAGGTGCACTGGGACCGCGAGCTGGGCGCGCTCACCCGCGAGATGCTGCGCCGCCAAGGGCCCGCGCTGCTGTTTCGCAACATCACCGGGTACAACACGCCGGACGCCCGATGCAGCAGGCTGGCCACCAGCCTGCTGGCCAGCCGCCGCCGGCTCGAACTCTGCCTGGGGTTCACCGAGCCGCAGCACAACCGGGACCTCGTGCAGCACGTGCTCGCCACCATGGAGCAGCGACTCACCCCGGTCACGGTGGACGATGGCCCGGTGCTGGCGAACCAGCTCTCCGCCGACGAGATCGACCTGGCGGAGTTCCCGGTGCCGAAGTGGCACTATCTCGACGGCGGTCGCTACATCAACACCTACGCCGCGGTGGTGACCAAGGATCCGGACACCGGAGCGGTCAACGTCGGCGTCTACCGCGGCATGATCACCGGCAGGAACCGGATCGCCGTGCTGATGGTGCCCAGCCAGCACTGGGGCAGGCACTGGAAGAAGTACAAGGAACGCAACCAGCGGATGCCGGTCGCCTGTGTCTACGGCTGGAATCCGATCATGGACATCATCGCGGGCAGCCCGGTCCCGGAAGGCGTCTGCGAGTACGACGTGATCGGCGCGATGCTCGGCAGGCCCGTCGAGCTGGTGCAGTGCCGGACCGTCGACCTGCCGGTACCCGCATCGGCGGAGATCGTGGTGGAAGGGTTCATCGACCCGGACGAGAGCACGTACGAACTCGAGGGCCCGTTCGGCGAGTTCACCGGCTACGTCAGCGATGTGCCGACCCCGCGCCCGGTGATTCAGGTGACCGCGGTCTCGCATCGCGACGACCCGATCTTCCGGGGCACGCTGGAGGGCTCGCTGCCGGGAGCGGCAGGCGAGAACAGTCACGTGTCGGCGGTCTTTCGGGCAGCGATCGCGTGGAAGACGTTGGCCGACGCCGGTGTCCCCGGCATCCTGGACGTCTACATCCACCCGGTCACCAACGGAACCACCATCGTCGTGCAGATCGACAAGACCTCCGAGGGCCATCCGAAGTGGGTGGCCTCCGCGCTGTGGAGCACCGGAGCCGCGCTGTTCCGCTACAAGAACGTCATCGTGGTCGACGACGACATCGACCCGTCGGACTACTCGGCCATCGACTGGGCGATCGCCTACCGCGTGCGGGCAGGCACCGACGACGTGGTGGTCTTCCCGGGCGGCTTCGGCTCCCCCATCGACCCGAGCACGCCGTTGGAGGAGCGGTCGGTGCCGGACCTGGGCACCGGATTGTGGAACCGGGTGTTGATCGACGCGACGAAGACCTGGCGTTATCCGCGGCGCGAGGAATGGGGTGGTGCGAAGTTCCCGCCGACCGTCGAGCCTGCCCCGGAAGACCGTGAACTGGTGTTGAGCAAGTGGGACTCCTACGGGTTCACCAGCTCGTGAGCAGAGCCGCCCTGTGATGCGATCGGCGACCAGCACCGCGACCGTCTCGCCCGTGGCGAAGGCGGCAGGCACCGCGCTGCTCGGCATGGCGCTGACGGCCGCCATGACCGCCACGTCGCTGTTTCAGTACCTGGTGGGTGTCCTCGCCCCGGACCTGCGCGCGGACCTCGGGCTGTCGCGGGCCGGAGTCGGTGCCATCACCACGTGCTACTACCTGGTGGCGGCGTTCGCGTCCGCGCCGCTCGGCCGTCGCATCACCGCGATCGGCTCGCGCATCGGACTCTTCCTGCTGTTCGCTCTCGGCGCCGTGGGGTTGCTGCTGGCAGCCGCGCTGCCCGCGGTGGTGACGATGGTGGTGGCGGGGATCCTCGCCGGGATCGCCACGGGCATCGCCAACCCCGTCACCAACATGGTGATCGTCGCCAGGGACAGCGGCCGGGGTGTGTTGATCGGGATGAAGCAGTCGGGCGTGCAGCTGGCCTCGGTCGTCGTCGGCCTGCTGGCGCCGCCGCTGAGCGTCGCTTTCGGCTGGCGTGGCGCGCTGGCCTGGCTCGCCGGCGCCTCCCTGGTCGCCGGGCTGATCATCCCGGCCCTGACACCCAAGGGCCGAGCCACCTCCCCCGACGTCGGCGAACGGACCCGCCTGCCCACCGCGGTGCGCTGGCTCGGCGGCTACGCGCTGTTCATGGGCGCCGGGATGTCGACGTTCCACACGTACTTGGTGCTCTACGGCCACGACCAGGTGGACCTCGACATGACCACCGCGGGCCTGCTGGTGGTGACCTTCGGCGGTATCGGCGCGCTCGTCCGCTTCGTCAGCAGCGTGCTCGCCGAACGCGGCAGGCGCCTCGAGCTGTGGATGCTGTTCGGCGCGTTCATCGCGGTGGCCGGCGTCGTGGTGTTCGCGGCGACGCACTCGTTGACCTTGATCGTGGTCGGGGTGGTGTTGGTCGGCGCCAGCGGCGCGGCGTGGAACGGCGTGGTCATGCTGGCGGTGCTCCGGCTGAGCGGTCCCGGCCAGACCGGCCACGCGACCGGGGCGGTGCTCACCGGCTTCTTTCTCGGCCTCAGCCTGGCGCCGCCCGCGTTCGGCGCGCTCGTGGACGCCACCGGCTCCTACGGCTGGGGCTGGACACTGACCGGCACGTGCTTCGCCGTCGCAGGCGTGCTCATGACGGTCGCCAGCTGGCGTGCCAAGCGCATCCGCCGTACCTCCGGTGACGACGTCCTCCCCGTCCCTCCGGCCTGATCATGTCGCAGCCAAGGGTTGACTTTGAAACTTTGTTCCAGTTTGCTGCTGGTATGGAACCGAATTCCGCTCACATCGCTGTCGTGCATCGCGCGCTGACCGTGCTCGAGGAGCTCGCCGGAGCAGGCACCGCGCTGTCGTTCACGCAGCTGTGCGAGCGGACGGAGATCCCGAAGGCGACACTGCACCGGCTGCTCAGCACGCTGGAAGCGCGCGGTTACGTCACGCAGGAGAACGGCAACGGCCACTACGCGGCCGGGGTGCGCTGCTTCGAGCTCGGCAGTCTGTGGGCGCAGCAGCTCGACCTGCGTGCGGTGGCCGCGCCGGTACTCGTCGAACTGAACGCCGAATCCCAGGAGACGGTGCACCTGGGCGTCTACGACCACGGCGACGTGGTGTACATCGACAAGTACGAGAGCCCGCGCCAGGTGATCGCCAAGTCCCACGTCGGCCGCCGGTGCGACGCGGTGTGCGTGGCCACCGGCCGCGTCCTGCTGGCGCACAGTGAGCAGGCCGAGATCGAGCGGGTGTTGTCCCAGCCGCTCCCCCGCTACACCGAGCACTCCATCACCGACCCCGGCGAACTGCGGCGGATGCTGCAGCGCGTCCGCGCCGAGGGCTACGCGGTGAACCAGTGCAGCTACCGCGACGAGGTGTGCGGGATCGCGGCGCCGGTGCGGGACCAGACCGGTCGCGTGGTTGCGTCCGTGGGGCTGTGCATGCCCGAGCACCGCTTCACCACGGATCGCTTCGACGATCTACGGGACATGACGCTGCGAGCCGGCGTCGAGGTCTCGCGCAGGCTCGGCGGCCCCGCCACCGTCGTCACCAGCGAACCCGCGTCCGCTCCCTGACCGAACCCGGTGAGCCCACCCAGGGCTCACCGCAGGCCACCCATCCGGAGGAGCCATGTTGCCCCTGCCCACACACCGCGAGCCCCTCCCCGGCTCCCGCGAGGTGAGCCAGTCATGACCGGCGTCGCCCTCCGCCACACGAGAGCCCGCGACGGCCATCGTCTCGGTTTCTACGAGATCCCCGACGGCGCGCCACTGGTGTTGCTGCACAGCCTGGGTGCCGACGGCACGATGTGGGCCGATGTCGTCCGCAACCTTCCCGACGGCTATCGGGTCATCGCACCGGACACGCGCGGGCACGGCAGCTCGGGTCCCGGCGCGACGGCGAACGTCGGCCAGTGGGTCGACGACCTCGAGGACGTCCTGACCGCGGCCGGGATCGACTCCGCGGTGCTGGCCGGGGTCTCGATGGGCGGCATCCAGGCCCTGGCGTTCGCTGCGCAGCATCCGCACCGCGTCCGAGCCCTGGTGATCGCCGACTCGTTCGCGGAGCTGGATGCGGCGACGGTCCAGGCGAAGGTCGACACGCTGGCGGGTCACGCCCGGACGGCGGCGATGACCGACGTCGCCGACCAGTACCTGCGCGACACCTTCGTCGAGCCGGTACCCGCGGGCGCGGAACGGGTCCGGCGGGCGCTGGCGGCCATGGACGCCGAAAGCTACATCACCGCCGTCCGGGTCACGTTCTCCGCACGAATCACCGACCGCCTGCCGCTGGTCAAGGCGCCGACCCACGTGCTGTGGGGCGAGCGGGACGACAAGACGCCGCGCGCGCTGTCCGAGCAGATCGTCTCGGCGATCCCGGACGCGGTGTTCACGGTCATCCCGGACGCCGGTCACCTGTCGAACATCGACAACCCGGAAGCGTTCGCCACCGCGCTCGACCAACACGCGTCGCGCCACCGAGGAGGGATGTGAGGCCATGGGCAGCACACACGAGGTCACCGTCATGGTCAACGGCGAGCCCCGCGCCGCCGAGGTGGCAGGCCGCACCAACCTCGCCGACTTTTTGCGCGACCAGCTGGGCCTGACCGGCACGCACATCGGCTGCGAGCACGGCGTGTGTGGGGCGTGCACGGTGCTGCTCGACGGTCAGCCGGTGCGGTCCTGCATCATGCTGGCCGCTCAGGCGGACGGGCATGCCGTCACCACGATCGAAGGCCTGGCCGGGCCGGACGGGTCGCTGAACCCCGTGCAGGACGCCTTCTGCCGATCGCACGCCCTGCAATGTGGCTTCTGCACACCGGGGATGGTGCTCGCCGTGCAGGCGCTGGTGGAGGACAACCCGGACGCCACGGACGACGACATCGACGAAGCAATCGGCGGCAACATCTGCCGCTGCACAGGCTACGTCCAGATCCGGGAGGCGATCGCAGCGGCGCTGCGCGACGGGGTGCCCCGAGACGCCGGCACGGCACCACCGCGCCATGGGGCGGCCCGAGACGCCGGCACGACACCACCGCGCCATGGGGCGGCCCGAGACGCCGCCACGGCAGCACCGCGCGATGGGGCGCCCCGGGAGGTGAGTGCCCGATGACGCTGCAGGAAGACCTGACCACTCCGGTCGAGCCTGCCGAGGAGCACCGCTTCCTGTCCAAGCCCCGTGGGGTGCGGGAGGACCGCCGGTTCGTCACCGGTCGTGGGCGTTATGTCGCCGACCTGATCCGGCCGGGCACACTGCACATCGGCTTGGTCACCAGCCCACACCCGCACGCCGAGATCCGCTCGATCGACGTGGACGCCGCGCTGCAGGTGCCCGGGGTGGTCGCGGTCATCACCGGTGACGAGCTCGCCGCGCACACCGACCCGCTGCGCCAGTACCTGGACATCCCGGAGGTTCAGTGGCGGCCGCTGGCGGTGGGCTCGACCCGGTACGCCGGGGAATGGGTGGCCGCGGTCGTCGCCGAATCCCGTGCCGTCGCCGAAGACGGCGCGGAGCTGGTCGACGTCGACTACGAACCACTGCCGTTCGTGGTCGACCCCGAGGAAGCCGCCAGGCCGGACGCCCCGTTGGTGCATCCCACGCACGGCACGAACGTGATGACGGAACGCCAGTTCACCTGGGGCGACGTCGACGCCAACCGCGCGCGGGCCGACGGTTCGGTGACGGTACGTACGCGATGGAACCGGAACTCGACCGTGCCGCTGGAGACGTTCGGGGTCATCGCATCGTGGGATCCGCATCGTGACCTGCTGGACGTGTGGGCGAGCATCCAGATGCCGCAGTTCCCCGACCAGGTCGCCGGCGCGCTGCGCATCCCGACCAATCAGGTCCGGGTGCATTTCGACGTCGACGTCGGCGGCAGCTACGGCGTCAAGCGCGGCATCAAGCACGCTGTGCTCGCCGGCTACTGCGCGCGCAAGCTCGGCGTACCGGTGGCGCTGGTCGAGGACCGGGCGGAGAACATGCACGGCGGCGACTTCCACGGCCCGGACCGGCTGTTCGAGGTCGAGCTGGCCTACACCCGCGACGGCGAGTTCACGCACATCCGGATCGACGTGCTCGACGACGAAGGCGCCTACCCCGGACGGTCACCGCTGCAGCTGGCCAAGCCGATCGGCGCGATCGTCGGCCCGTACCGGATCACCAGCGCGGAGTACCACGCCAGGGCCGTGGTCACCAACAAGACCGGGCAGGTGGCGGTGCGCGGGTTCGGGCAGTCGCCGACGAACTACGCGATCGAGGCCGCGGTCGACGCCGTCGCCCGCGAACTGGGCATGGACCGGGCCGAGCTGCGGCTGCGGAACTTCATCCAGCCGCACGAGTTCCCGTATCGCATCCCGTCCGGCACCGAGTACGACTCCGGCGACTACCCGGCGGTGATGAACAAGGCGCTGCGCGCGGCCGACTTCGAGGACGTGGTGCGGGAGCGGGATCGGCTGCGCTCGCACGGTCGGCTCGCCGGGATCGGGTTGTCCGCCTGCCTGGAACCCGGCGGGGGCAACGCGATCTTCGAGAACATCATGAACCCGAAGAACGACAAGACCACGTTCCCGGAGGCGTGCCGCATCCGCGTCGACGCCGAGGGCGCGGTCACCGCGATCATCTCGATCTCCTCGGCCGGGCAGGCGCACGAGACGATGGTCGCCACGCTGGTCGGCGAGGAGCTGGGCATCGATCCGGCGCGGGTCGCCGTGCTGCGCGCCGACTCGCTGTCCGGGTTCCCGTCGCAGAGCCCGGTCGGCAGCCGGATGACGATCGTGCTCGGCCAGGCGATCCGCGGCGCGACCAGGGAGTTGAAGGACCGGCTCCGCCTGATCGGCGCGCATGTCCTCCAGCTGCCGGTGGACGACGTCACCTACACCGACGGCGCGGTGGTCTCGATCAGCGACCCCGCGCGGGCGCTGTCGTGGGGCGAGGTCGTCGCGATCGCGCACCGCAAGCAGCACCTGATGCCGCCGGGCCTGCAACCCGGGCTCGAGGTGGTGCACGTCGCCCACACTCCTCGGTCCGGGACGCTGACCGCCGAGGACGGGACGGTGCAGCTGTATCCGTGCTACTCGTTCGAGGTGCACGTGGTGCTGGCCGACATCGACCCGGACACCGGCAAGGTCGAGCTGCCGCGCTACGCGGTCGCGCACGACTGCGGCACGGTGATCAACCCCGAGGTCGCCCGCGGCATGCTGTTCGGCGGCACCGCCCACGGGATCGGCGTCGCGTTGTACGAGCAGTTCGCGGTCAACGCCGACGGGCAGCCGCTCACCCAGTCGTTCATGGACTACTTGCTGCCGTCCGCGCACGAGGTCCCGCAGATCGTGGATGCCGAGCACTGCACGCCGTCGCCGTTCACGTCGTTCGGCCAGAAAGGTGTCGGCGAGTCCGGATACATGGGCGCGCCCGCGGCGGTCGCTTCCGCGGTCAACGACGCGCTGGCCGGCGCAGGCGCCCCTCCCCTGCATTCCCTGCCCATCAAGCCCAGCGACATCTGGGCCGCACTTCGCGCACAGGAGAAACCGTGACTGGAAACGGCTGCGTCGACGTCCATGCCCACCTCGTGCCCGCCGGGCTGCTGTCCGACCTCGCCGACGGCTCCGTCACCGTTACCGGCGTGCGGGTCGAACGACACGAGGAAACCTTCCGGGTGGCGTTCGACGACGGACCGTGGACCCGCCCGGTCAATCCCGGCCTGACCGACGTCGACCGGAGGCTGGCGTGGATGGACGACAACGGCATCGGCACCCAGCTGGTCGGCGGCTGGCTGGACATCTTCGGCTACGACCTCGCCCCGGAGGCGGGCGCCACCTGGGCGGAGATGCTCACCGCCGCGATCGCACAGGAGGTGGCCGCCCAGCCGCGGTTGGTCGCGCTGGGCACCGTGCCCCTGCAGGACCCCGCCCGTGCGGCCGACGCGGTGCGCAAGCAGCGCGCCGACGGGCTTGTGGGGATCATGATCGCCACCCGCGCCGGGGACCGCGAACTCGACGATCCGGAGTTCGACCCGTTCTGGACGGCCGTCGACGAGACCGAGTCCGTGGTCTTCCTGCACCCCGGCTTCGGCGGTGCGTCTCCGCGCTACCGGGACTTCGGCCTGATCAACGGATTGGCGCGGCTCGAGGACACCACGGTCACGCTGGCCCGGATGCTGTACGCCGGAATTCCGGCTCGCTACCCGAACGCGAAGATCATCGTCGCGCACGGCGGTGCCGCGCTGCCGTACGTGCTGGGCCGGCTGTTGCGCAACCATCAGCTGCACCCGGACACCGCCGACCCGCTGGAGTCGTTCCGGCGGCTGTATTTCGACACGGTGCTCTTCGACCCGGACGCGCTGCGCTACCTCGTCGACAAGGCCGGCTCGGACAAGGTGCTGCTCGGCTCGGACTACCCGTTCCCGATCGGGGATCTCTCACCCCGGACCGCGGTGTCCGAAGCCTTCGACGGCCCGCACCGGGAACGCATCGAGTCCGGCAACGCTGCCGGAATGCTGAGGTGAGCGCGGCATGAAACCCGTCGACTTCACACTGCACCGGCCGAGCACGCTGACCGAAGCGCTGCACCTGCTGGCCGAGTACGGCGACGACGCCAAGGTGCTGGCAGGCGGGCAGAGCTTGATCCCGTTGCTGAACTTCCGGCTGGCCCGGCCCGAGCACCTGATCGACCTGTCCGAGGTGCGACAGCTCGCCACGTTGCGGCGCACCCGTGACGAGGTGATCAGCGGCGCGATGGTGACCTACCGGCACGCGGAGCTCTCCCTCGCCGTCACGGACGCGGTTCCGTTGCTGGCCGCAGCCCTGCCGCACGTCGCCCACCGGCCCGTCCGGGCCCGCGGGACGATCGGTGGCAGCATCGCGCACGCCGACCCGGCGGCCGAACTGCCCGCGGTGGTCACCGCGCTGGACGCGACCATCGTCGCCAGCAGCGTCCGAGGCACCCGGACCATCCCGGCGCGCCAGTTCTTCGTCAGCAATCTGGTCACCGTGCTCGCGGCCGACGAGATCCTCACCGAGATCCGCTTCCCCGCCGCCGGACCGGGGGCCGGCGCCGCGTTCGAGGAGGTCAGTCGCCGCCGTGGTGACTTCGCTTTGGTGGGCGCCGGCGCTCAGGTCACCGTGAACGAGGACGGGACCTTGGCGCGCACGCAGATCGCGCTCACCGGAGTCGCCGCCACACCGGTTCGCGCGACCGCGGCCGAGGACCTGCTGACGAACGCAGCACCCACGCCCGAGCGGCTGGAACAAGCGGCCGAGGCCGTCCGCGCAGCCATCGATCCCAGCGGTGACCTGCACGCACCCGGGGAGTACCGGCGCCACGTCGCCGGCACGCTCGTCGCCCGCACCGTCGCCGCCGCAGTCCGCAACGCAACCAGCCGAGCATTGGAGGACGTCGGATGATCTACGAGCTCCGCGAGTACGTCGCGCACCCAGGGGCCGCGGACAAGCTGCACCGGCGGTTCCGGGACAAGACGCTGGCGCTCTTCGCGCGGCACGGCCTGGAGGTCGCCGGCTTCTGGGTCGACGAGAAGGATCCGAACCGCATCGTCTACCTGCTGAAGTTCCCGGATGCCGAGGCGCGCAAGAAGGCGTGGCAGGCCTTCCAGAACGACGAGGAGTGGCAGCAGGTCAAGGCCGCGTCGGAAGCGGACGGCCCGATCGTGGCGTCGATGACCAGTCGTCTGCTCGGCCCGGTCGACTACTGGCCCGCCGAGCAGCAAGGAGCCTGACATGATCGCGTTGCAGCACCAGTTTCGCGTGCAGCTGCCCGTCGAACAGGCGTGGGAGCTGCTGACGGACCTGCCGAAAGTGGCCACCTGCCTGCCCGGCGCGCAGCTCGACGACGTGGTGGACGGGACCTACCACGGCAAGGTGTCCGCACGCATCGGTCCGGTGAACGCCAACTACCAGGGGGTGGCGTACTTCCGGGAGCGGGACGACGTCGCGCATCGCGCGGTGGTCGAGGCACGCGGCAAGGAAGCCAAGGGCGCCGGGATCGCCTCCGCCGTCATCACCATGCAGCTCACCGCGGACGGCTCGGCCACCCGTGTCGACGTCGCCACCGATCTGTCCGTCAGCGGTCGCGCGGCTCAGTTCGGTCGCTCGCTGCTGGCGGAGGTCAGCAACACACTGGTCGACGACTTCGTGCGGCGACTGGAGTCGATGATTGCCGGGGGCGAGCAGCCGCAGCCGAGCACCCCGCAAGCGGAGCGGTCTGCGGCGCCTGCGGCCGAACAGGCGTCGTTGGACGTGCTGTCCACCCTGGCCGGTCCGCTCGGCAAACGCGCGGCCACTCCCCTGGTGGCAGCGGTGATCGGTGGGCTCGTCGGATTCCTGCTCGGACACCGGCGCCGGCCCAGCCCCACGGTGGCGTATCTGGTGCCGTACGACCCCAGGATCACGTCCGGTTGATCTCGGCGAGAGCGCGCCGACCGGAACCTTGTACTGTTCGGTACATGACCTTCCAGACGCTGCGGCACGAGGTCACCGACGGAATCCTCGTGGTCACCCTTGATCGCCCCGACAAGCTCAACGCCTTCACCGTCACCATGGCCAACGAGCTCGAGCAGACGTTCCGGCAGGTCAACGGCGACGATGACGTGCGGGCCGTGATCGTGACCGGAAAGGGCCGCGGTTTCTGTGCCGGCATGGACCTGTCGAGCGAGGGCAATGTGTTCGGCCTCGACGAGACGGCGACGCCGACCCTGGCGGACATGGCGGATCTCGACGATCCGGCGCTGGCGCGGATCCGCGACCTCGGCGGGCGGGTGACACTGGCGATCCACGACTGTCGCAAGCCGGTACTGGCGGCGATCAACGGGCCCGCGGTGGGGATCGGCGCGACCATGACCTTGGCCATGGACCGCCGGATCGCGTCGACGTCGGCCCGAGTCGGGCTGGTGTTCGGCAGGCTGGGTGTCGTGCCGGAGGCCGCTTCGACGTGGTTCCTCCCGCGTCTGGTCGGCATGTCGACGGCTCTCGACGTGGCGTACCGCGCAGACATCTACGACGCCGAGACCGCGTGTTCACTCGGGCTGGTCGACGAAGTGCACGAGGCCGACGCCCTGCTGCCCCGCGCGAAGGAGATCGTCGACGCGTGGACGCGCGGCCGGTCCGCCGTCGCCATCGCCTTGACCCGGCAAATGATGCGGCGCAATGCGGCGCAGCCACATCCGGTCGAGGCACATCGCATCGACTCGCTCGGCATGTTCTACACGAGCCTGGGCGACGGCAAGGAGGGCGTGCAGGCATTCCTGGAGAAGCGCAAGCCGAACTTCACCAGCCGTGCTTCGCAGATGCCGCCGTTCTACGACGACTGGGTCGGCGGCGAGTAGTATCCCGGACGGGCTCGAGCACGACCACCGCGGTCTCGCCGTCCCGGAGTGCGGCGTGCTCGTCGAGCTTCGGCTCGTAGTCGCGCCACCGCGCCCAGAGCCGGTCGCGCTCCTCCCCGGCCGCCGCGCGCGCCCGTACCCTCCGCTCGCCGCCGACGAGCTCGACCGTCGCTTCCGGGTTGACTTGCAGGTTGAGCCACCACGCCGGTTCAGGGTTCGCCCAGCCGTTCATCGCCAAGGTGACGAGGTCGTCGCCGTCCTCGACATAGCCAAGGATCACCGAGCGTGGCTGCCCGGACTTGCGACCTGTCGCGGTGACCCGCATCGTGCCCCACCGCGGCCCGCGGGGACCCCACAAGCCTGCCTTGCCCGGCAGCACTCGGTAGAGCGCGCGATGGACGGACCACGCACCCCGGACGAACCACCGCGGCGGCAGCTTCGGGGTGTTCGGCGGCCTGGTGACGGACATGGCGTCCTCCCAACTCCGGGTGCTCCGACGGTAGGCAGCGGTGGAGGCGGCCTGGAAGGGTCCAATGTCCTCGCCACCTGCGCGTGTTCGATCGACAGGGTGTCCCCGCAAGGCCGAAGGTCCTCGGAAATCGGTTCCTGCGGACGCGGTGCTGCCACGCGGCGTCGCTCTACCGTCAGTGGACGGAGGGGAGATGGCATGCGCGTCCGGGACATCATGTCGCATCCGGTTCTTGCGGTACCGGAGTCCACGACCGTCAAGGAAGCCGCGGATCTGCTGTCGCGCCGGGGATTCACGGCGATGCCGGTGGTGGACGAGCAAGAGCGCATCATCGGCATCGTCACCGAAGCCGACCTGCTGCGGGAACAGTTCCCGCGCGACCCGCGCTACCGCACACCGGAGGACGACGCACGCGAGGCTCCCCCGAAGAAGGTCGGCGAGGTGATGACCGCGCCGCCGGTGGTCTGCTCGTCCACCATGGACGTCGCGCAGCTGGCCGAGATGATGGTGCGGGAGCACCGGCGCTGCGTGCCGATCGTGGACGACGACCGGCTGGTCGGCATCGTGACCCGGCGCGACCTGCTGCGCGTGCTGCGCCGCACCGACCGGGAGATCGCCGCCGACCTGCGCCGTCACCTGGCGATGTTGGGCGGCCCCGGGCGCTACACCGTTTCGGTGCGTGAGGGCGAAGCCATCGTCATCGACCAGTTCGACGACCCGCAGGACCGGCACATCGCGCAGGTCGTCGCGGAAGCCGTCCCCGGCGTCACGAGGGCCAAGGTCATCTCCGCGCCGCATTGGCCGCGGCCGCAGTAGCCCGGCCACCGACCATGCGCCGGGGACGGCTGCTCGGACCGTGACGGCACTGAGCCCAGTCACCCGGCCCGCACACCTGGCCGCCCGGCGCGGTGGCCCGCTATGCCGGGCGGCCAACGGCACCTCGCCACGAGCGCACCCCGGTCGCCGCGACGGATGTCTGGGCCACGTCTCGCCCGAGCACCGCACCAGCCAGTGGCCGTCGTTGAGGCGTGAGGTCCGGCACCGCCTCGCGTTGACGGGCGCACCGCAGAACCCCGCCCCCACGGCACCCATCCGGACGCCATGAATTTGCTCAGTCTGGACTTATCAGTTTAGCCTTCATATATGCCAGGAGTGACCCCGGAGATCATGCGGTTGGCGGCCGAGATCCGCGGCACGGTCGGTCAGCTGCATCGACGCCTGCGTCAGGTCGACAACGGCGCAGTCCTCACGCCGTCCCAGACCGCGCTGCTGGTCCGCCTGCACCGGGAGGGGCCGAGCACGCCGGGCCAGCTCGCCGCGGCCGAGCGCGTCCGCCAGCAGTCGATCGGACCCATCCTCGCCGCCCTGGACGAACTGGGGTATCTCGAGCGCAGCCGCGACCCCAAGGACGGGCGCCGCGTGGTGATCTCGCTGTCCGCGCTCGGCGACAAAGCGGTGCGCGGGCTGCTCGAACACCGCGAGGAATGGATCGCGGAGGCGCTGACGACCATGACTCCCTCCGACCGGGACACCCTGGCCAAGGCCCTGCCGGTGCTGCAGAAGTTGATCCAGCACTAGCCGGCACCGCCCGATCAAGACCGAGGGAGTGTGAGTACGACGGCGAGACCCATCGCCCCTGCGCAGCCTGCGGCGCCCGCGCGCATCGGCAAACGCCTCGCGGCTGCGCTGGTGTCGAGCTCCTATCTCAATCCCCTCAACACCACCCTGATCTCCGTCGCACTGGTGCCCATCGGCGAGACGTTCGGCGCCGGGCCCGCCCGGACCGCCTGGCTGGTCACGGCCCTGTACCTCGTCTCGGCCGTCGGTCAGCCGGTCATGGGCCTGTTCGTCGACCGCTTCGGCGCGCGTCGCGTGCTGATCATCGGCATGAGCGCGGTCATCGTCGCAGGCATCGCGGGAATGCTGGCCATCTCGCTGGAGTGGCTGGTCGGCGTTCGTGTGCTGCTCGGCATGGGCACGTGCGCGGGGTTCCCCGCAGCCATGGCCGCGCTGCGCGCGCACACCGACGCGACCGGGCAAGGCGTCCCCGGGCGGCTGTTGTCGGTGCTGGCCATCTCGAACCAGACGGTGATGGTGCTCGGCCCGCCATTGGGCGGCGCGCTCATCGCCCTGTTCGGCTGGCCCGCGATTTTCGCCGTCAACGTCCCGCTCGCCGCTGCCGCGCTGCTGTTCACGGTGCTGTGGGTTCCGCGCGACGATCGCCGCCGCGACACGCGGCAACCGGTCGACGTGGCGGGCATCCTGCTGTTCTCCGTCGCCATCGTCGTTCTGTTGCTGTTCGTGATGGACCCGCAGTGGCGCAAGGCGTATCTGCTCGCCGTCTTCGCCGTGGTCGCGAGCGTGTTCACCTGGGTGGAACTGCGGGTAGGCCGGCCGTTCGTCGACGTCCGCAAGCTGGCCACGAACGGTCCACTGCTGCGCACTTACCTACGACAAGCTCTCGCGCTGCTGATCGTCTACGCGATCATGTTCGGCTACGTCCAGTGGCTCGAGTCCGTCCGCGGCCTGTCCCCCTCGGCCGCGGGCGCACTGCTCCTTCCGATGTCGGTCGTGGCCGTGCTGGCGGCGGCCTTCAGCTCGAACCCGCACACCGTCCGGGCTCGGCTGATCACCAATTCGCTGGCGCTCGCCGCCGGTTCGGCGCTGCTGTTGTTCCTGGGTGCCGGGACGTGGATCCTCGCGCTGGTCGGCCTCGGGGCGATCTTCGGCGTCGGCCAAGGCCTGTCCAGCGTGACCAATCAGACCGCGTTGTACAGCCAGGCGCCCGCAGAGGACATGGGCACCGCCAGCGGACTGTTCCGCACCGCCCAGTACGTCGGGGCACTGGCCGCTTCCGCCCTGATCGCACGCAGTTTCGGCCACGAACCCAGCACCGCGGGCCTGCACACCCTGGGCTGGGCACTGCTCGCCATCGCCCTGGTGCTGCTGGCGCTCACCGTGTTCGACCGGAGCCTCAAACGGTTCCGCCGCTACAGCGCGATCCAGGACACCGCGACGAAGTAGATCAGCACCGACAGCAGATCCTGCACGACGGTGGCCAGCGGGCCGGAACCGTAGGCGGGGTCGACACCGATCCGGTCGAACAGCCACGGCAGTGCCATCGCGATGAGCGTGGCGATGCCGGACGCGGCGAGCACCGCAACGGCGACGGCCAGCGCGAGCTCGAACAGTCCCCAGACACCCCAGATCACCGGCAACGCCAGCAGTGCCAGCAGCATGCCGAGCACGACCCCGGTCACGGCCTCCCGCAGGGCAACGCGAACCACCCTGGCCCCGACGGACAGGCCGCGGATGATCAACGCCTCGGTCTGCGTACCGACGGCGTCGGCGATGTAGACGACTCCCGGCACGAACAAGGCGATCAGCACCTGCTGCTGCAGCTGCGCCTCGAACGCACCGACCAGTACCGCGGACAGCAGCGCGCCGACGAGCCCGACCAGCAACCACGGCAGGCGATGCCACAGCCGACGGTGGATCGGTTCGGTGATCGCGAGCCGTGCCCGGTCGGTCGAGGCCAGAAAGCCGCCGAGCCGCGCGATGTCCTCGTCGTGTTCGGCCAGCAGCACCCCGAGCAGCCGCTGCGGTGGCACCAGGCCGACGAAACGGCCGTCGCCGTCCACCACCGCCAGTCCGGGCTCACTGTGCTGCACGGCGGCCCACGCCACCTTCTCCTGCTCCGTCCTGGGCGCGATCCGTGGCGGGTCGGCGTCCATCACGTCGGCTACCCGCGCCTCGGGCCGGGCAGCCAACAGCCGCTCGATGGTCACGAGCCCGACCAGTCGTGTCCCGTCGCAGACCGCGACGACGTCGGCGCTGTCGAACCGCTGACCTCGCATCCCCGCATACAGGTCGGCGACCCGGTCCGAGGGCGCAGCGATCGGCACACGGTCGGTGGCGTGCGCGGCCGCGGTGCGTACCGGCGCATCGGGCGCGGGCGCATCGGTAGCCGTGACCGACCGCCCCCGCCGCACGCCGGCTACTCCCCTGTCTCGTCGGGGCGCACCACCATCACCGGACTGGCCGCGTGGTAGATCAACTTCTGGCTGGTCGACCCGAGCAACAGTCCGCCGAACCCGCCGCGGCCCCGGCTACCGACCACGACCAGTTGCGCGTGCTTGCTGGACTCGATCAGCGCGGCGCCCGGGCTCTGCTGCACCACTTCCCGGCGCACGGTCACACCGGGGTACTTCTTCGACCAGTCGGCCAACCGGTCGGTGAGGATTTCCTGCTCGATGCGCTCCAGCGGCGGCCAGTCCGGAAGCGGTTCGGCGAGAATCGCCTCGGCGTACCAGCCTGGCCAGGCGTGCACCGCGGTCAACGGCGCCCCCCGGGTCGCGGCCTCGTCGAACGCCACCGAGATCGCCCGCTCGGACAACTCCGACCCGTCCACGCCGACCACGACCGGACCTTCGGCCGCCTCGTCCTGTTGTCCGTGCACCACGACCAGCGGGCACCGCGCGTGCGCGGCCAGCTGGGGCGCCAGCGGTCCCAGCACCAACATGTCGGCGATCCGGCTGTGTTCCGGCGCGCCGATCACCAGGGCATGTGCCCCGACCGAAGCCTCGAGCAGCACCACATTGGGGCTCTCGTCCCGTATGTGCGTGCGCACGTCGACCGCGCCGAGGCTCTTGGCGAAGTCGGCCGCCTCCTCCAGCAGAGCGTTGCCCCGTGCCCATACCGCATCGAGCACCTTCGGTGTCGGCGGCAGGACCCCGGCGTAGTAGTCAGGGACCCCGAGCGCATGCGTCAACAACACGGGCGCCTCGCGTAGGGTGGCCGCGCGCACCGCCCAGCGGATGGCTTGCCGCGCCTGATCGGAACCGTCGACGCCCACCACGAACGGCTTGTTCTGACTCGGATTCATGCTTCGACGTTAGGCCGCTCCTGGCCGGCCGGACCCTGGCCGCAAGTCCTCAACAGCCGGGACTTTCCGCACGTCAAGCCGGATACCCCAGGCGCATCAGCAGGTGCGGATACCCCGCCAGGCCGAGCTGTTCCACGAGCCCTGCCCGCACCTCGGGCAGGTACAACGACTGCGTGTGAACGGACGCCGCAAGACCGTTCGCCACCGCTGCCAACCACACACGTTGCATCGCGATACCAGCCCGTAGATGGTCGACTCGCGCGTCGTCCTCGGTGATCACCAGTAACGTGGTCTGCTCGCGCAGCCGCTGTTCGAGCGTGGGCTGGTCGGGCAGATGGGTCGTGGTCCGAACCAGCGCCCACGGCAACGTGTCGAGCTCGGACCGCACGGCGGGCATGGTCCACGCTGCGAGGTCGCGCTGATAGGCGGTATCGGAGCGAACGGCGCCCGCGGCGTAGGTGAGAAGGCGCGCGATCGCACCGAGAGCAGGCTCGGCGATGCGCAGAACCTGGGTGTCCGTCACGCCGTGCCGCGCGATGATGCGCTCGCACAGGTCGTGGTCCACCGGCAGCGGGCTGAACGGCTGCCGGTGGCTGTGCCGCAGATAGATCGCCGCGTAAAGCTCACGCTCCCCCGCGGACGCAGGAAGCTCACCGTTGATCTCGACCCGCGCCAGCACCTCGGAGCCGTGATCCGGGTCCAGCTGCATCGAGAAGCGAAGCCCCTCGCGCCGCAACGCCAGTTCCAACGTCGCCACGGCCGCACCACAGGAGACCAGCCGATCCCGACCGAGACCGTTCCCGGACGACTCGTCGTCCCAGTCGCCGCGAACCACCTCCACGGCGCCGTCGACGAACCGCAGCCGCCACGGGAGCGGGCCGGACACCGCGGGCGAACGGTTCACCGCGTCGGTGACCTCACGCCGCTGCGCCATCGTCCAGCCGCGACGGGTGTGCTGTGTCATCGGGCAACTCCTTGCTCGCCTACCCAGCAGCCTGCTCACCACAGCGCCGCAACGGCAGCTCGCAAAGTCCGCAACGCATGGGACCTTTCGCCCCTGTGACCAGACGACTTAGCGCACTGCCCAGCGCCTCCGGCCGGGACGACGCTGGAAGGATGCATGCACTCGTGGTCTACGAATCGATGTACGGCAACACACAGGAAATCGCCGAGGCGATCGGGCAAGGCCTCGCGGGAACGGCGCGCGTCGACGTCGTCGAGGTGGGTTCGGCACCCGCCACCATCGCCGACGACATCGACCTGCTCGTCGTCGGCGGTCCCACGCACGCGTTCAGCATGTCCCGGGCGACCACACGCCGTGACGCTCGCTCCGAGCAAGCAACGGTGTCCTCCGGTGACGGCATCCGGGAATGGCTCCGTTCGCTTGGGCCCGTGGCGGTAGCCGCGGCCACATTCGACACCAAGATGCACAAGCCGCGCCTGCCCGGGTCGGCCGCACGTGGCGCGGCACGCCACCTCAAGCACGCCGGTTGCCGGCTGGTCACGCGACCCGAAACCTTCTACGTGGCGGACAAGAACGGCCCGCTGGTCGACGGCGAGATCCAGCGCGCGGCTGCGTGGGGCAATCGGCTCGCCTCACTGGTTGGCGGGCGCACGTCCAGCCGCTGACTCCACGTGATACGGCTGGACGATCTGCGTGCGCGCCGCCGACGGATCGTCCGGGTCGGGTTCGGCGAGGTAGACCTCCCACGCGTCCCCGTGCGGCGTTCCACCGTGGTCACGAACCCACGCGGTGAGCTCCGCGTAGTCCGGCACCATCTCCTCGTAGGCACCCTCGTGCACCACCGTCGCCCGAGTTCCGGGTGGGAGGACGGATGAGCGGACGGCGTCCACGGTCCAGATGTAGCCCGAAACGGGAAAACCGGCCTCCACGTCGAAACGCCCGTCGCCCCGACGGTGATAGCGCGCGAACGGCGGACCGACGATCTGCACTCCCTGCTGGGCAACCACCTGGCTGACGGCCCGGAACGCCTGCCCGAGGAACTCCCCTATCCGGGGCTCGGCCACCGTGCCGCTCACCACCGCGGTCCGCTCCGGATGCGGCACCTCGACCGGGACCACGCGCGAGTTGTCAGCCATCGGACTCGAACCCTTCCTGCGAGCGCCGCCACCTTCGGCGCGCCGCAGCCATGTCCTCCTCGACGTCGCGGTCGTCGATGCGGAACACCAACTCGTTGTGCACTTCCACCACGCCCGGCGTCCGCGCGGTCACCGTCTCGGCCAGCTGGGCGTCACTGCGCCGCTCGACCGTCCCGCTGAGCGTCACGACGCCGTCCTGCACCGACACGACGATGTCCTTGGGGTCGAGCCACAGCGCGTCCCGCAGGACGTGGGTGCGGATGTTGTCGGCCAGCTCGTCGTCGCCGGTCAGGAAGGCGCGCAGGGCATCCCGCCTGGCTATGACCCCGACGAGTCTGCCGTGGTCGACGACGAACAACCGGCGCAGCCCCTCGTCGGTCAACCGCCGGGCCGCCTGGTCCAGCGACGCCGTCGGTTCGATCGACTTCACCGTCGGCGTCATCACCTCGCCTGCCGTGGTGGCGCGGGCCTTCACCCATTTCCGCCACAGCTTGGTGCCCGCCAGCATCGACGGCATCTTGCGACGAATGCCGCTCTCCTTCACCAGCAGGTCGGCCTCGGAGACCACACCGAGCAGTGTCGACTCCTCGTCGACCACCGGAACCGCGCTGATCCCGCGGCTGACCAGCACCCGCGCCACTTCCTTGAACGGTGCCGTCGGCGGGACCGTGACCACGTCGGTCGTCATGACGTCGGCAACGGTGACCTTACTCATCGTCACACCTCCACAATCCCGACGTTACCTGCGAAAACAGACTTGTCGACGTGCCGAGAACCCCATCCCGGCAGGACCTTCGGACTTCACGCACTGCTGGTCTCCTGCGGCGCGGTCGCCCGGTTGATGGCCACCGCGATGAGCGCGCCGCCGATCACCAGCAGGACGGCGCTGAGCACCAGCAGACCGACCGCCACCAGCGGGAGCGCGGGCACTTCCGCACCGACTTCCACCGTGGCCGTCACACCGGGAGAGCCGTCGGCGTTGGTGACCACGACGACCCAGTCGCCCGGTGCCGCGGACCATGTCACGGCCTGCGGCCCGGTGCCGGAGGCGCTGACCACCCAGAACTCGCCGTCCCCGGGTGGAGACAGCACACCCGCTCCGGCGCGCTCGACCGGGGCGTTGTCGAAGTTGTCCACCTCGATGTGGCTCACGCCCTGCAGATAACGGTCGGCCGCGGCCGCCGGGGCGACGCCCACGAACACCGGCTCGTCGCCGACGGGCCGCACCTCGACCCGGACGTCACCGACCAACGCCCGTAGCACCGCGACTTCACCCTCCCCCGCCACGCCGGTCTCGATCTCGTTGCTGGCGATGGCGTAGCCGTCGGTGCTGAACGTCCGCGACGTGGACACGAATCCGTCCTCGCGGTGGACCTGGTCGTAGTACAGCAGCGTGACCCCACCGGTCACCGTGCCCATCGAGATCAGGGCGAGCAGCGCACCGATCACCACCATGGTGACCTTCCCTGCCGTCCACCGGTGCGGAACGGGCTCCGGCGGCGGCTCGTGCGGGACCGGGGCCGGTGCTTCGGGTTCGGTCTCGCCCAGGTCCATCCGGAACGGGGGGTACTCGTCGGTCATCAGCGCGAAGTAGGCACTGGTGCGCACCACCCACCGGTCCATGCCCAGCACGAAGTCGAAGATCGGCCGCGGATACCGGCCGGTGAACAGCAACGCGATCGCGGCGAACAGCACCAGCACGCCGATCAGGCCGCCCGCCGCCCACTGGAACCCGCGCGGCCCCGTGTCGGTCGTGGTGGTCAGCCAGATACCGCCGCCTGCGAACACCCCGACGATGATCAGGTGCGGGATGACCAGCAACCACTTGACCAGCACCAACGGACGGTTCAGCTGCTCCGGGTAGTCGACGGTGAGCTTGGCCGGGTAGTCCGGCACCTCGGCCAACGTGAACGGCGGGTACCGGTCGGTGCCCAACGCGGCGTAGGTGTAGTAGTGCACCCGCCACGACCAGCGCATCACCCCGACGTTGAAGTCGAAGATCGACCGCGGGTAGCGGCCGGTGAACAGGATCGCCACCCCGGCGACCAGTGTCAGCACGACGTAGGCGAGCCACAGCAACGCCAGCACGAAGTAGTGCGGGATGGCCAGAATCCATTTCACCAACCACAGCCAGCGCGACAACGGTTCGTCGAGCCGGGCCGAGATGCGCGCCGGATAGGGCTCGGGGCCGCGTTCGCGGTCGACTGTCGTGGTCACGGGAACTCTCCCGTCGGTCGCACGACCAGGACCGGGCAGGCGGCGTGGTGGATCAGGTTCTGGCTGGTCGAGCCGAACAGCAGTCCGCGGAAACCACCGCGGCCGCGGCTGCCCACCACGATCAGCTGGGCGTGCTCACCTTCCTCCAGCAGGGCGTGCGCCGGGCGGTCGCGCACGATCCGCCGCTGCACGGGCACGTCCGGATACTTCTCGCCCCAGCCGGCGAGCTGCTCGGCGAGCAGCCGCTCGGCCGACCGCTCGATCGGTTCCCAGTCGAACATCATCCGGGTTCGGTTGAACACCTGGCTGGTGTCCGTGTCGCTCCAGACGTGCACGGCGACCAGCGGCGCGTTGCGCAGGGCCGCCTCCTCGAAGGCCACCGCGATCGCCGCGGTCGACAGCGGGCTGCCGTCCACGCCGACGACGATCGGCTCGCGCTCCGGACGGCGGTCGGCGTTGTCGCCGCGGATCACCGCGACCGGGGCTTCGGCGTGGCCGGACAGCTGCGTCGCCAGGGAACCGACGAGCAGGCCCTTGACGGCCCCCGGGTGGCCGGACCCGCCGATGACGACCATGCGGCTGTCCTTGGCCGCTTTCAGCAGGGCTCGCGCGGGCGGGTCGTCCACCAGCACCTCTTCGACCGGCACGTCGGCCGTTTCCCGTACCGCGCGCATCGCCAGCGCCAGCGCGTCGGCGCCTGCTCGCTGCAACTCCTCCCAGAGTCGTTGGGCAGGTGGCAGCGCGCCCGCGACGGCCTCGGTGTAGCCGGTGGCGTGCAGCAGTCGCAGCGGCGCGTGCCGGTGGGCAGCAGCGGAGGCGGCCCACCGGGCGGCCACGATCGCGCGTTGGGAGTCGTCGATTCCTACGGTGATGGGCGCGTTGCCCCGCAACGGTGTGTTCACAAGGCCTCCCTCGGAGTGGTTCGCCGCGCGCGCTCGGCGAGGCCGCGCAGCATCTTGCGGTGCATGACGAAGCTGATGAGCTGGACGGGAACGGTCGCGACGGCCGACCAACGGCGCGTGTGGCGGTACCGCTCCCGCACGAGCAGGCGGGTTCCCTCGGCGTTCGGGACGATGACGAAGCTCCAGGTGAAGTCGAACGGGGCCGGTGGCTCGGCATCCCGCGGCACGCGGAGGACCAGGTGTTCGAGCGGCTCGACGTCCGCGACGGTCATCGCGATCCTCGGATGGAGGCGGACGGCGTCGTCGGCGTGGACGTCCTGCCAGTCCGGCTCGATGTGGTCCGCGCTGTGGATACGGCAGCCGGCCAGATTCGCGACCGCGTCGTAGCTGTAGAACCGGCCACGGCCCTGGCCGAGTTGCGCGATCCACGGCCACACGTCCTGCGGCCGCGCCTGGATGCTGATGGCGCGGGTGGTGGTCACGTCGGCGTCCGGCAGCAGGTCGTCGCCGGGGAGTTCGCGACCGATCTCGTCCGCGGTGGCTCCCCAGGTCCTCATCCAGGCCTGCGCTCCCATGGCTCGACGCTCCCGCAGCGGCCGGCAGGCGGCCAGGGCCACAAGTCCGTAGCTGGACGACCGAACGGACCCACCTGCGTCACGCCGGCTGCGGGTCGAGCACCTCGTCCGCCGGCCGTCGTGGGGTCTTGGGCAACGGGTGGCCGGCGAGCGTGGGCCAGCCGATACGGATGATCATGTGCGGGACGAGGTCGCCGCCGAGCACATCGGTCATCCTGGCGCGCGTGCTGCCGACCTCCAGCGGCTGGGTCAGCGGACAGCTGGCCAGGCCGTCGGTGGTGGCGGCCAGTAGCACCGCACTGGCCGCTTCACCGACCTTCAAGGCAGCGACCCGGTCGTCCGATGCGGTGCCGAGCACGAGCAGCTCCCCGGCTCCGTCGGACGGCCCAGGGGTGTCGGGCGTGCCGGCGTAGGGACGCAATCTGAGGTCGCCGTAGCTGGCTGCCTCACTCACGCTGGCGGCCGGCACACCGTCTTCCGCCCACCGGCCGCGACCGCTCCACCTGGCCAGCTCCTCGGCCGCCTGGGGATTGCTGCGCTGCAGCTGGTCGGCTTTCGCGATGGCCTCGACCACCCTCGTCCGGTCGCGGCCTTGTGACACCACGTGCAGCACGACTCCCTCAGCGGCAGCCAGCCCGCTGTACTCGCGGTAGCGCGCCTGCGGCACCGGCCACGACGCGTATCGACGACGATCCGACCGCCGGTGCGGAATGGCCGTTGCCATTGCCAGCACCTCGAGCGACGGCTCGCGTGGATGCAGTTCGATCGCGGCCAGGTGGTCCGGGTAGGCGGGGTTGGGCAGGCGATGCACGGCGCCCGCCCAGCCGAGCGCGGCGAGCGCGACTCGCGCGTGGTGCAGCGCGGCGCCGCAGCTCATCAGCAGGTCGCGCTCGGCGGGGTCGGTGGCCGGAAGCCACCGCAGCGGATCGGCGTACAGGTGCACGCTGCGCCGGCCGAACCGCCAGCGCCACGGTTGCGTGTTGTGCACCGACGGCGCGTGCACGGCGAGCGCCAACGCGGCGAGCAACGTCTCCCGACCCGGTGCGGTCATCGTCACTCCCGGTCTGCGTTCCTGGATCCGGACTGGATCTTCACCTGCTTGACCGGCTCGGCCGCTTCGGCGAGCGCCACCGTGACGGTGAGGATGCCGTTGTCGTACGTCGCCTGGACGTCGTCTTCCTGCGCCCCGGCGGGCAGCGTGATCGAGCGGGTGAACCGGCCGTAGCGGAACTCCGACCGCGTCTTGTCGGTCTCGCGCTCGGTGCGTTCGGCGTCGATCGTCAGCATGCCGTTCTGCACGGACACGGTGATGTCCTTCTCCGGGTCCATGCCCGGCAACTCGGCCCGTAGCGTGTACCGGTCGTCGTCCAGCTCTTCCTCGATCAACGGCATGTGTGTGTCGAACAGGCCAGGCAGGCTGGGGATCGCCGGGAACGCGTCGAACAGTTCGGAGATGGTCGGCAGCATCGGTTGCGGGCGACGCCGCGTGGCGAGCAATCCCATGGCTGACTCCTTTCTGACGGACAAGGTCTCGGTTTCGATTCCACGCGGGCCCGGCCGCCGTGCGCAGTGCCAGACGTCCCGAGTCGCTGGGGACTGTCGAAGGGTTCACAAGACTCTGTCGCCGCCGACCAATGGCAGAGGCGCCTGCGGCCGGTCGAGGCATAGCGTCGCCGTACCACGTTGCGAAGAAGGTGAACGTCATGCGCGCCGCCGAGATCATGACCCGGCCGGTCATCACCGTCCAACCGAATACCCCGTTACGCGAGGCTGTTCACGAGCTGGTGGACAACGGCTTCGCCGGGCTGCCCGTGGTCGACGAGGACGACCGGGTGATCGGCGTGATCACCGAGCGGGACGCACTGGCCGCGAGCGAGCGGGACGACGGCATGGCGGGTTCGGTCGCCGACGTCATGAAGCAGCCGGTCGACGTCGTCGCTCCGGACGCGGACACGCACGAGATCGTTCACCACATGCTCGAGCGGCATCTGCGATGCCTGCCAGTGGTTGCCGACGGCGAGCTGGTCGGCATCATCAGCAGGCGCGATCTGTTGCGTCCCCTGGTGCGCCCCGACGACGCGATCCGGGCGGGGGTCGCGCGGTTGCTGAACGATTACACGAGCTTGCGCAGCCCGTGGCAGGTGACGTCGCTGGCCGGTGTGGTGACCGTTTCCGGGAGGTTCCGTGATCACGCCGAGCGCCTCGTGGTGGAGGCCATCGCCCGGACGGTACCCGGAGTGGTGAGCGTCGAGGTCTCCGGCGAGGTCAGTCGGGCCCGCGACCTCCGGGTCGGCTGAGCGCTACTCGGACAGCGTCGCAGGCTCGTGCGTGACCGCCTCGATGTCCGAGGCGGTGAGCTCGATCAGCTTGTGCGACAGGTCCGCCAAGGCGCGCGCCACGGCGAGCTCGTCCCCGATCGCAGGGATGTCGGGGTCGTGCGGGTTCCGTCGGGCCGAACCGGTGCCTGCCATCGCGGTGACGTTCGGGCCGCGCAGTTCCGCTCGCGCTCGGGTCTGCCGCTCGTGCTCGTCGATGGTGATCTCCACGGTCCAGGTCTTCGGCTGGCTCATCACGACTCCTCCTCGCCGGGGCGCTCGACGTCGATGGTCCAGCGGGCGGCCACGGCCGCGAGCGCCCCTGCCGCGGTGACGACCGGCGCCGCCAGGAACGCAACGACACCGACGGCGAGCGGGACGGCCACCACGAGCTTGTCGTGATCGTCCTTCACCGTGATTCGGCGGACTTTGCCCTCGTGGAGCAGTTCTTTGGCCTTGGCCATCATCGGATGACCGCTGTCGCGAACCTCGTCGCCCATCGTTCCGCCCTGCCTCGCACGTCGGTGTCCTCGAACGTTACGAGTCCGCGCGACGCACTCACTGCTGCTGGAAGTCCGGCCGTGCGCGGGACTTACGGACACCCGGCGAGGTCCTCCGGCCGGGACTTTCAGCCCACGGCAGTCCGTCGTGTCGCATCGTGAGGATGAGAACGAGCTGGATCGCGAGCAGTCCGACTAGGTGATCCACTGCGCACCAGGCGGCCGCCGGCACGAACGTCAGGACGATGCCGCCGAGCCCGGACACGATGAGCGTCGCCCGCCAGCCGATGCCGGCGGTCTGAAACGCGGCGAACACGGCACCGGCGGAGGCCAGCAGTCGCCGTATTGAGCCGCGTCGCGCAGAAGGTCCTCGGCAAGGACAGCCGGGAATGACGGCACGAGATGAGCGAGGGCCTTGCGTCGCCTCTCGCTGTGCCGGACGCGTTGTCGTACGCATCCGCCTGGCGCATCGCGACGTCGTAGCGGAATCCTTCGTCGCTCTGTTCTTCATCGCGCCCCTAGGCCATGTCGCCCCCTTGTGGTCGGTCGAACTGAGCCCGAAGTGGCGCCGGCTGGCACGACGATCCGGGCGGTTACGACACTCGAGTGAATTACGCCGATCGGCGGTTGACGAGGTGACCGGTCTCACCATGCGAGAGGGAAATACCGGGGCGCAGCCAGGCGATGAAACAGGTGGGGCCGATCAACGTAAGAAGGAGGCATCCGTTGACCCAGTCGTTCGTGACCATGCTGGCAGCCGAGATCGGTGTGGCGTTCGTTCTCGCGTCCGCTCTGGCGCTGTGGGCGAAGCGCGGCTTCCGCCTGCCCAAGCGTTCCTCTCGGGCCTGACCGAGAGCAGTCAAGAAAACGGGCTTCCCGCGACTCGCGGAAAGCCCGTTTCTGTTTTGTGGCGTCTTCTTACGGCTATGCCGTGGCGGGAACGGCGCGCGCCTTGGTGCGCGCGGCGTCCGGAACTTCGGTGCCGCGCAGGGACGCGCCCGCGGTCTCCGGGGAGAAATACACCGCGATCACACCGATGATGCTGGCACCCATCATGTAGAACGCCGGGAAGTAGTCCGTCCACGACGTCGTCAGTGCCTCGTTGATCGCCGGGGTCGGCCCACCCGCCACCGCGGTCGCGACGTTGTAGGTCAACGCAAAAGCGGTGAACCGAATCTGCGTCGGGAACAACGACGGGAACGTGGCGGAGATGGTCGACAGCTGCGGCACGTAGCAGATACCCAGCACCAACAGGGCGATGATCTTGACCAGCAGGTTGCCGTGCAGCAGGAAGTAGAACGCAGGCAACGCGAGCACGAACAAGCTGATCCCGGACAGGTACCAGGACGGCTTGCGGCCGAACCGGTCCGATGCCGCACCGCCGAACGGCATGAGCACCATCATCACCGCGTACATGATGGCGGTCAGGCCGAGGCTCCAGCTGCCGGACAAACCGCCGCGGTCGGGGTCGGCCAGGTACTCCACCATGTAGACGAACAACGTGTAGTTGTGCACGTTGAGCATGAGCACCATGCCCGCGCAGATCGCGATCGGCTTCCAGTGCTTGACCAGGTCACGCAGCTGCGTCTTGGTCTCGTGCTCCTGCTTGCCCTCGGCGACCAGCTCGGTGAACACCGGGCTCTCCTCGAGCTTGGACCGCATGTACAGACCGAACAGACCGATCGGCGCGGCGAGCAGGAACGGAATACGCCAGCCCCACGAGGTGAAGGTCTCGGCGGACATGAACGCCTGCAACCCGGAACCGAGCAGCGAACCGAGCAGGAATCCGGACAGGGTGCCGAACTCGAGGAAGCTGCCGTAGAAGCCGCGTTTGTTGTCCGGCGCGTGCTCGGCCATGAACGTCGCCGCTCCGCCGTATTCGCCGCCCGCGGCCAGACCCTGGACCACGCGCAGCAGAACCAAGATGAACGGTGCGACCCAGCCGAGAACACTGAAATTCGGCAGGACACCGATCAGGAAAGTTCCGCCGGAGATCAACAAGACGGTCAGCGCAAGAATCCGCTGCCTGCCCACGCGATCACCGAGCGCGCCGAAAATGGCGCCGCCCAGCGGCCGGAAAAGGAACGGAACCGCGAAGATCACGAACGTGATGATGGTCCCGGTCGTGGACTTGTCCATCGGCGCGGGCAGGAAGTTCGCCTGGATCGCGCTGGCCAGGAAACCGTAGATCGCGTAGTCGTACCACTCGATGCCGTTACCGATCGCCGACCCGCCGATGACCTTGCGCAGTCCTCGCTTGTCGGTATGGATGCCGCCATCCCCGCCCTGTTCGGTTCCGGCTACCTCTTCTGACATTCGTTCCCCTTCCGCCGGTGACTATCGCCCGAGACACGGTACGCGGAGCGTGCTGCTGAGCAAATCACCTCGAGCACTTACCCACAAACGGAGAACAACATGTCGAGAGGAATAGGACGTTTCGCCCGATCTGATGATTTTCTTCTTATATCTGCGGATTTCACCCGGACCAGGACTGCGGTCAGAGCACGTGCCTCAACGCCGTTCGGGTCACCAGAAACTGCGGCCTACTCCTCGGCGGGGCGAACCACCATCACCGGGCAGGCAGCGTGGTAGATCAACTGCTGGCTGGTCGACCCGAGCAGGAGCCCGTGGAACCCGCCCCGTCCGCGGCTACCGACGACGACCAGCTGCGCGTCGCGACTGGCCTCGACCAGCGCCGGGCCCGGACCGCGTTGCGTGATCTCCCGATACACGGTCACGTCCGGGTACTTGTCCGACCAGTCGGCCAAGCGCTCGGCGAGGATCAGGCGTTCCATCTGCTCCAGCGTCGGCCAGTCCGGGAACGGCTCGGCGGATGCCGCGGCCACGTGCCAGCCTTCCCAGGCGTGGATCGCCGTCAGCGCCACACCTCGGAGCGAGGCTTCTTCGAAGGCCACCGCCAACGCCTGCTCGGACAGCGGCGACCCGTCGATGCCTACCAGAATGGGGGCGTCACTGGGGTGGATCTGATCTCCGTGCACCACCACGACTGGGCATGCCACGTGCGAAGACAGCTGGGGCGCGAGCGCGCTCAGCGCGACCACCTCGGTGAGTCGCCCGTGCCCCGGAGCACCGAGAACAAGCATGCGAGCGTCCCGTGCGGCGTCACGCAACTCCGCGTTCGGACTGTGCTCCCGGATTTCTGTGCGTACGTCGACGACACCGAAGCTCTCGGCGAGTTCCGCCGCCTCGTCCAGCAGAGCATTACCGCGTCCCCACAACGCTTCGAACACCGTGGGCGACGGCGGCAGCACGCCGGCGTAGTGCTCGGGAACCCCGATCGCGTGCAGAAGCAGCACGGGCGCCTTGTGCATCACCGCCGCCCGTGACGCCCACCGAATGGCGTGACGCGCACCGACCGAGCCATCGACGCCGACGACGTACGGGCTGTTCTCAGTCGTGTTCATTCTTCGACGCTAGGTCTGCGCTGAGCGCAACACGGTTGCCGCAAGTCCCCAATCACGAGGACTTGCGCACTGTCGTCGGTCGCGTCGCCGCCAGCAGCTGACGGCGCTCGGCCGCCGCGATCGCAGCGCGGGCGGCATGCACGGCGTCGGGATCGACCGAGATGGACGTGATCCCAAACGCACCAGGTGTTCGGCGAATTCGGGCCGGTTGGACGGCGCCTGACCGCACAGCGAACTGGTGATACCCGCGTTGTGGAACGCCTGCACGATCCGGGCGATCGCGTCCAGCACGGCCGGATCCGACTCGTCGAACAGTGGAGCGCAGATCTCCGAGTCCCGATCTACGCCGAGCATCAGCTGGGTGAGGTCTTTGCTGCCGATCGGCACACCGTCGATGCCCATGCGCGGGTGCTCGGCGATCTAGTACATCACCGACGGGACCTCGGCCATGATCACCGCTGCAGGCCGCGCCGCGTGCCGAGCGGGCCGGCGTCGATGAGCTCCAGGCATACCGCCAGCTCCCAGCGGGTGCGCACGAACGGGATCATCAGGTGAATGTTGGGCGCGTGCTCACGCGCTCGCGCCGACGCTTGCAGTTCCAGCCGGAAGAGGTTCGGGTCGTCGACGTAGCGGTAGGCGCCGCGATAGCCGATCATCGGATTGGCCTCCACCGGCTCTTCCTCTGCTCCGGTCAGGGTCGCGGAATTCGTTGGTCCGGACGTCCGTCGTGCGGTAGACGACCGGCCGAGTGCCGAACTCCTCTCCGATGCGGATGAGCGACGACGCCATTGCGTGCACGAACTGTCCTGCTCCACGGCGCGTCAGGAACTAATGCGGTTCTCGCGGCGGAGCGCTTCGGTCAGCATGAGTTTCGCGCGCAGTAGGCCGACTCCGTCCACCGGAAGCGCGGCCGCTTCTTCCGCTCTGTCGGGAGTTGAGAGATTCACCAGCAGTTTGGTCCCGATGACTTCCGTCGGCGCGACCACCGGCTCGGACTCGACTACCGTCGGCGACGGCGACATCGGCGGCAGTGAGCTCCTTGAGCCGGACCCCATGGCGCGACATCAGCAGCGTTCCTCACGGTGGCACCGAGGCACGACGAACTCCTTCAGACAGCCTTGGCCGCATTGCACCTGTTCGTCGGCACGACGCGCAGCGCCAGACGTCCCGACTTGGCGAGGACCCCGGTTTCGCCGGCAAGCAGGGCCGCTGGTCCCCGTGTCGGCGGTCTTTGGTACCTGGTGTCGGCGACGTTCCGCCTGGTGCGGTGGGACCATGACCGCACCGAGCACACCGATCACCGATCTGATCCGACTGTCGGGCAAGACCGCGATCGTCACCGGCGGCGCGATGGGTATCGGATACGGGATCTGTTACCGCCTGGCCGAGGCCGGGGCGAACGTGGTCGTCGCCGACCAGAACGAGAACGAAGCGAACGTGGCTGCCAAGCGTCTCGCCGACCTGGGATTCTCAGCGACGGCGGTGCGTGTCGACGTGGCCGCGGAACCGGATGTCGAACGGATGGTGGCCGGCGCGGTCGACACCTACGGCGCGGTCGACATCCTGGTCAACAATGCCGGAATCTACCCGAACATCCTGGTCATGAACATGACGGCGGCCGACTTCATGCACGTGGTCAACGTCAACCTCACCGGGGTGTTCCTGTGCACTAAGCACGTCGCGCAGCACATGATCCAGCGCGGCGGGGGTGGACGCATCATCAATGTCACGTCGATCGACGCGCTCCACCCGTCGTCCGCCGGACTGGCCCACTACGACGCGTCCAAACACGGGGCCTGGGGCTTCACCAAGAACGTCGCGCTGGAACTGGCGCCACACGGCATCTGGGTCAATGCGATCGCCCCCGGTGGGATCGCCACTCCTGGCGTCGCGACCGCGCAAAGCAGTGCGCAGATGCCGGCCGGCGTCGACATGGACGACATGGTGCAGGCATTCACCGCTCGGATCCCCATGAAGCGGTTGGGCGAGCCGGATGACATCGGCAAGACCGCGCTGTTCTTGGCGTCGGAGTTGTCCTCGTACATGACCGGAACGCAGATCGTCGTCGATGGGGGGGCGCTGCTCGCCTGACGGTTCGCGCGAAACACCCAGCCTCGGAGCAGGAGGAAGCGAGCGATTCCGCCTGCCGCCGCGGCGGAGACGATCACCACGGCCTACTGGGTCGCGGTGGGATCGCTGACGACCAGCTCGAGCAGCCCAGGGCCGTCGAACTGTACGTGGCGTCGTAGAGCACGGTCGCCACGACGGCAATGACCCGACGGCTTCGTTCACTGGGGCGCGAGCGAAACGTGACTGTGCGGTGGGATTCGATGTTCGCCGTAGCCGTGATCGAGAGCGCGGCGATGTTGGCGACGAACGCCTCGAAAGGGTCCCTCAACAGCAACGACAGCCGCGTGGGCGGTCCCCCGCCGCAACGCACAACCCCCTTCCGCGGCGATGGTCGTTCGCTCAGCGATGTTGTCCCACACGCCGGGTGCCCTCGATCGCCATGTCCCGACGGTAGGCAGCCCGGGTTGGTTCGGTTTGGTCGCAAGGTCATCACCTGAGCGGGCCGGGGCTATACTTTGACTGACCAATCAATCAATTAATGGGAGCTTTGGTGGCACGGACAGCGGATCCCGACCGGGTAGCGCGTATGCGCGACCGGATCATGTCCGGTGCGGCTGACGTGTTCGCGATGAGGGGATTCGAGGGCGCGAGCGTGGCAGATGTGGCCCGCGCAGCGGAGGTCAGCCCGGCGACGGTCTTCTACTACTTCGGGGACAAGGCCACGCTCTTCCGCTCTCTTTTCGAGCAGGACATCCCAAAGGCCGAGGCCCTTGTGGCCAGGTACGCCGATGCGGACGATGCGGTGCGCGCGATCGTGGACGTGGTCGAGTCGTTGGCGAAAGATGCGACGGACCCACGTGCCCCTGCACTGTTGATCGAGCTACTGCGCCGCACCGGTCGGGATCCGGAGTTGTTGGACGTGGTCCGACGCTCGGCCTCGGTCATCCACGAGGGTTTGACGACGCTCATCGAGCGGGGCCTCGAATCCGGCCAGATCGACGCATCACTCGATGCGCGGGAAACGGCTTCATGGCTGCAGTCGGTGGTGGATGCCGCGTACTTGAACGCTCGTCCCGGCCATTGCCCGGCGCCCGCGCTTCGTCGCACCGTGCTCAGGTATCTCGCACCGGAGAACAGAGGTGGCCCGTGACCGATCTTCGAGTGACGATCCCGCGATCCTGGCTCACCGCCGTCGCACTCGTCGGCGCGCTGCTGGGTGCCGGTCTCGGGGCTGCGATCCGGCCGCTGGTGTCAGCACTGCTCGACGCGGTCGGTGACGCGCCGGGGCCGTTGCGAGCGGCGGCAAGCCTTCCGCCGGCGTGGGCCCTGGTGACCCTGACGCTTGCCGGGCTCGGGGTCGGACTCTGGGTGGGACGGCACTGGGACAGGGAGAACGGCACGATCACCGTCACGCCCGAGGAAATCGTCGTGCACCGGGTGGATCTGCACCGGCGCGTGCCGGCGAACCGCGTTGTCGGCGTCTTCGCGGACGGCGGCGAGTTCGTCGTCCTTGACGACGCTCACCGCGAGGTGTTGCGGATTCGCTCGGAGCGCGCACTTGCCGGGCGACTCCGTGATGCGACCACCGCGGCGGGACTGCGCTGGCTGGGGATGTCGGACCCGTTCGAGGACGACTTCACCACCTGGGTCGACGGTGACGAAGCGCTTGACGAGGAAGTGCAGGCCCTGCTGCGCACTCGGCGGCGCGCACTCGACGACAAGCGGTTGGGGGCCGCGGACGAGATCCGGGACGAGCTCGCGTCACGCGGGATCGTCGTGCGCGACCGCGACGGCGGGCAGCAGATTCGACGGTGCCGCGTCCCGTGAAGTGGCCCAAGCCCGGTGCATGAGCCTTACTCCCCAAGGCGCACGACCGGCGCCCATGCTCAGCGGCCGATTGAGCCGCACCGAGTGCCGAACGAGGTCACGAAGTTCTCGTGGCCGGAGTTCTGGCGCGACTGCTTGACGTCGGCATTTCCGCATTCGGCCGAAGCACCCGTCTGACAACACGTGGGCACAGCCAACTGGACGTCATCGTCAACCGCGTCGGCCCGCCGGCGCCAACGCCCAGGAGCGCGATCAGCGTGAGTGTCGCTACGTGCGAGGCGATCACCGCAGAGTAAACGCCGGATACCTCAGCGGCTCAGCGGTGCTGGCGTTCTGTCCTGAGCGCTGGAGCGACGTCGAGGGTGAAATCAACGACAGCGAGTTCAACTGACCATGTTCAAGATCCTTGGCTGCGCTTCGTCCGGGCAGCGCATCAGCAAGTGACGCGCTGGCCGGCGCGGCGATCAAGCGGGGTGACTCCGCGCGGGTGGTGGGCCGGGCGGGACTTGAACCCGCGGCCAAGGGATTATGAGTCCCCTGCTCTAACCAACTGAGCTACCGGCCCGTGGTGGTGTGCAGCCTACGATGCCTGCCCGAACGGTCGATCGCCGGAGCCCCTTGTTTCGGTGCCGCGAGGAGGTGTCCCGCCCGTGGACGGCGGGCCGACTCAGCTTCCCGCCGCCAACGGTCGTGCCTATCCCTCGTCGCCCTCGCCCGAGGGCATGAGGTAGCCGCCGACGAACCCCACGAGCCCGAAGACGACTCCGGCGGTGATGCTGGGAACCAACAGATGATCAGCCGCCCATGTGACCAACTCGGGTTGCATGGCTACGACACCAACGAGCTGCGTGGCGACCAGAGCTGTGGCCAGCGCGAGGAACACCAGGAATGTGGCGACGAACATCGCCCGGCAGACATTGTGAACGGTTCGTGACATCACGGGCATGACGAGTCCTCTCGGTCGCGGCGGGTCAGGACAGGACGGGAAGGGCGCCCCAGCCGATCAAGCAGCCGATCAGCAGGATGGGCAGCATGTAGTAGAAGAGCAGCGGCAGGAAGATCTTCTCCGGCTTCGCTCCGGTCAAGCCGGCTGCGACGAAGATGGATCCGGACGCCGGCGGCGAGGCGCCTTCGGTTGACGCGAAGACCAGGATCGCCGTGATCGCCAGGACGGGATCGACACCGACGGACACCAATGCCAGCAGGGAGACCTGACCGACGGCCGTCAGTGTCGCCGTCGACGACAACGGCCCGGCGACGACCGCGACCAGCACGCCGACGAGCGCGACCATCACGTACTTGTTCAGATCCGAATGACGCAGGATGGCGTCGATGTCGTCGCCCAGGCCGAGCTCGCGCAGGATCTCGCTGGCCGCGACGGCGAAGTACAGCAGTGCACCGATGCTGGTGAAGCGCGGCATCGCATCGGCGATCCAGGTCCCCCAGGCGCGCGCTCCGCTGGGCAGCGCCTTGCGCCCGACGATCAGCGCGAGAGCAGTGACCAGCACGGGAATCCACGTGAGGATCGAGATCTCCTCGATGGCATCACCGAGCGGACTCGAGGTGGTCAACAGCTCCGCCAGCGGCCCCACGGTGATGGTGATCGGGATGAACGCGCCGAGCACGATGACGAGCGCGGGCCCGCCGTCCCGCAGAGCCTGACGAAGCGGCTTGATCTCCTCGTCGGGAGCGCGCTGGATGTTGTCCCGCCGCACGAAGAAACCGACCAGCAGGATGCGCCACAACAGCTGGTACGCGCCGGCGCAGAGCAGTGCCAGATAGATTTCGCCGGTCGTGACCAGCGGCCCGGCGAAGCCGATCATGATCACCATGGAGGCACTCGGCGGGAGCGCTGCCCCGAAGCCTCCGTTGCCCGCCAGGATGGTGGCGCTGCGCTCCGGCCCGAACCCGCTGCGAACCATCCACGGACCGGTGAAGGCCCCGGTAGCGGCGGTATTGCCGGAGTTCGACCCGGAGAAGGCACCCATGATCGCCGAGCCCGCGGTGTCCACCAGAGCCGGGCCGCCACGGACGCGACCGAACACCGAATTCAGGATCTCCAGCAGCCGGTGAATCAGTCCGGTGCGGTCGACGACGTAGGCCATGAACACGAAGGCCATGGCCGCGTACAGCACTTCCTCCTCGAGCGCAGCCCGCAAGCCGCCGAGAAGGACCTGAAACGCGTCGGCTCCGGCGAACATCGCCGTGACGAGCATGCCGACCAGCATGGCTTCGCCCATGTTCCGCTTGAGCACGACGTTCAGCACGATGATGACGACGATGAACGCACCGAGCGCGACAAGAGCAGTTGGCACGGTTATCCCCTCTGCGACGGTGAAGCGGGGTTGGACACAAGGACGTCAGGACGCTCGGTCGGCGAGGATGCGCTCGTACCGGGCAGCTTCGTCGGCGACGACGGCTTGCGCGTCGGAGAGCACTCGCACCGCGTCCGCCTGCGGAACGATGGCGACGCCGTCGTCATCAGCAACGACGATGTCGCCGGTGTGGACGACGGCGCCCGCGATGGAGACGTCCGTCCCGATGCGGTAGGGGCCCGACTTGTAGGGTCCCGCCGGTGACACGCCCACCGCCCACACCGGGAAGCCGGCCTCCCGGAGGCCGTCGGCGTCCCGGACGGCGCCGTCAATGACCATGCCGCGGATCCCGCGGTTGACAGCTCGGTGCGCGATCAGCTCACCGATCAACGCCCGGCCCGGATACCCACCCCCGTCCACCACCAGGACGTCACCGGGGCGAGCAACGGCGAGGGCCTCGTGAACCCCCTTGTTGTCACCGGGCCGGGTCAGCACGGTCAGTGCCCGACCGGCCAGCCGGGCTCCCGACCACACGGGCCGAATGCGCGGCCCGACCAACCCGAGGCGGTCCCGCGCGTCCCCGATCGCCGGCGTCGGAACCTCGGCCAGGCCGGCGATCAACGACTCGACGTCTCCCGCCGCCTCCCGGCTCAGCAGGCGATGCCGGTTGACCACCCCCGTAGTGACCAGAGGCGGCACGCCGAGCGAATGCAGCAGGTGCGCCGCCGCCTCCACCTCCTGGGTGCGGCGCAATGCGTGCTTCCGGGTCCCCGCGTAGAGGCGATCCAGCGTGGTGTCCCCGCCGGAAAGCTCGGCCACGATCTGGGCGCGAACCCATTCGGTCTCGTCCGCCGCGGCGCCCGCATCCATGGCTTCGGAGATCAGCGCACCGAGCCCCTTCATGAAGACCGAACGCAGTATCTTCCGCCGGGACGCCGTGCCCGGGCGCTCGCCAACCACCTCGACATCAGAACCCAAGTCGCGAAACGCCGCCGCGACAGGCTCGGCAGCCGGCCCGGACACGAGCAGGCTGGCTTCGGCGCCGAACTGTTTCACCGAGCCGATGATGGCGACGTCGGCAAATCGCTGCGCCGCCTCGCCGAGGGCCGTCGCGACCGCCTCCATGCGCTCCGGCGCCGCGGCGTTGAGGTCCGCGTACAGCGCGGAATCGGCGAGCCGCCCAGCGACCTCGTCCGCCACCTCCACCGCGAGTGCGCCCGTCACCAGGCTGATGACCAGGTCTGCCTCGCGAACAGCCTCCTCGACACCAGAAGCTCGCTCGACCCTCGCTGGGGTCGGCACGTCCGCGGGGTCGTAACCCACGACGTCGGCACCGGAAGCAGCGAAGCCGGCCGCGTAGACCGCCCCGGCTTCTCCCAAACCCAGCACTGCAACACGCATCCTGCCGCCATTCTCATTCTATGATATTAACCTTCATTTCGTGAGAGTATGAATCGCTGCGCGAACGCGGGTCAATACCCAGGGCGGCAAACGGCAACAATTCTCATAGAGTGATAGCCTGCGTTGCGATGACCAAGCCGCAACAGAACCCGATGCGCTCGGTGCACCGGGCATTCCAGGTCCTGTCGGAACTCGAGCTCGCCCAGCGGCCACTACGGCTGACCGATCTCGCGCAGCGCACCGGACTGCACATCGCCACCACCCAGCGCCTCGTGAACGTCCTCACCGAACACGGCTACGCCAGTCGGCACTCCAACGGTTACACGGCCGGCCCTGCCGCCCTCTCGACTGCGCACGCGTTCGCGATGACCAGCCCGGTACGCCTGATCGCCCGGCCGATCCTCGAAGAGCTGGCGAACGCGACCGGGCTGACCGCATCACTCTACGTTCGCGTGCAGAACAGCCGGGTGCTGATCGATCGGGTCGAAGGCGGGCGGCGCCCTCAGTACTCGCTACCGATCGGCGAGCGACTCCCGCTGTACCCGGGCGCCGCCGGCAAGGTGTTCCTGGCGTGCGATCCCGAGACCGACCTGGACGCCACGGCCGCCGACCTGGCGCCGGTCACGCTCGCCGACGGCACGGTGCTCGAGCACTCGGCGGTTCTCGCCGACCTGCAGGACGTCCGTACGCGCGGCTTCGCGATCTCGGTGAACGAGCGACAGTTCGACACCACGGCTACTGCCGCACCCATCGTCGACTCCGCGGGACGGATTCTGGGCTCACTCGGGCTCAGCGGCGCGACCGCTGAGCTTCGTGACGTCGAGTCGAGCGCGTTGCCTTCGGACGTTCGCCGCGCCGCGCAAGCGATCGGGTCGCGCGTTCCGCCCGCGAACTGACGGGGACGGCGCAGTTCGAACGTTCAGCCGCCGGAATCGAACCGTTGAGCCGGGTCGCGTCGTGTTTGTGACACGCGCAACACACTGGAGTTCAACGATGACCACCGCGCTCCCCTTCAATCACCGCACACTCGCTCTGCTTCGCGCCGTGAGCGCCGGACGCGCCGAGATCACCGCGAGCCGGGTTCCCGATCTGTTCATCGACGGCTTGGCCTGCGGTGATCAGTACACCGCGCACGTCCTGGCGCAAGCCGGACTGATTCGACCCGCCCGGCCCGCCGCGGTAGGTCAACGGGTTCCGGCGGTGCTGACCGAAGCCGGCCGCACCGCACTCGGCACCGTTCAGCCCGCGGCCTGAGCTTGGTCGACTCGCCCACTCACACCGACCGTGGTATCCAGGTGCCCGTGAGCACAGGGCGGGCAGTGTGTCCGGAGTGCGGGGCCACATTGCCGGACTCGGGCGACTGCTGGACGCGCGTCCATCAACTACTTGAGATCGAGACGCGCGTGCTCCCCGGCCTGGACTCCGAACACGGCATGCGCGCGCACTTCTTCGCGATCGCGTCCTATCAGCTTCAGCACCCGTTTCGCGTCGGGGCGGACACTCTGCCGGTCCTCCGCGACTCGGTCCGCCGTGCGCTGGGACCGTCCGCTCCCCCGATCGCGCACATTCGTCACGAGATGGGCCGTCACATGACGTCGGGAGCCAAGGCAGGACGCATGGCTGCGCCGGGCGACCGGAGCCATGTCGACCCCGCGTGGCCACGCGAGTGGACCGTGACCGCCGAGGACGTTCTCGCAGGCTCGGAACAGGACTATCCGCAAGCCGTTCGTAGCTGGGCGGCCTCCACTGTGGACGACCTCGACCGGGCGCTCGGCTGAGCCGCGCGTTCGTGGACGGTTTGCGGAGGTATCGGCCGACTCGGTCCGAACACAAGAAAACCCCCAGGCCTCTGACCTGGGGTTTTGCTCCCCCGGTTGGACTCGAACCAACAACCTGCCGGTTAACAGCCGGCTGCTCTGCCAATTGAGCTACGAGGGAAAGTGTCCCGTCACCTCCGCGGCGCGGCACCACCAAACTGTATCCCACCCCCTTTGCGGACTGATCGCCGGGGTGCCTTGAAAACGCGCATGAGTGGCGCCGCGCCGAAGCGGGAATCCGAACCACACCGGATCACAAGGAGGAGCCCATGATGCGCTTACTTCTCGGCGCGGCCATTGGATACGTGCTGGGCGCGCGAGCTGGCCGCAGCCGCTACGAGCAGCTGATGCGCAACTATCGCAAGCTGGCCGACCATCCCGCCGTGCAGAGCGCGGCCGGTGTCGCCCGGGCGAAGGTCACGGAGAAGATGCCGTTCGGCGGCAACTCCGCGAAGTCGAAGCCGGCTTCAGCCGCCACGGCCGCCCCCGCGGAGAAACGTCCCAGCGGGACACAGGGCTAACCGACCCGGGCGACGAAGAAGACCCGGCGAAACGGAAACCACGTGGTGCCGTCTTCCCGCATCGGGTAGGCGTCCCGCAGCCGCGCGCCGAGCTGCTCGCGGAACTCCGCCCACCGTTGCTCGTTCAACGCGGCACGGATCGGGCGGAGGGTCGTGCCCTCGAGCCATTCGAGCACGGCGTCCCGCCCTGTGAGTCGCTGCAGATAGGTCGTCTCCCAGGCATCGACCGTGCAGCCGGCGTCCTCGAGCAGCTCGGCGTAGCCCACCGGGTCGAGCACATCCCTGACCTGGTCGATACCGCCCAACCCCCACTGCGGATCGCCGATGAACTCCCCGATCAGCTGGTGCGACGGCGACTTCTGGTGGCCGGGAACCTGCACGGCCAGCCACCCACCGGACGGCATCGCCTCGGCCCACCGCGGCAGCAACTTCTCGTGCCCAGGTACCCACTGCAGTACGGCGTTGCACACCACCACGTCGGCATCGGCGGGCGGCAGCCACTCCCGAACGTCCTGCACCCGGGCATCGACGCCGAGCTTCCGCGCCGCGGCGACCATGTCCGGTGAACTGTCCAGCGCTTCGACCTCGGCGTCCGGCCATCGTTCGCGCAGCCGCGCGGTGAGGTGACCTGGCCCGCAGCCGACGTCGACGACGCGCCGAGGATTCTCCGCGTCGACCCGGTTCAGCAACTCCGCGAACGGGCGCGCACGCTCATCCGCATAACGCAGGTACTGGCTGGGATCCCACATCAGCGACTCAACTTGTCCGCGGCTTCCCGCGCGATGTCGGCGACCAATTCCACATCAGTGCCCTTGTCCGGCCGGGCTTGCAACACCGGCCCTTCCGGTGTCTTGCGCTGCACGAACCATGCTCCGCCACCGTCCGGCAGCTCCTTGCGGTATCGCGACGTGATCGAGCCGTCGATCCGCTTGCGCACCACTACGGGCAACTTGCCGGGTCGCTCCAGCTCGAACGTGCGCGGCGGCAGGTCCGCGATCACCACCGCTTTGCCCGCTGCCTGGACCTGCTGTGCCCACACCACGGTGAGCTTGCCCTCGCCCCACGTCGCCTTCGTGAAGAAGTGCCACGCGATGCGCACGTCGCCGTCCTCTTCCGGCAACCACAGGCCACGGTTGGTCGCCACGACGCCGTTCGCCTGGGCCAGCACGTGCTCGTCCGGGTCGAGCGAGCCGGTGAAGCCTTCCGGAAGGTCGTCACCGAGCAGTCGGCGCAGCCACTTCATCAGTCCAGGCCTCCGACCGCGCGTTCCAGCAGCGCCTTGCGGTACTGCTCCAAGGCCACCAGGTCCCCGAACAACGCGTGGTACTCCTCCTGCTGGTCAACCGGCGACAAGCGCTGCAACTTCGACTTCACGTCCGCGATCTGCCGCCCGACCAGGGCTTGCTGCACCGCGGCGAGCACGGTGGCCACGTAGTGGGCGTCGACTTCGCCGTTCTTGGTCCGGAGCGGCTCGACAGCCAGCTCGGACAGCACCATCCGGGCGGTGTCGTCGGTGCAGTTCTTACCGGCCGCCTCCAGCAGCTCCGGCCCTTCCAAACCCGACGCCGCTCCCCCGGCAGCCAGCACGGCTTTGTGGATCGCGACGTACACCGGGTGCGTGAACGCGTCCTCCGGCAGCGCGTCGTAGGCCGGGCCGGCCAACGCCGGTTCCTGCAACGCGGCCTTGAGCGCCTCCCGCTCGGACTGGAGCTTCGGATCACGAGGATCGGGACGCGGCAAGCCACCCTGCGCGTTGCGCTGCGAACCGTTTCGCGACGCGCGACGCCGGACGACCACCTCGGCTCCGGCGGTCTCGCGCACCCGACGGACCACCATCGCCTCGTCCTGCCAGCCGACCCAGAACGCCAGCTTCACCGCGTAGCCGTCGCGCTTGGCCTCGTCCTTGATGCGAGCCACCAGCGGCACGGTCTTCTGCAGCGCGGCGACCTGGCCGTCCACCGAGTCCAGGTCGTAGTCGCGCAGCATCGACTTGATCGCGAACTCGAACAGCGGGATCCGCCTGGCCACCAGATCCCGCACGGCCGCATCCCCCTTGGCCAAGCGCAGCTCGCACGGATCCATGCCGTCCGGCGCGACGGCGATGTAGGTCTGGCCGGCGAACGTCTGGTCACCTTCGAACGCCTTCAACGCGGCCTTCTGACCCGCTTCGTCACCGTCGAAGGTGAAGATCACCTCGCCGCGGAACGCGTCGTCGTCCATCATCAGCCGGCGCAGCACGGTCATGTGATCCGCCCCGAACGCCGTGCCCGACGTGGCCACTGCCGTCGGCACGCCCGCCGCGTGCATGGCCATCACGTCGGTGTAGCCCTCGACGACCACGACCTGATGGCGCTTGGCGATCTCCCGCTTGGCCAGGTCGAGCCCGAACAACACCTGGGACTTGCGGTAGATCGGGCTCTCGCTGGTGTTGAGGTACTTCGCCTCGATCTTGTCGTCGGCGAACAGCCTGCGCGCCCCGAACCCGACCACGTCCCCGGCCAGGTCCCGGATCGGCCACAACAGCCTGCGATGAAACCGGTCCAGCGGCTTGCCGCGCGAGCCTTCCTTGGCCAGCTGCGCCTTGTACAGCTCCTGCACCTCGAAGCCCAGCGACAACAAGTGCCGCGTCAGCTGATCCCATCCGCTCGGGGCGTATCCGCAGCCGAACCGCTTGATGTCGGCGGCGTCGAAACCCCGCTCGGTGAGGAAGTCGCGCGCCAGCCGGGCTTCCGGGCTGTTCAGCTGCTCGGCGTAGAACTGCTGCGCCGCCCGGTGCGCCTCGATCAGTCGAGCCCGCGTGCCGCGGTCGCGCTGCACGCTCGGGCCGCCGCCGGTGTAGGTCAGCGTGTAACCGACCCGGTCCGCCAGCCGCTGCACCGCCTCGACGAAGCCGAGGTGCTCGATCTGCATGACGAACTTGATGACGTCGCCACCCTCGCCGCAGCCGAAGCAGTGGAAGGTACCGTGCGACGGCCGCACGTTGAACGACGGAGTCTTCTCGTCGTGGAACGGGCACAGCCCCTTGAGGGCGCCGCCGCCCGCGCGGCGGAGTGCGACGTAGTCGGACACGACCTCGTCGATCCGGTTGCGGTCGCGGACTTCCGCGATGTCGCTCTCCCGGATCAGGCGTGGCACGCCATTAGTCTAGGACCTCGACCCCGACCGTGAGCGGCTACCGTGCACGATGGAGCCGACACCCGCAGTTCCCGAGAAGGAGACCACCACATGCGCATCAGCGTCGACAACGATCAGTGCGCCGGTATCGGGCAGTGCCACGAGGTGGACCCGGACCTGTTCCCCCTCGACGACGACGGTTACAGCGCGGTGGGCACCGACCGTGAGGTCCCCGACGACAAGCAGGAGAAGGCGCGCATCGGCGTCGACAGTTGCCCGATGGCCGCGCTGTTCATCCAGGAGTAGCAAGTACCCGGCGGCATGACCTCCCTCGACGCCCTGGCGGAACAGTTCACCGCGCTACGCGGGCGGTTGCTGGCACTCGCCTATCGACTGACCGGCACCCGAACGGACGCCGAGGACGCGGTGCAGGAGGCGTGGCTGCGGCTGCAGGCGCTGGAGCCTGCCGAACGCGACGGCATCCGCGAGCTCGCCGCATGGTCGACGACCGTGGTCAGCCGGATCTGCCTGGACCGGCTGCGTTCGGCCACCGCTCGCCGCGAGTCCTACGTGGGGCCATGGCTGCCGGAACCGATCGCGACGCCGCTGGACGGACCGCGCCAGGACGATCCTCTCCAGCTCGCCGTGCAGGGTGAGGACGTCCGGCTGGCGGCGATGGTCGTGCTGGACCGGCTCACGCCGGAGCAACGCGTGGCGTTCGTGCTGCACGACGCGTTCGGCGTGCCGTTCGCCGAGATCGCCGGTGTGCTGGGCTGCAGCGAGGCGACCGCGCGGCAGCACGCCAGCCGAGGGCGACGCCTCCTCGAGCAGGCGGATCCGCCACCGCCTGCCGAGCTGGCCGAGCAGCGTCAGGTGATCGAGCAGTTCATGGCCGCCCTGTTCGCAGGCGACGTGGACAAGATGACCGCGCTGCTGCACCCGGACGCGATGCTCGTCGGCGACTCCAACGGCAAGGCACGTACCGCGCTGCGGGTCATGCAGGGCGCGGACAAGATCATCCGGTTCTACCGGGGGCTGCTGCGCCTGTACGCACCGGAAGCCTTCACGACCGCGCAACCCATCCTGGTCAACGGCGATCTCGGCGTCTTCCTGCCACCGCACCCGGGCAGGGACGAGTACCGCCCGTTGGATCCGCGGCTGACGGTTGCGGTCGTGCGCGACGGCAAGATCGGCGCGATCTACGACCTGTGCAACCCGGACAAGCTGCGCTCCACTGGTGTGCTCTGAATCACGCTCCCCGCTGTCACACGCGCACTCGCCATCTCGTCAGGGCGGTGACAGCGCAGTGCTTCAGCGAAGGGAGTGCGGCATGCCGCGCATCGAACCCGTGGACATGGAGAATTCGGGCCTGACGAACAAGATGATGGTCCGGTTCGCCAAGAAGAGGTACGGCGACGCGCTCGACCCGATCGCCGTCACCGCCCACCACAAGGGCCTGCTCCGCGCCACCGTGGTGCACGAACTCATGGTGGAACGCGCCAGCTCCGTCCTTCCCGACGCCGTGCGAGAGCTGGCGGTGTACCGGACCGCGGTGCGGCTCGGTTGCTCCTGGTGCGTCGACTTCGGCACCATGCTGCAGATCCACCACGGCCTGGACATCGACCGGCTCAAGCACATCGACGACTACCCGACGTCCGATCTGTTCAGCCGGCAGGAGAAGCTGGCGCTGGCCTACGCCGACGCCATGACGGCGACGCCGGTGGAAGTGACCGACGCCCAAGTGGCCGAACTCGTCGAGGAGTTCGGCCACGAGGGCGTGGTGGAGCTGACCTACCACATCGCGCTGGAGAACATGCGGGCTCGCACCAACAGCGCGCTGGGCATCCCCGCGCAGGGTTTCGCGGAGAATTGCCAGCTGCCCGCGCAGAACTGAGTCACGCGACCCGCAGCTCGACGTCGATGTTGCCCCGGGTGGCCTTGGAGTACGGGCACACCTGGTGCGCGGCCTCCACCAACCCGCGGGCGACATCGGCGTCGACGCCGGGGAGGTCGACGGTCAGGGCGACGGCCAGGCCGAAGCTCTCGCCGTCCGGGCCGATACCCACCTCGGCGGTCACCGAGGACCCCTCGATCTGCACCTTCTGCTTGCGCGCGACCAGCTGCAGGGCGCTGTGGAAGCACGCCGAGTACCCGGCCGCGAACAGCTGCTCCGGGTTGGTGCCCGCTCCCCCGTCACCGCCCAGCTCCTTCGGGATGCTGAGGTCGACCTTCAGCCTGTCGTCGGACGAGCTGACTTCGCCGCCTCGACCGGAGCCGGTCGCCGTGGCCTGTGCGGTGTACACCGTTTCCATTGACTGATCTCCTCCATCGGTGGCTTCGCCACGAAGTCGAGGCGAAGAGGTGGCTGCTCGCCCGGTTCGAGCGCGCAGTGTCCCGGCCGGCTGACTCGGGCCAGCCGGAAGCGGTTCGGTTGTGTCGGAAAGGCGCCGAGGTCAGTCCTTCGTCGCCTTGGTATGACTGTCGGCCAGGGACGCGGCCAGGTCGGTCAGCATGCTCCGAAGCGAGATGATGTCGTCGACCTGCATCTGGGTGGCGCAGCCGATCTTGTGCGGTATGTCCGTGGCGCGCTCCCGCAGCGCACGCCCTTCGGGCGTCAACGCGATCTCCACGGACCGTTCATCGGTTACCCGACGGGCGCTGGTGACCAAACCCGCCGCCTTGAGCCGCTTGATCAGCGGCGAGAGGGTGCCGGAATCCAGCTCCAGCGCGGCCCCCAGCTCCTTGAGCGTGACCGAGCCGCGCTCCCACAGCACCAGCATCACCAGGTACTGCGGATACGTCAGCCCCAGCTCCTCCAGCATCGGACGGTAGACCTGCTGGATCATCCGCGACGCGCGGTAGAGCGCGAAGCAGAGCTGGTTCTCCAGGTGCAGATCGCTGTCACTCACGTCGCCTATGGTTGCACACAATTAAGTTGTGCGCAATTAAATTGCCCACAATGGTGGCAGCAGGTGTCAGGTTCGCGAGTGACTGTGCAGATCAGCGTGGGTCGACGATCCGCGCGGCGAAGTACACCGCGCCGGAGCTGGTGTGCCGCACCAGCAGCAGGAAGGGCCGATCGAAGCTCACCGCGACCGGCTCCTCCACGACGATCGACGTCATCCGGATCATCATGGCGGTCGCGGCGGCGCCTTCCAGACCCTTCTCGTCGACGCGCAGCACCGATTCGTGCAGCGCATCCGACACCTTCAGCCGCGGGTCGGTCGACAGTCCCCCGAGGTCGGCCTCCGGGGTGAACAGCCGGCGCACCCCGAGCTCGGCCAGCACGTCCGTCAGCCGCACGTTGGACGCGATCTTCAGGCGCGGGAAGGACAGTGCGACGCGCCGTGGCCGGACTTGGTTCAACACCGCGGCGAGTGCTGCCGCATCCGTGTGCTCCTCGGCTTCGGCAAGCTCGCCGTCCGGCAGCAGGCCGACGGCTTGCACGCCTCCGACCGCGGGCAACGCCACCGCGGTCCATCCCGCGGCTTGTGCGTAGCCGAGCCGCTCGGTCTGCCGCATCATCGGCACCCGGACTTGTCCCGAAGGTGTGGCGAAGGGTTCCTCGGTCGTCTCGTGCTCGGCGAACGGTTGGCGCCAGCCGACCTTGAGGTAGAGCGCGTTGACCAGGCTGGCCACGGTGGAGGAATCCACCGCGCCCTCCGGCACGAGATCGGTGATCAGGTCCCTGGTGGCCTCCGCGACGTCGGCGTTGATCGCTTGGCGGGCCGCCTCGGGATCGGTCACGAACGGCGCGGTCGCGACCTTGGCCCCCGGCCACCCGGACAGTTCGACGGTGAACGAGTCGTTCAGCGGCAGCTGGTCCCAGGCCCACAGCGTGTTGGAGACCTCGAGAACCGGCTCGTCACTCCCCCGCTCGGCAGACAGGACGGCGGCTTCGCGTAGCAACTCCACCTGCTTGCCGATGTCGGACGACTCCGGGTCCAGCAGGTGCTGCAGTTCCGCGGCCGTGGAGCCACGCGCAGCCTGATAGACCATGCCGAGCGCACTCTCCACCGAGTACGGCGAGAAGCACACGGTGCCGCCGTCGGCGCCGATGATGCGATGCAAATCCAGCGTGAACTGCAGGTGCCTGCGCTCGGCGGGTGCGTCAGCCATGGCGCCCAGTGTGCCAGGCGTGCCACGCCACGGCCTGCGCATCGGTCAACGTCGCCACCTGGTCGATCACCACCCGCAGGCGGGCCGCATCATCCCGGGCGGCCCGCCACGCGGGGACGAACAGGGCGTCGAGGGAATCCGGTGCGCGCTCGGCGACCACGGCGGTCAGTTCCATGAGCAGTTCCCGTTGACCTTCTTGTACCGCCAGCCGGCGGCGATCGCTCATCACATAGCGCAGCGCGAGGGACTTGAGCAGCGCCACTTCCGCCGCGACCTGGTCGGGCACCTCGAGGGTGGCGGCGTAGCGGCAGAGAGGATGGGCGCCGTGGGCTCGTCGTGTCGGCGCGACGACCGCCGTGGCGAAGCGGCCGACGAGTTCCGACGTCATCCGTTTCAACGCCACCAGGGCGCCCGGCGAGAAGTCGCAGCCCGACCGGGCCAGCTCGGCGACCGCGGGCAACTCGAGGAGGCCGGCAGCCGCGGCTTCCAGCGTGGCGACGTCCAAATGGGAGAAGTGCTTGGCCGCCAACTCGGCGATGGCCGCTCGTTCCCCAGGGCTTGTCAGCACCCGCAGCGAGATACGCCCGGCGAGGACGCCGTCCTCCACGTCGTGCACCGAGTAGGCCACGTCGTCCGCCCAGTCCATGATCTGCGCTTCCAGACAGCGAACGCCGTCGGGCGCCCCCTCGCGAATCCATTGGAAGACGTCGATGTCGTCCGGGTAGACGCCGAACTTGCGCTCGCCCGACTTGCGCGGCCACGGGTATTTGGTGGTCGCGTCGAGGCTGGCTCTGGTGAGGTTGAGCCCGACCGGGATGTCGTCCTCGAGGTGTTTCGGCTCGAGTCGGCTGAGGATGCGCAACGTCTGTGCGTTGCTCTCGTAGCCGCCGATGCCGGCCGCGACCTCGTTCAGGGCCGCCTCGCCGTTGTGTCCGAAGGGCGGGTGGCCGATGTCGTGCGCCAAGCCGGCCAGGTCCACCAGGTCGGGGTCGCAGCCCAAGTCGCCGGCGATGCCGCGGCCGATCTGGGCGACCTCGAGCGAGTGGGTCAGCCGGGTGCGGGGCACGCCGGAGACTTCCGCGCCCTCCCCCGGGCCGACGACCTGTGTCTTGCCGGCCAGTCGGCGTAGCGCGGCGCTGTGCAGCACGCGGGCCCGGTCGCGGGCGAAGGGTTCCCGGGTGTCGTGGGCTCCCTCGACGGACGCGCGCTTAGGCGGCTCGGGGTACCGGCGGGCCCGATCGTGCTCGGTGTACATGGGACAAGATTAGGAGCGCACGGAGTGATCGGTCCAAACGCGCCGCGCCGTGGCGGGGCTTCCCGTCGGCGACACGAGTCGGCGTCGGCGATCCCGTCGGTACGAGGTGGGGCAATCCGCCGGGCCTGCGCCGCGGGCGGCGCTGCGCCCGCTATCCGCCTGAGCCCCGCGCCTGTCGGCTTGGTCCCGTCGAGCGCTAGTCCAGGCTTCCGCTGCTGACGACTTCGGTCGGGGAGGTCACGAACCGGTAGAACAACAGCGCACGTGTTTCCCGCCAGATGTAGCGCATTTCGGTCTTCCGGGTCTGCACGATCGGCCCGCTGCGGGTGGGCGAGGTCCACGCGTCGATACCGAGATCGCGCACCATCGTGCGGGCTCGCAGCGAATGCCACGGGTCGCTGACGATCACCGCGGACTTGATGCCCTGCTTGCGCGCCGCCGCAGCGAACGACTGCACACTGCCCAGCGTGTCCGCGCCTTCGCCGAGCGCCGATACCGCTCGCTGGGGCACCCCTTCGTCCACCAGCCAACTGGCGCCCGCCTCGGCTTCGGTGGTCGCGTCCCCGACCTGACCTCCGCCGAGCGTGATGATGCGATCGGCCACGCCCTCGTCGTACAGCTCTTTGGCGTGCTCCAGCCGCGCGGCGAAGATCGGCGACGGACGACCGTTGTACTGCGCCGCCCCCAGGACCACGATGGCATCGGCCGGGGTTCGGTCGTCGATGCGGGCGACTTGCCACACTCGGAACGCAGTTCCGGCCAGCACCAGCAGGCCGACGAGGACCGCGCCGACGACGCCCCGGATCACCCAGCGTCGCGCCCCCACCACGGGCTAGCAGCCGACGAGGCGCGCGGCCAGGTAGGACTCGAGCTGGTCGATGGCGATCCGCTCCTGCGCCAGGGTGTCGCGGTCCCGCACCGTGACCGCCTGGTCCTCCAGGGTGTCGAAGTCCACCGTCACACAGAACGGCGTGCCGATCTCGTCCTGGCGGCGGTACCGCTTGCCGATCGACGCAGCGTCGTCGAACTGGACGTTCCAGTGCTTACGCAGCGCCGCGGCCAGATCGCGAGCCTTCGGCGTCAGGTCGGCGTTACGGGACAGCGGCAGTACCGCGACCTTGACCGGCGCGAGCCGACGGTCGAGCTTGAGCACCACACGCTTGTCCACGCCGCCCTTGGCGTTGGGGGCCTCGTCCTCGGTGTAGGCGTCCAGCAGGAACGCCACCATCGAGCGGTTCACACCCGCTGCCGGCTCGACCACGAACGGCCGGTAACGCTCACCGGAGGACTGGTCGAAGAACGACAGGTCCACGCCGGAGTGGTTGGAGTGCGTGGTCAGGTCGAAGTCCGTGCGGTTGGCGATGCCCTCGAGCTCGCCCCACTCCTGGCCGCTGGAGAACTGGAAGCGGTACTCGATGTCGACGGTGCGCTTGGAGTAGTGCGACAGCTTCTCCTTCGGGTGCTCGTACAACCGCAGGTTGTCCTTGCTGATCCCGAGGTCGGTGTACCAGCGCATCCGCTCGTCGATCCAGTACTGGTGCCACTTCTCGTCCTCGCCCGGCTCGACGAAGTACTCCATCTCCATCTGCTCGAACTCGCGCGTACGGAAGATGAAGTTGCCCGGCGTGATCTCGTTGCGGAACGACTTGCCGATCTGGCCGATGCCGAACGGCGGCTTCGTCCTGGCCGTGGTCAGCACGTTGGAGAAGTTGATGAAGATGCCCTGGGCGGTTTCCGGCCGCAGGTAGTGCAGACCCTCTTCACTTTCGACCGGGCCGAGCGTGGTGCGCAGCAGGCCGTTGAACTCGCGCGGCTCGGTGTACTGACCCCGAGTGCCGCAGTTCGGGCACGGGACGTCGGAAACGTCGTTGTCGGCGATCTCCTTGCCGGTGCGCTCGGCGTACTCCTCCGCCAGCTGGTCGGCCCGCCACCGCCGGTGGCAGGACAGGCACTCGATGAGCGGGTCGACGAACGCCTGCACGTGGCCGGACGCCTCCCACACCTGACGCGGCAGGATGACGGAGGAATCCAGGCCGACGACGTCGTCGCGGCCCTGCACCATGGCCTTCCACCACTGGCGCTTGATGTTCTCCTTCAGCTCCACGCCCAGCGGTCCGTAGTCCCACGCCGACCGGGTACCGCCGTAGATCTCCCCGCAGGGGAAGACGAAGCCGCGGCGCTTACACAGGCTGACGATGGTCTCGAGGCGATCGGTGGCCACTGAATCTCCGCATGAAGTCGAACTGGTGGTGGAGTACAGCCCAGGGTAGCCATTCCACGTTCGGATGAAGACAGCCGGGCCTGGTCACGACGCTACGCGAACGCGGAAGAAGACAGAGCTTCGAGCGGCACTGAGGGACCCACCCCGTGCGACGGGTGGCCCCGGTTATCGGCGACACGAGCTCCCCTGAGGGACCCACCGGTGCGACCGGGACTGCGAGTAATCGGCGACGCGACTGATCGACCCTGACGCACCTATCGGTGCGACCGAACGCCGCAAGTAGTCGGCGATGCGACACGACCTCCCCCGAGGGACCCACCGGTGCGACCGGACGCCGCGAGCAACCGGCACCCGGTCGGTCAGCTTCAGCCCGGCCGTCGTTGCGCGCGTGCCGGGACGTCCGAGTCACTGGTGCGGTCCGCCGGATCCGGCGCAGCAGCCGCGTCAGCTTCCCGCAGGCCTCGGACGGCCCTCGGAGCCGATGCGGCCTGCTGGATCCGACACCGCGTGGAGGTACCGCCCGCATCGATCCGACACCCGCAGTAATCGCCTCGGCGTTTCACCGCTCGACCTCGCGACGGGCGCCCAGCAGCCAGGGTCGACGTGGTTGCACGCCGTCTACCATGGGGTCATGCAAACACTCACCCACGCGGCCGACCGCTCGGCGCCCGCGGAGTCGCTGCCTGCGGACAGCCTGGCCGCGGCTGGTGAGTTGCTGCGCGCGCTCGCCGCGCCCGTGCGGATTGCTATCGTCATGCAACTTCGGGCGGGCGAACGGTGCGTGCACGAACTCGTCGACGCGCTCGGTGTCGCTCAACCGTTGATCAGCCAGCACCTCCGCGTCCTCAAGGCGGCGCGGGTGGTGAAAGGCGAGCGGCGCGGGCGCGAGGTGCTCTACCGGCTGGCCGATGACCACCTCGCCCACATCGTCGTGGACGCCGTGGCGCACGTGCAGGAGGAGGGCCGATGACCAAAGCGACCCCGGTTCCCGGGCGGCGCTCGACACGACAGCGTGCTGCCGTGGTGGAGCTGCTGGACGACATCGACGACTTCCGCTCCGCGCAGGAGCTGTACGACGAGCTGCGCAGGCGCGGCGATGCCATCGGCCTGACCACCGTGTACCGGACCCTGCAGTCGCTGTCCGACGCCGGATTGGTGGACACCATGCGCACCGAGTCCGGCGAGGTCATCTACCGACGGTGCTCCGACCACCATCACCACCACTTGGTCTGCCGGGAGTGCGGTTACACCGTCGAGGTCGAAGGTCCGGCCGTGGAGCGCTGGGCGGAGTCGATCGCCGCGAGCAACGGCTTCGTGAACCTTCGGCACACCGTGGAGATCGTCGGCACGTGCGCCGACTGCAACGCCGCCCGTTCCTGACCCTTCAGTACTCATAGGGATCCTCCGGCTCGGGTACGCGGCGGAGGAGGTCAACGGCAATCTCCGGCGCGCGGGCCCGCGTCGCGTCACGAGGCGGCCGGTACCGACCGACCACTTGGATCCACTCGTCGTCCCGCAACGTGCGCAACATCGGCGCGTCCCCCACGAGCCGAACGGGCACGGGGTAGCCGTCTGCCGCGCAGCAGCCGATCACCACCCGCGCTACATACGTTCGCTCGCCCTGCCGCACGACGAACCCGGTCAGCCGTACTTGCCGACCGACCAGCGTTCTGCCCTTGTCCCACGTCGCGCGCGCGTGGAACTGCGAGATCGGCATCGGAGTGACCTCGCCCGCAGGCAACGGCGGATAGGCCTCGATCTCCGCCGGATCAACCTGACGGGTGCCGGCGTCCAAGGATCTGGCGACCGAGTCGGCCCCCAAGGCGGGAGGAGCGACGATGAGCCCGGCGAGCGCGGGAACGAGCAGCAGCCATGCGCTTCGCCCTGTCCCGTGAGAATGACCGCCGTCCGTCCCGACAGAAGCGCCCCGCATGTCGCGCCAGATCGCCACCCCCGCCAGCATCACCACGATCAGCCCGGCGCCGATGAGCCACCAGCGATGCTGTGGCTTGACGTAGCGGAGGTAGTCGCCGGTCCAGACGAGCTTCAGCAGACAGCCGCCGAGCAGCAGCAACAGCACATTGGCCGTCTCCCGCCTCATCGACCGCCTCCGAGAAACACAGCCCACGCGGCGACCGCACAGGCGATCGCCACCACGAACGTCAGTGGTGCGAACCGCAAGGCGAAAGGCCGACCGAAGGTGCCCGCTTGCAGGCTGAGCAGCTTGACGTCAACAGCCGGACCGACCACCAGGAAGACCAGCTTCGGCAGCAGCGGCAAGCCCGGCAGCGAAGCAACGACGAAAGCATCGGCCTCGCTGCACAAGGCCAGCACCACCGCAAGTACCGCCATCACGACGACGCCGACCACCAGCTCGTCACCGAGGGAGGAAAACCACTGGGGTGGGATCAGCACATTCATCGTCGCCGCGACGGCCGCGCCCAGCACGAGGAAGCCGCCGGCTTCGATCAGATCCGCTCGCGCCGTCTCGGTGAACACGCGCCAGCGCTCACCGGAAGCCACGTCGGAGGCGCGCCGCCGAGCGCGCTCGACGATCCACTCCACCTTGCCGAACCGGACCCACAGCAGTCCCGTCACCACCGCTGTGCCCAGCGATGCGACGAATCGTGCCAGCACCATCAGTGGCTCGCCGGGAAAAGCCACTGCTGTGGCCGCCAGCACCACCGGATTCACCGCCGGGGCGGCGAGAAGGAACGTCAACGCCGCCGCGGGCGCCACACCGCGCGACATCAACTGCCGTGCCACTGGCACCGCCGCACACTCGCACGTCGGTAACGCGACGCCGGCAGCTCCCGCGACCCCGACCGACGCGGCACGGTTGCGCGGCATCAACCGCTCGAGTACGCGCGCGGGAACGAACGCTGCGATCCCCCCGGACAGCAGAACCCCAAGGACAAGGAACGGCAGCGCCTGCACACAGATCGCAACGAACACCGTCACGCCGGTACGCAGCTGCGGTGCGCTACTGAGCCATTCGGACAGCGTCGGGCTCAACAGCAACGCAGCCAGCAGCACGACACAGAGAACGTCGGTCGAGGTGATCCGCCTGCCGGGCCGCCAAGACTGCCCGACATGATGCCGCCGCGCAGACCCTTTCGAGGCGCTCGGCGAAGTCTCCGGCTCGGCTACCGGCGTGCCGTCCCCCGCCGCGGCCGAGCCGCCACCGCCGGAAGCAGCCGGCGGACTGTGCGTGTGATCAACGTTCACGCTCGAGATCGTGCCAGCGAAGCATGACGAAATCGACAATCAATGTCACCAATGGTGCCAATCGTCCCCCGTCGGGCGTTGAACGGGCACCACTGGCGCCACTCGTGCGCCAACGGCTTGCCGGCACCGGCCTACCCCGCTACCGATGGCGGGGTTCGAGATCCGGGCAGCGCGAGCGAGCTGACGCGCGGCCGCTGCGGCGTCGATAGCGCGAGCTGACAAGCGCGCGGCGGCGTCGGTAGCGCGAGCTGACAAGCGCGCGGCGGCGTCGGTAGCGCGAGCTGACAAGCGCGCGGCGGCGTCGGTAGCGCGAGCTGACTAGCACCGCTGCGGCGTCGATAGCACGAGTTGACACGGGGCCCCCGGCCGCCGCGGCGGCGCCCAGCGGGCTCCGCAACTGCGGTGAAGGCGTGGCAGCAGCCTGCTCAGCGCTCTTCCAACATCGCCAGCAGATCGGTCCGCAACCGCGATGCGGTCGACACCACCAGCATCAGCAGCGTCCCCAGTGGCGTCGGATCCATTCCCTCGGCCGGGAAGGCGTACCGCAACGTGACGTCCAGACCGGTTTCGGTGTGCACCACACCCAGCGTGCCGAACAATCCTTGCCCGGCCCGCTCGGCCGCGGCCACGGCCAGCGCCGGATCATCCGGGAGGTCCCACGCCACCACGCAGGTCAGGCTCAACACCGTCAAGCCTTCGGCCAACCGCACAGCCTGCACCGCGCACGGCACATCGGAATGCCGGAAGGTCAGCGCGCCGTCGTCGTCGACGTTGACCTCGAGGTAGCGCTCGAGCGCCGTCTTGGCATTGGTCAGCAGCTCCGCGGTGTCAACGGCCTCGGTGCTCATGGTTCTCCGGTCTGTCGGGCTGGTTGCGCAACGGCATCCCGCGCTGCCCCGAACCGCCGATCACGCCGGGCATACTCCAGGCACGCCTGCCACAAGTGGGTGCGGTCGAAATCAGGGAACAGGGTGTCTTGGAACACCATCTCGGCATAGACGGACTGCCACGGCAGGAAGTTCGACGTGCGTTGCTCGCCGGACGGGCGGAGGAACAAATCCACGTCTGGCATCTCCGGCTGGTAGAGGTACTTCGCCACGGTCCGCTCGTTCACCTTCGCCGGGTCGATCTTCCCGGCGGCGGCCAGTTCCGCGATGCGGCGGGCCGCATCACCGATCTCCGCACGTCCACCGTAGTTGACGCACATGGTCATGTTCATGGTGGTGTTGAAGCGGGTCTTCTCCTCGGCGATGCGCAGCTCCTTGATGACGCTGCGCCACAGCCGCGGGGTACGGCCCGCCCACCGGATACGTACCCCGATCGAGCCGAGGTAATCGACCTGGCGGCGAATCGTGTCCCGGTTGAACCCCATCAGGAAACGCACCTCGTCCGGGCTGCGTTTCCAGTTCTCGGTGGAGAACGCGTACACCGACAGCCACTTGATGCCCAGTTCCACCGCGCCGCTGGCCACGTCGATCATCACGGCCTCGCCGCGCTTGTGCCCTTCGATGCGGGGCAGTCCCCGCTGATTGGCCCAGCGGCCGTTGCCGTCCATCACGAGCGCGACATGCCGGGGAATCAGCTCCGGCGGGATCTTCGGCGGCCGGGCGCCGGACGGATGCGGATCCGGCGCGCGAGTCGCGCGAATGGGCTCCACCCGTGGCTTACGCCGCACGTTGTCAGCCTCCCGCTTTGCGTTCTACCAGCGGGAGCGAGCGTAGCTGACGCTCGAGGTGCCATTGCAGGTGTGCGGCGACCAGGCCACTTGCGTCACGTCGGGTGGACGGCTGCGTCCGCTCGGCGACCTCCCACTCGCCGTGCAGCAGAGCATCGAGCAAGGTGATCACCTCGGGCGACGGCGACACCGCGCCGGCAGGCTTGCATCGCGGGCAGACCACGCCGCCTGCCGGAACGCTGAAGGCCCGATGCGGCCCGGGGTCGCCACACCGCGCGCACTCGGTGATCGCCGGCGCCCACCCGGCGAACGCCATCGCGCGCAGCAGAAAGGCGTCGAGTACCAGCGACGGGTCTCGCTGCCCGTCCGACAGTGCCCGCAACGCGCCGGCCACCAGCAGGTACAGCCGCATGGCCGGTTCGCCTTCCTCCGCGGCCAGCCGGTCGGCTGTCTCCGCGACCGCGGACGCCGCCGTGTAGCGCGCATAGTCCGACACGATGCCCGGCGCGAACGCGTCCACCGTCTGCACCTGCGTGATGATGTCGAGCGAGCGCCCCGGGTAGAACTGCACGTCGACGTGGCAGAACGGCTCCAACCGCGCGCCGAACCGCGACGTCGTGCGGCGCACTCCGCGGGCGACCGCCCGGACCTTGCCGTGCTTGCGGGTCAGCAGCGTGATGATCCGGTCGGCCTCCCCCAGCTTGTGCACGCGCAGCACCACGCCGGTGTCACGGTAGAGGTTGGCCACCCCGCCATCATCCCACCGCGGGCCGACAACGGTGCCGGCCGACGCGCGGCCGGTGATCCGTCAGAAACCGAGCCTGCGCAGCTGCTTCGGGTCGCGCTGCCAGTCCTTGGCCACTTTCACGTGCAGGTCGAGGTAGATCTTGCTGCCCAGCAGGCGTTCGATCTGCTTGCGCGCGTTCGCACCGACGTCCCGCAGGCGCTGACCGCCGCGCCCGAGAATGATCCCCTTCTGGCTCGGCCGCTCGACGTAGAGCTCCGCGTAGACGTCGATCAAGTCGTCCCGGCCTTCGCGCGGATGCATCTCCTCGACCACCACCGCGATCGAGTGCGGCAGCTCGTCCCGCACGCCCTCCAAGGCCGCTTCCCGGATCAGCTCGGCGACCAACGTCTGCTCCGGCTCGTCGGTCAGGTCGCCGTCCGGGTACAGCTGCGGACCCTCCGGCAACCGCGCGACCAACAGGTCGGCCAGCAGATCGACCTGGAAACCCTCGGTGGCCGACACCGGGATCTGCTCGGCGAAATCCATCAGATCCGACATCGCCACCAGCTGCTTGGCGACCTGATCCCGCTTCACCAGGTCCGTCTTGGTCACGATCCCGATCACCGGCGTGCGGCGGGCGACCTTGCGCAGCTCACCGGCGATGAAGCGGTCGCCGGGGCCGATCTTCTCGTTCGCCGGGACACAGAACCCGACGACGTCCACCTCCGACCAGGTCTCCCGCACCACGTCGTTGAGCCGCTGCCCGAGCAGCGTGCGCGGCCGGTGCAGCCCCGGCGTGTCCACCACCACCAGTTGGGCGTCCGGGCGGTGCACGATGCCGCGAATGGCGTGCCGGGTGGTCTGCGGCTTGGTGGAGGTGATCGCCACCTTCTCGCCGACCAAAGCGTTGGTCAGCGTCGACTTACCGGCGTTCGGCCTGCCGACGAAGCAGGCGAACCCGGACCGGTGTGGCTCGCTCACGGCAGCCTTTCCACCACGGTGCCCGCAGGATCGACCACGTAGATCGGCGCGTCCGCGCTCAGATCACGCACCGCCGAGGACGACGCCGTCTCGACCCCGGGGAACTCGCCGACGATCACCGCGGCCTCGATGCCTTCGGCACCACTGGACACCGCGGAGATGACCGCGGCCTGCATCGCGGTGACCGACAGCGACGGCAACTCCACCGTCGCAGCGGCATACGTGCGACCGTCGGTGTCCCGCACCGCCGCGCCCTCCTTCGCGTCGATGCGCGCTCGCGCCGCGCGGGCTAGCGTCGCCAGCTTCGCGTCCTCCGGGTCCAGGTCGTCGATGGTGGTCATGCACGCTCCGTTTCCGCCTGGGCTGGTGCGGCCGTGGACTCGCGCGCCGCGGGCCGGACCACGACGGTGCTGATCCGCATCCTGCCGCGGTGGTCCTTGCCGCCCTCGGCGTGCAGCCGCAGCCCGGCGACCTCCGCTTCCGCGCCGGGCAACGGAACCCTACCCAGCCGCTCCGCGAGCAGCCCGACCACGGTGTCGACATCGTGATCGGCGAGGTCGATGCCGTACAGCTCACCGAGGTCGTCCACACCCAGTCTGGCCGACACCCGCACGGCGCCGTCCGGCAGGTGCTCCACCGGCGGACGCTCGTCGGTGTCGGACTCGTCGGTGATCTCGCCGACGATCTCCTCCACGATGTCCTCGAGCGTGACCAGGCCTGCGGTGCCGCCGTACTCGTCGACCGCGATGGCCACGTGGTTGCGGGACACCTGCATTTCCCGCAGCAGCGCATCCAGCTGCTTGGAGTCGGGGATGAACACCGCCGGGTTCATCACGTCGGCCACCGGGCGCGCGTTGCCTCCGTCGGACATGCTGGCCCGCACCAGGTCCTTGATGTTGACCACGCCGACCACGTCGTCGATGTTCTCCCCGATCACCGGGATGCGGCTGTAGCCGGTGCGCAGCGACAACGCCAGCGCCTGACGCACCGTCTTGGTCCGTTCGATCCACACGATCTCGGTGCGCGGGACCATCACCTCGCGGGCCTGGGTGTCGCCCAGTTCGAACACCGAGTGGATCATCGCGCGTTCGGCGTCCTCGACCACGCCCCGCTCCTGCGCGAGATCGACGACCTCGCGGACCTCGATCTCGCTGGTGAACGGCCCTTCCCGGAACCCGCCACCGGGGATGATCAAGTTGCCCAGCCGGATCAGCAACCTGCTCAGCGGACCGAGCAGGAGGCCGAGCAGCCGCACGACTCCGGCCAACGCGGCGCCGACCCGGTACGGGTGCTGGCGACCGATCGTGCGCGGTCCGACGCCGACCAGCACGTAGCTGATCAGCAGCATGACCGCGGCGGCGACCAGGACGGCCAGCCACTCCGAGGAGATCCACCGCAGCATCACCACGGTGACCAGCACGGTTGCGGTCAGCTCGCAGCCGAGCCGCAGCAACAGCAGCAGGTTGATGTGCCGGATGCGGTCCTCGACCACGGCGGCCAGCTGCCGCGCACCACCGCGCCCGGCTCGGACCATGCCGGCGACCCTGGCCTTGGACACCACGCTGATGGCCGAATCGGCCGCGGCGAACACTCCGGCGAGCAGGATCAGCGCGCCTGCTACGACGAGCATCGCCGCTGACGAAGCCATCAGCGCTCCTGATCGCCCGATTCGTCGTCCAGCCCGACGACGCCGAGAAGCCGTTCGTCGGCGTCCCGCTGCACGCTGCGCCGCCGGGCGTCGGCGACCGCACGCCGGTAGTCGGCGAGAATTTTGTTCTGCAGGCCGAACATCTCGCGTTCCTCGTCCGGCTCCGCGTGGTCGTAGCCCAGCAGGTGCAGCACGCCGTGCACGGTGAGCAGGTGCAGCTCGTCAGCCAGCGAGTGCCCGGCCTTACGAGCCTGCTCCTTGGCGAACGCCGGGCACAGCACGACGTCACCCAACAGCGCGGGCGCACCCGGCCCGGACGACTCCGGCGCGTCCGGGCGACGGGTGTCCAGCTCGTCCATCGGGAAGGCCATCACGTCGGTCGGACCCGGCAGGTCCATCCACCGCACGTGCAGGTCCTCCATCACTTCGAGGGTCACCAGCTGCACGGACAGCTCGGCCAGCGGGCTGACGTGCATGCGGTCCAGCGTGTAGCGGGCGACGGAGACGATCGACTCCTCGTCCACCGCCATCCCTGACTCGTTGGCCAGTTCGATGCTCATCGGGGTCTCGTCCGCGACTCTTACTTGCGCCTACGCGGCTGCGACTGTTGCGACCGCTGATCCCGGCCGACCTGCCACTTCTCGTAAGCGTCCACGATCCGGCCGACCAGCTGGTGACGCACCACGTCGTCGCTGGTCAACGTGGAGAAGTGCACGTCGTCGACGTCTTCCAGGATCTCCCGTACCACCCGCAGGCCGGACTCCTGACCACCCGGCAGGTCGACCTGCGTCACGTCGCCGGTGACCACGATCTTCGAGCCGAAGCCCAGCCGGGTCAGGAACATCTTCATCTGCTCCGGCGTGGTGTTCTGCGCCTCGTCCAGGATGATGAACGCGTCGTTGAGCGTGCGGCCGCGCATGTAGGCCAGCGGAGCGATCTCGATCGTGCCCGCCTGGATCAGACCGGGGATCGACTCCGGGTCCACCATGTCGTGCAGCGCGTCGTACAGCGGCCGCAGGTACGGGTCGATCTTCTCGTAGAGCGTGCCGGGCAGGAACCCGAGCCGCTCCCCCGCTTCCACCGCAGGCCTGGTCAGGATGATGCGGTTGACGTCCTTGGCCTGCAGCGCCTGCACCGCCTTGGCCATCGCCAGGTACGTCTTGCCGGTACCCGCCGGGCCGATGCCGAAGACGACGGTGTGCGCGTCGATCGCGTCGACGTAGCGCTTCTGGTTCAGCGTCTTCGGGCGGATCGTCCTGCCCCGCCGGGACAGGATGTTCATGCTCAGCACTTCGGCCGGCGATTCGTCGGCGGAAGCGCCGTTGGCCAGCATGCCCACCGTGCGGCGAACGACGTCCGGCCCGAGCTGCTGCCCCTTACCGGCCAGCGCCAGCAGCTCGCTGAACACCCGCTCGGCGAACGCCACGTCCGCCGCGCTGCCGGTGAGCGTCACCTCGTTGCCACGGACATGCACGTCCGCGGCCAGGTGCTCCTCCATGGCGATGAGGTTCTCGTCGGCGGAACCAAGCAGGTTGAGCGCGATCGCTGCGGGAATGGGGAACCGGGACTGCGCTGGGGACGATGGGGCGGGAACGCCTTGTGCGGTTTCGGCCACGTGGCCTCTGGCCTGCCTTCTTCTGCTGCTCGACGAATTGGACTGGTGGCACCGATGCTAACGAATTCTTCGTACGCCGCGCAGCTCAGTTACCGGTCGGGCGGCCGAACAGCCCCAGCTGCTCGCCCCCCAGGACGTGCGCATGCACGTGGAACACGGTCTGGCCGGCGTCGTCTCCGGTGTTGAACACAACTCGGTAACCGGAGTCGGCGATGCCCTCCAGCTCGGCCACCTTGCGGGCGGTGGACAGCACGTCGGCCAGCAGCTGCGGCTCCTCAGCCAGCTCGGCGACGTTGCGGAAGCGCTTCTTCGGCACCACCAGCACATGCACCTTGGCCTGCGGGTTGATGTCGCGGAACGCCAGCGTGGTGTCGGTTTCGTGCACGATGTCCGCCGGGATCTCCCTGGCGATGATTCGCTCGAAAAGCGTCTCGCTCATGGTGATCAGACTACGAGCCGCTCGATCAGTCCTCACCGGCGACCGCGCGCAACTCGACCGGTTGCGGCCGCACCAACGCCTCCACCGCTGCTCTGGTCTGCTCGTCGGCCGGCACGTGGCTGATCAGGCGTTGAGCGGACAGATCGGTGACGGCCAGCTCGACCTGCTCCAGCCGGAGCGGACCTACCCGCGGGTGCAGCCACCTGGTGATACCCGGGCGATGCGGCATGGCCGGCGCGGCCAGCCGGTCGACGACGTCGGGGCCGCCGCGTCGGCGCAAGTCGTCCAGGAAATGGCGCGTGGCAGCGTCCGGCCGCATCGACTCGACCTTCAACCGCTCCGCCCACTCGTCGGCCACGCACGCCCAGTCGCCGAACGCCTCGCGCGCCCGCGGATGGGTGAACACGAAGCGGGGCAGGTTCGCGTGACCGGGGTCGAACAGGCCGAGCGGCTCGGCGAGCGCGCGGAATCCGCTGGTGGCCGACAACACGTCGCCGAGGCGGTTCACCACGAGCGCGGGCATCGGCTCCAACTGGTCCAGCACCGCTTGCACACCGGGAGTCACTACGTGGGTGAGTGAGGCACCCAAGCAGCGGTTGTCGTAGGCGGCGCTCGCCACCTTCTGCAGGTGCCGTCGCTCTTCCTGGGTCATCCGCAACGCGTCCGCCAGCGCGTTGAGCACCTGGGCCGACGGTCGCTTGTCCCGTCCCTGCTCGATGCGGGTCAGGTACTCCACGCTGATCCCGGCCAGCATCGCCACCTCCGCGCGCCGTAATCCCGGCGTGCGGTGCCGCGAGCCCACCGGGAGCCCGACCTCGCTCGGCGACACGGCCTCCCGCCGCGCCCGCAGGAATGCTCCGAGATCGCTGTCCGCCATGTCGCCAGCGTACGGCCGATTCCGCTGCTCCGGTCGGCTCAAGGTGGCCCTCTCATGGCCAGTCTCGGCACGGACTCCCTCGGCCCGCCACCGGCCACCAGCCTCGAGAGCGAGTCGAACCTGGGAGGAGACCACATGAGTTCAGCAACCGTTGCCGTCGTCGGCGGTGGGTACGGCGGCATCATCGCCGCCAAGGCGCTCGAGGAGTTCGCCGACGTGGTGCTGATCGAACCGCGCGACACGTTCGTGCACCACAACGCGACCCCGCGCGCCCTGATCGACCCGCAGTGGGCCGAGCACCTGTTCCTGCCCTACTCCGGCATCCTGCGGCACGGCCGCGTCGTGCGGGCGAGGGCGGAGAAGGTGGAGGAACAGAGGATCTCGCTCGACACCGGCGAGCAGATCACCGCGGATTTCATCGTGCTGGCGACCGGCGCGTCGTATCCGTACCCGGCGAAGTTCGACATCACCGACCGCGAGACCGCGTTGGCCCGGCTGGCCGAGACGCACTCGGAGCTGCGTGCGGCCTCGTCGGTGCTCGTCCTCGGCGCCGGCACCGTCGGCCTGGAGGTGGTCGGGGAGATCGTCTCCGCCTGGCCGGACAAGGCCGTCACCGTGGTCGAACCCGGTGACGACGTCGTCGGCGGCCGCTACCCCGAGCCGTTCCGCGCGGAGATCCGCAGACAGTTGCGTGACCTCGGGGTCGACCTGCGCCTAGGCACGCGACTGGCGGAGACTCCGCCCACCACGCCCGGCACGCTCGCGCCGTTCTCGGTGCGAACCAGCGCAGGTGACACCGTTGCGGCGGACATCTGGTTCCGCTGCTTCGGGGTCACGCCGCACTCCGACTATCTCGCGGGTGACTTGGCCGACGCCCGGGACGACCGAGGGCGCCTGCGGGTAACCGAACACCTGCGGTTGCGCGGGCACGACACGGTGTTCGCCATCGGGGACGTGACCGACGTCGACGAGCCCAAGATGGCGGCTTACGCGACCGCGCAGGCCGACGTGGTCGTCGCCAACATCCGCGCGCTTGCGCAGGGCGACGAACTCACCGCGTATCAGCCGGCGGACGAGCACGGCGTCATCCTGCCGCTCGGACCGACAGCGGGCGCGAGCTGGGTTCCCGGAACGGGCCTGCTCGGTCCGGCGCAGACATCCGAGTACAAGGGCAAGGACATGATGCTCGGCGCGGTCGTCGACAGGCTGAGCCGTCCGGTCGGGACGGCCAGCTGAGGGAGAACGACAACACTGGAAAAGGAGAGGCCGCGGGGCGGTGGAACCTGGGGGTCGCTCCACCGCCTCCGCGGCGCCGCCGGACCGAGGGGGGAGGTGTCCGGCGGAGTCTTCCAGGTAGGAATCAACGCATCCTGCGACAACTCCTACGGCCTATATTCTAACCGGCATTAGCAGGCGTTCGCTATAGCTAACAGGCGATTTGTGGCATAACTCCCGTTGCTGAGTGAGGCCGGTCACGCCCAGCGCCGGGTGACGAGCGCGGCCGCGGCGACCGCCACCGCCCCCGCCGTCGAAGTCCGCAACACATAGGGACCAAGCCGCGCATCGACGGCACCGGCGGACAGCAAGGCCTCGTGCTCCTGCGGGGTGATGCCGCCCTCCGGGCCGACCACGAACAGCACCTCACCCTCGTCGGGCCACGGCAGGTCGGGGAAAGCACGATCGGCGTCGCCGTCCAGCACGACCGTCAAGCTCGCCGACGCCGCCCGGCGCAGCAACTCGTCGGTGGAGACCGGCTCGGTGACCTCCAGCAATCGCGGCCGCCTGGCCTGTTTGGTGGCCGCCCGCGCCGCTGCCCGCCACCGGCCGAGGGCCTTCGCCCCGCGCGGTCCGTCGTCCCAGCGCGCGACGCAACGCGCCGCTCGCCACGGGATCACGGCATCCGCGCCGACCTCGGTGGCCTGCTCCACGGCGAGCTCGCCGCGGTCGCCTTTCGCCAGCGCTTGCACCACGGTCAGCCGCAGCGATGGCTCGTCCTCGACCCATCGGCGCTGCACGTCGACGACGACGGTGGCATCGCGACCACTGCGTACCGACGTCACGCTGCCCTGCGCCACGGTGCCGGAGCCGTCGCCGAGAAGGACCTGCTCCCCCGGCTTGAGCCGCAGCACCGAGGCGCCGTGGTGGGCTTCGTCGCCGGTCAGTGTCAGTTCGTCGGCCGACTCGGGGATGTCGTCGATCAAGAACAGGGGCGGTGTGCCCATGTCACCGCTTGGACCGCAGGCGGGAGAACAGCCCACCCGACTGTTTGGAGCCGTTGGTGGTCAGCTCCGGAGTCTCCTCGCCGCGCAGCTGAGCCAGCTGCTGCAGAAGCTGACGCTGCTGCTCGTCCAGTTTCGTGGGCACCTCGACGTCGATGTGGACGTGCAGGTCGCCACGCCCGTCCGACTGCCCGGACGACCGCAACTTCGGCATGCCGAGGCCGGGCACGACCAGCTCGGTATCCGGCTGCGTGCCGGGCTCCAGCGGCAGCTCGTGCACCCCGTCGATCAGTGTCTCCAGCGGCACGGTGGCACCGAGCGCCGCCGTCGTCATCGGGATCCGCACGTGACAGTGCAGGTCACTGCCCTGCCGGAGAAAGACCTCGTGCGGGGCCTCGTCGATCTCGACGTACAGATCACCGGCCGGGCCGCCGCCGGGGCCGACCTCACCCTGGCCGGCCAGCCGGATGCGCATACCGTCGCCGACGCCGCCGGGGATCTTCGCGGTGACCGTGCGACGCGCACGCACCCGGCCGTCTCCGCCGCACTTGGTGCACGGATCGGAGATGATCTCGCCGTAGCCCTGGCACACCGGGCAAGGCCTGCTGGTCATGACCTGGCCGAGGAACGACCGCTGCACCGTCTGGATCTCGCCGCGCCCGTCGCAGGTGTCACACGTGACCGTCTTCGAGCCGGACTGGCTGCCCGAACCGCGGCACACGTCGCACAGCACCGCGGTGTCGACCGCGATCTCCTTGGTGACCCCGGTGGCGCACTCCTCGAGTGTGAGGCTGATGCGGATGAGCGCGTCCGAGCCCGGCTGCACGCGGCTGCGCGGACCCCGCCCGGTGGCCGCACCGGTGCCACCGAAGAAGGCGTCCATGATGTCGCTGAGGCCGCCGAACCCGGCGAACGGGTCGCGCGCGCCCGCCCGCGCACCGGCGCCGTTGTCCAGCGGATCGCCACCCAGGTCGACGATCTTGCGCTTCTGCGGGTCGGACAGCACCTCGTAGGCCTGCGTGACCTCGGCGAAGCGATGCTGGGCGTCCTCCGACGGGTTGACGTCCGGGTGCAGTTCACGGGCCAGCTTGCGGTAGGCCCGCTTGATCTCCTGCTCCGTCGCGTTCTTGGCGACCCCGAGGATGCCGTAGTAGTCCTTCGCCACCGTGCTCCCTAACGCGTCTACTCAGTGCCGCTGCTCAGCTCGCACCGCTGCTCTCACCGGCCGGACAGGATCTGGCCCACGTAGTTGGCCACAGCACGCACCGCGGCGATCGTGTTCGGGTAGTCCATCCTGGTCGGGCCGACTACCCCCAAGCCGCCGAACAACGTGTCGTCGGTGCCGTAGCCGATCGACACCACCGACGTGCTGCGCATCTGCTCGTCCTCATTTTCCTCGCCGATGCGCACGTTCAGCACACCGGGTCCGCGGACCGCGGCCAGCAACTTGAGGATCACCACCTGTTCCTCGAGCGCTTCCAGCACCTGGCGCAGCGAACCGGGGAAATCGGCCACGTTGCGGGTCAGGTTCGCGGTGCCGCCCAGCACCAGCCGCTCCTCCGGGTGCTCGACCAGCGACTCGATCAACACCGTGGCCACCCGGGTCATGGCTTCCCGCAGCTCCGGGCGCACCCGGTCGGGCAGGCCGGACACCGTGGACGCCGCGTCGGTCAGCTTCTGGCCGACCAGCGAGGAGTTCAGCTCGTTGCGCATGACGGCGATGTCGTCGTCGTCGATGACGTCGCCCAGCTCCACCGTGCGCTGATCGACCCGGCCGACGCTGGTGATCAGCACCAGCATCAACCGCGCGGGGGTGAGCGGAACGACCTCGACGTGACGCACCGACGAGCTGGTCAGCACGGGGTACTGGATCACCGCGACCTGCCTGGTCAGCTGCGCGAGCAGCCGCACGGACCGGCGCATCACGTCCTCGAGGTCGATCGCCCCGTCCAGGAACTGCTTGATCGCCCGCCGCTCGGCCGCGCTCAGCGGCTTGACCTCGGACAACCGGTCGACGAACACCCGGTAGCCCTTGTCCGTGGGGATCCGGCCCGCGCTGGTGTGCGGCTGAGTGATGTAGCCCTCTTCCTCCAGCGCGGCCATGTCGTTGCGCACCGTCGCGCTCGACACACCGAGATTGTGCCGGTCGACCAGGGCTTTGGATCCCACCGGCTCATGATGAGACACGTAGTCGGCGACGATTGCCCGCAACACCTCGAACCGACGATCCTCGGCGTGGCCCACGGACACCTCCTGCGGCTCGAAACCACCCAGCGACGAGACATCTTCAGTTTACGGCCAATCTGGCGCTCGAACGTTGCAAGTGCTAACGCCGGGCGCCCACCCGCTGGTCGTGCGAGCGATCGGGACTCCGACCGGGCAGACTCAGCGCGTGTCGTCAGCCGTCATCCCCATCAACGTAACGCTTGTTCTCGTTCTGGTGATCCTGGTCGCCGTCGCCGCAGTGGTGACCGCGGCCGGTGGCCTGGGCCCCGCGCACAGCCCGCTGCTGGCCGCCGTGCGCGCCGCGGTCCAGCTGGCCGTGGTGTCCGGGATCATCACGTTCCTGCTGGAGACCGGCTGGTGGGCGGTGTTCGTGGTGGTCATGGTCGCAGCGGCCGTGGTGACCGCGTCGCGCCGGGTGACCGGGACGTTCCGGGGGTACTGGCTGGCGGCTCCGATCGTGTGCGGCTTGGTGCCGGTGCTGGCGTTGGTGCTGTTCAGCGGCTTGGTTCCGCTCGAGGGCATCGCGGTCATCCCGATCGCCGGAATTCTCATCGGCAACGCGATGACCGCGACCACCCTGGCCGGGCGGCGCGCGCTGGACGAGCTCAGCTCCCGGCACGGGGAGTACGAAGCGGCACTCGCGCTCGGCTTCCTGCCGCGGGGCGCCGCGCTGGAAGTGGCCAGGGAGCCTGCGGCCGAAGCACTGATCCCGTCCCTCGACCAGACCCGGACGGTGGGCTTGGTCACGCTGCCCGGCGCCTATGTCGGCGTGCTGCTCGGCGGGGCGAGCCCGTTACAAGCCGGCGCGGCCCAGCTGCTGGTGCTGATCGGTGTGCTTGCCGTGCAAGCGATCGCGGTGCTGATCACGGTCGAGTTGATCGCTCGCGAGCTCATCACGCGTCCGTGACCGTGACCGCACGACGTCACCCCGCGAACCGCGGACTCGTGCCACACTCCTGCGAATGAAGAAGGGGGTGCTGATCGGCGCCGGGGTGCTGGCCGCCGCGGTCGTCGTCGCGGTGCTGGTCGTTCCGCGCTCCGAGCCGGTGAACGCGACCTGCGACAACTCGGTGTCGCTCTACTTCGCCCACGACGCGGCGATGCGCGCGGCCGCGAAGCGGTTGCGCGAGGACGACCGCGTGGACGACGTCCGCACCGAGGCGCGCGAGCAGACCCTGCGCAGGCTGGTGCGCGCCAACCCGGACCTGGCCGACGGCATGCAGGGCGGGACGAGCGGCGAACCGGCCGTTGCCGCCGCGGTGCACGTCGCCGCCGTGGCCGAGCCGAAAGGCGAACTGGCCGGCGTGCTCGCTGAGGAGTACGGCAAGGCGCTGGCCGTCGAGCCGGTGAAGTGCCCGGGGAACAGGGACGAGTTCGATGCCGCCCTCGTGGCGCTGTCACGATCGCTGAACTGCAGAAACTCGGTGTCGCTTTCCTTCGTTACGGACGAAGCGATGTTCGCCGCCGCGCAGACCTTGCGGGACGACCGTCGGGTCGCCGAGGTGCACGAAACCACCAAGGAACAGGCGTGGCGGACCGCGCAGGAAGTGCTCGGCGAGGACGGCGTGGCGCTCGGCCCGGATGACGTGCCCGCTTCACTCGAGGTCATCGCCGAGCCATCCGTCGACCCAGGTCAGTTGGCCGACGAGCTGCAGTCGACGCTTCCGGATGTCGACGACGCGCAGCCAGGCGTCTGCGTGGCACTGCTGCACCCGGTGGCCGGGCCGTAGCTAGCCGAGCAGTCGCCGAACCACCCCGTCAGCCAGCAGACGACCACGCAAGGTCAGCACGGCTCGCCCGGCAGCCCACTCCCCCGGCTCGAGCAGGCCGTCGGACACCGCTTCCTCGCCGGCTCTGCGACCGGTCTCGTCAAGTGCGTCGAGCGGCAGGCCGCGGGAAAGCCGCAGCTCGAGCATGACGCGCTCGACGTGCCGGTCCTGCTCGGTGAGTACCTCGCGGCCCGCGGCCGGCGAGACACCGGCGCTCAGACGCTCGGCGTAGCGGGCGGGATGCTTGACGTTCCACCAGCGGACGCCGCCGACATGGCTGTGCGCTCCCGGGCCTGCGCCCCACCAGTCGCCGTTGAGCCAGTAGCCCAGGTTGTGCCTGCACTGTGCCTCGGGGGAACTGGCCCAGTTGGACACCTCGTACCAGGTGAGCCCGAGCCCGCTCAAGTAGTCGTCGACGACTTCGTAGTCGGTCGCGAGCACGTCGTCGTCCGGCGACGGGATCTGCCCCGATCGGACTTTGCGGGCCATCGCCGTGCCGTCTTCCACGATCAGCGCGTACGCCGAGATGTGATCGACGCCGTCGGCGATCGCCTCACCCACGGCATCCAGCGACGCGCGGAGATCGTCCGGCCCTTCCCCCGGCGTTCCGTAGATCAGGTCGAGGTTGACGTGCGCGAAACCGGCCGCCAGCGCCTCCCGCGCCGCCGCGATCGGTCTGCCCGGTGTGTGCACGCGGTCGAGCACGCGCAGGACGTGGGGAACGGCCGACTGCATGCCCAGCGACACGCGCGTGAAGCCCGCCTCGAGCAGTCCGGCGAAGAACTCCGGCGACGTCGACTCGGGATTCGACTCGGTCGTGACTTCCGCACCGGGGGCCAGACCGAAGGCGTCGCGCACCGCCTGGAGCACGTCGGCCAACCCTTGGGCGCCCAGCAAGGACGGCGTGCCGCCACCGACGAAGACCGTCTCGGCCTCCGGCGCGTCGCCCAGCACCTTCGCGGCGAGGTCGAGCTCGCGTCGAAGACCCTCGAGCCACGATTGCGGAGACGCCGATGAGCCCAGCTCGCCGGGCGTGTAGGTGTTGAAGTCGCAATAGCCGCACCGCGTCGCGCAGAACGGCACGTGCACGTACACGCCGAACGGCCGCTCACCCAGCGACTCCAGGGCGGCGGCCGGCAAGGCGCCGTCACGCGGAGCGGGTTCACCTTCGGGTAGAGCGGGCACGTCACCAGTGTCCTCGCCCCGGAAGCCGCGTCCCACCGCGGGCTTGCATCGGGCGCAGATGCGAAAGATTTAGCCGAGAGTTCATCTCACGATCTGAACGGAATAGATCAGCAGGTGGGCCGGTGGCAGTCTGACCAGCATGACGTCAGCCGCGGTTCTTCTGGTCAGCAGGCGGCACGTCGACCTTCTCCGGGTGGCCAGCGCGCTGTGCCGTCCGGCCAGCTGACGCGTTCACCGTCGATCGCCCCGACTGGGCGCTGACCCCTGCGCACCTACCCGCGACCCGGAGGAAACCCTTGTCCACACCAGCCAAGACCCGCCCGCGCAAGGGGCGCGGAGAAGGGCAATGGGCGCTCGGATACCGCGAGCCGCTGAACAAGAACGAGCAAGGCAAGAAGGACGACAACCCGCTCAACGTCCGTGCGCGGATCGAGAACATCTACGCGCACGTCGGGTTCGACCGGATCGACCCGGGCGACCTGCGGGCGCGGTTCCGCTGGTACGGGCTCTACACCCAGCGCAAGCCGGGCATCGACGGCGGCCGCACGGCCACGTTGGAGCCGGAGGAGCTGGACGACAAGTACTTCATGATGCGGGTGCGCGTGGACGGCGGTGCGCTCACCACCGAGCAGCTGCGCGTCATCGGCGAGGTGTCGCACACCTACGCCAGGGACACCGCCGACATCACTGACCGGCAGAACATCCAGTACCACTGGGTCCGCATCGAGGACGTGCCGACGATCTGGGAGAAGCTGGAGTCGGTGGGACTGACCACCACGGAAGCCTGTGGTGACTGTCCGCGCGTGATTCTCGGATCGCCCGTGGCCGGCATCGCCGCGGACGAGGTGATCGACCCCACGCCGGCGATCCAGGACATCCGGCAGCGCTACATCGGCGACCCGGAGTTCGCCAACCTGCCGCGCAAGTTCAAGTCGGCCATCTCCGGCCTGCCCGATGTCGCGCACGAGATCCACGACGTGGCCTTCATCGGTGTCGTGCACCCCGAGCACGGACCGGGCTTCGACCTGTGGGTCGGCGGCGGGTTGTCCACCAATCCGATGCTGGCCCAGCGGCTCGGCGTCTGGGTCCCGCGCGCCGAAGTCGGCGAGGTGTGGGCGGGTGTCACGAGCGTGTTCCGCGACTACGGCTACCGCAGGCTGCGGCACCGGGCCCGGTTGAAGTTCCTGGTCAAGGACTGGGGGCCGGAACGATTCCGCGAGGTGCTGGAGAACGAGTACCTGCACCGCAGGCTGGTCGACGGGCCCGCTCCCCCGGTACCGGACAAGCAGGTCGACCACGTGGGGGTGCACGCCCAGAAGGACGGCAAGTTCTACGTCGGCGCCTCGCCGATCGCCGGCCGGGTCTCCGGCACCACGCTGATCGGCGTCGCCAAGGCCGCCGAGCGAGCCGGGTCGCACCGCGTGCGGCTCACTCCGTTGCAGAAGCTGCTCGTGCTCGACGTCGCCGAGTCCGAGGTCGCCGGGCTGCAGCGGGAACTGACCGACCTGGGCCTGGAGACCGAGCCGACCCCGTGGCGACGCGGCGTGATGGCCTGCACCGGCATCGAATACTGCAAGCTGGCCATCGTCGAGACCAAGGCCAGGGCCAAGGACCTGGTCGCCGAGCTGGAGAAGCGGCTGGCCGACCTCACCGACGGCATCACCACCCCGTTGTCGATCCACCTCAACGGGTGTCCGAACTCGTGCGCCCGGATCCAGACCGCCGACATCGGCCTGAAGGGCCAGATCGTCACCGACGAGTCGGGCAACCAGGTCGAGGGCTTCCAGGTGCACCTGGGTGGCGGCCTCGGGCTGGACGCCGGGTTCGGCCGCAAGCTGCGCGCACACAAGGTCACCAGCGCCGAGCTGGGCGACTACATCGAGCGGGTGGTGCGCAGATTCATCGACCAACGTCACGACGGCGAGCGGTTCGCCCAGTGGGTGGCGCGCGCCGAGGAGGCCGACCTGCGATGAGCGAACGAGCAACTCCCTTCTACTGCCCGTACTGCGCCGACGAGGACCTGCGGCCGCACGTGGACGACGCCACCGGGTCCCATGCCGCGTGGCTGTGCACCGGCTGTCGGCGGGTCTTCCGGGTCAAGATGCTCGGCCTGAATTTCGCCGACACCCGCGAGGTGGTGCGGTCATGACCGCCTCGACGGCTCAGAAGTACCGCGCGCTGGCCGAGCGCGCCGAGGTGGAGCTGGCCGACGCGACCGCCATCGAGGCGCTGACCTGGGCGGTCGAGCAGTTCGGCGACCGGCTGATCGTGGCCTCGAACATGCAGGACGCGGTGCTGATCGACCTGGCGACCACGGTGAAGCCGGACATCGACGTGCTGTTCTTGGAGACCGGCTACCACTTCCCCGAGACGATCGGCACCCGCGACGCGGTGGCCACCGTCTACCCGCAGGTGCGCATCGTCAACGCCGAGGCGGAGCAGTCGGTGGCCGAGCAGGAAGCCGAGTTCGGGCAGCTGTTCGCGACCGACCCGAACCGCTGCTGCCACCTGCGCAAGGTCGTGCCGCTGCGCCGCACGCTGGCCAACTACGACGCCTGGGTCACCGGCGTCCGTCGCGTCGACGCCCCGACCAGGGCGAACACCCCCATCGTGCAGTGGGACGAGCGCAACGGCCTGGTCAAGATCAACCCGATCGCGCCGTGGTCGGACGAGGAATTCAACGACTACCTGACCACCAACGGCATCCTGCAGAACCCGCTGGTGTCCGCGGGTTATCTGTCCATCGGCTGCGCGCCGTGCACGGCGAAGGTCGCTCCCGGCGCCGACCCGCGCAGCGGCCGCTGGGCGGGCCGGAACAAGACCGAGTGCGGCTTGCACGGATAGGGAGAGCCATGACCGCAGTCATTTCCCGAGCTCAGGCAGGCGACACGGGCGCTCCGGCGGCGCGTGACCACTTGGCCGCGCTGGAGTCGGAGGCCATCCACATCATGCGCGAGGTGGCGGGCGAGTTCGACCGTCCAGTGATCCTGTTCTCCGGTGGCAAGGACTCCACGCTGCTGCTGCATCTCGCGGTCAAGGCGTTCTGGCCGGCGCCGGTGCCGTTCCCGCTGCTGCACGTCGACACCGGGCACAACTTCCCCGAGGTGCTGGAGTTCCGGGACAAGATGGTCGCCAAGCACAACTTGCGGCTGATCGTGGCCGAGGTGCAGAAGTGGATCGACGAAGGCAAGGTGCACGAGCGGCCGGACGGCACCCGTAACCCGCTGCAGACCGTCCCGCTGCTGGACACCATCGCCGAGCACCGCTTCGACGCCGTCTTCGGTGGCGGCCGCCGGGACGAGGAGCGAGCTCGCGCCAAGGAGCGCATTTTCAGCCTGCGCAACGCGTTCGGCCAGTGGGAGCCGCGCAGGCAGCGGCCCGAGCTGTGGAACCTCTACAACGGCAGGCACAAGCCCGGCGAGCACGTGCGGGTGTTCCCGCTGTCGAACTGGACCGAGGCCGATGTGTGGCACTACATCGCCAGGGAGGACATCGAGCTGCCGTCCATCTATTACGCGCACGAGCGCGAGGTGTTTCGCCGCGACGGCATGTGGCTGACCGCGGGTCCGTGGGGCGGGCCGCGGGACGGCGAGGAGGTCGTCCGCAAGATGGTGCGCTACCGCACGGTCGGCGACGGCTCGTGCACCGGCGCCGTGGAATCCCGTGCCACCACCGTCGAGGACGTCATCGCGGAGGTGTCCGCGTCCCGCCTGACCGAGCGTGGGGCGACCAGGGCCGACGACCGACTGTCCGAAGCCGCGATGGAGGACCGCAAGCGCGAGGGGTATTTCTGATCGTGACTTCTTTGCTACGGCTGGCGACCGCCGGCTCGGTCGACGACGGCAAGTCGACGCTGGTCGGACGCTTGCTCTACGACACCAAGTCGGTGCTGGCCGACCAGCTGGACGCGGTCACCCGTGCGTCGGTCGACCGAGGGTTGTCCACACCGGATTTGTCCCTGCTGGTCGACGGACTGCGCAGCGAGCGTGAGCAGGGCATCACCATCGACGTGGCGTACCGCTATTTCGCCACCCCGAAGCGAACGTTCGTGCTGGCCGACACTCCCGGCCACGTGCAGTACACCCGCAACACGGTGACCGGCGCGTCGACGGCGCAGCTGGCCATCCTGCTGGTCGACGCGCGCAATGGCGTCATCGAGCAGACCCGCCGCCACGCCGCCGTGCTGGCGTTGCTCGGCGTCCGGCGGCTGGTGCTCGCGGTGAACAAGATCGACCTGGTCGACTTCGACGAGGCGACGTTCACCACGATCGCTGACGAGTTCACCGCGCACGCCACGGCACTCGGCTATGCGCCGGACGAGGTCCAGGCGATTCCCGTCTCGGCCCTGCACGGCGACAACGTGGTCGAGCGTTCCGAGCGGACCCCGTGGTACCGCGGTCCCGCGCTGCTCGAACACCTGGAAACCGTGCCGGTGGCGGATGACCCGCACGACGAGCCGCTGCGCTTCCCGGTCCAATACGTCATCCGTCCCCGTACGCCGGAACACCCGGACTACCGCGGCTACGCGGGCCAGGTCGCCTCGGGCACCGTGCGACCCGGTGACGAGGTGGTCGTGCAGCCCAGCGGCCTGCGCTCGCGGGTGGAACGGATCGACACCGCCGACGGCCCGCTGCCCGAGGCAGGAGCCGGACTGTCGGTGACCTTGGTGCTGGCCGACGACCTGGACATCGCGCGGGGTGACCTGATCACCGCGATGGACGACCAGCCCCGCGTGACCGACGAGTTCTCCGCCACGCTGTGCTGGCTGGCCGAGAAGCCTTTGACCGCGGGAGCGCGGGTGCTCGTCAAACACGGGACGAAGACCGTGCAGGCGTTCGTGGAGCGGCTGGCCACCCGATTCGACGAGCAGCGGTTGGCCACGGTCGAGGCGCCGGACACGCTGCGGCTCAACGACATCGGCCAGGTGGAGATCCGCACCGCCGAGCCGCTGCCGGTCGACGACTACGCCACGACGCATCGCAACGGCGCGTTCTTGGTGATCGATCCACCGTCGGGCGACACGCTCGCGGCCGGCTTGATCGGGGCGCCACTGCCGTCGCTCGAGGTCTCGGTGTGAGCCCGCCGCTGCTCCTGGTTGCGCACGGCAGCCGAGATCCACGGTCGGCCGCCACCGTGCGGCAGCTGGCCGCCGTGGTGCGCGAGCAGGCCGGTGACGTGGTCGTGGAGACGGCGTTCCTGGACCTCAGCGAGCCGTCGGTTCCGGACGCTCTCGCGAACCTCTACGCGCGAGGACACTCCACGGTCGTGGTGGTCCCGCTGTTGCTCGGTGCGGCGTTCCACGCGCGTGTGGACCTGCCTGCGTTGATCACCCAGGCCACCGAGCGGAATCCGGGGTTGGCCGTCAGCGTGACCGACGTACTCGGCCCCGATCCGCTGTTGCAGCGACTGGCCGCGATGCGCGTCGCCGAGCTCGGCACCGGGCAGGTCGGCGTGGTCCTGGCCGGGGTCGGCTCCAGTCACGCGAAAGCTAATGCAGCCGTGGCCCGGATCGCCGACAGCTGGCGGGCACGCGGCCTGTTTCCGCAGGTCGCGCACGCTTTTGCGACCTGCGATCCGTCGGTGCAGTCGGCCGTCGCTCGGCTGCGCGCAGATGGGGCCGCCGGTGTGGTGATCGCGCCGTGGTTCCTGGCCCCCGGGCTCCTGCTCGACCGGGTCGCGAAGCAGGCCAGGCAAACCGCGGACGGCGTCGCGATCGCCGAGCCGCTCGGCGCGCACCCCTGGGTCGCACACGTCGTTCTGGCGCGCTACGCAGCATCCGTTCCGGTGACCGTCGCCGCGTGACCCATCCGCTCGCTGCCCGCCCGCCGAGCACGTCGACCAGGGCGTTCGGCTCACCTGAGCGTTCCCGATATGCCCATACCGGCCAAACGGACGAAGGGAACTGCTACTTTCGTTGCGTGTTCTCCGAGGCCGTCGTCCAGCGTCAAGCGCGCGTGTATCGGGCACTTCCGGAATACCGGCGGCGCCTGCACCTGCTCGGCAAGGAGCCGGCCGAATCCGTGGCCGAGCTGGACCTGACCAGTTACGAGTACCAGGTCTTCTCCCAGAACGGGGAGGACGGAGTGCTGGCGGAAATTTTCCGTCGGATCGGCGTCGCCGACGGCTCGTTCGTCGAGTTCGGGGTGGAGACCGGCTCGGAAGGCAACTGCGTGGCGCTGGCCGACGTGGCCGGCTGGCGGGGCGTGTTCCTCGAAGCCAACCCGGACTGCTACCACCACCTGCACCACAAGTACCGGTGGGCCGACCGCGTCACCACGATGCATGCCGCGGTGACACCGGAAAACGTGCAGGATCTGTTCGCGCAGGCCGGCGTACCCCAGCGCCCGGACGTGCTGTCGATCGACATCGACGGCAACGACTACTGGGTCTGGCAAGCCATCGAGGCCTACACGCCGCGCGTGGTGGTGATCGAGTACAACTCCGGACTCAACCCGGACGAACGGCTGGTCCAACCCCCGGACACCCCGGGCTGGGACGGCACCGACTTCTTCGGCGCATCACTGGGTGCGCTGGTCGAGCTGGCCGGACGGAAGGGGTACCGACTGGTTCACTGTGAGCTGGCAGGGGTCAATGCGTTCTTCGTCCACGCCGGCGAGGCCGGCGAGTTCCTCCCGCCGGAGGACGTCCGGCGACGCGGCCCGAACTACTACCTCGGCGCGTTCGGTCACCCACCGGGTGATCCGGGGCGCCGCTACCAGTCGGTCTAGGTCAGCGGCGGTGCGGAACGCAGAGGCCCCCACCGAGAAGTTCGCCGCGGTCACCGCGGCGGAGAAGTCCCGCATTGCCTTCATCGACATCGGCCGCACGGTGGCCGCGCTGGTGGTGTTCTACACCCACATCGCCAACCAGTTCATCGAGGCCCGGCACGGCGGCTCGGCCGTCACCGACGGCTTCACCGCACTGTTCGAGACCCCGCTCAAGCTCTCCTCGGAGGGCATCGGGCAGATCTCCATCTACTTCTTCTTCCTGGTCAGCGGCTTCGTCGTGACCCCGATCGCGCTCAAACTGGGCGCCCGGCGGTTCGGCGTGAACCGGTTCTTCCGGATCTACCCGATGAACGTGCTCGCGGTGCTGCTGGCCGCGGGCGGGATCGCGCTCGGGCTGTCCGTGCTCAGCGCGGGCCACAAGCAGGACATCACCCCTGGCACCCTGCTGGCGAACCTGACGCTGGCGAACTTCTCCCTCAAGCCGTTCTGGGCGATGGTCGGCGTGGCGTGGACGCTGGCCGTCGAGGTGCTGTTCTACCTGCTGCTGGTCGCGGTGCTGCCGCTGTTGCGCCGCTGGGTGTGGGCGGCCATCTTCGTCGAGCTGGACGTCGTACTGATCCTGGTGCTGCTGCGCACCCCGCTCGGCCCGGACTTCGGCGGCTTCGCCTCGCAGTCGGCGTACCTGCTGCTGCCCATCATGGGCCAGATCATCTGGGCGGGCTGGCACGGCAAGATCCACCGCCTGCTGGCCGGCGGCTATCTGCTGGCCGCGTGGGGCCTGTTCGTGTTGGCCGCCAACCTCAAGCTGGACACCGACTACCTGCTGCGGGCTGGACCGATCGTGTTCGCCGTGCTGGTGTTCTACGTCGGCCTGGGCACCGAGGACCGGTTGAAGCAGCGCACGTTCTGGACCGCGATGTCCGAGCGCAGCTACTCGCTGTACCTGATGCACGGGCTCATCGCGCTGCCACTGATGCACGCGATCAGCGACTCGTTGCCGGTCTGGTTGAGCGTGATCGTCGGGGTGGCGGCCACGTTCGTGGTGGTTGAGCTGGCGTACCGGCTGGTGGAGCTGCCCAGCCACAACCTCGGTCGGCGGCTGTCCAAACGCACGGAGGTGACCACGCCGACGCCGGGCATGGGGTTCTTCGAACGCTTGCTCGGCACGTTCCGGCGCCGCAGCGAGGACGACTCGTCGGGCGACGAGGACGCAGATGATGAGCCGCGGCCGGCCCGGCGCAAGCCGGACCCCACGCACGTGGCGCCGGACGCCCGGACCGTGCGGCGCCGCAGGCCACCGGCAGAAGAGATTCGTGAGCGGCATGCGGGCCATCTGGAAGTCCCCCGCGAACGCCCCGCCACCAACGGGCGCCGGACCCGGCCCGATGGTCCGCGCGAGCGGGCTGCCCAGTGGACGAGCGAGCGGTCGGAACGGCTGAACGGCCGACCGCGGCGCGAGCCCACCGAACAGCGCGGGCAACCGGCTCCACAGCGCAGGCCAAGGCCGGAGCCACCGACGACGGAGGCCCCGCCCGCGCAGCCGCGCCGTTCACCGGCTCGCCGCAATGGCCGGCCGCCGGTGAACGGCCGCCGACCCAGCCGTGAGCCCGAATGGCCGAGCGCCGGCGACGAGCGCAGCCAGCCCCGCCAGGCCACCAACCACAACGGCAGGCCCCGCCGCCCGCAAGGACAGGTCAACGGGGAGCGCAACGGGCGCCGCACCCCACCGCGACCGGTCGACCGTCGTGAGGCGGGACCGCCGAGCAGGGGCAGGCACTCCAGGCACTGAACACCGTCAGGGGCGACCAGCGGACCGCACACCCCAAGCGCGGAACACCGGCGCGCGACCACCGAGCAGGGCACACACTCCCAGCAGCGAACCCGTGTGCCAGAGTGATCGTCATGGCTGAAGAACTCGTGCACTACCGGGCCGACCGAGGGGTCGCGACCGTCACGCTGGACTCCCCGCGCAACCGCAACGCGCTGAGCGCCCAGTTGCGCCGCGAATTCGCCGAAGCCCTGACCACGGCCCTGGGCGACGACGCAGTTCGCGTCATCGTGCTGGACCACACCGGTCCGGTGTTCTGCTCCGGCATGGACCTCAAGGAAGCCCGCGGCGCGGGGTCGTCCGAGCAGGGCGTCAACGAGTTCCCGCAGCTGCTCAGCCGCATCATGACCAGCCCGAAGCCGGTCGTGGCCAAGCTCGCCGGCCCCGCACGCGCCGGCGGCGTCGGCCTGGTGGCCGCGGCGGACATCGCGATCGCGGTCGAGGAGGCCACGTTCGCGTTCAGTGAGGTCCGTATCGGTGTCGTGCCTGCGGTGATCTCCGTCCCCGTGCTGCCCCGCCTGCTACCCAGGGCCGCGCACGAGCTGTTCCTCACCGGTGAGCCGTTCGACGCCAAGCGGGCCGCGGAGATCGGGTTGATCAACGCAGCCGTGCCGCGCGACGAGCTGGACGCGACCGTCGACCGCTATGTGAAGTCGCTGACTGCGGGAGGGCCTCAGGCGCTGGCGGCCACCAAGGAGCTGCTGCGTGGCGGCTCGAACGCGACCGACGAGGACGCGCTGGCCGCGGCGTTCTCCGACATGCTTGCGCTGTCCGCGCGCTTCTTCGCCTCCGAAGAAGGGCAGGAAGGCATCCGCGCGTTCGCCGAGAAGCGCAAGCCGAACTGGGTGCCGGACGCCTAGCAGTCGACCAGCTCGACGGTCAGTTGCCTGCCGTCGGCACGGTCCCCCGCCGGGCCGAGCGCGCGCTGCGCATCGGACAGCACCGAACGGATGGCCAGGTAGCCGCGGGGGTCGTTGTCACCCAGTGTCGACGAGTTCACCCAGATCAACACGTGCTCGCCGGCAGGCAACCAGGACAGATCGGTCAGGCAGTCGTACAGCGCATCCAGATTGCGACCGAACGTCTCCGGGAAATCCATCGCATCGGCGATGGCATCCAGCACTGCGAGCTTGTCCCGCAGACCGGGGCCACTGACGGTGTGGACGTATGCACCGCGGGCGGCAGCTTCGTCCGCCACGACGGCGTGCGAGCGCACTGCGGGCTCCTCGACCACGCTCACTCCCCTAACGGTTCGGGTCGACGACAACGAATGATCGGTAATGATCTGGTGTGTAGTACAGCTCATCGGACTGGCCGGTGACCAGTCGCCTCGGGCCGCGATCGGGCGAATCCGGTGTCGGCACCGTGTACTCGCGGTAGTAGCCCGGCTCGTGGTCGGGCAGCAAGCCCTCCCGGTTGCCGAACACGGTGCCGTCCTGCCGTTCCGGGAACGGCCCGCCCGCTTTGATCAGCTCCCACGTCTGCCGCGCTTGGTCCGGCAGTTCGGACAACGCCTTGACCGGCAGCCCCGATTCCGAGCCGGGGAGCTGATCGGTCGCGGACTCGCCCCACTGGTTCTGCACCAGCCAGCCGGCGCCCACCAGCAGGAGCAAGCCGACCAACGCAGCAGTGATCCTGCGGCGGTTGCGCCGCGGTGCGTCCCGCATAGCGCCCGATCCTAGGCACGCGGGGTCGGCCGCCGCCTACGCACCCGGCGCAGCCAGGCGGAAAGGTGGTCGACGCCACGATCCACCGCCCAGGCCACGGCCAGGCACACCGGGACCACGACGGCCATGACCACGAGGAACTGCAGCGGGAACCACAGCTCGACAACCCACAGTTCGACGGCGTCCCACCACTCATCGAGCTTGTCGAGCATGTGGCGAACCCTACCCCCACGGGGCTCGCACGGCCGATACGGTGTGAGACATGTTCGCCGTATACGCCACAGAACCCAATCCCGACGACCCGTTGGCCGGGCTGGCAACCGGCGAACGGCCCGAGCCCGAGGCGCCGGAGGGTTGGGTCACCGTCGACGTCAAAGCCGCCAGCTTGAACATGCACGACGTGTGGACCCTGCGCGGGGTCGGGATCAAGAAGGAACAGTTCCCGATGATCCTGGGCTGCGACGGGGCAGGCACGCTGCCGGACGGCACCGAGGTGGTGCTGCACTCGGTGATCGGTGATCCGGCGTGGCGTGGCGACGAGACGCTGGACCCCAAGCGCACGCTGCTGACCGAGAAGCACCAGGGCACGTTCGCCGAGCGCGTCATCGTGCCCGCGGCCAACGCGATCCCCAAGCCCAAGGGGCTGAGCTGGGCGGAAGCGTCCGTGATGGGCACGGCGTGGCTGACCGCGTACCGGATGCTGTTCGTCAAGTCCGGCCTCCGGCCCGGCCAGTCGATGCTGGTGCAGGGCGCGTCCGGCGGGGTCGCCACCGCGCTGATCCAGCTCGGCCGCGCCGCGGGCATGCGGGTGTACGCAACCGGGCGGACCGACGCCAAGCGGGCGCTGGCCGAGAAGCTGGGCGCGCACGAGACGTTCGAGCCCGGTGCGCGGTTGCCGCAGCGGGTCGACGCGGTGTTCGAGACCGTGGGCAAGGCGACGTGGTCGCACTCGCTGAAGTCGCTCAAGCCGGGTGGCGTGGTAGTCGTCTCCGGGTCGACGAGCGGACCGGACGCGAACGCGGAGCTGCAGCGGGTGTTCTTCCTGCAGTTGCGCGTGGTCGGATCGACCATGGGCACGCGCGACGAGCTTGCCTCGCTGCTGGAGTTCGTGCAGCTCGCCGGGATCCGGCCGGCGATCGGCGCGGAGCTGCCGATGACCGAGGCGCCGGAGGCGTTCCGGAAGATGCTGGACGGCGAGACCGCGGGCAAGATCGTCCTGACGCGCTGACGCCCTCCGGAACGGGGCGACTCATGCGGGTCGCCTGCGAGGCATGCCGACCTCCCTTGGCGGCCCCATGACCTGGTCGGCGTGTCCGCGTGGCGCCACGGGGCGTCCGCAGCGGGCTCGGCTGCAAGCGCTGCACCCGACAGCGCTAGGCCGTTCGGGCTACGCCGGTCGGCCCGAGCTCTCTCCGCCGTGGCGGCGTGAGCTGCACGAATCGGACCGATGCCGGTTTGTGATCGTCGTGACGGCAGTGTTTGTGGTGAGTCCTTGACTACCCTTCCGTTATGACGACCGCACCGGAGCGGACCGGATCGCCGATCCGTACGACGTACCGCAGGTACGCGCGTGTCCGCACGCGGGTGCTGACGGTCGAGCGGCCGGAAGAAAGCCGATCCGGTGTCCGGTTCGTCATGTTTCACGGCTACTGCGACAGTGCCGACACCTGGCGGCGACTGCTGCTGCAGTTCGCCGAAGCGGGCGAGCACGCCGTCGCGGTCGACCTGCCCGGATTCGGGGAAGCCGATGCGCTGCGGCCCGGGCCGATCCTGCCGCAGCTCGACACGTTCGTCCGAGCCGTGGTGCGTGAGCAGGCCAAACTCGGTGAGGTCGTGCTGATCGGGAACTCGCTCGGCGGCACGGTCAGTCTGCGCGCGGCACAGCGAACGTCGCCCCGGTTGGCGGGTGTGGTGTCGATCGCGGCGCCAGGACTGTCCGACACCTGGCTGGTGAACACGGTGAAGCGCTATCCGCTGCCGCTTCGGCTGTACGGCTCGCTGCCGCTGCCGATCCCCAGCGTGGTTGTCCGCGGCGTGGTCGACGCGGTCGTTCCTCGCTTGCTGTACGCCACCCCGCGCAGCCGCGACGACGAGGACGCGCGACGGTTCATCCAACTGTTCCGGTCCAACCGATCCGTTCGGGAGCGTCTCGCCCAGGCCAGGCAGCTGACCAGCGAGTTCGACGAGCGGCTGTACGAGCCGGAGCGCATCACGTCACCGTTGCTGATCCTGGCGTGCGGGCGAGACAGGTTGGTCCGGGCCGACAGCGGCCGGATGCTGCACAGTCTCGTGCCGCACAGTCGTCTGGTGGTGCACGACGACTGGGGGCACTGTCCGCAACTGGACCACGCTGCAGAGGTCCATGAGCTGGTCCGGTATTTCGTCGACAGCTCTCGGCGAGCTGCCGCGCGGGAGGCTCGGCGCCGGGCCGCGACCAGGCAGCGTTCCGACGCGTCACGGCCGAAGGCCACCGCGAGCTGACTTTTCGCCGTTTGCGACGGATCACTCTCGGCAACTCCGAGCTCGGGAGGGTTCGTCATGATGGCTGACAATCGCGCCGAGGAGCACATCAGCAGGAAAGCGTGGGATTGGCTGAGCAAGGCGGAGGACGTCTACAAGCGCTCCGAGTCCGGGTCGGAGCAACAGTTGCAGGCGATCCAGGCGATGTCGCTGGCCGCCATCGCCGGAATGCTGGCGCAACACCGGCTGGATCGAGAATAGGTACGGCGGGACACCCCGCTGCACGTCGCCGCGTCAGGGCTTCGCCCGGGCGCGAGCGTCGTTTCCCGCGCGCACGCGGCAGGATCACCGCGCCGACGGTGTCTGCCGCTTACTTCTTGCCCTTCGGCTCGTCGGTGGACAGCGCCGCGACGAAGGCCTCCTGAGGGACGTCGACCCGGCCGACGGTCTTCATCCGCTTCTTGCCTTCCTTCTGCTTCTCCAGCAGTTTGCGCTTACGCGAGATGTCCCCGCCGTAGCACTTCGCCAGCACGTCCTTACGCATCGCGCGGATGGTCTCGCGGGCGATGATGCGGGAACCGATCGCGGCCTGGATCGGCACCTCGAACTGCTGGCGTGGAATCAGCTCACGGAGCCTGCCGGTCATCTTCGTGCCGTACGCGTAGGCGTGGTCGCGGTGCACGATGGCGCTGAAGGCGTCCACCGGCTCGCCCTGCAGCAGGATGTCGACCTTCACCAGGTCGGCGACCTGCTCCCCTGCCTCCTCGTAGTCCAGCGAGGCGTAGCCGCGGGTACGGGACTTCAGTGAGTCGAAGAAGTCGAAGATGATCTCGGCCAGCGGGAGCTGGTAGCGCAGCTCCACGCGTTCCTCGGACAAGTAGTCCATGCCGGACAGCTGGCCGCGTTTGCTCTGGCAGAGCTCCATGATCGCGCCGACGAACTCGCTCGGCGCGATGATCGTCACCTTGCACACCGGCTCGTGCACTTCGGCGATCTTCAACCCGCTCGGCCAGTCCGACGGATTGGTGACCACGTGCTCGGTTCCGTCCTCGAGGAGGACGCGGTAGACCACGTTGGGCGCGGTGGAGATCAGGTCGAGCCCGAACTCCCGCTCGAGCCGGTCGCGGGTGATCTCCAGGTGCAACAAGCCGAGGAAGCCGCAGCGGAAACCGAACCCGAGCGCCACCGAAGTCTCCGGCTCGAAGGTCAGCGCGGCGTCGTTGAGCTGCAGCTTCTCCAACGCCTCCCGCAGCACCGGGTAGTCCGAGCCGTCGACCGGGTACAGACCCGAGTAGACCATCGGCTTCGGGTCGCGGTACCCGGCCAGCGGCTCCTTGGCCGGCCGGCGTTCGGCGGTGACGGTGTCACCGACCCTGGACTGCCGGACGTCCTTCACCCCGGTGATGAGATAGCCGACCTCGCCGACGCCCAGGCCGTCTGCCGCCTTGGGTTCCGGCGAGATGATGCCGACCTCGAGCAGCTCGTGGGTGGCGCCGGTGGACATCATGCGGATCTTTTCCCGCGGGGTGATCTTGCCGTCCACCACCCGGATGTAGGTGACGACGCCGCGGTAGGTGTCGTACACCGAGTCGAAGATCATCGCGCGCGGCGGCGCGTCGGCGTCACCGGTCGGCGCAGGGACCGTGCGTACCAGGTGATCGAGCAGCTCCTGCACACCCTCGCCGGTCTTGGCCGAGACACGCAGCACCTCGGACGGGTCGACGCCGAGGATGTGCGACAGTTCCGCGGCGTACCGGTCGGGGTCGGCGGCCGGCAGGTCGATCTTGTTCAGAACCGGGATGATTTCCAGGTCGCGGTCCATCGCCAGATACAGGTTCGCCAGCGTCTGGGCCTCGATGCCCTGCGCGGCGTCCACCAGCAGGATCGCGCCCTCACATGCGGCGAGCGCACGCGAGACCTCGTAGGTGAAGTCGACGTGCCCCGGGGTGTCGATCAGGTGCAGGACGTAGTCCTCGTCGTCGACACGCCACGGCAGCCGAACGTTCTGCGCCTTGATGGTGATGCCGCGCTCGCGCTCGATGTCCATCCGGTCGAGGTACTGCGCCCGCATGAGGCGCTCCTCGATGACACCGGTGAGCTGCAGCATCCGGTCGGCCAGGGTCGACTTGCCATGGTCGATGTGCGCGATGATGCAGAAGTTGCGTATCCGCTCCGGCGGCGTGAAGGTCTTGTCGGCGAAGGTCACTCACGTTCCTCGGTTCTGGGTGATCGCCTCTATGTTCCCATGTCGCTTCACGTGCGTCTCCCCTGCCGTGGTGCAACCGGGTGTGAAGGGCAGTCAGTTGCTCCTGACGTGGCGCAAGCGGCGGCGGCACGCACGCGGCCCCGCCGTCGAGTCTCCCGTCAGCGGACTCTCCCTGTAGGAGCCGGACAGCCTGGAAGCGCTTCGGTCCCGACTGTCTGCCCAGCGCGGATCCGCCGCAGAAAGGCTCCGGTGGTTCGGCGTCGACTCCCAGGGCGAAATCCGGGGAATCCCCGATGCCGACGCGACCGGAAGCGTGGTGTCGTCGAAGTATGGAAGATGTTTTGGACCGCGCCTTCGGACGTCCCCGCGGGGTGCTGGGCCGCATCGGCGCAGCACTCATGGCCCGCGGCAATGCGGCCGTGGAACAGCAGGTCGTGGACATTGCCGGTGTGCGCGACGACGAGACCGTTCTGGTGCTCGGGCCCGGGCCAGGAGTCGGCCTGCGGGCCGCAGGTGAACGCGCAGCAGCTGCGATCGGCGTGGATCCGTCCGAGGACATGCTGCGCATCAGCGCGCGGCGGTGCGCCGACCTGGTGCGAGCCGGCACGGTCCGGATTCGCAAAGCGACGGCCGAGCAGACCGGGCTCGAGGACGAGTCCGTGGACGTGGCGCTGACGGTGAACAACGTGCACATCTGGAGCGACCGAGCAGCGGGGTTCGCCGAGATCGCACGAGTGCTACGCCCGGGCGGGCGGATCGTGTTGTCCGTCCACCAGAAGTTCTTGCCGGTCACGCGACACCAGCTGGCCTCGGAGGTGGAAACCGCCGGATTCACCGACGTGCAGTCGTGGACGTGGGATCCACCGGGTGTCCTGGCGACGCGTGCGGTCCAACTGCGGGCGGTGAAGAAGGCGGTGAACGCCTAGCCCCGTAGGCTGCGTGCCACCCCTTGCGAGCTACGTGCCGACCGCTTGGACAGGGCTCCCGCACACCGGCGCCTGGCGTCGCCTTGCCCACGGGCGATGGCATCCGTGGCGGAGTCAGCGTGGGTCGGATCGCAGCGGGTGGTCTTCGGGAACCTCGACCAACACGATGCGGACGCCGTCGGGGTCGGCAATCCACGCCTCGTGGAGTCCCCACGGCTCCTGCTGCGGGCCACGGAGAATCGGCACCCCGGCGAGCGCAAGCTGCGCCACGGCGTCCGACAGGTTCCGAACCTGCAGCCACAGCGCGACGCCGGGCCGCTCCCCGGCGTCGGACTGCCCGGACACTTCCAGCAGGCTGTTGCCGAGGAAATACACCGTGCCGCCGGGGAACTGTCGGTAGACCGCCAGCCCCAGCGTTTCGCCGTAGAACTCGTGCGTCCGGTCGGGGTCCGACGGGCGTAGCAATATTCGGCTGCTGAGAACCTCCATGGTTAGTGGATACCTGCGAACGAGCGGCTGTGCAGCCCTTGTTAGCCTGATGTGTCGCTTCCGCGTGGCATTCCGCCAGGGAGGAAACCCGCGACCAGCCGTCATGCTCGTCGCGGGGCCACTGAAACGCGCAGCGACATCCACCGACGATCGAAGGAGCAGCTTCCGTGGCCAACATCAAGTCCCAGATCAAGCGCATCAAGACCAACGAGAAGCGCCGTCTGCGCAACCAGGCGGTCAAGTCGTCGGTGAAGACCGCGATCCGCAAGTTCCGCGAGGCGGCCGAGGCCGGTGACAAGGAGAAGGCCATCGAGCTGCAGCGTGTCGCGGCGCGCAAGCTGGACAAGGCGGCCAGCAAGGGTGTCATCCACAAGAACCAGGCCGCGAACAAGAAGTCCGCGATGGCCAAGCGCGTCAACGCGCTCTGAAACTTTCTCGACACTGGCCGGCAGCCTCAGCGCTGCCGGCCAGTTCGTGTTTCGGGGCACGTTGGCCAGCGCTGCCGGCCGGCTCGTGTTGCGCTGCCGGCCGGCTCATGTTGCAGGGTGCGGTGGCCCCCGGGTTGCTCAGTAGTCAGCGGCTGGACCGCGCGACGGCGATCTCGAGCGCGGCCCGCTCGAGCGCGTACGCGGGATCGGCGGCCGCGCCCTTCACATCGGCGTTGAGCCGAGCCACGATCGCCATGGACTCGGCCAGGCCTTCCCGGCTCCATCCTCGGGCCTGGCTCTGAGCACGCCGGATCTTCCACGGCGGCATGCCCAACTCCCCCGCCATGGAGTAGGGGTTCCCGCGCCCCGCCGCCGAGACCCGCGCGATCGTGCGGACGGCATCGGCGATCGCGTCGGCGATGAGCACATGCGGTACGCCAATCTGGAACGCCCACCGCAGGGATTCCAGCGCGGCGGCCCGGTCGCCGGACACGACCTTCTCGGCCACGGCGAACCCGTTGACCTCGGCCTTGCCCCGGTGGTACCGCCGCACCGCCTCCTCGGTGACGGTGCCCCCGGTGTCGGCAACCAGCTGCGAGGAAGCCATGGCCAGCTCGCGCAGGTCGGAACCGACCGCATCGATCAGTGCGGTCACGGCAGCCCCATCGATCTTGCCCCCGGCGCGGCGTACCTCGGCTTTGACGAAAGCCTCCCGCTCCGCGGGCTTGGTGATCTTCGCGCATTCGGTGACATCCGCACCCGCCTTGCGCAGCGCGGCAGGCAGCGCCTTGCCCGCCTTGGTGCCACCGCTGTTGGTGTGTTGCACCACCAGGACGACGCCGTCGGAGGGCGCCTTCGCGTAATCGAGGATCGCCTTGGCGATGTCCTCGCTCACGCTCTGCGCTGCTTCCAGCACCACCACTCGGCCTTCGCTGAACAGCGTCGGGCTGATCAATTCCAGCAGGTACGGCGCGGTGGCCTCGGAGGCTTTCAGCCGCGTGAGGTCCACGGCGGGATCGGCCCGTCGGGCGGCGGCAAGGCTCGCTTGCACCGCGCGCTCCACCAGCAGCTCTTCGTCTCCGAGGATCAGGTGCACGGCGGAACGATCGGAGGCGGCAGGACTCACACCGTCGATCCTGCCACGCCGCGCCGACAGCCACGGCGCGAGCCCGCGTCAGTTGCGAGCGCACCGCCCACCGTCGAGCAGGCCGCCCCAAGGCGGACGGCACGCCTCCGGACACTCGTCAATAAGCCCGCGCCACACATCGGGCGTAAGGGCGCCTGCGACCCATGACAGCCAGTGACGCTTGTCTCCAAGATCTGAGACGAAGTGGCGAGGCGTCTCGGTCGTGCCGTAACGTGTGCGGCGGATGCCAGCGGCGTCCACACAACTGAAGACAGCTCATCAAGAGGGGCAGAGGGACCGGCCCGACGAAGCCCCGGCAACCGGCGTCAGCCAGTCATCTCGGATTCGCGAGGTAGCTGACGAACACGGTGCCAATTCCGGCCCATTCCGTGGGAGAGATGAGGAGAGGACCTCGCGATGACCGCAACTTTCGGCGCCCCGTCCACCCTGCGCTCCGGCGACTCGATCGATCTTGGCCCCGCCGTCGAGCTGATTTCCAAGGAAGAGGGGCACCGGCAGCCGCTGGCACCGGAATTCGTCTCCACCGAGGACTTCTCCCCCCTCGAGGTCGCCTACGACTTCGGCCGCATCACTCGCGAGCAGATCGAGGCAGGTCCGCGCAACATTTGGCGCTACAAGAGCCTGCTGCCCGTGCCCTCGAACGTGGAGGAGTACCCCAACACCGAGCCGGGCTGTACCAAGCTGATCCGCGCCGACCGGCTCGCCAAGGAACTCGGCGTCCGCAGGCTGTGGGTCAAGGACGACACCGGCAACCCCACCCACTCATTCAAGGACCGCGTGGTCGCGGTGGCGCTCGCCGCCGCCCGCGAATTCGGCTTCAACGTGCTGGCCTGCCCGTCGACCGGCAACCTGGCCAACGCCGTTGCCGCCGCGGCCGCCCGCGCCGGTTGGGACTCCGTGGTACTGATCCCCTCCTCCCTCGAGCGCGCCAAGATTCTCACTACCGCTGTCTACGACGGCTCGCTGATCGCCGTGGACGGCAACTACGACGACGTCAACCGCCTGGCGACCGAGCTGGCCGCCGAGCACGAGACGTGGGCGTTCGTCAACGTGAACGTGCGGCCGTACTACTCCGAGGGCTCGAAGACCCTCGCGTTCGAGGTCGCCGAGCAGCTCGGGTGGCGGATCCCGTCGCAGATCGTCGTCCCGGTCGCGTCGGGCTCGCAGCTCACCAAGGTGGACAAAGGCTTCCGCGAGCTCGGCGAAGTCGGACTCGTCGAGCAGACGCCGTACAAGGTCTTCGGTGCCCAGGCCACCGGCTGTGCACCCGTCGCCAACGCGTTCAAGAAGGGCTATGACGTGGTGCAGCCCGTCAAACCGGACACCATCGCCCGCTCGCTCGCGATCGGCAACCCGGCGGACGGTCCGTACGTGCTCGACGTGGTGAATCGGACCGGCGGCGCCGTCGAGGACGTGACGGACGAAGAGGTCGTCGAGGGTATCCGACTGCTGGCCCGCACCGAAGGCATCTTCGCGGAGACCGCAGGCGGTGTCACCGTCGCGACCGCCAAGAAGCTCATCGAGACCGGCAAGATCGACCCGGACGAGGAAACCGTCCTGCTGATCACCGGCGACGGACTGAAGACCCTGGACGCGGTGCAGGACCACATCGGCCCGAAGGCGACGGTTGAGCCGTCGGTCGACGCAGTGCGCGCCGCCCTCGCCGATTAGGTGCTTCGAGCGTCGGACCGCGGTCGTCTCGCTCATGCGGGGAGGTGGCCGAGCCCGCTCTCCATACACCGTGATGCCGTTCGGTCCACGACTTATCGCCGTGTCGCCGCTGACATCGGTGCGCACGACAAGCACCCCAGCCGCACGCAGCGACCTGACCAGCATGGGGCTGGGGTGTCCGTACCGGTTGTCTGCGCCGACACTGATCACAGCCACCCGCGGTGACACGGCGGTGAGGAATTGCGGCAGCGTGTATCGCGAGCCGTGATGCGGAACCTTCAGCACATCGGCACGTAGGTCCGCGCCGGAGGCGATCAGGTCGGCCTGCGCCGCTTGCTCGATGTCACCGGTCAGCAGCACCCTTCCTGCGGGCGTGCTCGCTCGCAACACGACAGACGAGTTGTTGATCACCGTCCCTTCGTCGGCGTTGGGGGTGACGTAGCGCGGCCCGAGGACGTCGAGCATGAGCTGCGGCCATTGCAGCTGCTGTCCCACCTGCAGGTGCAGCAAAGGCAAGCCGCGAGCGTCGACGATGCGTGCCACTTCGCGCCACGCCCATTGCGGAGACCGACCGTCGCCCACTGCGACGCCTCCGACTGAACGTCCGTCGACCAGCGCTTGCAGACCTCCGATGTGGTCGGCGTGGAGGTGACTGAGCAGCACCAGCGGAATCTTGTCGATGCCCAGCTGCTCGAGGCAGCCGTCGATGTCGCCGAGCTCGGTGCCGGCATCGACCACGACCCCTTCGCCCGGCCGACCGGTGGCCAGAACGAGGCCGTCCCCCTGGCCGACATCGCACGCAACCATGAACCAAGCAGGTGGCGGCCAACCGGGGCTCCGCACCCGCACCGGTACGACAACCACGACGGCCGCGAGCACCAACGCGACCACGATCACCCGCCACCGCCGGTGACGCATCAGTAGGACTGCGATGCCGCACACGGCCGCGGCCAGCAAGCCGCCCCACCAACCCTCCGGCCACGCGACGACGGCCCCGGGGATGGCCGCAGCCTGGCGCGCAACGACAATCAGCCACGTCACCTCTGGGCCCGCCGCGTGAACGAAGAGCTCGGCCAACCACGGCCACAGCGGCGCGGCCACGGTTGCCAGGAAGCCGAACACCGTCGCCACCGCCACGACCGGTGCCGCCAGCACGTTTGCCGCGACGGTCATCAGCCCTATCTCGCCGGTGACGCCCGCGAGGATCGGCACCGTGACGACGAATGCCGCCAGCGGCACCACGACCCCTTCTGCGATCGGCCGCGGGACACCACGCCGCCGAAGCGCCTCTGCCCAACCGGGAGCAAGCAGAACGAGTGCGGCGGTAGCCACCACGGACAGTGCGAAGCCCACGTTGACGGCCATTGCCGGATCCAGGAGGACGAGCACGATGATCGCGACGCACAACGCGGGCACGGCTGACCTCTCTCGCCCCAGATACAGAGCCAGCAAACCGACACCCGCCATGACTCCGGCCCGCAGCACGCTCGGCTCGTACCCGACCAGCACGACGAACCCGACCAGCACCGCAGCAGCCGACAGCGCCGACGCCCGCGGTCCGAGCCGAGTCAGGCGGGCGACCATCAACACTGCTCCGCACACGATCACGAGGTTCGAACCCGAGACCGCAGTCAGGTGCGACATCCCGGCATCGCGGAACTCGGCCTCGACTCGGGGTGACATGCGCGTCGTGTCGCCGACAACCAGGCCTGGCAGCAAACCGGCTTCTTCGGGGTCGAGGACCCCAGCCGCACGACGCAATGCCTCGCGCATGAACGCAGCAGCCCGCTGCCACCACGGAGCCGCGGTGACCGCACTCGGAGGTCTGCGCACGTGCAGGACAGCCACGGTCATCTCGCCAGGGCGAGCCGCAGACAACCTCCCTTCTGCAGTGAGAACTTGACCAGGCACGAGACCAGACCATCCAGCCTCGGGCGCGATCACCAGGATCCGGCCGGTGCTCTCCACCGGGTGTCGGTCCACGACGACCCGCTGCGCTTCGGTCAGGACTTTCACGGCTGAGCCACCGCGATCGTTGGCATATCCCACGCCGCGAATCGGCCGCGCCCGCTCGGAGACAACCAGCCGCATCTGCGCTGTGTCACCGCGCTCGGCAACGGCTCGCAATGGGTCGGTACTGACGCTGTGGAGGACGTCCGACAGTGGCCAGGCGACGAGCAAGCCGCAGACCAGCAGAACACCAGCTGAGCCAACCGACCGCCGCCCCCTGAGCAACCCCGCCGCTACGACCACCGCGGCGCTGCCACCGATCAGCGCACACCACCAGCCGATCAGCAATCCGGTGAGACCGGACAGCCACACCAGCAAAGCGGCTGGGACCAGTCGCAGATCAGGGCCGGCGACCGACCGTCGACTGCCCAGAGCAGCTACCGACGGTGTCACACGACGACCCGATCCCGCAGTTGCGCCAATCTGCGCTCGCCGATGCCGTCCACCTCGCGCAACTGCTCGACCGCCGTGAACGGTCCGTTGCGCTCTCGCCAGGCGAGGATGTTGGCCGCGGTGACCTCACCGACGCCGGGCAGCTGTTCCAGCTGTTCCGCTGTTGCCGAGTTGATGTTGATCTTGCCGGCGGGATCGCTCGCCCCGGCACCGCCCGCTCCCGTGCCGGCGGGGGTACCGGCGGCACCAGGCGAGGGAACGAAGATCTGCTCGCCGTCGGTCACCTTGCGGGCAAGGTTCACCGTCCTGAGATCGGCTTTCGGTTCGACACCACCGGCCGCACGCAACGCGTCGTCAACGCGAGCGCCCGGTGGTAAGCGCACCAGCCCTGGCTTTCGGACCTCCCCCACGACGCTGACAACCATCGACTCGGTGCGCGGCGCCGACGAGATACTTGGCGATCCGCGCTGGGCGACGGGCAGGGGCGGCGCGCCCACCGGCTCCGGTTCCGACCGCATCAGGACAGCGACCAGCACGATGGCAATCACCACAACGATGACGCCGGTAGCGATCAACACACGGTGCGGTAGAGAAGCAGCCTGCCGGACGGCGTCGCGCGCCCCGTCAAGGCGGTGTTTCCCGCTCCCGGGCTCCCACCACCGGACGCGCGCCCCGCACTCGGGCTCCTCCACCACCTCCACGGCCTCTGGCGACTGCGTTGTTCGCCTCCGCGCCTGGCGCGCTGATCCAACACGACGGTCGGCCGAGAAGCCGGCTTTGTCGTCGGTGGCCTCCGGCGAGGCGTCACCGGAAGCGATCCGGGACAGCCGGTGTACGGAACGATCTGGGATTCCGCGCTCGAACATGTGGTCGACGCTAGATGGAGTGCAGGCCTCCAGGTAGTTGGTTGCGGGGCGGTTGTGGACAACCGCGGGTTGTGGACAACTCCCGCCAGCGGGTGGGCAGGCATTCCGTCAGCCTGCGCGTCTTCGATCAGTCCTTCGGCGGCAGTTGCACGACGACGCCGAAGACCCCGGGGCCGGTGTGCGCGCCGATCACGGCGCCGAGCTCGGACACGACACAGCCGCTGGCCTGCGGAATCGCATCGGACAGTTCGTCAGCCAACACCACGGCCCGGTCCGGCGACCCCAGGTGCTGAACTGCGAGTTCGACCGGCTCCTCCCCTGCCTGCGCGGCCGCCAACTCGACCAGCCTGCTCAGGGCCTTGCTCATGGTGCGCACCTTCTCCAACGGCCTGATGCGCCCGTCTTCGATATGCAGTAACGGCTTCATCGCCAGGGCCGTCCCCAACAGCGCACTGGCTGACGAGATGCGCCCACCCCGCCGCAGGTACTCCAACGTCGACACCACGAACACCGTTCGTGAGCGAGCCGCCGCTCGCACCGCAACAGTCTCGACGTCCGCCGCAGAAGCTCCAGCGGCGGCAGCCTCTGCCGCGTGCAGCACCGCGAACCCGAGCGCCATGCACGTCGTGCGCGAATCGACGACGCGGACCTTTCCCGGGCCACGCTCAGCGCAGACCTCGTCCGCGGCGGTCACTGCGGCCGACCACGTCCCGGACAGTTCACGCGACAAGTGGATCGACACCACGGCCTCGGCCCCGGCGTCCAGCACCTGCCGGTAGGCCGCGGCGAGCTCGCTGGGATTGGGCATCGACGTCGTCACCCGGCGGCGTGCGGTCAGCGCGGCGATCAGCTCCGACGGCCCGACATCGACTCCGTCACGACCGCACTCGCCGTCCACCAGCACGTTCAGCGGCACGACGGTGATGTCGTGCCGCTTGGCGAAACCCTCGGGAAGGTAAGCCGTGGAGTCGGTGACGACGGCAACGGGCACGGCGTCCAGAGTAGTCAGCCTGCGCCGCTGACATCGGACCGTGGAACTGGGGATTTGTCACACCCGGACGGGAGCAGCGGCGACAGCGTCGCGGCCATGGCCTCCCCTACCAAGCGATGCCCCTCCCAGCCCCAGTGCATGCCGTCCGGGTTGCCCCGCCCGCTGAACACGTGCTCACCCACGATGGCGGGCAGATCCACCAGCGGAACGTTCACCTGCTTCGCCCAGCGCGCAATGGCCTCGGCAGCCGGGTCTCGCACCGTGTGCACGTACCCGTACGACTCGGCCCGGTGGATCGACGGCAGGATCCCGACGATCGGCAGCTCCGGCCGCAGCGTTCGGAGCGCTCCGACCGCGGTGTCCAGGTAGCGCACGGTCAACCGCACGGGCAATGCCGCCGGGCGCCCCCGCAACAACACCGCCAGTCGAGGCTGCGCGGCCAGGTACCCCTTGCGGACCATTCGGCGCAGCCCGTCCGGACGCAAGTAGCGCAAGCCCGTGCGCAGATACGTCGGCAGCGGGGACGGGAGCGTGTCCATGCTGCCCACGGCCAGCACGACCGCATCGACCCGCCGCAAGTCCGCCCACACCCGCGGGTCCTCGATCATCGCCCACCACGCGTCTCGGGCGGTCCAGCCCGCCCTGGCGACCAGGTCGGCCGCACCGCCGAGCTTCGCTGCTGCCACGTTCGGCCAGAGCCGTTCGTCGTCCGCCGCTCGCGGGCCGTCCGGCCCGTGGAAGCTCAGCGAGTCCCCGAACACCAGCAGCCGTGGACTCACCCGGTCATCCCCACGTTGTAACCGTGCAGACGCCACTTGTCGGCCGGGCGGTTCAGCTCGACCCAGTGACAGTTGCCGATACCACCCAGCAACGTCCAGTGGCTCAGCGGTAGCTCGAGCAGGGCCGCGGTGAGCGCAACGATCAACCCTCCGTGCGCGGCAAGCAACACCACCTCGTCCGACCCGCGCTCGAGATCCGCGACGACCTGCAGGGCACGTTCGGCGACCTCCACGCGACTCTCCCCACCGGGTGGGGCCCAGGTGGCGTCCGCGCGCCACTTGTCCCGTTCACCGGGCCAGCCGGCGTCCACCTCGGCGCCGGTGAGACCCTGCCATTCGCCGAGGTGTGTCTCGCGCAAGCGCTTGTCGATGCGCAGCGGAACTCCGATGCCCTCGGTCAGCACCATCGCCGTGTCGGTGGCGCGGCGAAGGTCGGACGACACCACCAGATCCGGTTCGAACCTGGCCAGTGCGGGCACCGCGAACCGCGCCTGATTCCATCCGACCGCCGTCAGTTCGGTGTCGAGATGGCCTTGCATGCGGCCGGACGCGTTGTAGGTCGTCTCGCCGTGGCGCCACAGCACCAACCGCCTGACCCTGCCCGGCGGCTGCGTCACGTCTGCGACCCGCCGGCGTCCTCGAGCCCGGGCACCTCCAACACCGGGCAGTCCTTCCACAAGCGCTCCAGGCCGTAGAACGAGCGCTCCTCGGTGTGCTGCACGTGGACCACCACGTCGACGTAGTCCAGCAGCACCCAGCGGCCTTCCCTGGCGCCTTCCCGCCGCGCGGGCTTGTGCCCGATCGCCAGCAGCTTCTCCTCGATGTTGTCCACGATCGCGCCGACCTGGCGCTCGTTGGGCGCCGACGCGATCACGAACACGTCGGTGATCACCAGGCGCTCGGACACATCGAGCAGCACGATGTCGGACGCCTTCTTGTCGGCGGCCGCATACGCTGCCGCCTCCGCTACCGTGCGTGCCTCGGCCGTGGCTGCCACTTACCGCTCTCCTGTCGTCGATGTCAGCTGGTTGAGCCTACCTGGTGGGTACGACTGCATTATCCGGCGTCGCCCGGCTCGGGACCGCTCAGGCCGTCATGCCGCCTGCTGGTCGTCCAGGTAGAGGCGGTGTTTGTGGATGTAGCGGACCACTCCGTCGGGAGTGAGGTACCAGATCGGTGCGCCCTCGCGAACCCGCTCGCGACAGTTGGTGGACGAGATGGTCATCGCCGGGACGTCCACGAGGGAGACCTTGCCCTCCGGCAAGTGGTGATCGTCGAGCTGGTAGCCGGGTCTGGTGACGCCGACGAAGTGCGCCAGGTCGAACAAGTCGTCGGCGTTGCGCCAGGTGAGGATCTGCTCGAGAGCGTCCGCGCCGGTAATGAAGAACAGCTCGGCGTCCGGCATTTCCTCCCGCAGTTGTCGCAGCGTGTCGACGGTGTAGGTGCGCCCGGGCCGATCGATCTCGATCCGGCTGACCCGGAAGACCGGGTTGGACGCCGTCGCGATGACCGTCATCAAGTAGCGGTCCTCGGCCGGGCTGACGTCCAGGTGCGCCTTCTGCCACGGCTGTCCGGTCGGCACGAACACCACTTCGTCCAGCCCGAAACGCCACTGGACCTCGCTCGCGGACACCAGGTGGCCGTTGTGAATCGGGTCGAACGTGCCCCCCATGACGCCGACCCGTCGACGCTCTGCCATGAGCCGAAAGCTTACGACAGTGCCGCGAGTGGACCGTTCAGTGCGCGTTCTCGGCGGATCACGTGCGTTGCGTGGGTGGCATGGGGTAGGCCTGAAGCGTGGACATCGACACGTTGCGGACCCGAGCCGAAGATCTCCTGCGGGCCATCGCCGGGGAGAGCGCTCGACTGCGCCCTGATCAGTGGCAGGCCATCGAGGCGCTTGTGGCGGATCGCCGGCGTGCTCTGGTGGTGCAACGCACCGGCTGGGGTAAATCGGCCGTCTACTTCATCGCGGCAGCCCTGCTGCGGGAGCAGGGCGCGGGTCCCGGCGTGATCGTCTCGCCGTTGCTCGCATTGATGCGCAACCAGATCGCGGCCGCGACCAGCGCCGGCATCACGGCGGTCACCATCAACTCGACGAACCAGCACGAGTGGGCCGAAGTCGAGGAGGCGATCGCCGACGGCCAGGTCGACGTGCTGCTGGTCAGTCCGGAGCGGCTCAACAACCCGCAGTTCCGGGACCTGGTGCTGCCGAAGCTCACCGCGTCGGCGGGCCTGCTCGTGGTGGACGAGGCGCACTGCATCTCCGACTGGGGGCACGATTTCCGCCCGGATTACCGACGCCTGCGGACCCTGATCGCCGACCTGCCCGTTGGCGTGCCGGTACTGGCGACGACCGCTACGGCCAATGACCGCGTCGTCGCCGACGTCAGCGAGCAGCTCCTGCACAACGCAGGCGAGCCGCTGGTGCTACGCGGCCCGCTGGACCGGCCGAGCCTCCGCCTGGCGGTCGTCGACCTGACCACGGCGGAAGCGCGACTGGCGTGGCTCGGCCAACGGCTGGCCGAGCTGCCCGGATCGGGGATCATCTACACGCTCACGGTGGCCGCGGCGGAGGACACGGCCACCTACCTGCGTGAACTCGGCTACGACGTGGCCGCCTACACCGGCAAGACCGAGCCGGCCGAGCGTGAGCGAGCCGAGCAAGACCTGCTCGACAACAACGTCAAGGCGCTCGTGGCCACCTCGGCGCTGGGCATGGGGTTCGACAAGCCGGATCTTGGCTTCGTCGTTCACCTCGGCGTCCCGGCCTCACCGATCGCCTACTACCAGCAGGTGGGCCGAGCCGGGCGCGGCGTGGAGCGAGCCGAGGTCATCGCCTTGCCCGGCAGGGACGACAAGGCGATCTGGTCCTATTTCGCCTCGCTGACCTTCCCCGAACGGCAGGTGGTCGAGCAGGTTCTGGACGCGCTCGCCAGTCACGGCAAGCTCTCCACGGCGGCGCTCGAACCGCTGGTCGAGTTGTCTCGCTCGCGGCTCGAGCTGGTGCTGAAAGTCCTGGATGTCGACGGAGCGGTGCGACGGGTGCGCGGGGGGTGGGAGCCGACCGGTCGCCCGTGGAGCTACGACGCCGAACGCTACGCCAGGGTCGCAGCGGCGCGAGAGGCCGAGCAGGCGGCGATGCTGGAATATCTGGCCACGTCGGATTGCCGCATGGAATTCCTGCTCAAACAATTGGACGACCCGCACGCCGCGCCTTGTGGGCGGTGTGACAACTGCACCGGCAAGCACTGGCCCGCTGAGGTCGACGAGCAGGCCATGGCGAAGACGGCGGATCGGCTCCGCCGGCCGGGTGTCGAGGTCGGCCCGCGGCGCATGTGGCCGAGTGGACTGCGCTCGATCGGAGTCGAGCTGTCCGGGAAGATTCCGTCCGACGAACTCGCCGAGCCAGGACGAGCGTTGGGGAGGCTGACCGACATCGGCTGGGGTGGACAGCTGAGGGCGCTCGTCGGCCCTGGTGCCGAGGACGGCCCGCTGCCGCAGTCGGTGTTCGCGGCATGCATACGCGTGCTGGCCGACTGGAACTGGGCAGAGCGACCTGTCGGCGTGGTGGGCATCGACTCGAGCTCCCGACCGCAGCTCGTGCGAAGTTTCGTCGAGCGCATCACCACCACGGGCAGGTTGCCGTTACTCGGCTTCTTGACCGCGAACGGTCCGCCGGGTTCCCGCAGCAACAGCGCACAGCGTGTTGCACACCTGCAGTCGCGGCTTCAGCTTCCGCCCGATGTCGCCGAGAACATCCGGACGGCTCCTGGCCCGATCCTGCTCGTGGACGACTACACCGACACGGGGTGGACGTTGGCGATGGCGGCGCGGCAGCTGCGACGGGCGGGCGCTCGGGCCGTGCTGCCGTTCGTCCTCGCGTCGACGACGTGATCGAGCGGGCGCAAGAAGTTCCCGTCGGCGGGTACGTCTCAGCGCGCGAGTGGCACGAGATCGTCGGCGTGCACGACCTCGCGGCGCTGCTCCTCCGGCAGCTCGTGGGTCGACCGGCCGATCATGCCGGGCAGTTCCCCGGCGTCGTAGGCCACGACGCCGCGGGCGACCACGCGCTCCTGCGGGTCGACCAGGTCGACGACGTCGCCGGCCACGAAGTCACCGTCGACGCCGGTGATCCCGGCGGCCAGCAGCGAGCGCCGACGCTTCACCACGGCAGCGACCGCACCGTCGTCCAGGTGCAGGCGGCCCGCCGAGCCGGCCGCGTAGCCGAGCCAGAAGCGGCGAGCAGGGAGGCGGGATTTCTTGGCGGCGAAAGCAGTGCCGACGTCTGCGGAGCTCAGCGCCCGGGTCGCGTCCGCGGCGGCGGCGAGCAGCACCGGGATCCCGCCTGCCGTTGCCGTCTGCGCGGCTGCGATCTTGGAGATCATGCCGCCGGTACCCAGGCCGGAGCTGGACATGCCCACGTCCAGGCCTTCCAGGTCGTCGGCCGAGCGCACTTCGGTGATCGCGCGTGTGGCTCCCCGCCGCGGATCACCGTCGTAGAGCGCGTCCACGTCGGACAGCAGCACCAACGCGTCTGCGCGCACCAGGTGAGCAACCAGGGCCGCGAGCCGGTCGTTGTCGCCGAACCGGATCTCCTCGGTCGCCACCGTGTCGTTCTCGTTCACCACGGGGACGGCGCCGAGCGCGAGCAGCTTGTTCAGCGTGCGCTGGGCGTTGCGGTAGTGGGCTCGCCGGACCACGTCGTCGGCGGTCAGCAGAACTTGGCCGACGGTCAGTCCGAAGCGGCCGAACGACTCGGCGTAGGCGTGCGCCAAGGCGAGCTGCCCCACGCTCGCCGCAGCCTGCTGGGTGGCCAGGTCCCGGGGCCGGGCCGCCAGCGACAAGGGCGAGATGCCCGCGCCGATGGCGCCGGAGGACACCAGCACCACCTTCGTGCCCGCCTTGATCCTGCTCACCACCGCGTCGACCAGCGCGTCGAGCCGGGTCCGGTCCAGGCCGTCCCTGGCGGTGGTGAGTGCGGACGAACCCACCTTCACAACCAACGTCCGCGCCGAAACCACAGCGGCACGGGTTGACGTTCGTGTCACTTGCCGGCTCCACCGTCATGGACTGAGTTGTCAGCCTCGACGACCGCGTCTGCCGCGTCGTCAGCCTCTGCTGCTTCGTCCTCTGCCGGCGCGCCCTCCCGCCGGATGCGCCGCGCCTCCTTGCGCTCGGCGGCGCTGACCCGACCGGACCGCTCGAGTCTGACGTCCGTCCCGCGCCCGGAAAGCTGGTGCGCAACGCCTGCGGGTGTCGACGGTTCCCAGTCGAACGTGACCGAACCGATGGTCACCGCACTGCCGGGGACGGCGCCGGCCTTGGCCAACGCTTCTTCCACACCGAGCCGCGCAAGCCGATCGGCCAGGTACCCGATGGCCTCGTCGTTGTTGAAATCGGTCTGCCGCACCCAACGCTCGGGCCGTTCCCCACGCACGATGAACGCGTCCGGGTCATCGGGGTCGCGGGTGACGGTGAAACCCGAGTCGTCCACGGGCTTCGGGCGCAGCACGATCCGCTTGGGCTGAGGCGCCGGAGCGTTGGCGCGGTGCTCCTCGACCACCTTGGCCAGCGCGAAGCTCAGCTCGCGTAGCCCCTTCCTGGTCGCCGTGGACACCGCGAAGACGTCGAGCCCGCGCGCTTCGATGTCCGGCCGGACCAGTTCGGCGAGTTCGGCGGCGTCGGGCACGTCGATCTTGTTCAGCACCACGATCCGTGGCCGCTCGGCGAGGTCGCCGCCCAGCCGAGGCGTGTAGCGGGCCAGCTCTTCCTCGAGCGCGTCGATGTCGGAGAGCGGATCCCGGTTCGGCTCGAGGGTGGCGCAGTCGACCACGTGCACCAACACCGCGCACCGCTCGATGTGCCGCAGGAAGTCCAAACCCAGGCCCTTGCCCTGGCTCGCCCCGGGGATCAGCCCGGGCACGTCCGCCATTGTGAAGTCCGTGTCCCCCGCAGTGACCACACCGAGGTTCGGCACCAGCGTGGTGAACGGATAGTCGGCGATCTTGGGCCGTGCCGCGGACAGTGCGGCGATGAGCGACGACTTGCCTGCTGATGGGAACCCCACCAGGCCGACGTCCGCCACCGATCGCAGCTCGAGCACCAAGTTGCGGGACTCGCCTTCTTCGCCGAGCAACGCGAAGCCTGGAGCTTTCCGCGCTTTCGAGGCCAATGCCGCGTTCCCGAGGCCGCCCCGGCCGCCGCGAGCCGCGACGTACCTGGTGCCCGGGCCGACGAGGTCCGCGAGCACTTCACCGTCCTCCGACAGCACCACCGTGCCGTCCGGGACCTTCAGCTCGAGCGACTCGCCCGCGGCTCCCGCACGGTTCGAACCCTGGCCCGGCTTGCCGTTGCCGGCCCGCGCGTGCGGCCGGAAGTGGAAGTCGAGCAGCGTGTGCACGCCGGGATCGACCACCAACACGACGTCGCCACCGTTGCCACCGTTGCCACCGTCCGGGCCGCCCAGCGGCTTGAACTTCTCCCGATGGATCGACGCGCAGCCGTTCCCGCCGTTGCCCGCGGTGACATGGATCACCGCGCGATCGACGAATCGGGACATCGCAGACTCCAGTATGTGACATCGAAAAGGGGCGGGCTCCGGAAGCTCATCCGGTTCCCGCCCCTTCTCGGGTGGCTGTGCGGTGAGCGGTCAGCTCTCCGCCGGAACGACGCTGACCGTCTTGCGGCCGCGCTTCTCGCCGAACTGCACGGAGCCGGCGGCAAGCGCGAACAGCGTGTCGTCACCACCGCGGCCGACGTTGAGACCGGGGTGGAACTTGGTCCCGCGCTGCCGGACAAGGATCTCGCCGGCGTTCACGACCTGGCCGCCGAAGCGCTTGACCCCAAGACGCTTGGCGTTGGAGTCACGACCGTTGCGGGAGCTGGATGCGCCCTTCTTGTGTGCCATGGCTGGTGAACTCCCTTACGCCTTGATGCCGGTGACCTCGACCCGGGTCAGCCGCTGACGGTGACCCTGCCGCTTGTGGTACCGAGTCTTGTTCTTGAACTTGTGGATGCGGATCTTGGGGCCTTTGATCTGCTCGACCACCTTGCCGGTGACGGAAACCTTGGCGAGCTTGTCGGCATCCGTGGTGACCTTGTCTCCGTCGACGTAGAGCACCGCGGGAAAGCTCAACTCACTGCCCGGCTCGCCCTCGAGCTTCTCAACCTCGACCACGTCACCCACGGCGACCTTGTACTGCTTGCCGCCGGTCTTGACGATCGCGTACGCCGACACGGATGCTCCTGGCTGCTCGATGGTGAATGGGGCTTGCGTGCTCAACCGCGCAGTGCGCGGCCGTCATCGCAGGCAACCCGCACTAGCTGCGGGCCGATGTATAGGTTACGTTGTCCTGCTCGACGGCCGCGCACCGGGGTCAGCTGATCTCTTCCTGTGGTGGGCCTGCCGGGCGAGACGCCGCTCGCCGAGCACGCCGTGGTGCGGGCCTGGCCACCGGGGTGACCACTTCGGACCCACCCGGCGACCCTGCCGGCGCGGTGTGCACCGGCTTGACCACGGGCGGCGTCTTCGGCACCGGCGGACCCGCCGGCCGGGACACCGGGAGCTTCTTGGTCGTCTGCCGCACAGCGGAAGTCCGCAGCGTCGTCGCGCCGGTCTGGCTCGACTGTCCCTCGGTCGACTGCTGTCGGGCATCGGAGGCCGGCTGACCGCCCGAACTCGCGGCGAGCGCACCCTCGCGCTCAGCACCTGCCGCAGGTGTGGCTTGCCGACCGGCCGCCGGCTCGTCACTCGTGCGCGCAGTGGCCGCGGACTCGTCGCCTTCCGCCGACCGGTCGGGACCCGGGCTCGCAGGCCGAGCGGGTTCCTCGCGGTGCTTCCGGCCCGCCGGGGCCGCATCCTTTGTCTCGGTGGACGTTTCGGGTGCGGTCGCCGCTGCCGTGGGCGAGCTTTCCTCGGCGGTCTCGGTCGCCGGTGCGGTGTCCGCCTCGGGCGCCTTCTCAGCCGCCGCAGTCTTCGCCGCCGGTGCACTCTCTGCCGCCGCGGTCCTTTCCGGGGGTGCGGACTTCTCCGCCGCCGCGGCCTTTTCCGCGGGTGCGGACTTCTCCACCGCCGCGGCCTTCTCCGTGGGTGCGGTCTTCTCCGCAGGGGTCTTCTTCTCCGCGGACGCGGTCCCCGCCGCCGGGGCGGACTCCGCCAACCCGGCATCGGCCTGCGGGCTCGCGACCTTCTCACCGGCCGTCCTGTCGCTCAGCGCTTCCTTCACCGCGGTACCCGTGCCGCCTTCCGAGCCCGACTGCTTCGGCTTGGCCGCGGCCGACGCGATCGCGGCAACCGCGCTGGCCACGCTCTCCCGCTGCTGCGGGGTCGGCTCCGGCGCCACGGGCGCCGATTCCTGTTTGCCACGCTTGCGGCCTTGCTTGCCGCCGCCACCACCGTCGGAGCCCGACGGCGCCAACCGCGGCTCGGTGGACACGATCACACCGCGGCCCTTGCAGTGCTCACACGGCGTCGAATAGGCCTCGAGCAGCCCGGTGCCGACTCGCTTACGGGTCATCTGCACCAAGCCGAGCGAGGTGACCTCGGCGACCTGATGCCGCGTGCGGTCACGCGCCAGACATTCGGTCAGCCTGCGCAGCACCAGCTCGCGGTTGGACTCCAGCACCATGTCGATGAAGTCGATGACGATGATGCCGCCGATGTCCCGCAACCGCAGCTGCCGCACGATCTCCTCGGCGGACTCCAGGTTGTTGCGGGTGACCGTCTCCTCCAGGTTGCCGCCGGAGCCGGTGAACTTGCCGGTGTTGACGTCGATGACGGTCATCGCCTCGGTGCGGTCGATGACCAGGTAGCCACCCGACGGCAGCCACACTTTGCGGTCCAGCGCCTTGGTGATCTGCTCGTCGATGCGGTAGTCGTGGAAGACGTCGCCGGTGCCGGTGTAGCGCTCCAGGCGATCCGCCAGGTCAGGCGCCACGTTCTGCACGTACGACTCGATGGTCTCCCACGCGACCGAGCCCTGGACGACCAGCTTGCTGAAGTCTTCGGTGAACAGGTCGCGCACGACCTTCACCAGCAGGTCCGGCTCCTCGTACAGCAGCGCCGGGGCCTTCTTGCCCTTCTTGCCGCCGTTGCCGACCTTGCCCGCCTTCTCGCAGATGGTCTCCCACTGCGCCTTGAGCCGGTTGATGTCGCGGGCCAGCTCCTCCTCGCTGATCCCTTCCGACGCGGTGCGGATGATCACGCCGGCGTCGTCCGGCACGATGCGCTTGAGGATCTCCTTGAGCCTGCGCCGCTCGTTCTCCGGCAGCTTGCGGCTGATCCCCGTGGCGCCACCGCCGGGCACGTACACCAGGTACCGACCCGGCAGTGAGATCTGGGTGGTCAGCCGTGCTCCCTTGTGACCGACCGGGTCCTTGGTGACCTGCACCAGCACCTGGTCACCGGTGGACAGCGCCTGCTCGATCTTGCGCGACTTGCCTTCCAGGCCCGCCGCGTCCCAGTCGACCTCACCGGCATACAGCACCGCGTTGCGGCCCCGCCCGATGTCGACGAACGCAGCCTCCATCGACGGCAGCACGTTCTGCACCCGGCCGAGGTAGACGTTGCCCACGATGGAGCCCTGCCCGGACGAGGTGACGAAGTGCTCGACGAGCACACCGTCCTCCAGCACACCGATCTGCGTGGTGCGCTCACCTTTGCCTGCCTGCTCGCGCACCACCATGGTGCGTTCCACCGATTCGCGGCGAGCCAGGAACTCGGCTTCGGACAGGATCGGCGCGCGGCGGCGGCCTGCCTCCCGGCCGTCCCGACGGCGCTGCCGCTTGGCCTCCAGCCGCGTGGACCCGCGCACGCTGCGCACCTGGTCCTCGGCCGACTTGGACGAACTCGACTCGTCGTCCGCGCCTTCCGAAATTGCGTCGTCACCGGAGCTCCGCCGACGGCGGCGCCTGCGACGGCGCCGGGTCGAACCCTCGGACTCGTCACCGTTGGAGTCTGCGCTGCCCTCGTCCGACGACGCGTTCTCGCTGCCTGCGGACCCTTCGCCGCCGGCGGTGTCGGCGCTGCTGTCGTCCTTCTTGTCGGCTTTCTTGTCAGCCTTCTTGTCGTCGTCCTTGGCGCTGCCGGAAGCGTCCTCGGCGCCCTTCTGATCGGGCTTGGCACCCTCCTGCGCCTCGGACTCGCCGGGCTCGGCCGAGCCGGACGACTGATCGGACGCCTGGTCGGACGATTCGCCCTTCCCACGGCCGCGGCCACGGCGTCCGCGCCGCCGCCTACGCCGGGTGCCCTGCTCCTCGCCGCCGCGGCTTTCGCCGTCCTGGGGCACGTCTTCCTCGGTCGACGACTCCTCGTCGGCCTCAGTGCTCGCCGGGATGGGCTCAGCCTCCTCCGGCTGCACGAACACCGGCGCAGGCGGCGCGAAGACGGGCGCCGGAGCGGGTGGCTGCCCGCTGAACGGCGGGCTGGTCGGTGGCTCGGCCTGCGGCGGTTGCGGGGCCGAGAACAGCTGCTCCGGTGCCTGCGGTACGCCTGGTTTGCGCGGCTGGTCCGCCGCGGCCGGCTGCGTCCCGGATCCGGCGGATGGCCCTGGTCCCGTCGCCGGTGCGGCAGACGCCCCCGGTCGCGTTGCCGGCTCGGCCGGAGTCCCCGACCCGGTTGCCTGTGCGGTCGGGGCCTCGGCCGCCGGCGCCTTGGGTCCGCCGGCAGGCGCAGCCCCGGATGTGGCTTGAGGAGCCGACTCCGCATCCGCGGCGCCGGCCGCAGTTTCCTGGACAGCCTCATCTGCGGCGCCGCTGTCCGTCACGCCGTAGCTTTCCGCCAACCGCAACGCAACTCCGCGCGTGACGCTGGACTGCGGGCTGCGCGCGTCCAGGCCCTCCGCGGCCAGTTTGTCCAGCAGCTCCCTGCTGGTCTTGCCCAGCAGTTTCGCCAACGCATGCACGCGAATCCGCGGGGGGATCGACGACAGCGGAGCTGTTGCGGATGTGGCGGTGTTCCCGCCGGTTGATTCGGCGGGTGTTTCCGCGTTCGACATAAATCTCCTCCGCCCCCGGGCGCGTCGCGACATGCACTCCATGTCCCAACGCGGCCGCGCAGGGGCCCTTTCTGTTGTCAGCCGCCACGGCTCGCGCCCTGGCGGGAATCCTGTGTTACACCATCAACCACGTCGATAAGCCCCGGCGCGCTGCTGATGGCGGGTCGTTCTTCTCCTGCGGTCTGCCCGAGCACCCTCGCCCGACCATGCACTTTCAGGGCCTGACCTGGGCCTTTGTCGGGCCGCTTGCCGCGGCGCGAGCCGGCCTGGGCGCGGCGCTCGTCCGACGGACCGCCTGACCTCGGCGTCGACACCCGCACGTCGGGCGCCCGACACCAGGGCCATGGCCAGTATCCCACACCACGGGGGTCCTGCCCCGCAAGGGCGAACTTGCCCGCGCCATTCAGCTGCCCACCAGGCGAACTCGCTCGGCGGGTACCCAGGCCCCGTACGACAAATGCGCCCGCCCCACGTCGCGGGCTTCCGAGACGGAACACTCGCTGTCGTACGGGGATCCCTTGGCCGGCGTGTGGGCAACGCGTTGCGGGTCCCTCAGAGCCCCGCCGCCGAACTCCGCGCGGACCGTTCACGCCGACACCACGCCCACACAGCGACCTCTCGCGGCGTCCGTCGCCCACCACTGTCCTGCGGCCCCAGCCGAACGAACTTGCCCGCCCGGCGCCGTGGCCTCTTGTCGCGGCTGCGCACACTGGCTACCGTGCGCAGCTATGCCCCTGTTGCGGCCCCGTTTGCCTGCGTGGCGTTGGCTCGCGGTCGGCGCGGCAGCGCTGCTGTTGACAATGGTCACAACGGAGCCTCTCGCCACGGCGTCGGAAAAGCCCGAGAGCACGGACAGCACCGACGGTGAACGCTGCGCGGACTCCGGTGAGTCCCTGCGCTACCTGGTGCTCTTCGACGAGGACACCACGCGCGGTCAGGCACGCCGGGAAGTCAAGCGAGCCTGCGGCAAGCTGAGCGTGTACTACGCACCGATCGCGGTGGGAATCGCCACATCGACAGACCCGCAATTCGTCGACAAGATCGGCCCCAGCCGGGCGTTCAGTGCCCAGGCCCACCGGGCGAGCGAATCCGGCCTCGGTTCGGCGAAGCGGCGCATCGCCGACCAGCAACCACCCGCGGACCTCAGCACCGAGGACAGGTCCGCCGAGCAATGGGGTCTGGACGTGATCAACGCGCGCGCGGCGCGTGCCACCTCCCGCACGAACGAGAAGGTCGTCGTCGGTGTGCTGGACTCCGGTATCGACGATCAGCACCCCGAACTGGCGGGTGTGGTCGACGCCAAGCGGTCGGCAAGCTGCCTCGACGGCAAGCCCGACCGCTCACGGAAGGCGTGGCGACCGTCGACCTCGGTCCACGGCACACACGTGGCCGGCACGATCGCAGCGGCGGACGACCACGCGGGCGTCGTCGGCGTGGCGCCGGGAGTGCGCCTTGCGTCCATCAAGGTGATCGACGACAACGGGCGCGTGGACCCCGAAGCAGCGGTGTGCGGCCTGATGTGGGCCACCAAGAACCACATCCGCGTGACCAACTCCAGCTTCTTCGTCGACACCGGACCGTCGTCCTGCATCACCGACGACGAGTTCGGTGTGGTGCGCGAGGCGATCACTCGCGCCGCGGACTACGCCACCGAGTCCGGGACGCTGAACATCGCGGCAGCCACCAACGAAGCCGTGAATCTCTCCCCCGCCACCAGCGACGGCGACGGGTGTGTGGCCCTGCCCGCCAGCGTGCCGTCGGTGATGACCGTCTCGGCGATCGACCGTGAAGGACTCAAGTCCGGCTACAGCTCGTACGGGCTCGGGGTCATCTCGCTGGCGGCCCCTGGCGGCGACGACGGCGAGTGCGTGCTGTCCACCGTTCCGGGCGGCTACTCGGACACCTGCGGCACGTCGATGGCCGCCCCTCATGTGGCCGGAGTTGCCGCCCTGCTGGCGGCGCAGAGGCCGGACGTGGGTGCTGCGGAGCTGCGCAAGACCTTGCAGTCGACCGCCAAGCAGACCGACTGTCCCGCAGACTACGACCGCACCGGCGACGGCCACCAGGACGCGTTCTGCACCGGCTACCGCGGCTACAACAGCTTCTACGGCCACGGCGTGGTGGACGCTCTCGCTGCGATCAAGGCGCTCGGCGCGCCGCCGGAGACCGCCGAGGACAACGCCTCGACGATCACCGCGTCGACGACGGGATCAGCGCAGCAGCATCGCCCCGATCCGGCGCGAAGTGGCGATGACACCGACCGCGGCAAGCCCGACGAGGACCGCCACGTGACCGAACATCGCCCAGTCGAAGACACCGTGCGCACACTGACGAAGCAGCTCGATGCCGTGGTACAGGGGCGATAGTTGCACTGCCCACTGCAGCTCGGCCGGGTAGACCGACAGCGGGTAGAACGTCGTGGAGAACAGAAACAGCGGGATGGCCACCAGCGAGATGTAGTCGAACTGCGTCGGTGACTGGATGTAGGTGGCCAGGGCCATGCCGACCGACGCGAAGGCGAACGCGATCAGTGCGGCCACCGGCACCATGAGCAGGGCCCACGTCGAGGGCAGCACGCCCATCGCGGCCATGACCGCCACGAACCCGAGCGAGTAGAACGAACCCCGGACGGTGGCCCAGCCGATCTCACCGATCGCCACGTCGTACGGGCCGAGTGGGGTGGCCAGCATCGCGTCGTAGAGCTTGTTGAACCGCAGCTTGAAGTAGATCGGGTACGTCGTCTCGAAGATCGCGCCGTTCATGGCCGCCGCGCCAAGCAGTGCGGGCGCGACGAACTGCTCGTACGGGATCGGTTCGCCCGCCGGCCCGATCACCGTGCCGACCAGCACACCGAAACCGACCTGGATCGCCAGCAGGTAGAACACCGGCTCGAGCAGGCCGGACAGCACGATCACCCAATGCCTGCGGGTCACCAACGCGGAGCGCTCGATCACCTTGTTCGCCTGGCCGGCGTACAGGCCTGGAGGCAGGACCCGCATCGTCAACGTAGGGGCAGCGCTTGCCGCCATGTCAGTTCACCAGCCTTCGCGCGAAGCCGCGCGTGGCCAGCGCGACCCCGGTCAGCAGCAGAGCGAGCAGGTAGGCGAGGTGGCCGAGGAACGGCAACACGTCGAGTCCGCCGAGCGTGACGCCGCGAGCCAGCTCCGTGCCGTGCCACAACGGGGAGATCCAGGTCAGCCAGCGCACCCCGAGCGGAATCGAATCGACCGGGAAGAACGTGCCGGCGAACAACGTCATCGGAATGACCACCAGGCGCATGATCAACGTGAATCGGTTGCCCTCGTCGTAAGTGACCGACGCCAGCGCCATGACCGGCGTGGCGCAAGCCAGCCCGGTCAGCACCCCGACGAACATCACGAAGATCGCGCCCGCGTTGAGCCACGCGCCGAAGAACGTCGCGATCACCGTGTAGACCGCGCCTGCCAGCAGCAACCGCAGCGACATCCACTGCACCAGGCCCAGCACGATGCAGCCCGGGCGCATCGGCGTGGCGATCATCGCGATGTAGTGCTGCTGCCACTTGAAGCCGGACAACACCGGATAACTCGACTCGCTCACCGCGGTGAACACCACGCCGAGCAGCAACAGCGAGGGCGCGACGAAATTCAGGTAATCGACGCCCCCGGTGGCCGCGCTCGGCCGGACCTGCGAGCCGAAGCCGAGCCCCATCGCGGCCAGGAACAACAGCGGGTGCAGGCCACTGGAGAACAGGTTGGAATGCCAGTGCCTGCGGTACCACATCCAGTGCGCCTCGACGACCAGCCATGCGGTCCGCCACAAGCCGAGCACCCGCCCGGTGGACCGTTGTTGCACCACGGTGCTCATCAGTCGACCAAGGTCCTTCCGGTCAACCGTAGGAACACGTCCTCCAACGTGCTGCGCCGCACCAGCGACGACACCGGCCGCACGCCGCGAGCCGTCACCTGCTCCAGCGCCGCCTCACCGTTGGCGGTGTACAGCAGCAGCCTGTCCGGCAGCACCTCGACGCGCTCGGCCAGCCCCTCGACCTTCGCCTCGTGCCCGGCCTGCTCACCGGGCGCGAACCTCAGCTCCAGCACCTCACGGCTGGAGTACCGGCTGATCAGGGCCGACGGCGAGCCCTCCGCCACGATGCGGCCACCGTCCATCACCACCAGGCGGTCGCACAACTGCTCTGCCTCATCCATGTAGTGCGTGGTGATGATCAGCGTGACACCACGCTGCTTGAGCCGGAACAACCTGTCCCACAACAGGTGGCGCGCCTGCGGGTCCAGCCCCGTGGTCGGCTCGTCGAGCAGCAGCAGCTCCGGATCGTTCACCAACGACCGCGCAATGGTCAGCCGCCGCTTCATCCCGCCGGACAGCGACTCCACCTCGGCGTTCGCGCGGTCGGACAGCTGCGCGAACTCCATCAGCTCGACGGCCTTCTCGCGCACCTGCGCCCGGGACAGCCCGAAGAACCGCCCGTAGACCTGCAGGTTCTCCCGCACGGTCAGCTCGGTGTCCAAGTTGTCCTGCTGCGGGCACACGCCGATGCGCGCCCGGATACGCGGGCCGTCGATATCCGGATCCATCCCCAGCACGCGCAAATCACCGTCGCTGCGCGGTGACACGCACGCGATCATGCGCATGGTGGACGACTTGCCCGCTCCGTTCGGCCCGAGAAAGCCGAACGCTTCACCCTGATTGACCTCGATGTCGATGCCACGCACCGCTTCGAAGTCACCGAACCGCTTGACCAGCGCCTTGCCGGACACCAACGGCTGGGAGACCCCGCCTTCTGTCATGGCTCCAACACTAAGGCGGGCCACCGACAGTCTGCGAACAATTTTGGCCACCGGCCAAACGGGGCGCGAGGGACGAACATGGCACGGCGGCCGATCACGGGAGCGCGGGGCCAAACGAGGAGCGGCGGCCGAACACGGGGACATGGCTTCCGCAACGAGGCGCGGCGGCCGAACCAGGCGTACCGGCATAGACGCACGCGGCAGCCGAACCAGGGCGCGGCTTCCGCAACGAGGCGCGGCGGACCACGGGCCGCACCGGGCCGAGACAGCGCAGGCCACGACCCGAACAGGGCGCGCGGCAAAAATGACGCGGCGCGGCCGGCAACCGTCCGACCGCGCCGCGCCGTCAGCTTCGCGTCGCGCAGCGTCAACCCGGTGCGCGTCCCCGGACTGCGCCGGTCAGCCCAGGTTGGGGAACCAGAGCTTGATCTCGCGTGCGGCCGACTCCGGCGAGTCCGAGCCGTGCACGATGTTGTTCTGCACCGCCAAGGCGAAGTCGCCCCGGATGCTGCCGGTGTCGGCCTTGACCGGGTCGGTCGCGCCCGCCAGCTGCCGGAACGCCTCGATCGCGCGGTCGCCCTCCACCACCGCGGCCACCACCGGGCCGGAGGTGATGAACGACAGCAGCTCGCCGAAGAACGGCTTGTCCTTGTGCTCGGCGTAGTGCTCCTCGGCCAGCTCGGTCGGCACGGTGCGCAGCTCGAGCGCGGCCAGCTTCAGGCCCTTGCGCTCGATGCGGCTGATGACCTCGCCGACCAGGCCACGGCTCACGCCGTCCGGCTTGACCAGCACTAGCGTCCGCTCAGTCACTTGAGAAGTCCCTTTCCTGCCAGCCGTTGTGACGAGCGCAGCTTACGAGCAGCTGAGCGGCACACGCCGGGCAGGGGGTCACCCGGACTGCTGGCTGGGTAGCGTCCCCTCGGCCATCCGCTTGGCGACCTTGGCACGGATCGAGAACAACCACCACCATGCCGCCAGGAAGATCAGGCCGATGATGCCGACCGGCGGCTCGCTCACGAAGAACGCGACGAGCACCACCTGCAGCGCCAGGATGACCGGGGTGATGTGCCGCCACCGCACGAACGCGCAGAGCACCAGCAGCACCACCGCGAGCCCGCCGACCAGCCACCCGGTCAGGCTGGCCAGTCCGTCGCCCAGGCGGTCGATCACCGGCAGCGCCAGGCCGAGCGTGATGGCCTCCATCACCAACGTCCCGGACATCACGCCGCGGAAACCCTTCATCGGGTCCTTCGGCCGCTGCGGGGCGTCTGGTTCGTCACTCATGCCGGCTCCAGTCCCAGTAGCGTGCGCGCGTCGCCCGCGGTGACCACCGATCCCGTGACGAGCACTCCGCCGCCGGACAGCTCCTCCTCGGCGCCGGCGTCCTGCTCCACCAGCGCGACGGCCGTCTCGATGGCGGTCGACAGGTCGGCCTCCACGACGACGCGCTCCTCGCCGAACACGTCACGGGCCAGGTCGCCGAGCTGTTGAACGTCCATGGCACGCGGCGACGAGTTGCGCGTCACCACCACGTCGTGCACCACGGGCTCGAGCGCATCGAGGATTCCGCGCGCGTCCTTGTCCTGCATGATCGACACCACCAGCGCCAGCCGCCGGAACGCGAACTCGGCGTCCAGCGCGGTGGCCAACGCATCCGCGCCTGCCGGATTGTGTGCGGCGTCCAGCAACACCGTCGGCGCCGACCGGGCTCGTTCCATCCGTGCGGGAAGCTCGACGGCCGCGAACGCGTCGCGAACCATGTCGATCTGCAGCTGTCGGTCCTTGCCCGCGCCGAAGAACGCCTCGACCGTGGCCAGCGCCAGCGCGGCGTTGTGCGCCTGGTGCTCGCCGTGCACGGGCAGCAGAATCTCGTCGTACACGCCGCCGAGGCCCTGCAACTTCAGCATCTGGCCGCCGACGGCGATCTCGCGCTCCACCACACCGAACTCCTGCCCGGCGCGGGCGACCGTGGCATCCACCTCGACGGCCCGTTCCAGCAACACACGCATGACGTCCGGGTGCTGTTCGCCGAGGATCGCCACCGACCCAGGCTTGATCACCCCGGCCTTCTCCGCGGCGATCGCCTTGAGGTCCTCCCCGAGGTAGTCGGTGTGGTCCAGGCTGATCGGGGTGATCGCGGCGACCTGGGCGTCGGCCACCGACGTGGCGTCCCAACTGCCACCCATGCCGACCTCGACCACGGCGACCTCCACCGGGGCGTCCGCGAACGCCGCGTACGCCATGCCGGTGAGCACCTCGAACTTGGTCATCCGCTGTCCGCCCTCGCCCGCGGCCCGGTCGACCATGCCCACGAACGGCGCCAGGTCCTCGTACACCTCGACGTAGCGGCCCGGCCGGATCGGCTCGCCGTCCACCGCGATCCGCTCGGTGACCACCTGCAGATGCGGGCTGGTGTAGCGACCGACCCGCAGGCCCATCGTGCTCAACAGGGCGTCGATCATCCGCACCGTCGAGCCCTTGCCGTTGGTGCCCGCCACCTGCAGCACCGGGTACGACTTGTGCGGCTCGCCGAGCAGGTTCAGCAGCGCGGCGATGCGGTCCAGCGACGGCGCGATCTTCGTTTCCGGCCAGCGCGTGTTCAGCTCGGCCTCGACGGCCTGCAGCCGCTGCCGGTCCTGCTCCAGCTGGGCGGGGTCCTCCACCACCGGCTCGTCGGAGTCGTCGTCCCGGTCTCCCTCGTCCGGCAACGGGCCCGCCACCAGGTTGTCGCCCGCGAGCAGTTCGTCGGGATAGGTCTCGTCCTCGGCCACCAGCCGAGTCTACGAGCCGCTGCCGCACGGCCGAGCGACGGGAACGTCACGCCCGAATGCACCCGATCCCTCGGCTGCCCGGAGCACGGCCGCATCGTCGGGCGGACCAACCAGCCGTGACCCGGTGCGTCGCGGTAATTGCCACGGCCCCCGGCCCGACGATCCGAGCAGGGGTCCGCAACAACGAGGAGGCCGTCATGGCCGTCGACGAAAGCACATTGAACGAGCTGCTCGGCCGTTTCGTCACCGATCTCGGCGGAAGTTTCCACGCGGTCAACGCGGTGATCGGTGATCGTCTGGGGCTCTACCGGGCGCTCCTGGCCGTCATGCCCGCGACCCCGGCCGAGGTCGCCGAGCAAGCCGGAGTCAGCGAGCGATACACCGCGGAATGGCTGAAAGGGCAGGCCGCGGGCGGCTACGTCAGCTACGACCCGGCGACCGAGCGGTTCATGCTGACCGAGGAGCAGGCGTTCGCCCTGGCCGCCCCGGACGGCATGCAGGTCGCGGCCGCGTTCCACCTCCCGATCGCGGTCAGCAAGAACGTCGATCGCATCACCGAGGCCATCCGCACCGGCTCCGGTTTCGGCTGGCACGAGCACGACCAGGCATTGTTCGAGGGGACCGAGCGCTTCTTCCGCCCGGGCTACGTCGCCAACCTGGTGCCGGAGTGGATTCCCGCGCTGGAGGGCGTCGAGCAGAAACTGCATGCCGGGGCGCGCATCGCCGACGTGGGCTGCGGGCACGGCGCGTCCACGCTGCTGTTCGCGGAAACCTTCCCGAGCTCGCAGGTCGTCGGGTACGACTACCACGCGGCGTCCATCGACCAGGCGCGCAAGCGGGCCGCCGAGGCCGGGCTGATGTCGGCCGCGACGTTCGAGGTCGGCTCCGCGGCCGACTTCCCGGGCCACGACTACGACCTGGTCACCGTGTTCGACGCGCTGCACGACATGCCGGATCCACTCGGCGCCGCCGAGCACATCCGGCAGTCACTCCGTCCCGACGGCACGTTCCTGCTGGTCGAGCCGTACGCCAACGACAAGGTCGAGGACAACCTGAACCCGGTCGGCAGGCTCTACTACGGAGCCTCCACGGTCGTCTGCGTCGCTCACTCGATGACCGAGGAACCTCGTGCGGCTCTGGGTGCCCAGGCCGGCCTGGCTCGCCTCACCGAACTGCTCACCGAGGCAGGCTTCTCGCGCGTGCGCAAAGCCGCCGAGACGCCGTTCAACCTGGTCATCGAGGCCCGGCCGTAGGGTCACCGCACGCGCGGGATGATCTCGTCCCCGTACGCCGCCAAGGTCTTCTCCTTGTCGTCGTGCATCAGGTACAGCGCGAACTGGTCGACGCCGAGCTCCCGCAGTTCCGCCAGCCGCTCGACATGGGCGGTGGCCGGACCGAGCAGGCAGAAACGGTCGACGATGGAGTCCGGGACGAAGTCGGTCGACGGGCTGCCCGCCCGGCCGTGGTGGCGGTAGTCGTAGCCCTCCCGGCCCTTGATGTAGTCGGTCAGCTCGTGCGGCACCGGACCCGATTCGCCGTAGCGGGCGACCAGATCGGCCACATGGTTGCCGACCATGCCGCCGAACCATCGCAACTGGTCGCGCTGGTGTTCCAGGTTGTCGCCGACGTACGCGGGCGCGGCCACGCACATGGTGATGGAGTCGGGGTCGCGGCCCGCCTCGGCCGCCGCCTGACGCACGGAGTTGATGGTCCACCGCGCGATCGCCGGGTCGGCCGTCTGCAGGATGAATCCGTCGGCCTCCTCGCCACAGAGCTTGAGCGCCTTCGGGCCGTAGCCGGCCATCCAGATCTCGAGCTTGCCGTCGCGCACCCACGGCATCCGCACCTGGGCGTCGTTGTGCACGACCGCTTCCCGGCCCTCCGCGAGATCCCGGATCGCCCGCATCGCCTCGCGCAGCCGGGCCAGGGTCGCCGGCTTCATGCCGACGACCCGGTGCGCCGAGTCGCCGCGGCCGATGCCGCACACCGTGCGGTTGCCGAACATGTCGTTGAGCGTGGCGAACACCGATGCCGTGACCGACCAGTCCCGGGTTCCCGGGTTGGTCACCATCGGGCCGACGATCATGCGTTCGGTCGCCGCCAGCACCTGCGACAGGATCACGTACGGCTCCTGCCACAACACCGTGGAGTCGAACACCCAGCCGTAGCCGAACCCACGCTGCTCGGCCTCGATCATCAGCCGGACGACCTCACGCGCGGGCGGGTCGCACTGCAGCACCACTCCGAAGTCCATCGCGCACCCCTACAGCAGGTACTGCGACAGCTCGCGGGAAAGGAACGTGCCGTGCCCTTCCCTGCCGTGGAAAGCGCCGTCGGTGATCACCTTCGACCCGCGCGAGAACACCGTGTCGACCTTGCCGGTGATCTGCATGCCCTCGTAGGCGGAGTAGTCGACGTTCATGTGATGTGTCTCGGCCGAGATGGTCTGCGTGGCGTTCGGGTCGTAGACCACGACGTCGGCGTCCGCGCCCGGCGCGATGACGCCCTTGCGCGGGTACAGCCCGAACATGCGGGCGGGCGTGGTGGACGCGATCTCCACCCAGCGGGCCAGCGAGATCTCGCCCGCCACGACGCCCTGGTGCAGCAGATCCATCCGGTGCTCCACACCCGGCATGCCGTTCGGGATCTTGGAGAAGTCGCTCTTGCCCAGCTCCTTCTGGTCCTTGAAGCAGAACGGGCAGTGGTCGGTCGACACCACCGACAGGTCGTTGGTCCGCAGGCCACGCCACAGGTCCGGCTGGTGATCCTGGGGGCGTAGCGGCGGCGAAGCCACATACTTGGCGCCTTCGAACCCGGGCTTGGCCAGGTCCTCCAACGACAGGTACAGGTACTGCGGGCAGGTCTCGGCGAAGACGTTCTGCCCGCTGTCGCGAGCCTCGGCCACCGCCTCCAGCGCATGCCGCGCCGACAGGTGGACGATGTACAGCGGCGCGCCGGTGACCCGGGCCAGCTGGATCGCCCGCGACGTCGCCTCACCCTCCAGCTCGGGCGGCCGCGTGAGACCGTGCTGGACCGGGTCGGTGTGGCCCGCGGCGAGCGCCTGGGCCACCAGCTCGTCGATCGCGATGCCGTTCTCCGCGTGCATCATGATCAGCGCGCCGGTCTCGGTGGCTCGCTGCATGGCCCGCAGGATCTCGCCGTCGGTGGCGAAGAAGACCCCCGGGTAGGCCATGAACATCTTGAAGCTGTTCACGCCCTGGTCGATGCACGACTGCATCTCCTTCAACGACTGGTCGTTGACGTCGGAGATGATCATGTGGAAGCCGTAGTCGATCGCGCAGTGACCGTCGGCCTTCTCGTGCCAGGCGTCCATCGTCGCCAGCAGCGACGTGCCCTTCTTCTGCACCGCGAAGTCGATGATCGTGGTCGTGCCACCCCACGCGGCCGCCGTCGTGCCGGTGGCGAACGTGTCCGACGAGAACGTCCCGCCGAACGGCATCTCCATGTGCGTGTGCGCGTCGATGCCACCGGGCAGCACGTACTTGCCCGTGGCGTCGATCTCCTCGTCGGCGACCGTGATCAGGCCGGGCGCGGTGACCGCACCGATCGTCTCGTCGGTGATCAACACGTCGGCCACCACCGGCCCGGTCGCGTTGACCACCGTCCCGCCTCGAATCAGCGTGCGCATGGCGCTCCCCCCTTTACGCTTCGGTCAACGGGCCATACGTGTCCGGCCTGCGATCGCGATAGAACTGCCACAGGTTGCGGACCTCGGCCAGCTCGGCCATGTCCAGATCCCGCACGACCACTTCGTCCTCGGAGTCCGAGGCCGCGTCACCGACCAGCTCCCCCCGCGGGTCGACGAAGTAGGACTGGCCGTAGAAGTCGTTGTCGCCCAGCGGCTCCACCCCGACCCGGTTGATGGCGCCGACGAAGTACTCGTTGGCCACCGCGGCCGCGGGCTGCTCCAGCCGCCACAAGTACTGCGACAAGCCACGACTGGTCGCCGACGGGTTGAACACGATCCGCGCGCCACCCAGCCCGAGAGCACGCCACCCCTCCGGGAAGTGCCGCTCGTAGCAGATGTACACACCGATCTTGCCGACCGCGGTGTCGAACACCGGATAACCGAGGTTGCCTGGCCGGAAGTAGAACTTCTCCCAGAAGCCTTTGACCTGCGGGATGTGGTTCTTCCGGTGCTTGCCGAGGTAGCTGCCGTCGGCGTCGATCACCGCCGCGGTGTTGTAGTAGACCCCGGGCTGCTCCTCCTCGTACATCGGGACGACGAGCACTACCCCATGGCGCTCGGCGACCTCCTGCATCAGCTTGGTGGTCGGGCCGTCCGGGATCTGCTCGGTGTAGGAGTAGAACTCGGCGTCCTGGACCTGGCAGAAGTAGGGCCCGTAGAACAGCTCCTGCAGGCACACCACCTGCGCACCCTGGGACGCCGCTTGGCCGATGTAGTCGACCGCGTTGGCGATCATCGACTCCTTGTCGCCGGTCCAGCGTTGTTGCACCAGGGCAGCTCTCACCACGTCAGGCACGCGCTTCTCCTTCCGCCGGGGCGGCCTCGGCGATCCGCATCGTGTTACGCCCCGCGGTCAGCAGGACGTAGACGATCGAGGCGGCCACCAGGCCGACCACCCAGCTGTAGTCGTAGAACCCTTTCAAGAACGGAATCAGGCCGTCTTCCGGGAACGGGCCTTCCTTGCCCGGTGCGGTGTAGGCGCCACCGACGGCCAGCACACCGCCGATCACCGTGGCGACGACCGCCTGCCAGTTCCAGCCACCGGAGAACCAGTAGCGGCCCTTCTCCCGGTACAACTCGGCCAGCTGCAGTTCGGTGCGGGCACGCAGCCAGTAGCCGCTGATCAGCACGCCGGCCACGGCACCGAGCACGCCGCCGTAGAACACCAGCCAGCCGTTGATGTAGACGTCGGCGTTGGCCAGCAGCCGCCACGGCTGCACCACGATGCCCAGCACACCGGTGATCAGCCCGCCGACGGCGAAACTGATCTTGCGGGGGAAGGCGTTCGAGAAGTCGTAGGACGGGCTGACCACGTTCGCCGCGATGTTCGCCGAAATGGTGGCGAGCACCAGCGCGACGAGCGAGATGATCACCACGACCGGCTCGTCGAACCGCGCGGCGAGCAGGGCCGGGTCCCAGATCTCCTCGCCGTAGAGCACCGCACCGCCCGATGTGGTCAGCACGGCCACGATCGCGATGAACGTCATCGTGGTGGGCAGGCCGAGGATCTGCCCGCGCATCTGCTTGCGCTGACTGCCGCCGAAGCGGGTGAAGTCCGGCATGTTCAGCGACAACGTCGCCCAGAAGGCGATCATCGCCATCAGCGACGGGGCGAACACCGCCCAGAACTCCAGCCCCCAGCCCAGCTGCGACGGACGCTCCAGGATCGGCCCGAGGCCGCCCGCCTTGACCAGGACGTAGGTCATCATGATCAAGAACGCGACGCTGACCAGCGGCGCGGTCCAGTTCTCGAAACGGCGCACGGCGTCCATGCCATGCCAGATGATCAGCAGTTGCAGCAGCCAGAACACCCCGAACGAGATCCACAACGTGACCGGCTGCCCGCCGACCACCGCGGCATTCGTCCAGCCGTCGCCGGCCAGCGTGCCGACGATGACCCACATCGCGTGGCCGCCGACCCAGGTCTGGATGCCGAACCAGCCGCACGCGATGAAGGCACGCAGCAACGCCGCCAGGTTCGCGCCGCGGACGCCGTAGAACGCGCGCGCGAACACCGGGAACGGGATGCCGTACTTGGTGCCCGCGTGGCTGTTGAGCAGCATCGGGATGAGCACGATGAGGTTGCCCAACGTGATCGTCAGCAGGGCCTGGACCCAGTCCATGCCCAGCACGATCAGCCCGGATGCGAGCAGATAACTGGGGATGTTGTGCGCCATCCCCATCCACAACGCGAAGTAGTTGTACGTCGTCCACGACCGCTTGGCCACCGGGACCGGCGCCAGATCGTCGTTGGAGAAGCGGCTCGCGCGCACGCCGGCGACCACGGCTTCGTGCAGGTCCACCCTCCCGTCGGGATGCCTGACCTGCTGCGCGGCGCCGCCGACACCTTCGGTAGATTCGAGGTTGTCGCCCCCGGCGGATGTCAACGCCATTGGGGCATAGTGCTGCGGGTCACACTGGACAGGCAGTGGCAGACTGTTCACGGTTCGCCTGCACGGTGAACAGTCTGCCCGTTGACTGCCTTGTCCGGTGTTGTCGGTTGATCAACTGATGTCCAAATCGATGCAGTTGTAGAACGCGTTCGGCGTGTCGGCGATGTTCCACACGGCCAGCAGTTTCTGGTGCCCGCTGTACCCGCTGACGTCGATGGTGTGCGTCAGGCCGTCGGGCGGCTGCTGTCCGCCACCGTCGAAGTCCGCCACCTTCTCGTCGCCGATGTAGTACTCGAAGTTCGACGTGCGGTGCGGCGCGGTGAACTTCCACGTGAACGTCACCGAACCGGACACCGGCGTCGGCACCCACCCCTTGCCGTCGTCGTCCAGCTCGGCGAACCGGGCGTTGCCGCCACTACAGCTCTTCAGCCCCTTGGGGCCTTCCACACTGTGCGGCTCCCACTTGATGTCACCGCACTCCACCACGCCTTGCGCGCACTGCGCCTGCCTGCTCGGCGGATCAGTGATGTAGCCGTGCGCGCCGGCCGTTGCGCTGGGGAGCGCGACCATGACCAGCGGGGTTATCGCGAGCGCACCGAGAAACGTGGTGCTGCGCTTGGCCATCGTTTCCTCCTCGATGTAGCAGGGGATTTTCGAGGGAATGTGGTCCAGACCACTTGCCAGCATGACCGTCACGCGGAGCGACCGAAACCTCACAACAAGCACCCTGCCCGTTCATGCCATCGGTGCGTGCCCGCCCCGGGCAGGTCGGCTAGGGTGCGCTCTGGTGCGGACCTTGGAGTTACCGATCAAGACCGACCGGCTGGTGCTGCGCCCGCATCGCGAGGAGGACGCCCCGGATCTCCTCCGGTTCTACTCCCGCCCGGACGTGGCGCGTTATCTGCTCGTAGGGCCGTGGACGGCGGAGGACGCCGCTCGCGAAGTTGCCAAGAGGATCCCGCGAACCGGGCTGGAGACCGACGCCAGAGGGCTCGCGCTCGTGCTGGAGCACGACGGCGTGGTCATCGGCGACATCGCGCTGTGGCACCCCGACGACGACACGCGCCTGGCAGAGATCGGGTGGACGCTCGATCCGGACTACGGCGGGCGCGGCTTTGCCTCCGAGGCGGCGCAGGCAGTTCTCTCCGCCGCGTTCGACGTGTACGGCTTACATCGCGTCGCGGCTCAGATGGATGCGCGCAACTCCGCGTCGGCACGGCTGGCCGAACGTGTGGGCATGCGACGGGAAGCGCACCTGCGTAGCAACTGGTGGTGCAAGGGCGAGTGGACCGACACGCTGATCTGCGCCCGCCTCGCCGATGACCCGCCACCTCGGTAGATCAGCTGGACTCGCGGATGTCGCGCGCGAGCAGTGCGACGTAGAGCGAGAGGACGGATTCCGGATCGTCCAGCGAGACGCCCAGGATTTGCTCGATGCGAGCCAGCTGCTGGTAGTACGCCGTGCGCGACACGTGTGCCGCAGCGGCCGCCGCCGATTTGTTGCCGCCGTGCACGCAGTAGTGCCGCAGTGTGTCCAACAGCCGGGTGCCGCGTTGGTGGTCGCGCGCCAGCAGCGGCCCGAGCTCACGCTCGGCGAAAGCGCGCACCCGCTCGTCGTCGGCCAGCAGGTGGAGCAGACCGCGTAGCCGCACGTCGTGCAGCCGATGAAAGCCCCGCTCCTCGACGGCGCCGTTGCGCTGCACCGGGACCGCCCTGGCCACCTGCCCGGCTTCGAGCAGGCTGCGGCGTGCCTGCGAGATCTCCTCCACCGCGGTGCCCACGCCGACCACGACGGGCATCGGTTGCGCGGCGGCGGCCGACGCGCGGTGGATGTGCGACGACAGCCTGGCGAGCACGCCGTCGACGTCCGTTTGTCGCGGCAGCGACAGCAACACCGTGACGTCGGTGTCGTCGACCACGCCGACCAGCGCGTCCACGTGTGCCCGCCGGGCGGCCAGCACGGTCGCTTCGGCCAAGTCACGCAGGACTTCCTGGGTCGCCATCGCCGTGGCCGGGCGCCGCCCCAACGGTGTCGCCGTACGCGGCCTGACCGACATCCCGACCAGCTGTCGATGTTGCAGCGGCACCCCCAGTGCGGTGGACCGCGCAGCCAGATCCGTCGGCGTCACCGGTGAGGACACCAGCTCGGCCAGCAGCGTCCGATGGGCGTGCCGCTCGAGGCTCTCCCGCTCCCGCGCCGCCAACCGGTGGACGGCCAGCGCCGAAGCGGCTCGCTCGATGAGCACGATCAACCGGTGGTTCGGCTCCTCCGGGCACAGCAACACCAGGCGGCCCCAGTCGTTGCGCCGAGCACCGACCACGGTGACCAGCCAGCCCGCCTCGCGGTCCCACCCGGTGCGCTCGTCCATCGTGACCGCACGGGATCGTTCCGCCCAGTCCGCCAGCAGCTCGTTGGCCGACCCGCCCGCGGTGTCGTAGGCCAGGACGTCGTGACCCAGCGTCTCCAGCACCACCGGGCGGCCGCACGCGGCCACCACCTCGCGCAGCACCTCGGCGGGCTCGGCGCCCGCCACGGTCAGGGCGGTGAACGTCTCGTGGATCTGCTCCGCGGCGCGCAGCTCGGCGACCTGTGCCTCGGAGATCATCGCTGCGATCGCCTCGGTCACCGCCACGTAGCGCGTCTCCTCCGCCAGCGTGATCAGCGGCAGGTTGTTCCGTTCCGCCGCGGCGACCACGGCCTGCGGCAACCGGTCGGTCCACCGGCGCACCAGCTCGATCACCAGCCCGGCGATCCCGATCGTGGCGAGCTGGTCGATGTAGGCCACCAGCGCGTCGTCCTCCTCGGGCAGCGCGACCCCGGTGGTCAACACCAGCTCACCACCGTTGAGCAGTTGCGCGACGTCGGCCACCTCGACCACGTGCACCCAGCGGACCCGGTTCTCCAACCCGCTCGCGCCGGCCACCACACTCGGCCGTCCCTGGCGAATCACCGGGAGCCGCAGGATCTCCGAGATCGTCGGATACATCACCCCTCCCCCACGCCGGACCGTCACCGGCGCGCACGCACCCCGGCGCAACACAATGTACGGCGATTGACGGGCGGGCGATACAGGTTGTGCATGGTGCGCATCACGTGCGGCGGCGACACTCGAACCATGGAGCTCATCGACCGGCACCGCGCCGTGCTACCCAGCTGGCTGGCGCTGTACTACGACGAACCGATTGAGATCGTGCATGGCAGTGGGCGGCGGGTGACCGACGCGAAAGGTCGCAGCTATCTGGACTTCTTCGCGGGCATCCTGACCAACGCCCTGGGGTACGGGGTCACCGAAGTCAACGACGCGGTACGCAAGCAACTCGACAGCGGCGTACTGCACACCTCCACGCTGTACTTGATCCGCAGCCAGGTCGAGCTCGCCGAGCGGATCGCGGAACTGTCCGGCATCCCGGACGCCAAGGTCTTCTTCACCAACTCGGGGACCGAGGCCAACGAGACCGCGTTGATGCTGGCCACCCAGTACCGCCGCAGTGACCAGGTGCTGGCCATCCGCAACAGCTATCACGGTCGCGCGTTCGCCACCATCGGCGTCACCGGCAACCGGGGCTGGTCGGCCAGCTCGCTGTCGCCGGTGCGGGTGTCCTACGTGCACGGCGGATACCGGTATCGCAGCCCGTTCAAGAACTACTCCGACTCCGACTACATCAAGGCATGCGTCGACGATCTGCGCGATGTGCTGCAGACGGCGACCTCGGGCGACGTGGCGTGCATGATCGCCGAGCCGATCCAGGGTGTCGGCGGATTCACCGTTCCGCCGGACGGCCTGTACGCGGCGTTCAAGGAAGTTCTCGACGAGTACGGCATCTTGTTCATCTCCGACGAGGTGCAGACCGGCTGGGGCCGCACCGGTGAGCACTACTGGGGCATCCAGGCGCACGGCGTGACGCCGGACCTGATGACGTTCGCCAAGGGTCTGGGCAACGGCCTGGCGATCGGCGGTGTGGTCGGTCGCGGCGAGATCATGGACTGTCTGAGCGCCAACTCGATCTCCACGTTCGGTGGCAACCCGGTGGCCACCGCGGGCGCTCTCGCGGTGCTCGACTACGTGGAATCCCACGAATTGCAGCGCAACGCGGCGGTGCAGGGCACCAGGTTGATCGCGGGTCTGCGGGCGATCGCCGACGATCACCCGATCATCGGAGACGTGCGAGGAAAGGGACTGATGGTCGGTCTCGAATTCGTCGAGCCAGGTGGCCAGGACCCGAGCCCGGCGCTGGCCACGGCGGTGTTGGAGGAAACCCGCGCTCGTGGTGTGCTGGTGGGTAAGGGTGGACTGCACGGCAACGTCATCCGGCTCGCCCCACCGATGACGATCACGTCCGAGGAAGTCGACGAAGGTTTGGCAGCCATTCGCGACGCCGTGGCGGCGGCACAGGAGGTTACGCGATGACCGCACGCATCACGCACTGGATCAACGGCAAGGACTGGGACGGCGTCGCCGAGCGGACCGGTGAGGTCTACGACCCGGCCACCGGTGAAGTGCGTGCGCACGTCGACTTCGCCGGCCCGAGCGAGATCGAGGCGGCGGTCGCGAACGCCAAGGAGGCGTTCGCCAAGTGGCGCGACACGTCACTGACGGCGCGGCAGCGGGTGCTGTTCGCGTTCCGCAGGCTGCTCGACGAGCGCAAGCAGGAGCTGGCCGAGATCATCACCAGCGAGCACGGCAAGGTCATCGCCGACGCGCTCGGCGAGATCGCCCGCGGCATCGAGTCGGTCGACTTCGCCTGTGGCATCCCGGCGATGCTCAAGGGCGGCTTCAGCGAGAACGTCTCGACCAACGTCGACGTGTACTCGTTGCGGCAGCCGCTGGGCGTCGTCGGCGTCATCTCGCCGTTCAACTTCCCGGCGATGGTGCCGCTGTGGTTCATCCCGGGCGCGCTGGCCTGCGGCAACGCCGTGGTGCTCAAGCCGAGCGAGAAGGACCCGTCCGCGGCGAACTTCGTCGCCCGACTGTGGCGGGAGGCCGGCCTGCCGGACGGGCTGCTCACCGTGCTGCACGGCGACAAGGTCGCGGTCGACGGTCTGCTGACGCACGACGACGTCAAGGCGATCTCGTTCGTCGGCTCCACTCCGGTGGCCCGCTACATCTACTCGACCGGGACGGCGAACGGGAAGCGGGTGCAGGCGCTCGGCGGGGCCAAGAACCACATGGTCGTCCTGCCCGACGCCAACCTCGACCAGGCGGCGGACGCGGCCGTGTCGGCAGGTTTCGGCTCCGCGGGCGAACGGTGCATGGCGGTGTCCGTGGTGGTCGCGGTCGACCCGGTCGGCGACGAGCTGGTGGACAAGATCGTCGAACGGGCCAAGAAGCTGCGCGTCGGCGACGGCCGCCGTGCGGGCTGCGAGATGGGTCCGCTGGTGACCAAGCAGCATCGGGACAAGGTGGCCTCGTACATCGACGCCGGTGTACAGGCCGGTGCCACGCTGGCGCTGGACGGCCGCGAGCACGACATCGACGGTGAGCCGGGCGGGTTCTGGCTCGGCCCGACGGTGTTCGACCACGTCGAGCCGGACATGTCGATCTACACCGACGAGATCTTCGGCCCGGTGCTGTCGGTGGTGCGCGCGCACTCCTACCCGGAGGCCGTGTCGCTGATCAACGCCAACGACTACGGCAACGGCACCGCGATCTTCACCAACGACGGCGGTGCCGCGCGTCGGTTCCAGCACGAGGTGGAGGTCGGCATGGTCGGTGTGAACGTGCCGATCCCGGTGCCGGTCGGCTACTACTCGTTCGGCGGCTGGAAGAACTCGCTGTTCGGCGACACGCACGCCTACGGTCCCGACGCGATGCACTTCTTCACCCGGACCAAGGTGGTCACCAGCCGGTGGCTCGACCCGTCGCACGGCGGGGTCGACCTCGGCTTCCCGAAGAACGACTGATTGCCGGAGGTGGCTCCCGCAGCGCAGGCGCGGCGGGAGCCACCTCATCGTCGGGGGTCGGCGTGCGGCTCGCATCGTCCGGGGTCCGGCGCGGGGCCGCAAATGTCGAGGTTGGGCGCGGAGCCCGCACCGTCCGGCGTCCGGCGCGACCCCTCGGCCGCCCCACGCCCCCGGCGACCTCACACGTCGGCCGCCACCCGGAACCCGGTATTGCCCATCGACGAATCCGGTGTCAGCCCCTGCCGTGCGCTCACGCGATAGCGGCGGCAGTACGACTCGTGACACAGGTACGAACCGCCACGGGCTGCCCGCAGCATTCCGCCTGCGGGCCCGCGTGGATTGTCCGACACCCGGCGCAGGTAGTACGTCGGGTCGAACCAGTCGTGGCACCACTCCCACACATTGCCGGTGGTGTTGTACAAGCCGAATCCGTTCGGCTCGTACTCCCGCACCGGGCAGGTGCCCAGCCATCCGTCGTCCATCGTGTTGTGCCGCGGGAACGTTCCCTGCCACACGTTCATCCGATGTTTGCCGCCGGGCTCGAGCTCGTCGCCCCACGGGAACGCGCAGCCGGTGAGCCCGCCGCGGGCGGCGTACTCCCACTCGGCTTCGGTCGGCAGCCGGAGCCCGGCCCACGCGCAATAGGCGGCCGCGTCGTGCCATGACACGTGTACGACCGGATGGTCCTCCAGACCGTCGAGATCGGACTGCGGGCCGTACGGATGGCGCCAGTCAGCGCCTTCGACCTGTCGCCACCACGGCGCGGCGGCCACCCCGCGGGTCGGCGGGAAGTCATCCGGTAGCAGGCCACCGAACACGAACGACCAGCCGAACCGCTCGGCGTCCGTGCGGTAGCCGGTCGCCTCGACGAACTCCGCGAACTCCGCGTTGCTGACGGCGGTGGGGCTGATCAGGAACGGGTCCACCCGGACGCGGTGGACCGGGCCTTCGCCGTCCTCCGGGTACGCGCGTGGGTCGTCGCTGCCCATCAGGAACTCGCCACCGGCCAGCCGGAGCATGCCGTCGGTCCTGGGTGGAGCCGTCGATTCCACGGCCGCCGGCCGGTGGCTGCTCCGCTCGGCGGACACCGCGCAACACGAGTGTCCGGCGTCAGGCGTGGGCGGCACGGTAACGCTCCCTCGCCTGCTCGCTGGCCACATCGCTGCACTGGTCGTCGGCCAGGTCGAACCGCACCGTGTGCAGCGTGCCGGTGAACGCGTTGTCCACGACCGGATAGTCGTCGGTCACCGGCGTCGCGCGGTCGCAGCCGACGTCGAAGGTCTCGTCGAACGCGAAGTAGTACGGAATGGTCGCCTCGATCTGGCCTTGGGCGACCTTCTCGCCGTCGACGAGCAGGCGACCGGTGCCGCCGCGCCCGACGCCTCCGCCCTGGTAGCTGAAGTCGAACACCACCTCGTGCCTGCCGGGAGGCAGCGGCTGCGGCGCGGTGATCTTCTGGACGCTCAGGCCGAAGTAGTTGTAGGCGTAGCTCGGCTTGCCGTCCGTCACGTAGAACGACCACCCGCCGAAGCGACCGCCCTGGGCGACGATCACGCCGTTCGCGCCGCCTTCGGGCACCTCCACCTCGGCGGTGATGGTGAACGACCGGTTCTTGACGTTCGGCGCGGTCTCCTCGGTCAGCCGCAGGCCGGGGCCGTGGAACGTGATCGAATCGCGGTCGCCGTGCAGGTCGAGCCTGCCCGCCTCCTTCGGGTTCTCCCGTTCGGTCATCCGGTCGTCCAGTGGGAAGACGTTGTACTTCGCCGCTTCGATCATGAACAGCTGCTGGAGCTCGCGCAGCTTCTCCGGGTACTCGCCGGCGAGGTCGTGTGCCTGCGCGAAGTCCTCGTCGACGTGGTAGAGCTCCCACACGTCGTCGTCGTAGAACTTGCGCCCGGACTGCACCATCTCCCACGGCGTGCCGTGCCTGGTGACGGCCATCCAGCCGTCGTGGTAGATGCCGCGATTGCCCACCATCTCGAAGTACTGCACGCGCCGCCGGTCCGATGCCTCGGCGTCGTCGAACGTGTAGCGCATGCTCAGCCCTTCGATCGGCTGCTGCGCCACCCCGTCGACCGAGGAAGGCTGTGGGATGCCCGCGACGTCCAGGATCGTCGGCATGATGTCGATGACGTGGTGGAACTGGTGCCGGATGCCACCGCGATCGGTGATCCCCTTCGGCCAATGCATGATCATCCCGTCCCGGGTGCCGCCGAAGTGCGAGGCCACCTGCTTGGTCCACTGGAACGGCGTGTTCATCGCCAACGCCCAGCCGACCGGGCCGTGCGCGTGCGTGGTCGCATCCCCCAGCACGTCGTCATGGGCATTGATGAACTCGGCCGAGTCGACCAGCCCGCTGGCGATGCGGTGCTCGTTCAGCGTCCCGCCGATGCCGCCCTCGCCGGAGGCGCCGTTGTCGCCCAGGATGTAGACGATCAGCGTGTCGTCCAGCACCCCGAGCCGCTCGAGCGCGTCCACCAGCCTGCCGACCTGGGCGTCGGTGTGCTCGGCGAACCCGGCGTACAACTCCATCAGCGAAGCGGCCGCACGCTTCTCGGTCTCGGACAGCTCGTCCCAGTGCGGGACGTCGTCCGGCCACGGCGCGAGCTCGGTCTCCGGCGGCACGACACCCAGCTCCTTCTGCCGCTGCAGCGTGATCTCGCGTTGGCGGTCCCAGCCGTGGTCGAACTTGCCGCGGTAGGCCTCCCGGTATTCCTTCGGCACGTGGTACGGCGCGTGCGTGGCGCCGAAGGGCAGGTAGACGAAGAACGGGACGTCCGGCTTCAGCGTGTGCTGGTCGGTGATCCAGGCTATGGCCTGATCCACCAGGTCCTCGGACAGGTGGTAGCCGTCCTCCGGCCGTTTGTCCGGCTCGATCGGCGTCGTCCCGTCGAACAGCAGGGGGTACCAGTGGTTCATCTCGGCCGCGAGGAAGCCGTAGAACTTCTCGAACCCCTCCCCCGTCGGCCACCGGTCGAACGGGCCCGCCGGGCTGACGTCCCGCACCGGAGTCTGGTGCCACTTGCCGAACGCCGCGGTGTTGTAGCCGTTGCCCGCCAGCACCTGGGCCAGCGTGGCTGCGCTCCGCGGCCGGATGCCGTTGTAGCCGGGCGCGGCGCTGCACATCTCCGTGGTCACGCCCATGCCGACCGAGTGGTGGTTACGGCCGGTCAGCAACGCCTGACGGGTCGGCGAGCACAGCGCCGTGACATGGAACCGCGTGTAGCGCAATCCGTTCTCGGCCAGCCGTTCCGCGGTCGGCATGTGGCACGGCCCGCCGTACGCGCTCGGAGCGCCGTAGCCCATGTCGTCGATCAGCACCACGACGACGTTCGGCGCTCCCTTGGGCGGCCGCAGCGGCTGCGGTGGCGAGAACTGCGGGCTCTGGTCGCGTACATCCACCGCTGCCGCTGACGGGCGGGGGTCGTCCGGGATCGGCAAGTGGTGCCTGCCGGCCTGCGGTTCGGACATCGCGATCCTCCTTCGTGCTCTCCTGCCCGGCCTGCGCCGGAGAAGCTCGTCAACCGGCGTACGGCTCGGGCAGGGACTGCCCGGGTCAGGGCACGAAGGCGCGCGAGCACGCGAACGCCGGGTCGACCATTGGCAATAGTCGCTCAATACGCAACTAATTGGACTATATGCAACTTCCACGGTGCAGGCTGCTCGGCGGGCGTGTCAAGCCTGCTTCCGGGCGCTATCGCCGTGCGTAGCCGAGACGCGCGGACAACTCCTGCGCGGCGATCCGCAGCTCGGCGACCATGTCCCGCATCTGTGTGCGCTTCATCCGGTAGGACGGGCCGGACGCACTGATCGCGGCGATCACGTCATCGCCCTTGCCGCGCACGGGTACGGCCACGCCGTGCAAGCCCGGCTCGAATTCCTCGATCGCCACCGCGTAGCCGTCCTTGCGAACCCGTTCCAGTTCCTCGCGCAGGCGGTGCGGGTCGGTGATCGTGCGTGGCGCGCAAGCCTCCAAACCTCGGCTGAGCACCAGTTCCTGCCGTTCCTGCGGCGCGGCGGCCAGCAGCACCTTGCCGCTGGACGAGGTGTGCGGCGGGGTGGGCCTGCCGGTCCACTCCTGGGTGGAGATCGCCGAAGGGCCGCGAGCTTCGCACACGTTGATCACGTCGGTGCCGTCCAGGACCGCGATGTGCACCGACTCCCCGAGCTTCTCCGCCAGCGCCTCACACAGCGGGGTGCCGACGCGGACGATCTCCGACTGGTTCGACGCCGCACCGGTGAACCGGAGAACTCCCAGCCCGAGGGTGAACCGGCCGCGCTCACCGTGCTGTTCGACCAGTTCACGCTTCTGCAGCGTGTAGACCAGCCGTGACGCGGTCGACTTGTGCACGCCGAGGTGCGCGGCGATCTCGGTGATGCCGGACTCGCCGGTGCGCGCGAGCAGCTCCAGGATTTCGATGGCGCGATCCACCGACTGCACCACGCCCGACCCACCGTCGCTCCCCGAGTTGCTCATACCGCAACAATAACCAGGCCGGTCCGTCTCCACCTCGGGCCACGCGGAAGTCGGAGAAGCAATCAACCCCCGACCGCGGGATGGCGGCCGAGGGTTGATCGGCGTCGTTGGTGCTACGCAGGTCGCCGACACCGCGGGCCGGTGATCAGGCGGTCGGCAGCGACTCCAGCCGCGCGGTGATCCGCTCGATGTCGGCTTCCGCGGCCGCCTTGCGGGCTCGGATCTTCTCCACCACCGCGGCCGGCGCCTTCTCCAAGAAGCTCGGGTTGGCCAGCTTCTTCTCCGTCTGCTCGAGCTCCTTGCGCGCTGCCGCCAGGTCCTTCTCCGCCCGCTTGCGCTCCGCGGCCACGTCGACCGCGCCGGACAGGTCCAGCTCGACGGCCACCACACCCGAGGTCAGGTTCACGTCGACCGACACCGTGGTGCTGAAGCCCTCCTCCGGGGCGTTCAACCGCGCCAGCGAGCGAACCGCCTGCTCGTGCGCGGCCAGCCCCTGCAGGCCGTCGCCGGACAAGCGAGCCGCCACCCGCTGCCCCGGCTTGAGGCCCTGGTCGGAGCGGAAGCGCCGGATCTCGGTGACCAGCCGCTGCACGTCGGCGATGCGGGTCGCCGCGGCCTCGTCGGCAGGCGCCTTCGTCGCCTTCGGCCACTCGGCGATGACCAGCGACTCGCCACCGGTGAGCGACGTCCACAGCACCTCGGTGACGAACGGGATCACCGGGTGCAGCAGCCGCAGCAGCGTGTCCAGCACCCGGCCGAGGACCACCCGCGTGGTCTCCGCCCGGTCGCCGCCCTCGGCCAACTGCACCTTGGCCAGCTCGACGTACCAGTCACAGAACTCGTCCCACGTGAAGTGGTAGAGCGCGTCGCACAACTTGGCGAACTCGAACTGCTCGAACCGCTCGTCCACGTCGACGACCAACGCGTCGAGCTTGTCGAGGATCCACCGGTCGGCGTCGGTCAACTCGGACCGCTCCGGCAGCTCGGCCACCTTCGCGCCGTTCATCAGCGCGAAGCGGCTGGCGTTCCACAGCTTGGTGCAGAAGTTCCGGGAGCCCGCGGCCCACTCCGCGGCGATGGCCATGTCGCTGCCCGGGTTCGCACCCCGGGCCAGCGTGAACCGGGTGGCGTCCGCGCCGAACTCGTTCAGCCAGTCCAGCGGGTCGATGACGTTGCCGCGCGACTTGGACATCTTCTTGCCCGTCGCGTCGCGGATCAGGCCGTGCAGGAACACGTGGTCGAACGGCTGCTTGCCGTCCATCGCGTACGTGCCCAGCATCATCATCCTGGCCACCCAGAAGAACAGGATGTCGTAGCCGGTGACCAGCACGGATGTCGGGTAGAACGTGCGCAGGTCGGCGGTGTCGTCCGGCCAGCCCAGCGTGGAGAACGGCCACAGGCCCGAGGAGAACCAGGTGTCCAGGACGTCGCTGTCCTGCTCCCACTCCCCCGGCGGCAGCTCGTCGTCCGGGCCGAGGCAGATCTCTTTGCCTTCCGGGCCGTAGTAGACCGGGATGCGGTGGCCCCACCACAGCTGGCGCGAGATGCACCAGTCGTGCATGTCGTCGACCCAGTCGAAGTAGCGCTTGGCCAGCTCCGGCGGGTGGATGGTCGTGCGCCCGTCGCGGACCGCGTCGCCTGCCGCCTTCGCCAGCGGCGCCACGCGGACCCACCACTGCATGGACAGCCGCGGTTCGACGACCGTGTCGCACCGGGAGCAATGCCCGACCGCGTGCACGTACGGCCGCTTCTCGGCGACGATCCGGCCCTGTTCCCGCAGCGCGGCGACGACCGCGGGCCGTGCCTCGAACCGGTCCAGGCCCTGGAACGGGCCGGGGGCGGTGACCACGGCCTGCTCGTCCATGATCGTCAGCATCGGCAGGTCGTGCCGCTTGCCGATCTCGAAGTCGTTCGGGTCGTGCGCCGGGGTGACCTTGACCGCGCCGGTGCCGAACTCCGGGTCGACGTGCTCGTCGGCCACGATCGGGATCATCCGGCCGGTCAGCGGCAGCTCCACCTCCGTGCCGACCAGGTGCTTGTACCGGTCGTCGTCGGGGTGCACCGCCACCGCGGTGTCACCGAGCATGGTCTCGGCCCGCGTGGTCGCGACCACGATGGAGTTCTCGCCGTCGCCGTAGCGGATGGACACCAGCTCGCCGTCGACGTCGGCGTGCTCCACCTCGATGTCCGACAGCGCGGTGTGGCAGCGCGGGCACCAGTTGATGATGCGCTCGGCGCGGTAGATCAGGCCGTCCTCGTACAGCTTCTTGAAGATCGTCAGCACCGCGCGGGACAGCTGGCTGTCCATCGTGAAGCGCTCGCGCGTCCAGTCCACGCCGTCGCCCAGGCGGCGCATCTGGTCGAGGATCTTGCCGCCGTAGGTCTCCTTCCACTCCCACACGCGCTCGACGAACTTCTCCCTGCCGAGGTCGTGCCGGGACAGACCCTCGTTGGCCAGCTCGCGCTCCACCACGTTCTGGGTCGCGATGCCCGCGTGGTCCATGCCGGGCAGCCAGAGCACGTTGTAGCCCTGCATGCGGCGCCTGCGGGTGAGCGCGTCCATCAGCGTGTGGTCGAGCGCGTGCCCCATGTGCATCGCGCCGGTGACGTTCGGCGGCGGGAGCACGATGGTGTACGGCGGCTTCTCCGAGCCCGCCTCCGCCGTGAAGTAGCCCGCGTCTACCCACCGCTGGTACAGCTCGGCCTCGTGGTCGGCCGGGTTCCACGCGGTGGGCAGATTCGTGCTGGGGCGAGAAGCGTTGTCGGTCACGCCCAGAAGTCTACGAACCGGCTGTTGGCCGCCTCACTCGGATTACCCCTTGGCGGCCGAACCGAGGTCCCCGCGCCGCACCAGTCGCCACCAGCGCCAATGCCGGTAGCGGAACAGAGCCCGAGCGAACGCCGTCACGACCGGCGTGAACAGGCCGGCGTCGATCAGCACCGTGTCGGTGTAGCGACAACGCCCGGGTTCGAGCGGTTCCGCGTGCAGCGTGTGCTGCCAGCTACGAACTACGCCGCCGTGTTCTCGGGTCCGCACGGTCCGGTTCATCGGGTCGACGTCTGCGACGGTGATCGTGTATTTGCCCAGCGGGATGACGTACAGCAGGAACATCCACCCGGTCAGCGAGGCCCCCTCCCGAGCGAGGTCGCTGCGTCCGTTCACCGCGGGCAGCCAGATCCACGGCCTGAGCACGTAGCGCACCGTGTCCGGCCGTTGCATGACCGACCACACATCGTCCGCGTCGGCTTCGAGGACGGATTCGACGCGCACTGTGCTCACGGGCTCAACCCTTGTCGTTCAGCAGATCCACCAGGACTGCGGCGTGCGAATGCTCGATGTCGCGCGTTGCGGTCAACAGTGTGACCGGGCCGCGCTCGGCCAGGGCCCGTAGCCGCTCGAGACCCTCCTGCGCCGTCTCGGACTCGAGTTCCTCCCGGTAGCGACGCGTGAACTCGGCGAACCGCTCCGGGTCGTGGCCGAACCACTTCCGCAGCTCGGTCGACGGCGCGACGCCGCGGACCCACTCCGCATCCAGCTGGTCCTTGCTGACCCCGCGTGGCCAGACACGGTCGACCAGCACGCGGGTGCCGTCGTCCGGGGACGGCTCGTCGTAAACCCTGCGCAGCCGCATACGTTCAGCGTAACGATGGATGACCTGGTCCTTTTGGCTCTCGGGTTCTGCTTGCCGAAGGTGCATCATGGGGACGTGGCACGCAAAGCACCTCAGGCAGACATCGACGAAGCACAACTGGAAGTCGGCAAGCCGAAGGATTGGGCGGCAGGCATCCCAGGCGTGGCCGTCTCGATGAAGCGGACCATCGAGCAGGTCGGCCCGGTGCGCACCGTGCGCGCGCTGCGGTTGATCAACCAGCGGGAAGGGTTCGACTGCCCGGGCTGCGCCTGGCCGGAGCCGCAGGAAGCGGCGGGCGAGAAGCGCAAGCACATCGAGTTCTGCGAGAACGGCGCGAAAGCCGTCGCGGAGGAGGCCACCAAGCGCCGGGTCACACGGGAGTTCTTCGCCGAGCACTCGATCGACGACCTGGCCGAACGCACCGACTACTGGCTGGGCCAGCAAGGCCGGTTGACCGAGCCGGTGGTGTTGCGGCCGGGCGCGACCCACTACGAGCCGATCGACTGGGATTCCGCGTTCGCGCTGATCGCCGAGAAGCTGAAGGGGCTGAGCAGCCCGGACGAAGCGATCTTCTACACGTCGGGCCGCACGTCCAACGAAGCCGCGTTCGCCTACCAGCTGCTGGTGCGCAGCTTCGGGACGAACAACCTGCCGGACTGCTCCAACATGTGCCACGAGTCGTCCGGTGCGGCGTTGACCGAGACGATCGGCGTCGGCAAGGGCTCGGTCAGTCTGGCCGACTTCACCATGGCCGACCTGATCGTGGTGGTCGGGCAGAACCCCGGCACCAATCACCCGCGCATGCTGTCCGCGCTCGAGCGGGCCAAGCAGAACGGCGCCAAGATCATCGCGATCAATCCGCTGCCGGAAGCGGGCCTGATGCGCTTCCGCAACCCGCAGAACGTACGCGGGTTGGTGGGCAAGGGCACGCCGCTGGCCGACGAGTTCGTTCCGGTGCGCATCGCCGGCGACCTCGCGTTGTTCACCGCGCTCGGCCGTCTGCTGGTGGAGAAGGACGCGGTGGACTCCGCGTTCGTCGACAAGTACACCGCGGGCTTCGAGGAGTACCGCAAGCACGTCGCCGAGGTGTCCTGGGACGACATCCTCGAGGCCACCGGCTTGTCGACCGAGCAGATCGAGAAGGTCGCCGACATGTTCGCGCGGTCCGAGCGCACCATCGTCTGCTGGGCGATGGGCCTGACCCAGCACCGCAAGGCCGTCCCGACCATCCGGGAGATCGTCAACGTGCTGTTGCTGCGCGGGATGATCGGCAAGCCGGGTGCGGGAGCGTGTCCGGTGCGCGGCCACTCCAACGTGCAGGGCGACCGCACGATGGGCATCTACGAGAAGATGCCGGAGCCGTTCCTGGCCGCGCTCGAGCACGAGTTCGACATCACCGTGCCGCGCAAGGTCGGCTACGACACCGTGGAGGCCATCAAGGCGATGGCCGCGGGCAAGGCGAAGGTGTTCATGTCGATGGGTGGCAACTTCGTCTCCGCCACCCCGGACACCGCGTTGACCGAACGAGCGCTGCGTTCGTGCGAGCTGACCGTGCAGGTGTCGACCAAGCTGAACCGCTCGCACGTGGTGCCGGGGCGGACCGCGCTGATCCTGCCCGCACTCGGCCGAACCGAAAGGGACGTGCAGGCTTCCGGCGAGCAGTTCGTGACCGTCGAGGACTCCATGTCGGTCGTGCACCGCTCACGCGGCACGCTCGCCCCCGCCAGCGGTCAGCTGCGCAGCGAGGTGTCCATCGTGTGCGGACTGGCCAAGGCGCTGTTCGGGCCGGACCACCCGGTGCCGTGGGAGGCGTTCGAGAAGGACTACGACGTCATCCGGGAATCGATCGCCCGCGTAGTACCCGGCTGCGACGACTACAACGCCAAGGTGCGCAGGCCGGACGGCTTCGTGCTGCCGCACCCGCCGCGCGACAGCCGCACATTCCCCACCGCGACCGGGAAGGCGAACTTCACGGTCAACGAGCTCGAGGTGCTGCGGGTCCCGCCGGGGAGGCTGATCCTGCAGACGCTGCGCAGCCACGACCAGTACAACACCACGATCTACGGCCTGTCGGACCGCTACCGCGGCATCGAGAACGGTCGCCGGGTGGTGTTCGTCAACGCCGAGGACCTGGCCGAACGCGGGCTGAGCGACGGCCAGATGGTCGACGTGATCTCCGAGTTCGACGGTGTCGAGCGGCGGGCGGAGCGGTTCCGTCTCGTCGCGTACCCGACGCCGCGCGGGTGTGCGGCCGCGTACTTCCCCGAAGCCAACGCGCTGGTCCCGGTGCAGGCGGTCGCCGAGGTGTCCAACACCCCGGTGTCGAAATCGATCGTGGTACGGCTGGAGCCGCGCAACGACTGACGGTCAGGTATTCGTCGCGGTGATGACGGGGATCACGGCGACGGTCACCACCACCGCGGTCATCTCCTCGATGGCCCTGCGCGTGGCGTCGGACGCCCAGTTGCCTTCGGCGATGGCCTTGGCGCGCTGCTTGGCCGGCTTGCGATCGGCTTTGTCGACCACTCGCGGCACCGTGCCGATGGCGTGCAGCAAGGAGATCAGCGCGGCCACCCGCGGCTGGGGTTCGACGCCGGCCACCAAGGCCTGTCGCAGATCCTCGCGCAGCTTCGCCTCGTGGCTGGAGTCCTGCGCGGGCCAGCGCGTGGTCGGGAACAAGCCGAGCACCTTGTTCCGCTCCTTGCTGAGAATGCCGCGCTCGGCCAGGTGGTCGAGCAGTTTGCCGTGCAGCTTGCTGCTCAGCTTGGCAACGACGTCCTTGGGCTTGCGGCCGTCGTGCTCGGCGATCTTGGCCTGCCATTCGTCGAGCACCGGGTGCCCGGTCGGCGCCGTCCGTTTCACCGCCAGCCGCGCCTTGCGGCCCGTGCCGTCCAACTCGACGTGGCCCAGTTCGGCCAGCTCGATCAGCACCGCGCCGACCAACGCGTAATCGAGGTTGGTCCCCCACTCCGGGCGGCCCGTATCGTCGTCATAAGCGAGCAACAGGAGTTCTTCGGCGAGCAGCATCCCGCCACGCTAGCTGGACGCTGGCGCACCCGCACTCCTGGCAAGGCCGTGTTGGAAAGAGGTGGCGTCGATGGGCCGGATCACCACTCGAACGAAGGTCCTCGCGATCGCCGGCGACGGTGCGCACACGCGCGAGGACGTCCTCGCCGCCGAGGAGCCGTTGGAGTTGCGCGTCAACGGCAAGGCCCTCGCGGTCACCATGCGAACCCCCGGCGACGACGTCGAGCTCGCACACGGATTTCTGCTCGGCGAGGGCGTCATCGGTTCGCGCGACGACGTGGACACCGCCCGCTATTGCGACAGTGTCGACGACCAGGGCCGCAACACCTACAACGTGCTGGACCTGACGCTCAGCCCCGGAGTCCCGTCCCCGGCCATCGGGGTGGAACGCAACTTCTACACCACCTCGTCGTGCGGCATCTGTGGCAAGGCAGCGCTGGACGCCGTGCGAACCAGGACCCGGTTCGATCCGGCTCCGGATCCCGTCCCGGTCGACCCCGCGGTCCTGGCAGGCCTGCCGGATGCGCTTCGGCAGCGGCAGCGCGTGTTCGAAGCGACCGGCGGCCTGCACGCCGCGGCCCTGTTCGATCACCAGGGGAAGCTGCACGTGGTCCGGGAGGACGTGGGACGGCACAACGCGGTCGACAAGGCGATCGGCTGGGCCGTGCTGCAAGGCCGGATACCGCTGTTCGGCGCCGGGCTGTTGGTGTCCGGGCGGGCGTCGTTCGAGCTGGTGCAGAAGGCGGCCATGGCGGGCATCCCGGTGCTCGCCGCCGTGTCCGCACCGTCGTCGCTGGCCGTGGAGCTGGCCGCGGAACAAGGCATGACGCTGGTGGGCTTTCTGCGCGGCGGCAGCATGAACGTCTACACCGGCCACCACCGGTTGACCGGTTCGATGCGTCAGCGCTGAGCGCAAAACAGCCGGGCACGCTCTGTGCGTCAGCCTGAGGCCGCGACCGCCGGCCATAAGCGACCGCGAGTCACCCCCGGAGCGCGCAGCCCAGCCGGCCACGACCGTGCGCCAGCCCTGAGGCCGCAACCGCCGGCCACATGCGACCGCGAGTCAGCCCCGGAGCGCGCAATCTCAACCGGGTGCCAGCCCGGAGCGCGCAGCCCCGCCTGCCACGCTCCAACGTGTGCGTCAGTCCCGAGGCCGCAAACCCTCCAGCCACGCTCCGACCGTGTGTTCGGCGTGCTGGGCTCGTTCCTCGGTGGCGAGCACCAGGCAATGCATCGTGGCGCCGTCGATGAGCGCGAGCAGTTGTCCGGCCAGCTGAGCCGGATCCAGCTCGGAGTTGATCTCCCCAGCTGCTTGCAGAGTGGTCAGCTCGGAGGTGAACCACTCGCGCAGCTCGGCGTCCAGCTGAGCTGCCGTCTGCGTCAAGCTCGCCTCGGTCACCGCCGTGGCGGTGTATGCCAGCCAGACGCGGGCGCGCGACTCGCGCTCTGGATCCAGCGGCAGCCACTGCCACACGACGTCCCGAAGCCGCTCGAGCGAGGCAGGCTCGTCCAGCAAGGACCGCACTGTCGCGACGAACTCCGCGGTTGCGCGTTCGAAAGCCGCCGCGACCAGGTCCGCCTTGGTGCGGTAGTAGTACTGCACCTGCGCCACGGACACGTTCGCCCGCGCCGCGACCGTCCGCATGCTGACCGCGTGAAAACCTTTCTCGGCGACGATCTCCAGCACCGCGTCCAGCAGGTGCGCGCCACGCGGCCGGCCGGTCACAGCGGTTCGTCGCGATGACGGGTCGCGGGGTTGATCACCTTGACCGTGGTGACGACGAGCTCGACGACCCCGAGCACGGCCACCACGATGCCCACCTTGTCCAGCGAGACAACAGGCGTCTCGACGTCACCGGTGGTGAGCCACAGCGCCACGCCGATGGCGACCATGGCGATGCCGATGCCAAAAGACAGGATGTCGTTCTTGCGCACTGCTCCACTCCCCCGACTCGGTGCCTGTACGTTCGTACTGTACGAGTGTACAGGCCACGCAGGCCCGAGCCAATCTGCCGGCGGGTGACCCGTGATCGGGTGGCGTGGCGGATCGAGCAGGACCCGTCGCGCGGACTTTCACCGGCAAACGCTTCCGAACAAACGAAAACGGCCCACCGAAGTGGGCCGTTCTGTCCAGTCGAAGGTTGCCGTCAGGCGGACTTCTCGCTGCGCTCCTGCTGCGCCCGGCGCCGCGACGGCTGCCGGGACACGATGGTCGGGTTCACGTTCTCCCGGACCGTCTGCTCGGTGATGACGACCTTGGCCACGTCCTGGCGGGACGGGATGTCGTACATGACCTGCTGCAGGACCTCCTCCATGATGGCCCGCAGCCCGCGCGCGCCGGTGCCCCGCAGCAACGACTGGTCGGCGATCGCCTCCAGGGCGCCCTGGGTGAACTCCAGCTCCACGCCGTCCAGCTCGAACAGCTTCTTGTACTGCTTGACCAGCGCGTTGCGCGGCTCGGTCAGGATGCGGACCAGCGACTCCTTGTCCAGGTTGGTCACGCTGGCCACCACCGGGAGCCTGCCGATGAACTCGGGGATGAGACCGAACTTGATCAGGTCCTCCGGCATCGTCTCGGCGAAGATGTCCGACGACTCGATCTCGGCCTTGGTACGGACTTCGGCGCCGAAGCCGAGGCCGCGCTTGCCGATCCGCTCGTTGATGATCTTCTCCAGCCCGGCGAACGCGCCGGCCACGATGAACAGCACGTTCGTCGTGTCGATCTGGATGAACTCCTGGTGCGGGTGCTTGCGGCCGCCCTGCGGCGGCACGGACGCCGTGGTGCCCTCGAGGATCTTCAACAGCGCCTGCTGCACGCCCTCACCCGAGACGTCGCGGGTGATGGACGGGTTCTCGCTCTTGCGCGCGATCTTGTCGACCTCGTCGATGTAGATGATGCCGGTCTCGGCCCGCTTCACGTCGTAGTCGGCGGCCTGGATGAGCTTCAGCAGGATGTTCTCGACGTCCTCGCCGACGTAGCCCGCCTCGGTCAGCGCGGTGGCGTCGGCGATGGCGAACGGGACGTTGAGCATCTTCGCCAGCGTCTGCGCCAGGTACGTCTTCCCGCAGCCCGTCGGACCGAGCATGAGGATGTTCGACTTGGCGATCTCGACCGGCTCTTCCTTGGGATCCTTCGGCCCGGACTTCGCCTCGTTCTGGATCCGCTTGTAGTGGTTGTAGACCGCGACCGACAGCGAGCGCTTGGCCTCCTCCTGCCCGATCACGTACTGCTCGAGGAAATCGTGGATCTCCGCGGGCTTGGGCAGGTCGTCGAACTTGACGTCGCGCGTCTCGGCGAGTTCTTCCTCGATGATCTCGTTGCAGAGGTCGATGCACTCGTCACAGATGTACACGCCGGGGCCGGCGATGAGTTTCTTGACCTGCTTCTGGCTCTTCCCGCAGAACGAGCACTTCAGCAGGTCGCCGCCGTCGCCGATTCGCGCCATGACCGTAGACCTCTGTCCCCTCCGGTGCTTCCAACCGATGCACCTGGTGCGTTCGTGTGGCCTCGCGGGTAACGCAGCCTCTTTCACCTACTGACGCTACCCCGTCACCCGCTCCCGGTGGGAGCCTCAATCGAGCGTGACGTGGACCGCTGTAGTCCGCACCCTAGCTGCTTCACCTCGAGCGTGCCTGCAATTGACACACCTCGCCAAGTACGACCAGGTCACGATTCTGTCGAAGTCGGCAAGGAAACCTCGGCGTGCTGCGAGGTGAAGCTGCTAGGGCTGACCCTTCAGCTTACGCCGCGCCCTTCCGGTATTGCAGGACTTCGTCGACGATGCCGTACTCCAGCGCCTGCTCCGCGGTGAGGATCTTGTCGCGCTCGATGTCGGCGCGGATCTCCTCCGCGGATTTGCGGGTGTGCTTGGCCAGCGTGTTCTCCAGCAGGGCACGCACCCGCTGGATCTCGTTGGCCTGGATCTCCAGGTCCGACACCTGACCGTAGGTGCCCTGGGTGGACGGCTGGTGGATCAGCACCCGCGAGTTGGGCAGCGCGAACCGCTTGCCCTCGGTGCCCGCGGCCAGCAGCACGGCGGCGGCCGACGCGGCCTGACCGAGGCAGTAGGTCTGGATGTCCGGCCGGACGAACTGCATCGTGTCGTAGATCGCCATCAGCGACGTGAACGAGCCGCCGGGCGAGTTGATGTACAGCACGATGTCGCGGTCCGGGTCCTCGTGCTCCAGGTGCAGCAGCTGGGCCATCACGTCATTGGCGGACGCGTCGTCCACCTGCACACCGAGGAAGATCACCCGCTCTTCGTAGAGCTTGTTGTACGGGTTGGACTCCTTGATGCCGTAGCTGGTGCGCTCGACGTAGCTCGGCAGGACGTACCGCGACTGGGGCAGGTGCAGCTGGTTCTGAGGGTTCATCACGATTTCCTCTCCGGTCAGCGGGCCGAGCCGTTGTTGGCCAGCATCTCGCGGGTGAGCACCGCGTCCACGAAGCCGTAGTCCTTGGCCTCTTCCGCGGTGAACCAGCGGTCCCGGTCACCGTCGGCGATGATCTGCTCGACGGTCTGGCCGGTCTGCTCCGCGGTGATCTTCGCCAGCTCCTGCTTCCACTTGCTGAAGACCTGGGCCTGGATGGCGATGTCGGACGCGGTACCGGTGACGCCCGCCGACGGCTGGTGCATCAGGATGCGCGCGTGCGGCAGTGCGTACCGCTTGCCCGGCGTGCCCGACGAGAGCAGGAACTGCCCCATCGACGCCGCCAGACCCATCGCGTACGTCGCCACGTCCGGCTCGATCAGTTGCATGGTGTCGTAGATCGCGAAGCCCGCCGTCACCGACCCGCCCGGCGAGTTGATGTAGAAGCGGATGTCCTTCTCCGGGTCTTCGGCGGCCAGCAGCAGCAACTGGGCGGTGATCCGGTTGGCGACCTCGTCGTTGACCTCGGATCCGAGCACCACGATGCGCTCCTGGAGCAGCCGCTCGTAGACCGAGTCGGTCAGGTTCAGGCCTTGAGTGGCCGTCCGCATGCTAGGCGTTGGTTGCTGCGTCACGTCTGCCTGCCTCACATCAGGTCCCAGCGGACCTTGGGTTGATCTTGGGGTTGCCGTCGGTGGGTGCCACCGATGTCGTCATCGACACTAACGAACGGAGGCGGCCGGACATGCCCGATCCGGCCGCCGTTCGCTCACAGCGTCACTCGTCAGTGGCCGACTCCTGCGCCTTGGCCTCGCCACCGGACCTGTCGCCGGCCTCGCCGTCGGACTGCTCGTCGCCGCCGAACAGGTCGGAAAGGTCGACTTCGTTGCCGCTGGCGTCGGTCACGGTGACCTTGCGCACCACGCCGGCCAGTGCCTTGCCGCGCCGCACGTCGGCGTAGATCGCGCCGAGCTGGCCGGACTGCTGGGCCCGCTGCACGTACTCGTCCGGCGACACACCGAACCGCTGCGCCTGGTAGACGATGCGCTCGGTGAGCTCGCTGTCGTCGACCGTGACGTCCTCGGCGTCGGCGATCGAGTCCAGCAGCAGCTGGGTCCGCACCGTCTTCTCCGCCTCGGTGCGCAGCTCCTCGTTGAACTCCTTCGGGTCCTTGCCCGAGGCCTCCAGCGCTCGGTTGAGCAGTTCCTCGTCGTCGTGCGTGTCGGCCAGCTGGTGCATCGCCTCGTGCTTGCGGCTGTCCACCTCGGCCTGCACGACGCCCTCGGGCAGCGGCACGTCCGCGGCCTCCAGCAGGGCGTCCAGCACCTTGTCCCGGGCCTGCACACCCTGCTGCATGCGCTTCACCCGGCGCAGCCGCTCCCGCAGGTCTTCCTTCAGCTCCTCGATGGTGTCGAACTCCGACGCCATCTGGGCGAACTCGTCGTCGGCCTCCGGCAGCTCGCGCTGCTTGATCGACCGTGCGGTCACGGTGACCTGGGCTTCCTGTCCGGCGTACTTGCCGGCCAGCAGCTTGGTGGTGAACGTGGCGCTCTCGTCCTTGGACAGGCCGATCAGCGCGTCGTCGATGCCCTCGACCAGCTGGCCCGAGCCGATCTCGTACGACAGGCCCTCGGTGCTGGCGTCCTCCACCGGCTCGCCGTTCACCTCGGCGGACAGGTCGATCGAAACGAAGTCACCGGACTCGGCGGGGCGGTCGACCCCGACCAGCGTGCCGAACCGGGCGCGCAGCTCGTCCAGCTGCTCGTCGACCTCGTCCTCGCTCAGCTCGATGTCGTCGACGGTGATCGTCACGCCGGACAGGTCGGGGATCTCGATCTCCGGCCGCACGTCCACCTCGGCGGTGAACTCGAGTACTTCCCGGTCCTCGAGCTTGGTCACCTCGAAGTCCGGCTGCCCGAGCGTGCGGACCTCCTCGGCCTGCACCGCCTCGATGTACTTGGCGGGGATGACCTCGTTGACCACCTCTTCGAGCACTGGACCGCGACCGATGCGGCTCTCCAGCACGGGAGCGGGAACTTTGCCGGGGCGGAAGCCAGGAATCCGGACCTGCTGCGCGATCTTGCGGTAGGCGCGATCGAAGTTCGGCTTCAGTTCGTCGAACGGCACCTCGACATTGATCTTTACGCGCGTCGGGCTCAGCTGCTCGACGGTGCTCTTCAACGTGTGCTCCTCGGGGCTTGACAGATGTACGGCCCGTGTTCTCCGGGCGATTGCCCGAGTCTAGATGCTGCGCGAAAACGCCGTCCCAACACCTCTGACTTCGAGCATGCTCCTGCCACGAGTACCCCGACCGGCTCACCCGGTAGACATGGCCATGCCGCCGTCCACCGGAAGACACACCGCGTTGACGTAGGCCGCTTCGTCGGAGGCGAGGAACAGGCTCGCGTTCGCCACGTCCCACGGCGTGCCCATCTTGCCGGTGGGGCTCAGCGCGTTACGGGCGGCGAGGAGTTCGTCGATCGAACCGGCCTGCGAAGCCAGCTGGCGCCGGACCAAGGGTGTGTCGATGAAGCCCGGCGCGACGGCGTTGGCGCGGATGCCGTGTTTGGCGTGCGTCAACGCCACCGACACCGTGAGCTGGTTGACCGCGGCCTTGGCCGCCATGTACGCGGGGTACGGGTAGCCGACGTGCCGGATGGAGGCAAGCGACGAGACGTTGACAATCGCCCCGCGTCCCTGCTCGATCATCAACGGCAGGACGTGCTTGCAGGCGAGGAAGGCGCCGTCGACGTTGAGCTGGAAGGCCTTCTGCCAGTGCTCGTAGCTGAGTTCCTCCGGTGTGCCGAGCACCGTCGCGCCGACGTTGTTGTGCAGCACGTCGACCGCCCCGAACGCTTCTTTCGTCGCGGCGACGGCTGCGGCGACCTGGGTGCTGTCGGTGACGTCCGCGGTCAGCGCGACAGCGGTGTTGCCTTCGTCGTTGATGGCGTCAGCGCTCCACCGGGCCGCTGCGGCGTCGATGTCCACCACCGCTACCGAGGCACCCGCACGGGCGTAGGTCATCGCTGCCGCTTGACCGTTGGTGACGCCGTCGGAGGAGCCACCGCCGCCGAACACCAGGGCCACCCGCCCAGCGAGCCGGTCATCCGTCATGAGCACCCTCCTCGAGGTAGAGCTCGAAGGTCACCGCCACCGGGTTCTGGCCGGGGATCACCACGCCGGAGTGCACGTCCCCGTTGCGGTCGACCGCGACCGCGGCGAGGCTGACGTCGCGGTCGCTCACCGTGCCGGCCAGCGAGGTGAACTCGGTGGCGGGCCAGTCGGCTTCGGTCACCCGTCCTTCACCGGTGCGCAGTCGAGCGCCCACCACGCTGCCGAGGCCGGCTCGCACCCGTGCCGTGGGAAAGCCCGCTCTGCCGGCGACTTCGACCACCGCATCGCACAGGTCGACCCCGGGACGGATCCGCGCGGACACCGCGTGCGGACGTTCGCATCCGCGCCTGGCCCGAGGGCTGAACGCCGGCATCATCGTTTCCGGGCAGGTGGAGCTGACCCAGGCCACGTCGTGCAGCAGGCGCACGGTCGCTTCGATCGGGATGTCACCGACCGTGCACTCGGGCAGCAGGTGTCCACCGCGCACCCGGCCGAGGCCGTCGATCCAGGTGGCGTGGATGTGGGTGAAGCCTTCGCCGTCGCGCGTGCCGACCGTTGCCGCGCCGCCCTGCACGAAGCACGGCCCTGGCGGTTCGATCGCCTCGCTGTAGAACGCGGGGCGGTCCTCGCCTACGGCCGGGTGGACGTAGCGCAACGCGCCGAAGCTGCCATGCGCGAGCTCGACGTTGGCTCCCGCGCACCCCGCCGTGGACACCACATCGTGGAGGTACTCGGACAGTCTGCGACCGGGCGGGATCTCCACGCGCTGCACGGACACCCGGGTCGGGACCACGACGATCCGCTCCTCGGCGACCGGCCCAGGATGGCGCAGGGGAACTCCCGCCCGTCGCGTCATGCCTGCTCCCGGTCGAGCAGTCGTTCGCGGATGGTGCGCTTGACGACCTTGCCGTAGCCCGATTTCGGGATCGCGTCCCACCACTCGAAGCGCTTGGGAATCTTGTAGCGGGCGAGCGACCGACCGAGCCATTCCCGCAGGTCTTCCGTGGGCAACGGATCGTCGGACGGTACGCACACCGCGACGCCGATCTCGCCCCACTTCTCGTCCGGCACACCCACCACGGCGACTTCGGCGATGCCGGGGTGCAGGAGCAGGCGCTCCTCGATCTCCCGCGGGTAGATGTTCGACCCGCCGGAGATGAACATGTCCGACGCCCGGCCGGTGACGTACACATAGCCTTCGTCGTCGACCATGCCGAGGTCACCGGTGCGGAACCAGCCGTTGCGGAAGGCCGCCGCGTTCGCTTCGTCGTTGCGCAGATATCCGGCGAACACCGCGGGCCCGGCGACACAGATCTCGCCCTGCTCGCCGGGTGGCAGTTCTTGACCGTCGTCCGACTGAATGCTCACCCGCATTCCCGTGCGCGGATAGCCACACGTGCCGAACGGGACACCTTCGGGCGGGGTCCGGTCGTGCTCCTGCGGCGGCAGCACGGTGATGGCTCCGGTGACTTCACCCAGCCCGTAGTACTGCACCAGGACGTCACCGAGCACCGTGCGCGCGTGCTCCTGGTCGGCCCGGTACATCGGCGCACCCGCGTAGATCACGTAGCGCAGCGAGCTGTGGTCGTGTCGGTCGACCTCGGGGGCGCGGGTGAGCGTGGTCAGGATCGTCGGCACGGTGAACGCGTTGGTCACCCGCTCGGCTTCCACCAGCCGCCAGATCTCCGCGGGATCGAGCTTCTCCGACGTCGGCAGCACGGTCTTCGCGCCCCGGGCGACCTGCGGCAGCAGGTGAACCCCTGCGCCATGGGACAACGGCGCCACCACGATCTGCACGTCGTCGGCGGCCAGGCCGGGCATCAGGTCGCACAGGTGGTTGTTGATCACGAAGCCCATGTGGTCGTGCGTCAACACGGCGGCCTTCGGCCGACCGCTGGTACCCGAGGTGAAGAAGTACCACGCGGCGTCGCCGTTCCAGACCGGCTCGTCCGGCACCGGCTCCGTCGGCTCGACCAACGACGCGATCGCGCCCGGCGCGTCGGGCTGGGCCGCGATCCACAGCGGGTCGCCGCGGAGATCGGCAGCCTTCGCGACAGCGTCCGCGTGCTGCGAGTAGTCGACGTGGCACACCACGGCCGCGGGCTGCGTCAGGTCCGCCAGATCCGCGACCTCCGCGGGGGTGAGACGGAAGTTCGCCGGGGCAAGCACCCCGCCCGCACGCCAGATCCCGAACATCGTCGCGATCAGCTCGTGATGGTTGGGCGAGTGCACCAGCACGGCGTCGCCGCGCTTGATACCGCGAGCCCGCAGCTGCTCGGCGATCGCCGAGGCCCGGGCATCGAGCTGCCGCCACGACAGTCGCACCGCCCCGTGCACCACCGCGTCGCGCTCCGGGAGCCGTCGCGCGATCGTGGTGAGCAGGTTCGCGAGATTGACCGCGCGCCGCTGTTCGGTCACCGCCACCGCTCCAGCACCGAGAAGTAATTGGCGACCGCGACGCCACCCATGTTGAACACACCGGCCAGCGCGGCGTCCGGGATCTGCATCTGGCCCGCCTCACCGGTGAGTTGCAGCGCGGCCATCACGTGCTGCGAGATGCCCGTCGCGCCGATGGGATGCCCCTTGGCCTTCAACCCACCGGACGGGTTGACCGGCAGCTCGCCGCCGCGGTGTGTCCGTCCGTCCTCGATCGCGCTCGCTCCCTTGCCGACTTCGGTCAACCCGAACGCCTCGTACTGCAGCAACTCGGCGATGGTGAAGCAGTCGTGTGTCTCCAGCAGGTCGAGGTCGGTCAGCGACGCTCCCGCCTCGGTCATCGCCTGGGTGAAGGCCCGCCGCGCGCCACCGAACACCAGCACGTCTCCGCGGCGGGACAGCGGCAGGTGGTCGTTGGCGTGCGCGCGCCCCCGCCACGTCACCGCTCGCTGGGCTTTCACCGCGACGTCCCGGGAGGCCACCACGACGGCGGCGGCTCCGTCCGACACCAACGAGCAGTCGGTTCGCCGCAGCGGGTCGGCCACCACGGGGTTGCGGTCGGACACGGTGTTGCAGAACTCGAAGCCCAGGTCCTTGCGCAGGTGCGCGTACGGATTGCCTGCCCCGTTGGCGTGGTTCTTCGCCGCGATCCGCGCCAGCGCTTCGCGGTGGTCGCCGTACCGGTCGAAGTACCGCCGAGCGAGATCGCCGAAGACCCCGGCGAAGCTGCCCGCCTGCTCTTCCTCGGCCCGATAGGAGGCGCTCAGCAGCACGTCGTTGAGGACGGCGGGTTCGGCGTGCGTCATCTTCTCCGCGCCGGCGACCAAGGCGATCCGTCCTCGACCGGACTGGACGAAATCGAGTGCGGTGTACAACGCGGCGGAACCCGTCGCGCAGGCGTTCTCCACATGCACCGCGGGCACGGTCGCCAGCTCGGGCTGCGCGGCTCCCACCAACGCGCCTTCGAAGCCCTGACGCGACAGGCCGCTGTTGAACACCCCCACGAAGACGCCGTCGACCTCGTCTGCGCCGATGCCGGCATGGTCGAGCGCCTCCCCGGTCACCCGCGCCAGCAACGCTTCCACGGTCGGCTCGGCGGCCTTGCCGAACTGCGAATGACCCCAGCCGATGATGCACGGCGACGTTGTCATGCCTTCCTCCGATGCGCCTGCAGTGCCTGCAATGCCGAATGGACGTTGTGTGCTTCCCTCTGCAGCAACTCGACGAGCTCGTCGCGACGCGCACCGCGCAGGCGCTCGGCGATGCTGGCGATGCTCAGCGCCGCCACCGGGCGGTCGTCGGCGTCGGGCACCACCACACCGATCGCCCACGAGCCGGGGATGACCAGGCCGTCGTTGAGCGCGTAGCCGTTCTTCCGGGACCGGCGTACCAGGCGGCGCATCGTCTCGTCGTCGAAGCGCGGGTAACGTTGCCGGGCTGCCGCGGTCGCCGCGATCACCTGCTCGACCTCCTCGTCGGGCAGCGCGCTGAGGATCGCCAAGCTGCCCGCGCCGATGCCGAGCGGATGCCGGTCCCCCACGGCCAGCGCGAAGTTACGGATCGGCCCAGGCCCTTCCTGCCGCCGGGCGCAGACCGCGTAGCTGCCGTGCCGCACGGTGAGGAACGCCGTGTCGCCCGCCGCATCGGCCAGCCTGATCAAGCTGTCGGTACTGGCCTCACCCAGCCGGTCCGCCCCGTGACTGGCGAGCTCACCGAGCACCGCCGCCTGCACGCCGAGGCGGTAGCGCGCGGTCTTCGGATCCTGCTCGACGTAGCCGGCGTGCATGAGCGCGATCAACGCCCGCCGCACGCTCGCTTTCGGCCGCTCGCTGACCCTGGTGAGCTCGGCCAGCGACACGCCTTCCGGACGATCCCGCGCCAGCACGCCGACCAGGTTCAGCAACACGAGCGTGCGCTGCACGCTCTGCGACCCGGGCGGTTCGTCGCCCGTCTCGGCGGCGTGCGCGATGGTCCATGATGCGGACCGACGTGCACTGATGCCGGGATCAGACACTCGGGAGGCCGCCAACTCGGGACGCATGGACCTCATGATGAGCGCCGAAACACCGCTTGACAATCGGTCCACATCATGGACCACCAAGCTTCGCAAACTGTTGACAGCGTGGATAACGCTCTCCCACGATCGAATGGCCCTCGCTCGGGCGGACGAGGAGAGACGGACAATGAAGTCGAAATCGTGGCGTCGTGGCGTCGCCGTCCTCGCATGCCTCACCCTCGGTGGCTGCACCGCGGTGGACGCTGCCAGCGAGGAGACCTACTCGTGGACGATGACCGTCACGACCGGTGAGTCGTCGACGTGGTACAAGGCCGCGCAACGCTTCGCCGACACGCTCGAAGAGCGCTCCGGCGGCCGCATGAAGCTCGACGTGTTCACCAACGAGCAGCTCTCGGCGGGCGATCCGGCCGCGGGCGTCGAGCAGCTGATGCACGGCGACAAGGACTTCTCGTACAACTCCACGATCATCTACGCGGGTATCGATCCGCGGTTCGGGGCGATCAACGCGCCGTTCTTGTACCGGGACTACGAGGAAGCCGACCGGGTGATCGAACGCAGCGCGCGGGAGGCGTACGAGCGGCTGTGCGCCGAACACGGCGTGCAGATGCTCGGCTTCGGCGAGAGCGGTTTCCGGCAGGTCACCAACAACGTCCGGCCCATCCGCTCCCCCGGCGACCTGGCCGGTATCAAGATCCGCATCCCGGGCATCGGGCTGTTCACCGACTTCTTCCGTGACCTCAGCGCCAACCCGCTGACGATGAACTTCTCCGAGGTCTTCACGTCGCTGCAGCAGGGCACCATCGAGGGTCAGGAGAACCCGATGGACGTCATCTCCTCGGCGGGGCTTGCCGAGGTCCAGCGGTACCTGACGATCTGGAACTACGTCTACGACCCGCTGGTGCTCGGGATGAACAAGGAGGAGTTCGACGCGCTCTCCGAACAGGACAAGCGCATCGTCACCGAGGCGGCCGAGGAAGCCAACGAGTACCAGATCTCGTCGAACCGCGACAACGAGCGGACCCAGGTCAGCGAGCAGGCCGAGCTGATGGAGGTCACCGAGCTCAGTGACGAGCAGCTGGCCGCATTCCGCGAGTCCGTGCGACCGCTGTACGCCGAGTACCAGCAGGTGTGGGGACCTGAGCTCACCCGCGCCGTGAGCCCGGAGGGCTGAGTCATGTGGGGACGCAGACTGGCCGTGGTGGAGAACCTGCTCGCCGCCATACCGTTCGCGGTGGTCGCTGTGGTGGCTTTCGTGAACGTGGTGAGCAGGTACTTCTTCAACCTCTCGCTGGCGTTCACCGGCGAACTCACCGTGAACCTGGCGATCTGGATGGTGATGATGGGCGCGGTCATCGGCCTGCGCGAGGGCGCCCACCTCGGGTTCGCCGTGCTGCACCAGAAGGTGCGCGGCGCGGTACGCACCGCGATGACGGCCCTGATCGCCGTGGCCGTCATCGTCTTCCTGGTCGTGCTGCTGTGGTACGGCTTCGACCTCGCCGTGCGGCAGATCGACAGCGGACGCGCAACGCCGTCGATGGAAGTACCGCAGTGGCTGTTCACGCTGGCGCTGCCGATCGGGGCGGTCTTCGGCATCTACCGGACGATCGAGGCGGCGCGCGGCGGCTTCACCACCACGACCGTGGAAACCAAGCCGAGCGAGGAGGCTGAGCAGTGATCGGCGCGGTGCTGTTCGGCAGCTTCCTGGTTCTGTTGCTCATCGGCGTCCCGGTCGCGTTCGCGCTCGGAATCGCCGCGGTCTGCTCCCTGGTCGCCATGGGCGGGCTGGACATGTTGTCCGTCGTGCCCAGCGTCTTCACCGCGTCCGTGTCGTCCGAGACGCTGCTGGCGATCCCGTTCTTCATCCTGGCCGGCGTGATCATGGAGTACGCGGGCATCTCCCGTCGCCTGGTGGACTTCGCGCACGCGTGTGTCGGCAGGCGTAAGCACGGGCTGGCGATCGTGGTCATCCTGGCGGCGTTCTTCTTCTCCGCCATCTCCGGCTCCGGCCCGGCGACCGTCGCCGCGATCGGGTCCATCCTCATCCCCGCGCTGGTGCGGCACGGCTACGAGAAGCGGCACGCCACCTCGTTGATGGCCACGGCGGGGTCGATGGGCATCATCGTGCCGCCGAGCATCGCGTTCATCGTCTTCGCCGTGGTGGTCAGCGACTACGCGGGCGTGTCGATCGTGCGCCTGTTCGTCGCCGGGATCATCCCCGGCATCCTGCTGGCGATCGCGCTGGTCATCGCCGCGCTCTTCCTCCCGCGCGAGCGTGCCGCCGCCCCTGCGGGCGACTCCCCCGGGGCCGCCACCGCGCCGAGCAAGGTGTCGGCGGACGCCGAAGGCCCGGGCGGCTTGCGTGGCCTGCTGGCCGCGTTCGCCAAGGCGATCCCCGGCCTGCTGGTCCCGGTGATCATCCTCGGGGGCATCTACGGCGGGGTCGTGACTCCGACCGAGTCCGCGGTGGTGGCAGCGGCCTACGCGCTGATCGTCGGCGTGTTCGGCTATCGCGAGATCAAGGCGGCGCACCTCTACCGGATCCTGGTCACCTCGGCCGCCCAGTCGGCGGTCGTGATGACCATCGTCGGCGCGGCATCGGTCTTCGCCTACGTCGTGACGGTCAACCGCATCGCGGAGAGCGTCGCGAACGCCCTGCTGGGGCTGGCGGGCAACCAGGCACTGGTGCTGCTGCTCGCCGTGGTTCTGCTGTTGATCGTCGGTGCGTTCATCGATGCGGTGTCGGCGTTGTACCTGTTCGTGCCCATCGTGGCTCCGGTGCTGCTCGAAGCGGGCGTCGACGTGACGACCATCGGCGTGATGATGGTGGTCAACCTCGCGCTCGGCCTGGTGACTCCGCCGGTCGGGGTGAACCTGTTCGTGGCCGCAGGCATCGCGCGGGTCCCGCTGTTCGAAGTGGTGCGCGGCATCCGCCCGTTCTTCGTGGCCGGGCTGTCGGTGGTGCTGCTGGTCGCCTACGTCCCCGAGCTGTCCAACTGGTTGCCGGATCTGCTGGGCTTCTAGACGAAAGGGCCGATGGCGTGAACCCGTTCGACTTGTCCGGGCAGGTGGCGCTCGTGACGGGCGGCGCCCGCGGAATCGGCCTGGCCACCGCCGAGACGCTGGCCGGGCAGGGCGCGGACGTCCTGGTGGTGGACATCGCCGAGGAGGCGGACGACGTCATGGCGCTACGCCGGCGCCACCCCGACCGGCGAATCGGCTATCGCACCGTCGACGTGCGTGACGAGCGGCAAGTTCGCGCCGCGGTGGAAGCCGCGGTCGAGGAGTTCGGCCGCCTCGACGTGCTGGTGAACAACGCGGGCACTGCGAGCAGGTCGGGGCTGGACACGCTGTCCGCCGAGGAGTGGCAGCGTGACATCGACACCAATCTGCGCGGCACGTTCCTGTTCTGCCGGGCCGCGGTGCATCCGCATTTCGCCGAGCAACGCAGCGGTCGCATCATCAACATCAGCTCGATCTCCGGGATCATGGGCGGCCCGCGGTCGGGCGGCGACTCGGGTGGCCGCTCCGGCCCGGCTTATGCCGCGTCGAAGGGCGGCATCATCGCGCTCACCAAGTGGCTCGCCAAAGAGGTCGCCGAGTACGGGATCACCTGCAACTCGGTGGCACCCGGGCCGATCGCCACCGCGCTGACGTCGTCGGTGACCTACGCGCTGGACGATCAATTGATCAAGCGCATGGGCAAGCCGGAGGAAGTGGCCGCGGCCGTGGCATACCTGGCGTCACCGGGCGCGGCGTACGTGACCGGGCAAGTGCTGCGGGTCTGCGGGGGCGCCGCGATCGGCTGACCGGTCACTGCACCTGGCGGGTCGGATACCGGTCCCGGATCGTCTGGTTGAAGTACCGGCCGGGGCTGGCCGAAGTCATCAACGCGGTGTACACGCTGCGCGGGACGACGAAGTAGCGGTACACCTCGCGGTTGGTGAACTCGACCTCCAGCACCGCCTCGTCCTCGGCGTAGCCGACCGATCGCAACACGGTCGAGGACACCGGCACGCGCTTCATGTGGTCGAAACTGCCACATCGACAAGATCATCGGGTCGGATTTGCCGCATTTCGGGAAGCGACAATACGACAAGGCCCGAACCCATCCGCGTGGATTCGGGCCTGTTCACATTTGTCGGGGTGACAGGATTTGAACCTGCGACCCTCCGCTCCCAAAGCGGATGCGCTACCAAGCTGCGCCACACCCCGCCCCAGCCGCCGGGCCGTGCTCGGCCAGCATATCGGTACCCGCTAAACTGGCGGCGCACCCGGTCGGTGAACCGGGGGTTGCGGGCGTAGCTCAATGGTAGAGCCCCAGCCTTCCAAGCTGGTGGTGCGGGTTCGATTCCCGTCGCCCGCTCAACGCGGTCTCTGTTGGTCGGCCAGCCGGAAGTGGACGATGTCGGTCGGGGTGTCGTCCTCGATTCCCGGGTAGTGCATTCGCAGTGCCCGATGCAATTCAGCCAGGTCGGCGAATCCGTCCTGCCGAGCGGCCTCCTCCGTCAGCTTGCCGATGGTGCTTTCGGCGGGCAGCGTGTTCGTCATGGTCGAAGACCAGCTGGCAGCGCCTGGTGACGCCGGGTCGTCGACGCGGATCGTGCTGGTCTTCCGCCCGGCACGGACGTCCGCGAGGTATCCCTCCCACACGTAGAGCGTCTGCGGCACGTCCGGCTCGATGGCCCGCCAGTCGAAGACGTACGGAAGCAGGTCGCGTACCGGGACGGACTCGTGGCCGATCTTCGTGCGTACCACGGCGCGGACGTCCGGGTCCAGGTGAACAACATCTGACGGCAGCGGCCGCACGGCGAGATCACCCCGCGGTCGTGCACCGCCACGATGCACACCAGGGGAAGCTGCGCGTGCGGCGCGGCCACCGCCTGCCCGATCGCCACCGGCTCGGCGCACGGGCCACCGGTGAAGTGATGAACGTCGACTCCGGTGAAGATGTGGCCTGCGGAGTCCATCACGGCTGGTCCTCAGACCGATGTGCCTCGCGCAACGTTGTCGTCGCCGCCTCGACCAGGCGCTCTTCTTCCTTGGTCAGCACGCCTGGAGCTCAACCGCCGCAGATCCGGGACCGCGGTGTCCGGGCCGGCCGCGGAAAGACGCCCGCGGCGCGCCAGCGCACGATCGATCCACGCGCAGATGGCGAAGAACACGCCTGCCTGCACCGCACCCGCCACGATGCACAACACGCTGCCGAGTGGGCCGGACGTCGATTCGATGGCCGCGATCAGGTGAGTGAGCGGTCGAGCGACCAGACACAACGGCTCGGCCCAGTAGGAGGCACTGGGTTGCGCGACGAGGTGCCACACCACCACATAGCTGCAGACGCCGGAGACGAAGACGGCGTAGCTCAACGCGAGCCAACGTACCCGCCACGGCGCCGGATTCACCGAACGTGCCCGCATGCTCGGCTATCGAGCCACCGGCCGGCAACGTTACCGCCGGCACGGCCATCCGCGAGACAACGTGTTCGGTCGCCACGCCGTAGCGGGCGACGCCGGGTGCCGGGAACGATGGGGCCGCCGGTTACGTTGACGGAACAACGTCGCCGAATGGCTGGGAGTGGGAACGATGGGCGAAGCAGGTCTGCTGATCATCGTGCTGGTCGTGGTGGTGCTCGGCGGGTTCTACCTGGCCAATCAGCGTTCCACCCAGCGCAGGACCGAGATCGAGGACGCCAAGGCCGAGGCCCGCAGGTGGGTCGAGCGGCTCGGTGGCCAGGTGCTCAACCTGACCGGCACGAACGAGGCGTCCAAGCAGGCGATCGCGGATGCGTCCGAGCGCTACACCGCGGCAGGGTCCCAGCTGGAGCAGGCGCAGACGGCGCACCAGGCGCGGTTGGTCATCGACACCGCGTTGGAAGGCCTCTACTACGTGCGGGCCGAGCATCGCAGCGTGGACGTCGAGGGCAAGCATTACGAGGCCTCGCCCGAGCCCGACGACCGGACTCCGTACTACTACCCCGGTGGCCGGGTCGCCGGTCGTGCCGTCCCTCGGGGCTGGTACTCCGAGCCGTGGTGGAAGCCCGCGCTGGTGGCCGGCGCCTGGGGCTTCGGCTCGATGATGCTGTTCAGCGCGATGTTCTCCGGTATGGCCGGGGTCGCCAGCCCGGCCGCGTGGGAGGCGGGCGCCATGAGCGACGCCGACATGGCCGGTGGCGACATGGGTGATGCCGGCGGCGACATGGGCGGCGACATGGGCGATGCCGGAGGCGACTTCGGGGGTGGCGACTTCGGCGGCGGTGACTTGGGCGGCGGCTTCGGCGACTTCGGTGACTTCGGCGGGTTCTAGCGGACCGCACCTCGCGCCGCGATGATTCCGAGGGTTTCAGCCCCGCCCGGCACGCCGCGACGATCTCGCCGGCATCCGGCGCCACGCCGTGTCGATTTCAGGGATTCTCTCCAGCGCCACGTCCTTACGCCGCCATGACGTCGGCGGCGCCACTCAGGCCGCGACGACTTCGACGGCTTTCCGCCCCGACCCCGGCGCCGCCCTGCCGACGGCTGCTGTAACCGGCCTTGCCGCGTGGGCGTCAGTGGCGGCGGGTGCCACCCCTGACGCCCGCGTGCAGCCGCGTTGTCAGTGCGCAGGCCTGACCAGCTTCGCCAGCCGTTCCGGGCGCGGCCACCGCACGTCGTAGGCCCAGCCGAACTTCTCGAAGAACCAGATCAGCCGTGCGGTGATGTCGATCTGCCAGCGGCCGACACCGTGCCGGGCCGACGTCGGGTCGGCGTGGTGCAGGTTGTGCCACGACTCCCCCATCGACAGGATCGCCAGCGGCCAGAAGTTCGCCGACTTGTCCCGCGCCTTGTACGGCCGGTCACCGATGATGTGGCAGATCGAGTTGATCGACCACGTCACGTGGTGCACCACCGCCACCCGGACCAGACTGCCCCAGAAGAACGCGGTCAGCGCACCCCACCACGACCAGGTCACCAGGCCACCGATGACCGCGGGGGCGAGCATCGTGGCGATGGTCAACGGCCCGAACAACTTGTGCACCAGCCGCATGTCCTTGTCGGCGAGCAGGTCGGGCGCGAAGCGCTCCTGGTTGGTCAGCGTGCGGTTGAAGATCCAGCCCATGTGCGCGTGCCAGAAACCGCGCATGATGGCCAACGGCGACGTGCCGAACGCCCACGGCGAATGCGGGTCGCCCTCCCGGTCGGAGAAGGCGTGGTGCCTGCGGTGGTCGGCCACCCAGTGCAGGATCGGGCCCTGCACGGCCATGCTGCCCATCACCGCGAGCACGATGCGCAGCGGCCGTTTGGCCTTGAACGAGCCGTGCGTGAAGTAGCGGTGGAATCCGGTCGTGATCCCCAGCACCGACAGCGTGTAGAAGACGGCCAGCAGTGCCAGGTCGAGCGGGGTGACGCCCCACCCCCACAGCAGCGGAATCGACGCGATCAGCGCCACCGCCGGGATGATGGCGAACAGGTACACCGTGATGTGGGCGGCCATCGGGCGCGGCCCACTCTCGATCGGCTTGGGTCCGCGCTTGGCGGGTCGTTCGGACTCGGTCCGGGACTCGGTCACCGAGCCCCCGTCATGCGTTTTCGAAGGGGAAGCGTCGACGCTCACCGTGGTTGTTCCTCATCTCTTCCCAGCAGCGCACCTACCGGGGTGCGCACACAAAATCGCGGTGGTTGCAGATCAGTCGGGCCACCCCTCGCACCGAACGGTACACGTCCGATCGGCGCGGTAGGAGGTTCTTCACTTGACTGGACGTGGTTACCGCTCAGTACTGGCACTGCGGGCACCAGTAGAGCTTGCGTCCCTGCAACGTCCGCATCGCTACCGTCGTGCCACATAGCAAGCAGGGGTTTCCCACTCGGCGGTAGACATACACCTCTCCGCCGTGTCGATCCTGCCGCGGCGCCCTGCCGGTGACTTCCGGTGAGTGTTCCGGGCGCACGGTGTCGATGCGGCCGCGTTCGACCCCGTCTGCCATCAGCTCGACGAGATCGCGCCACAGCTGCTCGGCCCGCTCCCGGCCGACCGATTTCCCGGGCAACATCGGGTTGATGTTGTGCCGGAACAACACTTCAGCCCGGTAGACGTTGCCGACGCCGGCCAGGACCTTCTGGTCCATCAGCAGCGCAGCGATGGGTGACGAGGAAGACGTGATGCGTCTCAACGCGGGCTCGGGGTCGGCGTCCGCACGGAGCGGGTCCGGTCCGAGCCGGTCGGTGATCTCTTCGACTTCATCGTCGGTCAACAATTCGCAGCGGTTCGGGCCACGCAGGTCGGTGGCGTGCGTCGGCCCGACGATCCGCATGCGCACTTGGCCGATCGGGTCCGGTTCCGGCCGTTCGAACTCGGTGAACGCGCCGTACAGGCCGAGGTGGATGTGCACGACGCCCTGGCCGTCATACCGGTGGAACAGGTGCTTGCCATAAGCCTCGGCGGCGGTCAACACCGTGCCGTCGAGCAACGCAGCTTCGGCGGCGAACCGCCCCTGCGGACTGCTGACTGCGACCGGATGCCCGGCGTAGCGAGCCTGGTGGAGCCGGGCCAGCCGGTGCAGCGTGTGCCCTTCCGGCATTCAGCTCGTCGACGCGTCCGGCAGCGCCGGCGGGGTGCCGGTGCGCTCGTAGTCGGTCAGCTGGCCGATCCGGCGCACGTGCCGCTCGTCGGTGTCCGGCTCGGCGGACAGGAACGCCTCCACGATGGCGGTCGCCTCCTGGACGCTGTGCATGCGGGCGCCGAGGCCGATGACCTGAGCGTGGTTGTGCTCGCGGGTCAGACGGGCGGTCTCGATGCTCCACGCCAGGCCCGCGCGAATGCCCTCGACCTTGTTGGCCGCGATCTGCTCGCCGTTGCCCGAGCCGCCGATGACGATGCCCAGGCTGCCCTCGTCAGCGGCGACCCGCCGGGCGGCCTCGATGCAGTACGGCGGGTAGTCGTCGGCCGGGTCGAACTCCGCCGGCCCGACGTCGGTCACCTCGTGCCCCTGCTCGCGCAGGTGCTGCACGAGATGGTTCTTCAGTTCGAAACCCGCGTGGTCGGCGGCAAGGTAAACACGCACGGTGGGGAGTCTGCCAGCCCGTGATGCGGCGCGCCTGACGGGCCTGGCCCTGGTGAGGCTCAGCGCACGGTATAGGTGGACACGTGCCTACTCCTGCCTCCGCCGGCCGCTGGCTGACCCTGGCCGACGGGGTCCATGCCCGCCGCTACACCGAGCTGGACCAGACGCTGGGGCTCGTCGTCGGCTCGGAGCGCGCGCTGGTCGTGGACACCGGCCGCGACGAAGAGCACGGTGCGGAGTTCGCGGCAGCGATCGCCGACCTGACCTTGTTGCCGACAGTCGTGGTCATCACCCACGCACACTTCGACCACTGCCTGGGCACGGTCGCTTTCCCAGGCGCCGACGTCTGGGCACACGAACGCTGCCAGGTCGACGAGCACGTCTTCGTCGAGCGGGCCGAGTACTACCCGGGTGCGCCCGAACCACCCCTGGTTGCCCCCACCCATCGCGTGCGGGACATGGTCGAGCTCGACCTGGGCGGCCGAACGGTGCGCCTCGTCCACCCCGGCCGTGGCCACACCGACCACGATCTGGCGGTGTACGTACCCGATGCGAAGGTGCTCTTCGCCGGAGACCTGGTCGAGCAGGGCGCCGATCCGTCGATCGGTCCGGATTCGTTCCCGCAGCAGTGGCCGAGCGCGCTCGACGAGCTGCTCCAGCTGGACGCGACGATCATCGTGCCCGGGCACGGAGAGCCCGTCGATCGCGCTTTCGTCGCCTGGCAGCGCGACCGGATCAGCGCTGGATCGACTTGACCTCGAGGAACTCCTCCAGGCCGAACTTGCCGTACTCGCGGCCGTTGCCGGACTGCTTGTAGCCACCGAACGGCGCCAGCGGGTTGAACGAACCGCCGTTGACGTCGACCTGCCCGGTGCGGATGCGCTTGGCGACCTCGATCGCCCGCTCGTCGGTGCCTGCGAAGACCGCACCGCCCAGCCCGTACATCGAGTTGTTGGCGATGCGGACCGCGTCGTCCTCGTCGGTGTACGGGATAACCGACAGCACCGGCCCGAAGATCTCCTCCTGGGCGATGACCATGTCCTCGCGCACGTTGGCGAAAACCGTCGGCCGGACGTAGAAGCCGCGCGGCAGGTCGTCCGGCCGCTCCGGGCCCCCGCACGCCAGCGTCGCACCGGCTTCGGCTCCGGCGCGGATGTAACCGACCACGCGGTCGCGCTGCACTTCGCTGACCATCGGGCCGAGCCTGGTCGCCGGGTCGGACGGGTCACCGGGCTGGTACTTGGCCGCCGCCGCGACCGCGAGCTCCACCGCCTGGTCGTGCAGCGACTCCGGCACCAGCATGCGGGTCCAGGCGTTGCAGCTCTGACCGCCGTTGAGATACGCGTTGGCCACGCCGAGTTTGACGGCCTTGGTCAGGTCGGCGTCCTCCAGGATCACGTTGGCGGACTTGCCGCCCAGCTCCAGCGCCACCCGCTTGACCGTCTGCGCCGCGGCGGCGGCAACCGCCTTGCCTGCCCGCGTCGAGCCGGTGAACGACACCATGTCCACGTCCGGGTGCTCGGCCAGTCGCGCGCCGACCACCGGCCCGGTGCCGTGCACGACGTTGACCACGCCGTCCGGCACCCCTGCCCGGCGCAGGATCTCCACCAGCAGCCCGGTGTTCAGCGGTGCCACCTCGCTCGGCTTGAGCACCACCGTGCAGCCCGCGATCAGCGCGGGCCCGAGCTTGGCCATGATCTGGTGCAGCGGGTAGTTCCACGGCGTGATCGCCGCGACCACGCCGATCGGCTCACGCACGATCAGCGAGTTGCCGATCTCCTCGGTGAACGCGAAGCCGTCGTCGTCGACCAGGTCGGCGATGCCCTTGGAGGTCGCGGCGGGCAGGCTGGCCTGCACCTTCGTCGCGAACGTGATCGGCGCGCCGACCTCCGCCGACAGGATCGCGGCCAGTTCGTCCCGCCGCTCGGCGAGCCCGGCGGAGATGGCTCGGACCACCGCCGCCCGTTCGCGCGGGGTACGCGCGGCCCAGCTGTCGAACGCGGCCGCCGCGGCGGCGACGGCGGCGTCGGCGTCCTCTGCGGTTCCTGCCGGTACCGAGCCGATGACCTCCTCGGTCGCCGGGTTCAGCACGTCGATCGATTCCGCTGACTCCGAGTGTTCGACTCCGTTGATGAAGTGTCCGACACGGGTCAGAGCGGGCGCAGCCATGACAACTCCTCGCAAATCGACGGCACGATCCCTTACTACCTTGGCACAGCTGCCCTGCCCGGCACGGTGCGCGCACTGTCGGCGGTGCGCCCCGAGGATCATCGACACCGCTGTCGCCGGAGGCGTCCTGGCTCGGGCACGGAGCCCGGTCGGGCCTCCGCGGCGTGCTGCTGCGCGCCGGCCACGCCGACATCCTCCGACAGTCAATCGACGACGGGCTGAGCCGGCTCGGGTCAGTCGAACTTCAGCTCACCGGTGCGGCTGCGCTTGAGCTCGAAGAAGTCCGGGTAGCCGGCCAGCATCACCGCGCCGTCGAACATCTTCAGCGCGTCCTCGCCGCGCGGGATGGACTGCAGCACCGGCCCGAAGAACGCCACGCCGTCGACGTGGATGGTCGGCGTGCCGACGTCGTCGCCCACCGGGTCCATGCCGCGGTGGTGGCTGGCCCGCAGTGCCTCGTCGTACTCGGTGGACGTGGCGGCCTCGGCCAGCTCCGCGGGGGCACCGATCTCCGCGAGCACCTCGGGGATGATGCTCGGGTCCTGGCCGCGCCCCTGGTTGTGCGCCCGCGTGCCGTAGGCGGTGTAGTAGTCGCGCAGCGCCTTCTGCCCCAGCTTCTGCTCCACCGCGATGGCCACCCGAACCGGGCCCCAGCCGAACTCCAGCAGCTCCTTGTAGTTGTCCGGCAGGTCGTCGCGGTTCTCGTTGAGCACCGACAAGCTCATCACGCCGAAGGTCAGATCGATGTCGCGGTGCTTCTCCACCTCGAGGATCCAGCGTGAGGTGATCCAGGCGAACGGACAGATCGGGTCGAAGTAGAAGTCGACCTTGGTCCGCTTGGTGCTCGCCGGTGCTGTGCTCATCGACACTCCTTGCCGGGGTTGGGGGAAAATTTCGTTCCACGATGCCCAACCACGACAATGGCGAACTTGTTCCCAGCTGCGCCACGCAAGCGGTCATTGTGGCGCCAGATCATGATTTGATGCAGCAGATTCCATCGTTCTCTCTGTGCAACCGAGGTGCTTGTGGTCGCCCCCAACCTGACTCGTGACGAAGCCAGAAGCCGCGCCGAACTCATCGGCGACGCGCAGTACGACATCGAGCTGGACCTGACCGACGGAGCAGGCAGACCCGGCGAGGAGACGTTCCGCTCGACCACCACGGTCACATTCGCGGCACAGGGCTCGGGCCCGAGCTTCATCGACATCGTGGCGGCGCACGTGCGGTCGGCAAGCCTGAACGGCGCCGAGCTGGACGTCGCAGGCTACGACGAGGAGCGCGGCATCGCGCTGCCCGAACTCGGCGAGTCCAACACGGTCACCGTCGACGCCGACTGCCGCTACATGAACACCGGCGAGGGCTTGCACCGGTTCGTCGACCCGGTCGACGGCAACGTCTACTTGTACTCGCAGTTCGAGACGGCCGACGCCAAGCGGATGTTCGCCTGCTTCGACCAGCCGGACATCAAGGGCGTCTACCGGATCACGGTGATCGCTCCGCGCGACTGGAAGGTCGTGTCGAACGCCCCGGTGAAGGCCACCTCCGAGACCCCGGAGGGCGCGATCCGGCACGAGTTCGAGCCGACCGAGAAGATCTCCACCTACCTGGTGGCGCTGATCGCCGGGCCGTACGCCGAGTGGCGGGACGAGTACCGCGACGAACACAAGACGATCCCGCTGGGCATCTACTGCCGGGCGTCGCTGGCCGAGTTCATGGACGCCGACCGGCTGTTCACCGAGACCAAGCAGGGATTCGACTTCTACCACCGCAATTTCGGCGTCACGTACCCGTTCGCCAAGTACGACCAGCTGTTCGTGCCGGAGTTCAACGCGGGCGCGATGGAGAACGCCGGCGCGGTGACGTTCCTCGAGGACTACGTGTTCCGCAGCCGGGTCACCCGCTACTCGTACGAGCGGCGGTGCGAGACGCTGCTGCACGAGATGGCCCACATGTGGTTCGGCGACCTGGTCACCATGCGCTGGTGGGACGACCTGTGGCTGAACGAGTCGTTCGCCACATTCGCCTCCGTGCTGGCGCAGGCCGAGGCCACCGAGTACAAGCACGCGTGGACCTCGTTCGCCAACATCGAGAAGTCGTGGGCCTACCGGCAGGATCAGTTGCCGTCGACCCACCCGGTGGCGGCCGACATCCCGGACATCCAGGCCGTCGAGGTGAACTTCGACGGGATCACCTACGCCAAGGGCGCCTCGGTGCTCAAGCAGCTGGTCGCCTATGTGGGCCTGGAGAACTTCCTGTCCGGGCTGAAGGTCTACTTCAACCGGCACGCGTGGCAGAACGCCACCCTGGCGGATCTGCTGGCCGCGCTGGAGGAAGCCTCCGGACGTGACCTGTCCTGGTGGAGCGCGCAGTGGCTGGAGACCACGGGCTTGAACGAGCTGCGGCCGTCGTTCGAGGTCGACGACGAAGGCAAGTTCACCTGGTTCGCGGTCAAGCAGGCGGGCGCCAAGCCCGGCAAGGGTGAGCTGCGGACCCACCGGCTGGCGATCGGTGTCTACGACGATGTCGACGGCAAGCTGGTGCGGACGCACCGGGTCGAGCTGGACGTCGACGGCGAGTCCACCACGGTCGACGAACTGGTCGGCGTGCCGCGCGGCAAGCTGGTGCTGGTCAACGACGACGACCTGACCTACTGCGCGATGCGGCTGGACCCGGAGTCCCTGCAGACGCTCGTCGACCGCATCGGCGACATCACCGAGCCGCTGCCCCGCACCCTGTGCTGGTCGGCGGCCTGGGAGATGACCAGGGACGCCGAGTTCAAGGCGCGGGACTTCGTCGCCCTGGTGTGCCGCGGTCTGCCCGCGGAGACCGAGGTCGGCGTGGTGCAGCGGGTGCTGCTGCAGGCGCAGACCGCGCTGTCGTCGTACGCCGACCAGGAGTGGGCGGCCAGCGAGGGCTGGCCGACGTTCACCGCTGCGGTGCTCGCCATGGCCCGTGCTGCGGAGCCGGGCTCGGACCACCAGCTGGCTTTCGTCAACGCGTTGACCGGCTCGGTGCTGGACTCCGCCACGGTGGACTTCCTGGCCAGCCTCTACGACGGTTCGGCGACGCTGAACGGCCTGACGGTGGACACCGATCTGCGCTGGCGGCTGCTGCACGCGCTGGTGGCGCACGGCCGGGCGGAGAAGCCGGAGATCGAGGCGGAGCTGGCGCGGGACAACACCGCGACCGGTCGGCGGCACGCCGAGCGCGCCTTGGCGCTGCGGCCGACCGCGGAGGCGAAGGCGGAGGCGTGGCAGCGCGCGGTGCACGACGACGAGCTGCCCAACGCCATCAACGACGCGATCATCGCGGGCTTCAGCCACCCTGGCCAGAAGCATCTGCTCGGCGACTACGTGAAGCAGTACTTCGAGGTGGTCGACGACGTGTGGAGCCGCCGCACCTCGGAGCGCGCACAGGCGGTCGTCGTCGGGCTGTTCCCATCGTGGGAGGTCGAGGAATCGACCGTCGCCGCCGCGGACGAGTGGCTGTCCGCGGAGCGTCCGGCAGCGCTGAAGCGGCTGGTGACCGAGGGACGCGCGACCGTGGTTCGGTGTCTGGCCGCCCGCGACTGCGACCGCGGCTGAGCACAAACGAACGCCGGGCCTGTCCGCTGCGTGCGGACAGGCCCGGCGTTTTCGCGTCTCAGGCGTGAGAAGACATCGTCAGCGCGGCGGGCGGCCCGCCTGCTCGTCGAGCATGCGCAGGCCGTTGACCAGCCCGCCGACCAAGTCGCCCTCCTTGAACGAGGCGACCATGTTCATCACCGCGAGCTTGCAGGCTCGGGCGGGCAGGCGGGCACCGGCCGCTTCACCGGTGACCAGTTCGACGACCCGCTCCGCGGGCGACACGGCGATCAGCACCGAGCGCGGCGCCTGCTCGCCGAGTTGCTCGAACAGCTTCTCGGCCTCGACCCGGCTGTCCTCCCCCAGCTTGCCGAGGTAGATGCTGAAGAACAGGCCGGTGTCGCGGCTGGCCAACGTCAGCGCTTCGTCCAGGCGAGCCAGCTGCGCAGGCGTGAACGGCTGGTCGGCGTCGGTGAATTCGTGCGGCTTGGCGACGGACACCCGGCCGCTGAGCGTGACCGCCGCGCCCTCCTCGAGCGTCTCCGGATCCACCTTCGGGAACGTGAGCTCACCAGCTGCCACGGGCACCTCCCAAGGTCATGCGACCCGGCTCGGTCGACTCGCCGGCGTCCTCCGGCACCGGCGGCAGCACGTCCGGGTGGGCACCCCACCACATCGGCGGGTAGTTCCAGTCCTGGCCGGGCCGGTACCGCGTCCGGCCGGACAGCTTCGACCGCATCGTCAGCAATCCGACAATGGCGCAGAACGCACCGGGGATCACCGCGAAGATCAGGATCGTCTCCATCACGCTCACGCGTGCAGGGTAGCCGATCCCGTTCCCGCACACCGAGCGCGGCGAGCCAGACGTGTTCTACGCGACTGATCCGAGGTACAACTGCCACTCCGGAAGGGCGTCGTTGACCTCGGCGAGCAGCCGCCAGTGCGGTCCGCGCGGCGCCACCGGCTCGACCCGCAACGACCAGCCGAGCTCGGACAACAGCCGGTCGGCCTTGCGGTGATTGCACTTGGCGCAGCTGGCCACGCAGTTCAACCAGCTGTGCGCGCCGCCGCGGCTCTTCGGCACCACGTGGTCGATGGTCTCCGCCTTGCCGCCGCAGTAGGCACAGCGGTAGCCGTCACGGTGCATCAGGGCCGCGCGCGTCAACGGAACCTTGGCCCGGTACGGTACCCGCACGTAGTTGTTCAAACGGATGACCGACGGCAGCGGCACCGAAGCCGAAGCCGAGTGCAGCACCATTCCGGAAGGATGTCCGTGAACCACTTCGGCCTTGCCGCACACCAGCATCACCACAGCGCGGCGCAGCGGCAGCGCGGTCAGTGGTTCGAACGTGGCATTGAGCAACAGCACGCGGGAACGCGTCCAGTGCTGACGTATTCGGTCCTTGGGAGAAGCATCACCACGGCTGTGGTGGCCCGATTTGTGGCGCCTCGCCTCGCGTCGTGATGGCATGCCACCCAACGAGCGGGCGGCCCTGATCGGGGTCGGTTGTAACTTCGGCACTCGACTACCTCCATACCGCGCAGGCATAGTCCGTGCTGTGCACGCCTAGTCGACCACGTATCGAGCCGAAACGCACGCCTCTTTTGCGACGTGTTACGTGACAGCGGCCGCATATCGAGTGTGCACGATGGAATGAACAGGACAGTGAACCAGGCATGAAGGGAACGGTCGCGAGCGTCATGCAGCTCGATCCCAATGATCCGCCGGAGTGCGTTGCCGACGCCGGATCGTGGTGTCAGCAGGTGTGGCACCTGACCGGCAACCGCTGGCTGGCCGGGTCGGCGGAATGGCTGGTCGCCAAGCCGCTGGCCATCGTGCTGACCATCCTGGTCGCGCTGCTGGTGCGCTGGCTGGTGCACCGGCTGATCGACCGGCTGACCAAGCTGCCGTCCGGTTCGGGCGACAAGCGGCCGACATTGCTGCGTCCGCTGAAGGAAAAGGCGCCCAACCTGCTGAATTCCACGTTGATGGAACGGCGCAGGCAGCGCGCCAAAACGATCGGTTCGGTGCTCAAATCGGTCGCGTCGTTTTTGATCATGAGCATCGCGGTGATGCAGATCCTGTCGGTGCTCGGGGTCAATCTCGCGCCGATTCTGGCGTCGGCCGGTATCGCCGGTGTCGCGCTCGGTTTCGGTGCGCAGAACCTGGTGAAGGACTTCCTGTCCGGCATCTTCATGATGGCCGAGGACCAGTACGGCGTCGGCGACGTCGTCGACCTGGGCGACGCCACCGGCACGGTGGAGGCCGTCGGACTGCGGATCACCACCCTGCGGGACATCAACGGCACGGTCTGGTACGTCCGCAACGGCGAGATCCTGCGGGTCGGCAACTCCAGCCAGGGCCACGCCAACGCGGTGGTGGACATGCTGCTGGCGCCGGGCTCGGACATCGAGCGGGCCACCCGCCTGATGCAGAGCGTGGCGACCGAGGTGACCAGCGAGGAGCCGATCTCGGCCGATGTGCTCGAGCCACCGGAGATGCTCGGTGTGAACTCCATCACGGCGGAGGGCATCACGCTGCGATTGTCGGTAAAGGTCAAGGCGGGATCCCAGTGGTCGGTGCAGCGCACTCTGCGCGCGCGCATCGCCACCGCGCTGACCGAGGCCGGATTCGAGACCCCGTCGTGGCGGCTGCTGGTGCCGCGCAACAACGACAACCAGAAGTGACAGGATGGACGGCGTGTCCGAGCAGCTGACGTTCTACGAAGCGGTGGGTGGCGAGGAAACCTTCCACAAACTCGTCCACCGCTTCTACCAGGAAGTGGCCTCCGACGAGGTGCTGCGGCCGCTGTACCCGGAGGAGGACCTGGCGGGCGCGGAGGAGCGGCTGCGGCTGTTCCTGATGCAGTACTGGGGCGGGCCGCACACCTACTCCGACCGGCGGGGCCATCCGCGGCTGCGCATGCGGCACGCGCCGTACAAGATCGGGCCGATCGAGCGCGACGCGTGGCTGCGTTGTATGCGGGTCGCGGTGGACGAGAGCGGGATCACCGAGCCGTACCGCACTCAGTTGTGGCAATACCTGGAAATGGCAGCGGACAGCATGATGAACTCGTGGGTGTGACCGAGGCGCTCAACTGGTGGCGCACCGCCACCGTGTACCAGATCTACGTCCGTTCGTTCGCCGACAGCAACGGCGACGGCGTCGGTGATCTCGAAGGCATCCGCAGCCGCCTTGATTACCTGCGTGATCTCGGCGTCGACGCGGTATGGCTGACGCCGTTCTACCGCTCCCCCATGGTCGACAACGGCTACGACGTGGCCGACCCCCGTGACGTCGACCCGTTGTTCGGTGACCTCGACGCGTTCGACCGGCTGCTGGCCGATGCGCACGAGCGCGGCATCAAGGTCACCGTGGACGTGGTGCCGAATCACACCAGTTCGCAGCACCCGTGGTTCCAGGCCGCGCTGGCCTCCCCGCCGGGCAGTCCCGAGCGGGCCAGGTACTGGTTCCGGGACGGCAAGGGTGACGACGGCGAGCAGCCGCCGAACAACTGGCTCAGCTGCTTCACCGGCCCGGCGTGGACCCGGGTGGCGGACGGTCAGTGGTACCTGCACCTGTTCGCTCCGGAACAGCCGGATCTGAACTGGGCCAACCCCGAAGTGGTCGCGGACTTCCACAAGACGTTGCGGTTCTGGCTGGACCGCGGGGTGGACGGCTTCCGTATCGACGTCGCGCACGGCATGTCCAAGCCCGCCGACCTGCCCGACATGGACCCGCGGGCGATGTACAACGTGGTCGAGCACGCCACCTACACCGATCCCCGGTTGAACCACGAAGGCGTCTTCGAGCTGCATGAGGGTATCCGCCGGGTGCTCGACGAGTACCCAGGTACGGCGGCCATCGGCGAGGTGTGGACATTCGACGACGAGCAGATGGGCCAGTACATCGCGCCGGGCAGGCTGCACCTGGGGTTCAACTTCCGGCTCGCACTCACCGACTTCGACGCCGACCAACTGCGTTCGGCGATCGACCGTTCGCTGGCGGTTCCGCTGCGCGTCGGCGCCCCGCCCACGTGGACGCTGAGCAATCACGACGTCTGGCGACAGGTCAGCCGGTACGGCGACGGCGAGGTGGGCTTGGCGCGAGCGCGCGCGATGGCGCTGGTGGAGCTGGCCCTGCCCGGCGTGGTCTACCTGTACAACGGCGAGGAGCTGGGTCTGCCGAACGGCCCGCTGACCGAGGAGCAGAGCACCGACCCCGGTGGCACGTCCGACATGCAGGGCTCGCGCGACGTCGCGCGGATTCCGCTGCCGTGGTCGGGTGACGAGCCGCCGTTCGGTTTCACCAGCGGGTCGCAGACGTGGCTGCCCATGCCGGCCGACTGGGCCGATCGCACGGTCGAGCGCCAGGAGGCCGACCGCTCGTCGACGCTGTGGCTGTACCGGGATGCGCTGCGGCTACGGAAGTCGCACCCTGCGATCTCCGGCGACAAGGTCAGCTGGGAAGACGCGCCGTCCAGGTGTTTCATCATGCGACGGCCGGGCGGTTTGGCGTGTGTGCTGAACACGTCGGACGAGCTGGTGGACCTGCCCGCCGGTGAAGTGCTGCTGACCAGCGCGCAGCTGCAGGGCGGGAAGTTGCCGCCGAACTCCGCCGCCTGGGTCGTGTAAGCGGCCGGGGCAGGCGGTGCTTGGCCGCCGGGCTCGTCTCCCCTAGAACACCAGCGGGAGCAGGGCGTGCCTGCGGCGAACCACCGCACCGAACCGCGCGTCGATGCGCAGCCACGAGTCGTTGGCCCGCACTCGCACGACGTCGTCGCTGTGTTCTTCCGGCTGACCGGTGAAGCCCATACCGGCCAGTGCGAACAGGCACCGCATCGGGACCTTCAGGTCGACCTGCCCGTTCGACACGGTCAGCACCGGCTGCTCCAACAGCGACGCGGGCGGATTGCCCATCGGCCCCGCGTTCTCCTTGGCCACGGTCAGGCCACGCTCGGTGAGATCGCTGATCACCGAGACCGGGACGTCGTCGACGACCGGCCAGGAACCTTGTGGCGGAAGCTCGGCGCGCCAGAGCAGATCACGAGCCGGACCCGGATCGACTTCGTCGGAACGCACCACGGTCAGCGCAGCGAGCAGCTCGTTGCCGCTGACCGTCACGTCCGACGGGGTCAGTTCGGCCCGCACCGCCCGAGTCGCCAGCACTTCGAACGGTGTCGTAGCCCAAGCCTCGACCACTCCCCCGCCGTCACGCACGCGCATGCGGACCGGGACCTGGGCATCCAGCCGGACGGCGCGGGCCACGAACGCCGCCAGGTTCTCCCGCTGGGCGGGGTCGTCGATACGCAGTGCCGTCACATGCTCAAGCTACCAACGCCGCCGCGGCGCCTGACGCCTCATCCGCGAGTGCGGATCAGAAATCGAACAGCGGACCTTTCCGGGCGATCATGAAGCACCGGTTCGGGAACGTCTCGGAATACTCGACATCCGATTCTCCCCAGTGCCCGGAAATGCGGCCGGTGATCGGCTGGTAAACGAACACACAGGGCCCGTCGGAATGGCTGACTTCCGCGGCGTCGCCGTTGACGTCGGCCAGCATCTGGCAAGCCTTGTCGGCGTGCGGGTGGGTGCCCCCGACCGGATCGCACTCGAGCGTGACCTCGGTCTGCGCGCCCGAGTCCTCTTCCACGACGACCTGCAGCTCGGTGGCCGGATCCGGCTCGGCAACGGCCATCGGCGCCGCGACCGCCAGCATGACCACCGGCACCGCGGCAACAATTGCTGAACGAGAGATACGCATGATTGCTCGACCGTAGTGCGGCCTGCTCCGCCGGACAGGGCAACGACCCGATGGGATGACGGAAATCGCCCCATCGGGCCGGTGGGAATTGCCGCTACCGAGCCATGCTGCGCAATTGCCTGGTCGCCACCGACAGCGTCGCCAAGTCGAGCCTGCCGACCCGGGCGATGTCGTCCAGCGCCTCCCTGGCCCTGGCGAGCCGAGAGCTGTTGGCCTTCTCCCACTGCCCGATCTTCACCTCGACCGGGTCGCCCGGGTCGCTGATGCGCAACGCGTCCAGCGTGATCGCCCGCAGGGACAGGTAGATGTCGTCGCGCAGCGCCAGTCGAGCCAGCGCGTGCCAGCGGTTGCCTCGCTCCAACGCGGTGACCGAGGTCAGCATCCGGTTGATGCCCAGGTGCTCGGACAGCGCGTAATACAGCTCGGCCGTCTCCAGCGGGCTGCGCTCGCGATCCATGCCGATCTCCTGCTCGGCCAGCTCGGCCACCTCGGTGATGTCCAGCAGGCCGTAGGTGAACAGCAGCGCGGCGATCCGGCCGGCGAGCTGCTCCGGCACACCGTCGGCGATCAGCTCGTCGCGGCGCTGACGCAGCTCGGCCAGCTCCTCCCCACGCAGCAACTCCGGCACCTTCGGCTGCAGATCCTCGACGACGCCGGCGAACCGACTGATCTCCGCGCCGACGGCCAGCGGCTGCGGCCGCGACGACAACCACCAGCGCGCGGCGCGGTCCAGCAACCTGCGGGTCTCCAGCACCATCCGGTCGGCGACCTCGGTCGACACGACGTTGTCCAGCCCCTCGATCTCCTGCCACACCGTCGGCAGGTCGAACACGTTGGTCACCACGGTGAACGCCCGAACAGCGTCGGTCGCCGTCGCGTTCATCTCCTCGGCGAGCCGGAACGCGTACGACAGGCCGGCGCCGTCCACCACCTCGTTGACCACCTGGGTGGTGATGATCTGCCGGTTCAACGGGTGCTGCTGGATCAGGTCGGCGAACCGTTCCCGCAGCGGCGTCGGGAAGTACAGCGGCAGCCGGCGCGCGAACACGTCCTGATCGGGCAGGTCGGAGTCGATCAGTTGGTCCTTCAGGTCCAGCTTGACGTGGGCCAGGATGGTGGCCAGCTCGGGCGAGGTCAGCCCCTCGCCCGCGGCGAGGAGCTTCTTGAACTCGTTGTTGCTCGGCAGCGCCTCGAGCTCCCGGTCCAGGCCCGCCTTCTCCTCGAGGTAGGACACCAACCGCTGGTGCACCGACGCCATCGGGGCGTTGTGCGCCCGGGACACCCCGAGCACGGCGTTCTGCCGGTAGTTGTGGCGCAACACCAGTTCGGCGACCTCGTCGGTCATCGACTCCAGCAGCGGAACCCGCTCGTCCTGACTCAGCTCGCCGCGGGCGATGGCCTGCTCGAGCAGGATCTTGATGTTGACCTCGTGGTCGGAACTGTCCACCCCGGCGGAGTTGTCCAACGCGTCGGTGTTGATCTTGCCGCCGTTGCGGGCGAACTCGATCCGGCCGCGCTGGGTCAGGCCGAGGTTGCCGCCCTCGCCGACGACCTTGACCCGGAGCTGGTTGCCGTCCACCCGCACCGCGTCGTTGGCCTTGTCGCCCGCGTCGGCATGGCTTTCCGTACTCGCCTTGACGTAGGTGCCGATGCCGCCGTTCCACAGCAGGTCGACCGGCGCCAGCAGGATCGCCCGGATCAGCTCGTTCGGCGTCAGCTTGGTGACGGTGTCCGCCAGCCCCAGCGCCGCTCGCATCTCCGGCGTGATGGCAATCGTCTTGGCCGAGCGTTCGAAAACTCCGCCGCCCTTGCTGATCAGGCTCCGGTCGTAGTCCGCCCAGGTCGACCGAGGCATCTCGAACAACCGCTTGCGCTCCCGGAACGACGTGGCGGCGTCCGGGTTCGGGTCGACGAAGATGTGCATGTGGTTGAACGCCGCAACCAGGCGGATGTGCTCGGACAGCAGCATGCCGTTGCCGAACACGTCGCCGGCCATGTCGCCGATGCCGACCACCGTGAAGTCCTGCTTCTGGGTGTCGATGCCGAGCTCGCGGAAGTGCCGTTTGACCGACTCCCAGGCGCCTCGGGCGGTGATGCCCATTTCCTTGTGGTCGTAACCGGCTGACCCGCCCGAGGCGAATGCGTCGCCGAGCCAGTGGCCGTAGGCGAGGCTGACCTCGTTGGCGATGTCGGAGAACGTCGCCGTGCCCTTGTCCGCCGCCACCACCAGGTAGCTGTCGTCATCGTCGTAGCGGACGACCTGCGGGGCGGGCACCGTCTTGCCGTCACGCCGGTTGTCGGTGACGTCCAGCAGGCCGGAGATGAACATGCGGTAGCAGGCGATGCCTTCCTTCTGCGTCGCCTCCCGGTCGGCCGCGGGGTCACCCGTCGGCGCGGGCGGGTTCTTCACCACGAAGCCGCCCTTGGCGCCGACCGGCACGATCACCGCGTTCTTCACCGCCTGCGCCTTGACCAGGCCGAGGATCTCGGTGCGGTAGTCCTCCCGGCGGTCCGACCAGCGCAATCCACCGCGTGCGACCGGGCCGAAGCGCAGGTGGACACCCTCCACCCGCGGCGAGTACACGAAGATCTCGAACCGCGGCCGCGGCTCCGGCAGGTCGGGCACCGCGGTGGGGTCGAGCTTCAGTGACAGGTACGACCGGTGCTTGCCGTCGGAGTCCGTGCGGTAGTAGTTGGTCCGCAGCGTGGCCCTGATCAGCGTGAGCAGGCCGCGCAGGATGCGGTCCTCGTCGAGGCTCTGCACCGAGTCGATCATGGACTCGATCTCCGCGGCGCGTTCGTCGACGCGTGCGCGGCGCTCCGGGCTCGCCGTCTCGCCTTCGGCGAGACTGAACTTGAGCTCGAACAACTCCACCAGTGCCGCCGCGACCTGCGGGTGCGCCAGCAGCGTGCGCTCGATGTACGCCTGCGAGTACGGGGTGCCCGCCTGCTGCAGGTAACGCGAGTAGGCCCGCAGCACCGAGGCCTGGCGCCAGGTCAAGCCGCTGCGGAGCACCAGCCCGTTGAGGCCGTCCACCTCCGCCGAGCCGTCCCACATGGCCCGGAACGCGTCCTGGAACCGCGTCCCCAGGTCCACTTCGGTGTCCGGGTCGGTGATCTTGGCGAGGGTTTGCCGGTCGACGCGCAGGCCGAAGTCGTAGATCCAGGCGCGGCTGCCGTCGGGCATCCGGATGTCGTACGGCCGCTGGTCGAGGACCTCGACGTCCATCTGTTGCAGCATCGGCAGCAGCTGGGACAGCGAGACGCCTTCGCCCGCCAGGTAGAGCTTGAAGCGGTGGCTGGCCTCGTCCTGCTCGTCGTGACATTCGTAGAGCTGCATGCCGACATCGCCCTGGCCGGACAGGGCCTCCAGACGACGCAGGTCACGCAGCCCGGTCGCGGCGTCGAAGTCTTCCTTGTACGACTCGGGCAGCGCGTCGGCGAGCCGTTCGCCGAGCTGGGTCGCGGGCTCGTCGCGGTGGCCTTCCTTGCGACCGGCGGCCACCCGCTCTTCGTGGATGGCCTCGATGAGCTGGTCCTCCCAGCCGCGGACCGCTTCGGTGAGCCGCTGCTGGATCCGCCGCATGTCCGGCTCGATGTGCTTGTCCGGGTCGGTGTAGGCGGTGAAGTGCACCTGGGCGAACAGCGTCTCGCCGAGCCGGACGGCGAACTCGACCTCCTCCGCGCTGAGCTCCTCGCGCAGCACTTCCTGCATGGCTTGGCGGGACCGCGTGCTGTAGCGGTCGCGCGGCACGAAGACCACACACGAGTAGAAGCGGCGGTACGGGTCGCGACGCAGGAACGCACGGATCCGTCGGCGATCGGCCAACGCGATCGCTCCGCTCGCGGTGGCGTAGAGGGAGTCGGCGTCGGTGGAGAACAGCTCGGCGCGCGGCCAGCTCTGGATGACCTCCAGCATCGCCTGCCCGGAGTGCGAATCCATCGGGAAGCCTGCCCGGTGGATGACCTCGCGGATCCGGCGATTGATGACCGGGATGTCCAGAACGTCCTCGTGCAGCGCCGACGAGGTGAACATGCCGAGGAAGCGGTGTTCTCCGGTGACTTCGCCGTTCTCGTCGAACGTCTTGACCCCGATGTAGTACGGGTGCACCGGCCGGTGAACGGTGGAGCGCGCACTCGCCGGGGTCAGGACCAGCAGCGTCTTGGCCAGCGCGGTTTCCGCGAGGTCGGTGCCTGCGGTGAGCTTGCGCGCGGCCAGGCTGTCCTGGCGGAGCACGCCGAGGCCGGTGGCCAGCACCGCCCGCAGGACCGGCTCGTCCTTGCCTGCCGGCTCCGGCCGGTCCCGCACCACTTCGTACTTGCGGTAGCCGAGGAAGCGGAAGTGGCCGTCCACCAGCCAGCGGAGCAACGCGGCACCGTCGGTGACCTCGGTCCGCGGCAGCGGCGGTGGTGAGGACTCCAGGTCGTTGGCCAGTGCGAGCGCGGTGTCGACCATTTTGACCGAGTCCTCGACCACCTCACGCACGTCGGTGATGACGGAGATGAGGTCGGTCTCGACCTTCGCGGCGCGCTCCGCGTCGGAGATCTGGTCGACCTCCACCGAGATCCAGGATTCGGCGGACGCGCCTTGGGGCGGATTGTCCAGGTCCGCCATGGGGTGCAACTTTTGCAGGGTGCCGGTCAGGTCGCGGCTCGCCAGCAGGATGGGGTGGATGATGCGTTGCACCGGCATCCCGGAGCGAGCGAACTTGGCCACCACGCTGTCGACCAGGAATGGCATGTCGTCGGTGACGACCTGCACGACGGTGACGCCTGCTGCGCCGTCACCACCCGCCGGGTTGCTGATCTTGACCACGGGCCGCCCCGGTGGACGCTGACCGGCCAGTTCCAGGTGGCTACGCACCGAGGCGACCAGGTCCTCCGGAGAGTCGTCGACGATGTCTTCCGGTGGCACGTGCCGGTAGTAGACCCGCACCAGGTCGGAGATGTCCGGCGCCCGTTCCGCTGCTGCTTCGATCAGCCGATCCCGCTGAGCCTCCAAATCGTCGGCATCCGCCGACCCCCCAGGAGATGTGCTGGAGACCTTGGTGGACGTCATGGCGCGAACAACCTCCGTTGCGGCAACGCTGCACAGTCAACGCCTCACACCCTAGCCTGCTGCGGCGGGGTTCGGGCGGTGGACGGGAGACCGCCCGGACCGGGCGCTACAGTCATCATGGGCCGATGTCCGCCAATGTCGGTCCGCGGACAAATCGCCTGTTCGAACCACTGTTTCGCGGCGTTGAACTGCGCTGTGTCGACGTGCCGCCCCGTGGCTCGCCAGAGGCGCTCAACGCTTGTGTGTCCCGCACGATGTCCGCGTATGCGAGGCCGCTGTGGTCCTCAGACCTCATGGCCCGCTCGGCGAGGGGTTTCCTCGTCGCCCTCTGCTGACTGGCGATGTGGCGCTAGAGGTCGCCGCGATGACCCCAAGGCTGATCATCGCGTTTGAAACGACGTCCGTTGGTGCGCCCGGACTCGGCCATCCCCGAGCCCTCCTGGCGCCGATGGCGAGCCCGTGACGACAACGACCCGGCGAGCTCATCGTCGTCATCCGGCCAGTTGCTGAAGACGGCCAGCAAGCTGTCCAGCCGTGGCGGCTCGGTACGTCCGCTGGATATCGACCCCCGGTCGGCCCCGTCGGCTTTCGCCGAGCGCGTCTCGGTTACGCCTTTCGACTCGCCCGCCGACACTTCTTCCAGCTTGGCGGCGGAATCCGTCGCGTTCTCGATCGCGCTCTCCGCTCCCGGCTGCTTCTCGGGAGCTTCGGCCGCGTCCTGCGCGTTCGATCCGTCTCGCGCGTGCTTCGCTCGCGTCGGCCGATCTTCGTCCTGCGCTGCGTCGAAGAACTCGCTGGCGGCGCGAACGTTCGAGCCGTCCGACACGCTTCGCGTTCCCGCGGAATCACCACTGAATTTCGAGTCACCGACCTGTGCCGAGGCAGCGTGTTTTCCGGTCGACGCTGCCCACGGCTCGGCCGTGGGAAGGCGCCGCAAGTTCGAGTTCTCCTCGACCGAGTCCGCGCGCCGCTTGTCACCGTTGTTCGAGCGATGGGCGCCATCGTTCTCGTTCGACGGGTGCTCGTCCGATCCGGCCCTCCGCGAGACCACGTCTGGTGAGTCCGATGTCGTGTCGTCCGTAACTCGTCGGCGCCGCCCTCCGGTGCCGACGCTCACGCCCAATCGCTCCAGCACCGAGCGCGCAGCCGTCCCACCTTCAGCGCGCCGACGCCGGGGTGTCGCCTCCGCCGAGCCGGTGGCTTCTGGATTGGACTCGGTATTCGACCGCTCAGCTTCCCCGGGGCTCGTCTCGGCCTGCCGGTCCTGAGACTGTGACTCCGTCGGCTTCGGCTCCGACTGCTCCAACCCCGCCAACCACAGCTTCGGGATGTCCGAGCTGCTGCGACCCTTCTCGTCGGTCGCCCCACCGTTGCGCGGGCCCGCCGATTCAGGTCGGGACGTTCCCGTTGATTCGGAATCCGCCGGACGTAGCCGGGGGCGCTCGTTCTGCTCGCCTCGGTTGATGGTCGGGTCGAGGACCCCGGGCAGCGCGATGGTCGGCAGGTTCACGATCGGCAGCGTGACCTTGGGCGTGACTTGAGTCGACTCGGAATCGGGTTCACGCGGGCTGCCGACCGGTTCGGACCGCTTCTCGGTCGGCCAAGCCGAGGTCGTCGCCGGAGGTGTCGCGGGCTCCTCGGCGGGTCGAGTGTTCCCGTCCTTGCCCGCGCTGCGATCGTTCGCCGACCGACTCTCGTTCGCTGCCCGGCCACTGCCCTGCGCTCGGCTGTCCACCGAGTCCAGCAGCTGCGCCAGATCCACCACGCTCTGTTCGCCTCGGCCGAATTCACCGGTCAGCGACCCGATGGCTTGACGCTTGGCGCGGCCGTAGATGTGCTCGCACCGGCGAGCTTCGCGGATGGCGTGCAGTGCCGAGGTCTCCCGTCCCGCCGCCTCTTCCACGTGGGACAGCTCGAGCCACAGGCGCGCTTCGATCCAGGTGAGGTCGTAGCGCTTCACGCTGTGCAGTGCGTCGCGGACGAGCTGACCTGCCGCCTCCGCCTCGCCGGACGCCAGGTGGACGCGGGTGGCCAGCGCCAGCCGCAGCCAAGCCAGGGGCCCCACCGCTGCTGCGCGCGCCGGCTCCGCCAACGCGGTGTGCGCCAGCTCCACCGCCCGGCGGATCTCACCACGGTCCAGCAGCACGCACGCCATCTCCAGCACGATTCGCGCACGCAGCTGCATGCCGTCCTGAGCTGCCGACTCCAGACCGTCGAGCAGGTCCAATGCGCGCTGAGCGGTGTCCAGCGACGCGGCGAGATCACCGTGCCTGCGCTGATGCGCGGCCGTCCTGCTCGCGACCATCGCGCGGAGCAGGATGCGATCGACGTCGGACAGGTCCGGATCCGAGCGCACCAACCGGTCGGCCTCGTCCAGGGCTGCTTCCAGGATCGTCTGCCTGCCCACCGGCGCCAGGCACCCGACCAGTTGCATCAACGCCATCGCCCGGCACACCGCCGGCAAGTCGCGCTGTCCGAGGATCGGCCGAAGCGCTGCCAACCCGGTCATCGGCACCCCAGCGCTACGCGCGCACACCGCCAGCTCGACGCGCATCTGAGCCGCCAATTCGGCGTGCCCATCTGCCTCGGCGGTGCGCAGCACGGTGACCGCGCGATGCACGACGTCGGCCCGCTGCCCCATCCTCATCCGGGCGAAGACCGACAGCCCTTCGGCGTTGACCCAGAGCTTCTCGGAGCCCGCGGCTTCCGCCAACGCGGCCGCCCGTTCCCCGAGGACCAGCGCCAGCTCCGGCGCACGAAACCGCAGCTGCGCCCCTTGGGCCAGCAGGCGTTCGGCAGGAGTGACGTCCGGCCTGATCACCGACAGCGCTGGGGTGCCGGCGCCCGACCGGCGAGCGCTGTTGCGTGCGTGACCAGCAACCCCCTGCTCGTCGTGCATGCCTGCAGCCACAAGGCCTCCGGTGGTCGTCGGTGACGGTCGCTGGTCAGTCGCGTGTCAGCTTCCGATACGTCACCCTATGCGGACGGGCTGCCTCAGCACCCAGCCTTTCGATCTTGTTCTTCTCGTAGCCCTCGAAGTTGCCCTCGAACCAGAACCACTTCGCCGGGTTCTCCTCGGTACCTTCCCAGGCGAGGATGTGGGTCGCCACTCGGTCCAGGAACCACCGGTCGTGCGAGATGACCACCGCACAGCCGGGGAACTGCTCGAGCGCGTTCTCCAACGAGCCCAGCGTCTCGACGTCGAGGTCGTTCGTCGGCTCGTCGAGCAGGATCAGGTTCCCGCCTTCCTTCAGAGTCAGCGCCAGGTTCAGCCGGTTGCGCTCACCACCGGACAGCACGCCCGCGGGCTTCTGCTGATCCGGTCCCTTGAACCCGAAAGCGCTGACGTAGGCCCGCGACGGCATCTCCGTCTGGCCGACGTGGATGTAGTCGAGACCGTCGGAGACGACCTCCCACACCGTCTTCTCCGGGTCGATACGCTCGCGAGTCTGGTCGACGTAGGACAGCTTGACCGTGTCGCCGATGCGGACGGTACCTGCGTCCGGCTTCTCCAGGCCGACGATCGTCTTGAACAGCGTGGTCTTGCCGACGCCGTTCGGGCCGATCACGCCGACGATGCCGTTGCGCGGCAGGCTGAACGACAGGTCGTCGATGAGCACACGGTCGTCGAAGCCCTTGCGCAGGTTCTCCACCTCGACCACCACGTTGCCCAGGCGGGGCCCCGGCGGGATCTGGATCTCCTCGAAGTCCAGCTTGCGCTGACGCTCCGCCTCCGCGGCCATCTCCTCGTACCGCTCCAGACGAGCACGGGACTTGGTTTGCCGCGCCTTGGCGTTGGACCGCACCCACTCCAGCTCTTTCTTGAGCCGCTTGGCGAGCTTGGCGTCCTTCTTGCCCTGGATCTCCAGCCGTTCCCGCTTCTTCTCCAGGTACGTCGAGTAGTTGCCCTCGTACCCGACGACGCGGCCGCGGTCCAGCTCCATGATCCACTCGGCGACGTTGTCCAGGAAGTACCTGTCGTGTGTCACGGCCAGGACCGCGCCCGGGTAGTTGGCCAGGTGCTGCTCCAGCCACAGCACGCTCTCCGCGTCCAGGTGGTTGGTGGGCTCGTCCAGCAGCAGCAGGTCCGGCTTGGACAGCAGCAGCTTGCACAACGCCACCCGGCGGCGCTCACCACCCGACAGATGTGTGACCGGCTCGTCCGGCGGCGGGCAACGCAGCGCGTCCATCGCCTGCTCGAGCTGGGAGTCGAGCTCCCAGGCGTCGGCGTGGTCAAGCTCTTCCTGGAGCTTGCCCATCTCCTCCATCAGCTCGTCGCTGTAGTCGGTCGCCATCTTCTCGGCGATCTCGTTGAAGCGGTCGAGCTTGACCTTGATCTCGCCGAGGCCCTCCTCGACGTTGCCGCGGACCGTCTTCTCGTCGTTCAGCGGCGGCTCCTGGAGGAGGATGCCCACACTGGCGCCCGGCTGCAGCTGGGCGTCGCCGTTACTGGGCTGCTCCAGGCCCGCCATGATCTTCAACACGGTCGACTTGCCCGCGCCGTTCGGCCCGACGACGCCGATCTTGGCGCCCGGATAGAACGCGGTGCTGACGTCGTCCAAGATCACCTTGTCGCCGACCGTCTTGCGCACCTTGCGCATGGTGTAGATGAACTCGGCCATCTGTCAGACTGCCCCCGCCCCGCTCGCTCGAGCGCGTCGTACCGCTGTAGTCATGGAGTCTGATGGTAGAGCCGTCGCCACGGCGCCCTGTCGGCGGCCGTCGGCAGCACTCCGCGTAGTCGGACGCTCCGCGTCGCCTGCCCCAAACCGCCTGAAACCGCTCAAGCCGCTACGGGCTGTGCACTTGTGGACGTATCACCGACCCTGAGCCTGCGCACCTCCGCAACCGCTCGAGTCAGGTTGGGACCGACCGCGAAAGCATCCAGCTCCGTGGCATAGCGCGTCTTGCCGCCGTCTTCGTACTCGCGAGTGCGCAATCGCCCACAGACGATCACGTCGTCGCCCTTGGCCAACGACATCGAGACGTTGCGCGCCAGCCGGCGCCAGCACGTGACCCACACCGAGAACTTGCGACCGTCGACCCAGTCCCCGACGGTCTTGTCGAATCGTCGCTCGGTACTGATCACCAAGAATCCAGCCATTTCATTGCCCTCCCCCACATCCCGCCGCTCCACCTCAGTGGCTACGCGCCCGCTGACCGTCACCACCGTTTCACCAGTTGCCATCGGTATCTCCTCACCTCGTTTCGTTTGTCCCAGAGTGCAGGCGCAGCACGGGGAGACCCAAGGCCTCGACGAGGCGGGTGTGGACAACTGGCGGGTAGTGGATAACTCTCGGGCTACTGCTCCGATTCGGCGGACTTGCCCGCCATCTTCGCCAGCATCGCGTTGTACGCCGCGAGCTCGTCGTCCTGGTCGCCCAGACGACGTGCCCTGCGGTCGACCCGGCGGGCTTCTCGCTCGTCGGCTTGCGCCCACTGCACCATGAGCGCCACGAGCACGATCAGCGCGGGAACCTCACCGAACGCCCAGGCGATGCCGCCGCCGAGGCGTTGATCGGTGAGCAGGTCACCGACCCACGGCAGCTTGAGCTGGGTGTAGAACTCCTCGCCGATCACCGTCTGCGAGCTCATCAGGATCACCCCGAAGAACGCGTGGAACGGCATCGACAGGAACATGACACCGACACGGCCGAGCGGCATCAGCCGCCGCGGCGCCGGGTCCACGCCGATGAGCGGCCAGAAGAACACATAGCCCGCCAGCAGGAAGTGGGCGTTCATGGCCAGATGCGCCCAGTGGTATTCCAACGCGACGTCGAACAGTCCGGAGAAGTAGAGCAGGTAGAAGGACCCGACGAACAGCAGCAGCGCGATGATCGGCTGCGTGAGCCACCGCGCGACCGGTGAGTTCACCGCGGCGAGCAGCCACTCTCGGGGGCCAGGCGGTGCGTCGCGGCCCGCGGGTGGCAAGGCACGCAACGCGAGTGTCGTCGCGCCACCGAGAACGAGCAGCACCGGCGTGACCATGGACAGGAACATGTGCGTGCCCATGTGCACGCTGAACATCGCGGGCGAATACCGTCCGATCCCGGACGAGGTGGCGATCAGCAGCGAGGCGCAGCCACCAAGCCATGCGACGGTGCGGCCGACCGGCCAGTGATCGCCGCGCTTGCGCAACCGTCGGACGCCGGCCAGATAGAGCACGGCGAGCGTGATCGCCGCCGTTCCGTACACGAAATCGAACCGCCAGTCGAACAGCAGGCGACCGAAAGTGGGCGGACCGTCCAGCTCGTAGCCGATCAACAGCTCCACTCGGCCGGGCACCGTTCCTTCGTCCGGGCTCGGAGTGCGCGACAGCGCTCCGGCGATGCCGAACGTCAGGCACATGAGGAGGATCTCGACGCCGGCCAGCTGCAGCAGCGGCCCCCTGGTGCCGGATTCCTGCAGCGCACGAACGCCACGCACCCGCTGCTGTTGCCCGAACACACCGAGAACGCCGAGGGCCACGATCTTGGCGAGCAGCAACAGGCCGTAAGCATCGCTGAACAGCTGATCGGGCGTGATGCGCACCAGGCCGTTCACGACGCCGGACACCGCCATGACGATCCAGCAGACCAGGGCCAGGCGCGAGAACCGCCGGGCTGCGAGCGGAAGGTTCTTGCTGCCCCGTTTACCCAGGGCGAGCAGCGCGATCAGGCCGCCGACCCACAGCGCCGCAGCGATCAGGTGATACAGCAGGCTGTTGGTGGCGACGTCGTGGGCACCGCCGCTCGCCGAGTGGCCGATGAGGGCAAGTGGCACCAGGCCGAGGAGGGAGAAGCCGAACAGCGTCACCGTCCATCCCCAGGTCAGCGTCAGCTGCGCGCCCACCGCGACGATCAGCGCGACGCACGCGGTCACCAGCCATGCCCGCGGCGCTTCGACGACGTCGAGGATGACGACGAAGACCTCTGGGTCGAGGACTTCTCCGACGGGGCGTCCGGCACTTTCCGCGGCGCTGAAGTAGGCGCTGGCCACGGCGAAGACGAACCACAGCCACGACGTGAACGCCGCTACGCGTAACGCGCCGTAGCCGTCGGCGGCAAGCGTGCCTGACTTCTGCGGCGGGACGAGGAACGCGGCCAGCAGCAACGAACCGATCACCACGACCGCGGACACCTCGGCGAACAGCCGAACCACCGAGACGCCGTAGGTCGTCAGGGGGCCCGGGTCGCGCAGACCCGTGATGGCGGTCAGGTTGGTCCCACCCGTTTGCCTGAGCAGCACCACCGCGACGACGACGGCGACGAGGCTGCCCAGCATCACCAATGCGGTGACGCCGAAAGACCTGGGCTTCTTCCTCGTCAGCTGCTCGGTGGCCACGACACGAAGCCTAGGCCGGTGCGCGGGATCACGAACGCGCGGGTTTACCACAGCAGAGCGCTGCGTGCAGCACGTAACCGGAATTTGTGGATAACGCGCCCTGCTCGGCGCGCCGGCAAGGACTTATCCACAGATTCGCCGGAGCACCCCCACGGCGTTGCTGATCATGTGACGGTTGATGGCGAGACAGGCCCTTGGGGGAAGGACGAACAATGACCGACAGCTTGCGCTCTCGCGCACTTCGAACCGTTCTGCTCGCCGTAGGTATCGGCATGGTGTTGGGCTCTGGTGCGACAACGGCCGGCGCGACCGAGCACTCGACGCGCCCGGTAACAGCCGCACTGAGCGCCGAGTCGCCTGTCGAAGCCAAGGCACCCGTCGGAGAGGCCGAGTGCGAGCCAGGTGAATTCTGTCTGTGGGAGCGTGCGGACTATCGCGGCGAGATTCTTCGGCTGGACCTGCGCAACGCCAACCCGAATGAATGCATTCCGCTTCCGGAGGGCTTCGTCGGCCGCTCGTTCGCCAACCGCACTGCCGACCGCCATGTGACGGTCTACCAAGGCCGGGACTGCTCGACGGAGGGCGACTTCACCACGTATCCCGGTGGGGGCACGTTCGTCCCGCAAGCTCCGTTCGTCGTGCGCGGCATCCAGGTGTGGGAGTAGGGGTGAACGAACTCCGCGTGCCGTGCGTGGCTCCGCCCGGCTCGTCGGTGGCGGGTGGGCGCTTGCCGCCTAGTTCCCTTCCGCGGCTGCGGCCAGGTTGTTCACCGACGCAAGCAGGTTGTCCTCCGTAGTGGATCGCGCGCGCTCCAGCCGGGTCGGGTCATCGAGCTGGGTCCAGTCGTAGGTGTGCGTGACCCTGGTGCGTGACTCTCCGAGCGGCTCGAGCTCCCACCGCCAGAGGTGGCCCGGCGGCTGCTTACCGCTGTCGGCGGGCCGCCAGGCGATGCGGCGATTCTCCTCGAATTCGACGACGTGGTTGTCCCGCACACCGCCGTTGGTCAGGTGCATGCGAAAGACATCGCCAACGGCGGTGACGCGCTGACCTTCGTCGGCGCGGGCGAGGTTGTCGTTGCCGTCCCAGCGCGGTTGCTGAGCCGGATCGGCGATCAGGCTGAACAGCGTCTCCGCGCTGGCGGCAACGTCCCGGGTGACACGTACGATGCGTGGCTCGTCGGCGTCGGGGTTCATGAGCACATCGAAGCACTCGGGTACCGGTCGGCGCCACGACACACATCGGGCCGGGCGTGCAGCACCAGCCGCCAGGGTCACCCCAGGTGCGGCACGATCTCGTTGACCACGAGGTCGATCTGGTCGAGATCGTCCAGGTCCAGCACCTGGAGGTAGACACGGGAGATTCCGGTCTTCTCGCGCCAACGGCCGAGCCGGTCGACGATCTCGGCAGGCGTGCCTGCCAACGGGTTGTCGGCCAGATCCTCGGGTGAGCGGCTCAGCTGCTCGGCACGACGAGCCACCTCCGCACTCGTCCTGCCGATCACCAAGGTGTGCACGAGCGATCGCTTGATCTCCGACGGGTCACGGCCGATGTCGTCACAGGCCCGTGCGACCCGGTCGAACTGGGCGACAGCGGTGTCCGGGTCACTGAACGGCATGTTGAACTCGGTGGCGTAGCGGGCCGCCAGAGCGGGCGTCCGCCGTCGCCCGTTCCCGCCGATGATGACCGGGATCTTGCGCGTCGGCTTGGGCAGCCCGGGCGAGTTCACCACGGTGTAGTGGGCGCCGTCGAACGAGAACGTCTCGCCCTCCGGGGTCGCCCAGAGGCCGGTGATGATCTCCAGTTGCTCGGCCAAGCGCTCGAACCGCTCGCGAACCGGTGGGAATGGGATGCCGTAACCGGTGTGCTCGGCCTCGAACCAGCCCGCGCCGAGCCCGAGTTCGATGCGACCACCGGACATGACGTCGGCCTGAGCCACCGCGATCGCAAGCGGCCCGGGCAGCCGGAATGTCGCCGAGGTGACCAGCGTGCCCAGCGCGATCCCCTTGGTCTGCACCGCCAGCGCGGACAGCGTCGTCCAGGCGTCCGTCGGTCCAGGCAGGCCGGAGCCACCCATGCTCAGGTAGTGATCCGAGCGGAAAAACCCGTTCAGGCCTGCCGCTTCGGTAGCTTGAGCAACGCGAAGCAGATCGCTGTACGTGGCACCTTGCTGCGGCTCGGTGAAGATCATGAATTCCACAGCCGCCGATGGTAGTCGCAGCGGTGGACCGACCGGCGAAGGAGCGTTCCACGACATGACGGAAGCTGCCTTCGGCTGGCGGTACGTGGCGTATCAGGCATCGAACGACCTGGTGCCGTTCTATCCCCTGTACGCGGTGCTGTTCGCCGACAGTGGCCTGTCCGAAGCCGACATCGCCGTGCTGCTGAGCCTGTGGATGGTGGCCGGACTGGTTCTGGAGGTGCCGTCCGGCGCGTTGGCCGACACCCTGTCGCGCCGCAAGCTGCTGATGTTCGGCACGCTGGCACGGGCCACCGGTTTCACGTTGTGGGTGGTGTGGCCGACCATGCTCGGCTTCACGATCGGGTTCGTGTTGTGGGCGCTGGAGGAGTCGCTGAATTCCGGGACGTCAGAGGCCCTGCTGTATGACGAACTCGCCGCCCTCGGCGTGGAACAGAACTACCAGCGCTGGGCGTCCCGTACCTATACCGCGGCACTGGCCGCCCAGCTCACCGCGACGTTGTCGGCCGCTCCCCTGTTCGCCTGGGGCGGCTATCCGTTGATCGCCGCCGTCAGCGTCGGCGCGGGACTCGTCGGCGTGGCGTTGGTGGCCTCGATGCCGGAGCGACCACGCGTCGAGAAGGTCGACGGCGGCTGGCGTCACTGGCTGTCCATGCTGCGGTCCGGCAGTGTGGAAGCCGGCCGGTCACCGCTGGTGCGTCGCCGCGTCCTGGTCTACGCGGTGCTTGTGGCCGGTACGGCGTTGGACGAAGCCTTCCCCCTGCTCGCGGTGGAAGTTGGCGTGGCCACCGCACTCGTCCCGTTGGTCATCGGGGCGACCGTGCTCGGGCAGCTCGGCGGCTCGGCGCTGGGCGGTCGCCGCATGGCCGATCGACCGCTCGCGGGTGTCCTGCTGGCGGCGACGGGCATGATCGTGGCCGGGGCGTTGGCCGGCAGCGTGTGGGGTTTCGTGCCCATCGCGCTCGGCTACGGCGGGCTGCAGTACGGAATCGTTCTCGCCGACGCCAAGCTCCAAGCGTCCGTGGAAGGCCCCGCGCGGGCCACAGTCACATCGGTCGCAGGTCTTGGTGCGGGGATCGGCGCTCTCGGTTCTTATGCGCTGTGGGGTGCGGTCGCCGAGTTCCACGGCAACGGTTTGGGCGTCGCCGCAATCGCACTGCTGTTGCTGCCGGCCGTTGTGCTGCTGGCGTACCGCACGCCCGGTGCCAAGACGCGCTGAGGATCAGCCGAACAGCACGGTCGACTTCTGCCGAGACCGTGCCGCGCGAACCGCACCAGCAAGGGCTGCGGCGGCGAGGGCGGCAAGGCTGGCAGCGGCAACCTCGGGCGCGGTGGTGGCAACGGCGATCCACGCGAACGCCCAGCAGACCGCCAGGACGAAGCCCGCTATCGCAGGTAGCCACCAGATCGCGGCGACGACCAACACTGCGGTCACGACAAGGGCAGCCACCGACAACCACGCGGAGGGCGCACTCGCGACCGCAGCGAGAGTCGTGCCTGCACCCGCCACGGTCGCGATAGCCACCCAGCCGAGGTAGACGGTGATCGGCAGGCGCAACAGCAACCGGTCCGCCCATCCGCCGCCCGGCGATCGCATGCGGTTGGCCGCGCAGGCCAGGACCACCAGCAGAGCCACGATGGCGACTTGCGCCGGGATGAACGATCGTTGCGTGAACAGCACGATCCAGGTCGCGTTCAACACCCCGGCGGCGACCAGCCACCATCCCGAGCGGCGGTGCACCACGCGGGCACGCTGTCCGGGAAGTACTTGCCGCACGGCCAGAATCAAGAACGCCGCGTAGATCAGCGACCAGATGGAGAACGCGGCGCCTCCGGGTTGCAGCAGAGTCGGATAGGCGTTCGCCACAGAACTCACCGACTCGCCCAGCAATCCGGGCCCGCCGACGATACCGCCGGCAATTTGCAGCACGGCCGCGGCCAACACCGCGAAAGCTCGTACGGAGTCCGCGCGAGTTGACGATTCCGGACTTTCGTTCACTGGTCACTCCCTTGGCGCGGTCGTCGCGGGTGAATACCACGAACGCATGCCTGATACCCATCGTTCACCGCAGTGAGCGATCTCGCCGATTGCGCCGGTTTCCCTGGAGCGTCTCGAGCTGCCGACCTTGTTCGCCGTCCAGGTGCCGACTTCGGATTCGGGTCCGCGCGGTATTCAGTCGCCTGTCGTCGCCCTGCCCAGGAATGTCAGGTACCGGTCAACTCCCCTGGCTGGCGGCTGAGACATGCGGAAACTGGTGCCGCTCATTCATCGCCGGGAGGTATTGATGAAGTCTCAGTTGTTCCAGCTTGCCGCGGTCGCCCTGCTTGCCGCCGGCGCGCTCGCGACGTCCACCACGACCAATGAGGACGCTTCGTCGTCGGCGCCGTCACGACCGACATCCGGCAATTCCGGAGAGTGCCAGTACCCGGCCGACGTGCTCGACCTGCAGAGCTGGAAGGTGACCCTGCCGACCGGTGGTGACGACGCCGAGGAGATCAAACAGCCCGAGCTGGCGACCTTCGCCGCGGACCCGTGGTTCGTGGCGACGGAGAACTGTGACGGCATCCGATTCCGCTCGGCGGTCAACGGCGCCACCACCGGCAACTCGGCGTACCCGAGGTCGGAATTGCGCGAGATGGTGTCGGACGGAAGCGACGAAGCCGGCTGGTCGACCACCGAAGGCACGCATACGCTGACCGCCAAGCTCGCGTTCACCGCGACGCCGAATGACAAGCCGCACGTCGTCGGGGCCCAGGTGCACGGTGGGGACGACGACGTCACGGTGTTCCGGTTGGAGGGCACCGAGCTGTGGATCACCGACGGCGACGAACCGCACCACCACTTGATCACCGACAACTACCAGCTCGGCACGGTCTTCGAGGCCAAGTTCGTCGCCTCGGACGGAAAGATCGAGGCCTACTACAACGGCGAACTGCAGACGACGGTGGAATCCGACGCGTCGGAGGCCTACTTCAAGACCGGCGCCTACACCCAGGCGAACTGCGAGAAGTCCGACCCGTGCGACGAGAGCAATTACGGCGAGGTCGTGCTGTACGAGCTGAACGTCGAACACCGCGAATAGCCTCAGCCGCGCGCCGCCTCGGCCACCGGTGGTAGGCGGCGGGTGGCCGGAAGAGGAGCGGTCACCGGACGGTCGGCGGGGGACCGAGCCTCGACGATCCGGCCGTCCCACACCGACGCCAATTCGGAAAAGGGTGGGAACAACCCGCCGGACCGTCGCGCAGTCGGACGCAATCAAGGCCTTACGTCGCCTTCCGCCCGTAGGCTGAGTGCATGGCCGACAAAGCGTTCAAGCGCGACATGAACTACATCCCCGACCGCATCACCAAAGACGCCCGCGTCCCGGAACACGGACCGGTCAACGGTGAGCTGTGGCCGGTGGAGCCGGGGCGGTACCGGCTCATCGCGGCGGCGGCGTGCCCGTGGGCGAACCGCACCCTGATCGTGCGCAAACTCCTCGGGCTCGAGGACGTCATCTCCGTCGGCATGCCGGGGCCGACGCACGACGAGCGCAGCTGGACGTTCGACCTCGACCCGGGCGGCCGTGACCCGGTGCTGGGCATCGAACGCCTGCAGGAGGCCTATTTCCGACGCATCCCGAACTACCCGCGCGGCATCACCGTGCCCGCCATCGTGGACATTCCGACGGGTCAGGTCGTCACCAACGACTTTCCCTGGATCACGCACGACTTCTTCTTCGAATGGTCCGACTACCACAAGTCGGACGCGCCCAACTTGTGGCCCGCGGACGTTCGGGAAGAAATGGAAGAGGTGATGGAGCGCATTTTCCACGGCGTCAACAACGGCGTGTACCGCTGCGGGTTCGCCGGGTCGCAGGCGGCCTACAACGAGGCCTACGACCTGCTGTGGGAAACCATGGATTGGCTGGAGAAGCGGTTGACGGATCGCCGGTATCTGATGGGCGATGCGATCACCGAAGCCGACGTGCGGCTGTTCACCACGCTCGTGCGGTTCGACGCGGTGTATCACGGCCACTTCAAGTGCAATCGGAACAAGCTGACCGAGATGCCCGCGCTGTGGGCCTACGCGCGCGACCTGTACCAGACGCCGGGCTTCGGGGAGACCGTCGACTTCGAGCAGATCAAGCAGCACTACTACATCGTTCACACCATGATCAACCCGACACAGATCGTGCCGAAGGGACCGGACCCGGAGGTGTGGTTGACTCCGCACGGCCGCGGCTAGCGCCGAACATCGGGCCGCGCCTCCGTGATCGGCCGCTGCGCCTGAGCGAGCACGGAGTTCGGACACCGCACATTGTCGGTGGGCACCGCTAGCCTTCCGGCATGCGAGTCGGCATCATGCTCATCCCTGAACACCGCTGGGCACAGGCGGCGCCCCAGTGGCGTGCCGCCGAGCGGTACGGATTCGATCATGCCTGGACCTACGACCACATCGGCTGGCGTAGCTTCGTGGACAGCCCGTGGTTCAGCGCGATGCCGACTCTCACCGGCGCCGCACTCGTCACCGAGCGCATCGAACTCGGCACGATGGTCGCCTCGGCCGCTTTCCGGCACCCGGTCCCGTTCGCCCGCGAGGTGGTCCATGTCGATGACGTCTCCGGCGGGCGGCTCCTGCTCGGCCTCGGCGCCGGGTCGATGGGCGCCTACGACTATGCGGTCCGCGGCGAGGATCCACCGACGCCGAAACAGAAGGCCGATCGCTTCATCGAATTCGCCGAAGCGCTCGCCGGGCTGGTGCACACGGACAAGTTCAGCTACGAGGGCGAGTACTTCACCGCCGTCGAGGCGCGCAATCTTCCCGGTCCGACGCGTCAGCCTGGCATTCCCTTGCTCATCGCGGCCAACGGTCCCCGCACGATGCGCCTGGCAGCAAGCTTGGGTGACGGCTGGATCACCACGGGTCGCGGCGGCGCGGACGCGGAGGAATGGTGGCGGGGCGTCACCGAGCTCGCGTCCGCCTTCGACAACGCGCTGGACAAGGCGGGGCGCGACCCTGGGGACGTTCGCCGGTACCTCTACGCCGATGCCGGCCCTGCCTATTCCTTGACGAGCGTGGCCGCTTTCCGGGAGACCGCCGAGCGCACGAAGGAGCTGGGTTTCACCGACCTGGTGGTGCACTGGCCGCGTCCGGAGCCGCCGTTCGCCGGTGATCACGCGGTACTGGACGAGTTGGCAGGCGGGGTGCTGGACGAGGTCCGCGCCGAGTGATTCGCTGGCTCACGTGACGGACGACGCCGCCGCGGCGCAACTCCGACGGTGCGGCGCGTCCCAGCCAGGTGATCTGCTGACGCGGCTTCCGGATCACCGAAGCCGAGCACGCCGGTGGTTCGCTTTCCGCCCCGTCGGGCACCCGCGACCATGCTCAGACTCGGATATCCCGTCATCGGGGTGGTCGACATGCAGCGCGCCATCGACTTCTGGTCGGCCGCGCTCGATCTCCACCCCAAACCCGGTACGACCACCGAACGCTGGTGCAGTCTGCAACGCGCCGACGGCACCGAAGTCGTGGGATTGCAGCTCAGCGAGTCCCCGGTCGAGCCCTATCCCCGCGTGCACATCGATCTCTTCGTCGACGACGCGGCCGAACAAGAAGCCGAGATCGACCGCCTTGTGCAGCTCGGTGCCCGCAGGCTGGACTGGGACCGCTACCCGCCCGATTCGGATTTCGTCGTGCTCGCCGATCCGGACGACAACCCGTTCTGCATCGTCGACATGAGCTGAAACCCGTGAGCGGAGCACTTTCGGCCCTACCGACTCCCTGGACTGGTATCTAACATGTCAGTTTATGGAGACGCTCCGTCCGGTCCGGCGCACGCTGCTCCGCGACACGGCTTACCGAGCCATCCGCGACGCCATCGTGCGCGGTGAGCTCCCTCCGGGATCCACACTCAGTAATGCCGAGCTGGCCGAACGACTGGGCCTGTCTCGCGCACCGGTCCGGGACGCCCTGGCCCGGCTGGCCGACGAAGGCCTGGTGGAGACCAAGCCGCAAAGCTTCACGCGCGTCACCCCCCTGGCGCTGCGCGACGCCCAGGACGCGGCTGCCGTCGTGCGCGCGATGCACGAACTCGCAGCCCGCACTGCCACCCCGGCGCTGACCGACGACGACCTCGCCACGATGCGAGCCGCCAACGAACAGTTCGCCGCGGCGACGCGTTCGGAAGACATCGACGCAGCACTACGAGCGGACGACGAGTTCCACGGAGTGCTCGTGCGGGTGTGCGGCAATCGTGCGGTGGCCGCCACGATCGAGCGCTACACGCCGCTCATCCGCAGACTCGAGCGCCTGCAATTCCGCAAGGCCAGCGCCGAACGCTCCATCGCACTGCACGACGAACTGCTCCGCGCCTGCCAGGCACGCGACGCGGCGAAAGCTGCCGAAGTCACCACGCGTACCTGGCGCCAGCTGGAAGACCTCGCTACTACCGACGTCAACTGAGTGGAGGCCGCCATGTCCATCTCCTCCTTCGAGCGCTATCCCCTGCTGTTCGGCCCCTCCCCGGTCCACCGGCTCGACCGGCTCACCCAGCACCTCGGCGGCGCGACGATCTGGGCCAAGCGGGAAGACTGCAACTCCGGCATCGCCTTCGGTGGCAACAAGACCCGCAAGCTCGAGTACCTGGTCGCCGACGCCCTGGCGCAGGGCTGCGACACCCTCGTCTCCATCGGCGGCGTGCAGTCCAATCACACGCGCCAGGTCGCCGCGGTGGCCGCCCGCGCCGGGATGAAATGCGTCCTGGTCCAGGAAAGTTGGGTCGACTGGCCGGATGCCGTCTACGACCGGGTCGGCAACATCCTGCTCAGCCGACTGACCGGCGCGGACGTCCGGCTCGTCCGCGCCGAGTTCGGCATCGGCTTCAAGGAAAGCTGGGAGCAAGCCATCCGCGACGTCGAGGAATCCGGCGGCACGCCGTACGCCATTCCGGCGGGCGCCTCCGACCACCCGCTCGGCGGTCTCGGTTTCGCCAACTGGGCCCACGAAGTGGCCACCCAGGAACGCGAACTCGGCGTCTTCTTCGACACGATCATCGTCTGCTCGGTCACGGGCAGCACCCAAGCAGGCATGATCGCCGGATTCGCCCAGCTCACCGACGCGGGCGGCCCACAGCGACGCATCATCGGCATCGACGCGTCGGCCAAGCCTGCGGAGACGCGCGAGCAAATCAGCCGCATCGCCCGCAACACCGCCAAGCTCATCGGTGTGCAACGCGAACTCCGCGACGACGAGATCGTGCTCGACGAGCGCTACCACGCCGGGGTCTACGGCATTCCCGACGACACCACGATGGAAGCCATGCGGCTGGCCGCTCGCACCGAGGGCATGATCACCGACCCGGTGTACGAGGGGAAGTCGATGGCCGGGTTGATCGACCTGATCGACCGGGGCGAGATCGGCCGCAGCGAGAACGTGCTCTACGCCCACCTCGGTGGCCAGCCGGCCATCAACGGCTACAGCGCACTGTTCTCCTGACAACCGCGACGCGGCCGCTCTGCGCCTGCCGTGGCGCTCGGACACCGTTGCTTGAGCAGAAGCCGACAGGGCCAGGACACGCGGCGGCGGAGTCACCAATTCCTCGGCCGGCAGTTGCGGTGTCGCTAGGGTTGCCTCGGGTGTCGCGAGGAGAATCCATGCGGGCGTGGGATCACAACGATCTCTACCACCGGAAGCTACTGCGTCACGTGCCTCCGCACTGTGACCGGGCCTTGGACGTGGGGTGTGGGACGGGGACCTTCGCCAAGGCGGTGGCGCGGAAAGCCCGGGTGGTGGAAGGCGTCGACCGGGCACCCGAAGTGATCGCCGCCGCGAAGGCGCGCAACCCCCTACCGTCCAACGTCCACTACCGCGTCGCGGACGTGCTCACCGAGGATCTGGGCACGGAACGCTACGACTTCATCAGCTGTCTGGCGGTGGTGCATCACATGCCGTTCGCGACGATCGTGCCGCGGCTGCGGGAAGCTCTGCGGCCCGGTGGGGTACTCGCGGTGCTCGGCCTGTACCGGGAACGCACTGCCACCGACTACGCCGTCAGCCTGGTAGCGGTGCCGCTGAACTGGTTGGGCACCGCCACATTCGCGGTGGCCGGCCTGGCACAGACACCGTTCCGGCGCCAACGCGGCCAAGCCCGTGAACGCGTCCGCGCGCCCGTTGCCCCACCGTCGATGACGCTGGCCGAGATCCGGGAATTGGCCGCAACCCTGCTTCCTGGAGTCGTGATCCGACGCCACCTGTTCTGGCGCTACTCACTGTTGTACCGGCGCCCGGATGCTCCCGACGCGACGGCGAGCTGATCGGCCGCCCGGAGGTCCCGGCGTCGTTCCGCAGCCGGGTATCAGGTCGGCCTCGTCCAGCCGCACGATCCGTGCGCCGTACGCCACACCCCGCGAGAGTAGACAGACTTGTCTGTTCTATGGCAGGGTGAAGGTTCGCGGTTGAGCTGACAGCCGGAAAACCTGAATCACCCTTCGCGCGCGGCTGACCGCCCCGTGCAGCAACACCACGGGAGCTGTTTTGACCTCGACCACAGCCGCCGTCCTCACCCCGGAACGGCCCACTACTCCCCCACCGCCGTCCCGCAGACAGTCGCACGGCGAGTTCGACAGCCTCGAGCCGCTGCTCGTCGAGCACTTCGAGCTGCCACCGGGCGACCCCAGGCGGGCCGTGCTGCGCGAGCAGATCATCGACGCCCACCTCCCGCTGGCACACCGGCTCGCCCGCGGTTATCAGCACCGCGGCGAGCCCACCGCCGACCTGATCCAGGTCGCCATCATCGGCCTGATCAAGGCCGTCGACCGGTACGAGCCGTCGGTCGGCCGTGGCTTCCTGCCGTACGCCATCCCCACCATCCGGGGCGAGCTGCGACGCCACTTCCGGGACAGCACGTGGGCGCTCCGCGTCCCGCGCCGCCTCAAGGAACTGCACATCGCGCTGCAGCGAGCCAACGACGAGCTGATCGAGAAGCTCGGCCGCGCTCCGCGACCCAGCGAGCTGGCCGGCCACCTGAACATCCCGATCGAGCAGGTACACGAGGGCCTGTCCGCCGCAGCGGCCTACCACCCCGGTTCGCTGAACCGCCCGGCCGGCTCCGCGGACGACCCGGGCAGCGAGGTCGGTGACTTCCTGGGCGGCGCCGATGCCGGCTTCGACAACGTGCTCGACGTGGTCGACCTCGAACCCGCTCTGGCCCAGCTGCCGGACCGCGAGCGCCACATCCTCATCCTTCGCTTCTACCGGGAGATGACCCAGTCGGAAATCGCCCGCGTGGTCGGGCTGTCGCAGATGCACGTCTCCCGCCTGTTGGCGCAATCGCTGCGCCTGTTGCGCGAGGTGCTGAGCCAACCCGTGCCGCTCGACCGTGCCGGTCATGACGCGGCATGATCATCAATGCAAGGGGTACCAGTGAAAGCATGACCGCACATGGGATCCCACCAGGACAACTGACCGACGAAGACCTGCGCCGCGAGATGCGGCACCTGCACGACACCCGGCACGGAACGGTGCTCGGCGGCACGGCCGCAGCCTTGCGGACCCACACAGAACGCATGCTGGAACTCGAGCACGAGTTCTTGCGGCGCTTCCCCGACGAAGGCGCTCCCGATGCTCGTCGCACCCGCAGTGGCAGCAGGCACGCAGCAGGCCAGGACGACACCACCCCCGGTGGTCGTTAGCGATGCGAAGGAAGGCGTACGGTAGACGCTCATGACGGCTGATCCCGAGGACCACCGCAATCCTTATGTCGCGCGGGAACGGATCCTGCGCACCGCGTACGAGTTGTTCTCGCGCAGAGGGATCCGCGCGGTCGGCGTCGACGAGGTCATCGAACGCTCGTCGGTGGCGAAGGCGACGCTCTACCGGCACTTCCGCACCAAGAACGATCTCGTCATCGCGTTCCTCGAGCGCAGGCAACAGGTATGGACGCGGGACATGGTCCGCGACGAGTCGGAACGTCGCGGCAGCACCCCGGACGAACAGCTGCTCGCCATGTTCGACGTGCTCGACGAGTGGATACACAGCGATGACTTCGACCGCTGCACATTCATCAACGTGCTGTTGGAGATGGGTCCGGATCACCCGGTCAGCCGGGCGGCCATCGACTGCCTGGAAGAGCTGCGCGGCATCGTCAAGGAGCGCGCCGAGAAAGCAGGCTTGCACCGCACGGAAGAGTTCGCCCTTTCCTGGCACATCCTGATGAAGGGGTCGATCATCGCCGCCTACGAGGGCGACGGGGAGGCCGCGCGCCGCGCCAAGATCATGGCGGCGGACTTGATCGAGCAGCACCGCACGCCGGACGGGCCTGAGCGCGTCCCTGCAGGCAGCAAGGCCGGCGGCAGCTGACCACCGCTGCGGGAAGCTTCGTCGCGCTGGAAAACCACGGCGGCTGATGCGGAAGCTCCGTCGCCACGGACACCACCGCGGCTCATGCGCAAGCTCCGCCGCGACGGAATCCGCCGCGGCTGATCACCGCACCATGGCCCCGGGAACATCCGCCTGACCTGACCACCAGCGGCGCATCATTGCTCCGGTTTGCCCGCCGACGCCCTGCGGGTAGCCGGGCGCATGGTGTCTTTCGGCTACTTCCTGGCCTCCGAGGAATACGGGCCGGACGAACTGGTGCGGCAAGCGAAACTCGCCGAGCAGGCGGGTTTCGAACGGCTGTGGATTTCCGATCACTACCACCCGTGGAATTCCGAACAGGGCAACAGCCCGTTCGTCTGGTCGGTGATCGGCGCCTTGTCACAAGCGACGGATCTTCCCGTCACCACCGCGGTGACCTGTCCGATCATGCGGATTCACCCCGCGGTGATCGCCCAAGCCGCCGCCACCGCGTCGGTGCAGACCCACGGCACGTTCCGGCTCGGCGTCGGCACCGGCGAGGCGTTGAACGAACACGTCCTCGGTGACCGTTGGCCCCCGATCGGCGTGCGGCTGGAGATGCTCGAAGAAGCTGTCGCGATCATCCGCGCGCTGCACACCGGCGAGCAGACGACGCACCGCGGCAAGTACTACACGGTCGAAGAAGCCCAGCTTTACACCACTCCCGACCAACCCGTACCGGTATACGTCTCCGGATTCGGCCCGCAAGCCACCCGCTTGGCCGCGCGCCTCGGCGACGGGTACTGCACGGTGACACCCAACAAAGAACTGATCGACCTCTTCCGCGCCGAAGGCGGCGGCGACAAACCCGTACAGGCCGGAATGAAGGTGTGTTACGGCCCGGACGCCGAGGCTGCGGCAAAGACTGCGCATCGTCTGTGGGGCAATCAGCTCGTTCCCGGACAGCTCGGCCAGATCCTGCCCAATCCGAGCGATTTCGAGCAGGCGACCACACAGGTCACCGTCGACGCCGTGGCCGGTGCGATGGCGTGCGACCCGGACAAGCAGCGGTATTTCGACACCGTCCGGTCTTACCTGGACGCGGGTGTCGACGAGCTGTACATCCAACAGATCGGTCCTGACCAGGAGCAATTCTTCGAGTTCTGGACCGAGCAGCTGGCCGGCGAGTTCTGAATTCCGCACCGAGCCGGTTCCGGATGCCGGTGAACGGTTTTCGATCTGCCGCCGCGAGGTATTCAGCCGCATGGAGCTCATCGCCCCGCCGGGGGTTTATCGACCACAGAACGACACCTGGATGCTTGCCGAAGCGGTGGCCACCGCCGGGGTGCGGGATGCGGACGTACTGGACGTCGGCACCGGCACCGGAGCGCTGGCCATCGCGGCGCTGCAATCCGGGGCCCGGTCCGCGACCGGGCTCGACGTCTCGGCCAAAGCCATCGCAGCGGCCTGGTTGAACGCCCGCAGGCACCGCGTGCCACTGCGCGTGCGCCGCGGCGACATCCGGAATCTGCGCAATCAGCAGTACGACGTGGTGCTGTCCAATCCCCCGTACGTACCGAGCATGCTCGCGCAGGCCTCCGGCGCGGCGCGCGCGTGGGATGCGGGCGTCGACGGCCGGGAAATATTGGACCCGTTGTGTTCGTCGGTGAATCGACTGCTCCGCCCGCAAGGCTTTCTGCTCCTGGTGCAGTCGGCGCTGAGCCACCCCGAAGTGAGTGTCCGGATGCTGCGCGAAGCCAGCCTCGACGCCGACATCGTGGAGCGACGCACCCTGCCGTTCGGCCCCGTGCTGCGTGGCCGGGCCAAATGGCTGGAACGCCGGGACTTGATCGAACCTGGTCAGCGGAGCGAAGAATTGGTGGTCATCCGTGCGCAACGATGAGCTGCGACGCCGGATCAGAGTCAGCAGGGGCGGGCCGATGCTGGTCGAGGGGCCGGTCGAGATCGAAGATCACGAGGGCGAGGTGGTCCGCTCGGACCGCTTCGTCGTCGCGATCTGTGGCTGTGGCCGCAGCAAGACCTATCCGCTGTGCGACACCAGCCACCGGCGCAAACGTCGCCACACCCGAAAGCAGTAGGCCACGCCGGGTCCAGCAACGCCGCTCCGGCCCCGAAGTCGGCGAGCAGCACCGCTGACCATCCTGGACAGAGGGCCAGCAGTGCCGCCCCGATCAGCAAGTCACGTCGGCAACAGCGCGGACTCGCCCGCTCGCCAGGCTTGCAGGACGTGCTCGCCGAAGCGGGCCTCGACAAGCTCCGTTGCCTGAATACCGAGCACGACGTCGGCGGCCAGGTCCGGCTCGTCCTTCAGCAACGCATCGACCACGTCGTGGCGCATGACCTGCTCGTGCACCGCGTCAGCCTCGATGTGCTCGGTGTAGAAGCGCACGCACCGCTCGTCGGCGTCGAAACGCTGCAGAGCGGTGACGATGTTCTTCGCCGAGGGCGCCGTGCTGATCTCCGCCGCGGCGAAATGGCCCACCAACGCTCCCCGCAGCGAGCGATGCAGTCCGAACATCGACATCAGGTTGACCACGGCGAGCATGGCCGCGGGCGCTTGGTCCTGGTAGTGCAGATACTCCGAACTCAGGCCCGCTCCGTCGAGCAGATCCGCGTACAGCTTGGCGTGCAGGTTCTCCGCACGGCCTCCGCCGAACTCGTCGTACTCCACCGCGACCAGTGCGGCCTTCGGCTGTCCGTGTAGCCGCGGGATGACCCACACGTGCGGGTCGGCTTCCTTCAGGTGGTAGATCGAGCGCAGCGCGAAGTACTCCTCGAGCTGCCATCTCTCCGCTTCCTGAGCCAAGTACCCGGACAGCCCTTCGCCGTCGGCGGGCAGCACGAGCAGCTCGTCGAATTCCCCGGCCACATCGGTTCCGCCGCCCACGTCGCGGCGCAATGCCTCGAGGAACTGACGCTCGAGATCACGCCGAACCGACAGCAGTCCGGGATCCCACTCCCAGTCGTCGCTGACCCCGGCGAAGCCGCGGTAGTGCAGCTCGTAGCACACGTGCAGCGCAAGTTGCAGGTCCTCGCCGTACGGATCCATGTCCGCGGGGACCACCGGCAGGTGACCGTCGGACGTGAGCGCCTCGATGAGTGCCGCGGAGAGCTCTCCACGCGCAGCGGGCACAGTCGGTTGCATCGCACCTCCAGCAGATGTCATGCCGGGGCTTCCCGCTGGACGGCCGCGGTAATCGCGACCGTGTCCAGCACCGCCGACATGCCGTGCTCCGCCGCCCGACGCTGGCGCTCGGCGCCGGTGCCCATGGCTAACAGACGATCGACCAGCAGCCGAACCTGTTCGAGATCGCCGGCCGCGGCCAGCGCAGGCCGGACGTGATCGAGCAGGTCGGCGAGCAGCACGATCCCCAACGTCTGCTTGCCGCTGACCGGGTCGATGGCGGGCCCGGTCAGGCCGTAGCGCGAAGCAGCCCACAACGCGGCCGCCGCCACGGTGTCGGAACAGTCGGCGGCCGGTCTGCCTGCGGCCATGTCGTCCAGCTCCTGGCGGACCAGCGCCCGCGACAGCGCGGCTTGCAGCAAGGCTCCCTCGACGTCCGGGGCGGCGTCGGCCACCCGGAACTCGACGGTCGGCTGGGTCGGTGACGGGCGCACCACCCAGAAGGTCATCCGCTCGTCGATCAGCACTCCGGCGTCGACCAGCGTGGCCAGCATCCGGTCGTAGTTGTCGACCGAGCCGAACTTCGGTGGCACACCGCCGCCTGGCAGCCTGCTCTGCAGCACCATGCGCCAGCTGCCGTACCCGGTGTCCTGGCCGTCGGCCAGCGGCGAATTCACCGAGATCGCCAGCAGCGTCGGAAGCCACCGCCGCACCCGATCGACCACCGCGACGGCCGCCTGCTTGTCCGGCACGCCGACATGGACCTGGCACGCGCAACACCGGTACTCACCGAGCACCAGCCCGTAGGTCAGTCCCATGCGCTCGAACCGCTCCCCTGGCGTCAACGGCGCGGCAGCGTCCACCACCGGCACACCCGCCGACTGCAACCCCACACCGACCGCGTCTGCCCGAGCCGCCAGATCCCCCCGCAGGTTCATCAGCTGCGTTCTGACATCCGCAAGTGACGTGCATACGCCGGTGGCGGTCTCCACCTGCGCGGTGGACAGTTCGTACTGCAGGCTCGAGCCATCCTGGTTCTCCTCGGCGTCACCGATGAGGTCCGCGGCGCGCGGAACCGGGTGCCCGGAGAAGGGGTCGACGACGAGGAATTCTTCCTCCACTCCGACGGTGTGCGTCATCGATGCGTTTGCCGGCCGGCGTCGAGTTCGCGTCGACAGTGCTCGTGGGCTTGCGCCAGCACGCTGGAGTCCAGCCAGGCGATCGGCTGGATCTCGACCAGCAACGGTTCGTTGTCCGGCCCGAAGTCGATCTGTTTCCCGGTGAGGATCCACGGATGCGCTCCTTCTCGCAGTTCCCGCAAGTACTGACAGATCCGCCTGGCCACCCAGTCGATCGGTGGCAGCGTCCGCCACTTGGGTGGCCGCAGCGAGTTCGCGGACACGCCGGGCATGAGCAGACCGCTCTCGTGGTCCTGGCTGGGGTGCTCGGCATCGGACTCAGGGCCGGCCGAATACCGCAAGTAGGCCGGCACGCCGAGGTCGAGAATCCGGACGAGGTCGGTCAGCTCCGCGATGTGCCCCATGTCCCCGCCCAGCGCGCGCCAACGTGCGTCGATCGATGACATGAGGGCGTCTACCCGGAGACCACCGCGGTGAATCGCGCGCGTCCCGCGGCTCACGCAGCCAGGGTTAGCTCGGCGTCCTGGCTGGGTAGCCGCTTGTCAGGTCGGGGCCGAGGAGGTAGTGATGCTCAAGCACTTTGGTCGGAAAGCCAGCCAGCGGCTCACCGCGGCGAAGATCCGGACGCGCGCCAAGAAAGCCGCGCTGATGGCGTCCCGACCCGATGCCCAGCTCCGGCCGGTGCAGGCCCACAAGTGCACACCACACACGCTGGAAGCGATTCTGAGCAAGAACACCATCCACCGGCGTCCGGCGTAACCCGGTCCGTCGCAGGACATGAGCATCACGGTCGCTGATCACCTGGTAGCGCGCCTGCAGGAATGGGGGGTCGCCCAGCTTTTCGGCTATTCCGGCGACGGCATCAACGGCATCCTCGCCGCACTGGGTCGCGCGGGTAACCGCCCGCGGTTCGTGCAGACCCGCCACGAGGAGACCGCCGCACTGGCAGCGGTCGGGCGGGCGAAGTTCAGCGGACAGCCCGCGGTGTGCCTGGCGACATCCGGCCCGGGCGCGGTGCACCTGCTCAACGGCCTGTACGACGCCAAGCTCGACCACGTCCCGGTGGTCGCGATCGTCGGCCAGACGGCCAGGACCGCGATGGGCGGCAGCTATCAACAAGAGATCGACTTGCAGGCGCTGTTCAAGGACGTCGCGCACGAGTACCTGGTCGAGGTCAACGCCGCCGAGCAGCTGCCGAACGCGCTCGACCGGGCCATGCGCACCGCGCAAACCCGGCGCACGGTCACCGCGTTGATCATTCCCGCGGACGTCCAGGACCTGCCGTACCGCGCGCCGGCGCACGAGTTCAAGCACGTACCGTCCAGTCCGCCCGCACCGCTCCGGACGACGTCGATCCCCGACCGAGCACAGCTCGCCGCGGCCGCCGAGGTCCTCAACGCCGGATCCCGCCCGGCGATCCTCGTCGGGCAGGGTGCCCGCGGCGCGGGGGACGAGATCCGCCGAGTGGCCGAACTGCTGGGTGCCGGGGTGAGCAAGGCGCTGCTCGGCAAGGACGTGCTTCCGGACGACCTGCCGTACGTGACCGGCTCGATCGGTCTGCTCGGCACGCGCGCCAGCTGGCAGCTGATGACCGAGTGCGACACTCTGCTCATCGTCGGCTCGAACTTCCCGTACTCGCAGTTCTTGCCGGAGTACGGCCAGGCGCGCGCGGTGCAGATCGACATCGACGGCGGCTCCATCGGCATGCGGTACCCCGTCGAAGTGCCCCTGGTCGGCGACGCGACCGCCACATTGCGCGCGCTCCTTCCCCTGCTGGATTCCGCCGGTGACCCGTCGTGGGGCGAGTGGGTACGCGAGATCGTGGCGGATTGGCACACGGTGGCCGAGCAGCAGGCGATGCTGGACGCCAACCCGGTCAACCCGATGCGGATCGTGTGGGAGCTGTCCGCTCGCCTGCCGGACAATGCCGTCGTCACCGCGGATTCCGGTTCGGTGGCCAACTGGTACGCCCGGCAGCTGCAGATCCGCGGCCAGGTGCGCTGTTCGCTGTCCGGCACGCTGGCCTCGATGGGTTGCGGCGTGCCGTACGCCATCGGCGCGAAGTTCGCCGACCCGCACCGACCCGTGGTCGCGCTGGTCGGCGACGGCGCCATGCAGATGAACGGCATGGCGGAGCTGCTGACCGTGCGGCACTACCACCACTTGTGGCCGGATCGGCGGTTCGCGGTCTGCGTGCTGCACAACAACGACCTGAACCAGGTGACCTGGGAGCAGCGGGCGCTCAGCGCGGAACCGAAGTTCGAGCCGTCGCAGGCGCTGCCGGACGTCTCCTACGCCGAGGTCGCCACCGCCATGGGGATGGACGGCATTCGGGTGGAAACCCCGGAAGCCCTCGGACCCGCGTGGGACCGCGCGCTGGCGGCCGACCGCCCGGTCGTGCTCGACGTGGTCTGCGACCCCGAGGTGCCGCCGATTCCGCCGCACGTCGGACTGGATCAGCTCAAGGCGACCGCGGAGGCTCTCGGCAAGGGCGATCGCGGCGCGTGGCGCATGCTCATGGAAGGCATCCGCGCCAAGGCGCAGGAACTGACCCCCGGCGAGTAAGTCACCCGACGGGGTTCTCCACCACGAGTGCTTGATCGCCACCGGTGGTCGGCGCGACGGAACCCGCTGCGGGCGCGGATGCGGTGTGCGTCGGCGCCGGGGCGACGGATCCCTCCGCCTGCGCGACGATCGCGAGCGCGGCCGCGCCCGTTTTGAACAAGGGCTGCTTCGAGACGGGATCCCACGTCGTCGGAGTCAGCTCGTTGGCGGCTCGTTGCCGGTCGTCGGCCTCGGCATCCCAATAGCCGTAGTGGAACGGCAGGAACAGCACCCCACGCCGGATGTCGGTGGGCCGCACCCGGGCTAGTACCTCTCCCCTGCGTGTCTCGACGCGCACCAGATCACCCTCGGTCAGGTCGAGGTCGACGGCGTCCGAGACGTTGATCTCCACCCACACCTGCGGCGCGGCATCCGACAGCTGTCGTACTCGGCCAGTCTTGGTGCGCGTGTGGAATTGGGTCAGCGTGCGACCGGTGATCAGGTAGAAGGGGTAGACGTCGTCGGGCCTCTCCTCGAGCGGGACGTACGGCGCGGCTTTGATCATCGCCCGCCCTTGCGGGTTCCAGCGCCGGTACTCCTCCTCACTGACCGGCTCACCCGTCACCAGATCCTTGCCGAACTGCTCGCAGTAGTCGGGATGCGCGGGGAAGCCGTCGGCGTGCAGGCGTTCCGCTCCGTCGGGATGTTCGGCGTCGCACGGCCAGGGAATCCCACTACCGCCTCGCAGCTTCTCGTAGGACAGTCCGGTGTAGTCGCACGGACGGCCGGCGCTGGCCCGCTGCCACGCGGCAAACGCGGACGGGGCGTCGTGCCACGGTGGGAACGGCGCGCCTTCGCGGTCGACCAGCCGCATCTTGCGCGCGAAGTCGAGGAAGATGTCCAGGTCGGGTCGCGCCTCGCCGGGAGGCTCGACGGCCTTGTCGGACAGGTGCACCGTGCGGTCGGCGTTGGTGAACGCGCCCAGCTTCTCGCCCCACGCCGCTGCCGGGAGGACGACGTCGGCCAGTGCGGCGGTTTCGGTCAGATACAGGTCCTGCACGACAAGGTGCAGATCCTCGCCACCGAGCAGCCGGCGAATCCGGTCCAGTTCCGGCAACGACACCGCGGGGTTCGTCCCGCTGACCCACAGCTGACGGATCGAGCCGTCCTCGATACCCGCGATGATGTCCATCGCCGGGGTCGGCGGGCCCGAGTGCGGGATGTCCGCCAGGTCGACGTTCCACAGCTCGGCGAGCTCGGCCATGTGGCGTTCGTTCGCCCAGTTACGGAATCCGGGCATGTCGCCGTCGGCACCGCATTCCCTGGTGTTCTGCGCGGTGGGCTGGCCGTTCATCTGGAACACGCCACATCCCGGGCGCCCGAGCATGGCGCGAACGAGGTGCACGTTGTTGACCGCGACCGACGCCGCGGTGGCCTGATGTGACTGGTAGAAGCCTTGCAGGACGGTGGACACCAGGCGCTCGGCCGTGCCGAGCACGCGGGCGGCTTCGCGCAGTTGGCCGGGATCCAGCCCGGTGATCTCGGCGACGCGCTCCGGCGGGTAGTCCGCCACCACCGAGACCAGATCGTCGTAGCCGACCGTGGCGCGGTCGATCCAGTCCTCGTCGACCCAGCCGTTGACCACGATTTCGTGCAGCAGCCCGTTCATCAGCGCCATGTTGGTTCCCGGCAGCGGCGCCAAGTGGATGTCCGCTTCGTGGGCGACCCGGGTCGGGCGCGGGTCGACGCACAGCAGCGTCGGCGGATTCGGCCCGGCGCGGCGGTCGAGGATCCGCGACCACAGCACGCTCTGCGTCTCCGCGATGTTGTGGCCGTACGCGGCGATGACGTCGGCGTGGTCGAAGTCGGTGTAGGAGCCCGGCTGGCCGTCACAGCCGAAGCTTTCCTTCAGCGCCTCGCCCGCGGTCGCCGTGCACAGCCGGGTGTTGCCGTCCAGGTGTGGGGTGCCGATGCCGCCACGGGCTATCGCCGCGAGCGTGTAGTACTCCTCGAGGAACAGCTGGCCGCTGGTGTAGAACGCGAGCGCGGTCGGGCCGTGCGAATCGAGCAGTTCGCGGCTGACCGCCACGACGCGGTCGAGCGCGGTGTCCCAATCGGTCTCGACAAGACCTCCGTCCTTTCGTACCAGCGGACGGGTCAGGCGATCGGTCGAGGCATTGGCCTGCCAACCGAACAGGTCCTTCACGTCGAGCCGACCGTGGTTGATCCGGTCGACCGCGCGCCCGCGCACCCCGACCATGCGCCCGCCGGCCACCGCGATGTCCATCGCGTCGCCGTTGGAGTGCAGCACCGAGGCGGTCTGCACCCAGACGTCGACGTCGTCGACGGAGATGCCGTCATCGAGACGCATGTCGACCCGGACCGGCCAGGTCTCCCCTTGGCCGTAGGGGGTGCGGCTCCCCCATGGATCAGCGACGGCGTCCCGGCTTGTCCGTACGTTCTTGCCTGCCATGCTCCGGCCTACCCGAAGCCTCGGGAAGCGAACCTTCGCGCGCGGCCGCTACGGACGTACCACTGCCGGGCAAGCGCCGCAGCCAGCGGTGGGAACAGCAGCACGACGGCCGCTCGCGAATGAGCGACCGCCAGCACGCCTCGACGCACCGACGACGGCGCAACCCGCAGCATCAGGGTGACCGGCCGCCCGAGCACGAGCAGCAACGGGGCAGCCATCGCGAGAACAACGTGCTGCGCCATGTGCGCGGTGAACGGACCACCGGGCACGGGGACCAGCAGCGCGGCAAGGAACGCGAACCCACCGGCCGCGAACGCGACATCTCGGCGACGCGGCCAGGTGTCCCCGCGTCTGCGCAACGACGCCGCCGCGCGCAGATATGCGGCCGCTGCGAGCACCACCGTCGTGCCGAGCAACCAGTCCACGAACCCTGGTGCGGTCATGTCCGCGCCCGTTTCGCGCGCACGGCCAACCCCACGCCGACGGCCGACAGCGCGACCCCGACCCCGCTCCAGACGAAGTCATACGGAAGCGTGTCCACGCCGTAGCGCACCTGGTGAACGCGCAGAACCTTGTGGTTGACCAACCCGTCGAAGAGCTGGAATCCACCCAGGCCGAGGAACAAGCCCGCCCACGCATGTGGCACCGACAACGCATTTGCGCCGACGCAGGTCCGCGTACAGCACGAGTCCGGCAGCCAGCCCGACAACCTCGGCGGTGTGCAGCAAACCGTCCGACACCAACCCGAGCTCGGTGGTGGATCGGTCGTAGAAGTGGTGCCAGGCCAGGATCTGGTGGAACACGATCTCGTCGATCGCCGCTATCAGCGCGGCGCCGATCAACGCGAGGACACCCGTCGAACGCCCTGGAAGGATCCGCGTCTGGTGCATCCGAGCCACTCCCGACGGCCGCCGATACCGCGCCCCCGGCTACCCGCGGCGGCCCGGCGCGAAAACGCCAGGTGCGAGACTCGCGAACGGGCGTGAACTCGGCGGAAACGCCAACGTCGAGGCCACCGGCGCGCTACCGTGAGACGTCATCACCATCAATCGCTGCCCTGCTGTCGGGAGGAAGCTCGATGCACAGCCCGTCCGAATCCGTTCCACGCGTGCTGGGTGAAGACGAGCCGGCACGTGAGGCGATCGTCCAGGCGGCAGCCGCACCGTTGCGCGAAGCGTTCGGCGTGCGGATACGGCTGGACGTCGAGCGGGTGAACCGGCTCGGACCGTGGGTGTTCGTGCAGGGCACGATGCGCGGCTCGGACGGCGGGCGCCCGAACTACGCAGGCACTTCCTACCAGGCGGCGGCCGCTGACGGCACCCTGTCCGACACCTACGCGGCGCTGCTGAAGAAGGACGAGAATGCGGTCGCGGACGCCGACGTGCGGTCGTGGCGGCTGCTCGAGTACGCCATCGGCCCGACCGACGTCGCCTGGCTGACCTGGCCGGACGAGCACCAGGCCCCGCGCTCGGTCATCGGAGTCTGACCACCTGGCAAGCCCCGACGAAAGGGGGCCGCCCCCACCACGTGGCGGGGGCGGCCGCTTTCTCCGTCCCTACGGTTTACGTCGGCGGAGTCAGGACCTCCACGAGGCCACCGCCACCTCCCCAGCTGATGCGCTGCGAGCCGTCCGGGTTCACGTTGTTCGAGCCGATGAACCGGCCGTCGCCCGCGTAGAGCACCACGTGCCCGCCGTTGTTGGAGATCACCACGTCGCCCGGCTTGGCCTCGGACAGCGGAATCGAACGCCAGCCGTCCGCCTTCAGGTTGGCGCGTAGCTGGGCGACCGAGGCGCTCGCCTGCTCCTTGTCGATGAGACCGGCGGCTTCCAGACAGCCGGAGACGAAGTTGGCGCAGTTGACGTTGTTCGGCACCCACGACTGCATCGCGGGCAGCTCGCCGCTCATCTTCAGGTCGCCGGCGTTGCGGCCGAGGAACCGCTCAGCGATCTTGGCCGGGTTGTCGCCGCGCGCGTCGATCGGTTTGGCCGGGCGGCCGTCCCCGGGCACTCCGACGGCGCCGCCACCACCACCGCCGCCACCACCACCGCCGCCGCTGCCGGTGACCGGACCCGAGCTGGTGGGTTCGTGCACCGGCTGCGAGCTGCTGGACGTCTTGGTCTCGGTCGACTTGGCGGGCACCAGCTCGACGAAGCCGTCCTCGATCTCCAGACCGAGCGGCTTGAGCAGGTCGTCGATCTCCTTCTCCGCCTCGTCCAGCGCGCGCTCGATCTCCTCCTTCTTGCCGTTGGCGTCCTTCTCGTTGAGGGTGCGCAGCCGCTCGATCTCCGACGCCGCGGCGGCGATCTCGTTCTCGTCGTCCGAGCTGTTCTTCCTGCTGCGGGCGGCGGCGATGAGCTTGCGGTTCTCCGCGTCGTTGTCGTTGGCCTCCTTGGCCAACTGGGCGACCTTCTTCTTGACGTTCTCCAGGATCTCGGCGACGCGCTCGAGGATCTTCTTCGCCGCCTCGGCGCGGTCGCTCACGTTGTAGCTGGCCTTGCTCAGCTTCTCCAGGTGCTCGGCGACGGCTTCCGCGTCCTTGCCGTCCCAGTTGCGCAGGACGTCCTCGCGGAACACCTTCAGGTCGTCGCCCAGGTCATTGGTGCTGGTCGCCGCGGTGCTGACCTTGCGGGCCTGCTCGTTGACCGCGGACGGATCGAGCTTCTCCGACTGCTTGGCGTGTTTGTCGATGGCGTCCATCGCAGGCGGACGGTCGCGCGACGGGTCATCGAGCGTGCTCGTTCTCTCTTCCGCGGTCGTCATCGGCTACCCCTGGTTCCCCTCTTCGTCCCGGTCACGCCCGCCTGGAGCCACCGAAGGTGTGTGCGGTTTCGTCTTCGTCGTTGCGCAACCGCTCGGCGGCATCGGACAGGGCGTCCGCGGCCGCCTGCACCAGCTTGCTCGCGGCCCTCAGTTCGCTGTTGACATTGCTGTAGAAGCCTTTGACCGTCGAGCCCGCCGACGCGGCGTTGTTCAGATGCCCGAACGCCGTGCCAGGATCACCGTCACCCAGATCGTCGCTGGTCTTGCTGTAGCCGTCGGTCAGCCCAGCAACCTTCTTGGCCAACGAGGCAATCGCCTCCGGGTCGTAACGGCGGCTCATGAACGTCCCCTCTTTCTCCGCACTCGCCACAGTCATCGCAGGCGCATGCTGTCTGCCTGGGAAGTCTATGGCGTGGTGCACGCTTGCGGGCGGCTTTCCGCAATCGCGCCCACTGTCGGGCGTCTGCGCGAATGTTGGACGCGAGATTCCGCCGAAGCGTTCCCCGAACAGCGCTCGACCGAGCTGACAACGTGAGTCAGCTCGGTCGTGCGCAGGTGTGCTTACCGACGCTGGGCGGCAGCCATCTGCCAGCTGTCGATGCGCTGGATGATCGGCACCAGGAACACCGCGGCCCCGACAACTGCCAACGCTGACACGTACGCCGCCGCCACCCCGTTGGAGAACGTCGCGCTCGGCTGGGGCGAGGTCAACGTGGTCGCCAGGTCGTACACCGAGAACAACGAAGCGAACAACGACACGATCCAGCACGTCCACCAGCCGACCAGCAAACCACGACCACTGTTGTCGTCGTCCGGCTTGCTTGCCTGCCAGATCTCCGCGACCACGCGGTAGGGCAGCAACAGATTCACGCCGGGCACGAACCACGACCAGATCGCCTTCGGCCGTGAGTAGTCCAACTGCCAGTCGGCGACGGCGCCGGCAACTGTGCGTGCCCGCCACAGCCACACCAGGAACGCCACGACGGCCCCGAACCACATCACCGTGGTCAGGTCGTTGAACAACTCCCAGGCGGCGTAGTCGTTCGCGACGTCGACCGGCGCGGAGACCTCCGTGACCTCCGACGGGACGTCGTCGGGCAGTTCGGAGAAATCCGGGGTGTAGTCCGGGTCGCGCCCGGCCGCCAGGTCGTCGAGCTGGGCAAGCACCTCGTCCGACACGGTGGGCATGGTCAGCGTCAAGATCAAGTTCAGAATCGCCACGAACACGACGGACACCGCGGCGAGGGCGCCCCGGGTGCGCGTCAGCTCGACCTGCTCTGGTTGTGGCGTGATGTCGATGGTCGTCATTCCTTCCCGTCCTCTCTCGGCTCGGTCCACATGCAGCGACCGGAGAGGCGTGGATTTGGTTGGGGTACTCGTCGTCCGAAACGGAGCGGCGGTCATGGCGCCACTCGGGCGATGACCGGACGAACCGCCCGAAGTTGATCTCACGGCGGCCCGTCAGCGCCACGTTTGCGCAGTGCAGGTGGGTCGCCGGCATCTGGGGGGCTGCTCGGCGGATTCGTCGTCGAGGGCCTGGAGTTCCACGCGCTCTACCGCACGCACCGCACCTGGCGGGAGCCCGGCTGCGGCGAGCCGGACCGCCCGTCCCCACCGGTGGACTCCGCGATCTGGTCGGTGTCGACGGCGTTGCAAAGCCTGCTGGACAACGACGACGCGGCCGTCAGCAACGACCCGCTGTACCGGCCGGTCCGGTCGTGCCGTTCCCACTGGCGCTGTTCGCGCTGCCGGCGGCGTTCGAAGCGAGCCCCTGACACCTCGCAACGGCACCGGCGATCGATGCAAGAGCTGCTACGACGGCAAGCGCGCTGTTCACGGCGAGCCAGACCAAGTGATCTTTTCGCGGTTCGACACGCTCTCGGGGCAATCCGAGGCCGACCCCGAGCGGTCACCACGGCGGCACACCAGCTTCCGCAACCGGACGCGGCGCAACGTGCCCGACATCTCCCGGTCACCCCCGGCGTCCCTTTGGCCCCTTGACCGGAGAAAATACAACTGTATATTCACGTCGACAGGAGGATCAGCATTGAATACTTTGGCAGACGATCGCGACGATTCCGGCGCTTCCGACGGCTACGACACCCCCACGCTCGCCGAGCTCTGGCGGTCCCACCGGACCGCGGCGAACGCGAGCGAAGCCGTCTATCTCGCGCTGCGCGACGCGATAGCGGCCGGGTCCATCAAGCCCGGCGAGTACCTGCGGGAGCCGGTACTCGGTGAGCTGTTCGGCATCAGCCGCACACCGATCCGCGAAGCGCTGCTGCGCCTGGAAACCGAGGGTTTCCTCGAGCGGACCACCGGCCGCAGGCTGGTGGTGGCCAGCGTGACCCCGGAAGAAGTGCTGGACGTCTACGCCGTGCGGGAAGTGCTCAACGGGCTGGCCGCACGACTGGCCGCGGAGAACGCGTCGACCACCGACCTGATCCGGCTCCGCAGGCTGCACCGGGAAATGAAGTGGGCATTCGACGACGGCGACATCGCGCGGATGGCCAGCCTCAATTTCGACTTCCACGACGCCATCTGCGTCGCCTCCCGCAACGCGTTCCTGCTGGAGATGTTGCGGAAGGCCCACGACACGCACCACCGCTACCCCGGCTCGACCTTCTCATTGCCGGAGGAAGCCGCGAAGTCGATCGAGGAGCACGACGAGATCCTCCAGGCAATCGAGTCCGGCGACGCGAAGCGCGCCGAAGAACTGGCGCAGCATCACACGGCGCGGGCACGACAGGCCCGCATCAAGATGCTCGACGGCACCGTCGAGGAGCAGCAGCGCCAACGCAAAGCACAGGAATCGGCGAAAGCGGAGAACAATTCATGACCAGCGACACCGCGTTGGCGAGCGAGCCGACATTGTTGATCAACGGTGCGTGGCGCAGCGCGCCGGCACGGTTCGACGTCCACGACCCGGCCACCGGCGAGCGAATCGGTTCGGCCGACGACGCGGGAGTCGACGACGCGGCGGCCGCGGTCGACGCTGCGGCTGCCGCCGCGGCCGCGTGGCGAGCGACCGCACCGGACGAGCGCGCCCGAGTACTGCGCGACGCCGCGGCCGCCATCACGGCCGACGCCGACCGGCTCAGCCTGCTGTTGACCAGGGAAAACGGCAAGCCGCTCGCAGAAGCGCGGGGTGAGCTGGGGAGTACCACCGGGGCGATGACCTGGGCGGCCGAGCAAGCCCGCAGGGCCGACGGCCGGGTGATCGACCTCGGCGGCAGCAGGCGCGGCGCGGTGCTCAAGCAGCCGGTCGGCATCACCGTGGCGATCTCGCCGTGGAACTTCCCGGCCAGCATGTTCCTGCGCAAGATCGCGCTGGCCCTGGCCGCGGGCTGCACGGTGATCGCCAAGCCCGCCGAACAAACTCCCCTCATCGCCAAGGCCTTGGTCGGCCACCTCGTCGAGGCCGGCCTGCCTGCCGGCGTGCTCAACCTGCTGACCACGTCGCAGCCCGATCCGCTGGTGAAGGCACTGCTGGCCGACCCCCGGGTGGCGAAGATCAGCTTCACCGGGTCGACCGAGGTCGGGTTGATGCTGCAGCGGCACGGCGAGGGCCTGCTGAAGCGAGTGGCGCTCGAACTCGGCGGCCACGCGCCGGCGATCGTGCTGCCCGACGCGGACGTCGACGAGACCGTCGCCGGCGTGGTGGCCTCCAAGTTCCGCACCAGTGGTCAGAGCTGCATCGCCACGAATCGCCTCTACGTCCACGAATCGCTCTACGAGAGGTTCTGCGCGGCGCTGGTCGAGCGTGTCTCCCGGCTACGGGTCGGCCCGGGCACCAGCGACGGCGTCGACCTCGGGCCGCTGATCGACGAGTCCGCCCTGCGCAAACTCGAGGAGCAGGTGGCCGACGCGGTCCGACTGGGCGCGAAGGTGCTGACCGGGGGCTCGCGGCTCACCGACGGCGAACTGGGCAACGGCGCGTTCTTCAGCCCCACCGTGCTGACCGACGTCAGCGACTCGGCCGTGCTGGCCCAGCAAGAGATCTTCGGTCCGGTGCTGCCGGTGTACTCCTACGCCGACGAGCAGGACGTGATCGCCAAGGCCAATGCCACCAGCTACGGGCTGGCCGCCTACCTCTACGGCGCCGACACCGGCCACCTGTGGTCGCTGGCCGAGCGGCTCGACTTCGGCGTCATCGGCATCAACGACCCGTTCCCGCTGGCACCGCAGTTGCCGTTCGGCGGCATGAAGAACAGCGGCATCGGCCGCGAGGGCGGTTTGGAAGGAATCGACGGTTTCCTCGAGACGAAGGCGGTGGCCCAGCGTGTCTGATCTCGCTTCGGGGGTGGGCAGCGAGGCGGTCGACGCGTCCGCTGTCACCAGCAACATCGGCGCGGACGGTGTCGCCGACCAGCTCGTCGCGGGCGGAGTGTCGACGTTGTTCGGCGTGCCCGGCGTCCAGCTCGACTTCTTCGTCGACGCGCTGGCCAGGCGGCAGGAGCTGATGGCGTTCATCTCGTGCCGGCACGAGCAGGGCGCGGCCCACATGGCCGACGGCTACGCCAGGGCGAGCGGCCGGCCGGGCGTGCTCGCGGCCGTCCCCGGCCCGGGCGTGCTGAACACGATGACCGGCCTGGCCACGGCGTTCTCCTGCTCGTCGCCGGTGCTCGCCCTCGCGGTGAACTTGCCGACCTGGGCCATCGACGGCGGCCGCGGCCTGCTGCACGAGATCCGCGCGCAGGAGACCGTGTTGCGTTCGGTGACCAAATCGGTCCGGGCGGTCCGCTCGGTCGGCGATCTGACCGCGGCCGTGTGCGACGGGCTGGTCGCGGTGCGCAGCGAGCGCCCCCAACCGGTCGCCATCTCCATCCCGGAGAACCTGTTCAAGGAGGAGCTCACGGGTTCCTCCGTCGCGGTCCCCGGCAGCCCCCGCCGCGTCGTGCCGGACCCGAAGTCCGTGGCTCGCGCCGCCGAGCTGCTGGCCTCCGCGGAGCGTCCGGTCATCCTCGTCGGCGGTGGCGTCGCCGCAGCGGACGCCAGCGACGCACTCGGCGCACTCGCTTCGAAGCTTCGCGCACCCGTGGTGACGACGGCCAACGGCCGTGGCGCGCTGTCCGACCGCCACCCGTGGACGCTCACCAGTCTCGGCGGGCGCGAAGTCATCCCCGCCTCCGACCTCGTGCTGATCGTGGGCAGCCGCGGTGTCCGGATGGACGGTTCACCGCTGGTCACCGGCACCCCGACGATCCTGGTCAACGCCGACCCGGCGTACTTGGGCGCACCGCACCGGCCCACCGTCGCGCTGCACAGCGACGCCCGTCTCGGCCTGGAGGCGCTGGCGGCGGAGCTCGGCGAGACCCGCTCGATGTGGATCACCGAGGACGTCAACCGGATCCGCACCCGGTGTGCGGCGCAGATCGCCGAACTCGGCGAGATCTCCGAGTGGGTCGGCGCGCTGCGCGACGGCATGGCCGACGACGACATCCTGGTCGGCGAGCTGACCCAGGTCAGTTATCTGTCCCGGGTGGCGTTCCCGGTGTACCAGCCGCGCACCTACCTCTCCGCCGGCTACCAGGGCGCCCTCGGCTACGGCCTGGCGACGGCGATCGGCGCGCAGGTGGCTCGCCCCGACGTGCGCGCGGTGTCGATCTCCGGCGACGGCGGCTTCGCCTACGGCATGGCGGAACTGCTGACCGCGGTCGCCTACCGCATCCCGGCCACGTTCGTGGTCTTCAACGACGGCGCGTACGGCAACGTGCTGCGCACCCAGCTCGAGCAGTTCGACGGCCGAACGCTCGGGACCACCTTGCACAACCCGAATTTCGCCGACCTCGGTCGGGTGTTCGGGCTGGACAGCTTCACGGCAACGTCGCCGCGCCACCTCACCCAGCTGCTGAAAGAGGCGGCGACCGCTGATCGTCCGACGCTCGTCGAGGTTCCGGTCGGGGCCTTCCCTGACCCAGGCCCACTCGTTCGGGAGGGAAGCCATGTTCCGCAAACGTAGTCAGACCACCGCCCTTGCCGACCAACCCACCGAGACATCCGAACCAGGCGGCGGCTTCCCGCAGCTGTCCATGCCGTCACCGCTGCGGCTGACCGCACAGAACGTCACGCAGGTCTTCGGCGGCCGCGGCAAGCAACCCGTGGTGGCGCTGGAGAACTTCTCCCTGGACGTCGAGCCCGGGGAGCTGGTGGCCATCGTCGGGCCGAGCGGGTGCGGGAAGACGACGTTGCTGCACGCGTTCGCCGGCCTGATCAAGCCCACCGCGGGCGAGATCCGGGTCGGCGGGCAGCAGCTCAAGTCGCCGCGGCGGGACGTGTCGATGATGTTCCAGGCGCCGACCCTGCTGCCCTGGAAGACCGTGCTCGGCAACTGCTTGTTGCCCCGCGAGCTCGAGCACCGCATCGACGAGGACGACCGCAAGCGAGCCAGAGAACTGCTCACCTGGGCAGGTCTGGGCGACTTCACCGACCGCAGACCGCACGAGCTGTCCGGCGGGATGCAGCAGCGGGTGGCGATCTGCCGCGCGCTGATGGCCAACCCGTCGGTGTTGCTGCTCGACGAACCGTTCGGCGCGCTGGACGCCATGACCCGCGAACAGATGAACGTCGACCTGCGGCGCATGTGGGCCGCCAGCGGTGTCACCACGGTCCTGATCACCCACGACATCTCCGAAGCCGTTTACCTGGCCGGACGTGTCGTGGTGCTCTCGCCGCGGCCGGGACGAATCCTGGAAATCATCGACGTCCCGCTGCCCAAGGACCGGGACGTGTCGCTCATCCAGTCGCCGGAATTCGCGCAGACGTGTGGACACATCCGCTCCTACTTCATCCGGGAGGACCGCCATGCAGGTGTCTGAGCAGCGCAAACCCGACACGGAACCGGAGCACACCGAACGACTGGACACTGAAGCGGCAGCGGCTCTGCTCGACGGCGTGCGTGATGGGGGGGAAGGGCGGGCGCACGCTGCGCAAGGTGGCGCCGCCGGTGCTGCTGGCCGTCGTGGTGGCGGCAGGCTGGGAGTTCCTGCCGGGGATCCTCGGCCTGGAGAAGTTCATCCTGCCGCCGTTGTCCGACGTGCTCGCCCAGTTCGGCTCCGCGTTCCTGCTCGACCAGATGTGGACCAACGGCTTGGTGACGTTGCAGGAGACCCTGCTCGGCCTGCTGCTCGGCTCGGTGGTCGGCATCGTCGGCGGGCTCGTGCTCGGCGAGTCGGCGATCGCCAGGGCCACGTTCTACCCCTACCTGGTCGCGTTGCAGTCGTTGCCCAAGATCGCGCTCGCTCCGCTGTTCGTGATCTGGTTCGGCTTCGGCACCACGCCGAAGGTGCTGGTCGCGGCGACACTGACGTTCTTCCCGCTGCTGGTCAACACGATGAGCGGTGTGCTCAGCGTCGACCGGGCCCGGGCGCAACTGTTCCGTTCGCTGTCCGCATCACGACGACAGACCTGGACCAAACTCCTGCTGCCGTCCGCCCTGCCGTCGGTGCTGGCGGGGTTCGAGGTCGCCACCGTGCTCGCCCTGCTCGGTGCGGTGCTGGGTGAGTTCGTCTCCGCGCAAGAAGGACTCGGCGTCCTGCTGCTGCAACAACAAACCAACTACGACACCGCGGGCGTGTTCGCCACCTTGATGGTGCTGGCCGCCATCGGCGTCGTGCTCAACCAAATCGCCGTGCAGCTGCGCAAGCGGCTTGTCTTCTGGTGACCGGTGAAAGGAGAGGAATCGTCGTGAGCATTCTGCGGACAATGAGGTCCGCCGCCCGACTCTCGCTGGCGGTCCTGACATGCGTGGCAACAGCCGCTCTCGGCGCGTGCGCCGACGACAGCGGCCCCGGCGGTGACGGCAAGACCGTGACCTTCGGTGTCTCCGCCACCGCGCCAGGCGGCAACATGCTGCAGCTCGCTGTCGCGCAGGCACAAGGCTACTTCGAAGAAGAAGGCATCACGGTCCGGCCGGTCTTCCTCGGCGCGGGCGGCAAGGTGGTGCAGGCACTGGCGTCCGACAAGGTGCAGATCGGCACGGCAACGCCGGACCTGGTGCTGCAGGCCACGGAAAAGGGCCAGGACATCCGGATGTTCTACAACTGGACGTTCACCAACGTCACCCAGTTCGCCGTGTTGCCGGACAGCCCGGTCAAGTCGATCGCCGACCTGAAGGGCAAGACCGTCGGCGTGCAAGATCTCTCCTCCGGCCCGACCCAAGTGGCCAAGGCGGCCGCGGTCAAGGCGGGCCTGGACCCGAACCGCGACCTGAAGTTCGTCGCGGTGGGCTCCGGCGCGCCCGCGCTGGATGCGCTGAAGCGGCACCGGGTCGACGTGCTGGTCGCCTACGACACCTTGTTCGCGGCGATGACGTCCGGCACCGGCGAGGAGCTTCGCCTGTTCCAGCCGGAGTACATCAAGGATCTGTTCGCCTCCAGCCTGACCGCGCAGAAGGAATGGCTCGACGAGAACTCCGACGTCGCCGCGGCGTTCGGCCGCGCGTGGGCCAAGGCATCGGTTTACGCGGAAGCCAACCCGGAAGCGAGCATCGAGATGATGTTCCAGCGCTACCCGAACAGCAAGGTCGGCGCGGACGACGACGCCGCGATGAAGGCGGCCATGGCGCAGTTCACCATCCGGCAGCAGTCGCTGTACGGCGGCGGCGAGCCGCCCGCCGAGCAGACATGGGGCGAGTACTCGGAGGAATCGGTGCAGAAGTGGATCGACTTCGCCACCGAGCACAAGCTCGTCGGGCCGGGCATCAAGCCGGACCAGGTCTACACCAACGAGCTGGTCGAGAAGTTCAACGACTTCGACCCGGAGAAGATCAAGAAGGCGGCCAAGTCATGAGACAGACCGTCGCGCAGAAGATCATCGCGCGCGCCGCGGGGACGGAGACGGTCGAGGTCGGCGACTATGTGACGGTCACGCCCGACTACACGGTGATGCAGGACATCTACTTCTACAAGAACATCAAGATCTTGGAGAAGCTGGGCGTCCACGAGATCGCCTACCCCGACAAGGTCATCGCGGTGCTGGACCACACCCCGCAGGCCGCGCACGGGTCCATCTACGTGGACCGCAACCGGGAGAGCCGGGAGTTCGCCCGCCGGACCGGGTTCGACAACTTCTTCGACGTCGGCCGGGCCGGGTTGCGCCACCTGATCATGGTCGAGCAGGGCTTCGCCCGGCCGGGGCTGCTGGTGTTCTCCGACGAGCCGAACATCTCCAGCATCGGGGCGGTCGGCGCGCTGAACGTACCGATCAGCACCGAGGTGATCGTGTCGATGGTGCGCGACTCCAACTGGGTGCGGGTGCCCGCCAGCGTCCGCTTCGAGCTGGTGGGGTCGCTGCCACCGGGCGTGTGGGTCCGGGACCTCGTGCAGGCGATCTGCCACGACTACGGCGGCGGCGACGGGCTGATCCAGCGGTGCGTCGAGTTCGGCGGGCCGGCGCTGTCGACGTTGAGTCTCGACAGCAGGCAGGGACTGCTGGCCGGGATGTATCACGCAGGCGCGGACACCGCCCTCGCCGACGTGGACGACGTGGCGTTGGCGTACGTGCAGGAGCGGGCGGACGGGCGGCCGTACGAGGTCTTCACGGCCGACGCGGATGCCGAGTACGACGAGGTCAGGACGTGGGACCTCAGCACGCTCGAACCGTTCGTCACCGCGCCGCCGAAGCACGCCGACGTCGTCCCGGTGTCGGACGTCAGCGGTCGCCGTATCACTCAGGCGACGATCGGGTCGTGCGCAAGCAATCGGCTCGACGACCTGCGTGCGGCGGCCGAGGTGCTGCGTGATCATCCGGTCGCCCCCGGCGTGACCATGTACATCACGCCGGGCAGCCCCGCGGTGTACTCGCAGGCGGCGCGGGAGGGTCTCATCGAGTTGTTCACCGAGCGCGGCGCGACCGTCCTCTCCCCCGGCTGCACCACGTGCTGGGGCTACCTGGGCGCGCTGGGCGACGGTGACGTCACCATCTCGACCAATCAGGAGCACTACCCGGGGCGCGCGGGGAGCAGGAAGGCCGACATCTACCTGTCCAGTCCGTACGTGGTCGCGGCGTCGGCCGTGGCCGGGGAGATCACCGATCCGCGGCCGCTTCTGGCCCGGGAAGGGAAACCGCATGTCCACAGCTAGTTCCACGGTGCTGCGCGGCCGGGTGTGGAAGTTCGGCGACTGGGTCAGCGGCGACGACGGGATCGTGCGGTTCTCCGAACTGCGCAATTTCGCCGACGACCACGATCCGGCGGAGCTGGCCAGGCACTGCTTCGCCGGATTGGTGCCCAACTTCGCCGAGCGCGTGACCCCCGGCGACATCGTGGTGGCCGGGCGCGGCTTCGGGATTCCCAGCCATCCCCCGGCGCCGATGGCGCTGCGGGCGGCCGGCATCGCGGCGGCCGTCGTGGAGTCGACCGACACCGCGTTCATCCGCCGCTCATTGAACGCGGGGCTACCGGTGGTGACCTGCCCGGGCATCACGGACACGGCGAACGAGGGCGACGTGCTGGAGGTCGATCTGGCCGCCGGGCGGGTGACGGTCAACGGCACGGTGTTCGCGGTCAAGCCGTTCGCTCCGGCCATGCTCGAGGTCGTCGACAGCGGCGGCCTGGTGCCCTATCTGGCGCGGTATCTCGCCGGCAATGCGCGCGCCTGAACCTTCCCGCGTGAATGACGGTTAGGTCACAGCAAATCGAGTAGCACCTCGGGTAGCCTTCTGGTGACTGCATACGTCGAATGACGTGAACAATGATAAGTCACCGGAGGGTTAGCGATGGCGGAGCGGTTCGTGCGGCTCGAGCTTGACGGCGGAATCGCCACAGTGACGCTCGACCGTCCGCCGCGCAACGCGCTCAGCCTGGCGTTGATCGATCAGCTCGTGGCGGCGTTGCGGCAGTGCGGGCGCGACCCCGAGGTGCGCGCGGTGATCCTCACCGGGGCGGGCGACATGTTCTGCGCGGGCGTCGATCTGCTCGACGGGGCAGCGTCGATTCGCACGTTGGTCGACGACGACGGCGGGGATCGCCCGGGTTACCTCGAGCCTGCCGGCCGCGTCACTGCGGTGATCGACCAGCTGCCCGTTCCCGTGGTGGCCGCGATCAACGGCGATGCGGCAGGTGGCGGCGCCACGATCCCGCTCGCCGCCGATCTCCGGTTCGCGGCCGAGGGCGCACGGTTCGTCTTTCCCTTCACGCGTCTCGGCGTGTGCCCGGAGGGTGCGTCGACGTACTACCTGCCTCGCCTCGTCGGACCGGCTGTCGCGGCAGACTGGCTGTTGTCCGGTCGCCCGGTCGACAGCGCAGAAGCGCACGCCTGCGGACTGGTCAACCGCGTCGTAGGTGCTGACGAGCTTCTTCCCGCGGCGCGCGAGTGGTGCGAGCAACTCGCTGCACGCACTTCCGCGACCGCGGTGGCGCGTACTCGCACCCTGCTTCGATCCGCACCTGGCACGCGCGCCGGTGCGTCGGCGGCGGAAAGCTCGACCATCGCCGACCTCGCTCACGAACCCGATTGCCTGGAGGGCGTTGCCGCGTTTCTCGAGCGTCGCCGACCGCGCTTCGGCGGGCGCCCTACAGTAGGTGCGCACCGGAACGGCCAAGGGGGGACATCGACGTGACGAAAGCCGTCACGGACACCACGGGCGAGAAGGCGACCAACCGTCCGCGGCAGCGGCCACGCGATCGGAAGAACCGCATCCTCGCGGCAGCGGCGCAGCGGTTCTGGACGCTCGGCTACCACCAGGTCTCCATGGCGGACATCGCCGCCGACGTGGACATCACGGCCAGTGCCCTGTACCGGCATTTCCGCGGCAAGCAGGATCTCCTCCTCGCGGTGCTGGACGAGCAGCTGCGCGCCATCGAGGAGGTCGACCCGGCACGCGCCGATGATTTCGCGGCCGAGTTCATCGATGTCTGCCTGCGGCAGCGGGAATTCGGCGTGCTGTGGGAGCGCGAGTCCGGCCACCTCCCGGACGACGAACGGGACCGATTGCGGCACCGGATCCGCGTCCTCGCGGAGCGGGCGGGTGCCGACATCGAGGACCGGTCCACCGCCGACGTGCGGTCGTGGGCGATCCTGTCGGTTCTGGAAAGCCAGTCCTACTACCACGGGCCGCTGGATCTGGCGCACGTCAAGGACGTGCTCACCCGGGCGGTCTCGGCGATTTCGACGACCCCGCTTCCGCCGGACGAGCGCGTGCTGGTGGAGCGTGCCGACGGCATCCGGCCGGCATCGCGCCGGGAGCATCTGCTGGCCGTGGCGGTGAAGTTGTTCGCGGAGCGCGGCTATCCGTCGGTGGGCTTGGACGACATCGGCGCCGCGGCAGGCATCGCCGGTCCCAGCGTGTACAACCACTTCACCACGAAGGTCGATGTGCTGTCCGCGGCACTGAACCGAGGCAACGAGACGCTGTGGCTCGGGCTGCACCAGGTTCTCTCCGCGGCATCGACACCCGCCGAGGCGCTCGACGGCCTGGCCCGGCACTACACCGAGTTCACCGTGGCCAACAGCGACATCGTCACCATCCTGATCGCTCAGACGATCAACTTGCCCGAGGACCGCATGGCGGTTTTCCGCCGGGCCCAGCGTGACTACCTCACCGAGTGGGTCACGCTGCTTCGCGGTGCCCGCCCCGAGGTCAGCGAGGACGACGCGGCCGTTCTGGTCCGGGCCGCCATCACGTTGATCAACAGCCTGGCCCGTATCCCCCACCTGCGGACGAAACCCGGCCACGTCGGCAACACGACCAGGCTTGCCCAGGCCGTGCTGCGCGCATAGCGGCCCCGCTTACCCGGGCCCTGCCACACGCACAGCGGCCCCACCTGCCCGGCCCGCGCCGTGGCGGCCCCGCTTACCCGGGCCCTGCCACGCACACAGCGGCCCCGGCCTGCCCGGCCCGCGTCGTGGCGGCCCCGCTTACCCAGCCCGCGCCGGGCACACAGCGGCCCGTGGCACCGGGTGGCGCCACGGGCCGCCTGCCGCTACAAGGTGGCGAGGATTTCGTTGGGCAGCGTGCCGAGCACGGCGTTGTTCGCATTGCCGATCCGGCGCAGCAGCTCGGCGGTGATCGGGACGGGATTCTGCTGCGTCCCGATCCCCGGCACCTGGTCGGCGACACCGACGGCGGCGTCACTGGCCGGCAACACCGCGCGCACGAACGCCGCGTTGGCCGCCTTCGCGATCGGGTCCAGCGGCGTCGGCTTCGGCGCAGGCACCTCGGGGATCACGCCCGGCCGGGTGTTCTTCGTCCCGGCTCCGCCGACGTGCCGGTCGACGAAGTCCATGATCTTCGCGTTGGTGGTGGCCGCACCCAGCTCCAGGGTGATGTCGTGCCCGGTGTTCGCGGGTGCGTACGCCTCGACGGTGGCCTTCGGGCCGTACCAGCCCCGCTCGTAGGCGGCCAGCTGAGCGTCGGACGCGCAGTCGGTACTGCCGAATCCGCAGAAGAGGTCGTCACGTTGGCCGGTGACCACGAAGACCGGGATGTCGAGGGTCCGGTCGACGTTGTTGGTGTTGTACATCGACGCGCCAGTGACCAGGTCGACCAGCGTTTTGGTGGTCTTGTGCTTCTCGTCCAGCGCGATGATCTCGGGGTCGACGTTCGCGGCGTTGTAGAAGTTCTTCCGCGAACCGGGAATGCTCGTGACGTACAGCGGGTCGAGTCCGGAGCCGGCGAACTTGGGATCGAAGATCGCGGAGTAGTTGCGTCCGATCACCTTGATCGGCCCGCCCGCGACCTCGATGGTGTGCGTGAAACCGGTGGTGACGAGAGCGTCGATGTCCTTGAACTGCCCGGCTGCCGACGAAATGGTGAGCGAACCCAGGCTGTGCCCGACGCCGACGACTTTGCTGAACTTGTGCCCGAGCTGTCCGGAGCGCAGCGCCCGCACGACCTTGTGCACCGTCTTCACGCTGGCCTGAAACGTGGAGAAGACGCTGACGGGTTTGATGGACGCACCCGACCCCATCGGGTCGATGGCCAGCGTGGCGTACCCGGCCTTGTTGGCGGCACGCACGTAGGAGTAGGTGTCCGGCTTGTACGGCATTTGCCAGTAGGTGCGGTCGTAGGTGTAGCCCGGTACCAGTAGCTGAACCGTCGTGGCGCCGTCCGGGACGCACAGAGTGCCGGAGATCGCGCCGGACTGCGTGCCGACCTTGACGGGAACTTCGACGTTCTTGCACTGCGTCGCCGGTGCCGCCGCCGGTTCGCCGACGGCCGGCACCGCGACGCCGATCGCGGCCAGCGCGACCGCGACGGCAAGGGTCAGTTTGCCTTTTCTGCGCATGCTGCTTCCTCGTGATGACTGGATGACAAAAAAATGCGCGCAGGAGTCACCGAGCAGCCGTCCCCGCTGGGACGGCTGCCACATCAGGCGGCCGGCGCGAAGGGAGCGGAGCCCAGCTCCGCCGACGGGCCGCTAGCTGGGGTCAGTGCACGGCACGGTGATGCTGATCCCAGTGCCTGCGACGAAGCTCCCTTTTGAGGATCTTGCCGGCACCGGACAGCGGGAGCGCATCGACGAATTCGGCACTGCGGGGGGCCTTGTACCCGGCGATGTGTTGCTTGCAGAACTCCCGCAGTTCTTCCGCCGTGGTCTGCTCGCCGGGACGCAGCACGACCACGGCGTGAACGCGTTCGCCGAGGTCGTCGTCGGGTACGCCGATGACCGCGCAGGACTCGACGGCCGGGTGCTGTGCGACGACCTTCTCGACCTCGACGCTGTAGACGTTCTCTCCCCCGCTGACGATCATGTCTTTGATCCGGTCGACGATGTAGACGTAGCCGTCGTCGTCCATGTAGCCGCCGTCGCCGGTGTGCATCCAGCCGTCCCGGACCGCGGCGGCGGTGGCCTCCGGCTGGTTCCAGTAGCCCAGCATGACGTGCCCGCCGCGGCAGACGACTTCGCCGACGGTTCCCCGGGGCACTTCGTTGTCGTGCTCGTCCACGATGCGCACCTCGGCGTGCGGCGCGGCCTTGCCCGCGGCGCGGCGATGCGCCGGGTCGTGGTGGTCCTCCGGCAGCAGCAGCGTGGCGACGGGCGACAGCTCGGTCATCCCGTAGGCCTGGACGAATCCGGCGTTGGGGAACAGCTTCATCGCCTTCTCCAACACCGGTTCGGAGATCGGCGAGGCACCGTAGATCATGTGCCGCAGGCTGGACAGGTCGTACGAGCCCGCGTCGGGCTGGTTGACCAGCATGCCGATCATCGTGGGTACCAGCAGTGTGGTGGTGATCTGGTGTTCGCTGAACGCGCTGAGCACGGCGACCGGGTCGAACGCGGGCACCATGACGTGCGTACCGCCCAGCGCGGTCTGCGCAGCCCAGGCCGCACCGTCGGCGAGATGGAACATGGGAGCGGCGTGCAGCAGCCGTCCGCCCGGTTCACAGAAGTGGCCGGTGGCCGCCGACCCGAGGGCTGAGGTCAACAGGTTGGCGTGACTGAGCATGACGCCCTTGGGGTTACCCGTCGTGCCACCCGTGTAGTAAATGCCGGCTAGTTGGTCGCCACCGCGGCGGGCATCGTCGACCGGATCGGTCTGCGCAACGAGGTCCTCGAACCCCAGCATGCCGTCCGGCGGTTCGCCCTCACCGAAGTAGATCACCGTGGCGAGCCCGCTGTGCGCTTCGCGTAGCGCGGGCACCATTCCTTGGAACGCATCGTCGACGATCAGTACCTTGGCGTCGCACTCGACCAGCGAGTAGCTGATCTCGGCCGCGGCCCAGCGGATGTTCGCAGGCACGAAGACCGCATCCGCCCAGGCGATCGCCAGCAGGGCCTCGGAATACCGGTCCGAGTTCATACCCAGGATCGCCACTCGGTCCCCGCTGCCGACGCCCAGGGCCCGCAGCGCACCCGCGAACCTGGCTACCCGGTCCGCGGTCTCCACGAAGGTGCGAGTTCGCTGCCCGAAAACGGTCGAAGGTGCCTCAGGAGTCTGTTGCACCGACCGATGCAGTCCTTGCGTCAGGTACATCCGTCCGCCCATCCTCACCGCTCTGTGAATGCCGGAAAGTCAATGATCTGCTCAAGATGGACAGTAAGCACCAGCTTGTCAAGCTGGACTACGCGGAAAAGTGAATCATGGGTAGTTCCTGAGCGAAATACTGCGCGCAACGCGAACAGCGCACCACCCGCGCTGCAGATCGGATGCAGGACAAGAACAAGCGCCGGCACGGGCAGGCGCCACGGTTCGCCGGCGAGCGTTACGCGCCTTTGATGCCTATCGGCGTTGCACCGTGACCGTCGACCGCCAGCAGGCTCGACAGGAGGCCGGGAAACCGATCATCGAGCTCGTCGGAGCGAAGGCGCACGTAGCATCGCGTGCCCTCTTCGCGCGTCCGGGTGACCCCCGCCGACCTCAACACTTTCAGATGATGACTGAGCGTGGACTTCGCAACCGGGGCGTCGAGCTCACCCCACTGGCGCTCGACCCCGTCGGACAGCAGCCGGACCAGACCAAGGCGCACCGGGTCGGCCAAGGCGCTCAGCACCGTGGTCAGCTCGATGTCCTCGAGGTCGGGATGCTGCGCGTCCTTCGCCACAAGTCCAGTATCCCATCGTTCCGCGGGCATCTTATTCGATGTTCGTCGAACATCGAATAAGATGCCGGCATGACTCGACCCCACCCCCCTGGCTGGCTCATCGGGCTGTTCATCGCCTCCCTGGCGCTGGGCACCGACGAGTTCGTGATCGCCGGGCTGCTTTTCGAACTGTCCACAGATCTGCGCATCTCGACCGGCACCGCAGGCCAGCTGGTCACCGTGTTCGCCCTCGTGTTCGCGCTGAGCGCGCCTGCGATGGCGATGCTGTTGAATCCGTACCCTCGGCGTCGCGTGATCTTGATTGCGCTGGCCGTGTTCACGGTTGCCAACGTGTTGGCGGCAGTGGCGCCGACGTTCGCAGTCCTGGTCGCGCTCCGTGCCGTCGCAGGTCTGGCCGCTGCGGTCGTTTCTTCCCTCGCGTTTGCCATCGCGTCCGAAGCAGCGCCGCGCGATCAGCAAGGTCGCTACCTCTCCGCCGTCACCGCGGGCCTGACCGTTGCCTTGTTCACCGGTGTGCCTGTCGGCACGTGGCTGGGCGGCTTGCTGGGATGGCGCGCGACGTTCGTCCTCATCGCGGTGGTCGCGGCCGGCGCGATGACGTTGCTGGCCGTCGGGCTTCCGCAGCTCACCGGCGCCCCGGCGATCAGCTTGCGGGAACGGTTGTCCCCGCTGCGTAACCGGCCGGTGCTTCGTCTCGTGGTCGCGGTGTTCCTGTCCGGTGTGGGCGGATTGATGTTCTACAGCTACCTCTCCGCGCTGCTCCACCAGCACCAAGGCGATACCAAAGCCCTGCCCTGGATGCTCTTGATCGTCGGGATCATCGGCGTGCCCTCGGTCTTTTTCGGCGGCACGCTTGCGGACCGTCACGGTAGCCGCGTCAGCCGGCTGACGGTGATCGGCGGTCACGCCATTGCGCTTGCCCTCAACGCCACGCTTTTCGCGCTCCGGGCGCCGTTCTTCGTCGTTCTGCTCGGTATCGGGGTCTGGGCCGTGTTCGCATGGGCCCTCAATCCTCCGATGCAGGCCGGCGTCATCGAAGCCGCGCCGGAGGCAGCCATGACGGCCATCTCGCTGAACATCGCCGGGTTGTATCTCGGGACCGCGGCGGGCGCCGCTGCGGGCGGGTTCATCGCCGACGGCCCTGGCCCGCTGTGGATTCCCGTGGCGGGAACGGTGGCGCTCACCGCGGCATGGGCAAGCGCTACGTTCCGCACGCAGGCGGCAGCCAAATCGCCCGGAACCGCCCGGTCCGCCTCGCCCGCGGCTGATGCCCTTGCGGGCGATCGGCCTTGACGAACGAGCACCATCCCCGACGCTCGACGTGAGCTCCAGGACGGTCCGTCACGACGCCGTGATCGCCTCCGGCCGCAGGTTGATGCGTCGCAACAGCTGGGCATTGAGTGCGACCACGATGGTGGACACGCTCATGAGCACGGCGCCGACGGCCATGGGCAGCACGAACCCGGCCCACGCGAGCACGCCTGCGGCCAGTGGGATGGCGGCGAGGTTGTAGCCGGCCGCCCACCAGAGGTTCTGCAGCATCTTGCGGTAGCCGGCCGCGGACAACTGCCGGACGGACACGACAGAACGCGGGTCGTTGGCGGCCAGCACGATGCCGGCCGATTCGATGGCGACATCGGTACCCGCACCGATGGCGATACCCACGTCGGCGCGCGCGAGCGCGGGCGCATCGTTGACACCGTCGCCGACCATGGCGACCGTGTGACCTCGGCGTTGCAGCTCGCTGACGGCTTGATCCTTGTCTTCCGGCAAGACCTCGGCGAACACTTCGTCGATGCCCAGCTGGTCGGCGACGGCGTCGGCAACTTGCCGCGCGTCACCGGTGATCAGCGCGACCTTCACGTCGAGCCGGTGGAGAGCGTCGATCGCCGCGCGGGACTCGGGCCGAACCTGGTCCTCCAACGCCAGCGCGCCGAGCACATCGTCGTCGCGAACGACGTAGAGGACCGCGGCCCCACGCTGTTTCCAACTCTCGACCGCAGGCTCGAGGTCACCGGGAATCTCCCAGCCGCGTTCCCGCAGCAGGGTTGGCCCGCCGACGACGACCCTTCGGCCGTCGATTGTGGCCACTACGCCCCGACCAGTCATCGATCGCGCATCGGCGACGTGTCGTGGTGCGATGTCCCGCTCACGGGCGGCCGTGACGATGGCGCGGGCCAGCGGGTGTTCGCTTTCCGCTTCGACCCCGGCTGCCAGGGCCAGCAACTCCTCGTCCGTGACGCCGCCCGCGGCAGCGACCCCGGTGACTGCGTGCTCGCCCTTGGTCAGGGTGCCGGTCTTGTCGAACAGAACGGCGTCCACCGAACGCATGCGCTCGAGCGCAAGCCGGTCTTTCACCAGGATGCCGTTCCGCGCGGACTTCGCCGTGGAGATCGAGATGACCAGCGGGATCGCCAGACCGAGGGCATGCGGGCAGGCGATGATGAGCACGGTCACCGAGCGCACGACGGCGGCGTCGGCGTCACCGAGCAGGGCCCACACCACCACCGTGATCACCGCGACGGCGAGGGCGACATAAAAGAGGAGCGCGGCTGCCCGGTCGGCGAGTGCCTGGGTACGCGATTGCGACGCTTGCGCCTGCGCCACGAGCCGTTGGATGCCGGCAAGCGCGGTGTCGTCTCCGACGGCGTCGACCCGCACGCGAATCGGGCTGTCCGTGGACACGCCGGCTGCGATGACCCGGTCGCCAGCGGCGCGGGCGACCGGCCGCGATTCGCCGGTGATCATCGACTCGTCGACGTCCGCTTGACCGCTGACGATCGTGCCGTCCGCAGGAATCCGTCCGCCCGGTCGCACGAGGACGACGTCACCGACGGCAAGGTCTGTGATCCGTACCGTTTCGATGCGCCCGTCGTGTGTAAGGCGTTCGGCTTCGTCCGGGAGGAGTTCGGCGAGCGCGGCAAGGGCACCGCGGGCCTGACCGATCGCGCGCATCTCCATCCAGTGGCCGAGCAGCATGATCACGATCAACAGCGAGAGCTCCCACCACACCTCGACCTGGAACAGGCCGAGACTGGCGGCCATGCTCGCCACGAACGCGACGCTGATCGCCATGCCGATCAGCAGCATCATCCCGGGTTGGCGGTCCCGCAGTTCGTGGATCGCGCCGCGCAGGAACGGCTCACCGCCGTAGAGAAAAATGACCGTGCCGACAACCGGGGCGACGAGCGCCGAACCGGGAAAGTCCGGAGCCGTGTAGCCCAGCCACATCTGGATCATGTCGGCGTAGAACACGACCGGGATGGTCAGCGCCAGGGACAGCCAGAAACGGTTGCGGAACATCTCCGGCGAGTGGCCCGCGTGCTTGTCGTGGCTGGCGTGTGTGGCGTGCCCGGCGTGCGCCGCATGCTGGTCGTGTGTGGCGTGCTCGGTGTGCGCGGCGTGCTGGTCACGCATGCCGTGCTCAGGATGCGTGGCGTCCTGTCGGTGCGTTGCGGACTCGGCATGCCCGGCGTGCTGTCGGTGCGTCGCGGGCTCATGACGCCCCGCGTGCTGGTGATGACTGGTGCGCTCTCCGCGCGCCGCACGCTGGGCCGCCACCTCGTGCTCATCCGCGGACTCGGCATCAGCCGGGTGCGAGTCGTGCCGGTGCGGGCCGCGGTGCGCGTGGTCCATGACAGCTCCCCTCGATCGACCCTCGCCTCAACACGATACCCCCACGGGGTATTCCCGTCGTGCTGAGTTGCCCTCCCGACCCGATCGGCGACACGGCATTCGTGCGCGGCAGCTGCCACGCACGGGCACCTCACTGTGGACTCATGCGGCTGCCATCGGATCGGCGAAAGTCGACCTGTACGACCTGCCGGAAGCGGCGATGACCGGCGCGCCAGGTGAATACCTCACGACATCCGTGTCACGAGGGCGTTGAAACTGCACGCCACGACTTGATTTCGCGACAAGAATGCGATCAGGACTTGCACTTCTGTGCACTGATAGACGCGTCACACCAGGTCGGCCGAATCCCAGCACGCTCCGTGTTCGAATCTTTTTCAACTCCACTGCACAATGATCCACCCCAGTGATCAGGCCCGGTTGATGCGCAGTTTTGTGAACTCCTGACACGATCCCGGACGTGTGAGCAAGCGCTGGTCTCGCGACCCCGTAATGCCGCGGCACAAGAAAGGCTGGACCTTGTCAACTCTGACTATCTTGTCGTTACTCCTCGGTATCTGCTATATCGGCGGCGGACTGGCAAAACTGGGCGGTGTCGGCGTCATGCGCGCCGACGCCGAGCGGTTCAAGATCCCGTACTCCAAGTACCGCCTCATCGGCGTCGCCGAAGTGGCCGGCGGTATCGGACTCGCCGCCGGTCCGTGGCTCTCGCTCCTCGGCGTGGCCGCCGCGGCCGGACTGGCCCTGCTGATGGCTGGAGCCGTCCTTACGCACGTGCGCGCGCAGGACCCGCCTGGCAGAGCGGTGCCCGCGGGGATCTTCGGTCTGTCGGTTCTCACCATCGGGTTACTTCATGTTGTCAGCTGACCTGCACGTTCTTCGCGACGAGCACGTCGCCGCACTCGACCCTCTCGACTTCGACCGACGCGTCGGCGACCTGTGGCGCATGAACGCCGATGCCGACGCCAAGTGGCTCGTCACGGTGCTACGCGACGTGACTCCGGCCGCAACCGACGTCGCCGATCTCGGGACCGCCGAATGTCTGGCGGCGATGCGGGACCTTGGGATGGTCATCGGCTCCGTCAAGCGGCACGGTATGGAACCGCTCGACGCCGTTCCCGACCTGGAAAAAGTGCTGATCATCCTCGGCGACCGGACCGGAATGGTGCCGCGGGACACCGTGCACCATTACATCCGGTGGAATCCCACCGGGCCGCGGGAACGCATGTACACCGGCCACCGCATGGAGCGCCTGCTCATGTCGTCGGTCCGGGTCAGCCTGCCGCGAATGAGCGCTGCGGTTGATTTGTGCCGCCAATTGTGGGACATCTCGCCCAACGATTTGTCATTCGCGGTTGTGGCGCAAGAACTGGTTGCCCTCCTGCGCTCGATGGAAGATGCCATCGACATCGCTGTCGCCAACGTCACACCCGAATTCTTCGCCCGGACGATGCGCCCGTTCTTCGAAGACATTCGGGTAGGAGATCGACGATTTCTCGGTCCGGCGGCGGCCCATGTCCCGCTCGCACTGGTCGACATGGCCCTGTGGGCCAGCGATCACGGCTCGCCCGAGTACACGAAGTTCGCCGCCGAGTCGGCGTGGTACGGCCTTCCGGGCTGGCGCGACCTGTTCGACGAGTGGGTCGCGGGGCCGTCGATGGTGTCCCGGCTGAAGACCGCGATCGCGCAGGCGAACGGTGCTACCCCTCCGCACTTGCGAGCCGGCGCGGAGGCAGTGGCCCGAGGCCTGCGAGCGCTCGTGGCATTCCGTGGCAAACACCTCACCATGGCCCGCAAGTCCTACGCGCACGAGCTGCGCTTGTATCCGCTGGGCAGCGGCGGCGGCAGCATCGACCTGCTGGCCGAGATCGTCGACGTGACGAAACAGAACGCGACGCAGGTGCGCCGGTGGCTCGACCAGCCGCGCCGAGCGGGGAAGCGGAGGGTTCTGTGCGAGTCGTGATCGCGGGCGCCGGCATCGGCGGCCTGACGACGGCGCTGAGCCTGCACGCGGCGGGGATCCGAGACGTCACGCTGGCAGAGGCGGCGACAGACCTGCGGCAACTCGGTGTCGGCCTGAACATCCTTCCGCATGCCGCTGGAGTACTCGGTGAACTGCACCTGCTCGATCGACTCACCGCGTCGTGCGTGCAGACCCGGGAGCTGCTGTTGTGCAACAGGTTCGGTGACCTGATCTGGCGGGAGCCTCGCGGCAAGTACGCCGGGCACGACTGGCCTCAGCTGTCGGTTCACCGCGCCGACCTGGTGGCTGTCCTGGCGCAGGCGGTGCGGGAGCGGCTGGGCGACGAGGCCATCCGGTTGGATTCGCGCGTCGTCCACGTCGACACGGACACCGGACACGTTCACCTGTCGCACCGCGGCGGCCGGACCACCGAGACCGACGCCGACGTCGTGGTCGGAGCCGACGGCATCCGTTCCGCTGTCCGAGCCCAGCTGTACCCGGACGAGGGGCAGCCGTCCGGCAACGGCCTGGTCATGTGGCGCGGTACGAGTGTCGCCGAACCGTTCCTGACCGGACGCTCCATGGTCGTCTCCGGCGATGACGTGCACCGGGTGGTGACATACCCGGTGCGGCGCTTCCCGGACGGCAAGGTGCTCGTCAACTGGGTCGCGGCACGGCCGGCCGACCTGGAGACCGCGGTTCCCGAGGACGCTCTGCGGTACTTCGGCGACTGGACCTTCGAGTGGTTGGACATCCCGGCGATCCTCGACGCAGCCGACGACGTCCGGATGTACCCGATGGTGGACCGCGAGCCGCTGCCCCGGTGGAGCTTCGGCCGAACCACCTTGCTCGGGGATGCCGCGCACGCGATGTACCCGATGGGCTCCAACGGAGCTACCCAGGCGATCCTCGACGCCGCGGAACTCGCCCGTGTGCTGGCCGCAGGCGACGCCGTCGAGTCCGCCCTCGCCGAGTACGAACGCGCACGACGACCAGCGACAACGCGGCTACAAGCCAGCAATCGTGCGCACGGTCCCGAACGCGTCATCGCGCTGGCTCACCAACGCGCACCCACCGGGTTCGACGACATCCACGACGTGATCCCTCCCGACGAGCTCGCGGCCGTCGCCGACGACTACGCCGCCGTGTCGGGCCTGGACCAGCGACCCTTTCACCCCGCCGACCGCTGAGGGAGAAGATGCAGACCGTATCCCACCAACCCTTCACCTACCCCGCCGACGGCCGCCACGAGCCGATCGCCGTCGTCGGGATGGCGTGCCGGCTTCCGGGAGCAGACTCCGTGTCCGCACTGTGGGAGCTGCTGCGCGCCGGACGTGACGCCACGAGCCGCACGCCCTCCGACCGGTACGACGTCGACGAGCTGTACGCTCCGGAGCCCACACCGGGCAAGGTGATCAGCCGCAGGTCCGGCTATCTGGACGACCCCAGCCAGTTCGACGCCGCCTTCTTCGGTATGTCGGCTCGCGAGGCCAAGAACCTCGATCCGCAGCAACGCCTGCTGTTGATGACGACCTGGGAGGCCTTCGAGGACGCCGGCATCCCACCCGCAGACGTAGCGGGCAGTCGCACCGGTGTCTACGTCGGGTCGATGCATCTGGACTACTGGGACCTGCAGGCCCGCCGGGGCCTGGAAAACCTCGGCCCGAGCGCCATCTACAACTACCGCTGCGTCCTGTCCGGACAGCTGTCGTACGTGTTCGACCTGCGCGGCCCGAGCATCGCGCTGGACACGGCGTGCTCGTCGTCGCTGGTGGCCGTCCACCTCGCGTGCCAGAGTCTGCGTGCCGGAGAGTCGCAGCTGGCCGTCGCCGCGGGCGTCAACCTCAAGCTCACGCCGGACGAAGACGTGCTGTTGTCCCAGGTCCGGATGCTCGCACCCGACGGTCGCTGCAAGTTCGGCGACGCGTCCGCCAACGGGTTCGCCCCGTCCGACGGAGTCGGCGTCGTCATCCTCAAGCCACTGAGCCGAGCCCTGGCCGACGGCGACCGCGTGCGTGCCGTGATCCTGGGCAGCGCCATCAGCAACGACGGTGCCAGCAGCGGATCGTTGCTCGCACCGTCCGTCGAGGGTCACACGCAGATGTTGCGGTGGGCCTACGAAGACGCCGGTGTCGACCCTGCGGACGTGGATTTCGTGGAGGCCCACGGCACCGGCACTCCGCTGATCGACCCGGTGGAGTTCGCCGGTCTCGGCGAGGTGCTCGGCGCGGGCAGAGAGCCCGAGCGGCCGTGTTTCGTGGGGTCCGTCAAGACGAACGTCGGGCACACCGAAGGTGCCGCCGGCGTCACGGCTCTGATCAAGACCGTGCTGTGTCTCGAGCACCACGAGGTCGTGCCGAGCCTGCACTTCAACACCCCGAACCCGAACGTCGCATGGGACGACCTGCCACTGGTGGTGCCCACTGCCCCGACGAAGCTGCCCGTGCTCGACCGGCCGGTGATCGCGGGCGTGAGCGGCCAGGGCATCTCGTCCGTCAACACCCACCTCGTCGTGGGCCAGGCGCTACCAGCGCCCCAGCGAGCGGAACCCGATACCGGGCGGACGCACTTGTTGGTGCTGTCCGCACGCAGCCCGGAAGCGTTGGAGGATCTCGTGGCGTCCTACGTCAACTATCTCGGCCCCGCCGGCGACGGCCACAAGCTGAGTCTGCGTGATATCTGCTTCAGCGCTGCGCGCCGTCGTCAGCAGTTCGAGCACCGCCTCGCCGTCGCCGGTCGCACGCACGCCGAGTTGGTGAGCGCGCTTCGGGACCGCAACGTCGTCGCGCGGGAGTCCGCCGTGGGCGACGCTGCGGCGGCCTTCGTCGACGGAAGGGATGTGGACTGGACGGCGATTCTCGACCCCGGAGCCCGGTATGTCCCGCTCCCCTCCTACCCGTGGCGCACCGAACGCTACTGGCTCGAAGGAGTATCGGCATGAGTCATGCAGTCGTGGCGGGCGTCGGCGGATTCGTCCCGGCCGACCATGTCGACAGCGACACCCTCAGTCGCCGACTCGGCCTGGCCGACGGGTGGGTCCAGAGCCGAACCGGCATCGAGCGCCGTCATTACGCCGAGCCCGGGGTCGGCACCACTGCGCTCGCGGTCGAGTCCGGACGACGCGCTCTCGCCTCCGCAGACATGAACACCGTCGACGCCTTGATCGTCGCGACCGCCACGCCGGACCACCCGATTCCGGCGACAGCACCTGCCGTTGCCGCAGAACTCGGCCTCGGGCCGGTTCCGGCATTCGACATCGGTGCCGTGTGCGCGGGCTACGTCTATGCGCTGGCCGTGGGTGCCAGCCTGATCGAGTCCGGATTGGCAGGCAGCGTGCTCGTCGCGGGCGCCGAGGTGATGTCCGCCGTGGTCGACCCGGACGACCCCAACACCGGGCCGCTGTTCGGGGACGGCGCGGGCGCCCTGGTGCTCCGGGCGGGTGGCGCGGACGAGGCGGGCCGGGTGGAAGGCTTCGACCTCGGCAGCGACGGCGCGCAGGCCGAGCTGATCCGCGTCGAGGTCGGCGGCTCCCGGCAGCCATATCGTGGCGTGTTCGAACCGTCCGCGACGACCATGCGCATGAACGGCAAGAAGGTGTTCACCGAGGCCGTGACCAGGATGTCCGAGTCGTGCGCGGCGCTGTTGGGCCGGACCGGGTATGCGATCACCGACGTCGACCGCGTCGTCGGACACCAGGCGAACGTCCGCATCCTGCACGCCATCGCCCGACAGCTTGATCTGCCGAAGGAGCGTCTGGTCACCAACGCCGACCGGGTCGGGAACACCTCGGCGGCCTCGATCCCGCTCGCGCTCGTCGACGCGGCCGTGGCGGGCGAGATCCGGGCGGGCCAACGCCTGCTGCTCACCGCGTTCGGCGGCGGGCTCGCATGGGGATCGGCGATGTTGACGTGGCCACAGGTGACCGTTCAACCCTCGGGATCCAGCAACCCGCACTCCGAAAGGCACACCGAAGCATGAGCACCATCCACGAACGACTGGTGACCATCCTGGCCGAGTGGTCGACGGCCGCCCCGGAATCCATCACCCCGGACAGCGACCTCGAGTCCGGCCTCGACATCGACTCGTTGTCCCGGCTGGAATTCGTGCTGGCACTGCGCAAGGAATTCGGCATCCCCGTCACCGATGAAGAGGTCTTCGCCGCCCGAACCGTCGGCGATGTGCAGGAACTCGTAGCGGCCGCGCTCCAGTCCGAGCAACCGGCCCGGTGAATCGGGCGAAGACGGGGAGCCCCGTCCGTTGCGGCAGGCTCCCCGTCTCTGCCTGGCGCGCCGCTGAGTGGGTATCTCCGTCGGACCGGCGCGACCGACACAGCGATTGCGCGCGAACCACACCGCGGACGACACAAAGAAATGTCAACCGACGCTCGCGGCCCACGGGACACATCCGGCGCGGCGTCCGATCGTCAAGCTGCGCCCCCGGCAGGACTCGAACCTGCGACCTAGAGATTAGAAGGCTCTTGCTCTATCCAGCTGAGCTACGGAGGCCGGTGTGCGGTACCCGCACGCCCCAAGTTTATCCGGCCGGACCTGACTGCGCGCCAAGGCGTGGCACGATCCGGCGGCCCCGTGACCCGTTCGATGCCGGCACAACAGGTCGCGCTACCGAGTGCCGGGCCGACCGCCCAAGTGCTGCGTGATCCGCGCGGCGCACGCGGCGACCCGCTCCCCGATCTCGGCCACATTGCCCTCGTGCAGCTCGGAAGCGAACGCCAACGTCGTGATCACACACGAGACCTGTCCGTGCCGGTCGAAGATCGGCGCGGCGACGCCGCCCTGGGCGACGTCGAACTGCTGGAGGCTGATGCTGTACCCCCGCTGCCGGGTGGCCTTCAACTCGGTGTGCAGATCCGCCAGGTCGACCAGGGTGTTCGGCGTGAACTGCTTGATCTGGTGCCGCTCGACCGCGCGGTCGAACTCCTCCTCGGCAGACCACGCGTGGAACGCATTCATCAACGCCGGCGCGGAGAACTCGAAGTACTCTCCGACGCTGACCGTCACCCGGACCCCGCGCCGCCGTTCGGCCTTCGCGACCACGACGTATCCGCCCGAACCGTCGCGTTCGGCGATGAACACCACGAATCCCAGACGCCTGCTGAGGTCCTCGATCTCGTCCTGCATCACCCGCAACGCCACGGCCCGGCTGACCCCGGTCAGCGTCAGCAACCGTGGCCCGAGGGTCCACCCACCCCGATCGGACAACGACCGCACCCAGCCGGCGCTCTGCAACGTCGACAGGATGTTGTAGCAGGTGCTTCGGTTCAACTGCAGCTCGTCCACCAGCTGCCGTGGTGTCACCGCATCCGGCCATTCGGCCGCCAGCCGCTCGATGACCCGAACCGCCGACGCGACGGCAGGAACCTTGCCGGCCACGGCCACTACCTGCCGTCGCCCCGGAGATGCTCCAGCACCACCGGCCACGACCGGCTGTCCTCGAGCAAGCTCAAATGCCGCGCGCCCGCGACGATCTCCAGCCGGGAGCCGGCGATCCCGGCGTGCAAGGCCTCGGCCATCGACGGTGGCGTCGCATAGTCGTCCTCCCCCACCACGATCAACGTCGGGCACGTGATCGTCGCGAGCCGCTCGGTGTCGTCGAACGCACCCAGCGCATGGCACGCGGCGGCATGGGCCCGGGACTCCGTCCGCAGGAAGATCTTCTCGACCCGCCGGACCTCCTCCGGGTGCGCGGCGACGAACCCCGGCGAGAACCACCGATCGTGCTGAAACGGCAGTTGCTCCTCGCGCGGCATGCCGACCGCAACGCGGGCACGGTCCCGCCACGCCTGTTCCCTGTCCGGCCCGTAGTAGGCCGTGGTGTCGGCCAGCACCAGCCGATCGACCAGCTCGGGACGCCGGGTCGCCAGCGCGATCGCGGTGGACCCACCCATCGACAGACCGAGCACCGACACCGGGGCGACATCGAGGGAGGTGATCAGCGCCGCGATGTCCTCCGCCAGATCAACAACGGTGAACGGCTCGCCGTCCCACGTCGACTGCCCGTGCCCGCGCGCATCCGGAGCGATGACGCGGAAGCCGTCGCGCATCCGATCGATCAGCGGCCGCCACATCTCGCCGCTCATCGCCAACGAATGCAGCAGCACCACGACCGGGCCCCGCCCCTCGTCGACGGCCGACAGCGTGCCCCAGGGCATGTCCAGCCTCATGACGACCTCCCGACCCGGCGAGCGTCCTCCACGGAGGACTTCTCGACTTCCATCAAAGACTAATCTTAAGTAAACTAGTACAGTACGTCACCCTCGATAACTGACGCCCCGCGTGGGAGCCCCCGGTGAACACCAGCCCCATCCGCCGAACCTCGGTCGATGTCCTCATCGTCGGCGCGGGCGTCGCGGGCGTCACCGCGGCCATCGAAGCGGCCTCGGCAGGAGCACGCGTCACCGTCGTGGACAGCGCCGACGGCCCCGGCGGGACCGCGCAATCGGCGGGCGGCGGCACGTGCATCGCAGGCACCCCGTTGCAGCGCGAACACGGCATCGACGACTCCCCCGAGCTGGCGTTGCGCGACTGGCTCGCCTGGGGAGGTCCCACCGCGGACCGCACGTGGGCACAGCGCTACCTCGACGCGGCCGTGCCCCACGTCTATCACCGCCTGGAACGACTCGGCGTCCGCTGGGCGTCCATCCGCGCGCAGGAAGGCAACACCGCCCCGCGCTGGCACGCGCCCGAGGGTGGCGGGCACGCGGTCATGCGCGCCCTGACCGCCGAGGCGAACCGGGTCGGCGTTCGCTGGCGCATGGCCACCAAGGTCGAGGACCTCGTCCTCGACGGTGGAGACGTCACGGGCGTGCGCGCCAGCGACCCGGCAGGCACGATCGACCTGAGTGCCCGCTCGGTACTGATCGCCACCGGCGGCTTCGCCAACGACCGCGAACTGGTGCACGCCCACAGCCGCGACCTCCCGCCAGGAACCCGGGTTCTGCTCGGCGGCGGCCCTGGCGCCCGCGGACTGGGCCACCGCATGCTCACCGCAGCCGGAGCGGACTTCGTCAACCTCGACGCGGTGTGGATGTATCCGTTCGCCACCCCCGACCACCTCTCCCCCGACCCGGACCGCGGCGTGGCCGTCCGCGGCATCGACGGCGACATCTGGGTCAACCGCAGCGGCGAGCGGTTCCACGACGAGGGTCGTCGCGGGGGCCGCAGCGGGACGGCGGCGCTGCTCGCGCAGGACGGAGCGACCGGCTGGTCCATCATCGACGCAGCCATCGCCGACCGGCTGATCGTGGCCGACCCCGCCTACCGCACCGCGCTCACGCCACGACGCGAGCGGGTGCGCCAGCTGCTGGAGCAGTCTCCGTTCATTCACCGCGCCACCACCGTTCGAGGGCTGGCCGAGAAGGCCGGGATCGATGCGCGCGCCCTGCAGCTCACCGTCGAGGTACACAACGAGGCCCGCCGCGGCGGACTCACCCGCGACCCCGACTTCGGTCGCGTTCTCACCGGGCTCGCGCCGCTGACCGAGCCACCGTTCTTCGCGATTCAGCTCTTCCCGCTGGCGCGTAAGAACCTCGGCGGTGTCCGCACCGACGAGCACTGCCGGGTGCTCACCGTCGACGGGCACCCGATCAACGGCTTGTTCGCCGCCGGCGAGGTGAGCGGGATGGCGGGCGGGCGGATCAACGGTCGAGCTGCGCTGGAAGGGACGATGCTCGGCCCCAGCATGTTCAGCGGCATGGTCGCCGGGGCCGCGCTCGCCCGATGACCGCTAAGGGGCCACCACCTCGTTCCACATCTTCAGCCAGGCGTCCTTGTCCTTGACCTCGCCCTCCCAGTCGGGCTCGAGCAGTTTGACCGACTCCAGCGGCGGGCGGTCCGGCGGGAACGGTCCGACGTTCGGCCGCACCGAGTAGTAATAGGCCTTCTTCGCGCCCAGCTCCATCGCTTCCTTCGAGCCGAGGAAGTGCATGAACAGGCGGGCGCCGTGCGGCTGCTCGGTGCCGGACACCAGCATGGTGTAGTCGGAGTTGACCGTGATGCCCGACTTCGGTGTCACGATCTCGATCGGCGCCTTCTCCTCGCGCATCTCCCAGGCCCGGTAGCCGAACATGATGGCCACGTCCAGCTCCCCGGCCGACAGCGCGCTGGCCAGGCCACCCGCCTGCGGATAGAGCACCGGCTTGTTCTTGCCGATCCCGGCCCAGAAGTCCCGGCTGTTCTCCCACGAGCCGCCGCCCAGCTCCTGGCTCAACCGGTAGTTGCTGCTGTACCCGGTGGCGTGGGTGGCCGCGTCGAGCATGCCGAGCTTGCCCTTCCACCGCGGATCTGTCAGGTCCTTCCACTCCTTCGGCGCCTCGCTCGGCGAGACGTTGTCGGTGTTGTAGGCGATCACGAACGTGCTGACGCGTGAGGCGAACCAGCAACCGTCCTTGTCGCGGTACTTCTCGTCCAGGTCCTTGGCCGATTCCGGCAGGTAGCAGTCGACGTAGCCGGACTTCTTGGCCAGCTCGAACAGCGGCAGCGACGACGTGGAGAACACGTCCGCGGGCGAGCTGCCCGCCGCCATCCCAGTGCGGAACTTCTCCCACGTCTCGTTGACCGAGCCCCGCTCTACCTCCACTTCGATGCCGTACTTCTTGGTGAAGGCATCAGCCACCGCCTGCGTGGTCTCGGTGGGATACATCGTGGTGAACCACGAGACCGGACCCTCGTCGGCCGCGGCTTCCCGCAGCTGGTCCACACTCATCGCGTTCAACTTCGCGGCGTCGACTTCGTCCGCGGCGCTGCCGCATGCCGTCGTCACCAGAACGGGGCAGGCGGCCAGCGCGACCAGGCGCCGCATCGTACGAACCTTCATGACATTCCCATCTGGCCGCTACCCGATGCCGAAATACGACCGGCGATAGGGGCGCGACACCACGTTGCGTGAGACTTTGACATCGAGAACCATCGAGCCCGCGCCGTTGGCGAACTCGTCGACCAGGCCGTCCAGCTGGTCGACGTCGGTCACCGTCGCGGACCGGCACCCCATCAGCGCCGCCATCCCGGCCACGTCGAGTTCCGGATGCGTCGCCAGCTCCGGGCTGAGGCCCTTGGCGCGCAACTTGTGGAACTCCGCGCCCAGCGCGTGGTCGTTCATCACCACGATCAACAACCGGGCGCCGCTGCGCGCCACGGTGTCCAGCACGTGCGGATTCATCATGAACCCGCCGTCGCCCTCGAACACGACGATCGGTCGTCCGGTTCCGAGGGCAGCGCCGAGCCCCACCGAGATGCTGTATCCGATGGACCCGGAGTAGCTGGCGTACAGCAGCGGATCGCGCCACCGGCTCATGTGCATCTGCGGGAACGACCAGTAGTGCGCGGCGCCGGAGACGAAGCCGCACTCGTCCGGCAGCAGCTGGTCGATCCGGGCACACACCTGCCGCGGATCCACCCGGCCCGGCTCGATCTCGAACTCGGTGGGGTCGACCTCGGCATCGAGCGTCTGCTTGACCTCGTCGGTGCGGTAGCCGGGGTCGGACCGCGTCACCAACCGCTGACGGATCGCCCGCGCCGCCAGGACGGCGTCACCGCGGACGTAGCAGTCGGGCGACTGCCCGTTCTCCATCGGCCCGGGTGGTGCGGTGTTCACCTGGACGAACCGCGCGCCAGGCCACAAGTAGCCGCTCACCGTGGTGTGCGTGTTCATGCTGGCGCCGAAGGCGACCACACAGTCCGCCTCGGCGAACAACGCCGTCGTCGCGTCACGGGAGAACAGGCCCGCGACGCCCGCGTTGAACGGATCGCCGTGGAACAGGCCGCGCGCATTCGTCGTGGTCGCGACCAGGGCGCCCGCCGCCTCGGCCAACGCGGCGAGCTCGTCGCGGGCGGCGATCGACGCGGCCCCGCCACCCGCCACGATGACCGGCCGGTGCGCGTTGCTCAGCAGTGCCGCGGCCGCCTCGACCTGCTGGGCATCGGGCGCCATGGGTTGCGGCGCGAGCCACTGAGGGTGCTCTCGCGTCTCGACATCCCACGGATAGTCCTGGTCCTGCACGTCCAGGGGGATGTCGAAGACCACCGGGCGTCTTCGCGACCGCACCAGATCCATCGCTGCCCGAGCCCGCTCGACCGCGATGTCGGGCGAGTTGAGTGGCAGGTACTGGGCCGACGACATGCGCACCAGGCCCTCGTGATCGAGCGCTTGGCGGCCGTCGATGTCATCGCGCGAATGCGGACCCGTGAGCACCACGACCGGCGACGGCACGCGCCGGGACGCCGACCACAACGGCACGAACGTGTGCGCCAAGCCCGGCCCGGCCGTCGTGGAACAGATCGCCACCTTCCCGGTCGCCCGGGCATACCCGTCCGCCATCGCCATGGCGGTCGCCTCGTGACGCGTCTCGTACACCGGCACGCCGAGCTCGGCCAGGCGCACGACGATCTCCATGTTGGTGTCGCCGAGCAGAGAGAACACGACCTCCGCACCATCGGCCACCAGTGACCGGGCGACGGCTTCACTGACTTTCATGCTGCTCCTCGGACGTAGTCGCCCGGGCGCGCCGTCCGCGCACGAGCTTGGCGAACGCTTCCTTGATCACGCCCCACAGCACCGTGAACCCGAGCCTGCCGCCGCGCAGCTTGGTCCGGGCAGGTGGACCCGAGTCCGCGGAGTCCTCCGCGATGAGCTTGCTCAGGTTCTCGGAGAAGTCCGCCATCATGCTGCGCACCAGGTGCACACCGCCGGTCTGGGCGAACGGTGCCAGCCCACCGGAGACGACGAACGTGGCGTCGACGATCACGGCTGTCCGGTTCTCCGCAGCGTTCTCCAGCCGGAACTCGGTGGTCGCCGACGCCTTCGTGCGACCTCCCCGATCCGAACCACGGGCCATGAGCCGCCCGCTTCGGCCGGTGTCGTCGTATTCGGGCGAGACCGTGCCGCTGAACTGCACGGTGACCGGACCGAGGCCGGCCGTGATGGAGCCGTCGATCGTGCCGTCCGGGTGCACGGCGCCGAGTGCGGCGCCCGGCATGCACGGCACGACGCGCGCGGGATCGCTGATCAGCTCCCACACCCGGTCCGGTGCCGCGGCGACCTCGAAGGTCTCCGACACGGTCAGCTTCGCGGTTTGCACGATCTCAGCCCCTGCCCTTGACCGCTTCGTTCCACAAGTTCAGGAACTTGTCGTGGTTCTTTTCCTGGTCGTCCCAGTCGGGGGCCACGACGTCCAATTCGCGCAACGGCGGACGGTCCTTGGGATAGACCGCGATGTCGTCCCGCAGTCCGTAGTAGTAGGCGTCCTTGGCGCCGATTTGCATCGCCTCGTTCGAGGCCAGGAAATGCATGAACAATCGGGCGGCGTGCGGCGCGTCGGTGTCGGACACCAGCGCGGTGAAGTCCGAGTTCGACACCACGTCTTCCTTCGGCGTGGCCAACGCCACCGGCGCCCCGGAGTCCTTCAGCTCCCATGCCCGGTAGTCGAAGACCCAGGCCACCGCGACCTCGCCGGACGCCACCGCATTGATCAGCGCGCCGCCCTCCTTGTACAGCACGGGTTTGTTGGCGCCGACCTTCTGCCAGTAGTCCTTGGTGGCGTCGAGATCACCGTTGCCGATCTTGCGGCTCATGGTGAAATAGGCGCTGAACGCGTTGTTGCTCAACGCCGGGTCCAACATCCCGATCTTGCCCCGCCATTTCGGGTCGGCGAGATCCAGATACGACTTCGGCACATCGGCCGGGTCGACCTTGTCCGTGTTGTACGCCAGCGTGAAAACGCTTTCCCGCGCGGCGAACCAGCACCCGTTCGGATCGAGGTATTTCTTGTCCAGGTCCTTGGCCGATTCCGGCAGATAGCAGTCGACGTACCCGGCCTCCTTGGCCATGTCGTAGAAGAACACCTGGGTCGACGAGAACACGTCGGCCTCGGCGTTGTTCACCGACTTGGACGTGCGCAGCGTCTGCCAGTTCTCGTTGGCCGTCTTGCGGTCGACCTGCACGGTGATCCCCGGGTACTTGGCGGTGAAGGCGTCAGCCACCTTCTGCGCCGTCTCCGTGGGATACATCGTGGTCAGCCAGTAGACCTCTTCCCCTTTGGCGGCCTCGGCCAGTTCCTCGACGCTCATCGCGTTGAGGGTTTCCGCGTCGACGTCGGCCGAGCCCTGGCCTCCGCAGGCGGACACGACCAGCGTCGCGGTCGCGGCCATCGCTACGGCGGTGTGGCGTTTGCTGGCAATTCTCATGGCAGTCACCTCGCGGGTGAGAGCAGCGACCCGGATGGCCGCAGCTGACGAAGGATTCAGTTGGCGACCACGGCGTCGCCGACGGATTGCTCGCGCGCTGCCCGGCTCTCCCCCGTCGCGAACGTGCGTACGCACTCCGCGGACACCGCCGCGACCACCGACTCGCCCCTGCTCAGACCGGATGACGACGGAACCAGCGCGACCAGCTCCGCACCGTCGGCGACCTTGAGCTTGAGCACGGTCTCGTGCCCCTGATAGCTGGCCAGGAAGACGTCGGCGTCCCATACGTTGTCCGCCGCGGGCCGCTCCCGGCCGACGACGACGTCGTTGAATCTGATGAACACCTCGACGCGATCACCGTCCCGGGCTTCGCACCCGGACGCGGTCACCTCGAGCCCGTTGTCCAGCGCGACCGTCGCGACGCCCTGGGTGTTCGACCGCACCTGGCCCTGGTAGATGTTGCTGGACCCGATGAAGCGCGCGACGAACGACGTGGCCGGCTTGTTCCACACATCGGGCGGCGCGGCGTCTTGCTCCACGTGCCCCTCGTTCAGCACGAGGATGCGGTCGGACAGGCTCATCGCCTCGGCCTGATCGTGCGTGACGTACAGCGCGGTGAAGCCGAGTTCCTTCTGCAGTTCGAGCAGCTGCAGCCGCATGTTCTCGCGCAAGTTGGCGTCCAGGTTGCTCAGCGGCTCGTCGAACAGGATCACGTCCGGTTCGAACGCGATCGCCCTGGCCAGTGCGATCCGCTGCTGCTGGCCACCGCTGAGCTCGGAGACCTTGCGGTCGCGCGCGTGCCACAGCTCGACGCTCTCCAGTGCCTTGCGCACCTTCTTGTTGGTCTCCGACTTCGACGCCCGCCGCATGGTCAGGCCGAACGCGACGTTGTCGAACACGTTCATGTGCGGCCACAGCGCGTACTGCTGGAACACCATCGACAGCGCGCGCTTCTCCGGCGGCACCATCACGTTCTGTCCGCCGAGCGTCGAGTACACGACCTTGCCGCTGACCTCGATCTCCCCGGCATCCGGGGTCTCCAGCCCGGCGATACACCGCAGCATGGTGGTCTTGCCGCACCCACTCGGGCCGAGCAGCGACACGAAGTCACCCGATTCGATCTCGAACGACACGTCGTCCAGTGCCACCGCCGAGCCGGGAAACTCCTTGGCCAAGCTGGTCACACGTATCGCGGACATGGCCTCGCTCCTCTGGTTGACAGTTGCCGGCCGTTGCTCATCAGTTCTCCTTGCTGCCGAACCGCCGCATGATCCACACAGCCACGAATACGAGCGCCAAATTGATGTTGACCAGCGCAAACAGGCGCACCCACTGGCCTTCGGTGTACATCGACCAGATCGCCGTCGCGAGCACCTCGTTGCCCGGCGAGACGACCAGCATCGACGCGGGCAGTTCCCGCACCGCGTGGTAGAAGACGATGATCACCGCGGTCAGCAGGCCGGGCCGCAGCAGCGGGAACGACACCCGGCGGATCATGGTCGGCCAGGACGCGCCGAGCACCCGGCCCGCTTCCTCGAACGACTTGTCCACCTGCAAGATCGCCGAGTTGGTGGCGCGCGAGGCGAACGGGATGAACATCGCGACGTACAGCATCAGGATGATCAGCGTCGTGCCGTAGACCGGGAACGGCATCGGGATCCAGGTCGGGATGATCAGCCAGGTCCACAGGAACGCCAGGCCGATCACCGAGTGCGGAATCGACGCGGAGATCGAGCTCAGGTAGTCCAGCGGCTTACGCAACGGACTGCGCGTGCGGTAGCGGATGTGCGACAGCACCAGGGCCAGCGCGGTCGCGATCAGACCGGCCGAGATGGCCAGCAGCAGGCTGTTCGTGATCGCCCGGATCGACGTCGGGAACTCGGTCAGCACGTAGCTGTAGTTGCGGAACGAGAAGTCGATCGCGCTCAGCTTGGTCGTCATGAACGGCATGAACGACGTGATGAGCAGCGCCGCGATCGGCAGGATCGCAGCGAACGCCACGTAGATCCAGGCGAAGACGGTAGGGACGATCGCCCGGGCCGACTTCCGGGACGTGTTCAACCGTCCGCCGCGGGTGGCGATCGTGGCGTAGTCGCGCCGGTTGAGCACCATGTTGTTGACCCACAGCACGATGAACGCGAAGATCGCCAGCTGCACGCCGAGCGCGGCGGCCTTGGTCGGTTCGGTCGGGAAGTTCGTGGCGTACTGGACGATCTTGGTCGGGATGACGTCAATGCCTTCCCGCAGGCCGAGCACGCCGGGAACACCGAACTGTCCGAGCGCCGAGGCGAGCACCAGCAGCATCGCGGACAAGATCGCCGGCTGGGCCAGCGGCAACACGATGCGGCGCATGGTGCGGCCGGGCGTGGCGCCGAAGACGCGGGCGCTTTCCTCCAACGCCGGGTCGATGTTGGCCAGCATCGACCGGATGTAGAGGTAGGCGATCGGGGCATAGTAGATGCCCATCACCAGGATGATTCCGCCGTAGGAGTAGATGTCCAGCGGTGGGAGGCCGAGCCAGCGCAGCACCGCGGAGCCGTAGCCGATGTCCGGCGCGAACAAGATCATCCAGGCGATGGCGCCCATGAACGGCGACATGTAGGCCGGGACCATCACCAGACTGTCCAGCCGCTTGCCGCCGATGACGTTGGAGCGCAGCAGGATCACCGCGAGCGCGCCGCCCAGCAGCAGCGCGAGCAGCGTGGTGCCGATCCCGATGATCAGGCTGTTGCGCAGCAACAGCACCGCATCGGAGGTGAGCAGTTCGGCGAAGTTGTCCCAGGTGAGTTCGGCCGGGATCCCCGGTGGCTCGTCCCGGAACGCGGCCAGCAACAGGAAGAACAGTGGCACGGCCACCAGCACGACGAGCACCGCGATGGTGACGCCGCCGATGACCCGTTGGGACCTCGATTGCGGCGACTGTGCACCGTTGCGCCTGCCTGCGCGGAGAACCCGAGTGCTCAGCACGCTCATGATGGCACCGCCCGATCAGCGAGAATCGGCCTTTGTCGTGTGCATGTCTGCTGCGCGAGGCAGCTCCGTCGCCCGAGCCCGCTCACTTCCCCGCGTCCTGGCCGAGCCGGGGGCCGTGCTCGGCCAGTCGCCGCCGGAGGTCATCGGTCCGGTTTTCTCGAGGCCGGCGGCGAGCCGTTCGGCGACCCGGGGAGCTTCACGTGCACGCTCTTCTGCTGCAGGTAGCTGGTGAGTTCCTCGAGGCTCTCCTCACGCCCGAGGCCGCTGTCCTTCCAGCCGCCGAACGGCGTGCCGAAGTAGTGCGTGGTGCTTTCGTTGATCCACACGTAGCCCACTTCGAGCCGGTCGGCGACGGTGAGCGCCGAGCTGATGTCGTTGGTCCACACGCTGGCGGTCAATCCGAGTTCGGAGTTGTTCGCCTCGGCCACCACCGCGTCCACGTCGTGCCAGCCGAGCAGCGAGATCACCGGCCCGAAGATCTCCTCGCGGGCGATCCGCGCCGAGTTCGGCACGTCGGCGAACAGCGTGGGCGCGATGAAGTGGCCCTGGTCCGGCACGCGGGGATCGTTCAGCCCGCCGGTGACCAGCCGCGCGCCTTCGTCGATCCCGGCCTGGATGTAGCCGGTGATGCGCTCCTTGGCCGCGGCCGAGATGACCGGACCCATGTCGATGTCCGTCCGGTAGGCCGCACCGAGCCGGGTCGCCTCGAGCCGCGCCGCGAGCTCCTCGACGAACTCGTCCTTGATGTCCTCGTGCACGTAGAGCCGGGAGGTGGACCCGCAGGACTGTCCGCCGTTGGCCCACAGGTTCATGCCGAACACCGCGTTGTGGGCGGCCTCGCGAACCGGGGCGTCCGGGAAGACGATCATCGCGTTCTTGCCGCCGAGCTCGAGCGTGACGTTACGGACGCGGTCCTGGGCGGCGCCCTGCTGGATGAGCTTGCCGACCGCGACACTTCCGGTGAACGCCACACGGCGCACCACGGGGTGCGTGACCAGCGCGGATCCGGTCCGGCCGTCGCCTGTCACGACGTTGAACACGCCGGGTGGGAAGACGCGCTGGACGATGTCGCCCAACAGCAGCGCGGAGAACGGCGTCTGATCGGCGGGCTTGAGCACGACGGTGTTGCCTGCCAACAGGGCGGCCAGCGTTCCCTTGACGGCGAACAGGATCGGGTGGTTGAACGCCACGATCCTGGCCACCACGCCGTACGGCTGGTACCGGGTGAAGTGCAGGCCAGGGGTTCCTTCCAGCACGTCGCCGCGCAGCGCCATCGCCATGCCCGGCCACGCGCGCAGCACCCGGGCCAGCTGGTCGATGTCGTTGAGCATGCGGGCGACCGGAAGCCCCGCGTTCACCGCATCGGCCGTGGCCAGCAGGGCGCCGTGCTCGTCGATCTCGTCGGCGAGCCGCGCCATGTATTGCGCGCGTTCGTCCATGGTCAGCGCGGCCCAGGCCGGGTGCGCGGCCTTGGCGGCTTGCACGGCCCGGTCGACGTCCTCCCCGTCCGCGACGGCGTACTGACCGATGACGTTCCCCGACGACGGGTCGTACGTGTCGGCCGTGGCGCCGGAGCGCGGCACCACCCAGTCGCCGCCGATCAGCAGCTCGGGTCGCCGGTTGCGGGCCTGCTCGAAGACGTCGTCGACGAACCCCGGCGAGTCGATGCGTTCCAGCAGCCGCGCGTGCCGTTGCTGTTTGGTCTCCAAGGCGACCGGCCCAGGAGGCGATGTCACGCTCATGGCTGCTCCCTTCCGTCGGGGTGCTGCCCGTTCTCCGGCTCGCCGGAGGTGCGCGCATGCGGGTCCGCCAAGCCGAACAATCTGGCCGCGTTGCCGCCGAGAATTGCGCGCTTGTCCTGCTCGGACAAGAACGGCAGATCGTAAATCGTGCTGGGCAGGTCGAAGTCCCAGTGCGGGTAATCGGAGGCGAACAGCAACTGGGACTTCGCGTTGATCATCTCGAACGTGAGTTCCAGCGCCTTCTTGTTGTGCGTCTCCATCGGCTGGGTGGTGAAGAAGCACTCGCGAATGTATTCACTCGGCAACTTCTTCAGCAGCGGCGCCTCGTTCGAGCGCATCATGTACTCGTTGTCCAGCCGCTGCATGATGAACGGCAACCAGGCCAGACCGGATTCGATGAACAGCAGCTTCAGTTTCGGGAACCGCTCCGGAATCCCGTTGATCACCAAGTTCGTCAAATGCACCAGGTTGTGCATCACGAAACCGAGGGCGTGCGCGGAGAGGAACCGGTTGACGCCTTCGAGCATGCGGTCCTGCGCCCAGATCGCGGCGTGGAAGCCCAGCGGCAGCCCGCGTTCCTCCAGCGCGCGGTAGATCGGCGCGTAGACGTTGTCGTGCACCGGCCGGTACCGGGCCGCGGTGACCATGAAGCCGACGACGCCTGGCCGGTCGCCGAACGTCTCGATCGCCCGCAGCGAGGCCTCCGGGTTGTTGAACGGCAGATAGACCATGGTCTTGATGCGCGGCTCGTGCGGCATGATCTCTTCGGTCATCCACCGGGTGTAGGCCCAGCTCAACGCGGGTTCGATGCGCGTGTCCGGATGCATGCCCAGCTCGAGCATCGGGGTCGGGAACACGATCTGGTAGTCGATGCCGATGCTTTCCATCTCGCGCCGGATCAGCGTCACGTCCCGCGGTGTCTCGCTGGTGTCCGGCTGTTCGAGCGTGCGCCGCGGGTAACGCACCAGGCGGCCCGAGTTGCTCTGGTCCAGCGCGGGCCCGAGCATCAGCGAGTGGTGGGTGCCCTTGCGGGTGCCCGCCTGCCCGCCGCCGAGCGCGCGGTGCCGCAACACCGGGTCCTCGATGTACTTGGCGATGTCCGGCCACGACTCGATCTCGTAGTGGTGGGCGTCGGCGTCCACGATGAGGAATTGGTCGTAACGCCGCTCGCGCGCCTGCTCCTTGGCATTGGCCAGGTGCCGTCGAGTGTCGAATCCGGCCCGATCTCCGGTGTTGAGCGACTCCAATTGATCGCCAGCCGGCATCGCCGCCATCGAACCCGACCCGGGTGGCGTACCAATGCTCGTCTCGCTCGTCATCGTTTCACTCCCGTCGGCCGCCATCACTGGTCGCCGTAGTGCGGCTCGTCCTTCAGCCGCCCACCCCAGAAGGTCAATTCGAAAACTTCCAGATCGACCACGCGCAGCATCTCGATGCACGAAGTCGACACGTCCGTGGCGTTGATGTGTTCACCCAACATCGGCGGAAACCGCAGGCCCATGTCGTAACTGCGGGAATAGTGCTGCACCGCGACGGTGAACAGTTTCTGGATCAACGCAGGCGGTAGCGGTTGCTCACCAGGCCGTTGCAGTACCGCGTCGAGAAACGCGTGTACGTCCTCAGCGGCTGGATCCGTTGCGGGGACCGCGGGAGCTGGTTCAGACATCGACGTACACCTTCCCGTCCCGCACCTCGACCGGATACGTTTTCAACCCAACGCTCGGCAGACCGGCCGCTTTTCCGGTGCGGATGTCATAAGCCCAGCCGTGCCACGGGCACACGATGTGTGCGATTTCCTCCGAGAAGGTGTCGCCCAGATATCGGCCTTGCGCGTCGACGACGCCTTCCACTTTGCCGAGAACGACGCCCTCGCCGACCGGCCCGCCCTGGTGTTTGCAGGTCGCGCTCAACGCGAACATTTCCCCGCGATGACCGAACACGACAATGCGTTCGCCGTCCACGGTCATGATCTTGCGATCGTCGCCGGAGAATTCCTCGACGCTCCCTACCAGGTACTCCATCGTCAGCAGCCTCCATGAGTGCGTGACGCCTGCGCGGATGGAACTGAGGCCTCGGTGCGACGGGGACATTAGGTGACTTTTGTACCTAATACAAGTCTTACATCCCGGCGCCTTGCCAACGTAACGCCAGGAGTTGTTCTCGTCAAGAGGTCATAGTGACTCGTATAGAAGACTGCGCTACGATCGTCCCGATGTCACCGTGTCCGTCAGTCATGTACCTACTTACTTGATCTACGTAACCTAATTGGCGTAGCGGAGTGTGCCGGCAGGTGGTGCGCCCGGTGCCCGGACGGGATGGAGGGACGGTCGGCGTGAATATCGACAGGGCAGTCACCGTTGATGATCTACGAACTCTCGCGCGACGCCGTCTCCCCAGGATGGTTTTCGACGCACTGGACGGCGGAGCGGACGACGAAATCACGTTGAAATCCAACCGAGCTGCGTTTTCTCGCGTGACTTTTCGACCACGCCCCTTGGTCGACGTGTCTTCGCGCGACCACGCCACGACGGTTCTGGGGCAGAAAATTGCTCTTCCGGTGATGTTCGCGCCGACCGGATCCGGTCGTCTGGTTCACTCCGAGGCGGAATTGCTGCTGGCCCGCGAAGCGGCCCGGTCCGGGATGATTTACACGCACGGATCCGTGGCGAGTTTTTCCCTGGAGGACGTCGCGGCGCAGGGCGAGGGCGCACTGTGGTACCAGCTCTATCTCCCGCCGGACCGCGCGGTTGCCCGCGATTTGATCAAGAGGGTGTACGACGCCGGGTACCGCGCGCTGGTGCTGACCATCGACACGCCGGTGCGCGGCCATCGCACCCGGGATGCCCGCAACCGGTTCGAGCTCCCCTACCGGATCACGCCGCACTTGATCATGCAGGGACTGTCCCGGCCCGCCTGGAGCATGCGGTTCCTGCTGACCAACGCCAGCAGGCGCAAGCCCGTCAACCCCACGGCACCGAAGAAGCTCTCGCTCGGTGAGGTCAAGTCGGCGCTCATCGCCGCCCGTTGGCCCGCTACCTGGGCCGACGTGGAGTTCGTCCGCCAGACGTGGCCGGGTCCGCTGCTGGTCAAGGGCATCCTGCGCGGTGATGAATGCCCGCGCATCGTCGACCTGGGCGTGGACGGAATCGTGGTGTCCAACCACGGCGGCCGGCAGCTGGACGGCGCGCCCGCGACGATCGACGTGCTCCCCGAGGTGGTCGACGCCGTCGCCGGGCGTGCCGAGATCTTTCTCGACGGTGGGGTTCGACGCGGGTCGGACATCGTCAAGGCGGTGGCGCTCGGCGCCAAGGCGTGCTTCGTCGGCCGCCCCTACCTCTACGCACTGGCGGCGGGCGGCGAACGTGGGCTCGCACGGCTGGTGGACATCTTCCGCAAGGAGCTCGACCGCACGATGGCCCTGTTGGGCTGCTCGTCCATCGCCGACATCGACCGCTCGCTGATCAACTCGGCCCCGGCGGAGCGACGACTCACCACGCAGCCGTGACGGGAGGTCGCGACGATGAGCACGCTCCGGCCCGTCGACCCGGTCAACGTGACGATGCGCGCCTATGCGAAGTGGGCCGACATCTGCGAGGACGAGCGGACCAACGACTTCCAGCGCTACGTCACCAACATCGCCGAAGCACGCTACGTGGTGCGACGCGTCCTTCGGATCGTCGACGAAGAAGCCAAGAAACACGGACTGGAGCCGCTGCTCCATCAGGCGCTGTTGCAGATTGCCGGGCACGATGACGGCCGTGGCATCACCATCACCGAACTGGCCCGCCGGCTCGGGGTGGCCGCGACGTTCGTCTCCCGCATGGTCACGCGTCTCGAAGCGGCGGCGCTGGTACGTCGCCGGCCGGCGGTGCGCGACCGCCGCACCAGGCGCGTCACGGTGACACCGCTGGGCATGACCATGCTGTCCGGAATCGACGAAGAAGTGCACTTCCGTGTCGGGTACATGCGCGACGACTTCACCGAGCACCAGCGCATCGCCGCCTTGTCGATCTTCGCGTTCTACGTCGGCCTTGACGCCTCCACCCCGATCGCCACCGCCATCCGCCACGCACGGTCGGCCGCCGAGAACGCGGCCGCAACATCCACCACCGAGGGAAGGACGCCATGACCTCCGAGCCACTGCTGAGCTTGCGCACGTTCGTCGACGACCTCCGTAGCCACGGCGAGCTGCGCGACGTCACAGGCGCCCACTGGGACCTGGAGATCGGCGCCATCGCCGAGCTCAGCTATCGCGCATCGCACCCTCCCGCACTGCTGTTCGACGACGTCGTGGACTATCCCGCCGGGATGCGGCTGCTCACCGGGTCCACCGCGACCGCCCGTCGGCTCGGCCGGGTGCTGCGACTCGGTGACGACCTGGACGACGCCGAGCTGACCGCTGCGCTGCGCGGCAAGCCGGGCACGTGGGCGGCCGAGGCGCGGCGGTATCCGATCACCGAGGTCGACCGCGCGCCGATGTTGGACAACGTCGCCGAAGGCGACGACATCGATTTGCTGCAGTTTCCCGTGCCCCGCTGGCACGACCGCGACGGCGGCCGGTTCATCGGCACCGGATGTTTCGTGATCACCAGCGATCCGGAGACCGGCGTGCACAACGGCGGGTGCTACCGCATGCAGGTGCAGGACGAGGGCCGGGCGGCCACGATCTCCGCGGTGCCCGGCAAGCACGGCGCGTTGAACATCGAGCGGTGGTTCGAGCGCGAGGGCCGGGCTCCCGTGACGGTGTCGTTCGGGCACGACCCGTTGCTGCTGATCGTCGGTGGCACCGAAGTGCCGGGCGGGATCTCCGAGCTGGAGTACGCCGGGGCGATCCTGGGCGAATCGATTCCGGTTCTCCGCAGTGAGACGGCAGGCCTGCCCATTCCCGCGGCCGCCGAGATCGCCATCGAAGGCTGGCTGACGCCGGACGACCGACGGGTGGAAGGACCGTTCGGCGAGTGGACCGGGTATTACGCGGGCACGCCGGGCCCGACGCTCAACCTGACCCCGACTCGGCTGCTGTACCGCACCGACCCGATCATGCTGGGCGCCCCGCCCGGGAAACCGCCGCACGACTACTCGTACATGCGCACCGCGCTGAAGTCGGCCATGATCGAAGATCAGCTCGTCGGGCTCGGCGTGCGCGGCATCAAGGGTGCCTGGGCGCACGAAACCGGGGGTGGCCGACTGTTCATCGTCGTGTCGATCTCCCAGCAGTACGCCGGGCACGCCCGCCAGGTCGGACAGCTCGCGGGACACATCCCGACCGCGGCCTACATGAACCGCTACGTCGTGGTGGTCGACGACGACATCGACCCCAAGGACCTCGGCGAGGTCGTGTGGGCGATGTCCACCCGCTCGGACCCGGCGACGGACATCGAGATCAACACCCGCACGTGGGGCAGCAAGCTCGATCCGATGCTGCCGAAGGGACAGCCGCCGTTCAACAGCCGCGCGGTCATCGACGCGTGCATCCCGTTCGAGCGGCGCGACGAGTTCGCCAAGGTTGCGGTGAGCGACCCGGCGTACCTCGCCTCCGTCGCGCAGCGGTGGGCCTCGGTGTTGGGCTGAGCGCCAGCCATCGCGCAGCGGTGGATCTCGGCGCGGACCTCTCTCGTCGCAGCTGCGCCTCGGTGCTGACCCGTCCGCAACTCTCGCGCCGTCGGACGCGCGCACCCTATTCGCCGCGCAGCTGTTTCGCGGCGTCGATGAGGGCGTGCATGACCTCTTCGAATTGGCGCAGCGTGTCGGTGTCCACTCGTTCCAAGACTCGGCGGAACTGCGTCGCGCCCGCGTCGAGCATGCGATCCACCTCCGCCTGACCCTCTTCGGTCAATGCCACCCGGCGGATCCGGCGATCGTTCGGGTCCTCCCGGCGTTCCACCAGCCCCTGCGCCACCAGCCGATCGACGATGCCGGTGAGCGTGCCCATCGCCACCCGCAACTTCGCCGCCAGTTCATGACTGGACGCCGGCCCGTCCAGCGCCAGGTTCACCACCAGCCGGAGCTGCTGCATGGTGAGCGTCGAGTTGACGAACGGCGGTTCCTGATCCGGAATCAGCGCGCGGGCGAGATCGCGCTGCAGGCACGCCAGGCTGGACACCAACCGCCCGCGCTCGTCCGACCCCGGCACGACATCCTCCTCGCCGAGAACTTTGTGGCACACGAAAAGTTTGCCTGAGGCGAAATGTTAGCATCGCCCAAATCGAAGCGCGTTCTGTTCGCACCGAAGGGGTACCGCCATGACCGGGTTGACCAGGCTCAGCCTTGCCAACCGCGCGTTGGTCATCCTGATCTCGCTGGTGATCAGCGCTGTCGGCGTGTTCGCCATCCCGCAGTTGAAACAGCAGCTGTTCCCCTCGTTGAGTCTGCCGATGGTCTCGGTGGTCACGCCCTACCCCGGTGCGCCGCCGGAGACGGTCGAGGATCAGGTCACCGAGCCGATCGAGAACCAATTGCGCACCCTCGACTCGGTCGAGGAGATCACGTCGATCTCGGCGGAGAACGTCTCCACGGTGCGCGTCGCCTTCGACTACGGCAACGAAGCCGACGACCTGGTCGACGACATCAAGTCCGCGGTGTCGGAGGTGGAGAACGAGCTCCCCGAGGACGTCGAACCGCAGGTGATCGCGGGCAGCACCGACGACATTCCGGTGCTGGTGCTCGCGGTCAGCAACGGCGACGGTCAGCGACAACTTGCCGACAAGCTCGAACGGATCGCCGTTCCCGAGCTCGAAGCGATCCCGGACGTCGCGGACGTGGCGATCACCGGTGCGCGGGAGGACCGCGTGGTGATCAAGCCGGACGCGGACGAGCTGGCGGAACGGGGAATCAGCCCCACCGCGATCGTGCAGGCTCTCCAGGCGAACGGGGTCGTGGTGCCTGCGGGCAGCCTGACGGCGGACAACCGGTCAGTGACGGTGCAGGTCGGCGGGAAGCTGGACAGCGTCGCCGACATCAAGGGGCTCTACCTCCAGCCTGCCGGGCAAGGGGCCGGGCCGGGCGCAGGCGCCCCCGGCCAACCGACGCCCGGCGCTGGTCAGCAAGCGCCCGGCGGGCAGGCGGGCGCCGGGCAGCAAGGCCCGGCTGCTCAGCCGGGCGGGCAACCGGGTGCGAGTCAGCAAGCTCCGGGTGGGCAGACGGGTGCGGGCCGACAGGGCCCAGCGGGCCAGCCGAACGCCGGTCAGCAGGCGCCGGGAGCGCAGCCACCCACCCAGGCCCGGCCACCGGAGCCGGTCAAGCTGGGCGACGTCGCATCGGTCAAGCTCGAGCCCGAAGAGGCCACCAGCATCACCCGCACCAACGGCAAGCCGAGCCTCGGCCTGTCGATCACCATGGTCACCGACGGCGACGCGGTGGGTATCTCGCACGAGGTGCGTGAGCGCATCGACGGCATCGCCGAGCAGATCGGCGAAGACACCTCGATCACCGTGGTGTTCGACCAGTCGCCCTACGTGGAGCGGTCCATCGAGGACCTGACCACCGAGGGTGTCCTCGGCCTGGTGTTCGCCGTGCTGGTGATCATGATCTTCCTGCTGTCGCTGCGTTCGACGCTGGTCACCGCCGTGTCGATCCCGCTGTCGGTGGTCATCGCGCTCATCGCGCTGTGGATCGGTGACTACTCGCTCAACATGCTCACGCTCGGCGGGTTGACCATCTCGATCGGCCGGGTGGTGGACGACTCGATCGTGGTGCTGGAGAACATCAAACGGCACCTCAGTTACGGCGAACCCAAGCACCGTGCGGTGTTGAACGGCGTGCGCGAAGTCGCCGGTGCGGTGACATCGTCGACGCTCACCACGGTCGCGGTGTTCCTGCCGATTGCCTTCGTCACCGGTCTGGTCGGCCAGCTGTTCTCGTCGTTCGCGATCACCGTGACGGTGGCGCTGCTGGCGTCGCTGCTGGTCTCGCTCACCGTCATCCCGGTGCTCGCGTACTGGTTCATGCGCAGGCCCAAGCAGGCCGAGGACCAGGACGAAGAGCAGGTGCGGCGGCTGCGGGAACAAGCCGAAGCGGCCGAGCTGCGCACTCCCCTGCAGCGCGCCTACGTCCCGGTGCTGCGCTTCGCCACCCGTTTCCGGGCGGTCACCATCCTGATCGGCGTCGCCGTGCTGATCGGTACCGACCTGTTGCTGCCCGGGCTGAAGACGAACTTCCTGGACTCCACCGGTCAGGACACCACTCAGGTCAGCATGACCATGCCCGCGGGCACGGACCTGGCCACCACCGACCGGGCCGCCAAGAAGATCGAGAAGGTCCTCGACGAGACCGAGGACGTCGCGTCCTACCAGGCGAACATCGGCGCGGGGAACCCGATGCTCGGCGGGCTGGGCGCGGCCACCGACCGGGCCACGTTCTCGGTCACGGTCAGCGATGACGCCGAGACGCCCGAGGTGGAGGACAAGCTCCGTGAACGGATCGCCGAGCTGAACGGCGTCGGTGACGTCACCGTCGGCATGCGAGGCGGCGGCGAGGAGATGGGCGGCAACGCCGTCGAAGTCATCGTCACCGGCGCCGACCGCAAAGCCTTGGCCGACGCCGCGCAACAGGTCGAATCCGTCATGGAAGAGATCGACGGCCTGCGCGACGTGACCTCCGACCTGAGCGAGGCCGCACCGCGAGTGCAGATCTCGGTCCGCAAGAAGGAGGCCACCGAGCTGGGGCTGTCCGAGGCCACCATCGGGCAGTACGTGGCGCAAGCGTTCCGCGGTAGCCCGGTGGGCGAGGTGACGATCGACGGCCGCAACCTCGAACTGGTCCTGGCCTCGGCGGAGAAGAAGCCTGCCACGGTCTCCGACGTCAAGAAACTCGAGCTGCCGACCGCCGCGGGCCCGGTCGAGCTGTCCGAGGTCGCCACCGTGCGCGAGGTCGACGGGCCGACGCAGATCAGCCGCTCGGAGGGTGAGCGGGCCGCCACCATCTCTGCGGCGGCCGACATCGACGACCTCGGCGCGGTGACCGACGAGCTCACCACCACGCTGGCCGAGCTCGACCTGCCGGAGGGCACCGACTACCAGATCGGCGGGTCCAGCGCCGAGCAGCAGGACGCGTTCGCCGACCTGCAGCTGGCCATGCTGATCGCCATCGCGTTGGTGTTCATCATCATGGTGGCCACGTTCCGCAGCTTCGTGCAGCCGCTGATCCTGCTGGTCTCGGTGCCGTTCGCGGCGACCGGAGCGATCGGGTTGTTGCGCCTGACCGACACCCCGCTCGGTGTGCCCGCCATGATCGGGTTGCTGATGCTGATCGGCATCGTGGTGACCAATGCGATCGTGCTGATCGACTTGATCAACCAGTACCGGGCGCAGGGCATGTCGGTGCGCGAGGCGGTCATCGCAGGCGGCAGACGCAGGCTGCGCCCGATCCTGATGACCGCGGTGGCCACGATCTGCGCGCTGATCCCGATGGCCATCGGCCTGACCGGCTCCGGTGGGTTCATCGCCCAGTCGCTGGCCATCGTGGTGATCGGCGGGCTGATCTCGTCGACGCTGCTCACGCTCGTGCTGGTGCCGACGCTGTACAGCCTGGTCGAGGGCGGCAAGGAACGCGTGCGACGGCGGTTCCGGAAAGCGCAACCGACCCCGGCCGAGTAGGTCGGGCGGGGTCGAGATGGGCTCGGGCGGCGATGCCGCCCGAGCTCACCAGCGATCACACCGGCTCGGTGCTGCGTTCGAGCATCCGCGTGCACATCCGGTCAGCCATCGCCGCGATGGTCAGCGACGGATTCGGACCGACCGGCCCCGGCATCGCGGCACCGTCGGCGATGTACAGCCCCGGGTGCCCGAACACCTCGCCGTTCGCGTCGCACACCGCCTCCCCCGGGTGGTCGCCGATCGGCGCGCCGCCCAGCGGGTGAACCGTGACGATGCGCCGGAAGAACCACATCGGGTTGTCCACGAACCCGGTCCCGAGTGCGTCGGCGATCTGCCGCATCGTGGACCGCATACGCTCGAAGTAGGCCATGCTGGTCTCCGAGGTCCACTCCACGTCGAGCCGATCACCGTCCAGCCGCATCACGCCGTCCGGGACGTCGCGGCCCATGCCCAGCAGCGGCAACGCTCCGGCCGACAGGGTGCCGTCTCCGAGCAGGTCGGACAGCTCGGCGCCCAGGCTGTTGTCCGGCGCCAGCTTCAACGTGGTGAGCAGCCACTTGCCGAGGAACGCGCCGATCCGCCACAGGCTCTTCGGCCCGGACGTCTCGGCGATCCACTCCGCGAACGCCGGATAGCCACCGTCCTGGATGTAGAAGCCGCGCTCCGCGCACTCCCCCGTCACACCCTCGTCAACCGCGTCCGGGACCCGCAGCGCGCTGGTGATGACCGGCCCCTCGGAGGCACCGAACTGACGCACGTTCTCCTCGTCGTCGGCGGGCATCAGGAACGTCAGCAGGTCACCGTTGCCGGAGAACTTCGTGCCGAGCGCATCGCTGAGCCCCGGCAGCGTCTCCCGGTTGCGCAACAGCAACAACGTGGTCCCGTACGTTCCGGCGGCGAGCACCAGCCGGCGGCACACGATGGTGTGCCGCGGCATGTCCTCCCAGTCGACGTCCCGCCCTTCGTTCTCCGGCAGATGTTCGACGTAGCCGACTCGGTAGCCGCCGCCCTCCAAGGCCTCGATCGTGCGGGCCTCGCAACGCGGCCGGATGTCCGCGCCTTCCGCGGCCGCCGCGGACAGATACGTGTGGTCGAGGCTGTTCTTCGCACCGTCGTTGCAGCCGATGTTGCACTCACCGCACAACCGGCACGACTTGCGCTGGACGCCGTGCAAATTCCCGTACGGCGGGTCGACCAGCGGCAAGCCGATCGCGGGCTGCTGCCCGGGCGCCGCGGAGAAACTCACCGCGAGCGGAGGCAACGACCACTCCAGCCCGAGCTTCTCGGCCGCCTCCCGCATCGCATGGGTCTTGCGCGACCCCGCGTACGCCGGCGACTCGAACGGATATGGCGAGACGTTCAGCATCCGCTCGACCGCGTCGTAGTGCGGATCGAGCTCGGCGCGCGTCACCGGCCAGGTCTCGTAGCCGCCACCCGGCAGTGGATCCTCGCACACGAACCACCGCTCGTCCTTGCGGATCATCACGTTCGCGTAGATCAGCGATCCGCCGCCGAGCCCGCTGCTGACCAGCGAGTCGAAGCCGCGGAACGTCCACACGTCGAACATGCCCTGCAGGCCCTCCGTCGGGTCCCAGAACGCACGGCTCATCTCGCGTGGATTCCGCGGGAAGCTGCCCGGCGGGTACGCCCTGCCCCGCTCGAGAAGCACCACGTCCTGACCGGCCTCGGCGAGCCGATACGCCGACACCGAGCCTCCGAAGCCGGATCCGACCACCACGACATCGGCTCGCTCTTCGGGCGCCGCGCTGCGCATTCCTACCTCCCCAGCGAACAACCTCAACGTGGCAGTGCGTTCCCTGGAAGGTACGCCTCGCTCAGCTTCCGGGCGAACAGCCAACCGTAAGCGCCCACCGCCCGGAGTACCTGCGCCGGAGTGCGCGCACCGGTCGCCCGCATCGACACCAGAGCCGCCAAGAAATCCACGAAACCGATGCGTAGCTGACCCGCACCGACGACGTCGGCCCCGGCGTCCCGCCCGCGGTGCAGCGTGACCTCGAGGCGGGTGGTGTCCGACCACATCCGGTGGAGCACAGGCTTGTCCCGCCAGCACTTGACCCCGGCAAGGTGGAACCGGCCGCGCTCACCGAAGGCCTCGTCCAACGGGACGTAATAGCGCATCAGCGCCTCGCCGTCGGACGGGAACAGCTCGAACACGCCACCGGTGAACGGAACCGGCTCGGCGACCCCGGGCATCGTCACCGACCCGGACATCTCCGCACGCGGATTGGCTGAGTGAACGAACGTATCGATGTCCGTGACGCGCACGGTGGCGTGCAACGTCATCACCCAGCCGGCGCGCCTGCCGCGCTCCACCGCATCGGCCGCGTCGGACGTACCGAGCACGAACGGCCCCGACATCCGCTCACGGAAGGTCAAGCCCACCATCGCGCCTCCGCGCCTTCCTCGTCACTGCCATAACGCGCGTTCGGATCCAACCATCTGCGGCGTTGCGGATCCTCACTGGTGCGGGTGTGCAGGTACCGGAAGGCCCGGTGCGCCAGGGCGACGTCGTCGATCCGCTCGACCACGGTGGACAGAACGCTTTCGGTCATTGTGGCCGGGTCCACCGTCGCCGTCACCGTGATCTCCGCATGTCGCACGTCATCTCGATCACCGCTGAGGTACGGGGACCTGATCGGCTTCAGATACAGCGCCACGGGACCCACTGCCCCCGCCTCCCGCGCTGCACCGCAGGCCTCGAGCATGCCGCGGGCAACGTCGGCCGCCGCCTCGGCCGGAGCGATCGCGATGAACATGCGCGTCGGACCGCCGACCGTGGCGTCGGCGAGATCGTCGGCGAACCGCTCCACCCGCTCGACCGTCGGGTAGATCGGCGGCAACACCATCGCCGCGACCCCCGCGTACTTGGCGATCGCTCCCGCCGCCGGTGGCAGGTTCGTCACGGCCGCGCCGATCAGACGCTGATACCCCGCGGCCAGACGGCTCCGCAGCACGCGGTCCGGCCGCTTCCGCGCGAGGTGGTACCGCGAGATCTGCCCGTACCCCGCTTTTCCGAGATCGACCCAGAACGCACGGGCGTACAGCGCCGGATCCGGGTTGCACACCAGCTCCTCGGCCCGGGCAAGGAAGTCGGCAAACGTGCCGGTGAGCACCCGGTCGTTGCGCAGCACCGTGCGCTGCTTGTCGATCCGCTGCAGCTCGACGGTCAGCTCGGTGATGACGCCGTAGCGGCCCAGCCCGGCGAGCACACGCCGAAACGCCTCGTCGCCGGGACCGCACCGATGGACCTTCCCGGCGTGGTCTACGTACTCCAGCTGCGTCACCGTGTCGACGAACAGCCCGAAACGGTGCGAGGCCGGGCTGATCCCGCCGACCGAGGCGAACCCACCCGCCGTGATGTCGCCGTGGTCACCGACCACCTTGAGCCCGAAGCCGTGCCGAGCCAACCGCTGATCGACGTCGAGCAGCCGCGCTCCGGCTTGCATCGTGCAAGTGCTGGCGCGTTCGTCCACCTCGACCCGATCCATCAGCTCGGTGAGCAGCACCGTGCCGCCCTCCCCGGTCACCAGCCGGTTGCTGGAGTGGCCGCTGCCGCGCACGATCAGCTTCTCGCCCGCGGCAGCGGCTTCCCGCACGGCCCGCACGACGTCCTCGGTACTACGCGGCAGGAACACCTTGAACGGCCACCGCGGCGCGACGTCCGGATCGCCGACCCGTTCCCAGTCGTAGGCCAGCCAGGACAGCTCGGCATGCGAGAACGCGCGGTGCCCGACCGACCGATCTCGCACTTAGCCCGCCTGACGTTTCAGGAAATCCAGCATTCGAGGAAAGACGTCCCGTGCGACGTGCTGCCCCATGAAGACGTCCTGGTGACCATAGCCGTCGAACACCTCGAGTTCGTGCCTGCCCGGCGCGACGGCTTCCAAACGCTCGTAACACACCTGGTTGGAATCGACGAAGACCCGGTTCTCCGTGCCGGTGGTCAGCAGCACCGGTGTGCGGACCTCGGCCGCCGCGGACAGGTACTCCGCCGGCAGCTCCGGGTGACGGCGCCGGTTGTAGGTGACCGCTTGGCCGGCGCGCAGCATCTTCGCCACGTGACGGTAATAGGCGAACCCGGTCGGGCCGTAGAGATCGCCGCTGCGGTCGTGCGTCACCGGATGCAGGTTCTCGTGCTCGTACAGGGCAGGCCGTCCGCTGCCCCACATCAGGCTGAGCATGTGGCAGGCCCGCTCGTCGCACTCCGGGTGGAACAGTTCGGTGATCCGGGCGATGAGCCCTTCGCGCGACCACACCGGCCGCTCCCCCCACTTCGGGCCGATGCTGTGCAGCCGCAGCACGTCCTCGAGGATCACCGGAGCCACGGCAAGCTTGATCTGTGACCACAGCGGCACGCGCGGGGTCAGACCGACACTGTTGGCAATGATGCTGCGCACGCGGCCCGCCACGCCCTTCACCTGGCCGAACACCGCCATCATGATCGCCACCGAGCCGAGGCAGTGGCTGATGACGTGCACCCCGTCCACCCCGGTCTCGCGCTCGATGACGTCCAGTGCAGGCGCGAAGTCGTAGCGGGCCACCTCGTCCAGGGTGTCCCGCCTGCCGGAGACGTTGTAGGAATGCCGGTTGCTGAACCGCACGTCCACCGTCCACACGTCGGTGAACCCGTTGTCCAGCAGGAAGCTCACCAGATTGCGGTGCTCCGGCATGATGTACATGTCGCTCGACGTGGTCAGCCCGGAGACCACCAGCACCACGTCGTCACTCGGCTCGCGGCAGAACCTCAGCAGGCTCAGATCCAGGCCGTCCTCGGTGCGGTAGTGATGCGTCGAAGTCTCGGCGCCGCGCACGCCTTCCAGCGTGTGCAACGGGATCACCGAATCGTGGGGATCCATCTGGCACCTCCGACCCTCCAGCCGCGCACGGCACCTTCGCCGGGCACCGCACGCCGTCCCCCACCGCGCCGCCCTATTCGTTGTACCAGTGCTGGAGGCGGGGCCCCACCCCCAGAAGCGGCCCCGCCTCCACGGATTCCCTCCCCCTGCAACTCAGGAATCCCTGTACACTGGTCTGAGTAGAGAACACTGTTCTCGCCGGAGAGAGTAGTCAACCAACTTGTTCTCCGTCAAGAACACGCGCCAAGAAAAGTTGACGGTGTTCTCGTAGTCGAGTAAGGATGCCTGTCATGCGATCCGCCGAAGCCGCGAACAACGCCTCGCAGCGCGCGCCGTCGCGGCGCGAGCGGTTCCGTCAGGCCACGATCGACGAGATCAAGATGTACGCCCGCGAGCAGATGGCCGCGGGCGGCCCGGCCAGCCTGTCACTGCGGGCGGTGGCCAGGGACATGAACATCACGCCGTCGGCGCTGTACCGGTACTTCGCAGGCATCGACGACCTGATCACCGCGCTGTGCGTGGACGCCTACCACGCCGTGGGTGACGCGGTCGGTTCGGCGGTGCACGCACTCCCGGAGGACGACCACGTGGGCCGGTGGCGCGCGTACGCCAACGGTTTCCGTGAATGGGCGCTGGCGAACCCGTCGGACTTCGCCCTCATCTACGGCACGCCGTTGCCCGGCTACCAGGCCCCACCCGAGATCACCCAGGCCGCCGCGTCGCGCTATCTCGGCGTCGCGCTGTCCACCGTGTCGTCCGCGGTCAGCGCGGGCGCGATCGACCTCGAGCGCAGCCTGTTGACGTACACGCCGGACCTGGACCCGCAGCTGGTCGCGAACTGGGCCAAGATCGGCCTCCACCTCGATCCACAGATCGCCGCGATCACCGCGGGCGCCCAGGTCACCGTGCAGGGCCACCTCACACTCGAGCTGTTCGGCCACTTCAACTGGCTGCGCAACGACATCAACCACGTATGGGAGGGCCACCTGCGGGCGATGATGATCGCGATGGGCTTCGACCCGCAGGTGCTGCCCGAGGTCTGACGCTTGTCCCTCCCGGTGTTGACCCTGCTCCGACGCAGGCGTACATTAAACCAATCAGTTAATTAACTAGGTGGTTTCTATGGCGGACGACCAGCTCAGCAAGGTGTTCTCGGCCCTGGCCGATCCGACGCGGCGCGCCATCCTGGCGCGGCTGGCCGACGGTGAGGCCACGGTCAACGAGCTGGCCGAACCGTTCCAGATGAGCCTCCCCGCGGTCTCCAAGCACCTGAAGGTGCTGGAACGCGCGGGGCTCATCACCCGCGGCCGCAACGCCCAGTGGCGACCGTGCCGGCTCGAGCCCGCACCGCTGCGTGAGGTCTCGCACTGGGTCGGTAACTACCAGCGGTTCTGGGACGACAGCTACCAGCGCCTCGATGACTACCTGGACCGACTCCAGCAGGGAGAATCGTCATGAGCAGCACGACAGGCAGCGCGGTCATCACCACCCCGACCGACACCCAGATCGTCATCAGCAGGCAGTTCGCCGCCCCGCGCGAGCTGGTGTGGGACGCGTTCACCAAGCCGGAGCACGTGCGCAACTGGTGGGGCCCGCGCAAGTACGAGAACCACATCACCGAGATCGATCTGCGCCCGGGCGGTTCGTACCGGTTCGGTCAACGTGGGCCGGACGGCATGGAGGTCCTCTTCGGTGGCACGTATCGGGAGATCGAGCCGCCACGACGCGCCGTCTACACCGAGCGGTGGTTGAACATGCCCGCCGAGCTCGGCGGCGGTGCGGAAGGCAGCCCGGAAGCGGTGATCACCGCGACGTTCGACGAATACGGCGGACGCACCACGGTGACCCTCGTGTGCGAGTACGGCTCGCGCGAGGTGCGGGACGCGGTGCTGGCTTCCGGGATGGAATCCGGCATGCAGGAGTCCTACGACCGCATCGACGAGATCTTGGCCACCGCGCAGTGAGCATCCGGCCAAATTGGCTTGCCCGCCGGCAAACCCGGCGGGCAAGCTTTTGACCATGCAGATCAGGCAAGCTCAGCCGGACGACTGGGCGTCGATCTGGCCGTTCTTCCAGCGCATCGTCACCGCGGAAGAGACGTACGCCTACGACCCGGACATCGACAAGGACAGCGCCGAGCGGCTGTGGATGCAGCTCGAACCGCCCGCGCACACCGTGGTCGCGGTCGACGACACCGACCCGGCCAAACCGATCGTGGGCTCGGCGACCATGTACCCGAACCGACCGGGACCGGGCTCGCACATCGCCAGCGCGTCGTTCATGGTCGACCCGGACCGGCACGGCAAAGGAATCGGGCGCGCGCTCGGCGAGTACGTGATCGATTGGGCCAATCGCAACGGCTACCGGGGCATTCAATTCAATGCGGTGGTGGAGACCAACACCGCAGCGGTGCGCCTGTGGCAGTCCCTCGGATTCCGCATCATCGGCACGGTGCCCGGCGCTTTTCGCAGCCGCAAGCACGGCTACGTCGGCCTGCACGTGATGTTCCGGGAGGCCGGGTAGCGTTCTGCGCATGCACACGAGCACGATCCGCCTGGCCGATGGCAGACAGCTGACGTATTACGACCGCGAGCCAGGCACCGACCGGTCCGCGGCGGACAAGCGTGATCTGCCGCCGTTGTCCGCGCAGAGCCAGATGCGGCACGACGTCCTGCAGGACGAGTACGTGGTGGTGGCGACCCATCGACAGGGCCGCACGCATCTGCCCGCGGCGGACGAGTGCCCGCTGTGTCCGTCACGCGACGGCAGGCTCACCGAGATTCCGTCGGACGACTACGAGGTGGTCGTCTTCGACAACCGCTTCCCCTCGCTGACCCCACCCGGCGGCCACTGCGAGGTGATCTGCTTCAGCAGCGACCACACCGCGGCGCTGAGTTCGCTGCCGGACGACCGGGTGGAGCTGGTGCTGTCGGCATGGGCCGACCGCACCGCCGAGCTGTCCGGAAGGCCGGGTGTCGAACAGGTCTTCCCGTTCGAGAACCGCGGCGTCGAGGTCGGCGTGACGCTGCACCACCCGCACGGGCAGATCTACGCGTTGCCGTTCGTGCCGCCCAGGGCGCGGCGGATGCTCGAGCAAGCGCGCAACCACTATCACCGCACCGGCGGCAACCTGTTCGCCGAGGTATTGGCCAACGAGCTGGACGCGGAGATCCGCATCGTCGAGCACACCACGCACTGGACCGCGTTCGTGCCGGAGGCCGCCCGCTGGCCGGTCGAGCTGCATGTCTACCCGAACCGGCAGGTGGCCGACCTGACCGAACTGACCGCGGTGGAGCGGCAGGACTTCGCCTCGTTGTATCCGCGGTTGCTGCGCAAGCTCGATGCGCTCTACGACAAGCCGCTGCCGTACATGGCCGGCTGGCAGCAGGCACCCGTGGCCATCGACCGGGACCTGGCGTACCTGCGCCTCGAGCTGGTCTCACCGCGCCGAGCCGCGGAGAAGTTGAAGTACCTGGCCAGCGTGGAGACGTTGATGGGCGCGTTCCTCAACGACGTGCGCCCCGAGGAGACGGCCAAGCGGCTGCGGGAGGTGTCCGGCTAGGCCGCCCGCAGCGGGCGCCTGGATGAACGCCCGCACCACGCGACCGCGGCAGCTGCCCGGCAACGCCCCCGCTCCGCAGTGGAGCCGGCAAGGCCCGCGCTCGACGGCCCGCAGAGGTCGCCCAGGAAGGCCCGCAGTCGGCCGCACCGCAGGGACGCCCGAGTAAGCGTCCGCGCCACGCGACCGGGCAGCCCGACGGCGACCCTCGCGCAGCGCGGCGGCACCCGGCAGCGCCCGGGTCGACCGACCGCGGCAGCCACCCGGGCTAAGCCCGCACCACCCGATCCGCCAGGGATTCGGCCAGGCGCACGCCGTCGGTCTCGGTCAGGGCGGTGCCGAGCAGCGGGTTGATCACGCGCGGATCGACGCCACACAGCGCCAGCCCGGCGGCCGTCAGCTGCTCGCGGGGGCGTGGCGCACCGTCGGCCACCTTCACGGCGACCGCCGAGCCGTCCGGCAAGGCGGCGACCAGCACGCCCTCGTAGCCGTCCTTGGCGATCACTCCGGGCACCTGCTGAATCATCCGGGTCACGCCGCGATCCGAGCCGCCGAGCATCTCCGGATGCCGGCGGATCGCTGCGGCCACCTCGGCCTCGGCGGTCGGCGGTTGCGCGGTGGCGATGGCCGACGCGGCACGAGCGAGCCCGCGCAGCGTGACGGCGAACAGCGGTGCCCCGCAACCGTCGACGGCGACGTGCGCGGGCTTCTCTCCGGTCAGGTCGGTCACGGTTTCCGCGATCGAGCGCTGCAGCGGATGTTCGGGGGCGAGGTAGCCGGCGAGCGGCCAGCCGTTGAGTTTGGCCGTGGCCAGCATCGCGGCGTGCTTGCCCGAGCAGTTCTGCACCACTCGGCTGGCGGGTTCACCGGCGGCGAGGTGCGCGTCCCGAACTTCCGGGTCCAGCGGCCGGCCGACCGGATTGCGCAAGTCGTCCACACTGAGTTCGGCCTCGGTGAGCATGCGGAGCACACCGTCGACGTGCTGATCCTCGCCGGAGTGGCTGGAGGCGGCCAGCGCCAGCAGGTGCGGCGGCAGGCGCAGGCCGAGCCGCACCATGGCAGCCGCTTGCACCGGCTTCATCGCCGACCGGGGATAGATCACCGCGTCCGGCTCCCCTGCAGAGAAGAGCACCTCGCCCTCGGGCCCGAGCACGACCATCGAGCCGTAGTGCACGCTCTCCACCAGCCCCGAGCGCAACACGTACGCCAGCGGTTCGTGGCGCGGGGCAATGAGCTGGTTGTCCGAGGGATTCTGCTGGGCCTTCGTGGGGCCGAACGTCGATGTCTGGTTCACGACGCCAGTCTCCGGTCGGCGCGCTCGGCCGGTCAAACCGCGCGTGCGTGAGCCCGCCCACGCATCGCACCTGGAAAGGTGTCGGCCCCGATTCAGTGGCCAGTCATGTCGCGCGGGGACACACTGTCGATCCCGAGGTGATCACCAGCCCACTGCCCGCACCCGGGTTCCAAGCCCCGCACAGGCTAGGGCGGGAACTGGATCAGTTCTCAGCCCAGGTACGGCATGACCACGACGTGGTTACCGAGCAGGCTGCCGAAGTACAGCCACCCGTCCCGCTCGCGGACCGCGCTGAGCACCGTGAAGCCCTCGAGCCTCCCTCGGTACTGCCGCACGACCTTGCCGGACGTGTCCAGCCCGATCGCGGCGACGGTCGAGGTGATCCGCAGCCGCTGCGGCAACCGGCCGACGACGTCCCGCACGACCTTCGGCGTGCCCCGCAGCACTTCGAACGCGCGCACTCGCGGGCTGGCCAGCGCAACCCAGATGAGCTGGTCGGAGCCGGTCGAGGCGTTGTCCGGATAGCCGGTCAGGTTGTCGGCGAACACATCGCTCGTGCCTGCCGCGTCACCGGTCAGCCAGTACCGGGTGAGCCGCCGCTGCCCCGTCTCGGCAACCACCACGAACGACTCGTCCGGGGCGAGAGCGACGCCGTTGGCGAAATGCAGCCCGCCGAGCAGCTCTTCGACCTCGCCGTCCGGTGTGCGGCGCAGCAACCGCCCGGTGCCGGTCTGGTGCAGCAGGCTCCTGCGCCACTGCGACGGATCGAAATGCGTCGAGGAATCGCTGAAGTAGATCGTGCCGTCGGCCGCCACCGCCGCGTTGTTGCACGCCCGCAGATCCGCGCCGCTGACCAGCGAGCGCGCCGCGCCGTCGGAGATCGAGACGGCCAGCAGCCCGCGGGGTCCCCCGCACGCCAGCAACTCGTCCTCTCCGTAGAACTCCAGACCGTAGACCCGCCCGTCCAGCTCGGCGATGGTCTCGACCGTGCGACCGTCCTGGCTGACGCGCAGGATGCGGCCGTCGGACAACCCCGTGTAGACCTGGCCGTCGGCGTCCACCACGACATCCTCGGGCCCCTCGCCGTTGAGCGGAACGAGCTTGGCGTCGCGAAACCCCATGCGTTTTTCCTACCGGAACGAGAACAAATGCCTCCGCGCGCCCTCGAAATGCCCGTGCTCGTTCAGCGCGACCAACGTCAGCCCGGACCGGCCACTGATGATCTTGGTGATCGCCGCGTTGGCCATCATCCGGTTGAGCCGCCAGAACAACCCCGGCTGGTCACCGAGGATCCGACCGGTGATCGCCGCGATCACCCCACCGGAGGTGAACACCAGCGCGTTCTGGCCGGAGCCCAGCTCGCTCACCACGGACTCCAGGGCGCCGTCGACCCGCGCGGTGAAGTCGTCCCAGCTCTCCGCCGCCCGACCGTCACCGGGACCGGCGGCCACCCACGCCTGCAGCGAGGCGTCCAGCACCCGCTGGTAGCCACGCTCGTCGCTGGTCTCGGGCACCTCGGGGGCGTAGGCGAACACGTCGGCGAAGTCGTACTCGTTCCACCGCGCGTCCTGGTCCGCGTGGAAGCCCGCCGCGATCGCGGTGTCGCGTTGCCGCGCCATGCTGCCGCTGCGCACCACGGCGAATTCCAGACCACGTCGCCGCAGCTCCTCCCCTACGACGACGCCTTGCTCCTTGCCCAGCGGGGACAGCTTGTCGTAGTCGTCGGAGCCGAACGAGGCCTGGCCGTGCCGCACCAGGTAGATCGCGCCCATCAGCCGGCAGCCTTCGCGTCCGACGCGATAAGTTCACGGCACTGACGGTCGGCGTACACCACGTACTCCCACATGTTCGCGTAGATCGGATTGTGCGTGCCGCCGTCGACGTAGCGCTTGTAGAGCTGCTGCAGGATCACGGCGAGCCGGAAGATCCCGTACACCCGGTAGAAGGTCCCGTTCTTGGCGACCTGCTCCTGACGGCCGGTGCGCTCGGCGTAGTACTCGACGACCTCGTCGCGGGTCAGCATCCCCGGCAGGTGGGTCGGCTGGCGGCGCATGCTCTGCAGGAACTCGTCGTCGTCGGCCTGCGTCCAGTAGGCCAGCACGGCGCCCAGTTCCATCAACGGATCGCCGACGGTGGCCATCTCCCAGTCCAGCACGCCGATGACCTGCAACGAGTCGTCGAGAACCAGGTTGTCGAACCGGTAGTCGTTGTGGATCAGGCACGCACCGACGTCCTCCGGCTGGTTCTCCTGCAGCCAGCGCATCACCTCGGCGCAGTCCGGCACGTTGTCCGTACGCGCTCGCTCGAACCGGCGGCACCATCCGTCGATCTGCCTGCGCACGTAGCCCGGCCCCTTGCCGATATCGGCGAGACCGGCGGCTTCCACGTCGACCTGATGCAACTCGATCAACCGGTCGATCGCTTGCAGGCACAGCGCCCTGGTCTGCTCCGGCGTCGGATTCAGCCCTTCCGGCAGATCCCGGCGCAGGATGATGCCGTCCAGCTTCTCCATGACGTAGAACTCCGCGCCGATGACGCTCTCGTCCTCGCAGAACGCCAGCATTTTCGGCACGAACTCGAACACCGGACGCAAGCGCTGCTGGACCTGGAACTCCCGCCGCATGTCGTGGGCAGAGGCAGCGCGATGCCCTCGCGGCGGGCGGCGCAGGATCAGTTTCCGGTCCGGGTAGTTCAGCTGGTACGTCAAATTGGACGCGCCGCCGGGGAACTGCTGCACCGTCGGCGGCCCGGACAATCCGTCCAGACGTTCGCTCAGCCACGCATGAACCGCTGCCGGGTCGAAGGCGTCCTCGTCACGCACCGCCCCGGGAGTGTCGTGCACCGTCACGTCGTCCTCACATCACCTTTCGCAGCAACCAGTCCGGGGCGATCCGCAGCATCGGTGCGACCACCGACCACGGCCACCGCGGCACGAACGCCGACTTGGGCTCACGCTCGATCGTGGCGATCATGTCCCGCACGCCTTTCTCCGTCGAGACGATGAGCGGATTCTTCGGCGCCCGCGCGGTCATTTCCGACTCGATGTAGCCGGGCTTGACGGTGGTCACCTTCACCGGCCCGCTGCCCTGGTGCAGGCGAATGCCTTCACCCAACGACGCCGCGAACGCCTTGCTGGCGGCGTACGCGGTCAGCGTGCGCGGTGCGCCGCGCTGAGCCAGCACGGAGGCGATCACCACCAGATGCCCGGCCTGCTGCTCGAGGAAGATCTCCATCGCGGCCTCGCACTGGGCGAGCAAACCCACCACGTTGGTCTGCACCGTCTGCTTGTTGGCGCGCTCGAAGTACCCGGTGCCGAGAGGCTGCCCCTTGCCGAGACCCGCATTGGCGATGACGCGGTCGATCCGGCCGAGCTCGTCGCGAAACTCCCGGAAGACGGTGAAGACCGCTTCGCTGTCGGTCACGTCCAGTTTCCTGGTGACCACCTGGATCCCGGGGTGCTCGCCGCGCAACGTCTCGGCCAGCTCGTCGATCCGGTCCAGCCGGCGCGCACACAACGCGAGGTTGCGGCCCTTCGCGGCGAACTGGCGCGCCATCTCCGCACCGAGGCCCGAACTGGCACCGGTGATCAGGATGTTCTTGCGTTCCGTCACGACTTCTCCCGGTACGGGGCCAGCTCCAGCCTCGACACCACGCCCAGGTGCACCTCGTCCGGCCCGTCGGCCAGCCGGAGCGCGCGAGCCCACGCGGCCGCGGAGGCCAGCGGGAAGTCGTCGGTCACGCCCGCGGCGCCGTGCAGCTGGATCGCGAAATCGATGACCTCCTGGGCCATGACCGGCACCGCGGCCTTGATCTGGGACAACTCGGACAGCGCCCCCTTGGCGCCCTTGGTGTCCAGCAACCACGCGGTGTACAGCACGTGCAGCCGCGCCTGGTTGATGGCGATCCGGGCCTTGGCGATCCGCTCCCGGTTACCACCCAGGTCGGCAAGCGACTTGCCGAACGCGGTGCGCGCGGTCGCGCGCTGCAGGCCCGCTTCCAGCGCGCGCTCCGCCAGGCCGATCGTGCGCATGCAGTGGTGGATCCGGCCCGGTCCCAGGCGGCCCTGCGCGATCTCGAAGCCGCGGCCCAGCCCTGCGATCACGTTCTCCTTGGGCACCCGCACGTTGTCGAACACCACTTCGCCGTGCCCGTAGGGCGGGTCCAGGTAGCCGAACACGTTGAGCATGCGCTCGACCCGCAGGCCGGGGTGGTCGCGCGGCACGATGACCATCGAGTGCCGGGCGTGCCGCGGCGCCTCCGGGTCGGTCAGCCCCATGAAGATGACGAACGCACAGTTCGGGTGGCCGATGCCGGACGAGAACCACTTCCGCCCGTTGATCACCACCTCGTCACCGTCCGGCACCGCGGTGGCCGCCATGTTCGTCGCGTCCGACGAGGCCACGGCGGGCTCGGTCATGCAGAACGCCGACCTGATCTTGCCCTCCAGCAGCGGCTTGAGCCAGCGTTCCCGCTGTTCGTCACTGCCGTAGTGGACCAGCACCTCGGCGTTGCCGGTGTCCGGTGCATTGCAATTGAACACCTCGGGCGCGAACGGGTATCGGCCCATCAACTCGGCCAGCGGCGCGTAGTCGACGTTGGACAGTCCCGGATAGCCGGTGACGTCGGCCTTGGCGGGCGGCAGGAAAAAGTTCCACAGCCCGGCGTCGCGCGCCTTGCGCTTGAGCTCCTCGATCACGGGGAGCTCGACCCACGGGTCGTCCAGCTTGCGCAACGACTCGGCGTACTCGGCCTCCACCGGAGCGATCTCGGTGGCGATGAAGTCGGCGACTTTGTCCCGTAGCTCGGCCGCTTGCGGCGACAGTGCGAAGTCCATGTCTGGCACGCTACAGTCTTATTGAGCATCGCTCAATAGCACCGTGGGGAGGCCTTTGGTGGGCACGACAACGCCGCAGCGCCGGCAGCGGCACGACCCGGTCGAGCGGCGCAAGCAGCTCATCGGCATCGGCCTGCAGATGCTCACCGAACGGCCGTTGCACGAGATCACCGTGGACGCGGTGGCCGCTCAAGCGGGTATCTCGCGCACATTGCTGTTCCACTACTTCCCCACCAAGCAGGACTTCTACGCGGAGGTCGTGCGAGCGGCCGGCCGCCGCATGCTTCGTGCCGCGTTCCCCGCGGGTCGTGACGCGCCCAGCGAGCTGGACGACGTCACCGACGGATATTTGTCGTTCATCGAGCGACGGCACGAGCTGTACACCGGACTGTTTCGCGGCACCGCGCCGGGCGATTGGCTGCACGACATCGCACAGGAAACCCGGACCCAGATGGTCGACCAGTTGCTGCTGACGCTGGGCATTCAACGGCCTGCGCCGATGGTGCGCGCGGCGATCGGGGCCTGGTTGTCGTTCGCCGAGGAGTTGTGTCTGGACTGGGCGGCCCATCGGCCCGGCAACCGAGATCGCGTGCTCGCGCTGCTGCGCGGCAGCCTGCGCAACGTCGTCGAGCTCGCCGACGGCGATTCGAACTGACGCCGTCTCCCACCCTTTTCACGTACGTGAAACATTTCACGAGCACACAATCCGGCGCCCGCGCATTCGCACCGCATTCCCGAACAACGTATTAGACCATTCGGACGTATGCGGCATCCCTCGGCGCAGTTTTTTATGACAGAATAAGACCGGATTCTCAGTGACAATACCGGCAATTCGGACTTGACCGGCGCGAGGGGCGGCCGATCCGGTGGCCGGTGACGAGAATAGCGAGGGCAGATTTGATGACCATGTCACCCACCCCCGGTGGTAGCGCCGGGGACGATGATCGGAGCACGCCGTTCTCCCGCGAGCTGCGCGCGGCGATCAAGGCCAGCGGACTCGGACTGGACCGGATTCAGGTGCGGCTGCGCAACCGCGGGATACCGATCAGCGTGACGGCGCTGTCGTACTGGCAGTCCGGCAAGCGCCAGCCGGAGCGGGCGCGCTCCATCTCCGCGGTGCGAGCGCTGGAAGAAATCTTGGGCCGGCCTGCGGGTTCGTTGGTTCGCCTGCTCGAACCGCCGCGCCCACGCGGGCAGGCCGCGCGAGCATTGCGGGCGCGCAGGCGCGCAGCCGAGCCGAGCGAGCCGACACCGCCCGCCGGCCTGGTGACCTCGTAGCGAACTCCCCCTGCAGTTCGGCCCGTGGCACGACGAGCCACGGGCCGAATTCTTTGTCCGCAATTCGGGGAAACGATTCCTCGACCGCGGGAAATGTCACCCGGAATCAGCTTTCTGCGAGTTTTCCGCGCAATAATTTTCCGGTGGCGTTGCGCGGCAGCTCAGCAAGGAAGACGACATCCCGCGGCGTCTTGTATCGCGCGAGATTCGCTTTCACGTAGGCCTTCAATTCGTCGGCTTTCCGCTCGTCACCGGTGTGGCCGTCCGCGAGCACGACGTACGCCCTGAGCCGTTGACCGAACTCCTCGTCGTCCACCCCCACGACCGCGGCTTCCCGTACGTCCGGACGGCTCGACAGCAGGTCCTCCACCTCGAGCGGATACACGTTCTCGCCGCCGGAGACGATCATGTCGTCGTCCCGGCCGACCACGAACAGCTGGCCGGACTCGTCGAAGTAGCCCATGTCGCCGGTCGACAGCAGTCCGTCGATGACCTCCTTGTTCGCTCCCCCGGTATAGCCGGAGAACGACAGGCTGCTGCCGACGAAGATGCGTCCGACCTTGCCGGGCTCGGTGACCGGTTTCCCGTCGTGGTCGTACAGCCGTACCGAGCACCCGACCGGCGGTTTCCCTGCCGTGCGCGGATCGCGGCGGAGCTCCTCCGGCGTGGCCACGGTGGCGACGGCGACCTCGGTCGAGCCGTAGAGGTTGTAGAGGACGTCGCCGAAGGTGTCCATCGTCCGCTGCACCACGTCCACCGGGATCGCCGAGCCCGCGGAGAAGATGATCTCCAGCGACGAGGCGTCGTAGCGCTTCCTCGTCTCCTCCGGCAGGTCCAGGATGCGCTGCAACATCGTGGGGACGACCACGAGCACCTGGCACCGATGCTCGGCGACGGCGCGCAACGTCGCCTCCGGGTCGAACCGGCGCCGCATGATCACCTTGTGCCCGAGTGCGAGCGCGAGCAGCAACTGCGCCAACCCGGTGCCGTGGAATGCGGGCGCGGCCATGAACATGGCCTGCTTCGGGCGCAACGGGATGCGGTCCAGGAACTGCGCGCTCGCGATCGGCGACGTCTTCTCGCGCGGCGCACCCTTCGGCGTGCCGGTCGTCCCGCTGGTCAGCAGGATGAAGCTGCCCGGCCGAGGCGGCGTGGGGACCGGCCGCGAGGACGTGCGGGCTATCAGCTGCTCGACGCTCAGCACACCGTCGGGAACCGTGTCGGCGTCCTCGGTCCAGGCCAGGTAGCGCTCCACGGTGCCGTCGACCGCCTCCAGCAGCTGCGTGAACTCCTGGTCGTAGACCAACTTCACGGCACCCTCGCGGCGCATCACGTCGGCCAGCTGCATCTTGCCGAATCCGGTGTTGAGCAGCAGCAACTTCGCGCCGACCTTGCCGGAAGCGCCCATCGCCGTGACCAGCCCGCGATGGTCCCGGCACAGCGCACCGATCACCGTGCCCGGCCCGACGCCCCGCTCGGCCCACGCCCGCGCCAGCGCGTTCGACCGCTGGTCCAGCTCGGCGTAGGTCAGTTCCCCCGCCTCGTCGACCAACGCCACGGCATGCGGATCCTTACGCGCACCGACCGCCAGCGTCCCGGCGAACGGACCGACCTTGTGCATCGTCAGCAACGACCGGATGCCCTCGTCCGGGCGTCCCATCAAGCCCGATTGCCTGATCACGTGCACGCTGCGCGCCGTGATTACCGCCTTGCTCGTCAGTGACTTGGCCAGGCCCAGGAGCACCGTCGCCACCTCCTGGCCGGAGCGTAACGAGCGTTGTGAGCAACCGACAGAGATCTCCGGCCAATCCATCCGGATGGAGTTGCCTGCGGGTGACGCGCCGGCCCGCAACTTGCGGGGCACAACTGTGTTATCCCGCTACCGCGTCCAGCGCCCGGATCACCCGCTTCTCCGACACCGGGTACGCCGTCCCCAGCGTCTGCGCGAAGAAGCTGACCCGCAGCTCCTCCAGCATCCAGCGAATGTTGTTCAGCTCGGCGGGCACGTCGTGACCCGGCGGCACCTCGGCCACCAGGGCGCGGTACTCCTCGGTCAGGTCACGCACGATGCGCATCCGCTGCGTGTCCCGCGCGCCGTCCCGCGGCAGCTTCTCCAGTCTGCGCTGCACCGCGCGCAGGTAGCGCTCGATGTCCGGCAGTCGCTCGAACCCGCTGTCCGCGATGAACCCGTCGTAGACCAGCCCGCCCACCTGTTCGTCGATGTCCGCCATCGCCTCGTCGAAGCCACGCATGGCCTCGCGCCCGGTCCGCACGTCGTGCCAGGCGACGAGAACGCGGCGCACCCGCTCGACCGTCTCCAGCAGCGTCGGCCCGAGACCGGCGCGGACCGCGTCGGTGAGCTTGGCGAAGCCGTCGGCGTCCCAGGCCGGTCCCCCTGCCTCGGCCATCAAGTGATCAGCCGCGCAGGCGATGCAGTCCTCCAGCAGCCCGGCCACACTGCCGTGCGGGTTGTGCGCCAGCTGCAACTTCTCCTTGCTGGTCAACGCCTGGCGCAGCAGTTTCTTCGGCGACGGGACGTTGAGCAGGATCAGCTTGCGGGTGCCGCGCCACATCGCTGCCTTCTGCTCGCCCTCCGTGGGATAGACCCGCACGTCGACGGCCTCACCGGCGTCGGTCAACGCCGGATACCCTTGCACGGTCGAGCCGCGAGTCCGGCTGCTGAACTCCCGCGGCAGCTCGTCGAGCTCCCACGAGGTGAGCCCGCGTCGCTCGATCTTCTCGGCGGCCCGCGCGATCGCCGTCTGCACCTTGGGTGCCAGACGCTGCCGCAGCGCATCGAGATCCTTGCCTTCGCCGAGCGTGCGGCCCTTGCCGTCGACGACCCGGAAGGTCATCCGCAGGTGATCGGGCAACGCGGCCAGGTCCCACGCGTCGACCGGAACGTCGACGGCCTTCAGCCTGAGCAGTTCGTGGCTGAGCGCAGGCAGCAGCGGACCGTCGTGCTCCTCCAGGGGCCCGAGCACGGCCTTCGCGGTGTCGGGAGCGGGCACCAGTTCGCGGCGCAGCCGCTTCGGCAACGTCTTGATCAGTGCGGTGATCAGTTCCTCGCGCATGCCCGGCACCAGCCACTCGAAGCCGCGGTCCTCGACCTGGTTGAGCACCTCGAGCGGGATGTGCACCGTCACGCCGTCGGCGTCCGAACCCGGCTCGAACTGGTACGTCAGTGGCAGATCCAGCTCGCCCTGCGGCCAGTGCTGCGGGTAGTCCTCGTCGCTGATGTCCGCGGCGGCCTCGGTGACCAGCATCGTGGGGTCGAAGTCCAGCAGCGACGGACGCTTGCGACGTTCCTTCTTCCACCACGCGTCGAAGTGCCGCGCGGACACCACGTGGTCGGGGATGCGGGCGTCGTAGAACTCGAACAGCGCGTGGTCGTCGACCAGGATGTCGCGGCGACGGGCCCGGTGTTCCAGCTCCTCGACCTCACCGAGCCGTTTGCGGTTGGCGTGGAAGAACGCGTGGTGGGTGTCCCAGTCGCCCTCGACCAGCGCATGCCGGATGAACAGCTCGCGGCACAGCTCCGGTTCGATCCTGGCGTAGTCGACCTTGCGCCCGGACACCAGCGGAACGCCGTAGAGCGTCACCGTCTCGTAGGCCACGACCGCGCCCCGCTTGCGCTCCCAGTGCGGCTCGGCGTAGCGCCGTTTCACCAGGTGGCCGGCCAGCGACTCGACCCACTCCGGCTCGATCTTGGCGCAGATCCGACCCCACAACCTGGTGGTCTCCACCAGCTCGGCGGCCATCACCCAGCGCGGGGTCTTGCGGAACAAGGCCGACCCGGGAAACACGGCGAACCGGCCGTTGCGGGCGCCCAGGAAGTCTCGGGTCTCCGGATCCTTGAGCCCGACGTGGGACAGCAGGCCGGCCAGCAGGCTGGTGTGGATGCTCTGGTAGTCCGCACGCCCGGTGCGTTTGCCTGCGGTGATACCGACTTGCTTGGCGGTGTCCCGCAGCTGCGCGTACAAGTCCTGCCATTCGCGTACGCGCACGTAGTTGAGGTACTCCTGCTTGCACAGCCTGCGGAACCGGCTGGACGACAGCTCGCGCTGCTTCTCCCGCAGGTAGTCCCACAGGTTCAGGTAGCTGAGGAAGTCCGACGTCTGGTCGGCGAACCTGGCGTGCAGGGCGTCCGCCGCCTGCTGATGTTCGGCCGGTCGTTCGCGCGGATCCTGGATCGACAGCGCGGCGGCGATGACCAGGACTTCGCGCAGGCAGCCGTTGCGGTGGGCCTGCACGACCATGCGGGCCATCCGCGGGTCGACCGGGAGGCGGGCGAGCTGCCTGCCCACCGAGGTGAGTTTGTTGCCCTCGAGCGCCCCGAGCTCCCGCAGCAGGGCGAGGCCGTCGGCGACCTGCCGCCGGTCCGGCGGATCGATGAACGGGAAGTCGGCGATGTCGCCCAGCTCTGCCGACGCCATCTGCAACAGGACCGACGCCAGGTTGGTGCGCAGGATCTCCGGGTCGGTGAACTCCGGCCGCGATGCGAAGTCTTCCTCGGAGTACAGCCGGATGCAGATGCCGTCCGACGTCCGGCCACAGCGGCCTTTGCGCTGGTTGGCCGACGCCTGGGAAATCGGTTCGATCGGCAGGCGCTGCACCTTGAGCCGGTGGCTGTAGCGCGAGATCCGCGCCGTGCCCGGGTCGATGACGTATTTGATGCCGGGAACGGTCAGCGACGTCTCCGCCACGTTGGTGGCGAGCACGATGCGTCGGCCGCGGTGCGGCTGGAAGACCCGATGCTGCTCGGCCGCCGCCAGCCGGGAGTACAACGGCAGCACCTCGGTGTCGCGCAACTCCATCGCGTTCAGCGCATCGGCTGTGTCCCTGATCTCCCGCTCACCGGACAGAAAGACCAGGATGTCGCCGGGCCCTTCGGCTTGCAGCTCACGCACCGCGTCGCAGATCGCCTGGATCTGGTCGCGATCCTGGGTCGCCGGGTCCTCCGGGTCGACCACCGGCCGGTAGCGGACCTCGACCGGGTACGTGCGGCCGGAGACCTCCACGATCGGCGCGGGCTTGCCGTCCGTGGCGAAATGCCGGGCGAACCGCTCCGGGTCGATCGTCGCCGAGGTGATGATCAGCTTCAGGTCCGGTCGCTTCGGCAGCAGCCGTTTGAGGTAGCCGAGCAGGAAGTCGATGTTCAGGCTGCGCTCGTGCGCCTCGTCGATGATGATCGTGTCGTACGAGCGCAGCATCCGGTCCCGCTGGATCTCGGCGAGCAGGATGCCGTCGGTCATGACCTTGACCAACGTCCGGTCGCTGACCTGGTCGGTGAACCGGACCTGCCAGCCGACCGCGTCGCCCACCTCGGTGTTCAGCTCGCTCGCGATGCGTTCGGCCACCGTGCGGGCGGCGATCCGCCGCGGCTGGGTGTGGCCGATCATGCCGTGCACGCCGCGCCCGATGTCCAGGCAGATCTTGGGCAGCTGGGTGGTCTTGCCCGAGCCGGTCTCCCCCGCGACGACCACCACCTGGTTCTCCGCGATGACCCGCGCCAGGTCGTCCACCCGCTGACTGACCGGCAGCTGCGGCGGGTAGGTCACCTTCGGCACGCTGTCCCGGCGGCTCTGCACCAGGCGTTCGGCGGCCTCCAGGTCGGCCGCGATCGCGCTCAGCGCTTGCTCGCTGCGCGCTTTGTCGAGCCGCCGGCGGAACCGAGGGCGATCGCGCAACATGAGCTCGCCGGTGCGCCGGCGCAGCGAAGAGGGGGTAAGTGACATCGAGTAACCAGCCTATCCGGCCCGGCTCGGCCGGCTCAGCCGAATATCGCGCACGCCGCATCGCGCGACCCCGGTGACTCGGCGTCGCGTCCGGCTGGATCCGGTCCGCTCGACCCCGGGACTCGGCGTCGCGTCCGGCTGGATCCGGTCCGCGGCTCGCGCGGCCGATGGCCGCTCCCACCCCACCCGGCAGCCATGACCGATCACGATACGCAACCGTTGCGCATATCGATTTCAGGAATTGCCACGGCCCGTCCCGCCGAGGGTGACCGAGCGGCCGCACACGTATTCCACCGCCTCGGGGCGCGCGTTCGTCGCACGCGCGCACATCCCGAAGATCACGTCGGCAAATCGCACAGGCTCTCACATCTCATCGGCTATGGCACACCGGGGCGACAGTTGGATCACATTCTCCGATCTTGAACCGGCTGGATCGCTCCCGCGATCACAACCCATTTCACCCACCTGGAGGCGAGCCGAATTCGAGCCCGATCAATGGTATTTCGGCTGGTCAGACGGCCACTACCGAGATTTGCCCGATTCGGGCATAACGCACACAAGTGCGCGATCTTCACCGCCGCGCCGCCGCGCCGAGAATTTCTTGAATACGTTGACCCGCTGGCTAGACTTGGCCACCACCCACCGGCTGAGAAAGGCGGAGCCGTTTTGAACCTGTGGGAATACGTCGTCGATCGCTGGGACAAACTGTCGTTGCAGGCCTGGCTGCACACCAGCGAGGTCGTCCAGGCAACGTTGTTGGCGACGCTGCTGGGTGTGGGCATCGGAATCGCGGTCTATCGCTCCCCCGCGGGGTCGGCGATCGCCACCGCGCTGGCCAGTGCGGTGCTGACGATTCCGTCGTTCGCGCTGCTCGGTCTGCTGATTCCGGTCCTCGGACTCGGCGTGGCGCCGTCGATGACCGTGCTGGTGCTGTACGGCCTGCTGCCCATCGTGCGTAACACCATCGTGGGGCTGTCCGGGGTCAATCCGGCCATCGTGGACGCCGCCCGCGGCATCGGGATGAGCCGGATCAGCGTGCTCACCAGGATCGAGCTCGCGTTGGCCTGGCCCGCGATCCTGGCGGGCATGCGGGTGGCGACCCAGATGCTGATGGGTATCGCCGTGGTGGTCGCCTACGCCAAGGGCCCGGGACTCGGCTCCGAGGTGTTCGCCGGCCTCACCCGCGCGGGCAGTGCCAACGCCACCAACCAAGCTCTGGCCGGAACCATCGGCGTGGTCATCCTCGCGCTGGTGCTGGACGGCATCTACCTGCTCATCAATCGTCTGACCACACCGAGGGGCATCCGTGACTGACGTGACCGAATCCCAGGAAAGTGTGCAGCCCGGCGGGGCCGCGGAGAGCACCACGACCGGCGCGGAGATCACCCTGACCAACGTCACCAAGCGCTACCCGGGCAGCAAGAACCCCGCGGTGGACGACGTGACGATGACGATCCCGGCGGGCAAGATCGTCATCTTGGTCGGGCCGTCCGGGTGTGGCAAGACCACCACGATGCGGATGATCAACCGGCTGATCGAGCCGACGTCGGGCACCATCCGCATCGACGGCGAGGACACCCAGTCGCTCAACCCGGACAAGCTGCGTCGCAAGATCGGCTACGCCATCCAGCAAGCCGGCCTGTTCCCGCACTTCACCGTGGCGCAGAACATCGGCGTCGTGCCCGGGCTGCTCGGCTGGGACAAGAAGAAGATCGCCGACCGGGTGGACGAACTGCTCGACCTCGTCGGCCTGGACGTCGACACGTTCCGCAACCGGTACCCGCGGCAACTGTCCGGCGGCCAGCAACAGCGCGTCGGCGTCGCGCGGGCGTTGGCGGCGGATCCGCCGGTGCTGCTGATGGACGAGCCGTTCGGCGCGGTGGACCCCATCACCAGGGGCAACCTGCAGGACGAGTTGCTGCGCCTGCAGGACGAGCTGCACAAGACGATCGTGTTCGTCACGCACGACTTCGACGAAGCGGTCAAGCTCGGCGACAAGATCGCGGTGCTGGGCAACTCGTCGAAGATCCTGCAGTACGACACCCCCGAGGCCATCCTGGCCAACCCGGCGGACGACACCGTCGCCGGCTTCGTCGGTGCGGGCGCCTCGCTCAAGCAGCTCACCCTGCTGCGCGTGCGGGACGTCGAGCTGCGCCAGGAAGCGGTGACGGTCAGCGTCGACGAGTCGCCCGCCGCGGTGCGGGAGAAGCTGGCCAATTCGCGTCACCTCTATGCGCTGGTGCTCGACCGCCGCAACCGGCCGAGCCGCTGGGTGCACGCGCGTGACCTGCCCAGGGCGACGTCGCTGGCGACGGCGGGCAAGCCGCTGCGCGACATGGTGAGCACACAGTCGACGTTGCAGGACGCCCTGGAGGCGATGCTGGCCGAGGGCGGGGCCGTGCCGGTGACCGGTCCACAAGGCCAGTACGCGGGCACGATCCACCTGGAGACGGTCATCGACACCATCCAGACCTTGCGCGAAGAGCGCAACGACGACGGCGCCGCGCAGGAGGAGCAATGACCACCACCCTCGGGTTCTCCACCGAGTCGAGCTCGCGGCGGGCGGAACGGGTCCGGCTGCTTGCCCAGCCTGCGATCGTGCTCGTGCTGGTCGCCGCCGTGCTGATCTGGGCGTTCAGCCAGGACCTCGACGCCACCGACCGCGAGACACTCAACGGTCCGTCCCTGCTGACCATGCTGTACGAGCACATGCTCATCACCGTGCTGGTGTCCGCGCTGGTCGTGGTCATCGCCGTCCCGCTCGGCGTCCTGCTCACCCGGCCCGGATGGCGACGGCTGGCGCCGATCTTCATCGGATTCGCCAACATCGGCCAGGCAGCGCCGGCGCTCGGCGTGGTGGTGCTGTTCTTCCTGCTGACCGGGGCCGAAGGCGGGCTGTGGGTGGTCGTGCTGCCGCTGGCCTTCTATTCGTTGCTGCCGGTGTTGCGCAACACCATGGTCGGCCTGCAGGAGGTCGACCCGGCCCTCATCGACGCCGGGCGGGGCATCGGGATGTCCTCGGGCGCGGTGCTGGCCCGGATCGAGATGCCGCTCGCCGTGCCGTTGATCCTGGCCGGCCTGCGTACGTCGCTGGTGCTGGCCGTGGGCACCGCGACATTCGCCGCATTCGTGGACGCGGGCGGGTTCGGCGTGCTGATCGACACCGGCTACAAGCTGAACCGCCCGCCGTTGCTGATCACCGGCGCGGTGCTCGCGGTCGCGCTGGCACTGATGGTGGACTGGCTCGGCTCCGTGGCCGAGCAGTATCTCGGACCGAAAGGACTGCGATGAGGCGTGCGCGCAGGGCACTGACCGCACTGCTGGCCGCGGCGTCGGTGGTGCTGACGTCGGCAGGCTGCGGCTTGACCACCAACGCCGCCCTGCCGTTCGACGTCCAGCCGGGCAAGATCCCGCACGTTCCCGAGCTCGAAGGCGTCTCGATCACCGTCGGGTCGAAGGACTTCACCGAACAGATCCTGCTCGCCTACCTGGCGGAACTGGCGCTGTCGGCCGCAGGGGCAGACGTGCAAGACCTTTCGGACATCAAGGGTTCCAACACCTCCCGGCAGGCGTTGCTGAGCGGGCAGATTGACATCTCGTGGGAGTACACCGGCACGCTCTGGATCAACTACGAGGGCCACGAGCTTCCGGTGCCCGGCGGCGAAGAGGCCCAGTACAAGGCCAGCGCCGAGCTGGACGCCAAGAAGAACGGCGTGACGTGGTTGAAGTACTCCCCGCTGAACGACCAGTACGGTTTCGCCGTCACCGAGGAGTACGCCAAGAAGCACAATCTGCGCACCAACTCCGATCTGGCGGCGTTTCTGAAGAAGAATCCGGACGAAGCGGTCTTCTGCCTGGAGACCGAGTTCATCAGCCGGCGCGACGGATTCCCGGCGGCGGTGAAGAAGTACGGATTCTCCGACCCCGTGATCAAGCAGTTCGGCACCGGCGCGATCTATGCCGCGGTGGACAGCGGGACGTGCAACATCGGCGAGATCTTCACCACCGACGGCCGGATCGCCGGGCTCGGACTGCGCGTACTGGAGGACGACAAGAAGGCGTTCCCGCAGTACAACGCGGCGGTCACGCTGCGCACGTCGTTCTTGCGAGCTCACCCGAAGATTCGTGACGTGCTCGAGCCGATCTCCGATGCGATGACCAACGAGCAGATGATCGAGCTGTGCAAACGTGTCGACATCGACGGTGAGGATCCCGGGAAGGTGGCGCTGGACTGGTTGGTCGGCAAGGGATTCGTGACGGTGCCGGAAACCTGATAACCCGACACAAGGAAGTGAGGCGACGATGTCAGGTGTCGACCGGAGGAATGTGCTGCGCGCCGCGGGCGCGCTGGGCGTCGGGATTCCCGTGGCATCGGCGATGAGCGGCAGCGCGAGCGCCAAGCCGAGCCGAGGCAAGTTCACCATCCGCAAGGAGAAGTTCGGCACCACGCCGGACGGTGACCAGGTCGACGTGTACATCTTCAGCAACGGCCGGATGACCGTGTCGATGCTGACCTGGGGCGCCACGGTGCAGCGGCTGGAGGTACCGGACCGCCGCGGCCGGGTCACCAACATCAGCCTCGGCTTCGACAACATCGACGACTATCTCGAGCTCAGCCCGAGTTTCGGCGCGACCATCGGCCGGTATGCCAACCGGATCGCAGGTGGCACGTTCACGCTGGACGGCGAGACCTACCAGATCCCGACCAACGACGGCGACAACGCGCTGCACGGCGGCCCGGAGGGCTTCGAGAAGCGCATCTGGTCGACCAAGGTCGTGGAGAAGCCCGACGCGATCGGTGTGGAGTTCACCTACGTCAGCCCGGACGGTGAGATGGGCTTCCCCGGTGAGCTGACCACCACCGCGACGTACCTGCTCAATCGCCGCGACGAGCTGCGCGTCGACTACCACGCCACGGTCTCCGGCAAGGCGACCGTGCTCAACCTGACCAACCACACCTACTTCAACCTGGCCGGGGAAGGCAGCGGCACGGTCGACGACCAGTACCTGTACCTCAACGCCGACAGGTTCACGCCGGTCGACGAGACGCTGATCCCCACCGGGGAGATCGTGCCGGTGGCCGGGACACCGTTCGACTTCACCAAGCCGCACCGGTTCGGTGAGCGCAACCGGGACGACCACGAGCAGCTGGGCTTCGGCCGCGGCTACGACCACAACTGGGTGCTCAACGGCAACGGTTTCCGGGTGGCCGCGAAGGCCTGGGACCCGCGCAGCGGCCGCAAGCTGACGGTGAAGACCGATCAGCCGGGCGTTCAGCTGTACCAGGGCAACTTCCTGGACGGCACGTTCACCGGCATCGGCGACCGGGCCTACCGACAGGGCGATGCGTTCTGCCTGGAGACCCAGCACTTCCCGGACTCGCCGAACCAACCGAACTTCCCGTCCACCGTGCTGCGGCCCGGTGAGGAGTTCCGCTCCACCACGGTGTTCGGCTTCTCCGCGTTCTGAGTCGGCCGACCACGAGGGCCCGGCGACTGCTCGGCCCTCGTCGAGGGTGACGAAAGCCCGGCGAGCGATTCGCCGGGCTTTCGTCGTGTCGTGCTCAGGTCACAGCAGGTCGTCGCACGAGACCGCGTCCTGACTGCCGCCTGCCTCGGCCTCCCACCGAATGTCGGAGAAGGTTGCCGACAACGCGCCCTCGGTGTAGACCAGCCACGCGGTGTTGACCCGCTTCGGGTTCCAGTCGTACTCCTGCTTGCGGGTGAAGCAGGACAACGGGATGGTGACCGTGGTCTTCTTCCCGGTGTCCAGCCGCTTGAGCACCTTGTCGATCGACACGGTGGACCGGCACGGGTGCACGCAGTGCAGCTCCAGCGACGTCACCTTGGTCGGTCGCTTGTGCACCGCGACGTCGAACGTGATCGCGCCGTCGGAGCTGAAGTAGCGCGACAAGTCCCTCGCCTTGCTGGCATCCGGGGAGCTCTGGAAGTACAGCTGGGCGGGGCCACTGCCGTTCCAGCTGGCGTGCACCCCCTGGTCGTCCACCCGCGCGGTCAGCGAGCCGTCCCGGACGGTGCCGTTGGTCAGGTCGGTGCCGCTCCAGTTCGTCTCCAACGACCCGATGAAACCGGCCCACGGGGACACGGCCGCGCCGTCGAACACCTTCAGCGGGCCCGGTGAGTTGCTCGGCGCGCTGCCGGGCTTCATGTCGGCGCCGGCGGAGCCGGGAGCCGCGGCGCTGGACGGCAACGGCGCGCGCGTCTCGTCCGCGACACGTTCCGCTTCGGTGGATGCGCCTGCCGAGACCGTCCCCCCGGACGCGCCGGCCGCTTCGTTGTCGCCGTCCGGGCTCCGGGAAAGCAACACCACGGTTGTCACGAGCGCGACGACCGCCACGACCGCCGCCGCGACCAGCGCGATGCGGGTTCCGCGACGCTTCGGCTCCCCTGCCCCGTTCGCCGGCTGCCCGAACGCGGCTGTGGCGGGCACTCCCGCTGGAGCAGCCCCGCCCGGAGCCGGTGCGTGCTGTGCCGCGGGCGGCACCGGCATCGGACCGGTCCCGGACGCGCGCGGCGGCTCGGACGCCATGCGGGCGGCGATCGAGGCCGCACCGAGCGCCACCGTGAACTTCGGATGCAGGCTCACCCGCACCGGCCTGCCGAACTCCTTGGAGATCAGCTGCGGAACCAGCGGGATGCGGGACGAGCCGCCTGCCAGCAGGATCCCGGACAGATCGTTCGGCTGCAGGCCCGCGTTGGTCACCGTGCGCTGCAACGTCTCGGCCGTCAGCTCCACCGACGGCCGGATCATGTCGTTGAACTCCAGCCGGGAGATGGTCAGCTCGCGCGGTCCGGACGGCAACGGCACCGACAGCGTCACGTCCGGTTCGATGGACAGGTCCTCCTTGGCCTTGACCACCATGGCGCGGATCTTGGCCAGCGCGGTGGCGTGCTCCGGATCCTCCTCGTCCAGCTCGGTGATGGCGCCGTCGAGCCGCTCGTCGATGTTGGCGAGCAGCGTCTCGTCGAAGTCGACGCCGCCCATGTGCTCGATGCCTTCCGGCGTGCCGAGGATCTCCATCCGCCCGCCACGCACGCGCAGGATCGTGGTGTCGAACGTGCCGCCGCCGAGGTCGTAGACCGCGACCACTTCACCTTCGCCGAGCCTGCGCTCGTTCGAGTAGTGGGTCGCGGCCGCTTCCGGCTCGGTCACCAGCCGGTAGCTCTTCACCCCGGCCAACATCGGAACCTCGGCGAAATGCTCCCGCCGGTAGGGGCCCCAGATCGCCGGGCAGGTCAGCACGATTGACGTCGGCACACCGCCTTGATGGCGGTTCACCGCGGCGAGCACGTCGCGCAGCTGGGCCGCCATGAGCGCAGCCGGGGAGAACGACGCCCCACCCAGAACCAACCGGGACGGATCACCGAGCCTGCGTTTGAACCCCCTGGCCAGAGACGCGGGATCCGTCGCTGCCTGGAGGGCGTCCAGCCCGGTCAACACCGAACCGTTCGGTCCTGGACAGGCCACTGACGGCACGACCATGCTCGGCGACAGTGGCACCATCCGGGTACCGCCCGGACCTCCGACGGCAGCCGACGAGAATGAGGTCCCGAGGTCGATACCCACGCTGAACCACATGACGGCACCCTTCCAACCGCACGAAAGTGCAGACGAACGCAAGCAAACAATAAGCGTAGACCCCCATCCGGTCTACAGCACTGGACCTATCGAGTGAGCCGCACGCTCGGGCACGAAACTGGCCCCACAGAACAACACTCACGACACAACACCCACGAGGCGAATGTCGGATCACCCGACTCCCGCCACGCAAATGTCGGGTTATCCCCCAGGCCGGCAGGGATGGCCCCCTTGAGCCGCCCGGGGAAACTCGCCAATCTTGACCGGTGCCGGGTTACGCGCTGGTGTTCTCCGCGAGGGAAGGTCGTCTGCCGCGGCTGTTGCGCGTGCCCACATCCGAAACCACGACGTTTCGGTACGAACTCGAACGCAGGCTGCACGACGAGGTCGCGGTGGGCATGTCCGCGATCGCCGCGCAGCTCGACCTGGTCGCGGTCGCCTCGGCCGACCCGGATCTGGACGACAAGATCGGTTCGGTGCGCGCCACGTTGTGTCGCGTCGTGGAACACGTCCGCGATGTCGGCAAGAGCGTTTTTCCTCCCGTCCTGGGCGGCACGGATTTCAGCGCGGCGCTGACCGCGATCGCCGATCACCGCGACGTGAAACTCCAGCTCGATCTACCGTCGTACGAATTGCACGCGCAGGCCCGCGCCCGGGTGGGTCTGCTGGTGTGTGATCACTTGAATACGCTCAGCCCTGGCACCGTGGTGCGGGTGCGAGTCCGGGGCAGGAGGTTGGTACGGGTGCGCATCACCGAAAACCCTGATCATGTCGAGCACAAGGGCCGAGCGCGGGTGGCACGGCCATGAAGGTTGCCATCGCCGAAGACGGCGCATTGTTCCGTGAAGGACTGGTGTTGCTGCTGGAGGCCGCCGGTCACGAAGTCGTCGGGTGTGTCGGCGACGGCGATTCGTTGTTCGGCATCGTGTCGACCACCGATGTCGACGTCGCCATTCTCGACATCCGGATGCCGCCGGAGCCGGATGGTGGTCTGACCACCGCGGCCCGGATTCGCGCCGCCAAACCGGACGTCGGATTGTTGCTGCTGTCCCACTACGCCGAGACGCACTATCTGATGAAAACGCTGGAAATCGGTGCCGAGCGCATCGGATACCGGCTCAAGGAACGCGTCGCCGGTGTCCAGGTGCTGGCCGACACGCTGGACCGGATCGCCGCCGGGGAGATCGTGATCGAACCGGTGCTGGCCAAACGCCTGGTGCAGAACCCGTCCGAACGCACCGACAGCCCGCTGGCGAAACTGACCGAACGGGAACTGGACGTCCTGCGGCTCATGGCCGAAGGACGGTCGAACGCCGCGATCGCCAAAGAGCTGTTCGTCTCGGTCAAAGTGGTGGAAAAGCACATCGCGTCGGTGTTCGCCAAGCTCGGCCTGCCCGCGGATCAGACGATGCACCACCGGCGCGTGCTCGCCGTGCTGACCTACCTGCGGGCGTCGAAGATCGACGGCTGACGTCGCCATGCGTAGGTCCAGGCGCGCGGACAAGGTGTGGCCGAACGCGGCAGGCATCCTGCACCAGCTGCAGGAGCACCACCAGCGCGCCGCCGCACGGGCCCAGTTCCTGCGGTCGGAGCTGGCCGCCGCCCAGGTCCACCACGCCGAAGTCCGTGCGCTGGAGCGGCGCCGCCTCGTGCAGGCGGTGACCACGACGACCCTGCGTGACCTCGACGCGATCCGCACGCGCCTGTGGCGCCTGCGCGACCTGCTCGCCGAAGGGCTGCCACCGGAGCCGGCGATGCACGAGCTCGGCGAGGTGCGTGCTGCGCTCGACGAGATGATCGACCGGTTTCGCACCACGGTGCGGGGCGTCTATCCGGCCATGCTGCCCGATCGCGGTCCCCGGGCCGCGCTGGAGGAACTCGCCGCCACGCTGGCCAGGCCGGTGCGGTTCGACGGCGACCTGGGCAGGCGGGTCGAGTGGCAGATCGAGTCCGGCTTGTATCACGCCGTGGCGTCCGTGCTGAACCTCTACGCCGCCAAGCAGGAGACCGTGGGCAGGCACTTCATCGGCTCGCCCATCTCGGTCGTGTTCGGCCACGACGAGGCGTTGCAGGTGCGGATCAGCGCGGACAAGGAGGACATGTCGGCCGACGAGTTGCGTGCCGCGCTCGGCCACGACGCCGCCCGCCTTGCCGTGCTCGGAGGCACCATGCGGTGCTCCACCGTCGGCGGGCGCGCGGTCGTGGACATCACGCTGGCGAAGCAGGTCGTTCCGCCCGACCTGGACACCGTGCCGGCGCAGTACGCGCACAGCACGCTTTTCCATCAGGTGTGGGAGCTGGCCAGGCAGGGGCGGAGACACGTCGGCTACGGACCCGAGCGGGCGGCCTGGCTCGCGGTGGCGGAACGCATGATCAAGCCGCCCCGCATCGCGGTGGTGCACGGGCCGAACCGGGACGAGATCAACCTGCCGTCAGTGTCCAACGTCAGCGTCATCCCGGTGCACGAGACGCCGGACGCCACGCTCGCCCGCGAATTCCTCGCCGACGACGGTCCGCGGGGCGCCATCGACGGCGTGGTCTGTCTTGCCGCACCGCAACAGGACTTCCGCACGACGCTGCGGTACGGGCGGCACCGGGTCATGCTGGTGGAGACGGACGACGCGTGCGCCGTCACCGAGGTCGCCGAACGCATCCGCGGGCAGGCGCCGATCATTGCCGCCCGCCGAGCACTGGTGTCGATGCGCGGGTTGATGGACGGCCTGCCGGCGGAGCACGAACTACGCCACACGATCGACCGGATCATCGCCGAGCGGCACGAGATCACCGAACTCGATCTGCTCGACGACATCGAACGTCCCGACACGCCGGTGCTGCGGATGGCCGGAGACCAGGTGCGCACCGCGGCGGCCCGGCTGCTCGGCGCGCACGGGTCGGAGCCATGGGCGCGCCTCGGGCTGAGCCCGAACGCCGATCTCGCGGTGGTGCAGGCGACCGCGCACCACTCGGCGCGCTACTGGCGTTCCCGCGCGCAACAACCGACCACCGGCGGCCGGGATCGGGAAGTGTACGAAGCACTGGCGGCCACCGCGGAACGACTCGTCGACGTCGGGTGAAGGACACGAAGTGATCAAAGTGCGGTGCCGGACCGCGGTGCGCATGAACTAGGCGACGTCAAGCGGCCGTGTGGGTGACAAGCCACTGCGTGCAGTGGGACCTCCACCCCAGAAAGGTTGAACACGTTGCGAATCGCCAAAGCCGCCGGCATCGCCGCACTCGGCTGTGTCGCCACCGCGGTCGCGCTGTCCGGTTGCAGCCCGTCCGAAGCGGATGGCGCCGACGCCGGCACGCCTGCCAAGTCCGCCGCCAAGCCCGCTGGTGCCGAGAAGATCACCGTCGACGGGCAGTCGGTGAACGTCTCGTGTGCGGGCACGTCGGATGCAGGCGAGCCGGTCGTCCTCCTGCTGGCCGGATTGGGTGACGACCTGACCAAGTTCGCGGACATCCAGAAGACGCTGAGCGAGGACCGCAAGGTGTGCTCGTTCGACCGACTCGGCCAGGGCGCCAGCGACAAGCCGAAGGGCCCGCAGGACTTCGCGGCCGTGGACAAGGTCGTCACCGGCGTCATCGACCACGTGGCCGCGGACAACCCGGTCGTGCTGGTCGGCCACTCGTTCGGCGGGCTGATCACCGGCCGGTACGCGCCGGACCACACGGACAAGGTCAAGGGCGTGATGCTGCTGGACGCCACCTCGCCGACGGTGGTCGCCGACACCCAGGCGGTGATTCCGGAGTCGGCAGAAGGGCCGGCCGCGCAGCTGCGGCAGCAGATCGTCGCCGTGGCCGAGGGGCAGAACCCGGAGATGCTGGCCACTCCGGACGGTGCGGTGAAGTCGGCGGGCGACATCCCGGTCCGGGTCATCCAGCACGGCAAGCCGTACCTGGAGCAGGCGACCCCGGAGTACGGCAAACAGCTGGAGAAGGCATGGCAGGCCGGGCAGAAGAAGTGGCTGAAGCTGTCCGGCAACAGCACGCTGCAGACGGCCGAGAACAGTGCCCACCACATCTATCTCGACGAGCCCGAGCTGGTCGTCGAGGCCATCGAGGATCTCGTCGAGGAGGTCGACGAGAAGGTGGCGGAGTAGCCGGCGGCCGTCTGCACACCGCGGCGGCGCTTCCCGGGTGGGAGGCGCCGCCGCTTGCCTGTCAGCAAGAAGTCACCAGCTTCGGCTCGGAGTGTGGCGCTCGGTTCCTTTTGGCTGTTCCACTCGGGTGGCGGCCCGGCCCGGCCCATGATGTCCGTGCATTGCCCCGCCCGGGCGAGGGCACTTTGCTGCCCCGCCCAGGCGAGCGCACTTCTCAGCAGGTGGACTCGACGGTGCCGCTCAGCCGACCCTGGCCTCGGCGCGGTCGGTGATCGGACGGCGCGGGACGGGCACGTGCGGTGTGGCGACGCGCCGGGCCTGGCGCAACGCCAGCACGGCCGAGGCCACCACCCACCCCAGAAGCGCTCCGACGGTGTTGTTCATGATGTCGTCGACGTCGAAGATCCGGTAGACGAACGGCGCGGTGCCGAAGTTCGCGGTCAGCTGGGCGATCTCGATGGTCAACGAGACGACGGCTCCGATCGCGGTGGCGCCGATCGCTCCGCGCCGCCACGTGGCACGCAGGTACATGCCGAGCGGAACGAACAGCAGCACGTTCAGCGCGGCCTGCTGAAACGTCTGGGTGGCCAGCGCGTTGGCCACAGTCGGCGCCAGACCGTATTTGTGCATCTCGGCACCGATGTCGTCGATCCACTGCAGCGGCACCAACTGGACCGTTTGTTCCAGCCGCGGCGCCGACGGGTCCGGCAGCGGCAACATGACCGCCGCAACCGCGAGGCACGCATACAGGAGGAACGCGCCGAGAACGAACACCTGGCGACCGTCGATTCTTCCGTGCCGCGTGTGCTGCACGAGCGCATACGGCAGGAGAACGATCGAGCCGATGACAATGAATCCGATGAACCCGTAAATGAGGGCGATGACCTGCGCGTTCGTCATACCGGAAACGCTAGGAAATCGGCCCCGTGGACACTTCGGCCAGAAAGCCCGAGCGCCGCGTGAGCGCCTCGGTCGATCGGTCGAAACCGACCACAGTTCGCCTCGGCCGATCGGCTATCTCCGCAGGTCAGAAGCATGACCCGTACGCGTGGTCACATTGTCCGAATCATCCACTCCGGCGCCGGGCTGACCGCGCGGGGAATTGCTCGAACGGCGTCAGTTGCGTCGCGAACAAATTCTTGCCCCAGGCTCGACGAATGCCTTTTTCTCGACTTTCCGTGATCGAGGGCCGCGGCCCGTCCTGGTGCGGCGGAGAAAGCCGATTCCTGGCCGAGCCGGAGCAGCTCAGAGCGGGATGCGACCGGAGATGATCGTGCCGTCCGACGACGAGTCGATCCGTACCTCGCCGCCGACCACACCGATGCGGGAACGCATGTTGTGCAGGCCGGACTTCAGCGCCGCCTCGTCGGTGAAGCCCGGACCGGTGTCGGCGACCACGAACTCCAGCGCATCGACCACGTCACGAACCGTCACCTGGATGCCGGCGCCCGGTGCGTGCTTGTGCGCGTTGTTGACCGCCTCCAGCACCGCGAAGTAGACCGCGGCTTCCACGGCCGACGAATACGTGCGACGCAACTGGCTGATGTCCAACGTGACGTCGGCGTGGTCGGCCAGTTCCGCCGTCAGCCCAGCCGCCAACCCGCCGGTGGCCAGCGCCAGCGGCAGCACCCCCGCGGCGGTGTCGACCAGGACCCGCTCGGCGGTGTCCAGCCTGGTCAACAGCGTCGGCAGGCGATCATGAATGGCGTCGTGCGAACTTTCGGCAAGCGACATCATCATGCGCAGCGCCACCAGATGATGCTGCGCCCCGTCGTGCAGATCGCGCTCGAGCGACCGACGTTCCTGCTCCATTTCCACCGTGACCCGCCACCGGTGGTCGAGCAGCTCCCGGGCCGCGGCATCGCCTTCCCGGCGCAGCCGCTCGGTCTCCAGCGACAGGCGGATCGCCAGCATCGGTGCCCCGAGCGCTTCCAGCACGGTGGGGAGCGGACCGATCGTCTCCGGGGCGACGGCGATCGACCCCTGTGGCACGCCACCGAAGTGGACCTCGTGCTGCGACCAGCGCGTCGCCCCTGCCCCCCAGTGGAACTGCTGGTCCGCGACGCTCACGACACACCCGGTCGCGCCCGTGGACGTACCGATCACCGCAGCGAGTTCCTCGGGTTTCGGCGCGCCGGACAGCTGCGACAAGTACGCGGACAGCGCTTCGAGCGCTTTCTTGTCCCGTGTCCGCATCGACCGATGGTAACCATTCGTGTGCGCCGACACACAAGCCGCGAACCACGGCGGGCCCCGCGGACGTCATCCGAGGTCAAACGCGCAATGCGCGCTGCCCCTTTGCCCGCGGCGAGCGCGTCAGCTCCGCCAGCAGCTTGCGCATGTCGGCTTGATCGACTTCGTCGGTGGCGACCTCGACCGCTCGCTCGGCCAACGCGACCGGAGTCTCGCCCAGCCACACCAGCAAACGGACCAACTCCGGCAACAGCACGGCGGTTTGCTCTCGCGTCAGAACCCCGCTGTCCGAGGCACGTCGCATCAGCGTGGCGGCGGTGACCGGGTCGCCTGCTGACAGCTCGCTGCGGTGCTCCACCAACCAGCCGACGCTCGAGGCGTCCAGGATTTCAGGCCCGTTCACCAGTTGCTGTCCCACCCGTTCGGCGGCACACCCGGCAGTGGCCAATGCCTCGGCCACCCGCCGGTGTGCCGCCGCCCGCACCGACTCCGGGGTCCGGGCGTAGAGAGCTTCGTAGTGCAACGGATGCCGGAACGACAACGTGTCGTCCGACGCCTGCAGGATCTTCATGGCCATGGCCGCCTCGACGTGCTCGGCAACCTCCAGCGGCGGCGCATCGGCCACGGCCATCAGATGAGTCACCGCGAACTCCGGTCCGAGCAACGCGGCGGTGGACAGTACGCGCAGCGTTTCCGGCGGCACCGAACGCAAGCTGCGGTTGACCGTCGACAACAGTGTGCGCGACAGGACCGGCCCGCGCGGTTCGATGTCCGCAACGCCGTCGACGACATGGATCTCGTCGCGGCGGAGGAGGTCGTCGACCATCACGGTGGCGAACAGCGGGTTGTCCGCGGCATACCGCAGCTGGGAACGCAAGACGCCGCCCACTCGCGCCTTCAGTTTGTCCTCCACGATCCCGACGACGTCGTGTTCGGAAAGCGGGGACAACGCCACGACGGTCGCACCCCGAGCCGCGATGCACCGCTTCACCTTGGCCAGGTCCGACCGTCGAGTGCCGGAGGACACGGTGGCTACCAGCAGCAGGGGCAGCCGGCGCGTCGCGGTGGCCAGCCGCTGCCACAGCACGACGCTGGCCTCATCGGACCACTGCATGTCGTCGAGCACCACCACCAGCGGCCCAGCCGAGCACGTCTTGCCGACAAGCTCGACGAGGCGGTCCGCGGCGGCATCGACGGATTCGTCGTCACCGGAAGCCACCGTGGCCGCGGAGCCGAAACAGCGGGTCATGGAGCTGAGCGGCTCGCCCCGATCGGCCTCGCCGGCAGCGGCCCACGCGAGCTGCAGGCCACGCTGTTCGGCGTCGGCGAGCGCGGCGGCGAGCAATGCTGTCTTGCCTGACCCCGGCTCGCCTTCGACCAGCAGTGTGGCTCCCCTGCCGGCGGCGACGGCGGTCGTGAGTTCGCCGAGCAGCTCGAGTTCCTCCTCGCGCCCGCGCAGCCGCACCTGACCTCGTTCGGGCAGCGGGCCGGGAGTCACGAACAACCAGCGCTGCTCCGGCTCGGAGCCGGCAAGGATCTCCCGGTGCAGGTCGTGCAGTGCTCGCGACGGCTCGACACCAAGCTCCGTCCGCAGTAGACGCTGCGCGGTGTAGAAGACCTCGAGCGCCTCGCCGGACCGGCCCTCCCGATACAGCGCCCGCATGAGCACCGCATACAGCGATTCCCGCAGCGGATGGCGCTCGGTCAGTACGGTGAACTCGGGGATGAGTTCGCGTTGCCTGCCCAGCTGCAGCTGCACGTCGGCGCGCAGCTCGACGGCGTCGAGGCGAAGTTCTTCGAGCCGCGCGCGTTCCCGCTCGGCATACGGCCCGGGTATCCCGAGAAAAGCGTCGCCCGCCCACCGGGACAGCGCACGGTCCAGCACAGTCAGGGCCGCTTCCGGCCGTTCGGCGACGAGAGCGCGGGCCTGGGTGACCTCGCGATCGAATTCCGCCGCATCGACTTCTCCCGGCCCGAGGCGCAGCTGGTAACCGTTGCCGCTGAAGCTGAGCAGTTCCGTCGGGTTCGCCGACGTGCCGGTTGCCCGCAGGGCGCGCCGCAACCCCGAGATGTAGGTGTGCACGCTGCCGCGAGCGCTCGCCGGCGGTTCGCCGTCCCAGACACCGTCGAGCAGCTCGGTGACGGTGACGCGGTGACCGGAGTAGGTGGCTCCGCGGGTGGCGAGTATGGCGAAGACGGCCATCTGGCGCGCCTGCCCCAGGCCGATCTCGACCCCGTCCAGCCACGCTCTCGGCTGGCCGAGTAGTTGCACCCGCAGTCCGGCGCCGTCCGTGCGCACCTCGACTACCACCTCCGGACGAGCCCGGCTCGTCATGCATGCGGCCTGGACACCGCTCGTCATTCGTCAGGGCGCTCGATCCGAGACACCTCCTGACATCACGACCACGAGTGGGCGGTGGAAAAGGTTCACCGAGCGCGCATCGGAGACTCCGCGCCGTGGTCGCGGCGGCGCGAAGATCGCAGCATCGGCGGCTCCACCGATCCGTCCACTCCGACCGGACCAGGCCACGGCGGCAGCAGCAACCTGGCCAGGGCGGCGAGCATCGCGGCACGCTGAGCGGCGGTCACCAGCGGCTGTCGCACCGCTCGCCGCAACAGCTCGGTCGCCGTCGCGGGGGCCGCCTCGCTCAGCTGAGCGACCGAGGCGAGCACCCACTCCGGTACCCACTCCGCCTGCAACGCCCCGGACGTCTGCAGCAGGAGCTCACCGACCACCTCCACCGCGATGCCGGCCTCGGCGAGCCTCGCGGCCAGCTGCTGCCGCACCAGGGTGCGGATGCTCGACGGGGTCTTCTGCTCATAGGCTTCGCGAACCAGGGGGATCCGGAAGCCGATGCGCTCGCCGTCGCGGACGAGCACCCCGGACGTCGTTGCTTGGTCGATCGCCTCTCTGAGGCTGTCGCCGTGCTGGTCCATCGCAACCGCTACCTCGTCCACCGGCACCGATCCGCCGAGTAGGGCGACGGTCGTCAGCACCCGCTGAGTCCGCCGGGACAGCGACACGTGCTGGGCGGAGACCAATTCGCGCAGCTCGTCCTCCCTGAACTGGGGCAGGCAGTCCAGCAAGAAGCGGGCATAGGCCGGATTGCCACCGGATCGCTCGTCCAGCGACATCACGTGCTCACTTGTCGGAGCGTGGCCGAGCGTCGACTCCGCAAGCGCGCGCAGCTCGTCCGCGGTCAGCGGGGCGAGGGTCAGCACCTCGCCGTCGAGAGCGATGTCGTCCACCACGCGCTGAAACTCGTCACTGCGGGGGTGCGGCCGCGCGGCGACGATCAGCAACAGCGGCAGGTGTGCGGTGGCCCGGTGCAGGTCGCGCAGGATCGTCACGATGTGGTCGCGCGCGCAGTGGAAGTCGTCGGCCACGATCACGGTCGGCGACCTTGTCGCGAACGCGGTCAGGGCGGCCGTGCAGCGGTCGAGCTGGTTCACCCCGTCGACGCTTCCGGGCGGTTCATGGCCGAGGGGCGTACCGTGCACCAGCTCGACCGAGGTCATCGCCGCCAGCTCGTCGGTGGTCGACCACAGCACCGTGACGTCGGCGGCACGAGCAGCGGCGATCACTTCGAGGAGGAGAGCGGTCTTGCCCGCGCCAGGTTCTCCCTCGATCAGCAGGCTGCCGCCGCGCCCGCCGGTCAGGTCCTTCAGTGCCCGGTCGACGACGTCGAGTTCGGTGCGGCGGCCGACGAACGGTACTGCCCGCGGGGGCAACTGCGGCGCATCCGCGCCCCACCGATGAGCCTGCCGCGGCGCGTCCGGCCGGCCCGACCGGATCCGCTCGTAGAGCAGAGTCAGGGCGGGGCCGGGCTCGATACCCGTCGCGTCGACGATCGCCTGGCGCGCCTGGTGATAGGCGTGCAGCGCCTCGTCCGTCCGACCGTCCTGCCACAACGCCTGCATCAGCAACCGGTGCAGGTTCTCCCGCAGCGGGTATTCGCGGGCGCGTTCGGCCAGCTCGGCGGCCACCTCGGCGTGCTCGCCATCGGCCAGCCGGAGCTCGGCGAGCCGCTCGACGGCGTTGAGCCACTGCTCGATCAACCGTGCTCGATGGGTGGCCGCGGCGGGACCCGGAACGTCGGCCAGGGGCGCGTTCTGCCAGATCGCCAGCGCGTTTCGCAGGGCCTCGCGCTCGCCGGCGAGATCGTGTTCGTAGTGACAGCCTTCGGCCTCGCCGAGGAGGTCGGCGAAGCGGATGACGTCGATGCGGTCGGGTGGGATGTTCAGGCAGTAACCCGCTCGAGTCGCGGTCAGGATCGGTTCACCGGAGGGCGTGGACATTGCGCCGAGCACTCGACGCAAGGCCGAGATGTGCGTGTAGACGCTGCCTGCCACCTTCGCCGGTGGATCGTCGCCCCAGACCGCGGCGATGAGTTCATCACGGGGCACGAGGCGACCCGGATTCATGGCGAGTGCCGCGAACACCGCCCGTCGCCGCGCCGGACCCACCACGACGCCCTTGTCGTTCATCACCACGCGCGGCGTGCCGAAAAGCCTCACCTGGCATTCGTCGGCAGCGTCCATCGACAGTCATCCCCTAGCTCGGGTTCGCCGCCCCGGCGGCGCACACACCGTCTCGTCGGGCAGCCAGAAGTGCAGGTCAGAATATGCCGACTTCATGTGGACTGCAACCTACTTTGTATGTACTTGTTTGGGTTAGCGTGGGTTTGTCTCACGCGTCGAGATCTCCGGTGTCTTACGGGCAGCGCGTTCGCGTAGTCGGGCAGCCCTGCTACTCACGCGTAGCGGCCCCGGCGAACCGCCTGGTTGACTAGCCGGACAGCCCGCGAGACGCACTCGGAGACCACAGTGGATGAGGCAGCACAGGCATGGACCGGTGATGCTCTGCATCGGATGGCCGCCGACGGCAGGGTCGTGCTGACCGACCGGGAGCTCGCCACCGTGCTCGCCGGCATCGAGCGGACCCTGGCCACAGTGCACGGCTACCTCGACGATCTACACCATGCACGCACGATCGGCCCGCAAGCGTTCACTGAAGGACGGCTCGATCAGAAAATCATCGATCTGTGCGTCTCGGAGATGGCCCAGCCCGGCCAGCTCGCCCATGCGCTCGACGAGCTGGCCAAGTTCGCGGCCGCATTCCGGCTCATCGCGACGACGTCCACCGAGGGCAAGGGCCACTGTCCGACTCACTGCGACACGTCGACCGAGGCGTGAGGGCTCGCTCTCGGCTGATCCCGACGGCGCCGGTCGAGACACGCGGCTCGCACCGCCACTCGGCTCGCGCCCCGCCGACCCGGCCAAGCCTGGGCCCTCGCCCCCGATCGGACACGCCCCCACACACCGCCAACGCTTTCACCAACACGCCCCCACACGCCACCAAACAGCCCCATATCGTGGGCGTTGAGATTTGCTGAAGCGGCGTCACTCATCCTGCTGCGGTCGACGGGTCTGTCGCATCACGCGGCGGACCGCGTCCACAGCCAGGCTTCGGACAGCGGAGGCACCGTGAACGACGAATCGACGGAAACCCCGGTCCGGGTGACCATCTGCGCACCCGACCCGATCACGGAAGCGGGACTGACCAACCAGGTCACCAGCCAGGACTCGTTGCGGCTGGTTCCGTGGTCCGGACGGGCAGGCGCCGACGTGCTGGTGTTCTGCGCGGGCGATCTGGCCGCCGAACGGGGTATTCCCACGCTGCGGCGGCTGGCGTCGGAAGTCGCCAAGCCCGTCGTTCTGGTGGTCGACAAGATCGAGGAAGCGGACCTGATGTCCGCGGTCGCCTGTCGAGTCGTCGCGGTCCTCCCCCGAGTGGCCACCACTGGGGAGCGACTTGCCCACGCGGTCCGCACGGCAGCGGCCGGCGGCGGGATGCTGCCGCCGCACATGCTCGGCGACCTGCTCAAGCACCTGGAGCACCTGCAGCGCGAAGTACTCGACCCGATCGGCGCCAACAGCGCCGGGCTGACCACCCGGGAGATCGAAGTGCTCCGCCTGATGGCCGACGGCTACGACACCGCGCAGATCGCGGAGAAGATGTGCTACTCCGAGCGGAGCGTCAAGCACATCATCCAGGGCGTGACCCAGCGGCTGAACCTCCGCAATCGTCCGCACGCCGTGGCTTACGCGGTGCGCGCCGGCCTGATCTGAGCCACGACCGCCACGGGCCTCCGCGGCCCGGGAACAAGCACGGATACCGCGCCCGCGCCGCCACTGACCCTGTCGACCGTCGGCGGACCAGGATCGCAGCACGCGGCTTGGTAAACGTGACACCAACCCCCGAAACAATGTCGGCCACGAAATTGTAACGGCCGAGAAACAAGTTCTGCCAATTCACCGTTCTCGCTCTTCCGAGGCGACGGCGGGCCGGGCGCATCCCCGGCCCGCCGTCGCCTTTTCGACATGATTTCACGTCCTCCCCGGCAGCCGTCCGCTCCACCCGGACGTGCAGGTAGACGGCACTTTTTTTTCAGTGACTGGCGAGTAATGGGGGCTACCCCTACCCACGACCTCGGGCCAGCCCCGGGAAATGGCGGGTCCGCACCCGACGAACGGAGGGACAGACCGCACGACGGCCCCCAAGAAATGGACCACCATCTATTTCCAGCTGGCGGAAACGTTCCCCTGCAAACGACATCCGAAAGGCTTTCAACAAATGACCGGCACCGATATCAACCAGGTGATCACCGAGCACGGCCCGGCCCTGCTCGCCTACGCCATCCGGCTCACCGGCGACCGGCATCTCGCCGAGGACGTGCTGCAGGAGACCTGGCTGCGCGCGTGGAAGAACGCCGACCGGCTCACCGAGGACCTCGGTTCCATCCGCGGCTGGCTGCGCCGCATCGCCCACAACGTGGCGGTCGACCTGCACCGCAGCCGCAAAGCGCGGCCGACCGAGGTCAACTTGTCCGACCCGATGCTGCACAATGCCGCGACGGTGGCCGACCCGACCGACTTGATCAACACCCGCATCGACCTGAACGAGGCACTCGAGACGTTGTCCCCGTCGCACCGCACCACCGTGCGCCAGGTGTACTTCGAGGACAACACGACCGCCACCACCGCCTCCGTGCTCGGCATTCCGGCAGGCACGGTCAAGAGTCGAATTCACAATGCCCTGAACAATTTGCGCACGGTACTGAGCCCCACTACTCAGCAGGCCGCCTGAGCATCAGGAATCAACCCTCCTCACCATCGCAACGCTGCACTTTTCTCCCGTTTCAGCAATCCAATCGCCGCAGGACCTGATCACCCCGGGTCACTGCGGCGGATTGCTTTACAGAGAAATGCATCATCCGTCGTCAGCAGCCGGCCCAGCACCACCATCTGCGCAATTCACCCACATCGGTGACATTGGCCGCTGCAACCAACTCCGTGCGCTGCTCAGAAGCGCGCTGGCATCTCGGTGCCAGCCCGTTCCACGGCCCAAATGGGCCGCTTACTCTCGCTCATTCGTCGAGAACTGAACCGCGTCGCGAGCAGGCCTCGTGTTGTGCCCGAGGCACATTTGCCGCCACGGCAGGCACATCACGAGTCCGCCAGGGGCAGTGACAGTGGCTGGTGTCACGGAAAGGATGGCTGCCATTTCTCCGTTTCGCCGAACGTTCGTCACCACGCTCGTCGGTGCCGCGGTGATCTGCGCTCCACTGGCTTTCACCGACGACACCGACGACGGGAGCGAACTCGCATCCCCGGGGGCCCTCTCCCCTTTCGACACGGCCGACGACTTCGTGCCGGTGGGTGCCACCGCCTTGACCTCGATACCGAGCGAGCATTCGATCGGGCTCGCCACCGGCGCGTTGTGGACCGACGACGCTGCTGTGCCTCACGTCGCGCGCGGTAGTGCCTCGTCGATGTCTGCGACCGTTGGTTCGGACACCGGCAGGCCGGAGTGGCTGCCGGACACCAGTTCGGACGATCGCCCGACGGCCGTTCGCGGTAGCGCCGCGACGAAGGTGCGCCAAGCGCGTAGACCGAGATTCGTTCTGCCCGCCCATGGCACGCTGACCTCCGGCTTCGGCCCGCGGTGGGGCACCATGCACCGCGGCATCGACATCGCCAATGCGACCGGAACGCCGATCCGGGCGGTCGCCGACGGCACCGTCATCGAGGCCGGTCCGGCCGGCGGCTTCGGCCTCTGGGTTCGGATCCGGCACGACGACGGCACGGTCACGGTGTACGGCCACATGTGGGAGTACTCGGTGCATGCGGGTCAGCGCGTGCACGCGGGCCAGCAGATCGCCACCGTCGGCTCCAACGGCCACTCCACCGGGCCACACCTGCATTTCGAGGTCTGGATCAACGGCGCCGCGGTCGACCCGCTGGCCTGGTTGCGGGGCCGCGGGATCTCGATCGGGTGATCGATGAACTCCACGACCGATCGCATCCGTGCAGGTAACGAACGAGCCATCGAGCTACCGAGGTGATTGACGTGGAAAACCGTGAACTGTGGGTCCTGTACCAGCACTCCCCTGTTTACGGCGCGCCCACGGCACCGGTCGCCGTGGTCGGCATCGACGAGCACGACGACGGCGTGGACACTCACGTGGAGTGGCTGACCGAGGAGCCGACCGGTACCTGGCCGGAACGTCTGGCCAGGGTCGAGTCCGACGACCTGCCGATGCTGCTGGGAATCTGGCAGCACGACACCAAGGCGCTGGCCGTGCCCGTCACCGACATGATCAACGCGCCCGATCTGGCCAGCGCGGTGCGCGCGCACCGGGCCGAACTGGTCGCCACCGCGGCCTGAGCCGGCGACTCGGTCGGTTGGCTCACCGGCGACCAGCCGCCACCGCCGCAACACCCGCCACCGCTGTCCATCGGCCATCCACCGGACCCACCACCTCTGTCCACCGGCCGCCACCGATCCACCAGACCCACCACCGGTTTCCACCGCCACCAGACCCACCACCGGTTTCCACCGCCACCAGACCCACCACCGGTTTCCACCACCACCAGACCCACCACCGGTTTCCACCACCACCAGACCCACCACCGGTTTCCACCGCCCGATCTTTCCCCGGTCGGGAAGTACGGCACCCACTTCCCCCGCACCACGGAAACAAGAGGCCTCCGATCGTGCCGGTCGGAGGCCTCTTGCTCTTCCTGCAAGATGGCGACTGTCCCGCGAACCTTCGTCGACGACGCCGCACGCTCGGTAGACAACCGTCGCGCCATCTCGGCGATCAAGCGCTGCCGTGCTCGCGTTCGACGCGGGATCGGCAAATGGCGTGATCATCTCTGCCGGCGACCGTCCACGACGTAGTCGTTCACCGCCGCTCAGTCGTTCCAGACGTCGTCGAGCTCGTAATCCGCCACACCGGACGTCGTCCAGCCGGTCGGTGTCGCGGGGTACGCAACCGGGTCGACCGAAGGGGCAGCCTGGCTGATCGGCGCCAAGGCAGGGAACTCGTCAGCGTCCGAGCTGACGAGCGGCACCGCAGCGCACGTGTCCACGGATACGCCCGCCGATGCCGGCGCGCACGTGTCCACCGATGCGCCCGCCGATGCCGGCGTGCACGTCTGAGTGGGAGGCGACGCGGGCGACGACTGCGTCGACGTCGTCTGAGGCAGGGCGTCCGGGCCTTCCATGTAGTACCCGGCGGCGACCTCGTGGCCGTCCGGCCATCGCCGCACCGTTACTTCGGTGATCACGCCGTCCGGTCCGATGTCCGCGCGAACGTGCTCGACGAACTTGCGGGCCTCTGCCACATCCTCGGCGCTGTGGTGCCGCGCGAACTCCCGCAGGAGCTTCTCGTCCTCGGCCATGCGCCGCTGCATCTTCTCCCAGGCTTCCCAGCTCGAGTCGTTCGTCATGCCGCGCTCCCCGCATACTCTTCGTCACCCTCCACACGGCGCGCGGATCCGATCCGGTTCACCGCCCACGGACGTGGGACAGGCCGGCGCCCGGGAGAAGAAACAGGACCCCGGCCCGGGGCCTGAGCTGCTGCGCCGCGCTCAGGTGCGCGGCGGGTCCGGTGGACGAGGCGCTACGACCGCGCAGGCTGACCAGGGCTCGCGAGAGGGCCCGTGCGCGGTACGCCGCCGGTCGAGCCAACTCCCCCGCCTCGCCCGTACGGACGCAGGGCTGCCCCCCCCCAGGAACGCAGGGATGGCCCCCTTGAGTACGCGCACACAAGTCGCCAATCTTGTGCGGTGACGGGTTACGCACTCTTGTTCTCCACCAAGGACGGGCGCGGGCCACGGCTGCTGCGCGTGCCTGGGCCGGGCATGGCGGCGTTCCGGTACGACCTCGAGCGCACCCTGCACGACAGGGTCGCCGTCGGGGTGTCGGCGATGGCAGCGCAACTCGACCTGGTGTCGGTGGCGTCGAAGGACGCGGCGCTCGACGCGAAGATCGACGCGGTGCGGGAAACCCTGTGCCAGGTGGTCGACGATGTGCGCGAGGTCGGCAGGAGCATCTACCCACCCGTCCTCGGCGGCGCCTGCTTGGGTTCCGCGCTGGTCGCCGTCGCCGATCACCGCAATCTCCGGCTGCGGCTGGACCTCCCGTCACACGAGTTGAGCGCCGACATCCGAGCCCGGGTCGGTCTGCTCGTCAGTGATCACCTGAATTCGCTGCCTCCGGACACCGTGGTTCAGGTGCGCGTACGGGGCCGATCGGTGGTGCGCGTGCTGATCACCGAAAACCCCCATCGCGGCGTCTTGCGGCGGCGTCCATTGCTGGCGGCCCTGCTGTACGGGTAGCCGAAGATCGAACGTTGCTCCGCGCGCGGCTGGTGCGGGCCCGCCGGATCGCACGGCCAAGCCCACCCGGCACGAGATGCGCGGCCGCGGAATAGGCGGCCGCACGGGGAAGTTGTGCGACTCGTGAGTCTTGAGATCGGCGTCGTCCTTCCTACGTCCACCCCCGACCCTGCGCGTCCGATCCTCGGCGACGTGCGGGCGAGTGCCCGGTTCGCCGAAGAGCTGGAACTCGGCTCGGTGTGGTCGACCGACCATCTGATCGCAAGTGCCCCGATCCTGGACAGCACCGTGGTGCTGTCCACCGCCGCCGCGGTCACCGAGCGGATCACCGTCGGCTACGCCGTGATGCTGCTGGCACTACGACCCGTGGCATGGGCGGCGAAGCAGATCAGCACATTGCAGTACGTCTCGGGCGGGCGCGTCGTGCTCGGCGTCGGGACCGGCAACCCTGCCCACGGCGACATCGGCTGGCGGGCCGCCGGGGTTCCGTTCCGCGAGCGCGGGGCCCGCACCGATCGAGCGCTCGAGGTCCTGTCCGACCTGGTCGAAGGCAGAACCGCCCAGATCGACGACAGCGAAGTGACGCTCGCGCCCGGTGCGCCGATGCCGCCGGTGATCGTCGCAGGCGATGCGGCGGCCGCGCTGCGCCGTGCCGCGGCTTACGGCGACGGCTGGGCGTGCGTCGGACTGAGTCCCGACGCGGTCGCAGCGCGACTCGAAGAGCTTGCTGCGCTCGCGGCGGACCATCAGCGCCCCGCACCCGCAGCGACCGTGGTCGCACCCGCGTTGAGCGAAGACCTCGGCGAGGCCGTCGAGACCCTGGCGGCCTACCACGAGGCGGGCGCGGAACGGGTGATTCTGGCTCCCACCGAACATGGTTGGCAGCGGGACTACGAGCACGCCGCCGCCCTGCGCAGCGCGATGGCGGGCGGCTAACCGGCGAACGTCAGGACATCGACTCCTTCTTCGACCCGGCGACATGGCTCGGCGTGATCGGCGCCGGGATGTCCTGCGGCAGCAGCACGCACAAGTCGTCGATCGTGGGGTCCTTGATCTGTCGCGTGCGCCGGGCGTGCCGGGTGATCGCGGCGTCCAGCAGCTGCCTGGCGTACCGTCCGTTGCCGAACGACTCGCCGCGGTGCACCGACACCAGGTGCTTGCGCAACGCCGCCACGGTCGGTCCGGTGCACTCGTAGCCTGCCTTCGTGGCGTGCTGCGTGACGATGGTGACCAGCTCGTCCGGCGTGTAGTTGGCGAACCGGATGCGGTGCGAGAAGCGCGACGCCAGACCGGGGTTGGCGGCCAGGAACCCGGCCATCTCGCCCTCGTACCCGGCGGCGATGACCACGACCTCGTCGCGGTGGTCCTCCATCAGCTTCACCAGCGTGTCGATCGCCTCCCGGCCGAAGTCCGGTCCGCTGCCACCCTTGCCCGACGACAGCGTGTACGCCTCGTCGATGAACAGCACACCGCCGCGGGCCCGGTCGAACGCCTCGGTGGTCCGGCGCGCGGTGTGGCCCACGTACTCGCCGACCAGGTCGGCCCGCGCCACCTCGGTGACCTGTCCCTGTGCCAGCACCCCCATCGCGGCCAGCAACGAGCCGTAGAGCCGGGCCACCGTCGTCTTGCCGGTACCCGGCGGGCCGGCGAAGATCAGGTGCCTGCTCAGCGACGGCGCGGGCAGCCCCATCTCCTGCCGCCTGCGCGACGAAGCCAGCAGGTCGATCATGGCGGCGACCTCGGCCTTGACCTCCTCGAGGCCGACCAACCCGCGCAGTGTCTCCAGCAGTTGCTCGACCCGCTCCTCGTCCATCCGGCCGGCACCCGCGCCGACCGACGAACCGGGCAGCGGCGCGATGTCCTCCGGCAGCAGTCTGGTGAGCGCCACCGCGTCGGCGTCGGGGTCCTCGGCCAGCCGGTAGGCCTGTCTGCCGAGCATCTCCTCGAAAACCTTCCTGGCCGTACGGCCGTTGCCGAACGACGCGTCGCGGGGCAACGCGGTGAAGTACGAGTGCAGCTCCGCCCTGGTCTCGTACTCCAGCCGGTAGTCGTGCTTGCGGCACATGCCTTCCACGATGGTCACCAGCTCGGACGAGGAGTAGTCGGGGAACTCGATGGTGCGGGAGAACCGCGACGACAATCCGGGGTTCGCGGCGAGGAACTGACGCATCTCGTTGGTGTAGCCGGCGACGATGACCACGACCTCGTCGCGGTGGTCCTCCATCAGCTTCACCAGCGTGTCGATCGCCTCTTGACCGAAGTCCGGCCCGCCGCCGCCGTTGTTGCCCGCCGACAGCGAGTAGGCCTCGTCGATGAACAGCACACCGCCGATGGCCTTGTTGAACGCCTCGGTGGTCTTGATGGCGGTGCCGCCGACCACCGCCGCGACCAGATCCGGCCGCGCGACCTCGACCAGCTGGCCGGTGCTCAGCACGCCGAGGGCAGCCAGGATGCGCCCGTACAGCCGCGCCACCGTCGTCTTCCCGGTACCCGGCGAACCCGCGAACACCAGATGCCTGCTCATCGGCGGCGACGGCAGGCCGGCGGCCGCTCGCCGCTCGGACATCTGGATGAGCCGGACCAGCGTCTCGACCTCGCGCTTCACGCTGTCCAGCCCGACAAGGGACGACAACTCCTCCAGCAGCGCCGACACCTCGTCGTTGTCCCAGTTGCCGCGCGAACCGGGCTTCGCTGAACCCGCGTCGTCCTTCGGCCGGGCCGGGCGCCGGGACGGGCCGGCGTCTTGGCGGACGCTCTCGTCGACGTCGACCTCACCGTCGGTCTCCACGACGATCCCGTCCTGCACGTTGTCCCGCACCCGGCAGGCGACGATGAACCCGCTGGACTGCTCGCGCCAGAGCACACCCGTCTGGCACTCGCGCACCTCGCCGCCCTCGATCTCCATGCGGGCCTGACCGGTCGCCGTCATCCCGGCGCCTGCGGTACCGATGACGAAGCAGTCGGACGCCGACAGCTTGGCGTGCCGGTCCACCACGATGCCGTTGCTCGCACCACCGGCGATCTCGCACCCAGCCATCTGCAGCAACCCGTTCGCCGAGGCCACCACGGCGTCGTGCTGGGTTCCGGTGATCACGCACTCGGCCATGTCCACCGACGAGCCGTCGAGCACCTGCACCGCATGGCCGCGCGCGTTGTCCACCGATACCCGGTTGAGTTCGGCCGACGCGCCCTTGACCACGACGATGGCCTGCGCCGTGGTGTCCCGGATCCGGCACTCGGTGAGCATCGGCCGGGACTTCTCCGCCACCAGCAGGGCGACACCGTCCACATTGGACACATCGGTGTCGGTGACGGTGAGTTCGCTGTTGTCCTCGACGACGATCGCCGACCCCTTGATGTCGGTGATCCGGCACCGGTGCACCTCGCCACGACCGTGGTCGGCGGCGAGGATCGCGCCCTGCGCGTCGCTGATCACGCAGTCCACCATCGTCGGCTGCCCACCGGAGCGCGTCACCAGCGCGGTCGTCGAAATGGACGTCACCGTGCAGCCGGACAGCTCCGCGCGCCCCGACTCGTACACCAGCACACCCGCGCCGCCCGCGTTGCGGATGGTGCAGCCGCGCGCGATCAGTGCGGCCTCCTTGCGCGCGATGATCGCCACCTCGGAGTCGGCCGAGATGACGCACTCCTCGAGGCTGAGCACACGGCCGCGCGGGTCGACCGCGATCTCACCCTCCGAGTGGATGAACTCGATTCCGGACACCTCGGCGTGCTCCACCGTGGAGGTCAGCACCGGTTTGCCCTTGGCCTCCACCCGGACCTCGCCGGGCGCCCCCGAACCGGACAACGAGATCTGCCGGTCGATGACGATCGACTCCTGGTACAGCCCCGGCCGGACCGCGACGATGTCGCCTTCCTGCGCGGCGCTGATGGCATCGCTGATGGTGCGGTAGCAATCGGGATCCGTCGGCGAGACACCCAGCACCGAACGAACGCCCGTGGGTCGGGTGGTGATCACGCGGCAACTCCTCCGATAGGTGACAGCGCGGCACGCACGTAGTACCGCGCGAGCGGGGTCAGGCGCCCGGCGGCCCTGTTCGCCTTGGCGTGTGCCTCCAGGGCCGGGTCGGGGGCGACCTGGTGACGGTCCAGGTAGTAGACGGTGGCGGCGGACCACACCCACGTGCCGTCGCTGAGCAGGTCGGCGGGAACGGCGTCGGGCACACCGGCGATGACGTCGGGCAGCCGATTCGTCGCGGTCAGTACGACCTCGCCCGCCTTCAGGTAGTCGAGCAGCTGTTGCCGCACCTCCGGGTCGACGACGAGCTCACGACCGGCACCGAACCACGGGCCGCCGGGATCGGCGCCGTCGAAGCTGCGGGCGACGCTGATGCTCGGCACCGGGTCACGCGCCCACAGCAGGTCCGAGGCGAGCAAGGCGTCCTCGTGGTAGCGCGGCAGCGAGGCATCGGCGGCGAAGACCTCGACCCTGGGTGACTCCTCCACGTCGGACAGCACGCGTTGTGCGCGGTCGGTCACCGCGGCCGGGTCGGCGTTCGCACCGACCTGCACCAGATACACCCGGTCGGCGCCCATCCGCATGGTCGCCCAGCACGCCTCGGTGCCGGCCATCGCCGAGACCGTGCCGACCACCGCGTGGTCGGCGGCCTCGTGGCCGCGCAGCTCGGGGAAGAACCGGAACCGCCGCGGCGTGTCGGCGATCCGGGTGTCGATCGCTGCGCGTAACTCGGCCAACCGATCCAGGTCGCCCTCGGCCAGTACCTCGCGCGCTGTCGCGAGCCACCCGTCGGGAACCTGACCGGCGAGTGCCAGCAGCTCGTCATGGTGACTCATCGGCACCTCCATCACGCCCCGGAGACGATGTGGAACCACGGCCTGACCTCGGGCCCCTCGGGGGTGGCGGCCGCCACGGTGCGGGCCGTGGCGGCCGCCTGCAGCCGGGTCAGGGCCGCGTCGTGCGCGGCGCCTTCCTCGGCGAGCAACAACCGCTGGACCGGGGACGACTCGACGGCGAGGACCCGCAACCGGGTGTGCCCGGTCAGCACGACGTCGTCGGGGTGGGCGCCGTCGCCGTTCTTGGTCGAACGCACTTCGTCGAGCAGGCCGTCGAGGCGGCGCCCGGACGTCGTCCAGATCAGCGCCTCGGGACCGCCCGGCGGTGGCGCGACCGCCACCGGGGACGTCAGCACCGGGGCAGGCACCCGCACGATCATTTCGGGTTGCAGGTACAGGTTCGTGGGGATGCTGCGCACCACGACCGCCCGCGCGGTCGGCAGCCTGCGCAGGCCGCTGGCCAGGCACACGTAGAAGTCGTTGTCGTACGAACCCGCCGGGTTGTCGGCGAACACCCGCACCACGGACAGCTCCGCGAGCACCGCGGCGTCGTCCTTCGCGCCGAACCGCAGCCCGGGACGCTCGGACAGCAGCCGGGTGACCGACCTGCTCGCGGAGTCGAAGACCGAGCCGAGCTTCTTCCGCACGCCGCGACGCTGCTCGTCCGTGCTGCGGACGCCTTCCGGCACCTCGATGGCGGCCGCCGGAGCCGGTCGGGCGAGCGTCTGCGATCGAGGAGCCTGCTTCGCCGGCCGCTGGGTGACCGCCGTGTTCCCGGTCCCGGTCTGCTCGGCGCGCGGCTTCGCTTCGGTGACGACTTTCGCCCGCTGGTCGGTGTGGTTCTGTCGATCGGCCTGGTGGGCGGTGTGCTTCTGTCGGTCCGCCTGCGGCTGCTGATCGGTGTGCTTCCGTCGATCCGCCTGCGCCTGCTGCTCGGTGTGCTTCCGTCGATCAGCTTGCGGCTGCTGCTCGACGCGGGTCGCAGTCGGCGGGGGCCGCAGTTGGGACACCGTCGCGAGAGTGGTCGGCAGCAGATCGGCCTCGGAGCCACGAGCAGCCACCGGCGCCGGTTTCCGAGTGGCCTGCGCGGACGTCGTGGTCACCGCAGCGGCTGTGGTGTTCGCTCCGGCATTCGGCGCACCGGAGACCACATCCCCTGCCGGCTTCTCCGGTGCCCGTGGGGCAGAACGGGCGGCGTGGGACGTCGGCGCCGGTACCGACGGTGTTGGCCTCGCCGGTGCGGCGGTTGGTGACTCCTGCGTCGCGGTGGCGACGCCGAGTCCGCCGGAGTGCGGGAGCGGAGTCGCCGATGCTGTCCGGGTGGCGACGGGCCCTTCCTTCGACGAGGCTGCGGGCGCTTGCGAAGGCTGCACAGGCTGCTGCGGCGTGGGTTCGGGCTGGGGTGCGGTGGCCGGGCCGGAGGGCGGAAGCTCGGCCACCGCGGCCGCGGGCCCGCTGTGCACCGGCGCCACGCCTGCAGGGGTGCGGTCGTCCCCACGTCGAAAGGACTGCGTGTCCGGGTGTCGCGGGGCACCTGCCCCTGGGTCCTGCCGTGGCCGGGGGGCGGGCGGCAGCATGCTGCCGGTCAGCACCGACCGCCGCACGATCGGCTGGGCGGGGAGGATCCGCCCGTCCACCGCCACGTAGACGGCACCCGTCGGCGTTTCGGGCCGGTCGGCGACCGAGGCAGACCTGGACGGCATGGCCGAAGCGTCCGGCTGTGTTGTCGATGCGGGCCGGGACTGTGCGCCGTCGTCCGGAGTCACCTGCTGCGCCGGCTGCGGCACGGACGCGAGTGCCACCATCGGGGGCGGTGTCGTCGCCGGCATAGGTGCGCGCGTCGGCACAGGCCCGGGTTCTCCCGGCGGCGCGGGCTCGCGGTCGGCCGTCGGCACAGGCTCAGGTCCGCCCGACAACGCAGACTCAAGTTCGCCCGACAACACAGGTTCGGGTTCGGCCGACCGCGCGGGCTGAGGTTCGGCCGGCCGCGCAGGCTCAAGTTCGCCCGACGGCGCCGGCTCCCGATCCCCCGTCGGCGCGCCGGCTGGTGTCGGTGGTACCAGCCGCCACTGTGCGGCCGGAGACTGCGGCTGCGGCGCCGAGTTCTGCGGGCTCGCCGGTTGCGGCGCAACCGGCTGAGGCGGGTTCGCGCTGGGAAGAACGACACCCGACTCACCGCGGACGACGGCACCGGCGTGCTCACTCGCTGCGAGCGCGTCGGCGGCGATGTCGTCCACGGGGAGCAGGCGCAAGCACTGTCTCGTTCCTTCCGGCAGCTCGCGCAGCACGTCATCCAGGGCGATGACGACCTCGATGGGCACCCCGACGTCCTCGGCGGGCACGACGACGACGTCCGCGGTCGGGCCGGTCCCACCACCCCACGCGGGCATGGCGCGCACCGACTCCGGCCGCACCAGCAGCCCACGCGGCACCACGTCGACCCGCCAGCCGTCGAAGAGCCCGAACGACCCCGGCTCGACCTGCAGCAGCCCGGGCGGCGACGACCACCGCGTCAACCGGGGAGGACCGGCAGGCCGGTACACGCTCTCCTGGACGAAGGGCCGCCAACACTCCACACCGTCCTGGTCCACGAACACCAGCACGCCGTCGCTGGGGACACCGTGCACCGCTCGTACCGGGGCGGACAATGCCTCGGCAACCGCTCCAGCCGCCTGCGATCCCCCGTACCAGCACAGCACGGCGTCGTCCCGCACCCCGTCCGGCAACGCGCGCAGGACGTCGGCCACCGACCGCGGATCGGGTGGCTGTTCCCCCGGCGCGCCCAGCACGACGTACATCCGCTCCTTGTCCGGCGGCTCCTCGCACAGCTCGTCGTCGGACAGGTCCACTCCCCCGGGCTGTCGCAGCCACAGTCCGGCCGGGATCCGGAGAATCTGCAGCCCGGAGGCGTCCAGGTCGGGGATGTCGGTGTGCCAGTCCGGCTCGGGTCGGCCACCGGTCGGCGGCGCGGCGAGCTGGACCGACGTGCCGCCGGCTGCCGGCCGGCTCGGCGCCGGCGCCTGCCCTGTCCGGTTCGTGCTGCTCGTCTCGTCCACCGCGCCTCCTTCACCACCGCACACGGTGCTCGAGGCGGCAACGGTTCACGCTCGGACGGACCAGATCGAAAGCCCTGGTCACCCGGCCTGCGGCCCCGTGTACGACGGCTACGACGACGGCTCCGCCTGCGGACCGGGTATGACGAACACCGCCTCGGCGCCCTCCCCCGAGATCTTGCGCAGCAGCCCGGCGGCGGCGAGCGCGTTCAGCACCTCGGCGAGCACCTCGGCCGAGACGAACGGCATGCTGCCCACGACGTCCGCCACCCGGACGACGTCCCCGGGCTCGAACCCGGTTTCCAGCTGGGACCGGATCCTGGCGAACAGCTGGGCGGCCTGCGGTGACAACGGCGGCGCCAGCCCCATCTCGACCAGACCCGGTCCATCGGTGTAGACGTACACGGTGTCCCGCGCGGTCCTGGGCACGTTCCAAGTCGCGGGTGTCTCGCCCTGGTACTCCGGCGTCACCGTCCAGGTGGCCACCGCGACGACCAGGTACGGCAATGCCGCCCGTTCGTCCTCGCGGGCTGCCCGGTCGACCTTCGTGCTCACCACCGACGTGCGCTGCCAGCTGAGGCTGGGGCCGCTGAACCGGGCGTAGGCCGATCCTCGGTGGTGCACTCCGGCGATGTCCGGCACGAGCCGCGGGAACTCCGTGAGCGCCCCGGCCTCCAACCGTACGTCGCCCCGCAGCGACGGACCCGCCTTGACCTTGTCCTTGCCGGAAACGGTGGTCGACCCCTCGGTGGCGAACTCGCCCGGTTCGTCGCCCAGGGCCAGCACGGTGACGCTCTCCAGTGACGCGCGCAGTACCAGCGCCGACAGTGGGTTGGGTACGCCGTAGCCTGCGCTGTTGAAGCTGTCCAGGGCGAGACCGTCGATGCGATAGCCCCGCTCACTCATCGCCTCCGGCAGGTGCGCGGCGAGCGAGGTGGGCCGCGTGCCGATGTTGATCGCGTCCAGCGTCATGGTGGCCGCCTCAGGCACTGGCGTGGGCGTCCGCCCGGACGACTCGCCCGGCACCGTCCCCGCGACGATGTCCTGGACGACGAAGTGCACGTTGATCGAGTTCGCACGTACGTCCCGGTGGGTGGGCAGTGCTGCGACGGGCTCTCGTTGCGGTTGCCCGGGGCCGAGTTCACCGCTCGGCACCGTCGTCCGCACCGCGTTCGGGATGACGTCGAGTGCGAGGCGCTTGCTCGTAGCCGCGGGAGTGAGCCAGTCGACGGCGCCCAGGCTCAACACCCGCAGCACCCGCCTGGCGTGCGCGGTCTTCACGACCGTCAGCTCAAGGCCCAGTCCGTGCGAATAGACCACCTGCTCGCTCTCCGGGGTTTGGTACGACGTCGTGTCGCTGTCCTCGACCGACACCGACGCGTCATGCGACGCCTTGAGCTTGCCGACACCGCGGAGGATGGCACGGACCGATCCGACCGGACCGTCCGATGCGACACGGAGCGCGGTGCGGGAGACCACGCTCCTGGTGCGCGAGTCGCCGGAACCGGTGGTGGAGGTCTTGGTCGCGGTGATCTCGCGCGTGCTCGTCCATCCTTTCGTGGTGGTCAGGTACTGGCCCAGTTCCTGGGTGGCGCGCAACGTCAGCGCGACGGTGTACGCGCCAAGCGGCCCGACGACACGGGTGGACCACCTGATGCCCGGCCCGCCGAGCAGGTCCTCGTAGAACGACTCGAGCTCCCGCGGACCCAGCTCGGGGACGACACTGCGGTGCAACTCCTCCCCTGCCCGGCGTACGGAGTCGCTCTCGATCCAGCCGAGCAACGCCCGGCCGGTGAGGTAGTCGGCGAACCGCGACAGCACCGAACGCGGCACCGACTCCTCGGGCACCAGGCCGAGGAGGGACGGCAACGCGTCCAGCACGGCCGCCGCAACCTCGGGCCGGATCGACGGTGGCGTGTGTCCGTCGCGGTCGTGTGCGGGGACCGACCGCGCAGCGTGCCGCTCGTTGCGCTCTCCTGCGCTGGTCGGGACAGCCCCTTCGGCCAGCACCTGGCCGATGTCGGTGGCCGGGACGAGGATCCGCAGCGCGTTCTTGCGGTGCGACTCCCGGTTGTGCCAGCCGTCGTCACCCTGCCTGGTCACCGTCTGGTCCCTCGCCGCGTCTCGACCGCCGCTGAGCACGGTGAGGTCGTAGGCGACCGGGTACACCAAGCCCTCGTAGGTGACCGTCACCGAGCGTTCGTGCTCGGCATCCTCCGAGCCCTCCTCCGTCACGGTCCAGCCGTCGGTATAGCCCAGGATCTGCCGATCGGTGTTCTGGGCCTGTGCGGCAGACGCCGCGTGGCTGAGACGTGTTCGCACGCCGTAGGTATCGCCCGTGCTCTTCTCGCTCCCGTGGCTGACGCGGCCACTGACCTGGTACGTCCAGGAAAGCTCCATCTTCTGTGCCTCACCGGCCAGCCGCGGGTTGCTCAGCGCGATGTGTGTCTTCACGTCGCCGATCCGTTCGCCCCCGCCGTCCGCGCCGGCGCGCTGGTAGACCGGTGTGCGGTGGGCGCCCGTCGTCGCCTTGGCGAGATTGACCGCGATCTCTTTCGCGCTGGCGTGCTCGTGGACCACGTGCCGGACGAACGGGCGTCCGGCCGCGGTCTCCCCGAGCCCGGCAAGCGCTGCGGCGGCCGTGCCGAGCGGCAGGTCGAGGCCGTGGACGACGAAGTGGTCCGGAAGGGATCCCGGGGTCCAGCCCTCCGGCCGTTTCGGGACGGTGCGCTGCACGGCTTCGAACGCTTCGTCAGCCTCCCGCGGGACGGGCGTCGGCGTGAAGTCGCCACCGGTGAACGTGGTGGCGCGGCCACCGTCCACGGTGCGGACGACAGGTCGGTCGGTGCCGTCGTACACGGTGATCTTGTAGTAGCTGACGACCCCGTCGTGTGCGCTGCTTCGGGACGCCTTCCAACCTTGTTCGTGTCCGGTTCCGCTGCCCGTTCCGATGCTGGTGGCCGTCTTGTCGATCTGGCCGGACATCTGCACGCGGACCATCCCGGCGAGCGACTCCGGCTCCCCGCCACGGACGCCGCCACCGCCGGTGACCGTGTAACCGCTCTTGACCTTGTCCTTGTGCTCGATCGACCGTTCGACGCCGAGCGAGCCCTTCAGCGTGACTCCCGGCAGCGCGGTGCCGGTGCCGGCACCGGCCTGCGCCGGCCGGTCGAACGTCCCGTACCGGTCGTTTCGCCGTCCCTCACCGCCGGGTTCGCGTACGGCTCGCACGACGACCTGCACGTACTCGGTGTTCTCGGCGGCTCGACTGTGCGTTTTCGACACGAGCAGCACAGACATGCCTGCGCCGTCGATGTCCGAGCTGCTCTTGGCCGCCGCCTGCGCCGAGAACAGCCTGCTGATCTTGGCTTCGTTGGCGGCTGCGTGCGGCGCGAACGGCTCGCCGTCCTCCGGTAGCACCCCCGCGGGCAGCGCTTCCCGGATCGCGGCCACGACACCGTTCAGGTTCGGGTACCGGGTCTGCCCGGTGAGAATCTTCGCCGGCGAGAACGTGTCGGCCGCCGCGGCATCGCCGCCGACCGGCTCGCCCTCCCCCACCCGGGCGCGCCAGCTGACGGCGCCCCCGCTCTGCCGGAACTCGCCACGCTCTTGCACACCGTCGTCGAACCGGATGCGCAGACCGTAGGTGAGGTCAGCGACCTCGCCCGCCAACTCACCCTTCGCCACCCAGGTCAGCTCGTTGGTCACTTCGCTGGTGCGCGTGCTGACCCGTTTACCCTGATCGATCCGCTTGCCCTGCACCGCCCCTGCGCCGCCGACCACGATCGGCACCACGTCGGCGTCGCCCCGGACACCTCCCGTGATGGTGGCCGGCTCGACATCCGTGGTGTCCACGGCGCGCCCCGTCGTGCGGCTTGCCTTGCTGGTGACCTTGCCCGCGGCCGGTGGGGTGTCCTCCGGTCTGCGCAGCTCGCGCGCTGCACCCTTGTCCACCCAGATGTCCACGATCGCGGTTCGGCTGCGACCCCACTGGTCGTGGAGCTCCACCACGTCGCTGACCGTGTGCCCGTCCAGGAGCTCGAGGCCGCGCTGCGACAGGGCATCCCCGCTGGTCATGGTGCGCAGGGCCGAGCGCACCGGGGAGCCGATCTCGTCGGCGATGCCACGGAAGTGCGGGTGCCGGTGCAGCAGCGCCTTGGCCCTGTCGAACAGTCCGTTGCCCGCGGTCAGCCGCACGGATGGCTGGCTGATCCCCGCCGTCTGCTCCGGCTCCGCGTCGTAGGCGCGAACGTCGCCCAGCTCGTCCGCGGTGCTCAGCACGGCACCGCCGGGCACGGTGCCGGACAGCTGGACAGGTTCGGCGTCGTTGCGCAGGAACGTCACTCGGTAGCGCAGGTCGTGGCGCGACGTCGTCCGGGCACCGTCCGGTTCGATCGACGTGGCGGCCGATTCCTTGCCGGTGCTGGAGATCTCCCAGCTCGTGCGCGGTGGCCGAAGGCCCTTGAACGCGACACGGGCGTACGCGCCGGCATTCTCGGTCGACAGCAGCTGCCGCCTGACGCCGATGCCGCTGTCACTTGCTTTGACGCCGGCGTACTTGTCGCTGTCCTTGCCGAACTTCCCCGAGCTGTTCTCGACCTTGTTGTCGGCATCGTCCGCTCTGGCTTTGCCCTTGCGGTCGCCGACCATGCCGTGCCTCGGGGTCGAGTCGTCCTCCACCCACAGCTGCACACTCAGCTCGACCGCTTCCTGACCACGGCCCGCAGCGACCGTCAACCGCTCCGGACCGGTCGCCGGGGTGAAGCTCGTTCGCAGTGCCGCGTCGGAGATCCCTGCCAGGATCTGCTCGCGGATGGGCTGCGGCGTACCTGCCGCCTCCATCGCCTGTTCGACCTCGGACCGCATCCCTGATGCGTCGATCTCGTCGACTCGGACGAGGTTCAGCGGCAGCAGTCGTCGCACCTGTTCGGTGCGGTCGCTCACCGGGGCGGGCCCGGGCTGTTCGCCGACGGACTCCGCAGCCTGCGGGACTGCTGCGTCGACGTCATCCGCCGCCGGGACGGTCTGCTCCGCCTCGCCCCACACCGGGCCGTCCACCTCGACCTCGCCCTGAGCAGAGGTAGCCACCTCGACGTCATCCGCGGCCGGGACGGTCAGCTCCGCCTCGCCCCACACCGGGCCGTCCACCTCGACCTCGCCCTGAGCAGAGGTAGCCGCCACGACGTCCCCCTGCTCGGGGGTCGTCATGCCGGCAGCGTCCTGCCCCGGCGTCGTCGGCTCTGCGTCGTCCTGCCCCGGCGTCGTCGGCTCTGCGTCGTCCTGCCCTGGTGTCGTCGATTCGGCGTCGTGCCCCGGCACCGCCGTGGTGTCACCCTGCGCGTGCGCGCCGGACTGCTGCGCGCCGCCTGCCGACGGGGGCTCGACGCTCCCGATCGGCAGGTTCCCGGTCTCCCGAGGTCGGCCGTCCGGCCACATGTCGTTCTCGGCCCGCCACCGCAGCAACACCTCCGGTAGCCCGAGGCTGTCCGCCTCCGGCTGCGGCAGCGCGGCACGCCACGCCCCGCCGGTGAAGCTGTCAGGCAAGAACTCCGTGAGGTCCTTCAACCGCGCAGATTCGATACGGAAGCCACGCCAGGTCTGCATGGGTCCCGAGCGGTCGAAAAGCCGCGCGAGGAAAGCGTCGTCGACGACGGACTGCCAGCGGCCACCGCGGTACTCGGCGTTGGTGACCGACCGCACCCGCGACCGGAAGGCGTCCACGCTGCCGATGAACGCCAGTGCGGAAGCCAGCACCACGTGCGGGCTCTCGTGACGGTTGAGCAACCCCCGCACCGCGGTCAGGTCGACGTCGCCGTTGCGGTTGTAGATGGAGTGCACGAGCACTTCCTGCACGGATGCGACCAGCCGCCTGCTCGCCGCGCGGTCGGTCAGCCTGACCGGCGGTTCGGCGAACTCGTCCACGGGCTTGCGCCACGCCTGGTCGTTCAGCTGGCGAGTCGCCGCACGGGCGGCGAACTTCATGCCGGGCAGGACGCTCACGTTGTCCTCGAACGACGTTCCTGTGCGTGCCGCGGTGGTGTAGTGAGCCAGCGCGTGGCGGCCCTTCTGGTCGACGTCGAACTCGTCGCTGCGCAGGCCGAAGAAGCGGTGCGGGAACGACTCGAACAGCTCGAGTTCGGTCTTGTCGAAATTGTTCTTGATCTTGTGGAGGTAGAGCAGCGGCAACGGGTGTCCCTGCGGGGCGACGACCGCGTCGTTGGTGATCGGGAAGTATCCGCTGCGCTGCCAGTCCACCGGGGCAGGCCGCCCACCGGGGAACAAGATCGCGTAACCGTTACCCCGGGCGTCGCCGTTGACCGTGGCGAACACGTCCGGATCTGTGAGGACGGTGTCGCCGTCGAGGTACGACCCGAACAGCGCCGTGAGCATGCGTCGCAAGGTGTCGCTGGCCGCGCCGTAGCCGGGCGGGGAGGCCTTCAGTCGCTCCAACCGGGCATATCCGTCGATCTCCGGCATCGACGTCGCCAGCGGCAGTTCGTCGACGTTGACCAGCCACAGGTCGAGTTCTCGCGCCAGGCGCACCATCCGCTTCACGCCGTCGAGCCTGCCGCCGTCGACGCCCTGCTCGATCTCCGCGACCGCGGCCGCGACGTCCTCCCGCGCCACGTCGGTGATCACGACCATCGGACCGGCGAAGCCCGCGCGCCGCGTCTCGCGGAGCCCCAGCACGAAGCCCGCAGTCCGCCCGGAACCGTCCAGCGGGCTGCCGAACCACATCGACACCGTGCCGACCGCGTACTGGCGCCGGTCGGGGATGGCCCTTCGGTACTCCGGCGGCAGCTTGCCCCGTACCGCGTCGAGCAGCCGACGGTCGGTGTCCGACCACGGTGACTCGAGGATCGTGACGTCGGCGCCCGCCTCCGTGAGCTTGTCCGGGGTGAACTTTGCGGCATCCAGGTCGGACCGCACCATGTCGGCGTTGCGCAGCAACCCCCAGCGTTGCCGCAACGACAGCGCGGTGAGGTCGACGTCCAGCGCGTCCGGCACGGCTGGTGGGTCGGTCAGCCCGGTCAGCCGGGGACCGCGCGCCGGATGCTCGATCACGGCGCCGCCCTTGCGCTGGAAGACTTCCGCTGCGGTCTCTTCGGCACTGCGGACATCGTGACGGATCCAGTCGATGTCGGCGCTGGACAGCTGCGTGTGCGGGCCGCCGATGGTTCCGGTGACCTCCGCGGCTTCCACCGGCGCCACCCATTCGAACTCGGCGAGGGCCTCGCGGAGCGGCACGTGGCCGTCGGTGGTTTCGGCGAGCACTGCGCCGTCCTGTTCGGTCAACACGAAAGTCCGGTTGCTGTCCAGGTCGAGCAGCATCACCACGCCTTCGAAGTTCACCAGCTGCATCTGGTGGCGGAGCCCGCCGTCCTTGCGCTGCGCCACCACGGTCAACTCCGCGTCCAGGCCCGCGTCGAGTACATCGCCGAACACCTCCGGGCCACGCGGACCAAGCAGGTCCTTCTCGGTGGCGATCACAGAGCCGGATTCGGGGTCGACGCCGCGCACCGTGAGGGGCTGCCCGCCGCCCACCGGTGCTGCGTCGATCGGGCGCGGTTCCGGGCCCACCAGTTCGCGGATCAACGCGCCGCGGTCGACCGGAGCGTTCTCGCCCGACGCGGCGGCCGGCGTCTCCGGGCCGCCGATGACCGACCAGTATTCGTCGAGTGTGGTCGGCACGGTCGCCGGGGCGCCGAGGAGCGCGTCGAGGAACTGCACCTGCCCGCGAGACGTGACGTGGAGATTGACCGCGTGCAGCCACTCCTGGCCGGAGTCGCTGCGATACGGGATGACCAGGGCGCCGTCTGCGCGCGCAGACCGCGGACCGGCGACCCGCTCGAGCATCTCGGCGTAGCCGGTGCTGCGTTCGAGCTCGGCGGCGAACGACTGCGCGACGTCCGGCAGCGTGAACACCCGATTCGCCGGTGGCCGCTGCGCCTGATGCAACTCGCCGCTGACACTCGTGTTGTACGCCGCGACCGCGGCCGGCAAACACGCCGCCTGGTACGCCCGCAGGCTTCGCCAGAGTCCGGGATACCTGGCCTCTCCCGCGACCTCCGGCAGCCATGGCTTGTTGATCTGCACCCACTCCAGCAGGTCGTCCGGGGTGGCGAAACTGTCCCTGGTGACCACGCGCGGATTCGGGAGTCCGGCCAGATCGGTCACGATTTCCCTGGCGAGGTCGTCGGCGTCCTTCAGCGCCGCCTCGCGGCCGACCGTCGGGGTTGCCTCGGCCACCGCGTCGGCGAAGAGGCGCACCACCGCATTGCCGGTCGGCGTGTCGACGAACTCGGCACCACCGAGTCTGCCCGGCACGATCTCCCTGAGCAGCCGCACGGCCGCGTCGACGGCCTGCCGATCGGTCGGCGTCCCAACGGTGGCGGCACGTGACTGCACGGAGTCCTCGGTCCAACCGCTCTCCGGTCGGTCGAGATTCGCCGCCTCCGGGGCCGTGACGTTCTCCACGGTCTGCGGATCGGCGGACAGCTCGGTATCAAGCCACTGTTCGGTCCCCGCCCACGAGTCGACTGCGACGAAGGTGTCCGGGACATCGATCTCGACGAACGGCTCCGCGCGGTCGCTGTCGGGGACCTCAGCGGTGAAGCCGAGGTCGCGGGCGATCTTGTCGACGACGGTCCGCACGAACTCCGAGAAGTTGTCCGACCGCGTCTGCGGGAGGTACTGCCGAACCGTCGCGTCCCCGCTGAGCGCCGCCGCGACGACCGAGCCGACGTCGTCGCGCAGGCCCAGCCGCGCGAAGAACGACGTGCGTGCGACGAACTCGCTGTCGTCGGCCGTGGGGATCGTGTACTCGAAGAAGGCCAGGTCCCGAAGAAACCTGGCCTTCGTGTTGCCTTGCTCGGTTTGTTGTCGTTCCGCCTCCACTTGCCGTGCGGCCAACGCGCGCACGACGTCGACGTCGAAACTTCGCACCTGCCCGGATGATCTCGGCGCAGCGGCGACGGTGGACGAAACGTCGTGAGCGTCGACGCCACGGATCGGTCGCGACATCTGCTCCGACCGGTCGTCCGCCTCGCCGGGCGTCTGCTCGGACGGGCTCGGCTGGGTCTGGGTGCCGGCCCCGCCCCCGGACTCCGCCTCGGTCGGTCCCCCGGGCTCCGCCTCGGACGTTTCCCCGGACTCCGCCTCGGGGCCCGGTGCCGGCGGCTGCGCGCCACCGGGCAGGCTGGGGTCGACCGGCGGAGGTGGCGGCGCGGGCCGGCCGCCCGCGTCCGGCCCGTCCGGCCGTGGCTGAAGGTCGGCGAGGACCGAGTTGACGACCACCCGCACGAACGCGTCGATCACCAGGACGGCCAGATTCTGCACACCGCGCTGGACCGCTTGCTGGAGGATGTCGTTGCGCGCGGCCGGAGGGAGGGCGCGGAGCAGCGGGATGAAGCGGGACTTCGTCGCGTCGTCCGCCGCACTGATCAGGGTGTCGAGCAGGCCGCGCAGCTGCGGGGGCAACGACCTGTGCCACGCGTTGATCTCCTGGGAACTGCCCGTCGGGATGCCGCGAAGCACGGCAGGCATGAATGGTCGCAGGTCACGATCGACGGCAAAGGCATGGACGATCACTTCGGCGACCGCGTCCTGGACGCCGTGCGTGGTGAGCAGTGCCGACGCCGTCGGGTGCGATTGGAGGTACCGCTGGTAGCCGGCGCGGATCACGTCCACCGCGCTCCTGGGGAGCGAGGCGGGAACTCCCTTGGCCGCCAGATGACCCGCCACGGCCAGCAACAATTGCGGCGTCCACGCCCGCCGCTGGTCCTGCGGCCTGGGCGGAGCCTGCGCCGCCCTTGCTTCGGCGGCCTGGCTCGACTCGGCTTGCCCCGACTCCGCCTGGTCCGAGTCCAGGCGCGGCCGACGCACTTCCGGCCCTGAGTCGGCGGCATCATGGCCGCGCGTCCGCTTGCGGCCCTGCTGTTCCGCCTCGGCAGCGGCCCGCTGGCCACCGGCTTCCGTGATGCCCTCGAGGACCTCGCCGACCCCTTCTTCGTCGTAACCGTTGCGCGCCATCCACGCGGCCACCACGGCGACAACCCGGATGACATCCGCGTCGGGGTACATCGGGGTCGGCAAGCCCCTCGCCCGCCGGTCCGCCAGCAGTTGCGAGACCTCTTCGCGGACATCGGCAGACACGTCGGCCAGCGGCGGGGCGCTCCGCAGGAGTTGCCGGAACCTCGCCGGAGTCCAGCTCGTCCCCAAATCATCGGCGATCTTCTTGGACACACGCTGCGCGGTCGCGATTCTGGTGTCCTCGGACCCGGGATGGTTGGCGAAGACGTGGTCGAGCAAGCGTTCGACATTGTTCCTGACGCCGGGGTCCAGCAAATGCAGGATGTGGGTGGACATCATGACGGCCTCGGTGTCCATGACCGAGCTGTCGTCGGTGTCGTCGGCCAGATAAGCGGCCTCGACGTCGAGCTTCTGCACCGACCAGTCCGTCTCCAGGAACAGCGTGCCGATGTCGGCCGCCCTGCCGTGCTCGGCGGCCAGGAACGACGGAATCCACGTCTCGGTAGCAGCCAGGCCCGTTCCGAGTGTTCGGGCAAGCGCCAGCGACAGCTTGTAGCCGGCTACCACGCCGTCCGGCGAATACGACACACGATGAGCAACGAGCGTCCGTAGCGCGTCGAGCTCCGTCTCGGCGGAGCGTCGGTCATGGGTGTGGGCGACGATGGCCTCCGCGACGCGGCGTGCGTTCATCTGAGACTTCGGCGCGGCGGCCGTCAACTGGAACTCCGCGAACTCTGCTTCGTCGCGAACGGAGCTGCGAGTCCACGGCTTGCTCTGCAGCGTGGCGTCCAGGTCGGTCTCGCTCGTCCCGGAGATGAACTCGGACACCTGGCTCGACACCGCTGGATCGCCGACGTTCAGCTGGCCGGCGATGTGACCGGCCAGTCGGTACGCCCCTGCGCCACCTTGCGGGGAGTGGACGATCCGGTGCGTGACGAGCAGTTCCAGCGCCGTCCTGGCCTCGCCGGTCAAGCGCTCCCCGGTGTGCTTGGCGACGATGTGCCCGGCGAGTCGCTTCGCGCGAGCGCGTTCGGAGGGATCGAGCAGAGTTACCTCGTAGTCGGCAACCGTCACTTCGTACAGCAGCGACTGCGCGTTCCAGGCGACCTGGCTGAGCAGGGTGTCCTTCTGCTCCTGGGAGAAGCCGGCGGCGAGAATCGGTGGCCGCCCCGGTCCGCCCGGCAGCTGTGTCCCGAGTTGCTCGGCGAGGTACCGCGAAAACGCGAACGCGCCGGCGACCTTGGTCGGAGAGTTCAGGACGCGATGTGCGATCAGAGTCGCCAGCTGAGCCCGGTGCGCTTTGATCGGCTCGCCGAGGTGGGTGAAGAAGACGACGTGTTTCGCCATGCGCTCAGCCGCGCGGCGCGTCGTCTCGTCCGCCGAGATGTCGGCTTCGGCCCCGCGGGCCTCGTAGGCGACACGATCCAGCGACCATGCGATGTCTCGCAACGCCGCCTCGAGCTCCGCCTGATTCTTGACCGAACCGATCACGGGCGACGGCAGCGGATCCGCAACTTGCCTCCCCGACCGCTGCGCGAACCGCATCGCGGTCGACCACGCGTGCTCGACGTTCAGGTTGTTGCCGAGGTTCAGGGTCACCAGCGTGCCGAGCTTGTCCGTCTCCTCCGCGCTGAGCCGCGCGGTGTCGTGCGTTCGCTGCACGAGTTCGCGCCCCAGCTTCACCATGCCGATGAACTGGTGAGGACCGATCGGTCTGTTGGCCGGCGGCGCGTGATCGGCGGGATACGAACCGGAAGTCTGGTCGTCGCGGGCGCTGAACAGGCTTAACCCGTCACTGTCGTAGCCGACCACGAAGAGGTTCGCAGCCAGCCGCAGGTCCAGCACTTCCTCGTTGGTGATCCGGGATCCGTCCCGGTTGAAGGGGGTGTGCCGGTAACCGTCGCCGTGCCGCACCGGCAGCACATTCACGATGTAGCTCGGGCGGCCGTCGACGCCGGCGGCGATCACCGTCGCGGTGGCACCCTCCGGTCTCGTGGATCTCGCCAGCCGCCCCATGATCACATCGATCCCATCGCGGCCGAAGCCCGCGTAGTACAGCCTGGCCACCGGCTTCCGGTCGTCCCTTCCGCGGCGTACGGGAGGCACGGGCAGCCCGTGCGATCTCCGGTACTCCAGGTGCGCGTCGAGTGCGCCGTAGTCGAGCACGAAGTGCCGGTTGTCGGAGGCGGCGTGGCCGACGAAGTTGCCATCCGGCACCACCTCGGTCACGTCGTTCGGCAACGGAATGTAGGAGTGCCGCGCCGGAGTCGTGAGCGCGCCGCGGAATCGCCGCCGCGGTCGCCGCCCTCCCGCGGCCGGGGCGGTGATCGCGAAACCCATGTCGCGCGCCAGTTGCGCGGTGAAGGCCGGGATGTCGACCCAGTGCGGATACCTCGATGCGAAGGACGCGACGAACCGGGCGATGTCGGTCATCGACAGCGAGGTCTCGGTGAACAAGCGCTCGCTGTCGAAGTGACGTTGCACCTCCGTCTGAGCTGCGGTGAGCACGTCGTCGGGAAGTGATTCGGTCCACAACGTCGAGCGCGTGCGCGTGATTTCGGCGACGAAGTCGACCGCGGGATCGGTGTCCGCCTGGCCGACCACCGGGTCCGCATATTCCGACGTCAGCGTCCCGAGTGCGTCACCGAGGAGTTCCGAGATGTCGATGGGGTACACCGGATGGTTGATGCCGATCGACGCCAGCACGATCGCGCCGGCCATTTCTTCGGGAGTGGTTCTCAGTTCGGCGAGCTTGTCGACGTCGTGGATCCTGGCGTCGTCGTTCGCCTGGTCGACCAGGTCTTGATCGAGGTCTTCCGCAAGAAGTGCCGCATCGCCGACCAGCTCGCGGTACGCGTCCGGTGTCAGGTCGGCTCCGAGCGCGCGCACCCACTTCTTGACGAGATCCTTGGCCGGTTCCGAATTCTCGTTCTCGATCAGGGTGGCCGCGACCAGATCCCGCAACGACGCTTTCAGACCGAGCTGCTCGTAGGCGTCGGGCCGGGCGAACGCCATCAGCAGAGCATCCGCATTGTGCCGGGCATCCTCGACGGTTTCCTCGTCCCGCACCCCTGCCAGCGTCTCGGCCGCGTTCTCCGCTGCGGAGTGGAACAGGAACACCGTCCGCGGCGACTGCGCGACCGCGGGCGCTGCCGGGGCCTGGGGCGCTGCGTGACGCCTGGATCGCAACGCGTCGGAGATGAGGTCGCGTGCCGGCTTCAAAGTGTTGAGTACGTCCCCGATGACGCCGGAGATGTGACCCGGTGTCATCGCGTCCGAGCCCCCGTATTCCAGGACGTACGCGACCATCGCCGCCACGTCGTCGACCGAGAACCCACGCTCGATCAGCTTCGCTTCGTCGTGCTGACGCTGCACCACCGCGACGGCCTTGGCCACCACGTCCTTGTTCATCTCGCCCAGGTCGGCGAGTGCCTGATCACGGAGCTCCGCGAAACTTTCGGCAGTTCGCGCCGTGCCCAGGCCCTTCGCCATCCCGCGGAGCTGACCGATCAGCTCGGCGGTGCTGGGCGTCCGCGTCGACAGGCGCGCGATCGCCAGGGGCATCCGGTCGGCCAGACCGAGACCTTCGAGCGCCTGCATGTCATGGAACACCAGCATCCATGCCTTGGCCTGCTGGATCTTCTCCAGTGCCGCCGGGTCGGTCTCGGGGTTGTTGCGCTGGAATTTGCCTGCCTCAGTGGTGACCCACTCGCTCCACTGCTGCGGGGTGGCCAACTCGTCCAGCTCCGGGATCACGGACACCGTCGACGCAATGCTCGGTGCTGGGCTGGCAGCGCGCGACACGGGAGGCTCCGAGCCGGCCGGCGTCCCGGGCTCCGGACCGGCCGGGGATTGCGAGCCGGACTCCGCAACGGCCGGCGTCCCGGGCTCCGGACCGGCCGGGGATTGCGAGCCGGACTCCGCAACGGCCGCGGACTGCGGCGCTGCTTGCTGCACTGCCTGCGACGGCGAATCAGTCGCAGTGCTCGACGGCGCAGGAGCGGGGCTTGACGCCGACGGGGTTTCCGCCCCGCCGCGTAGGGGGAATCGCAGCGGCCGGTTGACGTCTCCGCCGTTGGCGGCCGCCCACTCCCTCAGCGCCTCGCGCACAGCGCGGATGGACTCGGCGAGCTGGTCGCCGCCGGCGCCCCGGTGTGCCTTGGCGGCGACATCGCGCAGCCCGAGCTCGTACAGCCGCTGGACCCCGGAACGCACCCAGGCGGTGCGGCTGTCGTCATGCGCGCGCACCTGGTCGGCGAAAGCCCGCACGACCGACCACTGCGGAGTGTTCTCGACCCGCGATTTCGCCCGCAGCCACACTCGGTCGGGCAACCCTGCGAACTCGCGCGCGGCCGCCGCTGCGCGCTCGCGCAGCTCGTTCGCCGCCGGCGTCGCGGCGAACGTGTCGCCGCCGTCCGGGGTGAGGTGCATGTCGTCGACCGCCGCGGGGTTGCGCACCAGGCCGTTGGCCGCGGCCCACTCCCGTACGAGTGTGTCGATCTTGGTCACGACATCGCGCACGTTCTCCGGGATCGCGCCATCGCCCTTCGGGTGGCCCTGCGCCCACGACTCCTGGACGGCGTTCATCACCACCCACAGGGCGGGCCGCATCAGGGTCGAGCGGGCTTCCCGCCTGCCGGGCACCGTCCGGGCGGGATCGTTCGCGGCCTCCAGCTTGCTCACGAACTCGGCGACGTCGCGCAACGCCCGGACGGCGACGCCGTTGGCGGCCTGCTTGTCGCTTCGGCTCAGCGGCGCGAAGTCGGCCTCGGCCGTGCGGGCGTGCTCCTGCAAGTCCGCCACGCTGGAGAACTCGACCGACCCCGCCCCCGGCATCTTGACGTCGGCATCGACGTCCACGTCCGGCGCGGTGAGCTCGGTCGACGGGACGGTCGGCCCTGACCAGGCGCTGCGAGCGTCCGCTGACGACGCGAGATCATCGAACGCCGCGTCGGTCGCGGCCCGCTGCCTGCCGTACGCGCCAGTTGTCTGCGCCCCGGCACCCGCTGGACGCCCGTCGCTGTCACTGTCCGAGACGTCGGAGTCCTCGCTGATCGAGTCCCTGTCCGAGGGCCCTTGACGCGACGGACCACCGTTGTCACCGCTGTCCGGCCGGGTCGTGGTAGGCGGTGGTGCGGACGGAGTCGGCCGACCACCCGGCCACACCGGCTGAACGATCGTTTCCGTACGGCCCGCTGGGAGCCTGAACTGCAGGCGGATCGGAATGAGGGCTGCGAGCGCCCGGGCAGCGTCCGTGCCGATGATCTCCGCGGCCTGTCCCAATGCGTCGCGCAGCGCACTCTCCACGGCGGCCGCACGCGTCACGCCGGCTTGCCCGTCATGCTGCGCCGACAGCACGAGCAGGGTCGGCGCGTCACCGATGCTGCGCCGGTTCTCGTCGACCATGCGCTGCACGATCGGCGCGATCATGGCCTCCGCCGCGTCGCGCAGCGCGCCGTCGTTACGCACCAGCTGCTCGGGCAACACATACGCACGGGTCGAGGCTGTCCGGATCGTCTGGGCTAGGGCCTGCGCGGCTTGGAGACCGGCTTGGTGTCCACGAACCATGCCTTGCGCCGCGACCAGGTACTGCATGTCGTCGAGCGTCAGCTGGCCGATGCCGGTGTGGTACTCGGTGTCGCGGCTCAGCTGGGCTTGCCGCAGCCAGCCGGCCGCGCGGTTCAGCCACATCGCCGAGCTGCGCCCGTCGGCCTCGACCACCTCGCGGGCGACGGCGACGCGCCTGTCGAACCCGACGCTGGACCAGCTGGTGACAGGCCGCCACTGGCGTACGACGTCCCGCAGTTCCTGCGCGCGAATCTGCATGTCGATCAATGCGGGAACCATCTGCACCGCATTGCGCAGCGCGGTGTCGGGGTCGGCGGCAGGTGGCCGGCCGTTCTCGGATCTGCGAGCCGCCAGGACCTGCTCGACGAACCGGTCGACCACGGCATCCAGCGCCGCGTCGTTGTCCCGCGTGAGGACGAACCGGACCCGTTCCGGCGTCGCCACCTGCGCCAACAGCTCGCGCAGGTGGTTCGACACCCAACTCCGTTCGTCGGAGGTCATGTCCTCCTGCGGGCGGGAAAGACCGGTCACGTAGCTGCGCGGGTGGATGCCGGTGACCAGCCGCGGTATCAGGCGACCCGCCATCAGATCGACGAGGCGGCCCATGCCGGCGGCTCGATCCTCGGTGCTCACCGAACCGCCTTGCGCCGCGCGGGCGTCCGTGACCGTGATCGCCGGGGTGTCGGACGTGGCCGGCGCCTCGCTGACGGTCGGCGCACCACTCGTGGCGGGAGCACCGCCGGCTTCGGGCGCACCCGACGTGGCCGGCGCGTCACCTGTCGCCTCACTCGAAGCCGGCGCATCCGACGTCGCCTGCGCGCCGCTCATGGCCGACGAACCAGCGGCTGCGGGCGCCGATGGCGCGGACGCGGACGGCTGTTGGGCCTGACGTTGAGCTTCCTCGTCGATCAACCTCGTGAAGTTGTCGAACACCTCCCAGACGCTGTTCGCCGAGCGGATGTTCTCGAAGCCTTGAGCCAAGGCCAGGGCGAGGAGGTCCAGCTCCTGCTCCAGCGCGCCCGCGTTCGCCGCGTCCGCGATGAAGTGGCGGCGGTTCGCGGTCCGGAGCAGGGCAGACCGGGCGTAGCTGCGGAAAGCGACTGTCAGCCAGTCGTGCAGGCGCCCGGCAGTGCTCTCGGGAAATTCCTGCGTCTGACCGGCCGTGTCGGCGGTCCGAGTCAGATGCCGCACAACCATCGGTTCCACGCGTGCCAGCATCGCCTCGGCGACCTGCTCGGGCGTCACACGCAGCCGCTCGACGAAGGTGTCCAACAACATGGCGAAAGCGTCGATCCACTCGTCGGCCCGCGGCGGCGCGGTCAGGCCGCCGAGCAGCTGCTCGTCCGGCATGGGGAGCGAGGCCAGTGCCACTACCGACGCCATGTCCTCCCGTACCTGCTCGGCATCCGCGGACTCGAAGATCCCACGCAAATACGAGTTGCGCGCCATGCGCTGGCGCAAGTCGGACATGGCCTGCCGGCGCACCTCGCCCCAATCGCGCCCGGCCTGCTGCGCGAGCTGCTGACCCGCGACGTTCGCATCCTCCGCCCAACTCCGCAGAACAGCGGTGTCCCACCACAGCAGCGGTCGCACGACTTGGTGCACCAGTACGGTTGCCCAGGCAGGAGCCACCTGCGCCTGCCCGCCGGCCCGCCAGGCGGCGGCCACGATGGCCACCATGGTGGGCATCGGGGGACCGAACAGCACGGAGCGCAGGGCCAGGTCGTCCCCGGCAGCATGGATGAGCGCTTGCCGAGCACCGCGCCGGTAAGCGTCGGCGTCGAACGGGTCGCCGTCTGCGAGGTCGCTCAGCGAGTCTTGCGCTCTGGCTCCCCAGGACTCGAAGTCCTCCGCGGTCCACCGGGGAACGTCCGACAACTGCGGCACCGGCGAACGGGTGACTTCCAACCGCACGAAGACATCGCGTGGCAATTCGGCCTGACGGCTGTCGATCGGCACCCCCTCCAGGTCAGGGAATCCGAATCCGCCGGTCGACATGTGGTTTTCCCGCTCGTCGTCGATCCCTTGCCAGAAGCCCGTGTGCACCGCATCGGCGAACAGCAGGAGGTCCTCCGGGCCGACGTCGGCAATCACCTCGATCCGCATGTCCTCGGCGCCCCACGCGCGGTGGGCCAGCCAGTCCTGGAAGTGGTATCTCCCGATGTGGCTCGCGGTGTCGACCACATGGTCCACCACGATGCCCCCGCTGGGTGGCGACGCGATGTGCCACACCACCGTCCGGGCCGTCGGGTCGCTGACCAGCTGGACGTCGAAGATGTTGCGCGGCTCCGTCATCGACTCGGTGGTGTCGACGCTGTCCACGGACGACTGGGACGAATCGGCGTCCTCGCTCCACCGAACCCGAACTTCGACGTGCTCGCCGGGTTCGAGCTGCGCGCTGGTCAGCACCTCGGCCCGGCTCAGCACACGCTCCACATCGGCGGCCGCTGCCGAGAACTCGTCCCAGATGCTCGTGCTGAGGTAATCGACCGCTCTACGCAGGCCCTCCGCAATGTTGTTCGCCCGACGCGCGCCCGCCCCCTCGCTGTCGTCCGGGTAGGCGACGGTGAACACCGGGTCGTAGGGCTGCCTGGCACCCAGACGTTCGAGTGCCGCCAAGGTCGCGGAACGCACGATCACGGCCAGCTCGCCGTCGTGGTCCCCGGTCCGCTCCACTTCACCGGTCTCGAACTCCAGCCGACGTCCGCTCAGCATCTGGTCACGGAACTGGTTGACGGCTGCCACGAGGTCCGCGGCGGCGGCCGCGGCAGCGGCAGGCCCCCCGAGCACGTTCTCCCGCGCCACGAGGTACCGCATGCTCTCGTAGTCGACGAGACCCGCAGGCGTGTCGTAGATCGGCTGTTCGACGAGACCTGCTCGCCGCAGTACGTCGGCGGCGTCGGCGAGCCGCTCCTGCACCGTCGACGAGTTCGATTCGGCCTGAACCTCGACCATGGCCCAGGTCACTTGCTGTTCCAGCTCCTGGCTGGTCCATTCCGAGAACGGCCACCACCGCGACTCCTGCTGCTCGCTCCGGTCAGCGGTCGTCGACTCGCCGGGACCGGCTTCACCCTCGGCGTCGACGGTGGTCCGGGCAGTCTGCTCTGCGCCGCTCTGCTCCCGGTCATCGGTATTGCGACCCTCCGACGAGATGTCCTCCGCTTCGCGGGACATCGGCTGGTCGCGGTCGCCGGTCGCACCGCTCTCGTCTCTGTCGGGTGGCGGGGCCTGCGGTCGGCTCGCGTCGGCAGGCAACTCCGGAGTCACGGTCGCCCCCGCCGACCTGGCCGCCGGTGTCGTGGCAGGGCCCGCCTGTGATTCTCCGCTGTTGCGTCGGCTGAACGCGCGGCGAACCTTACGGCCGCCCGACGACGCCTTGGGCACCTCGGTGCCCTCCCGCAGCACGGCTGTCGTCTGCCCGCCCGCTGTCGGGTTGCTCAACGGAACGTCACCGATGATCAACTTGAGGATCTCGCCGTACCGTTCCGGCGTCGTCAGGTCGTTGATCACCACATTGCCGTCGCGGTCGACGCTCCAGAAGCCGCCCATGATCGTGCCCTGGATCTCGATCCCGGCGTTCCGCAGGAACTCGTCGACCAGACCGGCCATGTGCCCGTTCTCGTGCGCGCTGAACGCCACCGGCTGGTCGGGGTGCCAGTGTTGCTGGTCGACCGTCCTCGCCGCCTCGGCGTCGAAGCCCACCGGCGCGACGCGGTTCATCCACACCACGTGGTGCACGACGTTGGTCTCGTTCGGCTGCTCGAACCGGAAACGCACCAGGTCGCCCGGCTGACCGGCCGCTTGCTGCTCGGCAGTCGGAGGCAGCCGCAGGTTCAGCGAGTTCCAGAACCCGGCGCCGGCCTCGAGCTGGTGCCAGGCGCGCTCACGCCAGCGGAGGTCGTGCTCCGCGCGGTCCGGAGTGACCGGGCCCTCGATGCCGCGCACGTCCACCACGAAGGTGAGTTCGCTGATCGTCTCGCCGTCCTGCACCGCTCGCCGGACCTCGAACGCCGAGCGCACCGCCGGGGAGCTCTCCACGTCGAACGGGGAGGTCGCGCCGGGGCGGCGCCTGGGGAGGGCGCGAACGGCGCCGCGCTGGACCGGCTCCGTGGCGGCCAGCTGGTCCCGCGGGTAGTTCACGAAACGCTCGTAGCCGTGGCCAGGCTCGGCGCCCGAACGCTCCGGGTGCAGCTCCGGCGGCGTGGTGTCGGTGGTGTCGGTGGAGTCCCGCTCGTCCGCTCGCGTTTCCGCAGGCTGCTCGGTCGTGGCCGCATCGTCGACCGTGTCGGGAGACGCGCCCTCGTCCACCGGCGCATCCGTCCGCTCCCCCGCAGGCTGCTCCGTCGCGGCCGCATCCTCGGCGGCCGTGTCGACGACCTTCGTCTCGTCCGGTGTCGCCGTCGCGTCCTCGCCACCCTCGGGCCGGGGCTCGCCCAGCGCATCGGTGCTCGACTCAGGCAACGCGCCGATCAGCGCCAGCACGGACGGGTCCACGTCGATCAAACTCTCGCCGTCCTCGGCTGTCGCCGGCCCTGCCTCGGACCCGGCGTCCTCGACGACCGCTGAGTCCGTACCGGGGTCCGGCTCCGACGGGGTCGAGGTCCCGCTGCCGGACGACAACGTTGTGACCACGGACGCCGCGTCGAGCTCACTGCCGGCGGTCAGCTCGGCGGCCGAGTCGTCGGGCCTTGTGTACGGACGTGGCCGCTGCCCCTCGTCGGCGAAGAACTGCACGCTGGCGGGCCCCTCACCGTGGGCTCGGGTGAACACGATCCGGTCGCCGACGACGTCCTCGATCCGCACTTCCCGGGCATCCGGCGCGAGCCGCAGCAGCTGCTCGAACCGCGCGACGACCGAGCGACGCAACTCCTCGGCGGCGTTCTGGTTGAGGTCACCGACGACGTGCACCTGCAGGCGCGGCTCCGCGCCGTTGCGCGAGGACTCCAGCATCCGCTTCGCGAGCCGCCACAACGCCAGATCCTGCTCGGTGTCGATACGGCCGGTGCCTGGGTCGGTGATGGTCACGTCCGGCTCGGCCTTGAGGACGACACCGTTGCGCGCCCGCTCGAGTTCGAGGTCGCGATGCGCCTTCGCCTCTTCCCACTCGTAGGTGGCGATGTTCAACGCGTCCTCCGCGGCGCGCACGGCGTCCTCGACGGCGGCCACATCCTCGGCGTGCACGCCGCGTTCGACGAGCGCCCCGATCGAGGCTTCGACTTCCGGCCGCTCCGCCGCGACCCCGAGCACCTGGCGCACGACCTGCTCGTCCAGCACCGGCGCTTCGTACAGCCGCCTGATCTGTGCCAGCTGCTCGCGCACCGCGGCAAGCGCGCTGACCGCCCTGGTCCACGCCGCGTCCTTCGCCGCGAACGCCGCCTCCGCGTTCACCAGCGAGCTGGGGATCCGGTCGTTGCGGTCGGTCCGGTGGATCACCGCCGCGTTCTCGATGGTGACGTCGCCGACGGCGGACACCTTGCGGGTGAGCTGCACCGTCTTGTCCGTCATCGGGACGGAGCGCACCTTCGCGCTCGGGGTGGCGACGAACCGCAGCCGCACATCCTCCAGCCACGAACTGCTCAGCTTCGGCTTCTCCGCGGACGACTCGGCCGTCGTGGACGAGGCCGTCTGCTCGGATGCCTCGGCCGCCGTGGTCGGAGAGCTGTGGTGGCCCAGCAGCGTGATGTGAGTCAGCAGGGCAGGCAGACCGGCAGCGACGAGTGGAGCCGAGTACAGCTCGACGTGCAGCGGCCGCTCGGACACCTCGTGCTTCTCGGTGACGGTCTCCTGCTGGTCACCGCCGAGTTCCAGCCGCGCGCTGGTGGACACCAGGTTCGCCGAACTCCCCGGCGCGGCGAGCAGTGCGAGATCGATGCCGGTCTCGGGTGGCAGCGGAAGCGGCACCCAGCCGGAGTACATCGCCTGCAGGCCGCCCTTGAGGACCTCGTCCACCAGGAACGCGCGCAGGCTCATCCGGACCGCGTCGGTGACGGTCCCACCCGCCTCGGTGATCACGTTCTCCGCGACCGCGACCAGCGCGTCCAGGTCCGACAGCGCCCACTCCGGGGCACCGTCGCCCTTGGTCACGAAGAAGTCCGACACGAACGAACCGTTCGGCGGCGGCGTCAGATTGCCCGGCTCCTCCCGCCAACGGCGGTTCGCCTCGACCGACGGCTTCTCGCGCCGCACCTCGGTGTCGCGCACCAGACCGAGCTGGTCGTCGGCCAACCCGAGCGAGGTGGCGTCCTCGAGTGCCCTCTGCACGTCGAACGCTCGCGACCGGACGACGTGCGCGAGCTGCCGACCGTCGCGCCACACGGAGATGTCGAACGCGAACTCGAGCCGTTCCTGCTGCATCGCGCCGGACACGGTCGCGGTCTGCTCCGCGACCCGCGCGGCCGTCTCGGTCCTCGACCTCGACGTCGTCCCGATCGCGGCCTCCGTGTACGTGCCCACCGACCCCGCGGCCCAGCCGGGCTTGCCCAGGCCCTTGCTCGGGTCGCTGAGGAAACCGACCAGGTCGAAGAAGTGCTCTGGGGTCAGGTGCGTCAGGTTGAAGCTGTTGATCTTCGACAGCAGCACGGACAACCGGTCGGTGAACGTCAGCTTCCCCGGGACGCGCTCCCCCGGCACCGGCTCGGCCACGCGCTTCGCCGTCAGGTGCAGCTCGTAGGTCTGGCCGGTGCGCTTGTCCTCGAGCCGCAGCGGATGCAGTTTGCGTCCGGTGGAGGCGTCACCGATCTTGCCCCGCACGTCGCGCAAGAACTCGGTGATCGTCGTGTAGTTGTCTTGCGCGCCGTGTGCCGGCGAACGCGGAATGATCCGGTCCGCCACCTCCTTGCCCACCGAGTCGACCAGGCTCCGGTACAGGTCGGGGATCGCGTCGGTCAAGTTGATCGGGTTCGGCACGTGGTTCAGGCCGCGCGACCATCGCTGACCCTCGACTGCCGCGCCGTCCGGGCCTGTACCGGCGCCCGCGCCGTCGTCGTCGAACCAGGTCCCGAACGCCATTTCGGCCATGGCGAGGCGGGACTGTTCCTGCTCGCTGGCGGCCACCATCTCGCGGTACTCCGCCTCGGTGGCCCACACGTAGACCTCGCCCAGATCCAGCTGTTCGGCCGCCCGCCGCAGCTGTTTGCGGGGCACGTCGCGATAGTCGGGCCGGGGTTGGCCTGGCTGCCGCTTCTTCAGCACCCGCCTGCCGGCCTTGCCGTAGGGCTCGCTCTCCACCACCTGGACCGTGCGCAGCTTTCCGCGAACCAGGATCTTGCGCTCCGGCTGTCCCTCGGCCGACGTCGTCCCTTCCGCGTCGACGCGCGCACCGGGTTGGCGGCCCAGGGTGGTCGTGAACATCCTGGGCATGAACGCGTTGAGCAAGGTCGGCTTCAGCGGTCCGAGCGTGCCCGGGTCGGCCAGCAAGACGTCCTGTCCGGCGCCCTCGGACGTCCATTCGATGCCGCGTTCGTGGTCGACGATCGTGTAGCCGCTGGACTCGTTGGTGCCGCGGGTCCACTTCGAGTACGGCAGCGCCACCGGGTCGAGCAGCATGGCCGAGTGGGCCATCACCACGTGGTGACCGGTGCTGTTCTTCTGGTTCGACGGCGACACGTGGAACGTCTCCGGCCCGCCGAACGGCACCACCTTCGACCGAGAGTTGTTCTGGTACGCCGCGGCGATCCACGCCTCCTGGCCGCCGTCGAGCGGCTTGCCCACGACCGCCCGGACCATGCGGCGGAACGACTCGGTCATGTGTTGCACGGCGTCGACGGGACGGGCCCACTCCAGCTTGTCCAGCAACGGCGAGTAGGTGCGGCGCAAACGGTCCTGGCCGGGCTCGCCGGTGTGGTTGATCGCCACGTCGCTGAGCCTGGTGACGGTCGGATCCGGCACCTCGCGCTGCTCGGTCAGCTCCGGGATCGCCGCGTCGGACTGTTCCACGAGCGCGTCGAAGTCGACCTGCACCGGCTCGGCTTCCAGCGTCTCGTTGGCCGGCAGCGGCCGCGGCTGCTCGGAGTGCCGGGGACGCAGCGCCTCGGACAGGTGTCCGTCGTCGATCCAGTACGTCCCGCTGATGTGGTAGTTGACCCGGCCGGTGTAGCGGCGATAGGAACCGGGCTCGATCGAGCCGTCCGGATTGAGCGCGCCGGACGTCGTGGTGGTCTTCGAGCCGCTGCCCGACCCGATGGCAACCGAACGGCTGCCGGTTCCGATCGACCGGAAACGGCCCTGGACGTAGCCACTCCGATGGCTGCCGATGAGGTAGACCCGGGGCACCAGTGCGCCGAGGCCGCCGGTCCTGGTCGACTTCTTCTTGTACTCGACGCCGCGCTTCGTCCTGTGCGTCTCCTGCGAGCCCTGCTCGATCTTGACCAGGTCGCCGGCGCGCGCCGTCTCGATCTCGCGGACGACGGTGATCTCGGCGTGGTAGGTGTGACCGCGCCCCTCGGACTCGAAGTGCAGCCTGAGCACCGGGCTGGCGCCCAGCGCCTCGTCCCGCACCTGTTCGCGTGCGGACACCGCGTGGCGAACCTGTTGCGCCAGCTTGCGCCGCAGCATCGGCTCGCGTTCCCGCATCCCGAGCAGCTGCCGGACCTGCTGTTCGAGCCTGCGCATCAGGCCCTGCTCGAACACTTTCTCGTCGGACGGGTCGGTGAGGAATCCGCTGTCCCGCCAGGACCACCGGTGGTGTCCCGGCAGTTCCGGCAACGCCGCCAAGATCTTCTGCGCGACCTGCGCACCCGCCCCGGTGTGGTGCAGCACGGCGCGTTCCAGGGAGGCCGGGACACGCCTGCCGGTCAGCTCGAGGCTCCGGCCGGAACCATCTTCCTCGCGGTCGGGTTCGGCGGGTCCGATGCCCGCTTTGCGCGCGTCGCTGGTCGTGGCCCACCGGCGCGCTTCGTAGGCGTCCTCGAAAATGATCTCGGGCTTGCCGACCTCACGCACCTGCAGCTCGCCCTTGGTGACGAACAGCGTCACTTTCTCCTTGGTGACCTGCGTCCGATCGGACGAGTCCTCGTTCGTCAGCGACTGCCCGTGCTGCTTCGATGCGCCGCCGATGAACTGCACACCGCCGCCCACCAGGAGGTCGCCGGCCGGAAGGACCGGGCCGACACCCAGCTCCACGTACCCTTCGCGCTTGGCGTCGGCAGTGGAGCTGACGTCGTGTCCGACCGACGTCGTGCGGGCCACCTTCGCGCCGTCGACGTCCTGCAGGTACTCGACGGTGTGCACGACCGCACGCTTCTGCAGAATGACGCGCTTGCTCCGGAACCGGAGCTTGAGCCAGTTCGGCCCCTTCACCAACGTCTCCGTGGTGACCCAACCCTCGCCGTTGCGCGCCTGCTCGGGCGTGACCTCCATCAACGGCAGGCTCGTCTTGATCGCGTCTTCCGACAGGAACTGCTCGACCTGCAGGCGGGCGGCCTGGTTCCGGCGCAGCAGGGCCTTCGGCAACCGTGCCTTGATCTTGTCGACGATTCCCGGCTCGGTGAGTGTCTTGCCCTTGTAGGTGGCCCGGCTCTCGGTGTTGAGTTTCAGTTCTTCCACCACGGCCGGCGGCAGTGGGGCCTCGGCGGGCCTGCCCGCGCCGGAGGATCTCGCGAACACCTTCGGCACCCGCATCGGCACCTGCAGCTGGTCGCGGACCTCGACGTTGTCGGCGACGGTGTTGCCCGCCTCGTCGACCACGGTGGCGACCACCCGCACCGGCACGTCCGTGTTGACGGCGGTCGGGACGCTGATCTGCATGGTGGACGCGACCGGAGCGTTGATCGACTCCGACCGGGCGGCATTCGGCCGCAGCAGGTTCACGAACGCCAGGAAGTTGATGAAGAAGCCTTCCGCCTGCGTCGGTGTGAACCCGGCGAAGATGTGGCGCCGATCGCGGTTGGCGCTGCGGGACACCCCGGACTTGCTGTTCGCCGTCGCGGTCCCGCCGGCCTCCTCCACTGCGCCGTTGGCCAGCGCGACGTCGTTGAGCTCGGGGAAGACGGTACGCAGCGTGACGCGGTGTGGTACGCCGTTGACCAGCACGGTGAACGGCCCGGTGGAGCCGTCGCGCAGGCTCTGTGGGTTCGTCGTCAGGCGCTCGCGAATCGCGGTCATGCCGACGACGTCGGCGTCCTGGGGCCACATCGCGCGCAGCCCGTTCAGGACGTTGTCCACGTTGCGGGCTTCGCCGGTCTGCTCGGGGCCGGTTCGTGGCGTCGATTCGGCGGGGAGCGGGATCGGGGTGGTGATCTCCGCGGGCGGCAGGATCGGACCGTCATCGTCGATCAGCTCGGTGAATCGGGACGGCCGCCCCGACCCGGATGGGCGCTCGGTACCGGTCGACACCTCCGACCCCGACTCGACAGCCCGCTCCTTACCCTTCGGCTCACGCGACCGCGTCGGATCGACATCCTCCGGCGAAACGAACGAACCGTCATCGGACTCGTCGGCGAACCGGGACACCCTCCCCGACCCGGACGAACGCTCCGTACCGGTCGACGCCTCCGGCCCCGACTCGACCGGCACAGCGCGCTCCGTGCTGGTCGACGGCTCGATCTCTGCGAGCGAGGCGTCGTCGGTCTCCGGCAGGGGCACGTCCGCCGGGTCCACCTCGGCAACGGTGGACGTCTCGTGCGCGACGGTCTCGGCCTGGATGTCGTCCGAGTCGACCGAGGTCTCCTGGTGCGGTGCAGACTCCGCCGCAGGTTCGCCGGCCGTCTGGTCCAGCGGAACAGGCTCTGGCGCCCTGGGCCGCGGCGCGTCGTCCGGCAGCTGCGGCGTCACCTGACCACGGCGGAACCCGTTCTGCACGGCCCAGTCCCTGGTCAGGTCTCCGATCCGTCTGACCAGATTCTGCACCGGCATCGGCATGTTCTCGGGGGCGACCCCGATGGCTCCGCGACGCCAGATCTCGAACGCCAGCGCCTGCTCGGCGAACACCATGACCGTTCTGCGGTACATCACCAGCCGGTCGTCGTTCCGCGGCGTCAACCCGTCCAGGTAGGCCCGCACAACAGCCAGGTTCTCGTCGGCGGCGATCCGCAACGACAACTGCTCGTCCTGCGGAAGCTGCTGCAGGGTCATCGCCGCGATGCGCCCGTCGGCCTCCAAGCGGGCAAGACGGGCACCGATCGACTGGTCCTCGCTGTCGGCGACGGCCTGGTCCTCGGCGTAGCTCGGCAGCGCCGCGTCGCGACCACCGGGCGCATGCTCCGGGCCGGTCGCCGGGTCCGCGGTCATCCACTCGGCCAGGCCCGGGTCACCGATGCGTCCGTTGCTCGGGCCCGCCTCGGGCTGCTCGATGCCCGGCTCGCCCGCCGCCATGAACGCAGCCATGTCCTCGGTCAAACCCGGATCACCGAACCGCCCACCACGCGGCCCAGCCCCAGACTGCTCGACACCCGGCTCACCCGCCGCCATGAACGCAGCCATGTCCTCGGTCAAACCCGGATCACCGAACCGCCCACCACGCGGCCCAGCTGAGGTCTGCCGAATGTCCGGACTGTCGGACACGGCTTCGTACGCGGGCGCCGCGTTCAGCCCCATCCGCTCGATGGAACGCCGCACCATGCCGCTGGCGATGGCGTTCACCAACGCCACGTGATCGAGCCTGTCTGCCCGGGCGAAGTGGGCCAGCTCCGGCACCTGCTCGAGCAACGACAGCACCTGCTCGGAGCCGTCGTAGGCGTGTGCCACGAGCTGCTCCAGAGCTTCCACAGCGCCCGCGTTCTGGAACAGCTCCCGAACCGAGAAATGCACGCCGACCCACACCGAGCGCGCCTCGCCGAGTGCCTCGGCCGACGGCGCGACACCCGCAAGCCCCAGGTCAGCGAGCACATCGCTGAGCGACGCCGGATTCCACCGCCATCGCGGCGCTCCACCGTCCGAAGCGACCGTCGCACCCGACGGCGAACGACGGTGCCGCGGTCCGCGAGCCGCCTCCGGCGACAGGAGGTCCACCTCGGTGCCGGGAGCCTCTACGGCACCGCCCTCGGGAAGCGGTTCCTCGGTCCCGTAGCGCACGTGACCCTCGTCGTTCACCACGAACAGGTAGTAGTCGTGCGACTCGTCAGCGGTGTCGAAGCCCCATACGCGGTCACCGCTCCGACGCACCAGCCTCGCGGTGTTGTCGGTGACGTCGTACAGCGCGCCGTAGACGTCGAGCCCACGGGTGTCACGCAGAATCCCCTCGATCGCCCGAAGCCGCGGGATCCACGTGAGGGCACCAACCGTCACGTTGCTGCGCGGGTCGCCGGAACGTCCGCGGAGCCTCATCAGCACGACCTCGCCTGAGCTGTCGGCGGTATGACGCAGGACGTCGCCGGGGACGAAGAGCCGCCCGTCCGGCGGCTCCCGGTGTGAACTCGCACGGGACGACGTACGGCTCAGCGACAGCCGACTCAGCAGGTGGTCCACACGCGAACCCGCCGAGGACGGCGGCGATGCCGGCCGAGCCGCAGGCTGTTCCGCCGCCGACGGACCGGCCTCCGAGATCACGATGTTCGGGAAGGCATCGGTCGACGAGCTCGACTCGTCGGCGTCCGCCGTCGGGTGCTCGCTGCCGAAGTAGATTCGGCCGTCGCCGTTCACCAGGAACGCGTGGTACTCGTGGGTCGGGTCCAGCACTCTCAGCGGGTGGCCTTGGCCGTCACCCGGCGCGAAGACCATCACCCCGGTGCCCCGGCGATACACGAAAACCGAAGACCCGTCGGTGCTGTCGTGGAGAATGCCGTTGACGTCCTCCGTCGGTGCACCGTTGACCAGCGTCTCGACGTCGTGCAACCCGGTGGTCTGCCACAGCTCCCCCACCTGCAGGTCGGGGTGGTTCGCGGCGGTGACGTCGCGCAAGCGCTCGAGCACCCACTGACCGTCCGCCGACTCCGCCAGCACGGTGCCGGGAAGCCGGACCGGCACTCGCTCGCGCACCTCCGCTTCCGGCGATTGCGCTCCCGTCGATCGCGATGTCACCGGCTCCGACGGCCCGGCCTCGACGACGGACTCGCCGCGACGCAGCCGGTTGAACCGCTGTCCCATGCGGCGCCAGCGGTTCGGCGCCCCTTCGCCCTCGTTGCGATGGCGCGAGAAGTGACCGGCGAGACGCCGGAACAGATTCTCACCGGGGGCACCACCACGCAGCCGCATCCTCGGTTGCGGTCTCGGGGTCGTCGCGATCCAGGCGTCAAGGAGGGATCGCACCGTGGCTACGGCCTGTTGCACGGCTTCCGGCAGCACTTCGGGGTTCGTCGCCGGCGGGACGCCGTCCGGCCACGACATCCGCGCCGCGTCGGCCACCAGCCGAAGTCCCGGCACCAGGAAACCCTCACCGGCCATCTGACGCAGCAGCCTGGTGAACGACTCGTCCGCGAACTCCAGCCTGCCGACGTAGCTTCGCAGGTCCTGCATGGCGCGCACCGCTGTGCCCAGCGCCCGCAGCCGGGCCTCGGAGGGCAGTTGTGCCAAGCGGCTCTCGGCCTCCGCCACCTGCTCATGGAACTGCTGCAGTTGCGACCGGAAGTCGTTCGGCACAGGGCTCAGCGCTTCGTCGCCGGCGCGCGTGACGATCAGGTCGCCGATGAGCATGCGTACGACGTCCGGCACGAACGCGGTGATGTCGTCGGTCGTCCTCGGCGGGAGCATGTGCTGCACCAGTTCGTCTCCGAACCAGGCATGCAGCGCGATCTTGCGCACCGCCTCCGGGACACCGGCCCGCTCGAACTCTTGCGCGATGCCGGCAGGCATCTCGATGCCCGCGTAGGTCTCGCGCACGAGCTCGTTGATCGTCGCAACGACGTCAGGATCCGCGTCCTGCAACCGGCCGGCGTCGTCGACCAGCAGCGCCGCGACCTGGTCGACCACCGAGGCGTCCCACACCAACCGCTCGTCCGGACCCAGCTCTCTGGTCTCCACCTGCTCGGTGGTCTCGGCCACCGGGGCCGGGGTCGTGCCCGCTTCCTGCGCAACGCTCTGGGTCGCGTCCCCGACCGGGTCGATAGTTGTGCTCTCCTGCACGACGATCGGCGAACCGTCCACGCGGATCAGCACCGCTTCGACGCGGTCGAGCGTGAACAGGCCTCGCACGGTTGGTGCGGGCGCCTCGAAGTGCGGGGGTCCGCCATTTCTCATCAACCATGCGGCGTACGGCTCGGCGCCGACCGGGTAGATGATCGCGAAGCCGGTGTAGACCACGTCCGGGCCGTCCATGAGCCGCAAGCCGAGCTCGTTGAAGCCCATCTCGCCGTGGAACACCTGCGGTGGCGCTTGCGCGAGGAACTGCTCGGTGTTCGCGCCCAGGAACTCGACGTTGGTCTCCAGGACTCGGTCGAAGCCCGCGATGCCGCGGTACCGCGTGAGCAGGTTCGACAGCGCATCGGTCGGCCCGGGCTCGGTGCTCGGCTGCCCGGCGGGCGGTGTCTCCTGCGCCTGCTGCTCGATGCCCCGCTCCGTTTGCTGCGGGTGCTGGTCGCCCACCGGCTCATGCACCTGCTGCTCGACCGGCGCCGTCGCCTGGGCCTGTGCTTGCTCGGCCGCCGCCGCCTCCGGTGCCGGCAATCCACCGTCGGCGGGCGCCGCTTGTTCGGTCGCCGCAGGCGGCGCGGGCGGATCCATGACGACGTCGTGCGCCACCCTCGCTCCATCGGCGCCGAGCACGAAACCGTGGAACCGGCCAGGGCCCTGGAAACCTCTGGGTTGCCGGTCGTTGTCGATCCGGTCGGGCGTGATCGTCCAGGCGCCCGACTCGTTGGGGTTGTTGCCCAGCCTGACGACCGTGACAGCGACGAACGGCACGGCGCTGGCCTGCAGGTTGCGCAAGCGCTGCCACACTTCCCGCGCGTTACCGCTGAACTCGTCCAAGGTCGTGGTGAGTACGGTCGGCGGCCAGCCGTTGGCGTTCTCGATCGCTCGCAGGGCGCGAATGGCATCCCGTCCGTTCGGCGCCTGCTCCAGCAGGTCACGCAGTTCGACCGGGCGGGTCGGCGCGACCGGCAGATCGACGCGGTCGTCCTCGGAATCGTCGATCCGTGATCCTTGCGAGTCTTCGGGTCCGAGAACCGCCGCCCGATCGATCGGCCGACTGTTCTGCCGCAGCACGAAGGCGTAGAACTTGCCGTTGCCGATGAAGCCACTGGGCATCGGGTCGTTCGGCCCGATGGTCCATGCGTTGCCGACCGTCCGCGCGTCGAGGTCCAGTCGTACGAGCGTGACCGCGATGACCGGACTGCTTTCTGCGGTCTTCAGCCTGTCCAGGGCATGCCACGCCTCGTACGGGTCGTCCGCGAGGTGGCGCGCCACGGGCCGCTGTTGAGTACGAACACCCAGGCTCTGCGCGGTCGGCAGGTGACGACTCTGCAGATCCAGCAGAGCGTTGACGGCCGCGGCACCCGTCGCGTTGTAGCTGTGGATACGGCTCAGCGGGATCCTGTCGATCGCGGTGTACCGGGGCAAGGTCGGTACGCGCACCGGGTTCCAATAGCTGCTGGTGTCGCGCACCATCGGCGCGTCGCCGGACCCGTACAGGACCTGGCCCGTGCGGCTCACCGCGAACATCACCATGCGATTCGGGTCGCCGAAGTTCACACGGTCGACGGGGATCGTGTCGTGGGTGAAGCGTTGGACGGCCAGCACCTGCCCGTAGTCCCGCCGGACGATCCAGGCCCGGGGTTGGCCGTTGACGTAGCCGCCGACAAGTGCCTCGACGTGGTCGAACGGCACGCTCAGCAGGAAGTCGACCACGGCTGCGGGGCCCGCCACCCGCCGCGCGGTCCGGACCCAGACCGGGCCACCCCAGTTCTGCGAAATCCAGTTACGGTCGGGTTCCGCCAGGTCTTCGATGAACTCGGTCATGGCGACTTCGTCCACGACCGAGCTCTGGGGACCGGGTGGCGGAACCGCAGCAGGCGCCGTGGGCGGCACGACACGACCGGCGACGCCCGGGGCCGGCGGCTGGTTGACGTGCGCTGCCGACGGCAACCCCGGCATCCGACTCGGCGGCTGGACCGTCGGCTGAGCCGCCAACGGGCCCTGCATCTGGACCGAAGCCGGACCCCACGACTGACCCTGCGCTGCAGCGGGCGCGTGGCCGGTCGGCACCGCAGGCTGCGCGGCGGGCGCGGGCTGGGCCACGTCGGTCTGCCCGAGCAGCGGATGGCCGTCCAGGGTCACCGCCCACAGAGACGTCGATTCCGGGGCCCCGACGAAGATCGACGGGTCCGCCAGCTCTCCCCTGGGGCCGATCTCGTCGTAAACGGTGATGGAACCGTTGACATCGGCGTACAGGAACACCGCGTGCTCGCCGTCCGGCCAGGTGCCACGCAAGATGCCGACCGCAGGCCGACCACCGGCGCTGCGGAGGATCTCGTAGACATCCGGTTTGCCCCACACCGAGAGGAAGGTCCGCGGCCAGACGACGAGCTGGTTCGGGCCCATCGCCAGGTGAACGTTCTGCAGGGCCTGGCTGCCGCCGCGGATCGTGGCCAGCGGGCCGGCGGCGATCTCCGTCCGCTGCGGCACCACCGGCACGTCGACCGGGCCCGCCTGCGCGGTGAGCACGGGTTGCTCCGGCACCTGCGACGAGGACGCCTCGGCGTTGCGGCGTCCGAACCCACGGAACAGGCGACGCAGACGGCCGCCGCCGGGCGCCCCACCCCGCAACGGCAGCCTGATCCCACCCTGTGCCGGGTGCATGCCGTTGTTCGCCGCCCAGGCCCGCACCAGTGCGTCCACCTGCTGCACGACGTCGGCGACCGGGGCAGGCAGTGCGTCCGGGTGCCCCAGCCACTCCGCGCCACCCTGGCGTGTCTGGAACAAGGTCGCGGCGACCAGCTCGAGGCCGGGCTTGATGATCTCGTCCATCGCCCAGGTCCGGCGAGCCTCGGTCCGGCCGGGCGACATGACGTCCTCGACCTGTTGCACGAACGACCGCTGGTAGAGCAACGCTTCCCGGGCCATGTCCCGCGCCCACGCGCTTTGGCCGGGCCGCGCCACGACGTCCAGTACGCTGGTGGCGACCTCCGCCCGCTTCTTCAAGAACGCCACGTGGGCGGTGAGGCTGCTGCGCAGCTTCACCACGTCGGTCTCCGGCGCGGTGACCTCGGTGAGCCCGTGCTGCCTGGCCCAGTCCTTGGCCAGCTGGTGGTATTCGCGCGCCTTGTCGGCGACGTTCTCCGGCACCACGGTCGGGTCGGTCTGCGGCTGGGCCAACGCCATGCGGGCCTCGTTCCGCAGCACCTGCAGGGCGGGGATCAGCAGGTCGCTGATCGCGGTGCCCCGGTCCGCGGTGGCGCTCTCCGGCTGCCCCACCGGTGCCAGCAACTGGATGAACTCGTGCGTCGGCCGCAGCGCCTCCGTCGCGATCCGGAGGACATGCCGGCGCTGCTCTTCGCCCAGCGTCGACAGCTCCTCGGCGGCCGTCTGTGCGTCGTTCTTCAGTTGCGCCACCCGCGCGGAGACATCCGGCGCAGGCGTCGAGGTCTCCGGTGGCAATTGCGCGACGGCGGTCGTCTCGACCCCGCCCGCGTCCACGCTCCGGTCACCGCGGGTGGTCGCGGCCTGCTGCCTCAGCAACTGGATGGCCGCCACCGCGAATTTGCGGGCCGACGCCCTACCCATCTCACCCCAGGTGCCACCCCTGAACAGGGTGTGGAACATCCCGTCCCGAACCCACCGGTACGCGACGGTGGTCACCAGGTCGTCGAGATTTCCGAGGGAACGGGTGTCGCCGCCGAGCAGGTCGTTCACCATCCGCCAGGCAGCGCTGAGGGCCTCCGCAGGGATGCGATGCCGGTTGGCCATCGCCATGCCGATGTGTTGGAACAGACCCGGCTGGAGGTCTTCCGGCCTACTCGCGACATGCTCGAGCCTGTCTTCGAAATATGCGCGGTCTCGCTCGCGCATGTGGTTGAACCAGTCCTCGAGGTGGAACCTCTGGGTGACCGTCAGCTGCTCGTACAGCGCGTCGAAACGCTCTCGGGCGGCCGGTCGCAGCCCGTCGTACCAGGCCCGGAATCGCTGACGTTCCTGGAGTTGGGCTTCCCAGAACGGAGCGGCGGCGACGTTGGCGACCATGTCACGATCGGCCTCTTCGAACGTCATGAACAGCTCGGCGGGCAGCCACGGCGGCGCAACCACGGCGTCCGTGGTGACGCGGACTCGCGTCTCGCCGGGCCGGAGGCCGGCGTCCGGCCAGCCGAGGTGTGGTTTGGTCTGCAGATCGGCGTCGGTGTAACCGTCCGGAACGCCGATCGCGGTCAACCACTCCCGCGGGGTCAGGAACTCTGTCGACGGGTCCACTGCCGGTGTCCCGTCCTCCTTCACCAGATACCGCGGCATGAAGTCGACCACCACGTCGAACGCCGGCCCACCGTCGTCCGGGGTCACGTTGACCACCGTGGCGATGTGGTATCCGATCGTGAACGTCGCCGGGTGGCCCCGACGGCCACCGAAAGCGAACTCGGATCGGCCGCGCAGGCCGTCGCGCGAGACGAAGATCTTTCGCGGTTCGACGCCGAGCGTCCGCAGCCGGTGCGCGACGATGTGGGCGCGGAGCCAGCAGTAGTTCTCGACGAACCGCCACGGGAGGTCGAACACCCTGCCGTCGGCGAGCCTGATCTTCGTCCGCTCGAGGGTCGGCAGGATCTGGCGGAACTCGGACAGCGGGATGCTCTGCCGCAGGACCGGCTCCGGCGCGCTGGTGGCAAGGCGGTCGCGGCGCTGTTCCGCGGCGCGCGCGGCGGCATCCTGCTCGGTGACCTCGGTCGTGTCGGGCTGCGTCGCCACAGCTTGCTCGGACCGATCACCGGTCTGTCCGCCACGCTCGTGCCCGACGGTGACGTCGGCGTTGTCGAACGCCGGCGAGTCCCCGTCCCGCCCCGTCGCTCGGGCCGAGTCGGCCCCGGAGTCCACGGATGAGGGTGCCGTCGTGTCCTCGACTGTGACCGTCCCCGGCCCGGTCGTGTTCGCGGCGGGAGCCGAATCCACCAGCGACACCGGCGAATCACCGACAACCGACGTCGCAGGCGCAGTTGTGTCCCCCACGGGCGCGGTCGTCGACAACCCGGGAACCTCGGTCGCCGGCGTCGTCATCGCGGCCGTCTCGCTCGCGGTCTCGGCACCCGGGCCGGCGAAGTGCCGCCTGATCACCCACGCCGGGTTCAGCTTGCCGACCACCTTGCCGAGGTCCTCGACGTAACGCTGGACGTCCTGCGGGCGGGAACCGTTGGCGATGGCCTCGGCGGCGAGCAGTGTGACGTCGTCGTTCGCGGCGCTCGGCGCGAGCACCTCGTTCACCACCTGCACCGCCTGGTTCTGCACCACCGGACTGAACGTCTCGCCGCGGAGCGAGTCGGCCTTCGCGGTGATGTCCTGGCGGCTCTGGAAGATCTGCGGCTCCGCCTGACGCGCGGTCGGACCTGGTGGCGGTGTCGTCACCCGCTGCGTCGTCGACAGCGACGGCTGCACATCCTGGCTTGCGGCGTTGAGGTCGACCACCACGTCGATGGCCTTGGCGGTGACGTCCGCGACGCGCCGTCCGCTGTCGATGGCCTGCTTGATGGCGGTGAACACGGCGTCGTAGCTGCCGTCGGAGGCAAGCTTGTTCGGCCTGCTCACCCAGTCCAGGATGTCGCGCGCTGTCTGTGCGCTCGGGTCACCCGGGTCCGTGGGCGGCCGGGTGTCCGAGGTCTCGGCAAGCATGTCGGAGACCGTGCTGGCGGCCGGGGAAACGGACGTGGTTGCGCGCGGCAGGTCGAGCGCGGCACGAATCTCGTCGGCTTTGAGTCCGGCATTCGCCCAACCCTCCGCGACGTCTGCGCCACGCGCGACGAGCTCGAGGGCCACGATGTCGCGCACATCGTCGAAGATCCCCGCAGGAAGGCTCTTCGCCCGGTCCGATTCGACGTCGATCGTGCCGCGGACGATCGCGTCGGCGCGGTCGACGAGCGCGGCGCGGTCGGCCTCCCCGACAGGACCCCGCGGGAACATCTTGTCCAGCAGGGCGCGCGCGTCGAACGCCGTCCCCGTGATCTGGTCGGCCGCCTGCGAGATCCGGTCGGCAGCCGCAAGCGCGTCGCGGATGCTCGCCTCGTCGAACGTCACGCCGTCGTGGAACGAGTAGGTCACCGGGCGCACCGCGGCCGGAAGCTTCTTGATGAAGTCGACGACCTGCTGCTGGGTCACTCCCGGCCCCACGTGCAGGTTGCGGCCACGGGTGACGTCGTTCTGGCTCAGCGACGGTGGAGTCGGCACGGCGTCGCCGTCGCGGTGCAGCACCGCACCACCGGGCGCGCTCTGCACCACGACGCCTGCGGGCGGCGTGACCTTGTCCTCGGCCCACACCCGCCCCAGATCGAGCAGCCCTCTGCGCAGCGCGAAGTCCCGGTCGGCGAAGATCATCACGTCCTGGAACGAGTCGATCTGCGCCGTCGACCTACGGTCGTTCACCGGCACGGAGACCGTCCGGTTCCGGCCCGTGGACGTCGGCGGAATCGACTCCGACGAGTCGGTCGACGACCGCAGCAGCCTGCGCACCCCGTTGCTCACCGCGGTGGCGACCCGGTTCGACATCGACGTCTCGAACTCGACGAAGAACGACGCGTCGATGACGAACGCGTAGAACGGGCCCGGGTACTTGTTGCTCTCGACGTTGATGTCGCGGCCCCACCACGCGTCGACCTGATCGTCGAACGCGTTCGAGGCGATCAGCACCGGCATCGCGCGGGCCGTGCCCTGCTCGTCACCGTCGGCGGCGTGCGTGCCCGCACCTTCCCCGGAGGCGACCGCGCCGATGCCCTTGGTCGTCGAGTCGGTTTTGCCGACCAGGTCGGACATCTTGGCCAGCTTCAGCAGCTCGATGCCCGCCGGGAGCTTCTTCACGAACGTGGCTCCGTCGAAGTTCGGCTTCGCGGTCAGCCTGATCGACATCCGCTTGTTACCGAAGAAGCCCCGCTTGACCAGCACGTTCGTGCTGCGGTAGTTCTCCGTGCTGAACATCGTGTGCGACCCGCCGTAGATCGCGGTGTCGGACGTCAGCGCGTACAGCACATGCCAGGCCGGGCTGCCCGGCTTGGTGTAGTCGGAGATCTGGTTGCGCGCCCACTCGAGCTGCTCGAGCGTGACCTCACCCGGTGCCAGTGGCCGCGCGCCCATCTGGGCCATCACGACCTTGCGGATGATGTCCATGAGCATGCTGCCCTCGGCGTGGATGTGCACGCCTTCCCGCGGGTCGAGCTGCTGGCCGGAGATGTCCGGTTTCTCCTTGTGGATCGTCACCACCGGCGCCCGCTCCGGCTGTTGCAGCGGCGGCACCAGGCTCTCCCGCGGCGCCGTGAGGGTGACCCTGCCGAGCACGGTGGCCACGCTCGCCCTCGGCGGTTCCTTGCGCGGCTTGTTCGGGCGCCGCTCCGCCGGGTCGGTGTCCGGGGTGGTCGCCGCGTCGGTCTCGGCACCGGTCACCGAGTCGGTCTCCGCCCCGGTCGCCGAATCGGTCTCGATCCCGGTCTCCGAAGTGCTGTCAGCACCGCGGGCCGGGGTGGTGTCCGAACCACTGGCCGGGGTGGTCTCCGAGCCGGCCGCCGGCGGCCTTGGTGTGAACATCAAGTCGGTGCTGGTCGTCGATGCCGTCTCGGCGTCGGTGCTCGGTGCAGGCCTCGCCGGGGCCGGCGGTGCCTTCCGCAGCACGCCCACCTCGTGCCTCGGCGTGGTCGCCTGCGGCGCCAGGTGCCGCTCGCTCCCGCCGAGCGCCGAACGCACCACACCAGGCGTCTCGTGCAGCTCGACCGCGATCCGGTACCGCACGTTCATGTCGACCGCGCCGGCGTGACCGTGCCGCAGCTGCGAGGTCAGCTTCAGCCCGATGCTGCCCGGCTTGATCCTGAGCCGCTTCCTCGACTTGTTCACCGACGGGCCGCCGTGCAGGGTGCCGTCGCTGGACCGGCCGGGCTCGGTCGACTCGTTGAGCGCACCGTCCCCGCCACTGGCCTTCGACGCCCCGAACTCCGGCAGGAAGCTCAACCACCCGTTCCGCGCCCTGGTGATCGTGCGCAGGATCGTCGCGTACCGGATGTTCAGCACGCTGTCCGGGCCGAGCACCTTCTTGTCGGTCGCGTCCGGTGCGACGTGGTCGGATCGCTCCGCGACGATCCGCAGCACCACGGAGCGGCCCTTCTTGGTGTTCGGGTCGGCGATGGTGTACATGTCGCCGTCTTCCAGGCTTCGCGCGGCGAGCGCGTCGCGCAGCCCGACGTAGCCGTACGGCGTGGCCAGGGCGATCCGGGCACGCTCCAGGACCTTCTGCTTGAACTCGCCGTCCACGTGCAGGTCGTCGAGGGCCCGACCCAGGTCGGACAGCGGCTCCTGGCCGTCGATCTTGTGCAGCTCGGAGTAGAGCACCGTGGAGCCGTTGTGCGCGACGTACCCGCCCTCGGGCGGCAGCAGCGTCTGCACCACCGCGGCGTTCGGCTTCGGCTTCGGCATCGCCGCCTGCAATTCCGGCGGTATTTCCATCCCGTTGCGGATCAGCAGGTCGTAGGCGTGCTCGGCGGGCATCTCGAGCACGGCCGCGTTCGGCGCGTGCACGATGGCGGGCGAGGTACGCATCGCCTTGTTCCACACCCAGTTGGCCACCCGCAGCGACGTCCGGTACGTCGACACGCGGTCGGCGACCATGTAGACCATCGGCGCGCCACGCTGGTTGACCTGCTTCTCACCGGGGCCGATGTCCTCGATCAGACCCTTCTCCGACTCGACGCCGAAGCCCAGCGCCGACTTGATCCGCGCCGCCCAGTCGGAGACGCGGTTCGGGATGAGCGAGCCGAGGAAGCGGAACGCCACACCCGTGGTCGCGGTCTCGGTGTTGCTGCCCAGCCGCTGGCCGCTTGCGTTGCGCTGCGAGTTGCCGTCCTCGTTGATGCCGACGAAACGCAGGTTGTAGAACTCGTGCTGCTGCGACAGCTTGACCAGCAGCCGGGACCACGTGCCGCCGACACCCACTTGGGGCAGCGGCTCGAACTGCTCGTTGAGCCCACGGCCCGCACCCCACCGGGCGGCCGCCTGGCTGCCGAGACCGTGAACCAACCGGTTCACCGCTCCCGGCCGCATGAACGACGGCAGTTCCACCCGGTACGTGGTGGGGATCCCGTCCCGCACCTCGGTGATGTGCTCGACCCCTGGCGACGACCACGCGCGCGTCAACCACGGCGGTTTGTGGCTCGGCGCACCGGGCCGGCCGTTCGGCAGCGGTGTGACGCTGCGCGCGGCGGACAGCTTGATGGCCTTGTAGTCGGCCTCGGTCATCACCGCGTCGTGGACCGCCGCGTAGTCGGTGATCGTCTTCGGGTCGAGCTTGGTGAACTGCGACGTGTCCGGCGCCGTGCCGTAGAACACCCCTTCGCGCATCGGGCTCGGCGGCAGCTTCCTGCTGCCCCACGTGGTGACCTTCGCCCTCGGAACGGTCAGCAGCACCGCCTTCTTGACGCGGCCCTTCGACAGACCGTGGGTCTCGCTCAGCACCATCGGCCGGCGCTTGCGCAGTTTGCGCGGGCGCCTCGGTGCCGTTTCGGTCGGCGACTCGGTCGCGGAATCGATCGTCGAGGTAGTCGTCGAATCGATCGTCGAGGTGGCCGTCGAGTCGGTCGGCGTGCCGTCGGCGGGCGCGGTGGTCGGGCCGCCAGCATCCTCCGGCACGCCCGGGAAGCCGGCGTCCGCCCAGGACCGGATGATGTTCGTCGCCTGCTGGACGACGTCGCGCACGTCCTGCGTCAGCCCGTCCGGACCGGCTTCCTCGGAGCGGGATCTGCTGAACGCGTCCGCGACCAGGGACTCCGCGGGCCGCACCAGGTTCGTCCGCGCCCAGTCCCGCCGCGCGTCGGCCACCGAACCGTCCGGCCCGACCACCATGTCCAGCACGGCCCGGACGTCTTCGGTGGCCGTGACCGCCCGATTGACCAGCCACTCCCCCGAGGCCGGGTCCAGCCTGCCCAAGCGGTTCTCGGCGTCGCGCGCCTGCTGCTGGAACCGCTCCATCTCGGCGACGGTGGCGACCCGGTCGGTGGTCGTGCTGTCGGTGTCCGATGTGGTCGTCGCGGTCGTCTCCGGGCCGGTGAACCCGTTCTCCGCCGCCCAGGACCGCACCGCGTCTTCCACCCGCCGCAGCGCACTGTCGACGCTTTCCGAGACCCGACCGTCCGCGGGGTTCGCCTCGGCCATGGCGACCACCAGCTGCCCCGGCCGCAGCACGTCGTCGAACGCCCACTCGCGGCGGGCCTGCTTCTGCTCCGCGGTGCCCTGGCCGATCAGCTGTTCCATCAGCGTCCGGGTGCGCGCCATCCGCTGCGCGGCCGACTCCAGCAGCGACACCTGCCGGTTCGGGTGCAGCTCGGTGAGCTGCCGCCCCGCGACGACCGCGTCCTCCTGCAGGGAGAGCACAGCCGACGGCAGCACCGGAACCGGGTCGTGGTCGGTGGTCAGCGCCTTCTGGATCTCGGCGTCCGAGGGCGCCGCCAGGCGGTTGTCCACCTTCGAGCCCAGCTGGGTCCCGCCGAGGAAGATCCGCTGCCACCGGTTCGGCGCGATCGAGGACGTGTGGATCGCGGTGACGTCGATGTCCACCTCGACGTCGACCATGTCGGCCTTCCACGCGACCCGGCCGTCCTTGCGCGCCGCGCCGTGCTTGCCGATCGCGGAGAAGTCGACGTTGATCTCGCCGCCGATGGTCGGTGCGTTCCTGGACGTGGTGCCGCTCGGGTTCTTCAATCGCCGGAAGACGATGCCGGCGCCGACCTTGAGCTTCCGGGTCACGGCGTTGTACGCGCGGAGGTACATGATGCCCTTGTCCTCGTCGCGCGACTTCTGCTGACCCGACTCCCGGTAGGACGTCGGCGGCAAGGTCCGGATCTTGACCCGGACGGTGTGGTCGCGGGTGTGCCTGCCGTGCCCCTCGGTCCAGTCGACCGTGAAGCCCCAGCCCCGCGACGCGTTGAGGTAGGCCCACTTCGCCAGCCCCGGGGTCGCCAGTGCCCTGCGCACCGCCTCCTTGCCCTGCGGGCTCAGGCCTTTGGCGGCGATCTTGATGATCTGTTCCTTGCCCGGGATGTCGACGACCTCGTCGCCCGCCCCGTTCGGGTAGGAGAACGCTCGTTCGGACTCCGGGATGTCCAGCTTGAATTCCTGGTGGAACTTCTCCGGCAGCGGCCAGCCGAGCCGCCGGGCGATGTGCACCGGGACGGTCACCAGGTGCGAGTCGTTGTGCGATCCGCCGCGCTCCACCCGGTAGACCCGGGTGGACGAGATCGCCGTGCGGTTCTGCTCGACGTCGATGATCGTGTAGAAGCCGTCGTTGGACGAGCCGTAGGAGACCTCGGCGTGCGCGCCGCCGAGCAGCGCGATGTTCAGCGACTTCCACACCTTGCCGAAGTACACGCCGCCGCCGATGGTGGCGTCGCTGCCCTCGGCCTCGGTCACCGCGTTGCTCTGCTTGACCTTCGTCCGCAGCTCCTCCGACGTCCCGCCGACGTAGGACACCGTCGCGGACTCGGCGAGCTCGCTGGGGAACCGCAGGCCGTGATCGGCCATCGTCTCCAGCATCTGCGGGGTGATCCGGACCTTCGGGCCGGAGGACTCCGGCATGTCCGGCACGGTCGCCGGTGACGTGGTGCCCGTCTCGGCGGATTCCGGTGTGCTCGGCAGCGTGCCCTTCCCGGGGGTGATGTCCGCGATCCGCAGGCCCACGTCGACCACCGCGTACTCCGGGCTGCGGGACGGGTCGTCGACACGCCGCACCGACACCACCGCGGTCGTGGCGATCGCCTTGCGGTCGCCGGTGGCGACCTCGCGGGTGTCCGTCGACAGCGTCTCCAGTTTGAGCAGCTTCTTCAGGGTGCCGCCGACGAACACCAGCGGGCGGGTCACCATCCCGGCGACGTCGACGCTGGTCATCGGCTCGAACAGGGTCAGCGGCACCCGCGCTTCCAGCTTGCTGAGCGCGGTCTCCACCGACAACGGTCCCTGCTCGCCACGGCCGGTGTCGTTGAGCGCGCCGCGCCGCCGATACTTCAACGGCGTCAGCCACGACGGCCGGTTCGCCGGGCCGGTCGGTCGGTGCAGCTCCTCGAACGTCAACTGGAACGTGGCAGGTCCGTCGGGGGTCTGGAACGTGACCGGCCGACCGTTGAACACCTCGGCGAGCTGGTAGTCCTCCATGTTGCGGAACTGCGCCTCGATGTCCGCACGGTTCGCGCCGGTGCTCGACGCGACGTTGCTCGCCATGCTCGTGATGGCGTCCAGCAACATGTCGAAGTTGGCCAGGCTCTCCAGGTTGACCAGCGCACCGGAGGGCAGGCTGGACAGCGCGATGAGGCCGGCTTCGTCGGCCGCCCGCTTGGCGGCCTTCGCGGCCGCGGCCTTGTGCTTGCCGAGGTCGTCGAATGCCGTCTTCACGGCATCGCGGTGCGCCTTGGTGTCGTTCAGCGCGTCACGCGCGGCGGCGACGTCGCGGGTTACCTTCTCGACGTTGGTCCCGAGGTCCGTACGAAGGCCGGCGAGGCCGTCGTTGCGCCCGTGCAGCGGCTCGATCACGCGCGGGTGGAGCGTCGGCTCGGTGCTGGTGACCTCGTCGGACAACGCCTCGATGCGGGCGCCGAGCTCCTCGTCGGCCCGCTGTTGCGCCAGCGCGTCCTCCAGCTGACGGCGCATGTCCGCGAGCTCCCGGCCCGCCTCGGCGGCGTCACGACCGTGCGCGCCGATCACCGCCGCGTCCGAGATCTCCTGCTGGAGCGTGCTGATCCGATCCTGCAGTTCCTGCCGCTGGTCCGGCGTCAGACGCAGCTGCTGCGCGTGCCGGAGTTCGTTCCGCGAGTCGACGAACCGGCGCACCGACGGCTCGCCGTCGCGCAGCGCCTGCTCGGCCGCGGACAGCTGGATGCGCATCTGCGCGGCCGCGATGACCTGGGCCTCGTGGGTGGCGGCCGCGTCGTCCGCGAGCGCCTTGGCTCGAGCGGCGCTGCGCCGTGCCTGCTCGTAGGCGTTCTGCGCGGCGGTCAGCGCGGCCTCCGCAGGCGCGATGCGCTCCCTGGCCTGGCTGTGCGCGACGCGCATCAGGCCCTTGCTGATGTTGGTGGCGTGCACGTCCTCGGTGGCGATCTGCACGAGGTGTTCGGCACGCTTGATCTGCGCCTCGATCTCGGCCCGCTGACGCGTCACGTCGCTGGTCTCGACCGTCGGGCCCGACGTGGTCCCGGAGACCTCCCGCGCGGCGGAGTCCGTGCCGGTGGCGCTCTTCTTCCGTCCTCCCCACCACGTGCGCTTGCCGCTCGACTCGGTGGTGTCGGTCGAGGCCATCGACTCGTAACCCGAGTCGCCGGTGGGACGGGACGCCAGGATCGGCTGCGGGCCGGGGTCGACGACGACGGTCTTCTTGCGGCCCCACCAGGTGCGCTTGGTCTCCGTCCTGGGTGACGTGTCGGTGGCGTAACCCCAGTCGGCCCTGCGCGCCGGCAGCACGACTGGCTGCTCCGGCGAGGACGGCGCTGTTGTGCTCGTCGTAGCCGGCGCGGGCGCCTCACCGTGTTCGGCGAGGAACTGGCGCAGCCGCTCGCGTGCCTGGTGCAGCAGCTCCTGCGCCTCGGCCCGCCGCGCCTTGGCGCGCTCCCATGCGGTGGTGGCAGCGATTACGCCACCTTCCGCCGCATCGAGCGACGCCTTGGTGTCCCGCAGCGCCCGCTCCGCGGCGGTGACGTCCTTCTTCGCCCGGGCCAGTTCCACCGCGGCTTCGTTCGCGGCCTGCTTGGCCTCCCGCGCGGCGGTCTCGGTGGCGGCGACCTGCTTGTCGATCGAGGCCTCGGGGGTCAGGTTGCTCGCCTCGGCGATCTCCTTGGCCACGGTCACCAGTGACGTACCCGGACCGCGCCGGGCAGCCTGTGCCTCGACGACCGACGCGATGTCCTCCGGGTCGAACCGCAGCAGGCCCATCTTGCGCTGGTCGAACACGGATCCGACGACCTCGAGCGCGAACTCGTGCAGGACCGGGTCGACGGCCGGAACGTCGGTGGCGCCGGAGGTCAGCTGGGCGATGTCCGCCTGCAGCCCGGACAACTTCGGCACCGAGATCTCCGGCCGTGCCCCCGACCCCGGCAGGTCCTCGGCGAACCGGGACCCCGGATCGGCGGTCTGCAGGATCTTCTTCTGCGCGGCCAGTTCCGGTCGCAGCCACCGAGCGAGGTTCGTCGCGACGACCTCGGGCGACAGCTCGTCGTTGCTCCGGGTCACCACGTCGTCGACCGCGGAGACGAACCGCAGCGGGTCGACCAGGCCGGTGAGCTTCGAGTCTTGGAAGACATTCACTGCGGTGTTGAGCACACGGCGTGGGGCGGCCACGTCCCGACCGCGCAGGCTGGCCAGCCCGAACCGCTCGGCGCTCCAGCGGGCCGCACCTCGAACCTTGCCGACGAAGTCCGCGACCTCGACCGTGGTGACCCGGCCGTTGCTCTCCGACGTCATGCGCTCCACGACGCGGACGGTGTCCTCGAACGTCGATCCCCGGTGCTCCATCAGCCCGGCATCGATCCATTCGCCGACGATCACCTCCGTCGACTCCGGCACGGCGGCGACCGGCGGTGCGGCGTCGAGGTAGCGCTGCCACTTCGCGTCGGTCAGGTGCTCGATACCGAGCTCGACCGCCATGTTCCCGACGACGGTGTCGAAGCTGACCTCCGCCGTGCCGGTGTCGTCCGCGACGGTCTGCTCGACGGCGATCAGGGCGGCCTCGGCCACGGAGTTGAAGTCGAAACCGAGCCGCTTCGCCTCGAACTTGCTGACCTTTTGGCCTGCCGCGTGTTCCATCTCCCGCGGCAGCTGTTCGACCGCGGGCTGGTTCTGGCGGATCTCGTCCAGCTTGCCGCGGGTCCACGACTCGGTGCCCAGCGCCCGGGCCACGTAGGTGCTGATGGCTCCGGCCGAGATCCCTGGCCCGCCCTTGCGCACGATGCTCTCGACCACGCGCTTCATGTCGTCGACGGTCAAGCCGTGCTCGGCCAGCCGCGTCGGGCTGTGGTTGGCGGTCACGGCGTCGGAGACCGATTGCGACACATCCGCCTGCGGCGGAGCGTTGTCCACAATCCTGCGGACCGAGTCGGTCGTGATCGGGCCGGTGCCCAGCTCGGCGGCCAGCGCCGCGGAGATCTCGTCCGCGGTGGGCCGGCCGCCGGAAGCCCGCAGCAGATGTTCGACCACGCGCATCAGGTCGTGGCGGGAGTGGCCGGTCAGCGGGGTGGTCAGCCCGCCGTGGTCCCGGAGCACCGCGTCGGCGACCTCACTCCGCACCTGCACCAACGGCGGCGCGACCTGCAGCAGGTCGTCGATCTTGGCCGGGGTGAACCGGGAGACCCCGAGCACCTCGGCGACGGTGTTCGCGATCTCGTCGAGCGTCAGCGAGCCGTCGCCCCGCTCGGCGTCGAAGAGCACGAGGTCGTCGACGATCCTGGCCATCACGGTCGAGTCGTACCGGTGGACCCGCAGGCTCAGCGCGCTGGTCGCCTTGGTCACCGCGGCCACGGCCGGCGCCAGGTCCTCGTCCGACACCTTGCCGACATCCGGTCCGGTGATGATCTCGGCCATGTCGTCGTAGGCCTGCTGCGACCAGTTGATGTCCAGTGCGTCGCCGAGCGTCGTCGCGTAGTTCTCCGCCGCGGTCTGCTTGTCCTGCGGCGTCCCAGGGGTTTCGTGCAGCTGCAGTGCGATGGCGTCGCGGATCTTGACGAACGCGTTGTCGAGGTCCAGCTCGTGATGCACGGCGAGCGGGTTGAACCGGCGGACGGCGATCGCGTGTGCCTGTTTGCGCAGCTGCGCGACGATGTCCGGGGCCGACCGCGCGAGCTGGTTGAACGCCTGCTCCGCGACGGTGGCGTCGAGCTTGAGCCGCGTCTCGGTGTAGCCGTCCGCCCGGGTGTCGAGGTCGTGCGCGATCTCGACGGCCTGGCGGGTGGCCGCCACGAAGTCCAGCGTGCCGTTGGGCCGCACCAAGGACTCGGCGACGATCCGGCGCACCGACCTGCCCAGGTCGGTGTCGGCGGCCAGCGGACCGGTGAGCTGGTCGGCCGCGTTCGTCGCGCCGACGACCAGTTCGACGGCCTCGGTGACCGCGCTACCGCCACGGCCGTTCAACGGCGGCAGCTCGGCGGCACGTTCGGTCAGGTTGGCCGGGGTGTTGATGCGGCGCACGTGGGACTCGCGACCCAGCTGCCGCTGCAATTCGAGCGCGCGCTGCTCGGCGGCCGTCTTGAACTGCTGATGCCGCACCGCCGCGACGATGTCGACCAGCTTCTCGCGCTGAGTGGCGGTCAGCTCCGGGAACGACAGCGTGTTCAGCAGCTCCCGCGACTTCGCCCGCTCCCGCTGCGCGGCCGCCTGGTCGATGTCGTTGTCGAGGTAGGAGGTGGCTTCGGCGTGTTCGACGTCGAGGTTCAGCGCCCGCCATGCCTGGTCGACGTCGATGGTCGCCGGCCGGCTCGTCACCCCGTCGTCCGTGTCCCGAGGCGCCGTGGTGGTCTCCACCTCCGGCGCAACCGTGTCCGTCGCCGCCGTGTCCGTCGGTACCGTCGGAGGCGCAACCGTGTCCGTCCCAGTCGTCGCTTCGAACCTGACGGGCTCCTTGCCCTTGGCTTTGCCCGACGACTCGGCGGGGTCGCTGTCGGCGGAAGATTCGGTGGCCGACCGCCACAGCGCGGGCAGGTACGAGGGGAAATGACGCAGCGGCCCGCGCGACAGCAAAGCCGTGCGGTGGCGCCGCTCGATCTCCTCGGCCTGGCGTTGCTGTTCCGCTTCCGCGTCCGCGCGCCGCTGGTTCACCGCCGGGTCGGACGACTCGCCGTTGCCAGTGTCCTCGGGCCCGGTGGCGGGCGCACCACCGCGCAGCCCGACCCGCACGGCCAGGTTGTCGAACTCGTCGCGCAACCGCGTCGACGTCAACACCGCCCGGTGCTGCACCGACTCCGGAACCCGCGTGGCGTCCTGCGGCATCTCGGCGTCGATGTGCATCTGCCAGGCCAGCACCGTTTGGATCTGGTCCAGCAGGGTGTCGTGCGCGATCTGTTCCGCGGACAGCTCATCCGGGTCCTGGTTGAGCCGGAACGGGATGTCGTGTCGGGTGTTGCGCATGATCTGCGCCGCCTGCTGCATCAACACGACGTAGCGGCTCTGCATCGGCTGCCGCAGCCCAGGTGCTCCCGGCGCCACTCGCATCCGGTCCATGCCGATGACCGCTTCGGCGACCCACGACTCGAACGAGGACCGCGGCCCGACGAACTCGACGCTGGGCGGGGAGTTCAGGTGCAGGATCTCGGCGACCGCGGTGGCCACGTTGTGCATGCCCTGCTGGTTGTCCGGCCCGACGATCGCCTTCTGCACCAGCAGGAACTCCGCCACCACGTGCAACGTCGCGTCGTCGATCCGCCGAGGCGCTCGGTGCCGCAGCTGCTCGAACACCGCACCGACCTGCTGGTCGACGGCTGCCCTGGCGCCCGGGGGCAGCGACGGCAGGATCACGTCCTGCAGCGTGAAGCTCACGTCCTCGGCGAAGGTCGCCCACGCCTCGCTCTGCCACGAGTCGGCGAACAGCTGCACCTGCTGCCAGGCGAGCGGGTCGATACCGCGCACCCGTTGCTCGGCATGCTGCAGGGCAGCCTGCTCCAGCCGCACCCGAGCGCGGGCGGACTCGACCGCTCGTCGCAGCCTGGCCAGCTGCTGTTGAACCTGACTCGGCGCGTCACCGTTACGTTCGTTGGCCTGCTCCACGAACGCGAGGTTCGACTCGGCCTCACGCAGCGCGTTCTCGGCGGACTCGTGACGCCCACGCACGACCAACAGATCGACCAAAGCCGTCCGCCACCAGTTCGAGACCCACGGACGCACGGTGTCGACACGCGACAAGCCGCCGGGGTTGTTGTGGGGCACGGGCCTGAGCGCCGGCGGCGCGGCGGCACGCGGAGCGGCAGCGCGCGGCGGCATCGGCGTCGGCCTCGGCCCGTTCGTGGTCGGCGCGTAGCCGTTGCGGTTCCATCCAGGTGCATGGCCATTGCCGTTCCGCCCCGGCGCGTACCCATTGCCGTTCCGCCCCGGCGCGTAGCCACTGCCGTTCCACCCTGGCCCGGCCTGGGGCCGGAACTGGGTCTGCCCAGCAGCCATGCGCTGGTTGTGGACGGTCTGCGGTGGCGCCTGCGTGGTCGCCGAGGTGCCACGCGGCGTCACCGGAGCAGGCACCGGTGGTAAGTGGCGCAACGGCGGCGTACGCAGCCACTCGACGGCCCGCTGGAACGAGTTGGTCGCCCGTGACGGCGCAGGCCGGCTGCCTCCGGACGCCGAGTTGTCGAGCTCGACGCGCAGCCGATCGGACAGCTGCGTGACCTGCTGAACGGCGGCGGGCGGGACGGTGGTTGCGTTCGACGGTGTCGCCAGGTGCAGCTGCCACGCCAGCGTCACGCGGATGCTGTCCACGAGCGTCTCGTGCTGCATGTCGGCGGCGCTGGCCGGATCGCCATCGGTGTGCGGCGGAACGTCGTGGCCGGTCGCGCGCATGATCTGGTCGGCCTGGTCCATCAGCATGACGAACCGACGCTGCTCGGGCGTCATCTGCTGCGGAGACGACGGCACCGGCCCCGACCCCCGCAGCTGGCCCATGCCGATGACCGAGTCGACCACGCGGTGGTCGCACGACGGGTTCTGCGGCGGCCGGATCACCGTCGCCGGGTCGAGGTTCAGGCCGAGCGCACGGACCGCCGCTGACGCAACGTGCGCCAAGCTCTGCGCGTTGTCGGCGCCCAGTCGCATCTTCTGCAAGACCAGGAACTTCGCCGCCACGTCGAACCGCGCCTGTGGCTGGTCGGGCCGGGCAGCCGCGGCCAGCGTCCGGCGAATGTCGCGCACCTGCTGCTGTATTGCCCGCCGCGACCGAGGGGGCAGCGAAGGCAACAGCGTGTCGCGGAACATCGTGTTGACGTTCTGCGCGAACCGGCGCCAGGCGAACGGGTTGTGGCCGCTGGAGGCCTCGATGAACCGCGAAACCTCGCCCCACGCCGCCGGGTCCGCCCGATACACCTGGAATTCGGCCCGCTGCACGGCAACGCGGGTGTCGGACAGCGCCGACCGTGCCGCCGCCAGTTCGTCGTTGATAGCGCGGAGCCCCGAGAAGCTGCGCAAGCCGGGCGACGTGTGTGCCCGCTGCTGCGCGGCTCTGAGCTGCCATCTGGCCTGGTCCACCCGCGCCTGCGCGAAATTGAGCCACGCTCGCCACGCCCACAGGGCCTCCGTGGATGTACGCCACTGCGGTGTCACGCGCAACGTGTTGGGCACCGGGCCTGGACCACGGGTGCCGTACGGACCGGTGGGCCCGGTCTGCCTGGCCGGCCCGTTGTCCCACCAGGTGGGCCCGCCCGGTCTGGTGGCTCCGGCGGGACCGTACGGGGGCCCGCCCACGGGCACCGGCCGCCGCACGGCGGGCGGTTGCTGGTGGCTGAACGCGGGCGGCGCGACCTGCGGCTGCACCACGTCGGCGATCGCGGAAGCCTCGTCGCGCACCCGCTGCGGGTCGACCCGGCCAGGTCCTGACCTGCGGACCACGTCGACCGTCGCGGCCGCCAGCACGACGTTGCGCACCCGCTGGCTGTTCGGACGATCGCTGTTCAGCTCCAGTGCGGCGTATTTCGCGATCGTGTCCGCCACTTGCGGGGTGACGCCGCGGCGCAGCAGCGCGTTCTCGATGGTGAGCGACCGCTGCGTGAAGCCCTGGGTTTCCACCGGCGCGTTCGACAACACCACCGAGTTCCACTGCCGGTCCACGTTCTGGGTGAACCGCTGCAGCCCGGCAGGATCCAGGCCGGGGACCAGGCTCCATGCCTCCGGGTCGGCCTGGCGGGCGGCCTGCTCGGCCCGCTGCAGCGCCGCCGTCGACTCCGTCACCTGCACCCGCAGGTTGTCCACCTGCGAACTCAGGCGGGCGTGCTCCGCGGCCTGCTCGCTGTTCGGCGGGAACTGCTTGCCGTAGTGGTCCTCGAACGACTGCAGCTGAACCTCGGCGACCGAGAGCTGCTCGTGGAGGTTGGCCAGCTGCTCGCGGGCCACCACTCCGTCCGCGACCGCGTCCCGGAACCGCGTGCCCGGCTGATTCGACTGGCCGTTCGTGCCCTGGCCGTTCGTGCCCTGGCCGTTCGCACCTTGGCCATTGGTTCCTTGGCCGTTCTGCTGGCCGTAGGCGTACTCCACGCCGTTGCTCGGCGGCACGAACTCCGGCTGGGGCTGTCCGGGCGGGACGTGCCCGTTGGTGCCCTGACCGTTCGTGGTCTGGCCGGTCTGGCCGTGACCGTCCGGTGCCTGGCCGTTGGCGCCCTGACCATTGGTCGCCACGTCCGGCGACTGGAACTCCGGCCGCGGCTGACCCGGCGGCACCTGACCACTCGAGTCCTGACCATTCGCGCCCTGGCCATTGGGGCCCTGACCATTGGTGCCCTGGCCGTTCGTCGCCACATCGGGCGACTGGAACTCCGGCTGTGGCTGACCAACCGGGGTCCGGCCGTTGCTGCTCTGGTCGGTCTGCCCCGGGCCCCCGGAACCCTGTTCGCCGTACCCGAACTGCGGCGGCCCCACGTCGGGCCGTGTCTGCCCGACGTTGTCCCCGGCGTTGCTGCGCAGGTCGATGAGGTCGCTGCCCCAGTCGTCGAAGTCGGAGACATCGCTGACGGTGAACCGCTCGTCCGACTCGCTGACGTCGCTGACCCCGTCGTCCCGGCTGTCCCCGCTGACCTCGTTGTTCGTGGTGGCGGCGGTGTTGTCGCCACGCGTGCCGCCCGCGGTGATCTCGAGGGTGTCGCGGCCACCACCGGGGAGGTTGTTGACGAACGGGCGGTCGAAGATGCTGGCGTCGTCACTGCCGGCATCGCTGTCGGTGTCGACGTCGGCGTAAAAGTCGTCCGCGCTGTAGTTGCTCTCGGTGTCCGAGCCGCCGACGGTGTCGTCGTCGAAGTCGCCGATGTCGTTGTTGTACTTGTTGGCCTCGGCCATCGTCTGCTCGTAGACGCGGTCGGCGATCTCGTTCAACGTGTTCGCGACGTCGTTCTGGATCTGCTTCCCGCTGTCGACGAAGTCACTGAGCTTGTGACCGATCAGTTCCATCACGCCGGAGAACATCCCGGCGGTGAACGCGTACGGGTTGAGCTTGATCTCGCCCTCGGTTATGCCGGTGTAGGCACCCTCGGTGCCCATTTCGTGGCCACCCGACGTCGGCAGGACGTTGATCTTGGAGACCCAGTTCCGCAGCGTCGCGGTCTGCGCCTGGTTCAGCCCGAACTTCATGGCCGTCTTGATGATCATCGACTCGACGAGCTTGGCCAGGCCCGCGACGAACGGCATCAGCGCCACACCGGTCAACCCGATGTAGACGGCCTGCAGCATGTATTCCTTGTTGAACTTGCCCTGAATCAACTGGGCCAGGCCCTCGACGAGGACCTGCATGCCGACGCCGACGATGAGCGAATTGAGCACCATGCCGACGATGAAGCCGATCTTGGTCTGCAGGAAGGCTCGGATCGCGGCAGCACGCGCACCGAACAGCAGCATCGACACCCCGCCGGTGGGGGACGACATCGCGTACGCGAGAACCATCTCCACCAGCAGGGCGGGCAACTGGAGAACGGTGACGAGCTTGAGGTGTTCGCCCTCGTAGCCGATCTGGTCGAGGTTCTTCGCGAGCTCCCGCATGAATTCGGAGGCCTGCAGGAGGTATTGGTCGCGGGTCAGCGGCGCCAGGATCGCGTACAGCGCCATGACGGTCTCGCCGTCCATGTCCATGACGAGGTTCGCCAGGAACTGGCGTAGCCGCGGATCCAACGTCTCGACCGCGGTGGACGACGTGAGGAAGTCGATCGCCAGCGCCCGCGCCTTGGCCTCGTCGAGGTCGTACGGGAACTCTTCACCGGTCAGGATCCGGAAGAGCCACGCGACGCCCTCGGGAACTGTCCAACTCATGCGGCACCCATCCACAGACGACCGGCACGAGGCGCGATCTCCGCGAGGTGGCTCCTTCCGTCGTACCCAGCGTCAGCCCGGGCTGAGCACGGCAGTGGAACGGCAGACACCGTCCGCGCGTCCCGCCGGCTCCCCCAGAACGAGCCTGCGGTGGGTCCGGCCACGACGCGGGCGTCGCCCGCCGCGTCCACGTTCGCCCCTGCCATACCCCCAATACGGACGCCGGGGCGCCAACAGTTCATCCGTTTCACGTTTGTTCACCCGGCTCGCCCGCGCCCGTCGATGCGCGGCCACGAGCGAGCAGGACCACCAGCCCACCCGTGCCGAACAAAGAACCTGCGGCGGCCGTCGGGCCGCCGCAGGTTCTTGCCAGTTCCACACCCGTCCGGACAACGCGTCCGTCAGCGGCGACCACCACCGCCGCCGCCACCGCGACCGCCGCGGGCGATGCCGGTAACGATGTTCTCGACGCCCTCCAGGTACGTCGTCGCGTCGATCCCGTTGCCGTGTGCGTCTTCGAGCATTTCTTTGAGCATCCGCAGGAGGTATTGCAGACCCATGGCGCCTGGCCTGATCCCGGAGGCGTAGACCTTGCCCAGTTCGGTCCTTCCCGCCGTTTCGAGGTTGTCCGCCACCGAAAAGCTGACGTTGCGTTCGGCGTCCGCGAACAAGTCGGAATACTTGCCGAGCAACTTCAGCGCATCGCGGAGCAGCTCGGTGTCGACCGTGATGTTCTCACTCATAGCGGTTCAACCACTTCTCCGCGCTCGCGATCGCGTCCTCGATGACGGCGTCGACATCCGGCGCGCTCTTGCGCATGTCCGCGAGGTCCATGGACCCCGGCAGGAACCCGCTCACCTTCTCGTTCATCTTCGCCACGGCCTTGTCCTGCGCCCGCGTGACGACCTCGATGATCTTCGTGCAGAGTTCGTTGGCCGGCATCTGACGCCAACGATCGCCCCGCAACGTCAAACTGGTCAGTCGGCCCGCCGAGTCGACGCTCGCCTCGATCTGCCTGTTCTTGGTGGTCGCCTTCTCGTTGATCTGCTGCAGTTCGGCCATCGTCTGCTGGAACGAGCTGCTCTTGTCCCGCAGCTCGTCCAGTGCCAGCCGGAAGGCCTCTCGCTGGTTCTCCGAAGTCACGACTGGTCCCTTCTCTGGTTACCGACTACTCCTTGCTCGCCGTTCTTCTCGTCCCCTGCGACGTCGGGGGTCGCCATGCTGTGCGGGACCGCCACCGGCTCGTACACGTCCGGCGAAACCTCCCGGCCCTCGGCATCCGCGCCGGTTTCCTGGGGCAGCCCGAGAATTCCGAGGCGGGCGTTGCCGTGGGTCCCCCACACCTCGGCGTCCTCGGACAGCCAGGTCAATCGCTGACGCTCCCGGTTCCTGCCGCCGGGCGCGCCGGCCGGCGTCATCGGCATCAACGGCAGGTGGGAGCCGCGCGCGCCGACGCCGGCAGCGTTGGCACCTGCTGCACTCGCGGCGCCCGCGCCGCCCATGCCCGCGCCGGGCGGCATCATCGGGAACATCGGCATCTGCGGGTCGCGGCCGTTGCCGGAACCCGTCTCGGCGCCGTCGTCCATCTGCTCCGGCAGGTCCTCGGACCACTCGGCCCACCCCTGCCCCTGGAAGGCGTGGATCGGGGTGTGGTCGGGACCCAGACCGAGCGCGTCGCCGTCCAGGCCGCCGTTCGGGAAGACGCTCTCCCCGGCTTCCGGCGCGCGGAGCGAACCTCCGGGCGGCAGCACGGTCGAGTCGCGGCCCGCGCCGTCCGGCCCAGCGGTGAGGTCGATGGCCTGCTCGGAGAGGGCGTCGAAGTCGCCGCCGGTCCAGCTGCCTTGGTCGGTCAACCCCGGCACATGGACCGCACCGTCCGGTCGGCCCGATCCGGTGAGGCCCTTGAGCAGATCTTCGGAGTCCGGCACCGCCGCTTCCTCGATGCCGTCGGCGGACTCCGGCGCGACGTTGCCGAAATCGAGATCGGTCGGCTCGGCGTCGTCCCCCTCCTCTTCCGGGGCGAACAGCAGCTCGTCCGGAACGATCACCGACCCGTCGTCGTCGGCCGCCCCACCACGAAGGTTGTTGCGCATCGACGGCGGCACCATGAGGTTCGACGTGCCGGCACTCGGGCCGCCGAAAAGGCCGCCCGGCGGGAGGAACGGTGGCAGGACGCCGGTGCCCATCCCGCTCCGACCACCGTTGACGCCCGTGGCGCCGGCATCGCCGTTGGCACCCGCTGGGCCGTCCCCGCCGTTCGCGCCCGCGAAGCCGTCGGCGCCGCCCGCGCCGTCACCGCCGGTGAAGTCGGCAGCGAAGACATCACCTCCGCCGGGAAAGCTGCCCTGGCCGCCTCCGCCGCCGGCGAAGTTGCCCTCGCCGTTGCCGAGGTTCACCTCACCGTTGCCGTTGGCGCTCGGGATGTCCACCGGGCCGAACGCGTTCGGTCCGGTGGACCGGTCTCCCCCGCCTGCGCCGTCCGACGGTGGCTCGACGAAGGCCTGGTCGCCCTGACCGTTGCCGTTGTCCGGGCCGCCCTGGCCGTTGCCGGTGGACTCGCCGTCCCCGCCTTGCGGTCCGAAGTTGACCTCGTCGCGTCCGTCCGCGGGCGGCGGCGGCACGAAGTTCCTGCCGTCGCCGTTGGTGCCGTTCTCGCCGCCGGCACCGTCGGCACCATCGGGGCCGTTGCCGTTCCCTCCGGCTTCGCCGTTGCCGCCGCCACTGCCGTGGTTCTCGCCGTGATTGCCCCCGAGCGGGGTGTTGGGGTCGGTGATCGCGACGAACGCCGGCTTCGAATCCAGGTAGGCCTGGCCGAGATTGTCCAGCAGTTCGACGGCGCGCTCGTTCAGCGGCTTCATCTGTTTGCGGACATAGTCGCTGATCCGGCTGTTGATGAGGTCCCACGTGGCCTGGCTGTCGAGCGGACCACCGAACGGCTCCATCCCCTCCGGCAGCGGATAGGGCTCGAACGTGCGCGACTCACCGGTCTCCTCGATCACCACGTGACTTTGGTAGCTCCCGGCGATCGCCCGGACGTCTCGCCGGAATTCCGGTGCGGAGCCGGCGTTCGAGTGATATCCGGCGATGACGGTCCGGATGTACTCCTCCGCCCGCGCCCGGCCGTTCTCCGCCAGCGTGTCGAGCACGTAGGGATTCGACGTCGACACGTCCAACCCCATGTTCACGATGTAGTGGTAGATGTTGCGCACCACGGCGTCCATCGCGTCGTGCACCGCGGTGTGCAGCGTGCCGCTGTACTCGTTCCACAGCTCGGCCATCTCACGTCCGAACCGGGAAAGCGCGTCCGCGTTCTGCTGCAAGGCCTGCGACGGCGGCGGGTTCTTGTCGGTGGTCAGCTGCCGGTGCAGGTCCTCCACGGTGGTCCCGAGCTGGATCACCCTGTTCGCGATGACGTGCGCGGCCAGACCGTGGAAGGCCGAATCACCCGCTCCGATCCGGCCCGCCCACTGCGCCAACGTCTCGTGCGCGCTCGCCAGCCAGCTGATGTAGCCGTCGAGCAGCTCCTTGGTGTTCAGGAAGTAGTTGACATCGATCTTGCCGATGTCGGCGGCGGCGAGCCCGCCGATCATCCCGTCGACCTCGGTGACGCCGCTGGTCCAGTTCTCGATCTCCTCGAAGTTCTTGTTGACCGAGACGTACCACACGTCCCACGCGTGGTAGCTGAAGCCGGTGGCGCGTGGGCCGCCGTCGACCTGCGCCGACCCGGGCGCGAGGTCTCCCCCGGCCTGGATGAACCACCCTTTGCCCGGTGTCGCACCCCGGTCGAGGACGGCCTGCAGGTTCGGGCCGAGCCCGGTGGTGATCCGCAGGGCGTGCTCGAACGTGCCCACCGGGGGCAGTTCGCCGTTCGGACTCGTCATCGCGTCCCCTCCGAAGACTGCTCCGCGGTCTGTTCCTGGGTTTGGCGGTCCTTGCCCTTGCTGCTCGGAGCCTTCGAGCGGACGTGCACGTGAGTGGGCGCGCGCTGCTCCTCGTTCTCCACCTCAGGACCTTCCGGCAGGCCGATGACGCCCGCCGTGGCGGCGCCCTTGGTGCCCCAGATCTCCTCGTCCTCGGACAACCAGGTCTGCCGCTCGCGATCCTTGTTCTGCTGCGCTCCGTTCGGCGGCATGATCGGTGGCATCATCGGCGGCATGAACGGCATGCGGCCGCCGACGCCGCCGATGCCGGTGCCCGTTCCGCCCTGGCTCTGCTCGGTGCCGGACCAGTTCGACCATCCCTCGCCGCTGAACCCGCCGGCGCCGCCCGTGTCGCCGCCGACGCTGCCCTCTCCACCGGCACCGCCGCCCCCGGCGGGGAAATTGGCACCGGCGGCGACCTCCTTGCCGTTCCCACCGCCGAGCAGGTCGCGCAGGTCGTCCGGGATGTTCGTCGAGGCGCTCGGCGGGTCGTGCTTGCCGGACAGGTCGGGGATGTTCGTCGAACCGTTGCCGCCGCCGTTGAGCAGGTCCTTGAGTGTCTCGTCGTCCAAGCCCCCGACCGGGAACTCGCTGCGGTCGTCGTCGAGCAGGTCGGACAGATCGGGGATGTTCGACGAACCGGTGCCGTTGGCGCCGTTTCCGCCGAGGTCGAGGGCCACCGGGTTGCCGTTGGCGTCGAACACCGGCAACGGATTGCCGTTGGCGTCCAACGGCAGGTCCAGGGTGCCGTCCCCGTTGATCGGGATCGGGTTGCCGTCGGCGTCGAACAGGGCTGGGTTGCCGTTGGCATCGAACACCGCCAACGGATTGCCGTTGGCGTCCAACGGCAGATTCAGCGTGCCGTCCCCGTCCAAGGGGATCAGGTTGCCGTTGGCGTCGTACATCGGTGGCGGGCTGAGCCGCTGCAGGTCGACGGGGTTGCCGTTGGCGTCGAACACCGGCAACGGATTGCCGTTGGCGTCCAACGGCAGGTTCAGGGTGCCGTCCCCGTTCATCGGGATCGGGTTGCCGTTGGCGTCGAACAACTGTGTCGGCTTGCCGTTGTTGTCCAGCGGCGACTTGAAGGTGCCGATGCCTCCCGGACCTGGGGTGATCGGCAAGCCGCCGGGGCCGAGCAGGTTGTTCAGCTGATCGGTCAAGTTGCCGGTGCCGTTGGCATTGGGGCCGTCACCATTGCCGAACAGGTTGTTCAGCTGATCGGTCAGGTTGCCGGTGCCGTTGGCGCTGGGTCCACCGCCGCCTGGGCCCCCGCCACCGTTGAGCAGATTGTTCAGCTGATCGCTCAGATCACCATTGCCGTTGGCGTTCGGTCCGCTGCCGCCCGGGCCCCCGCCACCGTTGAGCAGATTGTTCAGCTGATCGCTCAGATCACCATTGCCGTTGCCGTTCGGACCACCACCACCGTTCGGACCACCCTCGAACAACTTCTTCAGCTGGTCGTCGAGATCGCTGTTGCCCTTGCCGTCGCCGAAGAGGCCGCTGAGGTCGATCTTGGTCTTGCCGCCGCCCCCGTCACCGAACAGGTCCTTGAGGATGTCGTCGACATTGGTGTTGCCGCCGCCGTTCCCGCCGCCGAGGCCGCCACCGCCACCGCCGCCCTCCAGCGGCTGCGGGTCGTCGAGCGCCGCCAAATTCGGCTTCGCGCTGAGGTAGGAGTCCTCGAGGTAGCTCATCGCCTCGCGTGCCGACTCGTGCAGCAAGTCCATGATTTCCTCGATGTAATCGTTGATGTAACGATTGGCCTGCTGCCACGTTGCCGCCGAATTGAGTGGACCGGTGATCTTCGGGAAGGTCTCGACGCCATTGACCGGAGCGATGGGAACGGGATCATACGGCTCGTTCACAATATCAAATTCAACACTGCTGACATCGCTGAAGATGTCGCGAAAATAATCATCCAAACCGTTGTTCATCTTGAAGTTCGCGATGCGCGCGCCTTGATTGTGGGTCGAACTCCAGGCGGCGACCACCCCGCGTATATATTCTTTGGCCGGATCAGCCGAGAACCCCGATTTGAAGTCGCGCTCCCACGGGCTGACATGGGAATAATTGATGAGATCGAGCAGGTAGTTCGGCTCGCCGTGCGCCAGCCCCAATTGCCGAACGTACAAAGCAACGTTTTTGACGAGGTTGCCGACCAGCTTCCCGGGCAAGTCGTACAGCGCATCACGCACGGTGTACCAGGCGGTCGCCATCATCCGGATGAAGGACTGCAGGGCGCTGGCGAGTTCGAGAATCTTCTGCGGCGTCTCGCGATCCTCCACGATCTGTTCGAGGATGTCGCTGACGATGAACTGGAAGTTCTTGACGTGCTGGTAGATGACGTTCGCGGCTTTACCTTTGAACGAGTCGTCGTCGCTGGTCAGCTTGTCGACCCAGGTCTGCAGTACGGCATCTGCCGAACGCAGCCAGGCCAGGTACTCGTCCAGCACCATCTGCACGTCGTAGAACTGCGTGATGTCGACCAGGCCGAGCCGACCCCCCAGCAGATCGCCGACCATGCTGTCCATCTCTTCGATCTGGTCGTTCCACTGTCTGATCAGCTCCCAGTCGGCGTTGATGCCGATCCACACGGCGCCGTACGCCGTGTAGGTGTACGCGGCACTACTCGTCGAGCCGCCGTCCGGCTTTTTGTTGTCCGAATCGTCCGAACTGCTTTTGCCGGATTCCGTCATGGCGTTCGACAACGACAGCCAGCCCTCACTGCCCTCGCCGTTGCCACTGCCCTTTTTCAGCAGACCGGAGAGGTCGACGGTCTCCATTCCGGTGACCTCGCTGAAGATGTCGAAGAAGGTCAGCCGGCGGTTATCACCTCCCGGCGCTGAATTCCCCTCGGCCATAGTCGCTCACCGCCAGTTCAACGTCCGTCAGTCGTCTTTGTCGGAGTCGGAGTCCGAGTCGGAATCGTTGTCCGAGTCCGAGTCGGAAGCCGAATCGGAGTCGCTCGAGTCGTTGTTTCCTCCACCGCCACCGGTGAAGCCGCCGCCACCACCACCGCTGCTGCCGAACCCGGGGAACTCACTCGTGAACGCCGAAGCCGTGTACGCAGCCAGGTCGTTCGTGTCGTTGAACACGGTGACCGCGTTTTCCAGCGCACGGTGGAACTTGTCGAACGCCAGCTGCAGCTTCTTCGTGTTGGACTTGACCGAGCTGCCGAATTCGTTGGCCCACGAGTTCAGGTTCTCGGCCGGGTCGAACGTCTGCCCCTTCGGCTGCAGCAGCAGGCTGTTGTCGAGGTGAATGTGCGTCGTGTCGCTGTAGATCGCCTTGAGGATCGTGCTTTCCAGCTCATCGATGGCGGCCATCAGCTGGCGGTACGAAGCCTCGTCGAACGTGACGTTCGGGTCGCCGGTCGTGTTGCCGTTGTTACCGCCTTCGCCGTCGCCGCTGCCGCTGGAATCGCTGTCTTCGTCGTCGTCCTTGCCGTCGCTGTCCTCGTCTTCCTTGTCGTCGTCCTTGTCGTCGTCCTTGCCGTCGCTGTCCTCGTCCTCGTCGTCCTTGCCGCTGCCCTCGCCGTCCTCGTCTTCGTCCTCGTCGCCCTTGCTCTCGCTGCCCTCGTCGTCCTCGTTGTTGCCGCTGCCGTATCCACTTCCTGGGAACCCGTTGCCGTCCCCGTCCCCGGCGCCGTTACCTGCACCGTTACCGCTGCCGGTGCCACTACCGCCGCCTTCGCCGTCGCCCTTGCCCGGTGGCGGCGCCCAGGTGTAGCTGGGGTAGAAGTTCTTGCCGGTCACCGGGTCGACGATCGGTTTGCCGTCGGGCCCCATGAGCGGCGGGTCCGTCTGACCCTCGGAGTCCTGCGGCGTGTACGTCTTGTAGAGGTAGTCGCCGTCCTCGTTCGTGACCGGGTCGCCGTTCTCGTCCAGGATCGGCTCGCCCAGCGGGCCTGCACCGGGTTCGGTGTTCTCTCCCGGCTTGGTCGACTTGGTGAACGTGCCCGGCGGTGGCGCCCATGTGTAGGTGGGATAGAGGTGCTGGCCCGTCCTCGGGTCGACGACCGGGTTGCCGTTCTCGTCACGCAGCGGCTCCTCGGTCTGCCCCTCGTCCGGCGCCGGCTTGTACGTCCGGTAGAGGTGCTCGCCCGTGTCCGGGTTGATCACCGGCGTGCCGTCAGCAGCCGTCACCGGATCCGGCTTGACGTGCGACGCGACCGGTTCGCCGTCCGGCGTCTCGGACCCAGGGGGCGGTCCCCACACGTAGTTGGGGTAGAACTTGTTCCCGGTCTCGGGGTCGATGATCGGATCCCCGTTGGCGTCGAGCAGCGGTTCGCCTTCTCCGTCCTTCGACGGGAGGTAGACCTTCCAGAGGTGCTCACCGGTTTCCGGGTTGACGACCGGGTTGCCGTTCTCGTCGGTGAAGTGCACCGGCGCGAGTTCCCGCTGATGAAGCTCTCCGGCTTCCAGCTCGTCCGGCGAGGGCCCCCATCGGTAGACGGGCTCACCCGAGCCGTCGTCGTCGACGTAGAGGTGCTCGCCCGTTTCCGGGTCGACCACCGGGTTGCCGTCGCTGTCCAGAACCTCCTCGCCGTACGACGTCTTGGCCGGCGTGTGACTGTCGCCCGTGTTCGACTTGTCGGTGTCGGAATCGGTGTCGGTATCGCTGTCGGAATCGGTGTCGGTGTCGTAGCCGACACCCGTCCCGGAGCCGCTGCCGGAGCCGGACCCGCCACCTCCGCCGGACCCGCCACTACCGGATCCGCCGCCTCCGGATCCGCCGCCTCCGCCGGATTGATCGCCGGTGGAATTCCCGGTGTCGTCGTTGCCGGTCGACTTGTCAGAGTCGTCGTCGGTGTCGTCCTCGGTCGACTTGTCGGAGTCGTTGTCGCCCTGACCGTTGCCGTTGCCGGACGACTGATTGGAGCCATTGCCGCTACCACCGCCGGGGTTACCGCCGGAGCTGCCGTAGTGGCCGGTCCCCGGGTTGCCCCCGCCACCACCCGATCCACCACCGCCGGACTGATCGCCGGTGGAGTTCCCGGTGTCGTCGCCGCCGGTCGACTTGTCAGAGTCGTCGTCGGTGTTGTTGCCGGTCGACTGGCCGGAGTCGTTGTCGGAGCCGTTGTCCGAGTCGTCGTCGCCTTTGGTGTCGCCGGGTGGCTGGTTGGCCTCGTCGTCGCGGTTGCCGTTGCCGTGGTTTCCCGCGAAATTGATGCCCTCGCCGTTGCCGGAATTGCCGTAATGACCGGCACCCGGGTTGCCACCACTGCTGCTGGAGCCGCTGTCGCCGCCGGGCTGGTCATGGTCTCCGCGACCACCACGACCGCCCGGCTGATCGTCGTCCCCGGTGTGCCGACCCTTGTCGTCCGGGTCGTCGGGGTCGTCGGGGTCGTTGGAATCGTTGCGGCCGCCCTGGCCTTCGTCGTTGCCCGATCCGGTGCCGGAGTCGTCGTCGGGGTCGCGCCCGGCAAGCTTGTCGAAGGTGTCCGACAGCTCGTCGAACTTTTCCGACAGTTCGTCGAAGTCCTCGGCGAGATCCTCGAACAACTCGTCGAGGTCCTCGTCGTCGCCTGCGCCGTCCCCGGTCGAATCCGAGTCGGAGTCGTCGCCCCGACGGTTCGACCGCGAGTCGGAGTCGTCGTCGCTGTTCGACGTCTGCCTTACGTTGTCGTCGTCATCGTCGCCGGCCCTCTTGGCCAGCTTGTCGAACTTGACTGCCAGCTCGTCGAAGTCATCGGCCAGCTCCTCGAACTGGTCCGAGATCTCCTCGTAGGTTTCGGCGTCCTCGGCGTCGCTGTCCTCACCTCGCGCCGACACATCGTCCGGGTCGCGCCGGTCGTCGTCACCACGCGAACTACGCTCATTCCGGTCGCGGTGGTCGTCGTCGCCACGCGAGCCGCGCTCGTCGTCGCGCCCGTCCTCGTCGTCTCGCCGGCGGCGACGAAGCGCCAGCTGCCGTGCCCCCGGGTCGGTCTGGTCGTCGTCTCCTGATCCCCTGCCGGAGCCACCGCCGCCTCCGGACGACCCACCACCTCCGTGACCACCGAAGAAGTCGTGCCCGGTGCCCTTCTTGTGGTCGACGGCCAGCCGGTGGAACTCCTCCGCCGCTTCGTCCAACAAGTCCGACATCCCGTCGAACTCGTTGGCAAGTTCGGCGAAATGTCCCGCTGTCTCACCAATACTGCCCGCGGGCGTGCTCTCACCGTCGACCGCGAAATCCTGCACCGGCGTCGCCGGTACCTTGTCGGTTGCGAACCCCTCCTGATCCGGGTCCGCCATCCGATTCGCATAAGGGGACATCGGCATTCCCATCAGAGGGTTAGCCGAATGTGCCGACTCGGCGTCTGGTTTCCGCGAGCGAGCGATCCGCTCCGGATCAGTTCCCTCCACCGAACTCTCCTTTCGCTACCAAGAAACGTCAGCCACCGCTGATGGGAATGCCGATACCCGTACGAACCGAATCAGGGATTGAGCTGGTAACCCATGTCGGCTGCGCTGCCGAGCATGATCTGCTGGCCGCGCCGGTCGCCTTCCAGCACGATCTCGTGAACCTTGTAGGCCTTGCCGGCCTCCTTCTCGATGTCGGCCAGCATCTCCAGGTAGAGCCTGGTCCACTCGCGCTGATTCTTCTCCCAGATGGCGACCGAGTTGCCGAACAGGGCCTCTTCCTTGGAGTTCAACAGGTGGTTCAGGCTGTCCAGCTCGGCACCCAGCTCGTGGACGCACTTCATGAACCGGTTGTTCAGTTCGGCGAACGCGGGATTGTTTACGTTGATGTAAGTCATGGCAGTCCTTTCGATGTCCTGACCGAATCCCCGGCTTAGCTGTTCGCCGTCTGGACCGAGTCGGAACCGGTCTGGATGAGCTGGTTACGCACACCGATCACGCGACCGTTCATCTCTTCCAACTGATTGAGAATCAGCTGGAATCGCTGGTTCCAGTCGCCCACCGAGTCGGAAAGAATCCGACCCGCATCCAAATCGGCGACCGCCGGGATCTGATCTCCGATGCTGCGCACCTGCAGGTCCAACGCCTGCATGTTCTGCTTCACGAGTGCCGTCTTCTGGATGATGTTGTCCAGAATTGGCACGTCACCACCGGTGTTTTGCGACACTGGCCACTCCTCTGCTATTTCTTCTTATCCTCGAAAAGGTCGAGTACCGGACCGGTCGGCAACAGAGCGAGCAGCTCCGCCGGGACCGGTTCGGCGGATTCGACCGCATACCCGAGCGCCTGAGCTGCTTCGCTGCTGGCGACGGGAAACTTCGCACCGGCTTCCGTGATGAGGTAGATGCCGACACCCGACTGGCCCGGCGCCGGCTGGGTGCGGGCGAGCATGCCCCCGCCGGGCGCCACCGCGACCGCGTCGGCCACGCGGCCGTCACGGCTGATACCGACCGCATCGCTGACCGGGGCACCGACCGGGCCGGGGGCGGCCACCAGCGTCGTGTGGTCGTTCTGCCACCGGACGCACGGCACCTCGGCCCCGGTGTCGAGCGCCTTCGGCGGCTTCGGCGGCATGCCCGCCTGCCACGCCGGGCCGGCCAGCACCTTCTCCGCAGCCAGTTGTGCCGGGGTGAGGGTGAGCGGCGAGGCGCTCTCGCTCGCCGGGTTGGCCGTCAGCAGCGTCGCCACGGTCTCCGAGACCGGTATCAGCCCGTCGGAGTCGACCACGAAGTACTTGTCCCCGACGGCCTCGGGCACGACGACGACCTCCCCGCGGGTGGTTGCGTTGCCGCCGATGGTCGGACCTGCGCCGCCCCGCTTCACCGGTGGAACGCCCAGGTCGGGGCCCGCGGGCAGTGTGTTCAACCACGTGGAGTCGGCCGAGACCGCCTTCTTCGGGTCGAACCCGAGCGCTTGCGGCACCCACGTCTCGGTGATCCGCAGCCGCGTGCCGTTCCAGGCCAGGAAGAACTGATCGCCGTTGCGCAGCAACACCGCCTCGTCCGGGGAGAACGGACGGCTGCCCGTCGCCGCCCCCACGGCGACCGAGACCTTCGGGTCACCGTCGGCGACACCCGCGCACACCGTCCATGGCTGGCCCGCGATGCCCGGCAGCGGCATGGTGTCCGGCGCGCCCGGGATGCCGATCGGCGCGCCCTCCGGGACGTCGGCGATGTCGGCGGAATTCACCGTCTCCACCGCCGGCTCGCCCTTGGCGAGCAGCCGCGCGGACGCATGGTTGAGCACGGGCCGCAACCGGCCGCCGATCAGCATGTACCGGCTGCCGGTGTCCTCGTTGAGGATGAGCGTCCCTGGCTCGCGCCACCTGTCGCCGCTGCGGCCGAGCAGGAACGTCACGATCAGCACACCGGCGAGCACGACGATGGCGATGCCGATGCCACCTGCGACGCCGACCGCGGTCCGGCGAAGCGGTCTGTTCTGCGCGTCGGGGTCGGTGCGCAGGACGGCGGCAAGAAGCCGTCCGGCAGTGAACTTGTGCGCGTCTACCTGCTCACGCCTGTCGTACACGGCCACCTCCCCTTCTGCATCGAGACACGGCTGACGATCTTGTGCTGGTTCACAGCCAGGTGGCGGCCCACGAGTAGAACCCGGTGACCACGAGCAGCAGCGCCATCACCGCGAGCGCGAACACCCAGTGCAAGATGTCGCCCCAGCGGCCCCACCGCGGGACGAGTCGTCGTCCCGGCAGCACCATGGCGCCGGCGACGAAGTTGCCGGCCAGCGCGAGCAGCGCGACCACGACGGCCAGCTGCCCGAGCAACGGCAGCTGCGCAGTCCAGCCCAGCGCCACGGCAACCAGACCGACCAGCGCGGGCGCCATCGTGGCCAGCCGGTGCCACATGCCGTTCAGCTCACGCGACTGCAACAGCAGCACGCCCGCCACGACGGCCGCCAACGTGCTGGGCGCCCAGGCGAGTTCGGACGCCAACGCGAGCATCGAGCCGACACCGAGCACGGCGAGCACGGTGAGGAACGCCGTCAGGTACTCGTCGGCGAGGTTGGCCCGGTCGAGCACGTCCTTGCTCGGCAGCGGGTCGAGGTTCTCCTGGAACTCCTCCGGGGTGAGCGGCACCGGTTCCGGCGCCAGGCCCGCCAGCCAGGCGGCGAACGACGGGGCGATTCGCGTCGAGATCAGCATGATCACGGTCATCACCGCGCCGAGCTGCGCGCCGTCGAGCCCGATCAGCACCGAGATCGTGGTGCCACCGGTGAGCAACACACCGGCGACGGCCACGGCGAGGAACCACGGCCGGGAGACGCCGATCGCGGCGTGCGCCAGGGTGCCTGCCACCGCGAGGGCCACCGCGAACGCCAGCACTCCGGGAGCGGTCAGCCAGGTCGTGACGGTCGCCGATCCGGCGGGCATGGCGAGACCGGCGAGACCGGCCGCGACGATCGCGACGGCACCGAGCGTCGTCGCGACCGCGGTGTCCTCGACGAACTTCGCCATCACCACCCCGGCGATGAGCAGCAGGACGCCGGCCACGCCCGCGGAGATGGCGATCGCCGTGCCGGTACCGGTGAACGTCGTGACGAACACCCCGAGCAGGCTGAAGAACGCGGCGAGCCCGATGCACAGACGTCTGGTCAGCGCGGGCCGCCACGAGTCGTTGCGCTTGGACAACCCGGTGTGGATGCCGTCGACCAGGTCGTCGAAGTCGGCCACCGGCAGCTGGTCGTCGCGGGGACGCAGGTACAGGATGTCGCCGTCGTAGAGGCCGGCGGCCGCCGTGCCGTGGTTCTCGTCGAGGGGTTCCTCGCCGAGGCGCTGCAACACCCACCCGTCGTGGCCGAGCCCGGTGGTGGCCAGCGCCGGGTCGAGATGACCGAGCACGGTCGGCATCAGATCCGAGATCGGCACGTGCACCGGGACCGCCAGCTCGACGCGGCTGGTCGGCCCGACGATGGTCAGCCGGCATACCTCACCCGCGTTCGACGGCGTCGCGGCCGCGCGAGCCACGGGGTCCGCAGCATTCACATGTGTGCCTGCCATGCCACCTGTACGGAAGGCGGCTGGGGAAAGGTTCAGCGCTTCCCCATTTGTTCACCGGCGGCCGTCGCAGATGAACACCTGGCCCTCCCCGCTCCGTGTCCACCACGGACGACCGCGTGCGAGGAACCGGCGATCACGGAGGAGCCGCGATGACGACCACGATTTTCCGCAGGCCGAGCCGGGAGAAACCACCGGAGATGCCCAGCGGTGAGCTGTCGTTGCAGGAACCGCCTGCCCTGCCGGAACTCGCCGGCCGGGACTACATGACGTCGCTGATGATGCTGCCGATGATGCTCGGCGGCGGCGTCTTCATGCTGATCTACATCGGCCCGCGCAACCCGATCCTCGCGCTCGGCATGTTCGGCCTGATGATCACGATGGGCATCCTGATGTTCATCGTGCAGATGCTGCGCGGCGGCGTGGACCGTCGGATCAAGATGCGCGGGGAACGCCGGGACTACCTGCGCTATTTGAGCCAGATCCGGGTCCAGGTGCGCAAGAGCGCGGACAAGCAGCGGGAGTCGCTCGCGTGGCGGCACCCGGACCCCAACGGGCTGTGGTCGGTGGCCATGTCCGGCAGGCTGTGGGAGCGGCGGGCCGCCCACGGTGACTTCGCGGAGGTCCGCATCGGCACCGGCACGCAGCGCCTCGCACTACGGATCTCGCCGGTGAGCTCGAAACCGATCTCCGACCTCGAACCGCTGTCGGCTCGCGCGCTGCGGAAGTTCATCAACGCGCACAGCTCGGTGGCGAACCTGCCGACGTCGCTGTTCCTGCGCGGGTTCGCCAAGATCCGCTTCGGTGGCGACATCGAGGTCATCCGAGGGATGACCAGGGCCATCCTCGGTCAGCTCGCCACGTTCCACTCACCGGAGGACCTGCGCATCGCCGTGTGCACCACGCCGCAGCGGGCCGAGCTGTGGGACTGGGTGAAGTGGCTCCCGCACGCCCAGCACCCGGTGGAGCAGGACGGCGCGGGCAACGTCCGGTTGCTGGCCGACGGCATCGACACGCTCACCGAGATGCTCGACACCGAACTCAGCGAGCGCGGCCGCTTCGAGGCCGCGGCCGCGCCCAGCGCCGACGAGCCGTATGTGGTCATCGTCCTCGACGGCGTCGAGGTGTCGCAGGAGTCGCGGCTCGCCGGGACGGGCTACCGCAACACCGTCGTGCTCGACGTCGCCGGGTCGCTGTCCGGCACCGGGCGCACCACGCTGCGCCTGGACGTCACCGCGGACAAGGTCGAAATGGTGCGCACCGACCGCACCGGACAGGAGATCCGCACCAAGATGTGCGTCCCCGACCAGCTCAGCATCACCAAGGCGGCGACGCTGGCCAGGACGATCACGCCGTACCGGCTCGGCGGGACGGCCGACGTGGCCGAACCGATGGTGGCCAACTTCGAACTGCCGGGCCTGCTGGGCATCACCGACCTCGAGACGTGGAACCCGGCGCCGATGGCCCGCACCGGGCTGACCAAGGACCGGTTGCGCATCCCGATCGGCATCACCGAGAACGGTGCGCCGATCGAGCTGGACATCAAGGAGTCCGCGCAGGGCGGGATGGGGCCGCACGGCCTGCTGATCGGGGCCACCGGGTCCGGCAAGTCCGAGCTGTTGCGCACGCTGGTGCTCGGCATGGCGATGACGCACTCGTCGGAGATCCTCAACTTCGTACTCGTCGACTTCAAAGGTGGTGCGACGTTCCTCGGGGTGGAGAACCTGCCGCACGTGTCGGCGGTGATCACCAACCTCGCCGACGAGGCCACGCTGGTCACCAGGATGCAGGACGCGCTGCACGGTGAGCTGCAGCGCCGTCAGGAGTTCCTGCGCGCGGCGGGCAACTACAGCTCGCTGCTCGACTACGAGAAGGCCAGGCTGTCCGGGGAGCCGCTGGATCCGCTGCCCACGCTGTTCGTCATCGTCGACGAGTTCAGCGAGCTGCTGGCCTCGCACCCCGAGTTCAGCGAGTTGTTCGTGATGATCGGACGGCTCGGCCGCTCGCTCGGGGTGCACCTGCTGCTGGCCAGTCAGCGCATCGAGGACGGCAAGATGCACAAGCTGGAGAGCCACTTGTCGTACCGGATCGGCCTGCGAACGTTCTCCGCGATGGAGTCCCGCGCGGTGATCGGTGTGCCGGACGCCTACCAGCTGCCCAGCGCCCCGGGTAACGGCTATCTGCGCAGCGACGTGGCGACGTTGATCCGGTTCAAGGCCGCCTACGTGTCGGGCCCGTATCGCAGGCGGACCCGCGAGCAGCGGCAGGAAGAGGTGCGGCAGCAGATCGTGCCGTTCAGCGTCGGCAAGGTCGCCCTGCCACCCGCGGCGAAGCCCGCCCAGCCCACCACGCCGAAGGAGGACGAGGAGACCGGCGAATCGGTGTTGTCGGTGGCCGTCGAACGGCTGCTCGGGTTCGGCCCGCCCGCACACCAGGTGTGGCTGCCGCCGCTGGCCGAACCACCCACGCTCGACCAGCTGCTGCCGCCGTTGGAGACCCACCCCGAACTCGGGCTGCAGGCGATGGGCTGGTCGGGACGCGGCAAGCTGCGCGTTCCGGTCGGCATCGTGGACAAGCCGTTCGAGCAGCGCCGCGACCTGTACGTGGTCGATCTGTCCGGAGCCGGTGGCCACGTGGGCATCGCGGGCGCGCCGCAGTCGGGCAAGAGCAACTTGCTGCGCACCTTGATCTGCTCCATCGCGCTGACCCACACGCCGGAGGAGGTGCAGTTCTACTGCCTCGACTTCGGTGGCGGCACGTTGACCTCGGTCGCCGGGCTCCCGCACGTCGGCGGCGTGGCCAGTCGCATGCAGGAAGAGCGCGTCGCCCGCACCATCGCCGAGGTCCAGACGCTGCTGACCGAGCGCGAGCAGCGGTTCGCCCAGCACAACGTGCACAGCATGGCCGACTTCCGAGCCCGTCGTGCCGCCGGCGAGTTCCCCGACGACCAGCACGGCGACGTCTTCCTGGTGGTGGACGGCTGGGGCTCGCTGCGCTCCGACTTCGAGCAGTACGACTTCACGTTGCGCCAGCTCGCCGCGCGTGGCTTGTCGTTCGGCGTGCACCTCATCCTGACGACCAACCGCTGGTCCGATGTGCACAGTTCGCTTCGTGACCAGCTCGGCACGCGGTTGGAACTGCGCCTGGGCGACAAGATCGACTCGATGATCAACATGCGCAAGGCCGGGGAGGTCCCGCAGCTGCCCGGTCGCGGCATGACGGCCGACGAGAAGCACTTCCTGTCCGGTGTGCCGCGTATCGACGGGATGTGCACCGCCGATGGTCTGGCCGACGCCACGCGCGACCTGGCGGAAGCCGTCGCGGAGAGCTGGCGCGGCAAGCGCGCACCGGCGGTGCGGATGCTGCCCGCGGTGCTGCCTGCCGGCGAGCTGCCCGCGCCGAAACTGCCGGGCCCGAAGATCCCGCTCGGCGCGGGCGAGCTGGACCTGCAGCCGGTGTGGCACGACTTCGGCGCCCGGCCGCACCTGACCATCGTCGGCGACAGCGGCAGCGGCAAGACGGCGGCGCTTCGCCTGATCATGAAGGCCATCACCACGGTGTACACGCCCGAGCAGGCACAGATCCTGCTCGTCGACACGCGCCGCGGACTGATGGACTGCCTGCCGGAGGAATACCGGCGCGGCGTCGCGGTGTCGGGGCCCGCGGCCGAGCAGCTGGTGCAAGAACTGGCCGCCGAACTGCAGGAACGCGTCCCCGGCAGCGACATCACGCCCGCCCGGCTGCGCAAGCGCGACTGGTGGAGCGGACCCGAGATGTTCGTGCTGGTCGACGACTACGACCTGTTGCTGGGCAGCGGCGTCGGGCCGTTCGGTCCGATGATCGAACTCATCCCGCAGGCCGGTGACATCGGCCTGCACATGGTGATGGCGCGCGCCGCGGTCGGGTCGAGCCGCACCGCGATGGAACCGGTGACGCGCCGTCTGCAGGAGTCCAACACCCCGGAACTGGTGCTGTCGATGCCGCCGAACGAGATGCCGCTGCTCAACGGGTCGCGGGGCAGGCAGCTGCCGCCGGGCCGGGGTGTGCTGGTCACCCGGCGCGACGGCATCGGCGTGCAGGTGGGGTGGACGGAGGAACCGGAATGAGAAGACTCGCACGCGGGTTCGCCGTCGCGGCGACGCTGGGGCTGACGCTGTCGCTGGCGCCGCTGCCCGCGGCCGCTCAGGACGACGACAAGACGGTCGGCCAGTGCACCCCTCCGTCGGTGAAGCCGATCAAGAAGGAGTCCTGGGCGCAGAAGCGGATGGCTCCCGAGCGGGTGTGGCACCTGACCAAGGGCGACGTCATCGTCGGCGTGATCGACACCGGGGTCAGCTCGGTGGCGCCCTCGCTCAAGGGAGCCGTGCTGCCCGGCACGAACCTCACCGGCAGCGGCAAGCGGGGTGACGGTGACTGCTTCGGAACCGGAACGTTCATCGCGTCACTGATCGCCGCACGTCCGGACGATCGCCCCGACGTGCCGTTCCATGGTGTGGCGCCGGAGGCACGGATCTTCCCGGTGCGCGTGAGTGACGACCCGCCCAAGATCCAGGACCACGCGTGGCTGGCGAAAGCGATCGCGGTCGGGATCAAGGACGCCACCGACGCCGGCGCCAAGGTGATCGCGGTCGGCCTGGTCGCCACCGTCAGCGTGCCGGAACTGCGGGCCGCGGTCGCCTACGCACACGAGCACGACGTGCTGATCGTGGCGTCGGCATCGCCGGCGAAGGACGGCCAGCTCGCGTTCCCGGCGCGGCTGCCCGGCGTCGTCGCGGTGTCGCCGATCGGTGAGGACGGCACGTCGAACGGCACACTGGGCACCCAGCCGTCGCTGGCGGGCCCCGCGACCAACGTGATCGGTGTCGGCCCGGAGGGCGAGGGCCACCGGGTCAGTTCGGCGCCGCAGCTGGCCGTCGGCTTCGTCGCCGGTGCGGCCGCGCTGGTGCGGGACTACCACCCCGAGTTGTCCGCACCGGATGTCCTGCAGCAGTTGCGCATCTCGGCCGACCACCCGTCGACGGCGCTGCCGAACAAGACCCTCGGCTACGGCGTGGTCAATCCCTACGCGGCGGTGACCACCGTTCCGGACAACGACCAGCCGGTCACTCCGCCGGCAGAGCAGTTGACGGTGCCGCTGCCGGAGCGGCCGGACCCGGCGCCGGCACAGCGCGCCTTGTGGTGGGCGGGCGGGGTCACGGCGGCGGCATTGCTCGTCGCCGGTCCGACGATCGCACTGGCGGCACGGCGGCGACGCGAGAAGTGACCGGGCGCCGGCGGATACCACGGTTGTCAGTGGACGCGCTGCCCACCCGAGGTCGGACATCCGTGCGATCGTCCGCTGACGCGGCCCAGCACCTGGCGCTCGAGTTCGGCACGCGAGTCCGCCTCCAGCTTGGCGAGGACGCGCGCCACGTGCGCAACAACGGGCCGGAACACTCACCAGATGCCGATTCATTCCGTTGCCACATCACCGTTTCGTGAACGCAATGACCATATCGGTGACCTGACCCACAACGGCCGCCATAGTTCACCATTAATCTCGCCTGACGACGACGTAGGAGGCAACGGTGGCAAAGGCGCCCACCACAAACCGACGCGGCACGGCCCGCCGCGACCGAATGCATTATCTGTATATTGCGGTGATTGCCGCGGTACTGTTGGGCATCATCGTCGGGTTCGCATTCCCGGACTTCGCTGCCGAGCATTTGAAGCCACTCGGTACCGGATTCGTTGCGCTGATCAAAATGATGATCAGCCCGATCATCTTCTGCACCATCGTGCTCGGTATCGGCTCGGTCGCCCAGGCCGCCAAGGTCGGCAAGGTCGGCGCGCTGGCCCTGGCTTACTTCCTCACCATGTCCACCGTCGCCCTGGCCATCGGCCTGGTCGTCGGCAACGTGCTGCACCCCGGCGAGGGCATGAAACTGGACCCCGACCACGTCGCCGCCGCGCAGGAATCGGCCACCAAGGGCGAGTCCACCGAGGACTTCCTGCTCGGCATCATCCCGGACACGCTCGTCTCCAGCTTCACCGCGGGTTCGGTGCTGCAGACCCTGCTGGTCGCCATCCTCGCCGGCTTCGCCCTGCAGAAACTCGGCCGCGCCGGCGCTCCCATCCTGCGCGGCATCGAACACATCCAGCGGCTCGTCTTCCGCATCCTCGCCATGATCATGTGGGCGGCACCCGTCGGCGCCTTCGGCGCCATCGCCGCCGTCGTGGGCGAAACGGGCTGGGACGCCCTGACCAGTCTCGCCGTCATCATGCTCGGCTTCTACGCCACCTGCCTGGTGTTCGTCTTCGGCGTCCTCGGCGCCGTCCTGTGGCTCGGCGCGCGCATCAACATCTTCCAACTTCTGCGCTATCTCGGCCGCGAGTTCCTGCTCATCCTCTCCACCAGCAGCAGTGAATCCGCCCTCCCCCGCCTCATCGCCAAGATGGAGCACATGGGCGTCAGCAAGCCCGTCGTCGGTATCACCGTGCCCACCGGCTACTCCTTCAACCTCGACGGGACCGCCATCTACCTGACCATGGCCACCCTGTTCATCGCCACCGCCCAGGGCAGCCCCTTGGGTATCGGCGAACAGATCGGCCTGCTGTTGTTCATGATCATCGCCAGCAAGGGCGCCGCGGGCGTCACCGGCGCAGGCCTGGCCACTCTCGCGGGCGGCCTGCAAGCCCACCGGCCCGAACTGGTCGACGGCGTCGGGTTCATCGTCGGCATCGACCGCTTCATGAGTGAAGCCCGCGCCCTCACCAACTTCGCAGGCAACGCCGTCGCCACCGTCCTCATCGGCACCTGGACCGGCGAGCTCGACCGCACCCAGGCGCGCCACGTTCTCACCGGGCGACACCCCTTCGACGAAACAACCATGATCGACGACCACCACGGCACGCCGCCCGACGACGAGCACGCCGAGGACAGCTCGACCGACCACCAGCGGGAGACGGCCTCGGTCGGGTAACCCCGCCCGCCCGCCGAGCGCCTCGATGGGGGCAGGACCCCACCGGTCCTGCCCCCATCGGCCTCAGTGCGGCCTTTTTCTCGCCGTTGCAACCCGGCGAGCAATGCCTGCACTTTCGGACAACGGAACCGCCCGAAAATGCGTACTGAAAACGTCTCGTAAATAGCGGTCGAAACCTGGGGACCAACTCTACCTTTTGCTTCGAGACATCCCTTGAATAAGGCGGGAAGACACCCCTTCACCAGAGGGGCAGGCCACACGATGTGGCGTCAATTACAGAGGAAACTCTTTCCTGTCGGAAAAGGACACGATCCCTTTTGCCGATGGGCTTCCGAAAGGCCAGGGAAATGACTTCCACTGACATCAACGCGGTGATCGCCGAACACGGCACGGCCCTTCTCGCCTACGCCACCCGGCTGACCGGCGGCGACCGCCACCTCGCCGAGGACGTGGTCCAGGAGACGTGGTTGCGGGCGTGGAAGAACGCCGACCGCCTCACCGAGGACTTCGGCTCGATTCGCGGCTGGCTACGGCGGATCGCCCACAACGTGGCCATCGACCAGCACCGCAGCCGCAAGGCGCGGCCGACCGAGGTCAACCTGCCCGACCCGATCCTGCACAACGCGGCCACCGTCGCCGATCCGACGGAACGCGTCAACACGCGCCTGGAGCTCGACGAGGCGCTCGAGACGCTGTCGCCGTTGCACCGCAGCACCGTGATACAGGTTTACTTCGAGGACCAGACCACCGCCAGGACGGCGACGATCCTCGGTGTCCCGACCGGCACCGTGAAGAGCCGCATCCACAACGCGCTCAACAACCTCCGGTCCGTGCTGACCGGACCGCAGCGGTCGCAGGCGGCTTGACCGAGCCGCCTCGGGTTGCTCCGGCGCGCCCAGGGATGTCCGTCGGCCGCCGCGCCTTCTTCCTCGGTGCTTGTGGTTGCTCCGGCGCGTCCAGGGATGTCCGGCTGCGTGGCTGAGCCGCCCGGACAGGCCCCGGCAGCCCGGTCGACCGGCCCGAGCAAGTCGCGGCCCGCCAGACCTGAGCTGCCCGGAGTGGCCCCGGCAGCCCGTGGCCGATTGACCCGAAGCAGGCCCGTCCGACCGAGTCGACCAGAGTGACCCCACCATCGGGCCGGCTTGCTGAGACTTCTTCGACCCTGACCCGCATCACCCCGCTTGCGGATCCGACTGCGCCGAGCCCGTGCCACAGGCCACGCGAGCTCGACGTGGCGCCGCCGCGCGGCGAGCCGGACCGCGATGGGCTGGGAGCGGCACGAGTCACTGACCACCCTGCTCATCTGGCTGGACCGGCACCCCGGCAGGCTGTCGCTGGTCGTCGCGGAGAACGAGGACGGCAGAGCTCGCGACATCACCCGCACCCGGGTACTTGCGGGAACGCCTGGGCCGCCGTGCATGCGGCGATCCGGCAGGGTGCGAACGTCACGGGCCATTTCGCGTGATCGTTGCTGCACAATTTCGAGTGAAGCTACGGGTACACCCGGTGATTCGGCATCGTGCACGTCGATTTCGCCAGTCAGCGCACGATCACGGGCGGCGGATGGTTCTTCGGTGAATCCGCTTCGCGCAATTCCGTGGCCCTGTCCTGAGAACGCGCATGGTTGCCGGATCCGCTCGGCCGAGCGCGCCGACGACGCCCCACACTCAGCGCGCATCCGCTGCCGCATGTGGTGCTTGTCACCTCGGCCGACCGTGCTTCCTGTGACGCGCGCGAACCCGGTGTTCGCCGCCAGGAACGGCACATTCCACCTGGTGATCGTCACCGAGCAACAAGAAAGCCGCCACCCGGCTTGGTGGCGGCTTTCTTGTTGTACCCCCGATGGGATTCGAACCCACGCTACCGGCGTGAGAGGCCGGCGTCCTAGGCCGCTAGACGACGGGGGCTAGCTCGTTGCGACTGATCGAAATCTTATCGAATGCCGATTCGTCGATCGCAGCTGGGGTACCAGGACTCGAACCTAGACTAACTGAACCAGAATCAGTCGTGCTGCCAATTACACCATACCCCAATGGCCCGCTCTCACGTGCCGCAAACGATGCTAGCGGATCGACTCCGCGCCGTTTCCCCGGGGGTCGGCACTTCCATTGTGCCAGGTCAGCGCGGCGCGGGCACGATTGTCCCCGCGACGGAGTACTCCACGTGGTCGGCCAGCTCGACGAGCGAGTTGATCGCCGTGACTCCCTCCGGGACCGACTCGGCGGCGCCCGCGCGGTTGAGCCAGACGGCCTGCAGACCGGCGTTACGGGCCCCTACCGCGTCCGTGCGCAGCCGATCCCCCACGTGCATGGCCTCGTGCGGCTCACAGTCCACCGCCGCGCACGCCGAGTGGAAGATCAACGGGTCCGGCTTCGCCGCGCCGACTTCACCCGCGATGGCCACGTGATCGATGTACGGACTCAGCCCGAGATCCTCCAGCTTGGTGCGCTGGTGGTTCCCCGAGGCGTTGGTCACCGCGGCGATGCGCAGGCCGTTGGCGCGCAACCGTGTCAAGCACGGCAGCACGTCGTCGAACAGGCGGAAGCGGGCGCGCATCCCAGCCGCACGTCGCCGCTCGAAACGCGCCGCGTCCGCCTCGTCGACGGCCACCCCCAGGGCGTCCAGGAAGGCCGCTGTGCGACGACGGTGCATGGTCGGGTAGTCCAGCTCCCCGTCGACCACGCGGCCCACGTACTCGTCGGTTATGCGCTCCCACAGCGACCACATGTCCGAGCGGCCGATCATCGCCGTCAGCGCGGCACGGCTGGCCGAGGTGAAATCGACAAGCGTGTCGTCGATGTCGAGAAACACCGCGCGCACGACGGAGCCCTCCCCCTGGTCGGGAAGGCTCCCTCCGTTTCGCGGCCTGGTCGGGGCAAGCGCGAACTCCACCACGTGAGGTTAAAGGTTCAACCCCATCGGGCGACTCTGCCAACGGTGTGAATACCGTGCCGCCGGTTGGCGGTTTCGTTCACTCTTCGAGGCGCGCGAGCGCGTCGGTGAGCCGCTGCAGCGACCTCTCCCGGCCCAACAGCTCCATCGACTCGTACAGCGGCGGTGACACAGTGCGGCCGGTCACGGCGACCCGCACCGGCGCGAACGCCTTGCGCGGCTTGAGCCCCAGGCCTTCGATGAGCGACTTGTGCAGCGCGCTTTCGATGCCTGCCGCATCCCACGTCTCGAGCTCCTGCAACGCGGACAGCGAGGCCCTGAGCACCTCCGCCGCGTCACCCTTGAACGCCTTCGCTGCGGAGGCCTCCTCCACCTCGAAGTCGTCCTCGGCGAACAGAAACCGCACCATCGGAACGGCGTCGGCGAGAACGGCGACGCGTTCCTGCACCAGCGGCGCGATGGCTGCCAGGACGTCCAGCTGCTGCCGGCTCGGCTCCTTAGGCAGCACGCCCGCGTCGACCAGGTACGGCACCACCCGCTCGGTGAAGTCCTCCACCGCGAGCGCGCGCACGTGGGTGCCGTTGATGGCCTCGGCCTTCTTCTGGTCGAACCGGGCCGGGTTGGCGCTCACGTCGGCGATGTCGAACGCCTCCACCAGCTCGTCCACCGTGAAGATGTCCCGGTCCGGCGCGATCGACCAGCCGAGCAGCGCCAGGTAGTTCAGCAGACCCTCACGGATGAACCCACGGTCGCGGTAGTTGAACAGGTTCGACTGCGGGTCCCGCTTGGACAGCTTCTTGTTGCCTTCGCCGAGCACATAGGGCAAGTGGCCGAACTCGGGGACGAAATCGGTGATGCCGACCCGCTGCATCGCCTGGTAGAGCGCGATCTGCCGCGGCGTGGACGGCAGCAGGTCCTCGCCCCGCAGGACGTGCGTGATGCCCATCAGCGCGTCGTCCACCGGGTTGGTGAGCGTGTACAGCGGGTCGCCGTTCGCGCGAACCAGCACCGGGTCCGGGATCGTCTCCGCCTGGAACGTGATCTCGCCACGCACCAGATCCGTCCAGGACAGCTCGCCCTCCGGCATGCGCAGCCGCAGCACCGGCTTGCGCCCTTCGGCGCGGAAGGCCGCCTTCTGCTCGTCGGTGAGCGTGCGGTCGTAGTTGTCGTAGCCCTTCTTCGGGTCCTCGCCCGCCTCCCGGCGGCGCTGCTCGACCTCTTCCGCCGTGGAGAACGCCTCGTAGAGCTCACCCGCGTCGAGCAGCTTGGCGATCACGTCGGCGTAGATCTCCCGGCGCTCGCTCTGCCGGTACGGCCCGTACTCGCCGCCGACCTCCGGCCCTTCGTCCCAGTCCAGCCCGAGCCAGCGCAGCGCCTCGAGCAATGCCTGGTAGGACTCCTCGGAATCACGGGCGGCGTCGGTGTCCTCGATACGGAACACCAGCTTGCCGCCGTGATGCCGGGCGAAGGCCCAGTTGAACAACGCGGTGCGGATCAGGCCGACGTGCGGGGTACCCGTCGGGGACGGGCAGAAGCGAACGCGAACCGGACGTGAGAGCTCAGTCATAGCGCCCATCAGGGTATCCGGCGGCGAATCGCTTGACGCCACGGCATCCGTCGGAGCATCGTGGAGTTATTCAACAAACGATGAATAAGGCGGTGAGCCGGAATGAAGCTGACCACGACGGTCGCCATCGTCGGCGGCGGACCAGCGGGCATGGTGCTCGGCTTGCTGTTGGCCAGGGCAGGCGTCGAGGTCACCGTGCTGGAGAAGCACGCGGACTTCCTGCGGGATTTCCGGGGCGACACCGTGCACCCGTCGACGTTGACGCTGCTGGACGAGCTGGGGCTCGGCGAGCGGTTCGGCAAACTGCCGCAGAGCAAGATCACCGAGATCGCCTTCCCCACCGAGGACGACGACCACGTCGTGGTGGCGGATCTGAAACGGCTGCGGGTTCGCTACCCGTACATCGCCATGGTTCCGCAGTGGGACCTGCTCGATCTGCTCGCCGACGCCGCGGCCGAGGAGCCGGGATTCACGCTGCTGCACAACGCCGAGGTCACGGACCTACTGCGGGCGAAGAACGGCGCCGTCAACGGCGTGCGGTTCGTCGACCGGACGACCGACGAGGAGCGCGAGCTGTACGCGACGTTGACGGTCGCCGCCGACGGCCGTTGGTCGATCGTGCGCGCCGCAGCCGGGCTCCCGGTGGCGGAGTTCCCGGTGCCGTTCGACGTGTGGTGGTTCCGGCTACCGCGCTATCCCGAGGACCCGCAGACCGCGCTCAGCCCCGGTCTGCAGGACGGCGAGTTCGCGCTGGCCATTCCGCGCGAGGGCTACTACCAAATGGCCATCATCGGCCCCAAGGGCACCGACGAGCGGCTGCGCGCCGCAGGCATCGAGAAGTTCCGGAAACGGGTCGGCAAGGCGTTCCCGTGGGCCGCCGAACGGACCGGCGAGATCGCCTCCCTGGACGACGTCAAACACCTCGACGTGCGACTCAACCGGCTCAAGCAGTGGCATCGGCCGGGGTTGCTGTGCATCGGGGACGCCGCGCACGCGATGAGCCCGATCGGCGGCGTCGGCATCAACCTGGCGGTCCAGGACGCCGTCGCCGCCGCCACGCTGCTGGCCAAGCCGATCCGCGAGGGCCGGCTGACCACCGCGGATCTGGCGAAGGTGCGGCGCAGAAGGTGGCTGCCGACCGTTGCGGTGCAGACGATGCAGCGCACCATGCAGCAGCAGCTCGTGGCGCCGGTGATGCGCGGCGAGGTCGCCGGGCCGCCGGAAATCGCGGTGCGGCTCATGCGGCGCGCGCCGTGGCTGTCCTACGTCCCGGCGCGCCTGATCGGGATCGGCTTCCGGCCCGAGCACGCCCCGGATTTCGCCAGACGGTGACTCAGGCGTCGACGACCGGGTTGGTCAGCGTGCCGATGCCGTCGACGGTGACCGAGACTTCCTGGCCCGCCTGCATCGGACCGACCCCTTCCGGGGTGCCGGTCAGGATGACGTCGCCGGGCAGCAGCGTCATGATCTCGGAGACGAACGCGACCAGGTCGGCGACCGTGTGCACCATCTGCGCGGTGCTGCCGTCCTGCTTGGTCTCGCCGTCCAGCGTGGTGCGGATGCGCACGTCGGACGGGTCCAGGTCGGTCTCGATCCACGGTCCGAGCGGGCAGAACGTGTCGTAGCTCTTGGCGCGGGTGAACTGCACGTCGGCCTGCTGCTGGTCGCGTGCGGTCACGTCGTTGGCGATCGTGTAACCGCGGATGACCTCCAGCGCGCGGCTTGCCGGGACGTTGCGGATCGGCTGGCCGATGACCACGGCCAGCTCGCCCTCGTAGTCGACGCGCTGCGAGTTCGGCGGGCGCTTGATCGCCGCGCCGGGTCCGATCACCGTGGTGGACGGCTTGAGGAACAGCAGCGGCGTACTCGGCGCCTCCCCGCCCATCTCGGCGGCGTGCGCGGCGTAGTTCTTGCCGACCCCGATGAGCTTGGTCGGCAGGATCGGCGCCAGCAGCCGGACGTCGGCCAACGGCCAGCGCTTCCCGGTGAACTGGGGCTGGCCGAACGGGTGCTCAGCGATCTCCGCGACCTCGTCGCCCTCGATCGCGGCGAAGGCGACACCAGAGGGATGTGCGATTCGAGCCAGACGCATACCCCGCACACTACCGGGGCGGGGTGCGCGGGCTGATCAGCACCTGACCGGGATCGTCCCGCCGCGCCAGCCGGCAGGCGTGCCCGACGCCTGAGCCACCGGACCTAGCCCGCGAGCTGGCGGGCGTGCCCGACGCCTGAGCCACCGGACCTAGCCCGCGAGCTGGCGGGCGTGCCCGACGCATGAGCCGGCAGACCTACCCCGCGCGAGCCCGCAGGCACACCCGTCGCACGACTCGGCGGGCGCACCCGCCGCGATCGGTCAGCGCGGCGAGCACACCCGCCGGGAACGGCTTCGCTCAGACCCGCATCGACTTGTGCACCAGCGCGTCGCACAGCGCCAGCCAGCTGGCCTCCACGATGTTCTCGTGCACACCGACCGTGGTCCATTCCCGCTCGCCGTCGGTGCTGTCGACCAGCACCCGGGTGACCGCGTTGGTGCCGTGCGTGCCGCTGAGGATGCGGACCTTGTAGTCGGCCAGGTCGACCTCGTCCAGCCAGGTCAGGTACGGCGTCAACGCCTTGCGCAGTGCGGCGTCCAGCGCGTGCACCGGACCGTTCCCCTCCGCGGTCGCGATGACCCGCTCCCCTGCCACATGCACCTTCACCGTGGCCTCGGAGATCACCCTGCCGTCGCTGTGGTGGTCCAGCACCACGCGGTAGGACTCCAGCTCGAACGGCGCCTCCGGGGCCAGCCGCTCGTCGTCCTCGCCCGCGTCGGCGTCCATCGCCCGCCGCAGCAACAACTCCAGCGACGCGTCCGCCGCCTCGAACGACCAGCCGCCCGCCTCCAGCGTCTTCACCTGCTCCACCACACCGCTGAGCGCGGCGGGCCGGCTGGCAAGGTCCACCCCGAGCTCACGCCCCTTGAGCTCGAGGCTGGCCTTGCCTGCCATCTCGGTGACCAGCACCCGCATGTCATTGCCGACGACCCCGGGATCGATGTGGTTGTACAGCAACGGGTCGACCTTGATCGCGCTCGCGTGCAGCCCCGCCTTGTGGGCGAAAGCCGACGACCCGACGTAGGCCTGGTGGGTGTCGGGTGCGATGTTGGCGATCTCGGCAATGGCATGGGAGACGCGGGTCAGCTCGGCGGCGCCCCCGGTAGGAAGCACCTCCATGCCGAGCTTGGTCACCAAGTTCCCCAGCACGGCGAACAAATCGGCGTTGCCTGCCCGCTCGCCGTAGCCGTTCGCGGTGCACTGCGCGTGCGTCGCACCCGCCTGCACCGCAGCGACGGTGTTGGCCACCGCGCAGCTCGTGTCGTCCTGACAATGGATGCCCAGCCTCAGCCCGGTCCGCTCCTTGACCTCGGCGACGGTCTCCGCGATGCCCAGTGGCAGCTGGCCGCCGTTGGTGTCGCACAACACCACGACGTCCGCCCCGCCTTCGCCCGCGGCTTCCAGCACGCGCACCGCGGTCTCCGGGTCGAACGCGTAGCCGTCGAAGAAGTGCTCGGCGTCCAAGAAGACCCTGCGCCCCTCGCCGACGAGGAACGAGACGGTGTCGCGAACCATCGCGCACGCCTCGTCGACGTCGACCTTCAGCGCCCGCTCGATGTGCCTGCGGTCGGACTTGGCCACCAGCGTGATGACCGGCGCCTGGGACTCCAGCAGCGCCCGTACCTGCGGGTCCTCGGCCGCGGCCGTGCCTGCCTTGCGCGTGGAGCCGAACGCCACCAGCACCGCGTGCTTGAGCGTCAGCTCACCCCGCGCCGCCCTGGCGAAGAACTCGGTGTCCTTGGGCAATGCGCCGGGCCAGCCCCCTTCGATGAAGCCGACCCCGAGCTCGTCCAGCAGCCGGGCGACCGCCAGCTTGTCGGCGATCGAGTACGAAATGCCCTCCCGCTGTGCCCCATCGCGCAGCGTCGTGTCGTAGACGTGGAATGCGTCGCCGAGCGGTGTTCCTGCGGGGACTGTGCGGTTCACTTCTGGTCAACTCCCGGATGGACGAGCGGTGGTCGGCAAACAAAAAACCCCTCGCACGGATGCGAAGGGTTTGCGCGCCGGTAGCTCGATGATCGAGCGCTACTCGGCGCGCCTGCCAATAATGATCACGGCGAAAGCCATGTGCTGCATCATGCCACAACCCGGCGCGATCTCATAACCCGGTCCCCCATCTCAGTATCTGGAACACCGCGGCGGTCCGGCCCCGCACATACGACGGCGCCCCGCTCCACCATCGGAACGGGGCGCCGTCGGTCGTCTTGCGCGCTGGTCAGCCGGCAACCTTGTTGTTCGACGAGACCAGGGCCGCGAGCCGGTCGCCGATCGCCCGGGTGGTGCCGGGGTTCTTCTGGTCGCGGGTGGCCAGGTCGAAGGCCACGGAGGCCTCGATACGGCGGGCGGCCTCCCGCTCGCCGAGGTGGTCGAGCAACAGCGCCACCGACAGCACGGCGGCCGTCGGGTCGGCGATGCCCTGCCCGGCGATGTCCGGCGCGGAGCCGTGCACCGGCTCGAACATGCTCGGGTTCTGCCTGGTCACGTCCAGGTTCCCGCTCGCGGCCAGCCCGATGCCGCCGGTGATGGCCGCGGCCAGGTCGGTGATGATGTCGCCGAACAGGTTGTCGGTGACGATCACGTCGAACCGGGACGGGTCGTTGACCAGGTGGATCGTCGCGGCGTCCACGTGCATGTAGTCGACCGTGACGTCCGGGTACTGCAGCGAGACCTCCTCGACCACACGCGACCACAGCGAACCCGCGTGGGTCAGCACATTGGTCTTGTGCACCAGCGTCAGGCGCTTGCGCGGCCGCTGAGCCGCCCGGTCGAACGCGTCGGCCACCACGCGCTTGACCCCGAACGCCGTGTTCAGCGAGACCTCGGTGGCGACCTCGTGCTCGGTGTCCTTGCGCAGGATGCCGCCGTTGCCCACGTAGGGACCCTCGGTGCCTTCCCGCACCACCACCATGTCGACCTCGCCCGGCGCCGACAGCGGGCTCCCGACGCCCGGGTAGAGCCGAGCCGGACGCAGGTTCACGTGGTGATCCAGCTCGAATCGCAGCCGCAGCAGCAGACCACGCTCGAGGATGCCGCTCGGCACCGACGGGTCACCCACCGCGCCGAGCAGGATCGCGTCCTGCTCCCGCAATTCGTTGAGCACCGACTCCGGAAGCAGTTCCCCGGTCGAGTGCCATCGTGCGGCGCCCAGGTCGTAGTTGGTGATCTCGGTGCCCGGTGCGACTTCCGCCAACACCTTGAGGGCCTCTGTCACGACCTCGGGACCGATCCCGTCACCGGGGATCACCGCGAGCCGCATCCGATACCTCCGTCTTCGCACGTACGCCGGTTTACTCCGGGTACTACCGGGCCTTACCCCGCCGGGGGCAGGTTACCGGCAGGCACCACATTGCGTAATCTCGCCACCCCTATCGGCCCTGCCACGGCGACATTGATCACCGTGTCGGACCGTTCGAGGGTCAGCGGGGGAACGTCACCGCGCGCACCGTCCGCGCGCCGACGCTGTTGCCGATCGGTTCCAGCACGTCCTGCTTCACCGGGCGGTCGACCCGCAGCAGCATGACCGCGTCCGCGCGGTCGGTGGTCTGGCTGATCTGGGCGGCCTCGATGTTGACGCCCGCCTTGCCGAGCAGCGTGCCGACGCTGCCCATGACGCCCGGACGGTCCGGGTACTCCAGCAGGAGCATATTGCCTTCGGCGCGGATGTCGAAGTGCCTGCCGTTGACCTCGACGATCTTCTCCACCTCGTCCAAGCCGGTGATGGCACCGGACACCGACAGCGACGTCCCGTCGGCGTGCACCGCGCGGACCGTGACCTCGCTGCGGTAGATCCGGCTCTCCGGCTCGGTCTTCACGGCGACCTGCACCCCGAGGTCGTCCGCCAGCCGCTGCGCGTTGACGAACGTGACCTGGTCCTCCACCACCGCGTCGAACACACCGCGCAGCGCGGCCAGCGACAGCACACTGGCGTCCTCGGAGGCGAGCTCACCGCGCACCTCGACGGTCACCGATGACGGCGGCTGGCTGGAGAACGCGGCCAGCACGATGCCCAGCTTCTGGGTGAGCGGCAGGAACGGGCGCAGCTCGTCGCTGACCTTGCCGCTGGCCACGTTGACCGCGTCCGGCACGAAGTCGCCGCGCAGCGCGAGCAGGACCGACTTGGCGACATCGGTGCCCGCCCGGTCCTGCGCCTCTCGGGTGGAGGCGCCCAGGTGCGGGGTGACCACGACGTTCGGCAGCCCGAACAGCGGGCTGGAGGTCGTCGGCTCGGTCACGAACACGTCCACGCCTGCGCCGCCGACGTGCCCGTCGGTGATCGCCTTGGCCAGCGCCTCCTCGTCGACCAGGCCACCACGAGCGGCATTGATCAGGACGACGCCCTTCTTGGTCTTGGCCAGCGCGTCGGCGTCGATCAGGCCCTGCGTCTCCGGCGTCTTGGGCAAGTGGATGGAGATGACGTCGGCCCGGCCGAGCAGCTCGTCCAGCTCCACCAGCTCGATACCCAGCTGCGCGGCGCGAGCGGGCGAGACGTACGGGTCGTAGGCGATCAGCTCGACACCGAAGGCCGCCACGCGCTGCGCGAACAGCTGTCCGATCTTGCCGAGGCCGATCACCCCGACCGTCTTGCCGTTCAACTCGACACCGGTGAACGAGCTGCGCTTCCACTCGCCGCCCTGCAGGCTCTGGTTGGCCGCCGGAATCCGGCGCAGCACACTCAGCAGCAGGCCGACGGCGTGTTCGGCGGCCGAGACAATGTTGGACGTCGGGGCGTTGACGACCAGCACACCGCGGTCGGTGGCCGCGGGCACCTCGACGTTGTCCAACCCGACACCGGCACGCGCGACGACCTTCAGCTTCGGGGCCGCGGCCAGCACCTCGGCGTCGACCTGCGTGGCGGACCGGACGAGCAGCGCGTCGGCGGAGCGCACCGCTTCCAGCAGCGCCGGACGGTCGGTGCCGTCGACCTGGCGAATCTCGACCTCGTCACCGAGGACGTCGTGCACGGACGGAGCAAGCTTTTCGGCGAGAAGAACTACGGGACGATCACCAGTGGTCACGAAACAGACTCCGAAAGGTCGTGTCTTTGCTGAGCCCGCAGTCTATCGAGCGCATCGCCGGCATACGTCATGACCTGGGATGATGTGCGCCACGTCGCCGAATTTCGACCACATGCTGAGACGGCGGTGGGGAATTTGCTACCAGGGCTGGTCGAATTCGCCTTTTTTGGTTCCTTTGACGAACGCGTCCCATTCCGTCGGGGTGAACACCAGCGTGGCGTCGTCCTGCCGCATCGCCACGTAAACCTGGCCGTCGGTGTGCGGCACGAAGGCCAGCGCGACCTCGCCGGGACGCGGTTCCCCGCCGTCCGGGCGCTGCCAGCGGGCCTTGGTCAGGTCCAGTTCGGCGATGACCGCGCTCTTGTCGTCAGCCACGGCGGTGACGATAAACGGCCTTGCCGCCCCGCGCCCGCGATCGTCCACCGAACGAGTGCACGAACGGGCCGGCGGACGGGTGCGACGGGCCACCGGAAGACCCCGGAGGCCCGAAGCGCGAGCGCCCCGGCCGGCTCGGGCGGCCTGACCGAGCGGCCCGAAGCACCGCACAGACTGTCTCCGGTTGTCCTGCCCCGCGGTGACCCGAAGGATCACCCCAGCCGGCTCAGGCAGCCTGCCCGCGCAGCGGCGCACCCAGCGAGTGCAGGTACTCCAGCACGTAGCGGTAGGACCGCAGCCACCCCGTCTGGCTGTACGACACACCCTTCTCCTGGCAGAACTGCTGCACGATCGGCTGAGCGCGACGCAGGTTCGGCCGCGGCATGGTCGGAAACAGGTGGTGCTCGATCTGGTAGTTCAGCCCACCGAGCACCCAGTCGACGACGCGGCCGCCGCGCACGTTGCGGGAAGTCAGCACCTGCTTGCGCAGGAAGTCGACCTTCTCCCCCGGCTTCATCGTCGGCATGCCCTTGTGGTTCGGCGCGAACGAACAACCCAGGTAGACACCCCACAGGCACTGGTGCACCACGATGAACAGCACCGCGATGGGTGGTGAGAGCACCAGGAACACCACCGTGAAGTAGCCACCGATGTGCAGTGCGAGCAGCGCGGCCTCCAACTTGCGCAGCTTCACGGTGCCCTTGAGGATCGCCTGCACCGCGGTGACCCGCAGCGCGATGCCTTCCAGCAGCAACAGCGGGAAGAACAGATACGCCTGGTTCTTGGCCATCCAGCGCTTGACGCCCTGCTTGGCGCGCGCCTGCTTGTCGGTGAACGCCAACGCCGGGATGTCCAGGTCCGGGTCGTGCTCCTCGTGGTTGGGGTTGGCGTGGTGCGCGTTGTGGTTGCGCAGCCAACTGCCGTAACTCATACCGATCAAGCCGCCGTGCAGGTAACCGACGATGTCGTTGGCCCTGCTGCTGCGGAAGATCTGCTTGTGCCCCGCGTCGTGACCGACGAAGGCCAGCTGCGCGAACACCACCGCGAGGCCCGCCGCGATGAACAACTGCCACCAGGAGTCCCCGAGCAGCGCGAAGCCGACGCAGGCTGCGCCCAGCATCAGCATGTTGAACGCGATCTTGAACGTGTAGTAGAGCGGCCGGCGATCGAACAGGCCTGCGACCCGGATGCGGCGGGAAAGTTGAGCGAAGTCAGAACGATTGCGCGGCTTGTCAGCCGCCAGCGGGGGTGCGGTCACGGAAATCCTTGTTGCATTGACGACCCGGCATGACACCGGCTGGAACGAGCGACCGTGAGGCGCACCTCGACGGGTATTTCACAGCGGCCCTTGGCAACAGCCTACGGGGTAACCGGCGATGTGGACAGTCGTAGACCGCCCGGCGCGCCCACCACCACCCCAAAAGACCAATACACACGTCGGCTCGGGGCGCCGGAAAATCATCCGACACCCCGAGCCGAACGACGGTCGTCAGGAGGGCTTGACCCAGGCCATCATCTTGCGCAGCTTGGCGCCGACCTCCTCGATCGGGTGGGCGGCCCCTTCCTGCTGCAGCTTGGTGAAGTTCGGGCGGCCCGCTTCGTCCTCGGCGACCCACTCGCGGGCGAACGTGCCGTCCTGGATCTCCGCGAGCACCTTGCGCATCTCCTCCTTGACCTGCGGTCCGATGACCCGCGGGCCACGGGTGAGGTCGCCGTACTCCGCGGTGTCGGACACCGAGTAGCGCTGCCCGGCGATGCCGCCCTCGTAGATGAGGTCGACGATCAGCTTCAGCTCGTGCAGCACCTCGAAGTAGGCGATCTCCGGGGCGTAGCCGGCCTCGGTCAGCACCTCGAAACCGGACTGGATCAAGGCGCTCACGCCACCGCAGAGCACGGTCTGCTCACCGAACAGGTCGGTCTCGGTCTCCTCGGCGAACGTGGTCTTGATGACACCCGCGCGGGTGCCGCCGATCGCCTTGGCGTAGGACAGCGCCAGCGCCTGCGCGTTCCCGGACGCGTCCTGCTCGACCGCGATCAGGCACGGCACGCCCTTGCCGTCGACGAACTGCCTGCGGACCAGGTGGCCGGGGCCCTTCGGCGCGACCATCGCCACGTCGACGTCCGAAGGTGCCTGGATCAGGCCGTAGCGGATGTTGAAGCCGTGGCCGAAGTAAATCGCATCGCCGGACTTCAGGTGCGGCGCGATGTCCTCGGCGTAGATCTTCCGCTGGGCGGTGTCCGGCGCCAGGATCATGATCAGATCCGCTTCCTCGGCGGCCTGGGCGGGCGTGACGACTCGCAGGCCCTCCTCCTCGGCCTTGGCCCGCGACTTCGACGACTCGGGCAAGCCCACCCGCACGTCGACGCCCGAGTCGCGCAGGCTCAGCGCGTGCGCGTGACCCTGGCTGCCGTAGCCGATCACGGCCACCTTGCGGCCCTGGATCAGACCGAGGTCGGCGTCGTCGTCATAGAAAATCTCTACTGCCATGAGGGGTACTGCTTCCTTCCGGTGCGGGTGTATTTCCTTCGGTCTGCGCGTTCAGCGAATGGCCGACGCGGTGATGGACTTGGCCCCGCGGCCAATGGCCACCATCCCGGACTGCACGATCTCGCGAATGCCGTACGGCTCGAGCATGCGCAGCAACGCGGAGGTCTTGTCCGCCGTGCCGGTCGCCTCGATGGTGAGCGCTTCCGGCGAGACGTCCACGACCTTGGCGCGGAACAGCTGCACGGTCTCCAGCACCTGGCTACGCACCGTGGCGTCGGCACGCACCTTGACCAGCAACAATTCGCGCTGAACGGCGGTGGAGGGTTCCAGCTCCACGATCTTGATGACGTTCACCAGCTTGTTCAGCTGCTTGGTGACCTGCTCGAGCGGCAGGTCCTCCACCGCGACGACGATCGTCATCCGGGAGATCTCGGGATTCTCCGTCGGGCCGACGGCCAACGACTCGATGTTGAAGCCCCGGCGGGAGAACAGGCCGGACACGCGCGCCAGCACACCCGGCTTGTTCTCGACCAGGACGCTCAGGGTGTGGACGCTCATGAGATCTCCCTTTCCGACACCTCGTCCTCGTCGAACAGCGGGCGGATCCCGCGCGCGGCCATGATCTCGTCGTTGCCGGTGCCCGCCGCGACCATCGGCCACACCTGGGCGTCCTTGCCGACCACGAAGTCGATCACCACCGGCCGGTCGTCGATGCCCATCGCCTTCTGGATGACCTCGTCGACCTCTTCACGCGTCTCACACCGCAGCCCGACGCAGCCCATCGCCTCGGCCAGCAGCGCGAAGTCCGGGATGCGGTGCGCGTGCGTGCCCAGGTCGGTGTTGGAGTACCGCTCTTCGTAGAACAGGTTCTGCCACTGCCGGACCATGCCCAGGTTGCCGTTGTTGATCACGGCCACCTTGATCGGCGCGCCTTCGATGGCGCACGTGGCCAGCTCCTGGTTGGTCATCTGGAAGCAACCGTCGCCGTCGATGGCCCACACCTGCTTGTCCGGCTTGCCGAACTTGGCGCCCATCGCCGCGGGCACCGCGTAGCCCATCGTGCCGAGGCCGCCGGAGTTGATCCAGCTGCCGGGTTTCTCGTAGGAGATGAACTGCGCCGCCCACATCTGGTGCTGGCCGACGCCCGCCACGTACAGCGCATCCGGGCCGACCAGCTGGCCGATGCGCTCGATGACGTACTGCGGCGACAGCGAGCCGTCCGCGGGCCAGTCGTAGCCCTGCGGGTAGGTCTGGCGCCACGCGTTGATCTGCGTCCACCAGTCGTCCAGCTTGACCTTGCGGCCCCCGCTGATCTCGGCCTGCACCGCGGCGATCAGCTCGGAGATGATCTCTTTGCAGTCGCCGACGATCGGCACGTCGGCCTTGCGGTTCTTGGAGATCTCCGCCGGGTCGATGTCGGCGTGCACCACGGTGGCGTCCGGGGCGAAGCTCTCCAGCTTGCCGGTGACCCGGTCGTCGAACCGGGCGCCCAGCGCGACCAGCAGGTCGGCTCGCTGCATCGCCGCCACCGCCGCGACCGAACCGTGCATGCCCGGCATGCCCAGATGCTGGTCGTGCGAGTCCGGGAACGCACCGCGCGCCATCAACGTGGTCACCACCGGGATGCCGGTCAGCTCGGCCAGCTGCTTGAGCTCCTCGGACGCCTGCGCCTTGATCACCCCGCCGCCGACGTAGAGCACCGGACGACGCGCCGTGGTCATCAACCGCGCGGCCTCCCGGACCTGCTTGCCGTGCGGGCGCAACGTCGGCCGGTAGCCGGGCAGGTGCATCTCCGGCGGCCAGGCGAACGACGTCTGCTCCTGCAGCACGTCCTTCGGGATGTCCACCAGCACAGGTCCGGGACGCCCGGTGGAGGCCAGGTGGAAGGCCTCCGCGATCGTCCGCGGAATCTCCGCCGGATCGGTCACCAGGAAGTTGTGTTTGGTGATCGGCAGGGTGATCCCGCAGATGTCGGCTTCCTGGAACGCGTCGGTGCCGATCAGCGAGCGGCTCTGCTGGCCGGTGATCGCCACGACCGGCACCGAGTCCATGTGCGCGTCGGCCAGCGGCGTGACCAGATTGGTCGCGCCCGGGCCGGACGTGGCCATGCACACACCCACCTTGCCGGTCGCCTGTGCGTAACCGGTGGCCGCGTGGCCTGCACCCTGCTCGTGGCGGACCAGCACGTGGCGAAGCTTCGTGGAGTCCAGCAGCGGGTCGTAGGCGGGCAGGATGGTGCCGCCGGGGATACCGAAGACGACCTCGACGCCTACCGCCTCGAGCGAGCGCACCAGCGACTGGGCGCCGGTGAGCCGGACCGGGGTCCCCGCGGGCGGAGCGGGCTTCGGAGGTGCTGCTGGCTTGGCGCTCCCGCCGGCGGGGCTGCCGCCGCTACGGGCACGCGCTCGCGATGTCGCGCTGGTCATCGTGCTGCCTCGTTCATACACGGTGTGGTGTTCACGGTTCCTATGCAGTGTCTCTGGGGTCTTCCGGACTGTGCGGAGGTGGTCTTCGCATGAAAAAACCCCCGCCGACCAGTGGTCGTACGAGGGTCCGCGCGTCGACGCAGCTTCGCTTCTCCCGCTACGCGTCGACGCGCGGGCGAAGTACGAGGCTGGTCACGTTCTGCACGCCGCAAAACTATCCGGTCACCCTACGCAGTGTCAATTCTGCGAGACAGTGTTCCCGGATCGTGGGAGCAAGGTGAGCGTCGCCACCCTGCTCGGGAATCGGTCGGGCGGGCCGAAAATGGGCCACCGCCACACCACCCGGTGGCCGCTCAGTCGGACCAGACAACCGGGCACCGCTACCCCGCCCAGTGATCCCACAGCCTGGCCGGAAACAATTGCTCCCGTGAGCGAGCAGTCCAGTCCGCAGGGTCGTCCAGCCGAAACGCCGCCGGTGAAGGAGGCGACGTTCCGGATGCCGCGCATCGCCGTGGTCGCGGCCTTCCTGGCGATGGTCGGTGCCACCCCGTTCGCGTGGTCGGCGTGGTGGCTGACGCCGATCTACTTGGTCCCGATCTGGTTCATCGTCTGGGTGCTCCGTACCCAGACCACCGTGAACACCGAGACACTGACGCTGCGCACGACGTTTCGCACGCGGGTGCTGTCCTGGGACGAGCTCACCAAGCTGAATGTCGACCACAAGCGGAAAGTCGGGGCAGAGCTGACCAGCGAGGAGAAGGTCGTTCTGCCCGGGGTGCAACCGCGTCATCTGCCGGTGCTCGCCGCGTTCAGCAGCGGCCGCATTCCGGCGTTCGGCCTGGGGAACCAGGAGGCACACCACCCGCCGAAGTCCGTGGACGACTCGGGCGCCTCCGAAGCGGAGACGGCCTCCTCCGAACCTGGCCCGGGCCCCTCGCAACCGGAGACAGACTCCTCCGAGTCCGGCTCGGGCGCTTCTGAAGCAGAGGCGGCCTCCTCCGAACCCGGCTCGCGCCCGTCCGACTCCGGCCCGCGCCCGTCCGACTCCGGCTCGCGCCCGTCCGACTCCGGCCCGCGCCCGGACGAACCGGGCTCAGCGGAACAGGGCTAGCACGCCCACCACGGCGACGGCCGCGAGCACGATGCCGAAGATGCCCCAGCCGACCGGCCGCTTGCGCCACGGGAAGCCCGCGTCGATCGCTGCCCGTCCCGGTCCGGTGAACAACAGCACCAGGGCACCGGCACCGATCAGCAGCGGATAGGCGTAGCCGGGAGTCTGCCCGGTGTCGGTCATGTCCGGGAAGTAGCCGACAGTTCGGTCCAGGTACACCACGCACGAGGTCACCGCGAGGATCGCGGCCGCGGCCAGCGGCGTGAACAAGCCGAGGATCAGCGCGCCACCGGCACCGACTTCCACCCCGGCCAGCACCCACGCCAGCGTCGACTCGTTGGAGAAGGCGTACTTCTCACCCAGCATCGTGGCGACCGCGTCGATACTGCCGCCCTCGAACACGCCGAACTTGTACAGCCCTTTGAGCAGCATGGCCCCGCCGACGGCGATCCGCAGGATCAGCAACCCGAGGTCCAGCCCGGCGTGCCAGCGCGTGCCGACACGGTCCGCTTCGTACTCGTCGTCGAAGTCGCCGGACGGGTCGATGCCGTCGGTGCGGACCGGCGGCGGTTCCGACTCCGCTCCCCCCGGCGCCCGGAAGTGCTGCGTCGCTTCGCTGGAGTAGAACTCGTCGTTTGCGCTCATGGCGGGGCAGAGTAGCGGGAATTACTCCTAACGGGTATCCGGGTTGGCGACGTGTTCGGGGAAACGTTCACCAGCGGTCGCCCCCGCCCCACTCCAGCGGAGTACTCACCGCACATTCACGACCCGCGACCTACCGTGGTGTGCGTGGTGACCCGCCGCCCGATGCGTTTACTCGCCGCTGTCGCGGCGAGCGGTCTGCTGCTGAGCGCCTGCGCCCAGTTCGACGACACGGCGGCCGACGCCAACTTCGAGCCCGCGCCGGAGCTGACCCCGCAGCGCGGCCCCCAGCCCGAGTTGCCCGAGGCACCCGGCAGCTCCGAGGAGCCGGGCGGACCGGGCGGCCGGGACGGCAATTCCGGCAACGAGGAGATCCCGCCGCCGGACGGCTGCACCGATCACGACCCAGCGGTGATCGGCACGTGCATGGACACGCTGGTGGCGGTGACCGCCCTCCCGCCGGTGAACGGACAGCCCGCGGCATTGGCGGCGGAGCGCGACACCGGCCGCGTGATGCGCGTGGTGAAGGGGCGCAAGCCGACGATGTTCGCCAAGCTCAAGGTCAGCGCCTCCGGCGACGGTGGCCTGACCGGGCTGGCGTTGTCACCGACGTATCAAGAGGACGGCCTGGTCTTCGCCTACATCACCACCGGCACGGACAACCGCGTGGTGCGGTTCTCCGACGGGCAGAAGCCGCGCGCGATCCTGACCGGCATCCCGAAGGGCACGAGCGGCAATCGTGGGGCGCTGGCCGTGGACGGCTCTGGGGCGCTGCTGGTCGCCACCGGCAATGCCGGGGACACCAAAGCGGCGAAGAATCCGAACTCGCTGGCCGGCAAGGTGCTGCGCATCGACACCAGCGGCAAGGCGGCCGAGGGCAACCCGAAGGCAGGCTCGCGGGTGGTGTCCAGCGGGCTGCACACCCCGGGCGGCATTTGCGCCTCGTCCGACGGCTCCGAGGTCTGGGTGACCGACCGAGCCCCGGAGGCGGACACGATCCACCTGGTGGAAAGCGGTAAGCCGCTGAGCACACCGGTGTGGAAGTGGAAGGACAAGCCCGGCGTCGCCGGCTGCGCGGACGCGGACGAGGGCGTGTCGGTGGCGATGTCGAAGGACGCGGGTCTGCACGGGCTGGCGGTCGACGAGAACGGGTCGGTGACCGGCAAACCCGACGTGAGCTTCGACGGGGATTCCGGGTACGGGCGGCTGTCCGGGCTGGACGTCTACACCCCGGGCCTCGCGGTGGCCAGCACGGTGAACAAGGACGGCGGCAAGCCGGTGTCCAGCGACGACCGGGTCGTGTTGCTGCCGCTGAACCCGTCGGGCGGCAGCGACAAGGACTGACGAACGCAGCGACTCACCAAACACACCAAACACACTGTGGCGCCGCGGGCGATGCACCCACGACGCCACAGTGTCCGAGTCAGCTGATTACTTGCAGCGCTCCAGCACCAGTTCCCGCACGCGTTTCGCATCGGCCTGCCCACGCGTGGCCTTCATGACCGCGCCGACGATGGCGCCCGCGGCCTGCACCTTGCCGCCGCGGATCTTCTCCACCACGTCCGGCTGCGCGGCGAGCGCCTCGTCCACCGCGGCCAGCAGCGCCGAGTCGTCCGAGACCACCTGCAGCCCGCGGGCCTCGATCACCTCGTCCGGCCCGCCCTCGCCGTCCAGCACGGCCTCGACCACCTGACGAGCCAGCTTGTTGGTCAGCTTGCCCTCGGCGATCAGCTCGATCACCCTGGCCACCTGCTTCGGCGTGATGGCCAGCTCGGCCAGCTCCACCTCGCGCGCGTTGGCCTGCTGGGTCAGGAACTGCACCCACCAACTACGCGCCTCGGCGACCGGCGCACCTGCGTCGACCGTGGCCGCGACCAGGTCGACCGCACCGGTGTTGAACAGGTCGCGCAGCTCCTCGTCGGTGAGCTGCCACTCTTCCTGGATGCGCTTGCGGCGCTTCCACGGCGGCTCCGGCAGCGTCTTGCGCAGTTCCTCGACCCACTCCCGGCTCGGCGCGATCGGCACCAGGTCCGGCTCCGGGAAGTAGCGGTAGTCCTCGGACGTCTCCTTCGGGCGACCGGGCGACGTGGAGCCGTCGGCTTCCTGGAAGTGCCTGGTCTCCTGCACGATCGTGCCGCCGTCGGCCAGCACCGCGGCCTGTCGCTGCATCTCGTACCGCACCGCGCGCTCGACGCTGCGCAGCGAGTTGACGTTCTTCGTCTCGGTGCGGGTGCCGAACTCCTGCTGCCCCTTCGGCCGCAGCGACACGTTCGCGTCGCAGCGCATCGAGCCCTGGTCCATGCGCACGTCCGAGACGCCCAGCGCCAGCATCAGCTCCCGCAACGCGGTCACGTAGGCACGCGCCACTTCCGGCGCCCGCTCGCCCGCGCCCTCGATCGGCTTGGTGACGATCTCGATCAGCGGCACACCCGCGCGGTTGTAGTCCAGCAGCGAGTGCTCGGCGCCGTGGATGCGGCCGGTAGCACCGCCGACGTGCAGCGACTTACCGGTGTCCTCCTCCATGTGGGCACGCTCGATGCCCACCCGGAACACTTCGCCGTCGTCGAGCATGACGTCCAGGTAGCCGTCGAACGCGATCGGCTCGTCGTACTGCGACGTCTGGAAGTTCTTCGGCATGTCCGGGTAGAAGTAGTTCTTCCGCGCGAACCGGCACCACTCGGCGATCTGGCAGTTCAGCGCCAGGCCGATGCGAATCGCCGACTCCACGCCTTTGCCGTTGACCACCGGCAGCGAACCCGGCAGGCCGAGGCAGGTCGGGCACACGTGGGTGTTCGGCTCGCCCCCGAACTCGTTGACGCAGCCGCAGAACATCTTGGTCTTGGTGTTCAGTTCGACGTGCACCTCGAGCCCGAGCACCGGGTCGAACCGCGCCAGCACCTCGTCGTAGGGCAGCAGAGTCGCAGCGGTCATCACAGCTCCGGAATCTGGTCGAGAACGGTACGGCCTGCGGCGGCGTCGCGGGCCTGCTCGTAGGCGGCGGCCACCCGGTACATGCGGTCGTCGGCCAGCGCAGGCGCCATCACCTGCAGGCCGACCGGCAGACCGTCGTCGTCGGACAAGCCGCTCGGCACGCTCAGCGCGGCATTGCCCGCGAGGTTGGCCGGGATGGTGCACAGGTCGGCGACGTACATGGCCATCGGGTCGTCGATCCGCTCGCCGATCTTGAACGCGGTGGTCGGGGTCGTCGGCGAGACCAGGACGTCGACCTGCTGGTAGGCGGCCTCGAAGTCACGGATGATCAGGGTGCGCACCTTCTGCGCCGACCCGTAGTAGGCGTCGTAGTAGCCCGCGGACAGTGCGTAGGTGCCGATCATGATGCGGCGCTTCACCTCGGCGCCGAAGCCCGCCTCGCGGGACAGCGACATGACCTCTTCGGCGCTGCGCGTACCGTCGTCGCCGACCCGCAGGCCGTAACGCATGGCGTCGAAGCGGGCCAGGTTGGACGAGCACTCACTCGGGTTGATCAGGTAGTACGCGGGCAACGCGTAGCGGAAGTTCGGGCAGGACACCTCGACGATCTCCGCGCCGAGGTCGCGCAACTGCTGCACGGCCGCTTCGAACGAACGCAGCACACCCGGTTGGTAGCCCTCGCCCTGGAACTCGGTCACCACACCGACCCGGACGCCGGACAGGTCCCCGGACATGCCCTGCTTGGCGGCCTCGACCACCGGCGGCACCGGCTGGTTGATCGACGTGGAGTCGAGCGGGTCGTGGCCCGCGATGATCTCGTGCAGCAGCGCGGCGTCCAGCACCGTACGGGCACACGGCCCGGCCTGGTCGAGGCTCGAGGAGAAGGCGACCAGGCCGTAGCGGGACACCGAACCGTAGGTCGGCTTGACACCGACGGTGCCGGTCACCGCGGCCGGCTGGCGGATCGAGCCACCGGTGTCGGTCCCGATGGCCAGCGGCGCCTCGAACGCCGCGAGTGACGCCGACGAGCCACCGCCGGATCCACCCGGGACTCGCGTGGTGTCCCACGGGTTGTGGGTCGGACCGAACGCCGAGTTCTCCGTGGACGAGCCCATGGCGAACTCGTCCATGTTGGTCTTGCCCAGCACCACCACGTCGGCCTCGCGCAGCCTGCGGCGGACCGTGGAGTCGTACGGTGGGATCCAGCCCTCGAGCGTCTTCGAGCCACAGGTGGTCGGCACGCCCTCGGTGGTGAGCACGTCCTTCAGCGCCAGCGGGACACCGGCGAGGGGCGAAGCGGGGGCCTTGCCCGCGGCGATGTCCGCGTCCACCTTGCGCGCGGTCTCCAGCGCGCCTTCGGCGTCGACGTGCAGGAAGGCCTTGATCTGGTCGTCCACCTTCGCGATGCGGTCCAGGTGCGCCTGCGTCACCTCCACCGCGCTCAGCTCGCCCGCGTGGATCTTCGCGGCCACCTCGGCCGCGGTCATCCGGATCACGTCGGTCACTGTTCCTCCCCCAGGATCCGCGGCACCCGGAAGCGACCTTCCTCGGCGGCCGGGGCACCGGAGAGCGCCTGCTCCTGTGTCAGTCCGGGCCGGACCTCGTCCTCGCGGAACACGTTGGTCAGCGGCACGGCATGCGACGTGGGTGGCACGTCGTCGGTGGCGACCTCACTGACCTTGGCGACCGCGTCCAGGATGACGTCCAGCTGTCCGGCGAACAGGTCCAGTTCGTCCTCGGTGACGGCCAACCGGGCCAGTTTGGCCAGGTGTGCGACTTCGTCGCGGGAAATGGTGGACACGCGCGTCAACCCCCGGTTGATGGTCCTCGGGCGGATGGTTGCGCTCGAGTCTATGGCTCGGGGCTCGGCCGGGTTTCGCCGGGTGAGTGGGCATGTCGGACGAGTGTGTGGTCCAGCTGTCGGTACCGGCTTAACCGCGGTTGCGCGGATTCGCTACCGTCAGAACACGGACGCCGAGACGACGCCTTCGCGCGCTCGCGTTTGCCCGCGAGCCACGGCGGCGCGCGCCGGTAGCGATGCGATGGCCGCCACGATAGCAAGAGGTACCCGTGTCATTCCTGATTCGAGTGCAACTACCGGACAATCCCGGTTCCCTCGGCGCGGTGGCGTCCGCACTGGGGGCGATCAATGCCGACATCCTGAGCGTTGACGTGGTCGAACGCGCCGACGGGGTTGCGGTCGACGACCTGGTGGTCGAGCTGCCCAACGGCAGCCTGCCGGACGCGCTGATCACCGCCGCGGAAAGCGTCGACGGGGTCGAGGTGGACGCCGTCCGGCCGTACGCCGGTGTGCTGAACACCCACCGCGAGCTCGAGCTGGTCGAGGAGATCGCCAGCGACCCGCGGCAGGGCCTGGCGATGCTGGCCGACGGAGTGCCGCGCATCGTGCGGGCAGGCTGGGCACTGGTGGTCGCCGGCGGCCCGGAGGGCGTGCAGCGACTGGCCGCGTCGACCGCTGCGCCGGAGAGCGAGATCGACTCGCTGCCGTGGCTGCCGCTGCACCGGGCGACGATCCTGGACGCGGAGGCGGAGTGGATCCCGGAACCGTGGCAGGAGCTGGGCACCGAGCTGGCCGCGACCCCGCTGGGCAAGCCGGACCGGGCGCTGTTGGTCGGGCGCCCCGGTGGACCGATGTTCCGCGCCGCCGAGGTCGCGCGGCTGGCCCACCTGGCGGGCATCGTGGCCGTCGTGCTGGACGGCTGAGCGCGCCCTTGGCACAGCCGAGGTAGATCTGTGCCCGGCTGAGCGGGAAAGTTCGCCGGCATCACCGCTGCGCAGCTGCATCGCGGCCGGCGTGTCGGGTGGCCGATCGGGACACCCCGCCAGGCAACGGTCTTGCCCAGGCCGGCGTGCCGATGCGGAACGAGCCGGGAGGTTCACACCCTGGCGGGCCGGCTCTCCGCGGGCCGCAGGGCAGCGTGACCCGCCGCCTGCCGGGCCAGAGCTTCGGCTGCAACACCGACAGCGGCCGGCTGGAGCTCCAGCTGGAACACCAACAGCGGCCGACTGAAGCTCCAGCTGCAACACCAACAGCGGCCGACTGAAGCTCCAACTGCAACACCGACAGCGGCCGACTGAAGCTCCGGCTGGAACGCCGACAGCGGCCGGCTAGAGCTCCAGTTGGAACACCAGCAGCGGATAGTTCGGCGCAGGCTCCCAGTCACGCTCCGGCACCCGCACGAACCCGCGCGCTTCGTACAGCCGATGCGCGACGGTCATGGTGGGCAGCGTGGACAGCACGATGCGGCGGGCACCGGCCGCGCGAGCAGCCTCGATCGCGGCTTCCACCAGGGCTTTTCCGACCCCGCGGCCACGGGCGGCCGGGGCCGTGGCCAGATGGCGCAGCTCCGCCTCGCCGGGTTGCGCGATCTCCGAGAGCGGGCTACCTGCCTGCACCACGGTGATCGTGCCGAGCAACTCGCCGTCCACATCGACGGCGACCAGCAGCTCGCCGTCCTCCCCGGAGACGTTGCGCAGCTCGTTGCCGAACTCGGGATCCGGGTCGGCCTCGACATGACCGTCGGCGTCGTAGGCCTGGTAGACCAGCTCACCGACGCGGGGATACTCCTGAGGCCGAGCCACGCGCACGGTCACCGCGCCCACGCCCACGTCGAGCCCGAAGCCGATCAGGTGCACGCCTGGCAGCGGGTCCCAGTCCCGCTCGGGCAGCCGACGGAAACCGAGCCGCTCGTACAGCTTGATGGCCCGCTTGTTGTGCTCCACGACCGACAGGACGACCCGCTTCAGACTGCGCGCCCTGCCCTGCTCGATCACCGCGTTGACCAGCGTCTCCCCCACGCCACGGCCGCGCGCGGCCGGATCCGTCGCCAGCATGCGGAACTCGATCTCCCCGGGCCGGGCAACCTCCGCAGCGGGCGACGGTGGCTCCGCCACCACGACCGTCCCGAGCACGTTGTCGTCACCGTCCACGGCGACGAGCAGCTCGGCCGTCTCCGCCTGCTCGGCCACCGCGCGCAGCTCGTTGACATAAGGCAGATCGGGCTTGATGACGCCGCCCTCGAGGTAGGCACGGACCCGCATCTCGCCGAGCAGCTCGAACTCGTCCGGACGGGCCGGACGGACGACCAGATCACTCATCAGGCCGACTCCCCACCGACCTCGGCGACCTTGCGTGCGGCCTCCGGCCCCTCTTCCAGCAGCACGGTGAACCCGTCGTCGTCCAGCACCGGAACCTTGAGCTGCAGCGCCTTGTCGTACTTCGAGCCCGGTGAATCACCCACCACGACGAACGCGGTCTTCTTCGACACCGAACCAGCCGCCTTGCCACCGCGCGCCATGATGGCTTCCTTCGCCTCGTCCCGCGAGTACCGCTGCAGGGTTCCGGTCACCACGATGGACAGGCCCTCGAGGTTACGTGGGAAGGAGTCGTCGCGCTCATCCTCCATCCGCACCCCGGCGGCCGCCCATTTGCGGACCACTTCGCGGTGCCAGTCGACGGCGAACCACTCACGCACCGACCGGGCGATCGTCGGGCCCGCGCCGTCCACCGACGCCAGCTCCTCCTCGGTCGCCTCCTGGATCCGCTGCAGCGAGCCGAACTCCCTGGCCAGCGCTTGCGCCGCGGTCGGGCCGACGTGCCGGATCGACAGCGCCACCAGCACCTTCCACAGCGGCCTGTCCTTGGCCGATTGCAGATTCGCCAGCAGCCGCTTGCCGTTGGCGGACAGCTCGCCCGACTTCAGCCGGAACAGGTCGACCTGACGCAGCTTCTCCTCGTCGAGATCGAAGATGTCGCCTTCGTCGCGCACCACCCCGGAGTTCAGCAGCGCGGTCGCGGCCTCGTAGCCGAGGACCTCGATGTCGAAGGCGCCGCGACTGCCCAGGTGGAACAGGCGTTCCCGGAGCTGCGCCGGGCACGCCCGGGAGTTCGGGCAGCGGATGTCCGCGTCGCCCTCCTTCTCCGGGCGCAGCTCGCTACCGCACTCCGGGCAGTGCGTCGGCATCACGAACTCGCGTTCGTCACCGGTGCGTACGTCGACCAGCGGTCCGAGTACCTCGGGGATGACGTCACCGGCCTTACGGATGACCACCCGGTCGCCGATCAGCACGCCCTTGCGCTTGACCTCGCTCGCGTTGTGCAGCGTCGCCATCGCCACCGTGGACCCGGCCACCTTCACCGGCTCCATCACCGCGTACGGCGTCACCCTGCCCGTACGGCCGACGTTGACCCGGATGTCCTTCAACGTGGTGGTGGCCTCCTCCGGCGGGTACTTGTACGCGATCGCCCACCGTGGTGCCCGGGACGTGGTGCCCAGCCTGCGCTGCAGCGCCACCTCGTCGACCTTGATGACGATGCCGTCGATCTCGTGCTCGGCATCGTGCCGGTGCTCGCCCCAGTACTCGACGTGCGCCATCACCTCTTTGCGGGTGGCCAGCACCTTCGTGTGCGGGGAGACCGGCAGCCCCCACGCCGCGAGCGCCTCGTACGCCTCGGACTGCCGCTTCGGCTCGAAGCCCTCTCGCCTGCCCAAACCGTGGCAGATCAGCCGCAGCGGACGCTGGGCGGTGATCCGCGGATCCTTCTGGCGCAGCGAGCCCGCCGCCGTGTTGCGCGGGTTGGCGTACGGCGGCTTGCCCTGCTCGACCATCTTGGCGTTCAGCTCGACGAAGTCCTCCACCCGGAAGAACACCTCGCCGCGCACCTCGATCAGCTCCGGCACCGGGTACTCGTCGCTGCTCCGCAGCCGCTCCGGGACGTCCTTCATGGTGCGGACGTTGAGCGTGACGTCCTCGCCCGTGCGACCGTCGCCGCGGGTCAGCGCCCTGGTCAGCTTGCCGTTCTCGTACAGCAGGTTCACCGCGAGCCCGTCGATCTTGAGCTCGCACAAGAAGTGCGAGTGGGTGGCCGTCTCGCGCTCCACCCGGTCCAGCCACGCGGACAGCTCCTCGGCCGAGAACGTGTTGTCCAGGCTGAGCATGCGCTCGAGGTGATCGGCCGTGCCGAACTCGGTGGAGAACGTGCCGCCGACCTGCTGGGTGGGAGACTCCGGCGTGACCAGCGCGGGATAGTCGGCCTCGATGCGCTCCAGCTCGTGCATCAGCTCGTCGAACTGCGCATCGGAGATGGTCGGCGTCTCCAGGTAGTAGCGGAACTGGTGGCCGCGGATCTCCTCGGCCAGCTCCGCATGCCGCTGCCGGATCTCCGCGGGCACCTCGGCGACCTCGACCTCGGCGTCCGGTTGTTCAACTCGATCGCTCACGTTGGCAGATTAGTGCCTCGGGCCGACGCTCTCGGACTTCCCGTGCAGCTTATGCGCCGTTGGCGTCGTCCGGCTTTTCTTCCGGCTCGTCCTGCGCGCTGCCGGCGGGCTCGTCGTCCTCGGTCCGACCGTCCAGCTTGCGGATCAGGTCCCGCAGCTCGAGCAGCGTGATCGCGTTCTCCGGCTCGTTGTCCGCCGACTCCACCCGCCGCAGCCAGCGTCCGGCGAGCCGCTCCCCCAGCGTGGCGTCCAGCGGCAGGAACGTCATCGCATCCCGTGCCGCGCCGTCCAACTCGGACAGCAGCGGATGGTGGACGGCGACGTCGACCTGCTCGGCCTCCTCGTCCACCTGCGCCACCACGCGTACGTCGGCCAGCGCGAAGCGGTGCTCGCCGAGGTTGACCGTCACCCCGGTGGGGTCGGGCACCGGCGGGACCGAGTCGTGGAACTCCCAGATCGGATCGTCCGGCGGGGCGGCGGCGATCCACGCATCGGTGTACGGCCGCAACGCCGGATCTTCCTGGCCGGTGATGACCAGCGAATACACCGCCCGCTCCCCGCGATCGACGGAGAACTGCAGGTCCGGGTGGATCCGGGCGACCAACTCGGTCAATTCGTACTCGATGCGATGCGGCTCGCGCTCACCCAGCGCCGCGCTGATCCTCGGCAGCAGCTCGTACCAGCCGCGCCAGAACTCCTCGGCCGCCAATTCCGGGTCGGTCCGCTCCTGCGGCGGTTCTTCAACGGACGCATCTCGGCCGAGCCGGCGGCGAAACCAACGCATGACGCCCACCGTAACCGTCTTACCGCCGGCGCGTGCGGCGTTCGCCCGGACTCACCAGCTCTCCGGCGGCTCCACGAACGCCTTGGCCGCGTCCTGGGCCAACGTGATGGCACGACGCAGCCACGCCTCGGACGCCCCGGCCAGCCCGCACGACGGCGTGGCGATCGCGCGCTCGGCCAGCGTGCTGCGGGCGAACCCGAGCCGGTCGGCCAGGTTGAACGCCGGCTGCACCAGCTCCTTCAGCGTGACCGGCTGCTCGGGCTGTCGCGTGGGTACCAGTCCGAGCAGCAACACCGTGCCGTCGTCCCACGCCTCGCCGAGTTCGTCGAGCAGCGCTCCCGGGGCCCCGTCGACGGTGGTGGCGTCGAACGCGATCGCGCCGGCGCCGGCCGCCCGCAGCAGCGCGATCGGCGGCCGGGTGTCACAGCAGTGCACGATCACCGGCGCTCCCGTGACATCACTCAGCGGTTCGATCACCGACGCGAGCACCTCCCGGGCGTCCGCCGTCGGGACCGACGGGACCGTGCCGTAGCCGCTGGCGGTAGGCAGCGAGCCGGCGAGCACGGCGGGCAGCGTCGGTTCGTCGAGCTGCACGATCACCTGGGCGCCGGTTCGCTTGTGCAGTTCGGCGATGTGTTCGCGGACGCCCTCGACCATCGACTCGGTGACGTCGCGAACCGCGCCGCGGTCGGTGAGCACCCGGTGCCCGCGCGGCAGCTCGACCCCGGCGGACAACGTCCACGGGCCGGCGACCTGGGTCTTGATGACCTGCGGCGCCTCGCCTGCCTTCTCGACCGCTTCCTGAACCGCGTCCATGTCCCAGCGCAGCAGGTCCACGCCGCGCCGGTGGTCGGCACCCGGCTTGGCGGTCACCCGGTAGCCGGTGGGCACGTACTCCACGGCGATGTCGACCAGCATGGCGGCGGAACGCCCGATCATGTCCGCGCCGAGCCCACGGTCGGGCAGCTCGGGCAGGTACGGCAGCTGGGGCAGCTCGCCCAGCACCACGGCGCATGCCTCGGCGGCATCGGTACCTGGCATGGATCCGATTCCGGTGGAAACTCCCACAGGCAGCATGTGTCCAGTGTCCCCGTTCCCCATCGGCCGGCGGGCACCGGGCGCGTCGGTAGGGTGCGCAGCCATGCAACCGCACCCACTGTTCACCACGCCCCAGCTCGTCTGCGGCAACCTGCCCGACTCGGCGGAAGCGCTCAGCTACCTGGATGTTTCCGGGCGCCCGCTCGGCGCAGTGGTCACGGTGGAAACGGCGCCCAGGGCGAATCCACCGAGTGGCCCGTTGGCGAGATCGTCCGACTACGAGATCCGCGATGCCGCGGGCACCGTCGTGCTGCGCGTGGCGCACGACATGCAGCTCTCGCCGCCCGTACGACGGGAACTCACCGTGACCGGCCCGGACGGCACACCCGTCGGGCAGGTCGCGATGGGCGCATTCAACGGCACCGCCGGCTACACGTTCACCGTGAACGGAGCTCCGGCAGGCGGGATCGCCCCGCAACGCGGGCTGTTCCGCAAACGGCCACAGCAGGTCCTCGATCACCACGGCCAACTCGTCGCCGAGTACAACGACCGGTTGCCGATCGACACCGCGCTCCGGCATCGATTGTGGCGACGCAGCTACTACGTCGTGGTGCGGCATCGCAGCGCAGGACCCCATGTCGACGCGCTGGTGCTCGCCGGGACACTGGTCCTCGATTTCAATCGACGCACATGGACTTCGCCCGTTTGAACACGAACTGACAACACGTGCAGTTAGGATCCGGCCCATGACGAGTCCTGCGCCGGGGTGGTATCAAGACCCAGGCAATCCACAGGTGCTGCGCTGGTGGGACGGCTCGACGTGGACCCAGCACACGCAGCCGAACCCGCACGCCCAGCCCGCTCAGCAGCCGCCTCCCGCGCCGCAGCAGCAGGCGCCACAGCCGCGGCAGTACCCGCCCCAGCAGGCGCCTCAACAGCAGCAGTCTGCTCCGCAGCAGGCACCTCAACAGCAGTACGCTCCGCAGCAGGCGCCACAGCAGCAGTACGCGCCCCAGCAGGCCCCGCAGCAGTACGCCGCTGCGCAGCAGGGCTTCGCACCGCAGCCTCAGCAGGGCTTCGCACCGCAGCCTCAGCAAGGGTTCGCGCCGCAGCCGGCCCAGCAGGGCTTCCAGGGCGGACCGACCGTTCAACACCCGCTGTACACCGCACCGGAGCTGCTCATCGCGCAGAAGGTGAAGGTCTTCGGCGTCTCCAGTAACGCAGGCGCTTACCAGATCTTCGACACCAGCAACACCCAGATCGGTGTCTTCAAGGAAGCCGACGGACTCGGCCGCAAGGCACTGGACATGATGAACCCGTTGTCCGGTCTGCGCGCGAAGGAGTTCGCGCTGACCGACGCCCAGGACGCGGTGGTGCTCAAGGTGCGCCACCCGCAGGGCCTCGGCGCCGCGCTCAAGCCGAAATTCGAGGTCCTCAACCCGCAGGACCAGGTGATCGGCATGGTCGAACGCAAGAAGGTGTTCGCCAAGCTCGGCTTCGTCTTCACCGTCAATGGCACCGAAATCGGCCACTTCGAGCACGTCAAGGGCATGCGGTCGAGCGCGAGCATGCGCTTCGTCTGCCGTGACGCCAACCGCAACCAGGTCGGTGAGATCGTCAAGCGGGGCGTCGGACAGAAGTCGTTCAAAGAGGTCTTCACCCAGGACGACAGCTACGTGCTGCTGCGCCCGAACCCGATCCCCGAACCGCTGGGCAGCCTGGTGTTGATCTCGGCGTGCGCGTTGGACCAGGTGTTTTTCGAACGGGACTGATGACTGGTACCACTCCACCCCCTGGCTGGTATACCGACAGCAACGATCCGTCCTCGGTGCGCTGGTGGGACGGCTCGGCATGGACCCGACACACGCGTCCACACCCAGGGTCGTCGACCGAGTCGACCGAACCGGCACGCAGCGTTCTTGGTCGCGGGCCGCTGTACGAGGTGCAGGAACTGCTTGTCATCGAGCAGCCGCCGAAGGGCAATGCCGCGTCGTACGTCTACGTCGACGCCGATGGTCACCAACTCGGCTCGGTGCATCAGACCGACGAGCACGGGCGTGTCGGGGTGACGCTGCCGCCCAAGCAGGAGCAGGCCACCGCGCACTTCCGGTTCTTCGATGCCACCGGTGCGGTGCTGGCGTGCATCGAGCAGGCGAACAACTCGATGGGGGCGATCTTCAAGCCCCTGATCACCATCACCGACGCCAACCGGCGGCCGGTCGGCGCGATCAGAGCCGACACCTGGGGTCTTGGGCGTAACCGGTCGAGCTTCTACGTCGGCGACAACCGGGTGGGCGGGCTGTCCGAGACCAGCTGGCTGTCCTCCACGCACAAGGTGACCGATGGTGACAAGCGGGAGATCGCCGAGATCGTCAAGCGGGAGTTCGGCAACAATCCGCTGCCCGACATTCCGGCCGACGGCGACAGCTACTGGTTGCACAGGCCGCACAGGGTGAGCGAGCCCCTCGGCACACTCGTGCTGCTGGCGCCGTTCGCGGTGGATCACGCCTTCCACCCGACCACCTGACTTCGAACCGGCAGGAGCGCACCGGATACGGCCGGACGATCCGCATCGCTGGCTTGGCAGCTGCAGAGGCACGATGACGCCCGGCCGCCGGCGGTGTCGTCCGGCGATGGCCCGTCAGCGGTGTGAGCCGGTGATCTTCGCCGCGCCCAGCACCAGGTCACCGGCCGATTCGTCCGGCCGGTAGAGCACCAGCGTCTGACCCGGCGCGACGCCGCGCAGCGCCTCCCGCAGCTCGACGCGCACCCGATCGCCGTCGGGCACCGCGACCGCGGGCGCCACGCCGCCGTGCGCGCGCACCTGCACCTGACACTCGGTCGGCCCGTCCAGCGGCTTCGCCGGCCAGTTGGCCCTGTCGGCCTCGATCACCGTCACGCCCAGATCCTCGGCCGAGCCGACCTTGACGGTGCCGGACACCGGCTCCAGCGCCAGCACGTACCTCGGCCGCCCGTCCGGCGCAGGCGCGTCGATCCCCAGGCCCTTACGCTGCCCGACGGTGAACCCGTGCACGCCGGTGTGCTCGCCGAGCACCGCCCCGGTTTTCGCGTCGACCAGCTTGCCCGGCTTGCGCCCCAGCCGGGACTCCAGGAACGCCTTGGTGTCACCGTCCGGAATGAAGCAGATGTCGTGGCTGTCCGGCTTGTCGGCGACCATCAGCCCGCGCTCGGCCGCCTCGGCGCGCACCTCGGACTTCACCGAGCCACCCAGCGGGAACATCGAATGCCGCAGCTGCTCGGCGGTCAGCGACGCCAGCACGTACGACTGGTCCTTGCCCGCGTCGGCACTGCGCCGCAACTGCGGCACGCCGTCGACGATCCGCAACCGCGCGTAGTGGCCGGTGGCCACCGCGTCGAACCCCAGCGCGATCGCCTTCTCCAGCAGCGCCTCGAACTTGATCTTCTCGTTGCACGTCACACACGGGTTCGGCGTACGGCCCGCGGCGTACTCGCCGACGAAGGTCTCGATCACGTCCTCGCTGAACCGCTCGGCGAAATCCCAGACGTAGAACGGGATGCCGAGCAGGTCGGCCACCCGACGCGCGTCCCGAGCGTCCTCGATCGTGCAGCAGCCACGGGCTCCGTTGCGCAACGTGCCCGGCTTGGCCGACAGCGCCAGATGCACGCCGACGACCTCGTGCCCGGCGTCCACCGCCCGCGCCGCCGCCACCGCGGAGTCCACACCGCCGCTCATGGCGGCCAGCACCTTCATGTCCGTACCCTTCCCGCGCGCCTCGTGGTCAGTCCCGCCTTGCGCGCGCGCTCGACGACGCCTTCGATCTCCGCGAGCAGCGCCTCGACGTCCGACTTGGTTGACGTGTGCCCCAGCGAGAAGCGCAACGACCCGCGCGCGTCCCGCGGATCCACCCCCATCGCCAGCAACACGTGACTGGGCTCGGCGATCCCCGCGGTGCACGCCGACCCGGTGGAGCATTCGATCCCGCGGGCATCCAACAGCATGAGCAGGCTGTCCCCTTCGCACCCGGGGAAGCTGAAGTGTGCATTGCCCGGCAGCCGGTCGCCGTTCAACCTCGGCCCGTTGACCACCGCGTCCGGGACGCGATCCAGCACGCCGTGCACCAGCTCGTCGCGCAGCCCGGTGAGCCGCTCGGTGGTCTCCGGCAGCTCCTTGACCGCGTACCGCACGGCTTCCGCCAGCGCCCGGATCGCCGGGACGTCCAGCGTGCCGGAGCGCACATCGCGCTCCTGACCGCCACCGTGCAGCAACGGTGTGCACTCCGCATCGCGGGACAACAGCAACCCCCCGATGCCGTACGGTCCGCCCAGTTTGTGGCCGCTGAACGCCAGCGACGTGGCACCGCACGTGGCGAAGTCGACCGGAACCGACCCGACCGCCTGCACCGCATCGGTGTGCAGCGGCACACCGTACTCGGCGCAGACCTGCGCGATCTGGGCGATCGGGTTGATCGTGCCGACCTCGTTGTTCGCCCACATCACCGTGACCAGTGCGACGTCGGCGGGGTTGGCCTGCAGCGCGGACCGCACCGCCTCGGGCACCACCCGGCCCTCGGCGTCGACCGGCAGCACGGTCAGCTGAGCCCCGGCGTCGTCGGCCAGCCACTGTACGGCGTCGAGCACCGCGTGATGCTCCACCGCCGACACCAGCACCCTGGTGCGCGCCGGATCCGCCTTGTGCCTGGCCCAGTACAAGCCCTTGACCGCGAGGTTGTTCGCTTCCGTGCCGCCGCCGGTGAAGATCACTTCGGACGGACGCGCGCCCACGGCGTCGGCGATCGACTCGCGGGACTCCTCCACCATGCGGCGCGCTCGCCGGCCCGACGAATGCAGCGACGAGGCGTTGCCCACCTCGGACATCGCCTCGGTCATCGCCGCGATCGCCGCGGGGACCATCGGCGTGGTCGCCGCATGGTCGAGATAAGCCGAGCGGGCTGGGCGCTGCATGGAGGTCATGACCCCTCCAGGGTATCGCCCGCCGCTGCCGGGGCCGTCAGGCCGCCGAATCGGCGCGACGCGCTCGGTCGATGTGCACCTGCTCGGCATCCGGCTCGAGGATGCGCGGCTGCCACGGCCGGGACCCCATCGCCGCGGTGATCCCCAGCGCGGACAGCACCGCGCTCTCGGTCAGGTCGGCCAGTTCGCGGCGGTTATCGGTCTTGCCGGGCGGGATCGGCGGGCACACGAACATCTCGACGGTCAACCCGCGCACCCGCGCCACCCGCATCAGCGACGCGATCAGCGACTCGGTGCCGATGAACGCCGGCGCGGTGGTCTGCCGCCCGTTGGCCAACCGGTAGCGCAACGCGACCGGCAACACCGCGGCCCCGCCGTCGATCGCCGCCTGGAACGGCGCAGGCACATACCGGCCGGACGCCTTACCGCACCACGTGGTGCCCTCACCGGCCACGTTGACCATCGAGCCGCTGCGGAACGCCTCGGCCAGCTCGGCTACCGTGCCGGGAAGCGAACGCAGGTTCTCCCGGTCCACGAACACCGTGCCCGCGCGGCGAATGAGCCCGCCGAGCACCGGCCAGCTGCGCAGCTCGGACTTGGCCAACGCCCGCATCGGCTGCACCGCGTTGAGCGCGACGATGTCCAGCCACGAGATGTGGTTGTTCACCATCATCACGCCCTGCTGGTCACCCGGCCGGCGAACCAGCCGCGACCGCCCGTGCACCACCATCCGCACGCCGAACGCCCGCAGCAGCGAGTTGAACAGCGCGCGGACCAGCGCCTGCCTACCGCGGCGTGGAGTCAGCACCAGCAGCGGGCTGGCGATGCCCGCGGCCAGCAGAACCAGCAGCGCCATGGCCAGCCGCAGCACCACGCGGATCCGGCCGACCGACGGCGGATTCTCCCCCTCGACGCAATCCGGGCCACACGGCGACGTCGGCATCCACCGATGCGCCTGTGGCAATGAGCTCGTCGGAACCGGTCGTTGTCTCGGCATGCTCCCCTACCCTCAGCCGCTCCCCCTGGGGACCACCACGAACTCTACTTGTCACCGAGGAAGAACCGCACATACCGCTCGTCGACGGCCTGGATGTCGAGGAGCACGAAGAAATCCGCGACGTTGAAGTCCGGGTCGTGCGCGGGCGGCCCGCACACCCGCGCGCCCAGCCGCAGGTACCCCTTCACCAGCGGCGGCAGCACAAGCTTGTCCACCCGCGGCACACCCTCGGTCTGCCACGGATGGTGCGGATGGACCCGCAGGTCCTCGTCCGCGTAGTACTTCTCCTGCAGCATGTCCCACACCGACGCGGCATAGGCCCCACCGTCGGCAAGCGGAACCGACGCGCAGCCGGCCAGATACCGGTGGCCGGACAGCACCATGTAGCGGGCGATCCCGGTCCACACCAGGCTCACCACCGCGCCGGTGCGGTGATCGGCGTGCACGCACGAGCGACCGGTCTCCACCAAGTTCGGCCGCAGGTCGGCGAGATTGGTCAGGTCGAACTCGGTGTCGGAGTAGAGCTTGCCCGCCTCGGCCGCCCGGTCGGGCGGCAGCATCCGATACGTTCCGACGATCTCGCCGGTGGCGTCCTCCCGGACCACCAGGTGGTCGCAGAACTGGTCGAACTCGTCGACGTCCAGCCCCTCCACCAGCGAGTGCAACGTGGCGCCCATCTCGACGCCGAACACTTGGTGCCGCAGCCGCTGGGCGGCGACGACCTCCTCCTCGGTCTTGGCGACCAGCAGCGAGTAGCCGCCGGTCTCCGAGCCCTTCCCCCCGGTCTTGCCCGCACCTTTGTGGATGCTGGCCAGCAACTGCGATGACGTCATGCCGTTGATGATTCCAGCCCGCGCAAGCCGGTTGCCGCCCGGTGCACCCTGTCGGCGTATCCCCGCCCGAAGCCCCAGCGCACACCGGCCGCACGACAGAATGGCCTCCCGCCGAGCGGCGAGAGGCCATTCTGCGACATTCGTCCTGTCCGGACGTCAGCCCTTGCGCTTGGTGATCTCCTCCTGCAGCTGCGGCGCGACCTGGAACAGGTCACCGACCACACCGAAGTCGGCGATCTCGAAGATCGGGGCCTCCGGGTCCTTGTTCACCGCGACGATCGTCTTGGACGTCTGCATGCCGGCGCGGTGCTGGATCGCACCCGAGATGCCCAGCGCGATGTACAGCTGCGGCGAAACGGTCTTCCCGGTCTGCCCGATCTGGAACTGGGCCGGGTAGTAACCGGAGTCGACGGCCGCACGGGACGCGCCGACCGCGGCACCCAGCGAGTCGGCCAGCGCCTCGACCACCGAGAACTGCTCGGCGGACCCGACACCACGACCACCGGCGACCACGACGGACGCCTCGGTCAGCTCCGGACGGTCACCGCCGACCAGCGGCTCCCGGCCGGTGATCTTGGTCGCCTTGGCCGGGTCGACCGCGGGCAGCTCGAGCGCTTCCTCGGCGGCCGCACCCGAGGCCTCCTCCGGCTCGACCGAACCCGGCCGCACCGAGATGACCGGAATGCCCTTGGTGGCCTGCGCCTTCACGGTGAACGCGCCACCGAAGATGCTGTGCTGCACGCTACCGTCCTCGTTCACCCCGACGGCGTCGACCAGCAGACCCCCGTCCAGCCGGACCGCCAGCCGCGCGGAGACCTCCTTGCCCTCGGCGGTCGCCGGTACCAGCACCGCCGCGGGGGACGCCTTGCCCGCCGCGGCCTGCAGCGCGTCGACCTTGGGCGTCACCAGGTAGTTCGCCGCGTCGTCGGACTCGGCGACGTAGACCTTCGCCGCGCCGTAGGCGGCCAGCGACTCCTTCGCCTTGGCGGCACTGCCGGGCGCACCGACCACGACGGCGGACGGCTCGCCGAGCGCACGCGCGGCGGTCAGCAGCTCGAACGTGGACTTCTTGACCTCACCGTCGACGTGGTCGACGAGAACCAGAACTTCAGCCATTGGTTTGCGTCTCCTTGGGTATCGACAGGGGTCTTCAGATGAGCTTCTGGCCCGCGAGGTACTCGGCGATCTTCACGCCGCCGTCGCCGGAGTCCTCGACCTTCTGGCCCGCCTCACGCGGCGGCTTCGGTGCCGCTTCCAGCACCTTCGACCACGCGTTGGCCAAGCCCACCTCGCTCGCGTCGATGCCAAGGTCGGCGACGGTGAGCGTCTCGACCGGCTTCTTCTTGGCGGCCATGATGCCCTTGAACGACGGGTAGCGCGGCTCGTTGATCTTCTCCGTCACGCTGACCAGGGCGGGCAGCTGCGCCTCCAGGTGCGTCACGCCCTCGTCGGCGGTCTCCCGGTCGACCTTGATGGTGCTGCCCTCGACAGTCACGGCCCGCGCGTGGGTCAGCTGCGGGAGGCCGAGCAGCTCGGCGAGGATGGCCGGAACACCACCGGCGCCGCCGTCGGACGAGACGTTGCCGGCGATGATGAGGTCCACGCCGTCCAGCCTGCCGATCGCGGCCGCGATCACCTTCGCGGTGGCGATCACGTCGGAACCGTGCAGCGCCTCGTCGGACACGTGGATGGCCTTGTGCGCACCCATCGACAGGGCTTTGCGGATGGCATCGGTCGCGCGGTCCGGACCCACGGCCAGGACGGTGACCTCGCCCTCGCCTGCCTCGACGATCTTCAGGGCTTCTTCGACGGCACGCTCGTTGATCTCGTCGAGCACCGCGTCGGCGGACTCGCGGTCAAGCGTGTAGTCGGCGTCGGAAAGCTTGCGCTCCGAGTAGGTGTCCGGCACCTGCTTGACCAGAACGACAATGTTGGTCATGGGCCTACTTCGACCTCCTGATGGCAGCCGCTCGGCTGTCGGTCGGCTGTGGGACAGCTGATGGATTCGTGCTTGTGTGGCAGAACTTGGGCGCGACCTTATAGCCCTACCGGCCGGTAGCTTAAGGCGAAATCCCAGCGTCCAGCGCTTCGCGTGACATCATTCACGCGGAATCGCAATTTACCTGGACGATCGTCCAAATACTTCGTCACACCACCCGGTACCCGACTTTCGCGTCGGCTACTCAACAGTTAAGTTGTCCGCCATCGGCCGCGTTCCCCCTGACGCACCACCACCGGAGGACCCGTGATTCCCACCTTGATCATCGGCTTGCTGGCCACGGTCGTCGTGGCGGCGCTCGCCGCCCGGCGCATCATGTGGCTGACCAAGCTCATCCGGTCGGGTCAACCCACCGACCGCGGCGACAACCTGGCCAAGCGGGTGTGGCTGCAGTTCGTCGAGGTGTTCGGTCAGCGCAAGCTGCTCAAGTGGTCCGTGCCCGGCCTCGCCCACTTCTTCACCATGTGGGCGTTCTTCATCCTGGCCACGGTCTACCTCGAGGCCTACGGTGCGCTGTTCGACGAGGACTTCGCCATCCCGATCATCGGCAAGTGGGATCTGCTCGGCGCGCTGCAGGACTTCATCGCGCTGGCCGCGCTCATCGGGCTGGTCGTGTTCTCCGTCCTGCGCATCAAGCAGGCGCCGGAGCGCAAGCAGCGCGCTTCCCGGTTCTACGGCTCGCACACCGGCGGCGCGTGGCTGATCCTGTTCATGATCTTCAACGTGCTGTGGACGATGTTCCTGTTCCGCGGCGCGGCTTCGGCGGGCGGCCACCTGCCGTACAAGGACGGCGGGGCGTTCGCCTCGGACGCCGTCGGCTGGATGCTCGGCGGGCTGGACTCCGACACCATCTTCGTGCTGGACCGGCTCGGTCTGCTGCTGCACATCGGCGTCATGCTGGTGTTCCTGCTGATCGTGCTGCACTCCAAGCACCTGCACATCGGCCTGGCGCCGCTGAACGTGTCGGCCAAGCGCCTGCCGGACGGCCTCGGGCCGCTGCTGCCGATCGAGCACAAGGGCAAGCCGGTCGACTTCGAGGACCCGGACGAGGACGCCTCGTTCGGCCGGGGCGCCATCGAGGACTTCACCTGGAAGGGCTACCTGGACTTCGCCACCTGCACCGAGTGCGGGCGGTGCCAGAGCCAGTGCCCGGCGTGGAACACCGGCAAGCCGCTGTCGCCGAAGCTGGTGATCATGGACCTGCGCGACCACCTGTTCGCGAAGGCTCCGTACCTGATCGGCGGCAAGGAAGCGCCGGACGCGGTGGACTCGGTGGAGACCAAGGGCCACGGCGTGCCGGAGTCCGGCTCGTCCCGGATGGCGCTGGACGACCCGCGACAGGCCACCCGTCCGCTGGTGGGCACCGCCGAGCAGCTCGGGGTCATCGACCCGGACGTGCTGTGGTCGTGCACCACGTGTGGGGCGTGCGTCGAGCAGTGCCCGGTGGACATCGAGCACATCGACCACATCGTCGACATGCGTCGTCACCAGGTGATGATCGAGTCGGAGTTCCCCGGCGAGCTCGGCACGCTGTTCCGCAACCTGGAGAACAAGGGCAACCCGTGGGGGCAGAACAACTCCGAGCGGCTGGACTGGGCCAAGGAGCTGGACTTCGAGGTGCCGGTCTACGACGGTGAGCTGGCCGACGACGTGGAGTACCTGTTCTGGGTCGGTTGCGCGGGCGCGTTCGACGACAACGCGCGCAAGACCGTGCAGGCCACCGCGGAGCTGCTGCACCGCGCGGACGTCAAGTACGTGGTGCTGGGCACCGAGGAGACCTGCACCGGCGACTCGGCTCGCCGCGCGGGCAACGAGTTCCTGTTCCAGATGATGGCGCAGCAGACCGTCGAGGTGCTCAACTCGGTGTTCGAGGGCCGCGAGCCGGTCAAGCGCAAGATCGTCACCACCTGCCCGCACTGCATGAACACGCTCGGCAGGGAGTACCCGCAGCTGGACGGCCACTACGAGGTCATCCACCACACCCAGTTGCTGAACAAGCTGGTGCGGGAGAAGAAGCTGGTGCCGATCACGCCGCCGGAGGGCACCACGGTCGACGGGGTCGGCCCGATGGAGCGGCGCACGGTGACCTACCACGACCCGTGCTACCTGGGCAGGCACAACAAGGTGTACTCGCCGCCGCGTGAGCTGATCGACGCCGCGGGCGCCGAGCTGGCGGAGATGCCGCGGCATGCCGACCGGGCGCTGTGCTGTGGCGCCGGTGGTGCGCGGATGTGGATGGAAGAGCACATCGGCAAGCGCATCAACCTCGAGCGGGTCGACGAGGCGCTGGACACGCTGGGCAACGGCAACGGCGCGAAGGACGCCGAGGGCACGGTCGTCACCGGCTGCCCGTTCTGCAAGGTGATGGTCGCCGACGGGTTGACCCAGCGGGGCAGCGAGGACATCGGCACCAATGTCGGCGTGAAGGACGTCGCGCAGTTGCTGCTGGAAGCGGTCAAGCGCGGCGAGGAGAAGCCGAAGGCCACGTCCGAGCTGGAGCCGTCGGAGTCCTGACCGGGCTGGCTGCGCAGGCGGCGCACACCCCCACCTCCGCCGCCTGCGCTCGCTCGTGGCGGCACAGCGAGTGCGATGAACGCGGGCTGTTCCGCGGCAGCTGTTGCACCGCTCGCGACTGTGGTCTCGACGACCAGACACCTGCGTGCCGACGGTCGTCGATCCCCGGTTGTCTCTCCCCCCGTCAACCTGGGTCCGCGCGCCCCGCGCTCATCGCACCGCCGCATCCCCCGCCGGCCGTGCCGACCCCGCAAACGAGTATTTCCGAGTGCGTGGCGCCGCGGTGTCCCCCGATCGCCCCACAACCGCACGCTCGGTGATCGCCGGAGAGTCGGCTCCGGTCGGGCAGCGCGAGATACTCACGGGTAGGTTCGTGTCCATGGCAGTCGTTCCACAGGGTGCGCGATGGCTCGTCCCGGTGCCGGAGGCCGGCCGGTGACCGACGTGTCCGCCGCCCGGTCTGTCCAGCTCCACCTCAGCGGTGAGCGGACGGTGCCCGGCGTGCAGGAAGAGAATTACTGGTTCCGTCGGCACGAAGCCGCCTACCGGGCGCTGCTGCCGCTGTGTCGGGACGCCGTGGTGCTGGAAGCCGGCTGTGGTGAGGGGTACGGCGCGAACATGATCGCCGAGGTCGCCGAGCGGGTCGTCGCGGTCGACTACGACGAGGACTGCGTCCGGCACGTGGCGGAGACCTATGTCTCCGTGCGTCCGGTGCGCGGCAACCTCGCCGTGCTTCCGCTGTCCGACCAGAGCGTCGACGTGGTGGCGAATCTGCAGGTCATCGAGCATCTGTGGGATCAGCACGGGTTCCTGACGGAGTGTCGCCGAGTGCTGCGTCCCGGTGGGCTGCTGCTGTGCACCACGCCGAACCGGCTGACGTTCACCCCGGACCCCGACACCCCGCTGAACCCGTACCACACGCGGGAACTCACCGCCGACGAGCTCGCCGAGCTGTTGCACGGTGCCGGCTTTGCGGTACAGAGCATGCGCGGCCTGCATCACGGGCCCGGGGTGCAGGCGTTGGACGAGCGGTACGGCGGTTCGGTGATCGAGGCGCAGCTGGACGTGGTGATGGGCCACCTGCCCGGCACCGCCCCGTGGCCCGAGCGCCTGCTGATGGACGTGGCGTCGCTGACCGCCGACGATTTCACGGTGCAGACCGAGGACATCGACGCGAGCCTGGACCTCATCGCCGTGGCGGTGCGGCAGTGAACACGGACGAGGGAACTTTCTGCCTGGTGCTGCACAGTCACCTGCCGTGGCTGCTGCACCACGGCAGCTGGCCGGTCGGCGAAGAATGGCTCTACCAGGCGTGGACGCATTCCTACCTGCGGGTTTTCGACCTCCTGCACCGGTTCGCCGACGAGGGCAAACAGGATGTGCTGACGCTGGGCGTCACGCCGGTGCTGGCCGCTCAGCTCGACGACCCGTACGCGCTGCGTGGGGTGCACGAATGGATCGGCCACTGGCAGTTGCGGGCGCAGCAGGCCGCCCAGCGGTGGCGTGGTGACGCCTTGTTACGGGAACTGGCCGCCGAGGAGCACCGGACCGCCGTGGCCGCCGCCGAGCAGCTGCAGACCGACTGGCGGCACGGGCTGTCCCCGATGCTTCGTCCGCTGGTGGACGCCGAGGTTGTTGAACTGCTCGGCGGGCCGCTGACGCATCCGTTCCAACCTTTGCTGGCCGAGGACGTCCGGGCGTTCGCGCTGGCCGAGGGGCTGGCCGACACCCGGCTGCGGATCGGTCACCGGCCCGAGGGCATCTGGGCCCCGGAGTGCGGGTACACGCCCGGGTTGGAACACGACTACGCGGCCGCCGGGGTCCGCCGGTTCCTGGTCGACGGACCCGCGCTGCGTGGCCGGACCCATGTCGCGCGGCCGGTCGGCGACACCGACGTGCTGTGTTTCGGCCGCGATCTCGAGGTGACCTACCGCGTGTGGTCGCCGAAGGCCGGTTATCCCGGGCATGCGGCCTACCGGGACTTCCACACCTGGGACCACGCCGTCGGCATCAAGCCGTCACGGGTCACCGGCAAGCAGGTGCCGCCGCCGGAGAAGGCACCTTACGACGCCGCGCGCGCCGCCCAGACCGTCCATGCGCACGTCAAGGACTTCGTCGACACCGTCGTGCAACGCCTGCGGGACCTGCGCGAGCAGCACGGACGGCCCGCGTTGGTGATCGCCGCCTACGACACCGAGCTGTTCGGTCACTGGTGGCACGAGGGCCCGATGTGGCTGGATGGTGTGCTGCGCGCGCTGCCGGAAGCGGGGGTGCGCGTCACGACGTTGCGCGGAGCGGCGGAAGCGGGCCACGTCGGTGATCCGGTCGAGCTGCCCGCTTCGTCATGGGGTTCGGGCAAGGACTGGCGGGTGTGGGACGGCGAGCAGGTCGCCGACATGGTGCAGAGCAACGACGAGCTCCAGCAGCGGTTGCTGCGGACCGTGGCGAAGATCGGCAGCACCACCCGCGACCCGGCGGCCGACCAGTTGGTGCGCGAAGCGCTGCTGGCGCTGTCCAGCGACTGGGCCTTCATGGTCACCAAGAACTCGGCCGCCGACTACGCCCGTCGGCGCGCCGCCGAGCACACCGACCGGTTCTTTCTGCTCGCCGACGCCCTCGACGCCGGGCGGACGGCCCAGGCCGCTGCGCTGGCCGACCAGCAGCGCGCCGCGGACCACCTGTTCGGCCAGCTCGATGCCCGCCGCCTGCAACGATCGGAGACTTGATGCGCGTCCTGATGCTGTCGTGGGAGTACCCGCCTGTGGTGGTCGGCGGGCTGGCCAGGCACGTGCACGCGTTGGCGCGTCATCTGGCCGAGGCCGGGCACGAGGTCGCGGTGGTGTGCCGCCAGCCGTCCGGCACGGACGCGGAAACCCATCCGACGACCGACAGCGTCGTCGAGGGCGTGCGGATCATCCGGGTCGCCGAGGACCCGATGCACGTGACGTTCGAACGCGATCTGGCCGCGTGGACGCTGGCCATGGGGCACGCCATGATCCGCGCAGGCTACGAGCTGCTGCGGTCCTGGCGACCGGACGTCGTGCACGCCCACGACTGGCTGGTGACCCACCCGGCCATCACGCTCGCCGAGGCCGCCCGGGTGCCCCTGATCGGCACGATCCACGCGACCGAGGCCGGGCGGCACTCGGGCTGGCTGTCGCACCCGATCAACCAGCAGATCCACTCGGTCGAGTGGTGGCTGGCCAACCGCGCGGACGAACTGATCACCTGCTCGCGGGCGATGCGGGCCGAGGTGGCGCACCTGTTCGAGATCCCGCCGGAGAACATTCACGTCATCCACAACGGCATCGAGCAGCGGTCGTGGCAGGTGCCGAAGGCCGAGGTGGAGGCGGCACGGGCGCGACACAGCAACGGTGGCCCGCTGCTGCTGTTCTTCGGACGGCTGGAGTACGAGAAGGGCGTGCAGGACCTGCTCACCGCGCTGCCGCGGATCCGCCGGCTGCATCCGGGCACCCGGTTGGTCGTCGCCGGGAAGGGCAGGCATCTGGACCCGCTCGTCGAACAGGCACGCAAGCTGCGGATTCGCCGCGCGGTGGACTTCGTCGGGCACTTGCCGGATCGCGAGCTGCGCGCGGTGCTGGCCGGTGCGGACACCGTGGTGTTGCCCAGCCGGTACGAGCCGTTCGGGATCGTGGCGCTGGAGGCCGCCGCGGCCAACGCCCCGCTGGTCGCCTCGACCGCGGGCGGGTTGGGCGAAGTGGTGCAGGACGGCGTCACCGGTTTGGCGTTCGAACCCAGCGACGTCGACGGGCTGGTCGCGGCCGTGCACGGTGTGCTGTCCGATCGTGCGGCGGCCAAGCGGCGTGCGGAAGCGGCCAAGGCCCGCTTGGCGGACGACTTCGACTGGCCGACCATCGCCGAAGCCACCACGGAGGTCTATCGCAGCGCCCGCGCCGCCGGGCCGCAGGCGCTGGGCCGCCCGAAGATCGCCACCGGTAACGCGTTCCAGACCTGACTCACCGGACGGTGAGCTTGCGGGCTGGGCTGTACCCGGCGGCGTGGTCGCCGTGTCCGTACTTCATGGCCCGATACGTGTATGTGCCTGCGGGTTTGCTGAAGACGAAGGTGTAGCGGCTGTTCTCGTCCAGCGTCGTCGATCGTGACGTGATCCAGCGCCCACCGGACCGGTATTGCAGGTGGACCGTCTGGCCGGGGTGGCCGGGCTTGACCTGGCCGGTGAAGCGCACCTGCCGGTGGGGTTTGACCTTGGCGGCGGCGAACGACCCGGTGATCGCCTGCCGGACCGTCACCTTCAGCGCTCGGCTGGTCGCGCCGAAGTACACCGAGCCTTCGCCGAACACCAGGCGGTACTCGTAGTTGCGGGCCGGCCCACGGGAGAAGCTGATCTTGCCGGTGGACGAGGTCGTGCCGGTGGTCAACGTCGTCCACGTGGTACTGCCTGCCGGCCGTGCCTGCAGCTGGACCTTCTTGTTCGGCAGACCACGACCGGTGTCGGTCCGTTCGAGGGTGGCGGTCAGCTTGGCCTTTCCTCCGTAGCTGATCGTGCTCGGCGCCAGCGAGGCGGACAGCGCGGTGGTGGTGAGTTTCGCCTTCTTCGTCGGGCCCGCGCCTGCCTCGCTGTACGGGGTGACCGCGAACGTGTAGGTCCGCTTGCCGAGGCCGCTGAAGGTGTAGCTGCGTGCGTTCGCCGGCAGGTCGCGGGCGGTGCCCGGCGATGCCGAGACACGGTACTTGGTGATTCCGCCCAGGCCCGGCCATGCGGACGGCTGCCAGGTGACGGTGGCTTTGCTCCCGGTGCCGCGCACGGTGAAGTCGCGGACGGCCGTAGGCTGCACGCCCTCGCAGCCGCTGATCCCACCACAGTCGACGAACTGGGCGTGGTAAGTCGTCGGTGTCGAGGGCGCGACGAACTCGTGGGTGCGCGCCCGGCCGTTGGACCAGGAGACGAACCGATAGTCGTCGCCTTGCGGGCTGGGCGCCGACACCGCGTTGGCCGAGCCGACGATGACCGTGCGGGTGAACGGCGTGGTGTCACTCTCGCCGCCCACGGTGAGGCGCAGACCGCTGGGGTCCGAGGTGAAGGTCAGGTCGACGGTCTGGGGCTCGAGGCGCAGGGACGAGCTGCCGGTGTTGCCGGTGGAGTCGCGCGCGGTCAAGCGCAAGTCCAGATACGACGGGTAGGCGTGATCCGGTGCGACGAACGAACCGCTCGCTGTTCCCGACCAGGTGCGGACGTCGTGCGCGTGGCAATTCGTCGGGGACGAGCAGTGCTGCAGCGTCAGCTTCCAGTCCATCGCGTCGGCAGGCAAGGTGCCGTCTTGCGGGTCACTGGCGCGCCCGGAGAACTGAATGGTTTGGCCGACGCGCCAACGCAGGTCGGTCGTCGGCTGGTCGATCGCCACGATCGGGTCTTGCGACTGCGGTTGACCGATGGTCAGCGTCACGGTGTCGACGTCGGAGGCGCCCGCCCGGTCGGTGACGCGCAGGCGGGCCCTGACCCGCTCGCTCTCCAGGTAGGTCCTCCGCGGTCGCACCGCCGTGGAGTCGTCGAACTGACCGTCGCCGTCGAGGTCCCACGCGTAGGTCAGGGTGTCGCCGGGATCGGGGTCGGACGACTGCGAGCCGTCGAACTGCACGGTCAGCGGCGCTTGTCCGCTCGTCGGGTTGGCGGTGACGACCGCGGCCGGGGCACGGTTCCCGCTGCTGTAGGTCACTCTGCGTACCTGACCGGCGCCCAGCGCGACGTAGTAGAGGTTGCCGTCGGGTCCGGTCGCCAGGTGGACCGGAACATTCGCTCCGGTGACGAACGGGACGATCTTGCTGGGGCTCGGCAACCCGTTGGTGTCGCGCTGCATGGCCCAGATGCATCCGCGGGTGCTGTCGGCGAAGAACAGCGCACCGGCGTAGGCGGACGGGTAGTTGCTGTCGGATTCGAACGCGATGCCGCTGACCGACGAGTTGCCGGTCGGGCAGCTGTCGCCGGGCACGACGTGGTCGTCGTGGTCGTAGGCGTAGTAGGGCGCCTGTTGGCCGGTGGAGTACAGCGACTCGCACAGGTTCAGGTCCGCCCCGTCGTATCCGGCTTGCCGCTGGGCCCCCTCGTAGCACGGCCAGCCGAAGTTCTCCACGGTGCCGTCGGTGGCGTCCGGGATGCGGTTGATCTCCTCCCACTGGTTCCAGCCGACGTCGCCAACCCACAGTTCACGGGTGCCGGGCCGGAAGGCGAAGCGGAACTGGTTGCGCATGCCGTAGGCGATCACGCGGCGTTTGACCTGGTCCGTGCTGCTCGCGTACGGATTGCCGGGCATCGCCTGGCCGGTGCTCGGATCGACGCGGACGATCGTGCCGTTGAGCGTGACCGGCTCGCCTGCCGGCCGCCGGACGGATTGTGATCGCAGGGCACCGCCCCGGGCGCTCGGCGGTGCGAGGTTCGTCCCGGCGGCTTGCGGCGGATCGCCGCACGGGTTCTTGCGTTGGCCCCAGTCGGCGAAGTTGAAGCTCGCGCCGTCCCCACCACCGACGTAGAGGGCTCCGTCCGGTCCGAAGGTCACCGTGCCCACCGAATGGCTGGGGAACTGCTGGCACCAGCCGGTCAGCAGGACGTGCGGGCTGCCGATGGCCTGGCCGGTTGCCGGGTCGACGGTGATGCGCGCCAGCTCACCGTCGATCACGCAACCGTCGTCGGTGGCGCCCGGCGGTGTCGGACAGTCGTCTCCCCACGGCTTGCTGTCGTGGCTGTAGAGCGCGTAGATCGACGGGTTCTGCGGATAGTTCGGGTGGACGGTCAGGCCGAGCAGGCCACGATCCCAGTAGTCGTGGACGCGGGCGCGCAGATCGATCGTCGTGGTCGGCGTCGTGTCCCCGACGGCGTCGTAGGTGCGGATCACTCCCCGCTTCTCCGCGACGAACATGCGGCCGTCCGGCGCAAAAGCGACGACAGTGGGACTGACGAGACCGCCGACGACCAGCTCATCGGTGAACCCGCTCTGCGTGGCTGCCGGCGCGCTGGGCGCCAGCAAGACCCCGGTGACGACCAGCGCAGACACCACCGCGCCGCTTCTGCCCGACAAACCCTGCACGCGCATTCCTACCTGCCCAGCACCAGGCCCCTCGCCAGGACCGTTCGCCGGTCAGGTCGAATGCGTTGCACCCAATGGCGCAAGATCACTGCAGCGTGTCCGCGCGCGCACGGAAAGTGGCTACTTCAAGGTCTTCCGCAGGGCGGCGTTGGCCTTACGCGCCATGTCCGCGACGGCCTCGCGGCGCTGGCGGTCGATCTCGTACTGCTCGCGGCGGTCCTTGACCGTGCGGGCCGGGATGCCCACCGCGATGCCGTACTCGGGAATGTCGCCGCGCACCACCGCGTGCGCGCCGATGACGCAGCCGCGGCCGATCCGGCTGCCCTTGGTGATCGTCACCTTGGTGCCCAGCCAGGTGTCCGGACCGATGCGCACCGGCGCCTTCACGATGCCCTGATCCTTGATCGGCACGGTGATGTCGCTGGTGACGTGGTCGAAGTCGCAGATGTACACCCAGTCGGCCACCAGCGTGGCGTCACCGATCTCGATGTCCAGGTAGCAGTTGACCACGTTCTGCCTGCCGAACACCGCTTTGTCGCCGATGCGCAGCGAACCCTCGTGGCAGCGGATGGCGTTGCCGTCGCCGATGTGCACCCACTTGCCGATCTCCAGCCGCCCGTAGCCGGGCCTGCAGTGCAGCTCGACGTTCTTGCCGAGGAACACCATGCCGCGCAGCACCACGTGCGGGTTGGCCAGGCGGAACTTGAGCAGCCGGAAGTAGCGGACCAGGTACCACGGGGTGTAGGCGCGGTTGCGGATGATCCAGCGCAGCGAGTCCATGGTGAGGAAGCGGGCTTGCTGCGGGTCCTTGCGCATCTTGCGCCAGGCGGACAGCCGATCCAGCATCGGCGAACCCCACATCGACGTCATGCCCGACACCCTACTGGCGGGTCTGGCCGGGCGGCGCGGTTGGCGCCGCACACGCGGCCCTGCGCCGGAAACCGACGCGAATGGGCACACCCGTGCGCTCACGCAACTCGAGACACCTCTCCCCCGGACCCGCCGTGGTAGGAATCGGGTATGGCCGATCGCAGGATCACGCTTCTCCGGCACGCGAAGGCCGCCTGGCCGGACGAGGTGGACGACATCGACCGCCCGCTGGCCGAGCGTGGCGAGCGTGACGCGTCAGCCGCCGGTCGCTGGCTGGCCGACAGGCCGCAGCCTTCGCTGGTGGTGTGCTCCCCCGCCACCAGGGCCCGGCGGACCTGCGAGCTCGCCATGGCCGAGCTGCCCGAGATCCCCGTGCGCGTCGAGGAGCGGGTCTACGCTGCCTCCGCCGGTGAGCTGCTCGACGTGGTGCACCACCTGCCTGACACCGAGCAGCACGTCGTGCTTGTCGGCCACAACCCGGGGATGTCCCAGCTCGCCGGTCTGCTCACCGGCGAACGGATCGAGCTGTCCACCACCGGTATCGCCGTCGTGGCCTGGCGCGGCGCGTGGTCCGACGCAGCACCCGGCAAGGGCCGCCTGGTCGACACCGCAACGCCACGCGGCTAGCTCGACGGCCGGGCGGTTCCTCAGCCGGCCGCCGCACGATCTGGCTGGTCAGTGCCCGCAGCGCTGCCGCGACCGCCGCCGCCGTCTGCTTGCCCGGCCACATCCGGTTTGATGGGCACATGCCAGCGCTCATCATCGACACCGACCCCGGCGTGGACGACGCCTTCGCCATCGCGCTCGCCGCTCTGGACCCCCACGTCGAACTGCTCGGCGTGACCACGGTGTACGGCAACGTGCCGGTCGAGGCCACCACCCGCAATGCGCAACGAATCCTCGCGCTGTGCGGCGCCGGCGGCGTACCGGTCGCCAAGGGCGCCGAGCGCCCGCTGGTGCACCCACACCCGCACCGAGCGCGCTACGCCCACGGCACCGACGGCCTCTCCGGGCGCTCGGACGTGCTGCCCGAGCCGCTGTCCCCCATCGCCGGTATCGGTGCCGTCGAGCTGATGGTCTCGCTGCTGCGGCAAGCCGACGAGCCCGTGGTGCTCGCCCCGATCGGCCCGCTGACCAACATCGCCCTCCTACTGGCCGCCTACCCCGAGATCAAGCCGCAGATCGACCGCATCGTGATCATGGGCGGCGCGGTGGACGGCGGCAATGTCACCGCTCGTGCGGAGTTCAACCTGTGGAGCGATCCGGAGGCTGCCCGCCGCGTGCTCACCGAACCGGGCGTGCGTTGCGTACTGGTGCCGATGGACCTCACCTACCAGTGTGCGGTCGACGTCCCGTGGCTGGACGAACTCGCCGCGTCCGGCCCGATCGGCGCCGCCCTGCGCGAGCTCACGACCGACTACCTGGACCACTACACGAAGGCACTCGGCCGCCCCGCGGTGGTCATGCACGACGCGATCGCGGTCGCCGAGGCCATCTGGCCGGGCACGCTGCGCACCGAGGCCTTCCCGCTTGACATCGAGTGTGGTTTCGGCCCGGCCCGCGGCGCGTTGATCACCGATCGCCGCCGCCGCGAGCTGATCGCCGAGACCGCGCCGACCGACACCGAACCGGTCGCCGTCGCGCTCGACATCGCGTCGGAATCGGGTTTCGACGGCCTGCGACGACGGCTGCTAGGCGGTTTGGCCCAGTCCCGGTAACGACCGCCGACGACAGCCGACAAACCGGACGACCCGGTTTGCTCACGGCGTCAGGAGGAGGCGGGGGTGGGACAGCCGAACGGCCGGGTGATCGCCGGTCGCTATCGGCTCACCCGCAAGCTCGCCAGCGGCGCGATGGGCGCCGTCTGGCTGGCGCACGACGAGGTGCTCAACCGGACCATCGCCGCCAAACAACTCCTGCTGCCGCCCGGACTCGCCGACGACGAGGCGGAACGGGCACGGCAGCGCGCGCTGCACGAAGCCAGGATCGCCGCGCGGATCAGTCACGCCAACACGGTGACGATCTTCGACGTCGCGGACGACTTCGGCGAACCCGTGCTGATCATGGAGTACCTGTCGTGCAGCACGTTGGCGCACAAGCTCGCCGAGCAGCACACGCTTCCGGTGGCCGAAGTGGCCAGGATCGGAGCAGCCGTCGCGGCCGCGCTGGCCGCCGCGCACGCGAAAGGCGTCGTCCACCGGGACGTCAAACCCGCGAACATCCTGCTCTCCGACGGCCCGGACCGGCAGGTGAAGCTCACCGACTTCGGCATCGCCTACTCGTCGGGGGACGCCGACGGCACCGGACCGTTGATCGGGTCTCCCGCCTACCTGGCGCCGGAAACCCTCAGCGGCCAAGATCCGACACCCGCCGCGGACGTGTTCTCCCTCGGCGCCACGCTGTATCGCGCCGTGGAAGGGCACCTGATCTACGGCGAACTCGACAACCGGACCGCGGTGCTGCACGCGGCCGCGGCGCACCAGATCGTCCCGCCGGAACGCGCAGGCCCGTTGGCGCCCTTGCTGCGCGCCATGCTGGCCGAGGACCCGGCGCAACGACCCACCATGCGTGAGGTCCACCACCGACTGCGGGGGATCGTCGCCCAGGCGGTGAGCCAAGCATTCGCACCGACCCTGCCGCCTGCCGAACGCCCTCGTCGCCGGTCCCTCCGCGGCCGCTCGGGGATGCGCCTGCTCATATCCGGCTCCGCCGCCGCAGTGGCCCTGGTCGCGATCGCGGCGATCTTCACGGTCGGTTTCGGCCCCGACCCACGGGAGTCCCGGAACAGAGCGACGCCGGCACCGGACGATCGCACCGCCGTGGTGATGCGCTTCTACCAGGCGTTGCCGAACGACAAGGACGCCGCATGGACGCTGCTCACTCCCCGTGCGCGGGCCACCGGGCGGGCGGAGTTCGACGCGTACTGGAACTCCATCGACGCCGTGACCGTCGTCCAACCCGCGAAGGTCGACGGCGACACGGTCAGCATCGGCATCGTCGTCGAACACGAAGGCCGACCCTCGTTCCAGCGCGCCGAGCTGGCTGTCGTGCCGCACAACGGCAGGTTGTTGATCGACTCCATCAACAAGACGATCAAGAACTCGCCAGGCTAGCCCGCGGTCCCGCGTCGCGGTATCCGCTGCGCCCGGGCACCCGCAGACCCACATCACGGAACCCGCCACACCGGGAACCCGCAGGGCCAGCCCGCAGGCCCGCGTCGCCGTATCCGCTGCGCCCGGGCACCCGCCACGCCGGCCCGCAGACCCGCACCACGGCCGGCAACCGGGCTGGCCGCAGTCCCGCGCATCACGGGATCCGGTGCGCCCGGCAGACGAACGCCGTCGGACTCCGGCCGATCCGGGTCAGTACCACCGTGGCGTCGTCGTCCCCGCTGAGCTTGAGCCGCGGCCGCAACGTGTTCGGGTCGATGTCGAGCCCACGCACCAGGATCTCCACCCGGCCGATCCCCAGCCGCCGCAGCGTGGCCCGCAGGTCCTTCTCGCGATACCGCCCGAACTCCCGGATCTCGAACGCGCGGGTTCCCGGCGGCGGCCTGTCCCCGGTCAAGTAGGCGATGTGTTCGTCGAGCTGCCACAACCCGTGGCGGGCGGCGTAGTGCCGCACCAGGCCGGCGCGCACCACCGCACCGTCCGGGTCGATGATCCACTCGCCCGGCTCACCGACCGGGCACTCGTCCGGTTCGTCCTCGGTCACCGACCACGACGTTCCGTCGCTGCGCAGGACGGTGGCGCGACGCTTCGCGGTGGCGACCGAGCCGCGCCACAGGCACGCTTCCCGCACCTGCCCGTCCAACGACACCAGCTCACGCTCGTCCGCCCATGGCACGGCATCGGGGTCGATACCGGGCGCGCACTTCACCACGAGATCGCGCTGCGCGTAGGCCTGCATCAGCTCGTCGAGCGCCGGCACGAAATCCGCGGGGTTCCACCGGCGCCTGCCCCGGGCGTCCCGGCGAGCCGGATCGGCCACGATCACGGTGTGCCGGCTGACCGGCCGGAGCGCATCGGCCCGCACGACCACGGCGTCCGGCACGTTGTGCCGCGCCATCGCGACCCGTACCGGATCGAGGTCCGACCCGAGGCAGCGGTTCGCGGTGCGGCGAAGCTCGACGAGATCCGCACCGATCGAGCACGTCACGTCGTGCACGTCGCGACCGGCGAGCCGCTCGGCGCGATGACGTGCCACGACGGTCGGCGTGGCTTGCTGTAGAGCGTCATCCGTGAGCAGCCAGTCCTCCGCGCCGGCCAACTTGTCCCTGGCGCGCCGCCGCAGCAGCAGTGTCTCCAACACCGCGGGCGCGCGAACGCCCACGATCTCCCGCGCCGTGGCCACGTCTCGCAGCCTGCTGCGCTCGGACAATTCGAGGCCCGCACAGGCGCGCAGCGCGGCAACACCGTCGGCGGAACGGAGAAATGCGACGTCGTCGAGCGTGAACGCGTAGCCCACTAGCCCACGGGTTTGGTCCCGGTGATCATCACGTTGTAGAAGACCGATCGCGGCAGCACCTTCGACAGCACCGTGCGGTCCAGCGCGATCAGCCGCTGCCAGGACCGGTAGGCGAACCACCGCCACCCCGGCGTCAGCTTCTCCGGCGGCACCGCGGCCTCGAACGTACGGATCGGCCAGCCGAGCAACGCCGCCGAGAACTCGTCGGTCACCGCGCGCACGCCCTGCGCCCCGGCCTCCCGCGCCCAGCGTTCCAGCTCCGACGGATCGAACGTGTGCAGGTCGACCACGGCCTCCAGGGCCGCCGCCCGCGACGACTCGTCCAGCTCACGCTGAGGCTTACGCCATTGCCGCAGCGGCCCCAGCCGCGTGACGTTCGTGGTGACGAACCACGTGAGCCTGCCCAGCCTGCGTGCGTACCAGTCGCCGATCTTGGTCGGCTCGCCGCAGAACACGAACCGGCCACCCGGCTTCAGCACCCGCAGGACCTCGGCGAACGCCTTGCGGACGTCCGGGATGTGGTGCAGTACGGCATGCCCGACGACCAGGTCGAACGTGTCGTCGTCGTACGGAATCCGCTCCGCGTCGGCCACGCGCCCGTCGACGTCCAGGCCGAGATGGGCGGCGTTGCGCAGCGCGGCTTGCACCATGCCCGGCGACAGGTCGGTGACCGAGCCCTTCTTGATCACCCCGCCCTGCATCAGGTTGAGCAGGAAGAAGCCCGTGCCGCTGCCCAGCTCCATCGCCGTCTCGTACGGCTCCGGCTCTTCCCCCGCCACCGCACGGAAGACCTCGACCGCGTACGAGATGCAGCGCTCGTCGTAGGAGATCGACCACTTCTCGTCGTAGGTGCCCGCCTCCCAGTCGTGGTACAGCACGTTGGCCAGCTTTGGGTCCGCATACGCCGCCTGCACCTCCTCGGCCGAGGGGTGCGGCTTCGGAGCCGGGTCGGCAGGGTCGGGCGATCCTCCGGACGGGCTCGCCGTGGGGTCGATGACGTCGGTCACGTGCCGTTCTCACTTCCGTGCATTGGTTGCTGGCTCACCCACGCCGCCGGCGTCACCGTCCGGTGAAGGTGGCTTTCCCCGGACCATTCTCGATGAAGGACGTCATGCCCGCGCGCTGATCGTCGGTCGCCCACAGCGCGGAGAACACGTGGCTCTCCAGCCGCAGGCCGCTGTTCAGGTCGGTGTCCAGGCCACCGTCGATGGCCGCCTTCGCCGCCGCCAGTGCGCGCATCGGGCCGTTGGCGAACTGCGCCGCCCACTTGTGCGCCGCCGAGTAGACGTCGTCCGGCGCCACGACCTCGTCCACGATGCCCAGCGACAGCGCCTCGTCGGCGGGCACGAAGCGGCCGGTGTAGATCAGGTCCTTGGCCTTGCTCGGTCCGATCAGCCGCGCCAGCCGCTGCGTGCCACCCATGCCGGGGATGATGCCGAGCAGGATCTCCGGCTGGCCGACCTTGACGTTGTCGCCTGCCACCCTGCGGTCGGCGGCCAACGCCAGCTCCAGCCCGCCGCCCAGGGCATAGCCGGTGATCGCGGCGACGGTCGGCTTGGGGATCTCGGCCACCGCGGTGATCGCCGAGGTCAACTGGGGTGCCGCGGCGGCCATCTCGGCGTAGGACATGCCGGCCATCTCCTTGACGTCCGCGCCGCCGGCGAACGTCTTCTCGCCGCCGTAGATCACCACGGCCCGCACGTCGTCCCGCTCGGTCGCCTCACGCGCGGCCTGCCTGATCTCCTCCTGCACCTGACGGTTCAGGGCGTTCACCGGAGGGCGGTCCAGTCGAATCGTGCCGACGTTTGCCTCGACCTCAAGACGTACGAACTCTGCCACGCGAAGCTCCTTCGGGCCTGACGGCGGTCTACTCGCCGGTAGGCTACCGCCTGCGGGCGAAGAAGCGCTCGCCCCACCTTTCCAGCAGCAGATCCTCGCCGAAGGTGAGCGAGAGGTTCTCCGCGGTCAGCACGTCGTCGATCAACCCGGCCGCGACCGGCTTGCCGTCACGCAGCAGCAACGCGTTGGTGAAGCCCGGCGGGATCTCCTCCACATGGTGGGTGACCAGCACGATCGCCGGCGCATCCGGGTCCTTGGCGAGCATCGACAGGCGGCCGACCAGATCCTCCCGGCCACCCAGGTCGAGACCGGCGGCCGGCTCGTCCATGAGCAGCAGCTCGGGGTCGGTCATCAGCGACCGGGCGATCAGTGTGCGCTTGCGCTCACCCTCGGACAGCGTGCCGAAGGCGCGGTCGGCCAGGTGCGCAACGCCCAGCGCCTTCATCAGCTCCTCGGCCCGCTCGGTGTCCACCTCGTCGTAGGACTCCCGCCAGCGGCCCAGCACCGCGTACCCGGCCGAAAGCACGACATCGCGCACCTTCTCGTCCCCGGGAACGCGGGCGGCCAGCGCGGCCGAGGCGAACCCGATGCGGGGGCGCAGCTCGAACACGTCCGTGCCGCCGAGCCGCTCGCCCAGGATGTGCGCGGTACCGGCCGACGGGTGCAGTTCGGCGGCGGCGATGCGCAGCAAGGTCGTCTTGCCCGCCCCGTTCGGGCCGAGCACCACCCAGCGCTCGTCGAGTTCCACCGCCCAGTTCACGTCGTCGAGCAGCATCGACCTGCCGCGCCGCACCCCGACCCCGGACAGGTGCACGACCAGGTCGTTGGGGTCTTCCGGCAGCACGGGCTGTTGCGCCACACGAGGCTCCTCGGACTTGTCGGTGGGCTGGGGGGACGCTGATTGTGGGGCCACGTCCTCATTCTGGCGTGGCGGCTCCGGCAGGTGGTGCCGACCCACTTCCTGTTCGACCGGTTCGATGCCGAACCGACGGAGCAACTTCCTGGCGAACAATCCGGTACGCATACGTCTCACTTCGGCGCCGGCAGCACGCCGGCCTGGGCACGTCGGCGCGACACGTGGCTTGCCGAGCGCGCCCGCCTGCTGGTCACGACGTGGTGCTGGGACGAAACCGCGGACATGGCCATCACCCTACAGGCGCTTCGGTCACTGGACCGCCACCTTGCCCAGCTCGGCGGGTACCGCCAGCAGCTCGTGCTTGGGCAGCACCCGCACGGTGTATCCGATCGCACCGGCACGCGGCAGCGGCACGGTCGCGGAGAAGGTGTGCGGGCCACCGTCGGGCTGCATGGTGTAGGTCACGATGTCGTGCATCTGGTCGGTGTCCCCCAGCCTGCCGAGCACCGCCTGCACTTCGACTTCGTCCGGACCCAGACCGGCGAGTTCCACGGTGGCGCGCACCTTGACGTCGGCGCCGACCACCAGGTCGCGACCGTCGGCTTCCAGCTCGGAATCGACCACCCGCACGCCGGGCCATGACTCCTCCACCCGCGCACGGTAGGCCGCCAGGTCCTTGGCGCCCGCGAACGAGTCCTCGGCCAGCCGCGCCACGGTCTCCGCCGCGGGCAGGTAGCACCGCTGCACGTATTCGCGCACCATGCGGGAGGCCTGCACCCACGGGCCGAGGGTCTGCAACGTGTGCCGGACCATCGCGATCCACCGGGTCGGCACGCCGGTCTCATCCCGCTCGTAGAACAGCGGCGCCACCTGCTGACCGAGCAGCTCGTACAGCGCGGCCGCTTCCAGCTCGTCGCGCCGCAGCGGGTCGGTGACGCCGTCGGCGGTCGGGATCGCCCAGCCGTTGCGGCCGTCGTAGCCCTCGTCCCACCAGCCGTCCTTGATGGACAGGTTCAGCCCGCCGTTGAGCGCGGACTTCATGCCGGACGTACCGCACGCCTCCAGCGGCCTGGTCGGGTTGTTCAGCCACACGTCGCAGCCCCAGTACAGGTAGCGCGCCATGGCCATGTCGTAGTCCGGGAGGAACGCGATGCGATGCCGCACGGCGGGGTCGTCGACGAAACGCACGATCTGCTGGATGAGGGCCTTGCCGCCCTCGTCGGCCGGATGTGACTTGCCCGCGACGACGAACTGGATCGGCCGGCGCTCGTCCAACAGCAGCGCCCGCAGCCGGTCCGGATCGCGCAGCATCAGCGTGAGTCGCTTGTAGGTCGGGACGCGCCGCGCGAAGCCCACGGTCAGCACGTCCGGGTCGAACGCGCGCTCGGTCCACCCCAGCTCGAGCGGCGACGCACCGCGCTGCAGCCAGGCATTCCGCAGCCGGCGACGGACCTCATCGACGAGGATGCCGCGCAACCGGCAGCGCAGCCGCCAGAGCTGCTGGTCGGTGCACTCCGGTTGCCGTTCGCGCAGCTCGGTCATCTGCCGGGCGGTCCACGTCGGGCCGTGCACGCCGTTGGTGACCGAGGTGATCGGGACTTCGTCGGCGGGAAAGCCGGGCCAGAGCCGGTTGAACATGGCGCGGGAGACCTCACCGTGCAGCCGGGACACGCCGTTGGCGCGCTGCGTCAGCCGCAGGCCCATGTGCGCCATGTTGAACAGCCCCGGGTTGTCCTCGGCACCGAGGCTGACGATCCGGTCGAGGTCCAGCCCCGGCAACAGGCGGCCGTCGCCGAAGTAGCGCCGCACCTTCTCCACCGGGAACCGGTCGATCCCGGCGGGCACCGGGGTGTGCGTGGTGAACACCGTCCCCGCCCGCACCGCGGCGACGGCTTCGTCGAACGACAACCCGTGCTGGTCGACCAGCTCACGCACCCGTTCCAGGCCGAGGAAGCCCGCGTGTCCCTCGTTGGTGTGGAACACCTCCGGCTCGGGATGGCCGGTCAGCTCGCAGTAGCGACGGACGGCACGCACGCCGCCGATGCCTGCCAGCACCTCCTGCTGGAAACGATGGTCGGTGTCGCCGCCGTAGAGCCGGTCGGTCACCGTGCGCGCGTCGTCGTCGTTCTCCGGCACGTCCGCGTCCAGCAGCAACAACGGCACCCGGCCGACCTGCGCCTTCCAGATGCGCGCGTACAGCGTGCGGTCCGCGGGCAGGGCGATGTCGACCAGCATCGGCGCGCCGTCGGCGTCGCTGAGCAGCTCCAAGGGCAGACCGTTCGGGTCGATCACCGGGTAGTGCTCGACCTGCCACCCGTCCAGCGACAGCGCTTGCCGGAAGTAGCCCGCGCGATAGAGCAGCCCGACACCGATCATCGGGACACCGAGGTCGGAGGCCGCCTTGAGGTGATCGGCGGCCAGCACGCCGAGACCGCCGGAGTAGTTCGGCAGCGCCTCGGTGACCCCGAACTCCATGGAGAAGTACGCGATCCCCTGCGGCCGCCTGCCGTCGATCTCCCGCTGGTACCAGCGCGGCTTGGTCAGATACTCGCGCAGATCGTCGGCCGCCTGCTGGACGCGCGCGAGGAACTCCTGATCGGTGGCCAGTGCGTCGAGCCGCCTCGGATCGACCTCGACCAGGATGCGCAGCGGATCACCGCCGACGTCGGCCGCCAGCGCCGGGTCGATCGAGGCGAACAGATCCCTGGTCGGCGGGTGCCACGTCCACCGCAGATTGGTGGCCAGCTCGGTGAGCCCGGCCAACGGCTCCGGGATGCCCGCCCGGACGGTGAACCGTCGCACTGCCTTCATGCGTACCGAACATAGCGTGCACCACCACCCGTCGACGGCGACCGGCGATCCCTCATGCGTGTCAGATCACCCAAACCCCCCACCCACGGTGATCTCGCTCGATAAGGTGCGCTACGACGTTCCGTCGTGGTCTGGACTGCAAAGCGAGATGAGATGACATACCGGGGTAAAGCGCTGGCTGCGTGCCTGCTGATCGGGGCACTGGGGGCCGCCGCGTGCGGGTCGACGACCGCGGGGACGCCGGTGGGGCCGGACGTCAACAAGGTCGGCGGGATGCCGGTCACGCACTTCGAGAGCGGACTCAAACCCGACGCGCCCCAGCCGGACATCGCGGTGGAGAACGCCACCGACGACCAGGCGGACAAGATCGCCATCGCGACCATCGCGGACGTCAGCGAGTACTGGTCGGAAGTCATGCCGAAGGAGTTCGGCATGGAGTTCGACCAGGTCAAGCGGCTGCTGTCGTACGACTCGGACAGCGACAGCATGCAGCTGTGCGGCCGCAACGTGCAGGGCGAGATGAACGCGTTCTACTGCCCGCCGGATGACGCGGTGGCGTGGGACCGCGGCGTGCTGCTCCCTCGGCTGATCAAGCTGTACGGCGACGTCGCGCCGATCACGGTGCTGGCGCACGAGTACGGGCACGCGGTGCAGCACCGGCTGGGCGACAAGGCGGGCATCCCGGCGGAAGGTCCGGAGCCGAAGACGATCGTGCTCGAGTCGCAGGCGGACTGCTTCACCGGCTCGTACTTCCGGTGGATCGTGGAAGGCAAGTCGAAGTACTTCAAGGTGTCCACCGCCGAGGGCCTGAACGCGGCGCTGAGCACCATGTACCTGGTGCGTGACGCACCGGGCAAGCTGTCCGGTGAGGTCGGCGCGCACGGCACCGCGTTCGACCGCACGCTGGCGTTCCGGGAGGGCTTCACCGACGGCCCGAAACGGTGTGCCTCCTACAACGAGCAGTTGATCAAGGAACGCACCACCCAGTTCTCGTTCAGCCAGAACGACCCGGACCGCGGCGACATGCCGGTCACCGAGGATTCCGTCCGGCTGATCAAGGAAAGCCTGGACCGGGTGTTCGACGGCAAGGGCAAGCCGGACCTGCAGACCACCGGCGGCACGTGCCCGGACGGCAGCGGCACGCCGCCGACGTCGTACTGCCCGAAGGAGAACGTGGTCACCGCGGACCTGGCGGCGTTGGCGCAGATCGGTTCGCCCATCGACCGGCAGCTGGAGATGAGCGGCGAGGGTTCCACGGGTAAGGGCGACTTCGCCGCGTATGCGTCGGTGGCCTCGCGCTACACGCTGGCGGTGCAGAAGGCCGAGGGGAAGTCGATCGACGACATGGACGCGGCGCTGCGTACGGCCTGCCTGACCGGCGCGTGGGCGCGCGGCGTGCAGAACCCGGAGCAGACCAGCGGATCGGTCATCCGGCTCTCGCCCGGCGACGTCGACGAAGCGATCCTGGAGATGCTGCAGCCGGAGAGCCTGATCGGCTCGAACGTGCGCGGCGACCAGGTGCCGAGCGGCTTCCTGCGCGTGGAGGCGTTCGGGAAGGGTTACCTGGAGGGCGCCACGGCCTGCTGATCGCGGCGGCTGGGGCGTCCGCCGTGGCGCCCGAGCCGCCGAAGCAGCCAGATCTCGGCCCGCGCCGACCGGTCGTCCTCCGGCGCTCAGCCTTCCGCAGGACGGTCAGTCGCAGCCGCGCGGAACACGCGGGCCCGATCGGACCACGCCGGGGCGCACCACGGCGGCCTCCTGCCTGCTCGGCCGGCCACCGCTCGGCGTCGATGGCTGCGGTGCGGCGCGAAGAGTCGTCAGTACAGCGCGGAAGCCAGGTCCCGCCGCGCCTTGGCCACCCGCGGGTCTGCGGTGTCGAACAGCTCGAACAGCTCGACCAGGTGCGCCCGCAGCTTGTCCCTGTCCTCCCCCGCGCTGCTACGGATGCCGTTGATCAGCCGGGCGAACGCGGCCTCCACCTGATTGTTGGCGACCTCGTAGTCCGCGGCCTCGATCGCGGCGGCCACGTCCTTCGGGTCGGCGTCGGCGCGCTGCACGGCCGTCGGGTCCAGCTTCGTCGACCGGGACAGGAACTTGACCTGGGTCAGCGCCGCCTTGGCCTGCTCGTTCGCCGGTTCGTCGGCCAGGATCCGCTCGTAGGCGGCGGCCGCGGCCTCGAAGTCGCCCCGCTCGACGGCCTGCTCGGCCTCGGTGAACCGCGGGTCCGGCGGTGCGTCCTGGGCGGCCTGCTGGGCGGCGGCCTGCACGCCGGGCAGCTTGTCCTTCAGCGCGGTCAGCAGCCGATCCAGCCACTGCCGGATCTGCGGCTCGGGCAGCGCGCCGGTGAACGCGTCGACCGGCTGACCGCCCGCGATGGCGACCACCGTCGGGATCGACTGCGCCCCGAACAGCTGCGCGATGCGCGGGTTGGCGTCCACGTCCACCTTGGCCAGAACCCACGCCCCGTTGGACTCGCCCGCCAGCCGCTCGAGCACCGGGCTGAGCTGCTTGCACGGCCCGCACCAGTCGGCCCACAGGTCGACCACCACGAGCTGCTGCATCGAGCGCTCGACGACGTCTGCCTGGAACGAGGCCTCGGTGACATCGATGACCGAGGCGCCAGCACCGCTTGCGGAGCCGTCCTGCGCGGCGGGCTGGCCCTGGGTAGCCGCTTGCGCCTCGGCGCGTTGCTTGAGCGCGGTCAGATCCACCGCGCCGGAAATCCCACGTGGTGCTGTCACGGTCCCCAATCTACCTAGCGACGCCCTCGGCCGGGGCAGCGGTGCGCCGTGCCGGGACACCGCACTGCTACCTTGCCAGCCATGGATCGCCGCAAGCCGTTGCCATTCGACCCGATCGAGCGGGCAGCGCAGCTGTGGACCGAACGAATCGGCCCTGCGGACACCATGGCGGCGGTGACCGGCGTGATGCGGGTACAGCAGATCATCCAGTCAGCGGTGGACGGTGCGCTCAAGCCGCACGGGCTGACGTTCGCCCGCTTCGAAGCGCTCGTGCTGCTGTCGTTCTCCCGCCGGTCGGCGCTGCCGATGCGGGTGATGGGCGAACGGCTGCAGCTGCATCCGACGTCGGTGACCAACATCGTCGACCGGTTGGAGGCCGACGGGCTGGTCAAGCGGGTACCGCACCCCAGCGACCGGCGGGCCACCCTGGTGGAGATCACCGAACCGGGCAGGCAGCGGCTGCAGGCCGCCACCGAGGCGGTGACCTCGATCGACTTCGGGCTGAAGGGCCTGACCGAGCGGCAAACCCAGCAGCTGATCGAACTGCTCACCAAGGTGCGCAGGGCCAGCGGCGATTTCGAGGACTGACCCAGCGCTCGACCCCGTCGGCTCCCGATGGCTCCTGATCAGGCTGTCTCGACCGACAGGCCGACGATCAGGCCGTCTGCACGAACGAGCCGACGATCACGCCGTCCGCACGAACGAGCCGACGATCACGCCGTCTGGACGAACAGCCCGACGCCCGCTCTGCTCCGGACCTCGCGGTCGTCCAGCTTGCCGGTGCGCAGCGCCCACCGCTCGAACGGCCAGCTGCCCAGCGGCACCACCGCGGCCAGGCCGGACAACAGCAGCGTCGCCGCGTTCCACCGGCACAACCGGGCGATCACCAGCGCGGTGATCCCGTAGCAGACGAACATCACCCCGTGGGCAAGGCCCAACACGGGCACTCCGCCGTCGCCCAGCCCCAGCACGGAGCGGGCGAACATGCCCGCGAGCAGGCCGGCCCACGACAGCGCTTCCGCCACCGCGACCGCCTGGAAGAGCTTGACGACCTTGCCGTGCACTTTCCCTCCCCGGACCGTCTTCGCGAACGAGGAAATTCTGCGGTCGTGACCGCGCTCACGGCCGGTTCGGGAGTGCCCGCTGAGACCGCCGACACAGGGTCCGGACGGGCCTTCGAGGGCTGCCGACGGCGCTCTACGGACGTTGACGGTGCGCAGCGCCGCACCTACCTCGCCAGGGTGATCACGCCCAAGCGATCCACCGTACTTCTGACGGAGCGCGACGAGGCTTAACCCACCCGAAGGACAAGAACTTTCGCTACCTCCGTCGGAATTTGCCGATCTTGCGGTGTTGTCCGAAAGCGAATCCCGCTAGGTTGGCGCGCATCACCGCGGGCTTGGACAAGCCGGCGAGCAAGCAGACACAGCGAGCTGGAGGCGAGGGGAACGAAGGCCATGGGTTCTGCGGCCGGACACCAACGGCCCACTGGCAGCAAGCCGCTCAGCAGGCGCTCATTCCTGCGCACGGCGGCACAAGCGGCCGCCGTCGGCGCAGCGGCAGCCACCGCGACGACGGCCGTGAGTGCGTGCACGGCGACAGCCGGCGGCACGAGCTTCGCCGACGTCAAGGAGAGCGGGAAGATCCTCATCGGGGTGGCGGGCGAGAAACCGTACGGCTACATCGACGAGGACGGCCGGGTCACCGGTGAAGGCCCGGAAGTTGCTCGGGCCGTGTTGAAGCGGCTCGGCATCACCGAGCTGCAGGGCGTGCTGGTCGACTTCCGCCAGCTCATCCCCGGGCTGCAAGCCCAGAAGTACTCGCTGGTCGCGGCGGGCATGTCGATCCTGCCGGAGCGGTGTGCCGACGCCGCGTTCTCCCTCCCCGACTTCGAGGTCAAGAACGCGTTCCTGGTGCAGAAGGGCAATCCGGAAGGCATCGAGACGTTCGCCGACATCAAGGGCAAGGACGTCCTCATCGGCGTGCTCACCGGCGGCGTCGAACTGGAACTGGCCATCGAAGCGGGTGCGGCCGAGGAACAGCTGGTCACGTTGGGCGACCAGGACAGCCTGTTCCGCGCGGTCGCCGACGGCCGGGTGTACGGCGCCGCGACGCTGGACACCACGGTCGGCTATCTGCTCAAGCAGCACCCGGAAGCCGGGCTGAGCAAGACCAAGCCGTTCGTGCCACCTGGGGGTAGTGCGGGCGTCGGCGGGTTCGCGTTCCGCAAACACGACACCGAATTCGTCAAGGCGTTCAACGCCGAGCTGGCCGCGCTGAAGAAGAGCGGCGAGTGGCTCGAGATCGTCCGTCCGTTCGGTTTCACCGAGCAACACCAACCCGGACCGGAGATCACCACGAAAAAACTCTGCGCCCCGTAACCGTTCCGACGCGGGCAGTGAGCGGGACTTCGCTTTCGTGACCTGCACGGATACGGTGACGGCAGCGGACGGTGACCAACCGGAGAAACAGACACCCCCAGCAGGAATGAGATGCGCGCATGACCGTGGCCGCCCCACCGCGAGCAACCGGTGCGGTCGACCAGCGACCGCACGCACAGCGCCAAGAGAAGACCCCGACCCGGACCCCACATCGACGCAAGCGCAGCACCCCCCGGGTGCTGCGGTCGATGCTGATCGGGCTGGTGACGCTGAGCCTGGTTGTCGGGGCGGTGTGCACTCTGTTGGTGCTCAAGCGCGAGCAGCGGCTGGACCAGCTGGCCACCACCGACGGCGAGCTGCACGCGGCCGCCGAGCAGTTCTACCGGTCGTTGTCGACCGCCGACGTGGCCGCCAGCGCGGCGTTCCTCGCCAGGGACGTCGGTATGGCCACCGATCGCGTCCGCTACGAGACGGAGTACGAAGCTGCCGCGGGCGAGGCCCAGTCGGCGCTGGCCCGGCTGGTCGCCGCCTCCGACGAGGACACCGACAGCCGCCAGCGCGACCTGCTGGGGACGTTGCCCGGCAGGCTGTCCGAGTACACCGTGCTGGTCGAGCAGGCGCGCGCGTACAACCGGTTGCACGAGCCGGTGGCCTCCACGTACCAGCTGCTGGCCGCCGACGCGATGGCGGCGAACCTGCTGCCCGCGGGACAGAAGCTGTACGACTCGGTCATCGAGCGGCTGACCGACAACCAACGGGCGGCCACCGAACCGCCGTGGGTGGAGTTGACGCTCGGCGGTGTGTTGCTGGTGGCACTGATCGGCGCGCAGGTTTACGTGTGGCGGCGCTCGCGCCGGGTGTTCAATATCGGCCTGCTGGTGGCCACGGTCGCGGCGGTGAGCATGGTCGGCTGGATCGCGTTGTCCCACTTCACCGCCAGCAGCCGGGCAGAGCGCAGTCACAGTGAGGGGACGGAAGTGATCAACACCGTGACGCAGGCCCGCAACACCGGGCTGGCCGCGCGGGCGAACGAGGCGCTCATCCCGGTCGCCACCCGGGACGATCACTCGTTCGCCGAGTACGAGAGCAGCTTCCAGCACATGATGCAGCAGCTGACCGGCGACGACGGGCGTCTCGCCGCAGCCAAGGCGGTGAGCACGGACGGCTCGGCGCGGGCGGCCGTCGACGATGCGCTGGCGGCGGCACGATCATGGAGCAACACCCATGCCGCGGTGCAGCAGGCCGCAGCGAGCGGCGATCAGAAGAAGGCGGTTCGGGCACTGATCGCGTCGCAAGGGGCAGCGGCGTTCGAATCATTTGACGACGCGCTGGCCGGCATCGTGGACGATGTACGGCTGCGTTTCGAATCCGCCGCCGACGAGGCACGCGCCGCGTTGACCGGAGTGCTGATCGGTGTGATCAGCCTGGCTTTGCTGGCCGCCGCCGGAGGGGCGTTCGGCGTGTGGCAGCGATTGAGGGAGTACCGATGAGGTGGCGACGCACCAACAAGTCGACCGCGAAGCAGGCGGATCGCGCCCCCGAGGCCGGGGGCGACACGCAGACGGACGTGAAGGACCGGTCACTCCCCGAGGACAGTTTCGACGCGTTCGAGGCGGACGCGGCGGCGCAGAACGGCGGAGCCGAACAGGCGCCGACGCAGCAGGTGACCGACGCCATCCCGTGCCCGCGTGAGTCGTGCGACGGCACGCTCGACGAGGACCGGTTCTGTGACGTCTGTGGTTTGGAAGCGCCGTCGGACGCTGTTGCCGGGGATGCCAAGACCGCGAAGGACGGCGATTCGGCCGACGCGGACGGCGAGCACGGCGGCGACGGCGAGGAGCATTCCGAGCGCACCGGGCGGCGTGGCTCGGTGCGGACGGTGTCTCACCGCACCGGCTCCGGCGTCACCTCGCCCAGCGGTGGCTGGGCCGCCTCGTCGATGTCGGCCACCACCGGCACCAGGGGCAGCGGCCCGTCGCGCGCGTCCAACCGCGGCATGCTCGGCGCGGGCTTGGTGGAGATGCCGCACGTGCCGTACCGGGACCCCACGGAAGTGGTGCTGAAGAACCCGATGGTGCCCGAGCACCGGCGGTTCTGCAGCCGCTGCGGCGCCAAGGTCGGGCGCAGCACGGCCGACCGTCCCGGCCGGTCCGAAGGGTTCTGCCCGCAGTGCGGTCAGCGGTTCTCGTTCACCCCGAAGCTGTTCCCCGGCCAGCTGGTGCACGGCCAGTACGAGGTGCTCGGCTGCCTGGCACACGGCGGCCTCGGCTGGATCTACCTGGCCAAGGACCGCGCGGTCGCCGACCGCTGGGTGGTGCTCAAGGGCCTGCTGGACACCGGTGACTCGGACGCGATGGCCGCCGCGCTCGCCGAGCGTCACTTCCTGGCCAAGGTCGAGCACCCGAACATCGTCAAGATCCACAACTTCGTCCAGCACCGCGACCAGCACGGCGACAACGTCGGCTACATCGTGATGGAGTACGTCGGCGGCCAGTCGCTGAAGGACATGATCAAGCAGCGGCGGGCGGAGATCGGCCCGAACGAATGCCTGCCGCTGGAACAGGCCATCGCCTACACCATCGAGACGCTGCGGCCGCTCGGCTACCTGCACAGCATCGGGCTGCTGTTCTGCGACTTCAAACCGGACAACGTCATCCAGACCCAGGAACAGCTGAAACTGATCGACCTGGGCGCGGTGCGGCACGCCGACGACGACACGTCCGCGGTGTTCGGCACCATCGGCTACCAGGCGCCCGAGGTGGAGTCGGCGGGGCCGTCGGTGGCGTCCGATTTGTACGCGGTCGGTCGCTCGCTCGCGGTGATGAGCTTCCCGTTCGACTTCCAGAAGCGCTACCGCGACCACCTGCCCGCGCAGCAGGACGTGCCACTGCTCGCCGAGTTCGACTCGTTCGACCGCTTGCTGCGGCGGGCGACCGCTCTGGAGCCGGAGCGGCGCTTCACCTCCGCCGCCGAGATGGCCGAACAGCTGACCGGTGTGCTGCGTGAAGTGCTGGCCGCCAAGGACGGTCAGCCGCGGCCGGGGCCGTCGACCGAGTTCACCCCGGAGCGCCGCAGCTTCGGCGTGCGGCCGCAGCTGGACTCGTACCACGGACAGGGGGCGCGGCTGGCGGTCGACCCACGGCAGGTGGCCAACGCGCTGCCGGTCACCCGGGTGGACAGCAACGACCCGGCGGCGGCGTTCCTGGCCTCGGTCAGCACGTCGGACCCGGCCGAGCTGCTGGAGATCCTCGGCGCGGAGAAGCCGACCGAGGAGATCCGGTTCCGGATGATCCGGGCCTACATCGAGCTCGACCAGATCGACGAGGCGCTGCACGCGGTCGACGAGCTGCTGGCCGACAAGGACCTGCACACGGCGCGTACGCAGTGGCGTGCCGAGTGGCACCGCGGCCTCGCGTTGCTCGCCGCGGGCAGGCACACCGAGGCCAGCACGGCGTTCGACTCGGTGCTCGACACGGTCCCCGGCGAGCTGGCGCCCAAGCTGGCGCTGGCCGCGTGCGCCGAGGCCGAGGAGGACTGGGACTGGGCCGACTACTACTACCGCACGGTGTGGCGCACCGACCGCACGTACGTCAGCGCCGCGTTCGGCCTGGCTCGCGCGCTGCTGGCCACCGGCGCCAACGACGAGGCGACCGACGTGCTCAACTCGGTACCGGAGACGTCCAGCCACTACATCACGGCCCGGTTGTTGGCCATCCAGGCGACCACCGTGGCGGCCGACCCGGCGTCGCTGACACCCGACGAGCTGGAACGCGCGGGCCGGCAGTTGGAAGCGCTCGAGCTCGACCCGGTCCGGGAAGCCCGCATGTCGGTCGACCTGCTGGAAGCCGCACTGGCCTGGACGAAGTCCGGTGGCCGTGAACTCAACGCGGCCGATCGCAGCGTGCTCGGCCATCGGCTCACCGAATACGACCTGCGCAGCGGCCTGGAGACGTCCTACCGCGCGTTGGCCCGCCAGGCCTCCGACGAAGAAGAGCGCGTGGCCCTGGTCGACCGCGCGAACCAAGTGCGCCCGAGGACGTGGCTGTGACCAATTCGCCGAGCACCGACTTCTCGCTGGCCGACACCGAGCCGGTGCGGCCACGGCACGTGTGCCCGGACTGCTCGTCCCCGGTGGGCAAGCGTGACCGGTTCTGCGAGGTGTGCGGCCGCAACCTGCTGTTGCACCGCACACCGGCCGGTGGGCCCGACCCGGCGATGCAGGTGGCGACCTGTATCTCGTGCGACTTCGCCGAGATCGACTCCGAGGGCTTCTGCCTGCGCTGTGGCCGGTCGCAGCCGCTCGGCCGGGATCGCGTGGTCTACGACCTCGGCGTGGTCGCGGGGGTCAGCGATCGCGGCAGGCGGCGCGAGAGGAACGAGGACGCGCTGGCGCTCGGCTGGATCGGTCGCCGCGACTCCCCCAAGTGCGTGGTTGCCGTCGTCTGCGACGGCGTGGCGTTCTCCTCCCGGGCGAGCGAGGCGTCCCAGGGCGCCGCTGATGCCGCGGTGGACATCCTGTTGTCGGCGATGTCGGGGACGGCCGACCCCACGGCGGCCACCCGCGCGGCGGCCGCGGCCGCGGCGGCCGCGGTCAACCGACTTGCCGACGAAGGCGATCACGAGGAGGGCCCGCCCGCCACCACCTACGTCTCGGCCATCGTCAACGAGTCCGAGGTGACCATCGGCTGGATCGGTGACTCCCGGGCGTACTGGCTGGCCACCGGGTCGAACGGCACCCGGTCGCGGTGCCTGACCGTCGACCACACCAGAGCCAACGAGCTGGTGGCCTCCGGCGTGAGCGCGGTCGCCGCGGGCGCGGCGGAGGACGCCAACGCCCTGGCGCGCTGGCTCGGTGCGGACGCGGACGACCCCCGCCCGCAGGTGCAGCGCTTCCGGCCCAACGGCCCGGGCACCGTGCTGCTGTGCACCGACGGCCTGTGGGGCTATCTGAGCGGACCGAGCGTGCTGGCCGCCCACCTGCCCGTCGGCGGCCGCGACCCGCTCGGCACCGCGATGGACCTCACCGAGGCCGCCAACGAACGCGGCGGCAGGGACAACATCACCGTGGCCGCGATTCCGTTTCCGGTGTGTGCGGGGCAAGAACCGGGAATGGCGAGGAGTGACAGCCCATGACCAGCTACCCGGAGTTTCAGCTCGAGGTCGCGCAGAACCAATACCTGGCGCCGGGGGCCACAGAGGTCAACGCCGTCCTGACCGTCACGGCGGACGCGCCGGAGGAAGGCCAGTTCACCACGTCGGCTGCGGAGATCGTCATCGTGGACTGCTCGGCGTCGATGTACCGCCCGAGCAAGCTGAACGCGGCCAAGCAGGCCACCATCGCCGCGATCGACGGCATCCGCGACGGGGTGGAGTTCGCGGTGATCGCCGGCAACGAGTCGGCCAAGGTGGTCTACCCGCCCAAACACGAGGGGCTGACCCTGGCGAGGGCCGACGAGGAGACGAAGGCGGCGGCCAGGGACGCGGTGGCCCGGCTGGTACCCAGCGGTGGCACCGCGATGGGATGCTGGTTGTGGCTGGCCGATCAGCTGTTCGCCACCAGCACCGCGGAGATCCGGCACGCCATCCTGCTCACCGACGGGCGCAACGACAGCCAGGCGCCCAAGGAACTGACCGCCACGCTGGAGAGCGTCGCGGGCAACTTCGTGTGCGACTGCCGAGGTGTCGGCACCGACTGGGAGGTCGCCGAGCTGCGGCAGATCGCACACGCCCTGCTCGGCAGCGTGGACATCGTCGCCGAGCCCGCCGATCTGGCCGCGGACTTCGCCGCGATGACCGAGGCCGCGATGGGCAAGGCGGTGGCCGACGTCGGCCTGCGGCTGTGGACACCGCAAGGCGCCCGGATCGACTTCGTCAAGCAGGTCGAACCGACCCTGGCCGACCTGACCGCGATGGGCACGCCGACCGACGCGCGCAGCGTCGAGTACCCGACGGGCGCGTGGGGCAGCGAGACCCGCTCGTACCACGTGAAGCTGCATGTGCCCCCCGCCGAGGTGGGCGACAAGATGCTCGCCTGCCGGGTGAGCCTGGTGTCGTCCGGACCGAACAAGTCCGACATCGTCCTCGGCAAGGGACGCGTGCTGGCGGTGTGGACCGATGACGTCTCGCTGTCGACCGTCATCGATCCCACGGTGGCCCACTACACCGGCCAGGCGGAGCTGGCCGATGCGATCCATGCCGGCTTGGCGGCGCGCCGGGCGGGCGACATCGAGACCGCCACGCAGAAGCTCGGCCGAGCTGTGGCGTTGGCCACACAATCCGGCCACGAAGACGCCGTCAGCCTGCTGTCGGGCGTGGTGGATGTGGAAGACGCGGTGCAGGGAACCGTCAAGCTCAAGAGTCGTGTCTCGGCCATCGACGAGATGACGTTGGACACCAGGTCGACGGTGACCAAGCGGGTCTCGCGACGCACCGGAATCTGAAGGGGTGACAGCGATGCCGAGGTGCCCTGGCGGACATCAATCCGCCGACGTCGAGTTCTGTGACGTCTGCGGGCTCTCGCTTCATGTGTCCAAGCGAACCTCCCCCATTCCCGGCCTGGCCAAGTGCCCGACGTGCGGCACCCAGTTGCAGGGCCGGTTCTGCGAAGCATGCGGCACGGACACGTTGCCGGGCGCTCCCCCACCGGTGCCGGTGCAGCAGCCCGCGCACGTCGAACCACCGAAACCGGAGCCGCCGCCCGCGACCTGGACGGCCGTGGTGAGCGTGGACCGCGCGCATTTCGACGCGGTGACCGCCGCGGGCAACGGCACCGCACCCGGCGGGTTCCCCGCGGACTGGGAGGAACGACGCTTCGAGCTGCACGGCAACCAGGTGAGCATCGGCAGGCGCAGCCGCACACGCAACATCAAGCCGGACATCGACCTGGCGGGCCCGCCGGAGGACTACGGCGTTTCCCACCTGCACGCCGTGCTGGTGCCGCGCACGGACAACACGTGGAGCATCGTCGACGTGGGGTCGACCAACGGCACCATGCTCAACGACCAGCCGTATCCGCTGGCCGCGAACGTCCCGCACCCGCTGCGCCACGGCGACCGGATCTATCTGGGCGCCTGGACGGTCATCACCATCGAGGTCGATCCGCCCCACTGAGCAGGGTCAGTACGGCGCCGTGCCGGCCGCCACGTCCGCGAGCTTGCGGGCCAGCCAGTGCCGCACGGCCTGCCACAGGCCGCCCCCGAGCGAGATCCGGGCGACGCCGAGCTCGGCCAGCTGCCCCAGGTCCGGGCCGCCGGGCAGATACGTGGCGTTCACCGGGGCCGGGGCCACCGCCGAGACGAACTCCTCCAGCGCGGCGGCGGACCGCACGTGGATCGGATACACGCAATCGGCCCCGGCGTCCAGGTAGGCGCGGGCCCGCTCCACGGCGTCCGGCAAGGCGGCCCGCTCCGCTTCCTCGGAATCGGTCGCCAAGAACGTGTCGATCCGCGCGTTGATCACCACACCGTCGCCGACGCTGTCCCGCAGCTTCGCGAGGAACACGGCTTGCTCGCGCGGCTCGCGCCTGCGCCGCTCCTGCTGGTCGGTGTCCTCGATGTTGCAGCCCGCGGCGTCGACGTCGAACAGCAGCTCCGCCAGCGCGCTCGGCGGCAGGCCGTAGCCGGACTCCGCGTCCACGGTCACCGGCACGTCGACCGCCGCCACGATGCGCCCGGCGGCGGCGAACATCTCGGCCGCGGTGGCCTCTTCCCCGTCGGAGTAGCCGAGCGTGGCCGCCACGGCCACCGAACTGGTCGCGACGGCGGGGAAACCGGCTTCCACGACCAGGCGCGCGGTGTCGGCGTCCCAGATGTTCGGCAGCACCAACGGGCGGCCCGGCACGTGCAGGTCCAACAGATCTCGAGCGGTCACCCAACCCTTTCTACCGGACTTCGCGACGACCGCCCGCCCCCTCGCCGACGGCACGCCCGGAAGGGCAGCCGTGGTGGATGTCAGCGCCGCAGCGTGCGGATCAACTCGTCCGCCGCCGTGAACGGATCCAGCTCGCGGTCGACCACCCGCTTGGTCAGCATCTCGAGGGCCTCGCCGCCGCCGAGGTCGGCCAGCCTGCTGCGCAGCTCGCGGAGGGCGATCGCTTCCACCTCGGTGCGCGCCCGGATCTGCCGGCGACTCGCCAGCTCACCTTCGGACTCCAGCCACGCTCGGTGCTCGTCGAGCGCCTGCAGAACCTCCTCGGCGCCTTGGTTCTGGGCGGCGACCGTGCGCACGATCGGCTGCCGCCACCGGCGGCCCCGCAGCTCCCGGCGGCTGAGCGCGATCATGTTCTTCAGCTCGCGGACGGTGGTCTCGGCCCCGTCGCGGTCGGCCTTGTTCACCACGAACACGTCGGCGATCTCCAGCACGCCGGCCTTGACCGCCTGGACGCCGTCACCCGCGCCCGGAGCGAGCAGCACCAACACGGTGTCGGCGAGCCGGACGATGTCGACCTCGGACTGGCCGACCCCGACGGTCTCGATCAGCACCACGTCGAACCCGGCCGCGTCGAGCACCCGCACCGACTGCGGCGTCGACCAGGACAGCCCGCCGAGGTGGCCTCGGGTGGCCAACGAGCGGATGAACACCCCCGGGTCGGTGGCGTGCTCGGCCATCCGGATCCGGTCGCCGAGCAGCGCGCCGCCGGTGAACGGCGACGACGGGTCGATGGCCAGCACGCCGACCCGCTTGCCTTGCGCGCGCAGCGCGGCCAGCAGCATCGACGTCGACGTGGACTTGCCGACGCCCGGCGGCCCGGTAAGCCCGATGACCTGCGCGTTTCCGGTGTACGGCGTCAGTGCGCGGACGACCTCGCGAAGCCGCGGGTGGTCGTCCTCCACCAACGACAGCAAGCGGGAGACGGCGCGCGGCTGTCCGGCACGCGCGCGGTCGACCAGCTCGCCGACGTCCAGCTGCCCGGTCACACCCGGTGAGCCTAGAGCCCCGCGTGCCTTACGACCGCGGAACCTTGATCAGCAGCGCGTCGCCCTGACCGCCGCCACCGCACAGCGCACCGACGCCGGTGCCGCCGCCGCGCCGCCGCAGCTCGTGCACCAGGTGCACCACCAGGCGGGCACCGGACGCACCGATCGGGTGGCCGAGCGCGATGGCGCCACCGTCGACGTTGACCTTCTCCTCCGGTACGCCGAGCTGCCGGGTGGACACCAGGCCCACGGCGGCGAACGCTTCGTTGATCTCCACCAGGTCCAGGTCGTCGACGCCGATGCCTTCCTTGGCCAGTGCGGCCTTGATCGCGTTCGACGGCTGCTCGTGCAGCGAGGCGTCCGGGCCCGCGACCACGCCGTGTGCGCCGATCTCGGCCAGCGGGGTCACGCCCAGCTCCTCGGCCTTGGCGCGGCTCATCACCACGACGGCCGCGGCACCGTCGGAGATCTGCGACGCCGAACCCGCGGTGATCGTGCCGTCCGAGGCGAACGCGGGACGCAGCTTGGCCAGCGTCTCCACCGTGGTGTCCGCACGCACCCCCTCGTCCTCACGGAAGACCACCGGGTCGCCCTTGCGCTGCGGGATCTCCACCGGAGCGATCTCGGCGTCGAACCGGCCTTCCTTGATGGCCGCGGCGGCCTTCTGGTGCGAAGCGGCGGCGAACGCGTCCTGCTCCTCGCGGGTCAGGCCGTAGCGCGAGTTGTACTTCTCGGTGCTGGCACCCATCGCCACCTGGTCGAACGCGCAGAACAGGCCGTCGTAGGCCATGTGGTCGACCAGCGTGGTGTCGCCGTACTTGAAGCCGGCGCGGGACTTGGGCAGCAGGTGCGGGGCCTGCGTCATCGACTCCTGGCCACCGGCCACCACGATGTCGAACTCACCGGCCCGGATGAGCTGGTCGGCCAGCGCGATCGAGTCGATACCGGACAGGCACACCTTGTTGATGGTCAGCGCGGGAACGTCCATCGGAATGCCTGCGGCCACGGCGGCCTGCCGCGCCGGGATCTGGCCCGCGCCCGCGGTGAGCACCTGGCCCATGATCGTGTACTGCACCTGGTCGGGAGACACGCCTGCCTGCTCGAGGGCCGCTTTGATGGCGACGCCACCGAGCTGCGCCCCGGAGAAGTCCTTGAGCGAGCCGAGCAGGCGGCCGATCGGGGTTCGCGCCGCGCCGACAATGACCGAACCAGACACAGTGAGCCTCCAAGCGTTCGACGTCGTCCCTGTCGGGGACCTTACCGCCGTGGGCTACTGCGCAGTAGCGGCTGTGACCTACTCTGCAGTCCATGAACGACGCCATGCAGCCCGTGCACAGTCTGGTGACCGCCGTGGACCACGTGGGGATCGCGGTGCCGGATCTGGACGCCGCGATCGAGTTCTACCGGAGCAACTTCGGCTTGGTGGCCACGCACACCGAGGTCAACGAGGAGCAGGGCGTACGCGAGGCGATGCTGCACGCGCCCGGCGACGAGGACGGCACGGCCATCCAGCTGCTGGCCCCGCTGAACGAGCAGTCCACCATCGCCAAGTTCATCGACCGCAACGGTCCCGGGTTGCAGCAGCTGGCCTACCGGGTGACCGACATCGACAAGGCCGCTGATCTGTTGCGCGGTAACGGCCTGCGCCTGCTCTACGACCAGGCCAAGCGTGGGACGGCCAACTCCCGGGTGAATTTCGTCCACCCGAAGGACGCCGGTGGTGTGCTCGTTGAGCTGGTGCAACCCGCCGAAGGCGAGCATTAAACGTCCGTCGGCGGCAAAGTGAGATGGCTCGCTACTTGTAAGTAACTTCCGCTCCGACGTGCTTCAATCCCGGGCATCTCGTCACCGCATGCCGAGCGCACGGAGGTCGCAGCAATGGTGCAGCAGATCCAGCAGATCACCGACGCAATCCTGAGCGACAACCTCGATGCCGTCGGTTCGCTGCCGGTACCGGAGAGCTACCGGGGTGTCACCGTGCATGCCGACGAGGTCGACATGTTCGAGGGCGTGCCCACCAGGGAGAAGGACCCGCGCAAGTCGCTGCACGTGGACGAGGTGCCCACGCCCGAGCTGGGCCCGGGCGAGGCGCTGGTGGCGGTGATGGCCAGCGCGATCAACTACAACACCGTGTGGACCTCGATCTTCGAGCCGATCCCCACGTTCAAGTTCCTGCAGCGCTACGGCAAGCTGTCGCCGCTGGCCAAGCGGCACGACCAGCCGTATCACGTGGTCGGCTCGGACATGTCCGGCGTGGTGCTGCGCACCGGACCCGGCGTGCACAAGTGGAAGCCGGGCGACGAGGTCGTGGCGCACTGCTTGAGCGTGGAGCTGGAGGGCCCGGAGGGCCACAACGACACGATGCTCGACACCGAGCAGCGCATCTGGGGTTTCGAGACGAACTTCGGTGGGCTGGCCGAGCTCACGCTGGTCAAGGCCAACCAGCTGATGCCGAAGCCGAAGCACCTGACGTGGGAGGAGGCGGCCAGCCCCGGCCTGGTCAACTCCACCGCGTACCGCCAGCTGGTGTCGGCCAACGGCGCCAACATGAAGCAGGGCGACGTGGTGCTCATCTGGGGCGCCTCCGGTGGCCTCGGCTCGTACGCCACCCAGTACGCGCTCAACGGTGGGGCGATCCCGGTGTGCGTGGTGTCCAGCCCGGAGAAGGCCGAGATCTGCCGGAAGATGGGCGCCGAGCTGGTGATCGACCGCAGCGAGGCCACCGGTGAGGGCTACAAGTTCTGGAAGTCCGACACCGAGCAGGACCCGAAGGAGTGGCAGCGGTTCGGCAAGAAGATCCGCGAGCTCACCGGCGGCGAGGACCCGGACATCGTGTTCGAGCACCCGGGCAAAGAGACTTTCGGCGCCTCGGTGTACGTCGCGCGGCGCGGCGGCACGATCGTCACCTGCGCGGCCACCAGCGGCTACATGCACCAGTACGACAACCGGTACCTGTGGATGAACCTGAAGCGGATCATCGGCTCCCACTTCGCCAACTACCGCGAGTCGTGGGAGGCCAACCGGCTGATCAGCAAGGGCATGATCCACCCGACGCTGTCCAAGACCTACCGGCTGGAGGAGACCGGGCAGGCCGCGCTGGACGTGCACCGCAACACGCACCAGGGCAAGGTGGGTGTGCTGTGCCTGGCTCCCCAGGAGGGCCTCGGCGTGCGCGACCCGGAGACCCGGGAGAAGCACCTGGCGGACATCAACCGGTTCCGCGGGGTCTGAGCGGTCGCCGCCTTACTGACCGCCGGGGTTCGCGGGCAAGGCCGACACGCCGGAAGCTGCATCGTCCGGGGGAACCCACACGGAAGATCAAACCCGAACGGGTAACGTTGGCATCCATGAACTTCGGCGAGGATTCGGATCTGGTGCCGCTGGGCGCCGGCTTCGATGTCGTGCGGCGCGGGTACAGCCCCGGCCAGGTCAACGAGCATCTCGAGCGCCTGGACGCGGACCTGAAGATGCTCACCTCCGACCGGGACGCGGCGATCGAGCAGGCGGGTGACCTGGCCCGTCAGCTGGAAGCCGCCCGGACCGAGATCGACGAGCTGCGCGAGAAGGTCGACCGGTTGTCCCAGCCGCCCACCACGATGGAAGGCCTGTCCGAACGGCTCCAGCGGATGCTGCGGCTGGCGCAGGACGAGGCGTCCGAGACGAAGGCCCGCGCCGAGGCCGAGGCGGCGCACATCCGGGCGAAGGCGGAGGCCGACGCCAGTGCCATGCGGGCTCGCTACGACCAGCAGCTGGCCGAGCTGGACAAGCGTCGTCAAGCGATGGAGGAAGAGCATCGCAAGACGATGGAGCAGGCGCGCAAGGAGGCCGCGGAGCTGCTCGCCAAGGCCGAGGAGGAGCGCAAGCGGCTGGACAAGGAAGCCGAGGACCGTCGCACCAAGATCGAAGAGGACTTCGAGATCGCGATGGCGTCCCGGCGGGCCGAGTCGATGAAGATGCTCGCCGAGCAGGAGGCGCAGAGCAAGGCCGAGTCGGAGAAGCGGCTGCGGGAAGCGGCCGAGGAGGCCAAGGCGACCCGCGAGCGGATCGCCCGCGAGCTGGCCGAGCACAAGGAGCGGCTGGAGAAGGAGCGGCGCGAGTCGATCGAGGAGGCCAACCGGCGCAAGCAGGACTCGATCACCGAGGCCAACGCGCGGCTGGCGGAAGCGACCAGCGAAGCCGACCGGCGGGTCCGGGAGGCCACCGAACTGGCCAACCACCGCATCAACTACGCGGCCGAGCGAGTGGAGGCGCTGCGCGAGCTGCGCGCCAAGATCGCGGCGCAGATCACCGCGGCCCGGTCGGCGATCACCGAGGCCGACGGCCTGCTGGCCGAGGCGACCTCCGTTGCCGAGCAACGCACCGCCAAGGCGGACGAGGACGGCGCGGAAGCCGAGAGCTCGACCGGCGCCACGGGTACCGACGAGAAGAACAACGCCGACGCGGACACCGTCACGGCACTGAAGCCCGCCACACAGGCGGACAGCTCCAAGTAGGCGGCCACTGCCGACCACTCCCCAGCGGGTGGATGCTGCCCGGAACCTCGCCGACCACCGTCGGGTGCCTCGAGGACGGCAAGTGTCCGAAGCGGCCGCCCGGTGAAGGTCGAGCCGCGAAAGAACCCGCCGCGCTCATCAGCGCCGGCGATCCGCCACCATCCCGGCGCCACCCGCGACGAGGCTCACGCCCGCTCGCCGCCCACTTCGTTTCCACACCGTCTCGATCACACCACCCGGTCGGGCCGAAACTTGCCACCCGATGGCTCGTTGTCGATCTGCATACGGTTGCGCGCGTCGATAGTCTCAGCGCGTGCTCGCTGGTTCGGGCGGAATGACACGAAGGAGCCTCCATGACCGCTTACCGGACCGTAGTCGTCGGAACCGACGGCTCGGAGTCCTCTTACGCCGCCGTCGACCGGGCCGCCCAGGTGGCTGCCGCCGCGCAGGCGAAACTGGTGGTGGCCTGTGCCTACTATCCGGCTGACCAGGACACGGTGAACAAGGCCCAGGACGTGCTGCGCGACGAGGCGTATCAGGTGGTGGGCTCCGCCCCGGCCGATGAGACGCTGCACACCGCACGCGAGCGCGCGGCCGCCCAGGGCGCCACCGACGTGGACTCCGTTGCCGTGGAAGGCGAACCGGTCGCCACGCTACTGCGGGTCGTCAAGAAGTACTCGGCCGACCTGCTCGTGGTCGGAAACCGGGGCCTGAACACGCTCGCCGGCCGGATCCTCGGCTCGGTCCCCTCCGAGGCCGCGCGCAAGGCCGGCATCGACGTGCTGATCGTGCACACCACCTGACCGGCGGCGCCGGGCGGGCGATCCACCTCCGATGCGGTGACCGGCAGCGAGACGCCGGGCGGGCGATCCACCTCCGATGCGCTGACCGGAGACGCCAGGTGGGCGATCCGTCAGGCGGGCACCACCGCGTACTGGCGGATGGACAAGTCCTGGTACGTCACCGGGCCGCGGGGGCCGGGCACCCGATCCAGGTTGATCCCGGTCTCCGGCACCGCCAGCAGCTTGAAACCGTCCAGCAGGCGGGTCGTGGCGTTCCAGAACACGCCGGTGCCGGTGTAGCCGTCCAGGAATCGCGCGGCCGCGTCGGCGTCCTCGGTGGCGATGCCTGCGGCCAAGCCGGAGGTCTCCTCGTTGGCGATCGCCACCGCGGCATCCACACCGTCGACCTTTGACACGGTCACGGTGGCCTCGCGCTCGGAGTCCAGCGCCCACTCGTAGCCGATCGGGTGGTCGTACGGCGGCAGGGACGGCCGCACACCGCGCTCGTTCAGCGCCTGCGAGACGACCTCCCACGCCGAGTCGTAGATCGGCTCGTCGATCAGCAGCAGGTTGAGCCGGTTGCACACGCCGAGCCGGTCCAGGCTGTTGACCAACAGCTCGCGCACCTTCTGCAGATCGGCGTTGCGCTCGACGAACAGCACCCCGCCACCGTCGGCGTGCGCCAGGGTCCGCACGTCGTTGGCCGCCGCCGCACGCGCGAGCATCCGAGTGCTCTCACCGCTACCACGCAGGATCACCAGCGGCACCAGCTTGGGCAGGCTCACCAGCGCCGTCGCGGCTTCCCGCTCGGCGACCGGCACCAGTTGCACGACCTCGGAGTCGAGCCCGGCGTCCGACAGACCGGGCGCGATCACGGCCTCCATCAGCCGCTGAGCCGACGCCAGCGCGGCACCACCGGTCCGCAACACGCCGCCGTTGCGCGACTTCACCAGCTGGGAGGCGATGTCGACGGTGACGTTCGGCCGCGCCTCGTAGTTCGCGCCGATGACGCCGACCGGGCGACGCCGCTCGATCAGCCGCAGCCCGCCGTCCAGCTCCTTGACCGGAACCTCGCGCTGCAGGTGCGGAGTGGACGACAACAACCTGAGCTGCTCGACCATGCCGGCCAGCCGCTGCTCGGTGACGGTCAACCGGTCCAGCAGGCCCGCGCTCATCCCGTCGGCCTTCGCCTTCGCGACGTCCTCGGCGTTGGCGGCCAGCACGTCGTCCCGCGCCGACTCCAGCCGGTCGGCCATCGCGCTCAACGCCGCGTCGATCGCCTCGTCGGAGGCCGCTGCCAGCGACGGAGCGGCTTGCTTGGCGGCGCGGGCGCACTGCTCGACGGCTTTGGCCACGTGATCCGGCACCTGTTGCTGCACGCTGGTGAGTCCTTCCTGGCTCGTCTCGACTCCCGGCTCAGTATGCACCGCACGCGGATCGGCACTGGCCGCGGGCAGGAGGCGCTCACCGCAGCATCGACTGCACCACCGGCAGGTCGCACGGACCGTGCTCGATCAGCCGCGCGATCGCGTCGACGTCGAGGTTCTCCGCCACGGCGTCGGCCACCGTGTCCAGCATCCGTTCCCGCAGCTGGGCGAAGCCCGGCGCGTGGCGGTTCGGCTGCCAGGCGATGCCGGCCTGCGTGGCGACCTCGGCCAGCCAGGCACGCCGGAATCCGTCGTTCTCGAAGGTGCCGTGCCACGTGGTCCCCCAGACCGCACCGCGACGGCACCCGTCCAGGAACGGCTCGGCTTCGCCCGTGACGTGTGCGGTGCCGTGGTGGATCTCGTAGGCGACGATCTCGTGCCCACGCCACGTCCCCCGCGGCCTGCCCAGCACCTTGTCCTCGGCGAACGTGACCCGAGTGGGCAGCAATCCCAAGCCGTCGACCTCCCCCACGCGCGACTCGCACCGGTCGACGATGTGCTCGGCGAGCATCTGGTAGCCACCGCAGATGCCCAACACGGGTCGCCCCTGGAGGGCACGGGCCCGCAGGACGTCGTCGAGGCCCCGCTCCCGCAACCAGGCCAGGTCGTCCACCGTGGCCCGCGAGCCGGGCAGAACCACCAGGTCGGCGGCTCGCACGACGTCGGGGTCAGCGGTCACGGTGACGGTCACACCGGGCTCGGCGGCCAGCGCGTCAAGATCGGTGGCGTTGGAGACCCGCGGGAAGCGCACCGCCGCCACGTGCAGACCACGCGTGGCGCTGCCGTGCCAGCCGTCCACGGGCAGCGTGTCCTCGGAGTCGATCCACACGCCGGGCAGCCACGGCAGCACACCGAGCACCGGCCGACCGGTGCGCCGCTCCAGCGCGCGCAGTCCGGGTTCGAGCAGCCCCTGATCACCGCGGAACTTGTTGACCACCCAGCCCGCGATCTGCGCCTGGTCAGCCGGGTCGAGCAGGGCGAGTGTGCCGTACATCGACGCGAACACACCCCCGCGGTCGATGTCCCCCACCACGATCACCGGCAGGCCGGCTTCGCGCGCCAACCCGAGGTTGACGTAATCACCGTCGCGCAGGTTGATCTCGGCGGGGCTTCCTGCGCCCTCGCACACCACCACGTCGAAGCGTTGTCGCAGGTCGGCGAGCGCGGCGAAGGCCCGCTCGGCGAGCTCCCGTCGTCCGACGGCGAACTCCCCCGCTTCCAGCGTCCCGAACGGCTTGCCCAGCACCACGACGTGGCTGCGCCGGTCACTGCCGGGCTTGAGCAACACGGGGTTCATCGCCGCCTCCGGCTCGACCCCGGCGGCGCGGGCCTGCAGCCATTGCGCCCGACCGATCTCCGCCCCGTCGGCGCACACCATCGAGTTGTTCGACATGTTCTGCGCCTTGAACGGCGCGACGGAGATCCTGCGCCTGGCCAGTACCCGGCACAGTCCGGCGGTCAGCAGGCTCTTGCCCGCGTCCGACGTCGTGCCTGCCACCAGCAGGCCTTTGCCGACGGAGCCCATGTCCGCCAACGCTAGCCAAGCGGTCCGGCGTCGCGAGCCGAGTGCTCGAAAGCTCACACCTCTGATCGCCCGCTGCGCTGACACAATGATCGCGTGGCATCCATCCTGCGGGCGACGTTCGCGACGGCCGCCCGCCACGGCGCTCGGCTGCTCAGCACGCTAGCGGCTGAGGTGCACCCGGCTCGGCGCACCCTGATCCTCGGCGGCGCACGCTCCGGCAAGTCCCGCTACGCCGAGCAGCTGCTGAACGACGCGCGACGGGTGGTTTATGTCGCCACCGGCTTGCCGCCGGGCGACGACCAGGAGTGGGCCGAGCGCGTCCTGCGCCACCGCGAGCGCCGACCCGATCACTGGGAAACGGTGGAGACCACACAGGTGGCCGCGGTGCTGCGCGCCGCCGACGCTCCGGTGCTGGTGGACTGCCTGGCCACCTGGCTCGCCCGGATCTGCGACGACGTGGGCGCGTGGGACGACAAGCCGGACTGGCGACAGCGCCTGGCCACCGAGGTCGACGACCTGGTCCAGGCGTGGCGCACCGCGCGCGTCCCGGTCGTCGCGGTCAGCAACGAGGTGGGCAGCGGCGTGGTACCGAGCACCTGGTCCGGCAGGCTGTTTCGCGACCAGCTCGGAGTGCTCAATCGCCGCATGGCAGGTGAGTCCGACGCGGTACTGCTGATGGTGGCGGGCCGCCCGATCCGCTTGGAGGCACCGTGACCGTCCACGGCATCCCGGCCATCCCCGCGCCCGACGAGGCGACGCGGGAACGCGCCCGACGCGTGCTGGACGGCCTGGTCAAGCCGGTCGGCTCGCTGGGCAGGCTGGAGGAACTGGCCGCGTGGTTGTCGGCCGCCCACCAGACCGTCCCGCCGCGGCCGATCGACCCGGTGCACGTCGTGGTGTTCGCCGGTGACCACGGCGTCAGCCGCAGTGGGGTGTCGGCCTATCCCCGAGACGTCACCGCCGCCATGGTGCGGGTCTTCCACAGCGGCAAGGGCGGGGTGAACGTGCTGGCCCGCGAGGTCGGCGCGACCGTTCGCGTCCTGGACATCGGTGTCGACGCGGACCTGAGCGACCTGCCCGCCGAGATCCGGGCGCACAAGGTGTGCCGTGGCTCCGGTCCGATCGACACGACGGACGCCCTCACCCCCGAGCAAACCGTCCGGGCCTTCCGCGCCGGGCAAGCGATCGCTCGGGCGGAGATCGCCGACGGCGCCAACGTGCTGATCCCGGGCGACATGGGCATCGGCAACACCACGGTCGCATCCGCCCTGGTGGCCGCCCAGCTCGGGCTGCCACCCGACGAGGTGGTCGGCGGCGGGACGGGCATCGACCCGGCCACCCGCGCGCACAAGGTCGGGGTGGTCCGCGCGGCGCTGCAGCGGGCGCAGGGCCGATTCGACGATCCGTTCGACCTGCTCACCGCGCTCGGCAGCGCGTGCGCAGCCGCCACGGCCGGGTTCGTGGTGCAAGCGGCCGCCCTCAAGACGCCGGTCGTCCTCGACGGTGTGTTCACCACCGCCGCTGCGCTCGTCGCCGCCGAGATCGCGCCCGGCGCGGCCGCCTGGTGGCTGTCCGGCCACCGCTCCACCGAACCCGCCCAGGAGTACGCGCTCAAGTCGCTCGGGCTCCAGCCGATCGTGGACCTCGGGATGCGGCTGGGCGAAGGGAGCGGCGCCGTGCAGGCCGTCCCGGTCCTGCGGGCCGCCCGCGCGATCATCAGCGACATGGGCTCGCTGTCCGACGTCCTTGCTTGACCGTGAACGCCCTGCTGCTCGCCGTCGGAACACTGACCGCCCTGCCGGTGCCCGCTCCGCGCGCGGTGAACAGCCGCGTCGCCGGTCGCGCGATGTTGCTCGCCCCCGTCGCCGTGCTGCCGCTGGCGGTCCTCGTCGGCGGTCTCGCCGCCGCGGGTGAGGCGCTCGGGCTGCCCGCGCTGCTGACCGCACTGCTGTGCGTCGGCGCCGGCGCGCTCGGAACCCGTGGTCTGCATTGGGACGGCCTTGCCGACACCGCCGACGGCTTGAGCTCGAGCTACGACCGCGACCGCGCTCTGGAGGTCATGCGCAGCGGCGACATCGGCCCGAGTGGCGTGGTCGCCGTGGTGCTCGTGCTGGGCGGCCAGGCCGCTGCCTTGGCGGGCGCCATCGCCGCAGGCCACGGGCCATTCGCCGCGGTCGTCGGGGTGCTGGCCGGGCGCATGGTGTTGGCGCTGTGCTGTGTCCGGGGCATCCCGGCCGCACGCTCCGGAGGGCTTGGCGCAACCGTCGCGGGGACCGTCGGCCGCTCGGCGGCAACCGCGGCGCTGGTCGTCGGTGTCGGGTTGGTTGCGGCGGGGAGTCTGGTGGTCGCGCTGCCTGCTTGGCGCGCCGCCCTGGCCGTCGCGGTGGGCGTTCTCGGCGCGGCACTGCTGCTGGCGAGGTGTGTACGGCGGCTCGGTGGCGTGACCGGCGACGTGCTGGGAGCGTGCGTCGAGATCGCCACGCTGGGCACCCTCGTCGGGCTGTCGTTCAATTGACAACGCGCGCCGTCACATGCTGTCATGAGCGCACTGTTGTCAGCGTGCCAACAAGCCCGCGAGAGGCGTGGTGCCCGTGTCCGAGACGGCCAGGATCCGGGACGGACTCACCGGTCTCGCCCTGCTCGCCGGCGGCGCGAACGTCATCATGCAGCTGGCCCGCTTGCCGGTCGGCCACGGCGTGGTGCACAGCCCGGTGGAATCCGGCAACATCTATCGCCACCCGTTCAAACGGACGCGTACCACGCTGATGTACCTGGTGATGGCGATCGACAGCACACCGGCCGAGCGCACGGAGCTGCGTCGCCAGATCAACCGGGTGCACGCCCAGGTGCGCTCCGGGCCGGACAGTCCGGTCAAGTACCACGCGATGGACCCGGAACTGCAGCTCTGGGTCGCCGCGTGCATCTACCGCGGCACCGAGGACACCTACCGCATGCTGTGGGGCGAGCCGGACGAGCGCACGCGAGAGGCGCTCTACCAGGACGCCCGCCACTTCGGCACCACACTGCAGGTCCGCGAGGACCAGTGGCCGGAGAACCGCGAGGCGTTCGAGGAGTACTGGCAGCGCGAGGTCCAGAAGATCAAGATGGACGACGACACGCGCAGCTACCTACGCGGCATCGCGCGCGGCACGTTCTTCCCGCAGCCGCTACGCGGCCTGCTCGGCCCGTTCTTGGAGTTCATGTCCATCGGCTTCCTCTACCCCGAGTTCCGCGCTGAGCTCGGGGTGCCGTGGTCCGAGCGGCAACAGCGGCGGTTCGAGCGCGTCATCGGAGTGCTCGGCAAGATCAATCGCAGGCTGCCGCGACCGCTGCGGGAGTTTCCGTTCAACGTGCTCGCCTGGGACACACGGCGCCGCCTGCGTACCGGCCGCCCCGTCGTCTGACCCTGCTCGCCCCCGTTCGTTCGACGCGCCGGCCACCACATCCCTACACGGTGACACCTGCCGTCGCCGGGCGTAGCAGTAGCTCAACTAACCGTAGTCAATCGAGAACAGCCGAAAATACTGGTGCATCAACATGTAGTACATGTGCTACATTCAATCGCATGACTGAGGCCAACAAGGGAGGCACTTCGGTCGCGGTCGGCAGGGCGGCAACCGAAGATGGGGTAATGGCCGGTCCCGCCGGCGACACCGTGCTCGACGTGCGGGATCTGCGTATGACGTACGGCACCAACGAGGTGCTCAAGGGGGTCACGTTCAGCGCCGAACGGGGCGAGGTGCTCGCGCTGCTCGGACCCAACGGCGCAGGCAAGACCACGACGATCGAAATTCTCGAAGGCTTCCGGATGCGCTCCGGCGGCGCGGTGTCGGTCCTGGGCACCGACCCGGCACACGGCAACGAGGCATGGCGGGCACGGCTCGGGGTCGTCCTGCAGTCGTGGCGTGACCACGGCAAATGGCGGGTACGCGAGCTGCTGCAGCACCTGGGGACGTTCTACGCGCCGTACTCGTCGGAGAAGATCCGCCGGCCGTGGAACACCGAAGAACTGATCGACGCGGTCGGCCTCGCCGACCATGCCGACAAGCGCGTGATGCGGCTGTCCGGTGGTCAGCGGCGCAGGCTGGATGTGGCGATCGGCATCGTCGGCAAGCCCGAGCTGCTGTTCCTGGACGAGCCGACCGCGGGGTTCGACCCGCACGCGCGGCGCGAGTTCCACGACCTGGTGCACCGCCTGGCCGACGAGCACACCACGGTTCTGCTCACCACGCACGACCTGGACGAGGCCGAGAAGCTCGCCGACCGGATCCTGGTGCTGGCAGGCGGCCGGATCATCGCCGACGGGACGGCGGACGAGCTGGCGCGTCGGGTGTCGATCGAGGCCGAGGTGCACTGGACCGTCGACGGAGTGCGCCACGTGCACTCCAGTGATGACGCGACGACCTTCGTGCGCAAGCTGTTCGAGCAACACGGCTCGGCCGTGCAGGACCTGGAAGTCCGGCGGGCCAGCCTGGAGGACACCTACATGAAGCTGGTCTACGGCATGGAGTCCGGACTGGCCGACGGCGAGGACGCCGCCCGGGTCCTGTTCGGCGAAGATCAGCGCAGCGCCGAGGAGGGAATCCGATGAACGCTTCGGCTGTGGCCATCCGTTCCGGCATCTATCGCGGCTTCGCCGAGATCCGACACCTGCTGACCAGCGGGCCCGACCTGTTCAACATGGTGTTCTTCCCCACCATCACGCTGGTCGTGATGTTCTTCCTGCGGGATTCGACGATCCCGGGGACGGACATCTCGATCGGCTCCGCGGCCATGCCGGGCATCCTGGGCATGCAGGTCGCCTTCACCGGATTCCTCTTGGTCGCGGCGGAGTTGGTGGTGGAACGCGAGGACGGCACGTTGCTGCGCGCCAAAGCAGTTCCCAACGGCATGCTGGGCTACCTGATCGGCAAGATCGTCAACGCGACGATCAACGGTGTGATCGCGGTGCTCATCGTTCTGATCCCCGGGCTGTTCTTGTTCGAGGGATTCAGCATCGACGGGGTGAGCGCTTGGCTGACGCTCGCCTGGGTGCTGGCACTCGGCTTGATCGCCACCATTCCGATCGGCGCGGTGCTCGGGTCGCTGTCGGACAACCCACGCAATCTGGGTCTGATCATGCTGCCGCTGATGGGGCTGACGGCGATTTCCGGAGTCTTCTATCCGATGACCGCGCTTGCCGACTGGCTGCAGTTCATCGGCCAATGCTTCCCGATCTACTGGCTCGGTCTCGGCATGCGGTCGGCCCTGCTGCCGGATTCCGCCGCCGCCGTGGAGATCGACGGGTCGTGGCGGTACGCGGAGATGATCGGAGTCCTCAGCATCTGGGCGATCATCGGATTGGTGCTGGCGCCGATACTGTTGCGCAGGATGGCCAGGCGAGAATCCGGATCGAGCATGGCCGCTCGACGCGATCGCGCGATGCAGCGAGTGCAGTGAATCGTCCACGAAGTACGGCGGCAGGCGAGCGTGAGGTGCACCCGACATGGGCGAAGTGATCTACAACCGGATCGCGATGCTACGTGCCGAACGGGGCATCTCACGCCGCCAGCTCGCCGACGCACTCAAGGTGCACTACCAGACGATCGGCTATCTGGAGCGCGGCGAGTACAGCCCGAGCCTGTACCTGGCGTTGAAGATCGCGGAGTACTTCGAGGTGCCGGTCGAGGTGATCTTCTCGACCAAGCCGTTCCCGCGGCTGGGTAGCGAGGACGTCCACCGCGGCCGGCGCGCCGACATCAGCGGCGCTTGACCACGCAGTCCAGGTAGGGACCGAACAGGTCCGCGAGCTGGGCAGCGGTCTGCTCGGCAGGAGCGGTGGCCGTCGCCGCATGGCTGATGGCCAGCCGGGTCACGTTCTCCGCGACCATGCGCACGGCGTCATCCGGCACGTCCGGCCACGTCGTCGTCAGCACCTCGGTCAGCTGCTCGGTGGCGAACGTGAGCACCGGGCCCGCCTGGTTGGTCAACAGCGGCAGCAAACCCTCGTCACCCCGGCCGCTCACGATAGCCGCGATCAACGGGTCCTGCTCGGCCGACTTCAAGAACACCTCGACGCCGGCCGCCAGCGCGGCCCGCGGGTCGTCGGCGTGCGCGGTGATCGCGTCGTTGACCGCGGACAGGAACCGGCTCGCTTCGTGCAGCACGAACGCCTGCGCGAACCCTTGCCGGGACCCGAACTCGTTGTACAGCGTCTGCCTGCTGACTCCCGCGGCTTCGGCCACGTCGGCCATGCGGGTCTCGGCCCACGAGCGCTGTGCGATCAGGTCACTGGCCGCGTCGAACAGCGTCTCCCGCAACAGTTTGCGCGCGGCCTCGGGGTATTGCATGCGATTGCGCGGACGGGTCACGTCTGTCGACGTTGGCACCACCCGCGTTCGGTGTCAACCAACTGGACACGATGCCGCTCACTCCCGAGCTCGACGCGGCGCCGAGCTACCCGAGCTGGAGACAGCGCCGAGTCACCCGAGCTGCGCGAACACCTCGTCGGCGGTGACGTGCGGCTGCTCGGCGATCAGCTTGCGCGCCGTCCGCACGTCCTTCGGCCGGTTCAGCCCGACGGCGGCGACCAGCCGGTCGTCCCGGTGGAACACCGCCGTGAACTCGTAGTCCGCGAGGCTGCCGCGCACGCTGACCCGGTCGGTGGCCGCGGGCCACCCGGCGACGTGCAGGCTCTTGCCGTACTGGTCCGACCAGCACCACGGCACCTTGTCGAAGCTGGTGCGCTCCCCCAGCATGCCGGCCGCGGCCGCCGCCCCTTGCTCCTGCGCGCTCGTCCAGTGCTCCACCCGGTGACGACCACCCAGGTGCAAGTTGGGCGCACAGGCCACGTCCCCGGCAGCGAACACTCCCGGCGCCGAGGTCTGCAAGTACTCGTCGACTACGATGCCGCCGAGTTCCGCGTCGATCTCCAGCCCCGCCTGCTCGGCCAGCTCCGTGTTGGGTGCGATGCCGACGGCCACCAGCACGGTGTCCGCGATCCACTTCCGGCCCGTGGTGTCGGTGACCAGCACGCCGAGGTCGATGCGCTCCAGCGACGCGACCTGAACGCCGTAGAGCAGATCGACACCGTTGCTCCGATGCAGTTCGGTGTAGACCTCGGCCAGCTGCGGCGGCAGCAGCCGCGACAGCGGGCACTGCTCGGCCTCCAGCATCATCACCGCGCACCCGAGCCCGCGCGCCGTTGCCGCCACCTCCGCGCCGATCAGGCCGGCGCCGACGACCAGCAGGGAACTCCCCGGACGCAGCTTGTCCCGCAACGCGGACACGTCGTTGATGGTGCGCAAGGTGAACACGTCCGGAACGCCGCGGGCTTGCGGCAGCTCTCGCGGCCGACCACCGGTGGCCAGCAGGAGCTGGTCGTAGGCCAACTGCTCGCCGTCGGCCAGCTCCACCTTGCGCGACTCCACGTCGAGCGCCACCACACGCGTGCCGGTGCGCAGCTCGATCCCCTGCTGGCTCCAGGCCTCCTGCGGCCGGATCCGGATCCGCTCCTCGGGCGTCTTCCCGCTGAGCAGGTCCTTGGACAGCGGGGGCCGCCGGTAGGGCGGATGCGGCTCGTCGCCGATCAACACCACCCGGCCCGGACAGCCCCCGCTGCGCAGCCGCAACGCCGCACTGGCGCCCGCGATGCCCGCGCCGACGATGACCGTTGTCGTGCTCACCGGCTAACCGACCGGTTCGAAATCGATCTTGTCGCGGACCCCGCAGTCGGGGCAGTTCCAGTCATCGGGCACCTCGGACCACGGTGTGCCCGCGGGGAATCCTTCCCGCGGGGCACCGACCTCCTCGTCGTAGACGTACTCGCACACCGGACACTGATACTTGCTCATAGCCGTTAGCTTCACCCCGCGGTGGCTTTCGCGCCATAGCGGGCCAACACCTTCTCCCGCTTCGGCGGGTGGATGTTCGCCTTGGTGATGTCCCCGTCGTAGTGGTCCAGCAGCCGCTTGTCCATCACCTTGCGCCACAGCGGCGGAATCCACGCCAACAAGATCATCGACGCGTAGCCCGCGGGCAGCTGCGGAGCCTCCTCGTAGTCCCGCAGCGCCTGGTACCGGCGCGTCGGGTTCGCATGGTGGTCGCTGTGCCGCTGCAGGTGGTACAGGAACACGTTGGTCACCACGTTGTTGGAGTTCCAGCTGTGCCGCGCGGTCGGCCGCTCGTACCTGCCGTTCTGCGCCGTGCGCTGCCGCAACAGGCCGTAGTGCTCGAGGTAGTTGACCACTTCCAGCAGCGAGAACCCGAAGAACGCCTGGATGAGCAGCATCGGCAGGACGCCCCAGCCGAAGGCGGCGATCAGCGCGCCCCACAACACCACCGACATCAGCCACGCGGACAACACGTCGTTGCGCAGCGTCCACGGGCCCTTGTTGCTCCGGGCCAGCCGCTTCTTCTCCAGCTCCCACGCGTTACGCAGGCTGCCGCTGACCGTGCGCGGCCAGAACCGGTAGAACGACTCCCCGACGCGCGAGCTGGCCGGGTCCTCCGGGGTGGCGACCCGCACGTGGTGGCCGCGGTTGTGCTCGATGAAGAAGTGGCCGTAGAACGTCTGCGCCAGCGCCACGCGGGCCAGCCACCGCTCGTACTCGACCTTCTTGTGCCCCAGCTCGTGCGCGGTGTTGATGCCGATGCCGGCCACCACACCGACGGAGATCGCCAGGCCGAGGCGGTCCCACACGTTCAGCTCGTAGGTCGACCACATCCAGCAGGCCAGCACCAGTCCCGCGTACTGGATGGGCAGGAACAAGTACAGGATCCAGCGGTAGTAGCGGTCGTTCTCCAACCACTCGATCAGCTCGTCCGGCGGGTTCTCCCCGTCGGTGCCGATGATCATGTCCAGCAGCGGGATGAGCCCGAACACCACGATCGGAGCCATCCACCAGGCCAGGTGCATCGCCCACGTGCCTTCCCAGCCCTGGTAGGACCACCAGATGAGAAACGGGATGGCAGGGACCACCAGGCCGAGCATCCACGCATACCGCTTGGGGTCGTGCCAGCTCACCTTCTCCTGGCTCGCGTCGTCCTGGCCGGCTTGCCCTGCGCCGTCCGGAACACCTTGACCTGCGGCGACCGATGTCATGCCCACGCCTCCTCGCGTGCTCGCGACCCAGGCGATCTGGGTGTAACTTGAAGTTACAGGTAACGTTGACACGAGACCCCAGTGGTGTCAACAGTGCGACACACGATCGCGGATGTGTAAAGACGGCGTCCGTCAGGCAGACAGGGTGTTCAGCAACCGCGCCAGCTGCCGCCGCTGAGCGGCGTCCAATTTCCCGACGAAGGGCGTCAGCGCGTCGTACACCTCCCGCTGCACCGCGTCCACCAGCTCCCGCCCCTGGTGCGTGAGGGCGACGTCGACGGCCCGGCGGTCGTCCGGCGAGCGACCCCGGATCAGCAGGCCTCGCTTTTCCGCGCGTTCCACCAGCCCGGACATCGTGGACTTGTCGAGGCCGAGAAACGCCGCGAGCTCGGTCATCCGAGACGGGCGGTCGCGCAGGATCCCCAGCACGCGAAGCTGCGTCAACGACAGGTCATGCGCGGCAGCGATCCGTGTCAACACAGCCGTCACTCGGAACGTCGTGCGAACCACGGCCTCCATCAGCTCGTCCATGCCCCGGGATGGTACTTGACATTGTTGGTATTCCCAACCAATATTGTTGGTATTACCAACCTATTGGAGGTCTGATGCACGCCGCCGTCGTCACCGATTTCGCCGCGCCGCCGCAGTACCGCGAGCACCCTGACCCGGTCGCAGAAGGTCCGCACGAGGCGGTCGTCGACGTTCTCGCCGCGCCGCTGCATCGACTGGCGCGCGCTCGGGCAGCCGGCCTGCACTACACCACCACCACCGCGCTTCCACTGGTCCCCGGCGTGGACGCCGTGGTACGGGATCAGGACGGGAAGCTCTGGTACACGATCACCTTCGGCCGGGACGTCGGCACGTTCGCGGAGCGGACGGTGATCGACCGCCGGCTCAGCGTGCCGCTGCCGGATGACGCCGACCCGGTGCGGATCGCCGCGGCGATGAATCCTGCCATGGCGTCGTGGGTAGCGTTGCGGCAGCGCATCTCGTTCCAGGCGGGCGGGCGTGTGCTCGTTCTCGGCGCCACCGGTGTCGCAGGGCGGATGGCCGTGCAGATCGCCAAGCACCTCGGCGCTTCGCATGTCACCGCGGCCGGGCGGAACGCAGCCCGGTTGGCCGAGGTGCGTGCGCTCGGCGCGGATGTCACCGTGACGTTCGACGAGGTCGGCAAGGCCGCCGATGTCGACGTGGTGCTCGACTTCGTGTGGGGTGAGCCCGCCGCTCGGTCGATCCGTGCCGTGGTGGCGTCGAGGACCGATCGGCGCGCCCCGCTGGACTGGATCCACGTCGGATCGGTCGCCGGCCAGGAGTTGACGCTGGACGCCGAGTGGCTGCGCGCCATTCGGCTGCAGGTCAGCGGGAGCGGCATCGGGTCGGTGACCCCGGAGGAATACCTGGCCGAGCTGCCCGGTATCGCCGCTGCCGTGCACGACGGCGCCATCGACGTCCGGGCCCGCGCAGTGCCGCTTGCCGACGTGACCGAGACGTGGAATGCGGCCTTTGACGAGCGCCTCGTCTTCGTGCCGTAGCCGCTAGTCGAACACCACCAGCGACCGGCCGCCGTCGCCGCGAACCAGCCGGTCGAAGGCCTGCGGCGCGTCGGCCAACCCGATCCGGTGGGTGATCAACGCATCGAGGTCGAGCGAGCCGTCGAGCACAGCCTGCGCCAGCACCGGGACGTCCTTGTCGGGGTCGGCGGTGCCGTAGATGGAGCTGCTCAGCGTCCGGCCGAAGTGGAACAGCTCGAGCCCGGTGAAGGAGACCTGGTCGTCGCGGGACCCGAGGCCGAGCGTGACCACCCGGCCGCCGCGACGCGTGCTGGACCACGCCGTGCGGATGGCCGCCGAGCGTCCGACGCACTCGAACGCGACGTCCACTCCCCTGCCCTCGGTCACGGCGCGTACGGCCTTCGGAGCCGCCTTGTCGCTGACGACGAAATCGGTCGCTCCCGCGGTCTTGGCCAGGTCGGCCTTGTCCTCGTTGATGTCCAGCGCCACGATCCGGCCGGCCCCGGCGAGCTTGGCACCGAGGATCACCGACAGGCCGACGCCACCGAGGCCGACCACGGCGACCGTCTGCCCGGGCCGCACATTCGCGTTGTTGCGGACCGCGCCGACCCCGGTCAACACGGCACAGCCGAGCAGGGCGGCTTCCGCCAGCGGCAGTTCGGCAGGCACCGGAATGACCGCGTTCTCGGTGACGAGCACCTCTTCGGCCAGTCCCCCGACGCCCAGCGTGAGGTGGGTGTCGGTGCCGTCCGCGAGCTTGCCGCGGGGCACCGACGCGATGCCCTCGTTGGTCGTGCACAGCCACGGCTCGTCCTGCCGGCAGAACCAGCACTCCCGGCACGGCGGGCTCCAGTTCAGCACCACGTGGTCGCCCGCGCGTACGCGCGAGACACCCTCGCCCACCTCGGTCACCACGCCGGCGGCTTCGTGCCCGAGGATCAGTGGGAACGACGGCGCCAGCACGCCGTTGATCATGGACAGGTCCGAGTGACAGACGCCCGCACCGCGGATCGACACCCGTACGTGTCCGGGTTCCGTCGGGCCCAGGTCGACGTCGGCCAGTTCGAGTTCGGAGTCCACACCGCGAGAGATGAGCGCCTGCACCATGCCCGGCAGGCTACCCGTGAACCGGCGCTTGCCGGAATGTCAGTCGCCGGGTTGCGCGTCCAGCCGCTCGGCCAGGATCTCCGCCAGGTGACGCGACCTGATCCCGGCCAGCTGCTCGAACTGGGTGCGGCAACTGAAGCCGTCGGCGACCACGGCCGTGCCCGGTGGCGTGGCCGCCAACGCGGGCAGCACACCCTGCTCGGCGACCTTGCGCGACACCTCGTAGTGCCCGCGCTCGAAGCCGAAGTTCCCGGCGAGCCCGCAGCACCCGGCGTCCAGCACCGTGGTGTCCGCGCCCGTGGCCTGCAGCAACGCCGCGTCCGGCCCGGCGCCCATGATCGCGTGCTGGTGGCAGTGCACCTGCAGGGCGGCCGGTTCGGCTTCGCCGCCCTTCGGCACCTCCCAGTCCGGCGCGAACTTCGCCAGCAGCTCGGCCAGCGTGTAGGTGTTCTCCGCGAGCAACGCGGCGTTGGGATCGTCGGGCAACAGCTCGGTGGCGTCGGACCGGAACAGAGCCGCGCAGCTCGGCTCCAGCACGAGCATCGGAACACCCGCCGAGACGACCGGCGCCACGGTCTGCAGCGACCGGCGCAGCTTGCGGCGAGCCGCGGGCAGCTGTCCGGTGCTGACCCACGTCAGGCCGCAGCACACCGGGCGGGACGGCAACAGCACCTCGAAGCCTGCCGCGCGCAGCACCTTGACCGCGGCCTCGCCGATGTGCGGCGCGAAGTAGTTGGTGAACGTGTCCGGCCAGAGCAGCACGGATCTACCGGGCGACGACTCGTGGGCGGCGGGCTCGAAGGCCTCGGTGAACGGACGCCGGGCGAACGCGGGCACTTGGCGTTCCGACGCGATGCCGCCCAGTCGCTTGAACAAGCCGCTGATCTTGGACGACATCACCCAGTTGACCAGCCGCGGGGTCTTGGCGGCGACGCGCGCCAGGCGGGGCAGCCAGCCCATCGAGTAGTGCGACGCGGGCCGGATCCGATGCTTGTAGCGCTGGTGGAGGTACTCCGACTTGTAGCTGGCCATGTCGACGCCGACCGGACAGTCGATCTTGCAGCCCTTGCAGGACAGGCACAGATCCAGCGCCTCCCCGACCTCCGGCGACTTCCAGCCCCTGGTGACGGTCTCGCCGAGCAGCATCTCTTGCAACACGCGCGCACGCCCGCGGGTGGAGTCCTTCTCGTCCCTGGTCGCCCGGTAGCTCGGGCACATCACGCCACCCGAGCCGACCCGGCACCGGGCGACGCCGACGCAGCGGTGAACCGCCTGCCCGAGCGACCCGCGGTCGTCGTGCAAGGCCAGCTCGACCCGCGGCGACTTCCGCCACTCGTGGTGCATGCGCAGGTCGTCGGCCACCCCGGCGGGCTCGACGATCACGCCGGGGTTGAGCCTGCCTCGCGGGTCCCAGATCGCCTTGAACTGACCGAACGCCCGGATCAGCTCCTGGCTGTACATCGCGGGCAGGTGCTCCGACCGCGCCCGGCCGTCGCCGTGCTCGCCGGACAGCGCGCCGCCGTGTTGCACCACCAGCTCGGCCGCGGCCGCCATGAAGCGCTGGAAGTGCGCGACGCCACCGTCGGACCGCAGATCGAAATCCAGCCGGACGTGCAGGCAGCCTTCGCCGAAGTGGCCGTACACGACGCCTTTCAGGCCGAACTCGTCGAGCAGCTTGTGGAAATCACGCAGGTAGCCGCCGAGGTTCTTCGGCGGAACCGCGGCGTCCTCCCAGCCGGGCCAGGACAGCACGCCGTCGACCGAGCGGGTGGCCAGACCCGAGCCGTCCTCCCGGATCTTCCACACCGTGCGCCGCACGTCGGGATCGGCGACCACGCGAACATCCAGCACTCCGTCGATGGCCCGGAGGTCCCGGACGATCTCCTCGACTTCCCACGCCGCGGCGTCCACGTCGATCAGCAACCACGCCGAGCCTTGCGGCAACACGCCGTCCGGCACCGCATCCGGCCGCCGATCGCGCAGCACGTCGAGGATCCGATCGTCCATGCCCTCGCAGGTCAGCGGCTTCTTCTCGAGGATCGCCGGGACCGCGTCCGCCGCCGCGACGGAGTCGGCGAAGCCGGCCACGATCAGCCGCTGGCACTGCGGCAGCGGCACCAGCTTGACCTTCGCCGCCAGGACGATGACGCAAGTTCCCTCGCTGCCGACGACCGCCCGTGCCACGTTGTAGCCGTTCTCCGGGAGCAGGTGGTGCAGCGCGTAACCGGACACCTGGCGGGCGAACCGGCCGAGCTCGGTGCGCAGGGCCGCCCGGTGCTCGTCGGCGAGCGCCCGCAGCGCCGCATGGATGCGTCCTTCGCGTCCGCCGCGGCTGATCACCTCGTCCAGCTCGGCCGGGGACAGCGACTTGAGCGTCATCCGCGTGCCGTCGTAGCAGAGGACGTCCAGCTCGAGGATGTTGTCCGACGTCTTGCCCCACGCCACCGAGTGCGAGCCGCACGCGTCGTTGCCGATCATTCCCCCGATCGTGCAGCGCGCGTGCGTCGACGGGTCGGGGCCGAACCGCAGGCCGTGCTCGGCCAGGACGGCGTTCAATGCTCCCGGCACCACGCCCGCCTCGACGCGCGCCGTCCGCTGCTGAGGGTCGATCTCGAGGATCCGGTTCATGTGGCGGGACAGCTCGATCACCACACCCGAGCCGACGGCGTTGCCGGCGATCGACGTGCCACCCCCGCGTGTGGTGATCGGGACGTCGTGAGCTGCGCACACCTCGACGGCGGCAGCCACGTCGTCGGCGTCGAGCGGGAACACGACACCGAGCGGCACTTTGCGGTAGTTCGAGGCGTCGGAGCTGTACTCGGCGCGGCGTCGAGCGGAGAAATCCACCTCGCCACGGACGGCAGCAGTCAGCGCGTGAGCAAGTTCGGAGTGCAACATCGCGGTTCAGTCTGCCGCGCTACACCGGATTCGCAACAGCCCGCAAACGCTGCGTGCCTGCCCGAGTGGCCAGCGAGTGCGCGTGCCGGGCCGGACTGTCCGGATCTTCCCGATCCGCCACGTAGTACCAGTCACACTGGGTGCGCTCCGCGGTCACGTCCAGCACGGCGTAGCCATGCGAATCCATCTCGGCGTACTTCAGGTGGCGGTTGAGCGTGCGAGCTGCGGTTTCCACCGGCAGCGACGCGGTGCGCGGCGGTACTCCGGCGATGTCGTCCAGATTGTCCGAGGTCACCGAGGTGACCACGAATTCCGTGGCCACGGTCGGCGACAGCGGATACAAGCCCGCGTCGACCGGGATCTCCGCGCCGAACGACATGTGGATGTCGCCGGTGAGGAACACCGTGTCGCGGACGCCCTCGGTACGCAGCTGGTTGACGATCTGCCGCCGCTCGTACTGGTAGCCGTCCCACTGGTCGAAGTTGATCGGCAGGCCGTCCTCGGGCAGCAGCCCGACCAGGTCGGCCAGCGGCTTGCCGAGGATGCGCGGGACCGGCGGGATCGCCAGCGGGGCGAACATCACCGACGTGCCCACCAGCTTCCACTGCGCCTCGCTGCGCAACGCCCGCTGCAGGAAGGCCAGTTGCTCGCTGCCCGCCATGACCTGGTCCGGATCGTCGGCACGCCCCAGCTGGTCGTAGCCCAGTTGTTCGGCCCGGTAGCTGCGCAGGTCCAGCATGATCAGCTCTGCGAGCGAGCCGAACCGCAAGCTCCGGTAGATCACTCCGCCCGGCCCGAGCCGGATCGGCATCCACTCGCGGTAGGCCTGCTTGGCGGCCGCTCGCCGCTCGGCCCACGTGCCTTCTTCGCCTTCGGTGTGGTTGCCGGCACCGCCCGACCATGTGTCGTTGGCCGTCTCGTGGTCGTCCCACGTGACGATCCACGGGCAGTCGGCGTGCAGAGCCTGCAGGCTCGGATCCGTTTTGTACTGCGCATGCCGCCGCCGGTAGTCGGACAACGTGACCATCTCGTGCGGCGGGTCGTGCGGGCGGAACGTGCCGTACTCGTTCGGCCCGTACTCGTAGAGGTAGTCGCCCAGGTGCAGCATCGCGTCGAGGTCGCCGCGTTCGGCCAGCCTGCGGTACGGGGCGAAGTGTCCGGCCTGCCAGTTCGCGCAGGACGCCATGCCGAACCGCAGCCGCTGCGGTTGCTCGCCTGCGGCCGGGGCGGTCCGCGTTCTCCCGGTCCGCGAGAAGCTGCCCTGGTAGCCGAAGCGGTAGAAGTAGTCGGTGGCGGGTGTCAGGCCTGCGGCATCGATCTTGACCGTGTGGTCCCGCTCCGGGCCGGTGACGAACTCACCCCTGCGGACCACGCGGGTGAAGTCCGGGTCGGTGGCGATCTGCCAGGTCACCGTGACCCGTGGTCCGCGACCCGAGCCGGGAGTCGCGTCGTCGGTCGGCGTCACCCGGGTCCAGAGGATGACGCGGTCCGGGAGGGGATCACCGGAGGCCACGCCGTGGCGGAAGGCGTCCGATTCCGCTCGCGCGGAAGGAAGACTCAGCGCGGGCAACACCAGAGCGGCCGCACCGCCTGCTCGGATGACCGAGCGCCTGCGCACGAGGTGGGACTGGGAATCGCTGGCAGTATGCGTTGTCTCGGGCACGGCTCATTCAACTGCGAGCTCGGCGATCGGGTACGCCGGTTCGGGCAAGATCACCGAAAAGTCGGCCGAAAGTCTGCATAGTTGGGCCCGCCCCGGCGGGGAAAATCCGGATACGCGTGTATCCGAAACGCTCGCGGATTTGTCACGATTGATAAGTCAAAGGGTGAAACAGGTCACTACCAGCCCCTAGTCTGCAGGGGCCGGTGGGAGCCGGCGTTCGCATCCTCCGAGCTGGGAAGGCCAACGATGACCAGAACTGGCGACATCACGCTGACACACCAGAGTGGCAAACAGGTGCGGACGCTGACGGAAGCGTTCCAGGAAACCGCTCGGCTGCGGCCATCGGCGGTGGCGTTGCGGACGCCGGGAGACAAGGTCGCGATCACGTGGCGGGAGTACGCCGAGCAGGTGCGCAAACTGGCCGCAGGCTTCGCCGCCCTGGGCGTGGGGCGCGGTGACACCGTCGGCGTGCTGCTGACCAACCGGCCGGAGTTTCATCTGGTCGACACGGCTGCGTTGCACCTGGGTGCGACGCCGTTCTCGATCTACATCACCTCGTCTCCGGAACAGATCAGCTACCTGTTCGGCAATGCCGAGAACAAGGTGGTGGTCACCGAGCAGCGGTTCCTCAAGACCATCCAGTCCGCGCAGTCGGAGGTCGAGCACGTCGTGGTGGTCGACGGCGACTCCGGCGACGGCACGCTGACCCTGGACGACGTGATCGAGCGGGGCGCGGAGGACTTCGACTTCGAGGCCACATGGCAGGCCGTCAAGCCGTCCGACCTGGCCACGTTGATCTACACGTCCGGCACCACCGGCCCGCCGAAGGGGGTGGAGATCACCCACGCGAACCTGATGGCCGAGGCGGAGTCGATCGTCCACCTGACCAAGGTGGGCCCGGACGACCGGATCACGTCGTATCTGCCGCACGCCCACATCGCGGACCGGATGACCGCGCACTACTCGAACCTGCTGATGGGCGTGCAGGTCACCACGGTCGACGATCCGCGGGCGATCGCGCAGGCGCTGCCGGACACCCGGCCGACGGTGTGGCTGGGCGTGCCGCGGGTGTGGCAGAAGCTCAAGGCGGGGGTGGAGGCCAAGCTGGCCGCCGAGGAAAGCCCGATCAAGAAGAAGCTGGCCGCATGGGCACTGGACGTCGGCATGAAGACCGCCAAGCTCAAGCTCGACGGCAAGAGCGTGCCATTGCCGCTGCAGGCTCAGCACCAGCTGGCGGACAAGCTGGTGCTCAGCAAGGTGCGGTCCGCTCTGGGCTTCGATCAGCTCCGGCACGGCATCAGCGGTGCGGCCGCCATCCCGGAGGAGACGCTGTACTTCTTCTGGGGCCTGGGCATCCCCGTCTACGAAGTGTGGGGCATGTCGGAGAACTGCGGCGGCGCCACCTCCAACGTCGCGGGCGCCAACCGCGTCGGCACGGTGGGCAAGCCGATGTACGGCATCGAGGTCTCGCTGGCCGAGGACAACGAGCTGCTCATCCGCGGCGCGGTGGTGATGCGCGGCTACCGCAAACAGCCGGACAAGACCGCCGAGGCGATCGACTCCGACGGCTGGCTGCACACCGGTGACATCGGCTCCATCGACGAGGACGGCTACGTGCGCATCGTCGACCGCAAGAAGGAGCTGATCATCAACGAGGCCGGCAAGAACATGTCGCCGACCAACATCGAGAACGCGATGAAGGCCGCCTCGCCGCTGATCGGTCAGGTGGTGGCGATCGGCGACAATCGGCCGTACATCACCGCGCTGGTGGTGCTCGACCCCGAAGCCGTGCAGGCGAAGAAGGACGATTTCGGACTCACCGAGCTCGCGCCGTCCGCGGTGGTGGAGAACGAGAAGGTGCGCGCGGCGGTGACCGCGGCCATTCGGGAAGGCAACAAGAAGCTGTCCCGGGTCGAGCAGATCAAGCGGTTCACGATCGTGCCGCAATTCTGGGAGCCCGGCGGGGACGAAATCACGCCTACCATGAAGCTGAAGCGCAAGCCGATCGCGGAGAAATACGCGGCAGACATCGAGGCCCTGTACTCGACGCCGGCCGGCCCCGCGGTGATCGATCTCGGCTGACGTCGAGTGGGAGGGCTCCGCGCGGGTCGAGCCGGAGCCCTCCCGCTCGCGCGTCCGCCACGGCCCAGCGGGAGGATGTCGCATGATCCGGGTGTTTCTGGTCGACGACCACGAGGTGGTCCGCCGCGGGGTGGCGGACATGCTGGAGTCGGACGCGGAGCTGACCGTCGTCGGCGAAGCGGCCACGGCCGCGCAAGCGCTGGCCCGGATTCCCGCGCTCAAACCGGACGTGGCGGTGCTGGACGTCCGGCTCCCCGACGGCAACGGCGTGGAGTTGTGCCGGGAACTGCGCTCGTCGATGCCGGAACTGCACTGCTTGATGCTGACGTCCTACACCGACGAGCAGGCCATGCTGGACGCCATCATGGCGGGCGCGAGCGGCTACGTGATCAAGGACATCAAGGGCATGGACCTGGTCCGTGCGGTGCGCGACGTGGCCGGCGGTCGCTCGTTGCTGGACAACCGCGCGGCCAGCGCGTTGATCACCAAACTGCGTTCGGACACCAAGCCGGAGGGCCCGCTGGCCTCGCTCACCGAGCGTGAACGAACATTGCTCGAGCTGATCGGGGAAGGATTAACCAACCGCCAGATCTCCGAGCGGATGTTCTTGGCGGAGAAGACGGTGAAGAACTACGTCTCCCGGCTGCTCACCAAACTCGGAATGCAGCGCCGCACCCAGGTCGCGGTGCTCGCCGCGAAGCTGCGCAACCAGGGCCGATGAGCGGCCATGGTCCCCGCGTGGTTGGGGACTTTTTGCCCTTTCAGTGACTTGGCGCCGCTGAGAACATCGTTCTCGAGGAGGTCGGGAATGCCTACTACCAGCGAAGCCGAGCTTCTGAAGACGGTCCAGCATTACAAGACGCTGAGTGAGCAGTTGCAGCACGCGTTGGAGAGCCGGATCGCCATCGAACAAGCCAAGGGGATTCTTTCCGAGCGTTACCGCATCGGTGTCGACGAGGCGTTCCAGTTGCTTCGCTCGTACTGCCGCTCGCACAACCTCAAGATCGCCGATGCCGCGCGGGCGTTGACCGTCCGTCCTGACACATCGGCAGCGGCGACACCAGCTGGTCACGCAGTAGCCTGATCGCGTACCACCAGCTGGCCCGGCACCTGTGCCGGGCCAGTGTCATGACTGGGGGTTGTCACCTGGGGGTCTTCACCACGTGATCTCGGCGCATCGCGCCGCGGCGCTGCGCGGCTCCACCTGCATCGTGGCGTGCTCGATGTGGAAGTCCTCGGCCAGCACGTGCTGCGCCTGCGCCAGGACGTCGGCGCTGTCGGCGTCGTCGTCGATGGTCAGGTGAGCCGAGGCCACCTCCATTCCGGACGTGAGCGTCCAGATGTGCAGGTCGTGCACGTCGGCCACGCCGTCGATGCCTTCGAGCCTGCCTGCGACTTCCTGCACGTCGATCCGTTCCGGGGCGTGCTGGAACAGGATGCGCAGCGAGCGCTTCGCCAAGCCGACGGCTCGCGGCAGCACGAACAGCGCAAGTGCGACACCGATGATCGGGTCCGCGTAGCGCCAGCCGGTGAGCAGGATGACGGCCCCGCTGATCAGCACGCCCACCGAGCCGACGAGGTCGGCGAGCACCTCGAGGTACGCGCCGCGCACGCTGAGGCTTTCCTGCGCTCCGGAGCGGAGCAGGAGGAAGGCCACGACGTTGGCCACCAGCCCGGCGACGGCGGTGAGCAGCACGGGCAGGCCCGGCACAGCAGGAGGTGCGCTGAACCTGCTGATCGCCTCGTACAGCACGTAGCCGGCGACGGCGAACAGCAGCGCGGCGTTGACCAGCGCGGACAGGACCTCACCGCGGTACATGCCGAACGTGCGGGTCCACGAAGGCTTGGCGGTGCGCGCCAGGACGATGGCCACCAGCGCCATGCCGATGCCGAACACGTCGGTGAACATGTGCGCGGCGTCGGAGAGCACGGCAAGCGATCCGGTCAGCACACCGACGACCACTTCCAGCACCATGAACACCAGGCCGATACCGAACGCCGCCATCAGGCGCTTGAGGTAACGCCCCGACGCGTGCTCGGGCCGCGCCGGTCCGTGCTGGTGGGCCACTACATCTCCCTCTCCGCTTGCTGATGCGAGATATCCCGTCCTGACGGTCGCAGACACATTGTCACATGCGCATGTGTTCACACAATGTTCGTGGCGTCGTGATGCCGACCGCGTGACAAGCCCGCCGAGGCCGTACGCTAGGCTTGCTTCCAGCACACCACACAGGTGATTGCCCTCGTAGCTCAGTGGATAGAGCACTGCCCTCCGGAGGCAGGTGTCGCAGGTTCGAATCCTGCCGAGGGCGCCCCAGGAACTCGGCCCCGACCATCGGTCGGGGCCGTTGTCGTTTCTCCCGTCAGCCCCCGGCCGCACCCAGCCGTCTACGCCTATCTCCGTGCAATGCGCGTGCAGCTGATGAGCACCTTTCCGCCTACCGCGCTACTTGGTAGTTCCGCGCGCGGGATCAGCAGCGATTGCTTTGATCGCACGCACGTCGGCTTCTGCGCAGACATCCGGCTTCAGCGACTCCACGATCGGCGGGGACGACCGGGTCGTACAGCCGATCCGACCTCCGCCAGAGCAGTACGCCGGGCTCGTCGGGCTACCCCCGAACCCCTGCCACCCGGGCGAGCGCCAAGGCTTGGACCAGCACTTCGGTGTAGCGCTCGGCGCGCCATGCAGCTCGGGGTCGAGGTTCTTCGCCCATCACCTCCCCGTCCTGCACTGAGCGGCATAGGTCCCGAAGTCGGACGAGGCTTCTTGCATGTCCGGCAGGGCTTCCTCGAGCTCGGCCGTCGGCTCGTCGATGGTTCCTTTCCGGATTGCCGTACCGCCGAGCACGAGCGCTCGACTCTTGACATCGATGACGTCCTCAGCAGCGCTGATCGCCGCCAAGCACGCAGCCGGGGCGGAATTGCTCACGTTGCCGACCCCCGCACCGGCCAAGAAGGTGAGCACCGCGATGGCGACAGCCGCCGTCCTGCCGATCGTCTTCCGCTGCTGCTCAGTCACCGCTGCATCTCCTTCGCGAGCTGCCCTGGGTCGGCGTAGCGCACTTGCTCGTTTGCCGGCTTCTCCGTAGTTCCTCGGTTACTGGTTTGCCGGTTGATGGATTTCTGTTACGCAAACCGTGGCCGGCGGACTCGGCCGCCGCGGCCCGCAGGGGTGCGCCTGGCTCTCCCGAAGGTGCGCGGACACCTCGACTCCGCACACGCCCCTGGCGCCGACTCCTTCTGCCCATCGCAAGCGCCAACCGAGCCACCACCCTCCACCCCAGCCGAGCGCGCCCCGATGATCGCGACAAAACAGACGCTATTGCGCCATGCAGAATCTTGTGGTTCGCACATACCGCATGACGGTAAACTTCCGCTACCCTTACCGCGACGTGGCGGGGAGGGGGCGAGCGGAGGTGACAGCCGTGAGGACGCACACTCGTCTCGAAGCGGACGGCCTGCACTCGAGCGCGCAGGAACCTTTCCCCGACGGAGTCGAACCACTGCGGCGATTCGGCCGCCTGCACACGCGGGACGTCGACGAGGCGCAGAGCGTCGTCTCGGAAGTCTTCGAGCCGCACTCGCTGCGCCCGCTGGAATCCACGCCGTTGAACGCTCGCATGAACGCCGTCCAGACCGGCGACGTCACGATCGGCTACCTGACCTACGGCCTGCCGACCCGGATTCGGCTCCCCGCCAACGACCGCTGGTACCACGTCAACGTGACGCTGCGCGGCGGAAGCCGGGTCAGCCGCAGCGATGGCGCCACTGCCGTCACCGCAGGCAGGCGGGGCGCCGCGATCTTGCTGCCGCATCGCGAGCAACGCATCCACTGGGACGCCGACACCGAGCAGCTGGCCATCCGAATACCTCGTGACCCGCTCGAGGACCACCTGGCCACGTTGCTCAACCGCAGCAGCCGTCGATCACTGGATCTCGACCTGGCGGTGGACCTGACCACGCCCGACGGGCAGAGCCTGCTGCGCGCCTTGGAGTACACCACGACCGAGTGGGACACCAACGGCGTGCTGACGCGCAGCGCGGCCGCTCGACGTCACCTCGAGCAACTGGTTCTCACGAGCCTGTTGATGGCAGCAGGTGGACCCCACCGGCAACTGCTGGACGAACTCGGCCCCGGCCCCGCGGACTTCGTCGCCCGCACCAAGGAGTACATCCACGAACACGCGCGATCCCTGCCGACCCTGTCGGATCTGCTGCGGGTGGCGGGCGTGAGCGCACGAACGCTGCAGACTCGCTTCCGCGAAGAAGTCGGGGTCGGCCCGATCCAATACCTGCGCGAGGTGCGGTTGCGCCGGGTGCACGAGGCGCTGCGGCATCCCACGCCGGAAACGAACGTCACCGACGTCGCGATCGAGTGGGGCTTCTACCACCTGGGCCGGTTCGCCGACCAGTACCGACAGCGGTACGGGGAATCTCCGTCCGCCACGCTCCGACGCGCACGGGCCCGGATGGCGTGACGCCACCCGGGCCCGGCGCGCGACGAGGCCGGCGCCCCGGGAAGGAACGCCGGCCCGCGCAACACATCAGCCCATCGTCTGCACGATGTGTTTGAACTCCTGGAACTCCTCGACGGCGCGATGCCCGTTGAGCCGTCCCAGGCCACTCTGCTTGAATCCGCCCTCTTCGAACTGATCCATCACCACCGCCCAGGCGTTCACCCAAACCGTTCCCGCCTCGAGCGCATCCGCCATGCGCAAACCGCGCGCGCCATCAGCCGTCCAGACGGACGCGGCCAGGCCGTACTCCGTCGCGTTCGCCCGGGCGATCGCATCCGCCTCGTCGGTGAACACTTCGAACGTCGCCACCGGTCCGAACAGTTCCTTCTGCACCAGCGGGGACTTCACGGAGGTGACCTCGTACAGCGCGGGACGGAAGTACGCGCCCGCCGCCAGTTCGGGCTCTTCCGGCACGCCACCTTCGACGAGCACCCCAGCGTCGGTGGCGTGGGTGGCCAGGGTCTGCGCGAGGCGATCACGGGCCGCCTTGTCGATCATCGGCCCCATCTGGGAGTTCTCGTCGTCACCCGGCCCGACCACGACGTCGCTCAGCGCGCCGACCAGGCGGTTGCGCACCTCCTCGGCCACGTCCGCATGCACCAGCACCCGGCTTCCGGTCATGCAGAACTGACCGGCGAACGTGGTGATGCCCGCGACGATCGTCCCGACGGCCTTGTCCAGGTCGGCGTCCGGGAAGACGATCATGGGCGTCTTGCCGCCCAGCTCGAGCGACAGCCGCTTCAGGTTGGCTGCCGCGTCGGCGGCGATGACGCGGCCGACCGCGGTACTGCCGGTGTAGCTGATGGCGGGCACGTCCGGCGAGGACACCAGTAGCTTGGCGCCGTCGCTGCCCGACTCGGTGACGATGTTGAGCACACCGGCCGGCAACGACGGGCAGGCGGCCAGCAGTTCGGCCAACCTGCCGTTGGTCAGCGCGGTCTGCGCGGCCATCTTCACCACCGCCGTGCACCCGGCCGCGAGCGCGGGCGCGAACGACCGCACCGCCAGGACCACAGGCGAGTTCCAGGGCACGATCACCCCGGCGACCCCGATCGGCTCGCGAACCAGCGTGGACAGCACCCCGGCGGTGGCCTGATCACCGCGACCACTGCCGGTCAACGCCTGCGCCGCGTAGTAGCGCAGTTTGGACGGCGTCAGGCTCAGCTCGAAGTGGGCCTCCGGCAGGATCTTGCCGTTCTCCCGGGCCAGCAGCAGCGCCAACTCGTCGGTGGCGGCTTCGATGGCGTCCGCCATCTCGTTGAGGACTTTGGCGCGCAGTTGCCGGTCCTTCCGCCACGACGTCTCGGTGAAGGCCCGGCGCGCGGCGTCGATCGCCTCTTGCATCACGGCGGCGTCGCCGTCGTGGTACTCCCCCAGCGGCTCCCCGGTGGCGGGCGCGTACGAGGTCGCCACGGCACCGGCGGCTCGCCACCGACCGTCGACGTAGTGGGCCACCGGCCCGCTCCGGGTCTGCGACGGTGCGGTCGATTCATCGATTGCAGTCATGGGTGCTCCGAGGGGGTGTCAGTTCCGTTGCTTCCGCGCGTAGCGGACGGTCAGTGGGTCGGGGCCGAACTCCAGCCCCGACAGCCGTTCGGCCAGGTGGACCACCTGGTCGACACACTCGGCCAGCTCGTCCTGGGCCTCTTGCGGCACGACTTCGTCCTTGAACGTGCTGTCGACGAAGAACGCGGCATTGGGTGCGCCGATCGCACCGAACCAGGACAGCAGGTCCCGCAGGTGCCGTTCGGCGGACAGGAAGTGGTGCGGGGCGGCGCCGACGGTGAGGATGGCCACCGGGGTGTTCCGGAGCGCCTCGTTCGGCAGCATGTCGAACAGCAGCTTCAACGTGCCGGGGATCGAGGCCCGGAAGACCGGGCTGGCCACCAGCACCGCGTCGGCGGCCGCCACCGCCTCGACGTCGCCGGCGTCCCACAGGCCGACCACGGGATTGTCGGTGGGCCTGCTGGCCAAGCGCTGCACCTGCCATCCGTCGCGTTGCCGGACATGGTCCTCGGCGATGCCCATCGCCCTGGCCAGCTTGCCGGGCGGCGTGGGGCTGCCGTAGATCGAAACGAAACGCACCGTCAACTCACCTTCTTGAACTCGCCACGGAAGAACAGCAGCGGCTCCGCCTCGCGGACCACGGTCATCTCCTCGACGGCGGCGACCACGATCAGGTGATCGCCACCGTCGAGCTCATTGGCCAGCCGGCAGTCGACATAGGCCAGCACGCCGTCCGGGATCGGGTGGCCGGCGCTCGACTCCGACCACGAAAGACCGGCGAACTTGTCGCCGCCGCGGCGCGCCAGGGCGAGCGCGACCTCCTCGTGGTCGGCGGCCAGGAAACTGACCGCGAACCGCCCGACCTCGCGGATCCGCGGCCACGTCGTCGAACTGCGTTGCACGCTCAACATCGCCAGTTGCGGGTCGAGCGAGAGCGCGCTGAACGACTGGCAGGCAAACCCCACCGGTTGGCCGGCGGCCACGGACGTCACCGCGGTGACGCCCGTGCAGAACCGCCCGAAGACGTCCTTGTAGCGGCGGACGTCGCGGTCACGGTCGGAGTCGGTCAGTGCCGAGCGCATGGCCATGGCGGTCACTGACGCAATCCGGCCTGCCGCATCAACGGCATGATCTCCTCGCCGAAGTACGGCAGCTCCTCGGCGTAGTCGAGGAAGCCGACCATCATGCCGTTCACGCCCGCCTTGTTCAGCTCGATCATCTGGTCGACGATCTGCTCCGGCGTGCCGATCAGCGGGTAGCCGCCGTAGCCGAGGATGAACCGCTCCTGCAGCTTCTTGACCTTGTCGAACGAGCCGCTCTCGGTGCCCAGCCCGCTGGAGACCATCGCGGCGACCTCCCAGTCACCCTTCTGAAGGATGTGGTCGAGCAGCTGCTTGGTCTCTTTCTCCGTCGGCCGGCTGACGATGTTGCCGTAGCCGAGGATGCCGAGGTCACGGCCCTGCTCCCGAGCGATGTTGCGCACCCGGGTGGACGTCTCGTTGGCCTCCTCGGGCGAGGCGAACGCGATGAAGTTGAACTCGCACTCGCGCGCGCAGAACTCCAGGCCCGCGGGCGAGTTACCCGCGTTGACCAGCACCGGCCACGGCTTCTGGATCGGCTTCGGATCGCTCATCGCGTCCTTGATCTCGAAGAACTCGCCCTGGAAGTCGACCCGCTCCTGGGTCCACATCCGCTTGCAGATCTCGATCCACTCGGAGCCGTAGCGGTACCGCGCGTCGTGCTCACGCTGCGTGCCGCCGAACATCTCCATCTCGGCCTTGTACCAGCCCATCGTCATGTTCAGGCCGAAGCGGCCGCCGGAGATGTGGTCGACCGTGACCGACTCCTTGGCGGCGACGATCGGGTGCTTGGTCGGCACGTGCGTGGTGGAGAACACCATGATGTTCTCGGTCGCCTGCGCCAGGCCTGCGGCCCAGGTGTGCGTCTCGAAGTTCTCCCCGTTGAAGTTCGTCTCGCCACCCATGCCGCGGTAGCGGGCAACCGGCAACATCGCTTCGAAGCCCAGCTGGTCGGCGAGCTTGGCGATCTTCTCGGTGTGCTCCCAGGTGAGCTCGTAGGTGGTCTCGGCGTGCGTGGCCATCAGGCCGTGGCTGCAGTTGGAGCCGAAAATGCCCAGCTTCATGGCGTTGTCGTTGTACATCGCCACACCGCTGTCCTTGCGCGCCTGCACTAGCTCGTCGTACGGGATGGTGGGCGGGTTGGATGTCGCCGTCGTCATCGAACCTCCAGGTCAGTGCCAGAGCGCCACACCGGGCGCGGCTGTTGTGGACGCCACCGTAGGAAGCCGGGCGCGGCCGGACTATCCGCCGGACGCAACGCGGTGTCCGCTTCGCGCAAACCACTTCCCCACCGCCAGGACACCCCCTAGATTCCTGATCACACACAAAGCGCGTCGAAGCTTTGCGCACAGCGCAATCCGATGCCGGTTGATCCGCCCCTCCACCGACGAGCGAGGTAGTTGACGACCATGTCCCTGACCGACGACGAGGAGCTCCGTCGAGAGTCCGTCGAGGACGCCATGCAGCCCCCGGACAGCCCGGAGCTGCGCCGGCTGTATGCCGACTACGACAGCCACCACCTGGTGCCGCTGTGGACGCAGATCGGCGACCTGATGCCGCACGAACCCGCTCCCGCGGCACGGCCGCATGTGTGGCGCTGGACCGAGCTGTACCCGTTGGCGCAGCGGGCCGGCGACCTGGTGCCGGTCGGCCGCGGCGGCGAGCGCCGGGCGATCGCGCTGGCGAACCCCGGCCTGCAGGGCAAGCCGTACATCTCCCCCACGCTGTGGGCGGCGATCCAGTACCTCGGCCCGCGCGAAACCGCACCGGAGCATCGCCACTCGCAGAGCGCGTTCCGGTTCGTGGTCGAAGGCGAAGGCGTGTGGACGGTCGTCAACGGCGATCCGGTGCGGATGTCCCGCGGTGATCTGCTGCTGACCCCGGGCTGGCACTTCCACGGCCACCACAACGAGACCGACCACCCGATGGCGTGGATCGACGGGCTGGACATCCCGCTGGTGCACTACCTGGACGCCGGTTTCTTCGAATTCGGCAGCAACCGGGTCACCGACGACGCCACCCCCAATCTGTCGCGCGCGGAACGCGCCTGGTGCCATCCCGGGCTGCGGCCGGTCTCTCAGCTGCGCGGCACGGTCGCCAGCCCGGTGACCGCCTACCGCTGGGAGCACACCGACGCCGCGCTCACTCAGCAGCTGTTGCTGGAAGAAGAAGGAGACCCCGCGACCGTGGCGCCGGGCCACGCGGCGGTGCGCTTCGTGAACCCGACGACCGGCGGCGACGTCATGCCGACCATCCGGGCCGAGTTCCACCGGCTCCGCGCGGGCACGTCCACGGCGACCCGGCGCGACGTCGGCTCGTGCGTCTACCAGGTCTTCGACGGCCGCGGCGCGATCACGATCGCCGGCGAGACCACCCAGCTGGAGATCGGTGACCTGGTGGTGGTGCCGTCCTGGGTCCCGTGGTCGCTGCGAGCGGAGACGACGTTCGACTTGTTCTCGTTCTCCGACGCCCCGGTCATGGAACGACTCCACCTTGCCCGCACCCACATCGAGGAGGACGACGCGTGAAGCTCGCGACCCTGCGTACGCCCAACGGGACTGCCGCAGTCCGGGTCGAGGACGACAAGGTGGTCGAGCTCGGTTTCCGCGACGTCGGCGAGCTGCTCCGCGACGGCGGCCTCTCGGCGGCGTCGGCCGACGGCACCGAGCATCCGCTGACCGGCAGCGAGTTCGCCCCGGTGGTCTGCCTGCCGGGCAAGATCGTGTGCGTCGGGCTCAACTACCGCAACCACATCCTGGAGATGGGGCGGGAGCTGCCCGAACACCCCACCCTGTTCGCCAAGTACGCCGACGCGCTGACCGGCCCGTTCGACGACATCGCGCTGCCACCCGAATCGGACGCGGTGGACTGGGAGGGCGAGCTCGCACTGGTCATCGGCTCCACCGTGCGGCGCGCTCGCGGCGACGAGGCCCGCGCGGCCATCGCCGGCTACACGGTGATGAACGACGTGACGATGCGGGACTTCCAGTACCGCTCCCCGCAGTGGCTGCAAGGCAAGACCTGGGAGGCGTCGACCCCACTCGGCCCGCACCTGGTCACTCCCGACGCGCTGGCCGACGACGCCTGGCTACGGACGTACGTCGACGACGTCGAGGTGCAGGCGGCCCCGATCTCGGACTTGGTCTTCGACCCGGTCGCCCTGGTCGAGTACGTCTCCACCATCACCACTCTGCGACCCGGCGACGTCATCGCGACCGGGACGCCAGGCGGTGTCGGTCACGCCCGCAAACCCGCGACCTACCTGCGGGAAGGGGCGACGCTGCGCACTCGGATCGACGGGGTCGGCGAGATCGTCAACCGGGTGGTGCGCGAGGCGCCATGAGCACATCGGAACTGACGGCGGCCCGCGCGGCCCTGCGGGAGCGTCAAGGCTCCGGGGCCCGGTACGACTCCCCCGCCGCGCCCGCGCGCGAGCTCGAGTGGGCCCGACGGGGTACCGCGTACTTCGCACGGGTGCTGAGCCAGACCAGCGACGCCGAGCTGCGCAGGCCCAGCGCACTGCCCGGCTGGTCCAAAGCCGCGCTGGTCGCCCACGTCGGCTACAACGCGCGGGCGCTCACCAGGCTGTGCGAGTGGGCGCGCACCGGTGTCCGCAACCCGATGTATTCGTCCCCCGAAGCCCGGATGGCGGAGATCCGCCGCGGGGAGAGTTTGCCGCCCCGGGCGCTGCGGCACCTGGCCCACCACGCCGCGATTCACCTCGACGTCGAATGGCGCGATCTCGACGCCGCCGCCTGGGACGCGTCCGTGGTGACCGCGCAGGGTCGCACCGTGCCGGCGCGCGAGACCGTGTGGATGCGCACCCGGGAGGTGTGGGTGCACGCCGCCGACCTGGGCGGCAGCTTCCGCCGGTTCCCGCGCGAAGTTCTCGACGCACTCCTGAAGGACGTGGTTACTGTCTGGGAGCGACGTGACTGCGTGCCCGACTTGCAGGTGCACCTGGTGGACCAGGACCGGACGGTGACGATCGGTGACGGCGGCCCGACGGTCGCCGGATCCACCGCGGATGTGGTGCGGTGGATGACCGGCCGAGGTGCGGTCCGACTCGACACCGACGGCTTCGATCTGTCGGGCCTGCCGCCGTGGCTGTGATCGATCCCTAGGGTGTAGTCGTGCACCCGAAGGAGAACTCGTACCGGGTCGAATCGGTCGACCGCGCGATGCTGCTGCTTGCCCTGGTGCTCGACCGCGGCGAGCTCAGTGCCACCGAGGCCGCGACCAGGCTCGGGGTGGCGCCCTCGACCGCGCACCGGATCCTCACCACGATGCGGGACCGCGGCTTCCTGTCCCAGGACGACCGTCGGCTGTACCACCCGGGTCCGATGCTCGTCCGGGCCAGGAATTTCGGGACCGACCACGCGAGCATGATCGAACTGCTCCGCCCGGTGCTCCACCGGCTGTACGCCAGCGTGGACGAGACCGTTCACCTGATGACCCTGGTCGGTACCGATGTGCGCTTCATCGACGGCATCGAGGGAACGCACGGCCTGCGCGTCGGCCTGCGCACCGGAATGTTGGTACCCGCCTACTGTTCCTCCGGGGGCAAAGCGATGCTCGCCGCTCTGCCCGACACCGAGGTTCGTGCACTGCACGCGGGCGGTCTGCGTCCGTGGCCGGCCACCACGATGACGTCGGTCGAGGACCTGCTCGGCGATCTGGCTCGGGTGCGCGCGGCGGACGGCGTCGCGTACAACATCGAGGAGAGCGAGAAAGGCGTCTCGGCGCTCGGGGTGGCCGTCCTGGCACCGGACGACACGCCGCTCGTGGGTATCGCCGTCGCCATCCCGTCGGCCCGGTTCGACGACGTCAAGGACGGCGTCGTTCCGCGACTGTTGAAGGCGCGCGAGGAGGCCGGCGCACTGGTCCGCAACCGCGCAAGCGCACCCCGCGGGCGAGCCGGGAATCGCAACGCCGGATAGCCGGAGCGTCCTTGACACTTGCGGCGAGATGCTCCGGAGCCGCTAGCGGGCGTCCGTCTCGATCACGTTCACCTCGTCGGCCAACTTGACCAGCGCATCCCGCACCAGATCCGGACGCTCGTCGACGATGAAGTGGCCGCAGTCGGCGACCCGCTCGAGCGTGTAGTCGTCCGCGCGGGCAGTCTCCGCGGCCGCGAGCGACGGATGGATCGCCGGGTCGTCGACCCCGAAGAGCGCACGGATCGGGATCTTCGCCCACCGGCGCTCCGGACGCCGGGCCAATGCCGGGAACTCCTTCAGCACGAAGGTCCGGTAGGTGTCCCGCGCCGCTCTGGCCGTCACCGGCTGCCGGTAGGAGTCTGCGAAGATCCGCGCTTCCCCGGCGGGGACCCCGGCCTTCACCAGCATCCGGTGGACCACATCGGTGTGGCGGTGCAACGGCACACCGGCCAGGCCGGCCACCGGCTGGTAGGCGAACCGCCAGAGGTGTGGCAACACCGCGGTCGGCCGCTGCCACGGGTGGGCGATGTTCAGCGCGAGCAAACCCGCCACGCGTTGCGGTGCGCGTAACGCGAGCAGGTAACCGATCCACCCGCCCCAGTCGTGTCCGACGACCACAGCCCGGCCGATACCGAGCTCGTCGAGCAGCGCCAGCACATCGCGGGCGACATCGTCCTTCGACCAGCGGTGCGGGGCCGGACCGGACCAGCCGTACCCGGGCAGGTCAGGCGCGATGATGCGCATACCGTCGGGAGGGTCAGTGAGCAGGTCGCGGTAGACGTAGTGATGCTGCGGCCAACCGTGCAGCGCGATCACCGGCGTGCCGGATCCCGCTTCGGTGACGTGGAAACGCACTCCCCTGGCCACCACCGAGCGGCGATGCACTCCCGGGATCTTTGGGACCGACGGCTTCGTGCGACGGGTCCCCGAGCGGCGAAGAAGGCGCGCACCAACCGTGGGCGAGAGCAGCGAAGCCGGCTTCTTCGCCAACGTGAACACCTCCAGGAAGCGATCGCTGAGCACGGCGTCGCCGGCTACCCCGCCGAAGAACGCCGGACCGAGCCGCCCCACCGCCCGGATGGGCAGCGGCACGCCCTCGGCCCGCGGACCAATGATGGAGCTGTCCGCCACGGCCGCAAAGTTCCACGTCGCCTTGATCGGTTTCGCGGCGGCTCGGAAGAACCGGTGCGCCAGGTCGTGCGTTCCCTCACGCAGTGTGGCGGCAAGCGCGGATGCCTGCATGGCGGCGACCGTCATGCCCTGGCCGTAGGTCGGGTTCAGACTGCACACGCTGTCGCCGAGCACGACCAGGCCTTCCGGGAACTCGCGCATCTTGTCGTAGCGCCGCCACCGGCTCGCGGGGAACGTCCTCGCCTCCGGGTCGGTCAGCGGCTTGGCGGAACGCAGCGCATCGAGGACGTGCGGTGGCGCGAAGTCCGCGATGAACTCGAGCATGCCGTCCAGCTCCGCAGGCGGCTTGACGCCTCCCACGCCGAAGATCGACACGTCCCACATGTCGTCCTCGTGCCGGAACAGTGCCATGCCCTTCGGCCGCGTGGGCGTCGCGCTGATCAACACCATCTTCTCGGTCAGCGCGCACGGGTCGATCCACATCTGCAGACTCGAGTAGGCGCCCCTGACCTTGATGGTCGTCTCTTCCGGCCGCGGATAACCCGACTCCTCCAGCCAGGCCGGCGTGCGGGACCCACGACCGAGAGCGTCGACGACGAGGTCGGCTTCGAGCTCCTGCGGTCCTTCGTCCGTGGTGAGCCGCACGCTGGTGACCCGGCCGGCGACGAACCGTAGGCCGTTGACCACACAGCGGTCGTTGATCGTCACATTGGGCAGACGGCGCAGATGCTCGCGTGTGCACAGCTCGAGCATCGGACGACTGGGTACGTAGAACTCCAGGCCAGGCCCCGGCGCCACGCCCTTGAAGTGGTGTCCGAGCGGTTCGAAATGAATCTCGTCCGGGTCGTCACGAGCAACCGGGACGCCACGCGCGACGAGATCTTCCAGCAGTCCGGGAAAGAACCGGCCGAGAATTTGCCCGCCACGTGGCAACAGCGTGTGGCCGTGTCCGCCTTGCGGCACGCCCCGTCGCGGGCGAGCTTCGTCCACCAGCTCGTCGCGGTCCAGCACGGTCACGGCCGCGTAGTGGTCGGCGAGCACGCGGGCGGCGAGCAACCCGCCCATCCCGGCGCCGAGGACGATCGCGTGGTTCCGGCCTGTCATGTCGGGCCTCCTAGCCGCACATAACTTTGTTACACCACGCCTGTATAACATAGTTACGCTAGGGTTGGCCACGATGACGACGAAGGAACGGCTGATCGAGGCGGGCCTGCGGATGCTCGAGGCGGAGGGCCCCGAGGCGCTGAACGCCCGCAAGCTCGCCGCGGCCATCGGCGCCTCCACCATGACCGTGTACACCCACTTCGGCGGCATGGCGGGCCTGTACGACGCGCTGATCCGGCGGGCGTTCCTGCAGTTCGGCGACGCGTTGGCCGAGGTGAAGCCGTCGGACGACCCGGTGGCCGACGTCTTCGTGCTCGGGCTGACCTACCGCGAGTTCGCGCTGGCCAGCCCGCAGCGCTTCCGCTTCATGTTCGGCGTGACCGCGCCGGGAAGCGGGGCCGCGGTGGCACAGGACCTGACGAACGAAGGCTCGCCGAGCGGCATGCCGGAGATGTCGGCGACGTTCGATCACCTGGTCGAGGCGGTGCGGCGCGCGCTGGAGGCCGGCCGGATCCGCGGCGACGACCCGGTGCCGATCGCCGGTCAGTTCTGGAGCATGATTCACGGATTCGTGTTGCTGGAGATGACCGGGTTCTTCGGCACGCGCGGAGAAGGCGTCCCCGCGGTCCTCGCGCCGTTGGCGTCCAATGTGTTGCTCGGGCTCGGCGACGACCCGGCAAAGTTGGAGAAGTCGGCGCAGAAGGGGTACGACTGGCTGGCGTCGCGCGAGCGGACTCCGACTATCCAGCCCACGATGAGCGTGCGCCGCGGCCGCCGTCCGCGGCGGGAGTGACTTGAGCGATCGAATGAGCGCACCGCTTCATGCCATGGCGAGACCGGCTCACCGGCCGCGGACGCGCTTCACCGGTGGCGGTTTACGCGCCGCCGAGGCGTTTCACCACCAGAGCCGCCCACGCGCCACAAAGCGCTCTACCGCCGAGAGCCGCCCAGCCGCCGCAAAGGCGCTCCACCGCCGAGAGCCGCTCATCCGCCGCAAAGACGCTCCACGGCGTCGGCCGCGCGCTTCGCGCCACCTGCGCGTCGGACCTCGTCGCGTAGCTCGGCGACGCGGTCGGCCTTGCCCAGTGCGGTCACGACGGCTGCACGGAGACTGTCCGCGGTCAACGGCTCCTCCGGTTTCGTCCCGGCACCGATCTCGACCAGAGTGGATGCGTTCAAGAACTGGTCGACCGCCTGCGGCAGGACGACGGTGGGCACACCGAACCACAGCGACTCCCCCGCACTGGCCATGCCCGCGTGTGTGATGAACACCGACGCGTGCTCGAGGACGTCCAGCTGCGGTTGGGTGCGCGCCGCCGTGACGCCGCCGGGCAGCGGGCCGAGCGATTCCGGGTCGACCTTCCCGGTGGCCAGCACCACCCGGTAGTCGCCCGACAATCCCTCGATGCATGCCTGATAGATGTCCGGCCGCTCGGTGTAGCTGGTGCCCAGCGCCAGATAGACCAGCGGCCGGTCGTCCCCCGGTTCCGGCTGCCAGCCCGTGCGCCGTGCCGGGTCCGGGCACGGGCCTGCGAACACGTAGCGGTCGGCCACCTTGTCGCGATTCGGTTGCAGGACCCTGGGGATGAGCACGACGCACGAATCGGGCTTGCCGAGGAAGTCGTCGGCGTCGATGGTCATGCCGTTGTCGGCCAGCCACGACCGCAACGTGGCGTAGTAGCGCTGGCCCGTTGGCGAGGCCTTCAGCTGCCGGGTGTGCTCGGCAAGCTCCTCCTCCATGCCCTCCCACGCGACGTATGCCGTCGACAGCTGCACGGCAGGCACTCCCCAGTGGTGGGCAGCAACCCGGCCGGCATGGCCACCGATGTCGTAGAGCACCGCATCCGGCCGGTCGATGCCCTGCAGCATGGGCTCCAGGGCGGCCACCGCGTCGTCCAGGAAGATCTGCATCGCGGCGCCGGTGTTCTCCGGCCAGTGTTCGTCGGCGTCCGGCATGATCGAGTCGAGTCCGAGAACTTCGGCGCCGGTCGCCGCCACCAGATCGCGCAGCCGCTCCCCCACGACGTAGGTCAGCCGGTGGCCGCGTGCGACGAGTTCGGCGATGACCGGGAGTCCCGGATAGACGTGGCTCGGCGCGGTCACGCCTGCCATGACGAGATGCATGGGGTTCCTTCTCACAGGTCGAGGGCCCAGTCCTGACCGACAAGATCATGCCCGAACATGTGTCCCGCTTCCTCCCCGACCAGCTGAAAGCCGCGCGACTGGTAGATCTTGCGCGCTGATGTCAACACCGAGACCGTCCACAGCTTCATGCGGCGGTAACCGACCTTGCGGGCGAACTCGATGCAGGTGTCGACGAGTCGGCCGCCGATTCCCCGACCGCGCGCGGCCGGATCGACGATCAGCAACCGCAGCTTCGCCGTTCCTTCTTCCTCGGCAGCGACACACGCGATGGAACCCACGCGTCGGCCGTCGACCTCCGCGATCCACGCCGCCTCTCGTTCCGGGTCGTAATTGTTGGCGAAGTCGGCGACGATCCGGGCCACCAGCCCCTCGTAGGAGATGTCCCAGCCGTACTCCTTGGCGTAGAGCTCGCCATTCGCCAGAACGATCCAGCCGAGGTCGCCCGGTTCGCCCAGCCGGCGGATCCTGTCCATATCACTACACTCCGTTACTGAAACGACTGTTTCACTTGTGCCATGCTAAACCCATGACCGATGCGACAGCCACCGATTTCGTCGACGGATCTCCGCGCAAGGCCGAGCTGCTCGAGCGCGCGTATCGGTACGCGCTGGAGCATGGTGTCGCGAACCTGTCGCTGCGCCCGTTGGCTTCCGCGATCGGGTCGAGCCCGCGCGTCCTGCTGTATCTGTTCGGCAGCAAGGACGGTCTCGTGCGAGCGCTGCTGGCCAGGGCGCGAGCGGAAGAGCTGGCACTACTCGAAGAATTGCGCAGCAACCCAGGATCGGATCTGAAGGACGTCGTCGCGCGGATCTGGGAGTGGCTGGCGGCAGACGAACGGCGCGGACTGCTGTCGCTGTGGGTCGAGGGTTACGCGCGCTCGCTGATCGACCCGGACGGCCCGTGGGCGGGCTTCGCCAAGGCCACGGTCGACGACTGGCTCGCGCTGCTCGCCGAGTACCAGCCGGCCAACCAGCACGACAGCGACCACGCGACGACGCAGCGCACGGAAGCCCTCGCGCTCCTGCGCGGAGCCTTGCTCGATCTACTGGCGACCGGCGACCGCGAGCGCACCACCGCGACCATCCGGGCGTGGATGGCCCAGTAGCCGCTCGCGTCAGCCACCAGACAAGCCTCGGACCGTTCGCTTGAGCGCTCGACGGCGACGGTGGCTCGAGGCGCAGGGCGAGCCGATCGGCAATGACCCACGACCGTGGCGACCTGCATTCACCGAACCCACCTCGAGCAGGGGAGATCCCCGGGCGCGCAGCCCGCTCACACCCCGAAGGCTCGATTCGGTCTTCCATTTGACACCAAGTGCCAATATTCTCGGATGCACGTGACCGACGTCGAGGAGGACGCCATGAGCAACGAGGACGTGCAGACCGTCGCTGTCGAAAACACCGCCGAGGTCGAGGAAGACGTCCTGGTCGAGGACGTGTCGATCGACGGTATGTGCGGTGTCTACTGATCTGGATCCCCGGCGGCCCTATCGGCTCAGCCCGACGGTCTCCCTGCGCCCGGAACCGTTCGGTGCGCTGGTCTACGACTTCGCCACGCGCCGGTTGTCTTTCTTGAAGACACCGACGTTGACGCAGATCGTGCGTGACCTGGACCAGTATCCGGACGTCGACACCGCGATGGCCGCCGCAGGTGTGCCCGCCGCCGAGCACGACCAGTACCTGAAGGCGCTGGACCGGTTGCTCGCGGCGGGCACGATCCACCCGCTGCCCCCGGACGAAGGACCCCCATGAAACTGGTCGACCACTTCCAGCACGGACTCGATGCGCCGATCTGCCTGACGTGGGAGCTGACCTACGCCTGCAACCTGGCGTGCACGCACTGCCTGTCGTCGTCGGGACGACGCGACCCGCGCGAACTGTCCACCGAAGAGTGCAAACGCGTCATCGACGAGCTGCAGCGCATGCAGGTCTTCTACGTCAACATCGGCGGCGGTGAACCGACCGTGCGCTCGGACTTCTGGGAGCTGCTGGAATACGCCATCGACCACCAGGTCGGGGTGAAGTTCTCCACCAACGGCGTGCGCATCAGCCAGGAGCGCGCACGGCAGCTGGCCGCCATGGACTACGTGGACATCCAGGTGTCGCTGGACGGCGCCACGCCCGAGGTCAACGACGCGGTGCGCGGTCCCGGATCGTTCGACACCGCGTGGCGTGCCATGGAGAACCTCGCCGAGGCCGGATTCACCGGCTTCAAGATCAGCGTGGTGATGACCCGGCACAACGTCGACCAGCTCGACCAGTTCAAACGCATCGCCGACCACTTCGATGCCCAGCTGCGCATCACCCGGCTGCGGCCGTCCGGACGTGGCGCGGACGTCTGGGACGAGCTGCACCCGACCCAGGAGCAGCAGCGACAGCTGTACGAGTGGCTGTTGGGCAACGGTGAGAACGTGCTGACCGGCGACTCGTTCTTCCACCTCAACGCGCTGGGCTCGGCCCCGCTTCCCGGGCTGAATTTGTGCGGTGCGGGCCGCGTTGTGTGCTTGATCGACCCGATCGGCGACGTCTACGCCTGCCCGTTCGCCATCCACGACGAGTTCCTGGCCGGCAACGTGCGCGGCCCCGGTGGCTTCACCGAGGTGTGGCGGACATCGGCGTTGTTCGAGCAGTTGCGGCAACCGCAGACCGGTGGCGCGTGCACGTCGTGTTCGGCCTACGACTCCTGCCGGGGCGGGTGCATGGCGGCGAAGTTCTTCACCGGATTGCCGCTCGACGGCCCGGACCCGGAGTGCGTCAAAGGCAACGCCGAGCAGGCGCTCGAGTTGGTCGGCGCAGGTGCCGCACCGAAGCCGGACAAAGACCACTCGCGCCGCACCGCGCCACGCCGACGCTCCGCGGTCCCGGTGTCCATCGGCTGGGGGCCTCCCGACGATCGGATTCCCGATCGTGCGTGTGACACCAGCCCGCTCGCCGGCTTCTCACTACCCGAACCCCGGAGGACCTGATGGCCAGCACCAGACACTGGTTCGAAACCGTCGCCGAGGCCCAGCAGCGGGCCAAGAAGCGGCTACCCAAGTCGGTGTACCTTGCCCTGCTCGCCGGGTCGGAAGCGGGCGTGACGCTGTCGGACAACACCGCCGCGTTCGCCGAGCTCGGGCTGCGGCCGCACATCGCCGACCAGCCCGCCAAGCGCGAGCTGTCGACCACGGTGCTCGGCCAGGAGATCTCGCTGCCGGTGATCTGCTCCCCCACCGGCGTGCAGGCGGTCGACCCGGCGGGCGAGGTCGCCGTTGCCCGCGCGGCCGCCACGTCCGGCACGGCCATCGGCCTGTCGTCGTTCGCGTCGAAGCCGGTCGAGGAAGTCGTCGCGGCGAACCCCAAGACGTTCTTCCAGATCTACTGGCAGGGCGACCGCGATGACATGCTGCGGCGGCTGGACCGGGCCAAGAAGGCGGGAGCGGTCGGGCTGATCGTGACATTGGACTGGGTGTTCGCCACCCAGCGCGACTGGGGCAGCCCGCCACTGCCGGAGAAGCTCGACTTCAAGACGATGCTGTCGTTCGCCCCGCAGGTGTCGGTGCGGCCGGGCTGGCTGCTGCGCTATCTGCGGGCTCGCAGGCTGCCGGATCTCACCACTCCGAACCTGGCCGAGCGGGGACAGAAGGGCCCGACGTTCTTCGGCGCCTACGGCGAGTGGATGCAGACCCCGCCGCCGAGCTGGTCCGACCTGCAGTGGCTGCGGGAGCAGTGGGACGGCCCGTTCATGATCAAGGGCGTGCACCGGCCCGACGACGCGCGGCGAGCGATCGACATCGGCGCTACGGCGATCTCGGTGTCCAACCACGGCGGTAACAACCTGGACAGCACGCCCGCGTCGATCCGAGCGCTGCCCGGTGTGGTCAAGGCCGTGGACGGGCAGATCGAGGTCTTGCTGGACGGCGGCATCCGGCGCGGCAGCGACGTGGTCAAGGCACTCGCACTGGGCGCCCGCGCGGTGATGATCGGCAGGGCGTACCTGTGGGGCATGGCGGCCAACGGGGAGCGCGGCGTGCACAACGTGCTGGAAATCCTGCGCCAGGGCATCGACTCCACGCTGTACGGCCTCGGCAAGGCGTCGGTGCACGACCTGACGCCGGACGACGTGCTGATCCCGGACGGGTTCACCCGGGGCATGTAGTGCCGGTGGTTCAGGCGGGCACCAGGCTCACCCTGGATGCCAACGCGCGCCGCTTTCGCGGGGACCGGGTCCTGCTCGGCGGTTCGCCGTTACGCCTGATCCGCCTCAGCTCGACGGGCGCAGGCTACCTGCGGGACTGGCTGGCCGGCCAGCCCGTCGGAGACCGCTCCGGTGAGCGGCGGCTGGCGGAGAGGCTGGTCGCCGCCGGGCTCATGCACCCACGGCCCAGCGGCGGGCGCTACTCCGCGCGCGACGTCACGCTCGTCGTGCCGGTCAAGGACGACGCTTCGGGTGCTGCGGCGGTGGGTACGGCGAGCGAAGGGTTGAACAGGGTCGTCGTCGACGATGGATCAGCTGCTCCCCTGCCGGATGCCGCGGTCCGCCACGACCGCCCACGAGGACCTGCGGCCGCCCGCAACTCCGGCTGGCGGCTGGCGAACTCCGACCTCGTGGCGTTCCTGGACGCGGATACACGTCCTGAACCGGATTGGCTCGAGGCCGTGCTACCGCACTTCGAGGACCCCCAGGTCGCCGCCGTCGCACCGCGAGTACGCAGCGTTCCAGGCCAAGGCGCCCTCGCTGAGTACGAAGCAGATCGCTCCAGCTTGGACATGGGTGCCGATCCCGGTCGGGTGCTGCCGTTGAGTCGCATCGGTTATGTCCCGACCGCGGCGCTGGTCGTCCGGCGGTCCGCGCTGGTCACGGTCGACGGGTTCGACGAAGCGCTCCGCTACGGAGAAGACGTCGACTTCGTCTGGCGCCTGATCGATGCCGGTTACGACGTCCGCTACGAGCCGGAGTCGACCGTGTGGCATGTACCGCGACCAGATGTGCGGTCCTGGCTACGCCAGCGCTTCGACTACGGCACGTCCGCCGCCCCCTTGGCGCGCCGTCACCCGGACCGGCTCGCCTGCGCGCGATTGTCCGCGTCCAGTGCACTCGAATGGGGCCTGACCGTGGGTGGTTTGCCGAGGGCAGCGGTAGTGGCCGCCGCTGCCGGCGCCACTCGCATGATTCGGCGGCTGCGCCGTCGCGGAATTCCCGGCGACGAATCGGTGAAATTGGTGCTCGATGCATCGGCCGCTACCGCAGGGATGCTCGCCGCGGCCGTCCGACGGGGGTGGTGGCCGCTGACTCTGCTGTCCCGTCGCGGCAGGCGCGTGCTGCTGGCCAGCCTGCTGCCGTGCCTGGTCGAGGCCGTCAGGCAGCGCAAGACGCCGGGCTGGGCCGCTTTACGGATAGCCGACGACATCGCCTACGGCATTGGCGTCTGGGTCGGTTGTGCGCGGGAACGCACGGCCAAGCCACTCCTGGCGCAGCGGATTCGCTCCTAACTCTCAGCCATCCATGTGGCGACAGCATCGACCAACGAGTCCGTCCAGCGCTCGAGCACGGCGGCGCCTTCGTCGGCACTGGCGCGCGTGGGATCGCCAAGGACTCCGTTCGGGCTGACCGCGGCCACGCCGCCCCGGCGAAGGTCGTCGATGATGTCCGGCAACGGTGCCGTCACGCCGGGCTCGGCCGCGTCGAGTGCGACTCCGGGATGCTCGAGGCTCAACAACACCGAGGTCTCGGTGTGGCCTGCGTGGGTGTCGTCCGCACGGCCGGCCGGGGCCCAGGCCATCACGGTGCGACCTTCGGCCCGCAGTGTCCGGACGGCTTCGCGCAGCGGCTGGGCGTTGCCGCCGTGCCCGTTGACCAGGACCACCCCGGCGAAGTCGTCAGCCGACCGGACCAGTTCGACGACCAGCCCGGTCAGCATGGCCTGGCCGATCGACAGTGTCCCGGCAAACCCCGCGTGCTCTCCGCTCGACCCGTACGGAATTGGCGGCGCCACCACCACGTCCGGGATGCGATCGGCGAGCCGTCGGCACAGCTGTGTGGCGATCACGGTGTCGGTGCTCAGCGGCAGGTGGGGACCATGCTGCTCGGTAGCGCCCAATGGGACGGCCAGCAGCGTGCGCGCGGCGCGGTCGGTCAGTTGCGGTGAGCGAAGTTCGCCGAGGTTCACGCCGTGAAACCTCCGTCCGCGTGCAGCACGGTCCCGGTGAGCGCCGAGGAATCCGGCGAGCAGAGCCAGCTCACCGCCGCGGCCACTTCGTCGGGGTCAAGGAGGCCGGTGAGCTGATGGGTGGCGAATTCGTCGGCCGAGGGCAGGTCGTAGAGCTGGGCGGATGCCTCGAGCATGGCCGTACGGGTGGAGCCCGGTGACACGGCCGTGACGCAGATGCCGGTGCCTGCCAGATCGTGGGCGAGTCCTTTGACCAGGCCGACGACGGCGTGCTTCGCGGCGTTGTACCCGGCTAGATGGAGCAGGCCGCGGTGCGCCGCGCTGGAGGCTACCGCCACGAATCGGCCGCTCCGTGGTTCTTCCTGGCGCAGCAGGGCGGGGATGGCGGCCCTGGCCAGGTTCGCCACCCCGGTCACGCAGACACCGAAGAGGGCTTCCCACTCGGTCGCGGGCGCCTCCCACAGCGGCTTACCGCCCGCGATGACACCGGCGGCGGCCACGGCCGCATCGAGACCGCCGAAGCGTTGTTCCGCGAGGGCGACGGCTTCTCGTAGCGCATCGACGTCTTGCACGTCAGCGACGAAATCGAGGACCGCATCCGGGTGTTCGGCCGCGAGCGATTCGAGGTCCGCTCGCGTCGCCAGCGGATACGGCACCCGAGGGTCGTCCGCGCAGCGGTCGACCGCGACCACCCGCCATCCGTTGCCAACCAGGCGTCGGACCGTTGCGGCTCCGATGCCTCGCGCAGCACCCGTCACGACGGCGACCCGTCGCTGTGCGCTCGCTGGCTCGTCGGTCACGTCGCTGCCCCTTGGCCCCTCGGGAATACGATGATCGTGACACCGAATGCCACGGGAAAGAAGCATGGGTCGACAACCGTCCGGAAACGGCGCGCGGCGTGGCCGTCGCCCAGCCACCAGTCGCGCTGAGCTGGAGCGGGTCGCGTTCGACCTGTTCTCGACGCGGGGCTTCGACGCAACAACCATCGACGACATCGCCGCCGCCGCGAACATCGGCCGCCGGACGTTCTTCCGCTACTTCGACTCGAAGAACGACGTCGTGTGGGGCAATTTCACCGAGCAGTTGGAGTCGATGCGCAGCCGCTTCGCCGAGTGCCCGCCCGAGCAGCCGCTGATGGAAGCCATCCGCGACGTCGTGGTGGACTTCAACCGCTTCGACCCCGCGGTCGTGCCGTGGCACCGCAGGCGCATGGAGCTGATCCTGCGCGTCCCCGCCCTGCAGGCGCATTCGACGCTGCGTTATGCGGATTGGCGGACGGTCGTGGCGGAGTTCGTCGCCCGGCGGCTCGGGGTGGACTCCGACGCCCTGGAACCCCGGGCGATCTCGCACGCCACGCTCGGCGTCTGCATCGCCGCCTACGAGCACTGGCTCATCCATCCGGAAGCCGAATTGGGTGACGTCCTGCACCGGATGCTCACCGAGCTGGCCTCCGGCTTCGGCGCGCGGGTGTGACGCTCTACCTGCTTGCCTCGCCAGTGGCGCCCGATCAGCAATCGACAGCGCACCCGGGCACGGCCGGCGTCTTCCGACGGCTGTTGCCATGTGCGGCTTCACCCGTCGGACGGCAGCGTCACGGGCACCCGTCTGCAAAGATCCACTGGTGCGTAATCCGACCGTCCGTGCTCACCCGCCAGGCGTGGTCGTCGCCGCCGCGTTGCTGGTCGCGTGCAGCGTCGTCGGCGGCATGTGGGGTGCCGCCGCATACGACGCGATCCGGGTCAGCATCGTGGACATGTCGCTGGCCTATGAGCTCGGACATCTCGGTGAGCTGACCGACGCCTCCGGCGACCCCATGCCACGCGGCCTGGATCGCGACACCCTCCTCGTCATGGCCATCGCCGGGTTCATCACTTGGATGATCGCTTACGCGGCCACCGTCGCGTCCCGGCGGCGCATCGGGGACCCGAACGCGATCTCGTTCACGCTCGGCATCGCGTTCCCTGCGGCCGCCGTGGGATTCTTCTGGCTCGCCGGCGACTGGCCGCAGGCCGGACAGGGCGATTGGAACGCAGCGGAGCGGCTCATTCAGCATGGGGACGTCTGGGTCCCGTTGCTCATGCTCGCCGCCGGTTTCCTGCTGCTCCGCTGGTGGTCACGCTCCGAACCGGCGCCCGACAAGGTCGACGACGACGCGTAGTCGCAGACGTCCTGACGTCGAACCGGCGCCCGCCCCTTCACGCGACCCAGCGACAGCCGGCCGACATCACGGTCGGCATCCCCGTTGCCTGCGCAGATCCGTGGCGGCGACGACCGACGCGAGCGCGAGAATCCGACGTCGCCGCGGTGGCCAGGCTCTACGGTCGTCTCCTCAAGGCACTGGGCGTCCTGCCGAACGGAAAACTCGAGGTAGTCGCCCGACGCGATCTAGTAGGCCCATACATCGGGCGCACCGCGACCGTCTTCGAGGGGGCTCACGGCGGCGTGCTGTTCATCGAGGAGGCCTACCCCCTGACTCGAACCGGAGGCACGAACGCCGACTTCGGGCAGGAAGCGATCGACACGCTGGTCGAGCCCATGGAGGACCACCGCGCCGAAGTGGCGGTCATCGTGCCCGGTTCACACCGCTGAGATGCGGCAGTTCCTGGACAACAATCTTGGCCTGACCTCTCGTTTCGCCCGCACGCTGGAATTCGAGAACTACACCCCCGAGCACTTGTCGCCATCAGCAAGCGCATCGCCGACGCGGAGGATTACCGGCTGGACGAGGGTGCCAAAGGCGGGCTACTCGATAGGTTCAGCCGTATCGACCGGGATCAGAACTTCGGCCACGCACGGGAAGCCCGGAAACTGCTGGAACGGGTACGGAAGTGTCAGGCGTCGCGGCTGCGCACACTGAATCGCCGGCCGACCAGGGATGATTTGTGCACGCCGACGGTCGATGATCTGAACACGGCACGGGAAAGCGACGAGCTCGTCGGCCACAAATAAGCCCGGCGAAACCGTGCGCAATATCGCTACGCCCGACCGACCAGTCGGCCCAGCTATTGACCGCACGGACGGTTTATTCTCGATTTCTAATACACTTTAATTTTCGCCGCAATGCTTTGCGGGTCCGGCACGACGGGAACACCGGCAAATCGAAACCAGCCGCGATCGACGGCACCGCGGCCACCGAGGGGTGCCTGTTCGGGCAACATCCCACGGTGCGCCACGGACGGTAACCTCACCAGCTAAGATCGATTCGTGCCTAGAAAAACCCCGAGCCGTGAGCACGCCGAGACCTCCGGCACCAAGTCCGCGCGTACCCGCCAGCGGATCCTGGATGCCGCGGCGCACGTGCTCAGCCGCAAGGGGTTCGCGGGCACGCGCCTGACCGACGTCGCCGAGGTCGCCGAGCTGCAGGCGCCTGCGATCTACTACTACTTCCCCTCCAGGGAAGACCTCATCGAAGAGGTCATGTGGTCGGGCATCGCGCACATGATCGACCATGTGCAGCAGCAGCTGGACGCACTGCCCGACGACACCCCGGCGCTGGACCGCATCGAGGTCGCCGTCGAGGCGCATCTGCGCTATCAGCTGGAGATTTCCGACTACACCACGGCGTCGATCCGCAACTCCGGCCAGGTACCGGAGAACATCAGAGCCCGGTTCAGCACCGAGGCGAACCGGTACGGCGACATCTGGCGCAAGCTCTTCCAAGAGGCCAAGCGCGAAGGCTCCATCCGTCCGGAACTCGACCTGCGCGCCGCCCGCATGCTCGTGCTCGGCGCGCTGAACTGGGCCGCCGAGTGGTGGAACCCCCGCCGCGGCACGCTCGACCAGGTCATTCGCACCGCGAAGTCACTCGTCCGGGCCGGCCTGAGCTCCGCGGACGAGGCGGACACCCCGGAGCCCCCGACGCAGCGATCCCGCGGCCGAGCCAAGAAGTCCGCGAAGGCCGCGAGCTGACCAGCGACCGGGCGTGACACGCCCGACCGCGCCCTGAGCTCCAGCATCCTGGATCGCTCCATCACGCCGAGTCCACGGCTTTCGTACGCGAACCGAGCCTCCGACGGCACCTCGGCCGCGCCACCACACGCTGATCACTCGATCGTGTGAGGATCTGGAATTTAATTTAGTCTATATTATAGGCTCCGCCGACAACGCAGGGATGCAGCAGGCCCTCGACGAGGTGCCGCGCCGGCGGGCGAGCGAAGCGACGGCGACGACCACAGCGCACCCGAGGGGCGGGCACGCCTGCGCTCTTTGCCAGTGAAAGTCCATCCGACCCGAGGAAGCCAATGAGGAAAATACCCCGACGACGTGGTGGCATTCTTCTCGGCGTGGCCGCGCTGTTAGGCGTGTTCTTCGCCATTCCGGCCGATGCGTCGGCGGAGCCCACGAAATGCCGCGCGGTGGAAGTTCCGTTCACCGTTGCCGGTCAAACCGGCCCCATTGCCGGGACGCTGTGCACCCCACCCGGCGCGAACACGATTCAGATTCTTGTGCACGGCTGGACGTACGACCAGCACTATTTCGACTGGCCGGTCAAGCCGGAAACGTATTCGTACGCGCGTAAGGCCAATGAGGCCGGTTACGCCACATTGGCCATCGACCGCCTCGGTGCGGGTGCGTCGATGCGGCCGCCGAGCTTGTTCACCACGTTCAACAACAACGCCGAGGCGCTGCACGAGGTGGTCACCGCCGTGCGGGACGGCTCGCTGGGCAAGAAGTACGACAAGGTCGTCACGGTGGGCCACAGCCTCGGCTCGCTGACCGTGGCCCAGGAAGCCGGCCAGTTCAAGGACGTCGATGCCATCATCACGACCGGCTTCGTCCACACCATCAACTACGTCAACGTGATCGCCGAGGTGTTGGGCAGGGATCACTTCGCGATGGGCGACCCGAAGTTCGCCGGAGTGGTCAAGGATCCGCTCTACATGACCAACATCCCCGGCACCCGGCACACGTTCTTCTACGAGCCGAACACCGACCCGGCGGTGATCGAGGCGGACGAACGCCTGAAGGGCACGGCGAGCCTGGTGGACTTCGCCACCGGCGCGGGCTTCAACCTGGTCAACGTCGACCGTGACCTGAACATCCCGGTCATGGTGGTCACCGGAGACAAGGACCGGCTGTTCTGCGGGTTGGCGTCCGTCGACTGCAGCTCGGCGAAGAACCTGATCGAGCACGAGCGCGAGTGGTACGGCCCGGACGCCACCATCGAGGCGTACGTGCCCCGCAACACCGGGCACAACACCGCGCTGGAGAAGACGGCTCCGCAGTCGGCCGCACGCATGATCGACTTCGTCGAACGGCACGTCGGCCATGGCACCGGTGTCACCGGCGCGGCACCTGGCAAGCGGCCGGAGATTCCGAGCCCGCCGTCGACCAAGCCATCCCCGGTCGCGGCGGTGGCGGCGACTGCGTTCGAGAAGGCGGTCCTGCCGGTGGCGAACGCCTACGTGGAAGCAGTGAAGAACGTGCCTGGCCTGGGTGACACGTCGAACCCGGTCCCCGGCGCGGACAAGCTGTTGGCCACGGTGGCGAACAACGCCCACAAGATTCTCGGCACCCTACCCGCCGAGTTGATTGGCGCACCGTAACCGCGCTCCCTGGGAAAAGCTTCGGCGCCGGTGGCTCCTCTGCCGCCGGCGCCGAAGCCTTGTGTGGGGTCGAGCAGGGTTCGCGACGCGAACCGAGGTGATGGCGAGTGGGCTCGCGGCGGACGCTGCGGAATGTGTGGCCCACTGACGCCGCGGCTGATGACGGACTAATGCCCGCGTGCTCAGGTCAGCCGGCGCGACTGGTAGCGGGCTGGTGCCCGCCTGCTCGGTCATCCGACGCGGCTGGTAGCGGGCTGTCGGCGCGTGCGGACGTCAAGCGGCGCGGCTGGTAGCGGCTAAGGCGCTGCGCGCGGACACCAGCCATCCCGGCCGACCAGCGACCGGCGCCGCATGCTCCGATCGAACGGCGCGGCTGGTAGCGGACCGGCGTCGCGTGGGACATCAGCCGGCGACCGACAGCGGACCGGCGGCGCTTGCGCAGATCTGGCGGCGCCACGCGGAGCCGCGTCGTGCGGACGGTCGACGAGGCAGCTGGTCGTCGTCCCCGCTGTCCCGGTCAGGCGGATGCCGCGACGGCTCGCCGCTGCTCGGCGAAGGCCACGGCGTCCGCCCAGCTTGCACCCTTCATGATCAGCCCGCGGAACTTCATGATGACGTTCTGCCCGTTGATCGTCAGCGCCCCGACCAGCCGGTCGCCCTCCCGGTACAGCGCCACGACGCGACGATCACGGGCCGGATCGCCCTCGACGATGCGCACTTCCTCGGCCGCCGGAATGCCGACGAACTGAATGCGGCTGTCGTACCAGTCCGACCAGAAGTACGGGACCGTCCGATACGGCTTCGCCTCCGCCGGGTGTACCGCGTTGCGGGCGGCCACCGCCGCCTGTTCGGCCGCGCTGGTCCAGTGCTCCAACCGCATCGCGCGATCGAACAGCGGGTTGTGCCAACGGGCGACGTCGCCTGCGGCGTAGATGCCGTCCCCGGCGCACAGGTATTCGTCACAGACCACGCCGTCGTCCAGAGCCAGCCCCGAACCGGCCAGCCACTCGGTGTTCGGCTCCGCACCGATTCCCACGACGACCAGGTCCGCATCGATCGCCGTGCCGTCGGACAGCACGACTCGTTCGACGCGGCCCTCCCCCTCGATCCGTTCGACGCCCACACCGCAGCGCAGATCGGTGCCGTGCCGGTGGTGCAGCTTTGCGCAGACACGCCCCATCTCGTCGCCGACCGCCCGGGCCAGTGGAGTCGGCTGGGCCTCGACCACGGTCACCTCGAGTCCGCGTTTGCGCGCGCCGGACGCCACCTCCGAGCCGATGAACCCGCAGCCGACGACCACCGTTCTGGCGCCCGCGTCGAGGGCCCCGCGCACAGCGATCGCGTCATCCAGGGTGCGGAGAGTGTGGACACCGGCCAGCCCCGCCACTCCGGGCAGCCGTCGAGCCGTGGCACCCGTCGCGATCACCAGCGCGTCGTAGTCGAGACGGCTCTCGCCGAGGAGAACCTGCTTGTTCGCGGTGTCCAACCCCGTGGCGGAGGCTCCCAGCAGCAGCTCGACGCCCAGGTCGTCGCGTAGCTTCTCCTCCGTACGGAAGTACGGCGCCTTCGGCTCCACGCCGTCGAGGTAGGCCTTCGACAGCGGCGGCCGGTCGTACGGCAGATGGTGCTCGGCCCCGACCATCGTGATCGTGCCGGAGAAACCAGCCTTTCGAGCGGCTTCCGCGGCACGCAGCCCGGCCAGCGATGCGCCGATCACGACGAGGTTCTGCGGTGACATGTCAGTCCTGGTGCAGCCGGAGCGCTTCGGTCGGGCAGCCGTCCACGGCCGCTTCGATGTCGGCAAGCTGTCCCGGCGGAACTTCGTCGGTCTTGAGCACCAGGTCGCCGTCGTCGTCGATTTCGAACACGTCGGGGGCCAGCGACTCGCAGATGCCCAACCCGGTGCACTTGCTGCGGTCAACGGAGATCTTCACAAGCCTTCACTCCTTTCGGATTCGGACGTGGTCACGCGTGGAGATGGCGCGTGCGGCCAGCACAGGCCGAGCCCGCGGCGCCACTGGCGGGGGCCGCAGGCGTAGCGACACGACTCAGGCGTGCGCGCCGACCGGGAAACGCTCGGCGATCTGCTCCACCACGAGCTTCGCCGTCTCCGCGCAAGCGGTCGTCCCGCCGTTGGCGTACTCCTTCACGCCGTCGCCGACGTTCCACAAATTCGCGATCGGGGTGGTGTTGGGCAGGTCGAACCCGGCGACCGCGCGCTGCGGCGGCCAGTCGTCCTTGGTCACCGCCCACGACAAGATGCGTGCCCGGTCGAAACCCGGGATCTGCTCCCGCAGATCGGTGAGCAGCAGCTCCTTCTCCGCCTCTTCGTCGAACGCCCCGACCGCCGGCTTCGGCACCGATGTGCCGACGTAGAGGTTCCATCCCTCCGGCGCCATCTCCGGGCAGGTGTCGGTGAAGTTGGCGACGTAGCAGAGCCGACGCGTGTTGGCGAAGCTCAGCATCCCCGGCACGTCGACCAGTCGCTCCTGGCTGGCGAAGTTGACCGTGATCATCGCGCACGGACGATCGCCGCGGCGCACCTGCTCCAGGTAGTCGCCGGGCAGATGCTCCTGGCCCACCAGCTGCACGGTCGCGGCCGGGCCGACGTCACTCACCGCGATGCGCGTAGCGACCTCGATCTGCTCCCCGTCCCGCTCGACGACAGCGCCGGTGACCTTGCCCTCCGCCACCGTCAACGCCTTGACCTCGGACGACAGCCAGATCTCGCCGCCTTTCGCGGTGATCGCCTCGGCCAGCGAACGCCAGATACCGATCGTCCCCTCGGGACAGAACCCGAACTTCTTGAACGCGCTCTTGCGCGTGAAATACGTCAGGAACACCCGCGCGGGCAGCTCCTCCGAACCCACCGCGAAGACCGAGCCGCACATGTTGCGGAAGATTCCGTGCACGTTCTCGTTCTTGGTGAACTTCCGGACCCAGTCCGCGGTCGACAGCTCGTGGTCCGGCAGCCCGTCGTCGCTGCGGGCCGCGCCGAGACCGTTGAGCAGCTTGGCGCCCTGGCGGGTCAGTTTGGACAGCAGGAAACCCCAGCCGCCGCCGGTGACGTCGATGTCCTTGCCCCCGATGCGATACAGGATCGGCGGCTTCGGCCGTCGGACGTCGAACTTCGCGCCGACCTCTTCGAACGTCTGCTGGGTGATCCCGTCGACCTCGATCACGATCGCACCGTTGTTGACCTTGAACCCGTCGATGTCCCTGGTGGACGCGCGCCCACCGAGGTGCTCGAGGCGTTCCACCACCAGCGTGCGGTACCCGAGGTTGGTCAGCCGGGCGGCGGCGAACAGTCCGCCCGCGCCCGCACCGACCACGAGCGCGTCGAAAGTCCTGTCTGTGCTGGTCATCAACTCGCCTTTCCGCCGGTCAGTAGGAGTCCGGCAATCGGAGGCTGTGCTGGGCGACGTAGTTGAGCACCATTTCCCTGCTGACCGGGGCGGTCCGCATGAGCCGGATGACGAACCACAGGTCGGCCAGCCCGTACTCGCGGGAGAGCCCGTTGCCGCCGTGCGTCTGGATCGCTTGGTCGAGTGCCTTCAAACCGGCCTCGGCCGCCGCGAACTTGGCGATGTTGGCCGCTTCGGCGGCATCGGCGTCGGCGTCGAACAGTTCGGCCGCTCGCATCATGACCAGGCGCGCCATCTCGACGGCGATGTAGGACTCCGCGAGCGGGTGCGCGATACCTTGGTGTGCACCGATCGGCGTGGACCACACTTGCCGCTGCCTGGCGTACTCGCCGGCCTTGCCGACGGCGTAGCGCCCAACGCCGGTGCACAGGGCCGCCGCCAGGATCCGCTCCGGGTTCAACCCGGCGAACACCTGTCGCAGGCCGGCGCCGGCCTTCCCGATCAAGCTGTCCGGCCCCAGCCGTACGTTGTCGAGGAACACGGTGAACTGGCGGTCCGGTGACGTCAGCGCGGTGTCGATGCGCTGCAGCGTCAACCCGGGCGAATCGAGCGGAACCACGAACAGCGACAACGCCTTGCGCTCGTCGGTCGCCAGGTCGCCGTCCCGCGCGACCAGCAGCAACGCATCACACTCGTCGGCGGCGGAGATGTAGTACTTTCCGCCGGAGACGACCCACCCGTCGCCGTCCTTGCGTGCGGTGGTGGACACGTTGTGGCTGTTGGACCCCGCGTCAGGTTCGGTCAGCGCGAACGCCATCTTCAGCGAGCCGTCGGCGATGCCCGGCAGCCACTTCGCCTTCATCTCCGGCGAGCCGTGCTTGTTCAGGATCGAACCGCAGATCGCGGGCGAGATGACCGTGATGAGCAACGGCATGCCGTGTGCCGCCAGCTCCTCGATGACGATGGCGAGCTCGGACATGCCCGCACCACCGCCGCCGTACTCCTCCGGCAGGTGCACGCCCAGCAGGCCCGCCTGGCCGAGCTCGCTCCACAGCTCGTCGATGTGCTCACCGCGCCGCGAACGCTCGGCGTAGTACTCGTGCCCGTACTTCGAGGCGATCTTCGCCACGCTCTCCCGCAGCAAGCGGTGGTCGTCGTTGTCGATGACGAGGCCCGTCATGATTACCGTCCCCTGAATGTCGGAGTGGATTTCGTCAGGAAGGCGGCCACGCCCTCCCGCGCATCGGCGGTGGTGGCGGTGCGTGTGATCGCCTCGGTCTCGGCGGCGAGCTGTTCGGGCAGCGTCGCCGACCAGGAGCCGGCCAGCAGCCTGCGCATGGCTCCGTAGGCCTCGGTGGGCCCTTCGGCCAGCCGTTGCGCGGTGGCCCGAGCTCGGTCCTCGAGTTCGTCGGGCGCGACGACGTCGGTGACCAGGCCCCACTCGGCTGCCTCCTGCGCATTCAGCACGCGCTGTTCGAGATACATCTGCTGCGCCCGGCGCAGGCCGATGAGCCTGGGCAGGAACCACGAGTTGCCGCCGTCCCCGGACAGTCCGAGCGCGGCGAATCCGGTGGCGAACTTGGTGCCTTCGGCGGCGAACGCGATGTCGGCCACGCAGACCAGGCCAAGCCCACCGCCTGCCACCGCACCGTGCGCGGCCGTCACGACCGGAGCCTTCAACTCGCTGAAGATGCGCAGCGCTTCGTGGTACGGCGTGGTCATCCGGCGCAAGACCGCGGGCAGATCTTTCGTGGCGTGGTTGCCGATCTCCGCGATGTCCCCGCCGACGGTGAGCGCGGGTCCCTCACCGGTGATGAGCAGGGCCCTCAGCTCGGGCGTCGCGGCGCAGAGCAACGCGACTTCGTACAGCTCGTCGGCCGCCTGCTGGTTCAACGCGTTGCGGGCTTCCGGGCGGTTCAGGCGGATCTCGCCGAGGCCGTCGGTGACGGTGAAGTCCACGGTTCGCAGCACCTGGCCCGGCCGGTCCAGCGCCTCGTTCCACCGCGCGCTGTCGGTGAGCTGGACGAGTTCACGGATGCGGCCGTCCGCGAAAGACACCACGTGCATGAACTCGGCGTCGAGCGGGGCGTCGCCTGCGCGGGCCTTGCCGGTGTAGCGCCCGCGCACCAGCAACCGTCCGTCCTCGAGGAAACCGAACTCCTCCGGCTCGGCGCGCGCGACGAAACTCGAGCCGATCCGCCCCCAGAACTCCCGGCGCATCGCCTGCGGACCCTGGTAATCACCGCCGAGCCCGAGCGGGAGCCCCTCGGTGGTGTGGCCCGTGAAGCTGGGATGCAGCACCTCCTCGAGCGCCTGGCGGTCGCCCGACGCCAGTGCCCGATACAGCCGTCTGGCCAGCTCTTCCGCTGCCGCCCGGTCCACCGGCCTCACCTCCCACGATTCGTCTTCTAATTTAACGTAAATAAGAAACTGTGGCTAGGGTGGCCCCCTTCACAGCACGCTACGGTCACCCACTCGGACCCAATTTTGAAGACAGGATCGAGTACGCGCAGGAAGAAACTGCAGCCGAGACGTCGACCGCGCGCAACCGGAAGGGCTGAGGGCGCGTCGAACACGCACCAAGGGCCGGCCACCGACACCACAATCGGCAGCCGGCCCGTCGACCGTCAGCCCCGATCAGCGCGGCGCCATACGGATGGCCCCGTCGAGCCGGATCGTCTCCCCGTTCAGCATCGGGTTCTCCACGATGTGCCTGGCCAGCGCCGCGTATTCCGCCGGGTCGCCGAGCCGCGACGGGTGCGGCACCTGGGCACCCAGCGACGCGATCGCCTCCTCCGGCAGCGTCGCGAACAGCGGCGTGTGGAACAGCCCCGGCGCGATCGTCACCACCCGGATCTGCAGGCTCGCCAAGTCACGGGCGATCGGCAGCGTCATGCCGACGATCCCGCCCTTGGACGCCGAATACGCCGCCTGCCCGATCTGCCCGTCGAACGCGGCCACCGACGCGGTGTTGATGACGACGCCGCGCTCCTCACCCACCGGATCGGTCTTGGCGATGCGCTCCGCGCCCAGCCGGATCACGTTGAACGTGCCGACCAGGTTCACGTTGATCACCTTGGTGAACTCGGCCAGCGGGAAGGCGCCCTTCTTGCCGACGGTCTTGACGGCGCTGCCGATGCCGGCACAGTTCACCACGATCCGCAGCGTGCCCAGTTGCTCGGCCGCGTCCAGTGCCTTCGACACCTGCTGTTCGTCGGTCACGTCGGCCGCGGCGAAGGTCACCCCGTCGCCCAGCTCCTCGGCAATCGCCTCGCCCTGCGACGAGGGCAGGTCCACGATGACGACCTTGGCGCCTGCGCCGTGCAGCTCCTTGACCGTTGCCAGCCCGAGCCCCGACGCGCCACCGGTCACCAGCGCGACCGCGTTACCGACCTGCATACGCCCGCTCCTTTCTTCGTCAGCCTCGGTCGGATCCGACCACCGACACGAACGACACGCAACTACCTGGACGGCCGCCCAGGTTGTGGGTGAGCGCCAGGTGCGGGTCGTCCAGCTGCCGCTCGCCCGCCTGGCCACGGAACTGCAGCCAGCATTCGTAGAGCATGCGCAGGCCGCTGGCGCCGACCGGATGACCGAACGACTTCAACCCGCCGTCGGTATTGACCGGCAGCCTCCCGCCGAGCTCGAACGCGCCGTCGAGGATGTCCTTCCACGCCTGCCCGCGCTCGGCGAAGCCCATGTCCTCCATGAGTACCAGCTCGGTGGGCGTGAAGCAGTCGTGCACCTCGGCCAGCGAGATCTCGCTGCGTGGATCGGTCACCCCGGCCTGCTCGTAGGCGTCCTGGGCGCTGCGCACGACCTCGGGGAACGTCGTGTAGTCGTAGTCCGGATCGGCGGCGCCGCGAGCCGGGCCGGCGACCAACGACAGCCCCTTGACGTACATCGGCCGGTCGGTGTAGTTGTGCGCGTCCTCGGCGCGGACGATGAGCGCGGCCGCCGCGCCGTCGGACACCCCGGAGCAGTCGAACACGCCCAGGCGGCCCGCCACCTTGGGCGCTGCCTCGATCTTCTCCTTGGTCACCTGCGATTGGAACTGCGCTTTGGGATTGCGCGCGCCGTTGCTGTGGTTCTTCCACGCCACGTGGGTCATCGCGGCCCGCATGTCCGCGGGGTCGACGCCGTAGCGTGCGCAGTACGCCGGGTCCAGCAGCGAGAAGGCCGCGGGCGCGGTCAGGCTCAGCTCCGCGGCCGTGCCGTCACCCGGCGGGTCGGAGCGCAACAGGCCGGAGTAGCCGGAATCCTTCAGTTTCTCCACCCCGACCGCGACCACCCGGTCGTAGGCGCCGGAGGCCACCGCGTAGCAGGCGTTGCGGAACGCCTCGGAGCCCGTCGCACAGTAGTTCTCCACTCGCGTCACCGGCTTGTAGTCCAGCGCCAGCGCCTTGCTCAACGTGAGCCCGGACTGGCCGGAGGCCAGCGTGCCGAGCCAGTACGCCTCCACGTCGTCCCGGCTCACCAAGGTGGAGTCGAACAGTTCCTTGGTCGCGTCGACCAGCAGGTCCTCCGCCGAGGAAGACCAGTGCTCGCCGAAGCGGGTGCACCCCATGGCGACGACGGCGACCTTGTCGCGGATTCCCTTGCTCATACCGCACCTCCGACGGGCGTGCTGCGTTCCGGTGCGAGCACCCGCGCCTTCCAGAAGTAGTTGTGCACGCCTCTGGCGGTGTACAGGCGCCGGAACGACAAGTCGACGCGTGTTCCCACCGCGAGGTCGTCCGGCTGGGCGTCGGCGACCTCCAGCGTGTATCGACCGCCGCCGTTGAAATCGACGATGGCTTCGATCAGGGGCGGTGACGGCGAGTAGGCCAGCCGGTCGACGGTGTACGTCGCCACTGTTCCAGTGGCCGCCGCCAGCGAACGCGCCTCCATCTCATCCAGCGCACCGCAGTTCTTGCACACCCGCATCGGCGGCAGATGCGTGAACCCGCAGCGCGAGCACACGCTCCCGGTGAACGAGAACTTCCAATCGGCTGCGCGGGCGCTCGGTGGGCCGGCGGGCCGGTCCGGCTCCGGGCGGCGCGGCGGCTCCCGCTCCAGCCACCCACGCCAGCTCAGATAAGTCGCGTACGCAACGTCGATGCCGCCGCCCAGCTGGTCGGCCACTGTGCGCTGCTGCCGTTTGCGCACCAGGTTCTCGGTGGCCCGCAGCAGGACGGCGTCACACCCGTCGGCGGCGGACAGCACGAGGATCGTCTCCCCCGGCATGGCCCGATCCAGCACCGACGCCAGGCCGAGCCCGAAGTCCGCGGCACCGGAGTGACCGAGCGGCGAGGTGGCCGCCCCGGAGAAAAGTCGCGCAGCCTGTTTGCGGACGCCGGGATTGGGTGAGACGACCACCATGTGGTCGACGGCTTCCAGTCCGGCCTCGGCCAGCATCTCCCCGGCCGCCCGCTTCAGCAGCGGCACGTAGTGCTCGACACCGAACCGCTCCTCCCACCCCTCGCCCGCAAGTTGGCCGGGCGCCCGCCACCGGTCCAAGATCTCGGTCGACCACGAACGCTCGGCGAGGACGTCGGCGATCGCCCCTTCCGGGTCTCCGAACAGCAGGGCGACCGCACCGTCACCGCCGGTCCGCTCGTCCGACGACCCCGGCCGGCCGACCCGCACGTCCGCCGACACCGCGAGCCCGCCGTCGGCCTTGGCCGCGCGCCAGGCAGCCATGCCGGACCGCGCCGAGCCGGCCAGGTCGGCGGCGAACGCCTCCGGCGGCAAGCCCAGTGCGGCGTGGATGGCCGAAGCATTGGTCTTGTCGAGATACGCGGGCGAGGTGGTGGCGAAATAGATGCTGCGCGGCGTCGCCGGATACGACCGCAGCAACGCGGCGGCGGCCTCCACAGCCATCGTCGTGCTGTCCTCGTCGAACGAAGCCACCACGCGGGAACCGCGACCCGACCCCGTCCCGAGGGTGCTCGCCACCTCGGACAACTGGAGCCGGTGCTTCGGCAGGTACGTGGCGTAGGCGACGAGCGCGGTCATGCCACCCCCTCGATGAGCGCGGCCATCCCCTGACCACCGCCGATGCACATCGTCTCCAGCGCGAGCCTGCCGCCGCGGCGGTGCAGCTCGTGCAGCATGGTGGTCAGGATTCGCACGCCGGTCGCGCCGATCGGGTGACCGAGCGAGATGCCCGAGCCGTTGACGTTCAGCCGGTCGGCGATCTCCTCTTCCTTGACGCCCCAGCCCTTCAGCACGCCGAGCACCTGGCCGGCGAACGCCTCGTTGATCTCGATCAGGTCGACCTCGTCGAACGACACCCCGGTGCGGTCGAACAGCTTCGCCACCGCGGGCACCGGGCCCAGGCCCATCGTCGCCGGATCGCAGCCCACGGCCGTCCACGCCCGCAGGAAGCCGAGCGGCTGCAGGTTCAGCTCGTCCAGGACGTCCTCCGCCACGATCAGGCACGCCGCGGCGGCGTCGTTCTGCTGGCTCGCGTTGCCCGCGGTGACCGTGCCTCCCGGGATGATCGGCCGCAGCTTGGCCAACCTCTCCGGGGTCGAGTCGGGCCGGATGCCTTCGTCCTGGGCGAAAACGACCGGGTCCCCCTTGCGCTGCGGCACCTCCACCGGCACGACTTCGTCGGCGAACTTGCCCGCCTGCCACGCGGCGGCCGCCCGCTGATGGCTGCGCGCGGCGAACGCGTCGGCCTCGTCGCGGGTGATGCCGTAGCGACTGATGACGTTCTCGGCGGTCTCGATCATGCCGCTGATCGGACCGAACCGCCATTCCGGTTGGGAACGCTCCCGGCCCCGATCAAGGCGGTCGTAGAAGGTCACGTTGCCCGCGCGCCTGCCCCACCGCAGATCGGTCGTGTAGTGCTCGATGTTGCTCATGCTCTCCACGCCGCCCGCGATGACCACGTCGGCGTTGCCGGTCTGCACCATCATCGCGGCGGTGGCCACCGCCTGCAGCCCGCCCCCGCACCGTCGGTCGGTCTGCAGACCCGGGACCTCGATGGGCAGCCCGGCGTGCAGCGCAACCCACCGCCCGATGCACGGCGCCTCGGAGTTGGCGTACGACTGCGCGATCACCACGTCCTCGACCCGGCCAGGGTCGACGTCGGTGCGCGTCATCAGCTCCTTGACCACGTGCGCGGCCAGGTCCTCGGCGGGAACCGGGCGCAGCGTGCCGCCGAAAGCACCCACGGGTGTGCGCAGCGGACTGACGATCGCCGCTCGCCTCATACCAGCACTCCACTTCGTCGCAAAGAATCTTCCGCAGCTTCTGCCAGCGCCGTGCGGTGATCGGGATGCGCGATGGCCAGCATCCGCTCGTACCGGGCGCGCAACGGCTGACCACGCAGGTCGGCCACCCCGTACTCGGTCACGACCACACCGGCGTCCGCCCGCGCCGTGCTCACCGGCCCGGACACACTCGGCACGATCCGGCTTGTGCCGTTCGCCGTGGACGGCAGCACGACCAGCGGCAAACCGCCTTTCGACCGAGCTGCCCCACGCAGGAAGTCGACCGCACCGCCGACGGCTCCGACGTAGTCGCCCGCGGCCACCTCGGCGTTGACCTGTCCGGACAGATCCACCTCCACGGCCGAATTGATCGCCACGAACCGGTCGTGTGCGGCCAGCACCGAGGCGTCATGGGTGTAGCCGGAGTCCCGCAGCTGCACGGCCGGGTTGCGGTGCGCGAACGCGAACACCCGCCGCGTGCCCATCAGCATCCCGGCCACGGACACGCCCCGGTCGATGCTCTTGCGGGCGTTGGTGATCACGCCGGCATCCATCAGGTCCGCGGCGGCGTCGTTCAACTGTCCGGAGTGGACGCCCAGGTCGCGACGGTCGGCGAGCTGAGCCAGCACGGCCGCAGGCAACGCGCCGATCCCGAACTGCAGCGTCGCACCGTCGTCGATCAACGCCGCCGCGTTGGCAGCCACCTGCTGCATGACCGGACTCGGCGCCGGGGTGGCCGATTCCGCTGGCGGCCGGGACGTGGGCACGACGACATCCAGATCGTCATCGGTCAGCCAGCGCGTGCACCGCGTCTGCGGCACTTGGTCGTTGACCTCGGCGATGACCACGCGGGCGGTGTCGATTGCCGCCGAGTAGTAGTCGTCGCCGATGCCCAGCGAGTACCGCCCCTGCTCGTCGGGAGCGGACACCTGCACCAGGACGACGTCTGCGCGCAACGGACCTTCGGTCAACAGGGTCGGCAACGTCGAGTAGTGCACGGGCGCGACGTCCATCGCGCCGGCTCGCAGCATCCGTCGGTTGCTTCCGCTGCCGCAGTAGGAGACGAACGAGATCGCGTCGGCGAACTCCGGCCGCAGCGTCCGGGTGACCGGGATGCCGACGAAACACCGGATCGGCGCCACCTGGTGTCGCTGCCGCATCAGCTCCTCGGTCAGGGTCACCGGCTCGGCGCACGTCTGGCCCCAGACCACGGTGTCCCCTGGCCGGACGAACTCGGCGAAGTCGAGCTCGTCCGGCCGCACGATCACCGGCGGCATACGCTCATTTGTCCTCTCGCCAGCGATGCGCCGAGGGGTCGAGCAGCTGCCGCAGGTGCCCGTCCGGCAACCAGACGACGGTCTCCAGCTCCAGCGCGTCGAGGTAGCGCACCCGACCGGTCCGCAGGTCCTCCAGCTTCAACCGTGGGCCGTTGCCCTCGTGGTCGACACTCACCGCGACCTCGGCGAACTCGCTGCCGACCACCTCGGGCGAGGAAGGACCGACCACCACGCCGGGGCGATCCTGTTCGTCACTCATCGGTCCTCCCCTAGATCAAGAACGCCAGCGTCGGCAACGGCTGGTCCTTGTTCACCAAGCTGACCTTCTTGTACGCCAGGCGGATCTCGCCGTCCACCACACGCAACTTGTAGGTGACGCGCCCGGCCCAGATCTCCATGCCCCGCGTCCGCGACTCGACGAGCACGAAGTTCGCGCCGACCACGGTGTCGGAGCCCTCGGTGCCGAGAATCTCGACGTTGGAGATCACCCGCCGCAAGTTCGACGGCGGCGACTGCGAATAGCGCTTGCCGGTGCGTAGCTGCTTGAGCCGCGTGGCGATGCGGTTGCGGTTGTCGTAGATGACCGACACCTGGCTGCGCGGGTCGGCCGCGTCGTCACCCGCGGGCACCCAGTAGAGCGCGTCGTCGGTCCACAACGCCTCCCACGCGTCGTAGTCGTGCTCGTCGGCGTAGCGCGCTTCCCGGTACAGGAACTGCTCGATCTGCCGCAGGTCCAGCCCCGCATCGGCTACCGCGGTCACTTGTCGTCCTCCATCAACGTCTTGTAGTGCGACCAGAAACCCCGCATCCCGGTCTCGTCGGTGGCGGTGCCCACGCGCAGCCCCCGTTCGTCGACCCGCTCCCGGTGCATGCCGCGACGGATCTCCAGCCACTCGGGCCGCAGCTGCTCGGCGCCGACCTGGTTCCGCTCGTACATCTCGGTGTCGTCGGCCAGCAACATGCCCGCGGGCCCGACCGAGCCGATCGACTGCGAGATCATCCGCCGGTTCAACTCCGGCGCGCCCTTGAGCTGGACCGCGGTCGAGTGCTGGACGCACTCGTCGACCGACAGCGGCTGGATGACGAAGACCTGGATCTCCGCGATGAACAGGTTCGGGAAGATCATCACGTGCGGGGCGCCCTCGACGAGGATCTGCTCCGCCTCGTCGCCGTAGGCCTGGCGCATCTTCGCCACGTAATCCGGCACGCGGTCGGGGGTCGTGCCGAACCACCGCATCGGCTCACCGTGCCTGCGGAACTCCGGGCGCAGGTCGTTCTCGCTGTGCCCGTTGCCGAGATCGCGGGTGACCGCGGTGGACTTCTCGCTGTACAGCGCGCCGATCGGGCTGCCGGTGACGCTGAAGATCGAGCCGTGCACGAACTGCGGGTGGTAGCCGTCGGTCTCGTTCTCGGCGAGCAGCTTCCAGTTCGCTCGCGTGCGGTGCTTGAGCCAGCCCGCGTTGAGCTCGACCTCGCCTTCCGGGGACAGCCGGCACAACCGGTCGATCTCCCCGGCGGCCGCGCCGAGGTGCTCGGTCAGCGTCGGCCCGTCCGCGGCGAAGCTGCCGAACACGAAACCCCGGTACGACTCGACCCGCGGCACCGTCGCCATGCCGAGATTCAGCTTCCCGCGACCGCCGTAACCCTGGTGGTACGGATACCCGAGCAGCTCGCCGTTGTTCCGGAACGTCCACCCGTGGTACGGGCAGCGGAACGAGTTCGAGTTGCCCCGCTCGTCCTCACACACCAGGTTCGCGCGGTGTGCGCACCGGTTCACCAGTAGGTGGACCTGACCTTCCCGGTCACGGGTCATCACCAGGTCCTGCGGTCCGATGTTCTTGCGCACGTAGTCGCCCGGTTGCGGCACTTCGCTCTCGTGGCCCACGTAGACCCAGGTTCGATACCAGATCCGCTCGAGCTCCTCGGCGAAGATCCTCGGGTCGGTGTAGAGGCTTCCGTGCACCCGTTCCGGCTGGATCAAGGCCGAGTAGTCGGGTCGATCCGTGCCTGCTTGGGGCACTGTGGCAGTCACGCAGTCCATCCCCTTCGGTCAGTTGTCCTTGGTCGCCGCCAGCTGCTCTTGCGCCCACTTCACCAGCCGGAACTTCTGCACCTTGCCGGTCGGCGTGGTGGGCAGCTGGGCCGAGTCGAGGAACAGCACGTACTTGGGCACCTTGAAGCGGGCCAGCTTCTCCTTGCAGAGCGTGATGACCTCGTCGGCGGTGATGGATTCGCCGGGGGCTCGCACGATGCAGACACAGCCCGCGTCGCCCCAGCGCTCGTCCGGGATGCCCACCGCGTACACCTGACTGATCGCCGGGTGCTTGCTCAGCAGGTCCTCGATCTCCTTGGGCATCACCAGCTCGCCGCCGCTCTTGTACAGCTCCTTGCTGCGGCCGGTGATCTCCAGGTAGCCGTCCTCACGCACCCGGCCCAGGTCGCCGGAACGGATCCACCCGTCCTGAATGGCGGCGGCGGTCTCGTCCGGCTTGTTGAAGAACCCGAGCATGTTCGTCGGGCCCTTGGAGGCCAGTTCGCCTTCGGTGTGCGGCGGCAGGTCCTCCCCGGTCACCGGGTCCACCGTCTTGTAGACCGTCAGCGCGTCCTGGCCCGGCACGCCCGCGCTGCCGGCCAGCTTCGGCTTGCCCACCGTGCTGGCCGTGTAGAACAGGTCGTCCTCGGGCTGAGTCATCGTCATGGCGCCACCGCACTCGGTCATGCCGTAGCCGGTGACGATCTCGTCGACGCCGAGCTCGTCGCGCACCCGCTCCCACAGCCACACCGGCGCGGGCGCGGCGCCGGACAGGATCGCCGACAGCGAGCTCAGGTCGAACTCCTTGCGCCGCGGATGCTCCAGCAGCGCGACCGTCATGGTCGGCACGCACAGAATGTCGGTCGCCTTGTGCCGTTGAATGCCCTCGAAGTAGCGGACCGGGTCGAACGCGGTCTGCGGGATGATCGCGCCGCCCACCACCATCGCGGCGAGCATGCCCTCGACGTAGCCGAACATGTGGTAGCAGGGCAACGAGAACAGGATTCGGCGCCCGTCCTCGAACGCCCGGGTCAATGCCGAGGCGTAACCGGTGCGCTGCACCGCGTCGTGCGTGACCTGAACGCCCTTGGGTGAGCCCGTGGTGCCCGACGTGTAGAGGATGTCGCCGATGTCGTCCGGCTGCGCCTCGTCGCTCGCTGCGCCCGGATTCTGCTCGCCGAGTTCGGCCAGCCCGGTCACGTCGAGGACGCCGTCGCGCTGCCGCTGGTCGGTGGAGAAGAGCACGACCTTGCGCAGGTTCGGCAATTCGTCCGACTGCCCCTGTTCCCAGCCCGGCGCGATCTCGTCGAGCATGGCCAGGTAGTCGAGGTCGCCGAAGCCGGTCATGGTGATCAGCACCGAGCACTCCGACTGCCGCAGCACGTACTTCAGCTCGTCGGTGCGGTACAGGTAGTTGAACGGGATGGCCACCGCGCCTGCTTTGGCGATCGCGAACTTCACCGGCGCGAATTCCAGGTAGTTGGCCATCAGGATGCCCACGTGGTCACCCGGGCGCACGCCGAGCGCGGCCAGCCCGTCGGCCAGCTTGCTCGCCCACTCCGCGGTCTCGGCGTAGCTGATCGTCCGCTCGTCGGTGATGACGAAGGGCCGGTCGGCGAACTGGCTGGTGCAGTAGTCGAGCCACCCGCCGAGGGTGCGCGGCACCCATTCGGAAAAGTTTGCCCGGAGCCTAGAGCGTCGTTGCTCGATGTCGGTCGCCACGGCAGGCCTCCTTCCTTAATCGTAGTTAGATTAACTGATCCACCTACGGGGCACAACCAACACGAACACCCCTTCTCCGCTTGTCGAGTCCTCGCTTACGAGCAGCCGTTCACCCTGCCGCGAATGCGTGCAAAACGGGCAAGTTGAACACGAAAAGATCGCTCGAGCGCGACATCGGCGTGAGCCGCGCCACGAACCGTCCGCGCCAGCACCGCCGGACGCTCACGACACCCTGCCGCCCTCGAACGGTTACCCATGGCCACGGCACCTAATTCAAAGTAGAAAACGATCTCGATGCCCGCCGGACGCGAGCCCGGCGAGCCTCACCGCCCGTGGAAGTTCGGCCGCCGCCGTTGGTGGAAGGCGGCCACCCCTTCGGCGAAGTCCTCGGTGTCGAACAGCCGAGCCTGTACCTCGGTTTCCTCGTCGAGCACCCGCCACGGGTCCCGGGGCCACGCCGCGAACATCGCCTTGATCTCGGCCAGCGCCAGCGGCGGTCCGTCCGCCATCGCGGCCGCGTCCGCGAGCGCATCCGGCAACGCCTCCCCCGGTTCGGCGAGACCGTCCACCAACCCGATGTCCTTGGCCTGCTGGGCGGACAGCCTGCGCGGCAACAGCATCAGTTGCCGGGCAGCCGCGGGCCCGATCCGGGCGGGCAGTGACGCGAAGATGCCCATGTCACCGGCCAGGCCGACACCGGTGAACGCGGTACTGAACGTGCTGTCCGAAGCCGCGACCACCCGATCGCAAGCGATCGCGAGCGCGGCGCCCGCCCCGAAGGCATAGCCCTCGACCGCCGCGATCACCGGTTTCGGTCCGCGCCAGATCTCCTTGATCACGCGCTGCGCGGCCTTCGACCGGGGCAGCGTCTCCTCGCGCGGCATCCGCCGCATGGTGGAGATGTCGCCGCCGGAACAGAACGTGCCGCCCGCTCCGGTGAGCACCACCACACGCACGCCGGGGTCCGCCATCGCGGCTTCCACCGCGTCCCCCAGCTCGACGCGCAGTTCGAGATCGATCGCGTTGCGCTTGCTCGGGCGGTTCAACGTGATCACCCGCACCGGCCCGCGATCCTCGGTCAGCACACAGTCGGCCATCGTTACTTCCCGGTGAATCGCGGGGGCCGGCGTTCGATCACCGCAGCCAGGCCCTCCAACGCATCGGCCGTACCGGACAGCTCGGCCACCGTACGCGCCTCCTCGGGCAGCTGCTCCTCCAGCGACGAGCCGACACCCCGCCACACCAGGCGCTTGGTCGCCGCGATGGCCTGCGGCGGCAGGGCGGCGATCGTCCGCGCGAGCGCCAGCGCTTCGTCGAAGACCGACTCGTCCGGGACGACCTTGGTGAGCAGTCCGACTTCGAGGGCTTCAGCCGCGGTCAACGTCGGGTTCGTCAGCAGGATCTCCATGGCCTTGCGCAGCCCGACGAGCCTGCTGAGGGTCACCGTCGCGCCCGCGTCGGGCGCCATCCCGACCCGGACCGCACCGGAGAAGAACTTCGCCCCCTCGGCCGCGACCACCAAATCGGCGGCGCACACCAGGCCGAACCCGCCACCACCCGCGGCGAACCCGTGCACCGCGGCGATCACCGGCGGCTTGAGCTGCACCAGCGCCGACACCGCCATCTGCAGCCGTGCGGTCGCTTCCCGCAGGTAGTCCGGCAACCCGTCGCCCTTGCTGGCGAAGTCGCGTACGTCGCCACCCGCACAGAAGTTCTTGCCCTCGCCGGAGAGGATCACGGCCCGCACCGTCGGGTCGCCGTGAATGCGCATGACGGCCGCGTGCAGCGCCTCGAGCAGCTCGACGTTCATGCCGTTGGCGGCATCCGGACGGTTGAGGCGCAGTCGGGCGATGCCGTCGGGCTCGTACGACAGCAACACCGGGCCGGCACCGATCACTTCCTCGGTCATGTCAGGCTCCCTTGCCTTCGGTGAACGAGGCGATCCCGCTGCCTGCCGCATCGCCTCCCACGTGCTCGACGACGGCGTTCAGCTCCATTGCCAGACCGTCGGCCTCCGCCATGGTCAAGCCCCGACGCACCAGCCGCTTGATCTTGCCGAGGGCGGTCCGGTCCTTCTCGGCCAAGCGCGCCACGAACGCGTCGACGCCGTCGGTGAATTCCTCGGTTTCGAAACTGCGATAAGCCAGGCCCCACTCCGCGGCCTGCCGCCCGGTGATCCGTTCGCCGGACAGGATGTGTCCGAGGGCGCGCTGTCTGCCGATCAGTCGCGGCAGCCGTTGCGACCCGCCACCGCCCGGGATCTGGCCGTAGTTGGCGTGGTTGTCGGCGAGCTTGGCGTCGGCCCGCACCAGCGCGATGTCGCTGGCCTGCATCAGCTCGAAGCCGCCCGCCATGGCGTAGCCCTCGACCACCGCGACCACCGGAACGGGCAGTTCGGCGATGGTGTTGCAGGCACGGTGGAAGTTCTCGAACAGCGGCCGCAGCGCGTCCGGGCCGGACTCGCGCAGACGGGCCAGTTCCTTGAAGTCGCCGCCGACCGAGAAGTTGCCGCCCGCGCCGCGGATGACGATCACGGTCGCCGTCCTGGCCAGGCTGCGCAGCGCCCGCTCGAGCTGCTCGCCCAACTCGACCGTGATGGCGTTCATCGCCTCCGGCCGGTTCAGCACGATGTGCCCGACCGGCCCGTCCTCGCCGGTGGTTACCACGGCCACGGCGCCCCCAGGAGGGCTCGCACGTCCGATTCCGACACCAGTTATCGCCTCCTGCGCCCCGATCCGGGCGAGCGTTCCCCGTCGGTACTTGCGCGCATCCGCACGCTCGTCCTCATTTGCCGCACGGTCATGAATTTCGAATTGAAGATAAATTAGGTAGGATGCGACCGTCAACCACGGCCGCCCAGCATGGAGGGCAGGAATGGATCTCGGCCTGCGGGAAGCTCGGATACTCGTCACCGGCGGGGCCGCCAACATCGGTCGCGGCATCGTGCACGGGTTCGCCGAGGAAGGCGCTCGCGTGGCCATCTGCGACATCGACGGCGAGCAGGCCGGCCGGGTGCGCAAGGAAGCCCTGGAGCGGGGCGCCGCGGCGGCCGAGGTCGTCCAGCAGGACCTCACCGAGGAGGGCGCGGGTGCTCGCGTCGTCGGCCGGGTGCTCGAGCTGTGGGACGGCATCGACGTGCTGGTGAACAACGCTGGCTGGAGCGTGCCCGGATTCATCGCCGAGGACACCGATCGGGCGCGTTGGCAACGCCTGGTCGAGGTCAACCTGTACGGCACCATCGAGTGCACGCAGGCCGCCATCGGCCCGATGCGCGAAGCGGGACAGGGTTCGATCGTGTTCATCTCCAGCGACGCGGCCTTCGGCGAGATCCGGCAAGGGGTCTACGGCGCCACCAAAGCTGCCGTGCTCGCGCTGGCCAGGACCGTGGCGAAAGAACACGGCAGGCACGGCATCCGGTCCAACGTGGTGTGCCCGGGCCTGGTCCTGCCGGAGGACGACGACGCGATCGGGTCGACCAGCCTGTGGGCGGTCGGGCAGGACTCGGTGTTCGACGCCGACCAGATCGACTACATCCGCAAGCAGATCCCGCTACGTCGCCTCACCACGGCACAGGACATCGCCGCGTCCGTCGTCTGGGTTTCCTCGGAGCGCGCCGCGCGGCAGGTGACCGGGCAGGTGTTCTCGGTCAGCGGCGGATATTCCATGCCCTGAGGCATGCCACGAGGCGATGGGACGGTCAGGTGGCAACCAAGAACGACAACGGCACCAAGGACACCAAGGACACCAAGAACGCTGCCGGAACGACGCGGGATCGCATTCTGCAAGCCGCGGCCGCCCTGCTGAGCAAGAAGGGCTACTCGGCAACGCGGTTGGTGGACATCGCCGAGCTCGCGTCGGTGCGTGCGCCCGCGCTGTACTACTACTTCGACTCGCGGGAAGAGCTGATCGCCGAGGTCATGGCGACCGGTCAGCGCAGGCTACGAGAGCACGTGGAAGGCGCGCTCGCGGCGCTGGACGACCAGACCCCGCCGATGGATCGCATCGAGGTCGCCGTGCAGGCCCACCTGCAGGTGGAGTTGACGTTGTCCGACTTCGCCACCGCGGTCACGCGCAATCTCGGTCAGCTTCCCGACGAGGTGCGGGACCGGCTGCGGTCGGAAGGAGCCGAATACATCGATCTCTGGCGCCGGCTGCTGGAGCAGGCCCGCAAGGCCGGGGCGATCCGGCCCGACCTGGACCTGCGCGCCGCGCGCATGCTGGTGATGGGTGCGCTGAACTGGACCACGGAATGGTGGGACCCCCGCCAGGGATCCCTCGACGCGGTCATCGACACCGCGAAGAGCCTGGTGCGGCACGGATTGACGAGCGGCTGACCGACACTTTTTCACCTCATCGAGCGACAACCCCATGCAGGCCGCCGTCCGTGCAGGCGGCATACAGCCATCAGCGATCAAAGGGATTGTCGTGTCCAACACCGCCGAACGCCGCTGCGCGTGCTGATCGGAGGTCCCTGATGGGGATTCGACTGGCCGGCAGCGCCGACGACACCGCACACTGTCGCCGTGACAACCTCCAGACCACGGTCCGAGTTCGACTCAGCCTACGCCGAGGGCAGCACCCCGCCCTGGGACATCGGCGAGCCGCAACCGGCCATCGTGCAGCTGGAACGAACTGGGCAGATCAGTGGCCGGGTCCTGGACGCGGGCTGCGGGACTGGTGAACACGCCATCTACCTCGCCCAGCGGGGCTATGACGCGCTGGGCATCGACTTCGCGCCACGCGCGATCGCGCTGGCAGACCAGAAGGCGGCAGCCCGCAACGCCCCGGCGCAGTTCGCAGTCGCCGACGCGCTCGAGCTGACCGGTCCGCCGCGGTTCGACACGGTTGTCGACTGCGGCCTCTTCCACGTCTTCGGGGCACAGGACCAGGCGAAATACGTCGCGAACCTGCACGCTGTGTGCCGTCCCGGCGCACTCGTGCACGTGCTGGCCCTGTCGAACCGCGGACCCGGAATCGGCCCGGCCATGAGCGACGAGCCGCTGCGGGAGGCTTTCATCGAAGGCTGGCGGCTGCGGGTGCAGGAAAGCACGCTTCGCGTCCTCGTGCCGCCGGACACCGATCCGGCCTGGGGGCTGACGCCGAACCAACCCGCGGACATCCCCGCCTGGCTCGCCACCGCCGAGCACGTGGGTTGAGCGCTACGCGACGGAGATATTCGGTGGCCCGCCGCGACGGCGGTACCGCAGACTGACAGCGTGACAGCATCTATCCCGCAGTCGGATTTCGACTCCGCCTACGCAGCCGGTTCCCCACCGTGGGTCATCGACGAGCCGCAACCGTCCATCGTGCAGCTGGAACGGGATGGCCGGATCACCGGTCAGGTACTGGACGCCGGCTGCGGCACCGGTGAACACACCATCTACCTGGCGCAGCGCGGATACGACGTACTCGGCATCGACTTCTCACCGACGGCGATCGCCCGGGCGTCGGAGCAGGCGAGAACACTGGGGGTTCCGGCGAAGTTCGAGGTCGCGGACGTGATGGACCTGTCCGGGCCGCCCCGCTTCGACACGATCGTCGACAGCGCGCTGTTCCACGTGTTCGGTCAGCGCGAGGAACGACTGCGGTACGCCGCAAACCTGCACGCCGTGTGTCGCCCCGGCGGTCGGGTGTACGTGCTGGCCCTCTCCGATGCCGGGCCTGGCCTCGGACCACAGATTCCCGACGACTACATCCGGGACGCGTTCACCGACGGCTGGCGGCTGCTTGACCTGCAGGAAAGCCGGTACCGGGTGATCGTGCCGCCGTATGTCGACCCGGCACTGGGGCTCACGCCGAACGAGTCCGCGGACATGCTCGCGTGGCTGGCGACCGTGGAACGGCGAGACTGAGTGTCACATCGGCGTGCCGACCGGTGTCTTCTTGTCGAACCCGGATACAGGAGGACAAAGATGACCGGCACTGCCAGACTCCCCCAAGCCGAGATCACCGGACTCAGCGGCTGGCTCGTCAAGTCGATGGCCAAGCGCATGATGGGCGGCGACATACCCGAAGGCGTCGGTGTCATGTGGCACAGCCCGAAGGTCGTCAAGGACACCAGCATGTTCGGCCGGAAGGCGAACAAGTGGCCGAACGTGCCGTCCGACTTGAAGGCGTTGTCGCACATGGTCGCCGCGTCGACCATCGGTTGCACGTGGTGCCTGGACTTCGGCTACTACCAGTCGCAGCATGAGGGCTTGGACCTCGCCAAAGCCAGGGAAGTGCCGCGCTGGCGCGCCTCGACGGTCTTCACTCCGCTGGAGCGTCGGGTGATGGCCTACGCCGAGGCCATGTGCCAGCTGCCGCTCGCGGTGACCGACGACATGGTCGACGAGCTGCAGGCCGACCTCGGCCCGGCGGGCGTGCTCGAGCTGACCGCGTGGATCGCCTGCGCGAACATGACCGCGCGCATGGGCGTAGCGCTCGGGCTCGAGGCCGCTGGGATGTCCGCACACTGCGGCTTGCCGCCGCTGGCCGAGCGGGAAGAGCGGGAGGTCGAGCGAGCGTGACCGACAATCCGTTCGTCACCCACCGCAGCCTGCTGTTCACCGTGGCCTACGAGCTGCTCGGCACCGCGGCCGACGCCGAGGACGTGGTGCAGGAGACCTGGCTGCGGTGGAACGCGGCGGACCAGGACGCGGTGCGCGAGCCGCGCGCGTACCTGGTCCGCACGGTGACCAGGCAGGCCCTCAACCGGCTGCGCACGCTCGCTCGCAGGCGCGAGGAATATGTCGGCAGCTGGCTGCCGGAACCCGTGCTGACCAGCCCGGACGTCGCCGATGACGTCGAACTCGCCGAAAGCGTGTCGATGGCGATGTTGACCGTGTTGGAGACGCTGACGCCGACCGAGCGGGCGGTGTTCGTGCTGCGCGAGATCTTCGCCGAACCGTTCGAGGAGATCGCCAAGGCGCTGGACAAGTCGCCCGCGGCGGTCCGGCAGATCGCGCATCGGGCCCGGTCGCATGTGGCGGCCCGGCGCCCGCGCCGCGCGGTCAGCCGCAGCGAGCAGCAGGAGGTGGTCGAACGGTTTCGCGTCGCGATGGCCACCGGCGACATCGACGGACTGATGGAGGTGCTCGCCCCGGACGTGGTGCTGGTGTCCGACGGCGGTGGTGTGGCCAAGGCCTTCCTCCGGCCGATCGTCGGGATCGACGCGGTGGCCCGGGTGGTGGCCGCGTTCCCGAAGAAGCTGCCCAACGGCCGGGTCGAGGAGCTGGTGCTCAACGGCGCGCCCGCGCTGCGGCTGTACGTCGACGACACCCCCGACGGCACGTTCAGCTTCCGCATCGAGAACGGCCGGATCACGCACATCTACGGCGTGCGCAACCCGCACAAGATGGGCAAGCTCAGCGAGCCCGTGCCGCTGACCCGCCAGGGAGAGGCTCAGCCCAGGTAGCGCACCGGCAGCGGCCGCTCCACCACGTCGTCGCCGTCGCGTGCGACGGCGAACGCCTGACCGTTCGGCCGCTCGCTGACCGCTTCGACGAGTTCGCCGCCACGCCAGATGAGCGCGACGCCGTCGTCGGCGGCGTGGCCCGCGGGAAGCTCGCCGTCACGCACCATCCGGCGGTAGGACTGCTGGCGCTCCGCCTCGCCGAAATAGTGCGGGCAGGCCGAGCCCGGCAGCATGCCGAGACCGTCGGGCAGCGGGGCGAGCGGGCCGAACGAGTCGGTGGAGCTGCCTTCGTACCAGCAGTTCATACCCGCGCTGACCCCGGCGAAGACGGCGCCGTTCCGCTCGGCCTGCGCCAAGATGTCCGGTAGTCCGTGCAGTCGCCAGACGGCGAGCAGGTTGGCCGTCGACCCGCCACCGACGTAGATGACGTCCTGGTCGAGCAGCATCGACGGATCGGTGTACCCCCACGGGTCGCGGCAGAACAGCGACAACACCGATGTGCGGGCGCGGCCGGCGAACGCGCGCTCGAACCGTGCCGCGTACTCGACGTCGTCACCGGTGGCGGTCGGCACGAAGCAGACGGCTGGTTTGCCGCCGCCTGCGGTCGACAGGATGAGCTCGTCGATCGGCGTCACCCGGCCCTCGGCCGAGAACCCGCCCCCGCCGAGCGTCACGAAGGTTCCAGTCACGCCCGCCAGCCTAGGGCGATCCGCGTATGTGACTCGCATCACTCCCCTGCTGCCGGTACAACACCCCGGCACGTGCCATCCGTCTTTGTCGGCAGGAGATGGAGGCAGGGTGTGACCGGTCGAGATACCGAATTCGTCGAGTTCGTCCGCACCCGCGGGCCGAGCCTGCGCCGGACGGCCTTCTTGCTGTGCGGTGACTGGCACCGCGCGGAGGACCTGGTGCAGATCGCATTGCTGAAGCTGTTCCGGGCGTGGTCGCGGATCAAGGCGGCGGAGGCCGTCGAGTCGTACGCGCGCACGGTGTTGGTGCGTACCGCGGTGGACGAGTCCCGACGGATAGTGCGGCGACGGGAGCGTGTCAGCGACTCGGTTCCCGAGGTCGTCGCCCCGGCCGAGAACCCGGACGCCACCCTCGACGCCCGCCGCGTGCTGGCCATGCTGCCCGCCCGGCAACGCGCGGTCATCGTGCTGCGGTACTGGGAGGACCTGCCGATCGAGGACGTGGCGCAGATGCTCGGCTGCGCGGAAGGCACGGTCAAGAGCCAAGCGGCCAAAGGCCTGGCCACGCTGCGCAAGCTGCTCGCGCGCGAACCGCACCTGCTGGCGATGGAGGCCGTCCGATGAAGCGCTACGACGAGCTGTGGCTGCACAGCGAGCCGGTCGAGCAGGACAGGATCCGTGAGCTGCTGGGCGATGCCCTCGGCACCGAGCCGGACATGCGGCTCGATCCCGATGCCTTGTTGACTCAGGCCCAGCGCAGGGAACGACGGCTGCGGGTGGCCAGCGTGTGCGGGGCGGCCGCGGCGGTCGCCGCCGTCACGGTGGGCTTGGCGATCGTCACGAGCTCGGCCGGTTCGGAACCGACCCAAGACCCGTCACCGCACCTGGTGCCCGGCGCCAGCATCGAGCAGGAACCGGCACGGTCGTCGCAACGCAACCCGACCGAGCCGCGGGTCTCCGAGGAGCCCGCCCAGAAGGAGATGCGGCCGAGCGCCCCGACGCCCCGGTCCGACATCGTTCCGCAGCGCCCGCCCGAACGAATCGAGGACATCGCGCCGAGCGCGACGAATCCGGACGGTCGCACCATCCCACCCGCCGGCCTGGCGGGTCCCGGCTGATCGCATCCTGCCGAGCGCTGCGCGGAGTCGATCGCTCCGCACCAAGGACGACGCGAGCGCCCGATGAAACCGGTTCGTTCCATGCTTCCGTCACCCGGTCCAGCGGCCGCATGACGGTGTCGATCTTCACCGCGCCCCGCGCGATCATGTCGAACAGCTCCGGGATGATGTCCGGGACGCGGGCGAAGCCTTCTCGCGGCACACTGCCGCCTCCCTGGCCGACGAGCTGGATGCCGGTGGATGACTTCCCGCACCCGCCGCGGGAACGGCTTCGTCATCGCCCGGACGTCCTGCACTTGCCGCGCGAAAGGCTTCGTCATCGCCCGGACCTCCTGCGCCTGCCGCGCGACGGACTTCGTCATCGCCCGGACCTGGTGGACTGAGCCGGCCCTGACGTCCCAGCTGCCGTTCCGCGTTGCCCGCTGTGAGCAGGCCGACGAATTCCGATGTCGGCGAACGCCACGCGCGCCCTCCCCGGTCTTGATCAAGCGCAGGTACCCGTTACCAGGGCCGGTGCTCACCGGCCGTCAGGAGGAACGCCATGAGAACCCTTCGCGTGATCGCCGCCGGATTCGGCGCGGGCGCAGCCATCCTGTTGGGCTCGACTCCCGCACTCGCCGCCGACGGCCCGGACGCCACTCCGCAGCCACCGCTGCCTGCCAAGGAGCAGCCCGGCACTCCCGCGGCGAAGCCGCCGTCGCCTGCCAAGGAGCGGCCCACGACGCCCACGCTGAAGCCGCCGAACCCGGCCAAACCCAGCGCGCAAGAGCGGCCGGAGGCGACCCGACCCGCGGCCCCGCGGCCGGACATCTCGGAGAAACCGGGGCAGGTCGAGGTCGTCCCGAAGGGCGGCGCGGAAACCGGCGGGGGCCCGGTGAGCGAGGACGACTCCGCGTTGCTCATCGGCGGGACGGCCGCTGCCGCCGCGGCGCTCGGTGCCGGTGGCGTGCTGCTTCGTCGCCGCTCGGCCAAGGGCCTGCGCTGACCATGTCGTCGACCGTGCGCCAGGGCCGGTACCGCCGCGGACTCGCCGCGCTGGTGCTGGCCCTGGCGTGGGTGTCCGGGTGCTCGACCGAGCCGCCGCAGAATGCCGGGCCGCCTGCTGGTGCCTCCACCCGTGAAGCGCCTCCGGTGAAGCGTGCCGTCACCAACGACGGGATGCCGCCGTCGCAGCCGGTCTCGGTGTCGATACCGCGCATCGGCGCCCGCTCGTCGCTGGAACCCGTCGGCCTCAATGCCGACGGCACCGTCGAGGTGCCACCGGTTACCGAGCCGATGCAGGCCGCGTGGTACCGCCACAGCCCGACGCCCGGTGAAGTCGGCCCGTCCGTGCTGCTCGGGCACGTGGACGGTGGTGGCCGGCCGGGCATCTTCTTCCGGCTGCGCGAGCTGAAGCGAGGCGACGAGGTCATCGTCGAGCGGCAGGACGGCAGCACTGCCACGTTCGTGGTCCAGCGCGTGCAGCAAGTGCGCAAGGACGAGTTCCCGACCGACGAGGTCTACGGCGACACCGAAGCCCCGGAGATCCGCCTGATCACCTGCGGCGGGGTGTTCGACCACCGCGTCGACAGCTACCGCGACAACATCATCGTCTACGGCACGCTGCGCACCCGCTGATCGGCACCGACCACGATGCCCCGCCGAGCACTATGCGGGCAGGTCGACCAGCTCCGCCAGCGCGGCCCGATGCCTGCCCGGAGTGCCGAGCCCGATCTGGTCGGCCTTGGCCCGCTTCAGGTACAGGTGCACCGGGTGTTCCCAGGTCATCCCGATGCCGCCGTGCAGCTGCAGCGCCTCCTCGGCCGCCCGCACCGCCAGGTCACCGCAGTAGGACTGCGCCACAGCGGCAGCGACCGGCAGGTCGGGATCGTCGGCGGCCAGCGCTGCCGCGGCGTAGCGGGCGGCCGCCGCCGCGGACTCCGTACCGGCGTACAGGTCCGCCAGCCGGTGCTTGAGCGCCTGGAAGCTACCCACGATCCGGCCGAACTGCCGCCGTTGCCGGAGGTACTCGACGGTGGTGTGCAAGCACCAGCTCGCCACCCCGTACTGCTCCGAGGCCAGCAGGGCCGCACCGGCCCGCAGCGCCCGGCGCACGGCCTGCAAGGCGTCGGTCACCACCGGCTCGGCGGCGACCCCGTCGAACCGGACGTCGGCCACCTGCCGCGACATGTCCAGCGACGTCACGGGCGTGACCGTGGCTTCGGAGGTGGCGTACACCGTCCAGCCGTCGTCCGACACCACGGGCACCAGCAGGACGTCGGCCTCGATCGCCCCGGCCACCTTGCCGACCTCACCGTGCAACCGGCCGCCGTCGGCACGCACCACCGGCACCACGGTGTCCGGAGCCGTGGAGAACGGCACCGCCAAGGCGGCCGTGCGCTCACCGGAAGCCAGCTGCCGCAGCAGCTCGGAGTCCGAGTCCAGCAGCACCGTGGTCGCGATGACGCTGCTGGTCAGGAACGGAACCGGAGCGACGAACCTGCCCAGCTCCTCGAGCACGACGGCCGCTTCCCGCGCGGACGCGCCCGAGCCGCCCTGCGCCTCCGGCACCAGCAACCCGGCCAGCCCCAGCTCACCGGCCACCGCGCGCCACAACGTGTCGACCACCGACCGGTCGCCGTCGTACATCGCGGCCACCGCATCGGGCGGGCACCGGTCGGTGAGCAACGAGCGCACCGAACCCCGCAGGTCCTCTTCCACCTCGGTGTAGAGCAGATCCAGCTCGCTCATCGCGGCAGTTCCTTCCACGGGATGTCCTTGTCCGTGCGCGGCTCGGCGGGCAACCCGAGCACCCGCTCGGCGACGATGTTGCGCAGGATCTCCGACGTGCCACCCTCGATCGAATTGCCTTTGCTGCGCAAGTACCGGTAGCCGGCCTCCCGCCCGGTGAAGTTGACCCGCTCCGGGCGGACGAACGACCAGTCGTCGTAGCACAGCCCTTCGTCCTCGAGCAGCTCGAGCTCGATCCCGGACAGTGCCTGGTTCAGCCGCGCGAACGTCAACTTGGTGGTCGCGCCTTCCGGGCCCGCCTGCCCCGCCGCCAGCTTCTGCCGCAGCCGCATGCCGGTCAGCCTGGCCACCTCGGACTCGACCCACAGCTGCAGCAACTCGTCGTGCAGCTCGGGTCGACGCCGTTCGGGGTTGTCCCGCCAGGTCTGCGCGACCACGCCGATCATCCCGCCCTCGCGCGGGGTCGGCGTCCCGCCGATGGCCACCCGCTCGGTGTTCAGCGTGGTCGTGGCAACCCGCCAGCCCTCGCCGACCTCACCGAGCCGCTGACTGTCCGGGATACGCACGTCGGTCAGGAAAACCTCGTTGAACTCCGCCTCACCGGTGATCTGCCGCAACGCACGGACCTCGACGCCCGGGTCGTGCATGTCGCACAGGAAGTACGTCAAGCCACGGTGCTTGGGTTGGTCCGGGTCGGTTCGTGCCACGAGAATGCCGAAGTCCGCCCGATGCGCCGACGACGTCCATACCTTCTGACCGTTGACGATCCAGTCATCGCCCTCGCGCACCGCCCTGGTAGCCAGGCCCGCCAGGTCGGAGCCCGCACCCGGCTCGGAGAACAGCTGGCACCAGATCTCCTCGCCTGTCCACAGCGGACGGAGATAGCGCCTTTTCTGCTCCTCGGTGCCGTACGCCAGGATGGTCGGCGCCGCCATGCCGAGCCCGATGAAGTTGCCCTGCGGGTCGTTGTCCGGCGCCCCGGCGGCAGCCAGCTCCGCGTCGACGACTTCCTGCAGCTCGCGCGGGTAGCCGAGCCCGCCGTGGCCGGGCGGGAAGTGCACCCACGCCAAGCCGGCGTCGTAGCGAGCGCGCAAGAACTCCAGCCGGTCGGTCGTCGCCGGGTCGTGCGCGGCCAGCAGCTCCGCGACCCGCCTGCGGACGTCCTCCACCGCATCAGTTCCGCTCATCGTGCGCCTCCACGCCTTGCTGCACCTTGTTCATGCCGCTCAGCCAGCGATCGGTGTCGCTCGCCCGCGCCGCGTAGTACTTCGCCACTTGCGGGTGCGGAAGGATCAGGAAGCGGTCGTCCTGCATCGCCTCCCACACCACGTCGGCGACGTGTTCCGGCGACACGATGCCGTCGTGGGCCAGCACTTCCCGCAACGGCCCGGACTCGGCGACCATGCGGGTCTCCACGCCTTGCGGGCAGATGGCCTGTACGACGACGCCGCGATGCCGGTAGGTCGCGGACAGCCATTCGGCGAACGCGACCGCGGCATGTTTGCTCGCCGAGTACGCCGGGCTGCCCAGCATGGTCAGCAAACCGGCGGCGGAGGCGGTCACCACGAACCGGCCGCTGGCCCGCTCCAGCCACTCCGGCACCAGCAACCGGGCCGCCCGCACATGGGCGAGCGTGTTCACCTCGAACGAGGCCGCCCAGTCGTCCTCACTGGCCGCCAGGCCCCGGCCACGTTCGATACCCGCGTTGGCGAACCAGACATCGACGCCGCCCCACAACTCGCGCGCGGCGTGCACCAGCTTGCCGACGCCCTCCTCGGACGCGGCGTCCCCGCCGAGGACTTCCGCACCGATCTCCCCGGCGACCTGCTCGGCGGCCGCGGTGTCGAGATCGTTGACCAGGACCCGGCAGCCTTCCGCGGCCATCCGGGTGGCCAGCGCGCGACCGATGCCGTGGCCGGCGCCGGTGACGACGACCCGTTGCCCGGCCATCACAGCCCACCGCCGGTCAGCGTGACCCCGCCGTCGATGACCACCACCTGCCCGGTCATCCATCCGGCGTCGTCGGACAGCAAGAACGAGACGGCGCTGCCGACGTCGTCGGGAACACCGAGCCGCTTGAGCGGGTAGTTGGCCGTGACCTCGGCCTCCTTGCCCTCGTAGAGCGCGGTGGCGAAGCGGGTCTTGACGATGCCGGGCGCAACCGCGTTGACCCGGACATCCGGCCCCAGCTCGACCGCCAGCTCCTGGGTGATGTGGTTGAGCATGGCCTTGCTCGCGCCGTAGAAACCGATGCCCGGCGCGGTGCCGATCCCGGCGATCGACGACACGTTGACCACCGCTCCGCCGTGCTCACGCATCCACGCCCGGTAGGCCTGCTGCACCCAGGACAGCGCGGCCAGGCAGTTCACTTCGAAGATCTTGCGGGCGGCGCCCAGGTCGACGTCGATGAGCGGGCCGTAGACCGGATTGATCCCGGTGTTGTTGACCAGCAGGTCCGCCCCACCGAAGGCTTCGATCGCCTTCTGCACGACCTCGTGCTGGTGCTCGGGGTCATCCGCGTGCCCGGCCACCCCGAGAGCGTGATCGCTCCCGCCGAGCTGCTCGACCGCCTCGGCGAGCGGATCGGGTTTCCGGGCGGTGATGACGACCCGAGCGCCGTCGTCGACCAGGCGCTGGGCTATCGCCAGGCCGATGCCGCGGCTGGCTCCGGTCACGATTGCGGTGCGTCCGGCGAAACGCTTGCCCATCTCGCTCCCCACTGAGCTCGACTCCAACTAAGCGACCGCTTAGTACGTTAGGCTCACCCTGGCACGCCGCCGCCGACAGCGTCAACACACCCGCTGGGTACTTCCCGGACAGCGAGGCCGATGAGCAGCACGGACAACACCCGAGCCGATGCATCCCGCACCAGGTTGATGCAGGCCGCGGTCACGGCTTTCGCCGAACGGGGCTTCCACGGCACCAGTACTCGCGACATCGCGGCTGCCGCGGGCATGAGCCCGGCCGCGGTGTACGTCCACCACCGCAGCAAGGAAGAGCTGCTGTACCTGATCTCCCGCATCGGCCACGAGCACACACTGGCCGTCATTCGCGACGCCGCCGGCTCCGCCGACGATCCGGCGGACCGGCTCGTCGCGGTGATGCGCGCGTTCGCGTTGCACCACGCGCGCGAGCACACCAGCGCGCGCGTGGTGAACTACGAGCTCAATTCGCTCAGCCCGGAACATCTGTCCGAGATCGCCGCGCTGCGCCGGGAGATCAAGAACGAGATGCAGGCGCTGATCCAACAAGGCGTGGACGCCGGCGCCTTCGACACGTCGGATCCGCCGAAGGCGGCGATGGCGGTGTTGTCGCTGGGCATCGACATCGCCCGGTGGTATCGCGAGGACGGCCCGTGGTCGCCCGACGAGATCGCCGACTTCTACGCCGACCTGGCGCTGCGCATCGTCGGTGCCCGGCGCGCGTGACGTCGGGGGCTGTTCCCGGCCCGGTGCAAACCGGGTAGTCGAGTTCGGTGAGTGACGTCCGGGGCTAATCCCGGCCCGGTGCAGACCGGGTAGTCCAGCTCGGTGAGAATTGCCCGCCGGAACGAGGAAGACCAGAAGGGACAAGCGTGACACCGAGCGTCCAGACCACCATCCATCACCGCATCGCCGAAGAACTCGGTGTGAGCCCGCGCCAGGTCGGGGCCGCGGTGGAGTTGCTGGATGGTGGCGCCACCGTGCCGTTCGTGGCGCGGTACCGCAAAGAGGCCACCGGCGGGATGGACGACACGCAGCTGCGCAAGCTCGACGAACGGCTGCGCTACCTGCGGGAACTCGAGGACCGGCGGGCCACGATCCTGGAGTCCATCCGGGAGCAGGGCAAGCTCACCGATGAGCTGAAGGAACGCATCCTGGCGGCCGACTCCAAGGCTCGCCTGGAGGACATCTACCTGCCCTACAAGCCGAAGCGGCGCACCAAGGGCCAGATCGCCCGCGAAGCGGGCCTGGAGCCGCTGGCCGACACGCTGTTGTCCGACCCGACGCACGATCCGGAGACCACCGCGGCGCAGTACGTCGACGCCGACAAGGGTGTCGCGGACACCAAAGCGGCGCTCGACGGGGCGCGGGCCATCCTCATCGAACGGTTCGCCGAGGACGCCGACCTGGTCGGCGAGCTGCGGGAGCGGATGTGGACGCACGGGTACCTGGTGTCCCGGGTGCGGCCGGGCAAGGAGACCGAGGGCGCCAAGTACGCCGACTACTTCGACTTCTCCGAACCGTTCACCAAGCTGGTGTCGCACCGCATCCTTGCCCTGTTCCGCGGCGAGAAGGAGGAGATCCTCGAGCTGTCCACGCCGGCGGACGAGCCGGTCGGCGCCGACGGTGAGCCTGCCGACACGGGTACGGAGTACGAGCGGATCATCGCCGCCCGGTTCGGCATCGCCGACGAAGGCCGCCCGGCGGACCAGTGGCTGATGACCACGGCGCGCTGGGCCTGGCGAACCAAGATCCACCTGCACCTGAGCATCGACCTGCGCATGCGGCTGCGGCAGATCGCCGAGGACGAAGCCGTGCGCGTGTTCGCGGCGAACCTGCGTGACCTGCTGTTGGCCGCGCCCGCGGGCACCCGCCCGACCATCGGCCTGGACCCGGGTTACCGCACCGGTGTCAAGGTCGCCGTCGTCGACGGGACCGGCAAGCTGGTCGACACCGCCACGATCTACCCGCACCAGCCACAACAGCAGTGGGAGCCCGCGCTGGCCACGCTGCGCGAGCTGGCCGTCAAGCACGACATCGAGCTGATCGCCATCGGCAACGGCACCGCGTCCCGGGAGACCGACAAACTGGCCGCCGAACTGATCCGGCGGCACCCGGAGCTGAAGTTGACCAAGGCCGTGGTGTCCGAGGCCGGGGCGTCGGTGTATTCGGCGTCCGAGTACGCCGCCAGGGAGCTGCCCGACGTGGACGTGTCGCTGCGTGGCGCCGTCTCGATCGCGCGGCGGCTGCAGGATCCGCTTGCCGAGCTGGTGAAGATCGAACCGAAGTCGATCGGCGTCGGCCAGTACCAGCACGACGTCTCCCAGGTCGCGCTGGCCCGGTCGCTGGACGCCGTGGTCGAGGACTGCGTGAACGCGGTGGGCGTCGACCTGAACACGGCGTCGGTGCCGCTGCTGGCCAGGGTGTCGGGCATCGGACCGACGCTCGCCGAGAGCATCGTGGCGCATCGCGACGCGCACGGCCCGTTCCGCTCGCGCACGGCGCTGCAGGACGTGCCGCGGCTCGGGCCGAAGGCGTTCGAGCAGTGCGCGGGCTTTTTGCGGATCCCCAACGGCGACGACCCGCTGGACGCCTCGGCCGTGCACCCGGAGGCCTACCCGGTGGTGCGCAGGATCGCCGAGACCGCCCGCATGCCGATCGCCGAGCTGATCGGCAACAGCGCGACGCTGCGCAAGCTCGACCCGCGGCAGTTCGTCGACGACCGGTTCGGGCTGCCGACGGTCACCGACATCCTGGCCGAACTGGACAAGCCGGGCCGTGACCCGCGTCCGGCGTTCACCACCGCACGGTTCGCCGAGGGCGTCGAGCAGCTGACCGACCTCAAGCCGGGCATGGTGCTGGAGGGTGTGGTGACGAACGTGGCTGCGTTCGGCGCGTTCGTCGACGTCGGCGTGCATCAGGACGGCCTGGTGCACATCTCCGCGATGTCGAACTCGTTCGTCAGCGACCCGAGGGACGTCGTGCGCTCCGGTGAAGTGGTGCGGGTGAAGGTGCTGGACGTCGACCCCGAGCGCAAGCGCATCTCGTTGACGATGCGGCTGGAGGACGAGCCGGGCAAGCCCGCCCAGCGATCCCGGGACGACCGGCGCCAGGGCGGCCAGCGGAAGCCGGGCGGCCGGGGTGGCCGGGGCAGGCAGAACCGCTCGCGGGAGCCGCGTCCGCAGGGCGCGATGGCCGAGGCGTTGCGGAAGGCCGGGCTGGCATAAGGCGGCGCACCCCGGCCACGCGCCGTCACCGGCACCGTGGCCGGGGCGCGGCTCGAGCCACCCGGTATCCGCGGCGCGCGGGTGCCGGTCCGGCTGCGCGGCACTCGCGGCACGGTGGCCGGAGCGTGAGCCCGGCCACGCGGCCACGCCGCGACCGGAGCGCAAGCCCGGACCATCCGGCAGCCGCGTCACGCGCTGCCGATCCCGCTGCACGGCACCTCGGCCGGGGCGCAAGCCCGGCTCAGCGCTCGCGATACAGCAGGAAGAAGTACGGCTGCTCCGCACCCCGCTGGTCCATCGCCCCCAGCAAGGTGTCCTCGTCGACGCGGCGGAAGTTGTCGATGATCGGCAGGTGGTCGTAGACCATCGCCGCGCTGACCTTCCCCCGGTACTCCACGTCACGCAGCCGTGCCCGCGGCTTGCGGGTGCGCAGCGCGGGACGCAACACCGGCAGGGCCTTGCGGACCCGGTCGACCGCGCCGAGCGGAAGTCGGTCGGCCACCCCCACCGGCAGCTTCCGCGGATCGACCGCGAACACCTCACCGTCGGCGGAGAACAGCAGCGGGTGCACGTCCTCGGGGCCGTCGAACTGCTTGCCGTACCAGCCGGAGGCGGTCAGCAGGCCGTCCATCGGATGGCCGGTGGGCAGCTCGGCGCCTTTCCACCGGCCGGTCAGCTCGGTCGAGCGCACCGTCGGCAGGTCGTCGAACAGGGCGAGCGCTTGCTCAAGGGTGCATCCGGACTTCAGCTCCGCGAGGCGTGCGGACGCGTTCACGTCAGTCATGCCCCTCATTATTCGACGATCAGCGCGCCGCGCGATGCAGGAACGCGGCCAACACGTGGCGAGGCCCCCGGGATCACCCGAGGGCCTCGTCCGGTGCTCCTACCTCTCTTCCACCGAGAGCTCGTTCAGCTTGGACCGCTTGCGGCTGTAGGCGAAGTAGACGACACAGCCGATGAGGAACCACACGGCGAACCGCAGCCACGTCTCCGGCTGGAGGAACGTGATCAGCCAGATCGAGAAGACGACGCCGATGATGGGCACCACCGGCATGCCGGGACAGCGGAACCCGCGCGGCAGCTCCGGTCGCCGGTAGCGCAGCACCACCACCGAGGTGCACACCACCACGAACGCCAGCAGGATGCCGATGTTGGTCAGCTCGGCAGCCTCCCCGATCGGCAGCAGCCCGGCGATGACCGCCGAGGCCACACCGAGCAGCCAGGTGATCCGGGTCGGCACCTTGCGCGTCGGGTGGGTCTTGGACAGGCCCTTGGGCAGCAGCCCGTCGCGGCTCATCGCGAAGCCGACGCGGGCGGCACCCATCAGGAACGTGAACAGCACCGTGAGGATGCCCAGGATGGCGCCGACGGCGATGATCAGGCCGAGCCATTCGAGACCGATCGAGGCGAACGCGCTGGAGAAGGCGGCCTCGGCGCTGATCTCGGTGTAGTTCACCATGCCGGTCAGCACCAGGCAGGCCAGTACGTACAGCACCATCGAGATGACCAGCGAGTAGATGATCGCCTTCGGCATGTGCTTCTGCGAGTCCTTCGACTCCTCGGCCGCGGTGGACATCGCGTCGTAGCCGAACACCGCGAAGAACACCGTCGCCGCGCCGGTCAGGGCACCTGCCAGGCCGAACGGCGCGAACGGATCCCAGTTGCCCGCGTCGATGTGGAAGGCGCCGACGATGATCACCAGCAGCACCACGCCGACCTTGAGGTAGACCAGCGAGGTCTCGAACCGAGCGGCGCTCTTCATGCCCTGGTTCAGCACGAACGCGATGAGCAGGCACAGCAACACCGCGAACAGGTTGACCACGTACGAGCCTTCCGGCACGCCCTCCGGCTCGGTGCCCGGAGCGCCGGACATCCACAGCGGCAGCTCGATGTTCAGAAAGCCCAGCAGGTCGTTGAAGTAGCCGGAGATACCGATCGCCACCACGGACACGATGGCGGTGTACTCCAGCAGCAGGTCCCAACCGATGAACCAGCCGGCGAACTCGCCGAGCACCGCGTAGCCGTAGGTGTAGGCCGACCCCGCGCGCGGGATCAGGCCGGCGAACTCCGCGTACGAGAAGGCCGCGGCCGCGCTGGCCACACCAGCGATCAGGAACGAGATCAACACCGCTGGCCCGGCGGTCTGGTTGGCCACCGCGCCTGCCAGCGAGAAGATCCCGGCGCCGATGATGCCACCGACGCCGATCGCGGTCAGCTGCCACAAGCCGAGCGTGCGGCGCAGCCCTCCGCCCTCGACCTCCTCGATGTGCTCGAGCGGTTTGCGTCGGAGGATGTCCGACCGTATTTGCGAGATCACCGACATGGGTTGTCCTCTCGGTCAGTCAATCAGGTGGTACTGACGAAAGAGCGCAGGAAGAATGCCAGATTCGCCGGCCGCTCGGCCAGCCGCCGCATGAAATACGGGTACCACTGTGATCCGAACGGAACGTAACAGCGAATGCGCCGTCCTGCGTGCGCGAGCCGTTGTTGTTCCTGCTCACGCACTCCGTGCAGCATCTGGAACTCGAAATCGGATTCCGTGCGACCCGCTTGGCCCGCCAGGTGTTCGGCGATGGTGATCAGCCGCGGGTCGTGCGTGGCGACCATCGGGTAGCCGTCGCCGTTCATCAAGATGCGCAGGCACCGCACATAGGAGGCGTCCACCTCCTGCTTGCTGCGGTAGGCCACCGAGGCCGGCTCGTCGTAGGCACCCTTGCACAGCCGGATGCGCGATCCCGGCCCGGACAGCGCGACGCAGTCGCCCTCGGTCCGACGAAGGTAGGCCTGCAGCACCGCGCCGACCCACGGGAAGTCGACCCGCAAGTCTTGCACGGTCTGCAGCGTGGCGTCGGTGGTGGTGTGGTCCTCCATGTCCACCGTGACCGTGGTGCCCGCGGCGGCCGCCGCGTCGCAGATCCGCCTGGCGTTGTCCAGCGCGATCTTGTCGCCGTCCCTGCCCAGCGCCTGGCCGAGCGCGGACAGCTTCACCGACACCTCGACCCGGTCGGTGAGGCCTTCGTCGGCCAGCCGGGCCAGCAGGTGCTCGTAGGCTTCCGCGGTCTGCTCGGCCTGCCTTTCGTCGCGGGTGTCCTCGCCAAGCAGGTCCAGGGTGACCAGCCGTTCGCGGGCGAGCCCGCGCACCGTGGCGACCGCCGTCGGCGCGTCCTTCCCGGCGACGAAACGATCGACGACTCGTCCGACCAACGCCGACCGCTCCGCGATACCGCGTAGCCGGCGCGAGCGGGATGCGGCGATCAGCGACGCTCGCAACATGGTTTCTCCTCACCAGCGGACAGCCAGGTAAAAATGCCTGACCGAACGGTAAGGAATTACCGAGGCGTGCGGATTGTCCGTGCGTACAGAGCTCCGTGGTCGCTGTTGTAAGGTCGCACAATGGTCGAGTTGAGCCGCCTGCTGCTGGCCGTCGGCGCGTCGTTGATGGATCTGCGCTCCGGCGACCCGCAGACACACGTGCGCGGACTGGCGATCCTCGATCCCGACGACGATCCCGGTAGCTACCGCGACGAGCTGGTGCTGGTCATCGGAGCGCGCGGACGCGAAGCTGCGCGGGCGGTCCGGATGGCCGGTCAGCACGGCGCGTCGGCGGTCGCGGTCAAGACGAGCCCGGGCGGTGAACGGGACGTGCGCGAGGCCGCCGAGGATGCGAGCGTCGCGTTGCTGGCGGTGCGGCCGCAAGTTCGGTGGGACCAGCTGGCCGCGGTCATCCGCGAGGTGCTGGACAGCTTCGCCGTGCACGCGGACAGCACGCCCGAGGCGGAACCGGCCGAGGATCTGTTCGCGCTCGCGCAGTCCGTGGCCGCGTTGACCGGCGGGGCGGTGAGCATCGAGGACACCGCGCCGCGCGTGCTGGCCTACTCACGCTCCGGCGATGAGGTCGACGACCTGCGGCGGCTGTCGATTCTGGGGTGGCAGGGTCCCGAGCCGTATCTGGAGCTGCTCCGGCAGTGGGGCGTCTACCACCGGCTCCGCACGTCGAACGAAGTCGTGCGCATCCAGGCACATCCCGAGCTCGGCATCCGGGCCCGGCTGGCCATCGGCATCCGTGCGGGCAATCAGCACCTGGGAGCGATCTGGGTGCAGCAGGGCAATCAGCCGTTCTCCGAACATGCCGAGTCCGCGCTGATCGGCGCGGCCCGCCTGGCCGCGGTGCATCTCCTGCGGCGCCGCGGGGCGCCCGGGCGCTCGCGTGGCGAGTTGGTCGCCGGGCTGCTCGACGGCAGCGCGAGCGCGGACCTGGTGGCCGGTCAGCTGGGCTTGGACTCCTCGGTGTCCGCCGTGGTGGCGGCGTTCGAGGCCCGGGGTACGCAGCACGACCGGCCGACCCTCGAACTGCAGCGGGTCGAGCTGGCCACCACGGTGTCGGTGCACATGACGTCGTTTCGTCGTGGCGCGCTCGTCGGCGCGGTGGGCTCACGCGTGTACGCGGTGCTGCCCGAAGTGCGGACGGACCGCACCGAGCCGGGCCTGATCACGTTGGCGCGGGACGTGGTGGCCGTTTTGCGGCGACGGTCCGGGCAGACCGTGCAGGTCGGGATCGGCGGCCCGGTGTCGTCGTTGGCCGACGTCCCGGTGTCGCGGTCGGACGCGGACCGGGTGCTCGATGCGCTGGCCCGCACCCCGGAAACCGACGTCGCCACCATCACCGACCGGCGCGCCGACGTGCTGCTGGGCGAGACGTTGAAGTTGCTGGAGGAGCACACCGACCTGCGCGATCCGGCGGTGCGGGCACTGGTGGACCACGACGCGGATCAGGGCACGGATCTGGCCCGCTCGCTGCTCGCCTACCTCGACGCGATGGGTGACGTCCGTTCCGCCGCGGCGGGTTTGCACATCCATCCGAACACCTTGCGCCACCGGGTTCGCCGGGCCGCCGAGATCGGCGGGCTGACGCTGGAGGATCCGCGCGAACGGCTCTGCTGTCATCTGCAGCTGCTGCTGGCCACCCGGCAGCGCTGAACCGAACGGCACCCACGCAGTGAGGTCATGACTCGGCCGAGTGAACCGGCCACCCGACGGTATCCGTGTCGGTAGCACGATCGCATGGTTGCCGGCCGGCGATCACGCCATGAGCCGAGCGCAGGCCGTACGGTATGGCCGGACGCACCACCGCCGGGCAGGTCACCTGCCGGCGGACAGGTGACCGTTCCCCTTCCGGTCGCCGTGTCGGGTGCGCTCGGGTCGGGTCCGGGGTACTCACCGCCCTCGCAATGCCCCGGACCGGACGCCCCCCAAACCGCCCCCGGGATCCCACCCCCCGGGGGCGGTGCCGTTTCACGACGCGTACGACGGCTTCTCCACCGACAGCAGGGTCTTCAGTGGTGCCGAGGCGAACTTGTGGTCGTCGTCGGCCAGCTGCAAGGCCCGCTGCCAGGTGAGCGTGCGCGCCACCTTGGTCAACCGGCAGGCCAGATCGAGTTCCTCGCGCAGCTCGGCCTCGGGCGCTACGTCGGCGAAGACGTCGAGGTAGCTGTCCCGCAACCGACGCGCTGCGGCTTCCCCGGCCTCGTCGGCGACCAAGTTGAGCGGCACGAACATGCTGAAGAACGGGTGCGCGATCGCCGCGTCGCCCCAGTCGTAGAAGCGCGCGGGCTCACCGGGCTCGCCCAGGATGTTGCCCGGATGCAGGTCGTGATGGTCGATGCTGACGCCCACCCGCGAGCCGGCGAGGCGCTCGGACCAGCGCTTCACCTCGTCGCGCATCGCTCGCACGCGTTCGAACGCCGCGCGCTGGTCGTCGTCAGCCTTGGTGCCTGCATATTCCGCGACCGAGGCCACGGCTTCGTCGAAGCGGTCCGGCATGACCTCCGGCCGCATGTCCGGCACGCCTCGCTCCCGCATCTCGAGCACCGACGACTGGACTTCACGCTGCAGCGTCGCGTAGTCGGCCACCGCTGTGACCAGACGCTCCACCAGCTTGTCCCAGTCGCCCCCGGTTTGCTTGAACAGGGTCGGCCCGCCGTCGGGGAGGACGATCCACGCGCGCTCCTCGTCGACCGCGATCGGCTCGAGCACGCCGGCCGGCGCGGCCGCGAACAGCACCGGGTAGAGCCGGATCTCGAACGCGGTCCCCGGACCTGCGGCCTTCAGCCACACCGTTCCGGCATCGGTCGGCGCACGCAATGCGGTGGCCCACGCTTTCAGGTGGGGCTGGGTGACCTCGCCCGTGCGACGAATCCCCGCCGCGGCCAGCTGCTCGTCCAGCCACGTCGTGGCGGCAGCCAACCACGACGCGGATGCCCAGTCGCTCATGCAGCGGTGTCTACCGCATCGACGTCACTGGTTGCTGAACGCTGAGTCGAACGCGCCTGCCGGCGGGTCGAAGAGCTGGTCGCGGATGAACTGCAAGGCCTCCGGCGCGCCTTGCAGCCGGTCCATGCCCGCGTCCTCCCACTCGATGGAGATCGGTCCGTCGTAGCCGATGTAGTCCAGTGCGCGGAAACAGGCCTCCCAATTGATGTCGCCGCGGCCTGCGGACACGAAGTCCCAGCCGCGCCGCGGGTCGCCCCACGGCAGGTGCGAGCTCAGCCTGCCGTTGCGGCCGTTGCCCACCGCCATCTTGGTGTCCTTGCAGTCCACGTGGTAGATGCGGTCGGCGAAGTCGACCAGGAAGCCGACCGGGTCGATCTGCTGCCACACCATGTGGCTGGGGTCCCAGTTCAGCCCGAACGCCTCCCGGTGTCCGATGGCCTCGAGCGCGCGCTTGGTGGACCAGTAGTCGTAGGCGATCTCCGACGGGTGCACCTCGAGCGCGAACCGGACCCCTTCGGCGTCGAAGACGTCCATGATCGGGTTCCAGCGGTCGGCGAAGTCCTGGTAGCCGGCGTCGATCCATTCGGCGGGCACCGGCGGGAACATCGCCACGTACTGCCAGATGGACGACCCGGTGAAGCCGACCACGGTCCGGACGCCCATCCGGGCCGCCACCTTCGCGGTGAGTTTCAGCTCCTCGGCGGCCCGCTGCCGCACACCCTCCGGGTCGCCGTCGCCCCAGACCCGTTCGGACACGATCGCCTGGTGCCGCTCGTCGATCGGGTCGTCACACACCGCCTGACCCTTCAGGTGATTCGAGATCGCCCACACCTGCAGGTTGTTGGCCTTGAGAATGTCCAACCGCGACTGCAGGTAGGCATCGTCCTCGGCCGCCCGCCACACATCCAGATGGTCGCCCCAACAGGCGATCTCCAGGCCGTCGTAACCCCACTGCGCGGCCAGCCGCGCCACTTCCTCGAACGGCAGGTCCGCCCACTGCCCGGTGAACAACGTGACCGGCCGCTTCATCGCGCCACCTCCGTCGCTTGCTCGATCGAGGTCCACACACAGTCCCGCGCGGCGCTTTCCTGCACCGCGCCGATCACCCGCTGCACCGCGAGTCCGTCGGCGAACGTCGGCTCCGGGTCGACGCCTTCGGCGATCGCGTTGAGCATGTCGGCAGCCTGATGCGCGAAGCCGTGCTCGTAGCCGAGCAGATGCCCCGGCGGCCACCAGCCCGCCAGGTACGGATGCTCCGGCTCGGTCACCAAAATGCGGGTGAATCCGGCCTCCTGGCCCGCCGCGCCGTCGTAGAACTGCAGGACGTTCAGCTCTTCCAGGTCGAACGCCAAGCTCCCCTGTGACCCGTTGATCTCGATGCGTAGTGCGTTCTTCCGGCCGTTGGCGAACCGGGTCGCCTCGAACGTGCCCAGCGCGCCGCCGGAGAACCGGGCCGTGAACGCCACCGCGTCGTCCACGGTGACCTTCCCGGTGCCTGCACCGTTGTCCGACAGCGGGCGCTCCGGCACGAACGTCCTGGTCGTCGCGCTGACGCCGGTGATCCGCTGCCCGGTGACGTGCTGAGTGAGATCGATGATGTGCGCGCCGATGTCGCCGAGCGCCCCGGAACCCGCCCGCTCGGCCTGCAGCCGCCAGGTCAGCGGCGCCTGCGGGTCGGTCAGCCAGTCCTGCAAGTACTGCGCCCGCACGTGCCGAATCTCGCCGAGGCGCCCGGCCGCGATCATCGACCGGGCCAGCGCGAGTGCGGGCACCCGCCGATAGGTGAACCCGACCATGGCTCGCACACCTTCCGCCCGCGCCTTGTCCGCGGCGTCCGCCATGGCCTCGGCCTCCGCCACCGAGTTGGCCAGCGGCTTCTCGCACAGCACGTGCTTGCCCGCCTGCAACGCGGCGATGGCGATCTCGGCGTGGGTGTCCCCCGGGGTGCAGATGTCCACCAGCTCCACGTCGTCCCGCTCGATCACCGCGCGCCAGTCGGTCTCGGTGTCCTGCCAGTCGAACCGGCGCGCGATGTCGGCGACGGCATCGGCGTCCCGCCCGGCCAACGCCACCAGCTTGGGTTCGAGCGCGGGTCGCAGGAAGCTGCGCGCGCTGCGCCAGCCCTGCGAGTGCGCCTTGCCCATGAAGGCGTAGCCGATGACGCCGATGCCGATCGTCGGTTCACCCACGGTGTTCATCCCTGCCTGTCGGTTGTCAGGACTCGAAGCCCAGCGGCATGTACTTGTCCACGTTCTCCTTGGTCACCACGGGCGCGTTCAGCACGATGCGCCGCGGGACCTCCACCTGGACCAGGTCGGACATGCCCTTGTTCTGGGCGAGCAGCCGGGCCAGCCGGATGCCGTCGGCCGCCTGGGTCGGCGGGTAGAGCACGGTGGCCTCCATCTCGCCCGCCTTGATCCAGCGCATCGCGTTGGCCGAGCCCGCGCCGCCGATGAACTTGAACTCGTCCCGGTCGGCCGCGTCGAAGGCGGCCTTGACGCCGACCCCCTGGTCGTCGTCGTGGTTCCACACGATGTCGATCTTCTTGGCCGCCTGCAGCAGGTTGGAGGCCGCTTCCTCGCCGGACTCGACGGTGAATTCCGCCGCCACCCGGTGATCCACCTTCTGCCCGCACGCCTTGAGCGCGTCCCGGAAGCCGCGCGAACGGTCCTGGGTCAGCGGCAACGAGTCCAGGCCCGCGATCTCCGCGATGACCGGGTCGTCGCCCATCTTCTCCTTCTCGATGAGCTTGCACGCGTAGGTGCCCGCGGACATGCCCATGCCGTAGTTGTCGCCCAGGATCGTGGTGCGGGCCGCGAACTCGCTGGAGAACTCGCGGTCGACATTCACCACCGGGATGCCGGCTTCCATGGCCTCGGTCGCCACCTTGGTCAGCGCGGCACCGTCGGTGGGCAGCAGCACGATGGCGTCGACCTTGTCGTTGATGAACGTCTCGACGTGGCTGATCTGCATGCTCGGGTCGTTGGTGCCCTCGGCGACCCGCAGCGTGACGTCGGAGTACTTCTTGGCCTCCTTCAGCGCGGTCGAGTTGATCGCGCCGAGCCAGCCGTGGTCGGCCTCCGGCCCGGAGAACCCGATCACCACCTTCTTGCCGGGGTCGTCGTTCGGACTGGCCGCGTTGACCGGGCCGCCGCCACCGCTGTCCTCCGGCGTGTTGCTGGTGCACGAGGCGATGATCAGGCCTATCGCCGCGAGTAATCCGGCCGAGCGCAGCCGGGCGGAGTTGCTGGCCATGGTTCCTCCTGAGTGGGATCGAACGAATGCGTGGCAGAAACGCGCAGGTCTAAGTGCCGCTCGAGCCGGCGGCACCCCCAGCTCCGCCGGCTCGGGCGGGGTGCGGCGGACTGTCCGAGCGGCGGGCGAACCGCTGCTGCAGCAGCACGGCGACCACGATGATCACGCCCTTGGCCACGGCCTGGGTCGACGTGTCGAGGTCGTTGAGGGTGAACACGTTGGTCAACGTGGTGAAGATCAGCACGCCGAGCACGGTGCCGACGATGGTGCCGCGGCCGCCGGAGAGCAGCGTCCCGCCGATCACCACGGCGGCGATCGCGTCGAGTTCGTAGAGCTGACCGTGCGTCGAGGTGCCCGCGGTGGTGCGGGCCAACAGCATGATCGCGGCGAGACCGCACGCCAGGCCGAGCAGGACGTACAGCATCGTGGTGTGCCGTTGCACCTTGATGCCCGCCAGCCGGGCGGCCTCGACGTTGCCGCCGACGGCCAGCGTGCGGCGGCCGAACGTGGTGCGGTTGAGCAGGATCCAGCCGCCGACGGCGACCGCAGCGAAGATGATCACCAGCACCGGGATGCCCAGTACCCGGCCGGAGAAGAAATCGACGAACCCGGGCACGGTGACGATCTGCGTCTTCTTTCCCGCGATCATCTCGGCGAGGCCGCGGGCGCCTGCCAGCATCGCCAGCGTGACGATGAACGGTGCTATTCGTCCGTAGGCGATGAGCAGACCGTTGATCAACCCACATGCGGCGCCGACCGCCAGCGCCGTGGTCACGACGACGACCCAGCCGTAGTCGGTCGCGATCCGCTGCGTGGCCAGCGTGGTCGCCCACACCGACGCCAGCGCGACGATCGCGCCGACCGACAGGTCGATGCCGCCACCGGCGATCACGAACGTCATCCCGACGCTGACCACGCCGATGACCGAGGCCAGTCGCAGCACGGTCATCACGTTGCCGAAGTCGACGAACCGGTCGCCCGCGGTGATCGCGCCGACCGCGCAGAGCAACAGCAAGGCAAGGACCAAGCCGAGGTTGCGGCCCGTCGCCCCGGACAGCAGCGCAGGCCAGCGGCCGCTTCCGCTCTCCGGACGATCGACCCGCACCCCTTCGGCGGTACCGGCACCACTGCCAGTCATGCGACTTCACCTTCCATCACCATGCCGAGCACGTCGTGCTCGGTGATCTCGCTCGCCGGGGTGTCGGTGAGCACGCGGCCGTTGGAGACGACCAGCACACGGTCGGACAACCCGATGACCTCGGTGATCTCGCTGGACACCAGCACGACCGCGAGCCCGGCGTCGGCCAGCTCGCGGATCAGCTCGTACAGCTGGGCGCGGGCTCCCACGTCCACCCCGCGGGTCGGCTCGTCGAGCAGCAGCACCTTGCACTCGCGCAGCAGCCACCGGGCCAGCACGACCTTCTGCTGGTTGCCACCGGAGAGCGTGCGCACCAGCCGGTCCACGCCCGCGGGCCGGACGTCGAGGTCGACCAGGCGTTCCTCGGCCGCCGAGCGCTCGGCGGCGCGGTCCAGGAATCCGGCTTTCGCGAACGTGCCCAGGCTGGCCATCGTGACGTTGCGGAAGATCGCGTCGTCCAGCACCAACGCCTGACTCTTGCGCTCTTCCGGGCACAGCCCGAGGCCCGCCGACACCGCAGCGGCGATGCTGCCCGGCCGCAGCTCGACACCGTTGACGGTCACCGTCCCGGCCGCCGCCTTGCGTGCGCCGAAGATCGTCTCGAGGATTTCCGAGCGACCGGAGCCGACGAGCCCGGCCAGGCCGACGATCTCCCCGGCGTGCACGTCGAACGACACGTCGGCGAATTCGCCCGGCCTGGCCAGGCCCCGCACCGACAGGACCGGTCCCCCTGCAGGCCGGCCCGTCGGACGCTCGGGGAAGGCGTGGGCGATGGTGCGGCCGGTCATCAGCCGGATGACCTCGCTGGTCGGCGTGTCCGCCGCGGACAACCCGGCGGCGACGGTCCGGCCGTCCTTGAGCACGGTCACCCGGTCACCGATCTGCCGGATCTCCTCCAGCCGGTGCGAGATGTAGACGACCGCGACCCCGGATGCGGCCAGGTCACCGATCACGCCGAACAAGCGCTGCACTTCCTGCTGGTCGAGCACGGCGGACGGCTCGTCCATGATGATCAGCTTGGCGTCGTGCGACAGCGCGCGAGCCATGCTCACGATCTGCTTGCCCGCGGCCGACAGCCTGCCCACCTCGGTGGCCGGGTCGACCTCCGGGTGTCCGAGGCGCGCGAGAAGATCGGCGGCCGCGCGGCGCATGGCGTGACGACGGACGAACCCCGCCGTGCGCGGCTCATGGCCGAGGAAGATGTTCTCCGCCACCGACAGCCCGTCCACCAGGTCGAGCTCCTGGTAGATCGTGGCGATCCCGAGGTCCATCGCGGACTGCGGATGCGGTAACCGGACCGGCTCGCCTTCCCAGGTGATCGTGCCGTCGTCGGGCTGGTGGGCGCCGGAGAGCACTTTGATCAACGTCGACTTGCCCGCGCCGTTCTGGCCGAGCACGCAGTGCACCTCGCCCGGCAGGACCTCCAGGTCGACACCATCCAGCGCGCGCACCCCGGGGAAGTGCTTGACGATCCCCTGCATCCGCAACAGGGACCGGCCCGTGGTGGCGGGCTGCGGCGTCGTCGCCGGATTGGTCATGCGCCGAACCGTACGAGGACTTTTGTAGGTACGTCAAGCTAAAGTTGCGCAACAATCGGTTCGAAGTCACGATGCTGATGACGAAAGTCCTCGGTGTTCTACGGTTGACGCAGAGGCACGGCGAAGCGGAAGACGGTTGACGATGAGGGTGAACGACCTGCGGCCGCCCGGGCCGGCAGCTGGGACCGCGGCGCTGCTGCAACGGCTGCGTGACGGAAAGCCGCGCACGCGCGCCGAGCTGGTTGCGGAGACCGGTTTGGCCAGGTCGACCGTCGCCGAACGGATCGAGACACTGCTCGCGTCGGGGTTCCTGCGGCATGCCGACAAAGCCGAGTCCACCGGCGGCAGGCCGCCGACGATGTTCGCTTTCAATCCCGCGGCGCGGGTGGTGCTGGCCGCCGACATCGGGGCCACGCACATGCTGCTGGCCGTCACCGATCTGGACGGCAACGTGCTCGCCGAGGAGAGCCACGAGCAGGACATCGCCGAGGGGCCGGAGAAGGTGCTGGACGAGGTGTGCGCCGGCGGCAAGCGGCTGCTCGCCCAGGTCAACCGGCACCCGGACGACCTGCTCGGGGTGGGTGTGGGGCTCCCCGGCCCGGTCGAGCATTCCACCGGGCGGCCGAACAGCCCGCCGATCATGCCGGGCTGGGACAACTTCGACGTGATGGGGTATGTCCACCAGCGCCTGCACGCCCGCACCTACGTCGACAACGACGTGAACATCATGGCCCTGGGCGAGCACCGAACCCAGTGGCCGGACGCGTCGGACCTGCTGTTCGTCAAGGTCGCCACCGGTATCGGTTCCGGTCTGATCAGCGATGGCCGCTTGCACCGCGGCGCCCAAGGTGCGGCCGGGGACATGGGCCATGTGCAGCTGCCGCACGGCGCGGACGTGCCGTGCCGCTGCGGGAATGTCGGCTGTCTGGAAGCCATCGCCAGCGGCGCCGCGGTGGCCGCCAAGCTCACGGCCGCGGGCACGCCCGCGTCGTCCAGCTCGGACGTGGTGGCGTTGGCGCGCAGTGGCTCGGTGCCCGCGTTGACGATGTTGCGGCAGGCCGGGCGGGACATCGGCGAGGTGCTGGCCACCGCCGTGAGCCTGTTCAACCCCTCGGTGATCGTCATCGGCGGGTCGTTGTCGCTGGCCGGGGAACACCTGATCGCAGGTGTTCGCGAAGTCGTCTATCGCCGGTCGTTGCCGCTCGCCACCCAGCATCTGCGCATCGTGACCTCGCGTGCGGGCGAACGCGCGGGTGTGCTCGGCGCGGCCTTCATGGTCATCGGGCAAGCATTCGAACCGGCCCTGCTCGACGAGCTGGTTTCCGCCTGACAACTGTGCGTGTTCACAGTTCGGGCGACGTTCATTGAACTTCGGTAGCAGCGTGATTACAGTCAGTTGCCCTGGGGGTGAGGGCGTTGGCTGGGGACGCGCACACTTATCGAAGCTCGGTACCGCCGGTCATCCAACCGGACACGTTCGGCACCGAGGCAGGGCCGCCGGTGGTGCTCATTCCGACGGAACGAGAGTGGCCGGGGGGCGACGAAGGCCCGGATGTCGAACTGCGCGAATTGGACGACGGTTCGCTGGCTCTGCTGGCGTACACGTCGCTGAAAGCGCTGACGGAAGGCGCCGGACCCCGGCAGCCGTACATCGAAGTTCTACCGAGCGCGATCGAAGAAATACGTTACGCACTCGGCGCCGATGTGGTTCTCTGGGATGTGGCGCTGGATGGAGCGGTCCAGCACCACGTGCTCATCGACGAGGGGGACGGACATGGGCAGCGGGATCGAGGCTGAGTACCCGACGCTGAACCAAACGGCGAAAGCCCTGGTGGAAGCATCCGAGCGGTTCGGCCCGAAGGAAGAGCCGCCAGCGGTGGACGCGGGTGCGTTGACCGCGGCGTTCGCGGGCGCCGGGGCTCTGGCGCTGGAACAAGCAGCGAAACTCGCCAGAGCGGTCAACGGCGCCGGGAACGCAGTTCGCAACGCGCGGCACGTGTACGAGCAGACCGACAACGCTGCTCGCGACGGCCTGCCGAACCTTGGAAACTGAGGTCAGGCATGGCCATCGACATCACGCTGGACGCCAAGCCCGAGGCACTGCACGCCTTCGGCGGCTGGGCCATGGACGTCAACAGACGCATCAAGAACGCGGGCGACGACGTGCACAGCGCCGGCCGGAAGTCCGTGCATGGCTGGCCGGACGCTCCCGGCGACAGTTTCCGCCGCACCATCAAGTCGCTGACCAACGACGCCGAGACCGTGGGCGATTCCTTCATGTATCTCGGGGAAGCCGCCATCGTGTACGGCGACGAGATGCGGGCGGTGCGCGCGAAGTTGGACGCGGCCTACGACCACGCCGTCGCCGCCGGCCTGCCCGCCACCCGCTTGGTGGAGATCAAAGATCCCGGTCCGATGCCGAAGAAGCCGCCGCCGCAACGAGACTACGGCGGCGAGAACGGCACACTGGGCAGGACCAGATCACACATCGCAGCCTGGGACGCGTGGACCGGCTGGCACAAGAGGGCGAAGGCGTACGCGGAGTGCATCGCCATGGTCGCCGCCGCCCGCGTGCAGGAGGAACGCGCCGGCGCTGCCGCTCTGAAAGCGCTACGCAAGATCGTCGACGACGCCCCCATCACCGTCGCCGACACGCTGATCGGTTTGGCCGCGGCCTCGATCACCGGCCAGCGCACCCTGATCGCCAGCAAAATCTCGCTGCAACAAGCCGCGGCGCGGCAGATGGCCGACTACAAGCGGCTCAGCGGGCACGCGGGCAAGGGCCGACTTGCCGCCAAGACCTGGCTCGCCGGCGCCCTCAACAAGAGCAGGGCCGCCATCGCCGCGCGCAAAGCTGCCGACGCCAAACTCGGGAACTGGCTCACAAAACTGCCGGAAAGCGTACAGCGCTTTCTCACATCGGAACTAGGAACCGACAAGATCGTCACAAAGATTGCCCCGAGGATTTCAAACGCGCCGATGTGGGTGAAGAAGCTTCCTGTGATCGGCAGCGGGCTTACTGCCGTTTCGGTAGGTGGCGAGATCGCTGGTGGTCGTCATCCCGCGAAGGCAGTGGCCTCCGGGGGCGGCGGCCTGGTCGCGGGAGCTGCCGCCGGGGGCGCTGTGGGCGGAATTCCGGGTGTCGTCGTGGGAGCCATTGTGGGCACAGGAACCAGCGCTGGTATCGATTTCCTGACGGACACACTCTGGCCGGAAGAACCGCCCATGATCCTCGCACCAGGCCTGCCCGACAACGATCCACGCGTTACTCGCGACGAAATACTCGACGATCCAGCGTGACACCATGATTCCCGTGGAACTGCCCCCCAAACCTGATCCGAACTCCGGCGAGCCGCGCCCGCCAGCAGCACCCCTCGCACCAGGTAAGCGCGGCCCTCGGCCACGCTGGCGACGAAAAATGGTTCCTCATCCTCCAGCGAACGAAAGCCCGCCATTGGAGTGGTGGTACTACAACGCGCGTGGATTGTTGTGGGGAGCTGCAGCTGTATTGGCACTCGCGATCGGAGTGCTGACCCTCCGGGACTGGAGCAAGGGCCGCGACGTACTGACTTGGGCCAACAGTTGGCTGGTTTGGTTGTTGATCGGCGGGCTGGCCCTGCTCATGACGTTGAGCGCCCGGGGTGAAAAGTTCTCAGCCGGTGCCGACTGGTTCATGCATGGAGAAGACTTCATCAAGACCTATGAGCTCGTCTCCATCGTCGGCGAGCGCCGCTGGAACGGAACACACCTGGAACTGACTGATCAACACGGCCACCACAAGGAGATCGATCTCCGAGGACTTCAGCTGAACCCGGCACTGTGGGATCTGGTCTACAACGGCATCCTGCACTCGGTGGCCAACGGCGCCCGGGTCAACGACATCGCGATCGAGGAATTGCAGCTTCACGAGATCGTGGAGATGCGCGACCGGCCACCAGGGCCCTGAGACACGTGACGGCGCGGGCGTCCCCCAGCCGCCCGCGCCGCTCCGATTGCCGGGCCGACGCAGCTGATGAGCACTGCGCGTTGCACCCGACGCCGCGCAGGCTGACCCGGCACTGGCCTGGCGGCGTCAGCCGAACCGCCGCAGCTGATAGATCCCGTGCGTCCGCGCGACGACCGTGCCTTCCTCGTCGGTCAGCTCGGCATCCAGCTCGAAGTCGGCCTTGCCGTTGGCTTCGGCCTCCTTGGCGACGGCCGCGACCGTCTCCTCGTCGAGCTTCGCTTCCGACCGCACGTTCGTCTTGGCCGGCCGCAGGAAGCTGATCTGGACGTCCTTGACCAGCGGGAAGAATTGCGTGTTGTCGAACGACGCCACCCCGATCGCCCCTCCCAGCACCTCCGCCACGGTGAACAGCACCCCGGCGTACATCACGCCGAAGTGGTTGCCGTTGCCCTCCATCGGGACTTCCGCGGCGGCGTACCCCGGCCGCACGTCCACCACCCGCACGCCCATGTTGTGCGCCACCGGGATGGTGTGCTCCAACGCGGTGTTGACCAGGGTGACGTAATCCGGTTCTTCGCTCATCCGTTCAGCAAACCTCTCGCTACCTGGGTGATCTGCACTTCGTTGGAGCCCGCGTAGATCATCAGCGACTTCGCGTCCCTGGCCAGCTGCTCCACCCGGTACTCGGCCATGTAACCGTTACCGCCGAACAATTGCACCGCGTCCATCGCCACCTCGGTGGCGGTCTCCGACGAGTACCACTTGATCGCCGACGCCTCGGCAAGGGTGGGCGGCTTGCCGTTGCGCGCGGCCTCGATCCCCTGGAACACCATGTTCTGCACGTTGATGCGGGCGACTTCCATCTTCGCCAGCTTCAACTGGATCAGCTGATGCTCGGCGATCGGTTTGCCCCACAGCACGCGGTTCTTCGCGTAGTCGATGCACAGCCGCTGACATTCCTCGATCACACCGAGCGCCATCGCGGCCACCCCGAGCCGCTCGGTCACGAAGCCCGCCTTCGCGCTGTCCCGCCCGTCGCCGCTGCGGTGCTCCTCGGTCTCGCCGAGCAGGTTGTCCCTGGTCAGCCGCACGTCGTCGAAGAACAACTCGCCGGTCGGCGACGAGTGCAGGCCCATCTTGCGCAGCGGCTTGCCCTGCGTGAACCCGTCCATGCCTTTCTCCAGCACGAACGGCAACACCTTGCGATCCCGGATCGGCGTCCCGTCGCCCTCGTCGAGCTTGGCGTAGACGACCGTGACGTCGGCGTACGGGCCGTTGGTGATGAACGTCTTCTGCCCGTTCAGCACGTAGCCGTCGCCATCCCTGCGGACCGTGGTCTTCATGCCTCCGAAGGCGTCCGATCCCGAATCCGGCTCGGTCAACGCCCACGCCCCGACCTTCTCCATGGTCATCAGCGACGGCAACCAACGCTCCTTCTGCGCGAGCGTGCCGCGCGAGGCGATGGTGGCCGCGGCGAGCCCGAGCGAGACACCCATCGCGGCGAACATCCCCATGCTCACCTTGCACAGCTCGCTGCACAGGATCGCGCCGAGCGACTCCTGCCCGAACCCGAGCAGTCCCCCGCCGCCCGACTTCTCCTTGGGCTCGTCCGACGACTCGCCGTGCTCCCGTGCACGCTGCTTCGCCAGCATCTTCGCCACCGCTTCGGACGCCATCTTGTCGATGCCGAACGTGGTGAACATGGTGCGCAGCAGCTCGTAGGGCGGCATGTCGCCGTGCTCGAGCTCGTCGACGTGCGGACGGATCTTGGCGTCCACGAACTCGCGGATCGCCTGCCGCATCATCTCGTCGGTGTCGGACCACTGCATGCGTTTACCGTCCTATCCCAGCTCGCGCTCGAGGAGTTCGACCGACCACGGGCCGTCCGTCTCCACGGTCCGCGCCACGCTCCAGCCGTTCAGCTCCTGGACAGCGCCGCCCTGGACCGCGAACACCTTGCCGGTCAATGGACACTTTTCACTGGCCAGATACGCCACCAGCGGGCTGACGTGCTCGGGCGCGAACGGGTCGAATTCGCCCTCCGGCACCTCGGCGGCGAACATCGCAGCCATGCCGGGCGTCGCCAACGTCAGCCGCGTCCTGGCGATCGGGGCGATCGCGTTGACCCGCACGCCGTAGCGGTCCAGCTCCTGCGCAGCGACCAAAGTCAGCGCGGCGATCCCGGCCTTCGCCGCGCCGTAGTTGGCTTGGCCCGGGTTGGGCAGCGTGGTGCCCGAAGCGGACGCGGTATTGATCACCGAAGCGGCCACCTCCTGCCCAGCCTTGGTCTGAGCCTTCCAGTACGCCGCGGCGTGCCGCAACACCGCGGCGTGCCCCTTCAGGTGGACAGCGATGACCGCGTCCCACTGCTCCTCGTCCAGCCCGGCGATGAATCCGTCGCGCAGGATGCCGGCGTTGTTGACCACGATGTCGAGCCCGCCGAACTCGGACACGGCCTGGTCGATCAGCGCGGCCGCCTCGTCCCACTTGGCGACGTTGCCGGTGTTCGCCACCGCCTTGCCACCCGCCGCGGTGATCTCGTCGACCACCTCCTGTGCGGGCCCGGCGTCGGCACCAGTACCGTCGTTCGCCCCACCCAAGTCGTTGACCACCACCGCGGCACCTTCTCGGGCGAACAAGCGCGCGTGCTCACGACCGATGCCGCGCCCCGCTCCGGTGATGACCGCTACCCGGCCCTCGAGTGCTCCCATGCCTCACGCTCCCTCGCTGACCTCGGCCAGCCCGTCGGTGATGACCAGCTCGTCCCCCACCGCTGTCTCGTACGCGTACGTCGCGACACCGTCGGCAGACCCCGCTCGATAGATGTGCGTGGACAACTCCTGCCCGGGCAGCACCGGTTTGGCGAAGCGCACTGCCAGCCGCTTGAGCCGGGTGACGTCCGACCCCGCCACCTCGGTCAGCACGGCCCACGAGGTGAACGCCATGGTGCACATGCCGTGGGCGATGATCCCGGGCAGTCCCATCGACTTGGCGAACTCCTCGTCCAGGTGGATCGGCATCGGATCGCCGGACGCCTCGCTGTACCGGTACGTCTGGTCCTCGTCGACCCGCTGCCGGACCTTGGCGACCGGACCCGGCGCACGCAGTGCGTCGTCGAACTTGTGCCCCGGCGCCAGTTCGCCGCGCTTGTCGCCCGGCGATCCGTCCACGAAGTCCCGCACGAAGAACGTCACGAACTGTTCGTTGACCAGCTCGCCGTCCTGGGTGCGCGTTGCCACCGCGACACAGGCCCGGGTGCCCTTGTCCAACGCCTGCCAGCCGGTCATCTCGGCCTGCGCCAGCAGCACGTCGCCGGGCCGGATCGGGCGGTGAAACCGGAAGTCCTGCTCACCGTGCACGATCTTGCCGATCAGCTGCGGCGGAACGACCTCCAGCACAGGCTCCATGAGCGAGTGGAACACCGGGACGATCGCGAAGACCGGGCCGGCGATCGCACCGTCCCGATGGGCCGGGATCGGGTCGTTGGTCGCCGCCGCGTACTGCTGCAACCGCTCGCGGGTGACCTCGAACCGGACCGGCTCGGTCCGCTTGCCCAGGCCGTCCGGGTTGAAGCGCAGCTCGTCGGTCATGCCGCGGCCAGCAGCGAGGAGAACTGCTCGATCGACTTGTCCAGTTCGGCCTGGCCCTGCTTCTCGATCGCCTTGCCGAGCGCGCCGACGATCATCTGCCCCTCGAACTCGGTGGTCAGGTCCAGCTTCGAGCCCTCCCCCGCCCGCTCCACCGCGATGGTGATGGAGATCCGCACACCGGCCATGCCGGTCCCGGAGATCTTCAGCGTCTTCGGCGGCTGGAACTCGTCGACCGTCCACGTGATCGTGTTCGGCATGCCCATCATCGAGATGACCTCGGTGAACCGGGCGCCGGTGGACAACTGCTGCGGCAGGTCGTCCTTGAACTTCACGTGCAGCGTCAGCCACTTCTCGAAATGGTTCGGGTCGCCGGCCAGCTCGAACACCCGCTCGGGGGTGGCAGGCAGTTCGACGGAGGTGTTGATCTGTCCCATGGCTGCTCCTTGTGCTCAGCGCTCGGCGCGCTGGTAGGCGGTGACCACGGCGGCTCCGCCGAGGCCGATGTTGTGCTGCAACGCCGCGTCGACCGAGGCCACCTGGCGGTTGCCCGCGGTGCCGCGCAGCTGCCAGGTGAGCTCGGCGCACTGGGCGAGCCCGGTGGCGCCGAGCGGGTGGCCCTTGGAGATCAAACCGCCGGAGGGGTTGACCACCCACCGGCCGCCGTAGGTGGTCTCGTCGTTGTCGATCAACTTCCCGGCCTCACCGGGCCGGCACAGCCCGAGCGCCTCGTACGACAGCAGCTCGTTCGCCGAGAAGCAGTCGTGCAGCTCGATGACCTGGAAGTCCTCCGGCCCCAGCCCGCTCTGCTCGTACACCGCGCGGGCGGCCTGCACGGTCATGTCGTAGCCGATGATGTTCTTCGCGGTGCCGTCGAACGTGGAGGAGAAGTCGGTGGTCATGGCCTGCCCGACGATCTCCACGGCCTGCCCGGCCAGTTCCCGCTCGGCGACGAACCGCTCACTGGCCAGCACCGCGGCGGCCGACCCGTCCGACGTCGGCGAGCACTGCAGCTTGGTCAGCGGGTCGTAGATCATCCGGGACGCCTTGATGTCGTCGAGCGAGTACTCGTCCCGGAACTGCGAGTACGGGTTGTCGACCGAGTGCTTGTGGTTCTTGTGGCCGATCTTGGCGAAGTGGTCGGCGGTGGTGCCGTAGGTCTTCATGTGCTCGCGTCCGGCCGCACCGAACAGCCACGGCGCGGGAGGGAACAGCACTTCGGAGATCTCCGCCATCGCCTGTATGTGGCGGGACATCGGCTGCTCCCGGTCGTCGAACGTGCTGCCGAGCGAGCCGGGCTGCATCTTCTCGAACCCCAGCGCCAGCACACAGTCGGCGCGCCCGCCTCGGATGGCTTCCGCCGCCAGGTACAGCGCGCTCGAACCGGTGGAGCAGTTGTTGTTGACGTTGACGATCGGGATGCCGGTCATCCCCAGCTCGTAGAGCGCGCGCTGCCCGGACGTCGACTCGCCGTACACGTAGCCGACGTACCCCTGCTGCACGTCCCGGTACGAGATCCCCGCGTCCTGAAGCGCTCGGGTTCCGGACTCCTTCGCCATCTGCGGGTAGTCCCAGTCCTCGCGACTGCCCGGCTTGACGAACGGCGTCATCCCGACACCGATCACGTAGGCCCTGTCCGACACGGCGACCCTCCCGCCAACTGAGGACATGTGTCGTCAATTTAAGAACTGAGGACACCTGTCGTCAATAGGCGGAGGCTTCGACCGTGATCTAGTCGCGCGGCTGATTCCAGAACAGCAGCACGGTGCGCACGCACTGTTCGATCAGTTCTTCGCGGCTGACGGTCAACGTCCCGGACAGCCAGCCGAAGAACAGCGTCGCCACCGCGCCGGTCAAAGCCACCGAGGTCAGGATGCTTTCGTTCTTGCTCGCGCCGGGCGGGAGCTGCCTGCGCACCAGGCGCGTGAAGGTCGGCGCGACACCGACGCTGACTCCGCTGAGCGCGGCGTCGGACAGCGGCTCCACCAGCAGCAGGCGGCCTTTGCGGGGGTCGTCCAGGCAGACCGACACGAACGCCTCCACGGCCGCGCGGGCTTGCTCCTCCCGGCTGCCGCCCGCCGGGCTGATCGACTCCATCGCCTGCTGCAGCTCGTCGGCGACCTGCAGAAACAGCGCGGCCAGCAGCTCGTCGCGGCTGGCGAAGTTCTCGTAGAAGTACCGGTCGGTCAGGCCGGCCTTGCGGCACACCGACCGCACCGTGACCCCCGCGCCGCCGTGCTCACCGAGCAGGTCGAGCGCGGCGTCCAACAACGCGGAGCGCCGTGCCGCGCGCCGCTGTTCCAGGGTCGTGCCGCCCCATACTCGCTGCTGGGATCCCACGCCATCAGGTTACGGCGCAACCCGGCCTTCGCCGGTCAGCCTGCCAGATCGGGCCGTGCCGCGAAGGCCAGACGGGCAGCCCCGAGCAGGCACGCCGACCGCCTCAGCGGAGACGGAACCACCGAGATGTCGCGGATGTAGGACAGCCCGGCGTGTCCGGCAAGGTGGCGGCGCAACGGCTCGAACAGCACCTCGCCCACCTGCGTCACACCACCACTGAGCACGGCGATCCTGACGTCGACCAGCGCTGCGGTGCCCGCGATCGCCGCGGCCAGGGCGTGCGCGGCCCGATCGAATGCAGCGATCGCCAGCTCGTCACCCGCGCGGGCGGCCTCGGCCAGCGCGACCGTGGTCGGCTCGCCCTGCCAGCCGTTGTCCACCGCCCAGCGCGCGATGGACGTCCCGGACGCAATGGCCTCCACACAGCCTCGGCCACCGCAGGCACACTCCGGACCGTTCACGTCGACCACCAGGTGCCCGATGTGCCCGGCGTTGCCGGACTCCCCCGTCCGCACCCTGCCGTCGAGGATCAGCCCACCACCGATCCCGGTGGACACGGTGATCACCAGCGCGTCCCGGTGACCCGCAGCGGCGCCGTAGGCCTGCTCTGCCGCGGCAAGCGCCACCCCGTCCAGCGCGAACGTCGACGGCAGTCCGGGCGCGACCGACGCCACCCGCTCCATCAACGGAAAGTCCCGCCAGTCGGCCACGTTCAGCGGGCTGGCGGTGCCCGCGGGCACGTCCACCGGCCCCGCGCTGCACACCCCGACGACCGCGATGCGGGACCCGTTCGGTCCGGCCAGCACGTCCGCGGCCGCTTTCGTCAACGCCGCGGAAATGGCCTCGGCACCGTGCCCGGCCGGCGTCGGCGTCTCACTGCTTTCCACTACCTGGCCGTCCGGGGTGACGGCGCCGACGGCGATTTTGGTGCCACCGAAATCGATGGCCAATGCCAGCGGGGACAGCGCGGAATCGGTCATGACGCCGAGATTGCCATGCTGCCGCTCACCACCGCGACGCGCAGCGGCAACCAACTGCCCTTCTGTGACAGGCAGCACGGGCCGTCGGACGCGATTGCCCCGGCATCCGTCGAGGTCACCCGCGCGGGCCGGGATGACCGAGCCGCGAGCAACCCGATCATGGCGGTGCGTTAGCGTGGCTGCGATGTCGGGTGCGAGTCGCGGCGCCAGTTCCGCTGTCGAGGTGGGGGAGCCGAGAACGGACGAGGCCCCTGCTCAAGCCATGCGACGCAGGGGCGAGCGACGGCTGCCCAGTCTCTCGCCTGCGCGCTGGCGGCTGATCGCCAAGGTTCTCGGTGCGATCAGTGTGCTGTGCGCGCTGGCGATCCCGTTCATGCCCGTCGTGCAGGACACCGCACGCATCGAGTGGCCCGGCCCGAACGACACCCGGTCGGTCAACGCACCACTGGTCGGCTACTGGGCGCAGGAGTTCGACGCGACCCTGCCCTGCCGGACGATCCAGAGCCTGGACGACGCGCTGGCCTCGCGCGCCATGCTGCTGTCCACCGTGCCGCGGGCCCGCATCAACAGTGGTGTCGGCATGCACATGCAGGTCGACAACAACGTCCTGACGGTGGTCAACCGCGGTCAGCAGATCGTCAGCCAGCCACTGCCCGACTCCGGCTGCGACGTGCGCTTCTCCTCCACCGGGGAGCGCACCAGCATCACCGTGGCGGACGCGTCCGTCTACGACGAGAACACCGACGTCCGGCCACGCGTGGTCGGCATCTACTCCGACATCACCGCGGACCGGGAGCCGATCGACGGGCTGCGCGTGTCCATCACCCCGGACACCCGGTACCAGTCGTCCCCCACCGTGTGGAAGACGCTCACGACCGTCGTCGGCGTGCTGGCGCTACTGGGCTGCCTGTTCGCGGTCAACCGGCTCGACTCCCGGGTCGCCCGCCGCGCACCACGGTGGGCGCCGATCGGCTGGTGGAAGCTGACCGCGCGCGACCTGACGGTCATCGGCGCGCTCGGGCTCTGGGTGTTCATCGGCCCGGTGACCTCGGACGACGGCTACATCCTGTCGATGGCCAGAGTGGCCGAGGAAGCCGGCTACCTGACCAACTACCACCGCTGGTTCGGGGTGGCCGAAGCACCGTTCGGCTGGTTCTACCACCTCACCGAGCTGATGACCGAGGTGTCCACGGTGCCGCCGTGGATCCGGCTGCCCTCGTTCGTGCTCGCGGTCGTGGCGTGGCTGCTGATCAGCCGGGAGATCCTGCCCCGGCTGGGCAACCAGGTGCGGCACTCCAAGGCCGCCGCGTGGGCCGCCGCGTCGGTGTTCCTGGTGTGGTGGATGCCGTTCAACAACGGCGTGCGGCCCGAGCCGGTCGCCGCGGTCGGCTCGCTGCTGGCCATCGCGGCGGTGGAACGGACGCTGGTCACCCGGCGCCTGCTCCCCCTGTGCCTCGGCCTGATCGCCGCAGCGCTGACGCTGGCCGCCACCCCGACCGGCCTGATCGCCGTCGCGCCGTTCATCGTCGCCGCGCGGCCGTTGTGGCGGCTGCTCAAACAGCGGGCCGAGGCCGGCTGGGCGACCGTGCTCACGCCGATCGGCGCCGCCGGGTTCGCGGTGCTGTTCATCGTGTTCGCCGACCAGACGTTCGCCACGGTCGTGGAGGCCACCCGGCTGCGCAACCAGGTCGGGCCCAGCCTGGCGTGGTTCCAGGAGTTCGCCCGCTACGACCTGCTCTTCGGCGGCGGCGGCAACGCCGGTGACGACTCGCTGACCAGGCGCTTCCCCGTGCTGCTCATCGTGTTGTGCGTGGCCACCTGTCTGGTGGTCATCCTGCGCCGCGGCCGCATCCCGGGCGCCGCGCTCGGCCCGTCCCGCCGCCTGATCGGCACGACGGCCCTGTTCTTCCTGCTGCTGGCGCTGACCCCGACGAAGTGGACGCACCACTTCGGCGCGTTCGCCGCGGTGGGGTCGGCGATGGCGGCGCTGACCGCGCTGGCCACCAGCTCGTCGGTGCTGCGGTCGAACCGCAACCGCAACGCGTTCCTCGCCGGGCTGCTGGTCGTCGCGGCGTTGGCCACCACCGGCCCGAACTCGTACTGGTTCGTCTCCAAGCTCGGCGTCCCGTGGGCGGACACCGCACCGGAGATCATCGGCATCAAGGTCGCCACCTTGCTGCTGATCGGCGCGGTGGTCGCCGCGACGGTGGCCTGGGTGCAGAACGTGCGCGCCCAGCGCCCCAAACGCGGCCAGAAGTTCTCGGCCGACCGCCGGTCCCGCGCGCTGGCGCTCAGCTCGGCCTCGTTGACCATCGTGTGCGGCCTGGTCGCCTTGTGGGAATTCGCCACCGTCGCCGTCGCGGCGGTCAACCAGCGCGACTCCTACAGCCTGGCCGCGGCCAACATCGAGCACCTGTTCGGCGGGACCTGCAACCTGTCCGATCACGTGCTGGTCGAGCGCGCCCCGGCATCGAACATCCTGCCGTCGCACCCGGCCCACGCGCAGCGCACCGTGCCGGAGAAGGAGCCGGAGGACAAGGAACGCAAGAAGGGCGACAAGAAGAAATCCGACCCGCTGCCGCCGCCGGACAACGACAACGGCATGAGCTTCACCGGCTTCCACACCCGCTCGATCGGCGCGGAGGACCCGCTGAGCGCCCCACCGCACGACTTCGGCGACCACAACGTGCCGATGTGGTCGAGTTACCGCAATCCGGACGGGGCCACCGGTGAGCTGCGCAGCCAGTGGTTCAAGGTGAGCCCGAAGGACTTCAACAAGCAGCTGGTCGTCTCGGTGACCGGCGGCGTCGGCCCCGGCATGAAGATGGCCGCCGAGTACGGCGTGCCCACCGAGAAGGGCTTCGAGATCGTCGAGCGCAGGCTGATGCCGCTCCCGGCGACCGCGGCCGACCGCTGGGAGGACTCACGCATCTCGCAAGAGGGCATCGACCCGAGGGTCCGGGCGGTACGCATCGTCGCCGAGGACAAGAACCTCACCGAGGACGGCTGGATCGCGCTGTCCGCTCCACGTATTCCGGAACTGACGACGTTGACCCTGCGGCTGCGCGACAAGCCGGTGTACATGGACTGGCCGACGTCGTTCGTCTACCCGTGCGTGGACCTGCCCAAGGTGCGTGACGGGATCGCCGAGATGCCGCGCTACCGGATCACCGCGGGCGAACTGGCGCACGAGGCCGGCTGGGCGGGCAGCAGCGCGGGCGGGCCGGTCGGCTGGCTGGAGACGGTGGCCGACATGCCGGAGATCCCGAGCTTCCTGCGCGGCGACCCCAAGCAGTCGTGGGGCACGTTGCTGCAGGTCGACCCGCTCGAACGCGGAGCGGAGCCGCGCATCGTCCGCGGCCAGAAGGTGGTACCCGGCTGGTGGTCGCCCGGTCCGGGCCCGATGCAGCCGGACGGCCGCACGCCGACGCGCTGACATCACGTAACGCCGCGGCGACTGAATAGGAGAAACGTGGGAGATGGCGTGTGCTCAAGTGCGCACGGCCCGTAGTCTCGTAGCACTCGCACGCGACAAGAGGGGGCGGCGACGTGAAGATCATGCCGGTGACCGACTCGATGTTCCTGCTCATCGAGTCGCGCGAGCACCCGATGCACGTCGGCGGGCTGCAGCTGTTCCGCAAACCGGAAGGCGCGGGTGACGACTACGTCGCCCAGCTGTACCACGACCTGATCGAGAAGTCCGAGGTCCGCCCGCTGTTCCGCCAGCGCCCCGCGGGCCCGGTGAACACGCTCGGCCAGGTCGCCTGGACCGAGGACACCGAGCTCGACCTGAGCTACCACGTGCGACGCTCCGCGCTGCCCAGCCCGGGCCGCGTGCGGGAGCTGCTGGAAGTGACCTCACGCTGGCACGGCACGCTGCTGGACCGGCACCGCCCGCTGTGGGAGTCGCACTTCATCGAAGGGCTCAACGACGGCCGGTTCGCCATCTACACCAAGATCCATCACGCCATGCTCGACGGCGTCTCCGCGTTGCGGCACATGCAGCTGTCGCTGACCGACGACCCGGACGCGCGGGACTGCGAGATGTGGTGGTCGCTCAAGCCACCGGGCCGGTCGAAGCAGCGGCAGCCGCGCTCGCTCATCGACCGCGTGCGCACCGTCGCCGGTGAGCTCGCCGGGCTGGGGCCCGCGGCGGTCAAGACGCTCAACGAGGCCCGCCGGGAGCAGTCCATCACCCTGCCCCTGCAGGCTCCGCGCACGATGTTCAACGTCTCGATCGGTGGCGCGCGCCGGTTCGCCGCGCAGTCCTGGCCGATCGAGGCCTTCCGCAGGATCGGGGCCGCATCGGGTTGCACCATCAACGACGTCGTGCTGACGGTGTGCGCAGGAGCGCTGCGCGACTACCTGATCGAGCACCGGGCGCTGCCGGACCAGTCGTTGACCGCGATGGTGCCGGTGTCGCTGCGGCCGCCGGAGGGAGCCGAGCGCGGCGGCAACGCCATCGGTGCGCTGTTGTGCAGGCTGGGCACCGACGTGGCCGACCCCGCGAAGCGACTCGAGGTGGTCAGCCAGTCGATGCGGGAGGGCAAGAAGTTGTTCTCCGAGCTCAGCCCGCTGCAGGTGCTGCTGCTGTCCGCGGTGAACGTGGCGCCGCTCGGCCTGTCCCCCGTCCCGGGGGTCGCCGACCACACCAAACCACCGTTCAACCTGGTGATCTCCAACGTGCCCGGCCCGCGGCAGACGATGTACTTCAACGGTGCGCAATTGGACGGGATCTATCCGGCGTCGATCTGCCTCGACGGGCAGGCCGTCAACATCACGCTGACCAGCTACGACGACCAGATCGGCTTCGGCATCGTCGGCTGCCGGAGGTCGGTGCCGCACCTGCAGCGCATGTTGCTGCACCTGGACACCGCGCTGTCGGAACTCACCGCGGCGGTGGTCTGACGGCAGCGGTCCCGCGGATTCGGCACGGTCCGACACGGTTCGGCCTGCGGACCTCACGCCGGAGGCTGCCGCCGACGTGCCGGCTCCCGGCACGATTCCGGTGTGCTCCGACTCGCGTCCGCCACCGGTTACCCGCGAGTTGAGATACCGTGGGTATCCGGAGGTGGCGATGACAGGGGCAACGACACGACCGCCGCGGCTGAGCCTGCACTCGCGCGTGCTGTATGCGACGTTCTGGCTGTTCGGCCGCACCGTCGGCCGGTTCATTCCGATCACGCACCCGAAGGTGCTGGCGATGGCCGAGCAACTCGACGCTCGCGCCGGACGACGCCAGCGCATGCCGCGCGGCATCACCGTCACACCGGTGGAGCTGGACGGGTTCAAAGCCGAGTGGCTCAAACCCCAGGAAGCGCTCGACGACGCGGTGATCCTGTACTTCCACGGCGGCGGCTTCTTCTCCGGTGGTCTGAACACCCACCGGCCCGCGGTCTCGGCGATGGCCAAGCGCAGCAAGGTCCCTGCGTTCAACATCGCCTACCGGCAGCTGCCCAGCACCCCGATCAACGGATCCGTCGCCGACTGCCTGACCGCGTACCGGCACCTGCTCGACGAGGGCTTCCAGCCCGAGCGGATCGTGTTCGGCGGCGACTCCGCGGGCGGATACCTGACGTTCGCGACCGCGCTGAAGGCTCGCGAGGAAGGGCTACCGCTGCCCGCGGGCCTGGTGGCGCTGAGCCCGCTGACCGACCTGAACTCCGATGCGCGCAGCAAACACCCCAACTGGGGCAAGGACACCTACATCCTGGCCAAGCACCTCAGCACGATCGCCGAACTCTGGTCGTCCGACCCGGACGGCCAGGGCCCGCCGGTCTCGCCGGTGCACGAAGACCTCACCGGGATGCCGCCGTCGCTGATCATGGCGGCCGAGACCGAGGTCCTGCTGGCCGACGCGGAGGCGATGGCCGAAGCACTGTGGGCGGCGGGCGCGCAGTGCAAGCTCGAGGTGTGGCGCGGTCAGGTGCACGCCTTCCCGGTGCTGGCACCCACGCCGGAAGTCCGCCTCGCCATCGGCCACATCGCCGAGTTCGTCCAGCAGTGCCTGAAGGAGTGACCGGCTAGCCGGCCTGCACCTGCCCCGCGCCGCGTGGAAGAGGCGACCGCCGACACCCGCGCCGCGCGGAAGGAATGACCGCCGGCACCCGCGCCGGGTACCGCAGGAGCGACCGGCCGGCACCCGCGCCGGGTACCGCAGGAGCGACCGGCCGGCACCCGCGCCGGGTACCGCAGGAGCGACCGGCCGGCACCTGCACTGCGCGCCGAAGGGCGACCGATCAGCCGGCCAGTACCTGCTCCACGTGCCTGGCGAAGGCCAGCACCGTGTCGTCGGCGTGCCGCGGACCCACGATCTGCAGACCGACCGGCAGGCCGTCGGACGTGCGGCCGACCGGGATGCTGATCGCAGGCTGCTGGGTGAGGTTGAACGGGTAGGTGAACCCGGTCCACTGCCACCACTTGGTGTACGGCCCGCCGGGCGGGACGTCGTGGCCCGCCTCGAACGGGCGCACCGGCATCTGCGGCGTGATCAGTACGTCGTAGCGGGTGTGGAACTCGCCCATGTGGATGCCCAGCGCGGCACGGGTCTCGTTCGCCGTCAGGTAGTCCAGCGCCGACAGGGTCTTGCCGTGGTCCCAGATCTTGCCGAGCCCCGGGTCGACCTTCTCGCGCGCGCCGTCACCGAACACGCTGAGCGCCTTGGCCGCACCCGCGGCCCACAGCACCTCGAACGCGTCCGCCGGGTCGGCGAAGCCGGGGTCGGTGTCCTCGACCGCGACGCCGGACTCCCGGATCGCCTCGACCGCGGTCGCAACCACGTCGGCGATCTCGGGGTCGACGTCGACATAGCCCAGCGTCGCCGAGAACGCCGCCTTGAGCCCACGGACGTCACGCACCACGGTCTCCGCGAACGTCTCGGTCATCGGTGGCGGAGACGTCGGGTCGCGGTGATCGGGCTGCGCCAGCACGTCCATCAGCAGCGCGGCGTCGTCGACCGTGCGCGCGAACGGCCCGGCGTGCGCCAGCGCACCGAACGGGCTGGCCGGGTACAACGGGATGCGGCCGTGAGTCGGCTTGAACCCGACGATTCCGCAGAACGACGCGGGGATGCGCACCGAGCCGCCGGCGTCCGTGCCGACCGACAGCACGCCCATGTCCGCCGCGACAGCGGCAGCGCTGCCCCCACTGGAGCCACCGGACGTCTTGCTCGGGTCGTGCGGGTTGCGGGTGATGCCGCACAGCCGCGAGTCCGTGGTCGCCTTCCAGCCGAGCTCGGGCGTGGTCACCTTGCCCAGCACGACGAGGCCCGCCTCCCGCATGCGCGCCATCACCGGACTGTCGACGTCCCACGGCTGGTCGGGGTCGATGCACAACGACCCACGCAGCGTCGGCCAGCCCTTGGTCAGGAACACGTCCTTGATCGACGTCGGGACCCCGTCGATCGGACTGAGCTGTTCACCGGACCGCCAGCGCCGCTCCGACTCCCTGGCCTGCTCCAGCGCCTTGTCCGCGTCCACCAGGCAATACGCGTTGAGTTCGCCGTCGCGCTTCTCGATGGCCTCCAGCGCGGCCTGCGTGGCCTCGACCGGTGACAGGGAGCCCTGCGCGTACTCGGCGGCCAGCGCGGTCGCGGTGGTCATGTGCGTCCTCCCGTGGGTACGTAGCCTCGTTGTTTGTCCACGACGTTGTGTAGCGGCTCGCCCGCCAGCCAGCGCTGGAAGTTCGCCACGAACACCCGGGCGAGGGTGTCCTTCCAGCCGATGGTGTCACCGGACATGTGCGGTGAGATCAGCACGTTGTCCATCGTCCACAGTGGACTCTCGGCCGGGAGCGGCTCCTGATCGAACACATCGAGCGCGGCACCGGCGAGCTCGCCTGCCCGCAGCGCGTCGATCAGGTCGGTGGTGACGACGTGCTCACCGCGGCCGACGTTGATGAACCGGGCCGTCGGCTTCATCGCGGCGAACACCGAGCGGTCGAAGATGCCGCGGGTCTGGTCGGTCAGCGGCAGGATGGACACGACGAAGTCCGCCCAGCCGACTTGGTCGGCCAGTTCGGCCGACGCGTGCACGATGCCGAAGTTCGGGTCGTCCTCCCTGGCGGTGCGGCCGACCCCACGCACCTCCATGCCGACGGCGCGCAGCAGGCGCGCGATCGCCTGTCCGATCGGCCCGGTGCCGACCACCAGCGCGTTCCGGCCGCCGACCCGTTCGGTCTCCCGCCACTTCCACTGGCGCTGACACTGATACTCCAGCGAGCGCGGGAAATCCTTGGCGAACGCGATGACCAGACCGAGAACGTATTCGGCGATGGCGTCGTCGAAGACGCCGCGCGAATTGGTCAGCACGACATCGCTGGAGCGCAATTCGTCGAAAAGCACGGCATCGACACCCGCGCTCGCCACATGCATCCAGCGCAGCTTGTCGGCCGCCGACCACGCGTCCCGTACCGCCGGTGAGAAGAAGTCCCACACGAACAGCACTTCCGCGCCGGCCATCGCGTCACGAAGCCCGTCGGCGCGCACGTAGCGCACCTCGGCGGCCTGCTCGACCTCGGCCATCCCGCGCGGCTGATCATCGCCGCAGAGCACTGTCACGACTGGAGTTTCCGGCACGTTGACACGCTAGGAGTGGTTCGTATGATTGTCAACAATCCGCGCGCCGCGGCCCCGATAACGCCAGGGAGCAACGTGCACACGATCGGTTTCATCTACCCCGACCACGCCGCAGAGGACGACTACCCGCTGGCCGAGAAGCTGCTCAGCGGCACCGAGAGCGCCGCCAAGCTGGTGGTCGAGCACATCTACGGCACCGACCTGCACGCGGTGGCCGAGCTGCTGGACCTCGGCTCGCCGGAGAAGCTCGCGGACGGAGCGGCCAAGCTGGCCGACCACTCCCCGACCGCCGTGGTGTGGGCCTGCACCAGCGGGAGCTTCGTCTACCGCCCGGACGGCGCCGCCGAGCAAGTACGGAAGCTGAGCGAGGCGGCAGGCGTCCCGGCTTCCAGCACGTCGTTCGCGTTCACCAATGCCGCCAAGGCGCTCGGCGTGCGGCGGGTCGCGGTAGCGGCGAGCTACCCCGACGACGTGGCAGCGCTGTTCGAAGAGTTCGTGCGGCATCACGGGCTGGAAGTCGTCTCACGGACCTCGGCGGGCATCGACACCGCGGCGGAGGTCGGCCAGTTGCCGTTGGATCAGGTCGTCGAGCTGGCGGTGGCCAATGACCACGCCGACGCCGAGGCGCTGTTGATCCCGGACACCGCGATGCACACGCTCGGCGTGATCGACAAGATCGAGCAGCGTATCGGCAAGCCGGTGCTGACCGCGAACCAGGTCACGGTGTGGGAAGGACTGCGCCTGGCCGGGTTGCCGCAACGCGCCGAGCAGTTGGGAGCTCTGTTTCGGTGAACATGCCGGAGGTTGAACCAATCAGCCGGGAGTCCACCGCCGCGATCATCGCCCGGCAGCTGCGCGAGGCGATCATGACCGGGGCGCTGCAGCCCGGCGACCAGCTCGGCGAGGCCGAGCTGGCGGCCCGGTTCCAGGTCTCGCGCGGTCCGCTGCGGGAGGCGATGCAACGGCTGGTGTCCGAAGGCCTGCTGCGCAGCGAGCGGCATCGCGGGCTGTTCGTCATCGAGCTCGAGCCCGGCGACATCTACGACATCTACGCCGCCCGCGCGGCGATCGAGCGAGCGGCGCTGATCCGCATCATCCGCTCCGATCCGGCGGGAGCCGGCGCGCGGCTGCGCGAGGTGCTGGCGGAGATGGCCGGTGCCGCCGGAGATGGCGATTCCTCGGCGATGAGCCGCGCCGACCTGCGGTTCCACGAAGAGCTGGTGGCCCTGTCCGGCAGCAGGCGGCTCGCCCGGATGGCCAGCACGTTGTTGATCGAGACCCGCATGTGCCTGGCCGCGCTGCAGCGCACCGACCACAGCCCGGCCGACCGGGTCGCGGAGCACACCGCCATCGTGGAAGCCGTCGAAGCCGGAGACGAGCAGCGGGCGCTCGAGCTGCTCGAGGCGCATATGGAGGACGCGATCACGCGGCTGGCCCCCGGCACGAGCCTGTACTCCGCGCCGCCGCAAGTACCCGACGACGGGGTCGACATCACCGGCTGACGTGCCCCCGGCTTCGCTGGACGGATCCCGTGTCGGGATTCCGTTGAGTGCCGTCACCACGACCCCGCACGACGCTCCTGCGCCAAGTGGCCTCACCCCGGGCGAGCACGGTCAATGCGCGGTTGCGCATGGTTCCGCGATCCGGCTCAGCCCACGGAGACGAGCCCGCTTTCGTACGCGGCTATCACCAGCTGGGCCCGATCCCTGGCGTGCAGTTTCGCCAGCAGCTGCCCGATGTGCGTTTTCACCGTGGCCATGCTGACCACGAGCTGCTCGGCGATCTCCTGATTGGACAATCCCTGCCCGACCAACGTCAGAACCTCACGCTCCCGGGCGGTGATCCCGTCCAGCCGGCGCGTCGGCCGCCACCGCTGCTCGGGTCGCTTGGCGAACTCCGCGATCAATCGCCGGGTGATCGTCGGTGCAAGCAGCGCCTCGCCGTCGGCCACAACCCGGATCGCCGCGAGCAGATCACCGGGCGGCGTGTCCTTGAGCAGGAATCCACTTGCCCCGGCGCGCAGCGCGGAGAACACGTACGCATCCAGGTCGAACGTGGTCAGGATGATGACCTTCACGTCGGCGGTGTCCGGCGACCCGCAGATCTGTTCGGTCGCCTCGATGCCGTCCATCTCCGGCATCCGGATGTCCATCAACACCACGTCCGGCCGCAGCGCCCTCACCTGCTCGACGGCCTCACGCCCGTCCCCGGCCTCGCCGACGACCTCGAGCCCGCCCGCGTTCCCGACCAGTACGGCGAAGCTGGCGCGCAGCAGTTGCTGGTCGTCCGCGATCAGGACACGCACGTCACTCATGCCGGCACCGACTCCAGAGGCATCGTGGCGTGCACACGGAACCCGCCGCCGGGCATCCGGCCCGCGGAGAACTCCCCGGAGAACAGCGAGACGCGCTCGCGCATGCCGATCAAGCCGTGCCCGCCGGGAAGCCCGGACGGCGCGCGGTTGCCGTCGTCGATCACTTCGACCTCGACCTCCCGCTCGTCCACGCTCACCCGTACCTGACACCGGGCCGGAGCCGCGTGCTTGACGACGTTCGTCAGCGACTCCTGCACGATCCGGTACACCGACAGCCCGACCGGCGCGGGCAAGCCCTCGACTCCCTCGACCCGAAGGTCCACCTCGACACCGGCACGGGTCGCCTGCTCGGCGAGTTCAGCCAGCCGGTCCGCGGTCGGCGACGGCTGCAAAGACGCTTGCTCGGCGCCGGCGGCGGCCGCACCGTCTTCTTCCGGTGTGCGCAGCACACCGAGCATCCGCCGCAGCTCACGCAAGGCCTCCCGCCCGGTCGACTCGATCACCGCCAACGCCGACCGAGCTTCTTCCGGCCGCTCGGCCGCCACGTGGTTGGCCACCGACGCCTGCACGGTGATCAGGCTCAGGCTGTGCGCGATGCCGTCGTGCAGATCGCGGGCTATGCGCAGCCGCTCGTCGGTCAACGCCCGGTCGGCCAGCCGCTCGTGATACAGCCGTCGAGCCCGGCCGGCCCGCCCGGTGCTCCATGCCGCGATCGTCACCAGGCTGAGTCCGCCGAAGATCACCGCCGCCTCGGTCCAGCTCAACCCGGGAAACGTCGTCACCGACATCGCCACCGCGGCGTTGATGCCCGCGAGCGATCCGACCAACGCCAGCACCGCGCGCGAACGAGACAGGCTCGCGGCGGCAGGGTGCAGAGCCAGCGCAATGGCCAAATACGTGACGACGGCCCCGTTGACCGGCAGCACGCGCGAGACCACCGACACGATGCTGGCCAGCACCACGAACACCAGCACACCGACCGGCCGGCGACGCCGCAGGGCCAGCGGCAGGGTCATGGCGAACGCAGCGACCAGCGACACGGCGAGCGGTTCGTCCGCCCCCGCCGGCCCCGGCTCCGCCGCGGCCACCACCATCACCAACGCCAGCAGCAGCGCCAGCGCGATGTCCACGATCGCCGCCACCACACGTTCGAGCAGCGGCGGCCGCTGGTCATACGCCATGAACTCAACCTATTGCAGCGACCCGGCCCTGGCCTCCGACCACGGTATGAGTTCGCCAACCATCCCCTGATCCGATGTCGTCGGCCGTCCCGGCGGGCACGGTTGTCGCCATGATCGAAGTACGCGACCTCAGCAAGTGGTACGGCGGCAAGCCCGCGGTCGACCACTTGACGTTCACCGTCCGACCGGGCCGGGTGACCGGGTTCCTCGGGCCGAACGGCGCGGGCAAATCCACCACCATGCGGGCGATCCTCGCGCTGGACCGGCCGACTTCCGGGTCCGCGCTGATCTCCGGAGTCCGCTACGACCAGCTCACCGAACCGCTGCGGGAAGTCGGGGCGCTGCTCGACGCGGGAGCTGTGCACCCCGGCCGCACCGCCGCCAACCACCTGCGCGCCCTCGCGATCGCCGCGCACCTACCGCGCCAGCGCGTCGACGAGGTCCTCGACATCGTGGGTCTGGCCGACATGGCGGGCAAGCGGGTCAAGGGATTCTCCCTGGGCATGCGGCAGCGCTTGGGGATCGCCGCAGCCCTGCTCGGCGACCCCGCGGTGCTGCTGTTCGACGAGCCGGTCAACGGGCTCGACCCGGAAGGCATCCGCTGGGTACGAGGACTCATGCGATCGCTGGCCGACGAAGGCCGCACCGTGCTGGTCTCCAGCCATCTGATGTCGGAGATGGCAGTCACCGCCGACGAACTCGTCGTCATCGGAGGCGGCCGCCTGGTCGCCCAGGGCACCGTCAGCGAACTGACCGCGGGCCACGGCTCGCTGGAAGACGCCTATTTCGACCTCACCGGCGGCCACGCCGAATACGCCACCAGCTACCCACCGGGAGTGCCCCGATGACCGCCGTCGTCACCGCCGAATGGCACAAGCTGCGCACCGTCCGTTCGACCTACTTCGTCGCGGTGTTCGTCCTGGTGTTGGCCGCTCTCGGCATCGCGACCGTCCAGATGCTGACCGACGCTTTCCTCGCCGGCGACGCCGAAGGCCGCAGGCTTTACGATCCGGCCGACCTCACCATCGTGGTCCTGCCGTTCGCCCAGCTCACCATCGCGGTACTGGGCACGCTGGCGGTCACGTCGGAGTTCCACACCGGGACGATCCGGCCGACGCTGCAGGCGACGCCGCAACGCGGAAGACTCTTCGCGGGCAAAGCTCTCGCAATCGCGGCCGTCGCAACGATGGTCGGTGCCGTCGCGTTCACCGGCATGGTGCTGGCCAGTTGGTTCATCGCGGGCGACAAGCCGGAGCCGATCAAGCCGTGGCCCTCGCTCGGTGACGGCCTGCTCGTCGCGGGTGCCTGCACGCTCGGGGTCACCGTGGCGGCCCTGGTGGCCTACGGCCTGGGCACCGCGTTGCGGTCCACCGCCGCCACCCTCGTCACCGTCACCGGGCTGCTGTACGTGGTGCCGATGATCTCCGAGTTCCTGCCGTCCCACGTGCAGGAGTGGGTGATCTCGCTGGTGCTGCCGACGCTGCCCCGTCTGCTGGTCGGCGCGCCGGAGAACGTCGAGACGCCGCTGTCGCAGTCGGGGGCGGCAGCGGCTCTCGTCGCGTATCTGGTGGTCGCGCTCGGCGTCGGATGGTTCGCGCTGCGCAAGCGCGACGCGTGACGGAGCCCCGCGTCCCACGGCCGTTCGCACAGGGACGGCCGTGGGACGTCAGGCGGTCAGACGTTGATGGCGATGTACTTGGTCTCCAGGAACTCGTCGATACCGACCGTGCCGCCTTCGCGGCCGAGGCCGGACTGCTTCACGCCACCGAACGGCGCCGCCGGGTTGGACACGATGCCCTGGTTCAGGCCCACCATGCCGGTCTCCAGCGCCTCGCACACCCGGATCGCCCGGTTGATGTCTTGCGTGAACACGTAGCTGACCAGGCCGTACTCGGTGTCGTTGGCCTTGGCGACGACCTCGTCCTCGGTGTCGAAGACGTTGATCGGCGCGACCGGGCCGAAGATCTCCTCGTGCGCCACGCGCGCGTCCTGCGGCACGTCGGACAGCACGGTCGGCGGGTAGAAGTGGCCGGGTCCCTCGATCGGCTCGCCGCCGGTGAGCACCTTGGCACCCCGCTCCACCGCGTCGGACACCAGGCTGCTGACCTTCTCCACCGCGGCCTCGTCGACCAGCGGGCCGATCACCACGCCCTCCTCGGTGCCGCGGCCGATCGGCTGCGCGGCCATCTTCTCGGTGAGCCGCCGCGCGAACTCGTCGGCCACGCCGCGCTGCACGTAGAACCGGTTGGCCGCCGTGCAGGCCTCGCCGATGTTGCGCAGCTTCGCCAGCATCGCGCCTTCCACCGCCACGTCCAGGTCGGCGTCGTCGAACACGATGAACGGCGCGTTGCCACCCAGCTCCATCGACGTCCGCAGCACCTTGTCGGCACACTGCTCGAGCAACTTGCGGCCGACCGCCGTCGAGCCGGTGAAGGACAGCTTGCGCGCGCGGCCGTCGCGGATCAACGGCTCCATCACGCCGCCGGAGTCGCTGGTCGTCACCACGTTGACCACGCCGTCCGGCAGACCGGCCTCGGCCAGGATCCCGGCGAGCGCCAGCATCGACAGCGGCGTCTGCGCGGCGGGCTTGATCACCGACGTGCAGCCGGCGGCGATGGCCGGGCCGAGTTTGCGGGTGCCCATCGCCATCGGGAAGTTCCACGGCGTGATCAACAGCGCCGGGCCGACCGGCTGCCGGTGGATCAGGAACCGGCCCTTGCCGTTCGGCGCCACCGCGTAGCCACCCTCGATCCGGACGGCCTCCTCGGCGAACCAGCGGAAGAACTCGGCCGCGTAGGCGACTTCACCGCGGGATTCGGCCAGCGGCTTGCCCATCTCCAGCGTCATCAACAGCGCCAGCTCCTCGGTGCGGTCGATGAGCAGCTGGTAGGCCCTGCGCAGGATCTCGCCCCGCTCCCGCGGCGGGTGCTTGGCGAACGACGGCTGCGCGGCCACGGCGGCGTCCAAGGCGGCCTTGCCGTCTTCCGGGGAGGCATCGGCGACCTCGCACAACACCTTTCCGGTGGACGGGTCGTACACCGGCAGCGTCTTACCGTCGGTGGCTTTGCGCCACTGGCCCCCGATGAACAGATCCTTGCCGACGTTGTCGACAACGCTGGTTTCGGTCGGTGCTGCGGTCATGAATGCTCCTGCCAGGACGGCCGGGGTTTCCGGCTGGGTTGTCGCCTGTGATTGCCACTGTTGTCTTGCCACTGCCCCTGGTGCGAAACACCTCTTGCTTCCGGGGCCGCCGAGAGTCATGCTAGGGACATTGTCGACAATCGACAAGAGCCGAAAGACCTGCCCTCACGCGATCACCGATACGAACCAGGAGCACTTTCGTGTCCCAGCTTTCCCCGCTGCTCAAGCAGGCAACCCCGGTCGTCGTCGACCACGGCGAAGGGGTGTATCTGTACGACACCGACGGCAACCGCCATCTGGACTTCACTTCCGGTATCGGCGTGACCAGCACCGGCCATTGCCATCCGAAAGTGGTCGCCGCCGCACAGGAGCAGATCGGCAAGGTCATCCACGCGCAGTACACGACGGTGATGCACCAGCCGCTGCTCACGCTGTCCGAGCGGCTGGGTGAGGTGTTGCCGGACGGCCTGGACTCGCTGTTCTTCGTCAACTCCGGTTCCGAGGCGGTCGAGGCGTCGCTGCGACTGGCCCGCCAGGCCACCGGCAGGCCGAACATCATCGCGTTCCACGGCGGCTTCCACGGCCGCACGGTGGCCGCGGCGTCGATGACCACCAGCGGCACGAAGTTCCGGTCCGGGTTCGCCCCGCTGATGGCGGGCGTGCACTTCGCGCCGTTCCCGTACGCGTTCCACTACGGCTGGGACGAGCAGACCGCGACCAAGTTCGCGCTGCGGGAGCTGGACTACGTGCTGCAGACCATGACCTCGCCCGCCGACACCGCCGCGATGATCGTCGAGCCGATCCTCGGCGAAGGCGGCTACGTGCCCGCCAACGCCGAGTTCATGGCCGGGCTGCGGCAGCGCTGCGACGAGCACGGCATCCTGTTGATCATCGACGAGGTGCAGGCCGGCTTCGGCCGCACCGGCAAGTTCTGGGGCCACCAGCACTTCGACGTCAAGCCGGACATCATCATCACGGCCAAGGGCCTGGCCAGTGGCTTCCCGCTGTCGGCCATCGCGGCGTCGCGCGAGCTGATGAGCAAGGCCTGGCCGGGCTCGCAGGGCGGCACCTACGGCGGCAACGCCGTCGCCTGCGCGGCCGCGCTGGCCACGTTGGACGTCATCCAGGAGGAGAACCTGGTCGCCAACGCCGCCGAGCAGGGCAGGCGTCTGCTGGACGGCGCGCGCGCCATCGCCGACAAGACCTCCCGCATCGGGGACGTCCGCGGCCTCGGCCTGCTGGTCGGCTCGGAGTTCGTCACCGAGGACGGCGAGCCCGACGCCAAGACGGCCACCGCGGCCCAGCAGCTGGCCGCGCAGAACGGCCTGCTGCTGCTCACCTGCGGCGCGTGGGGTCAGGTCGTGCGCATGATCCCGGCGCTCGTGGTGACCGGCGAGCAGATCGACGAGGCACTGGGAATCTGGGAGAACGTGGTTGCCGAGGTGACAGCGTGACGCGATACATCACCATCAGCCTGGACAAGCGTGGGGTCAGCTGCCGGGCGGCGTTGCTGGACGACGCCGCCCCACGGACCTGCGAAGCGGTGTGGAACGCGTTGCCGCAGAGCGGACAGGCCTACCACGCCAAGTACGCCCGCAACGAGGTGTACACGCTGGTGCGGCCGTTCGCCGACCCGCCGGTCGGACGGGAGAATCCGACGATCACGCCCATCCCGGGTGACGTGGTGTACTTCGGGTTCGAACCGTGGGAGATCGGCAACCCGGCCTACGGCTACGACGACGACAGCGAGGCGCACAACGCCGAGGGCGCCACGGATCTGGCGATCTTCTACGGGCGCAACAACCTGCTGATCAACGGCGACGCCGGCTGGGTCCCCGGCAACGTTTTCGCCACGATCGTGGAAGGTTTGGACGAGATGGCCGCCGCCGCCCAAGACTTGTGGCTGCGCGGCGTGGAAGGAGAGACATTGTCCTTCCGCCGGGCCGACTGAGCACGGCCCGACAGCATCTTGCACAAGTGAACAAGATTCATCTTCCGCGCGATGCCCCCGCCCGCTAGGGTCGGGGGCATCGGCGCACGGTACGGCCGGAGAAGGACGAGGTGGTTCGCGGTGTCCAGCACGATCGAGACCGACGCCAAGGTCCGGCTGGCGGAGGTCGTGGGGGCGCACAACCTGCTGGCCGGTGACGAGGTCGGCGAGGACTACGGGCATGACGAGACGCTGCAGGTCGAACCCGCCAAACCCGCCTACGTGGCCAAGCCGGGCACCGCAGAGGAGGTCGCCGAGCTGCTGGCCACGGCGAGCGAGCTGCGCATCCCGGTCACCGCACGCGGGTCGGCGACCGGGCTGAGTGCGGCCGCCCGGCCGGTCGACGGCGGACTGGTGATCTCGTTCGAGCGGATGAACCGGGTGCTCGAGGTCGACACGGTCAACCACGTGGCCGTCGTCCAGCCCGGCGTGAGGCTGGACGAGTTGGACAAGGCCACCGCCGACCACGGACTGGCCTACACCGTCTACCCCGGCGAGCAGTCCGCGTCGGTCGGCGGCAACGTGGGCACCAACGCGGGCGGAATGCGCGCGGTGAAGTACGGCGTGACCAGGCACAACGTCCTCGGCCTGCAGGCGGCACTGCCCACCGGGGAGCTCATCCGCACCGGCGGCCGTATCGCCAAGATCTCCAACGGCTACGACCTGACCCAGCTGATCATCGGCTCGGAGGGCAGCTTGGCGCTGGCCACCGAGGTGATCGTCAAACTGGTCCCCCGCTTGCCGCACAGCGCCACCGTGCTGGCTCCGTTCCGCGAGTTCACCGAGGTGGTCCAGGCGGTGCCGAAGGTGGTCGGCAGCGGGTTGGCGCCGCACATCCTCGAATACATCGACAACCTGACGATGGCGGCGATCACGCACACCTCCCAGCTCGAGCTCGGCATCCCGGACTCGGTGCGGGACACCGCGCAGGCCTACCTCGTGGTGGCGCTGGAGAACCGCGAGCAGGATCGGTTGGACGCCGACGTGCAGGCGGTGGCGGAGCGGTTGACCGAGCTCGGCGCCATGGACTGCTACGTGCTCGACGGCTCCTCGGCGCGCAAGCTCATCCAGGCGCGCGAGCACGCCTTCTGGACGGCGAAGGCCGCAGGCGCCCATGACGTGATCGACGTCGTGGTGCCGCGGTCGGCGATGCCGGAGTTCCTCACCGAGGCCAGGGAGCTGGCCATGCAGAACGAGTCCGGTGTGGTGGGCTGCGGCCACGCCGGGGACGGCAACGTGCACCTGGCGGTGTTCCAGGCCGATCCGATCAAGCGGCAGGAACTGTTGCTGGCGATCTTCTCCGAAGGCGCACGCCTGGGCGGCGCGATCTCCGGTGAGCACGGCATCGGCCGCGCCAAGCGCGGCTACTTCCAGGCGCTGGAGGATCCGGCCAAGATCGAGCTGATGCGCCGGATCAAGCAGGCGTTCGACCCTGCCGGGATCCTCAACCCCGGCGTGCTGTTCGACCCGATCTCGCCGGAATCCGAGCACTGAGACCGAGCACTGAAGGAGCATCGAGTGAGCGAGCTCAATGGCGCGCAGGCCCTGATCCGCACGTTGGTCGGCGCGGGTGTGGACGTGTGTTTCGGTAACCCCGGAACGTCGGAGATGCATTTCGTGGCGGCGCTGGACTCGGTGCCGCAGATGCGCGGTGTGCTCGGTCTGTACGAGGGCGTGGTGACCGGCGCGGCAGACGGGTACGCCCGCATCGCGGGCAAGCCGGCGGCGACGCTGCTGCACCTCGGCCCCGGCATGGTCAACGGCCTGGCGAACATGCACAACGCGCGGCGCGCCTTCACGCCGATGGTCAACGTCATCGGGGACCACGCGACGTACCACAAGCAGTACGACGCGCCACTGGAATCGGACATCGAGCCGCTGTCGGAATGGACGCGCGGGTGGACTCGCCGCGCCAAGCACCCCGCCGACGTCGGCGCCGACGCAGCCGCAGCGGTCGCCGCGGCGCAGGACCCGCCGGGCCGACCGGCGAACCTGATCCTGCCCGCGGATGTCTCGTGGGGTGAGGGTGGCCAGGTCGCCGACCCGGTCCCGCCCCGCTCGCGGAAGCCGGTGGGCGACGACGTGATCGCACAGGTCGCCGAGGTCTTGGCGTCCGGAGAGCCGGCCGCGCTGCTGATCGGCGGCCCGGCTTGTGGCCCCGACGGCCTCCGTGCGGCGAGCCGTATCGCGGTGGGCACCGGCGCGAAGGCCTTCGTGGAGACCTTCCCCGCGCGGCTGGAGCGCGGCGCCGGTCTGCCGAACATCGAGCGGCTCGGTTACCTGGCCGAGCAGGTCCAGTACCAGCTGACCGGGATCAAGCACCTGATCGTCGCCGGAACCGATGCGCCGGTGTCGTTCTTCGCCTACCCCGGCAAGCCGAGCGACCTGGTGCCGGAAGGCGCGACCGTGCACGTGTTGGCCGATCGCGAGCACGACGTCATCGCGGCACTCGCGGCACTCGCTGACCGGTCGGCACCGGATGCCGAACCACAGCTGGCCGAAGCCAACCGGCCCGCGCTGCCCAGCGGTGACCTGACGCCGCAGAACTGGGTGGAGGTGGTCGGCGCGCTGCTACCGGAAGGCGCGATCATCTCCGACGAGTCGAACACCTCCGGCGTGCTGCTGCCGATGGCGACGGCCGGAGCGCCGCAGCACACCGTGCTGACGCTGACCGGTGGCGCGATCGGTCAGGGCCTGCCGGTGTCCACCGGTGCGGCCGTGGCGGCACCCGACCGGCCGGTGCTGAACCTGCAGGCCGACGGCAGCGCGATGTACACCATCTCCGCGCTGTGGACCCAAGCCAGGGAGAACCTCGACGTCACCACGGTGATCCTGAACAACGCCGCGTACGCCATCCTGCGCATGGAGATGCAGCGCACCGGCGCCGACCTGTCCGGCCCGGCGGCCAAGGCGCTGCTGGATCTGTCCCGGCCGACGATGGACTTCACCAAGATCGCCGAGGGCATGGGCGTTCCGGCTTCGCGCGCCACCACGTGCGAGGAATTCGCAGAGGCGCTGCGGCGGGCGTTCGACGAGCCCGGGCCGCACCTGATCGACGCGATCGTCCCGCCGTTGCTGTAGGCGCATCGCCGATCGGGCGAACGACGGCCCAGCCACAACCCGACCGGACGAACGACGGCCCGGCCACAACCCGACCGGACGAACGACGGCCCGGCCGCAATTCGTCAGCGGCCGGGCCTGCCGTGCACGGTCTGTCGAGCTGCCGTGGTCCGCCCAGGTCACCTGCGTCCGGCCAGGCGACCTGAGCCTCCCCCCTATACCGCCACGGGCAGCTCGTCCAGTCCGCGCAGGTTGATCCGGCCGTTCCACCGCGGGTCGCCGGCCAGCCTCAAGTTCGCAAAACGCTCGACGAGCCGCTGGATCGCCACCTGCCCTTCCAGCCGGGCGAGCGCCGCACCGAGGCAGTGATGCGGACCCGCGCCGAAGCCGATGTGCTGGTGCGCACCCTCGCGGTCCAGCCGCAGCTCGTTGACGTCCGGCCCCCACTTGGCCGGGTCACGGTTGGCCGCCATGAGCCCGGCCAGCACGAACGACCCCGGCGGGATCTCGTGCTCGCCGACCCGGTACGGCTCCAGCGTGATGCGCCTGCTCTGCTGGACCGGGCCGTCGTAGCGCAGCAGCTCCTCGATCGCGTTCGTCGTCAGGTCCGGGTTCTCGCGCAGCGCCTGCAGCTGGTCGGGGTGCCGCAGCAATGCCAGCGTGCCGTTCCCGATGAGGTTGACCGTGGTCTCGTGCCCGGCGATGTAGAGCAGGCCGACCTGCGCGACCAGTTCCTCGTCGGTGAGCACGTCGCCGTCGTCCTCGGCCGCGATGAGGGCGGTCAGCAAGTCGTCCGCCGGGTTCTCGCGCTTCCACTCGATGGCGCCGGCCACCAGTTCGGCCATTTCCTTGCCCGCTGCGCCGATCTGCTTCATCAGCTCGACGTCCACCGCAGGCTCCAGCGACCGCACCATCATGCCCGCCAGTGACCGCAGCCGCTCGACGTCGATCCAGTCGGGCATGCCCATCATCTCGGTGATGACGGCGAACGGCAGCGGGAACGCCAGCTTCTCGATGAGGTTGCCGCCACCCGCTTCGGCCAGGTCGTCCAGCATCCCGTCGACCAGCCGCTCGATGTGCGGGCGGCGTTCCTCGATGGCCCTGCGGGTGAAAGCCTTCGCCACCAGCCGCCGCAACCGCGTGTGGTCCGGCGGGTCGCGGTCGAGCATCGACAGCGCCTGGAACACGGGCGTCTCGTCGCCGTAGACCTGCTCCTGCAGATCCCGCATCGGGCTCGGCCCCATGTTCCGCGGCTCGACCGAATGCCCGGCTCGCAGCAACCCCGCGACGTCGTCGTACCGGGTGAGAATCCAGAACCCGAGCGGGTGCTGGTAGACCGGCGCCTGTTCCCGCAGCACGTCGTAGTGCGGGTACGGGTTGTCCGTGAAACCGGGAGCGAACGGGTTGAACAGCGGCTCGGTGGTGGTCATCCGCTTTCCTCCTATGCCGATTGGGCGTGTGCGGGCTGTGGCCCGGCGATGGCGGGATGTTCGGCGAACGTGTCGAGCACGACGCGAAGCAGCTTGTTGCGCTTCGCCGCCTCCGCCATGGGCGCAGCGACGTGATCGCTGCAGGCCTCGACGGCGGTGAACCAGCGGCGCCGAACGTCGAGCAGGAAACCGTCGAGCCCCCCGAACTCAGCATCGATCGCCCGGCGCCACTTGTCGACCCCTGCCGCGCCGTGCTGAGCCACGTCCGATGCCACGTCGTAGACCAGGTGATACCTGCGGTGCGTCCGCTCCCAGCCGGACATTGCACCCACCTACTCTCTGCATCTCACATACTCCGTGTATGTGAATATACTCGGCGTATGTCCCCAGTCAAGTCGCGCCGTGACATGTACGCGGAGGCAACGCGGGCCGCACTGCTGGAAGCGGCCACCAAGTTGTTCGCCGAACGGGGTTTCGCCGCCACCTCACTGGATGACGTGGCACGCGCGGCGAACGTCACGCGCGGCGCGGTCTACCACCACTTCACGAACAAGCTGGCGCTGTTCACCGCCGTCTTCGACGAGCAGGAACGACAGATCGTCGAACGCGCCGAGTCGGTGATGCTCCAGGGGCACGAAGACCTGTGGGAAGCCGCGCTGGCCGGCGTCGACCAGTTCCTCGACGCCTGTCTGGAGCCGGTCTACAGCGCGATCGTGTGGCGCGAGGCCATCGGGGCCATGGGCTGGAATGCCTGGATGGAATTCGCCGAACAGCACTCGTTGGGGTTGGTCGAGCGCAGCGTCGAGGTGCTGGCTGCCGCGGGTCTGATCGACAGCGCGAACCGCAAGACCACCGCGCGCTTGGTTTTTCACCTGCTCGGGGGAGCCGGCATGACGCTGGCCAATGCCGAGAACCCGGCCGAGCTGCGCCCGGTGGTCGGCGCCACCGTCCGGCGCATGATCTCCTCGCTGCGCGCCACCGACCAGTCGTAGCGCGGGCCGGTGGGCGCCGATCACCGGCGTCGCACGACAAGCGAAAAGCCCGGGAGCCGTGCGGCTCCCGGGCTTTCGCGTCAGGGGAACTTACTCGTAGATCTCACCCTTGGCGGCCTTGTCCACCAATGACTGCGGGGGCTCGAACTGCGGGCCGTACTTGGCCGCGAGCTCCCGCGCCCGGTCGACGAAGCCCTGCAGCCCACCCGGGTACTGGTTGATGAACTGCACGACACCACCGGTCCACGCCGGGAAACCGATGCCGAAGATCGAGCCGATGTTGGCGTCCGCGACGGTGTTGATCACACCTTCGTCGAAGCACCGGATCGTCTCGACGGCCTGCGAGAACAGGTACCGGTCCTTGAGGTCCTCGAACGGAACGTCACCGGAGCCGGAGTTGAACGCCTCGCGCAGGCCCGGCCACAGGCCGACCCGCTTGCCGTCCTGGTACTCGTAGAACCCGGCACCGCCCGCCCGGCCCGGACGGTTCAGCTCGTCGACCATCTTGTCGACGACCGCGGCCGAGCCGTGCGGCGGCGGCAACGTGCCGCCCTCGGCCTTGATGCCTTCCTCGGTCGCCTTGCGGATCTTCTGCATCAGCGTCAGCGACAACTCGTCGGACAGCTGCAGCGGCGGAGCGGGGAAACCGGCCTGCGAACCGGCCTGCTCGATCGACGCGGGCTCGACGCCCTCGCCCACCGCGGCCAGCGCCTCGTTGAGGAACATGCCGATGACGCGGCTGGTGAAGAACCCGCGGCTGTCGTTGACCACGATCGGCGTCTTGCGGATCGCCTGGACGTAGTCGAAGACCTTGGCCAACACCGCGTCCGACGTCTTCTCCCCGCGGATGATCTCCACCAGCGGCATCTTGTCCACCGGCGAGAAGAAGTGGATGCCGATGAAGTCCTCCTGGCGCTGCACGCCCTGGGCCAGGCCGGTGATCGGCAGCGTCGAGGTGTTCGAGCCCAGCACGGCGTCCGGGGTCACGATGCTCTCGATCTCCTGGAACACCTTGTGCTTGAGCGCCTGGTCCTCGAACACCGCCTCGATGACGAAGTCGACGCCTTCGAAGTCGGCCGCGTCCGCGGTCGGCTTGATCCTGGCCAGCAGCTCGTCGGCCTTCTCCTGCGTGGTCTTGCCGCGGGAGACCGCCTTCTCCTCGAGCTTGACCGAGTAGCCCTTACCTTTCTCGGCCGCCTCCAGCGAGACGTCCTTGAGCACGACCTCGAACCCGGCCTTGGCCGACACGTAGGCGATACCCGCGCCCATCATGCCCGCGCCGAGCACGCCGATCTTGCGCGGCCGGTGCGTCTCGAAGCCGTCGGGCCGCGAGCCACCGTTGTTGATGGCCTGCAGGTCGAAGAAGAACGCCTTGGTCATGTTCTTCGCGACCTGACCGGTGGCCAGGCTGACGAAGTAGCGGGTCTCGATGTCCTGCGCGGACTCGAAGTCCACCTGGGTGCCCTCGACCGCGGCGGCCAGAATGGCCCGCGGCGCGGGCATCGGCGCGCCCTTGAGCTGCTTGCGCAGGTTGGCCGGGAACGCCGGCAGGTTCTGCGCGAACTTCGGGTTCGACGGGGTGCCGCCGGGGATCTTGTAGCCCTTGCGGTCCCACGGCTGCACCGCGGCGTCCGGGTTGTCCGCGTTGTCCTTGATCCACTTCTTCGCGGCGGGCAGCAGCTCGTCGACGCTGTCCACCACCTCGTGGATCAAGCCGAGTTCCTTGGCCTTCTCCGGCTTGTGCCGCTGGCCCTGCAGCAGCCAGTTCAGCAGCGCCGACTGGATGCCCAGCAGGCGCGTCGTGCGGACCACCCCGCCCGCGCCCGGCAGCAGGCCGAGGGTGACCTCCGGGAAGCCGATCTGCACGCCCTTGACGTTGGCGGCGATGCGGTGGTGGGCGCACAGCGCGAGCTCGAGCCCGCCACCGAGCGCGGCACCGTTGATCGCCGCGACCACCGGCTTGCCGAAGGTCTCCAGCTTGCGCATCGGCGCCTTGATGATCTCCTTCGACTCCCGGGTGAGCCGCTCGGCGTCCTCCGGCCGGATCTTGATCAGGTCGTTGAGGTCACCACCGGCGAAGAACGTCTTCTTGGCCGAGGTGATCACCACACCGGTGATCTGGTCCTTCTCCGCCTCCAGCCGGTCGACGGTGGCCTTCAGCGACTGCAGGTAGTCGCTGTTCATGGTGTTCGCCGACTGGTTCGGGTCGTCCAGCGTCAGTACGACGATGCCGTCGGCGTCGGACTCCCAGCGGATCGTGTTGGTGTACGTCATGCTCAGACCCTCTCGATGATGGTGGCTTCACCCATGCCGCCGCCGATGCACAGCGTGACCAGCGCGTAGCGCGCGTTCCGCCGCTCCAGCTCGTCGACCATGGTTCCGGTGATCATGGCGCCGGTGGCGCCCAGCGGGTGCCCCATCGCGATCGCGCCGCCGTTGACGTTGAGCTTCTCGTCCGGGATCTTCAGGTCCTTCTGGAACTTCAGCACCACGGACGCGAACGCCTCGTTCAGCTCGAACAGGTCGATGTCGTCGACCGTCAGGCCCGCCTTGGCCAGCACCTTCTGCGTGGCGGGCGTCGGGCCGGTGAGCATGATCGTCGGGTCCGAGCCGGTCACCGCGGTGGCCACCACACGGGCCCGCGGGGTGAGGCCGAAGTCCTTGCCTACCTGCTCGTTACCGATCAGCAGGATGCCCGCGCCGTCCACGATGCCGGAGCTGTTGCCGCCGGTGTGCACGTGGTTGATCTTCTCCACGTTGTGGTACTTCTGCAGCGCCACCGCGTCGAAGCCGCCCATCTCACCGATGGCCTCGAACGCGGGCTTCAGCTTGGCCAGGCCCTCCATCGTGGTGTCGGGACGCCGGTGCTCGTCGTGGTCGAGGACCACCACACCGTTGATGTCCTTCACCGGCACGACCGACTTGCTGAAGTAGCCGCCCGACCACGCCTTCTCCGCCAGCTTCTGCGAGCGCAGCGCGTAGGCGTCGACGTCCTCACGGGAGAAGCCCTCGATCGTGGCGATCAGGTCGGCGCCGATCCCCTGTGGGGCGATGTAGAGGTCGTAGGCCGTGGCCGGGTCCATGAACATCGCGCCACCGTCGGACCCCATCGGCACCCGGGACATCGACTCGACACCGCCGGCGATGATCAGGTTGTCCCAGCCCGCGCGCACCTTCTGCGCGGCGGTGTTGACCGCTTCCAGGCCGGAGGCGCAGAAGCGGTTGAGCTGGACACCGGCGACCGTGTCCGGCAGGCCGGCGGCCAGTGCGGCGGTCCGCGCGATCACCGCGCCTTGGTCACCGACCGGCGACACCACGCCGAGAATGACGTCGTCGATCACCGCCGGGTCGAGATCGGGGTGCCGCGCCTTCAGCTCGTTGATCAGACCGACGACCAGGTCGAGCGGTTTGATCGAATGCAGCGAGCCATTTTTGTTCTTGCCTCGAGGCGTACGAATCGCCTCGTAGATGAACGCCTCAGTCACGCCGACTGTCCTTCCTACACTGCACGTGTCTTGCCCGGATGGCGCTAATGCTCACTAACATAGTGACGCCAAATGCCCTGTTGTCAACCGGTTGTCGGCCGCACGACAAACGCTACAGTGGACTCACCTATGACGACGATCGCCGATCCGCCGGGCCGCGGTAAGCGCCCCCGCGACCGCAAGGAACAGCTGGCCGGTGTTGCCGCCAAGCTGTTCTGCGAGCGTGGCTTCCACGAGGTGGGGATCACCGACATCGCGGCGGCCGCCGGAATCACCGGGCCCGCGCTGTACCGGCATTTCAGCGACAAGCAGGCGATCCTGGCGCACGTGGTGTCGCTGGCCATCGACCATCTGGCGACGGCGACCGCCCTGCCGGACCCCGAGGCACCGGCGATCGACCAGGTGGAAGCCATCCTGGAGAACCTGGCGCGGGTGTCGGTCGAGCGGCCGGAGATCTCCGCGCTGTGGCGCAGGGAGCGGCGCAACCTCCGCCCGGACGACCAGCGTGAACTGCGACACCGCTGGAGCGAGTTGATCGCGAGCTGGGCGCGGCCGCTGCGCGCGGCGAGGCCGGAGCTGTCCGACGACGACGCGATCATGCTCTGCTGGGCGGCGTTGAGCGTGTACGGCAGCGTGGCGGTGCACTCGACGCGGCTGAGCAGGCGGCGCTACGTCGAGTTGCTGGTCGAGGCCGCGCGCGCTGTGTTGCATCACACTCCCGCGAACAAGCCGAACGGGCAGTCCGTGGACGCCGGGCCGTCGAACTCGGTCATGCCGCCGAGCAGGCGGGAGAAGCTGGTGATCGAGGCGGGCCGGCTGTTCGGCGAGCGCGGCTTCCACGAAGTGAGCATGGAGGACATCGGCTCGGCGGCGGGCATCAGCGGGCCGAGCGTCTACCGCCACTTCCCGAGCAAGACCGCGGTGTTCATGGCGGCGGCCGCGCGGGTCAACGACCGGCTGGTTCGCGGCCGGGAGCAGGTCGCGGCGACGGCGTCGACGGAACGGGAGGCGCTGGAAGGCCTGGTCCGCTCGTATGTGCCGGTGATGCGGGAATCCGCCGACCTGCTGCTCGTCGGCGGGGAAATCCGCGCATTGACCGACGCCGAGCGCGCCGAGCTGCGGCGGTCGCAGCGCGAGTACGTCTCCGAATGGGTCCGGTTGCTGATGGCCGTCCGGGGCGAATTGACCGCACCCGAGGCGCGGGTGGTCGTGCACATGGCGCTGACCATCGCCAACGACCTGGTGCGCACCGGAGCCGTGCGGCGTAGGCCGGACCTGGACGCCGAGCTGCCGAAGCTCATGCTGGCCGCTCTCGGGATCTCGTAGCCGACCTGCCGTCCGCGGCCGCGAACCGAGCGGTATCTCTCGTCCAGCGGCGCGGGGCCCGATCATCCGTCCCGCCACCTGCGAGACCGGCGCCACATCGCGCCCTCTCCCCTGGCCTGACCTCGGCTTGCCGGACACCGAAGATCGCTTTTTCCACCCCCTCGCTGGCGCGATCGCCCGCCCGGCGTTATTTTACGCGTCAGTAGGTAAGCAAAATCCGCCAGCGAACCGGCCAGAGGCCGATAGGGAGTGGACTGTGGCGAGCACACGTGGTGGGCCAGCAGGTCCCCAGCCGAAGAAGCGCGACTCGATGGGCCGGGCGATGGCCGTACTCACCAAGATCTCCAGCTCGCCGGTGATCGACCGGATAGGGCTGCGCAAGCCGCTGGAGAAGGCGCTCACCAGCAGCGTCAAGAACGGGTTCAAGGCAGTGGGCGCGAGCGAGCGCGTGTTCACCGCCACCAAGAAGCTCAGCAAGCCGCAACGGCTGCCCCGGCCGGCCGATCCCGAGCTGTTCGACCTGGAACCGACCGAAGAACAGCAGATGATCGTCGAGACGGTGCGCGAGTTCGCCGCGGAGCAGCTCCGCCCGGCCGCGCACGACGCCGACGCGAAGCTGGAGACACCGGACGGCCTGCTGGCGCGTGCCGCCGAGCTGGGCATCGGCGCGTTCGGTATCCCGGAGGAACTCGGCGGCTTCGGCACCGAGCGGTCCGTGGTGACCAACGTGCTGGTGGCCGAGGCGTTGGCGCACGGTGACCTGGGTCTGGCCGTCGCGGTGCTGGCGCCGTCCGCGGTCAGCACCGTGCTGACCCAGTGGGGCGACGCGGATCAGCAAGCCACTTACCTGCCGTCGTTCACCGGTGACCAGCCGCCGGTCGCCGCGCTCGCGCTGCAGGAACGCGGGGCGCTGTTCGATCCGCGCAAGCCGAAGGCGCGCGCCAAGCGGACCCCGTCCGGCTACGAGTTGACCGGCGTGAAGGCGCTGGTGCCGCGGGCGGCCGACGGCGAGCTGTACGTGGTCTCGGCCGACCTGGAAGGCCGCGGCGGCGCGCTGTTCGTCGTCGAGGCGTCGACCACGGGCGTGTCGGTCAAGCCCGACCCGGCGATGGGTCTGCGCGGCGCGGCGACCGGCCTGCTCGAGCTGGACGCGGTGAAGCTGCCCGCGAACGCGCTGATCGGCGGCGGTGACCCGAAGGTGCTGCAGGAGACCGTGCGGTTGTCGCGGCTGGCCTGGTGCGCGTTGGCCGCGGGCACCGGCCGGGCCGTCCTGGACTACGTCATCCCCTACGTCAACGAGCGGAAGGCGTTCAGCGAGCCGATCAGCCACCGGCAGGGCGTGGCGTTCATGGTCTCGGACATCGCCATCGAGCTGGAAAGCCTGCGGCTGGTGACGCTCCGCGCCGCTTCCCGGGCCGAGCGCGGCAAGCCGTACGCGCGCGAAGTCGCGCTGGCCCGCAAGCTGGCCGCGGACAAGGGCATGTGGATCGGCAGTGCCGGGGTGCAGCTGCTCGGCGGCCACGGCTACGTGAAGGAGCACCCGGTCGAGCGGTGGTACCGCGACCTGCGGGCGGCCGGCCTGATGGAAGGAGCGGTGCTGGCATGACGATCAACCTCGAGGTTCCGAAGAAGATCGCGCCGCTGGTCAACCAGGCACACCAGGCCGCGGCCGAGGTGTTCCGGCCGATCTCGCGCAAGTACGACCGGGCCGAGCACGCCTACCCGAAGGAGCTGGACACGTTCGCCGCCGTCCTGGACGGCATGAACCAGTCCGGTTTCGGCGGCGGCGCCGGTGCCGCGGGCGTGCGCCGCTCCGGTGGCGACAAGAAGAAGCCGGAAGGCAATGTCAACGGCGCGAACCTGCGCACGGTGCTGGGCACGATCGAGATGTGCTGGGGCGACGTGGCGCTGCTGCTGTCCATGCCGCGGCAGGGGCTGGGCAACGCCGCCATCGCGTCGGTCGCCAACGACGAGCAGCTCGAGCGGTTCGGCAACATGTGGGCCGCGATGGCCATCACCGAGCCGTCGTTCGGGTCGGACTCGGCCGCCGTGTCCACCACCGCGGTGCTCGACGGTGACGAGTACGTGCTCAACGGCGAGAAGATCTTCGTCACCGCGGGCGACCGGGCCGACGCGGTGGTCGTGTGGGCGACGCTGGACAAGTCGAAGGGCCGCGCGGCGATCAAGTCGTTCGTGGTGGAGAAGACCCGGCCGGGCATCACGGTCGAGCGGCTGGAGCACAAACTCGGCATCAAGGCCTCCGACACCGCGGTCATCCGGCTGGACAACTGCCGGGTGCCCAAGGAGAACCTGCTCGGCAGCCCGGAGATCGACACCAAGAAGGGCTTCGCCGGGGTCATGGAGACCTTCGACAACACCCGGCCACTGGTTGCCGCCATGGCCGTGGGGTTGGCGCGGGCCGCGCTGGAGGAGACCGCGCGGATCCTCGACGAGGCCGGGATCGACATCGACTACGACGCCCCGGCGAACACCCAGCACGCCGCGGCCGCGGAATACCTGCGGCTGGAGGCCGACTTCGAGGCGGCCTACTTGCTGACGCTGCAGGCGGCGTGGATGGCGGACAACCGCAAGCCGAACTCGGTGCAGGCGTCGATGTCGAAGGCCAAGGCCGGCCGGTCGGTCGTGGACATCACGCTCAAGTGCGTCGAGCTGTGTGGCGCGCTGGGCTACAGCGAGGACTCGTTGCTGGAGAAGTGGAGCCGGGACTCGAAGATCCTGGACATCTTCGAGGGCACCCAGCAGATCCAGCAGCTGATCATCGCCCGGCGGCTGCTCGGCAAGAGTTCCGCCGAGTTGAAGTAGGGCTCGAGCGACAGCGGGTCGGCCGCGGGGCGTCGGTGCCTCGCGGCCGACTTCGTGTTCGGGGTCGGCCGATGTGTTCGGGGGCCGCCTGCGGGCTCGACATCGCGCCCGCGAGTAGGCGTGCTGCGCGGAGCCTGCGCAGCACGCCGGTCGCCGAACGTCCGTAGGCTCGTGGAGCACCCGTTGTAGGTCTGCCGAGGATGGAGGTTGCCGTGACCGATTCCGCCGCCGCGATCGCCGCATTCGGCTACGAGATGGGAATCCTCAAGCGCCTGCGCCGGGCAGGCTGGTGGCAGGCCGGGGTGCGTGACCCCGAGTCGGTCGCCGAGCACAGCCTCCGGGTCGCCCAGCTCGCCGCGGTGCTGGCGGCCGAGGAGAACGGCAACCCGGAGCGGGCCGCCTACCTGGCGCTGTGGCACGACAGCCAGGAAACCCGCACCGGCGATCTTCCGCACAGCGCCCGGCCGTATGTGACCAAGCCGGATCCCCGCACCATCACCGCGGATCAGACCGCCGACCTTCCCGAACGCGCCAGGGAGTCCGTTCGCGACGCGATCGAGGAGTTCGAGGCCGTCGAGACCGTGGAGGCGCGCTGTGCCAAGGATGCCGACAAGCTGGAGATGCTTCTGCAGGCGGTCGAGTATCGCGACGTCGGCGTGGCCCAGGTCGACCGTTGGATCGAATCCGCCCGCAAGGATCTGCGCACCGCGACCGCGCGCCGGGTCGCCGAGGTGGCGGTGACCATGCCGTCGCTGAGCTGGCGCGGAGCCTGACCGACGCCGCCGCCGCGCACGGCGGAGCCTGCTCCAGGCGCATCGTCGCGCAGTTCAGCCCGTCCCGTTGCGGACGGACCGCCGCGCTTCCGGCTTTCCGCGGCGATCGATTCACCCGCTTCGTCGCGCGCGTTACCTAGTCCTGTTCGAGGATCACCGACATACCGCTGTCCGGATGATATGACCACGTGGCCCGGATCCCGTCCCACGTGGCCTCGAGTGTTCCGTCGAGTGCTCGGGTGTGGTCCATTCGTGCCGCCACGGTTTGCGGCATGTCGAGTTCCACCAGAACGCACACGATGTCCTCGTACGATGCGCCGACCTCTTCCTGCCCCTCGCTTTGCATCCGCAGCCCTTTGCCGTCGTCGAGCACCTCGATGTACCCGGAACCTGGGGCGCATTCTTCTTTCGCCGCCTCGAATTTCGATCGCCCGTCGAAAGCGGTGCCGGCCACCGAATTCCCACAACCGACCAGGACCACCCCGATCGCCGCCGCCCCGAGTGCCATTACTGCCCGATTCATTGCCTACCCCACTCCCCGCACCCGTTCGTGCTGAAGTACTGCCCCTCGGAAAGCGTCACGGTCGGGCGGCCTCCACCCGGGATGTCGTTGGCCACGATGTCGTTACCGTTCGCGTCGGAGGTGATCTCCCAGTAGCAGCTGGCCGCGACCGGCTTTTTCGCTCGGTACGTGCCGGGACGAACATCGGAGCCAACGGCCCACGTGCCCTCGGAGATGGTGTTTCGCTCCTCGTCCTTTTCCTGCTTGGTCACCGCACGCTCGCGCTTGCGAACCTCGGCTTCCTTGGACTTCACCGCGGCTTCCCTGGACTTCACCGCGGCTTCTCGCGACGCAATCGCATCCCGCTCCGCCTCGATTTCCGCATCGCGTTCGGTGGCGGCCGACTCGACTCGTTCGATGCGCGCAACTGCTGATTCGCTGGCGGCCGCAACCGTGTGCAGGTCTCCGCTCAATTGCTCGAGCGCACGATTGGCGTCCCGGTTCTTCAGCCCGAACATCACGGCCAGCGTCCATCCGGCGATCAATGCCGATGCCACGAATGCTCCGGCGACAGCTATCCATCGCTTTCGCGCCCCAGTGCCTTTCATGACTCCCCCGGTCTGTGCTGCTGACGGCTGAGATTTCGCAGCACTGCCACGAAAGGTTGCGGGCGTGACAAAACCGAGACCAATTGCCGAAGGAGGTGAACGACGTCTGTGCCACGCTCACCTCAGCTGGTGAACAGCTCCCGCCTCGCCGGTCGAACACGCTCCGGGGCCCCCGGACGTGCGAAACGATGCTCTCGGACATGACGAATGGAGCCCCGAGGCATCGCGGTCGCCGACTGATTGCGGCGCTCGTTGCGAAGGTGGCCACCGAAGCGCGCATCAGAGGCGAGCGCCACACTCGATCAGCATGGTGATGCCCCGCAGGCAGCCGTCAGTTACCGACAGGGGCGACCGCAAGCCGGAGATATTCGCCTGACGCGGCGATGCGCCCGGAACGCCGCTACAGCCCGAGCCCCCGCGCGATGATCATCTTCTGCACTTCCGAGGTGCCTTCGCCGATCTCCAGGATCTTGGCGTCGCGGTAGAACCGGCCGACCGGGTACTCGTTCATGAAGCCGTAGCCGCCGAAGATCTGCGTCGCGTCCCGCGCGTTGTCCATCGCGGCGTTGGACGACACCAGCTTCGCGATGGCCGCCTCGCTCTTGAACGACTCGCCGCGCAGCATCTTCGCCGCCGCCGCGTAGTAGGCCAGCCGGGACGTGTAGACCCGAGCCTGCATCTCGGCGATCTTGAACTGGATCGCCTGGTACGTCCCGATCGTCTTGCCGAAGGCGACCCGCTCGCCGGCGTAGCGCACACACTCGTCGACGCAACCCTGCGCCAGTCCGGTGCCGATCGCGGCGATGGCCACCCGGCCCTCGTCCAGGATCGACAGGAACTGCGCGTAGCCCCTGCCGCGCTCGCCCAACAGGTTCTCCGCAGGCACGCGCACGTCGTTGAACGCCAAGCCGTGCGTGTCCGAGCAGTTCCACCCCACCTTGGAGTACTTCTTCTCCACGGTGAAGCCCGGCGTCCCGGCGGGCACGATGATCGCCGAGATCTCCCTGCGTTTGCTGCCCGGCTCGAACTCGGTCACCGCGGTCACGGTCACCAGGCGCGTGATGTCCGTGCCGGAGTTGGTGATGAACGACTTCGACCCGTTGATCACCCACTCGTCGCCGTCCAGTCTGGCCAGCGTGCGGGTCGCGCCCGCGTCGGAGCCGCCGTCCGGCTCGGTCAGTCCGAACGCGCCGAGCGCCTCCCCCGCACACAGCGACGGCAGCCACTGCTGCTTCTGCTTGTCGTTGCCGAACCGGTAGATGGGCATCGCGCCGAGCGACACCCCGGCCTCCAGCGTGATGGCCACCGACGAGTCGACCCTGGCCAGTTCCTCCAGCGCCAGGCACAGCGCGAAGTAGTCGCCGCCCATGCCGCCGTATTCCTCCGGGAACGGCAGCCCGAACAGGCCCATCTCGCCCATCTGCGCGACCAGCTTGTACGGGAACTCCTCCCGCTCGTACAGCTCGCCGATCACCGGCGCGACCTCGCGCTGGGCGAAATCCTCCACGGTCCTGCGCAGCGCCTCGTGCTCTTCTTCCAACCGCAGGTCAACGGCCATGTCAGTCCTCCTCGGTCTCCGGAGTCACCACGGCAAGGACTTCGTCCAGCGCCACCTTCTGGCCCGCGCTCACGGGCAGGTCGGTGAGCACACCGGCGACCGGCGCGGTGATCGTGTGCTCCATCTTCATCGCCTCGACGACCAGCAACGGCTGGCCGGCATCGACACGCTCGCCCTGCTCGACCCGCACGACGAGCACGGTGCCCGGCATCGGGCTGGTGATCGGCCCGCCGGACGCGTCGGTGGTTTCCTCCGCGGCCAGCAGCGAGTGCTCACCGACCGCCCACACCTGCCCGTTCGCGGCAAGCCACAGCGTCCGCCCCTGTTGCAGCCGGGCATAGGTGGTGGCTTCCCCGGCGTAGCGGACCCGCAGCCTGCCGTTGATCAACTCCCCGGTGGCCCGCTGCGGCGGACCGTCGTCGATGCTGACTTCCGCGGACTCGGGACTCCCGATCACCCGCACCGTCGCGGCCCGATCGCCGCAGGTCAGCCGGAACGCCGTGCCCGCGGCTCCGCCCAGCCGCCAGCCCGTCGGCAGCTCCCAGGGGTCGACCACCGAACCTTTCGGCTGCATGCCGAGGAACTCGTCCATCGCGGCGGCGACAAGCACCGCGTCCGGCACCGGCTCGGCGCGTGTCAGCTGATCAACCTTGCGATCGACCAGCTGGGTGTCCATCCGCCCGGCGACCACGTCGTCGTCGGTCACCAACGCGCGCAGGAACGCCACGTTCGTCGTCAACCCGAACACCGCGGTGCCCGCCAGCGCCTCGGACATCCTGCGCAGCGCGTGCTCGCGGTCGTCGCCGTGCACGATGACCTTGGCCAACATCGGGTCGTAGTCGGAGCCCACGACACTGCCGGCACGGATGCCGCTGTCCACCCGCAGCCACTCGGCGGCCGGATGGTGCACCGCCAGCACGCGCCCGCCCGTCGGAAGGAAGCCGTTGGCCGGGTCCTCTGCGTAGACCCGCGCCTCGACGGCGTGGCCGCTCAGCCGGACGTCGGACTGGGTCAATCCCAGCGGCTCGCCCGCGGCCACCCGAACCTGCAGGGCCACCAGGTCCAAGCCCGTGACCAGCTCGGTCACCGGGTGCTCGACCTGCAGGCGGGTGTTCATCTCCATGAAGAAGAACTCGCTGGGGTTGTCCGCCGACACGATGAACTCGACCGTGCCCGCACCTCGGTAGCCCACGGCGCGCGCCGCGTCCACCGCCGCGGCACCCATCCGCTCGCGGGTTCGTTCGTCCAGCAGCGGCGACGGCGCCTCCTCGACGATCTTCTGGTGGCGTCGCTGCAGGCTGCACTCCCGCTCGCCGAGGTGCACCACGTTGCCGTGCTCGTCGGCCAGCACCTGGATCTCGATGTGCCGCGGCGCGCTGATGAACCGCTCGGCGAGCAACCGGTCGTCACCGAACGCTCCCCTGGCCACCCGCTGCGCGGACTCGATCGCCTCCGCCAGCTCGGCCGGCTCGTGCACCACGACCATGCCCTTGCCACCACCACCGGCCGACGGCTTCAGCAGCAGCGGGAACCCGATCTGCTCGGCGGCCTCGCGCAACTCGTCCGGTGTCCCGTCGGCGCCTGGAACGACGGGCACCCCGGCAGCGGCCACCGTCGACTTCGCGCGGATCTTGTCACCCATCGCCTCGATGGCTTCCGCGGGCGGCCCGATGAACACCAGTCCCGCGGCGGCGCACGCCCGCGCGAACTCAGCGTTCTCCGCGAGGAACCCGTAGCCCGGGTGGACCGCTTGCGCGCCGGTCTCCTTGGCGGCGGCCAGCACCGCCTCGACGTTCAGGTAGCTCTCCCGGGCGGCCGCAGGCCCGATGCGGACGGCCACGTCGGCCTCAGCCACGTGCAGGGACTCCGCGTCGGCATCGGAGTAGACGGCGACGCTGCGGATCCCCATCGCCCGCAGCGTGCGGATGACCCGCACCGCGATTTCCCCGCGATTGGCAATCAGCACGGTGTCGAACATGCTCACATCCGGAATACGCCGTAGGAGATCGGTTCCAGCGGGGCGTGGGAGGCCGCCGACAGCGCAAGACCGAGGACCATACGGGTGTCCATCGGGTCGATGACCCCGTCGTCCCACAGCCGCGCCGTCGAGTAGTACGGATTGCCCTGCCGCTCGTACTGGGCGCGGATGGCGTCCTGGTCGACGTTGCCGACCGTGCCGAGCACCTGCGCCGCTTGCTCCCCGCCCATGACGGAGATCCGCGCGTTCGGCCACATCCACAGGAACCGGGGCGAGTACGCGCGACCGCACATCGAGTAGTTCCCGGCGCCGAACGAGCCGCCGATGATCACGGTCAGCTTCGGCACCCGCGCGCACGCCACCGCGGTCACCATCTTCGCGCCGTGCTTGGCGATGCCGCCCGCCTCGTACGCCTTCCCGACCATGAACCCGCTGATGTTCTGCAGGAACACCAACGGAATCTGCCGCTTGTCGCACAGCTGGATGAAGTGCGCGCCCTTCATGGCCGACTCGCTGAACAGCACGCCGTTGTTGGCCACGATGCCGACCGGATGGCCGTGGATCCGCGCGAACCCGGTGACCAGCGTCGACCCGTACTCCGCCTTGAACTCGGCGAACCGCGAGCCGTCCACGATCCGGGCGATCACCTCGCGCACGTCGTACGGCACCCGCGGGTCGGTCGGCACCACGCCGTACAACTCGGTGGGGTCGACGACCGGCTCCTCGGTCGGCACCACCTCCCACGGCGGTTCCGGCCGTGGCCCGAGCGTCGACACGATCATCCGGACCTTGCGCAGCGCGTCCGCGTCGTCCGCGGCCAGGTGGTCGGTGACACCGGACTGGCGGGCGTGCACATCACCGCCGCCCAGCTCTTCCGCGGTCACCTCTTCGCCGGTGGCCGCCTTCACCAGCGGCGGCCCACCCAGGAAGATCGTGCCCTGGTTGCGCACGATCACCGCTTCGTCGCTCATCGCCGGCACGTAGGCGCCGCCCGCCGTGCAGCTGCCCAGCACGGCCGCGATCTGCGGGATACCGCGCGCGGACATCGTCGCCTGGTTGTAGAAGATGCGGCCGAAGTGCTCACGATCTGGGAACACCTCGTCCTGCTTGGGCAGGAACGCACCGCCCGAGTCGACCAGGTAGATGCACGGCAGGTTGTTATGCAGCGCGATCTCCTGCGCCCGCAGGTGCTTCTTCACCGTCATCGGGTAGTACGTGCCGCCCTTGACGGTGGCGTCGTTGGCCACGATCACGCACTCCCGGCCGGAGACCCGCCCGATGCCGGTGATGATCCCCGCGGCCGGCGCTTGGTCGTCGTACAGACCGTTGGCTGCCAGGGCGGACAGCTCCAGGAACGGCGAGCCGGGGTCGAGCAGCTGATCGACCCGGTCCCGCGGGAGCAACTTGCCGCGGGCGACGTGCTTGGTGCGCGCCTTCTCCGGCCCGCCGAGCCGGACCCGCTTGAGCCGCTCGTTCAGGTCGGCGACCAGCTCCGCATGCCCGGCGGCGAACCGCTGGAACTGCTCGTCGCGCGGATTCGCCGACGAGCTCAACGTGGGGGCGTCCACCGGATAGCCTCCGCTCACCGTGGTTAGCCAACGTTAACGCCAGCGCCGATGTTAGTGACCGCTAACGCCGGTGTCCACACCCCTACCCCGAAACGAGGGGCGCCCGCCGAGCAAGCGGACGCCCCTGCAGAGTCGGTTCGGCCGAATCAGGCCACGGCCGCCTGCGTCACGGCCGATGCGAAGGCCGGGTAGTAGGCGTTGGCATGCCCCGCTGCGTTCGGGTGGTAGGACTCGACCAGGTTGCTCCACACGATGCCGTTGATCCAGTCGTCGGAAGCACACGCCTCGTGGCCGGCGAAAGCGTCCCGCACGTCGACGTAGGTGAAGCCTGCCGCCGCTGCGCGATCGGCGATGATCCCGCTCAGCTCGTCGGCCGCGCTGTTGACCGCCTCGCGCTTGGCCGAGCTGAACCACCAGCAGCTGTCGGAGGTCAGCACCCGCGGGTAGCCCATCACGACGACCCGGGCGTTGGGTGCCGCCGCGCGAATCTCGCCGTACAGCGCGTCCAGCCGCCCGGGCAGCTCGCTGCGCGCGAACTCCTTCGCCTCGTCCACCCGGCTCACGCACGAGCTGTCCGAGCTCGTGGTGCAGGTGATCATGACGTCGGCGAAGCCTGCGTCGTTACCGCCGATGGAGATCGACACCAGGGTCGTGTCGGCGGACAACGCGCTCAGCTGACTGCTGCGCACGTCCTCCGTGGTCGCGCCCGAGCACGCCGCGAAGGTGAACGACGCCGGAGCGTTCTCGTCCGCCCAGCGCTGCGCGTAGGCGTTGGCGCTGCGGTAACAGTCGCCTCCGCTGTAGGACCCGGCGCCGGTACCCGAGGCGTAGGAGTCTCCCAGCGCCACGTAATTCTCGGCGGCCGCATAGGCCGGGGTTGCCGCGACCGTGCCGACGGCCGACAAGAACGCGGCCGCGGCCAGAGCGATGACTGGGCGGATGTACCGCATGCTTCCTCCCGGTAGCAGGGTGTAACTGGGCGAGGAAACTCTGGCACTGCCCAGCGGGCCGCGGTACCGCCTTTCCGCGTGTTCTTTTGCCGGTGTTAGCGGTCGCTAACACGGCAGGGTTAGGATGTTTCGATGACTGCTCGGCGAGACGAAATCCTTGCCGCGGCCGCCGAATTGTTCGCCCGCCACGGCTTCCACGGGGTCGGCATCGACGACATCGGCGCCGCCGTCGGCATCTCCGGGCCTGCCCTGTACCGCCACTTCAGCAGCAAGGACGCGTTGCTCGGCGAGATGCTGACCAGCATCTCCAAGGACCTGCTGGAGGGCGGCTCGGCGCGGGCCGCCGCGGCCGAGACTCCGGCGGAAGCGCTGCGCGAACTGGTGGCTTTCCAGACCGATTTCGCGCTCACCCACCCGGCGTTGATCACGGTGCACGAGCGCGATCTGGGAAATTTGCGCGACGCGGATCGCCACGAGGTGCGCACGCTGCAGCGTCGTTACGTCGAGGTGTGGGTGCAGACCATCCAGGCGGCCTACGCGGGCGTCTCCGAGGAGCGAGCGCGGGCCTGCGCCCATGCGGTGTTCGGATTGATCAACTCGACGCCGCACAACCGGTACCTGGACAAGCCGGAACTGACCAGGCTGCTGCACGATCTTGCCCTTGGCGCGCTCGACGCCGTCGCGGTCGCTTGATCGGAACCCGACCGTCAGGGACTACCCGGCCGGGAGCCCCTCGTGTTTGATGAGTGCCGTGGACGCAGAGTTGACCGAACAGGCCAGCCTGGCGTTGGCGGCCGCCCGGCGAGGTGACGAAGACGGTGCCATGTTGCACGCGTCGACCAATCTCGCCGAAGTCGTCATGTTGTTGTTCTCGCAGTGCAGCGCGATGGTCGCCGCCTTGGGCAACGGCGGGGCGACGCCGGTGAAGGTGCAGGTGTTCGACTCCGACGGCGCGGAGGTGTCGATCGACCAAGCGGATCCGCCGGTGCGCACCGCGGTCCGCACCCTGTTGGCGGAAGTGCACGGGAATTCCGACGACGCACGGGAGCAAGTGCAGATCGCGTTGCAGCAGGCGGCGCCCGAAGAGGTTGCCAGTTTGGTTCTGCAGGCGTTGCGGTGGACCATCCGGCTGGCCAGCGAGTGCATGGAACGCGGCCTGCCGTTGCCCACGTGGGTCACCGACGCGATGGGAAGCTAGCAGCGCCGGGCGATGCGTACCCTCGGCACGCCCGTCGAAACGACCAACCGGGATCTTCTCCGCGAGGACTGGCATGGGGTTCGCCCGCCGGGCAGGGCAACTGATCATCGATGCCACGCCTGCCGAGCGAGCGAACCCCTCGCCACCGACCGTCAGTAGATCGACGCTGACGGAGCCGCGGACGAGCCGTACGTGACGACAATGGTTCCGCGCGACGGGTCGTGCTGCCCGCTGCTGATCCAGAACAACGACGGGTACTCGAACCCGTAGACGTTGATCGACTCCACCCTGCTTCCGCCTGCCGGGATCGTCAGGCAGTCGCCCGGAGGCACCAACACCGTGATCTCGCCGCCCTCGAACTCGACGCTCGAGTCGTAGCTGCCGTACGAGCACACCGTGAGCTGCCCGGGTCCGGCCGCAGCCGCCGCCGAAGCCGGAGCCGCGGTGGCCATGGCTCCACCGGTGGCCAGCGCTCCGGCAGCCAAGACCGCTCCCGCTCGCTTCGCCAGTCGACCGATCGCCATTCACAACCTCCCTGTCTGTGGGACAAAACGACCGAATGCACGCCCTGGCCCGTCGCTGAGGCACACAGCGTGCATTCACCACCTGCACGCTGAGTGACCGCGAACAGTTCGGAACTTTCGTGACGAGGCCCTGGCCGAACGGGCCAGGGGGCGGTTGCCTGCCAACAGCGGCCGCGGTCACCTTCGGTAAACGTCAGGAAATGCGCACCCGCGCAGCGGCCGGAATGCCGGTTGTTTCCACGATCTGGCCGTCCGTCAGGTCGTAATGTCCGGTGTGCAACCAGAACATGGCGGGACCTTCGTGTCCGAAAACGTGGATTTCTTCCACGCCGGAATTCCGCAGAATCGTGATCTCACACCGCCCCGGCGGCACGACCATGGTGAACAGCCCGTCCCGATTCGGGAACTTGATCGACGATGCGTACGAGCCGTGCGAGCACAGCGTGATCGTTCCGACTTCGCCGGTGTGCTGCTCGGCTGCGGCAGGAGCAGCGCCGGCCAGCACGGCACCCGCGATGACCGTCCCGATCGCGGCAACGGCACACCTGGTCGCCTTCCTCGACATCAAGGCTCCAATCACTCGAAACGAACACGTCCGCGCGGGCATCCGAAAAATTCGCGCAGCCCGGTCACGTGCCGCATCGCAGGAAAGGTTCAGCGCCGCATGGGCACGATTGATCCCACTGAAAGCGAGAAAGGACAAAAAGGTTACAGGTCGACTTCGCCACGCAGGCAGGTCGTCGTTCCGCCCGCGACCCAGACCTGCCCGTCCTCCTGGGTGATCCGGACTCGGCCGCGCCTGCCCAGCACGGTGCCCTGCGCGGCCACATACGGCGCGGTCAACCGTCCGGATTCCAGCAGCCACATGGCCAGCGACGCGTTCAGGCTGCCCGTCACCGGATCCTCGTCCGTGATCCCGTTCTTGGGCAGGAATGCCCGCACCTCGATCGCGGCGGGCGAACCCTCCGGATACGGCCCGACGACACCGATGTCGTACCGGCCGACGAACCCCGGCTCGAGCGAGAGCACCCGCTCGGCGTCGGCCAGCAGCACGGCCACCCAGCCAGGCCCGTTGTCGACCCACTGAGCGTCGACGATCTCGTCGCGATCGATCCGCAGGATCTCGGCCAACTCGGCCACGGTTTCCTCGTCGACCGGTCCCGAACGCACCAGTGGCGGGGCGCCGAACGCCAGGCCGGCCGCCGAACGGCGGACCCGCACCAGCCCGGCCGCGCACTCCTGCGTGATCTCGTCGGCGGAGCTGCCGGTGTGTTCGAGCCACGCGTGGCAGCTGCCCAGCGTGGGATGCCCGGCGAACGGCAGCTCGAGCTCGGGCGTGAAGATCCGCACCCGGTAGTCCGCTCCGGGCTCGGTCGGCGGCAGCAGGAACGTCGTCTCCGACAGGTTGGTCCACCGCGCGAAACTTTGCATCTGTTCGCTGGTCAACCCCTCGCCGTCGAGCACGACCGCGACCGGGTTACCGAAGTACGGTTCGTCGGAGAAGACGTCGATCTGCATGAACGGGCGCGCCATGCCTCGAGCATGCCAGAGGCCGCGGGGTCAGCTCTTGGGAATTTTGATCGCGAAGCGGTGGAGCCTGCGGTAACCGCGGACCGAGACCGGACGCAGCGGTTGCACGGGATAGCGCGGTTCGTCGCCGAGGGCCTCGGCCAGGCCTTCGTCCATCACGATGGTTCCCGGCCGCGCGGTCGACGTCAGGCGGGCGGCGATGTTGACCGTCTTGCCGAACACGTCACCGAGGCGGCTGAGCACCTGCCCGTAGGCCAGTCCGACTCGGACATCCGGGATCTCGGCGTCGGCTGCGGCGCGGCGGGCGAACTCGGCGGCGATCTCCACCGCGTCGTCCGGAGAATCGGCCACGAACAGCACCTCGTCGCCGATCATCTTGACGATCCGGCCGTGCCGTTCGGCCACCACGGTGGACGCGAGCGCCTCGAACCTGTCCAACACCGACGACAGCTGGTCCTCATCGATCTGCCTGGTCAGCCGCGTGTAGCCGACCATGTCCACGAACCCCACGGCGAGCTCGCCCGAATTGTCGTCGCCGGCGTCGAACGCGCGCGCCGCGTACGCCGCCAGGTGCCGGCGCCACACGAAAGTCTGCAGGCGCTCCAGCAAGGGCATGACGGTCTCCAAGAAGGCGACCAGCTGCTCCTCGTTCGCCAGCAGCTCCGGCTGCTTCTCGAGCAGTTCGCGCACCAGCTCGATCTGCCATTCGGCCAGCCGCGACAGGTGATGCCCGACGGCGCGGGTCACCGCCACATCCATGCCCGCAGGAACGACACCGGTGGCCAGCAACTTCTCCGCCAGGGCAGCCGCCTCGACGTCGCTGTCGGTGAACAGCACCTCGTCGTCGTCCGCGGTGGCGAAGCCCAGTGACCGCCAGCGGCGCTGCGTCACGTCCGCGGGCACGCCGGACTTCTCGGCGACTTCCAACCGGTTGTACTTGCGCGGGCTGCCCAGCAGCAGCGCATCGATCCGCCGCCTGGTCTCCGCACTCAGCGGGCTACGGCCCGGCTCGGCATCGTCCACGCTGCCTCCGCTCGAGTCTCGGCGTGTCGCTGACCATAGCGCGGGTTGGGTCCGCTGCCAGGGCCTTCGTCACCCGGCCAGGCGTATCGCCCGCCACAGCGCTCGTGTATTTACCGACGAGTAACGGCAGCATACTGTTGACCAACTGCCGACAAGCGTCGAGGAGCGGCCGAGCATGAGTCAGCGAGTGCACACCGAGGTCAGGAATTCGATCGCGTACGTGACCATGACCAGGGGTGCGAAGTTCAACGGCCTCGACCTCGCGATGTTCCGCGCGTTGATCGACGCCGCGCGCGACGTGCGCCGTGACCGCGAGGTGCGCGCGGTGATCCTCCGCGGCGAGGGCCCGGCGTTCTGTGCCGGTCTGGACTTCAAGTCGGTGAGCAAACAGCCGAGCAAGCTGCTGCTCAACCTGTTCCGGTGGCCGTGGCAGGAGGCGAACCTGTTCCAGCGGGCGTGCTGGGAGTGGCGCAACCTGCCAGTCCCGGTGATCGCGGTGCTGCACGGCAAGTGCTACGGCGGTGGTGTCCAGCTGGCGTTGGCCGCCGACTTCCGGTTCGCCACGCCGGACTGTGAGCTGTCGATCATGGAAGCCAAGTGGGGGCTCATCCCGGACATGACCGGCTCGGTGACGTTGCGCGAGCTGGTCGGCATGGACGTGGCGAAGCGGTTGACCATGACCGGCGAGCTGTTCGACGGGCGCAAGGCGGCGGAACTCGGCCTGGTGACCGAGGTCAGCGAGGACCCGCTGCACGAGGCGGAGATGCTGGCCAAGGAACTCGCCACGAAGTCCCCGGACGCGGTCGCCTACACCAAGAAGCTCTTTCACCGCACGGCACACCTGTCGCCCCGCAGGGCCCTGCGCATCGAAAGCAGGCTGCAGCTGCGACTGTTGCGCGGCGTGAACCATAAGATCGCCCGCACCGCAGGAATGGCCAAACAGGTTCCGCAATACGTCCGACGGACGCTGGGCTAGGAGACGTCATGGGTCGTAAGCCGCTCACCGAGCGGGTCGACGGTGATCTGCCCGCGGGCATCGCCGCACTCAGCGAGGAACACCGGCAGCTGCTGGCCGACGCGATCGGGGCTGCCCGCCGGGAGCAGGCGGAGGCGCTGGCCGCCGCGGCGGAGAACAGTTTGAACCACATCCCGCGGCTGCTGCGCGGGCCGGTTCGTAAGGCGGTGGGGCTGTGACGGCCTCCGCCGGGGTGCACGAACGCGCAGAGATCCTGCGGCTGGCCCGACTGCTGAACAAACGGCCGGAGGAACTGCAGTTCCTGCTCGCCGTGGACGACGCCGATCTGCGGGCGTTCCGTGCCCAGGTCACCGAGTCACTGTTCAACGCGCACGGCGATGCACTCCGCAGGCTCGGCTCGGCTGCCAAGCTGCTGCCCAGCGCGATCATCGCGAAGGTCGGCGAGAAGGTCTTCGGCCCGCTGCTGTGCGCGCGGATCGCCGGGGAGCTCGAACCCAGCAAGGCCACGGACATCGCCAAGCGCCTGTCCGTGTCGTTCTTGGCAGACGTGGCGGTGGAGCTGGATCCCCGCCGGGCGCAACGCATCATCGAGGCCCTGCCGACCGACACCATCGTCGCGACCAGCGTGGAGCTGGCGAATCGCGGCGACTGGATCACGCTGGGCGCGTTCGTCGGGTACTTGCCGATGGACAAGCTGCGGCAGTGCCTCGACGCACTGTCCGACGAGCACATCTTGCGAACGGCTTTCGCCGTGGACGACGAGGACGCGATTCCTGCCGTCATCGACGCACTGTCCAAGGAGCGGGTGATCAGCCTGCTGCGAACGGCGTCCGACACCGGTTCGTGGCCGACCCTGCTGGACATCACCTCCCAGTTGCGCGACGACCAGGTGGCGCAGGTCGCCGGCTACTTCGACGAGCTCGACGAACCGGTCCTGGTCGGTCTGCTGGCGGCCGTCGCCGAGCACCAGCTGTGGTCGCGGTTCCTGCCGATCGCCGCGGAGCTACCGGAGAAGTCGCAGCAAGCGCTGGCCGACGCGGTGGGCGGGATCGACGCCGACGCTAGGTCGGAATGCGTGCGCGCCGCCGAGCATGCTGGCGTCTTCGACCGGCTCGGGCCGCTCGCCGACGCTCTTCGGGAGGCGGTTCGCTAGCCCCATCGGCGGGCTGCAGCTCGACGAGGCGTCTTCCTTGGCGGTCCAGCGGCCGGGAGACCGTGGCCACGGTGAATCCGGCGCGGTCGACGACGTCGACCCACTCGTCGCGCGTACGTTCCCTTCCGCCGAGATAGACCAGCGTCGACAGGTCGGCGCGGGTGAATTCGGCGTCCAGCTCGTTGCGGCCCGGTGCGCGCTCGATCAGCAATACTCGCCCGCCCGGCGTCAGCGCCTCGCTGCATCGGCGGAGGATTCGCTCCGCGTCGGCGTCCTTCCAGTGGTGCAGGATCGCGCTCAGCACGATGACGTCTGCGCGGGCTCCGAAAGGCTCGAAGAAGTTGCCGACGACGATGTCGACCCGGTCGGTGAGCCCCGCTCGGTCGAACGCAGCACGTGCAGCGGCAGCGGGCCCGGACAGTTCCAGCAGCGTTGCCCGCAGGTGGGGCTGACCGCGCAACAGGGCACGCAGCAGGGTGCCGTTGCCGCCGCCGACATCCAGCACGTGGCGGACGCCGGACCAGTCGTAGGCCGCGTTCACGGCACGGAACGAAGCCTTGCCGTCCCGGGCCATGGCGGCATCGAACGTGGCACTGCGGTTGGCGGCGAGCGCATCGGCCCAGAAGTCGGTGCCGTAGCGCAAGCGGTATGCCGTGTGTCCGCTCCACATGGCCTTGAGCAGATCGACGAACGCCAAATCGGCCCGGCCCATCATGTGCTCGGTGTTCAGCCACCCGGCGGCGGACTGCGGATGACCGTGCGCCAACAGTGCGCCGACCGCTGTGGGGGCGAATGTGCCTGCTGGCATTTCGGTCAGGACATCGACGGCCACGAGATGCCGCAGCACTCGGCCGAGCACATCCTCGGGAAGCTCGGTGGCCACGGCCAGGTCAGCGAGGCGAGTCGTGCCCGCGTTCAGATGGTCGACGATGCGGAAGGTGGCGGCCACCCGCAGGGCCATCGGGGTTGCCAGGTCGCCGAGGTTCCGCAGGACGGTGACCGGGTCGCGCGGCAGCGGGGCGCTGTCCGCCGGGGCCGGCGCCACCGGGTGAGCTGCCCGTCGAGTGGGTGCTGGGCGAGGTGTCACATCACTGACACGGCTGCCGCCCCGGCACAGGTCACGTGACGTCGGCCGCAGCCGCGGACTGACCGGTTTCCCTCGGCTGGTCGCACGATCAGGCAGCAGCTCTGCCGATAACCGGACACGCGACACCTCGACTGACTACGCTCTGCGGCGGGCGGAACTGGGGGTGAGGATGTACGGCCGAACTTCACCGGCAACGAGCAATTCGACAAACACTTCGCGGTCAAGGTTCATCGGGATTCCCCGATATCGGCCGTGTTCACCGAAGGCCTGTGTCAATGGATGCTGGACGACATGCGCGCAGAACGGCTACCGCTGCGCGTCGAAGGCAGCGACATCGTGACGTGGCATCCGGGCAAGATCGACGCCGACACGATCGACACGTACCTGGATTACCTGGCCACATTCCTCGACCATTGCCCCGTTGGAGTTGACGGTGCCGTGGACCGGCGTTGAAGGCGGGACGCACCGCTTGTGCATGATCAAGGAAGCGCATGAATCTACCTGACTGGGTGCCTTACGTCGTCTGGCCGGCGCTCGTGATCGGCTACGTGACCTGGTACGTGTGGTCCCGGCGCGAACATCGTGCATATGTACTTCGACTTGCCAAGGAGCGTGGCTGGGAGTACCGCACACGTGACCGGAGCGTTGGTCGATACACCGAACGCCCCTTCGACAAGTCCAACGCGAAGCGGCGTCACATCCTGACCGGCGAGTACCGCGGCCGACGGATCTGCGTGTTCGAATTGACCTATCCGGAAAAGACCGAGCTGAGCGATCGGTTCCGGGACGCCAACGACGGGTTTCTGCGAAACCGTGTCACCTGTCTTGTCGCGGCGGTCACGCACGACCTTCCGATACCGACCATGTCGGTGGAGCGGATCGGCCTGTTCACCAAGATCAACCGCTTCCTGGGCTTGCCCGACAAGGCGACCGGCATCGAGGAGTTCGACAACCGGTTCGAGATTCACACGGCGCGAGACACCGACCTGTCGACCGTTTTCGACGCCGACCTGTGCCGATGGATGCTCGACGACAAGCGCGCCAGGCAGCTACCGCTGCGGATCGAACGCGGCGATGTCGTCACCTGGGAGCTCGGCAAGATCAATGCCGAGAAGATCGACACCTATCTCGACTATCTCTGCGACTTCCTCGACCACTGCCCCGTCCGCGCTGACGGAACGGTCGATCACGGTTAGACCTCGCGCCGGCCGCGTCGCCACACGGCCCAGGTCAAAGGGACACCGGGGCGATAGGCAAGGTGAGTCGCCGACGGTGCGTCGAGAACGTGCAGGTCAGCCCGCGCTCCCGGACGAACCACGCCGACCGCGCCGTCGCCGGTGTCGGCCCGCAGTGCTCGTGCGCCGCCTCGCGTGGCCGCCCACACGGCCTCCTCGACCGACAACCCCATCTGCAACACGGCCGTCGCCACGCAGAACGCCATCGACGTGGTGTACGAACTGCCTGGGTTGGCATTGCTCGCGATGGCCACGGTCGCGCCGGCGTCCAACAGCCGCCGCGCAGGCGCGAGCGGTTGCCGGGTCGACAAGTCACACGCCGGAAGCACGGTCGCGACCGTGTCACTCGCGGCCAGGGCCTCCACGTCCTCGTCGCTGAGATACGCACAGTGGTCGACACTCGCCGCGCCCAACCGCACGGCAAGCTGCACACCCGGCCCCTCCCCCAGCTGGTTTCCGTGCACCCGCAGGCCGAGGCCCCGATCCCGCGCGGCCGTCAACACCCGCTCCGACTGCTTCTCATCGAAAGCGCCCGTTTCGCAGAAAACGTCCACCCAGCGCACATACGGCACGACCGCATCGAGCATCGGTCCGCACACACTGTCCACATAGGACTCCGCCGTCTCTCCCGCCGGAACGACGTGCGCACCGAGGAACGTCACCTCGTCCACGACCTCGGCCGCGATCCGCGCCGACCGGGCCTCCTGCTCGACGGTCAGGCCATAGCCGGTCTTCGTCTCCAGGTACGTCGTGCCCTGCCGGACGGCTTCGCCCGCCAGGCGGCGCACATTCGCCGCAAGCGCTTCATCGGATGCCGACCGGGTCGCCTCCACCGTGACGTTGATACCGCCCGCCGAGTACGCCTGTCCGACCATCCGCGCCTCGAACTCCGCCGTGCGATCACCGGCGAACACCAGGTGCGTGTGCGAGTCGACCCACCCGGGCAACACCGCGCGCCCACCGGCATCCACCCGCTCATCCGACGGCGGCTCGTCGGCGGCGCGACCGACCCACACGACCCGCTCGCCCTCGATCACCACCGCAGCATCGGTCAGCCGCCCCAGCTCCGGCTCGTTGGTCGTCAGCTCGGCGATCCCGGTGATCACGGTGGCGGTCACAGCAACTCCTCGATCACAGCGGCCAGCTCAGCGGCCGGCCGATCAATTCGCAGGTGCCGGCCTTCACGCACGACCCACTCCCCCGCGACCATGACGTCCCGCACGTCGGCCGCCGTGGCGCACAACGGAACACCGAGCGGCTCACTGCCTGCGGTCCGCACCGACTCGGTGTCGACCACGACCAGGTCGGCGCCGGCTCCCTCGGCGATCCGGCCGACCTCTGGCCAACCGATCGCCTCGTGCCGGGCCGCTGCCGCGACGAGCTCGGTGGGCGTGAAGTGACCGCGCGACTCGGCGGCCAACCGTTCGTCGGCTTCCAAGGCGAGCTGTTCGGCGAACGGGTCGACGACGGCATGCGAATCCGTGCCCAGACTCAGCATCACCCCGGCGTCCGCCAGCTGACGCGCAGGCCCGATGCCATCACCCAAGTCCCGCTCGGTCGTCGGACAGAAACAAGCACCGGAACCGCCCAGCAACGCGACGTCCTTGTCGGTCAGGTGCGTCGCGTGCACGCCGACGAAGCCGTCGCCCAGCACGCCGAGGTCGGCCAGCAGCTCGGACGGAGTCCGACCGTGCACCCGCAGGCAGGCTTCGTTCTCCGCGCGCTGCTCGGACAGATGAGCGTGCAGCGGCCGTCCGACAGCCCAGGACTTGACCACCGGGATCTGCTCGGCGGGCACAGCGCGCACCGAGTGCACCGCTGCTCCCACGCGGGCCAAGCCCTCCGGCCGGAAGTCGTCCACGCGCGACGCCCACCGCTGCGCATCGCCGTCCGAGAACCGACGCTGTGCACGCGACAGCTCGCCACCTTCCAAGCCCGGCGTCAGATAGCAGGTGTCGAGCAGCGTCAGCCGGATTCCCGCCTCCGCCGCCGCCTGCGCCAACGCGTACCCCATCGCGTTGGGGTCCGCATACGGCTTGCCTTCCGCGGCATGGTGCACGTAGTGGAACTCCCCGACACTGGTGAACCCTGCGAGCACCATCTCGGCGTAGACAGCCCGGGCAAGGCGCAGGTACGAGTCCGGGTCCAGCCGCTCAGCCACCGCGTACATACGCTCACGCCACGTCCAGAAAGTGCCGCCATCCGTATGCGTGCGGCCGCGCAGCGCGCGATGAAAAGCGTGCGAGTGGGCATTGGTGAACCCGGGCAGCGTGAGACCAGCCAGAACGGCGCCCTCACGCGGCGCACCCGGCTCTACCGAGACGATGCGCGAGCCGTCGACGGTGATCGCAACCCCGGCAGCCGGCCCGTCCGGCAGCCACGCGTACTCGCACCAGAACCTCATCCGGCGAGCTCCTCCAGCACCGCAGCCAGCGCCCGCACACCGGCGGCGCAGTCCTCGTCGGTCGCGAACTCCTCCGGCGCGTGCGACACCCCCGTCGGATTCCGCACATACAGCATGCCGGTCGGAACGTGCGCGGCCAGCACGCCCGCGTCGTGCCCCGCGCCGGTCGGCAGCACCGGAACATCACCGAGCACCCCACGGAACCGATCACGCAGGCCCGCGTCGAACGCGACCTCGCCGCTGAAGGATTCCTCGCGCACCTCGACCTCACAGCCTTCGTCGGCTGCCGCCTGCTGCGCCGCCGCGATCACCTCGTCGACTGCTTCCCGGGTGCCCGGTTCACTCGCCGAGCGGGCATCGAGCCACACGTCGACCCGGCTCGCGACCACGTTGGTGCCACCGGGCACGGGAATCAGACGCCCGACTGTCGCCCGCGTGCCCGCCTTCGCCGCCGACCTGGCCGCGAGCACCGTGCGGGCCGCGGGCAGCATCGGGTCCCGCCGGTCGGCCATGGCCGCGGTCCCCGCGTGATCACCTCGTCCCACGAACGTCAGCCGCCACCGCCCGTGCGGGTCGATGGTGGACCCGATCGCCACCGGCCGGCCCAGCGGCTCGAGCGCCTTGCCCTGCTCGACGTGCAGCTCGACGAACGCCCCGATGCGGCTCACCGCATCGGGATCCGGCCCGATTCGCTCCGGTTCGAGCCCGGCACGCGCAGCCGCTTCCCCGAACGTCACGCCGTCCGGGTCGGTCAACTTCAGCGCCCGTTCGGGCGCGATCGCCCCGGTCAACAGTCGCGAGCCGAGGCACGCCACACCGAAGCGGCCACCTTCTTCCTCGGCGAAGACCACCACGGCCAGTGGACGGCGCGGGCGAAACCCGGTCGCCCGCAACTCGTCCACCGCGGCCAACGCCGACACCACACCCAACGGCCCGTCGAACGCTCCCCCGCCGGGGACCGAATCCAGGTGGCTACCCGTCACGACGGCGTCCGGGCCGGGCGTCCCCCACCACGCCCAGAGGTTGCCGTTGCGGTCCTGTTCCACATCGAGGCCGCGCCGCTGGGCCTGCTCGGTGAACCAAGCGCGCAGTTGCAGCTCCGGGTCGGTGAACACATGCCGCGAGTAGCCGCCCCGGAACCGGTCGGCGCCGACGCCCTCGAGATCCCGCAGCAGGCTCATGCCATCGGCACCCGGACACCACGCTCGGCCGCGACCTGCGCGGCCTCCTCGTACCCGGCGTCGACGTGCCGGATGACGCCCATGCCCGGGTCGTTGGTCAGCACGCGCTCGAGCTTCTGCGCGGCCAGCTCGGTGCCGTCCGCCACGGTGACCTGCCCGGCGTGGATCGACCGGCCGATGCCGACCCCACCGCCGTGGTGGATCGACACCCACGTCGCACCGGACGCGGTGTTGACCATCGCGTTCAACAGCGGCCAGTCCGCGATCGCGTCCGAGCCGTCGATCATCGCCTCCGTCTCCCGGTACGGCGAAGCCACCGAACCGCAGTCCAGATGGTCGCGACCGATGACGATCGGCGCGGAGATCTCGCCCGAGGCGACCATCTCGTTGAACCGCAGACCCGCCAAGTGTCGTTCGCCGTAGCCGAGCCAGCAGATCCGCGCGGGCAGCCCTTGGAACGCCACCCGTTCACCGGCCATCCGGATCCAGCGCGCCAGCGGCTCGTTCTCGCCGAACAGGTCGAGAATCGCGCGGTCGGTGGCGGCGATGTCTGCGGGATCGCCGGACAGCGCGGCCCAGCGGAACGGGCCCTTGCCCTCGCAGAACAGCGGCCGGATGTAGGCGGGCACGAAGCCCGGGTAGTCGAACGCCCGCTCCGCGCCGCCCTGCTTGGCCTCGCTACGCAGCGAGTTGCCGTAGTCGAACACCTCGGCGCCGCGATCCAGGAACCCGACCATCGCCTCCACGTGATCGGCCATCGACTCCCGCGACCGGTCGGTGAACTCGTCCGGCTTCGACGCCGCGTAGTCACCCCAGTCCTCGAGCGCCACGCCCTTGGGCAGATAAGCCAGCGGGTCGTGCGCGGACGTCTGGTCGGTGACGACATCCACCTCGACTCCCCGCCGCAGCAACTCGGGCAGCACGTCCGCGGCATTGCCGATGACACCCACGGACAGCGGCTTGCGCTCCCGCTTGGCGGCCTCGACGCGCGCGATCGCGTCATCGAGGTCCTCGGCGACCACGTCCAGATAGCGCGTCTCCACCCTGCGCCGAGCGCGGGCCGGGTCGACCTCGACCACCAGCGCGACGCCGCCGTTCATGGTGATGGCCAAGGGCTGCGCACCGCCCATACCGCCCAGGCCGGCCGTCACGGTCAGCGTGCCGGCGAGCGTGCCGCCGAACCGCTTGTCGGCCACGGCCGCGAAGGTTTCGTAGGTGCCCTGCAGGATGCCCTGGGTGCCGATGTAGATCCACGACCCCGCGGTCATCTGCCCGTACATGGTCAGCCCGAGCGCGTCGAGCCGCCGGAACTCCGGCCAGTTCGCCCACTCCGGCACCAGGTTCGAGTTGGCGATGAGCACCCGCGGCGCCCACTCGTGCGTGCGCATGACACCGACCGGCTTGCCGGACTGCACCAGCAGCGTCTCGTCGTCGGCCAGGGTGGTCAGCTCTCGGGTGATCGCGTGGAAGGACGGCCAGTCCCGCGCCGCCTTGCCGGTGCCGCCGTAGACCACCAGGTCCTCCGGCCGTTCGGCGACATCCGGGTCCAGGTTGTTGTGCAGCATGCGCAGCGGCGCCTCGGTTTGCCAGCTGCGTGCGGTCAGCGCGGTGCCTCGCGCCGCCGTGATCTTCGGCGTCATGCGTTCCCTCCCAGGGGTGGCGATACCGCGTCGAGCACGGCCCCGGACGCGATCAGCTCCTCGGCCGCGGCGATCTCCGGGGCCACGTGCCGGTCCGGCCCGGTTCCCGGCACCCGCTCCCGCAGCAGCGCGACAGCGGCCGCGGTCGCGGCGGCCGGTTCCAGTGGTTTCCGCAGGTCGAGGGCCCGAGCAGCGGTGATGAACTCGACGGCCAGCACGGTGGTCAACCCGCGCACGGCGTGCCGCAACTTGCGGGCCGCCGACCAGCCCATCGACACGTGGTCTTCCTGCATCGCCGACGACGGGATGGAGTCGACCGACGCGGGCACCGCCAGCCGCTTGAGGTCGGAGACCACCGCGGCCTGCGTGTACTGCGCGATCATGTAGCCGGAGTCGACGCCGGGGTCGTCGGCCAGGAACGGTGGCAGACCGTGCGAACGGGCCACGTCGAGCATGCGGTCGGTGCGCCGCTCGGCCATGCTCGCCAGGTCGGCGATCGGGATGGCCAGGAAGTCCAGCACATAGGCCAGCGGCGCGCCGTGGAAGTTGCCGTTGGACTCGATGCGGCCGTCGTCGAGCACCACCGGGTTGTCGATCGCCGAGGACAACTCGCGCTCGGCCACCGCGTGCGCGTGCGCGACGGTGTCCCGGGCAGCGCCGTGAACCTGCGGAGCGCACCGCAACGAGTAGGCGTCCTGCACGCGCGGATCCTCGGGGCCGCGGTGGCTGGCCACGATCGGCGAACCGGCCAGCAGGGCGGTGATCCGTGCCGCGGAGCGCGCCTGACCCGGGTGGGGCCGCAAGGCTTGCAGGTCGGCGGCGAACACCCGATCGGTGCCCAGCAGCGCCTCGACGCTCATCGCCGCCGTCAGGTCCGCGACATCGAGCAGCCGAGACAGGTCGGTCAGCGCGAGCGCCAGCATGCCGAGCATGCCGTCGGTGCCGTTGGTCAGGGCGAGCCCTTCCTTCTCCGCCAATCGCACCGGCTCGATCCCGGCGTCGGCCAACGCGTCGGCGGCCGGACGACGGGTTCCGTGCTGGTCGAAGACCTCGCCCTCGCCCATCAACGCCAGGGCGACGGCGGCGAGCGGAGCGAGATCGCCGGAGCAGCCGAGCGAGCCGAACTCGTGCACCACGGGGATCAACCCGGAGTTGAGCAGATCCACCAGCGCCTGCGCGGTCTCCGGACGGACACCGCTGTGACCGGCGGCCAGCGTGCGCAGTCTCAGCAGCATCATCGCCCGCACCACTTCGGGCTCCACCGGTTCTCCCGCGCCCGCCGCGTGCGACCGGATCAGCGAACGCTGCAGGTCAGCGCGCCGCTCCGCGGGGATGTGCTTGGTGGCCAACGCGCCGAACCCGGTCGACACCCCGTACGCGGGCCGAGTGGCCGCAGCGTGCGCGTCGACGTGCAGGCGGGCCGCGGCGATGCGCTTGGCGGCTTCGTCGGTGAGCTCCACCCGGGCACCCGAGCGCGCGACGGCAGCGACCTGCTCGATGGTCAGCGGCTCCGTGCCGACCTGAATGACCGACTCGTGCAACGACATGTACTCATTGGACTCCCTGCGGGCTCGGTCCTCACCCGCGGGAACCGGTAATGTGTCTGGGATACCAGACACCCGCGAACGCGAGAAGCTCATGGGGACGAGCAGTGACGTGCCTGCCCTGCGCAGAGGCCTGGCGATCCTGCGCATACTCGCCGCGCACGCCGGACCGCAATCAGCCGCCGCGATCGCCCGCCAGCTGGGCCTCCCCCGCTCGACGACCTACCACTTGCTGGCCGAACTCGTCGCGGCCGGATTCGTCGTTCACCTTCCGGACGAGCGGCGCTACGGGCTGGGCATCGCCGCGTTCGAACTCGGCTCGGCCTACCTGCGGCACGAACCTCTGGAACGGCTCGCGGGTCCGATCCTGCGCGAGCTGGTCGACGCGCAGGGGCACACCGCGCACCTGGGCATCCTGCACGGCAACGAGTCGCTGTACCTCATCAAGGAACGCCCGGCGCGGCCGGAAACGTTGGTCACCGACGTCGGCGTGCGGCTTCCGGCCCAGCTCACCGCCTCGGGCCGCTGCATGCTGGCCCGCCTGCCACGCGCCCAGGTGCGCGCCCTGTTCCCCGGCAGCCGCGACTTCGTCAAGCGCACTGCGCGCGGGCCGCGCCACCTTGCGGACCTACGCAGGCTGCTGGACCACGAACGACGGCAGGGCTGGTCGGTCGAGGACGGCTTCGTCACGCCGGGATTCGCCTCGGTGGCCTACCCGGTGCTGGACCACTCCGCCCATCCGATCGCCGCGATCAGCATGACGTTCCGCCACGTCTGCGAGGGCGAGCGGCCGTGCGGCGAACAGTGGCCGGAATTGGCCGAACCCGTGCGCGATGCGGCGCGCAGGCTGACCGCCCTCATCCGTGGGCGAACCGAGAAGTGAGCCGGACGGCTCAGCGAGAACGAGCCAGGCTCGGCTCCAGCCCGAGCATCTCGAGAAGTTCGCGGCACTCGACCGCGTCGGTGCTGTGTCCGGCAACAGTGATGACCGCTCTGCCTGCTTCCGCCTCCCGCCGGAGCTGCTCGGCCTGGCGCGCCTGGGCCGAGAAGCCGGTGAAGCTGTTGTGCTCGGTGGGGCGCGAATGCTTGGCCTGCGTCATATCAGCACTCCTTAAGGCACGATGACCGTCGGGATGTGCCCCGATCCTTCGCACCGGTGATGACCGACACAATGCCATTTGCGCCATTGGCACGTTTGCGCCAACGGGTTTCACGTGCCGGAAACATCACGTAACGCTACGCGCCCAACCGGCAAATCTCCAACGAGCCGATCCGGCGTGCCGGCCGTACGGTGAGAAGCGGGACAGCCCACACCGAGAGGAGTCAGCGATGGCTACCGTTCGCACGGCCACCACGCACTGGGAAGGCAGCCTGTTCGAAGGTTCCGGGCGCGTCACGCCCCAGTCGTCCGGCATGAGCCCGTTCGACGTGACGTGGGCGGCGCGGGCCGAGGACCCCGGCGGCCGGACCAGCCCGGAAGAGCTGATCGCGGAAGCGCACTCCGCCTGCTTCTCGATGTTCCTGTCGAACGTGCTGGCTCAGGCAGGCAACCCGCCGCAGGCGTTGGACACCACCGCGGACGTGACCTTCCAGCCGGGCGAAGGCATCACCGGCATCAAGCTGACGGTGCGCGGGACGGTGCCCGGGATGAGCGAGGACCAGTTCCGCGAGGCCGCCGAGAACGCCAAGGAGAACTGTCCGGTGAGTCAGGCGCTGAAGGCCACCCCCATCACGCTCGAGGCTTCGCTCGCCTGAGCGGCGGGCGCTCGAGTTCCCCTCACCCGAGCCGAATTCCCCGCCACGGGGGCGCTCGATGCGTGCGCCCGCCTGGGTCGGCTCCCTCACAACGGGCGCTTGATGCTTCCGCCCGCCTGAGCCGGTCTCCGCCACGACGGGCGCCCGAGACTCCCCCGCCCGGATCGAGGTCGGGACTTACCGCCAGCGCGCGGGTGCAGGGATCCCCCGATCGAGGTCGAAACTTCCCTCCACCGGACACTCGGGCGCCGCGCAGGGGATCGCGCGAGTCAGTCGACCATCAGCCGGCACGCCGCCTCGGCGGTGACCCGGGACGCCCCGTAGGCCAGCACGTAGTGCTCGCCCAGCACGTTCGACGGCGTACCGATCCCGTGGTCGACCACCACCAGGTCCGGCCGCTCGGCTCGCGCCGCCTGCACCGCGCGGACCTGCCACGGCAGGCGCCGTGCGTCCCGGACGCACATCACCACGCGGCGGTCCGGGTGATCCGCCAGCACGCGTGACACGTCGCTGTCGTCGGTGGTCAGCCGGACGACCTCGGTGCCGGGGAGTTTGGCCGCCAGCAACGCCCCGACCCCCCACGGAACGTCGCCGGCGGCCACCGACGGCCCGTCCCACAGCTCGAGCACCAACGGCGGAGCCGTCAGCGTGACCTCGCCATGGGCACGAACCGCCTGCTTGGCGGCAATACTCGCCGCGGGCAGCGAGTCGCGCGCCTGGTCGGCGTTCCGGCACCACTGCGCCAGCGCGCGCACCCGGTCGGCCGCCTCGGTGAGCCGGTCGCGGGACAACCTGCCCGACTCGACGGCGTCGACGATGGCCTCAGCCATCTGCTCGACCCGACCGGGCTCGACCGTGTCACCCCCCACGCACAAGGCATCCACCCCGGCCTGCAACGCCCGCACGCCCGCCTCGGCGTGGCCGATGGTGCGGCTGATCGCGTGCATGTCCAGACCGTCGGTGATCACCACGCCGTCGAAGCCCAGCTCCTCGCGCAACAAGCCGGTGATGATCTCGCGCGACAGCGTCGCCGGGGAGTCCGGATCCACGTCGGGCACCACGATGTGCGCGGTCATCACCACCTTGACGCCTGCTTTGATGGCCGACCGGAACGGCGGCAACGCATGCCGTCGCACCTGCTCCAGCGAGTCGCGCAGCACCGGCGTGGTCAGATGGCTGTCCTCCTCCGTGCCACCGTGGCCCGGGAAATGTTTGGCGGCCGCGGCGACACCTTGCCCTTGTTGACCGAGCACCCAAGCGCCGACATGGCGGGCGGCGAGCTCCGTGTCAGGGCCGAATGCCCGCACACCGATCACCGGGTTGCGCTCGTCGGCGTCCACGTCGGCGACCGGCGCGAAGTTCACGTCGATGCCACAGGTGCGCAACCGAACGCCCAGTTCGGCGGCCACTCGCTGAGTCAACGCCACGTCGTCGATCACGCCGAGCGCCGCGTTGCCGGGCAGCGACGACCCCTGCGCCGCATCCAGCCGGGTGACGTCCCCGCCCTCTTCGTCGATGGCCACCAACAGGTCCGGACGCGCGGCACGCAGCTGTCCGGTCAGCTCCGCCACCCCGAGGTCACCCCGCCGTGGGTCGACGTTGCGGCCGAACAGCACCACCCCGCCCAGACCCTCGGCGGCCAGCCGGACCACCCAGTCGGGCGGCTCGAAGCTGCCGATGAATCCGGGAAACAGCGTTCCCAGTGCGAGTTCACGCAGGTCAGATCGCATGTCAGCCCTTCACCGCCCCGGACACCAGGCCCGCGGTCATCCGCCGTTGCACGATCAGGAAGAAGATGATCACCGGGACGGCGATCAGCGCGGAGCCGGCCATGATGCCCGCCCAGTCGTCGACCCGGTTGGCCTCGGTGAACGTGCGCAGCCACAGCGGCAGCGTCATGTTCTCCGGTCGCGTCATCACCACCAAGGCCAGGGAGAACTCGTTCCACGCCTGCAGGAATCCGTACACCGCCGCGGCGGCCAACCCGGGCGCGAGCAGCGGCAACGTCACCCGCACGAACGCCTGGGTGCGGGAGCAGCCGTCCACCATGGCGGCTTCCTCCAGCTCGACCGGCACACCGTTGACGAACCCGCGCAGCAGCCAGATGGTGAACGGCAGCAACGTGGCGATGTAGAGCAACGACAAGCCGCCGACGGTGTTCAGCATGTCCCAGGCGTCCAGCTGCTTGAACTGGGAGATGAACAAGCCCTCGGCCGGGATCATCTGGATCACCAGCACCGCGATCAGAAAGCTGCGCCTGCCCCGGAACCGGAAACGGGACAACGCCAACGCGGCCAGGAACGCCAGCACCAACGCGACCCCGATGGTGATCAGCGTGACGACCATGCTCATCTTCAGTGCGCTGAAGAAGCCGCCGCTGAACGCCCGGTCGTAGGCGTCGACCGTGCCGTCGATCGGCACGAACGTGGGGGTCTCGCTCTGGATCCGGTTGATCGGCAGGAACGAGCTGTTGATCATCCAGTACACCGGGAACGCCCAGACCACGGCCAGCAGCACGGCCACGGTGGACAGCAACCAGCGACGCCTCGATCGGATCATGACGCGGCCTCGTCCTTCAGCAGAATCCGCACGTAGTACAGGCTCAGCCCCACGGTGACCAGCAAGATGAACCACGAGGCCGCGGCGGCCAGCCCGAACTGCCCCTCCCCGATGCCGAGCCGGTAGATGTAGGTGCCGATCAGGTTGGTCTCGCGCGTGATGCCCCCGGCGTCCTGCAGCACGAAGATCTGCGTGAACACCTTGAGGTTCCAGATGATCTGCAGCAGGCCGACGATGAGCAGCACCGGCCGGATCATCGGCACGGTCACCATGCGGAACCGCTGCCACCCGCTCGCGCCGTCCAGCTCGGCGGCTTCCAGCACGTCGGCGGGCACCTGGGTCAGCCCCGCGTAGACGGTGAACACCACGAACGGCACGCTCATCCAGACGACCACGATCCCCGCGACCACGAAGAACGACATCCGGTTCAGCAGCCACGAGTGGCCGGCGAAGTCGTCGAACCCGAGATTGACCAGTAGCCAGTTGACGATGCCGTACTGCGAGTCGAACAACCACTGCCACACCGTCAGTGAGGCCAGGTGCGGCATCGCCCACGCCAGCAGCAACGCCACCTGCAGGACCAGCCGCGGTGTGCGTCCGATGCGGGTCATCAACATGGCCAGCGCGATGCCGATGACCATGCACACCGCCGACACGGCCAGGCAGAACAGCACCGAGCGCAGCAACACCGTCCACAGGTAGCCGTCGCCGAGCAGCTGGGCGTAGTTGTCCAGCCCGACCCACTCCGGCTCCTGGCCGAACTGCTGCGCCAGGCCGTACTCCTGGAACGACATGATGACCTGGCGGACGAGCGGGAAACCCAGCGCGGCCGCGAGGACGATCAACGTCGGAAGCAGGAACGCGTACGGCAGCAGGCCGCGCCTGCGCGGGTCACGCCCTTGCTGCACGCGGGGAGCGGGCCCGCCCTGCGTCGGGGGCGGGGCGGGCCGCTCCTCGGTCACCGCGGGAGGTGCGGACATGTCAGGCACTAGTCCTTGGCGAGTTGACCGGTGATGGCTTCGTCGGCCTTCTTGGCCAGCGCGGCCACGTCACCGCCTTCGGCGATGCCGACGAACAGGTCCTCCAAGATGCGCGCGCCCTCCACCGAGGCCCAGCCCTTCGCGGCCGGGGTCAGCTTGGCGTTGGACACCGCGTCGATGGTGGCCTTGGCGAACTCGTCGTCGCCCAACTTCTTGGCCAGCGAGACCTTCGCCGGGGTCAGGCCGTGCTCGGCGTACTGGCTCTGGAACTCGTCGGACAGCATCAGCTCGACCAGCTTGCGGGCCAGGTCCTTGTGCGCGGACTTGTTGGACACCGCGATGTTGGACCCGCCGAGCAGTACCGGCGCGGGCTCGCCGTTCGAGCCGGGCAGCGCGAACACACCGATCTTCTTCACCATGTCCGGGCAGCCGGTCTTCTTGTCCTCGAGCGTGCCCTTGAACCAGCCGGGCCGCAGGGCCATGGCCACCTTGTCGGCACAGAACGGCGTCTGCGGGTTGGCCTCGTTGCCGTCCCGCGGGGCGCCGGAAGCCTCCTTGAACAGCTCGCTGACCAGCTGCAGTCCCTTCTGCGCCTCCGGCTTGGACAGCGCGCCGACCCACTTGTCGCCTTCCTGCACCGCCAGGTCACCGCCCGCGTCCCACACGAAGGCCACCCCGTCACGCCAGTCCTGGCCGGGGAGCCAGAAGCCGGAGAAGCCGGGCACGTCGGCGTTGTCCTGCTTGAGCTTCTTGGCCGCCGCGACGAACTCCTCCATCGTCTTCGGGACCTCGATGTCGGACTTGGCGAACAGGTCCTTGCGGTAGAACACGTAGGCCGAGCCCGCGTAGAGCGGTACCGCGTAGGTCTTGTCGTCCACGCTGCCCGCTTCCACGAAGCTCTCCAGCAGGTCGTCGCCGCCCAGCTTGGGCACCAGGTCGGTGATGTCCGCGAAGGCACCGACGTTGGTGAACGTGGCGGCCTGCGTATTGCCGACCTCCACCACGTCCGGTGTTTCCTTCGGGCTGCCCAGCGACGTGGTGAGCCGTTCGACCAAGCCTTCCCACTGCTGCTCCTCGATGACCAGCTTGGAGCCGGGGTTCTGCTTCTCGAATTCGGTCTTCAGCCACTTGCGCATGGACTCCGGGGTGTCGGGACCGTTGATCCACAAGCGGATCGTCGCCGGCCCGGACTTCTGCGGCACCTCGGCTTCGCTGCTACCGCCGCCGTCGCCGCACGCGGTCATGGCCAGTGTTGCGGCGGCGAGGAGTGCGGTGAGGACACGTGTTCTGGCCACGTCGGACCTCCAGGTCGAGGAAATGAAAGGTTTCCTTCCAGTGGGTGGCTACCACTGTAAAGTTAGTTTTCAGTTTCGGATGTCACGGTTGTATAACGTCAGGCGAACAGGCCCTGCCGGGCCCGCTCGACGGCGGCCAGCACCGCGCCACGCAACACCGGCTCCTCGACCTCGGTCGGCACCACGCGCGGGTGCACGGGCGCGATGTGCCGCACGCCGCCCGCCAACAGCTCGCACAGCGGCTCACCGCCGGTCGCCCCGATCTCGCCGGACAGGATGACCAGCGCCGGGTCGACCACCGCACAGACCGCGGCGACACCCAGGGCGAGCCGGTCGGCGAACACCCGCAGGAACGACTCGTTGCCTCCTTCCACGGCCATGCGGACCGCGGTCGCGGCGTCCGGCGCCTCGATGCCGTGGTCGGCGGCCAGTTCCATGACCGCGCCCGCGCCGACCAGCCCCTGGAATGCGCCCTCCGCGGGCCGGTCGACCCGAGCCCGCGACGTCACCCCCGGCATGGGCAGGTAACCGATCTCGCCCGCAGCACCCGTGGCCCCGCGGTGCAGCTGACCACCCAGCACGACGGCCAGACCGACACCACGGCCGACCCACAACAGCACCAGATCGGCCACGTCACGTCCGGCTCCCTCGACACGCTCGGCCACGGCGGCGAGGTTCACGTCGTTCTCGAACGTCAGCTCGCAGCCGAGATCCGCGGCCAGCACCTCCCGCAGCCCGCGATGCCACCCCGGCAGGTCGAACGACAGCTCGATGTCACCGGTGGCCGGATCGACCACACCGGGCATACCGATCACGACCTGGTCGACCGCCGCCAGGTCGAGACCCGCCTCCCCGGTCACCTCCGCGACGGTTTCGTGGATCAAGCCCTTCGGATCCGTCGCGCCGTTCACCGGCCGCCGCACCCGGGCAACCACGGATCCGGTGACGTCGGCGATCGCGACCTGCGCGGAGTCCGGGTTCAGGTCGACCCCCACGCTGTAGGCGCAGCCGGGACGGACCGCATAGACCTCGGCACTCGGGCCGCGGCCCGCCGAGCGCGTGCCGACCACCTCGACCAGTCCCCGCTGTTGCATCCTGGCCAGCAACTGCGACGCGGTGACCTTGGACAGCCCGGTGCGTCTGCCGAGCTCGACGCGGGTCAGCGGGCCTTCGGTGAGCAGGAGTTCGAACGCGCTGCGATCGTTGATCGTGCGCAGCAGGCTGGGCGTAGCGGGGCGGGCGGCCACGGATGCTCCTAGTAGGAAACAGTCTTTCCAGTACCGGGCAAGCGTAGCTCAGTCGCGCACCACAAAGGGATCGAGAAGCTCGGGAACCACTCGGCCGGCTACGCCGAGCGCCTCGGCGGCATCGGCATCGTAGGCGGTGAACGCGCCCGAGCCCGCCGCCGTCGTGGCGGTGAGATCGGCCAGGCCGAGGCGCCGCTGGAACGGCGACTGCCGCACGGTCACACCGATGATCCCGCTGCGCCGCAACGCCGCCGTCCGTCGCGCCAGGACGCCGTAGCGGACCAGCAGATAGTCCGCGGTGTGACCGTGGCCGAGGTTGCGGTAGTTCTCGATCGCCACGAACAGTGCGCCCGGGAGCAGGACGAGCGCGCTGATCCACGCCACGTGCAGCAGGATCGACGTCACCGTGAGGCCGATGACGACCAGGACGGCCTCGACGACGGCAACGGCGGCGACCGCCCAGACCAAGCGTCTGCGCAGCGCGGCTCGCGGGTGGCCGGTGATGTCCGCCGTCGTCGGTGACTCGGGTTCGCGGAGGATCTCCGCCGCGACGCGCTGGGCGATCTCCCGCGGCGCCTCGGGCAGGAGAACTTTGGTGTCCTCCCCTGGTTGGTCCGGCTTGTTGTCCCGAATGCCGGTCGCCACCGCTTCCAGCCGTCCGCCGCCGAGCAAGCGAGCGCCGTACGGTTCCACCAGCTCCACACCGCGCAACCGGTCCTCGGCCAACGACAGCGACCGATGGATGAGCAGCCCGCGGCGAACCTGGAGCGTGTCGCCGGTCCGCTGCAACCGGAAGTTCCACCACGCTTCCACGCCGAACGCCAACGACGCGACGAGCCCGACGACCAGGACGACTACCACGGCGAGGGGGATCACCGTCCACAGCGACAGCTCACGGATCAGCTCCGCCGCCTGGCCGAGGACGGAGTCGCGAAGGCCGAACCAGTCGGTGATCTGCCAGGCCACACCGCAGGCGGCAACGCCGAGCACGCCGGGCCAGATGCTCACGGGCACGTAGCGGAGCCAGCCGAGGTCGAACTCGGCGAGCACCGGCGGTGGTTCGCCGACGGGTTCGTCGCTGTCCACGGTGGGCGCGGGCCGAGTGAGCAGGTCGTCCCGCAGCATGTCCGCGAACGAACGGCTGACCGCGTCCAGGGTGAGCTGGCTCCCCTCGGACTCGGCGTGCTCGCCCGTCCCGATGTGCACCTTGGCCACGCCGAAGACGCGGTACAACGGGTGGGCGTGGACGTCGACGGTGCGGATCCGCTCGCGGTGCACCGCGCGGTGTTGCCGCCGCAGGATCCCGGTGCGCAGCTCGACCTTCTCGTCGGTCACGCGGAACCAGGTCTTGCGGATCCGCAGGTAGTCGTAGAGCACTACGGCACCGACGACCACGACGACGCCGGCGAGCACCAACAACAGCACCAGGGGCACCGGCAGGGCGTCGTTGTTGATCAACCCGCTGGTGACCGGTACACCGATCGCGACGCAGACACCCAGCATCCCGGCCGTGGTCACGCCGAGCGTGCGCTTGTCCAGCTTCTGCCAGGCGATGTCTTCGGCGTCGGTCACGTCGCGTCTCCCGGGGTGGCCTGCGCGATCGCGGTCAACCGGGCGACGAGGTCGGCGGCAAGCTCATGGTCCAGGCCGTCGATCTTGATCGCGCCCTTGGCCGACGCCGTGGTGACCGTCAGCGTGGACAACCGGAACAGCTGCTGCAGCGGACCACGGACGGTGTCGACGGTTTGGATCCGGGACATCGGCGCGACGCGCCATTCCTGCCACAGCCACCCGGACCTGGCGTAGACGGCTTCGTCGGTGCTCTCCCAGCGATGCACGCGGTAACGCCAGCGGGGCATGATCAAGACGTACGGGATGCCGACCACCAGCGTCGCGACGAGCGCGGCGACCAGCCAGGGCCGCGGCTCCTCGAGCACGGCCGCGAGCACACCGAGCACGACGGCGACCGGCACGACGTCCAGCAATGCCCGCACGGTCCACCAGGTCACCGCACGCCGGTCCACCAGATTCTTGGGCGCACGCAGCCGTAACGATTGTTCCCCAGGCACGCTGCGAGGCTACCGCACGTGATCAGCTCTCCGTCGTCTTGTCCTCCGCGCTTTCCTGGGCTTTCCGCGCGGTGCGGCGCCGGTGCGCGGTGCGCGCGATCGCGTGGCTGGACACCGGCGACGTCAACGCGACGAACACGATGGCCAGCGCGGCGAACGTGATGATCCGGATGTCCTCGGTGGCGATCGACGAAGCAAGGATGCAGATGATGCCCGGGCCGGTGGCCAGGCCCTGCGCGTGCAACTGCCCGAGGACGGTGGGCAAGCGCAGGACACCCAGCACGCTGATGGTCAGCAGCACCAGCCCGATCAGCAGCAGCAGACCACCGACCACCTCGAGCACGATCGAGATCATCCGAACGGACCTCCCTGGTCGAGGTAGCGGGCGGCGGCGACGGTCGACACGAACGACAGCAACGCCAGCGCCACCGCGGCATCGAAGTAGAACGGCTGACCGCGCAGGTAACACAGCAGCGCCAGCAGCGCGATGACGATGATCGCCAGCAGGTCCAGCGCCACCACGCGCTGCAGCACGTTCCGGGCGCGCACCAGCGCGACGCCACCGGCGATGAGCAGGAACGTCACCCAGAACAGCGCGGGAACGACGATGAAGTCAGGCACGGCGGATCACGGGAACACGCGGCGTTGCCGCCGTCGGTAGGTGTCGAGTTGCTCGGCGACCACCGCGTCCGGGTCGGTCGCGTCGATGACGTGCAGCAGCATGCGTCCCTTCTCCTCGTCGATCTCGACGACAACGGTGTCCGGCACGAAGCCGACCCGGACTCCCCACGCGGCGGCGGACTGTGGCCCGCCGTGCGGCGGGATCGGCACCTCGACCAGGTCCGACTTCGCCACCTCGCGGCGGATCAGCCACCGCGCTGTCTTCCACGTTCCGGTGACCAGGTCGATCAGCGTTCCGCCGATCAGCGCGGGTACGCCGGCCAGCCTGCGCGGCAACGGGGTCTGCGACCGGGTTCGGATGATCCCGACGTTGCGGCCCGCCAGCACCAGGGCCGTCGCCAGCAGCACACCGACGAGAATGTCCGCCGGGTCGATGCTGGTCAGCACCATCAGGTAGATCGCGGTGAGCACCACGATCCGCACCACCGGCCCGAGGATTCCTCCTTGTTTGCCCATCACGACGCTCCCGGGCTGGACGACGTCAACGACTCCACCGCTTGCCCGCTCAACGCCAGCAGCGGTTCCGGCCACAACGCCCCGGCCAGCACCAGCACCGCAAGCCCCGCAGCGATCAGTCGCTGCGGCAGCGGGCTGGCTTTGGCCTTCGCAGGATCGGCTCGCCAGAAGCAGCGCTGATAGACCTGGAACATGTAGACCAGCGACAGCGCGCTGCCTGCCACCAGGAGGACGATCAAGGCGGTGCTGTCGGCCAGGATGCCGGTCCGGAACAGCTCCAGCTTGCCGACGAATCCCGCCGCGGGCGGCACCCCGGCCACACTGAGCGATCCGATGGCGAAGGCGCCGGCCACCAGCGCGCCACGCACTCCGGAGGCCAGGAACAGCAACGCCTTGTTCAGCGAGTTGACCACGCTGTACAGCACGGCGGCCACCAGGCCGACCGGCCCGGCCACCCCGAGCGCGACCAGCACATAGCCGACCTGGCCGATCGCCGAGTAGGCCAACATCTCGGCCACGTCACCACGGGAGACGGCGAGCACACCGCCGTAAAGGATCGACACCGCGCCGAGGATGATCAGCGCCAGGCCCGCCTGTTCCAGCTGCTGCGGAAACAACCCTGCACCGAAGCGCAGCAGACCGTAGGCACCGATGTTGGCCACCGCGCCGCTGAGGATGGCGGCCACCGAGGGGCGCGCGCCCGCGTACACGGTCGGCAGCCAGAAGTGGAACGGGAACAGGCCGAGCTTGACACTGAACGCGATGAAGAACCCGGTCGCGATCAGCAGCACCGCGTTCGGGTTGACTTCCAGCATCCGCTCGGCGATCTGCTCCATCGCCAGCGTTCCGGTCACCCGGTAGGCACCGGCCACCGAGAACACGAAGATGAACGAACCCAACAGGTTGACCGCGGTGAACACCAGAGCCGCACGCAGCTGCCGTCGCTTGCCGCCGTATGCGCTGAGCGCGTAGGAGGCGGTCATGGCCAGTTCGAAGAAAACGTAGAAAGAGAAGATGTCAGCGGTGACGAACAGGCCGTTCAAGCCGGCGGCGAGGATGACGACCAGGCCGGGGAACGTCCTGGTGCGCACACCGCCGACCGACTCGTAGGCGGCCGCCGCGGTCACCACCAACACCGACAGCAGCGCGAAGGTCACCCCGAGCGGGTCCGCCTCCAGCACGATGCCGATGCCTTCGGGCCAGTGGCCGGTCACCACCCGGACGTTGCCGTTGCCGTACACCTCCGCGGCGAGGAACGCCAGCACGACCAGCGTCGCGACCAGGGTGGACATGGCGAGCCAGGCGACCGCGCGGTTGCGGCCGTTGGCGATCAGCAGGACGGCTCCCGCGACCCACGGCAGCAACAGAGCGATCGACAGCAGCATCAGCGCACCCGCCCCAGCTCTTCGTGCTCGATGGCCTCCGCGTCGTCCTCCTTGGCGCCTTCGACGCCCTCGACCTCTTCCCGGTCGGCCTGCCGCTTGCGCTCGAGACGGGCCTCGACCTCGGCCTCGGTCGCGGCCAGCGCATCTTGCTCGGAGGTGCGGAAGACCACCACGACGCGGTGCACCATGGCCAGCAGCAACGCCACCGTCGCCAGCCCGATGACCAGCGCGGTCAACGCCAATGCCTGCGGCAGCGGGTCGCTCGGGTCGTCATCCGGCCCGACGTGGATCACCGCCTGCCCACGGTTGAGGCTCGAGGCGATGATCGTCAGCACCGCCGCCTGGGAGATCAGCATGATGCCCGCGACCATTCGCACCAGGTCCCGCTTGAGCAGCAGGTAGGCACCGGATCCGAACAACACGGCGGCGGCCAGCGCGAAGGCGATGATCATGACTTCTCCTCTCCGCGCAACCGGCCGAACTGGTGCAACAACATCACCAGCACGCCGACCACCAGCAGGAACACGCCGATGTCCATCAGCAGCTGGGTGAACAGTTCGAGCTTGCCGAACTTGGTCAGCGGCTCGCCCGGCGCCGGCTGATGCGACACCGGTTCCTCGCCGTACACCAGCGGGAAGAAACCACTGGCCAGCGCCAGCAGCAACCCGGTGACGGCGATCTTGGGGGCATGCCGCAGCACCGGCAGCACGGCTTCCGCGCCGTCCGCACCGACCGCGACGTAGGTCAACGACACCGCGAGCGCGACGATCACGCCGGCGGCGAACCCGTCCCCGACCTCCGCGTAACCCTTGACGATCAGCGCCGCGGCCACCATCACGCTCGGGGCAGGCAGCATGCGCGCGACGACCCGGACGACCGAGTCCGGGGCCGCGCCGCGCCCGCTACGCCTCACCATGTCTTCCCCCTGCGCATCAGCGTGGCCACACCGATCACGGCGACCAGCAGCACGGTGATCTCCACCAGCGTGTCCAGGCCACGGAAGTCGGCGACAATGGCGGTCACCACGTCGCCGCCATGTGCCTCCGGAGCCAGTCGGATGTGGTCGTCGGACACACTCTCGGCAGCCGGTTTGGACAAGAAGCCCCACACCGTCACGAAGGCGGCGAGCCCCGCGATCGATCCGGCGACCACGTCACGCCTGCGGCGTTTCCTGCGCACCACCGAGCCCCGATCCTCGTCGGGTTCTTCCTGCGGCAGCCGGGCGAGCGCGGCGACAAACACCAGCGCCAGCATCGTCTCCACCATCACCGCCACCAGCGCCACGTCGGGCGCGCCGATCAGCGCGTACACGGCGGCCAGCGCGAAGCCGACGACCGACAGCGCGAGCGCGATCGCCAGTCGCGACCTGGAGCGCGCGATCACGAGCGTGACGACGGTGATGAGGCCGAGCAACGGGAGGATCACCCAGTCGGCGCCGCTGACGTGCCCGAGCGCGAAGGCACCGTCCGTGGGCGTCGCCGCGAAAGCCAGGCCGACCAGCAAACCGGCGGGCACCAGCACGGCAGCGATGCTGCTGCGCAAATCACGAACCTCGAGCCCGTGCACTCCGGCAGACGCTCGGTCCAGACCGTGCAGCATCGCTTCGTAACCGCGGCGGGGACCGAACAGATCACCGGCACGCGCCAGGGTCCGGGACAGGACAGTGGTGAGTCTCGGCGCCGCCAACAGCAGGCCGCCCAGGGTCCACGCGGCGATCGCCATCAGGTTTTCCGGGCTGAGCTCGAGGTGGTAGCCGGGATCGACCTCCACCGGCCTGCCTGCGGTCACCTCGCCCGCACTCGCCGCCAGCCGGGCGAACGGCTCCGTCACCAGCCCGCCCACGACGGTCACCGCGGCGAGGAACGCCACCGGCGCGACCATGACGACGGACCGCTCGGTGACCTGACCCTTCTCGGCGCCGAGAAACAGCGTGACCCAGAAGCGTCCGATGTAGGCAAGGGTCAGTGCGGCAGCGACCACGGCCAAAACGGTGGTGACGCTCCCTTCCTCCCAGGCCGCGGCGAAGAACAACTCGTCCTTGAAGAACCCGATGGTCAACGGCAACGCAGCCAGTGAAGCGGCCGCCACCGCGGAGGCCACGGCCAGCACCGGCATGCGCCGCCCGAGACCGCCGAGTTTCGACAGCCGATCCTCGCCGGTGGCCATGGTCACCGCTCCGGCCGTCATGAACAGGGCGCTCTTGGCGACGGCGTGCGCCATCACGTAGAAGGCGGCGGCGCCGTTGCTCGTGCTGCTGCCCATGCCGTACAGCAGCACCATGTAGCCGTACTGCGAGATCGTGGAGTAGGCCAGCACCTGCTTGAGACGGTCGCGCCGCAGCGCCAACACGCCGCCGACGACGATCGACAAAGCACCGATCACCAGCAGGCCGGTCATCACCAGTTCGCTGCGTTCCAGCAGCCGGTGCACCCGGCCGATCACCAGCACGCCCGCCGCCACCATCGCCGCCGAGTGCAGGTAGGCGGACACGGGGGTGGGCGCCGCCATGGCGCGCGGCAGCCAGAAGTGCAACGGGACCTGGGCGCTCTTGGCCAGTGCCGCGACGGCGATCAGGGCGGCCGCGACCGTCGTGGTTTCCGACGGCCCGACTCGCTCGATCAGCTCGGGGATGGCGAACGTGCCGTACGCGGCGTACAGCAGGACCGCGCCGATCAGCATGGCCACCGCGGAAACCACCGTGACCAGCAGCGCCATCACCGCCGAGGTGCGCGCCTTGCTGTCGGATCGGTCGAAGCCGATGAGGTAGTAGGAGCACACCGCGGTCAGGTCGAAGAACACGAAGACCAGCACCAGGTCCTGGGCCGTCGCCAGGCCGACCATGGCCACCGCGAACAGCAGCATCCAGGGCCAGAACCGCCAGCGTTCGACCGCGCCGCGGCGCTCGTGCTCCAGATGCAGCGTCATGTACCGCGTGCCGTAGGCGAACACCAGCGCGCCGATCCCGGTGGCCAGCAAGCCGTAGATCGCGCCGAGCCCGTCGAGTCGGAAGCTCAGATGCAGGTCGAGGGTCGGCGCCCACGGCACGGAGAACCCGCCTCCGCCTGCCAGCCAACCGACCAGACACGCAAAGAATCCGACCGCCGCCGTCGCGCACGCCACCCAGCCTGGCCAGTCCGGCGTCAACCGAGGTGCCGGCGCCGCCTCGTCGCGGGCCGCTCTACCGCGATCGAGGGCCACGGGGCAACTCCTCCGGTCGGTAGCACGGTCTGAATGCAAACTACGTGATCGACTCGATCTCGGCAGCAACAACCCTCCCCCGCTGTTGCCGCCGTCGCACCACTGTGTCAATGTCGGCCATATGGACGTCGAGGTGCGCAGGCGGGATTTGCCAGGACTGGGAAGGCAGTTCGAGATCGAGTGCGACGACGGCTCTCGGCTGGCCGTCGTGGTGTTGAACAACGGCGCACGGCATCTCTACACGTTCGACCCGGGCGCCGAGTCGGCCTCCGGCGTCATCAAGCTCGAGGAAGCGTATGCGCGCACGCTGGGCGCGGTCCTGGCCGGGGTCTACTACGAGCCGATCGGTGACAACGAGGAAGCGCCCGCGGTGCTGGGCGAGGTCGCCATCGACTGGCTGACCATCCGGGCGCAAAGTCACCCCGCAACGGTCGGCGAGCTCGTCGCCCCGGATCACCCGACCGCGTCACTGGTCGCGGTCACGCGCGGCAAGAAGACCGTCATGAAGCCCGCGCCGGAGGAGAAGCTGGAGGTCGGCGACCAGGTGCTGGTCACCGGGCACCGCTCCGACATCGACGCGATCCGCGCCAAGGTCACCGGCACGGACTAGTCCTCGCGCAGCGCCCGCCGGTTGATCTTTCCGTCAGGGGACTTCGGAGACGACGGCACGCGGAGCTCGTGCGCGCTCCATACCTGGGCAGCGTCGACGCGCAGCTGTGTGCGTCGAACCCGCCACACACGACGAAGGCCCCAGCCCGCCAGTGGCGGAACTGGGGCCCCATCGGTGGAGGTGCCGGGAATCGAACCCGGGTCCTCTGTCGCCTCACCAGGGCTTCTCCGTGCGCAGTTCACTGTGCCTCTACTCGGCCCCACCGGTCACGTGAACAAGCCGGTGTGACGGGCCCAGCCGCTGTTGATGTCCCGTCGCGCGTCCGCGGCCGACCCGCGACGGTGAGCCTCCTCGCTGATGCCGGCTACCGGGACGGAGGCGCTCCCGGGCCGACAGACTTCGCGCTCGCTCAGGCAGCGAGGGCGAAGTCGCGCTGACTACTCGTCTTGGCGCTTATTGGTTTACGACGACGCTTAACGGTGGTCTCTCGCCTGCACCGGCACGCTTCCCCTGGATCAACGCCCAGAGTCGAAACCGTTCACCCCCTTCAACACCTGTCGAGTGGGTCAACGCATCGAGTGTAACGTCCCCGGCCAGCGAATTGTTCCCCGCGTCAGGCGTCGTCCCAGGTGAACACCCGCGACGCGATGAAGCCGACCACGACGGCGAAGGCGATCAGCACACCACACGGCAGCAGGATCGCCTCAAGCCCTTGGCCGCGCACCAGCACCGCGCTCAGCCCGTCGTTCAGATGCCGCATCGGCAGGACCATCGACACCGCCTGGAGCCACTCCGGCGTCTGGTCGATCGGGAAGAACGACCCTGACAAGAACGCCATCGGCAGAACCACCAGGTTGGCCGCGCCGGAGGCGGACTCCTCGGTCTTGCTGAACGACCCGACCAACATGCCGATGGCGAAGAAGGCCAACGTGCCCAGCGCGACCAGCGGGACAGCCAAGTACCACTGACCGGACAGCTGCAGCCCGAACACCGGAAGCAGCGCCAGCGCGATGAACACGAACGCCTGCACGAACGCGATCCCGATCGACACCGTCAGCCGTGAGCTGAGGATGGCCAGCGGCGACACCGGCGCCAGCCGCAATCGGCGCAGCACCTGGTTCTTCCGCCACACCACCAACGTCAGCGCCGAGCCGAACACCGCGCCCATCGCCACGGCCCACGCCAACAGACCCGGTGTCAGGTACTGGATCGGCTCCAGCGACGAGTCCTCGACCTGCTGCGCGTCCACCGTGAACCGTGGCTGGACGTTGGCGGCCTGCATGTTCGCGTTGTTCACCACGCCGTCGACCAAGCCGTTGATCACGCCCGCGCTCGCCTGGTTGCTGGCCGCGTAGCGCACCGTGACGGTGTCCCCGTCGACCGCGACGTATCCGGGCACGTCGCCTTCCTGCACCGCGGTCAGCGCGGCGTCCTGGCTGTCGAACTCGGTGATCTCCACCGCGCCGGTCTTCTCCAACGCGGTGATCACCGGCCCGTCGCCGACCACTCCGAGCTCGGTCTTGTTCTCACCGCCGTCGTTGAACAGCAGCCCGAAGATGACCAAGAACATCAGCGGGAACAGGATCGTCCAGAACAAGGTCGCCCTGTCCCGGATGAACCCCTTGAACGCCGCCCGCGACAACGCTTTGAACGAGTGTGACGACGACGGCGTCTCGGTCCTGGCCTGCTGACCGACGTCCTCATTGGTGACCGTCATGCCCGGTACTCCCTCCCCGTCAGCTCGAGGAAGACGTCCTCGAGCGTGGCCGTCCGCACCTGCAGGCCGTCCAACGCCTGCCGCTCGGCCAGCGCGGTGAGCACCGGAGCTGGGGTGCGTGTGGTGATGGTCAGTGAGATCTCGTCGGTGTCGACCGACTCCGCGCCGGGCAACCGACGGGCCTCCTCCTCGGGGAGGATGCCCGGCGTCAGGCTCACCCGGGTCGCCGCGTCCAGGTCACGCACCAGCGCGGCGGGCGCGTCCAACGCCAGGATCTTGCCGTGGTCCATGATCGCCACGCGGTCGCACAGGGTCTCAGCCTCATCCATGTAATGCGTCGTGTAGATGATGGTCTTACCCCGCGCCTTGATCTCCCGCAGGACGTCCCACAGGTTGCGGCGCGACTGCGGGTCCAGGCCTGCGGTCGGTTCGTCCAGGAACACGATGTCCGGATCGTGCACCAGCGCACAGGCGATGGACAGCCGCTGTCTCTGGCCACCGGACAACTTGTTGTCCGGGGTGTTGGCCTTCTCGGCCAAGCCGACCATTTCCAGCATTTCCATCGCGCGACCGGGCGGGCAGCCGTACAGATCGCCGAAGGTCTCCAACTGCTCGCGGGCGGTCAGCTTCTCGAAGAACGCCGATGCCTGCAGCTGCACGCCGATGCGCGGCAGCAGTCGCACGTTGCGTGGCCACGGGGACTCCCCCAGCAGCCGGACGGACCCGGCATCCGGCTTCCGCAAGCCCTCCGATATCTCCAACGTGGTGGTCTTCCCGGCCCCGTTGGGACCGAGGATGCCGAAGAACTCCCCCTGTCGAACGGAGAACGACACTCCGTTCACTGCGCGCACGTCGCCGTAAGCCATATGGATGTCTTCGACGACGAGAGCATCACTCGGATGATCAGTCATGGACTGATTCTCCCCGCCCGGATATATCCGGCATATACCGGGCTATCCCGGTATTTCTCCCATGGTGGGGTCAGCCCCACCATGAATCGGCCCGCGCTCCGCATGGTCCCTGGTCACGCCGTCGGACAGGCTGAAGACATGACTCCGACAGCCGTGACCACCCACATCGACGATGCCGGCCGGACCACCACGCGTATCGAGTACCACGGCACGATCGGCCGGCCACCCGTGTTCGGTTCGCTGGCCTACCTGCTGCTCAGCTTTCCGCTCGGCGTCGCATGGTTCGTCACGCTGGTGACACTGCTGGCGGTCGGCGCCAGCACCGCGATCGTCTGGGTCGGGCTACCCGTGCTGGCGACGGCGATCGTCCTGTGGCGAGCCGGCGCCCAACTGGAACGCGTTCGGGCCCAGGCCCTGCTGAACACCGTCATCGCCGACGGCCGCCGAGCCCTGCCCGAAGGTCCGGCGAGCAAGCGCTGGGCGGCGCGGGTGCGGGATCCGCAGAGCTGGCGTGACCTGCTCTACCTGTTCCTGCTCTTCCCGCTGGGCATCGCCGAGTTCGTGCTGATGGTCGTGCTGTGGGGCCTCAGCCTCGGACTCGTCACGCTGCCGATCCACTACCGCTGGATGCCCGACGGTGTGTGGATCCTCCCCGGCTGGACCGACGGCCCGTTGTTCGTCGTCGACTCGTTCGTCGACGCGTTGCCGGTGGCCGCGCTCGGTGTGCTGCTGCTCGGCGTCACCGTCCGGTTCACCCAATGGCTGGCAGGCACCCATGCGCGGTACGCACGCCGGCTGCTCGGCCCGCGGGAGCGCGACGCGGTGGCAGGATGACGGCATGAGCCTCGCGCAAGAGGCGACCAGCCCATCGCGGCGGCCGGGGGTCCTGCGGGCGATCACGTTCATGATCGCCGGCTTTCCCGTGCGCATCGCGCAGTTCGTCGCCATCGTCGTGTTCGTGACCTTCGGGGTGCCGACCACGCTGATCTGGGTCGGCATTCCGGTGCTCATGATCGCCACCGGCATGGTGCGCTGGTTCGGCGACGCCGAACGCCACTGGGTGTCACGCATGCTCAACCGCGAGATCCCCGCGGCCGAGCGGGTGCCCACCGAAGGCGGTCTGCTCCGCCGCTGGTTGATCCGGCTGTCCGACCCCACCACGTGGCGGGACCTCGCCTACGTACTGCTGATGCTCCCGATCGGGATCCTGGAGTTCGTGCTCGGGGTCGTCGGCATCGTGATCGTGCCGATCGGCCTGTTCGTGGTACCGGCCGTCGGGTGGCTGCACGCGAACCTGGCCTACGCGCTCCTCGGCCCGGACAAGGCGCGCCGTGCCGAGGCCCGCGCACGCCGGCTGCAGGCATCCCGAGCGCGCGGTATCGACGCGGCCGAGGCGGAACGGCGCCGCATCGAGCGGGACCTGCACGACGGCGCCCAGCAACGGTTGGTGTCGGTGGCGATGAACCTCGGCCGGGCCAAGACGAAGCTGGACTCCGATCCGGAGGCCGCCCGTGCGCTGCTGGACGAGGCGCACTCCGACGCCAAGCGCGCGGTTTCCGAGCTCCGCGATCTGGCCCGCGGGATCTACCCAGCGGTGCTCGGTGACCGTGGACTGGACGCCGCGTTGTCCGCGGTGGCAGCGAAAGCTCCGGTGCCGGTACAGGTCGAAGTGCAACCGGAGCTGGTCACCAACCGCCCGCCCAACGCGGTGGAGACCACCGCCTACTTCATCGTCGGGGAGGCGTTGACCAACATCGCCAAGCACGCCAGGGCCTCCAGGGCCGAGGTCGCGGTATGGAGGGAGGACGACAAGGTCGTCGTGCAGGTGACCGATGACGGCTGTGGCGGGGCGGAGTTCCGCCCCGGCGGCGGACTCGCCGGGCTTGCCGACCGCGCCGCCACCATCGACGGCGTCGTGACGGTGGTCAGCCCGACCACCAGCAGCAACGGCAGCGGACCCGGGACCGTGCTGCGCGCTGATCTGCCCTGCACGTGGTGATCACCGCTACAGTTCCAGCATGCGGGTCGTGATCGCCGAAGACGCCGCCTTGCTGCGCGAGGGAGTCCAGCGGCTGCTTGCCGATGCCGGAATCGAGACCGTGGCCGCGGTGGACGACGGGGAGAAGTTCCTGGCCGCCGTGCAGCAACACCAGCCGGATCTGGCGGTGGTGGACGTGCGCATGCCACCGACGCACACCGACGAAGGTCTGCGCGCGGCGCTCAAGGCCCGCGAGCTGATTCCCGGCTTGCCGGTGCTGGTGCTTTCCCAGTACGTCGAGGAGCGCTATGCGGTGGAGCTGATCTCCGGTGGCACCGGGGGCGTGGGCTACCTGCTCAAGGAACGGGTGGCCGACGTGGAGGAATTCATCGACGCCGTCCGGCGCGTGGGCCGGGGCGGCACGGTGTTCGACCAGGAGGTGATCGCGCAGCTCATGACTCGTGGTCGCCGCAATCCCCTGGATCAGCTCACCCCGCGCGAACGCGACGTGCTGGAACTGATGGCGCAAGGGCTGTCGAACTCCGCCATCGCCACCAAACTGGTCGTCTCGCACGGCGCGGTGGAGAAGCACATCGGCAACATCTTCGCCAAGCTCGGGCTGGACGGCTCGAGCGACGAGCACCGCCGGGTGCGGGCCGTGCTCACCTACCTCGAGCGTCGTTGAGCAGCGCCTTCGGCGTCTCGTACAGCACCGCGCGGAGGAACTGCTCCCCCAGGCGCTCGTCTGCCGCGGCCCACTGGGCGATCGCCCGCAGCTGCGTCGCGTACGGGTAGGGAATGTTCGGGAAGTCCGTGCCCAGCGCGACTCGATGCGGAACGTCCGCCAGCCGCGCGACCCAGTCGGGCGGCAACGGCGAGAGCCGTTCGGCGAACGGCGTGCCCACCATCGTGGTGTCGAGATAGGTGTTCGGGAAGCGGTCGAGAAGGTCGAGCGCCGCGCCGAACTCCGGCATGCCTGCGTGCGCCAGCACAGCGGTCAGCCGCGGGTGCTCGGCGAGCACCTCGGCGAAGACGTCCAACCCCGTGAACTCACCACGGACCGGCCCATGGCCACAGTGCACGACGACCGGGATGCCTGCGTCGGTCAGCATGCCCCACACGGCCTCGAGTTGGGGATCACGCGGGTCGAAGGCACCGACCTGGACGTGCACCTTGACGCAGCGCACCCCGGCCCGCAGCGCCTGTTCGACATACTCGGCCGCGTCCGGCTCAGGGTAGACGGTCGCGGTCGGCACCGCGTCCGGCTCTCTCGCGGCGAACTCGCGCGCCCATTCGTTGAGCCACTTGGCCATGCCCGGCTTGTGCGGGTACACCAGGGGGGCGAACTGCTCGACGCCGAGCTTGCGCAGGATGTCCAGCCTGCGCTCCTCGGTCTCCCGGTACCACACCGGCCAGGCCGTGCCGTAGTGCCGCTCGGCGTCGTCGAAGAACGCCCACACCTTGCGCATGACCCGCTGCGGCAGGAAATGCACGTGGATGTCGACCAACCCGGGCAGCCCGAGATCGCGCACCCAGGTGGCGACCACCCCGTCTGAACCAGGCCCGAAACTCACCGTCGCCCGTACCGTCCCTTGGCCGCCCTGCCCAGCGCCCTGGCCACTTCGCGCCGGGCGTCCCGCTTGGCGAGGTCCTGCCGCTTGTCGTAGGCCCGCTTACCGCGTGCCAGCGCCAACTCCACCTTGACCTTGCCGTCGGAGAAGTACAGCGAGAGCGGCACCAGGGACAGGCCGCCCTCCTTGGTCTTGCCGATCAGCTTCTCGATCTCCCGCTTGTGCAGCAGCAGCTTGCGGTGGCGCCGCACCTCGTGGTTGGTCCAGGTGCCGTAGGTGTATTCCGGGATGTGCACGTTGCGCAGCCACACCTCGCCGTCGTCGACGGTGGCGAATGCGTCGGCCAACGACACCTTCCCGGCCCGCAGGCTCTTCACCTCGGTGCCGACCAGCACGATCCCCGCCTCGTAGGTGTCCAGGATCGAGTAGTTGTGCCGCGCCTTGCGGTTGGTCACGATGACCTTGCGACCACGTTCCTTCGGCATTGCTCCAGCCTAATGATGCGCGCGAGCCGTTAATGCCGGACGTACAGCCGCAGCGTCACGTAGCCGACCAGCGCGGAGATCACCATCGAGGTGACCACCAAGATCGGCGCCACCACCACCCCGGTGTAGAGCGCGTCGGGGAACCGCAGCAGGCCCTGCACCTGTTCCTCGAACGTGTCGGGCACGAACAACGGCGGGATGATCAACAGTGCGGCGATCGCGATCACCGCACCGATCAGCCCGGCGAACATCGCCTCGAGCAGGAACGGTAGCTGGGTGTACCAGCGCGTGGCGCCGACCAGCCGCATGATGCTGACCTCGGTACGCCTGGTGAACGCCGACACCTGGATCATGTTCGCGATCAGCAGCAGCGCGGCGATCAACAGCACCACCGAGATCACGAACGCGCCGTTGCGGAACAGGTTGAGGCCTTCCACCAGCCGGTCGACGTCCTCACCGCCGTCATGGATCTTGTCCACACCCGGCTGGTTCTGGAACTCCTGCACGATGGCCTGGGAGCGCTTCGGGTCGACCAGCCGCACGTCCAGCGACGCGGGCAGCGCGGTCGGCGAGAGCAGCTCGAGCATCTCCGGGTCCTCCCGGAACAGCTCCCTCGCCTTGGCCACCGCCTCCTTCTGACTGGTGAACACCACGTCGTCGACCGCGGGGTGCTCCTGCAACGCGCGCAACAGCGCGTCGCACTGCTGGTGCGCGGTGCACTGCTCGGCGTTGCGGCTGATGTCCTTGTTCAGGAAGACCCGCACCTCGAGGTCGTCGATGAAGTTCTGTTCGGTGCGGTTCACCGTCTCGCTGAACAGCAGCCCGGCGCCGAACATCATCAGCGAGATGGCCGTGGTGAGAATCATCGCGATGGTCATCGTGACGTTCCGGCGCAGGCCGGTGACGACCTCGCTGAAGACGAACTGGGCGCGCATCTGACGAACTGTCCTTGCGTCGGGGGTCAGGGGTTGTCGGTGGGCGGGGCTACAGGTCTACGCCGTACACGCCGCGGGCATCGTCTCGTACCACGCGACCGAGATCGAGTTCGACCACGCGACGGCGCATCGAGTCCACGATCGTCTGGTCGTGAGTGGCCATGACGACCGTGGTACCGGTGCGGTTGATCCGTTCCAGCAGCAGCATGATGTCCTGGCTGGTGTCCGGGTCCAGGTTCCCGGTCGGCTCGTCGGCCAGCAGCACCAACGGCCGGTTGACGAACGCGCGGGCGATGGCCACCCGCTGCTGCTCGCCACCGGACAGCTCGTTGGGCATGCGGTCCGCCTTGCCTTCCAACCCGACGAGCTCGAGCACCTCCGGCACCACCTTGCGGATGGTGTGCGCGGGCTTGCCGATGACCTCCAGCGCGAAGGCCACGTTCTCGAACACCGTCTTGTTGTTCAGCAGCCGGAAGTCCTGGAACACGCAGCCGATGGTCTGCCGCAGCCGGGGGACTCTGCGCCTGGCCAGTTTGACCACGTCGTAGTTGGAGACGAACACCCTGCCCTTGGTCGGCACTTCTTCGCGCAGCAGCAGCCGCAGGAAGGTGGACTTACCGGAACCGGACGGTCCGATGATGAAGACGAACTCGCCCTTGTCGATGTCCACGGAGACCGAATCCAGGGCAGGCCTGGACGAGGTCTTGTAGAGCTTGGTCACGTTCTCCAGCCGGATCACAACGTGGAAGCCTACGCCATCCGGGTGTTAAGGCGAGGTTGCCACCGCGTCCCCGGGTGTCGCGCTTCACGCCACCCCACCTTGGGGTGAACGAGCCCACAGCGTCGGCCCGCACGACGCCGAGGAGGGTCCGAAGATCCACACAGCGGGAGCGCGTGGGATGGCGGCCGGCGAAGGGGGCGAACGAGCGGAAGAGCCGGGCGCGAACCGTCAGCGGTCGCCGGGTGAGGCGAGCCGGGCGCGAGGCCGACAGCGGTCGGAGCGAGCAGGGCCTGGAAGGCCGAGTGTTACTCCGCGGCCGCTGCGCTCTTCTTGCGCCAGCGGATACCCGCTTCCAGGAAACCGTCCAGGTCGCCGTCCAGTACCGCCGCCGGATTGCCGACCTCGTGCTCGGTACGCAGGTCCTTGACCATCTGGTACGGGTGCAGCACGTACGAGCGCATCTGGTTGCCCCAGCTGGACCCGGAGTCCTTCAGCGCGTCGAGCTCCGCGCGCGCTTCCTCCTGGCGCCGTTGCAGCAACTTCGCCTGCAACACCTTCATGGCGGCGATCTTGTTCTGCAGCTGCGACTTCTCGTTCTGGCACGACACCACGATGCCGGTCGGCAAGTGGGTCAGCCGGACCGCCGAGTCGGTGGTGTTCACGCTCTGCCCGCCGGGGCCGGACGACCGGAACACGTCGACCCGGATGTCCTTCTCCGGGATCTCGATGTGGTCGACCTCCTCGACCTCGGGCAGCACCTCGACGTGCGCGAACGAGGTCTGCCGCCGGTTCTGGTTGTCGAACGGCGAGATGCGCACCAGCCGGTGCGTGCCCTGCTCGACCGACAACGTGCCGTAGACGTACGGCGCGGAGACCTTGAACGTGGCCGACTTGATGCCCGCCTCCTCGGCGTAGGAGACGTCGTACACCTCCGTCGGGTAGCTGTGCCGCTCCGACCAGCGCAGATACATGCGCATCAGCATCTCCGCCCAGTCGGCGGCATCCACTCCGCCCGCTTCGGCGCGGATCGTCACCACGGCGTTGCGGTCGTCGTACGGGCCGTCCAGCAGGGTGCGGATCTCCAGCCCGGCCACGTCCTTGGCCAGCTGGCGCAGCTCCTGCTCGGCCTCGGCCAGGCTGCCGGCATCGCCTTCGTCCTGCGCGAGCTCGTAGAGCACCTCGAGGTCGTCGAACCGCTGCCGCAGGTCGGTGACCTGACGCAGCTCGGCCTGCTTGCGGGACAACGCGCTGGTCACCTGCTGCGCCCGCTCCTGGTCGTCCCACAGCGTCGGGCTGGACGCCTCGCGCTCCAGGTCAGCCACCGCGGCCCGCAACGCGTCGAGGTCCATCACGGCCTCGACCTGGGTCAGCTTGCCCGCGATGTCCTTGAGCTCGGCTTCGAAGTCGATACCACTCACAACGCACCAGGTTACCGGGGCGGGTCGGAGCTGAGTGCGTCCACCAGCTTCAGCGCCGCGGTGGCGTGCGCCTGGGCGAACGCGGCCACCGCGCGCGCGGTCTCGTCGCCGGCCGTTCGTGCCGTCCTGGCCGCGGACCTGGCCTCGGCGAGGGCCTCCTGGTAGTGCAGGCGAATCTCCTCGATCAGCGCGGTCCGCTGCCGTTCGGTCAACCGGTCGGCGTTGATCAACCGCAGCAGCATGGTGCTGCGCACGTGATCCGCCCCGGAGGCGGACTTGAGCCACTGCTTGAACGCGCTGCGGCCGGCCGGGGTGATCACGTACTGCTGGCTGGCTCGCGCACCCCGCTTGCCCGGGCGCACCAGTCCCGCGTTGGCCAGCTGCGGTAGCTCCCGATAGACCTGGCTACGGGTGACGCTGAAGAAGGCGCCGTATCGCTTCCGGGCGGCCGCTACCAACTCGCCGCCCGTTGCCGGGCCGTCGTGCAGCAGTCCGAGCACGGCGGCGGAGGTGGCGTTCAGGTCGGTCACGAGATCACCGTGCCACCGGTCACCGGCTCTGTCCACACCACGAAAGTGCCTGGCAGTCCTCTCCGGGGGTCCACAGTGGAGGGACTCAGCGGTAGTCGGCGACCCACTCCTCGCTGCGCCGCCACAACTCCGCGGCCAACTCACGCGTCGCGTACTTGCTGGGCTCCTTCGCCGCGCAGTCGTCGTAGTAGCGACCGGTCTCCGTGGCCAACTCCGGCGCGGTGGCGCAGTACACCGAGGTCGCCGCGCCTTCCTCGGTCGAGCGCATGAACAGCTTGATGAGCGGCCGGATCGGCCACGGCACCCCACGCCACACGTCGGACGCGACCGCGCCCGGATGGACCGCGTAGGTGGTCACACCCGTGCCCTCGAGTCGCCTGGCCAGCTCCTGGGTGAACAACACGTTCGCCAGCTTCGACACCGCGTACTCGGGCAGACCGGTACGGCTGGCGGTCGGCTTGCGCACCGCCTCGAAGTCGATTCCACGGGCGTTGAAGTGCACCGTGCTCGCCACGGTGACCACGCGGGCGGGCGCGCTCTCGACGAGCTTGTCCCGCAGCAGCTCGGTCAACAAGAAGTGGCCGACGTGGTTGATGCCGAACGCCAGCTCGAATCCGCTCGCCGTGCTGCCTCGCCGGCCGCCGACGCCGGCGTTGTTGAGCAGGACGTGCAGCGGCTTGCGCTCGGCGAGGAACGTCTGCGCGCACTCCCGTACCGACTCGAGATCCCCCAGGTCGAGCTGGAGGTAGTGCGGCTTACGGCCGGTCGCCTCGGTGATCTCCTCGACGACCGGACGAGTTCGTTCCGCGGTCCGGCAGGCCAGGTAGAGCTCGGCGCCTTGTTCGGCGAGCTTCATCGCGGTCGCGCGGCCGATCCCGGTGTTGGCGCCGGTGATCAGCACGACGCGGCCGGTCATGTCGGTGCGGGAAACGCCGTCGGTCACGCCCACGTCACTCCTTGCTGTCCTAAGCTGGCGGACATCCAGCCTAGGCGGGACTCAAGGGGCACGGCGGCGATGACCACGGCGAGCGAACGCGAGCAGCAGATCGACGAGTGGGCGGCTCGCCTCGAACAGCGCCAGCGCGCGTACCGCGAGCTTGCCGCGGACATGACCACGGTGTCGGCGACGGGCGAATCGCCGCGCGGCATCGTCCGGGTCACCACCGATCATGCCGACCTGGTCACCGACATCCAGATCCGTGACGGGCACCGGCACGTCACCGGGCACGAGCTGGCGACGGAGATCATGACCGCGATGCGCCGCGCGCAAGCCAGTGTGCAAGAACAGGTGCTGGATCTGGTTCACGAGCACATGCCGGACGACCAGGAGGCGGCGGAGTCGGTGGCCGAGCAGTACCGCCGCCGGTTCGCCGCCGAGCGGGCGCCGGCGCGTACGGCCACCCGACCGGAGTCCGACGACGAAGGCTTCGGCAGCGTCTTCGAGGACTAGGCCGTCACAGCTCCTGCAGCATCTCCGACAGCAGCTGCCGCGTCCGGCGCGGGTCGAGCGCCTGCACCGACACCCGGTCCATCACCGCGAGGTAGCGCTCGAGGTCCTGCCGCTTGTCCAGGTACAGCGCGCTGGTCAGCTGCTCGAGATACACCACGTCCGGCAGCTCGGACTCGGGGAACCGCAGAATCGAGAACGGCCCACCGGAGGCCGCGTGCCCGCCGACCGAGAACGGCAGCACCTGCACCGTCACGTTGGACCGCTTGGATATTTCCAGCAGGTGCTCGATCTGTCCGCGCTGCACCGCGACGCCACCGATCGGCCTGCGCAGCACGGCCTCGTCGATCACTGCCCACAAGTTCGTCGGGTCGTCCTTCCGGTCCAGGATCTGCTGCCTGCGCATGCGCAGCGCGAGGCGCTCCTCGACCTCTTCGGCGTCCTCGTTGGCGTACTCCAACCGGATCACCGCGCGGGCGTACTCCGGCGTCTGCAGCAGTCCGGGCACGAACTGCGCCTCGTAACATCGAATGATCTTGGCGGCCTGCTCGAGCCCGATGTAGGTCTCGAACCACGACGGCAGCCACTCGTCGTAACGATGCCACCAGCCGCGCTCGTTGGCCCGCTTGGCCAGCTCGAGGAAGGCCTCCTGCTGCTGCGGGTCGGTGACCCCGTACAACTCCAGCAGGTCGCGGACGTCGCGCTGCTTGAACCCGACGCGGCCACACTCCAGCCTGCTGATCTTGGAGTGCGAGCCGCGAATGGCCTCGCCTGCTTCCTCGCGGGAGATGCCCGCGGCTTCCCGCAACCTCCGCAGCTGCCCGCCGAGCGCGATGCGCAGGACGGTGGGGCCACCGCCCGCAGCCGCCAGTGACACCGGTTCGGCACCACGTGCTTCGCTGTGATCGTCCGGTTGGGCGAGAATCATGAACACGACCCCTTATCCAGATCGCACACAGTGTGCCATGATCCCCCGCTTACCCGGCAACCCACACCGAATGGTGCTGAACTCGGGTCACACAATCAGGTCGTCGAACTCCCCGTCCTTCACGCCCTGGATGAACGCGGCAATCTCCGCCTTCGTGTAGAACAACACCGGCCCGTCCTGGTGGCGCGAATTGCGCACGGCGATCTCGCCTTCGCTCGTCGGGGCCACTTCCACACAGTTCCCGCTCGGGTTGCTGCGCGAGCTCTTCCGCCAGGCCAGGCCGTCCACTGCGGCACGGTTCGATTGCTCCGGCATGGTCAACTCCTTCCCACCGACATGCCATTGCGGATGCACTTGCATTTGTAGTTGATCTTGCGAGCGTAACAGTCCACAATGGCAGCCTCGAAGAAGAATCCTCTTCTCGACTAAGGTCATCACCGCATCGGACGCAGCCGCAGTTCGGGGGACGACGGCGCAGATGACGACGCAACAACATGCGGACACTCCGATCCCGTTCGACCGGCCGACGGCCGCGCGCGCCTACGGCTGGCTGTTGGGGAGCAAGGACAACTTTGCCATCGACCGGGAGTTCGCACTCAAAACGCTGGAGGCCTTCCCGGAGGCGTTGGACGTCGCCCGCCAGAACCGGCAGTTCCTCTACCGCGCGGTGCGCTTCCTGACCGAGGAGGCCGGCATCGAACAGTTCATCGACCTCGGTTGCGGGCTGCCGACGAACCAGAACGTGCACCAGGTCGCGCAACGGTTCAACCCGCGGGCCCGCGTCGTCTACGTGGACAACGACCCGATCGTGCTGGCACACGGCCGCGCCCTGCTGGCGGACAACGACGCCACCACGGTCATCACCGCCGATTTCCGCGAGCCCGAGGCGGTGCTGGAGCATCCGGACACCAAGCGCCTGATCGACTTCTCCCGGCCGGTGGCCATCCTGTTCCTGTCCATCGGCCACCACCTCAAGGACGTCGACGACGTAGGCAAGGGCGCTCACTACGCGCTGCGACACATCATCGACGACCTCGCGGTGTCCGGCAGCTACCTGGCGGTGACCCAGGTCGCGTCGGACGACCCGGCCGTCGGCGCGAAGATGAGTGAGTCGTTCAACGCGGCAGGCATCCCGTGGCAGACCCGCACGCCCGCCGAGTTCGCCAAGCTGATGGAAGGACTCGAACCGGTGGAGCCGGGCCTGGTGAACATCAGGGACTGGCGCCCGGATCCGAATCAGCCGCCGCTCGACCCGGTGCCGCCGCAGCTGGAGCCGTATGAGGGCGCCGCGAAGCGGAACCTGCAGATTTACGAGTACGGCGGTGTCCTGCGCAAGCCGTAGTTGACTGACGACGCGGCAGGCTGCTGCGAACAGTCGTTCACATAGGCTGCTACTGTGTGGCCTTATGGCGACGCATTCGGTGACCATCGACGCAGGTGACGTCCGGCTCGCGGCCGATGCGTTCGGCGACCCACAACACCCACCGGTGGTCCTGCTGCACGGCGGCGGGCAAACCCGGCACTCCTGGCGCGAAACCGGCAGGCAACTCAGCGCGGCAGGCTGGCACGTGCTGGCGGTCGATCTGCGCGGGCACGGGGAGAGCGAGTGGTCGCCCGACGGCGTCTACAACCTGGACCGCTTCGCCGCGGACGTGTCGGCGATCGTCGATCACGTCGGCAGGCAACCGGTGCTGGTGGGCGCGTCACTGGGTGGACTGTCCGCGCTGGCGGCGCTGGGCGACTGGCCGGAGCTGGCACTCGGCCTGGTTCTGGTGGACGTCTCGCCGTTCCTGCAACCGGAAGGGACGACCCGGATCCGGGAGTTCATGACCGCCAATCCCGACGGGTTCGCCTCGCTGGAGGAGGTCGCGGACGCCATCGCGCGCTACCTTCCGCACCGCCCGCGGCCACGCAAACTGGACGGACTCCGGAAGAACCTGCGCCAGGTCGACGGGCGCTATTACTGGCACTGGGATCCGCGTTTCTTGGCCGGCCCGGACGACTGGCCGGTGCAACGGGACACCTTGCACGACCCGGCCAGGCTCGGCGCGGCGGCTCGCACCCTGCGCGTTCCGACGCTGCTGATCAGGGGCGGCCAGTCCGATGTGTTGAGCATGGACGACGCGCGGCACTTCCTGCGCCTGGTGCCGCACGCCGAGTTCTGCAACATCGACGACGCGCACCACATGGTGGCGGGAGACGACAACAGTACGTTCGACGCGGCCATGATCGACTTCCTGGAGCGGCGGATCCGCTCGCGGTTGGCCTTGATCGAACCCAAGTCCGGGTGAGCGAGCACCGCGGGAAGTTCGTCACGTCACGGCCTGACGACGGCCTCGGCGGCCGGCCGACGAGAATCAAGGACGACGACCCGGCACCGAGCACGTCGGAACCGACGAGCACCGCGCTCCGCTTCTGAGTAGCGGTCACCGCCGCCTGTTTCACCCGCCCGGCGCAACCAGCGAGCGAAGCTTGCCCGTTTCGTCCCGCATGCTCGGGCCAGCTGGGCAGTCTTGTGGGTGAACCGTGCGACCGCGATTGCCCCGCGCGCGCGGAATTTCTAGCGTCCCTGGCAATTTCTCAGCGTGCCTTCCACCCCGCGACCAGCGGGATGGATTCGAAAACGAAGGGACACCCATGCGTTTTCCCCACGGGTCCGGCCGCAGGCGGTGGCGGTCACCCCTTGCCCTGATCATCGGTTTCGCCGCCACGGCCACCGTGCTCACCGGGCCGATCAGCTCGGCAAGCGCGCCGCCGGTCTACCAGGACAGCAGCAAACCGATCGCAGCCAGGGTCGCCGACCTGCTCGGCCGGATGAACACCGAGGAGAAGGCGGGTCAGCTGCAGCAGATCGCGGTCGCCCGGATGCAGGGCGACTGCCAGTGGAGCGGCGGCGAGCTGAACACCGAGTGCATGAAGGAGGTTCTCGCCGACCAGCACGCCGGTTCCGTCCTGTCCGGTGGCGGCATGGCGCCCGCGAAGAACACGCCCAAGGAGTGGGCGAAGCTGACCAACGCGATCCAGCGCTACGCCATCAAGAACTCGCGGCTGGGCATCCCGATCATCTACGGCGTCGACGCGGTGCACGGTCACAACAACGTGCTCGGCGCGACCATGTTCCAGCAGCAGATCGGCCTCGGGGCGACATGGAACCCGAAGCTGGTCGGTGACGTCGCCCGCGCCACGCAGCGCGCAACTGCTGCGACGGGCACGGTGTGGAACTTCTCCCCCGTCGCCGACATCGCCCGGGATCACCGCTGGGGCCGCTACTACGAGACGTACTCGGAGGACCCGCTGCTGGCCGGCGACCTGGCCGCGAGCACGGTCAAGGGCACCGAGGACGGCACGAGCGGCCGCCAGGTCGCCGCGACGGTGAAGCACTTCGCCGGCTACTCGCAGCCGCTCAACGGCCACGACCGCGTCCCGGGCGACATGTCGCTGCGCTACCTGCAGGACACCATCCTGCCTGCCTACAAGAAGGCGGTCGACGCGGGCGCCGACACCGTCATGGTCAACTCCGGCGCGATCAACGGCGTCCCGGCGCACACCTCGAAGTACCTGCTCATCGACGTGCTGCGCAAGCAGTGGGGCTTCGACGGTGTGGTGATCAGCGACTGGGACGACGTGGAGTACCTGGTCACCAAGTACCGGGCCGCCGCCGACTACACCGAGGCGGTCGCCAAGGTGATCAACGCCGGGGTCGACGTCGCGATGCTCCCGCCGGACGACCGGGAGTTCCACCCGGCCCTGATGTCCGCGATCAAGAAGGGGCTGATCTCGCGCAAGCGGTTGAACGAGGCGGCGGGCCGCGTGCTGGCGCTGAAGTTCAAGCTCGGCCTGTTCGACGACCCCTACGTCGACCCGGCCAAGGCGGACAAGATCGTCCTCGGCGCGGACAAGAAGCTGGCCCGCAAGGCCGCTGCCGAGTCCGCCGTACTGCTGCGCAACGAGAACAACGCACTGCCGCTGACCAGCTCCGACCGCAAGATCGTGGTGACCGGCCCCAGCGCGAACAACCTGCCCAACCAGCTGGGCGGCTGGTCCATCGGCTGGCAGGGCGTGCCCGAAGGTGTCGAGGTTCCGGGTACGACGGTGGCGCAGGGCCTGAAGAAGAACGCCCCGGCGGGCACCAAGGTCGACTACGTCGCCGATCCGGACAAGGCCGTCCAGCAGGCCAAGGGCGCCGACGCGGTGGTCGTGGTGGTCGGCGAGAAGCCGGGCGCGGAGGGCGAGTCCGACGCTCCACGTCCCGCGCTGGCCGCCGACCAGCAGAAGTTGGTGCAGCGGCTGAAGGCCACCGGGACTCCGGTGATCGAGGTCGTGCTGGCCGGGCGTCCGCTGGTGCTCGGCAAGGCGGCCGACCCGGACGCGCTGCTGATGGGCTGGTTGCCGGGCACCGAGGGCGGGCATGCGATCGCCGACGTGCTGTTCGGCAAGGTCAACCCGAGCGGCAGGCTGCCGGTGTCGTGGCCGAAGTCGCTGGGCAACGACCCGCTGCACTACCAGCAGCTGCCCGGCCCGAACTCCGGTCCGGAGTCCAGTTACCACGTCGCCTACCCGTTCGGCGCCGGTCTGTCGTACACCACGTTCGAAACCGGCCGGCCGAAGCTGAGCGACACCGTGGTGGGGCCGAAGCGCACGTTGACCGTCACCGTGCCGGTGAGCAACACCGGTAAGCGCGACGGCGTGCTGGTGGTTCCGGTGTACGCGGCTCGGCCGTCCAGCGACGTGCTGTTCCCGGACAAGCAGCTGGTCGGCTACACCCGGGTGGCGCTGAAGGCGGGCCAGAGCAAGCAGGTCGAGGTCGAGGTCCCGGTTTCTCGCCTGGCGGTGACCTCCGGTGACATCACCGGCCAGGGCCCGAAGAAGGTGGCCCCTGGCGCCTATCAGATCGTGGTCGGCGAGAAGAAGGCCGACTTCACGGTGCGGTAGGACCGCTCGACCGATGCCAGCGGCCCGCCGAGAAACACCTCGGCGGGCCGCTCGCTGTCCGGGGTGCCGCGGAATTGCTGCGCGCGGAGCCGGGAACCTCCCGACTCAGGCCTGGACGACCCGTGGCCCTGCCGCCTCGATCTCGGCGGCTGCTCCGTCGTCGATGCCGCTGTCGGTGATGAACGTGTCCACCTGGCTCAGTTCGCCGAACCGGGCGAAGTGGTCGTTGCCGACCTTGGTGTGGTCGGCCAGCAGCACCACCCGGCGCGCGGCCGTGATGGCCGCTCGCTTCACCATCGCCTCCGCAGTGTCCGGCGTGGTCAACCCGCGCTCCACCGACAGCCCGTTGGTGGCGATGAACGCCACGTCGACGAACGTCTCCTGCAGCGCGTGCAGCGCCCAGCTGTCCACCATCGCCATGGTCCGGCCCCGCAGCCGGCCACCGACCAACATCAACGTCAGGTTCCGGCGCGTGCTCAACGTCGAGGCGATGATCAGCGAGTGGGTGACCACGGTCAGCTCGCGGTCCGCGGGCAGGATGTTGGCCAGCCGCGCGGTGGTCGTGCCTGCGTCGAGCAGGATCGCTCCCCCCGGCGGGACCTCGGCGAGCGCCGCTTTGGCGATGCGCTCCTTCTCCTCGGTCATCACGGTGTCCTTGGCCGCCACCGCGGGCTCGAACCCCAGCCGCTCGACCGGGATGGCGCCACCGTGCACGCGGCGCACCAGGCCATGGCGCTCCAACGCGGTCAGATCCCGGCGGACGGTCTCGGTCGTCACGTCGAACTCCTGCGCCAGGGCGGTCACGTCGACTCTGCCTTGGCTGCGCGCCCGCTCGAGGATCAGCTGTTGTCGTTCCTCGGCATACATGCAGCACCACCTGTGATTACGCGTGAGGTTTTGTGAGTTTACGTGGGGTTACTGAACCGTTCAACCGCGACATGCCGGGTACAGGGAGACGGCCTGCCGCCGACAAACAGTGCCCTACCTGGGATTTCAAAGCGAAGCAAGCTAATCCAACATAAAACTATGGAAAAACCTTGTAAACACAGATTTCCGGTGCTACGGTCGGTCCACCCACGAACCGCGAGACCGGAGGAGGCAGCGTGGGAGAAGGGGCAGCGGTTCGGTCGCGACGCGGTCCGGGTCGGGCGGAAGGCACGATCCTGACGGTCACCCTGAACCCGAGCGTCGACCGCACGGTCGAGGTCGCCAGCCTCAAGCGCGGCGCGCTGATCCGCGCGACCGGAGGTCACGTCGAAGCGGGCGGCAAGGGCATCAACGTCACCAGGGCGCTGTCGGCGCACCGCATCTCGTCGTGCGCGGTGGTCGCGGTCGGCGGCGCCGAGGGCCAGCACCTGGCCGCCATGCTGGAGGCGGACGACGTCCGCTCGGTGCTGATCTCGGTCGCCCACCCCACCCGGTCGAACATCAGCGTCGTCGAGCCGGACGGCACGCTCACCAAGATCAACGAACGTGGCGCGGCGTTGAGCGCCGACGAGCTCGCGCAGATCCAAGACGGCGTCATCAGCCAGCTCTCCAGCGCGGGCTGGGTGGTCGTCGCCGGGAGCGTGCCGGAAGGCGTGCCCCACGAGTACTACGGCTCACTGGTGCGCCAACTGCGCGCACACGACGTGAAGATCGCGGTCGACACCAGTGGCCCCGCGCTGTCCGCCGCCATCGCCGAAGGCCCGGACCTGATCAAGCCGAACCGATCCGAGCTGCAGGAGGCGACCGGTCGCGAGGTGCTCACCCTCGGCGACGCGGTGGCGGCGGCGCGGATGTTGCAGGACGCGGGCGCGGGCTCGGTACTGGCGAGCCTAGGCCCGGACGGCGCCGTCCTGGTCGAGCCGGGCGGCGCGGCGTGGCACGGCGAAGCAAAAGCGGTGCCGCGCAGTTCGGTCGGCGCCGGTGACGCGATGCTCGCCGGGTTCCTGGCAGGCGGCGGCACCGGGCCGCAGGCGCTGACCGAAGCACTGGCGTGGGCCGCCGCGGCCGTGTCGCTGCCCGGCACCCGCATGCCCACACCGGACGACGTCACCACCGACGTGGTGACCATCCACCCCTCGATCGCGGCCGACCGGCTCCTGGTCGACCACAACTAACTGCTCGCCCACCCACCGCAGGAGACACCATGACTCGAGCAGATGAGGCGACGTCGCCGACACCGGCCGATCAGCCGGCGGAAAGCAGAATGTCCCGCGCCAAGACCGCGATCCAACGGTTCGGCGGCAACCTGGCCGGCATGGTCATGCCGAACATCGGCGCGTTCATCGCATGGGGCCTGATCACCGCGTTGTTCATCCCGACCGGGTGGTGGCCGAACGAGACGCTGGCCCAGCTGGTCGACCCGATGATCAAGTTCCTGCTCCCGGTGTTGATCGGCTACACCGGCGGCAAGCTGGTGCACGACCAGCGCGGCGCCGTGGTCGGCGCGGTGGCCACCGTGGGTGTCGCGGTCGGCAGCGATGTGCCGATGTTCCTCGGCGCGATGATCGTCGGCCCGCTCGGTGGCTGGCTGATCAAGCTGTTCGACACCAAGATCGGGCATCGCGCCTCGTCGTCGTTCCGGATGCTGGTGGACAACTTCAGCGCGGGCATCATCGGCGGGTTGCTGGCCGTGGCGGGCATGCTGGCGATCGGCCCGGTCGTCCGCACGCTGACCGGATGGCTGGGCGACGGCGTGCAGTTCCTGGTGGACAACGCCCTGCTGCCGTTGGCGTCGCTGATCATCGAGCCCGCCAAGGTGTTGTTCCTCAACAACGCCATCAACCACGGCGTGCTCAGCCAGCTCGGCGTCTCCGAGTCGGCCCAGACCGGCAAGTCCATCTACTTTTTGATGGAGACCAACCCCGGTCCCGGCCTGGGCATCCTGATCGCCTGCCTGCTGTTCGGGCCGCGGATGATGCGCGCATCGGCCCCCGGCGCGATGATCATCCACTTCTTCGGCGGCATCCACGAGATCTACTTCCCGTACGTGCTCGCCCGGCCGCGGCTGATCCTGGCGGCGATCGCCGGTGGCGCGTCCGGCGTGCTCACGTTCTTCCTGTTCGAAGCGGGCACCACGGCCACCCCGGCCCCCGGCAGCATCATCGCGCTCATGGCGGTGACGCCGAAGGGTGGACACCTCGGCGTGCTGGCGGGCGTGGCGGTGGCAACGCTGGTGTCGTTCCTCGTGGCGTCGCTACTGCTGGGCTTCGGCCGCGCGGAGAAGGCTCGGGAATTGCAGGAACAGGTCGCGGCCGGCGGACCGGTCGACGACAAGCGCTGAGGAGAAGGACGGAACGCAGATGAGCACTTTGGACGCTTCCACGATCAAGAAGGTCATCGTCGCGTGCGACGCCGGGATGGGCAGCAGCGTCATGCTGGCCGGCCAGCTGTCGTCGGCACTGGCGCCGTACTCGGTGAAGGTGCAGCACGCGCCGGTGAACCAGATCCCGGACGACGCCGACGTGGTGCTGTGCCAGCAGGGTCTGGTCGCCCGCGCCAAGGCGGTCAAGCCGGACAAGCCGGTGCTGGGCTTCACGATGTTCCTCGGCGACCCGGTGTTCGACAAGCTGCAGAAGGCGATCCGGGACGGCGGTGACCTTGAGTACTGACACGCTGTCCGCGGAAGCCATCCGGCTCGGCGCGACCGCGAAAGACCGGGCCGAGGCGATCGAGCAGTGCGGACGCCTGCTGGTCGACCTCGGCGCGGTGGAGGAGCCGTACGTCGCCGCGATGCACGAGCGGGAGAAGGCCGTGTCCACGTTCGTCGGCGAAGGGGTGGCCATCCCGCACGGCACGAACGAGGCGCGGCAGTACGTCAAGCGAACCCAGCTCGCGGTCGTCCAGTACCCCGACGGTATCGACTGGGGCGCCGGGACGGTGCACCTGTGCGTGGCGATCGCGGCCTCGGGTGAAGAACACGTCGAGGTGCTGGCGGCGCTGTCGAAGGTGTTGATGGACGAACAGAAGGCGGCCGCGCTGCGGACCGCCACCGACGCGGCGACGGTCCTGTCGCTGTTGGGCAACGATCAGCAGGAGGCACACGCATGAAGGTCGCCCGGTTCTACGCGCCAGGCGAGATCAAGCTGGAGGACGCACCCGAGCCGAGCCCCGGCCCGGGCGAGGTGAAGCTGCGCGTGCGCAACTGCTCGACGTGCGGTACCGACGTGAAGATCTCCCGGCACGGCCACCACCACATCGTGCCGCCGCGCGTCATCGGCCACGAGATCGCAGGCGAGATCGTGGAGCTCGGTGAGGGCGTCACCGGATGGTCGGTCGGCGACGGTGTGCAGGTGATCGCGGCCATCCCGTGTGGCGAGTGCGTCGAGTGCCGGGCGGGCTGGTTGACCATCTGCCCGAACCAGGAGTCGATGGGCTACCACTACGACGGTGGTTTCGCCGAGTACATGATCGTGCCGCGCAAGGTGCTGAAGGTCGACGGGTTGAACCGCATCCCGGAGGGCCTGTCGTTCGCCGAGGCGTCGGTGGCCGAGCCACTGGCCTGCGTGCTCAACGGGCAGGAGCTGGCCGGTGTCGGTGCGGGCGACACGGTCGTGGTGGTCGGCGCCGGCCCGATCGGCTGCCTGCACGTCCGCCTGGCCCGTTCCCGCGGCGCCAAGCACGTGACGCTGGTGGAGCTGAACGCCGAGCGGCTGAAGGTGGCCGCCGACCTGGTGCAGCCGGACGCGGCCATCTGTCCGGCGGAGGTCGACCCGATCGACGAGGTGCTCAAGCTGACCGACGGCCGCGGGGCCAGCGTGGTGATCACCGCCGCGGCGTCCGGCAAGGCGCAGGAGGACGCGCTGAAGATGGTCGCCCGGCGCGGCCGGATCAGCTTCTTCGGCGGCCTGCCGAAGGACAACCCGATCATCGCGTGCGACTCGAACCTGGTGCACTACCGCGAGCTGACCATCGTCGGCGCGAACGGCTCCAGCCCGGCGCACAACAAGCGAGCGCTCGAGCTGATCGCCCGCGGCGAGGTGCCGGTGGCCGACCTGATCACCCACCGGCTGCCGCTGGACCGCGTGCTCGAGGCGATCGAGACCGTGGCCGACGGCAAGGCGATCAAGGTGACCGTCGAGCCGTGACGGCGAGTCCGGCACAGCGACACAGGGGAAAGAAGGGATAGACGATGGCCGGCAACACGTTCCAGCTCGAGGTCACGGTCGGCTCCCGGGTCGGCCTGCACGCCCGCCCGGCGGCGGCCGTCGCGGGCGCGGCAGCCGAGGCCGCCCAGCGCGGCGTCGGTATCCGCATCGCCAAGCCGGGCGCCGACCCGGTCGACGCGGCCAGCATCCTCGGCCTGATGAGCCTGGGCGCCAAGCACGGCGACCAGGTGGTGTTGAGCACCGACGCCGACGACGCGGAGCAGGCCGAACGCGAGGTGCGGCAGCTCGCCGAGCTGGTCGCGCGCGACCTGGACGCCCCCGACGCCGAGACCGCCGCGAAGCAGGAGCCCGCGCAGCCGTGACCGCAACGGAGCCAAGGGTGTTGACCGGCCTGGCGGCCAGCCCCGGTCTCGCGGTGGGCCCGGCACGTCGGATGGTGCCGCCGCCGGAACTGCCCGCGACCGAACCGGCCGTCGACGACGCCGCGGCCGAGCTGGAGCGGGCGACGAAGGCGCTGGACGAGGTCGCGGAGTCGCTGGAGGCCACGGCCGCGCAAGCCTCCGGGGAAGCCGCTGGGGTGCTGGCCGCGCAGGCGATGATGGCGCGGGACCCGAGCCTGCGTGCCTCGGTGCAGCGTGCCGTCGACGCGGGCCGGGCCGCGCCGTGGGCGGTGCGGATCGCGGTCGGCGAAGCCCAGGAGATGATGCGGGCCGCGGGCGGCTACCTGGCCGAGCGGGCCAGCGACCTGGAGGACCTGGCGAACCGGACGATCGCCAAGCTGCTCGGCGTCGCCATGCCAGGGCTGCCGCAGCCGGAGGACCCGGACGAGGCCTACGTGTTGTTCGCCGGCGACCTGGCTCCGGCGGACACCGCGACGCTGCCGGTCGACAAGGTGCTGGCCATCGTGACCGAACGCGGTGGGCCGACCGGGCACAGCGCGATCATCGCGCGGGCCGCGGGTATCCCCGCCGTAGTCAGCTGCCCCGGAGCAGCCGATGTCGCCGACGGTGAAACGGTGATCGTGCGTGTGCAGGTCGGCGAGACGGCCGAGGTCGTCCGGCATCCGTCGGAGGACGAGGTGCAGGCCGCCGAGCAGCAACGCGCCGACCTGGCCGCCCGGCTGGCGGACAGCAGTGGACCGGGTAGCACCGCGGACGGCCACCGCGTGCAGCTGCTGGCCAACGTCGGGTCGGTCGACAACCTGGAGGCCATCTCCGGCGACTCGGACGCCGAGGGTGTCGGGTTGTTCCGCACCGAGGTGTTGTTCCTCGACCGGGCCGCCGCGCCGACCGTCGACGAGCAGCGCGACGCCTACCGCAAGCTGTTGGCGGCGCTGCCCGGGCGGGACGTGGTGATCCGCACGCTGGACGCCGGTTCGGACAAGCCGCTGGCGTTCGTGCAGCTGGGTGATGAGCCGAACCCGGCGCTGGGTGTGCGGGGTTACCGCACCGCGTCGGTGCAGCCGCAGCTGTTGACCGACCAGCTCACGGCGATCGCGTCGGCGGCCGCGGAGACCGCGGCGAACGTGCGGGTCATGGCGCCGATGATCTCCACGCCGGAGGAGGCCGCGGCGTTCGTCGAGCAGGCGCGTAGCCATGGTCTGCCCAGTGTCGGCGTGATGATCGAGGTGCCCGCGGCGGCGCTGCGGATCGACGAGATCGCCGACGTGGTGGACTTCGTCAGCATCGGCACCAACGACCTGGCGCAGTACACGTTCGCCGCCGACCGCCAGCTCGGCGACGTGGCGCACCTGCTCGACCCGTGGCAGCCCGGATTGCTGCAGCTCATCGCCCGCGTGGCGGAAGCGCTGCGCAGGCGGGACAAGCCGGTCAGCCTGTGTGGCGAGGCGGCGGCCGACCCGTTGCTGGCGCCGGTGCTCGCCGGGTTCGGGTTCACCAGCCTGTCGATGGCGCCGACCGCGATCCCCGCGGTGCGGGCCGCGCTGCGCGAACTCACTCTCGAGCAGTGCCGGGAGCGAGCCGAACGGGTGCTGGCGGCGTCATCGCCCGCCGAAGCCCGGGCGGCTGCGAAGTCCTGACGGTCCGCCGCACGGGCAGGTCGACCGTCGCGGCGTCTGCCGGTCTGCGCGCAGCGTATCGGCGGTTACCACGCCCTCCTGCTTCGCGCGGGCCGATCGCACACTGCGTAGGCCCCAGATTCGCACCAGCCCGGAAACGCGTGTGCCGACGGTGACCGCATCGCGCAGGCCGGCGGCCGTCGCACCGCGGCGCGCACCACGTCGCCGCTACAGCACCCCGGCCCGCATCGCATACGCCACGGCGTGCGTGCGGTTGCGCAGGTTCAGCCGCTCCAGCAGGCCGTGCACGATGTTCTTCACCGTGCGCTCGGAGTAGCACAGTTTGGCGGCGATCTCGGCGGTGTCGCAGCCTTCGGCGAGCAACCGCAGCAGCGCCCGCTCGCGCGGCGTCAGCTGGGGCGCGTTCTCCCCGCCAGGCTGCAGCAGACCGCGCGAAACCCGGTCGAGCTGTTCGACCAGCCGCACCGTTTCCTCTTCGGGAGGCAACGGACCGGCCGCGGCGGTGCGCACGGCCTGCCGCAGTTCTTCCCCGGTCAGCCCGGCGGCGGGCAGCACCGTGAACACCCGGTAGCGCACCGCCGACGGCACATCGAGGCCCTCCAGGTCGTTGAGCACCAGCACGGTGCGGGCCTTGCCGAACTGGGCGATCTTGGCGAGCATCTCGTTGGTCTTGGTGTCCACCCGCTCGGCGACCACCACCGCGACATCGGCCTCGGCGAGCCGCAACGGCGGCACGACGACCAGCTCGGGATCGGTCTTGTTCGCCTTACCACCGGACACGAGGTGGATGACGCCTCGCTGCCGCCACGGGTCAGCGGCACACACCGTCAGGGCCAGACGCTTCATGATTCCTCCGCGGGAGCCGTCCGGTCGGTCTCGACCCCAGCTTCCGCGAACGACCTTCATGAAATCTGTTCGCGTCTTCACGTGGTCATGAAGGGTCCGGTCAGTCCGTCGAGTTTCGCCTGCTCAAGCAGCTCCAATGAGGCCCGGAGATGGTCGAGACAGGCGGGCATGTCGTCCCGTTCCAACGCGCGCAGCGCTTCCTCGCCGCGAGTGAGCCCGGCCAGGACGTCCAGATAACGCTCCCCCGCCTGCGCGTCCCGCTGCTGATCCACCGACAGCTGCAGCAGTTCGATCTGCCTGGCGAGCCGATCGGCCAGCAGGCGATGTGGGCTGAGGCCTCGCGGCGAAGCGGTCATCGCCAACTCCTTCCCGCCCGTGCCTACCCAAGACGACCACTATGACGCCGCGCCCGCCGAGCGGGATGCGCGCGGCGGCAAGCGAAAATCGTCGGTACCGCAGCCGTGCCCGAAAGGACCTTTCTGCGCACGCGCGCACGCGCGCGAGAGGTCGCCGGGCGGGTGCTGTGGCAAAATTCGCTCTCGGCACGCCGCGGGAGAGAGGCTCGTCGATGAGTTCACACCTCCGCTCCAGCCGCTTGGCGGCCGTGCTGACCGTCGTGCTGCTGTTGTCCAGCGGGTGTTTCGGCGGCTCGGGCACCATTCGCCTCACCCTCGCGACGTTCGGCGAGTTCGGCTACCGCGAGCTGGTCCGGACGTTCGAGCGGGACCACCCCGGCATCACCGTCGTCACCCGCGTCACCGACTTCGACAGCCACCACAAGGCGCTGGCCACCGCACTGGGCACCGGTCGCGGAGCGCCGGACGTGGTGGCGATCGAGGAGCAGTACCTGCCGCGCATGCGGCAGTCCGCCGACAAGTTCGTCGACCTGCGCACCTACGGCGCCGACAAGCTCAGCGACCGCTGGGTGGACTGGAAATGGTCGGCCGGCCTCGCCGGTGAGAAAGTCATCGGACTCGGCACGGACATGGGCGGGCTGGCCATGTGCTACCGGCGGGACCTGTTCGCCGCCGCCGGCCTGCCCACCGAGCGGGACGCGGTCTCCCGGCAGTGGCGGACCTGGCGCGACTACGCCGACGTGGCCGAGCGGTTCGCGGCCACGGCAGGCGAGGACGTGCACTTCACCGACTCCGCGGCCAACGTGTTCCAGTCGATGGTCAGCCAGCTGGATCGCAACTACTTCGCCGCCGACGGCTCCTACATCGCCGCGAAGAACGCCCCGCTGAAGGATGCCTTCACCATCGCAGGCGAGCTGGGCGCGAACGGGTTCACCGCGGGCGTGCAGCCGTTCACCCAGGAATGGAGCGCGGCGATCCGGTCCGGTTCGGTGGCCACGGTGGCCTGCCCGTCGTGGATGCTCGCGCTGATCCGCAACGCGGCCGGCCCCGAAGGCGAAGGCAAGTGGGACATCGCTGCGGTGCCCGGCGGCAGCGGTAACCGCGGCGGCTCCTACCTGGCGATACCGGCGCAGACCGAGCACGCGCGCGCCGCGTACCAGCTGGCGGAGTGGCTGACCGCGCCGGAGCAACAGCGGCGTACGTTCCTCACCACCGGGATCCTGCCCAGCTGCCCCGCGGTGTACCGCGACCCGAAGATCCAATCCCGTCGCGACCGGTACTTCTCCAACGCCCCGGTCGGCAAGATCTACGCCGCGGCGGCGGACGCGCTGCGTCCCACGTTCCGCGGGGTCGACGATGCCAGGGTGCGACCCCGGTTCGATGCGGCGCTCGGCCGGATCGAGGAAGGTGCGCTGAGCGTGCCCGAAGCCTTCGCCGAAGCCGTGCAGCGCGGCCGGGACGCGTTGGGAGGAGGTTGAACTGACCACGCGAACGGCGAAGTACGCGTCCCGCGGCCAGCGCGCCGCCGGCTATCTGCTCCTGGCGCCGTTCTTCGCCGTGTTCGTGGTCTTCGGTCTCCTGCCGCTGCTCTACACCGCGTGGGTCTCGCTGCACGACTGGGACCTCATCGACGGCCCGCGCGCCTTCACCGGCGTGGACAACTACGCGCAGCTGTTGTCCGACTGGCGCTTCTACAACGCGTTGGGCAACACGGTGAGCATCTTCCTGTTGTCCACCGTGGTGCAGTTGCTGGCCGCGCTCGGGCTCGCCGCGCTGCTCAACCGCCCGTTGCGGGCGAGTTCGTGGTGGCGGGCGGGTGTGCTGCTGCCGAACGTCGTCTCCGTGGTCGCGGTGGCGCTGGTGTTCGGTCAGCTGTTCGGCGACACCTCCGGCACCGTCAACGCCGTGCTCGAGCTGATCGGGCTCGACCCGGTCGACTGGCACAGCGACCGGTGGTCGGCCCACCTGGCCGTCTCCGTCATGGTCATCTGGCGCTGGACCGGCTACAACGCCCTGCTGTACCTGGCCGCCATGCAGTCCATCCCGCAGGAGCGCTACGACGCGGCCGCGCTGGACGGCGCGTCCCGCTGGCAGGCGTTCTGGTTGATCACCGTGCCGGGGATCCGGCCGACGATCCTGTTCACCGTGGTCATCTCGACCATCGGTGGGCTGCAGTTGTTCACCGAACCGCAGCTGTTCGACCCGCTCGGCACCAGCGGCACCGGAGGCACCGACCGGCAGTTCCAGACCCTGGTGATGTACCTCTACGAGCGCGGGTTCACCGAGTACGACGCCGGCTACGCGGCCGCCGTCGCGTGGGCCGTGGTCGCCATCTCCGGCATCGTCGTGCTGGTCAACTTCGGCCTGGTCCGCCGCATGGTGGCGAGGAGCTGAGCGATGACAGTCACGACGCCCCGGCCGGCGCAGCATCGCACCCACCGCAAGCCGGACGCCGCCGACTCCCCACGCGGGCCGCAGCGCTGGTGGGTCTACGCGCTCCTGCTCGCCGTCGGGGCCGCGTCGATCTTCCCGCTGTACTGGTCGTTCGTCGTGGCCAGCAGCGACGGAGCAGATGCTTCCGGGCTGCCGTCGCTGATCCCGGGCCCGCATCTGATGGAGAACCTGGCCCGGGTCGTCGACACCGTCGACTTCTGGTTCGCCGTGCAGAACTCGCTCATCGTGGCGAGCACCGTGGCGGTCGCCAACGTCACGCTGTCGACCTTCGCCGGTTTCGCGTTCGCCCACCTGCGCTTCCCCGGCCGGAACACGTTGTTCCTGGTGGTGCTGGGCACGGCGATGGTCCCCGCTCAACTCGGCGTCGTCCCGCTCTACCTCGTGGTGTCCGACCTGGGCTGGTACGGACGGTTGGAAGCGGTGATCGTGCCCGCGTTGGCGGGCGCGTTCGGGGTGTTCTGGATGCGGCAGGCGTGTGAGCAGGCGGTCGATCCGGACCTGGTCGACGCGGCCCGGCTGGACGGCTGCTCGGTGCTGCGGGTCATCTGGCACGTGGTGGTGCCCGCGGTGCGCCCGCAAGCGCTCGTGCTGACCATGCTGACGTTTCTGTCCGCGTGGAACGACTTCTTCTGGCCGCTGATCGTCCTCGACCCGGTACGAAGTCCGACCGTGCAGGTCGTGGTGTCCGAATTGGCCAGCGGTTACTTCACCGACTACGCGCTGATGCTCACCGGTGCCACACTGGGCGTGCTTCCGGTGCTGGTGATCTTCGTGCTGCTGGCGCGACGCATCGTCACCGGGATCATGCACGGCGCGGGACAAGGCGTGAGGTGAGCGCGATGACGGCGGTGACCCGATCCAGCAGCGCGAGCACGTCGCCGCAGGGACTGACGTTCCCGACCGGTTTCCGCTGGGGTGCGGCCACCGCGGCGTACCAGATCGAGGGCAGCACGACGGTCGACGGCCGCGGCCCGTCCATCTGGGACACGTTCGTCACGCAGCCGGGCGCGATCGCCGGCGGCCACACCGGTGAGCAGGCGTGCGACCACTTCCGCCGCTACCCCGACGACGTGCGGCTGATGGCCGAGCTCGGGCTGCCCTGCTACCGGTTCTCCATAGCGTGGCCGCGCGTCCAGCCCGATGGGCGCACGACCAGCAGTGCGGGTCTGGCGTTCTACGACCGGCTGGTGGACCAGCTGCTGGACCACGGCATCGAGCCGATCGCGACCCTCTACCACTGGGACCTCCCGCAGGCGCTGGAAGACGCGGGGGGCTGGCCGGCCAGGGACACCGCACTGCGGTTCGCCGACTACGCGCAAACGGTCCACCAGGTGCTCGGCGACCGAGTGGTCGATTGGACGACCGTCAACGAGCCGTTCTGCTCGGCGTACTTCGGCTACGGCACCGGAATCCACGCGCCGGGAATCCGGGACGAAGCCGCCGCCTTGCGTGCCGCCCACCACCTGCTGCTGGCGCACGGGCTCGGCACGCGTGCCCTGCGCGCCGCCGCCTCCGGAGACCTGCGCGTCGGCATCGTGTTCAACTTCGGCTCGATCCTCATCGCGCGAGACGAACCGGAGTACCGCGAAGCGGCCCGCAAGGTCGACGGCCTGCAGAACCGGCTGTTCCTCGACCCGGTGCTCGGCGCGGGTTATCCGCAGGACGTGCTCGACGACATCGCGCACCTCGAGGCGCTCGAGCCGGCGATCCGGTCCGACGACCTGGACGTCATCGCCGCCCCGATCGACCAGATCGGCATCAACTTCTACGGCCCGTCCCGCTACGCCCCCACCGGCGACCCCGGCGAGCGCGGCACGTGCGACATGCCTGGCGTGCGCGGGGTCGACACGTTGCCGCCGCAGGGACCGCTGACCGGGTTCGGCTGGGAACAGGATCCGGACTCCCTCACCGACCTGCTACTGGCGGTGTCCGAACGCACCGACCTCCCGCTGGTGGTCGCGGAGAACGGCGCGGCGTTCGCCGACGAGGTGAGCGGCGATCGGGTGCACGACGCCGAGCGCACCCGCTACCTGGCCGAGCACATTCGCGCGGTACACCGGGCCCTGCAGCGCGGCGCCGACGTGCGCGGCTACCTGGTGTGGTCACTGATGGACAACTTCGAGTGGGCGATGGGCTTCACCCAGCGTTTCGGCATCGTGCACGTGGACTTCGCGACGCAGCGGCGGCGGATCAAGGACAGCGGCCTGATGTTCTCCGAAGTCGCGCGGTCGAACATGCTGCCGGCGTCGGTCGCCTCCCCGGACGACGGCTACCGCAGGCGACCGCTGGTGGACCCGGACCGGTGGGGTTTGATCGCGCTGGGCTGAGCCGCGCGGTGGGCCTCGACGGCCGAGCGCGTGATGCCCAGGCGCGTGGTCACGCCGAGCACCTGCTGCACGCGCTCGACGTGTTCGCGCACCGCTTGCGGCGACAACGACAGCCGGTGGGCGATGTCGATGTCCGGCCAGCCCGCGGCGACCAGGTCGGCCACGCCGAGTTCGACCGGGGTGAGCCAGTGCGCCTCGGGCTGCCGCAACACCTCGGCACGACGCAAGCCGTAGGGACGGAGGCGTTCCTCGGCCCGAGCGACACACCAGGCCGCGCCCAGTTCGGTCGCCACCAGCAAGCTGTTGCGCAGCGCGGCCCGAGCTTCGTCCACCCGGTTCGTCGCGGCGAACAGCTCGGCGGCGTCCTCGAGCACCGCCGCGTATTCGAACCGCCGCCCCACCCGGTGGAACGTCTCGGCCAGGGCCCGGAGGGCCTCGGGGTCGCGACCCAGCAAGCCGCGGCACCACGTCGCGGCGGCTGTCGCGCGTCCCGGCGAGTCTTCGCTCCGCTCGCCTGCCTCGCTGATGTCCAACGCTTGGCGGGCCAGATCGGCCCGCTCGATCTGGAGGGCGAGCCGCGCGATGACCGGCAGCCACTGATGCCGGGCGGCCCAGGGAGCGTCACCGTCGAGGACCGGGAGCAAGGCGTCCAGCGCTTCGTGGGTCTGACCGCGGCGCTCCGCCGCCACCGCGGCCGCAGCCAGCACGAACTCGGAATGCTCCGGGTCGGCCGCGGTGGTCAACTGCACTTCTTGCGCGGCCCGCAGCTGCTGCTCGAGCAACCGGTCGTCGTCGCGCATCCCCGCGATCAGCGCGGACAACCCGTGGCGCAGCAGGATCGCGCCCCGGCGCCGCAGCCCGTACTGGGTCATCTCCGCCGCTGCCTGCGGAACGGCGTCCAGCTCGCCGATCGCCTCGTCCCAGCGACCGAGCCAGAAGTAGTGCACCGCAGCGGGCGCCCGCAGACCCGGCACGTGCGCGCGGTTTCCCTGGCCCGCGTTGAGCTGCTGGGCCTGCACCAGGCACTGACCCGCCTCGGCGAGCCGATCCAGGTTGTGCAGCGTGCTGATCCGATCGTCCAGCAGGCTCAATCGGATGTCCGCCAGGTCCTCGTGGCCACGCACCACCGCGAGCGCGTCGTCGTTGTGCCGCAGCGCCTCGAGGTGCTTGCCACGTGCTGACTCCACCATCCACAGCCGCCGCGACGCGTGCACCGTGAGCACGGGATCGGATTCGGTCTGCAAGACCTGCCGCGCATCGTCTTCCGCCCCGGCAAGGTCCTCGCACCCGGGACGTTCGATCGACGCCAGCATCACCCGATGCTGCGCCCGCCACCGCGACGGGACGTCGGGATCGTCGGCCGCCAGCCGGAGGGTCGCGCACGCCTGCTCGGTCAAGCCACGCATGGCGTCCAGATACGCCAGCATCAGCCGCATCTCGGCGGCCAGCGCCGGATCAGCCGTCATCGCCAACACCGCGCGGGCCTCGGCTTCCGGACTGCGGCCGAGCCAGAACCGCAACCGGGCCAGCCGGGCGGTCAGCACCTCGCGCGTCCGCTCGTGCGGCACGGTCCCACGGACCGCACGTTCCAGCAGGTCGGCGGCCAGTTCCGGCGACCGCAGGGCCACCGCCTCGCTGTTGTCGACCAACCACGCGATCGTCCACGCGTCGGGCGCGACCGGCGCGGCCAGCAGTTGTTGCGCCACTCGCTCCGGATCACTGCCCGCCGCGGCCAACGAGTGCGCTGCCTGCCGGTGCAACGCGACCCGCACTGCTTGCGGCATGCCGTCGTGCAACGCCTGGCGCACCAGCGGATGGCGAAACGCGAACCGGTCCCCCGCATCGCGGAGCACCCCGGCCGCGACCGCTTCGTCGACCGCCGCGATCAGGTCGGACACCGGCCTGCTCAGTGCCGCGGCCACCTCACCGAGATCGAATTCCGGCCCGAACAGGGTGGCCCAGCGCAGCACTTCGCGCGCCTGCTCGCCGAGGAAACTCAGATAGGTCGTCACTTCGGACGCCAGGAAAGCCAGCGCCCTGCGCGCGGCCTCCTCGTCCACGTCGGCCAGCCCGTCGTCGAGACGCAGACATCGGCTACGCACCAGGCACTCGACGATCTGCCGGACGAAGCACGGATTGCCCGCGGCGGTGTCCACCACCTTCAGCAGCGCCGCCGACGGCTCGGCGTCGGCCAACGCGCACGCCAGCTCGGCGACTTCGTCCTGGTCCAGCGGCCCAAGGCGCACCGGTTCCCCGAAGGCCGCACGCACCCGCTCCACCGGTTCGCGGCGGGGCACCGGACGAGCCGAGGCCAACACCAGCAGCGGAGCCCGGCGCACCAGCCGCACCAATCGGTGACACACCAGCAGCGACGCCTCGTCCGCCCACTGCATGTCGTCAAGCACCAGGACCAGCGGGCCCTGCGTGCACAGCTGATCGATCAGGCCGATCACCCGCTCGACGGCGGCGACCTCCGCTTCCCCGCCGCGCCACGAGGCATCCCGGTGCCGCAGCTGGGTGGCCAGTTCGCGGCGTTGCGGGTCCGGCGAGTGGACGTCCACCCCGAGGCATTCCAGCAGCATGCCGAGCGGGAACCGGCCGCTCAGCTCGTCACCCGCGGCCCACACGACGCGCATCCCGCGGGCCATGTGATGCTCCAGCGCCTCGGCCAGCAGCGCCGTCTTCCCGATACCGGGCTCACCCTCCACCCACAGCTCGCCGCCGTGCCCGCTGGCGAGCGCGCGCAGCTTGTCGTGCAGGGTCGTCAGCGCTTCCGTGCGGCCGACGAACGGCTCCGGGGCGTCCGGTCGCAAGCTCTCGTCGCTCCAGGGCATGCCGGCGCGCCGGTCCTGCTCGATGCTGTCGCGCACCGACCGCAACGCCGCGCCCGGCTCGATCCCCAGCTCACCGGTGAGCGCCCGCTCGGCATCCCGGTAGACCTCGAGCGCCTCCTCGCTGCGGCCACAGCGATGCAACGCCGTCATCAACAATCCGCGCGCTCGCTCGCGGGCCGGATGCTCGTGCACCAGCCTCCGCAGTTCGTCGACCACCTGCTCGGCTCGGCCCAGCGCCACCGCCGCCTCGGCGCGACATTCGATCGTGGCCAGCCGGAGTTCGGCCAGCCGCGCGCGATGCCGCGCCGCGAACGGTCCGCCGACGTCGATCAGCGCTTCGCCCCGCCACAGCGCCAGTGCTTCGGTGAACAGGTCGTAGGCGCTCTGCCACTGTTCCCGCGCGGCGTGCTGGGCGGCGCGTTCGCGCAACCGCTCGAGGCGGATGACGTCCAGCCCGTCCGGATCGACGCGGAGTTCGTAGCCGCCGCCGGAGGACACCAGCACTTCGCCACCGGACCATCGCGAGCGGCGCGGCTCGAGCACGCGGCGCAGGTCGGAGACGTAGGTGTAGAGGCTGCCTTCCACGGTGGCAGGTGGGTCGTCGCCCCACACCGCCCGGATGAGCTCGGCCCGGCTGACCGCTTGCCCGGCGCGCAGGGCGAGCACGGCGAACACCGACCGGCGGCGGCCGGAGCCCAGGTCCAGCTCACGCTCACCGCGGCGCACCCGCAAGGGGCCGAGCAGCTCGATGTCGAGCGAGCCCTGTTCCTTCGGCATGGTCAACCCCCTCCGCCGCGGGTTCAGTATGGACTAGACCAATTTTGGGAACCAGTGGCCCGGTGAAGGCGCCTCGAGGTCGCGTGAAGGTGCCATGAAGGCTCGGCCACGACACTGACGTCAGCAGACGACCAAGGTGTGACGGCCCGTGGAGGACGGCAATGGCGCACGTACGGGTGGCTGTTTTCGCAACCGACCCGCTGACCGAGGCGGGGCTGCGCGGTTACCTGCGCGAACGCAGCGAGATGACCGTGCTGGACGACCCTCCCCCGGCGGATGCCGATGTCGTCGTGGCCGCCACCGACGAGCTGAACGCGCCGATGCTGGCGACGCTGCGGCAGTGGGCCGACAGCGCGGGACGCCCGGTCGTGTTGTTGGCCAGGGAGCTGTCCGAGACCGACCTGCTGCACGTCATCGAGCGCCGGGTGGTCGCCGTCCTGCCGCGCTGCGGGGCGCCGGACGAACGGCTGGTGCAAGCGCTGCTCACCGCCGCCGCGGGAGGTGGCATGCTGCCGCCGCGATTGCTGGGTGGGCTGCTCCGGCACATCGAGCGGCTGCACCGCGAGGTGTTGGCGCCGCGGGGGCTCAGTTCCTCCGGCATCACGCCGCGGGAGGCCGATGTACTCCGCCTGATGGCCGAAGGCATGGACACCGCGGAGATCGCGGCCAAGCTGTGCTACTCGCAGCGCACGGTCAAGAACGTGCTGCACGGCCTGACCAACCGGCTCAACCTGCGCAATCGCGCGCACGCGGTGGCTCATGCCCTGCGCGCCGACGTCATCTGACCGACCCGGCCCGGCACGTCACGGTCGGCCTGCCGGAGCCGAGCGAACTGTTCGGCCAATGCCGCCCGCGACTCCAGCCTGAGCGTGCGCAGGATCCGCACCACGTGGGCCTGCACGGTCCGCCGCGGCAACAACAGTTCCGCGGCGATCTCCGGGTTGGCCTTGCCGCGTGACACCAGTTCGGCGATCCGCCGCTCGACCGCCGACAACGACTCCCAGCCCGCCCGGGTCGGAGCCGCGGTCTCGGCGTGCACCCCGTAGGCGGCCAGCCGCTGTTGGGCGCGGTGCCGGTCCCAGCGGGCCGACAGGTCGCCGTAGATCTCGACCGCTTCGCTCAGGCACCGCCCAGCGTCGTCGGGGCGCCCGGTTTCCGCGTGGATCTCGGCGAGGTCCTCCAGCGCCCACGCCAGTTCGACCTGGCGGCCGGCGGCGCGATGGTGGGCCACCACGGCCTTGCCTGCCGCGACGTCCCGGTCGATGAGCGCACGACACCACTGCAGGGCTGCATGCGCCCGCGCAGGCACCTTCTCCCGATCCGCCTCGTACTCGCATGCGGCCAGCGCGGCCCGCGCGGCCTCCTCGTCGCCGATGCGCCTGGCCAGCCGCGCGATCCCCGGCAGCCACTGGTGGCGCAGCATCATCTGCGCATAGCCGACGTTGAGGATCGGCGACAGGATCGCCAGTGCCCGTTGCGGCTCCCCGGCCTGTTCGGCCGCGAGGGCCTGGGCGACCAGCAAGAAGTCGAAGCTCTCCCGTTCCGACCGGGTCTCCGGGGCGTGTACCGCGGCCGCGTCCAGGTGGTCGGCGGCCCGCCCGCGGTCGTCCCGGTGTCCGGCGATCAGCGCGGCCACCCCGTGCAGCAGCAGCGCCGCAGGACCGGGCTCGCGCAGCCCGTAGAACGAGATCTCCGGGCCGTCCTCGATGACCGTCTCCAGCTCGGCCATCGCCTCGTCCCAACGGCCCTCCCAGTAGTAGTGCACGGCGGCCGACACCTGCAGTCCGCTGGGCAGCGCGTGCTGCACGGTGATCTCCCGCGCCGAGCGCAGTGCCGCCCGCGCCTCCGGCAACCGGTCCAGGTTCTGCAGCGTGAACATCCGGTTGTCCAGCAGGTCGAAGTGGATGTCGGCCAGGTCCGGCCGGTCCCGGACGACCGCGAGTGCCCGATCGACATGCTGCAATGCGGCTTCGTGATCGCGACGCATGGAGCAGATCTGCCACAACGTCTGATGCGCGTGCGCCAAAAGGTAGGCGTCGCCGGTCCTCTCCGCGGTGGCGCACGCGGCCCGGGCGTCGGCTTCTGCCGCGTCGATGTCGGACAAGTCGCCACGACGAAAGTTGACCAGCAGCGCCATGTGCCGCGAGCGCCAGATGTCCGGCAGCTTTGGGTCGGCCATCGACTCGGCGATGACCTCCTGCGCCAGTGACGTCTGCCCGCTGCGATGCAGCATCGCCGCGTACAGCTGGCGAAGTTCGGCGGTGCGCGCGGGCTCGCTGGAGAGCTCGATGGCCTGGCGAATGCGTTGCAATGTGGCCTCCGGGTCACGGGCCATGCGGAACAACACTCTGGCCAGTGCCGCGCTCAGCAGCTCCCGATGCCGTGCAGCCAGCGTCGGGATGTCGACCACGCGCTGCAACAGGTCGACCGCGATGTGCGGGGCACCGGTGGCCAGCTCGGCGCTGTGCGCGACCAGCCACTCCCCGACCCAGGTGTCGATCGCCTTCGGCGCGGCGATCAGCTGCTCGGCCACCCGGCGCACCGGCGCTCCGCCTGCGGCCAGGGCCTCCGCGGCTTGCCGGTGCAACGCCGAACGCATCGCCGCGGGGATGTCGGCGTAGAGCGCCTGCCGCAACAGCGGATGCCGGAACCGCAGCTGCAGGCCCGCGTCGACGAGGATGTTCGCCGCGACAGCCTCCTCGAACACACCGACCAACTCGGCCGGTGTCCGGCGCGTCACCGCGGCGACGTCGTCCACGGTGAACTCCGGCCCGAGCAGGGCGGCCATCCGCAGCGCATCGCGGGTCCGTTCGCTCACGCCTTCGAGCGTTCTGCCCATCGCCGCGATCAACGAGGTCGGCGGCTCGTAGGCCGGCTGGTCGACCTCGGCCACCCCGTCGACGACCTCGATGGCGCCGCCGCGCAGCAGGCCGTCGACCATCTCGCGCAGATACAACGGGTTGCCCTCGGCCCGGGCCGCCAGATCGAGCAACCCGCGGCCCGGGCGGGCCCGCACCTGCGCCGCCACCAGGTCCCGGCTCGCCTCGGAGTTCAGCGGGGCGAGCGTCAGCGTGGTGTGCCCGCGGGCGCTGACTCGCTGCCGTAGCTGCACCAGTTCGGGCCGGTTCGGCGCTGGACGGGCCGCGCCGATCAGCAGCAACGGCAACTGTCTGCTCGCCGCGGACAGCCGGTGCCACACCAGCACCGACGCTTCGTCCGCCCACTGCATGTCGTCCAGCACCAGCACCTGCGGCGCTTCCGCACACAGCGTGTCGACCAGCGACAGCAGGCTGTCCACGGCGGCCAGCACGGGGTCGGCCCCGTCGGTCACGGGGTCGGACGGGGTGCCTTGCAGTTGCCGCGCCAGAGCCGCTCGCCGGGGATCGGGTGAGCGGACGTCGATGCCCAGACAGTCCAGGATCACCTGCAGCGGGAACCGTTGTGCCAGCTCGTCGGCCGCGGCCCAGGACAGTCGGCAGCCCCGCTCCTCCACCCCGGCCAATGCGGTAATGAGCAGCTCCGACTTGCCGATCCCCGCAGCACCTTCCACCCACACCGAATGCCCACGGCCCGCCACCAGCGCGTCCACCCGGGAACGCAGCAGGCTCAGCTCGTCGTCCCGTCCGTACAGCGATGACGACTCGTGGGCCCGTTGCGGTCCCGGCACCGGGTGCGGGGGTGTTTGCGGTGGCGCGGTCAAGGTCGGGTCGCCGGCCAGCATCCGGTCGTTGAGTTCCTGCAGCGCGGGGCCCGGGCGAACCCCCAGTTCCTCCTGCAGCACCCGGCGCGCGTCGTGGAAGACCTCCAACGCCTCGGCCTGCCGCTCACTGCGGTACAGCGCCAGCATCAGCAGCGCGCGCAACGATTCGCGCAACGGATGGTCGGCAACCAGCGCGCTCAGCTCGGCCGCGACGTCGGCGTGCTCGCCGAGCTCGAGCAGGGCGGCCGCGCGGCGTTCGTGCACGTCGATCCGTCGCTGGAGCAACCGTTCGCGCTCCTGCTCGGCGAACGGCCCCGGGATGCCGGAGAACGGCTCGCCGCGCCACAGATCCAGCGCCGCGGTGTAGGCGTCGGCGGCGGCGCGGTGCGCTCCGGACTCGGCGGCTTCCTCGCCCGAACGGCACAGCCGCTCGAACTCGGCGACATCGAGCGCCCCGGGCTGCAGCCGCAGCCGATAACCGCCCGGCCCCTTCTCCACCGGCTCGCCGACGGGAGCCAGGCAGCGACGCAGACCCGACATGTACGTATAGACACTGCCGTCCGCGCTGGCGGGGGCCGACTCACCCCACACCGCGTCGATCAGTTCGCGTCGGCTGACTTCCTCGCCTGCGCGCGCAGCCAGCACGGCGAAGACCGCTCGCTGCCGAGCCGGCCCCAACGGCAGTTCGTCCTCGCCGGCACGCGCCCGCACCGGACCGAGGAGGTCCACGGCCAGCGGGCCGCGTCGAACGTCGCTGCCTGCCATGCCAGCCCCTCCGCCAGCCTGCACTGTCAACCCACGCCGAACGACACCATCCGGTGAATCTGCGCCGGCGCGCCGGAGTGTAGCCGTCACCCGACCAGGCGTGACCCGACGAAAGGGTGCTGACGGGAAATTTGGGGGTTATCCCCCAAGACGCCAGCGAACACGGCAAGAGCTGTCCAGCAGCACGAGCGCGGCGTCGTCGGTGACCAGCAGCCACTCGGTCGGCACGCCCGCGGTGCCGCTGGACCACACCGGCCAGTCGTGCGCGTCGTAGAGCACCAGATCGCCGTCCGGCATCAGGGTCAAGCCGCCTGCCGGGATACCTGCGCTGCCGACGGCCCAGTGGACCTGTCCGTCGTCGCCGGTCAGCTGGAGTTCACCGTCGGGCAGGTGGGACAGCGTGAACCGGCCCGACGGGCTGCGGAGGGAGTCCTGGCACAGCCACTGGCCGCGTTGCAGGCAGCCGATCCCGGAGAGCACCTGCTCACGCCAGACGTCCGCGCAGAGACCGCGCACGCTCGCCGCCGCCGTCACGCCGTGACTCGCACGTAGTCGATCACCAGTTCTTGCGGGAACTGCGTGGTCTCGTCCGGATCGCCCGGCCAGTACCCGCCGACCGCCAGGTTGAGGATGACGAAGAAGTCGTGGTCGAACACCCACTGGCGGCCGCCCAGGTCGGCGGGCGTGCGGGTCTGGTACACCGTGCCGTCGACCGACCACTCGATGCGCTCCGGCGACCACTCGATGGCGAAGACGTGGAAGTCGTCGGCGAACTGCTGGCCGTCCGGCAGCGTGTAGGCCGCGCCGATGCCTCCCTCGCCGGAATAGCCGGGACCGTGGATGGTGCCGTGCACGGTGGACGGCTCGCGGCCGATGTTCTCCATGATGTCGATCTCCCCGCAGTCGGGCCAGCCGACATCGCCGAAGTCGTCCCCGAGCAGCCAGAACGCGGGCCAGATGCCCTGCCCACGGGGCACCTTGACACGCGCCTCGAACCGCCCGTAGGCCTGGCTGAACTTGCCCGCGCTGTTCAGCCGCGCCGACGTGTACTCGCAGCGGCCGTACCAGCACTGGTAGTCGGCCGGGTTCTCCTTGCGTGCGGTGATGACCAGGTTGCCCTGACCGTCGTGCACGGCGTTGGCGGTGCTGTCGGTGTAGTACTGCCGCTCCGCGTTGTTCGGGTTGTCGCCGATCTCCATGTTCCACTTGCTGGTGTCCACCGGCGTCCCGGCGGGCGCGTCGAACTCGTCGGCGAACACGAGCTGGGGACCACTGCCGCGTGGTTCGGGCTCGGCCATGGCGGCCGGGGTGGCCGCGGTCGCGGTGACGATCAGGGTGCCGAGTACGGCGAGCCAGGCGGTACGACGTGCGGATGGCATGGCGACGGGTCACCTCTCCGAGGTCGGTGGCGCAGTGCGCAATTGTGGCGCCGACCAGCCCCGTCCGCCCTGGTCACCTGCGCGTTTTGCCTCGAAGGTCCGCGAGGTCTGCCCGCGTTGGCACTTCGGCCGTAATGACCGTTTCGCCCAGGCGCGCGACAAGGGGGCGTCCCGCGCCAGGACGCCCCCTTGTCCGGTCAGTGGATCAACTCCGCTGGTACTCCTCCCAGGTCACCTTCTTGACCTTCGGGCCGTCGTCCTTGCCGTGGTTGGCCAGGCCGTTGCGGCCGAGGAAGTAGTCGCCGACCTGTGCCTGCGCCTGCGGCGACATGTCGGTGTCGCTGATGGCGACCGCGTGGATGTGCGCGGCCCAGTTGCCCTGGTCCGGCGAGCGGTACCAGGCGGCGAAGCCGACCTGACGCAGCGCCTTCACCACGGCGGTCTTGTTGGACAGGTTGGTCACCGAGATGTCCACCACGCCGCCGCCGTCGTGCGTGCCACCGGAGGCCCCGACGCCACCCGGGTTGTACGAACCCTGGGTCAGCACGATGTTCTGACCGGACTTCTTCTCCGCAGCCTTGATCATGGCGGCGGTCCGCTTGTTGATCGTCTTGCCGTCCATCGTGGTCTTGGCGCCGACGCTGATCGTCCGGCTCAGGGTGTAGCGCCCCTTGCCCAGCTTGGCGAGCGAGCCCTTGCCCGGCAGGCCGCTGGCGTCCAGGCCGGTGTAGCCGAGCGAACGCTGGTACTTCGCGTAGGCGTTCACCGTGGTGGTGCCGAAGTGACCGTCGACGTACTTCTTGGCCAGGAAGCCCTTGGCGGCCAGCGCTTGCTCGACCGCCTTCACGTGCGGCCCGGCGCCCGGGACGATGGTCTGGTTCGGCTTGTACGGATCCCACATCGCGGCCTTGATGACCAGCTCCATGTTGACCGTCTTGGCTGCTGTGGCCTGCTCCGGCTCCGCGTTGGCCAGTGCGGCCCCGCCGACGCCGCCGGCCAGCACGGCCAGTGCGGCGACCGCCCCTGTCAGTTTGCGCATGTCGATCTCCCCTGTTCGTCGTCGCCGGGATGCCCGGCTGGTTCGGTGCACCGGCACTGCCGGTGCGGTGTCAACGGATGAGGTGCCGCCAGCCGCCGTGCTCGCCCGAGCCATGGGAGCCGACCGCCCCACCCCACGTCCGCAGCGGCCCGCCTGCGGCGATCCGCGCTGCTGAAGTCATCGGTGTGGCTCCTTGTCCCCTCGGCTGGTGACGAGACCGAGCATGGAACGCACACCACGGCGTCCGAGACCGATTTCCACAGGACTTGACACCGGCCCGCGCGCGATTGACAGGTTTGACAACCGTTCGGGCGTGCTCCGGATGGCGGGGTTTTCCCAGAACACCCCTGCTGTACGTGTCTGATTGGCTACACTCCGCCCGACCGGGAAAACAAGCAACACGGTGGACGAGCCCTTTGACAGCCATGAGCGAGAAAAACGCGTCAACCAAGCCGCATGACAAGGCTCGTGACACCACAACGGGGAGCGCCATGACCCAGGATGCGATCCCTCCACGACACCCAGCGCTGGACGAGTTCATGTCCGAGCTGCGGGCGCTGCGGCAGAGCGCGGGCCAGCCGTCGTTCCGCAAGATGGCGCAGAAGTCCGGCGCGGTCTCGCACGCGACCTTGCACCTGTCAGTGACCGGGTATCGCCTGCAGCCGTGGGAGACCGTTCGAGAGTTCGTGCGCGCCTGCAACGGTGACGAGTCCGAGTGGCACGCCAAGTGGCAGCGTGTGGCGCGCCAACTCACCGCGGACAACGACCCCGGCGCGGGTGCGGCGACCGAGGCGGAATCCGAAGCGACAGCTGGTGAGCGGTCGGCCGAGCACACGGCCGACCGCGAGCGATCCGGGGAACGCAAGCCGAAGTGGTGGTTCATCCCGGCGGCGGCAGCGCTCGTGGTCGCGGGCGTCGTCGGCGTAGTGGCACTGCTCGGCGGCGAGGACAACCCGCCGGAGGTCCCGACGAAGAACGCGGCCAGCGACACCGGCGGCGAGGACCCGATGGCGGGCCCCGCCTACCCGGGCGACAAGAGCCGGTTCATCGCCGACGTGAGCGTCCCGGACGGCACCGAGGTCAAGCCGGGCAGCACGTTCGACAAGATCTGGGAGATCCAGAACGCCGGCTCGGTGGAATGGACCCATCGGTTCCTGCAGCGCGACGACTCCATCGCGGGCAAGCAACCGTGCCAGACGCCCAAGCGCATCCCCGTCGAGAACACCAGGCCGGGTGAGAACGTCAAGATCAAGGTGCGGGTACGTGCACCGAAGGTCGCGCCGTCCGGCTGCAAGGTGTACTGGAAGATGGTCGACTCCACGGGCAAGCTGATGTTCCCGTCGGCGCGACCGATCTACTTCGAAGTGGTAGTGCGCAAGTAGCACGCGGGCACCCCCACGCGGCCGGGCCTGCACTCGCCGGCGGCAGGGCCCGACAGCAGCCGGCCTGCCGACGCACCGCCGGGAAGGCGCCGACAAGCCTGTCTGCCGCCGCGCCGCCGGGCGCCTCGTCCGGGACGGCTGGCACCCGGGCGTGCCTCGGGTGCCCTCGTCCAGTACGACCTCCGGCGTCCTCAGGCCATCGTCCGGCACGACCCCCGGGCGTGCCTCAGGCGCCCTCACCCTCCTGTGGGTCCCACGCCAGCAGCCGCACCTTCGCCACCGTGCGCACGTGCTTGCGCATGGCCTCCGCCGCTTTCTCCGGATCACCTTCCCGGATGGCCTCCACGATCGCCCGGTGCTGCTCCATCGACTGGTGCGGCCGTTCCGGTTGACGCAGCGACTCGTTGCGGCTCTCGGCGATCTGCACCGAGATCGACCGCATGAACTCCGCCAGCAGCCCGCTGCGTGCGGCCGCCGTGATCGCCGCGTGGAACCGGCGGTCGCCCTCGATGCCGTACTCGCCCTGCTCGATCTCCTTGGCCATGTGCTCGAGCGCGGCGTCCATCGCGGCCAGGTCCTCGTCGGTGCGCCGCTGCGCGGCCAGCTCGGCCAGCTTCGTCTCCAGCGCCTCGCGCGCCTCCAGCACCTCGGGAAGCCTGCGCCGCCTGGCCACCATCTCGTCGACGGTCTCCACGGTCAGCTCGTCCGACCGCAGGTACGTGCCGCCGCCGTGCCGGGACTCCACCAGGCCCTGGACCTCGAGCACCACGATCGCCTGCTTCACCGAGGCCCGGCTCACCCCGAGCCGCTCGGCCAGTTCGCGTTCACCGGGCAGCTTGTCCCCCGCCTTCAGGCCCGCCTGTTCGACATGCGCCTTGATCCGCTCGATGACCTGCTCGTACAGCCGCAACTTGTTCACGCGGCTCAGGGCCTGAGACAACCCGAACACCCCTTGCTCGTAGTGCGGGCGCAGCCCCGGGGCGGCACCCCACCGTAGGACTGGTGGCTCAGCCACTTTACCAATCAAGCCTTGACAGTGACGGCCATCACGGGAGAAAGTGGCTCATCCACTAGCCCACTGAGCCACTAGTCCGGTAGACCGGCGTCAAGGAGGACGGTCGTGTCCGCGGAAATGATTTCGATCATCGCCCTCGTGGTGATCTTCGTGCTGGCCACGACGCTGTCGATCAACATGGGCGCGCTCGCTTTCGCGGGAGCGTTCCTGGTCGGCACGTTGGCAGGCGGCCTGGACGCCGACGGCATCTTCGCCGGCTTCCCCGGCGACATCTTCGTCGTGCTGGTCGGCGTCACCTATCTGTTCGCCATCGCCCGCGCCAACGGCACCACCGACTGGCTGGTCGGTGCCGCGGTCCGCATGGTCGGCGGCCGTATCGCCCTCATCCCGTGGGTGATGTTCGTGGTCACGGCGGTGTTGACGGCCATCGGCGCGCTCAGCCCGGCCGCGTGCGCGATCATGGCCCCGATCGCCCTCGGCTTCGCCGCCAGGTACAACATCAGCCCGCTGCTGATGGGCGCCATGGTGGTGCACGGCGCGCAGGGTGGCGGGTTCTCCCCGATCAGCGTCTACGGCTCTATCGTCAACGGCATCGTCGAACGCAACAACCTTCCCGGCAGCCCGACGGTGCTCTTCCTGGCGTCGCTGATCATGAACGTCGCCATTGCCGCCGTGTTGTACGTGGTGCTCGGTGGCGCCAAGCTGCGACGACGCGAGCTGGTCCGGGTCGGCGGCGGCACGGATGTCACCACCGGTGGCGGGGACAGCGCCGAACCGGCCGAACCCCTTCCGCACGAGCAGCGCATGCCCCTCGACGGGCCGAAGCTGGCCACGCTGGCCGGCCTGGTCGCACTGGTGGTCAGCACGCTGGTCTTCGAGCTCGACGCGGGCCTGACCGCCATCACCGTGGCCGTGCTGCTCAGCGTGGCGTGGCCCGCCCACAGCCGGAAGGCGGTCAACGAGATCACCTGGCCGACCGTGCTGCTGATCTGCGGCGTGCTCACCTACGTCGGCGTGCTGCAGGAGATCGGCACCATCGACTACGTCGGCAACGCCGTCAGCAATGTCGGCATCCCGCTGCTGGCCGCGGTGCTGCTGTGCTACATCGGCGGCATCGTGTCGGCGTTCGCCTCGTCCGTCGGACTCATGGGCGCGCTGATCCCGCTCGCGCTGCCGTTCCTGGCACAAGGCACGATCGGACCCATCGGCATGGTCGCCGCGATCGCGGTCGCCTCGACCATGGTCGACGTCAGTCCGTTCTCCACCAACGGAGCGCTGGTGTTGGCGAACGCCAAGAACGTCGACCGCGACAAGTTCTTCAAACAGTTGATGGGCTACGGCGCGATCGTGGTCGCGGTGGCGCCGCTGGCCGCTTGGCTCGTTCTCGTCGTCCCCGGCTGGGGCTAGGGAGGAATTCCATGACCACGCACCTGCTACCCGATCTGGCCGACGTCTCGCGCCGCGGTGACCGCACGGCACTGCGGTTCGGCGACACGGCGTTGACCTACCGGGAGCTCGCCGCCCTCGCCGCTGACCTGGCCGGTCAGCTACGCGGACTGCACCGCGTGGCCGTTTGGGCTACCCCGACCGCCGAGACGTGCGTCGCGGTGGTCGCCGCGTTGACCGCGGGCGTGGCGGTGGTGCCGATCAACCCGAAGATCGGCACGCGGGAGCTGTCGCACATCGTCGCCGACTCGGCCCCGGACCGGGTGCTGGCCGCGCCCGGCGTCGAGCTGCCGGGCGAACTGGCCGACCTGCCGCGCATCTCGGTGTCGCTCGCGCCGCCGACCGAGGCGGGACCGCTGCCCGACGAGCCCGATCCGGAGACGCCCGCGTTCGTGGTCTACACGTCGGGTACGACCGGCCCGCCGAAGGGCGTCGTCCTCCCTCGCCGGGCGATCACGTCGAACCTCGACGCCCTGGCCGAGATCTGGGAGTGGACCGCCGACGACGTGCTGGTGCACGCACTGCCGCTGTTCCACGTGCACGGGTTGATCCTCGGCGTGGTCGGCCCGCTCCGCCGCGGCTGCACGCTGCACCACCTCGGCCGGTTCTCCACCGAAGCCGTCGCCGCCGAGCTGGACGGTCCGGGCACGATGCTGTTCGGCGTCCCGACGATGTACCACCGGTTGGCCGAGGACTGCGCGGCCGACCCGGAGATGGCCGGCGCGATCGGCAAGGCGCGGCTGCTGGTGTCCGGCTCGGCCGCCCTGCCGGCGACCGAGCACCAGCGCATCGAACAGCTCACCGGTCAGCGCGTGGTCGAGCGCTACGGGATGACCGAGACGCTGATGAACTGCAGCATCCGGTTCTCCGGGGATCGGCGCCCCGGCACCGTCGGCCTCCCGGTGCCGGGCGTCGATCTCCGCCTGGTCGACGACGACGGCAACCCGATCCCGGAGACCGACACCGAGGCCGTCGGCGAGATCGAGGTGCGCGGGCCGAACCTGTTCCTCGGCTACCTGAACCGGCCGGACGCCACCGCCGAGGCGATGCGTGACGGGTGGTTCCGCACCGGTGACATGGCGATGCGCGACCCGGACGGTTACGTGCGCATCGTGGGCAGGCGGGCCACCGACCTGATCAAGAGCGGTGGCTACAAGATCGGCGCGGGCGAGATCGAGAACGTGCTGCTCGACCACCCGGGCGTCGCCGAGGTCGCGGTGACCGGCGAACCGGACCCCGACCTGGGCGAACGGATCGTCGCCTGGGTGGTCGCCAGGGGCCAGGAGCCACCGGCGGACGAGCTCATCGCCCATGTGGCCGAGCAGCTGGCCGCGCACAAGCGGCCCCGTGAGGTTCGTTTCCTGTCGTCGCTGCCCCGCAACGACATGGGCAAGGTGATGAAGCGTGCCCTCACTTCGTGACGACGTCGTCACCGACTTCGTCCCGTTTCCCGCCCCACCGGTCGACCACGGCCGCGACGGGCCCCTCGACTGGCCCGGATACGGTGCCCAGCGCGAACGCGCGGAGAAGGCCACCAACGTGTCCGAGTCGGTGGTGTGCGGCCGTGGTCGACTCGGTGACCACGAGGCGGTCGTCGTCTGCTTCGAGTTCGGCTACTTGGGCGGCTCGATCGGTGCGGGTACCGGGGCCCGCATCGCCGACGCGTTCGACCACGCCGTCGACTCGAACCTCGCGGTGGTCACCTTCATCTCGTCGGGCGGAACCCGGATGCAGGAAGGCATGGTGGCCCTCCGGCAGTTGCAGGTGCTGGCGCACCAGTGCGTGCGCCTGCGTGAACGCGGATTACCGCACATCGCCGTCCTCGACGACCCCACGACGGGCGGCGTATGGGCCACCTTGGGGTCGTCGGCCGATGTGGTGCTCGCCCTCCCCGGCGCGCAAGTGGCCTTCGCCGGTCGCCGCGTACGTGCGGGCGCCGAGGCCGACGACCCCGCTTACACCGCGGAATCGCACTGGTACGCCGGCCAGGTGGACGAGCTGGTCGACCGCGACGAACTGCGGGACAGCCTGGCGGAGTGGCTGTCGTTGCTGCGCGGCGGCTCACCGGAGCCTGCGGAGGTCCCGCGCGCGCTCGGCTTCGTCGACGAGGCCCCGGACGGCTGGCAGGCCGTGCAGCGAACCCGCGACCCGCAGCGTCCCCGCGCCGAGGCCTATCTCGACGACTACTTCGAGGTCCGGCGCAACATCTCCGGTGACCGCGCAGGCGGCGTGGACTGCGGGATGTTGTGCGGCATCGGCAGGCGCGGCGGCCGCTCCATCGCCTTCGCCGCGCAGACCGGGACCCGCACGACCCCAGCGGGATTCCGGACGGCCACTCGGCTGGTGCGGCTGGCCGAACGCCTCGGGCTGCCCGTGCTGACTCTGGTCGACACGCCGGGCGCGGCCGCGGATCCGGCAGCCGAGAAGGCCGGTGTCGGGCCCGCGCTGTCCGAGCTGTTCACCACCATCGCCGCCGCCCAGGTGCCGATCACCACCCTGGTGATCGGGGAAGGCGGCTCCGGCGGGGCGCTCGCGGTGTGCTCCACCGACCGCCTGTGGATCACCCCGGACGCGTACTTCTCGGTGATCGCACCGGAAATGGCCGCGGCCATTCTCAAGCAACCACAACAGGACGTGCCCGACCTGGCGCACATGCTCAAGCTGCGGCCGACCGATCTGCTGCGGCTCGGCGTGGTCGACGGCATCGCCGGTCGTTGAGCCGCGGACGCCCGGCCACGAAAAAGGCCCGCCCGAGATGTCCGGGGCCACGTCTCGCGTGGCCGGTGGTCCCGGTGTCGCCACCTGAACCACCCATCCGACTCTCGGGCGGGTCACCGGTTTCCCGGTGCCATTCATCATGCTCGCCTCGCCACGGCGGCGCCGGTGCTGAAGGTCCCTGACCGCCGGGACGTGAGTCATCGGACGGCGACGTTATGTCGGTCTCATTGATCGGGATCGGTCCGCACATCGCGGTATAGTTGACACGTCAACAAATTGATCCGACCGGTGACCGGAGGCAGTGATGAGTCGCCAACACAGTCCGATCAAACTCGGCGTCGAACTCGCCCATGACGACGTGGCGGCGGCCGTCGACTGCGCGGTCGAAGCCGAACGACTGGGGCTCGACCTGGTCGTCGTGCCGAGCACATCATCGGGCCCGGACGGATGGTCGCTGGTGAGCTGGATCGCCGGTCGCACCGACCGCATCGGCCTGGTGGCGGGAATCGATCCCGCGCAGCGGAACCTGGGTGTCCTCGGCCGCGCGTCCACCAGCCTCGACCGGCTGAGCGGTGGCCGGCTGACACTCGAGCTTCACCCCAGTCCCGAAATCTCCCCCGCCGAGGCACTCACGGTCCTGCGGCGCATGTGGGACACCTCGACCCGGCGTGTGCACCACGACGGCGCGATCAAGCTTGCCGGAGCCGAGCCCGGGCCACTGCCCGCGCACGACATCCGGATCTGGATGAGCGGCGACGTGGAACTGGCCGGCAGCACAGCGGACGGCTGGCACGGACGGCTCGACGACCCCGATCAGCTCGCGCAAAACCTGCAACTCTTGCGCAAGTCCGCGGAGAAGGCCGACCGGGACCCCCATGAGCTCGAGCGCGTCATCACGCTCACCACCTGGGACGACGTCGACGCTATGACCACACTCGTCACCGAGCACGGCGTAACGGCGTTCATCCTGCACATCGACGAGAACTCACCCGAGGGTCTGCTCGAGCGGTTCGTTCAGGAGATCGCACCGCGGCTGCGCGAAGCCGGTCGGCAGGCGGTCGCCGACGGCGCTCTCACCCCGTCGCCCGTGCGACGGGCGGAAATCCGCGCGCGCCGGGTGTCCGGGATCGATTACGACGGCCTTCCCGCTCACCTCGCCGCCAACGCCGTGGAGCCCGGCGACGCGCTCTACAATTCCATCCGCTCGAACTACCTCCGCGGTGGATCACCCGGATTGATCCTGCGCCCGCAGTCGGTCAGCGACGTCGTCGACGCGGTGGCGTTCGCTCGACGCCACCGGCACATCCCGCTCGGAATCCGCAGCGGCGGTCACGGCGTCAGCGGCCGATCGACGAACGACGGCGGCCTGGTCATCGACGTCGGCGCCTTGAACGACATCGAGGTGCTCGACCGGGATCGCCGGCTGGTGCGCATCGGCCCCGGCGCCCGGTGGCGCGACGTCGCCACCGCCCTGCAACCCTACGGCTGGGCACTGGGATCGGGCGATCACGGCGGTGTCGGCGTCGGCGGTCTGGCGACGGCCGGCGGTATCGGGTATCTGAGCCGCAAGCACGGGCTCACCATCGATCACCTGCAATCGGTGGACATGGTGCTCGCGGACGGGACCACCGTGCGGGCCGGCCGCTCCGAGAACCCCGAACTGTTCTGGGCGGTGCGCGGCGCGGGCGCCAACTTCGGCATCGTGACCAGCTTCGAGTTCGTCGTCGACGAGGTGTCCGACGTCGGCTGGGCACAGTTGGCGTTCCATGTGTCGGACCCGGAAGAGTTTCTGCTGAAGTTCGGCGAAACGGTCGCGGCGACGCCGCGGGACACCACCCCGTTCTTGATCATGAACGGCTCGACCGCGCACGTGATGGCGATGGTCGCCTCCGACGATCCGGACGAGATCCTGGCGCAGCTACGGCCGATCGCCCAGATCGCGCCGCTGGTGCAGCAGCAAGTCGTCATCGCGCCGTACGCCGCCGTGATGAACATGTTCCCGGAGTCACCCCACCAGGCGTTCGGCGAACCGGTGTCACGGTCCGGGCTCGTCACGTCCATCACGCCCGGGTTCGCCGCGGTCAGCGCTCGCTTGCTGGACAGCGGCGCGGTGCACTGGTTCCAGCTGCGCAGCATGGGCGGCGCGATCGCCGACGTCGAGCCGGACGCGACCGCGTTCGCCCACCGCGACGCCGCATTCCAGATCACCGCGATGGGCAGCAACGCCCAGCGGGTGGACCGCGAATGGGACCGGCTCCGCCCGTACTTCAGCGGCATCTACACCAGCTTCGAAGCCGACAACAGCCCGCAGCGGCTGACCGAGGCGTTCCCGCCGCCGACGCTGGCGCGGCTGCGCAAGCTCAAGGAGCAGCTCGACCCCACCGGGCTGTTCCGCGACAACTTCCCCCTCACCGATTCACATTCCGTTGGGAGCCCCGCATGACTGACTACGGCCACGACCTGATGTTCGGCACTTTCGTCACGCCGATCGCGCAACCCGTCCAGCATGCGGTCCAGCAGGCGGTGCTGGCCGATCGCCTCGGCCTCGACCTGGTCACGTTCCAGGACCACCCGTATGTCTCGCGGTTCCACGACACCTGGACGCTGATCCCGTACGCGGCCGCGCGCACCGAACGGGTGCGGCTGACGGCGAATGTCACCAACCTGCCCCTTCGCTTCCCTGCCCAGCTGGCCCGCAGCGTGGCCACGCTGGACCGGCTCACCGGCGGCCGCATCGAGTTGGGCCTGGGCGCGGGCGGTTTCTGGGACGCGATCGAAGCGATGGGTGGCCGGCGGCTTCGTCCCGGCGAGGCGCTGACCGCGCTCGAGGAAGGTGTGCAGATCATCCGCGGGGTCTGGGACACCAGCACTCCCGGCGGCCTGACCGTCGACGGGAAATTCCATGCGGTGCGCGGCGCCAAGCGTGGGCCGGCGCCCGCGCACCGACCGAGCATCTGGATCGGCGGGTACAAGCCGAGGATGTTGCGCACCATCGGCACGATCGCCGACGGTTGGCTGCCGTCCGCGCAGAACCTGCGGGGCGGCATCGAGGATCTGGCTCGCGGCAGCGAGATCATCGACGAGGCCGCGGAGTCCGCCGGGCGCAGGCCCCAGGACGTCCGGCGGCTGCTCAACCTCACCGGCGATTTCGACGACACCAGCCGCGGTTTCCTGCAAGGACCGCCCGATCAGTGGGTCGAAGAGCTGACCGACCTGGCGCTGACCTACGGCACCAGCGTGTTCATCCTGTTCTCCGACGACCCCGGCATGACCGAGGTGTTCGCCAAGGAGGTCGCTCCGGCGGTGCGCGACGAGGTGCGCAAGGCGCGCGGCACGACGTCGTGATCCGCGTCCGGCGGTGAGGGGTCGGCGGCGCACTAGGTCCGGCCACCGACCCCGGGCCGGTCATCGGCCGTCGAAATCCCCGGTGCTCGGCACGCCTTCGGCAAGCCCGTACCGCAGGCGCACGATGCCTGACGGGCTTGCCGTGGGCGGCTCGAGCAGCTCGAGGTTCGCGGGCACCGCGCCGCCGTCGAACACCTTCTTGCCGGAGCCGAGCACGATCGGATGCACCCAGAGGTCGAGCCGGTCGAACAGCCGGTTGGCCAGCAGCGTCTGGATCAGGTTCAGACTGCCGACCACCTTGACGTGCTCGTGCCGGTTGCGGATGTCGTCGACCTCGTTGACCAGGTCCGCGCCGATCTGCTTCGAGCCCGACCACGACAGATCCGGCTTGCCGCGCGAGGCGACGTACTTGGGGATGCTGTTGAACAGCTGCGCGAACTCCGCGTCCTCCCCCTCCTCCTGATACGGCCAGTACGCGGCGAAGATCTCGTACGTGCGGCGTCCGAGCAGCAAGGCGTCCGTGCCCTCGTAGGCGGCCGCGATCTTCTCGCCCGTCGCCTCGTCCAGCAGCGGTACCTGCCAGCCGCCGTAGGCGAAACCGACCGGGTCCTCCTCCGAGCCGCCCGGCGCCTGTCCCACCAGGTCCAGCGTGGCGAAGACCTCGATCTCGATGGCACCCATGTCTTGTTCTCCTGATCGTTGCCGAACATCGGTCAGCAGGTAGACCACGACACGGCAGAAAAGTCATCGCCGGCCACGGACCACTCGATGCTTGTCGGTGCCGAGCGGCTTCGCGCTACCGCAGCGAGCGGCTCAGTTCCGGCCGAGGGCCGCCTTGACGTAGTCCTCGTCCTTGAGCCGGACGGCCGCCTGATTCAACGGCACCTCGTGCCCCGCTGCGCAGCGGACCTGGGCGCCCAGCGGTGCATCACACCCGCGGTGCACCAGCTCGACTCCCGTCCGATGGTCGTCGCGCAGCGTCTCGCCCCACTGCATCAAAGCCACCAGGATCGGGAACAGCTGCCGCCCTCGCTCGGTCAGGACGTACTCGTCGCGCGTTCGCTTGCCGGCTTCGCGATAGGGACGGCGGTCGACGAGGCCGTCGGCGTGCAGCTGCTTGAGCCTGCTCGCCACCACCGCCTCGCTCAGCCCGGTGCGGCGCGCGAACTCGTCGAACCGCGTGCCGCCGTAGAACAGCTCGCGGAGCACCAGCATCGCCGAGCGCGTGCCGATCAGCTCCAGCGCCCGCTCGATGCGGCACCAGCCTTTCGCGGACCACTCGTCGCGCGCCGCGAACGCGCCCTGGCGCTGCAGTACGTCGGAGGCCTGCTGTCCGTCGGTCATGTGATCCATCCTACCTCTGACTTTGCTTTTCCAAAGCCAGAGGCGTACCGTTCTGGCTATGGTTTTCCAAAGCCAGATACTCGGGAGGGTCCACCGATGGCCAGTGCGTACTTGATCGACGCCGTCCGCACCCCTGTCGCCAAGGGCAAGCCCGGCGGCGCCTACTCCGACATCCACCCCGTGGACCTGCACGCCCACACGCTGGCCGCGCTCGTGGAGCGGGTTGGCCTCGATCCGGCCGAGGTCGACGACGTGATCAGCGGCGCGGTCGGTCAGATCGGCGAACAGTCCGGCAACACCGCGCGCTGGGCACTGCTCGGGGCCGGATTCCCCGAGTCCGTTCCGGGCGTGACCGTGGACCGCCAATGCGGCTCCTCCCAGCAGGCCTTGCATTTCGCCGCGCAGGGCGTGATCGCCGGCGCCTACGACGTGGCCATCGCCTCCGGTGTCGAGTCGATGAGCCGCATCCCGATCGGCACGCAGTTCCAGGGCAAGGATTTCGCGGGTAGCCGCGTCGGCAAGCGCTACGACAACGGGCTGATCCCGCAGGGCATCAGCGCGGAACTGATCGCCCAGCGATGGAACCTGTCCCGGACCGAGCTCGACGAGTTCGCCGTCGAGTCCCACCAGCGCGCGGCGAAGGCATGGAAGGACGGGCTGTTCGACAGCCAGATCACGCGCGTGACCGACCTCGCGATCGACGAGACCATTCGGCCCGACAGCACCGTCGAGACACTTGCGGGCCTGCGACCGGCGTTCCGGGCCGACCACTGGGTCGAGCGCTACCCGGACCTCGAGTGGCGGGTGACGGCAGGCAACAGTTCGCCGGTCAACGACGGTTCCGCCGCTGTTCTGGTGGCCGGCGACGACGCCGTGCGGCGGCTCGGCCTCACGCCTCGGGCCAGGGTGCACGCCTTCGCGGTCGCGGGCGACGACCCGGTGTTCATGTTGACCGGCGTCATCCCGGCCACGCGGAAGGTGCTGGCCAAGGCGGGGCTGTCGATCGACGACATCGACCTGTTCGAGGTCAACGAGGCCTTCTCCTCGGTCGTGCTGGCCTGGCAGCGGGAAACCGGAGCAGATTTGGCGAAGGTGAACGTGAACGGAGGCGCGATCGCGATCGGCCACCCGCTGGGCGCTTCCGGCGCTCGGCTGATGACGACGTTGCTCAATGCGCTCGAACAGACCGGCGGCCGCTACGGCCTGCAGGTGATGTGTGAGGCGGGTGGCCTGGCCAACGCCACGATCGTCGAGCGGCTCTGATGGCCAGGTTCTCGTTCAGCGCCGTGCTGCGCAACGGCCTGGAGAAGCACATCGCCCAGCTGGAACGCGAGCTGGAGCAGGACTCGGGCGGCCGGGCCCGCGCCGGGGTCGCCGCAGCACGGCCCCACGCCGGGGTCACGAAACCTCAGCGCCGTTCCGCCGTCGAACCGCGAGCCTGTGCTGGCGCCGCACCCTCAGCCCCGCCGGCCCCCCAGGCAAGGAGCAAGTAATGAATCGCACGCGCACGTACACATGGGAGGACCCGAAGGTCTTCGCCGACCCCGCGCGGCAGTTGAGCGGCCTGGAGTTCCTCAACCGCATCGGCAGCGGCGAGCTACCCGCGGTCCCGGCAGGTGCGACGACGGAAATCCTTCCGGTGGCGGTCGGCGACGGCTGGGCGGAGTTCCAGATGCAACCTGCCGAATGGCACTACAACCCGATCGGCTCGGTGCACGGCGGCATGCTGGCGGGGCTGGCCGATTCCGCGCTGGGTTGCGCGGTGCACAGCAAGCTGCCCGCGGGGACCGGGTACACGTCACTGGACCTGGCGATCAAGTTCACCCGCGCCGCGAACCTCGACAGCGGAGTCCTGCGGTGCCGGGGCGAGGTGGTGACGATCGGGAGGCGCACCGCGACCGCCGAGGCTCGGGTGGTCGACAGCCACGGACGGGTGGTCGCCCATGCGGTGGCGACGTGCCTGCTGTTTCCACTCTGAGCAGGGGTCGTTCACACGGTGGCGACGCGCCCGCTGCTCCCACTCCGGGCAGGGCGCTCGCTCACACGGTGACGCGCCTGCTGTTTCCACTCTGAGCAGCGCGCTCGCCCACACGGTGACGCGCCCGCTGTTCCCACTCTGAGCTGGCGAAAGGCGGCCGGGCGAGGACTGCCCTGAATCAGGCCTCTGGGCCCGGCCGCCGCACGCCTTACGGCGTGGTGACCAGCGGAATCGAGATGGAGTCCGCGATCGCCTTCTGTCCGACGATGTTGGCGTGGATGCCGTCCGCGTCGTATTCGGGATTCAGCCGATTGGGATCCGCCGGATCGGCGAGCACCTTGTCGAAGTCGAGCACCGCGTCGCACGTGGCGCTGCAGTTGCCGTCCCGCCTGACGAAGTCGCCGACGGTGTAGCGGAACTTGTTCTGTTCCTCGGTGTACGACGCGCGCGGCGTGATCGGCGTGACGTAGACCTTGATCCCCGCCTCGCGCAGGTGCCGGAACGCCTCGCGATAGCTGTCCAGGATCTGATCATCCGTGCAGCCGTACGCCAGGTCGTTGGTGCCGTAGTAGTAGATGACCGACGAAACACCGTGCAGCTCGAGGATGTCCCGTTCGAGCCGAGCGAGGGCGTCGAGATCACGCGCACCGTCCGGGATGGACGGGCACGCGGCGGAACTCGAGGTACCGGCGACACCCGCGTTGGCCACGGCGAACTGCCGGTCGCCGGGTGCCTCCCGAACGATGCGCCGCGCCAGCTCGTCACTCCAGCGGCGGTTGGTGCCGAGCTCCTCGCAATCCGGGCCGCAGTTCGTGCTGCCGGTCCCGTCGACCACCGAGCTTCCGTACGGCACGATCGTGCCGCGCACGTTCGGGTTCAGCACGTCGACCGCACTGACGAGGTAGGTCGATGTCGTCTTCTCGGTGAAGGCCCGACCAGAACTGTCCCCGGTCACATCACCGGACCCCGCCGGCGACAGGTAATTCTCCCGAAATGCCGAATTGTGCTGGCCCGGCACCACCCTGCCGGACACGAAGAGGCTGACCGCGATGTCGGAATCGGGTTTCGGCGCCACGGGCACCGGATCGCTCCACACATCGTCACCGGGCGCAATCGTCACGCCGGCCCGGCCGCCGAATGTGGCATTTTTCGCCTCCGTGACCTCACGGCCGCCCGTACTCAGGCCGACCGTGGCCCGGTCGATCCGCAACGGCTCGGCGCCGAATTCGTTCTGCACCCGGAACCGCACCGCTTCGCCGCCTTGGCTCACGTGCGCGATCATCCGAACGGACTGGTTGTTCAACGTCCGGTCGGCCAGCCGTTCCTGAGACTGAGCCCATGCGGTCACCCAGCCGTCGGCTGCCGTCTCCGCGGCGCCCGATGGCACCGACAACAGCACCGTGCTTGCCGCAATGAGCGCGGCAAGCATCGCCGCCGCACCACGCCGTCTCGACATGAAACAAACCTCCGCGATCTCATCAGCTGGCGTGAACACCGGACTCCGCGGAGAAAGACATTACGCCGGGAAAGCAGAAAGACGTTCGCCGTCGAACGAAGGGGCAATGTCTTTGCGTCATGAGGTGCAGCAGTTCCGTCACCGGTAGGCGCCAAAACTCAAATGCTTTTCGAGAATGCTGCCCCGATCCGTTGTTCCGCCGAATCGTCTCGGCTCATTTTCCGGTCAGCCTGCGGACTGCACTTGAGACGGGCCGACCCGAATATCGGTGGTGCGCGACTCCACCGCGGCGAGCAGGGCGCTAGCGTCCTCGTCCAACGTTATGTTCCGGTGATACGCCCAGACCGTGTGCGCAGGCATCTGCTGCGGCTACGACGGTCTGCGTGCGCTGCGCCGAGGCGAATCACCAGGGCTGTGACTCGCTGCGGCATGGCTGATCCTCCTGGTGGGACTGACAGTCGTCGCGGGTCGGGGAAGCAACCTGAACCAGCCGTTTGCGGAGTGCCGACCGTCTGACTGACCACGCACGAAAACGGCCCCGGAGACCGAGTCTCCGGGGCCGTTTCACCTGGTAGCGGGGACAGGATTCGAACCTGCGACCTCTGGGTTATGAGCCCAGCGAGCTACCGAACTGCTCCACCCCGCGTTGGTAGTACCCAGTTTACACACCCGTTTCGGCCGCGTTCAGGGGGGTGGGTACCACCGTCGGACATGGGCAAATCGCACGCCCGTCCCGTCGTTCGTACCTCAGGCCGTTGCCCCGAGCCGCCGACGGTTCGAGCGGGCCGCCGGCACCCCGCGCCGGCGCCGCACGCTCAGACCACCTACCCCGTCATCGCGCCCAGCATCCGATCCGTCGTGTCGCCGACTCCAGATCGCGCCCAGGCTCCCGTCCCGTGGGCGCACCCGGCTCCACGTTCGGTCAGCGCACCCGCTTTACGCACCGTCGCCGCGGTCCAGACGAGCGGAAGCCGCCTACCCGTTATCGGGCAGGCGGCTTCCGGCGTGTCGTGGCTAGTTCCCGCCGGAGCCGGAACCTCCGGACGAGCTCGAGCTACCGCTGGACTGACCGCTCTTGACCTGGTTGTACTTCTTGCGCGCCGCTTCCAGGTCTTCCAGCGCGTCGGCTTCCGCCTGGAAGTCCCTCTCCGCCCGGGCCTTGAAGTACGCATCTGCGGCCTTGGCCATCTCGTCGGCCGCCTCTTGCAGCTCTGGGTTGCCGGAGCTCGGCGGCTGCTTGGCCGGCGGCTTCTGCGGCTGATCCGGTTTGTTCGGCGTCTCCGGTTCCGGCTCGGAGTCGTCTTCCTGAGCGCGCGGAGTCGTCGCGTACTTGCCCGCGCCCGGAAGCGCCTGGTCCAGCGCCTCGGTGAGGGTCTTGCCGAATCCGACGCGGTTACCGAACGAGACCAGCACGCGGGCCAGCTGCGGATAACCCCGCTCGGTGCGCTGGCGAATGTACACCGGCTCGACGTACAAGAATCCGCCTGCGACCGGCAGCGTCAGCTGGTTGCCGTTGATGATCTCGACGTTCTGGTTGCCGAAGAGCGTTCGCTGCTCGGTGTAGTCACCGTTGTTCTCGAACGAGTTCTGCACCTGCGCCGGCCCACGGCTCTGCGGCGCATCATCCCCGATGGGTAGCCGCAGCACCTTCATCTTGCCGTAGGTCTCCGGGTCGGACGACACCGTCATCCAGGCCGCCAGATAGTCACGGTTCAGCGGCGTGAGTGGACTGGTCAGCTGGAACGTCGGCTTCTTGTCGCCCGGCGCCTTCATCAGCAGGTAGTACGGCGGCTGGTTCGCCGAGTCCTCGCCCTCGGTCGGGTTCGACGGCACACTCCACCACGCGGTGTTCGAGAAGTACTGCTGCGGAGTCTTCACGTGGTACTTCGTCAGCAGATCCCGTTGAACCTTGAACATGTCCTCCGGGTAGCGGAAGTGTTTGCGTAGCTCGTCCGGGATCTTCGACTCCGGCTCCACCGTGCCGGGGAAGACACCGCGCCATGCCTTGAGCACGGGGTCCTCCTCGTCGATGGCGTACAGCGTGGTCGTGCCGTCGTAGGCGTCGACCGTGGCCTTCACCGAGTTCCGGATGTAGCTGATCGGCTCGTTCTCGTGCCGCGCGACACCGGTGAGGGTGTCCTGCGTGGCATCGCCCAGCTGCGTCTTCTGGCCGTACGGGAAGTTCGCCGTCGTGGTGTAGCCGTCGACGATCCACTTGATCCGGCCGTCGATCACCGCCGGGTACGGGTCACCGTCGACGGTCAGCCACGGCGCCTTCTTCTCCACCCGCTGACGCGGATCACGGTTGTAGATGATCTTCGAGCTTTCCCCGATCGCGCCGGAGAACAAGATGTTGCGTTCGCCGTGCGCGATGGCGAACACCAGGCGGTGGAACAGTCCGTCGATCGGCACACCGCCCTTGCCCTGGTAGCGGTGCTGGGTCTCGGCGGTGTCGAACTCACCCTGCGCCGAACCCTTCGGGTTGTTGACGATCGCGTAGTCGTCCTCACCGAACAGCTCGCCGTAGTAGATACGCGGCTGCTTGACCTCGATCCCGATGGCGTCCGGGTTGACCGTGTCGCTCCGCCTGGTCAGCGGATATCCACCTTCGGTGCCGCCTTCACCACTGTCATCGCCGACGGCACGGTCGATCGTGTTCGCGGGAGCGGCGACGAAGCCGTTGCCGTGCGTGTAGACCAGGCGCTGGTTGAGCCAGCTCCGCTGGTTCTCCGCCAGGCCCTCGGCCTTCAGTTCGCGCGCGGCGACGATGTAGTCCTGTACCTCGCCGTTGATCTCGTACCGGTCGACGTCGAGCTTGGACGGGAAGCCGTAGAAGTTCTCGCGCGCGACCTGCTGGGTGAACGTCGGCTCCAGCACGCTCGGGTCCAGCAGCCGGATCCGCTCGATGGTTTCCCTGGCCTCGGCGATGTCCTCCTCGGACGCGGTGATCTTCGGCTTGTAGTCGACGTACTCGATCTTGTCGAGCCCGTAGGCGAATTTGGTCGCCTCCATGTTGCGGCTGATCGCCGTGGCTTCCTTCTCGATCTCGTTCGGCTTGACCGAGAACTGCCACAGCAACGCAGGCCAGGCCTGGCCGACCAGGATGCTGGAGACGAGCAGCAGCGCCAGCGCGATCGCGGGAAGCACCAGGTTGCGGAGGAACGCTCCGACGAACAGCGCCCCGGCACAGAACACCGCGATGCTCATCAAGATGAGCTTGGCCGGCATCACCGCTTGCAGGTCGGTGTAGCTGGCGCCGGTGAACAGCTCGTTGCGGCCGTTCAGCAACAGGTTGTACCGGTCCATGTAGTAGTCGAGCGCCAGTACCAGCACGAAGATGCCTGCGGTGATCGCCAGCTGGACACGGGCGGCGTTGGTCAGCTGACCGCCCCGTCCGGCCAGGCGGATCCCGCCGAAGAGGTACTGCACGACCACGGCACCGACGAAAGCGACGACCAGCGCGACGAACACCCACGTGATCGCCCAGTTGTAGAACGGCAGGTCGAAGACGTAGAAGCCGATGTCGTGACCGAACTCCGGGTCTTTCTTGCCGAATTCGCCGCCGTGCAGGAAGAGCTGGACGGTCTCCCAGTCACTCTGCGCGGACAGGCCGGCAATGACGCCGACGAACGCGGGGATACCGATACCGAACAGTCGCACCCGCGCGACGATCGTCGACCGGTAGCGGGCCAGCGGGTCCTCCTGGCTGGCCACCGGGACGAACACCGGTCGGTTGCGGTAGGCGATGAACAACGAGAGGAACGCCGCGCCACCAACGACGAGTCCCACCACCAGGAACAGCACCACGCGGGTGAACAGCACGGTGGTGAACACGTTCCGCGCGCCGACTTCTCCGAACCACAACCAGTCGATGTAGGCGCCGATGAGCCGACTGCCCAGAACCAGGGCCGCCACCAGCACCGCACCGATGATCAACAGAATTCGACTACGTCTGGTCAGCCTTGGCACGCTGACGGGAGGCCGATTGGCCACAGCACACGCTCCTGGGTCGGTGACATCCGCCCGGTAGGTGCCACACGGTGTGTGTGACCCCACCCAATATCTACATAACTCTACGGACGAGGGGGAAAGTTCCCCGCCCGGGTCCGCTTCGTACCTGGCACGATAGGCCCATGGGCACTATCGGTGACGTGGCGACGGCTGCGCGGGAAGTTGAAGAGTTCGTCGCGGCCGCAGGGTGGGAGCAGCCGCCCCAGCTGTTTGCGCTGGTCTCGACCGCAGACATCCTTGCTCAGCAGCCGGAGCTCGCCGCGCAGCTGAACACGGAAGCAGCACTGACCCCCGTGGCACAGGACGCCCTCCCGGAGGCGGACGACCTCGCCGACGCGCTGGCCAAGATCACATGGCCGGAGACGGTGAGCGGGTGTGCGGTGGCTCAGGAGATCGTGGTGCTGCCGCCGGAGGCCGAGGAGTCACTGCCGGATGACGGTGACGTCGCGAAGCTGCAGCAGGCCGCCGCGGAACACCCCGACCGCACGGAAGCACGCCTGGTGGCCGCCGTGTCGCGCGATGGCTATCGGGCGTGCGTCATGCGACTGCGCGGAGTCGCCACCGACGAGGACGGTGAGCCGGTGGACGAACTCGTCGAGCACCCCGACCTCGCACCGAATCTGCTCGACGCGCTTGCCGCCACCCTGGAGCCCTAGGACTCGCTGGGCCGCCGGCTCTCCGGACATCCGGCGCGCTGCCGCACGTCGCCGCGCACGCTGCATCTCCGAGCAGGCCGATCAGCATGCAGCTGTCGGCCGACCCCTGGTGGCGCGAGCCCTGTCCCTGATCCTCGTAGCGCAAGCCCTGCCCCACCCTGCCCGGTAGCGCGAGCCTTGCCCCACCCCCGGTAGCGCGAGCGCTGTCAGCAGCAGGTCCCGGGCTCAGCAACCGGGAACGGGTCGCCCTTTGTCCAAGTCCTCGAGTGCCTTGACCGCCTCGTCCAAGGTGCCGATCTTCACCAGCCGCATGCCGTCAGGAGCTGACTTGACGGCCTCGGCACAGTTCTCTTTAGGGACCAAGAACACCGTGGCGCCGTCATCACGGGCGGCGGAGAGCTTGAACGAAATGCCACCGATCGGGCCGACCGTGCCGTCGGCAGCAATCTCCCCCGTGCCGGCCACATGACGACCACCGGTCAGTTCACCCGGCGTCAGCCGGTCGACGATCGCCAGCGCGAACATCGTGCCCGCGGAGGGTCCGCCCACGTCGGCAAGCTTGATGTCGACCGACAGGCCGGGTAGCTCAGGCCGCGCCCCGGCAAGCACGCCCAGATAGCCCTCCGACCGTCCGTCGTCGGCTTTGCCGAGCGTGACCGTCGCGGTCCGGACATGCTTGGCCGACTTCTTGCCGTCTTCCCGGAACCTCAGTTTGATCTTGTCGTTCGGCTTGGTGCCTTTCAACGCGTCCCGAACGTCCTGCGGGCTGCTGACCTTCTTGCCGTTGACCTCCAGCAACTGGTCCCCCGGGTCCAGAACGCGGTCGGTCTCCTTGCGCGACACTTCGTGCACCACCGCGGTGAGGCGAATCTGCTTGGACACGGGGTAGTCGTGTTTCATGAGGTGCAGCAGGGCCGCCGACACCGCCGCGTCCTGGGAGTCGACGAACTGCTGGGCGTTCTCCTGCTTGACCTCTTCATCGGTTTCACCCGGCGGGAAGTACAGCTCGCGTGGTGCCAGCGCGTAGCTGCCGCTCGCCCACAACCCCAGCGCGCCGAGCAACGTGACACCGTCCTGAACCGACACCGTGGTCAACCGCAGTTCACCAGAGGTTTTGTACGTCTTGGACCCTTGAATCGCGATCAGCGGGCCGTTCTTGGTCTCTGCCAAGGTGTCATGTGTCGGTCCCGGCCCCAACGCGACGTAAGGAACCCGCACGAAGGTGCCGACCAAGCCGAACACGAGCACGATCAACATGCTGAGCGCGATCGTCCAGCCGCGTCGGGTCAGACGAGGGCCTGTCTCCGCGGCGCGAGGATCTTGCTCCCGACTGCCGGGAGCGCTGTGCCGGGGTGTGTTCTCTTGCTCGTTCACGGGCTTCCTGTCAAGCGCGGATATCAGGACGTTGCTGCTGGTGTCTGATATCAGGACCCTACGCGATGAGGCGGATCTGATCGCGCTGGGCTGAACACGACTTCGAGCAAGCCGCGTACCGTAGAGACATGAACGAATTCCCGTTCGGCTTCGGCCCCTCCGACCCGGACAAGCGCGGTGAGGGCGAGTCCCGCGACCCGTCCGGCTTCGGTTTCGGGTCGCCGGGCGGCGGCCCGCAGGGAGCCGAGGCCTTCAATCAGCTCGGTCAGATGCTCAGTCAGCTGGGCAGCATGCTCAGCCAGGCAGGAAGCTCTTCGGGGCCGGTCAACTACTCCATCGCCAAGCAGATCGCGCTACAGCGTCTCAGCAGCAGCAGCGGCAGTCAGATGGGCTTCGGCTCCGACTCGGGCAACGCGGCGGTGCGCGACGCCGGACACCTCGCCGAGTTGTGGCTGGACGCCGCCACGATCTTGCCTGCGGGCGCCACCAGCACCGTCGCCTGGTCGGCGCGCGACTGGGTGGAGAAGACTTTGGACACGTGGCAGCGCCTGTGCGATCCAGTAGCACAGCGAATCTCTCAAGCATGGGTGGAAGCCCTCCCTGAAGAGGCCAAGCAGGCCGCCGGCCCGCTCCTGTCGATGCTCGGTCAGATGGGCGGCATGGCGTTCGGTACCCAGTTGGGCAATGCGCTCGCTCAGCTCGGCTCCGAGGTGCTGACCTCGACCGAAGTCGGTTTGCCACTCGGTCCCGACGCCACCGCTGCCTTGCTGCCCGGCAACATCCAGAAGTTCACCGAGGGCCTGGAGCGGCCGAGCAGCGAGGTGCTCGTATTCCTTGCAGCCCGCGAAGCAGCCCACCATCGGCTCTTCGCGCACGTCCCCTGGCTCCGTCAACGTCTACTGGCCACCGTCGAGGAGTACGCGAGCGGAATCTCCGTCGACACCGAAAGCCTCCAGCAGCTGGCCGGTCAGCTCGATCCGTCGAATCTGGCCAACATCGAAGAGACGCTGTCGTCCGGGCTCCTTCAACCGCAGACCTCTCCCGAGCAGAAGGCCGCCCTGGCTCGCCTGGAGACGCTGCTGGCGCTCGTCGAGGGCTGGGTCGACGTAGTCGTCGCGGACGCCATCGGCGATCGCCTCCCCGGGGCCGACGCCCTACGCGAGACGCTGCGCAGGCGCCGGGCATCGGGCGGACCCGCGGAGCAGACGTTCGCGTCATTGGTCGGCCTCGAATTGCGGCCGCGCAGGCTGCGCGCCGCGTCAGCTCTGTGGAAGCTGGTCGGCGATCAGCACGGAGTGGAGAAGCGAGACGGGCTCTGGTCCCACCCCGACTTGATGCCCACCGCGGACGACTTGGACGACCCGCTGGAGTTCGCCGAACGCCTCGGCTCCGACGAGTCGGGTCTGGCTGAGTTCGACCCGATCGCCGAGCTGAAGCGCACCGAGGATGCCCCCTCCGCCGACGAAGCACGAGCGGAAGACTCCACTGGCGACTCTCCAGCGGAGGAGGCCTCCACCGGCGATGCGACCGAGGCATCGGACTCCGGTAGCGCACACCCGGAGGACGACGACCCCGGCTCCGGTCCACGCACGGACGGCTGAGCCGGCCGGTCAAGCCTCAGCCCTCGCGCTCCGGCAGCGCACACCGGAGCCCGGCTAGTCCAGCTCGGTCAGTCCCAAGCCGGCCGCGGCCGACAACCCCTCCAGGTAGCCGATCGCCCGCTCGGTCTTCGGGTAGCGGGCACACAATGCCCAGAATTCCTTGTTGTGTGCCGCCACCCGTAGGTGCGCCAGCTCGTGGACCAGTACGTAGTCGAGGACCCATGCAGGTACGTCTCGGAGCCGGTCGCTGACCCGAATGGTGCCTTCCGCTGGAGTGCAGGACGCCCATCGTGTCCGCATCGGCGGGACCCAACGCACGCTCGTCGGCTGCGCATCACCGTCGAGATACTGCGCTGAGAGCTCGCGACACCGCTGCATCAGTGCCTCGTCTGACTGCCGCGCAGGCGAGACCCGCCGGTTCTTGCCGCGCAACAGCTTCCGTTCCATCTCGGCGACCCAGTGCTCCTCCTCCGCACTGGACATGCGTGCTGGGATCAGCACGACCATCGTGTCGCCGTCGAAGTAGGCCGAGACCGTGCGCTTGCGGCGTGCGCTCCGCCGCACCTCGACTTTCCTCGACACGCCTCCACCGTAGGCCGCGCCGCCGACAAAAGGGCGAGCACCACCGAATCTGTGGACAACTCGGTCAAGTCCGCGCGATGTCGACGCGAGTGGCGGGATACGTGCGCGCAGTTATCCCCAGCTTTCACGTGAGCCACGATCGCAGGCAAAAAGTCGGCACTCTGGTCGCCATGACAGCTCCAGCACCCGAAGTCGAGGTTCTGCAGCCCACCGGCGACGAGTTGGCCAGCAGGCCGTGTTTTGCTGCAGGCATCAAGGCTTATCAACGCGCGGTCGACGAAGTTCAGATCGGCGTCAATCCGCGCCGGGCCGTGTTGGTGACGGATCTGTCACCGCGAATGGTCTCGGCACTGCTCTCCCTGGATGGTCAGACTCCGCTCGGCAGGTTGATCAGCCGGGTCGGCCCGCAGAACGCGGATCAATTACGCAGTCTGTTGCACGAGCTGACCGACGCCGGCTTTTTGGTCGACGCCAGTGAGCCGCGCCGAAGCGCACGCGTCGCGCAAGCTGCCGTCGAGGTACGTGGTGACGGCCCACTCGCCGCGGCTGTGGCCGTACAGCTGGCACTCGCCGGCATCGGATCAATCGCGGTGACGTCCAACGGCACCGTCACCACCGATGACGTGTGCGGCGTCTACTCCCCGGCCGACCTCGGAAAACAACGTCGGTCTGTCATCGAGCAGGCGATCCGGACAGCGAATCCTTCCGTCGCTGTCGGCAGTGCGGCCCGCGACCGCAGTCCGGACCTGGTCATTCTCACCGACGCACTGGTCCCTGCCCCAGAAGTCGTTGCGCAGCTCATGCAGGACAAACAGGAGCATCTGGTCGTGGCCGCGCGTGATGGCTGCGGAATCGTCGGCCCCCTGGTTCTTCCCGGTCGCTCCGCATGCCTGGAATGCTTCGATCGGTACCGCACCGACCGCGATCGCTGCTGGCCCCGCGTGGCGAATCAGTTGGCCGGGCATGTACAGCGGGCGGATCCGGCGACAACGCAAGCGACCGCCGCGTACGCAGTAGCGCAAGTACCGCTGTCACTCCAGCCGAGTGAGGCCCGACCACCGTTGTTGGAAGCGACTCTCGAGCTCGACCTCCGCGAGGGCGAGACCCTCCGTCGAGAGTGGGTCGCCCACCCATGGTGCCGGTGTGGAGTCGCGACACGGTGGGACGTCGACATCACTAGTTCGTCACACGAATTTGGGGGACAACGGGTGTAGTCACAAGGCAGAATCGAATGCATGGCCGAACCAGCGGAGCATAGCCTGCCCAGCAGAACATCGGCTCGTGCGGCAAAGCTCGCCAGCTTGCCGTTGGGCATCGCGAGTCGGGCTGTCGGCGGCTGGGGTAAGCGACTGACCGGCAAGAGCGCGCACGAGGTCAACGCCGATCTCCAGGCCAAGGCGGCCGAGCAACTGTTCGAGGTCCTCGGCACGCTCAAGGGCGGCGCGATGAAGTTCGGCCAAGCGCTCAGCGTCTTCGAAGCGGCCATCCCCGAGGAATATGCCGCCCCTTACCGCGAAGCTCTCACCCGGCTGCAGTCAGCCGCTCCGCCGATGCCCGCCAAGCAGACACACCGCGTTCTGCGGGAACAACTCGGTTCCGGCTGGCCCAAGCGATTCGCCGAGTTCGACGACGAGCCCGCGGCAGCGGCCAGCATCGGTCAAGTGCACCGCGCGGTGTGGCACGACGGCCGCATCGTGGCGGTCAAGGTGCAGTACCCAGGAGCCGATGAAGCTCTGCGTAGCGACCTGCGTCAGCTCATGCGGTTCTCGAGGCTGTTTCAAGCGCTGGCACCGGGGACGGAGGTCAAGCCGCTGCTGGCTGAGCTGTCCGCGCGAATGGACGAGGAGTTGGACTACCGGGGCGAGGCGAACTTCCAGCGCGCCTTCGCCGCGGCCTACGACGGTGACCCACAGTTCCTCGTCCCCAAGGTCGTCGCCAGCTCCCCGAAGGTCGTCATCACCGAGTGGGTTGACGGAACGCCGCTCGCTCAGATCATCAAGGCCGGGGAGCAGGAAACACGCAATCTCGCCGGACGTTTGCTGCTGGAGTTCCACTACTCCTCACCGGCGCGGGCCCGGCTGATGCATTCCGATCCGCATCCGGGCAACTTCATGCTGGCCGAGGACGGCCGGATGTGCGTGATCGATTACGGCGCGGTCGCACGGCTTCCTGACGGCATCCCGTACGGCCTCGGCCACATCATTCGCTTGGCGTTGGACGGCGAGGCGACGGAGCTGATGCGCGTCATGCGTGAGCACCGCTTCATCACCGCCGGAAGCAAAGTCGCCGCCGGAGACGTCCTCGACTACCTGGCACCGTTCACCGAGCCTCTGGCGGCCGACCAGTTCCGGTTCAACCGTCGCTGGCTCCAAGAACAGGCAGCCCGAATCGGCGACGTAGGCAGCAAGGATTTCCGCACTGGTCGCGCGCTCAACTTGCCCGCCGAATATTTGCTGATCCACCGCACGACAGCGGGCAACACCGGCATCCTGTGCCAGCTGGAAGCGGAGGTCGCGGTCAGGGACATTGCCGAGCGTTGGGTGCCAGGCTTCACGGGCTGATCATCCACACCCACCCACGAGATGCGGATAAATCCGACATACTCGGCGGAGTTATCCACAGATTTACGAATGGCGCCCACTGTGCGTTGCGAACAGTGACGATCAGTACATGGCTCAAGAACACAGACGCACTGTGAGTATTTCGCCAGAGATAGCGCCGGACGGGATCGCTACGGTGACCGCACTGCGCAGCGCCGGAGTCAGCCACAGCATGATCACCAGGAGGTGCCGCGCCGGTGGTCCGTGGCGGCGCCTGCTGCCCGGCGTGGTCATGCTGACCAACGGTGAGCCCACGCGCAGGCAGCAACTGCGGGCGGCGATCGCCTTCGCGGGCCCGGACGCGGTCATCACCGGGGCCGACGCGTTTCAGGCCTACGGTCTGCAGCTGCGCCATCCGCCTGTCGTTCACGTGCTCGTGCCGGCCACGAGGCGACTGACGACCAGAGAGTTCATCTCGGTGGAACGGACGACCCGCCTCCCCAAACCGATCGTGCGCGATGGGCTGCCGTTCGCTCCACCGGCGCGTGCTGCGCTGGACATAGCGCGTAGGACGTCGAATATCGCACTTCTCCGTTCGGCGCTTGCCCTGCCTGTCGTGCACGGCCTGTGCGACCACGAGAGTCTGCTGCGCGAGCTGAACGAAGGTAACCAGCGGGGCACCGCGGCCGTGCGGTTGGCGTTGCGTCAGCTTGACGAGACCGCCACCAACGTCTTACACAGGCACGCTGCGGCGATTCTGCGTGACAGCCCATTGCCACCGCCACGGTGGAACGTGACCATCTACGACCGCAAGCAGCGCGCTATGGGATATGCCGATGCGTGGTGGGACGAGGTCGGGTTGGCCTGGCAGTTCGGGCCCCCGACGCCGGACTCGCCCGCCCCGGTTCACGGGCACCTCGCGTTGACCCAGGCCAAGGTCGAGATTGTGCGAACGTCGGCAGCGGAGGTGCGCGCGGCAATCGAGGACCCAGCGCTACGCGAGATGATCGTCCGCGAGCTGGTCGCCGCGTTCGCCGACGCCAGCACACGACAACGGCCGCTGGTGGAAGCTCGCTGCTTGTCGGTACCCAACACCGCCTAGGCCGTTCAGGCGTTACGCGCTCAGATTGCCAAGGACAATCCGGTGCGCGATCACACTGCCTGAGGACAGCCTCGGCGCGCGGCGCAGAACCATCGACTGGGGGCCGTTGTACGAAACCGACTCGGCCGACCGGTTGAGCACCACGCTCCGCGAGCGCCCGCTACGAGGTCGAGGAACTGCGGCCGTCCCAATGGGGGAGGCGGCGGCCCAGGACCGGGGCGAGAAATCGGCCGTAGCGCGCATGCGGGCTCGAGTGCCGGATTCCGATACCGACATTCGGCGACCGATATCGAAAACGAGGAAGTGGGCCCGCCGAATCGACGGGCCCACTTCCGTTCATCTACAACAAACCCGGGACTATTCGCTGCGGACACGCTCCGCGCGTTCGCTAGCCCAATGAGCCAGTCGCTCCCACCGACGTGCTCGCCGCTGTCGAGTCAGCTTGGCGACGGCGTCGGCCACCGCGACATCGCCCTCCGCGGGCTCGCTGTAGTGGGCGTGTTCGCGCTCTCGAACGAGCGCGAACTGCTCACTCAGCATTTCCATGACGTCCAACTCCTCATCGAAGTCTCGTTGTCGGCCGCCTGCCTCAGGCCGCGACCGGGTGCTTGCGGGGTCGTCCCCGCGGGCGCTTGCGCGCGATGATCACACCGCGCTGGAAAATCTCGCCGCCCCAGACGCCCCATGGCTCGCCACGTTCCAGCGCGCCTGCCAGGCACGCATCACGCACCGGACAACCTGCGCACAGCCGCTTGGCTCGCTCCAGATCGGCTGGAGCCTCGGCAAACCACAGGTCCGGGTCGCCTGCGTGGCAAGGCAAATTGAGGTCTGCGCTCAGCGGATCCGCTGGCGACACCATCGCCGCCTCGGGTGCGAAGGCGGTTGCGGTAGACATCAGTTCTCCCCTTGAATTTGTCTTCATCTCGTGGTGTGGCGAAAGATCTGCGGACCACACAGCACAAAGGCCGCGGATCCGGCGATGGGTTCCGCGGCCTCTCAGTGAGTCTGAGTTAAGTCAGAGACTTCACTCGAAGACGAGACAACGGAACTGGTACCTGCGGAGCGGTCGGCGCCGACTCGGCGATGACAGCGGCATCAAGGCAAACTGGATTCGCTGTCACGAGGCGAACATCGCCCATCGGAAATGCACGCTGCCGTGCGCCGGGCACACGAAGACCCCCAAGCAGCTGGTGGCTGCGGGTACCGGCGAACGCGAAGATCTTCACCGCTGCCACCTCCTCTGCTGCTCGTGTCGAAAGTAGTACGGGCGTTCAACCCGTCCCTTGCAGGCTATAGGGCCCCTGGCGATCGCGGCAACTGAATTAATGGATTTTCTGCCCCAAGCGGATCGCGAGTTGCCAATGCCGGCGGGCGACGAGCCGCGAAGAACGGCATAACCGCTGGTGAGGCTCGGTGTCTATGCCTCTTCGTGGCGCCGGTGGGCGCGCAGTCGCCGGCAACCAAGACACGCGATAGGCGCTCGCGGGTGAGCCACTGAAGAGAGCACGACTCACCGACAAGTTACTGCATCACTCGCGAGCGAGCCTCTCGATGCTGCGGGGAAGCCATAGACGCGACAACCTGACGCACCGGGGCCCGACAGAGACAAGGTGCGCCAGCGACCCGAGAGAGGCCAGGCGCGTCGATGACCCGACAGCGCCGCGGTCGGACAGAGGCCAGGCGCGTCGACGACTCGACAGCGCGCCACGGTCCGACAGAGGCCAGGCGCGTCGACGACTCGACAGCGCGCCACGGTCCGACAGAGACGACCGACCAATCGTCCCAAAGGCTCCGTCGTCCGCGGTCGACCGACCGTTCAAGCGTCCGCGGTGTGTTTGCGCACCGCGGCGAGAACGTCCGCGCCGTACCGCTCCAGCTTCGTTGCCCCGATGCCCGAGATCGACACCAGCTCGCTGTCGTCGGTCGGCTGCTTCTCCGCGATGGCCATCAACGTCGCATCGGTGAACACCACGTAGGCGGGGACCCTCAGCTCGCGCGCCTTGTCGCTCCGCCATTCCTTCAGGGCAGCCAGCAACTCAGGATCCACATTGGACGGACAACTGCTGCATCGGCCGACCTTCACGTCGGCCACGTCGGTGAGCACCTTTGCGCACACCCGACATCGCGGCCGCTCACCACGACCCCGCTGCGCTACCCGGGCAGCCGGGTGATCCTCCGGCACGAGCCCGTACAGGAACCGGCTCCGCCGACGCGAACGCCGACCTCCCGGCTTCCGCGACAGCGACCACGACAGCGACAAGTGCTCCCGCGCGCGCGTCACGCCGACATACAGCAGCCGCCGCTCCTCCTCGATCGCAGCCTGGTCGTCATCGGCGTGCTGAATGGGCAAAGTGCCCTCACACAGCCCGACGAGGAACACCGCATCCCACTCCAGGCCCTTGGCTGCGTGCAACGACGCCAAGGTCACCCCGTGCACCGTCGGCGCATGCTGCGCGGCCGCGCGCTGCTCGAGCTCCCCCACATACCGTCGCAACGTCGGCTCCGCGGCGTCGGCGGCGAATTCCTCGGCGAGCTCGACCAGCGCCATCAGGGAATCCCACCGCTGCTTGCTCGCACCCCCCGCGGGAGGCTCGGACGTGAGCCCGACCTTGGCCAGCAAGCCACGAACGACATCCGGCAACGTGCCCGCCGGCTCCTCCTCCGCCGCGGCCGCCGTCCGCAACACCGCCATGGCCTCGCGCACTTCCGTCCGCGCGAAGAAACGCTCACCGCCACGCACCAGGTACGGAATGCCTGCCTCGCTCAGCGCTTGCTCGTACGCCTCCGACTGCGCGTTGACCCGGAACAGCACGGCGATCTCGTTCACCGGCACCCCGGTCTCGATCAGCTCACGAATCCGCGCGGCGACCGCTGCTGCCTCGGCGTGCTCGTCGTCGTACTCGGCGAAGAGAGGCTGTGGGCCGTCCGGACGCTGACCGACCAGCCGCAACCTGCTGCCCGGCGGACGATGGCGCGCAGCACCGATCACCTTGTTGGCGAGCGCGACCACCTGAGGCGTCGACCGGTAGTCCCGCACCAGCCGAATCACCTGCGCATGCGGGTACCGCCGGGTGAAATTCAACAGGTGCCGCGGAGAGGCGCCACCGAACGAATAAATCGTCTGATTGGCGTCACCCACCACCGTCAGATCGTCCCGGTCACCGAGCCACGCATCGAGCAGACGCTGCTGGAGCGGGGTGACGTCCTGGTACTCGTCGACCACGAAGCAGCGATACCGATCCCGGAACTCCTCGGCGACGTCGACGTTCTCCTCCAACGCCGCGGTGGTCTGCAGCAACAGGTCGTCGAAATCGAGCGCGCGCTCCTCGACCTTCAGTTTCTCGTAGACCCGGTACACCTCGGCGACCCGCTCCGGAGGCTCCGGCGTCGCCCTGCCCGATCGCGTGACTGCGGCCGGGTACTCGTCCGGCACGATCAGCGAGGCCTTCGCCCACTCCAACTCGCCCGCGAGGTCACGCAACATCTCCGCGTCGGTGTCCACCCCGACCTGATGCGCCGCCCTGCCGACAAGCCGCAGTTTGCTCTCCAGCAACTGCCACGGAGGTCCGCCGACGACCCGCGGCCAGAAGTACCGCAACTGGCGCAGCGCCGCCGCGTGGAAGGTCAACGCCTGCGCGCCTTCCACCCCCAGCTTGCGCAGCCGGGCGCGCATCTCGCCGGCCGCCCGGGCCGTGAACGTCACCGCCAGCACCGCGCTCGCGGACACGTGGCCGGAGTTCACCAGATGCGCGATCCGGTAGGTGATCGTGCGGGTCTTACCCGTGCCGGCACCGGCCAGCACGCACACCGGACCGCGCGGCGCCGTCACCGCCGCGCGCTGTTCGGGATCGAGATCGTGCGCCAAGTCCATCGATTCCGATCCTCGCAGACAACCCCGACAACGCTGTCCGTATCCTGGAACTTATGGCGCCAACCGATGACAAGGACGCGAAGAAGGCGGCCAAGAAGGCCGAGAAGAAGGCCAGGCGAGGCCAGATCTTCCAAGCGTTCAAGATGCAGCGCAAGGAAGACAAGTGGCTGATCCCGTGGATGCTGCTGGTCTTCCTGCTGGTCGCCGGCGCCGTGTTCGCGCTCGGCTGGTGGTGGGGCATCCCGTGGGTGATGCTGCCGCTGGGCATCCTCACCGGTGCGCTGGGCGCCATGATCACGTTCGGCCGGCGCGTGCAGAAGACCGTCTACGCCAAGGCAGAAGGACAGCCAGGCGCTGCCGGGTGGGCGCTGGACAACCTGCGCGGTAACTGGCGTGTCACGCAGTCGGTTGCCGCGACGACGCAGCTCGACGCCGTGCACCGGGTTCTCGGTGGTCCGGGCGTCATCCTGGTCGCCGAGGGCGCCCCGCACCGCATCAAGCAACTGCTGGCGCAGGAGAAGAAGCGCGTCTCCCGGTTGGTCGGCGACACCCCGATCTACGACATCGTCGTCGGCCGTGAGGAAGGCCAGGTGCCGCTGCCCAAGCTGCAGCGCTACCTGCTCAAGCTGCCGCGCAACCTCCGTCCGCGCGAGGTCGACGCGCTCGAGGCCAAGCTGTCCGCGCTGAAGAACCGCGCTGCGCCGATGCCCAAGGGCCCGATCCCGCAGGGCGTGAAGATGCGCAACGTGCAGCGCACGATCCGCCGTCGCTGATCACGAACGCATTCGCACGACCACGGTCCCGGTGGCCCGGTCGTGCAACCCGCGTCCGTCGACATCACGTACGGCCGGTGGAATGAGCACCGCCGTCAGCACACAGCGGGCCAGCGCGCGCACCACGCCGACCATCGTCGCCCCGTCCAGGCGGGCAACCCGGATCCCCAGCACACCCATGCCGGGTGTGATGCCGAGGAACGCCGTCGCCGGCACGGTCAACACCGCCCAGACGCCGACCGACACCCAGTTGAACCGCTGCATGACGTCGGTGTTGGCGAATTCGGGCTGGACGAACAACGTCGTGATCATCGCGGCAGCGAACAGATCCACCAGGAAGGCCAGCAGACGCTGCCCACCGGAAGCCACCGAGTTGACCCCGTGCTCCGGCAACCCGAGCTTCTCGCCTGGCCACTTGCCTTCTTCGGTGTCCAGCCCGATCCCGGACAACCACGTTTCCGTCCACCGCGCCACGCAACCAGGGTATGTCGCATTCGACGGAAGGCGCGCAGCGGTGTCGCGGTCTAAGCTGGCAAGGCGGCTTTTCGCCGCCCTCGCACCAGCGATGTGTCACCGGCCGATGCGTTAACACCGGCGAAACATTTGGGTGACGGGAGGGCAACACCGCCCTCCTAGCGTGACGCTCACGGACTGAGAGCACCGCGCTCGCAGCACGTATCCGCAACACACGAAGGAGCAGACGAGCGTGTTCAACTCCCCAGAAGAGGTCGTTCGCTTCATCTCCGACCAGGAGGTGAAGTTCGTGGACGTCCGGTTCTGCGACCTGCCGGGCATCATGCAGCACTTCACCGTTCCCGCGTCGGCGTTCGACGAAGACGTCTTCAACGAGGGCTTGGCGTTCGACGGCTCCTCGGTGCGCGGTTTCCAGGAGATCCACGAGTCGGACATGCTGCTGCTGCCCGACCCTTACACGGCGCGCATCGACCCGTTCCGCGCGGAGAAGACCCTGCTGCTGAACTTCTTCGTGCACGACCCTTACACCCGTGAGCCCTACAGCCGCGACCCGCGCAACATCGCGCGCAAGGCCGAGGAGTACCTGGCCGAGTCGGGCGTGGCCGACACCGCGTTCTTCGGTCCGGAGGCGGAGTTCTACATCTTCGACTCGATCCGCTTCGACTACGCCGAGAACCGCTCGATGCACGAGATCGACTCGATCGAGGGCTGGTGGAACACCGGCCGCGACGAGGACGGCGGCAACCGCGGCTACAAGACCAAGTACAAGGGCGGCTACTTCCCGGTCTCCCCGGTCGACCACTTCGCCGACCTGCGCGACCAGATGGTGCTCAACCTCGAGCGCACCGGCTTCACCGTCGAGCGTGCCCACCACGAGGTCGGCACCGCGGGCCAGGCGGAGATCAACTACAAGTTCAACACGCTGCTGCACGCCGCGGACGACCTGCAGCTGTTCAAGTACGTCATCAAGAACACCGGCTGGGAAGCAGGCAAGTCGGTGACGTTCATGCCGAAGCCGCTGTTCGGTGACAACGGCTCGGGCATGCACTGCCACCAGTCGCTGTGGAAGGACGGCGAGCCGCTGTTCTACGACGAGTCCGGCTACGCGGGCCTGTCCGACACCGCTCGCCACTACATCGGCGGCATCCTGGCGCACGCGCCGTCGCTGCTGGCCTTCACCAACCCGACGGTGAACTCCTACCACCGCCTGGTGCCGGGCTTCGAGGCCCCGGTCTCGCTGGTGTACTCGCAGCGCAACCGCTCCGCGTGCGTCCGTATCCCGATCACCGGCAACAACGCCAAGGCCAAGCGCGTGGAGTTCCGTTGCCCGGACTCCTCGGGTAACCCGTACCTGGCGTTCGCCGCGATGATGATGGCCGGCCTGGACGGTATCCGGAACAAGATCGAGCCGCCGGACCCGATCGACAAGGACCTCTACGAGCTGCCGCCGGAGGAGCTGGCCAACGTCGATCAGGTGCCCGCCGATCTGGGCGCGGTGCTGGACAACCTGGAGCAGAACCACGACTTCCTGCTCGAAGGTGGCGTGTTCACGCCGGACGTGATCCAGACCTGGATCGACTTCAAGCGCGAGCACGAGATCGACCCGCTGCGTCTGCGTCCGCACCCGTACGAGTACGCGCTGTACTACGACGTCTAAAGCGCGATCTCCCCAGCGTGCGACGGCGGCGGCCCTGGCTACGACCGGGCCGCCGTCGTCGTCCCTCCACCTACACGTCGAAACCGTGCTCGCGCATGACCTGCACGGGCTTGTCCACCAGCTTGCGCCGCTCCAGGTCCATCAGGCCGAGCACGCACTCGATCTCCGCGGACAGGGTGCCGTCCAGCTTGCGGATCTCCGACTCCAGTCGGAACGTCTTGCCGTCGCCGAAGACGGGCTTGCAGGTCACCTCGATCTCGTCGCCCGCGCGTAGTTCCCGCCGGAATCGCACTCTCGTCTCCAGCAGCACCGGGGCCACCTTCGCCCCGTCCAGCGTGAGTTCGCTCCCGCCGATACTTTCGAACCACTCCATGCGCGCCACCTCGCCGTACTGGTGATAGACGGCGTGGTTGACGTGGCCCAGCGTGTCCAGTTCGTAGTGGCGAATCTTAATTCGGGTAACGAACTCGCTCATGAACCCAACTGTAGGCGGACCACGCTCTGCTCCGCCGTCACCCCTGATAGAAAACGCGCTCCACCACTGCCCTGGCCCGCCTCATGGTCCGTAGGTAGGAGTCGAGGAACTCGCCCGGATCGGTGTCCGGCGAGTAGCCGACGATCCGCGCGACGGCGGCCAATTCCTTACCGGTCGTCGGTACCTGGTCGACCTGCTTACCGCGGACCAAGGCGGCGGCATTGCGGACTCGCGTGGCCAGCAGCCAGGACTCCCGCAGCGGAGCCGCGTCCTCGGCGGCAAGCACGCCGTCGTCTTCCAAGACCTGCAGCGCGTCCAGCGTGGACACGGTCCGCAGGCCGGGCAGCTCGTGGCCGTGCATCAGCTGCAGCAGTTGGACCGTCCACTCCACGTCGGCCAGCCCTCCCGGTCCAAGCTTGGTGTTGGTCCTGGGGTTCGTGCCGCGCGGCAGCCGCTCCGAGTCGACACGCGCTTTGATACGGCGCACTTCCCGTGCCCGGTCGGCGGGCAGCCCGCCCTTCGGGTAGCGCACGTCGTCGATCATCTCGATGAACCGCCGACCGAGGTCCTCGTCGCCTGCGACCGGGCGAGCTCGCAACAGGGCCTGGGCTTCCCACACCTCGCCCCAGCGCTCGTAGTAGGCGCGATAGGAGCTCAGGGTGCGCACCAGCGGCCCGTTGCGGCCTTCTGGCCGGAGGTCCGCGTCGACCTTCATCGCGGGATCCTGGCTGGGTGCACCCAGCAGTCGGCTCAACGAGCTACAGACCTCGGTCGCGTAGTCCACTGCCTCGCCGTCGCTGACGCCTTCGTACGGCTCGCAGACGAACAAAACGTCGGCGTCCGAGCCGTAGCCGAGTTCGGCTCCGCCGAGGCGTCCCATGCCGATGATCGCGATGCGCGCCACGCCGGACTGGCGTCTGTCGAGCGACACGGCGAGCGTCGCGTCCAGTACGGCGTCCCATACGCTCGACAGCGCGGCGCAAACCTGGGGTACCTCGAGCAGTCCCAGCACGTCAGCGCACGCGACACGCAGCATCTCGTGCCTTCGTAGCGAGCGCGCTGTGTTGACGGCGTTGTACAGGAACCTGTTGCGGCGGACGGCCTGCTTCAAGGCGGCCGCCACTTCCGGCGGGCGCTTTGCGGTGAGCTCGGCGGGATCGCCCAGCACGCGAAGCACCTCGGGTGCCCGCACCAACAGATCAGGCACCAGCCTCGACGTGCCGAGGACGGTCGCGAGATTGTCCACCGCCGCACCTTCGTCGCGCAGGACGCGCAAATACCACGGAGTGTCGGCCAAGGCCTCGGACACGCGGCGGTATGCCAGCAGGCCGCCGTCCGGATCGGGGGTGTCGGCGAAGCGGTCCAACAGCACCGGGAGCAGTGTCTTCTGGATCGCTGCGCGCCTGCTCACGCCGGACGTCAGGGCTTGGATGTGCTTGAGCGCTCCCTCGGGCGCGGTGTAGCCCAGCGCGGAGAGTCGGTTGGCTGCTTGCTTGGTGGTCAGCCGCAGCGCCTCGGTGGGCACGCGCGCAACGGACTCCAGCAGCGGGCGGTAGAAGACTTTCTCGTGCAGCTTGCGAACGGCTGCGGCTTTGCGCTTGTACTCCGCGGCGAGCACCTCGCCCGCGTCCCGGCCGCGTGCGGGCTGCACGCCGAGCGATCGCGCGAGCCAGCGCAGTTCGACGGTGTCTGACTCCGCCGGGAACAGGTGAGTGCGGCGAAGTTGCCGTAGTTGGAGTCGGTGCTCGACGGTACGCAAGAATTCGTACGCGGACTCGAGCTCTGCAGCGTCCGCGCGCGCCAGGTAGCCGCCACGACCAAGCGCGGCCAGTGCCTCCATGGTCGACGGCGAACGCAGTGCGGGGTCCGCCCTGCCGTGGACCAGCTGCAACAGCTGGACGGCGAACTCGACATCGCGAAGGCCGCCGCGTCCGAGCTTCAGCTCTCGGTCGGCGATTTCCGCGGGGAGGTGCTTCTCCACCTTGCGACGCATGCTGCGCACGTCGTCGACGAAGTCCTTCCGCTCGGCGGCCGACCACACCAGCGGTGTGACGACCTCCGCATAGCGGGCGCCGAGCTCTTCGTCTCCGGCGACCGGTCGGGCTTTGAGCAGTGCCTGGAACTCCCAGGTGCGGGCCCACTTCTGGTAGTAGGCCTTGTGCCCGTCGAGGGTGCGCACCAACGCACCGGCCTTGCCTTCGGGGCGGAGGGCGGCGTCGACCTCGAAGCAGGCGGCCCCGACCACACTCATCATCGTGCTGGCGACGCGAGTGGCCACGTCCAGATCGCCTTCGGCTACGAAGATGACGTCGACATCGCTGACGTAGTTGAGTTCGCGCCCCCCGGTCTTGCCCATGGCGATCACCGACAGCTTGGTCGCGTCGTCAGGTTCGGCGCGGGCTTCCTGCCATGCGATGTCCAACCCGACGCGGAGGGCGGCTTCGGCGAGAGCGGTGAGGCGCCCGGTGACCTCGGCGTAGGAGGGCCGCTCCAAATCAGGCTCGACCTGGGCGCCGAGGTCCGCCGCCGCGATCTCAAGCAGGAGTCCGCGGTAGCCGGCGCGTAGCGCCCTGACAGCTGTCTTGCCCGTCGGCAGGTCGCCTTCCGGCGTTTGGACGGCTTGGCGGAGCCGGTCCGTATAGGCGTCGGCCGACGCGGGAGGCGGCTCCAGGAGCCGGTGCCACTGCTCGGGGTCGTTGACCAGAAAGTCACCTAACGCGGTCGAGCCGCCCAGGACGGCCAGCAGGCGGCCGCGTAGTCCGGAATGGTCATGCAGTGCGCGGTTCACTTCGGCCCAGCCGGCGCCGATGGCCTCGCGAAGGCGGTCGACGGCGTACAGGGTTTGATCGGGGTCGGCCGTTCGCGAGAGCGCGAGCAGGACTGGTTCGCTGCCCGGCGCCGGGCCGGGGATCTGTGTCGAGTCCGACCACGCGGATATCGCTGCGGTCCCGCGCGTGAAACCGCTGGAACCGTTCGGCCCGTCTGAGTCGGGCGCAGCTTCACCTGTGTCGCCGTCCGGTCGGCCCTGGTCAGCGTGGCTCGCCTCGTCGGTGGCCGAGCCGGAGTCGCCGTGACGACCGGCCTGACTTCTGGACACCCACCACCCGGCTGCCGCAAGCAGGTCTTCGGCGCGCTCGTCGGTCACGCCGTAGCGGCCCGGCTTGGGTGCAGGTCGATCCCGCGTGGTCACTCAAGCCACAGTAGTCGGGAAGCGATACTCCGCTCCGTCGTACACCGGCCTGTATCCGATCTTTTGATAGATCGAATTCGACGTGGGGTTGGCGAGATCGGTGAACAGCACGACGTCCCGAGCGCCTTGGTCCAACGCCCACCGCGACACCGCAGCAGTGATCGCGGCACCGTATCCGCGCCTGCGGTGCTCCGGCGGCGTGTAGACCAGGCCGACGCGTGACATCCCGCGAAGCTGCGCGCTCGCGCGTGCCATAGCCCGCACACTGTCGCCCTCGTACCAGAGGCCGTGTGCGTTGCCGAGCGTCATCGACTGCAGGATGCGCCGGCGGTGGTCTGCGCCCGGCATCGGCATGTCCGTTTCGCGGAAGAACTCCCGCTCGAAGGCTTGCAGCTGAGGAATGTCTTCGACTCCCGCCAAGCGCATCGAACCCGGAACGTCGGGTGGTTCGAGCTCGTCCAGCCGGTAGCAGCGCATCCTCATCACCTCGGTCGTACCGAGACCCCACTCGTGAGCGAACGCGTTCGAGACATCGCTGGGCCCGGTCACTCCGCTGAGCCGCACACCGCGTTCACGGAGGAAAGTCGCCAGCTTGGGAACACATTCGACCGGCACGCCCGACACACCGATGGGATACGGCGGGGTGCAGAACGCAGCACCGATGGTGCGGCCCTTGTCGACGATCGTGACCAGAAGCGGATTCGTACCGTCGTTCTGGCCGTCCACGTCTTCTGCCGGCTCGCCGCTCGATCGTGACCCCTCTCCGTCCCCAGCGATACCGGCATCGTCAGTGCTGCGAAGTGAAAGTCGCCGTTCCGCACGCATGCCGCCGATCACCGTGAGCGCAACCGTGTGCCGGATCGGATCAGCTTCATACAGCGGACCCGCGGCGTCCCAGAACGATTCGACATCGGCGTGCAGGCAGAACTCCATGCGGACAAGCATCAGCCCGACCCTGCACGCCGTCCACCGAGTTTCCCGCCGAGCGGCCCACACCGCGGTCCCAACGGGCCACGTACAAGGGGGCCATGTGTGGGCCATCGTGTCGCCCGACCGCCGTAAATGACCACCACGGGAGCAATGTATACCGAGCAGGAAAAAATGCCGGACAGAGCTGATCAACAGATGCCACAATTGTCCACGGCATTCACGAATCAGATTTAACGGCCGCCTCATTCGGCAGTCATGAGCCGCGACAGCAGGCCAGTAACAACCCATTGGGTCAAGGCTCGAACTCGCTATATCGCCAGCTGGTTGGCAACTATCACTGGGCTTATTGGTCGTGGCTCCGCGAGACTTCCAGGCGCCCGACACGTGCGCCACAGGACCTTGCCGGAGTGCCGTCCGGTCGAGGCTGGCCTGGCAATACCGCGATCGCGCCGGCAAAGCTAGGTGAACGCGACCTGGCCACCGAGGTGTGACGAGTAGACCGTGTGACCGAAGCAGAAAACAGCACAAAAAAGGGGCGGGAGGAACAACCTCGAAGGTCGTTCCTCCCGCCCGTATCACGTTGTTGTTCGGCGGTGTCCTACTCTCCCGCACCCTGGCGGGTGCAGTACCATCGGCGCTGGCAGGCTTAGCTTCCGGGTTCGGAATGGGACCGGGCGTTTCCCTGCCGCTATGACCACCGAAACACCTGCGAAACACTCGGTGTGGTGTTTCAGAGTTGTAGAGTGGATGCGTAGCGTCTT